>Ga0114899_1000002_pt1 | contig 834118 bp, 721 predicted proteins | sample MalvireepMed_215_FD_83497 | JGI IMG/M metagenome (GOLD analysis project Ga0114899, IMG submission 83497) | Marine viral communities from the Global Malaspina Expedition - Malaspina viral metaG DeepMed_215 | ecosystem: Environmental > Aquatic > Marine > Oceanic | place: Mediterranean Sea...
AAACCGATCCGTCGTCTCCAGGATGCACAGACTGTAGCGCCATAACGCTGCCCGCGCATCCCTTCCTTCTGATCTACAATGTCAAAGAACTCAAAGGCCGAAGCCCCGAACCGCCAAGTCCGCATCGCCGTCTCGTTGGCGCCGCACCTCGTCGGTGGAGGCGGGTTATAGGCCCCACTCCCAAAACTGTCAAACCCTTTTTTGGAAAAAAATGACAGAAAAATACAAATTTGTGAAAACAGGCCAAACGGTACGGAACCGGGGGATTTCGGCCATCATCCAGTGGTTGAGAAACAGACCGCCAACTTGGACCACGCAAACTTGCATCCAGAGGAATTCACAGCGCCCCGGATACCCGTGTAAGGAACCAAAAGCCCAATCCCATGAGGCATTAGAAACGAGATACATATATTATGTGTCACTTCAGACATCACCCGCCTGTCCCGGTGAAGAAGATTACAGTCCGTTTTTGCCTGCCTTGTTCTTGCCATTCTGGGCTGGCACATCATCGCCGCCCATCGCACCTAAGGCGGCAGGAGTCCTTCAACGGTTCGTAAAGGAAATCGCGCCATTATGGTGTCGACGGGTTCCGAATTTACCCGCGGCAATTCGCGTTTCACATCGACAAATCTTTTATGTATAAGGTTTGAGACGATGTTGCCGGAAAGAGCAACGGTCCGGGTAGACTGATTATTGGCTTTTAGGGGAGTTCTACGGCAATGGCCGGAAGAGACTTGGTTTCTATTGCAACTGTGATGGTAATTCTGGGGGGAACAACCGGATATCTGTTATCCGATCATTATTCCAACGCCTCGGATACGGCCCTGTCTGCCAGCGCTGCCGAAAGCCTCGACATGGACGGCAATGCCTCTATTACCGAGACTGCCAGTATTCCCGACATTGAACCGCGCCGTGAAACGGTCGTCCTTGAACAGGGATCGAACCTGATGGCGACACTGACCGCCACCGGCCTTGAGCGCACATCTGCCTATAATGCAATTGAAGCGCTGCGCGATGTCTTTAATCCGCGCAAACTGCGCGCCGGACAGGAATTCGATCTTGTATACGCAGCAGACGCCCAGGACGATATCGAACTTCTTGACCAACTGAGCTTCCAGCCGGACCCGGAAACCATTGTTTCGGTCTCGCGTACTGATGACGGCTATCAGGCTTCTTCGGACAAAATCGAACTGACTCCCGCGCGTAATGTTGCTTCGGGCACGATTGAGCAGAGCCTGTTTTTGGCCGCCGAGCGCAATGGCGTTCCGATCCCGGTGTTGATGGACCTGATCGAGCTTTATTCTTACGAGGTCGACTTCCAGCGTGACATCCAGCCGGGCGACAGCTTTGAAGTCATGTATCAGGAACTCAACAATGATGCCGGTGAGCGGGTTCGCTTTGGCGATGTACTTTATGCCAGCATGACACTGAGCGGTCATGAGGTTCGGCTTTATTCCTATACCGACAGCAATGGCGAGACCGACTTCTATAATCAGAAGGGTGAGTCCTATCGCCGCGCACTGATGCGGACACCGATCAACGGTGCGCGCCTGTCTTCAGGGTACGGCAAGCGCAAGCACCCGATCCTTGGCTACACCAAGATGCACAAAGGCATCGACTTTGCTGCCCCGACCGGCACCCCGATCTTTGCCGCTGGTAATGGCACGATTGCCAAGATCGGCCGCAATGGTGGTTATGGCAACTACATCCTGATCCGCCACAATGATTCCTATGACACCGCCTATGCCCATATGAACGGCTTTGCCAAGGGCCTGAAACAGGGATCGCGCGTCAAGCAGGGGGATGTGATCGGGTATGTCGGTACCACTGGTCGCTCGACCGGCCCGCATCTGCATTACGAGATCCTGAAGAACAACACCCAGGTCAACCCGATCCGCATCAAAATGCCGAGTGGCAAGACGCTCAAGGGGGATGAACTGGATCGCTTCTTGGCAGACTCCGACGGCCTTCGGAAACAATATGCCGAGCTTGCGATCAGCAACCGCAAGATTGCGAGTGCTGAGTAAGATCGAGCACCAAACATTGCTTTAAAACCCGCCCATGTGGCGGGTTTTTTGTTTTGCAAGGAAACCGACAATCGGGAAGCCGGGTTTTCGCGCTGCTGTTGGCGGGGAATGTTACCGGGGCTTTCGCATGGGAGAAACTCACGACCATGCTGCAGGCGGCACAATAGAGACAAAATACCGAAACGTCACGGTACTCTGCGAGAACAGATGACAGCGTTGGCGTTGATCAGGCAGCGTCGCGGGCGAACTGCAGCTTGGCAAGACGGCCATAGAGCGGAGAGCTTTCGAGCAATTCCTGATGTGTCCCGACCGCAACCAGTTTGCCATCATCAATCACGGCAATACGATCTGCGTGCTGCACCGTGGCAAGACGATGGGCAATCACCAACGTCGTGCGCTGGGTCATGATGGTTTCAAGCGCCTTTTGCACAACCTGTTCACTTTCGGCATCAAGCGCACTTGTGGCTTCATCAAGCAGAAGGATGGTTGGATTGCGCAGGATCGCACGTGCAATCGCAATGCGCTGACGTTGCCCACCCGACAGGCGAACGCCCTTTTCTCCAAGGAACGTATTGAAACCATCGGGCAAGCGATCAAGAAACTCGCTGGCATGCGCTGCATCGGCAGCGGCACGGACGTCGTCATCGGTCGCATCGGGGCGACCATAGCGAATATTATCCCATGCATTGGCGGCGAAGATCACTGGATCCTGTGCCACCAGACCGATACGTTCGCGCACGGCGACAGGATCGGCTGTCTTGATATCCACCCCGTCTACCCGGATGACACCGCTTGCCGGATCATAGAACCGCAGGAGCAATTGGAAGACAGTGGTCTTGCCCGCACCAGACGGACCAACAAGTGCAACTGTTTCACCCGGCTTGACCGATAGGCTGAGCCCTTCAAGGGCCGAACGGTCCGGGCGCGCGGGATAGTGGAAGGTCACATTTTCAAAATTGACGTGCCCCTGATGGGGTACGGGCATCGCAACCGGATTTGACGGCGCCTTGATTTCTGGTTCAGTCGATAGCAGCGCGACAAGCCGTTCGGCCGCACCAGCCGCACGTTGCAGGTCGCCGACGACTTCACTGATCGCGCCAACCGATCCGGCAACGACCACAGCATAGAAAACAAAGGCCGAAAGCTCACCGGCTGAAATCGTACCGTCAAGGACATCATGACCGCCGATCCACAGGATCGTGCCGACCGCCCCGAACACCATGACAATGACGATGGCGGTCAGAAGTGCGCGGGCGGAAATGCGTGCGACAGCTGTTCTGAATGCGCCTTCGACATGACCGCTGAAACGTTTGCTTTCGATTTCTTCGTGGGTATAGGCCTGCACAGTTCGCAGTGCGTTCAGCGTTTCTTCTGAAAAGGCACTGACATCTGCCACACGATCCTGGGATTCGCGCGACAGGCGACGCACACGACGACCATAGCCAACAATCGGGATCACCACCAACGGCACGACCAGCAAGACCAAGGCTGTGAGCTTGGGGCTGGTGATCGCCAGCATCGTCAGGCCGCCGACAAACATCAACGCATTGCGCAACGCAATCGAGACACTTGAGCCAATGACAGATTGCAGCAGCGTTGTATCCGTTGTCAGGCGCGAGAGCACCTCACCGGTTCTGGTGACTTCAAAAAAGGCCGAATCCAGTCGGATGATATGGCGATAAACCGCCGAACGAATGTCGGCAACCACGCGCTCCCCGATCCAGGAGACCAGGAAGAACCGCATATAGCTGGCACCTGCCAGCAGAAGCGTGACCGCAAACAGGACAAACAACGCGCGGTCAAGCAGTGCGCCGTCGCCTTCGGCAAAGCCCTCATCGACCAGCATGCGCAGACCATTGCCAAGCGCCAGCACCGTCCCCGATGCGGTTACCAGTGCAATCAACGCCCCAATCAACTGCAAACGATACTTTGTGACGAAAGGAACAATGGCGCGGAGCGACGAAAGGTTCCGGCTGGTTTCACGATCGATGAGTTTTGCAGAAGAAGTCGGTGTACGCGCCAAGGCACTTTATTCCATATGCAATGGGAACCACGCGGCCAATCAGTGATCAGCCAAGATCAAGTTTGTTACCGGTTTTGACCGCAAGATCGGCAGAGAGCTGATCATTGAGCGTGGTCGAGCCACGCGTCGAGGTCCATGTTTCGTTATCTTCATCAAAGTCATAGTGGCTTGCGCCGCTGACCGGTGAAGACAACCAAACCTGACGGTTGGGACCATGCTTGTTGATGATGAATTGTTCGCCCGAATCGAGTTCGATGGTCAGGATGCCCGACTGCAAATCGACTTCAAGGTCATCGCCCAATGCATCGTCAATAACGTCGGAAAGCGTTTCAATGGTCTCGTCTGCTATCTGATGGAAGCGGGTTTCCTCAAGGGCCACAGTCTTGTTCTCCGTCTGTCATCGGGGTCAAACGCCCCGGCAAGGCGACAATCAATTGTTGGCGCACCATACTATATAAAGTGACCTGTGCAAGTATGCATAAGCACGGTTGCGAGAAAAGCTTGAAACACGGGCCAAGCACTGCTAAACGACCGCCAGATCGCTACTGCACTCCCCTCATTTGGCGTTAATCGGATAATTACCGGTTACAGGGGTTGCGCGAGCCGATTTTTTACACTATACACCGCGCTTCAAATTCCGGAGTGATAGGCGATGAAAAAAGATATCCATCCCGATTACCATGAGATCACCGTTCAGATGACTGACGGCAGCACCTTCACCACGCAGTCGACCTGGGGCAATCCGGGCGATGTGTTGAAGCTCGACATCGATCCGAAAAGCCACCCGGCTTGGACTGGTGTTCACCGTCTTCTGGACAGCGGCGGGCAGCTTGCTAAGTTCAAAAAGCGCTTCGCTGGTTTCAATATCGGCAACTAAGCAAAGAACACGTTCTTGTGTTCTGTGGGATCAGCGCCCGTCGCATCTTCTTGATGCCGCGGGCGTTTTTCTTTGTCTAAACCCTGAATCTGCATAGCTGATAACGATAAAAAACTATAGTTGAAACAACTATTAGAAGTTATGGAGCATATGTGATGGTGGTTTTGGCATTTTTTTGCCATAATCCCCTTCGTTAGGATAAGGCAGCTTCGATTCTGCTGTCCGGTCCTGCTTGAACGCATCACCAGGCTCTTACATGAATCAAGTGACGGCACGTAACCAGGTTAGCTACGAGGTCTATGTTAAAGACCGTTCAGGCCGGTGGCAGATCCACGGCCACTTTACTGGTACGCAAAAAAAGCAGGCCGAAGAAGAAGCCAAACAGATCGAACGCGCAAATCACGTGTCGGGTGTTAAGGTTATTCGCGAGGTTTATAACCACGCGACAAACAGTTCCGACGAATATGTGGTCTACGAGACGCGCGGTCAGGGTAATCTGGAAAACACCAACCCGCAGGCAAAGCCAAAGCGTCCTTCCGCGTCAAAACCAAAAGCACAACGTCCAACCCATTCTCCAGCCCCCTCGCCTTCACAGGCTGAGAAACCAGAAGACACCGCAAGCAACTCCGCACCGGCTGCCGCGAAGAAGCCCTCAGCAGCAAGACCGTCAAATGCTCTGGCTGAAAGCCAAAGTCTGGTTGGTCTGGGGCTTAAGATGTTGGTGGCGTTTTGTGTTGCGATCGCAGTGGGTCTTGCAACCATGCTGCTTGCCGCCAAAGGACTGGAATTCCTGCCGGGAATGGGACTTAACGTCAGTCAGAGCTTCTACGACAAGATCAACTTCCTGTCCTTTACCGTTGGCTTTTTGGCCAGCGTCGTCCCGATGTTGATGGCGCTGACCAAAAAGTTCAAGGGCCGCGCCCGCAGAGCATCCAGTTCTTTCGCGCACCCGACCAAGACCAGAGCGACCCGCCCTGGCAAGAGCAAGGGTGGTGCACAAGGCTCCAGCCCTGACGCCCGGCGCAAGACAGCAGCCGAAATGGCGGCAGAGATTGAACGTGAGGATGGCGGCGAAACCGCTGATGATACGCAAGCCTCAGCCGATCAAACTGACGAACAGCAACAAGAAGAGCCCCAAGCCCCGATCGACGATACACCTGACAAGCCAATGGTCGAAACGCGCGAAATTCGCGCCACCCGCGAGCAGATGCGTGATTTCATCACGGGTTCGATAAAAGCAATCCAGCGCACAGTGCCATCGCTGGACGCCTATCACAAGTTTGGCGTCAATCTGTATGTTGCCGGGGCATGTGACGCGTGTAGCGAAAAGCACGCCCTTGATCAAAAAGACGGGCGCATTATCCTGCGCGACTGCATTTCAGCGCTTGGTGCGAACAAGAGCATGGCCGATACGTTCTGCAAGAATGTTGATGCCTATATCCTTGAGCCAAAATACAAGGATATGTACGGTGCTGGCCGCCAGTCCATGGATGCCTATATCAAGGATGAGAAGAGCATCAATTCATCGGTATCCAAGGCGCTTGCCGAATGGAGTGAGAAACCCGCTGCGGGTCCGCAAGGCGCCGCCGGCAAAAAGCTTCATGCGTTGATGTTCACCGACATTGTCAACTCCACGGCCAAAACCCAGGAACTGGGTGATCATGGCGCGCAGCAAATGGTGCATATCCACAACCAGATTGTGCGTACTGCCCTGATCAACAATTATGGCAAGGAAGTCAAACATATGGGTGACGGTATCATGGCCGTCTTCCCGTCATCGGCAAGCTCTGTTGAGGCAGCAATTGAAATCCAGAAGAACATGGCCTCGCACAATGCCAGCCAGGACCTGAAATTCCAGATCCGCATTGGTATCAATGCCGGTGAAGCCATTGCCGAAGAAAATGACCTGTTTGGCAGTGTGGTGCAGCTTGCCGCACGTGTCTGCGCACAAGCAGGAGGCGACGAAACGCTCGTGTCGGAGAATGTCAAAAATACGTATAGTGGCAGCCGGGCGAGTTTCGTTTCACAGGGCACCCGCCAGATGAAGGGCTTTTCAGAACCGATTGAGGTTTTCCAAGTTCAGGCCCGGACCTAAGCCAACCGGCAATTCTGCAAGACATCCAGTGGTTTTGGTAAAATGCTGACCACGGCCAAACCGCACTGCTGCTGTATCTGACTTTCACGACAATCATATCCGGGGAAAGAAAGCCGTTTGCCTAGCTATTGCAGCTGGCGGCAACCTGCAGCTCCATGCGCGCAGCGCGCATGTAAAGTGAATGTGCTCTGCCCATCAAATCAAGAAGCCCTGGCGAGAGAAAGCCGCATTCTTCATGGGAATCTGCAGTACAAATGCGGATATCAACCATCAGGTCATCGATGTCCACCGCATCACACCACGCAATTTCGCCTTCTTCGACGGCACGCACGGCAAGAAGCCACGCCATTGCCCGGATCAACCGCGTGGTCATGCGCATCTCTTCAACGCATTGTGCAGCAGCTTCACGGCTGCTATTTCGCCTGTTTTGCCCCCGATGTGCCGAAAGGTAATTTCGGGCCTCTACCAACAATGTAAAGGCTTCATCGTAGGTACGCGAAAAATGAACAACCGAGAAATTGCCATGATACGACGTCGGGTCGGACGCCGGTGGATGCTCGTACGTCATCTTGAATATATTGGGAAGATCATACATCGCTTCAAGGAAGGAAGCGCACAAATAGAAAGACCGCCCTCTTTCGGGGCGGTCTCACCTCAACCTGCTAAACTTGCCGGACTTTTTTTGGTTTTGTTTTTATTGTGTGCGAACTTTAGCCAGCGCTTTACAAGCGGTCAAGGCTATTCATGGCACAAATGTGACAATACGTATTAACCCGTACTATTTTGCGGATTAAGGTGCACCAAACACGACCAAACAAACGCGCATCGCACGTTTAAATAACTGAGTAGAAAGCAAAAAAGAAAAAGAACCGCCCTGAAAAGGGCGGCTCAGTTTAACAGGGAGGCATCGAAACATCACGTTCGACAAGGGGGCCATCAGATGACCCTCTAATCCACATATAAGACGGCAAGTTTAATTTTCAATTAACCCCAGGTTTAAAAAAATCATCCTCACGTCTAGTATTTGGAAGGTGGTCGCGATGCCGTTCGCCCTCGTTTCAATTTTTGAATAGCGCTTCGGCACCTGCAACTGCGCCTTTGCGATGCGTCAGCGCCTCATCCACATGTTTAATTTCGCGTTCCAGTGCGGCGCGGTAGTCTTTTAGGTTGTCGACTGACATTCCTTCGAGATTACGCGGCAGGCCAAATTCACCACCCTTGAAGATTGCGCCATCTTCTTCGTCCACGATCATCCTCCATTGTTTCCGGCCAGGCTCGGTCATTGAATTTCCTACAAGCCCTAGATAGGTATTAAACGCAGTCTTCGCCAATGAGGTCCTTTTATGTCCAACGCAGATTTTCCAGCTCGTATGAAAGCCGTCGAGATTACCAAAGATGCCGACAAACCCGCACTCGTTGTCGGAGAGATCGCATTACCGGACTATGGACCTGACGATGTTCTGATACGGGTCGCGGCCAGTGGCGTGAACCGGCCTGACCTGATGCAGGTTGCCGGCATGTATCCACCGCCGCCCGGGGCCTCGGAAATTCCCGGTCTTGAATTGGCAGGCGAGATTGTCGCCATTGGTTCAAATGTGACTGACTGGGCATGTGGCGATAAGGTTTGCGCGCTTGTCACCGGGGGTGGCTACGCGCAATATGCAGCGGTTCCAGCAGCGCAATGCCTGCCTGTACCCGACGGCCTTACGATGACGCAGGCCGCCGGGCTTCCCGAGACCTTTTTTACCGTTTGGCACAATGTTTTCGACAAAGCGGCGCTGAAGACGGGCGAGACATTTCTGGTGCATGGAGGGACGTCGGGCATCGGCACTACCGCCATACAACTTGCCAAGGCGTTCGGCGCCAAAGTCATCGCCACCGCAGGATCGCAAGAGAAGTGTCAGGCATGTCGTGACCTTGGTGCGGATGTCGCCATCAATTACAAGACAGAAGACTTTGTCGAGCAGGTCAAGGCAGCAACGGATGGCAAAGGTGCGAACGTTATTCTTGATATGGTCGCAGGTGATTATGTCAGTCGCAATTTCAAGGCAGCGGCGTTTGAAGCACGCATCCTGATCATCGCGTTTCTGCGCGGACCAAAGGCGGAAACCAATTTTACGCCCCTGTTGCTGAAACGCCTTACTCTCATGGGGTCGACATTGCGTGCACAGCCCGTTGCCAACAAGGCGGCAATTGCCAATGCCCTGCGCGAAAAGGTCTGGCCGCTGATTGAGGCGGGCAAAATCGCACCGGTGATTTACAAGACCGTACCGCTTGATCAAGCATCGGAAGCGCACGCCATATTGAAGGGTGGCGCACACATCGGAAAAGTGATACTTGAAGTCGACTGATCGCATTTGGACGAAGGTCTGATATCTTTTATCTGACCAATCCATGGCAACATGAGTATGCTTGCAGTTCGAAAAGAAATATTCTTTTTGCAACGCTGCAACAGATTGTTGCATTTACCCGCACATTGATCGAAAAGAACGCAATGGCGGGTCCGATGATGCGCAGCAACCCTTGTGGTTGACCTTGCTGCATTGCCGGACCACCAAAAGAGATTATATTCTGGGGCAAACATTCCCGCGCTTTTTGGGCCTTATACCCATTGCCGGTCTCCAGAGAGAAAGAAGGAAACAGGAGGAAATATGGCACAGCCCCTCATGCCCAAAGCAACCGCTGTATGGCTTATCGACAATACCGGCTTGTCGTTCCGGCAGATTGCTGCCTTTACCGAGCTGCATGAACTTGAAATTCAGGCTATCGCCGATGGTGATGTTGGCCAGGGTATCGTTGGTCTTGACCCGGTTGCCAATGGTCAGCTGAGCAAAGAAGAAATTGAACGCTGCGAAAAAGATCCGCGCGAACTGCTGAAAATGGCGAAATCTGATCTGCCGCGCCCGCGCGCGCAGGCAAAGGGTGCACGCTATACCCCGGTCTCGAAACGTCAGGACCGCCCGAATGCAATTGCATGGCTTCTCAAACACCATCCGGAACTTTCCGATGCACAGGTTTGCAAGCTGATTGGCACCACCAAGGACACCATTGGCAAGATCCGTGATCGGACGCACTGGAATTCAGCAAACCTTGCGCCGCGTAACCCGGTTACCATGGGTCTTTGCACCGAGCTTGACCTTGAAAAGCAGGTTGTGATCGCGCGCTCGAAGAACCCGGAAAAAATCGCCAAGGATGTCGAGCCGGATCCGCTGCCCGAAGAACTCCAGATCAATCCGGAACCGGATTATCCGGGCAAGAAAGGCGAAGAGAAGAAAGAAGAGCCGAAAACTTCCGATTATATGGAAGCGGCAGAAAACCTCTTCAAATCCTGATCAAATTCAAAGGGCCGCCCGTTGGGCGGCCTTTTTATTTCCCGATTACGCATCCCGCGCGTAAGGTTTGTTTCATAGTATTGCCGCGAAACGGTAACGCAACCGACATGGATGCCACATACCATTCGCCAGCTTTTCGAACGAACAACACCGAAGAAACGTTTCCATGCAAAAACGTCCAACCGAACGCCAGGCCGGCATCGTCGAACTTGTCCGTGCAGACGGCTTCCGCACCATCGAACAGCTTGCTGAACGCTTTGATGTGACCCCACAGACCATCCGGCGTGACGTCAATGCCCTGTGTGACGAGGGTTTGCTACGTCGTCGCCACGGTGGTGTCGAACCCGCGCTTGAACATGAAAACATCGCGTATCGGGCCCGCAAGGTCCTCAACGTCAATGACAAGCGCAAGATTGCCGCCCTTGTCGCGCGCGAGATCCCCAACGGAGCATCCCTGTTCTTTTCGATTGGTACCACGCCGGAACTGGTCGCCAATGCATTGCTGCAGCATCGAGACCTTCGGATCTTTACCAATAACCTCAATGTCGCCTATGTCGCGGCCACCAATGACAGCTTTGAAGTCACCCTGATTGGCGGGCGTCTGCGCAACCGTGACCGCGATGTTCTTGGCCCCGAGGTCGAGGCGTTCTTTAACAGCTACAAGGTGGATTACGGTATCTTTGGCGTTGGCGGAATTGATCCGGACGGCAGCCTTCTTGATTTCGATGAACAGGAAGTCCGCGCCCGGTCTGCAATTCTCAAGAATGCGCGCAAATCCTATCTGGTCGCCGATCACACCAAGTTTGGCCGCAACGCGGTTGTGCGCGGCGGCTCCATCCGCGATGTCAGCGCGTTCTTCACCGACTGCCCGCCACCCGACCATATTGAGCAGATCATTGATGAGTCTGGTGTTGCGCTCCATGTTCCCGAGGCAGGCACAGACTTCCCGACCTTTGTCATTCCCGATGATCACGACTGATCATTATACGGCAAAAAAACACCCGCTTTTGATTTCAAAAGCGGGTGCAAGGGTGCTCCGTTAACAAGGGAGCGGGAGTATGCATCGGTGATGAAGAGGTTATCTATTTCGCATATCCGATCTCTTTGAGGACCTCGGCGATTTCGGGAAGGATTGCCGGATCATCAATCGTTGCCGGGGTGTTATAGCTTTCACCATCGGCGATGGAACGCATGGTCTTGCGCAGGATTTTGCCCGACCGGGTTTTTGGCAAACGGTTGACGACTGTGGCCTTTTTAAAGGCCGCAACCGGGCCGATCTGATCCCGGACCATGGCAACAATTTCTGCCAGAATGGCGTCATGCGGGCGGGTAACACCCGACTTCAACACGACAAATCCCAGCGGCAACTGCCCTTTCAGATCATCATGGACACCAATCACAGCACATTCGGCAACATCGGGATGACCGGACAATACTTCTTCCATGCCGCCAGTCGAAAGGCGGTGACCCGCAACGTTGATAATGTCATCCGTACGCGACATGACATAGATATAGCCATCTTCGTCAATGAAGCCCGCGTCGCCAGTGGCGTAGTAGCCAGGAAACTCTTCAAGATAGGATGACTTGAAGCGATCCTCGTTCTGCCAAAGAGTGGGCAGTGTTCCCGGTGGCAACGGCAATTTGGCCGCCAGCGCACCAATCTGCCCGCGCTCAAGAGGTTTTCCGGCCTCGTCGAGAACCTGAACATCCCAGCCACAGGCCGCAACCGTCGGCGATCCGTATTTGATCGGCAGCAGTTCAATTCCGCGCGGGTTTGCACAGATTGACCAGCCCGTTTCTGTCTGCCACCAGTGGTCAATCACCGGCACACCAAGACTGTTCTCAGCCCATTGCAGGGTATCGGGATCTGATCGTTCGCCGGCAAGATAAAGGGCCTCAAGGCAGCTCAGATCGTAATTGGCCATATGGGCCGCCTTGGGATCATCGCGCTTGATCGCACGGAAAGCTGTGGGTGCGGTAAACAGGACTTTGACGTTGTGCTGGGAAATGACCCGCCAGAACGCCCCGGCATCCGGGGTCCCGACCGGTTTGCCTTCGAACATGACGGTCGTACACCCTGCCAGAAGCGGCGCATAAACGATATAGGAATGCCCGACAACCCAGCCAACATCGGATGCCGCCCAGTAAACGTCACCGGCTTCCACACCATAGATGTTTTTCATCGACCAGTGCAGGGCAACCATATGCCCGCCATTGTCACGCACAACGCCCTTTGGCTGTCCCGTCGTGCCGGATGTATAAAGCACATACAGCGGATCAGTCGCGTCAACCGGGACACAATCGGACGGGGCGGCTTTGGCGCACTCCACTTCCCAGTCATAGTCACGCCCATCTATCAACAGCGCATCACTTTGCGGGCGCTGGAAAAGAATGACGCTGTCAGGCTTGTGCTTGGCCATGGCAATGGCCTTATCAAGCAGCGGTTTGTATTCAATAACCCGGGAACCCTCGATGCCGCAGCTTGCCGTCAGGATCAGTTTCGGCTTGGCGTCATCAATACGTGTTGCCAGTTCGTTGGAAGCAAAGCCACCAAACACCACAGAGTGGATCGCACCAATACGCGCACAGGCCAGCATTGCCATCGCGGCCTGCGGGATCATCGGCATATAGATGATGACGCGATCTCCCTTGGTCACGCCGCGTGCATGCAGCGCACCCGCCAGACGGGCGACCTCGTCACGAAGATGCGTGTAGGTAAATGTTTGAACCGTATTTGTGACCGGGCTGTCATAGATCAGGGCGGGCTGATCACCACGGCCATCTTCAATATGGCGATCCAGCGCGTTGTAGCAGGTATTGACCTTCCCACCGCTAAACCAGCGGTAAAATGGTGGGTTGCTGTCATCAAGCACACGGTCCCATTTCTTGTACCAGGAAATGTTTTCAGCAGCTTCTGCCCAAAAGCCTTCCTTGTCGGCGATCGAACGTTCGTAGATTTCCTGGTAGCGACCGGTCATTGGTAAAAAACCCTCCCGCGGCGGTTTGTCTGACGTCCAGATCCGGACGCCTGCGTAGCGCTATATATGTAAATCGGCATCATAATACCGATTTAATTTGCGCATACCCCTTAGACATTGGTAGAGCCCTGTAACCCTTTGTATTCTGCGGATTACAATCACTCAAATCAGGTGCACGACTGATCCCAAACACCAGAGGATTCGTATACGTGCGCAGTACAAACATTTATGTGGGAAGTCGCCCATGGTTTTGAAGTGCATACACAAAGATGCCGCCTCATGCGTGGGCGACAGTATGAGGCGGCAAAAGCAAGAGTTAGGAAATCTGTGAGGTCGTCAAACCATTCGGGTGGCAGATCGCGCGTTCTTGCTCACGCGATTGACCATGCCCGAACGGCTAATGGGTTATTCGGTTTATCTCGTCCTTGATTTCAAGCTTGCGACGTTTAATGTCTGCGACAACGGAATCGTCGGGCGCCGGGCGGCGCGTCTCGAGGTGGAGTTCCTGCTCAAGTGCAGCATGTTTGGCAGTAAGAGCTTCGATATGGCTTTGAACGCTCATTCGCCTACTCCTTATTTCTGACATTGCCCACAAGAAGATGGTATTAATTTCGTAACATGATTTCCAGTGTTTCAATCATGATCGTGAACAGGAACACAGTCCGGTAAGGAACGGTATGACGCAAAAAGATCGACTTATCATTGGCATAACCGGCGCGTCCGGGGTGATTTACGGCATACGTTTTTTACAGCTGCTGAAGAATGCGCCAACCGAGACTCATCTGGTCCTTTCCAAAGCAGCCGAGCGCACGATCGCCTATGAAACCGATTTTAAAATCCGCGAAATCAAGGAGATGGCGAACGTTGTCCACGAAAATGCAGACATCGGCGCCCCGATTGCATCAGGTTCTTTTCGCACACGCGGCATGATTATCGCCCCATGCTCCATGAAGTCTCTGGCCGAGGTTGCAAGCGGAGTCGCGGATAATTTGATCGCACGCGCAGCCGATGTGATCCTCAAAGAGCGCAAGCGTCTGGTGCTTATGGCGCGTGAAACGCCACTTCATGCCGGCCATATCCGCAACATGGCACAGGCCACGGAAAACGGCGCCATCATTGCCCCGCCGGTCCCGGCATTTTATGCCCGTCCACAGTCACTTGATGAAATGGTGACGCAAAGCTGCGCACGCGTTCTTGATCTGTTTGAAATTGATCTGCCAGAAACCGCGCGCTGGGGCGATAGCGACGCCGCCAATCCGATCCCTGTTACCGGCAAACCCAAAACGCGCAACTGAATTGATCGGGCACTAGGCAATCCCCATTAGCCGGGTCAAATCGCCAAGTGCCTTGTCACACACCGCCTGATCAAGTTCAAACCTGTTGGGTGACAAATAGGCATGGGCAGGCGCCAGAAGGTCGTCACTGGGGACCGTTTCCACCGCATCGCAAAGAATGTGCTGCTCGATCCGTTCGGCCTGCAATTCGTCTGATTTGACTTTTTGGCGCAGTTCCTGGGCACTTGCCCTTGGATCATCACGCAAATGACGCCGCGTGTGGCGAAGTGGCTTGATCACGTTTTCGCGCCAGTCGCGCACTGCGCCTTCGAGCGAGGAAATACTGAGCGGCGCGAGCCCCTTTTGACCCAAAAAGAACATGAATAGCAGCATGTTAACATCAAGGTCGCAACGTTCCTGAAGATCAAGACACAGCTTCGCCACGCCGTCACGACCATACATCTCAACCATAAAGGCCCAGACTTCTTCCTGATCCATTCCCAACCTGCTTGTATAATTTTATGATCAGACTGTTTTCGCTGTTCGGGCGACTTTGGGCGGATGCCCAAGATAGGCACCAAGCCCCTTTGCGGTCGAGACCATCGTGCCCGCAGTATCAACAAGGCGTGGCCCGACAATAACATCTTCCATCGCAACATCGACCACCTTGCGTTGCTGCCACGCGCACACACGATCAAACTTTTGCTGCGCAATCAGATCCACCGCATGCACGCCAAAGGCCGATGCAATCACCCGGTCGCGTGGTGATGGTGTCCCGCCACGCTGAACATGGCCGAGGACCGTAACACGGGTTTCCCATCCTGTCCGTGCACCCAGTTCATCGGCCAACCAATGCCCGACCCCGCCATACCGGATTTTCTGACCATCATCACCCACCGTGACGGCAGAACCGTCATCGCGTTTGACGGCCTCGGCAACAATCACCAGGGCATGGTTTCGGCCACTTTTGCGAATATTGAGACAATGCTGGGTCAGTTCATCCAGATCATAATCCATTTCCGGAATCAGGATCACATCCGCCCCGCCAGCCACCCCGGCAAACAACGCGATATGCCCGGCATCACGCCCCATGACCTCAAGGATCATGATGCGGTCATGCGATGCCGCAGTTGGCTGCAAGCGATCAAGCGCGTCGGTCGCAACATTCACAGCCGTCGTAAATCCAATGGAATACTCTGTTTGGGCAAGATCGTTATCGACCGTTTTGGGAATCCCAACCAGATTGATGCCGCCCATTTTGGCCAGCCGATGCAAGATTGCCATGCTGCCATCGCCGCCAATCCCGATCAGCGCATCCAGACCAAGTTTGCGGTAGCCTTCTATTACCTCGTTTGACCGGTCGGCAAAACTGCCATCCGCCATCGGGTAATGGAACGGATCGCCCTTGTTCACAGTGCCCAAAATCGTCCCGCCAAGGCGCAGCATCCCGTCATTGTTGATCTGATCATTCAAATCGATCGCCTGGGGCGGATCCTGCATCAATCCATGGGTTCCCTGCCGAATGCCGACAACATCCCAACCATAACCAAGTACAGCACGCCGGACGACAGCAAGAATAACCGCATTCAATCCGGCACAATCACCGCCACTGGTCAAAACTCCGATCCGCATCTGCTTTCTTCCCAATCGTGCCAATATTGTTTTACAGGGTGGTACAAATCATATGGGTTGCCAACATGATATCTGGTATTATCCCATCCCCTCGCATTGGTTATTAAGCTGGATCAAAAATGGACGAAATCAATCAGATCGAGATTGAAAAGAAACTTCTTTCGCTCCGCGAGGAACACCGTGATCTGGATGTGGCCATCGAACAAATGTCTCAGGCGCCACATCATGATCAGCTGCGACTCGGCCGCATGAAAAAGCGCAAACTGGCGCTTAAGGATGAAATCCTTTATGTCGAATCGCAGCTGGTGCCAGACATCATCGCCTGATTTCTGAAACGTGTACCCTGCAGTCGGAAATGCACACACCGATTTGACCGCATTTCCTGCAGTTGGAAACACGCATACGCGCGATGAACGCCCTAAGCGGAAAAAGGATTGTCAGATTCCCTGGGGAATGCGGGTCAGCTGTGCCAGATACATTTCCTTGTGCGCACGCAAGGCCGCGTCCGCCGCGATCAAAACCGATTTGGGCGTGTCACCGCTTTGCGCATGGCGCAGACCAAAAACGGGGACGACCATGATCGGTTCGTCATTGTGCACATATGGATGCTGATTAAGCCAGCGGGTGATGGCGTCCACGCGCTGCCAGATATCTTCTTCGTCGACATTGTACATCAGTGCCGCAAAGTCATTGCATCCAAGATATCCAAGATGATGCGGCGACATGATGAAATCGGCCATAATGCGACGGACATAATTGAACAAACCTTCCTTGCAGTCCTGTCCATGCCGTTGAAGAATATCATCAATATTGGCCAGTTCGCACATCAACAGCGTTCGGCTTGTACGATCCGCACCGACCAGTGACATTTCATTTTCAAGGATTTGCAAAAAGGCCGGTCGGCTGATGGCACCGGTAAAGGTATCGCGGCCTTCATTGCGCGCGAGATGCGCCTGCCGCTGTTTCAGATCGCTCAGATTCTCGGTAAGTCCGTTGATGCGCACCATCAAGCGGCCAATAGCCTGCTCTACCGCTGGCGTCACCTGATTGTCGGGTATACCCAGAACGTTTGCCATATCAAGGGTACGATAGGGTGCCTCGTCCACGCTATCTGGCACATCATTGGTATCAATGTCGACTTGATGATCCTTACTTGGCGCACGACGGCGCCCGGCATCCTTGCCATACGCAAAGATCCCATACGGGCTTGATGGATAACGTCCATCACCGCCCCCCATCGAGGGTGTCGTTGATCCTGGTCTTGTGACTTTCATGTCTGACCTTCGTGTGCTACCTGCACAGTTATATGAGATAAAGGTAAATAATAGATCAAAAACCCAACCAGTTCATCTCATTTTTATATCCCTATCCAGTATAGTTTCGTAATACCTTGGAATAGATAAAAGATTTCAGTTTCACCGCATCCGGATTTCCCGGTTTGTGCTGATCTCCAATGCATCAAGCAGGCTTGCATGATAGGGCCTGCTGCATATAATGCGGGCCTTCATGAAACCGCCCGAAAACGGAGCCGCCAATATGAGCGATCAAACCCCGGTCATCGGCATCATCATGGGAAGCCAGTCGGACTGGGAAACCATGAAAAATGCGGCTGATGTCCTTGATGCGCTGAACGTCGCGTACGAGACAAAAATCGTCTCCGCCCATCGCACACCTGATCGTCTGTATGACTATGCCAAAACGGCAAAGTCGCGCGGCCTCAAGGTCATCATTGCCGGTGCCGGCGGTGCGGCCCACCTTCCGGGCATGGCAGCGGCGATGACCCCGCTTCCGGTTCTGGGTGTTCCGGTTCAAAGCCGCACACTCAAGGGCCTTGATAGCCTGCTTTCCATCGTTCAGATGCCGGGCGGCGTTCCGGTCGGAACCCTTGCCATTGGCTCAGCCGGGGCAAAGAATGCCGGTCTAATGGCAGCCGAAATCATGGCGCTGATGGATGATGGCCTTGCAGCCCGCCTTGATGACTGGCGCGCGGCCCAAACCGCATCGGTCGCAGACGAGCCGGTCGACCCGGCACCCTGATCTCCTGATCTGAAAAAGGCGCCCCGACGGGGCGCGTTTTTGTTTGATTGCACCAGATTTGACGATTGCCCGACAGATGGGCGAGTTTTGATCGAGGAATACATGACGGATTTCGACACGCGCATCATCGCCCCGGGCAGCACCATTGGCATCATGGGCAATGGTCAGCTTGGCCGCATGGCAGCCTTCTGTGCGGCGGAGCTTGGCTATAAGGTTCATGTTTTTGGTCCGGGCGCAGACAGCCCGACCGAACAGGTCAGCGCCAAGGCAACGGTCGCCGATTACAACGACCTTGATGCGCTGCGCGCCTTCGCCAAGGATGTCGATGTTGTGACGTTTGAATTTGAAAACGTCCCGCATGACAGTGTCAAACTGCTTTCGGAAATCGTGCCGGTCCGTCCGGGCTGGAAATGCCTGCATATCTCGCAGAACCGCCTGCGTGAAAAGACGTTCTGTAACGACCATGGTATCGGTACCGCCCCGTTTGAAGCGGTACGATCACTCGCCGACCTTGAAGCCGCTGTTGCCAGGCTTGGTCGCCCGTCGGTTCTGAAAACCACCGAAATGGGCTATGACGGCAAGGGTCAGGTCAAGATTGCCGCAGATACCGATCTTGGCGAAGCATGGTCTGAAATGAACGGTTCCGAGGCCATCCTTGAAGGCTTTATCTCGTTCGAGCGCGAGATTTCAGTGATTGTTGCGCGCGGCGTTAAAGGCGACACCGCCTGCTTCTGCCCGGTGGAAAACGTGCACACCAATCACATCCTTGATGTCACCGTCGCCCCGGCCGAAATTGCCGACGACCTGTCCAGCAAAGCCGAAGACATCGCGATCAAGCTGGTCAGTGCGATGGAGTTTGTCGGGCTTCTGGCGGTTGAGATGTTTGTGACGACCGATGGTGACATTCTGGTCAACGAAGTCGCCCCGCGCCCGCACAATTCCGGCCACTGGACGATTGATGCCTGTGTCACCAGCCAGTTCGAACAGTTCATTCGTGCGGTGTGTGGCCTGCCGCTGGGCGATCCGGCGCATCATTCCAAGGCGCGTATGAAAAACCTTTTGGGTGATGACATCGATGACTGGCAGGCAATTTTGACCGAGCCGAACGCAAAGCTGCACCTATATGGCAAGGCCGAAGCAAAGCCAGGCCGCAAGATGGGCCATGTGACGTGGGTTCTGCCGAAATAAGGCACCAGCCGCCCGCTGATCTGATTAATACCCCGCCCCGGATACCAAACGTATCCGGGGCTTTTTCATATGTTTCCCATGACGTTACACGAAGCGTCACACGAAAGATGACGCGGCTGGCATTTTATGCCCAGTCGATTGGCATCCGGTTTGCTGTTGAAGGGGCAGGAAACTCTTTACGGATGACATGTGATGAAAAAGCTTCTGATCATTCTTTCACTGACACTTGGGCTGATCGCTGTTGAAAGCCGAACCAATGCCGCGATGGCGGTACCGGGGGCGGCGGGCTTTCCCGAAGTGATCGAAGGCGACAAGCTGCGTTTTGGTAATCTGATTGTCGAACTGTTTGGCATTCGCGCACCGAAACCCGGCATGATCTGCCGGGCCGGGTCGGTTGAATTCCAGTGCGGTGCTGCTGCTGCCCAAGCGCTTGATCGCATCATTGAAAACTACGCCATCAAATGCCAGCAGGTCTCGGATGTACAACTGTTCCCGATGCTGACCGAATGCCAGATGGGGCAAAATGATCTGAACCGCCTGATCCTGCGCGCCGGCTGGGCCATGGTCGATATGGTCAGCTGCGATAGCCATCCAAGCTGTGCGACTTATTTGCACGACCAGCAGTTCGCCAAGGACAACAAAAAGGGCATCTGGATGGGCACCCCGCCGTCTGAGCTGGTTGCCCTGGCCGCCAAGCCGGTCAAACATGACCTTCAGAAAACCGATGACGCCACAGCCCTTGAAAACATGCTTGAAGAAACGCGTGAGCAGGAACGTCCAGAAACCCCGATCTCCATCGATCTGGCTTCCGAGATGGAAGAAGCCAACGCACCCGACATGACGCTTCTGAGCTTCCTGACCAATACCTTCTGATCAGGCCCCGTCACAACGCCTGCAAAAGTTTCCGTGCCTCAAAACGCAAAACGCCACCTGCGGCATGCACGGTGGCGTTTTTGTTTTCCAGGGGCGTCGAAGGCTGTTTATCAGCCACCAAACTGACGACGCATCCGGGATGGCGTTGGCATACAACGCGCAACCTTTGCCCCCATCTTGAACGGCGCAGCGGCAATCTTGCCTGCCTTGCCAATTTTGGCGGTGATTTTCGGGATCTGCATGACATTGCCAATCCGGCGGTCCAGAAACGCCCAGCTATCGGCGTGACCTTCGGACGTATCATCAAGCCAATAGGCAAGCGTCGATCCATAGACACCGGCAAGCAACATGCGTTTGGTGTACAAGTTGTGATCGGTCGAGGTATCCCCAGCTGCAATCCACATCTTGTCGACCGTCCCATGGGTTAGTTTCAAGCCAAGGGCGGCATTCTGTGGCAAGGCCAGAAAGGCAAGAGCCGCACGCACGGTGTCTTTCTGATCCTCAACCAGATCAAGGCGGGTCTTGACCGCCGTCGCAATGCGATCACGAATTTTCAGGTTCTCAAGGCCCTTTTCATCAAGGGCGGTCATCATCTTGCGATCCGTCAGCTCGACATAGGTACTGATGGCCTGACGAATGCCATTGGGCAGCAAACGATCAACCTCACCCGGCGCAAGATCAAGGTCCTCTGCCCCAGCCTTTAGCGCCTGTTTGGTCCAGCCATCAAACGGCACATGCTCAAGGGCTGCCTCGACCAGTGCTCCGCGCTGGGCTTGCAGACGGGTCATGCTTTCAGTAACAGACATTCAGGCCTCCTCGTCATCAGATGCTGCGTCAGTTGTCGCCGACTGCCTAAAGTTAGTCTCGGGCGGGTTTTCGCGCAATTCCTCGTTAAATCCAAGCAACGACATATCTTCCATACGTTCGGGATACATCACCCCGATCAAATGATCATATTCGTGCTGGACAACCCGCGCATGGAAGCCACCGGCGGTGTGTTCCACACTTTCGCCCTTCTCATTTAACCCGCGGTAACGGATTTTGTTCCATCGCGGCACCACCCCCTGAAGGCCGGGGATGGACAAACACCCTTCCCAGCCATCGACGATTTCATCGCCAATCGGCTCTATTTCGGGATTAATCAGGACACTTAAAGGAACTTCACCATCATCGGGATCGTCGCTTTTGCGAAGTGCTGGCACGTAATAGACCATGATCGCCAATGATTGAAACACCTGTGGTGCCGCAAGGCCAACGCCCCCGGCATCCTTCATGGTGTCCTTCATATCAGCGATCAGGCGCTGAATTTCGGGATCAAGCGGGTCTTCGACACGGTCGGCGACGCGGCGCAGAACCGGGTGGCCCATCCGGGCAATTTTCAGGATCGACATGGCCCTATATCCAACCAAAACCGACCGTCTGTAAAGCCCCTATGCGCCCCCGGGCCGCAAAGCCTTTAATGACCAGAGAAGACCAAGGTCTGGATCGGCCAGATCAAAGCTTGCACACGCAGCAATACCGCATGCACCGCCCCGACTGTTTGCACCATATGCAGAAACAGCCAGCGACCGGCTCCAATCTCCGGGTCTTCAAGCTGGTCATGGGTGTTCGTATAGGCATTGGCAACGCATTTACTGCCCAAAGGCACATCTTCGACCGTTTCCGGATAAAGCGGTACCATCTTGGCAAGGAACGTTCCGGGCTGTGCGCGCTCGGTAATTTCAAGCAAACGATCACTTGGCCGGAACTGACCGGCGGCGATGACCGGCTGTACGTCCGTCACCACCATCGGAATAATTTCAAATGGAAGCGACGCACAGGTCACCTCTGTGATCACGCCGGGCTTAACCACCTGTGTTGCGATCTGGGCAAAGCCCGCCTGATAGATGGTTTCCCCGTCCTTTTCCGGAACCAGAATTCCCGCCGGACGCAGGACCGGGCTTACAAAGTCGCCAACCTGCAAGGCAAATTGTTGAATCTTCCCGGCCACACCTGCCCGGACCACAGTTTTGGAAAGCTCTGCCTCGGCTGACCTTAGCGCGGCCTGCGCATTGGCAAGCTGGGCAGGCAGCAGGCTTTCAAGTTTGGTTTCAATCACCGTCTTGCTGGCAAGTGCGGCATTCAGCCCACCTTGCCGGGTTGTCAGGGATACTTCCAGACGTTCGACCTCGCGGCGTGATACCGCATTGTTCCCGCGCGACAAAAGATCGGCTTTGACTTCAAGCTCGTCGCGCACCTGATTATAGGCCCCACGTGCCTGTTCGACATTGCCCTCTGCCACCGCAAGATCGGCACGGGTGACATCCATCTGGGCACGGATTTCGGCAATGCGCTGTTCAGCCATGGCAACGGCTTCGCGTTCTACGCGGTTATCAATGCGAAACAGCGGATCCCCACCGGCCACGACCTGATCATTTTCAACATAGATCTCGACCACACGCCCGCCTTTTTCCGGCAGGATCGTGACGGTTCGGAAGAACGATGACACATTCACCGTCGATGGATGGAAATAGAAAATAGTCGCAATAAGCGTGATCGTCAGGATCGCACAGGCAACAATGCCATAGCGCAGCTCGTACCAGACGGAAAACAGGGTGATTTCCTTTCCGATCCGTTTGCCCTGTTTGTAACGACGGAACAGGTAATCGGGCAGGATGGTGAACAGCGAACACAGAAGAAGCTCAAACATCTTTGGAAGCCTCCTGCGTCACAGAATTGCTTGACCCGTCCGAGTCGTTAATCACACCTTTCTTGCGGGCCATGGCTTTGACAGAGTCGGCAATCGACTGGATCGGGCTATAGAAATCCGGCACCTGCACGACTGCAATCACAAGAGCCGCCAACCAGAACAGGTTGTTATGGGTGAACAGCGCCAATAGCGTCAGGATACTGATGAGCTGGATTTGCGTGTGGTTGGCGTGATGGGCCATCCGTTCGGGCAATGAATGCAGGCTCAGATAAAGCGCACCAAGGCCAAACACGGCCAAAACCACAAACCAGACGACCATGGTGAACAAAATATCTGTTTCACCTGGGGCAGTGACAAAGAACGGCGCATGTAAAATCGCCGTTTCGCGCAGACCACCTTCCATTTCTGCTCCTCCGAGCTGCTCAAAGATCCCGCCCGGAGAACCGGGAACATCAGGTCGTTTACCCGACCCTGGTCAGGCGATAGCCGCTGTTATCTCGAAGCATTATACAACTTTTGGTTAAATTTTCGATACAATCATCACCACCGGATATTGCCGCGACCAGAACAGTGAAACCGGTTTTGTTACCCAAAGAGTTTGTCATGGGACGGCAAATAAACGCCAAAGGCGAATATCCCCTTCCCTCTTTTCTTTTTCGCCGCTTTGCACTATATACAGCCCACGGTCATTTTGGCCATACAACCAACCGGGGGGCATTCCGCACTCCGGGTGTTTTTGTTTTTTTGAAAGGAGCGTGGTTTCCGTGCAGGTAATCGTTCGCGACAACAATGTCGATCAGGCTCTGAAAGCGCTTAAGAAAAAGATGCAGCGTGAGGGCATTTTCCGTGAGATGAAACTCCGTCGCCACTTTGAAAAGCCGTCGGAGAAGAAAGCTCGCGAAGGGGCGGAAGCAATCCGTCGTGCCCGCAAGCTGGAGCGTAAGCGCATCGAGCGCGAAGGCTTCTAGTCTTTTTCACTTTCGGGGTATCTCGAACGTGACTGTACGATCGAATTTAGTTCGCTAAATTCGGACCCGTGCGCCAAACCCGCCTCGGAGCAATCCGGGCGGGTTTGGTTTTTTCCGGCCAATGGCAAAGTCATGGCCTCATGCATGGCCTGATCTAGAAATGATCAAGCGGCCTTGCAGATCGAGTTGCCACCATCGGCCAGCATGGCCGAGCCGGTAACAAAGCTTGAGTTATCAGACGCCAGAAACAATGCCGCCCTGGCAATTTCGTCTGGCGCGGCGATCCGGCCGAGCGCATGGAACTTTTCCACCATTGCCCGCGCTTCCGGATCATTGGCAAAGCTTGCCGCCATCGGGGTGTCTGTTCCGCCCGGCAACAAGGCATTTACCCGCACATTGGCCCCGCCATACTCCACGGCCAAACATTGCGCCATCCCGATCAGGCCCATTTTACTTGCCGCATAGGCCGTCATGCCCGGCAGGCCAATGGTATGCCCAACAAATGTAGAGGTAAAAATAACCGATCCGCCGCCGCGTTTGGCAATTTCGGGCATCTGGTATTTCGCCCCGAACATGGCAGCGGTCAGGTTGGTTCGAATGGTTTCTTCCCACTCCCCAACGTCAATATCGCTCAGGGCACCGGGGGATCCGAGCGTCCCGGCATTGTTGAACCCGACATCAAGCCTACCATATTCGCCAATGGCAGCATCGACCAATGCCTTGGCAAACGCCTCGTCGCAGACATCCCCGGCAATGGCAAATGCCTTGCCGCCTGCCCCATTGATTTCCGTCACAACCTGATCAAGCCGGTCTTCCGAGCGCGCCGCAAGCACAAGCTTTGCCCCTTCCTTGGCAAACAGTTTGGCCGATGCGGCGCCGATCCCGGAACTTGCACCGGTGATGATAACAACCTTGTCTTCAAGCAACATGATCCATCCAATCCATCTGGCACCCGCCCGGTTGACCGGGCGGTGCGATTAACGATGGCAAAAGGATACGGGGCGGGCGTTAGTGCTGCTCGCCGGTTTCGGACCTGACGTTCAATCGCCCCAATCAAAGACAGGTCAATTGGCGATATCAGTTCTCCGAAACCCACGCCCGGATGTCATCAAGCATTGTGGGCTCATACCCAATCGGATCGGGCATCGGTTCAGAGCGCACAATGATGCCCGACTGGGTGCGATAAACGGTGTAAAGCGTATCTTGCTTGATATCAGTAAAGGTCGAACTGCCATACTCGGCATCGACCAGGAAATTCCATTCCGCCAGATAGTTCATCAGATCAAGCACATCGCCCTGCCCCAGATCATAGGCCATCTTTGGCTTGGTGTTTTCGTCATTGATATCGCGATAGCGGCCCTCAAAGCGCACCAGCTTATAGCGCGCGTCCATGCCCATCACATTGGCCCAGGGCTTCAGCTTGATGAACTCGGCATCAATCCGCCACTGATCACCGTAAATCTCAAAGACGCCGACATCCCCATCCCCGACAGACGCCAGATGTGCTTCAAACAAATCGTCCTCAAGCCGCTCGAAATACATCTTGGCAATCGGCTTCTCTGCCGTCAGTCGGACATAGGTCAGGATTGTCAGGCCCATGGACGCCACCAGCGCCACAGAAAGCACAACCACCAAAAGCAGAGAAACCCTTACCAACCGAAACATGCGACCTTCCGAACCAGACCTTCAGGGTGAAGAAGCGTGACAGCACTATAAGACGTTGTAGCGCCGAAAAAAAGGCGGCCCCATTGGAGCCGCCTTTTGTCGTTTCAAACCGGATGGTTTGATCAGTTATCGAGATGCATGACGATTTCTTCGCACATCTTTTTGGCATCGCCGAACAACATCATGGTGTTGTCCTTGAAGAACAGCTCGTTCTGGATGCCGGCGTAACCCGCTGACATGCCGCGTTTGACGAACAGGACCGTTTTGGCCTTTTCGACTTCAAGGATCGGCATGCCGAAGATCGGGCTTGCCGGGTCGGTTTTGGCTGCCGGGTTGGTGATGTCGTTTGCACCAATCACGAAGGCAACGTCAGCCGATCCGAAATCACGGTTGATTTCTTCCATTTCCAGCACGTCGTCATAGGGCACGCTGGCCTCGGCCAGAAGCACGTTCATGTGACCTGGCATACGTCCGGCCACCGGATGGATGGCGTAACGGACTTTGACACCCTCGGCTTTAAGGATATCAGCCATTTCACGCAGCGCATGCTGTGCCTGTGCGACGGCCATGCCATAGCCCGGCACGATGATGACGCTCGATGCATTCTTCATGATGAAGGACGCATCATCGGCCGAGCCGGATTTGACCGACCGATCACCATCGCCGCCAGGTCCGGCGGCTGCTTCGCCCTCTGCGCCAAAGCCACCAAAGATGACATTGAAGATCGAGCGGTTCATGCCCTTGCACATGATGTAGGACAGGATCGCACCCGACGCGCCGACAAGCGCCCCGGTAATGATCAGCGCACTGTTCTGAAGCGTGAAGCCGATGCCGCATGCCGCCCAACCCGAGTACGAGTTCAGCATGGAAACAACGACCGGCATGTCTGCCCCGCCGATCGGAATGATCAGCGTAACACCCAGAATCAGGGCAAGTGCAACAAGGATCCAGAAGGCAGTGTGGCTTTCAGTCACCACCAGAATGACGCCAAAGACAACAATGGCAATCCCAATGGCAAGGTTGAGCATATGCTGCCCCTTGAACCGGACAGGCGTGCCCGAAACAATGCCCTGCAATTTACCAAACGCGATCAGCGAACCGGTAAAGGTGATGGCACCAATCGCAACGCCAAGGCCCATTTCAATCAGGCTGGCCGCACCGATATTTCCCGCCGTTCCAATGCCATAGGCACCCGGCGAATAAAGCGCTGCACCGGCGACAAACACCGCCGCCAGACCGACCAGCGAGTGGAAGGCAGCAACAAGCTGTGGCAGCGCGGTCATCTGGATCTTGAGCGCGATGACCGTACCAATCGCACCACCGATCAGAATACCGACGATGATAGTTGTGTATGACAGCACGGCCGGGCTTGCCAGCGTGGTAAAGATGGCAATTGCCATACCCACCATGCCAAGGATGTTCCCGTTCCGGGCCGATTCAGGTGACGAAAGTCCGCGCAACGAAAGAATGAAGCAGACCGAGGCCACCAGATACAGGAAAGCCGATAGGTTTTCCGACATTGTGTGTTCCCCCTACTTCTTTTTCTTGAACATATGCAGCATGCGCTGGGCGACAATGAAGCCACCGAAAATGTTGACCGAGGCCAACACCACCGCAATGAAGCCCATCATCTTGGAGAAGTTCATCTCCACCGGGCCTGCTGCCAGAAGCGCACCGACGATAATCACCGATGAAATGGCGTTGGTCACAGCCATCAAAGGCGAATGAAGTGCCGGGGTAACTTTCCAGACGACATAATAGCCAACAAAGCAGGCCAGAACGAAGACGGTCAGACCAAGGACTGTCGGGCTAACACCCGATCCCTGTACCGCGACCGCGGCCGTGCCAGCGGCATCAGACGCACCACTTGCCAGACTATCGGCAAGCTCTGCTGCCTTTTCCGCAAGGCCAAGGGCGGCATCGCGGAGTTCATTTGCATCTTGGGCTACGGATTGATCAGCCATTTGCGACCTCCTCCCCGCCGAATTTCGGATGAACGACCTTTCCGTCGTGGGTCAGGCGCGTCTCTTTTATGATCTGGTCTTCGCCATCAAATGCGAGCGCACCTTTGTCCGCATCAACAGAAAGGGTGATGAAGTTCAAAAGGTTCTTGGCATACATCGCCGTGGCATCGGTTGCGACGGAACTGGTGATGTTGGCCGGACCAATCAGTTTCACACCATTATCGGTCATCACCGTTTCACCAAGTTTCACCCCGGCCACGTTGCCACCACGTTCAGCAGCAAGGTCAATGATCACCGATCCCGGCTTCATGCCCGCCACCATATCGGCGGTGACAATTTCCGGTGCCGGACGGCCCGGAATAAGGGCCGTGGTAATGACGATGTCAGTCTTGGTCAGAACCTCTTTAAGCTTTTCAGCCTGCTTTTTCTTGTAGTCGTCCGACATTTCCTTGGCATAGCCACCGGACGTTTCGGCGTCGGACGCCGTGTCGTCTTCGACTTCAATGAAGGTCCCGCCAAGGGATTGAACCTGCTCTTTCACAGCCGGGCGCACATCAAATGCCGAGACAACAGCGCCAAGACGCTTGGCCGTTGCAATTGCCTGCAGGCCAGCAACACCGGCCCCGACCACGACAACACGTGCCGGCGGCAAGGTACCCGCGGCTGTCATCATCATCGGATAGATGCGGCCAAATTCATGGGCGGCATCCAGAACGGCGCGATAGCCCGCCAGGTTGGATTGCGAAGACAGCACATCCATTGACTGAGCGCGTGAAATACGCGGCATCAATTCCATGGAATAACCATCCACACCCGCCTTTGCCATGGCATCGATCAGGTCTTTACGATCATATGGCTCAAGCAGGGCGACAACGGCCGCCCCCTTTTTATAGGCGGTCAATTCGTTGGTTTTGCCATCAATGACAGGTGGGCGCACCTTGAAGATGACATCGGCATCCTTCACGGTGGTTTTCATTGTTTTGGCAATGGTTGCACCGGCATCGACAAAGCGATCATCCGGTATGGCGGCGTCAGTTCCGGCACCAGCCTCAATTGCTACGTCAAACCCCAGAGCCTTAAGTTTCTTGACGGTCTCTGGCGTGACGGCAACGCGCTTTTCCCCGGGCCATATTTCCTTTGGAACGGCCAGTTTCATCGCGTTTGACCTCCTTCCCTAAGTGATTGGTCAGTTTGACAATCCGTGTTCTTTCAAAGCAACCGGTTCCAGAACGTCGTTTTGCGTTCATTTCGGACCGATCACCGGGCAACCCTTGTCCAATTCAAATCATCCGGGCCAACACACCTGACGGCCCGAAAAAGAAAAAGGCGGTTCTTCAGCAATCGCAGAAGAAACCGCCCACTTTCCCACCACGCATTACAAGGCATAAACCTTGCGACATATCAGGTCCCACCCGCCATTGGTGCTCAGGACAAACAATCAATGACGCCCTGCATGTCTGCGTTGAGAGCAAGATGCGATTTCTCGCCGACAACCACAATCCGAAAAAACGACAAAAAAACAGTTTAACTAGATTTTGATTAACTACTAATAAAATCAACAATGAGCGGAAATTCGCACATTTAATTTCCGCTATGGAACAGGTCCTTATCCTGCTCGTCACACGTCAGACAATTGATTTTCCCCAGTTTCCCCTGTTTTTACCCCACGTTGTAAGTGAATATTATCTTACAAACAAACGCCAGAGTCTTCCTTTATCGGTCATCGATCAACCAACACGTAACGCGCCAACCTTAAAAAGGTTCGCAAAATGATTCCCGATTTTTTCAGATTTGTTTCAGGGTAAGCTGACCAAATTCGGTTTTTCAACTCGCAATTCGCATCAAACAGTCAGGCGATTGCACCCCAAAAGATCGAATCGCAGCGATGTTGTGTCAGGCAATTTACGCGTCCGGGCGATCCAGACCGATCTGGTCGAGGGCGGTTTTCTGGCGGGCTTCAAGTTTTGCCACGTCAAAATCACCAACCAGATCGTTAAACAGGCGATACCAGTTCACCTGCGCATCAAGACGCAGGAATACCGCCCCAAGCCCGACCGCCGCACGGTCAACCAGAACAAACTCGCGGGGTGGTTTGACACCGCCGACACGACGCAGTTCCTGATGAACCTTTCCCGCGACCTCTGCACCATAGGCGACCGAATTCGTTTCGCCCATCTTGCGTTCACGATCATCAAGGATCGGGCCGTAAACGAAGCTGGCCCAGATATTGAGCACATCAATCAATTCGCGCGACGGATTTTCAAAGCCCCAGCTTTCATAGGCTGAAACAGCCTTTTCCTCGTCCTCGTCACGCAGCGCCTCATAGAGCGTGATCACTGCCTGAACAAAGTCCGGTTTGAAAATGCGGATACAGCCGAAATCCAGAAGATTGACCGAAAGGTCATCACGCAGTGTGTAATTGCCCAGATGCGGATCGCCATGGATCACGCCATAGCGATAAAACGGCACATACCACGCCCGAAACATATTAAGCGCAACCTGATTGCGCGCATCCTGATCGGGATCGCTTTCAAGGAAATGCTTGAACTTTTGCCCCTTCTGCCAGGTCATGGTCAAAAGTCGGCTGGTGGTCACTTCGTCAACAGGTTCGGGGACATGTACGCAATCGACATCGGCCAGCATATGACCATACAGGCGCATATGTTTGGCTTCACGCTGATAGTCGAGTTCTTCGCGCAGGCGGGCCGTCAGTTCTTCCTGAATGTTTTGGGCATCAATCGCGCTGTCATAGCGCTTGTAGATCGCAAAGGCCGCACGCAGCTGCTTAAGGTCCGCCTCGACGGTTGCCGACATGTCCGGGTATTGCAGCTTGCAGGCAACATCGCGCCCGTCGGGCAAGGTCGCCTTGTGGACCTGCCCAAGTGACGCTGCTGCCACGGCATCGTGGCTGAAATCGGTGAATTTCGATTGCCACCCGGCCCCCAGCTCGCTGCGCATGCGGCGTTTGACAAACAACCAGCCCATGCTGGGTGCATCGGCCTGAAGCTCTGCCAGGGCCTGGGTATATTCCTTGGGCAGAGCATCGGGGATGGTCGACAGGATCTGGGCGACCTTCATCAGCGGCCCCTTGAGCCCACCAAGAGCCGAGGTCAGTTCGGCGGCGTATTTGGCGTGATCAATCTCGCCGCCGAACATTTTTCCCGTGGCAAGGCGCGCGGCCAGTTTACTGGCCGAAGCACCCACCCGTGCATAACGACGAACCCGCCCGCCAAACCTGTTTTCCTCGTTCGCGGCGGTATAATCATCGTCGTTATCACTCATCTCAGGAAAGCTCCTCCAGCTCATCGATCATACGCTTGATCATATTAAGGCCCCGCTGCCAGAAGGCCGGGTCCGATGCATCAAGTCCGAACGGTGCCAGAAGTTCCTGATGCCGCTTGGTGCCTCCGGCTTTAAGCATATCAAGATACTTCTGCTGGAAGCCGTCTTCGGCACCCTGATAAACATCGTAAAGCGAGTTCACCAGGCAATCGCCAAAGGCATAGGCATAAACATAGAACGGCGAATGGATGAAGTGCGGAATATAAGACCAGTAGTACTTGTATTCGTCTTCATAGCGGATGGCGTCGCCCAGACTTTCATGCTGTACGGCGATCCAGATCTCGCAGATCTCATCGACGGTCAATTCACCTTCGCGGCGCTTTTCATGCACGCGTTTTTCAAATTCAAAGAACGCGATCTGACGCACGACGGTGTTGAGCATGTCCTCAACCTTGCCCGCCAGCATGATGCGCTTCATCTTCGGATCGCTCTCCGCGCGCAACATTGACTGGAAGGTCAGCATTTCACCAAATACCGACGCAGTTTCCGCCAGAGTCAGCGGCGTATCAGACAGGAAATAGCCCTGCTCTGCTGCCAGAACCTGATGTACGCCGTGGCCCAACTCATGGGCCAGCGTCATCACATCACGGGTTTTGCCGTGGTAATTCAGCAAAAGGTAAGGATGCGCAGACGGCACGGTCGGGTGCGCAAAGGCACCCGATGACTTGCCCGCACGGGGCGGCACATCAATCCACGGGTTATCAAAGAATTTCTGACCGACTTCTGCCAGTTCCGGGGAAAACTCGCCATATGCCTTCAACACCGTCGACCGCGCGGTGTCCCAGTCAATCTGACGATCATCATCATCGGGCAGCGGTGCGTTGCGATCCCAGTAATCAAGCTGATCAACACCAAACCATTTCGCTTTCAGGCGATAATACCGGTGCGACAGATCGGCATGGCTGTTTTTCACGGCCGTATTAAGCGCATCAACAACTTCATCCTCGACCTGGTTCGACAGGTTGCGTGATGAAACCGGGGTTGCAAAGTTGCGCAGGCGATCATCAATTTCCTTGTCCTTGGCAAGGGTATTGGTGATGTGCGCCAGAAGCTTGATGTTCTTGCCCAGAACGTCACCGATTGATTTCGCGGCTTTCTTGCGATCGTCGACCTTGCTTGATGACAGCATGTTCGCAGCGTCCGACATGGTCAGCTCTTCGCCATCAATCGGGAAGCGCAATTCTGCCATGGTCTGGTCAAACAGGCGCACCCACGCGGCCGATCCGGCGACGCGGCGCTCATGCAGGACCTGCTCGACCTCATCGGACAGCTGGTGCGGGCGGAAAGCACGGTTTTCATCAAGCCACGGGCGATAGCGGCGAAGGGCTTCGCTTTGTTCGTATTTCGCATCCAGCGATGCGTCTTCGATCCGGTTGATTTCAAGACCAAAGAACAGCGACAGGCTGGAAATGCCGGTCATTTCTTCCTGAACGAACTGATAGAACTGACCAATGGCCGCGTCCGAGCTATCACCGGCATATTTCAACTGGGCAAACGAGCCAATCTTGCCACAGATTTCGCTGATGGCTTCATATTCGGCTATGGCCGCTGCCAGTTCATCACCGGACAGATCATTGAGCTTGCCCTGATAGGTCTGCTGAAACGCCTGAGAGCGGCTTTTGGCATCATCAAGATCGCGCCGGATATTCGGGTCTTTCAGATCGTTATAGAGATCGGTCAGATCCCAGGTCGGCAAATTCTTGTTGATCGCGTTCATTTGTCCTCCAGACAGTCTCTTTGGTCTCTTTTCGGTCGCGGGCCGCCGATCCGCAAAGCACGGGGCAATCCCGTTTGCATTCAAAGATCCGAACCCGATATATAGCCTGTCAAAGCCATATCACCAGACCCGTTGACAGATACGGTTTCAAATTGCTGGTCCGATCATATCGTTCCTTGTGTCACGGACAACAGCAAAGCCGCGTTGAGCACCAAATAGAACGGTATTTCACACGACTGTGACCCGGAACACTGCCCACAATCGCGCGTTGCTGTGACATCGGTGACAAATCGGTCTTTAAAATGTCATTTTCAGGCTGCGCAATTACGCAATCCCTGATAACAAATTCATCTTGGAACGTTCGTTTATTCCGATCTGCCCGGCACTTATACGGGTATAAAGACCGAGGACAACGTCCCAACCAGGGCAGCGCCAAGATTGCCCGTTCCCGGGAACAGACAGTGAGGCAAGGAAACGTCATGACGAGTTTGCAGGATTATGCCGATTGGCAAAACTTGCCGACCATGTTTTTCGACAAGGCAAAGAAACATGGCGACGCGCCGTTTCTTTGGACGAAAGACCCCGAAAGCAAAAAGTTTGAACCCACCAGTTGGCAAGAAGCCGCCGATCAGGTGAGCGCGCTTGCCCGTTCCCTTTATGAAATTGGCGTTCGGCCCGGTGATCGGGTTCTGCTGGTTTCGGAAAACCGGACTGAATGGGGCATCGCCGATCTTGCCATCATGTGCGCTGGCGCCATGACCGTTCCTGCCTACACCACCAATACCGAGCGCGATCATCTTCACGCGATCGAAGACAGTGGTGCAGCGATTGCCATCATCTCGACCAAAAAACTTGCCCAGCCCTTCCTGCACGCCGCCCTTGATAGCGGACGCTGCCGCCATGCGATCATGATGGAAGAATGGGGACAAAGCTTTGTTGGCGATATCACCATTTCCCGCTGGGACGAACTGATTGCCAAGGGGCGCGGCCTGACCCATGACGTTGATGACTGGATTTCCAAGATCAAGCGCGATGACCTTGCCTGCCTGATTTATACCTCGGGCACGGGTGGCTCGCCAAAGGGTGTGATGCTAAGTCACGGGGCGATCCTGTCGAACTGCATGGGCGCGTTTGACATCATCGAGACCCTTGGCATCGACAAGGAAATCTTCCTGTCCTTCCTGCCGCTGTCGCATTCCTACGAGCACACCGCCGGCCTGTATTTCCCGATCAGTATTGATGCCCAGATCTATTACGCCGAGGGGCTTGATAAACTGGCCGCCAATCTTGCCGAAGTCCGTCCGACCATCATGACGGCTGTGCCGCGTCTGTATGAAATGCTTTATCAACGCATGAGCCGCATGGTCGAAAAGGAAGGCGGCATCAAGCAAAAGCTGTTTGACCTGACCTTGCGCCTTGGCCGCAAGAATTACGAAGGTGAACGACTGAACCTGCTTGAAAGGCTTCAGAACCTTGCCTGTGAACTGCTGCTTCGTCGCAAACTGCGTCAACGCTTTGGTGGACGGATCAAGGCCATGGTATCGGGCGGCGGCCCCCTGAACTATGAACTGGGTGTTCTGTTTGTGTCATGCGGCATTCGCATTCTGCAGGGCTATGGCCAGACGGAGTTCGCCCCGGTGGTGTCATGCAACCGTGCTGAAAACAACAAACTGCGCACCGTCGGCCCGCCAATGGTGGGTGCCGAGGTCAAGATTGCCGATGATGGCGAAATCCTGCTGCGCGGCGAAAGCATGATGAAGGGCTACTGGAACCTGCCAGAGGTTACTGCATCGACCATTATTGATGGCTGGCTGCATACCGGTGACATCGGCAAGTTCGATGAACAGGGCAGCCTGATGATCACGGACCGCAAGAAGGACATCATCGTCAATTCCGGCGGCGACAACATCTCGCCCCAGCGGATCGAGGGACTGATGACCCTTGAGACCGAGATTTCCCAAGCCATGGTCTATGGCGATGACAAACCCTATCTGGTGGCCGTACTGTGGCCCGACGAAGACTTCATGCGCGAATTTGCCCGCGACAACGACCTATCCAATGATATTGAGGCCCTTGGCAAAAACGAGGACTTCCGCAAAATCATCCGCGCAGCCATTGACCGGGTAAACAAACGCCTGTCGACGATTGAAAAAGTGCGCAGCTTCATGTTTGCCGAAGCGCCCTTTACCATCGACAACGAAATGCTGACCCCGTCGATGAAAATCCGCCGCCATAAAATCCGCGAAGCCTATGCCAAGCAGCTTGATGGCCTTTATCAGCGCAAGCGCGGCGGTCAATAGAAGCCACAACGACTGACCCTGAAAACGATGACCCGCCCCAAAGAAATCAAACAAACACTTACCCTGGTCCGGGGCCTTCCCGGATCAGGTAAATCGACCCTTGCCAAAAACCTGTGTCAGGCGACGGGCGCTGTTCATCTGGAAGCCGACATGTTCATGGTCGACCATGAAGGGTTCTACGAGTTTGATGGCACCCGCCTGTCACAAACCCACGCAAGGTGCGAGGCGGAGTGCCACAACTCCTTGTCCGAAGGATACGACGTTGTTGTCTCCAACACCTTTACGCGTTTCTGGGAAATGAAGGCCTATATCGACATGGCCGACAAGCACGACATTCTGTTGCAAATCGTCGAATGCCATGGCCGTTTCGGCAGCATCCATATGGTGCCCGACGAAACCCTTGCCGACATGCGTGACCGCTGGGAACCCCTGCCCGAGAAATACCGCTAAGGGGCTCGCCGCTCAGTTCACGCTCGAAAAGACTTTTTCAAGGATATCCGTCGTCCACCGGGTCGGATCGCTGCGAATATCTGCTTCCTGAAGGGCGATGTAGTGGAACAAGCCTTCCATCGCCTTGTCGGTGGCGTGATCGGTCAATGATGCCTTGAGGTCGGGCACAAACGGCAGTTGGTCATATTGCCCCAGCATCTGATCATACAGCGACAAGGCACCGGTATCGGACAGCGCGTCCGTAATCACCGGGCGCAAGCGGCCCTCGATATCATTGCCTGAAACGCGGCGCAGGTACTGTGTCGCGGCGTCATCCGGCCCCTGCAAGATCCCCTTGGCATCGGCCACGGTCATTTGGCGGACCGCATTGACCAGAATATCACCGGCATCCTGCATGGTCTGCTCGGCGGCCCGGTTCATCCGCAACTCGATTTCATCGGCATAGCTGCCAAAACCCGCCGCAGTCATCAATTTCTGGGCGGTTTGAACTTCGTCTGGTAACGGAATATGCGCCACCGGATCGGCGTTAAAGCCATCAACGGCACCAAGCTGATCGGTGACCAGTTCCACCCCGATATCAAGCGCCTGCTTGAGCCCCTTCTCGACCGTGTCTGATGATAAGGCTGAAGCCCCCAATCCACTGCCGCCAGACGCACTTCCCGAACCCGATGAATTCATCACATCGCCAAGGGCGTCCTTGGCTTTATCAAAGAAGGACTGGGCGTGAACGGGCGCAACGAGGTTACCCAGAACAAGCGCAGCAGCACCCGCTTTGAAAAGATGTTTTAAATTGCGGTTCAGCATGCGCGGTCCTGTTGTTTTGGTGAAGACGATTTGAAGCCAGTATCATGAAAAACAATCATGGCCCGAAAAAGACAAAACCCCGGTTAACCAACCGGGGTTTTGCATGTGATGTATCAGGCTGTGTTATTCAACAACCTCGACCTTTTTGCCATTGAGCAAAAGGTCACTGGCCTCAGTCGAGACCGGAACAGTGTCACCATCCTTGATCCCGCCTTCGAGGATCTGCATCGCCAGCGGGTTCTGCAGATAACGCTGGATAACGCGTTTGAGCGGACGGGCCCCATAAACCGGGTCATAGCCTTTTTCGGCCAACCAGTCCTTGGCGGCATCATCAAGCTTGAGATCAATCTTGCGATCAAACAGAAGCTTCTCAAGACGGCCAAGCTGGATATCAACGATCTTGCCCATCTGATCACGATGCAAACGATGGAACAGGATGGTTTCATCCAGACGGTTGAGGAATTCCGGACGGAACGATGCCCGAACGATTTCCATGACCTGTGCGCGTACTTCGCCGCTATCATGCCCCGGTTCCTGATTGGCAAGGATTTCCCCGCCCAGGTTCGAGGTCAGAATGATCAGCGTATTGCGGAAATCGACAACACGGCCCTGGCCATCGGTCAGACGCCCTTCATCAAGAACCTGCAGCAGGACGTTGAACACATCGGGATGTGCCTTTTCGACCTCGTCAAACAGGACAACCTGATACGGACGGCGACGAACCGCCTCGGTCAGGGACCCGCCTTCCTCATAGCCGACATACCCCGGAGGCGCACCGATCAGGCGGGCCACCGCATGCTTTTCCATGAATTCGGACATATCAATCCGGACCATGGCCTGTTCATCATCAAACAGGAACTGGGCAAGGGCTTTGGTCAGCTCGGTTTTACCGACACCGGTAGGCCCAAGGAACAGGAACGAACCAATCGGTCGGTTTGGATCCTGCAAGCCTGCACGGGCACGGCGCACCGCGTTAGAGATCGATCGAACCGCATCATCCTGGCCGACAACCCGTTTGCGCAGCGTGTCTTCCATTTCCAGAAGCTTTTCACGCTCGCCTTCAAGCATCTTGTCGACCGGAATACCCGTCCAGCGCGACACCACGGACGCGATGTGTTTTTCGGTAACCGCTTCTTCCTTGATGCCGCGTGACGGATCATTTTCCGCCTTTTCAAGCAGTGCCTGAAGGGCCGGAATTTCTTCGTATTGAAGCTGTCCGGCACGGTCAAGCTTGCCATCACGCATCGCACGTTCAAGTTCACCGCGCGCCTGATCAAGTTGCTCCTTGATGTGGGTTGATGCTGCAAGTTCCTTCTTCTGGGCTTCCCATTTCGCGGTCAGCTCAGCAGATTTTCCTTCCAGCTCGGCTAGTTCCTTGTCCAGACGGCCAAGTCGATCCTTGGACGCGCTATCCTGCTCTTTCTTAAGCGCTTCGCGCTCGATCTTGAGCTGAATGATCCGGCGGTCCAGTTCGTCGATTTCTTCCGGCTTGGAGTCAAGCTCCATGCGCAAGCGCGAGGATGACTCATCCATCAAGTCAATCGCCTTGTCGGGCAGGAACCGATCCGTGATGTAGCGGTTCGAAAGTGTGGCTGCAGCCACCAGCGCGGCATCGGCAATACGGACCCCGTGATGAAGTTCGTATTTGTCCTTGATCCCGCGCAGGATCGAAACCGTGTCAGCCACCGACGGTTCGCTGACGAACACCGGCTGGAAACGACGGGCAAGTGCTGCGTCCTTTTCGATATGCTGACGGTATTCATCAAGGGTTGTCGCACCAACGCAGTGCAGCTCGCCACGGGCCAAAGCCGGTTTCAAAAGGTTCGATGCATCCATCGATCCTTCGGCCTTGCCAGCACCGACAAGGGTGTGCAATTCGTCGATGAACAGCACGACCTGACCGGCTTCTGATTCAATCTCGCTCAGAACCGCTTTCAGGCGTTCTTCAAATTCACCACGGAATTTCGCACCGGCAATCAACGCACCAAGGTCAAGCGACAGCAGTTTCTTGTCCTTAAGCGTTTCGGGCACATCACCCTTGACGATACGCAGTGCCAGACCTTCGGCAATTGCGGTTTTACCGACGCCGGGCTCACCAATCAGAACCGGGTTGTTCTTGGTCCGACGTGACAGTACCTGCACCGCACGACGGATTTCCTCGTCACGGCCAATCACCGGGTCAAGTTTGCCTTCACGCGCCGCCTCGGTCAGGTCACGGGCATATTTTTTCAGCGCATCGTACTGGTTTTCGGCACCCGCACTATCGGCGGTCCGGCCCTTGCGGATGTCATTGATCGCACCGTTCAGCTCCTGTGCGGTAACACCCGCATCAGCAAGCACCTTGCCTGCGGTTGATTTTGGATCAAGCGCAATGGTCAGAAGCAACCGTTCCGCCGTGACAAAGCTGTCACCGGCTTTCTTGGCGATTTCCTGTGCCTGATCAATCAGGCGGGCAAATTCGGATGAAAGATAAATTTGGCCATTGCCGCCGGAAACCTTTGGCAATTTTGCCAGTTCCTGCGCGCAACGTTCCTGGGCAAGCTTTGGCTTACCGCCGGATGCCTTGATCAGATTGGCTGCCAGACCTTCTTCGTCGTCAAGCAGCACCTTAAGCAGATGGATCGGGACAAACTGCTGATGGTTTTCACGCAACGCAAGCGATTGCGCTGACTGCAGAAAGCCTTTTGACCGATCTGTGAAGTTTTCAAATTCCATTCCTGTCACTCCTTGAGCCAACAGTATTTAGACAATGTGGACCTTCTTTGAAGCGTCCACGGCATTGGTGTCATTACCGAATTCTCAAATTATAGATTATTTCGACAGCGACAACATTGATATGTCTCAGTCTAGCGCGTTTGCAACCATATACCCCTACAAAAGTTGCAAGAATTAATTGTGCACTGCAACACAACTTTCTGGCATTATTCCAGATATCATCAGAGATCGCTGAGTAAAACGCGTTGTCGTATGCACCACCGAGCTACGCATCAAGGGTTGCCCTTGGCAAAACAACGTTCTAACGTCGCCCAAACAGACAAAATAGACATGCCATTCGTCCCGTTTTTCGGCATGCCAAAGCGCCATACAGGAACACAGATCATGACGATCGAGCTCAAAGCCATCAAAAGATACCCGGTCAAGGGAATGCGCGGTGTTGACCTTAAAGAGGCAAAAATAAGCGCACACCGCATGATTACCGATGATCGTCGTTTTGTGATCGCCACCCAATCATCTGTTGGCCAGGAAGGCGTTCATGAATGGGCCCGCAAAAGCAATTTCCTGCAATTGGTCAACACGCCCAAACTGGCTGAAATCGGCACCGATTATGACGACGCCACCTGCACGCTGACCATTCTTCGAAATGGTCGGGCGATTTGCAAGGGCAAGCTTGATGAAGCCATGGGGCGCACTGTGATCGAGGATTTCCTCAAGGCGTTTCTGAAAAACGAGATCGCCGGCACACCAAGAATCTATTCAGTCCCCGACACCAATTTCGGCGACATGAAAGAACCATACATATCGCTTCTCAACCTCGCATCAATTCGCGATTTTGGCAGCCGGATTGTCCAAAGTGAAATCGATCCGATGCGCTTTCGCGGCAACCTTCTGATTGACGGGCTCGAACCGTGGAAAGAGCTTGAATGGAACGAAGACAAGATCATCAAGATCAATGATGTGTCGTTCCGTGTTGTTCATCCGATCACCCGCTGCAAGGCAACCAGCGTCAACCCGGATACTGCCATTGCCGATATCAACGTGCCGCTCATGCTGCGCAAGGGCGTGAACCACCTTTACATGGGGGTTTACATCGAAGCGATTGAAGATGGCACCATCACCCCGGGTGACGAAATCTCAATCGCATAAAGATAACTAGTCGTTGCTGGAATTGAATGTCGGGGCATGGACAGCTATGCCCTTGAACATTTCGTCATGATACCAGTCAATGCGATAGGCGCGAATGGGTGGGCATCCCTTGCGAAACAGGATCTGTTCTTCCTTGGGGAAGCGGGCCACTTCGGCGGATCGCAAGATTGGCTGGTTATCCTGCGAGCGCAGATGCACCGGTCGGCTGGTATCCTTGCCGCCGCCGGTGTCCTCGAATCTCGACATCGCCGTCAGACCAGAAACCCAGTCAAGGTTGAACGCGCCTTCCTGACTTAGAACAGAAATGGCATCAACGCGCCCAACCACGTTTTCCCAGTTCAGACAGACATCCATCAAGCCACTCACGCCCGAAAAACCGGGCCAGACGATCATGCCATCGCCATAACCACCGCCCAAAAGGCGTTCAAACAACGGCATACGGCCAACACGTTCGATCCCGTCAAGCAAAACAAGAAACTCCGGGTCACCGGACTTCCATCCCCGCTGATTGATCAGGTTCATGATCCCCGACAGCATCACACGGCTAAACGATGGCTGAACTTGCGGATTTTCACCGCCAAGCTGGCCAATAACAAAGATCGAAACCGGGCCGCTTGTGATGTCTTCAAGCGTGAAGCTGCTTTTACTCACCAGACGCGCGATCTGTGGGTTGTCAAACTCCTCGGTTGCCGCCCGACAAGCCTCGATTATCTTCATGCGCTGATCTTCGGTCATATCAAGAATGTTCAGCGCGACCTCGGATATACGGCCGTCTGCGGACTCAATGCTCATCAATTCTTCAAGAATTTTATAGAACCGGTGCGATGGCATGATCAGGTTACGACGCACCTCGCCAAGGTTGCGGTCTTCCTTGGGACTTCTCTGGATTGTGAAAACAATAAAGCCCTGAAGCAGGGTTCGGGCGATCCGAACTTCCTGTTCATCCAGTTCCTGCACAAATACAGGCGCCAGCAGCGTGTCGGCAATGAAACCCGTATCGGAAATCAAGCCTTCGCCTTGTTGGCGAATGAAATCGAACGGATTGAATTGCTCTGTTTCCGCGCCGGATTGCTTGTGCGGGTCAATGACAATCAGCCGTTGCCCCATCTTGCTTCTGCGATCATGGATCGCGCGGAAAATGCTGCCGTGGCGTTCATAAACAAACAGATTTCCGGGATGCAAAAGCGCGTTTGGTTCCGCGGATGCACGATAATATTCCTCGGGCTTGGTGGCAAAGGTCAGAACGCGCTTCAGGCCACTCGCCCCAAGTAAACGCTTGTTCTCACCCCAGCGACCAAGAACCAAATCCGGACTGTTTTCAAGAAGCTTGCGACCATTGAGGTCTTCGACACTTGCCCACTGCCCCTCGGCCTTCATTTTAGCGGCCTCGGCCGCATTGGCAGGTTTCTTTGATTTCCTCGACGCGGGCGATTTCATGCGATTGAGGACAATGACAACCAGCGGCAGGAACATGGGAATGATGAAACATACAGCACCGAGGAGTGCCAGTTCATAATCACCGTTAAACAGGCCAAGGGCGACAACCATCGCACCAAGAGCCCACAACAAAACCATGACGACCCGAAATAAGCCAGCCCCCATCAATCACTCCCCGAAAATGCGCCGATACCGTGAAAGAATGCCGGCTGCAAGTTGCCGATCTTGGTTTCACGGTTTTAATTGTATTTTGTCCCCGATCCCGCACCAACAATAATCGAAGGTTGTGCGGGGTATTCAATTATATGCTTATACAGTTTCACATCTCTTAAAGCACTGCATCTTTGGGGGAACAACCAGCTATATTCTTCTGAACCAAAACGACAACACCCCTGCAAGCGGCCTGCTTGCAGGGGTGTTTGTCATGTTGAAGTTCGTTTCTGATCAGGCCGAAACCGGTTCGGATCCCTCGTCAGAAGTAGCACCTTCTTCATCGTCACGGCCAGAAGCCCGGCTGCGACCACGGCGTGCGGTCGGATGACGACCACGGGTACGCGCAGAACTGCTTGCGGCGCGACGCGGTTTCTTTTCGCCTTCGTCGCCTGATTCAGCACCGTCTGTGTTGGCAGCTGCGTCATCACCAGATGATTCTGCCGGTGCGCTTTCCTCAGCGGTCGCCTCGTCGGACTTCCGCGGACGTCCACGACCTGTGCTACGTGCATCCGAACGTCGCGCGCGCGGGGCGCGCTTGGGCTTGCCACCATCATCTTCCGACGCTTCAGCAGCATTCTTGTCTGCTTCTACAGGGGTGTTGTTGTCGTCACCATTGTTCGACGCATTTTCTGCGTTTTCACTGGTGTCGCCCTGCTGTTCGTCGTTCTGGTTTGACTGGCCGTCGTTGCGGTCGTCACGGCCACGATTGTTGCGCTGCCGATTGTTTTCACCACGTTCTTCACGGCGCTGATTTTCCCATTCCTGGGCGGCCTGAAGGATACGGTGGTAGTGTTCAGCATGCTGGTAGTAGTTTTCAGCTAGAACAGGATCGTCAGTCGCGTCCTTTGCTAGTGAAACATACTTTTCGTAAACCTGCTGGGCATTGCCGCGTACGCGACCGTCCGGCCCATTGCTGTCAAAATTCTGAAATTTTGGATTTACTGGACGTTTATTCGACTGTTGCCGTCCGCGCGGACGTTTATTGTTATTTCTCATATCAACATGACTTTGGTGTTGAAGGACAATCCGGCGGCATCATCGGCCCCGGAACCACTCCGTCTGAAAAACATATTTCCCGCTAAACAGCGCCGATCACGGCATTCGTACAAACCTGCCGGGAACCTTGAAAGGAACGGAGATTCTAGACTGTTTACAGGGGAACACGGCGCTTTCATAAGCGCGTCGGGCACCCGGCCCGTTCAAATCAACCTATATGGCTTGGCGGCTTATTCCAACTGTTTTTTTCACTCGCAGATGCTTTTTTTACATCACAGGTGCGGATTTATCAGATTATGCAACGTCCGACCGAACAACGGGTTTTCTTTGCCGCAACGCAACGTACAATACCGCCAAGATCTTCACGGTATTCCACCCCGACAAAGCCGGCTTCGATCAACAATTGCCCGACATCCTTTTCCTGACCGCGACCGATTTCAAAAATGACGAAGCCGCCCGGTTTTGCCAGATCAAATGCAACTTGCGACAGCGCACGATAAGCTGCCAATCCATCGCCCTCGTCCGTCAGGGCAAGACGGGGATCAAATTTCTGCACTTCTTGCGAAAGTGTCGTCATTTCATCGGCAGTAATATAGGGCGGGTTTGACATGACAAGATCAAACCCCTCTGCGCGATCCTTGGCGTCAAGCGCGCTATCCCAGTCCGAGACACGAAACTCGACTTGGTCATCAAGATCGAGAAGCCGCGCATTTTCCCGCGCACAGGTCACCGCCCCCTCGCTCAGATCAAGACCAATCCCCGTTGCTCCGGGCAAGTCACCAACCGTCGATAATAACAGGCACCCCGTGCCCGTCCCAAAATCAACAATCCGTGGCGCGTCGGCATCTTCCAGAAAATCGATCGCCCATTCGACAAGTGTTTCACTGTCGGGTCGCGGCTCAAGCGTTTCGGGTGACAATTTGAAGGTATGGCGCCAGAAATCACGTTCCCCCAAAATACGTCCCACCGGTTCATGCCCGATGCGACGCGCAATCATGTCGCGAAACGTATCAGCCTTGTCTGCAGAAACGACATCTTCAGGCCATGCACTGATCCGGCCACTATCCACACCTGCCGCCCGTGCCAGCAAAATGCGCGCATCCATACGCGCATTTTCAATACCGGCCTCGCTCAAGGCCGTCACGGCCTCGGCCATCAGGGCGCCAAGGTTTGAAGACGCGTCAGAAGACATGATCAGCTTTCAATTTCGGCAAGCTTTTGCGCCTGCTCTTCAGAGATCAGTGCATCAATCATTTCGTCAACCGCAGGACCACCGGCAATGAAATCATCCAGTCGGTAAAGGGTCAGGTTGATGCGATGATCGGACACGCGCCCTTGCGGAAAGTTATAGGTGCGAATGCGTTCCGAACGATCCCCCGACCCGACCTGTGATTTACGGTCAGCAGCACGTTCGCTGTCCTTGCTTTCGCGTTCCTGATCATAAAGACGCGACATCAGCATCTTCATCGCTTTTTCTTTGTTCTTGTGCTGGGATTTTGCTTCCTGGCTGGCGGCGACAACACCGGTCGGAATATGTGTAATGCGGACCGCACTGTCGGTGGTGTTCACGTGCTGGCCGCCTGCACCCTGCGAACGATAGGTATCAATACGCAGATCCTTGGGATCAATCTTGATGTCAACGTCCTCGGCCTCTGGCAGAACAGCAACCGTTGCCGCAGATGTGTGAATACGGCCGCCACCCTCGGTCACCGGAACACGCTGAACGCGATGCACACCGCTTTCAAATTTCAGACGGGCGAACACGTCGGTCCCTGAAACGTTCACGATCACTTCCTTGAAGCCGCCAATGTCGTTTTCACTGGCATCCATCTGCTCGAACTTCCAGCCACGGCCTTCGGCATAGCGCTGATACATACGATACAAATCAGCTGCAAACAGGGCTGCTTCTTCACCACCCGTGCCTGCGCGGATTTCAAGGATGGCGTTCTTGGTATCCGCACTGTCTTTGGGGATCAGCATCAGCTTCATCTGACGCTCGGCCTCGGGCAGCTTTTCCTGAATATCGTATTTTTCGGCTTCGGCCATTTCGCGCATGTCGCGATCACCGTCCGGATCCGCCAGGATTTCCTCGGCCTCGGACAGATCGTTCAGCAGCTTTTTATAGGCTTCGATTGCCTCGACCACCGGTGCCAGTTCCGCATGTTCGCGCGACAACTTTGAAAAGCCATCACCATCAAGCTCTCCGCTTGAAAGAAGCGCGTTGAGTTCGTCGAACCGGCGTGTAACGCCTTCGAGCTTCCCAAGGTCCAAACTCACTCTTTATTCTCCTGTTCAGGGTCGCCGGGTGCGCCATCGCCCCCAAGCGGCTTGTCTTCAAGTTCAAACAGGCGCGACAAAAGCTTCTGGGCCTTGACCCATTCCACAGTGCCTGCGCCGTCTGTTGTCGTCGCCAGATCTTTCAACGCCTGTGTTGGCGCATGCAAAAGACGATTAACCAAAAGCCGTGTGGCCTTTTCCGCATCGCCCTGGCTTTCGTTCAACGCCTCCGTGCGCACGGCTTCAAACCGCTTACGCAGATCGGCAATCGCGGGAACTGCCGCGCGCTGCGCGCGGTCACGGACAAAGCCATCAATCTCCGCCTCGATCAGTGCCCAGGCCTGATCGGCCTTTTCTTCGCGTCCGCCGCGCCCTTCGGCTGCGATTTTTTCCAGATCCTCGATCCGGTAAAAGAACACTTCATCAATCTCGTCGACCTGCGGGTCGATATCGCCGGGAACAGCCGTATCGATCATCAGAACCGGGCGGAACCGGCGACGCTTGACCGATGCGAGCGCGCGTTCCTTGTCGATCATATATCGGCGCGATCCACCCGCCGTCAAAACCAGGTCCGCCTCAGCCAGCAGGCGATCAAGGTCCCCGATCTCTGACCAGTGGCAATCCAGTCGCCGCGCGACCAGTCGCGCACGTGCCGTCAACCGGTCTGTGACCAGAATGCGGCCAATTCCCCGTTCTGCCAGCGATGCCGCAATCAATTCGCCCATATCGCCAGCACCGGCAACCAGCAAGGTACAATCACCAAGGTCACCATGAAGGTCGCGCGCCACCGATTGCGCAGCCGCTGCGATGGAAACGACACCCTGACCGATCCCGGTCTGATTACGCACCTTTTTGGCAATGGCATAGGCGGTCTGGTAAACCAGTTCCAACTCGCGCCCGACAAGATCATGTTTACGCGCGATCCGATGGGCATCCTTGACCTGCCCGAAAACCTCGGGCTCGCCAATTACCAGACTGTCGAGTGACGCCGCGACCGCGAACATGTGTCGAAGCGCATCCCGGCCAGACCGGATGTAAAGTTCGGCCGCCAATTGATCACGATCCAGATCGGCCCAAAGCGACATCAGATCAATCAGGCGTTCGCGGCCACGCTCGGCCTCGGATGCCAAAAGATGAATTTCGGTGCGATTACAGGTCGAGACGACAACGGCCTGCCCCAATCGGGCCTGCTCGATTGCAGCCAGAAATTGGGGCAATCGGGCTTCTTCAATAAACAGACGGTCTCGGGTGTCCTCGCTGGAGCGCCGATGATTGGTGCCGATCACCATCAGGCGATCCAGCGGCCAATCCCCGGCATCTTCATGCGAAATCCCGTCCGTCACACCATTCTCACTTCTTGCCGATCACATCAGCCAATTGGTCAAGCGCGACTTCCTGCTGCTCGCCGCTATCAAGGTCACGAAGCTGGGCAACGCCATTTGCAAGTTCGTCATCTCCAAGGATCACCGCCAGCTTGGCATTTGCCTTGTCCGCGCGCTTCAGGCGTTTTTTCATATTGCCGGAATAACCAAGTTCAACCGCAACACCACCTTCGCGCAAGGTCTGCGCAAGGTTGCGACATTTGGCTTCGGCCGCATCCCCCATCGGGACCAAGGCTACCGGGCGGGCACCCGCCGGTGCCTCGCCAACCATCAGGGCCAGGCGTTCAACACCAGCAGCCCAGCCAACGCCAGCCGTCTGCGGGCCGCCCATGGTCGAAATCAGCCCGTCATACCGGCCACCGGCCATCACCGTGCCCTGTGCGCCAAGGGTGTTGGTGGTGAATTCGAAACAGGTGTGGCAATAGTAATCAAGCCCCCGCACCAGACGCGGGTTCAGCTCGCAATTAATACCGATATCGCCAAGCCCTTCGGTCAGGCCCTTGAAGAATTCCTTGGAATGCTCGTTGAGGTATTCTGCAAACAACGGCGCATTCGCCACCAGTTCGCGATCGCCTTCATCCTTGGAATCCAGAATACGCAGCGGGTTCTTTTCAAGGCGCGAACGGCTGTCTTCTGACAGATTGTCAAAATGCCCCTTGAAGTAATCAACCAGAACATCGCGATAAGCCGCACGGCTTTCCGGATCGCCAAGGGTGTTAAGCTCAAGGGTGATGCTGTCCCAAAGACCAAGGGCCTTCAGGATATGCGCACCATAGCCGATCATCTCGATGTCGCCTGCGACCTGTTCAACGCCAAGCAGCTCGGCACCGATCTGGTGAAACTGGCGCTGGCGGCCTTTTTGCGGGCGTTCATACCGGAACATCGGACCATAATAGCTGACCTTGACCGGGGACATCTGCTGCATGCCGTTGGAAATATAGGCACGCGCAATACCCGCCGTTCCTTCGGGACGCAGGGTAATCTGTTCGCCACCGCGATCCTCAAAGGTATACATTTCCTTGGTTACAACATCGGACGTATCGCCAAGGGTGCGCGCAAAGACGTCGGTAAATTCGAAGATCGGCGTGGTCATGCGATGGTAGCCATACAACTCGCCGATTTCGCGTGCGGTATTCGCGATGTAATCCTGCAGACGGTTCTGTTCCGGCAGAAGGTCGTGCGTGCCACGGACGGGTTGAAGCGATGCCACTTTGGGTCTCCGATCTAGCTTGAATTCCAGATATTTGCGCGAAACATCAATCGGCGCAAACACATGCGAACATGAAAATAGCTTTCCGCCGGTGTGGCGGAAAGCCAAAAGTCTCCAATACAGCCTTGCTATTCCGCCGCGGTTTTCTTGGCGGCTTCTTCGGCTTCGATTTTTGCGGCACGTTCTTCGACCAGTTCGACGATATGATCGACCATCTTTTCCGTGCTGACATTATGATCCGGGCGCCCGGAAATATACATTTTGTGGTTTCCACCACCGCCACCGGTCAGGCCGATATCGGTTTCGCGCGCTTCGCCCGGTCCATTAACGATACAGCCAATAATCGACAGTGAAATCGGGGTCGAAATATGCGCAAGGCGTTCTTCAAGGGCGGCGACGGTTTCCACCACATTAAATCCCTGTCGGGCGCAGGATGGGCAGGAAATGATCTGAACACCACGGGTGCGAAGGCCCAGGGATTTCAGGATATCGAAACCAACATGGATTTCCTCAACCGGGTCCGCTGACAGCGACACACGCAAGGTATCACCAATCCCGGCCCACAACAGGTTGCCCATACCAATTGACGATTTTACCGTACCGCCGCGCAGACCGCCGGCTTCGGTAATACCGAGATGCAGCGGATAGTCGCATGCCTCGGCAAGACCGTAATAGGCCGCAACGGCAAGGAACACGTCAGATGCCTTGACCGAAATCTTGAATTCGCGGAAATCCTGATCTTCAAGGATCTTGGCGTGGTTAAGCGCACTTTCGACCATCGCTTCCGGGCACGGTTCGCCGTAACGTTCCAGAAGTTCTTTTTCAAGCGACCCGGCATTCACACCAATGCGCATCGAACAGCCGTGATCCTTCGCCGCCTTGACGACTTCACGCACACGTTCGGTTGACCCGATATTTCCCGGGTTGATGCGCAGGCATGCTGCACCGGCCTCGGCGGCCTCGATGGCCCGTTTATAGTGGAAATGGATGTCGGCAACGATCGGGACATGCACCTGTTTGATGATGTCTTTCAGCGCAGCCGTTGATTCCTGATCCGGGCAGGACACACGAACGATATCCGCACCGGCTTCTTCCAGTCGATGGATCTGCGCAACGGTCGCGTTCACATCGGTGGTCAGGGTGTTGGTCATCGACTGCACAGAGATAGGTGCATCACCGCCGACTTCCACATCCCCGACACGGATTTTACGGCTTTGGCGGCGTTCAATATCGCGATATGGGCGGACGCTCATTTCCGATTCCAAAATGTTTTAGATGTCTTGGGGTGTATATAGCTTATCAAACGCAGATTAGAAACCGTTGGCTAGCAGATTTTCCGCCAGTTTTCGCATGGCTGTCACGAAAAAAGGCGACCCCGTCGGATCGCCTTTTGAAATTTGCCTGTTTTGACCACCCTTTCGGGGCAGTCAGACCTATTGAACAGTGGTTTCCTCGGTCTGGGTAAGATCACCGACATCAAGCGAGAAGTCCGAGATTACCGCACCATATTCACCGACCGGCTTGGCTTCTGCACCGTCAATGCTGTACGTCAGGGCACCAGCATTGCCGACTTCAAGTTTCAAGCCATCACGATTCGGAACCATATAGGTATCGCCAGCGGTCAACATACGGGTCAGAAGGACATTGCCGTCTTCTTCGCGGATACGAACCCAACTGGTTTCAACAGCCGAAATGGTTACACGGCTGTCAACATTGACAGCACCAAAGACGCGGGCGCCACCAGCATCATCCACTTCCGGTGCGGCCGGAACTGATGCAACTTCCGCTGCGGGTGCCGCCGGTGTTTCCGCGACCTGCTCTTCAACAGGTGCCTCTGCAACTTCGGCAACAACCCGGGCTTCTTCAGCAACCGGCGCAGCTTCAGGCACTGCTTCTACAACATCCTCGGTGACAGCAGGCGCTTCAACGGGCTCTGCAGGTGCTTCTGCGAGGTCGGTTACGCTTTCTGGTGCAAGCTCCTCAACCGGGGCTTCGGAAACGGCAGTTTCTTCGACCGGCAACTCTTCAACGGCACTTTCAGGTGCGACGGTAACAGATGGCTCCTGCTCCGAAATGACGGGTGCGGGGGCGTCCATTTCGGCCTCGGCGGCCTGTGCGTCCGCAGCGTTTTCAAGCGTGCGCGGCGCAGTTCCTTCGCTTGCCGTTGTCGAATAGCTTGCCAGCCGTTCGGGCAGCGGATCAACAAGATCCGCAATGGTTTTGCCCTGACTGGAAAGGTAATACCAGCCACCATAGGCACCAAGCCCCAGCATAACCGCAATCAAAAGAACGGCACCACCCGGCACCCGGCTTTCCTGAACCGGTTTCGGGAAGGACAGTTCACTGCGTACAGCTGGCGCGTTGCTTTCTTCACGGAAGCGGCGCGCGATTTCCGCGCCATCCAGTCCGAGATGTTCAGCATATGCCTTCACGAAGCCAAGGCCATAAGGACCGTTCGGCAGAGCCGAATAGTCACTGCTTTCGATGGCTTCGATGTAAATTCTACGAATACGTAGCATGCGGCAAACGTCTTCGACTGATTGCCCCAAACCATTGCGGGTTGCCTTCAGCAAGCTCCCGACTTCGGTGTAGCCACCGACCTGGTTGTTCTCTACGTCCATCACGATATCATTTGATGGCTCATCCCCGGACAAAGGCCTGAAACGAAGGCGCCCATGGGTTTCGTCATCCAAATGATCTTCCTTTCGCTTTTTGATCGCCAACTCCGCACCCCCACGTTACGATCTAGCAATAAAACTAGCAGATATCCCCACCAAAAGCGATTGTTTTTAAAGTTTTACACCGTGATCTATTGCGAAAGCCTTAAGACGTGATCGCAACGATCTGGTTGGATTATCCATCACGGTAAGGATGTAACGTTCAACTTCAGACTTGCACATACTTCTGACCATTTCCTTTACAGGACCGACAGACGCAGGTGCCATTGACAAACGCTTGATTCCCAAACCGATGAGGGCCATCGCTTCGAGCGGCCGTCCCGCCATCTCACCACAAATGGTCAGGCGGACGTCCCGCTGATCACACAATGTCACCAATTGCCGCATAAATGCAAATACACTTGGTGATAATGTGTCGTATCGGCCTTCAATCCGCGGGTTCCCACGGTCTGCTGCGAACATGAACTGCAACAAATCGTTCGTACCAACAGACAGGAAGTCAACACGATCAAGCAAGGCCGGAGCCTGCCAGATCAGCGCTGGCACTTCAAGCATTGCACCGACTTCAACCTTACGCGGCACAAAGCCACGCGTGGCTTCACGCCTGAGCTGCTCGTCGAGCACTGCCTTGGCCATATCGAACTCGGCAACTTCGGCAATCATCGGGAACATGATATACAGATCACGATCATGTCCAGCACGGATAAGTGCGCGAAGCTGATGAACCAGTACCGCCGGACGATCAAGTGTGATCCGTATCGACCGCCAGCCCATCGCCGGGTTCTCTTCTGTCATATCCTCCCAATAAGGCAACAGTTTGTCACCGCCGACATCAAGAGTCCTGAACACTACCGGGCGGCCTTCGGCCTGCTCGAAAATACGGTCATAAAGCCGCGTTTGGTCGGTGATATCAGGCATGGCAGAGCGCACCATGAACGGAATTTCCGTCCGGTACAGGCCAATACCATCTGCACCGCTTTCAATCACATGCGGCACGTCGATCAAAAGACCTGCATTCACATTAAGCGAGATATCCGCCCCATCCGTCGTGCGCGCGGGCATATCGCGCATCTGGGCATAAAGTGCTTTTCGTTCGGCCCGGGCACGCAGCGCCCCGTCAATCACGGCGCGGACATCCTCGCTGGGGCGAACGAACAACTGGCTATTGTCTGAATCCACGATCAGCGGGTCGCCTGCCTCAACCTTGTCAAGGACCCCCTTGACCCCGCCCAGAACCGGAATATCAAGTGCGCGCGCAACAATTGCCACGTGCGAAGTATGCGATCCTTCTTCCAGTGCCAGACCGCGCAGACGCGTATGGTCGTAATCAAGCAACTCCGCCGGGCCGATGTTGCGCGCCACCAGAATGATGTCATCGGGCAGATCACCAAACGCTGGGGACTGATACTGCCCCGAAAGATGTTGCAGCAACCGGTTGGCAAGATCTTCAAGATCGTGAAGACGTTCGCGCAAATAAGGATCGGTCACCTGCGCCATACGGGCGCGGGTATCGTCATGCACTTTCTGGACCGCGGCCTCGGCCGTCAGGCCGGTATGGACGGCTTCGGTGATCCGGTTAAGCCATCCGGTATCCTGGGCAATCATCCGGTAGGCTTCCAGAATGTCCCCCGGATCATCGCCTTCATCCATGCCATCAATGCCCGAAACGGCTTCAAGCATTTTATCCAGATGATTTTGCAGGCCATGCATGGCTTCACGCAGGCGCGTGAGCTCTTCTTCCGGGTCGTCTGAAACCATGCGGTCAATGACGATGCGTGGCTCATGCAACACCGCAAGACCCTTGCCGATGCCAGGCGCCAAACGCGCCCCGCCAAGTCGCAACGGCAAAAGCGCAATACCATCCGCCGGGATCAGTTCCTCGCGACTGACAAGCTCGCCCGCCGCAACCATTTCGGCCAGGACCATGGCGACGTTTTCAAGCGCTTCCTGTTCGTCCTCGGAATAAAGCCGCTCTGTCCGGTTCTGCACGGCCAGCACACCGATGATGCGACCACCGCGCAGGATCGGCACACCGATCATGGAATGATAGATTTCCTCACCCGTTTCCGGGCGATAGGCAAAGTTCGGATGGCTTTGCGCGTCCTTGAGGTTAAGCGGGCGCGCATGTGCAGCCACAAAACCGACAATCCCCTCGCCCACACGCAGGCGGGTCAGGTGGATGGCCTCTTTGGACAGACCGCACGTCGCAAACAGTTCAAGCACCTCGCCCGCACGCATGACATAGACCGAGCACACCTCTGCCACCATATCAGCAGCAATGATGGTCACGATCTGGCCAAGCCGTTCTTCAGCAGTCCCCGGTCCAGCCATAACGTCGCGGACGCGCTTTAGAAGGCGTCGCGGACCAGAGACTGCGGCGGACGGAATGCTCATTTGACTTAGCTGTCTCTCTTAACCAGGGATTGAACGGCCTGTTCGACCAACTCTTCAAGGATTTCTGAAACCGGTTGTTCTTTCTTTACCATACCAACCGACTGCCCGGCCATAACCGATCCACTTTCAACGTCGCCATCGATCACGGCACGGCGCAATGCACCCGCCCAGAAATGCTCAATCTCAAGCTGTGCGGCCCCTTGATCAAGTTCGCCTGCCCGGAACTTTTCGATCACGGCACGCTGGGTCTCGCGGAATTCATCAGTACCCTTGTTGGCAAGCGCACGTACCGGAATAACCGGGAAGCGATCATCAAGCTGCACCGTGGTGACCGCGTCGCGGGCACTTGCACGGATAAAGGCCTTCTTGAAATCAGGATGGGCAATGCATTCTTCGGCACAAACAAGACGCGTACCGACCTGAACACCCGACGCCCCCTGTTCAAGCAAACCGGTAATCGCTTCACCGCGGCCAATACCCCCGGCACAGAAAACAGGAATATCGGAAACTTCCGGAAGGATTTCCTGCGCCAGAACCGTCAGCGATACCGGGCCGACATGACCGCCGGCTTCGCTGCCTTCGATCACCAGCGCATCGGCACCCGACCGGATCAGTTTCTTGGCCAAAACCAGTGCTGGTGCAAAACAGATAACCTTGGCAAATTCCTTGGCCTGCTTGATCGAGGCGGAAGACGGCAGGCCACCAGCCAGAACCACATGCCCGACGCTGTGTTCGCGGCAAACTTCAATCAGTTCATTGAGCTGCGGATGCATGGTGATCAGGTTGACGCCGAAAGGCTTGCTGGTCATTTCCTTGGTGGCGGCGATCTCGGCCGACAACAGATCCGGGGTCATCGACCCGCAGGCAATCACACCGAAGCCGCCCGCATTGGAAACGGCCGAAACAAGGTGACGCTCTGACACCCAGGACATGGCACCGGCCAGGATGGCGTATTCGGTGCCAAGGAATTCCTTGCCCGACGCCCACAGGTCTTCCAGGCGCGCCCGTGCGGCATCAATTTTCGGATCACTCATATTCTCTGTACCCCAAATGCAGAAATGCAGGAGACCAGTGATCTCCTGCACAAAGGCCGAAACACACTGTTCCAGCTAATATGTAATATTATACGTCCTTTAACAGTGGCTTAATTGCGCATGCAAGCACTGCAAAGAACTTATTCCGCGTCCAGACCATATGCCGTGTGCAGGGCACGAACGGCAAGCTCGGTATATTCCTCGGCAATCAGAACACTGACCTTGATTTCCGAGGTCGAGATGACCTGAATGTTGATGCCTTTTTCCGCAAGGGTTTCGAACATCTTGCGGGCAACCCCCACGTGGGAGCGCATGCCCACACCGATGATCGACACCTTGGTCACATCAGACGTGCTGAGCAGTTCCTGATAGGCGATCTGCTCTTTGTTTTTTTCGATCACCTGAAGCGCACGCTGGAATTCACCCCGCGGAACGGTAAAGGTCATGTCCGTGCTTTTGCCGTCTTCAGAGACGTTCTGCACGATCATGTCGACATTGATATTGGCATCAGCCAGCGGGCTGAAGATTGAAGCGGCAATGCCCGGTTTGTCTGCGACTTTAACCAAGGTGATCTTGGCTTCATCACGGCTATAGGCAATTCCGCTGACGACTTCCTGTTCCACGATTTCGTCCTCGTCTACAACAAGTGTTCCTTCTGCTTCGCTAAAGGTGGAGCGGACCTGCACCCGAACGCGATGGTTCATCGCCATCTCGACTGAACGGGTTTGCAGAACCTTTGCACCAAGCGACGCGAGTTCCAGCATTTCTTCGTAGGTAATTTTTTCGATCTTGCGTGCCTTCGGCACGATCCGCGGGTCGGTGGTATAAACACCATCAACATCGGTATAGATGTCACAGCGATCAGCATCGAGTGCTGCGGCCAAGGCAACGGCCGAGGTATCCGAACCACCACGACCAAGTGTGGTAATACGATTATCAGGTGCGATCCCCTGGAAACCGGCCACGCAAACGACTTCGCCGCCATTCAGGCGCTTGTCAAGCTCGGTGGTGTCGATTTCCTTGATGCGGGCCTTGGCGTGCGCGCCGTCGGTCTTGATCGGAATCTGCCAGCCAAGCCAGGAACGTGCAGGCACATCCATGCTTTGCAGCGCCATCGCCAGAAGCCCAACAGTCACCTGCTCGCCCGACGATACGATCACGTCATATTCACGTGCATCATACATCGGCGACACTTCCTGCGCCCAGCCAACCAGTTCGTTGGTCTTGCCCGACATGGCCGACACAACAACAGCAACCTGATTGCCGGCATCGACCTCGGATTTCACCCGGCGCGCGACATTCTTGATTTTATCAACATCGGCGACCGAAGTGCCGCCAAATTTCATGACAATACGGGCCATGAAGTATCCCCGCTATGCTCGCCGTCCATCGGCTGTCCGAACGTGACGGCATGTGATCCTGTCCCGGCCCAGGATAGCATGCCATACACACAGCGCTTCTCCTGATCCAAGCGGCGTTATCAATACTGCCATAATCCACATGAAACAAGCGTCAAGGATGCTGATAAATTGCGTCAGAGCAATTTTTTTAGCCCGAAATTGCCCCAAGGCATGCGAATGCGGCAAATTGCATCGCATATCATGCGAAAACTACCCAATATCACTGAGGCTTGGCAGATGACTTGGCCCATTGCGTGACCATGTCATTTGACAGCTGAGTATTGCCTTGCAGATCGCGCGGGCGTAAACAAGGCATCATACAGCAAAGTTGTTTTACGCCTTCGGAGCCACACCATGTCGGACGCATCCGCACAAACCAGCCGCACCGCCAATGCCGATGAGATCGCACGGTTTTCCGCGATGTCTGAAAAGTGGTGGGACCCGAACGGTGTGATGAAACCGCTGCACAAATTCAATCCGGTGCGACTGCAAATCCTGCGCGACAATATCTGTGCCCATCTTGGCCGCGATCCGGAAACCATCGAACCACTTAAAGACATCGAAATCGTCGATATCGGCTGTGGTGCGGGTCTTCTGTCCGAACCGATTGCGCGCATGGGGGCAAAGATGACCTCGATTGACGCATCGGAAAGCAACATCGAAGTCGCCAAAATCCATGCCGCGCAATCCGGCCTTGAAATCAATTATCGCTGCTGCACGCCGGAAATTCTGGCCGATGAGGGCAAGCAGTTCGATATCGTGCTGAATATGGAAGTCATCGAACATGTCGATGACCCGCAATTCTTCATGCAGGCCTGTGCTTCGGTTCTTAAGCCGGGTGGGTTGATGTTTGTTGCCACGCTGAACCGCACCATCAAGTCACTGGCGCTGGCCAAGATCGGCGCAGAGTACATTCTGCGCTGGTTGCCTGCGGGCACCCATGACTGGCGCAAGTTCGTCAAGCCGTCCGAAATGTCGGGATATCTGCGCGGTGCGGGACTCGAACTGAGCGACATTACCGGTGTGGCATACAACCCGATCAACGACACCTGGTCGCCTGCCCCGCGTGATCTTGATGTGAATTATATGGTGATTGCGCGAAAACCTGACTGATCAAAAACTACCTGATCAGTTCTTTTTCGTCTCGTCATCCCATGGCAGCGCCATGACATCGATGCCTTCATCGACCAGCTCTGCGGTTTCCTTGACCGAGGCCTGGCCATAGATGCCGCGTTTTTCCGTCTCGCCGTAATGGATTTTGCGCGCTTCTTCGGCAAACTTGTTACCGACATTCTCGCAATTGCTTTCGACCTGTTTACGGATTTCGGCAATTGCGGCCTGTGTTGCCTCGGCGACAGCCTTTTGTTTCTGCTTTTCGGCGGCAACCTCTTTTTGGCGTGACGTCCGCAGACGCGGTGCCATCAAGGCCTTGCCAACATTCGACGTCCCGCACATCGGGCAGGACAAATCACCGTTGGCGGCCTGCGCTTCATAGGTTGCGCCGTCCTTGAACCAAGCTTCAAATTCGTGATCATGTTCGCATTTGAGCTGAAATAGAATCATGATGGTACTTGTATAAGCCGAACCAGTCGCGAGACGATAAAACTATTAGATACAGATTATATGGCCCACACTGGCTTAAATCGCCAGCCCGCGAGCGTCACACTGAATAAACAAGATTTACAGAAATGTCATCCCAATTGCCATCAAACTGGATCACACAACATTGCCCAACGCCCAACCCGGCCCGCAATCAGGCACTTGACCTTGCATGCGGCAAGGGGCGGCACAGTTTCTGGCTTGCCGCCCAAGGGTGGCAGGTTACGGCAATTGATCGCGACCTTTCGCAAACCGATACCAAAACAAAACCGACAATCAACTGGATCGAAGCAGACCTTGAAACAGGTCACTGGCCGTTGGGCGATCAGCAATTCGATCTGATCATTGTCGCCAATTACCTGCATCGACCGCTATTTGCAAACCTTCGCGCCGCAGTCCGACCGGGCGGCACCCTGATCTATGAAACCTTCATGGTCGGGAACGAGGCGATCGGACGCCCGCGATCCCCTGACTTCCTGCTGCGTCGTGATGAACTGACAGACGCATTTGCCGACTGGGACATCATCGCCCATCAGCAAGGCCCGGTTTACACTGTGAATGGCGATGAAATTACGGCGATAAAACAATCGATTGTCGCACAAAAGCCATCCTAGCGCACAATTCGCAACAGGCCGGAAGCGATTGCAACAAATTCGTAACATATTGATTTTACGAAAATAAACACAACTTTCACAATTAAGCGCTGTCGTTTCTGGCATCTTCGCTGCTGCTGTTTCAGGCAATGGTGTGAAGAGAGAGAAAAGCCATGAGCGATAAATACGAAATCATCGAAGATAGCGACGATATCCCATCCAACCCGACCACCAACCCACGCATTGACGATCTGATCAATGCACGCTTTTCCCGCCGTGGCTTTTTCAAGGGCCTGATGGCGACGTCGGCCGTTGTAGGCGCCGGCATCGCGACCAAGGGTGTTGCCAAGGCACAATCAGCCTCCACCCTGACCTTCAAGTCGATCCCGCAGAAGATCACCGAAACCCATGCAGTTGCTGATGGCTATGACGCCAGCGTGCTGATCCGTTGGGGCGACAAGGTCGTCGCCGATGCACCGGCATTCGTTCCGGGTCAGGTCGACGCCAAGGCGCAGAACAAACAGTTTGGTTATAACTGCGACTATGTTGGCTACATGCCGCTTCCGGTCGGATCCCAAAATTCTGACCACGGCCTTCTGTGCGTCAGCCACGAATACACCAATGCCGAACTGATGTGGTCCGGTCTTAAAGACGGGATGGATGCATCCGAGGAACAGGCCCTGCACGAAATCGCAGCCCACGGCCATTCGGTTATCGAAGTCAAGAAAACCGGTGGCAAATGGCAGGTTGTTGACGGGTCCGATTATGCGCGCCGCATTTCCCCGATCGACACCGAAATGCAGATTACCGGCCCGGCTGCCGGTCATGACCGCCTCAAGACCAACACCGACCCGACCGGTACCCGTGTCATCGGTACGCTTAACAACTGTGCGGGCGGCAAGACGCCTTGGGGCACGGTCCTGATCGCCGAGGAAAACTTCAACGGTTACTTTGGCGGCGATATCGCCAAGACCAGCGAAGAACGCAACTACAAGCGTTTGGGCATCAGCAAGGACAGCTGGTACTCGTGGGTCAAATATTTCGACCGCTTCAATGTCGAAAAAGACCCGAACGAGCCCAACAAGTTTGGCTGGATGGTTGAAATCGATCCGTATGACCCGACCTCGATGCCGAAAAAGCGCACAGCCCTTGGCCGTTTCAAGCACGAAGGTGCCACCGTCATCATCAACAAGGACAACTCCGTTGTTGCCTATTCCGGTGATGATCAGCGCTTCGACTATCTCTACAAATTCGTGGCTGCGAACAAATACAATCCGAATGATCGCGCAGCCAACATGGACCTTCTGGAAAACGGCACCCTGTTTGTTGCCAAGTTCCACGAAGATGGCAGCCTTGACTGGATGCCGCTGATCTTTGGCGAAGGCCCGCTGACAGCCGAAAACGACTTCAACAGTCAGGCTGACGTTCTGATCGAGGCCCGCCGTGCGGCCGACCTTCTGGGTGCAACCCAGATGGACCGTCCGGAAGACGTCGAACCGAACCCGGTCAACGGCAAGGTCTATGTCATGCTGACCAATAACTCCAAGCGCAAGGAAGGCAACGCGCCGAACCCGCGCGCTGCCAACCCGCATGGTCACGTGCTTGAACTGACCCCTCCGGGCGGTCGTGGCCAGGATGCCGATCACACCGCGTCGCGCTTTACCTGGGACATCATGATTGCCGGTGGCAATCCGGCCGTTGCCGATGACAAGGCGGTGTACCATCCGGCCGCAGAATCCTGGGTTTCCTGCCCGGACAACATGGCAATCGACCATCGTGGCCGCCTGTGGATTTCAACCGACGGCGCACCAAAATCCGACATTCCTGATGGCATGCATGCCACCGATGTCGATGGTCCGGGTCGGGCGCTCACCAAATTCTTCTTTGCGTGCCCGGTTGGTGCGGAAATGTGCGGTCCGGAATTCACCCCGGATGGAAAGACGCTGTTTCTTGCCGTTCAGCACCCGGCAGACGGTTCATCCTATGACGCGCCAAGTACCCGCTGGCCGGACTTCCAGGCCGCAATCCCGCCGCGTCCGTCCGTCGTCGCAGTAACCAAAAATGATGGCGGTGAAATCGCAGGCTGATCCCCTGCATCACAGTCCTGAAATGCAAAGCGCACCGGCCAGTTTGCCGGTGCGTTTTTTGTTGTCTGCAAGTCACCGATATTACTTGACCGGTGCGGCCATATCATAGGTGCCATCATTATCTGAAATCGCCATCCAGCTTTTGTCCGACGCTGACTTGCTTTCAAGGTCGGTCCAGTTGCCCTTGGCGGCAGTGATGTTGCCTGAAATATCTTCGCTCCAGAAACCAACCACGGCAGGCGTAATATTCAGATAAAGCTTCCCGTCGACAATCCGCCACAGATTGGGATTGGCCGGCACTTTGCCGCCCTTCACAATCCCGTATGCGCAATGCCCGTCAAAGGCCGGGGCATATTTTGCCGGATCGGCCAGAAACATCTCGCGGTTTTCCTCCGACGCAAATGCCCAGGTCGCGCCGTTATATTCAGCCGTAATGTCGGCCCGGCCCGGTACGGCGTGGGGCTGCATCATGCCGACATCCTTTTGCGGCAAGTTGAAATAGGCCACCGCGTCATATCCGCTGATCGCATAGCCGGTTTCGTCGACATATTGTTCGCCGGCAAACGCCGCGCCCGAAAGGCCAAATACAACTGCCGATCCGATTAAGAACTGTTTGAACATCATTGCTGTTTCTCCGGTTGTAAATCCCTGATGTACGCAGTGTGCCCGGACACAGCCAGAAATCGAAATGACGTTGCGACACTGTTTCGTGAGGATGCGTGATAAAGCGTGAGGATGCGACAAACGACCATTTGCTTCCTATATAAAGCAAAGGGAATTGGGCCTTGACCTTAACCATGGTTGAGGAATTACGACGAAGGGAACCCAAAGACAAAACCACACGGACAAGGAAACACCATGACTGCTGCATTTCTCGAACATGTGAATTTCACGGTCGCAGACCCGGTGAAAACTGCTGCAAACCTGTGCAACTGGTTTGGCTGGCATATCCGCTGGCAAGGCCCGGCCATTCATGATGGGCTGACCTATCACGTCGGCAATGATGAAAGCTATGTGGCGATCTATGCCCTTGGCACGCCAAAGCATGGACAGGAAAATTCCTATGCCACGATTGGTGGGCTGAACCATCTGGGTATTGTCGTTGATGACCTTGATGGGACCGAGGCAAAGATCAAGGCGGACGGCATCGAAACCTTTAACCATGCCGATTACGAACCCGGTCGCCGGTTCTATTTCCGTGATGAAAACGACATCGAATTCGAAGTGGTCAGTTACGCCTGACCACTTCGATCAAAGATGACTAGCAGGGTTTATATTCCCGATCATTGCCAAGCGATGGCACCATCCGGCGAATTTCATCGACGCGCGTCAGATCAATTTCTGCGGTGATGAAACCCGGATCGGTGCCACCATCGGCCAAAACCTGCCCCCACGGATCAATGATCAGCGAATGGCCAAAGGTCTGGCGGTCGCCCGGATGATCGCCGCACTGGGCTGCCGCGATCACAAAACAGCCGTTTTCAATCGCACGTGCCTTTAAAAGGGTATGCCAATGCGCCTGCCCGGTGGTGCGGGTAAAGGCGGCCGGGATGCTGAGGATCTTTGCACCCGCCTTGGCGTAATCGCGAAACAGATGCGGGAAACGCACGTCATAGCAAATAGATACCCCCACCATGCCACATTCGGTTTCGGCCAGTCGGGCCGCATCGCCGGGCCGGAAGGTCTTGCTTTCGCGATAGCTTTCACCATTGGCAAGATCGACATCAAACATGTGGATCTTGTCATAGGATGTGATGACCTTGCCATCAGGCCCGATCACAAAACACCGGTTTGCCACACGGTCTTCGCCCGGCACGTTGACATGCAGGGATCCGACGATCAGGGTTGATTTTAGTTCCTCGGCCAGATCGCAGAAAAAGACCAGACCGGGATGCTCGTCTTCGGGGAAGGCAGCGGCGCGCACATTTGATCCGCCAAAGGACATCATCGACACGTTTTCGGGAAAAGCGATCAGTCTGGCTCCGGCCGCATGCGCATCGCGGGCATAGGTTGCCGCACGCGCAAGGTTATCAGACATGACATCGCGTGAATTGACCTGAACGCAGGCCGCAATAAAACGGGTCATGACGCAGTCTCCTTTTTATCATTATCCAACATCATGATGGGCCGCATGATCTAGGGCGGCAATAGACAATTGGAATAGCGCAGGTCGATTTCGACCGAAACCGCATACGGCCCTTTTGGCGGATGCAACCCAAAGGATTCATCACCGCAAATTCATTCTTTCCAAAAAAGAAATTAGTGTATACAGTATTCCGTACACCCAATGAGGATCGAAGATGGAACCTCTTTCCGGCCGAAAAAGTCTGACTGACGAAGTGCATGACCGCCTGGTCGATGCCTTGTGTTCCGGTGCACTCCCTCCCGGAACGCCATTGCGACAGGAAGCCATTGCCGAGGAACTCAATGTCTCGCGGCAACCAGTGTTGCAAGCTCTGGGGTTGCTGCGTCGTGACGGACTTGTCGAACCAATGGGACGGCGCGGATATCGCGTTGCGCCCGTGGACAGTGAACTGGTCCGTCACGTTTATGACCTGCGAGAAGCATTTGACGGGCTTGCGGCCCGTTTGGCTGCTGAAACCAAGGCATCGGATCGGGAATCGGCTTTGCGGGCTGCCATTCAACAGGGACACCACGCTCTGGGCAGCGGCGACACCGCAGAACTTGTTGCAGCCGACGTCGCATTTCATCAAACGATCTACCGCCTGTCGGGCAATCCCCTGTTGCCCGAAGCATCAGCCGCAGTCTGGCTTCAGATCAGGCGCGTGATGCATGCCTATATCCAGATTGGTTACCCCCGTGATCCGATCTGGACCGAACATCAGGCCATCGCCGATGCCATCTGTGTCGGCGATGGTCCTCTTGCCGAGAAACTGGCCCGCGATCATGGGCGTAGTGCGCGTGACCGTCTGGTTTCCCGAATGCAATAACCAAGCTGACCTGCCCCTCGCTGCCACCAACAGCCCGCCTTTTCGTCGCCCTTCGCACCACCAATCCCCAACTCCTTCAAAAAATCTGCCAATGACCCGCCCGCGTTGCAAAGGCAGAACCATATAAGAACGACAAGTTTCCTGTCTGGGAGGAACGCCAATGAACCTTGATACAAAACTGCGCAAGCGCGCAGATGAAGGCAATCCCGTACGAGTTGGCATCATCGGCGCCGGCAAATTCGGATCGATGTTTCTAAGTCAGGCCGGACATCATCCGGGCTATCACGTTCTGGGCATTGCTGATCTGAGCATCGACCGCGCCAAGGCCGCCTTGCGCCGTGTCGGCTGGTCAGATGATCAGTTCGCGGCAAAGGACAGCGCATCGGCTTACCGCGATGGCACCACCTGGATCACCGAGGATGCCGATGCCCTGATCGCCGCAGACGGGCTTGAAGTCATCATTGATGCCACCGGAAGTCCCGCAGCCGGTATTCGCTTTGCGCTTAAGGCCATCGAATATGGCCGCCATATCGTCATGGTCAATGTCGAGGCCGATGTCCTTGCCGGCCCACTTCTTGCCAAACGGGCCGAGGCCGCAGGCCTTGTGTATTCCATGGCCTATGGCGATCAACCGGCCCTGATTTCGGAAATGGTTGATTGGGCACGTGCAATTGGCCTGCCCGTGACCTGTGCAGGCAAGGGCACCAAATATCTTCCGATCTATCATCATGTCACGCCCGATGATGTCTGGCATCACTATGGCCTGACACCCGAACAGGCGCAGGCGGGCGGCATGAACCCGCAAATTTTCAACAGCTTCCTTGATGGCACCAAGTCCGCCATTGAATTGGCGGCCGTGTCCAATGCCTGTGATCTTGTGCCGCAGGATTGCGGATTGCAGTTCCCGGCCTGTGGCGTTGACGATCTGCCCCGTCTTCTATGCCCGCGTGAAAGTGGTGGGATCCTTGATCGCAAAGGCACGGTCGAGGTGGTTTCAAGCCTTGAACGCGATACCCGTCCGGTGTTTCGCGATCTGCGCTGGGGCGTTTATGTGACCTTTGAGGCCCCCAGCGAATATGTCGCGCGCTGCTTTAATGAATATGGCCTTCTGACAGACCCAAGCGGACAATATTCGACCATGTACAAACCCTATCACCTGATCGGGTTGGAACTTGGCATTTCGGTGGCCTCAGCCGCCCTGCGCGGGGAGGCCACCGGCACATCACGCGCCTGGTCGGGTGACGCGGTCACCACCGCCAAGCGTGATCTTAAACCCGGTGAAATGCTTGATGGCGAGGGCGGCTATACAGTCTATGGCAAACTGATGCCTGCCCTGACGTCAAAGGCGCGCAGTGCCCTGCCCATCGGGCTTGCGCATCATCTCAAGATCAAGCGCCCGGTGGCGATGGATCAAACCCTGACCTGGGATGATGTCGAATTTGATGCCAAGGACCCGGCGATTGCCTTCCGCAAGGAAATGGAAGCCACATTCGGCTAACACCATAATCATCAGACAAATGAAAACCCCGGCCTAAATGGCCGGGGTTTTGTATGACTATTGCCGTTAATCAGCCAATTGGCTCTCAGGCAGACAGTTTGGCTTCGAGCTTGTCGGCAGCTTCGAGCGCCATCAGTTCGTCACAGCCGCCAATATGTTCGTCATTGATGAAGATCTGCGGCACAGTGTGCTTGCCATTGGCACGATCCATCATTTCTTTCTTGCGGCGCGGTTCCATCATCACGTCGATGAGCTGGTATTTGGCACCCTTTTCCTCAAGCAGCTTGCGCGCACGCTTGCAATACGGGCACCATTCGGTGGCATACACTTCAACTTTTGCCATGTGGCATACATCCTTTCTTTGGCAACCGACCATCGCGAATGCCCCGGATTATCGGGTCTACTGCGTCTGGTACGGTGCGAAATTATGTTCAGATGAGCGCTGTATATCAGAATTAATAGAATGCGTCATCGCACGACACGTGCAACTGTGATCACAGATACGTGCATGGCACCTGATTGCCTTAACGCCCGGACACAGGCATTGGCCGTCGCCCCGGTGGTTAGCACATCGTCGATCAATACAACCCGTGCGCCCGCAAGATTGCATTTCTCGGCACGGACTTCATCGACAACAAATGCCCCGCCAACTTCGCGTTTGCGTGAAGACGGCCCCAGTCCGCCAAGACTTCTTGTGTTGCGGTGACGGGCCAGAACCAGCCCATCCCATGGCACGCCCGTCATACGCGCAAGCTTTGCGGCCAACAGGCCCGATTGGTTATAACGCCGCTTTAGAAGCCTGCGCCGATGCAATGGCACGGGCACGATCAGATCAGCCTGATCCCAGATCCCGCTGCCCGCCTGATAAACCCATCGCGCCAAAAGCGGGGTCAGGTCGCCACGATCCGCATGCTTGAACCGCAACAGGTAGTCCCGGCTGTGATCATCATAGACCAGTGCTGCACGCGCCTGATCAAATGCCGGTTTCTTTTGCAGGCAGGCCGCGCACAACATACGACCACCGTCAATGTTGTCACCACTGCCCGGCCCACCATCATCCAGTTCAAATGGATAGCCACAGCAAGAACAATGCGGTGCGGAGATAAATCGCAATCCCGCCCAACAATCAGCACAGACAGCATGGGTGGTATCGGTTACCTCGCCGCACCCGCCGCAACGCGGCGGCAGAATGGCATTGATGCCCATGGTTGTCGCTGTTCGAACCCAGTCGATCATCTGCATTGAATTCCGCGATCACCTTTAAATCGGCAACAGCATACCACACGCAGGGATTGAATTAGCCAAAATCAAACAACGGATTTGCCCGCAGTTTTTCTGCGGCCATGTCGATAAATGTCCTGACCTTCGCCGGGGCGTTGCGGCCTTCGGGATGGACCAAATGAATTGGCACTGGCTCAAGGGCGCAGTCTTCCAGTACGGCAACCAGTCGGCCATCACCAATAAACGGTGCCGCCTGATAGGACAGCATCCGAACAATACCCCAACCATCAAGGGCGGCGTTTCGTGCGGCTTCTATTGAATTGGTTTGCCATCTGGCATCCGGCGACACGTTGATTTTACGGCCACTGCAATCCGGTGATTTGAACTGCCAGTCCAGACGCGCTGATGATCCGGTGGTGGCGACAATTCGATGCGCCGCAAGGTCAGATGGCGTCTTGGGCATTCCATGTCTGGCGAAGTATTCTGGCGACGCACAAACGGTCTGGGACACCTGCCCGATCCGCACAGCACTCAGCGTTGAGTCGGCAAGCTCACCAATACGCACCGCAAGATCGATGCCTTCCTCGACAATATTGACGATACGATCAAACAGCAAAAGGCGTGCGCGCATATCAGGATAGGCGTCAAGATATTGCCCGACAATCGGGGCGACATGCATCTGCCCGAACTGAACCGGTGCGGTGATGGTCAGCATCCCGCTTGGCTTGGCATATGCCCCGCCTGCCGCGGCCTCGACTTCTTTCAGGTCACTTAAAAGTCGCTTGCAGTCCGCCAGATAGCGAACACCTGCGTCCGTCAGGGTAACCGAACGGGTGGTCCGAACCAGAAGACGTGCGCCAATGATCTGTTCAAGCTGCGCGATTGTGCGAGTCACTGCCGCCGGGCTTATATTGAGTGAACGGGCAGCTGCGGCAAAGCCCTGCTCCTCAGCCACGCGCACAAAGATATTCATGGCATTGAAACGGTCCATTCGCGCCACCTTGCAGTCAGCTTATTATTGCAATAATCGGAATAATAAATTGCATAATTCGATTATTCCATAATTTTATCGAAACAGACATCATTACGTCAGTTCCACTCTCTCAAGGAAACCTGACATGAAACTTTATCACCATCCGATTTCCGGCCACGCCCACCGCGCCCGCCTGTTCCTTGGCCTTCTGGGCCTTGAACATGAACTGGTTGAAGTCGACCTTGCCAATGGTGCACATAAATCGCCCGAATTCCTGAAACTCAATCCCCTCGGTCAGGTCCCTGTCCTGGAAGACGGCGATAAAGTGATCACGGATTCCAACGCCATCATGGTTTATCTGGCGAAAAAAGCCGGCGCGACCAACTGGCTTCCCGAAGATGCTGAGGGTGCCGCACATGTTCAGCGCTGGCTTTCGATTGCCGCCGGACAGATCGCCTTTGGTCCGGCTGCGGCACGCCTGATCACACTGTTTGGTGCACCGTTTGACGCAGATGAAGTCATCTCGCGCGCCCACGCGGTGCTTGGCAATATCGAAGACCACCTGAAAACCAATGACTGGCTGGCCGCAAGCCATCCGACCATCGCCGATGTCGCACTTTACAGCTACGTCGCCCGCGCCCCCGAGGGCAATGTCGATCTGGCGGCCTATGGCAAAGTGCGCGATTGGCTGAAACGCATCGAAGACCTGCCGGGTTTTGTGCCCTTCATGCATGCGCCAGAAGAAATGCTGAAATCTGCCTGATCAAGCGCCCTTCTTGCGCCACTGCGCCACTGCGCCACAGCGCCACCTTGCCCCCTAAGACAAAGCAGCCCCAGATGTCTGATCATTCTGATACGACCACCCACCGCACTGTCCCCCAAAAAACGCCAGGGCGCACCCCATCGCCCTGGCATGCCGGGGAAGTGCGCCTTCAGGAAATCCTTGGCGTTGATGCCCGCATGGAGGAGGTCGGGCGCAAGGTGCTGCGCGATCACATGATCGAACAACATCGCCTGTTTTATCCGCAATTGCCCTTTGCTGTGCTGGGCACGGTGGATGGTGATGGCAATCCATGGGCAACGCTTCGTGCCAACCGTCCGGGTTTCCTTTTTGCCACCGATCCCTATCACCTGTCCGTGACGTTACCCCGCGATCAAGCCGATCCGGCAGATATCGGCCTGAATGACGGTGATGGTATCGGTCTTTTGGGGATCGAACTGCACACACGGCGCAGAAACCGTCTGAATGGGACAATTTTTCGCCGGAATGAGACATCCTTTGACATCAAGGTCGGTCACAGTTTTGGCAATTGTCCGAAATACATCCATCCGCGCAACCTTGCGTTCGCACCGGATGTGGAATATCTGCAAAGCCAAGATTTGCGGAAGTCACCACAAACGGGTGTGACATTGACCAAGGATGTCCGCGACTTCATCTCCCGGAGTGATACGTTTTTTATCGCGTCTTATGTCGATAACGCTGCGCCGGATCGTGGGCGCGAAGTCGATGTTTCCCATCGCGGCGGCCCGCCCGGCTTTGTCACGCTTGACGATACGGGTGCCCTGATCATTCCCGATTATGCCGGAAACCGGTTCTTCAACACGCTGGGCAATCTTGTGATCAATCCGCTGGCAGGCTTGGTGTTTGTCGACTTTACCACTGGTGACATGTTGCAACTGACCGGCACGGCAGAGATTGTGATGGGTGGCGCCATGGTCACGCAATTCGTTGGTGCCGAACGCCTTCTTAGCTTCAGCCCGTCACGCTGGGTCCTGCGTCGGGGTGTATTCCCGATGCGTATGGCAGGCGGCGCAGAAGGTTGATTGCGTCTTGGGGAAAGAGCCTCTATCTAAGTCGTAACCTGTTTAACTGACTTAGCCGGAGCTTCCCGCCCCATGGCCGATCCGATCACCGTCTTTGATCGAGACATCCTGAAACTGCGCCGCGACCGCGCGGCGACCAAGGCACAGGATTATAATTTCCTGTTTGCCGAAACCGCCGAACGCCTTGCCGATCGCCTTGATGACACCACCCGTAAATTCCCGCTGGCGGTCGATCTTGGCTGCCACAGCGGTGAGATGGGCCAGATCATTGGCACCCGCGGCGGCATTGAAACGCTGTATCAAAGCGACATTTCGCGGGGCTATGCCAAGGCCGCATACGCCAACAACAACAAAGGCACACTGGTCGCGGACGAGGAATTCCTGCCCTTTGCCGAAGGATCGCTTGATCTGATCCTGTCCAACCTGTCGCTTCACTGGGTCAATGACCTGCCCGGCATGTTGCTTCAGGCGCGTCGTGCGTTGAAACCCGATGGGTTGTTCCTTGCCTGCCTGCTCGGCGGCGAGACGCTTAAGGACCTGCGCGAAGCGCTGATGACGGCAGAGGCCGAGGAAGAAGGTGGCGTATCGCCCCGCGTTTCACCGTTCGTCGACGTCAAGGATGCCGGGGCGCTTTTGCAGCGCAGCGGCTTTGCCCTGCCGGTGGTCGATGCCGATGATATCTATATCGACTATCCCGATGCCCTGAAACTGATGCGGGATCTGTCAGGGATGGGTGAAAGCAACCTGATTGCCAAACGATCCAAGAAATTCACCAAACGCAGCACGCTTGCGCGGGCAGCGGCGATTTATCACGAACGCCATGCCCGCCCTGATGGCCGCATCCATGCCAAGTTTCAGGTGATCTATCTGACCGCCTGGGCCCCGGATGAAAGCCAACCCAAACCGCTGCGCCGTGGATCGGGTCAGGTCAGCCTTGTTGATTTCCTCGGTGATGACGCGAAAAAGCAATAAAGCCGGATCAAGCCGGGATCACTTCCCGGCTGAGACCATCTCGCGGATCTTGGTCGCCTTTTCAAAGTGGTCAAGTTCGTGGGTTTTGATCCACCAGGTTGCGGCCTCCATCAAGGTATCCGGGTCATCATTGCGATTGGCAAAGAACGCATAGAATGACAGGCCGACATCCGGCCCCTTTTGCGCGATTTTCTTGTCGCACACAGCAATGATTTTATCGCTCAGGCTCTGACGCATGATGGCTCCGCTAAAGGGTTGTGGCTGCAAGGGCTTGATGTATGCCCTGTTTGCCGCAAAATTGGCAGTCTGATAACGCCCGTCACATGACAGTTTCTGTCAGGACAGTTGGCCACAGCGCGCCCGCATAGCGCAAAAATTTGCGCCATGGTGCAGCAGATTAAAAGCCAAGCCAAACCGCTGTGCGAGACGACACTTTGGCTTGGCATTTGAAATTGACGGGCGCACATCAGGCTCGCCCTGCGAAGTTCGACGCTAGTGGCTATGCTGCGCGTACAGCTTCAACAAACTTGTCCACTTCGACGCGCAGCGTATCTGCGGAACGCGACAAGTCGCGTGCGCTTGTCAAAACCTCGTTGGCAGCTTGCCCACCGTCATGGGCAGCTTCCGTGACTTGGGTGATCGCCGAGGTTACCTCATTCGTGCCCTCAGACGCCTGACTGACATTTCGTGCGATTTCCTGGGTTGCGGCATCCTGTTGTTCGACGGCCGCGGAAATCGTGATCGAGGTATCGCGCACCTCTGCAATCACCGAGGAAATATCCTCGATAGCACGCGCCGTTGTCTTGGTAACGGTCTGTACCTCTTCGATGTGATTGGTAATATCTTCGGTTGCCTTGGCGGTCTGGGTTGCAAGGTTTTTCACTTCGCTTGCAACGACGGCAAAGCCCTTGCCAGCGTCCCCCGCACGGGCGGCCTCGATGGTTGCATTAAGCGCCAACAGGTTGGTCTGCGACGCAATATCCTGGATCAAGGTGACAACTTCTCCAATCTTCTGAACGGAAACCACCATTTGTTCGGCCGTGAGTCGGGTTTGATTGGCATTTTCGTCAGCAGAGCCTGTGATGTTAGTCGCGTTTTGCATCTGCTGGCCAATTTCACCGATGGATGAGGCAAGTTGTTCACAGGCAGCAGCCACCGTTTCAACGTTAGTTGATGCCTGATTGGATGCAGACGCGACCGTGGTTGCCTGCGAATTGGCTTCATCAAGTGTGGAGGTCAAGGTTTCGGCCGCAGTTTCAAGCTGGACAGATGCAGATGAGACGATTGAAACCACACTGCCAACAGTATTTTCAAAATCATCAGCCATTTTATTTAGCTGCTTGATCCTGAGTTCTTCCGCAATGCGTTCTTTTTCTTCCGCCTCTTCTTCGAGCTGACGCGTGCGCAGCATATTCTTCTGGAAGACCTGCATGGTCTGCGCGATATCGCCGATCTCGTCTTTGCGACCGACACCATAAAGCTTGGCTTCGAGATGCCCATCAGCAAGCTGCTTGAGGACACTGACAATGCCACGGATAGGATTGATGATACCTTGGCGGGAAATGTACATTCCCATACCAAAACCGATCACAATCGCGACAACAGCAAAAATAACCATACCCCGACGCGTTGCATCGAACACCGCGAAAGATTCTGCTTCAAGCATCTGCATCCGGTTTTCGGCGATCTCAAGATAGTCACGAATATAATCATTGAGTTCGCCTGCATTGACACGGTGGTTCTGCGCCAGATTTACAAGATTTTCACGTAGCGTTCCGATGTCTTCGCCGCTGCCCTGAGCGGCGACGTTTATCGTTGAGGTTACCTGATCCCGGTAGGACTCATAACGGGCAAATATCTCATCAAGTTCTCTGCCCTGCGCCTCGCCTGCTGTTTCCTTTAGTTTTTCGATGGTTTCGCGAAACTGTTTTCGCTCCTCGTCGATGACTGTTCTCATCTCAGCAACCGTTTCAGGCGACGGATCTGCAGCAATACGGAATTCGGCTCGATTGAGCGAGGTAACAACACGCAACAGGTGACCGCCGTCGCTTGCTTCTTCGGCGGCTGTCTGACTGCGCTCGGATACGTCAAAAAGCCGATCAAGGCCCCATATACCGGCAGTCGTGTTCACACCCAGACATACTGCAAGAACAGCTATGACTGTGATCACTTTGGTCGAGATACGGAATTGTCCAAGATTCATTTTGATTCTCCCCGAGCATATATTTTGGCGTGCAATCAGGGAATCTTGGTGATCGAAAAGCAGGGTGTACCCAATCTGCCTCTGCTTCTTAGTGTGGCCAATATTCCCAAGCAACTAGCACTAACCGGGAATCCTTCCACACACCTACTGCGGTGGAAGCGCTATACTCTAAGATCAACATCAATTTGAAAATTTCAACCGGAAATGAATGATTTTTTATGGATAAAATTTGTGTTATCGAATGAAAAGGGTTTCCAATACGAGTTTTTGCCGACAAATCGGATCAGGCCACTGGACCCTAAAAAAAACTCCTATTTGTTTGGACATTGATATCAAACTGACTTGATGCAAGTTTAACCACCCTCCTTCCCAGACCTTTACAGCATCAAAAGGCAAGGTATGCAACTTCCCCAACCCCTGATCCACGGCAAGCTGATCAAACGCTACAAGCGGTTTCTCGCCGATGTTGAACTTGATAGTGGCGAAGTGATTACCGCCCATTGCGCTAATCCGGGCGGGATGATCGGGCTCAAGGAGCCGGGGATTGATGTCTGGCTGTCAAAATCAGACAATCCCAAACGCAAACTGAAATACAGCTGGGAACTTTGCCAGATTGGCGATGCGTGGATCGGCATCAATACTGCCCACCCCAACGCCATTGTCGAAGAAGCAATCCTTGCCGGGAAAATTCCGCAACTGGCGGGCTATGAAAGCCTCAAGCGCGAGGTCAAATACGGCAAGAATTCACGGATTGATATCCTGCTGTCCGATCCGGACAAGGGCCTTTGTTATGTCGAGGTCAAGAACGTCCACCTCAAACGCGACGAAGACGTTCCGGGTCTTGCCGAATTCCCCGATGCCGTCACCGCACGCGGGGCAAAGCACCTCGATGAAATGGCCGATATGGTTGCCGAGGGTTACCGAGCGGTGATGTTTTACCTGATCCAGCGCACCGATTGTGACCGCTTTACCTTGGCCACCGACATCGACCCGCATTACGCACAACGGTTCAAGGCAGCACGAAACAGCGGGGTTGAGGCCATTGCCTATGACTGCGCGATTGATACCAGTGCCGTGACGGTACGAAACCAGCTTTCGATCACCGGGCTGTAAGCATCAAACCCCGCGCATATCAGCCAATCCTTGCCAATTCTGGCCGGTGGCTTTATGTCATTGGGCTATACATCGAACATAGATATTGCCGAGTTTAAGGAGATTTTCGGGTGGCGAACGGAACAGTCAAACTTCACGGCCCCGAAGCATTTGAAGGCATGCGCGCCGCTGGCAAGCTGGCAGCAGAAGTGCTTGATATGATCACACCGCATGTGGTTCCGGGTGTCACCACGGGCGAACTGGATCGCCTGTGTGATGAATATATCCGTGACCACAACGCGATCTCGGCCTGTCTTGGCTATCGCGGTTTTCCGAAATCGACCTGTACGTCAATCAACCATGTCGTCTGCCACGGCATTCCCGGTGACAAGAAACTGGCCAATGGCGACATCATGAATATTGATGTCACGGTCATTCTTGATGGCTGGTATGGCGATACGTCGCGCATGTATATCGCAGGCACTCCGAAGGTGATGGCGCAGCGTCTTGTTGATGTGACCTATGAGTCGCTTTGGCGCGGCATCAATGCCGTTAAGCCGGGCGCAACCCTTGGCGATATTGGCCATGCCATCCAGTCCTATGCCGAAAGCGAGCGTTTTTCGGTGGTGCGTGATTTCTGTGGTCACGGGCTTGGTCAGGTGTTCCACGATGCGCCGAATGTCCTGCATTACGGCAAGCCGGGCGAAGGGCTGGTTCTGGAACCGGGCATGATCTTTACGATTGAGCCAATGATCAACCAGGGAACCTATGCGTGTAAAATTTTGCCCGATGGCTGGACAGCCGTAACGCGAGACCGCAAACTGTCTGCACAGTTTGAACATTCGCTCGGCGTGACGGAAGACGGGTTTGAAGTATTTACCCGATCCCCCGCCGGTCTGGAAAAGCCGCCCTACAACCTCGACAAGGCCGCCGAGTAACGGGCACGAAACAAGGGGAAGCAGATTTGAGCGAAAAACAAGATCGCAAAGCTGCTTCCAGTCCTGCCCAACAGACCTCATCGGAAATTGATGATGGCACGCGGGTCTTCTTTGATCAGGCCCGCACCGTGCACGTCGCGGGAACACCCTTGGCGTCGGGTACTGACGCGCCCCAGTCCGAAAAAACAAAAGCAACAAAGCCGCACTATCACGGGCATCGCCAACGGCTGCGTGATCGGTTTATCAAGGGGGGTGCCACCGCCCTTGCCGATTACGAGTTGCTTGAACTGATGCTGTGCATGGCTATGCCGCGTGGGGATGTCAAACCGCTGGCAAAATCCCTGATTGCGCAATTTGGCAGCTTTGCCAATGTTCTGGCTGCCCGCCCCGAAGACCTTAAAACCGCCAAGGGCCTTGGAGATGCGGGGATTGCCGCCATCAAAATCGCCGAAGCCAGTGCCCTGCATCTATCGCGTGAACGGGCGATGGAATTGCCGGTGATCGCCAGCTGGGAACAACTGATTGATTATTGCCGGGCCCGGATCGGGCACCTTCGGAACGAAGAACTGCATCTTCTGTTTCTTGATCGCAAGAACCGGCTGATTGCCGATGAATGCCATCAACGCGGCACGGTCGACCACACCCCTGTGTATCCGCGCGAGGTCATCAAGCGTGCGCTTGAACTGCATGCCTCCGCCCTTATTCTGGTGCACAACCATCCAAGCGGCGATGCCACCCCGTCAAAGGGTGACATCGACATGACTCGCAAGATTATCGACGCGGCCAAGGCGATGGAAATCACGGTTCATGATCACATCATCATCAGCCGCGCGGGGTATAATTCCTTCAAGACACTTGGCCTGATATAGCTGCCATCCCTGATCCATTTCCCACCACGAGATAGCCATGCCCCATATCGGTTTGTTCGCCCTTGTCGTGCGCGACTATGACGAAGCCATCGCATTTTACACCGAAAAAGTCGGCTTTGAGTTGATTGAAGATACCGACATGGGCTGCGGGAAACGGTGGGTGGTGGTCTCCCCGAAGGGAGCAAGTGAAACACGTGTTTTGCTGGCGAAGGCAAGCAATGACGACCAAGTCAGCGCGATTGGCAATCAAACCGGCGGTCGGGTTGGCTTTTTCCTGAACACAGATGACTTTGAGCGCGATCACAAACGCATGGTTGATGCAGGGGTTCATTTTCTTGAAGCTCCCCGAGATGAGCCCTATGGCATGGTCGCCGTGTTTGAGGACCTCTATGGCAACAAATGGGATTTGCTGCAACTGAAGGTATCAGGGTGAAACTGACTGCTATCCCGATACCCGCCACCGATCGGGAACATAATCGCGCAAAAAGGTAACGGACCGGCAGTTGGTTGCAATAGTGGGGGATGCCGGTCCGTCTCGTCGACAAAGCCTGATTGCTTGCCGACAAGTTCGAGGTAAGATGACAGGGAGACGGTTCAGGGTCAGAAGGTGTAGACCAGCACCAGACCAGCACTGAGCACATAGTCCTCATCAATGATCGGACTGTCGGCATACTCGTCGAGCAGGAATTTAACATCTGTGGTCCCGACGACGGCAAAACTTTCGGTCACCGGATAGGTCACACTGAAATCAAGATGCGGGATAAAGGTGGCGTCGGGGGAGTAGAAGCCACGATCACTGCGCACTTCATTGCGACGCACGCCGACGTTGTAATCAACCAGGTCTTCGCTTTGCCAGGTCACACCACCGCCGACATTGAAGCTGAACTTCTCGTATTCGGTTGGCAGGTAATAAGCAACATCCACCTCATGCCCGCCATGAGCATTGTTGAGATCAGTCTGATAGCTTGCCTGAAGCTCGCCGTGCCAAACACGTAGCGATCCGCCGATACCGGCTTCGTATGCCATATCGCGTTTTTCAAGCCCGTTCAGATAGCTTGAGTCTCCCGGATCGAATGGCTCCATACGAAGGCCACCAATGACCGAAACGCTGGCAAAATCATTCATCCAGACTTTGGCATCAATGCCGTCAATACCGATACGAAGACGTTCGGCATCATAGGCCAATACCGGAAGCGCGTCTAAATCTGTACTATCGGCCCCGCGATAGGGATTGCTGCTGATCTGGCCGAAAGCACCGATCTGCCAATTGCCGCCAAGCCAGGGTTTAAGTGGGTCTTTGGTCTGCGGATTTACCTGTTCGCGGATGATTTCCCTTTGTCCAGGCGTTGCAGTCTGGGCGTGCGCGCTGCTGGCAAGCATGATGATGATGGCTGCCGTACAGATGCCAAGTCCGCCCAGCACCATTGCATCCCCCAAACGACGAGAACAAAAATGCGATACCATAATGTCTAAACATCCCAATTGTGTTGTTGATGTCGCGACATTGCCCGAGCGTACGAAAGAAGGCGTCCGGTGTTATAGCCTTGTACTTACAATCCGCGCCAAAAAGGTACGAATGCGCATTCATACGCCTTAACTATTTGATTTTGCGAAATTGTTCTGACGATAGTTACTTGGTGTATGACCGGTGATTTTCTTGAAAGCCTGATTGAAGGTAGATTTCGAATTGAAGCCGATCTCGGTTGCGATGTCGAGGATCGTGCGATTTGGTTCCTCGATCAGCAGGCGAGAAGCCTCGTCAACCCGGACTTCATTGACGAAATCAAAGAAGCTCTTGCCAAGATGCTGATTGAGGACATGTGAAAGCTGATTGGGTGTGGCCCCGATGGCATCGGCAAGCTTTGGCATCGACAACAGCGGATCAAACAGAATGTCAGTTTCATTAACGACCCGACCAAGCCGTGCGGCTATCCGTTCAATATCCTCATGATAAAGAAACCCCCGCACATTATTTCCGGCTGGTTCTGAAGATCCCGGGTTCGCATTCCGCGCAGGGGCAGGCTCAGATACATCGGCGTGAAAGTCATCCTCAGACGTCCAGTCGGCTTGAACAAACAGGGCGGGATTCGATGCCAAAAGATGACACATCCGGAAAAATACAAGCGCAAAACTACCCTGAACAATGGTGGTCAGCCATGTTCCATCCTCAACAAACAGGTCGATCACCGACGTAACTGTGAAGATCACGAAAATGGCAGTGATCCCGATCAGTATCTCCTGTATCCAGCGGCGCAAAGCAGCGCTATCCGCGCCAAGCTGTTCACCCGCCTGTCGCAGATAGCCAAGCCCGACTTTCCATATCTTGGGCATATAGACAAAAAGTTGCACATAAAGCCCGACAAAGACACTCATCAGTAAAACCGACAGCAGGATGTGTTGATCAAGGGCGATATCGATATCGATATCGGTGCCATGAATGATTTCTGGCACGAACTGATCAAACAGAATCCACACCATTCCGGACGTTGCCGCCAGAACCGGAAGCAGAACCAGGAAATGGTAAATTGGTCTCGATACCGGTCGGTCTGCAATTTCGCGGAAGTACAGATAAATGGACGGCACGAAGGCAAAGGTCATCGCCATGAAAACCGGCGCAACTATCAACATCCACTTCGGAGTCAGGAAAACATCGGTAATATCTTCGATGAAGCTCAGACAAGATGCAAAAGCAAAAACCATCAACCAGCGATTGGCGCGAAACGCGCGCTTGCCTTCATGGCGAAGCAGCAACATCAGAAAACCTGCCTGCGCCAAACCCAAAATGGCAATGATCATCAGAACAAGTTTGGAGATCTCTGTGGTCATTCTGCTATGTCCATTGGGATCCGAGGTTCAATTTCTGATCGGAGTGATAGGCGTCAACCTGAAGCAAGCCCCCATATCCTTGCGATCTGGTTCGGTGATGGCCTGAATACGATAGTGACTTGGTGTCATACCCGTCGCGCGCTTGAAAGCCAAATTGAATGTCGATTTTGAATTGAAGCCCACGGTCATTGCAATGTCGAGAATGTTGCGATCTGGTTCCTCACACAGCAATCGCGCCGCTTCATGCACGCGCACGGTGTTAACGAACTCAAAGAAGGACTGACCGATCACATTGTTCAGGACATGTGACAATTGATTGGGTGTCACACCAATTGTTGCCGCGAGCTTTGGCATCGTTAGAAGCGGGTCAAAAAGCGTCCTTTGATCAGCAACGATCCGATCAAGCTTTGCGCAAATGACATCAGCGTAGTCATCCTGCGGAGCCGAATGATTTGTCATCTTCTGCGGTCGTGCTTTCTTTTCCGGGTTGTTTTTTGCCCGTTCGGAAAGGCTGGCTTGCCAGTAAAAAACTCAACCGCAAAAGGGTTAGGACAAAACCAACATTGATCAAGAGATTCGACCAATGCATGTCACTCGCCACAAGCTGGACAACCTGTGAGAGGATAAACGCCACAAGCACAGCATGCAGACATACAACAACATTCAGGCTCCATCGCCTGCGCATCATGCTGTGATGATCACCGGCCAATCTGAGTTGACGGGCACTGGCATAGACGCAGCGGCTCAGTGCCACATGATAGCAAACCGCAAAGCCAAACAATCCGATCAACAAGCAGGTTGCAATGACGCTGGCAATCAGATCATTGGCAAATGTGATGTGAAGGGGGCTGCCAGCCAGTATTTCGTCGCCATGATGGAAAAAGACGAGGCCGATCATCGCCCCGGCGATCAGGCAGACGCAGGGAAGCACCAAAAAATGCTTCCAAGGATGGTTGCCAGAATGCCCTGACAATTCACGGAAATAGAGATACATGGCCGGTCCGAGCGCAAAATAGGCACTAAACAGGACCGGTTCCAAAATCAATGCGATTGCTGTCCCGCCAAACAGTAAAATGATGTCGCGCAGGAAAGATGCACTAACAGCAAGCAGAAAGACCATCATCCAGCGATTTACATGCCAGGCGCTTTTGCCTTCGTTTCGTAAAACCAGGAACAAAAAACCGGCCTGCAACAAACCAACGAGCGCAATTGCAAATGCCAGGACATTGTTGTTTTCAAGCATTGAGATGCCATGTATCCGGAAGAACCACCTAAGGGATAACCCGTAGCGGCTTACCGCGCTTTTCTCAACGCCTATCTGATGTGATTGGCAAACATTACAAAACTGTCAGGTAAATTCCGTCTAAGCCGTGCTTGGGGACAGGACGAACTGAGGGACATCCACATCGTCGCACTGATCTTCGCGCAAATACTTCCGCCCGTATTCCTGATACATGCCACTGGTCAGGAAAAGTTCGAACAGATCGCTGTCGATCTGCCCCTTGTCGCGCATGTCGGCCAGGATCGAGATACATTCAGACAGGGTTTTGGGGCGTTTATAGGGGCGGTCAACTGCGGTCAAGGCTTCGAAAATATCAGCAATCACCATGACCTTTTCAAGGATTCCCATATCCTCGCCCGTCAGACCGCGCGGATAGCCCGACCCGTCCATCTTTTCATGGTGGTTCCCGGCAATTTCGGGAATACGTTGCAGTTCCTTGGGATATGGCAGCTGGGCCAGCATGTCCTGCGTGATGACGACATGATCATTGATCACCTGACGTTCTTCGGACGTCAGGGTGCCGCTTGGGATCGACAGGTTATAGACCTCGCCACGGTTAAAGCCGTCATAAATGTCGAACTCCCGATCCATCAAAAGATTTTCCATGCCGGGTTCGCGCAGTTCGGCAAGTTCGGAATCGCTTAGTCGTTCATGTTCTGCCCATGACAAGCCGATTGTCCGGTCAAAGTACCGGGTCCATTTCTGCTCGCCGATATCGTGCAGGGCAAAGATCGCATCCGTATCAAGTTCCGCATCGCCGATATTGGCATCAGCAACCAAGGCGAACTGGGTTTCAAGCTCTGACACCCGCTTTGCGAAATCGGCTTCACACTGATCGGGGTCTTCGCCGTCCAGTTTGCGTTTAAGCATCTCGATCTCGGCGTCACGCCGCAGAACTTCAAAGCGCGTGCGAACCTCGTGGATGCGATTGTGGATGGTCTCAAGCTTGGTCGCCTTTTCCATGACGTGATCGGGCGTGACGATCTTGCCGCAATCATGAAGCCAGGCCGACAGGTCAAGCTCGTACCATTCCATATCTGTCAGATAGAAATTGGAAAATGTGCCATCCCGGTCATCCACGGCCGCTTGGGCCAGCATGCGCGCAATGATCGGCACGCGCGAACAGTGACCTGCGGTATGCGGGGATTTGGCATCAATCGCGTGCCCGAGAACGCGGACGAAACTCTCCATCAGGTCGCGCTGCGCAACCAGCAGCCGGCTGTTTTCAATCGCAACCGCGGCCTGACTGGCCAGCGCATTGATGATTGGCTCAATTGCCGGATCAAAGGAAATCACATTGCCCGCATCATCGCGCGCATTGATCAACTGCAAGACACCGATCACCACACCGCTGGTATTTTTAAGCGGTACGGTCAGGAAGGATTTGGACCGATAACCTGTTTTGGCATCAAATGCGCGGGTACCGGTAAAGTCAAACCCCTCGGCACTATAGGCATCATCGATATTGATCGCCTTGCCAGTCAGTGCGACATAGGTCGCGATATTGGCATAGTTGGGTCGGCCCTGGCTGTCATACAACTGCAAGGGCGGGAACGGCTTTTCACTTTCCCGGCCCGAAACAAAGAACGTCTCAAGCGTATCATTGACCATGATACGAAAATGAAGTTCGCTTTCTTCGCGATTAACGAGATAGAGCGACCCACCATCCGCATTGGTGAAGTTGCGCGCGGCCATAAGGATTTTCTGGTTAAGCTCTTCACGGCCTTGCGATGCCGAAAGCGCAATCCCCAGCTCCACCAGTTCCGCCAGATAATTCGCATCTTTTTTGCGGACCCTGGTCAAATCTTTCTGATGTTCTTTGGCCTCGTCGCGTTCACGCGCCATACAAATTCTGCCCACTTCGCGTTCGGATTAACCGCATCTCGCACATACATCGTGCCTGCTTACACGGTATATTCCTAATAAGTTGCTATTTTTCTAACAACGCACAAGCTTCTGATGGGTAAAATCGCTTTCACAATCCTGCCATACCCGTCTGCAGGGTTGCCAATTTGCGCGGAATGGACTATCCGACCCCGTGAAAGCGTGCCGGCGCCGTGATCGTGCAATTGATTACGCATTCCGATCATCGAGATCCTTATCCGGCACCCAACCATATTGCCCGGAGGCGACCGCATGATCCCCCGTTATTCCCGTCCGCAGATGACATCCATCTGGGAACCGGCGAACAAGTTCCGTATCTGGTTCGAAATCGAAGCCCACGCTGCTGACAAACTGGCCGAACTGGGTGTTATCCCCGCAGAATCCGCCAAGCTTGTCTGGGAAAAAGGCGACAAACCCTATACCCAGGACCGCATCGACCGCATTGACACCGTCGAAGCCGAAGTCAAACACGATGTGATCGCGTTTCTGACCGAACTGGCCGAACAGGTCGGCGAAGAAGCCCGCTTTGTCCATCAGGGCATGACCAGCTCCGATGTACTTGATACCTGCTTTAACGTGCAGCTTGCCCAGGCAACCGACATCCTGCTTGAAGACATGGACAAGCTTCTGGCCGCCCTTAAAAAGCGTGCCTATGAAACCAAAGATGTCCCCTGCATGGGCCGTTCGCACGGCATCCACGCAGAGCCGGTGACCTTTGGCCTTAAGCTTGCAACCTTCTATGCGGAATTCAAACGTAACCGTGATCGCCTTGTTGCGGCCCGCGATGAAATCGCGACCTGCGCGATTTCCGGCGCGGTTGGCACATTCGCCAACATTGATCCGAGTGTTGAAGAACATGTCGCCGAGAAACTTGGCCTGAAGCCGGAACCGGTTTCGACCCAGGTCATCCCGCGCGACCGTCATGCGGCCTATTTCGCGGCCCTTGGCGTGATTGCATCTTCGATTGAGCATCTGGCAACCGAAATTCGCCACCTGCAGCGCACCGAAGTACGCGAAGCGGAAGAATTCTTCTCCAAGGGCCAGAAAGGTTCCTCGGCGATGCCGCACAAGCGCAACCCGGTTTTGACCGAAAACCTGACCGGCCTTGCCCGTCTGGTACGTTCGATGGCGATCCCGGCGATGGAAAACGTTGCCCTCTGGCACGAGCGCGACATTTCGCACAGCTCGGTCGAACGTAATATCGGCCCGGATGCGACCGTGACGCTTGATTTCGCGCTGATGCGTCTGACCAACGTTGTCGAGAACCTCGTCATCTATCCGGAACGCATGGACGAGATCCTTAATCAGATGGGTGGTCTGGTCTTCTCGCAGCGTGTTCTGCTGACCCTGACCCAGTATGGCGTTTCGCGCGAAGATTCGTATCGCATCGTTCAGCGCAACGCGATGAAGGTCTGGAACCGCGAAGGTGATCTTCTGTCGCTTCTCAAAACCGATGAAGATGTTACCGCGCGCATTCCGATGGACACGCTCGAAGCGCTGTTTGACCTTGGTTATCACACCAAGCATGTCGACACGATCTTTGCCCGTGTTTTTGCCGACTAAGCAGAATACTGCAATCTGCCGTCAAAGCCCCGGTCATCTGGCCGGGGCTTTTTCATTTCATACCCCCGGAACACCGCCCTTTGACATTGCGCGCTTTGGATGCTGATCTATATCGAACACGGCAACCACATCAAGAAATGGCAACTACAGGAAAGGCATCGCAATGAAACTCAACATCAAGGGATGGGAAGACGGCGCGCCGATCCCCACCAAGTTCGCCTTTGGCAAAATTCCGGCCGAAGGCCGGTTTGAAACATCGGACAATATAAGCCCTGAACTGAGCTGGTCCGACATCCCCGAAGGCACAAAATCCTTTGCCCTGATCTGCCATGACCCGGATGTCCCGTCATCGGGCGAAGACGTCAATATCGAAGGCAAGGAAGTCCCGGCAAGCCTGCCGCGTGTGGATTTCTTTCACTGGGTTCTGGTCAATATCCCGGCCAGCATCACAAAGCTTGAAGAAGGTGTGGCATCCAACGGTGTAACGCCCAAAGGCAAGATGCCCGGGGCCAAGCCATATGGCACGGCAGGGCTGAACAACTATACCGACTGGTTTGCTGGCGATACCGATATGGGCGGTGATTATGGCGACTATGACGGTCCCTGCCCGCCATGGAATGACTCGATCATTCACCACTATCATTTCACGGTCTATGCGCTTGATACCGACAAGATCAACCTGCCAGAACCCTTTACCGGCCCGGATGCCCTTGCCGAAATCGAGGGCCATGTGCTCGACAAGGCAAGTTATATGGGCACCTATACGATGAACCGCGATCTGTAATCGCGCCCATCGTCACCGATCCATGAAAAACGGCCTGTGTCATTTTACACAGGCCGTTTTCTTATATTCAGGATATTTGCGCGAAGATTTACAACGTTCCGGACCGTGCCATGTCTTCCAGCGCCATTTTCACGGCCTGCGCACGGTTGGAAACGTTCAGCTTGCGATAGATATTTTTCAGATGATACTTCACCGTGATCTCGCGCAGGTCAAGGTGGCGCGCGATATCCTTGTTCGGACGACCTTCTGACAGCAGGGCAAGAACTTCACGTTCACGCGGTGTAAGACGCGCAAAGTCGCCTTCGTTGCCAAAGCCGCCTGTCAGCCTGTTTTCGCCTTCACCTGTGCCAGAACCAGACATGCCATCGCCCATATCCGTCAGGATCGAGGACGGCAGATACTTGTCACCCGCCAGAACCAGTTGCACGGCATTGGCCAAGGCTTGCCCGCGCAGGGTTTTGGGAATAAAACCATGTGCGCCAGCCTCGATCGCCTTGCGAACATCTTCGCTGCGATAGGCACCAGACAACAGAACCACAAAGGTCGAATCGGCCACTTTTTCCAAAGTGCGTTTCAAACCTTCAAGGCCGTTCATGCCCGGCATGCGCAGATCGAGCAGCACCAGATCGAACGTATTGTTCGCCTCTATGTGCTCGAGTGCGGGGTCAAGTGCCCCTGCTTCGGCTACTTCACAGCCTTCGAAATACTGTTGGAACAGTAGCGAGATTGCCTCACGAACAAGATCGTGATCGTCCGCCAAAAGGATACGCAATGCTGTCGCCTTTCTTTACCTAACCGGCTCCTTCCCCTACCTGCGAAGGATACCACACCAAAAGGTTGCGCCTACTCGATTTTCGGTCTGGGTCGCCTAGGATACGAAAGCCGGAACGTATTAGCAAACGAGAAGTTTTCCAAGCACATGCCCGAAGGTCAAATCACGCCAAAACTTCTGCGCGCGCAACCGGACGTAGTTCCTCGAGCTTTGCGTTCAATATCGAGACCGTGACATCAATATTCTTGCGCCCGAAGTCGGCCAGCAACAACGCCACAACACCATTTTCGCGCGGGTTTGCAACAACCTCGCCAATGATCTTGCGCGTGTAGTCCTGACATTCGTCCGGCGTCATGCCCATTTGTTCGCCTGCCCACTGGACCAGCATTTTGTAAAGATGGGTCTCTACCCGGAAATCCTGTTCAAGATCAAAGCTGTATTTCGCTTCGAACCCGCGTTCACGATCATTAAATCCGCTCATTTCGATCCCTCCTGATACTTGGTTACAATGCCATGGGTATCAAACCGTGCAAACCACTGTCAGTTATCATATTTTATATGACGACAAAGGACACGGATTTCACCCCTTTGCTCAGCACTTTTGAATTTGACAAAATGCGCTTTAGCACGCTTTGATCTGGCTCATGTGTACAGTCATAATTTTGCGCCGCCCCGACCATGACTGGCCGGTGATCATTGGTGCCAATCGAGATGAAATGAATAACCGCCCCTGGAAAGCGCCTGCGCGCCACTGGGACGACCGGCCCGACGTAATTGCCGGGCTGGATGAAACAGCCGGGGGCACGTGGCTTGGTGTGAATGAGGATGGCGTGGTTGCTGCCGTGCTGAACCGCTATGGCACCCTTGGGCCGGAAGACGGCAAACGTTCCCGTGGGGAACTCCCGCTTGAGGCGCTTGATCACGCCGATGCCATAGATGCCGCCCAAGCCCTTGCTGAACTGAACGGCGATGCCTATCGCCCGTTCAACATGGTCATTGCGGATAACCGTGACGCCTACTGGCTTGCCAACCGCGGCACTGGCAAGATCGAGATCACAGAAATCCCCGAAGGCATGTCGATTCTGACCGCCCATGATTTGAACGACACCGAAAACAGCGCACGCACCAAACGCAACCTGCCGCGCTTTATCAGTGCCCCGGCCCCCAATCCCGAGGCCGATGACTGGTTTGCCTGGCAGGCGCTGCTGGCAGATACCGGGACCGAGGCCCCGGATCCCGAACACCACGACATTCGTGCTGACGCCATGCTGGTACGCAGCAATATCGGATTTGAGACCGTTTGTTCATCCCTGATCGGGCTTCCGGCGATTCCCACAAGCGAACACGAATTGCCACGTCGCCCGGTGTGGCTGTTTTCAGAAGGCCAACCCGATAAAACACCTTTCCATCCCGTCAATGTGTAAGGTGGAATGGTCGCAAACCTGACGCGAACGCAATGGGTTAGACACAAAGTCAAAGTCGGTCGCAGGCCATGGCGCGACGGTTGCAAATTTCGATTATCAAGTTTGCATAAATAGAGCTTAAGCGGGAATTGAGTTTCTCGCCAAGCACTGCTATACGGAGGGCGCGAATTTCAGGGTGCCCGCTGCGTCGGACGGTGGGCCTAGATGTGAAAGATCCCGCCAATGTCCAGAAAGCAGCCCATCTACGAGGGTAAAGCCAAGGTTCTTTACGAAGGTACGGAACCCGGAACGATCATTCAGTATTTCAAGGACGACGCCACGGCGTTCAACGCCCAGAAGCGCGGCACCATTGCCGGCAAGGGTGTCCTGAACAACATGATCACCGAATTCGTCATGACCCGTCTGGCAGAAATCGGCATTCCGACTCACTTCATTCGCCGTCTGAACATGCGCGAGCAGCTTTGCAAGAAATGCGAAATTGTTCCGATCGAAGTCGTGGTCCGCAACATCGTTGCCGGTTCGATGGCCAAACGCCTTGGCCTTGAAGAAGGCGAACGCCTTCCGCGCCCGATTGTCGAGTTCTATTACAAGGACGACGATCTTGGCGACCCGCTGGTTTCTGACGAACATATCCTCGCTCTGGGCTGGGCAAGCGCTGAAGAGCTTGAGGAAATCGTTGGCATGACCCTTCGCGTCAACGACTACCTGTGTGGTCTGATGCGTGGCATTGGCCTGAAACTGGTTGATTTCAAACTTGAATTCGGCCGCGTTTGGGAAGGTGACTTCCCGCAGCTGGTTCTGGCCGATGAATTCAGCCCGGACAACTGCCGCCTTTGGGATGCGATCACCAACGAGAAGATGGACAAAGACCGCTTCCGTCGCGATCTCGGTGGTGTTGAAGAGGCCTATCAGGAAGTCGCACGCCGTCTCGGTGTCCTCCCTGAGTCCGCCGAAATAGAGCAGCTGAACAAAGACGAAAAAAAATAATCCCAAGGCCGCGCTCGCGCGGCCTTTTCTTATGGCTGGTCGATGCCCATTCCGTCGGACAGCAAATTGTTTGCAAACAGAACCCCGCGCGAGACCCGCGCATGCGAACTTAAAGGAGCTTCTCGTGAAAGCACGTGTTCATGTCACCCTGAAGAACGGTGTTCTTGACCCGCAGGGCAAAGCCGTTCACCACGCCCTTCAGGGTCTGGGTTTTGATGGCGTCAACGACGTCCGTCAGGGCAAGTTCATCGAACTCGAACTGGATGGCACCGATGCCGCCAAGGCCGAAGCCGAGGTCAAGGAAATGTGCGAGAAGCTTCTCGCCAATACCGTGATCGAAGATTACAGCATCGAGCTGGCCTGATCACCTGGGCGGGACCGCGCGACGGCGTGGCCTTTGTCTATCGGGATTAAGTAACGGACACTAATCGAGAGACGGTATTTCATGAAATCCGCTGTCATCCTCTTCCCCGGTATCAACCGGGAGAATGACGCCATCGCGGCCCTCAAGCAGGCCACCGGCACCGAACCAGCCGTCGTCTGGCATGGCGACACCGAACTGCCCAAGACTGACATCATCATGGTCCCGGGTGGCTTTTCCTATGGTGACTATCTGCGGTGTGGTGCCATGGCGGCAAAATCGCCGATCATGCGTGCAGTCGCAGAACGCGCCAAACAGGGTGTGACCATTCTTGGTGTATGCAATGGCTTCCAGATCCTGACAGAGGCAGGCCTGCTGCCCGGTGCACTTATGCGCAATGCCAGCCTGAAATTCATCTGCAAGAACACGCATCTGAAAATCGAAAACACTGATACGCGCTTCACCAACCTGTATGGCGCAGGCGACGTGGTCGATTATCCGGTGGCCCATCATGACGGCAACTACTTTGCCGACAGCGAAACGCTTGACCGCCTTGAAGGCGAAGGTCGCGTTGTTCTGCGCTATTGCGATGTTGACGGCAAAGTTGATCCGGCGACCAACCTGAACGGTTCACAGCGCAACATTGCCGGCATCATCAACGAGGCCGGCAACGTCCTTGGCATGATGCCCCACCCCGAGAACGCAATCGATCCGATGCATGGTGGCACCGATGGCCGCAATCTGTTCAAAAGCATGGTGGAGGCAGCATCGTGAGCTCCAACGATTTCAACAGCACCCCGATCACGCCGGAACTGGTCAAGGAACACGGCCTGAACGAAGAAGAATACAAACTCGTTCTCGAAATCATGGGCCGCGAACCCAACATCAACGAGCTTGGCATTTTCTCGGTCATGTGGTCTGAGCACTGCTCCTACAAGTCGTCGAAAAAATGGCTCAAAACGCTTCCGACCAAGGCTGACTGGGTCATTCAGGGTCCGGGCGAAAATGCCGGTGTGATTGACATCGGTGATGGTCAGGCAGCCGTCTTCAAGATGGAAAGCCACAACCACCCGTCCTTTATCGAACCCTATCAGGGTGCAGCAACCGGTGTTGGCGGCATCATGCGTGATGTCTTCACCATGGGTGCACGTCCGGTCGCGAACCTCAATGCGCTTCGCTTTGGCGAGCCCGATCATCCGAAAACCCGCCACCTTCTAAGCGGTGTGGTCGAAGGTATCGGCGGCTATGGCAACTGCATGGGCGTTCCGACCATTGGCGGTGAAACCAACTTCCATGCATCGTATAACGGCAACATTCTGGTCAATGCGATGACCGTGGGTCTGGCCGATACGGACAACATTTTCTATTCGGCAGCGGCAGGCATCGGCAACCCGGTTGTGTATGTCGGGTCGAAAACCGGCCGCGACGGTATCCATGGCGCGACCATGGCATCGGCCGAGTTTGATGATGACAGCGAAGAAAAGCGTCCTACCGTGCAGGTCGGTGATCCGTTCACTGAGAAGCTTCTGCTGGAAGCCTGCCTTGAACTGATGGCAACCGACATGATCGTCGCCATTCAGGATATGGGGGCTGCTGGTCTGACGTCGTCCTCGTTCGAAATGGCGTCCAAGGGCGGCGTTGGCGTTGAACTTTGGCTTGATAAGGTTCCCATGCGCGAAGAAGGCATGACGCCCTATGAGCTGATGCTGTCAGAGTCGCAGGAACGCATGCTGATGGTCCTGAAACCCGGTTGCGAAGACGCCGCCAAGGCGATCTTTGACAAATGGGAACTCGACTTTGCCGTCATCGGGACACTGACCGATACCAAGCGCATGGTTCTGAAATGGCACGGCGAAGTTGCCGGTGACCTGCCGATTGATCCGCTGGCCGAAGCATCGCCTGAATATGATCGTCCGTGGGAACCGACCCCGAAACAGGATCGCATTGATCCGGCAAGCCTTTCGGGCAAGATGAGCCACGTCGACGCGCTTAAAACCCTGATCGCATCGCCAGATCTGGCATCACGTCGCTGGATCTGGGAACAGTATGATCATCTGGTACGTGGCAACACGGTAATTCGTCCGGGTGGTGATGCCGGTGTGGTTCGTGTCGAAGGCACGAACAAGGGCCTTGCGGCCACGACCGACTGTACCCCGCGCTACGTCATGGCCGACCCGGTCGAGGGCGGCAAGCAGGCCGTTGCCGAAGCGTACCGTAACCTGGTTGCAACCGGTGCCAAGCCGCTTGCCATCACGGACAACATGAACTTCGGCAACCCGGAACGCCCGCGCATCATGGGTCAGTTCGTCGGCGCCTGTCAGGGCATTGGCGAAGCCTGCATCGCGCTGGAATTCCCGGTCGTGTCGGGGAACGTGTCGCTTTACAACGAAACCAACGGTGTTGGCATCATGCCGACCCCGGCTATTGGCGGCGTTGGCCTGATTTCCGATCTGGGCCACCATGCAACGATTGGCCTCAAGCGCGATGACAGCGCACTGATCATGATCGGTGCGGCCACCGGTGAACTGGGCCAGTCGCTGTATCTCAAGACCATCGAAGGTCGCGAAGAAGGCGCACCGCCGCCGGTTGATCTGGGTGCAGAAAAGCGTGCCGGTACGGTCATCCATGAACTGATCGAACTCGGTCTGGTTCGGACCTGCCATGACATTGCTGATGGTGGTCTTCTGGTGACGGTCGCCGAGATGTGTCTTGCAGGCAATATCGGTGCAGATGTCTTCCTGCCCGAAAGCGGTAGCGAAATCGCGTGGCTGTTTGGTGAAGACCAGGGCCGCTACGTGATCGCCACCCGCGATCCGGACAAGGTTCTCAATGCGGCAAGCAGCGCGAACGTTGCTGCGGCCATCATCGGTCAGGCCGGTGGTGATGCGCTGAGCATTGATGGCGATGCCAAAGTGACCCTGTCTGAGCTGCGCAGCCTCAATGAAGGCTGGATGCCGTCCTTCATGGCAGAAGCCGTTTAGTCACCGTCGCGTACCTCAAAACCAAAACCCCGTCCGGGCAACCGGGCGGGGTTTTGTGCTTGGGTGTCAAACCTGCGTAAGCGCCGTTGTCGGAGCTGGCCGATAGCCCCATATAACACACTGCACCAGTGTTGATGGGGGTTAGGATGCCCGTACATTGCAGGACATTTTTCTGGACCTTTGCATTGTCCGTCCTTATGGGCGTGCTGATCATTTTGCCGGGCAACCGGGTGCATGCCTTGACCGTCTATGTGGATGAAGCCAATCCACCTTTCATGTACAGCACGAACAATCATCCCGCTGGCATCTACCCCGAAATCGTGCGTGCGATCGCTACCCGCGCCGGAATACCGATCAATATCGTTCCGGTCCCCTGGCGCCGTGCACTCCTTCATCTGGAAAACGGTGATGGCGCTGTCGCGGGAATATACAAAAACCTCGAACGGCAAAAGAAATTTGCTTTTAGCGACCCGATCCATCGCGAAAGCCTGATGATCTATCGTTCGGCAAACAAGTTCGATAGTGAATCCAGACTTGAAGACCTGTCAGGCATGAATGTTGGCGTCATTCGCGGATGGAGTTATGGCAACGCCTTTGATCGCGCGCGCAATTCAGGCATGTTTGAAACGTCCGAAGCCGCTGGCGACGACCAGAACTTCGCAATGCTGGTGAATGATCGCGTTGATGCGGTGATCGCTGTGCGCGAAGCAGGAGATATCTGGATCAGGAAACTCAAGCTCCAGAGCCAGGTTTTTCGCGCCAAAACCGCCCTGCATGAAAACCAGACCTTCATCGCCTTTAACAGACGGTCAACCGACATCTCGACACTGGCCCTGATCAACAAGGCCATCGCGGAACTCGTCGAGGATGGCACGATCGAAACCGTCATTGCCAATGCCGTGGACGATGCAATCGGATCGGCTTTTCACTGATTTCTCATCCGGCCTACGGTAGCACTGCCAATTGCTTGAGGGCACGGCTTGTATCCTCATCAGCCGGCAACAAGGTCTCGATGGCAAGTTCGGACAGGGTCACCTCGACCGGTGTGCCAAATACCGTCGTCGTCGTGATAAATCGCAAAACACCCACGTCTGTTTTCAGAATCAGCGGCACGATCAGACCATTGATCGCGTCCTTGTCAGCCCCGTCAACGCCCACCGCGTCCGTCACCTGTTCATGATGGTCGGGTAAGCGATAGTGCTGTGCTTCGTCATACAGTCCAATCAATTCCGGGTCTGCGGTGACGTCAATCTGACGCCGCAACCGATCCAGCAAATGATCCCGCCACTGCACGAAATTTACCACCCGTGCTGCCAATCCGTTCGGGTGCAGACTTAGTCGCAATAGATTGATCGGGGGTTGCAAAAGATCCGGATCAATCCCGACCAGCATCAATGGCACAATCCGGTTTGCTGCCACCATGTTCCAGTGTCGATCCATCGCCAGCGCCGGAAAAGGTTCATGGGCCGACAATATCTGATCAACTGCCTTGCGAATGCCCAGAGCCCCCTCGCCCTCAAAATCATGCTGGGCATAGATCGGGGCAAACCCGGCTGAAACCAGCAAACCGTTGCGTTCGCGCAGCGGAACATCAAGACATTCGGCGAGATGCAGGATCATGTCGCGGCTTGGTCTGGACCGACCGGTTTCAAGAAAACTGAGATGGCGGGTCGATATGTCTGCATTGGCCGCAAGATCAAGCTGGCTGAGCCTGCGTTGCTTCCGCCAGTTTTTCAGCGTCATTCCAAACGAATCGTGGGGCATTGATGCACTTTCCTCTGTGACCGCAAAGACAGCCTATCACCAAAGAAAAGGATTAAACATTACCTCCGAGGTAATCGTATTCATTCCCTGTTCACGGCAAGCTTGCGACATCACCACAACCCGAAAGGATTGGACAATGTCTGCACCCTCGACTGTGAATTTTTTGAAGACTGTACTGGTTGTTGATGCTTTGACCTGCCTTGGCTTTGGCATTTTGCTCACCACCGGTGCAGAGTTCCTTGCCGGGTGGCTTGGATTGCCCGTTGCCCTTCTGTTTTATGCCGGGCTGATCCTGTTTCCCTGTGCGGCCCTGATGATCATCACCGGGCGTCAAAAGCTGCCGAACGCCGGTTTGGTCTGGCTGATTATCGTTGGCAATTTTGTCTGGGCGGTTGCCAGCATCGGCATTCTCGTCCTGCCATCCATCGCACCTACCATGCTTGGATACGCCTTCGTAATTGCACAGGCCATCGCGGTCTGTGGACTTGCTGTATTTGAGTACCGCTTGCTGGGTGATGTCAGGCGTTTTGCAACAGCATGATTGTCGTTAAGTGCGACCAATAAAAAAGGCCGCAACGAATGCGGCCTTTTTTGTATGACTATTTAAAATTGATCTTTGGAAACAGGCTTTTTTTCTTGGGGGCCTTAACCGGCCCAACCTGTTCTTCGACCGCGGCTGCGATCTTTCCGGCAATCGCGCCATAGGCCTTGGCGTGATCACCGTCGGGTTCGCTATCGACAATCGGTTTACCTTCATCGGCACCCAAACGGATTTTAAGATCCAGCGGAATCTCGCCGAGGAACGGCACGCCAAGCTCATCGGCTGCCTTGTGCGCACCACCATGGTCAAAGACATGGTCAATATGGCCGCATTCCGGGCATTTGTAATAGGACATGTTTTCGATCAGGCCAAAGACCGGCACATTGACCTTGCGGAACATGTTAAGCCCCTTGCGTGCGTCCAGAAGCGCGATATCCTGCGGGGTGGAAACGATCACTGCCCCCGTGACCGGCACACGCTGTGCCATGGAAAGCTGAATGTCGCCGGTGCCCGGTGGCATATCAACCACCAACACATCAAGATCGCCCCAGTCGGTATCGCGCAGAAGCTGTTCAAGTGCCCCCATCGCCATCGGACCGCGCCAGATAACCGGCTGTTCTTCATCCACCATGAAGCCGATTGACATAATGCGCATGCCAAAGGCCGACGGCGGGATCATTTTGCCCTGATGTTCTTTGGACGGGGTCGGCTTTGCATCGCGAAGGCCCATCATGCGCGGCAGACTCGGCCCATAGATATCTGCATCAAGCAGGCCAACCTTCAGGCCCTGAGCCACCAGCGAAAGCGCAAGGTTGACCGAGGTTGTGGATTTGCCCACCCCGCCTTTGCCCGATGCGACGGTAACAATGCTGCGCACGGTCGGCAGTTCAAGCGGCATCTGCCCCGCGCCTTGCGGACGCTGGCCCGGTTGTGACGGCTGTGACGGGCGGCTTGGCTGTGATTGCGGTGCAGCTTGCTTGGCAGCTTCTTTCGGGCGTTCGGCCGTAAGCGCCACGCGGGCCGTTGTGACCCCGTTCACAGCAGCCACTGCCTTTTCGGCGTTTTGCCGTAAATCTTCCAGTGCAGGACCGCGATCCGGGTCTACTGCTATCATGACATTGACGACTTCATCATGAATATCAATACCTTGCACCATACCCTTGGCTGTGATTGATTGGCCGTCGACCGGGTCGATTACGGCATCGAGTGCGGCAGTAATCTGTTCACGGTTGAGCGAAGTCATATTGCGGTCTCCAAATTTTGGCTTAAGTCCGTGGTCACACAGAACTTGCAGGCGCGTATCATTGTTTTGCAAGGCAAGCTGTCATATAAGGCCATAGGTTCTGGGCTTATCAATATGATTGTAATGGCAACCGCAAGACTTGCGAAATACGAGGAAAAGGCCTTAGAGCGGGCCAGCGCCCCGGTCAAGGGATTTGACGCAGAAGTTCGCAGCTCTGGCGGTTGTCCTACGAATTGAACGGATTTGCACGGACTACATTGTCGCAAGGCGTTGAAAGATTTTTATCTTCCTGTTGCCTTGCTCTGCGTATCCGAGCAAATCCGAACAACCATTGCAAACATATTGATAAGTCCAGAATCTGTGCTCGGTAAGCAAAGATAAACACCGAACGGCAAGAAGAGGAAGAAACTCGATGCCTTGGAATAATCAAGGGGGCGGCGGCCCCTGGGGCGGCGGCGGAAATAACGGTGGCGGCCAGAACCCGTGGGGACAGCGTCCTTCGGGTGGCGGCGGCGGCGGAAGCACGCCCCCCGATTTTGATGAAATGATTCGTAAGGGCCAGGAACGCCTGAAACGGCTGTTCCCCGGCGGCGGCGGATATAAGGGCTTTGTCCTGATCGGTATCGCTGTGATCGGGTTGTGGCTTTTGACCGGTTTCTACCGTGTCCAGCCGGGCGAACAGGGTGTAACGCTTCTGTTTGGCAAATGGGTTGGCACAACGGGCCCGGGTCTGAACTACTTCCTTCCGGCCCCGATTGGCGAGGTCATCAAGCCGAACGTTGAACGGACCAACCAGATCGAGGTTGGCTATCGCGGTGCTGGCACCGTGACGTCCAACGGATCGCGTGATGTGCCCGAAGAAAGCCTGATGCTGACCGGTGACCAAAACATCATCGATATTGATTTTGTTGTTCAGTGGCGTATCAGCGATGCAGGTTCCTACCTGTTTAATGTGCGTGATCCTGAAAACACCATCAAGCTGGCATCTGAAAGTGCGATCCGTGAGGTCATCGGTAAAACCGACCTTGAAGAAGCACTGACTGTTGGCCGTGTCCGGGTTGAAGAACAGACCCGCACCCTGCTTCAGGAAATCATGGATGGTTATGAGTCCGGTATTTTCATTGCAGAAGTGAAAATGCAGAAAGTGGACCCGCCGCGCGACGTTATCGATGCCTTTAACGATGTGCAGCGTGCGCGTCAGGACCGTGATCGTTCCCAGAACGAAGCACTGGCCTACCGCAACGACATCATCCCGCGTGCAAAGGGTGAAGCAGAACGTCAGGTTCTTCAGGCCCGCGCATACAAGGATCGTGTCACCAAGGAAGCAGAGGGTGAGGCAGAACGCTTTAACTCCATCTACAATTCCTTCCTGACGGCCCAGGATGTGACGACCCGTCGTCTCTATCTGGAAACCATGCAGGAGATCTTGAGCAAGTCTGACAAGATCATCATGGAACAGAACGGTGAAGGTAACGGTGTTGTCCCGTATCTTCCGCTTCCGGAAGTCCAGAAACGTGCGAATGCAGGAGGCAACAACTAATGGCAAGTCCTAAACTTATTGCCGCTGGCGTCGTCCTGGTTATTGCTGCTGTCGTTGGTTCGATGAGCGTGTTTACCGTTCGTCAGGACCAGCAGGCACTCGTTCTTCAGTTCGGTAATCCGGTCCATGCGGTTTCCGAACCGGGTCTGCATTTCAAGCTGCCGATCCAGAATGTTGAATATTACGAGCGTCGTATTCTCGAACTTGATCCGCCAGTTCAGCAGGTTCTCCTGTCTGACCAGAAGCGAGTCAATGTCGATAGCTTTGCACGTTGGAAAATCATCGATCCGTTGATCTTCCGTCAGCGTGCAACCAACTCTGCCAACTTTGTGCAGCTGTTTGGTCAGCGTCTGAACTCGGTCATCCGTGGTGAACTGGCACAGGCCCCGCTTGTGACCCTTCTTTCGGACAACCGTGCGCAGATCATGGAGAAAATCCAGGCGACCCTGATCAAACCAGCAGAAGAGTTTGGTGTCGAACTGATTGACGTTCGTATCGGTCGTACTGACCTTCCGCAGGAAACTTCGCAAGCGGTATATAACCGTATGCGTTCTTCGCGTATTGCCGAAGCTGCACAGCTTCGCGCAGAGGGTGAAGAGCTCAAGGCGAAGATCCAGGCAGAAGCTGATCGTGAACGTATCGGCATCATCGCCGAAGCCAACCGTCAGGCTGAAGTCCTGCGTGGTGAAGGCGATGGTCAGCGAAACGTCATTCTGGGTAAAGCGTATGGCAAGGACGCGGAATTCTTTGAATTCTATCGTTCGCTCGAAGCCTACAAAATCGCGCTTGATAACGGCTCGACCATGGTGCTTTCACCAGACAGCGAGTTTTTCCAGTACTTTAATAAGTCTGGCCCAGCGACAAGCCGCTAGACAAAACATAAGGGCGACCTGCATATTGGGCTGGTCGCCCTTTTTGTTTTTATAAATTCGATTTGTCTGGCGAAAGTCTGACAAATCACAAAGAAACGCCGGAACGTCCTTAGTCATGAAGGAACTTGCAACAGCCATACTTCTGGCCATCGCGTTGGAAGGGATGCTTTACACGCTGTTTCCCGGCGGCCTGAAAAGGGTAATGGAGCTAGTTCAGGAAATTCCTGAATCGCAGTTGCGCATCGGCGGATTGATCGCCGCTGTCATAGCCATTGGCGGAATATGGGCAGTACGGACCTGGCTTTAGTAAACGGCCATCAGGATCAGGGAACGGCAACGCAAAAGTCCCTCGTCACGATTTTGTGCTTACAATTCCTTGATTTTTCCCAGTACCGCCTAATTTCTGCCAAAGTCGGAGTTAATTTGGTTACTTAAGCGACGGGTGAAATACAGCCCCGCCGTGCGCTGCACAAAGAGAATGACAAATACCGTGAACGCGGCAACGAACAGGATCAGACACATGCTAGACGCATTATACAACCCGGTGCGCACCAAGATAACCGCAGCACTGGTGATTGTTCTCCTTGGCGTGGCCAGTGTTTCGCAGATTGCGAATGCCCGCCCCGCTCCTGAGAGTTTCGCAGACCTGGCAGAAAAGCTTCTGCCCAGTGTTGTAAATATTTCCACCAGCCAAATGGTCGCCGAACGACAGGGACCGGACTTCCAGTTCCCTCCCGGTTCGCCGTTCGAAGACCTTTTCCGTGATTTCATGGACCGCAACGGTCAGGGTGGCCAAGGCGGTCAGGCACCGCAACGCCGCCGTGCAACCGCACTTGGTTCAGGCTTCATCATCTCGCCTGACGGCTATATCGTCACCAACAACCACGTGATTGACGGTGCCGACGAGATTACCGTGCGCCTGCATGATGGCAATACGCTTGAAGCCGAACTGATCGGCCGCGATCCCAAAACCGACGTCGCCCTGCTTAAGGTCGAACCGGAAGAAGACCTGCCATTCGTCAAATGGGGGGACTCGGACAGTGCGCGCATCGGTGACTGGGCGATGGCAATCGGTAACCCGTTTGGCCTTGGCGGTACGGTGACTGCCGGTATCATTTCCGCACGAAACCGCGACATCAACCAGGGTCCGTATGATGACTTCATTCAGACGGACGCCTCGATCAACCGTGGTAACTCGGGTGGTCCGCTGTTTAACCTTGATGGTGATGTGATCGGCATCAACAGCGCGATCTATTCGCCGTCCGGCGGTTCAGTCGGGATCGGCTTTGCCATTCCGTCCGGTATCGCACAAAGCGTTGTCGATCAGCTTAAGGAATATGGCCGCACCCGTCGTGGCTGGCTGGGTGTTCACATCCAGACCGTGACCGAAGACATCGCAGACTCGGTTGGTCTTGAAGATTCAACCGGTGCCATGGTTGCCGGTGTTGCAGAAGACGGCCCGGCCAAGGCTGCTGGCATCAAGCAGGGTGACGTCATCCTGACCTTCGATGGCAAGGAAGTTGAATCCATGCGTCGCCTGCCGCGCATCGTTGCAGAAACCCGCATTGGCAAGGAAGTCGATGTCGAAATCTGGCGCGATGGCGAAAAGAAAACCGTTCAGGTTGAGCTTGGCGAACTTGAAGAAGAAGTCGTTGCCGCAAGTGCTGGCGAGGCACAGGAACAGGAAGCACCTGCCGTTGCCGAGGCCAGCATCGACGCACTTGGCATCAAGATCGCCAATGTCGATGAAAGCCTGCGTCAACGCTATAACCTTGCCGAAGGCACCGAAGGTGTCATCGTGACCGAGGTTGCCGGTGACAGCTATGCCGCCGAAAAGGGCGTTCGTCCGGGCGACATCATCATCGAGGCATCGCACAGCTCGGTTGAAAACGTCGAAGACGTTGTCGATGCGGTCGAAACTGCTATCGAAGATGAGAAACGCACCATCCTGATGTTGATTGAAACGTCGGCTGGCCCGCGTTACTTCGGCCTGACGCTTTCGGGCGACGAATAAGTCATCGCCTAAAACAAGCATCAAAAAAAGGGCGGCCTGATTTTCAGGTCGCCCTTTTTGTTTAACGCGGACATTTCCTAGGAAACGAAGTCCGACTTTGCATATCCCTGCATATAAAGCAGTGCGGTCAGATCACCGTGATTGATACAAATGCGCGCCTGTTCACGCACCGCGGGCTTGGCGTGGAAGGCAACCCCGGTTCCGGCAAGCGAGATCATCTGAAGATCATTGGCACCATCGCCCACAGCAATCGCATCCCCAACCGTGATGCCTTGCTCGGCTGACAGGTTTTCAAGCGCATCGACCTTTGCCTGGCGATCAAGAACCGGCTTTTGAACCTTGCCGGTCAGCTTGCCATCCTTTTCAAGCAGGACATTGGCCTGATCGTAATCAAAGCCAAGCTCGGCGCGCACCGCGCCGGTAAAGAAATCAAACCCGCCCGAAACCAGGGCAGCAAAACCGCCATTTGCCTTCATCGTCGCGACCAGTTCCCGCGCACCGCCGGTATACTCCACCGTTTTCCAGGCTTCCTTGAGCATCTCCGTTGACATGCCATCAAGCAATCCAACGCGTTCATCAAGTGCCGCTTCGAAATCAAGTTCGCCATTCATCGCACGTGCCGTAATCGCCGCCACCCGGTCCTTGACCCCGGCAAACTCGGCCAGTTCATCAAGGGTTTCACCGGTGACAATCGTGCTGTCCATATCGGCAATCAAAAGCTTCTTGCGACGTGTGGCGACCTTCTGGGTGATAGCATCCACCGGAAGCTCCGCCTCGGCCAGCGTCGTATCGGCGACATCAAGCGGAATACCATCAAAGGTCAGATCGCAGGCCTCGCCATCAGCCAACCACGTCACATCGCCAACCAATGCCCCCGCCCCGGTCAGCGCGATTGCCGCGTTATCAATCACAGCCTTGGTCAGCGCATTCGAGTTCGGGGCGGCAATCAGGGTGAGAACCAATTTCATGGTCTTTGGGCTCCTTGGCGGAAAAGGCATCAAACATCGTTGCCGCCTTTATCCGAATTGCACCGGACTGTGGCAAGAGCGTTTGTTGCTTTCGTGGATTTTGTTGCCCGTCGCGCCAATACAATGTAGTATTGTTGCTACAAACTAAGCGAGGTGAGCGATGGGTATTACAACGATCTCAAGCCGCGACTTCAATCAGGATACCAGCGGCGCGAAAAAGGCTTCCAAAGGCGGCCCGGTGGTCATTACCGACCGCGGCAAGCCGTCGCATGTGTTGCTGTCGATCGAAGAGTATCAACGCTTGACGGGGTCACTGCCCTCCATCGTTGACCTTCTTGCGATGCCTGGCGCAAACGATATCGAGTTTGATCCACAACCTGCCAAGATCGACATAAAGCCGGCTGACCTATCGTAATGTTTATTCTCGACACGAATGTCATCTCCGAGCTGCGTCGTGCCGGGCAGGGAAAAGCCGACGAGAATGTGGTCAACTGGGCCAAATCCGTCGATGCAACCATCCTGTATATTTCAGCCATCACCGTTCTTGAGATCGAAACGGGTATTTTGCAAATCGAACGGCGTGATCCCGATCAGGCAAAGATATTGCGTAACTGGTTCGAAGGCCATGTCCTCAAAGCATTTGAGAATAGGATACTGGCGATTGACGAAGCCGTTGCGAGACGGTGCGCGCAGCTGCATGTTCCTAATCCGAAATCCGAACGGGATGCCCTGATTGCCGCAAGCGCTCTGGTACACGGAATGACGATTGCCACCCGTAATATCAAAGACTTCGATCAAACAGGTGCCCAATTGTTCAATCCATGGAAAGCGTGACAGTCAGGACAAACTCATCGCATGCCCACCGAGAAATACACCCAATTTCAAGCCGTCCTGATCGTTGCCGGCCCGACCGCCAGTGGGAAGTCGGCGCTGGCCCTTGATCTGGCGGAGACCTTTGACGGGGTGGTGATTAATGCTGACAGCATGCAGGTCTATGAGGAACTGCGTGTGCTCTCAGCCCGCCCCGATGAAAGCGAAACCGCACGCGCGCCGCACCGGCTTTACGGTGTGCTGTCCGGGCGCGAAGCATGTTCGGCTGGCAAGTGGCGCGACATGGCGATGGCGGAAATTGCCGACTGTCACGCCAATGGCAAGTTTCCGATCATCACGGGGGGGACGGGCATGTATCTGAATGCCCTGACTGAAGGCATTGCGCCGATCCCCGATGTGCCAGCTGCGATTCGCCAGCAAGTCACCCATGAGCTTGAAGAGCTAGGTCACGAAGCATTCTTTGCCAAACTTCAGTCAGATGACCCGGAAACGGCCGCCAATCTTGATAGCAGCAATACCCAGCGCCTGATTCGCGCCGCCGAGGTTTTTGCCCATACCGGGCGCGGATTGGCAAGCTGGCACAAGGAACCGGTGATTACCCCGCCTGAAAACATGCAATTCAAGAAACTTTGTTACATGCCGCCGCGCGACATTCTGTATGATCGTTGTAACCGGCGTTTTGACCTGATGATTGAACAGGGTGCCATTGACGAGGTCAAAGGGCTGCTTGCCCTTGAATTGCCTGAAACAGCGCCTGTAATGAAGGCTGTCGGCGTGCGCGAGATTTCGGCCTACCTTGCTGGGGAGATTGATCTGGCAACAGCCAAAGAGAAATCACAGCGCGAAACCAGACGCTATGCAAAACGGCAATTAACGTGGTTTCGACACCAGATGTTAGCCAAGGAAATCATCGACGCGCAATATTCGGAAAGTTTGGCAGCAAAAATGCGTCATGATGTTAACCAATTTCTGTTGACCACGCCAAAGTGAGGCGATAGGTTGGCGCTTCTGCCGCCTAAATGGCGGAAAACCGCCGTTTCGGCGGATTTTTCAACTCCAATTCGAGGATAATTGGATCATGTTTCAATCACGCGGTTATCACGCGACACGTTGTTGTCGTTAAGTAAAGAGGCTCGAAAATCATGGCAGAACGTATTTTAAGCGGTTCGGAAGTAGTGTTGCAGGCCCTTGCTGATCAGGGTGTGGAAGTCGTGTTCGGCTATCCCGGCGGCGCTGTCCTACCGCTATATGACGAGATATTTAAACAGAACCGGATTCGTCACGTTCTCGTGCGCCATGAACAGGCTGCTGTCCACGCTGCAGAAGGTTACGCCCGCTCGACCGGCAAGGTCGGCGTCGTGCTGGTGACCTCTGGACCGGGGGCGACAAACGCCGTTACGGGCCTTACCGACGCGTTGATGGATTCCATTCCAGTTGTCTGCCTGACAGGTCAGGTCCCGACCCATCTGATCGGGAACGATGCTTTCCAGGAAGCCGACACCACCGGCATTACCCGCCCGTGCACCAAGCATAACTATCTGGTGAAAAACCCCGATAAACTTGCCCGTACGATGCACGAGGCCTTCCACGTCGCCTCAAGCGGCCGTCCGGGCCCGGTCGTGATTGACCTGCCCAAGGACATTCTTGTTGGCAAGGCCCCGTATCTGGAACCGGCACAGGTTCAGCACCGGACCTATAACCCGGTGGTCAAGGGTGATCGCGCCCAGATCGAAGAAGCCATGGAAATGCTGGCATCGGCCAAAAAGCCGATCCTGTATTGCGGCGGCGGTGTCATCAATTCCGGCACACAGGCATGCAAGCTTCTGACCGAGTTCACCCGCATGACCGGCGCGCCGATCACGCTGACCCTGATGGGTCTTGGGGCTTATCCGGCATCGGACAACCAGTATCTTGGTATGGTCGGGATGCACGGCACGTATGAATCGAACATGTCGATGCATGATTGCGACGTCATGGTCGCGATTGGTGCACGTTTCGATGACCGTGTGACCGGCAACCTCGATTTCTTTGCGCCGAACTCGCAGAAAATCCAGATCGACATTGATCAGAGCTCGATCAACAAGAACGTTCCGGTCGATATCGGGATCGTTGGCGATGTTGGCCATGTTCTTGAAGACATGATCAAGATCTGGAAAGCCAAACAGTACAAGATCGAAGCCAGTGCACTTGATGGCTGGTGGAAAGAGATCGAAGGATGGCGTTCGAAACGCTGCCTGTCCTACAAGCAGCCCAAAGACGTCATCAAGCCGCAGCATGTTATCCGCTCGATCCATGCCGCGACCCGCGATCGCAAAACCTATATCACCACCGATGTTGGCCAGCACCAGATGTGGGCCGCCCAGCATTTCGGGTTCGAACATCCGTATGAATGGATGACGTCCGGTGGTCTTGGCACCATGGGCTATGGCATGCCAGCGGCCCTTGGCGTTCAGGTGGCCCACCCGGATGCGACCGTGGTTTGCTTTACCGGTGATGCTTCGATCATGATGAACATTCAGGAATGCGCGACGATGACGCAGTATCGTCTGCCGATCAAGACCGTGATCCTGAACAACCGTTATATGGGCATGGTCCGTCAGTGGCAGCAGCTTCTGCACGGGTCGCGCTATTCCGAAAGCTATAGCGAAACCCTGCCCGACTTCGTCAAACTGTCCGAGGCCTTTGGCTTTACCGGGCTGACCTGCAATAACCCGGCCGATCTTGATGATGCCATCAAGCAGATGCTGGAAATTGATGGTCCGGTGATTTTGGACGTCGCTGTTGATGACAAGGAAAACTGCTATCCGATGATTCCGTCGGGCAAGCCGCATAACGAAATGCTGCTTGGGCAGGAAACCAAGGGCGACGAAGCCATTGATTCCGACGAAGGGATGGTTCTGGTCTGATCCGCACACATAAACTGTGCGCAACGAACTCATCAAATCAAAATGAAAAGGCCGGCGCGGGCGGCATGTGCTGCCCCCGACCGTGCCCTAGCGGAGCGAAACCGTGAAAGAAACCGAAATTTCGAAACACACCATATCCGTTCTGGTGGATAACGAGTCCGGCGTTCTGGCCCGTGTTATCGGGTTGTTTTCCGGCCGTGGCTATAACATCGAAAGCCTGACCGTTGCCGAAGTTGACGCAAGGGCCCACCAGTCGCGTATCACTGTGGTTACCTCGGGCACCCCGATGGTCATCGAACAGATCAAGGCACAGCTTTCGCGCCTTGTCCCGATACACAAGGTCAGTGACCTGACCCTTGCCGGGCCAAGTGTCGAGCGCGAGCTTGCATTGGTCAAAGTGATTGCAGCGGGCGAAAAGCGTGTGGAATCCCTGCGTATTGCCGATATTTTCAAGGCGCGCGCAGTGGATGCGACCAACGATTCCTTCGTGTATGAAATCATCGGCAGCCCTGAAAAAATCGACGCCTTCATCAAATTGATGGAGCCGCTTGGGCTTTCGGAAATTTCGCGTACCGGTGTGGCAGCGATTTCGCGCGGCACACTGACGATGTGAGTTTGCCCTGCCCGATGATCCGCATCGGGTAAGGCATTGGGGCCTGCCCCATAATAATTATTACCATCCGCCACGCATGAAATAGCGTGGTCCAACGTCCAGAGGTATCGAAAGATGCGTGTTTATTACGACCGCGATGCAGATGTTAATCTGATCAAAACCAAAAAAGTTGCCATCATCGGTTACGGTTCGCAGGGCCATGCCCATGCACTGAACCTCCATGATTCCGGCGTTAAAGAAGTTGTTGTTGGTCTGCGTGAAGGCTCCAGCTCGCGCAAGAAAGCCGAAGCTGCCGGTCTGAAAACCATGACCCCGTCCGAAGCTGCGGCCTGGGCAGACGTTGTCATGATGCTGACCCCTGATGAGCATCAGGCTGCGATCTATGCCAACGAACTGCGCGACAACCTGAAACAGGGTGCTGCCCTTCTGTTCGCACACGGTCTTAACGTTCATTTCGGCCTGATCGAGCCGCGCGCTGACCTCGACGTCATGATGATCGCGCCGAAGGGCCCGGGCCACACCGTTCGTTCCGAATATGCACGTGGCGGCGGGGTTCCGTGCCTGGTAGCAATCGAACAGAACGCATCTGGCAACGCGCTTGAAGTTGCCCTGTCCTATGCTTCGGCAATCGGTGGCGGTCGTTCGGGCGTTATCGAAACCACCTTCCGTGAAGAGTGCGAAACCGACCTGTTCGGCGAGCAGGCTGTTCTTTGTGGCGGTCTGACCCAGCTGATCAAATACGGCTTCGAGACCCTGACCGAAGCTGGCTATGCGCCGGAAATGGCCTATTTCGAGTGCCTGCACGAAGTTAAGCTGATCGTTGACCTGATGTATGAAGGCGGCATGGCCAACATGCGTTACTCGATCTCCAACACCGCAGAATACGGCGACTATGTCACCGGCCCGCGCGTGATCGATCCGTCTGTCAAAGAACGCATGAAAGAAGTTCTTACCGACATTCAGGAAGGCAAGTTCGTCCGTGACTTCGTTCAGGAAATGCATTGCGGCCAGCCGATGTTCAAGGCAACCCGTCGTCTGCATGCTGAACACGAAATCGAAGAAGTTGGCGAAAAACTGCGTGCGATGATGCCGTGGATTGCTGCCAACCAGCTCGTCGACAAAGAAAAGAACTAAGCACAGCTTAGCTCATTCTTACGCAAACGGCCGTCCCGATGGGGCGGCCGTTTTGCTTTGGGGTATGTTGGCTTGGTCTATGCGCCTTGTTTCATCTGTCTGATCGGAAAGCGCAATTCGGTCGCAGCCCAGATCAAAACGCACAGGACCGATACCCCGGCGCCAAGAACCACCACAGCCGGCCAGCCGCCCATGCCATAGGCGATGGCCGAACTGGCAGAGCCACAGGCACCTCCCAGAAAGTAACTGGCCATATAGCCGGTGGTCAGGCGGCTGCGGGCCTCGGGGTTAAGGCGGTAAACCTCGCTCTGGTTTGAGATATGCGCCCCCTGAATGCCCAGATCGATCAGCACCACGCCAAGCGCAAAGGCAATCAGCGACCACTGCCCCCAATAAAGCAGCCCCCAGCTTAAAACCGTTGTCATCAGGAACCCGCCGGTACTCAGCCGCGCCCAGCCCTTGTCTGCCAGCCTGCCTGCGATACGGGCGGCCAGAATGCCAATTGCACCGATCAGGCCATACAGCCCGATCACGGCTTCGGACATGCCATATTGGCGCACCAGCATGAAGGCCATCGATGTCCAGAATATCCCGAACACGGCATATTGCAGCCCGCCAATCAGGCTGCGGCGGCGCAAGACCGGTTCATCGCGAAACAGATGCAGGATCGAAAGATACAGCGTGCGGTAACTGGTGTGTGATGTTGGCGGGATATGGGGAATGATCCGGTAACAGGCCACCGAATAAACCGCCATCAGAACCGAAGCCGCAATAAACACCGACCGCCACCCCGCAAGTTCGGCCATGATGCCTGAAAATGTCCGGGCCAGCAGGATCCCCATTAACAGCCCCCCCATGACGGTGCCAACCGCGGAGCCGCGCTTGTCATCCGTTGCAAGGTGTGCCGCCAGCGGCACAAGGATTTGCGCAGTCACGCAGGTGATCCCGACCGAGATGCTAAACACCACCAGCATCAGGAACGATGGGGCCAACCCCATTGCCAGCAACCCCACCGCCGTCAGGGCAGAGGTCACGGTCAGCAACTTACGCCGTTCATGATGATCGCCCAGTGGCACCACCGCGATCAGCCCTGTCAGATAGCCAAGCTGTGCGACGGTCACCAGAAAACCGGCCGTGGTTTCATTCAGCCCATATTCACGGGCAAGCAGTTCAAGCAGGGGCTGCACATAGTAAAGACTGGCAACGGACAGGCCGCTTCCAACCGCCATAAAGGCCAGAAGACCGGTTGTCAGAGTGGGCTTGGCATGCATGTTCGGGTGGGCCTTAAGTCGGTTGGTGGTGGGTTTACGATAGCCGCCAAATCAGGGACTTACAATGCGGTGTCTGTCAGAGGTGCCGTGCCGCGATGGCATCGACGGATGCCATAACGCACAGCAGCCATTCGCAAAACACCCTGCTTTGCGCTGGATTTCAAAGGCCGATCTGTTTAATTCTGGCCTTTAAAACTTTAACTCAAAGACGAGCATGATGAATGTCGGACTATATTGATATCGCCCCCGAGGTCGCAGAGGCCTTTGCCGCCGGCAAGCCTGTTGTTGCCCTTGAATCAACCATCATTTCCCATGGCATGCCCTATCCGCAGAACCTTGAAACCGCACGTGCGGTTGAACAGGATGTGCGTGATAACGGTGCCATTCCGGCCACCATCGCCGTGATTGGTGGGCGCTGCAAGATCGGCCTGTCGCCCGAGGAACTGGAATATTTCGCCAAGGGGACCGACATCCTCAAACTGTCGCGCCGTGACATCCCCTATTGCCTTGCAAAGAAACGTGATGGTGCCACCACCGTATCGGCAACCATGATCCTGGCTGAAAAGGCCGGTATTCGCGTTTTTGCCACGGGCGGCATTGGCGGGGTGCATCGCGACCTTGCGGGTAACTTCGATGTGTCGGCCGATCTGACCGAGCTTGGCAAAACCGGTGTTGCGGTTGTCTGTGCCGGGGCGAAGGCGATCCTTGATATTCCCAAAACGCTCGAACATCTTGAAACGCTTGGCGTACCGGTTATTGCCTATGGCACTGATGAATTTCCGGCATTCTATTCGGTTGAAAGCGGTCAAAAGGCGCCGCTGCGCCTTGACACCCCCGAGGAACTTGCCGCTTTCCTTAATTCGAAATGGGAATTTGGTCTTGAAGGCGGGGCCGTCATTGGCAACCCGCCAGAAGCCGACAAGGCACTGGCGCGTGAAGCCATCGAGGGGGCGATTGATAACGCCCTGATCGAGGCCAAGGAAAAAGGCATTCAGGGACGCGACGTCACCCCGTTCCTTCTGGCGCGCGTTACCCAGCTGACCGAAGGCAAAAGCCTTGAAGCCAATATTGCGCTGGTGCGTAACAATGCCCGACTTGGCGCTCAAATCGCAGCGTCACTCGCAAAGATATAAGCATACCCGTTTCAGACAATTGCAATGCGTTCCCCGAGCCGGTGCTTGGGGAACGCATTTGGTGCAGCAAATCGGGAAACCTTGTGAAAGACCTGACACCCTTGAACAGACAGGCTAGTCTGTAGTCTCCGGCTTGCCATTTGAGATCTCTTGAGTGCTCTTATTGCTCAGCGGGTCAGCAGAATTGGAGTTGGGCTCAGTGTCGCAATCTTCGGGCGCATCAAAATTTGCAGTCACCGAGCCAAGTTCACGCATGATCGCTGCAATTGCCGGAGACTCTACATCAGCGCAGAGTTCTGCATCCTCATAGCGCCGAAGGTCGTCTGACAAGAACTGCAAATTTGACAGAAGGATATCTGTTGTCTTGTCTGTGAGCTGCAATCTTCCATTATGGTGATTGGCGTTTTTGCGAAGGAGACGGGCAATTTGTTCGATGTGGTCGCTTAACATATCCTACGCACTTTTTTCTTGTATTCGGAATTATGCTGCAATCTATCACCAAAAATCACGTAGAACAAACGACATGACAGCATATATTTACCAATTTTGCGAAAAAATCGCGTAATTTGTTATTATAATTCTTTCAAGACACCCACTTTGGGGGTAGGCTTCTTGGCCATTCGGATAGACGCGCTCGGGAAAACTGGAATGAAAGTGGACGACACAGAACTGCTTGGCCAACGCATCGGCCTTTGTGAAAAGATTGCCGGATCGCGCGCGGCTCTTGCCGAACGCACGGGCATATCTGCGCGCACCCTTGAAAACTATAGCCATGGGCGCAACGATCCAAAGGCATCCGCCTGCGTTGCGATTGCACATGCAACAGACGTTTCAATCGAATGGCTATTGACCGGCCAGGGTGCCCCCGTCAACGAGCCAAACACATCCGAGGAAGAACTGGATCGCAAGATCGTTTTCAATATCGCTTATTTTCTGGCCAGAAAATCGCGTGCGGTCAAAGCGGATCCAGACGAGTTTGCCGACCTGTTTCTGTCATTGTTCGACTATTGTCGGGAGAAACAGCAGTCAGCCGGAAAGAGCTTTGATGCGGATTCCTTTGAAAACGTTGTCGAGTTTGCGTCAAAGCAGTTTCACCGCAATAGCGCCTGATCAGTTTACGCAGGCGCGTGTGCAGCGCGACCACATCCGTGCAAACATATCCTACTTCGGGAATGGCACACCCTTCGATAACGCGATCACGTCGAACTTCGGCCCGCCATCCCATTTGGGCGTACCACAATCTGATCGGGTTATCGCGAAACGCCCACAAGACCGGCGGCGTCAATTCATGTCCGATCATGAAGTCAAGCATGGCCATCATCATCATCGGCCCGACCTCTCGTCCACGAAAGTCGGGTAAAACATAGGCAGCATGCATTTCGCCCCGACCTTGAATGGCATCATCCTTGTTGGGACAACAAAAGCAAAAGCCGACCACAACGTGATCGGCCTCGACAACAAACAAAGCTTCGTCCTTGGCTTGGGATTCGAACCACTTTATCCATTGCGACTTGCGAAACTTGCGGTTTCGGCTTTGTAAAACCGTGCGCGGCATGAAGGAATAGGTTTCGCGCCAGCAGAAGGCGTGTATTTGCGAAACCTTTGAAACATCGTCTTTTTTCGCCAAACGGATCGTCATCATAACCCGGCTCCCTTGCTAAGAGTTCAAGGGGCTAGGATTACACATCTTTCACGTGTTGTTATTTACCGATACAACCATCTATGATGTGTCACGCACATTTTAGTCAAATGATGAGGGTGCCGGGACGGCCATATGCTCGATATTGATCTGCAAAAGCGACTGGACAAGGCAGCGCCACTGACAAGTGATCCGAAAACCGGGCTTTCAACGCCGCAACTTTGGGTTATGGCGATTGTGATCGCGTTGCTGTCAGCAACACTAAGTGTCCTGACCTATGACCAGCTTACGCAGCCAACGATGCTTCCAACTGACGAGCTTGGAAAGCTTGCGGTAATGATCAGTAACGAAACGGGAACAATTCCGGCCGACATATGGGCTGCCATGGAACGCCACATCGGAAAGCCTGCCGCCGAATTTACACCCGATGATCAGATGAAGGCCGTTAGCTTTCTGCTTTACCTGATGGAAAAACAGCCGTCTGAGACCATCAATATATGGTAACGACCGAACTGGTCACAACAACCGGGTAATCGCGCAGACGACGCCACATCGTCCGTGCGGGATAGGTATTCAGCCTTGTTTCGCTGATCCCCGAACGCCCATCAACAATCATCAGGCTTTCAAAAAAATCATCGGCCAATTGCATTTGGGCCGGTGCGGTCATGATTGTCTGGCCGCTTGTGGTAAAGGCAGAATAGAAGCACAGTCGGCACGCGCGTTCTGCGGGCAACCAGGCATCCGGTGTCATCACCGCCACCAGAACCCCCATTACCGAGCCGGAGACACCGCGCAACACCCGCGTAACCGGAACGAACGGAACGCCCGACTGCTTTCCAAGTACAGGGGTCCCGATATGGATGCGATCATCTTCCAAATTGATGGTTTCGTTAAAGTATGACCGTTCCGAAAGATCAAGATCCGGTGCCGGATGGCGCGTTGTATCGAACGTGAGGATGCCCTTTGCATTGATAAACAGCAAGGCACGTACAGCTTCGACCTGTTCGGTGTAGCTCGAAAGGCTTCCCTGAATAACAACGTCATTCATTCCGCCAGCATTTCGCAGCAAATCGGCAGAGCGGCGCATCAGGCCGTCTGTCTGATTAAGGATACTCTCGACATGTGTCGCCATCAGAAGGACGTTTTCCTCCAGCGAGACATTGTTGGCATTGGCGAAGGCACCGCCTGGTGCCCCCAAAAGACCCAAAATGACAATCAGCCACTTCTTCATCGTTCAATCCTGTGCTGTTCCCGTCCGGTGTACCCTAAAACAGACCGGTTCGTAAATCAGACATCGAACAGAAGCCAGCACAGGCGAAACAATTAACGCGGGATCGACCTAGCGCACCTTGCGCTGGATGCCGGGTTTAAGGCGGCTATCATCAATTGGCGCCCCCCAAACGGTATGACAGGGCAAGACGCCAGCCCAGACATCCAGATCGTAATCTTCTTCGTCATCGACCGGATCACCTGCACGAACCTTCGCCGATACCTGATCAAGGTCAAAGCCCAGGAACATGGTGGCCTTGAGTTCCTGTTTGGTGGGCTGGCGGATATGGTCCCACCGGCCCGGTTCAAGTTTTTCGGTAAACAGACGGGAATGTTCCATCTTGTCGGCGTCATCTGCCACGACTGTGCCGTGACCATAGATGATCACAGACCGATAATTGGCCGAATGATGGAATGCCGAACGCGCCATCACCAATCCGTCAAGGTGGGTAATGCACAGACAGGCTTCTGCCCCATCGGCAATCGCCGCAAGAATGCGGTTCTTGGAGGCGCCATGGATATAGATCCGCTCCCCCACCCGCCAATGGGCCGTCGGGATCATCGCCGGGCGCCCGTTCACCACGGTGCCGACATGGCAAATCAACGCATCATCAATGATGCCGTGAATTTGCGTGCGATCATAACTGGCACGGTTGGGGCCCCGTACAACTTTGGTGTGGGGCTGGACTTCATATTGATCAGACATGGCGGGACCTCTTCTTCAAAAAACCGGACGTCGAATTTGGCCCGATCATGGATCAAATTGGACTTTTCAAAAGGTCCATTATAATAAAAATGACAGAACCAATTATTCATCGGGGACGCGATGCCACGCAGCGATTACAGCTGGATCTATCCAAGTCAGATCAGTGATACCGACGATCAGGGCAGGATCACGGCCTATCGCCGTCTGTATCACGGGATTAGATCGGCTATCCTTGACGGGCGTTTGCATCCGGGCGAACGCCTGCCCGCCAGTCGCGATCTGGCAAGGTCCCTTGGCATATCGCGCAATACGGTGGTGGCCAGTTTCGATCTGCTAACATCAGAAGGCTATATTGAAACCCGCGTCGGTGCCGGAAGCTTTGTGGCCAGCACCCTGCCCGACCGTGACATGCAAACCAGCCAAAACGCCAGGGCCAGACACCCCATCGCCCCCAAAGACCGACCAGTCCGGCTCAGCAAAAGTGCCCAGCGCATGCTGACCTATCAACGACGGTTTCCGCGCTTTCGCGTTGCCCGCCCGTTTAACCCGGCGACCCCCGATCTTGACGGCTTCCCGTTTGATCTTTGGGCGCGATTGCTGCGTCGATCATGGCGCGCGCCAGATATCGATCTGACCATACCGGATGATCCGCTTGGCCTGCCGCTGTTGCGGGCTGAAATTGCCAAATGGCTGCGGCAATCACGCGGGGTCAATTGCGATGCCGATCAGGTGATGATTGTCTCGGGCGCCCAGCAGGCACTTGATCTGGCCGCACGCGCCCTTGTCGATCCGGGGGATATCATTGCGACCGAGGATCCGGGATATGAAGGCATCCGTGGTGTACTGGCAGCAAGCGGGGCTGTTGTTCATCCGATCACAGTGGACGAAGACGGCCTCGATGTTAAAGGTCTGACAAAGACCCCTTCGCCTGCCCGAATTGTGGTCACCACGCCATCACGAAACTATCCGCTGGGTACCACGCTGTCGCTCGCGCGGCGCTTGTCGCTTTTGCAGTGGGCGCAGGATAACGATGCGTGGATTGTCGAGGATGACTATGACAGCGACTATCGCTATGACGGGCCGCCGCTATCATCCCTGCAGGGACTGGATACCGACAATCGGGTGATTTATGTCGGCACTTTTTCACGGGTGATGTTTCCGGGGATCCGCCTTGGTTACCTGGTCCTGCCGCCAGCACTGGTTTCGGCCTTTCGCGGTATTCGCGGTTTTGCCGATGGCGTGCCAGCCCCGACAACCCAGGCCGCCCTTGGTGCGTTTTTTGCCGAGGGGCATTTTGGCAGTCACGTGCGCAAGATGCGGATGCTATATGGCGAACGGCGTTCACACCTCAAATCACTGATTGCCGACGATGCATCCGATATCCTGTCCGTATTGCCATCAGATGGCGGGTTGCACCTATGCGCCCGTTTGACCCGGGCGCAAGACGATATCAATATGCAGGAAGAACTGGTGAAGGTGGGTCTGGATTGCCGTGCATTGTCGTCCTACTTCGAGAAATCCCGCTCAGAACACGATGCTGTCCCTGTGCGTGGATTGGTGATTGGCTTTGCCGGATGGAAAAAAGATGTTCTTTCGCAAAGTTTCGGTGAACTGGTCAGAACCATCAGACGTATGTCTTGATGTACCCCGAGCCAGAGAGAGCGCCTCGACTTCCCCTCTAGACGCTGTCACGGTCGTGACGCTCTCTCCCCTCCGGCATCAGATCTCCCCAAGACATTGCCCAGAACACAGCCCAGACAAGCAGGAAGACAGATGACTGAACGCCCGATCGCGATCATGTGGTTTCGAAGCGACCTTCGACTGGCGGACAATCCGGCGCTTCTGGCTGCCCAAAAATGGGCCAAGGAATATGACGGCGCTGTGCTTCCGGTCTTTATCCTTGATCCGGTGATTTCAGATCAGTTGGGCGGGGCGACGAAATGGTGGCTGGAAAAAAGCCTGACTGCGCTGAACCGCGATATCGCCGAGCTGGGCGACACCAAATCTGATCGCGCACTGCGCTTGTTTGCGGGGGATGCAAAATCCATTCTGGAAAACATCGCTGACGACAAACCTGTTCAGGCCGTATTCTGGAACCGTCTTTATGACAAGCCATCGACCAAGCGCGATACTGACATCAAAACGATCCTTCAGGATCAAGGCCTGACCTGCGAAAGCCACAAGGCCAATCTATTGTTTGAACCGTGGGACGTCAAAACTGGGCAAGGCACAGATTTCAAGGTCTATAGCCCGTTCTGGCGCGCTTGTCAGAAGCTGCCGACACCGCGTGAGCCCCATGCACCCCCGAAAAGCATTGAACTGTTCAAGGGCACGGTTGATGGACAAATCAACATCACCGACTTTGACCTGTCGCCTAAGCCGGTGAACTGGGCCGTTGGCCTTGACGAGCGGTTCACCCCCGGCGAACAGGGCGCAAAAGACCAGCTTTTTGACTTTATCGATGATCGTCTTACCGATTATGCCGATATGCGCGACCGCCCGGATCGCCGGGTAACGTCAGAACTCTCACCGCATCTGCGCTTTGGCGAAATCAGCCCCTATCAGGTTTGGCATGCGGCCAACCACTATTCCGACGCCAATCCGGGCAAGGGCAAGACCGCCTCGAAATTCATCGCCGAGCTCGGCTGGCGGGAATTCGCCCATCACATCCTGTATCATGCAACCGATCTGCGTTCTGTTCCGCTTCAGGGCCAGTTCAAGCATTTCCCGTGGTCAGAAGACGCAAAAGGCCTTCGCGCCTGGCAAAAAGGCCAAACAGGTTTTCCGATTGTTGATGCCGGCATGCGCGAACTCTGGCACACGGGCTATATGCATAACCGCGTGCGGATGATTGTCGGCTCGATCCTGGTGAAGCATCTTTTGATCCACTGGCAAGATGGTCTGGCATGGTTTGATGACACGCTGGTTGACGCCTGCCCGGCCAACAACCCGTTTTCATGGCAATGGATCGGTGGGTGCGGGGCCGATGCCGCCCCCTATTTCCGCATTTTCAATCCGGTGCTTCAGGGCGAAAAGTTTGATCCCAAGGGCGACTATGTCCGCCAATGGGTGCCGGAATTGCGTGACATGCCCGAACAATATATCCACAAACCATGGGAAGCCTCCCCGCTCATCCTCAAGGCCGCTGACGTAACTTTGGGGAAAACCTACCCCGAACCCTTGATCGGACTTAAGGAAGGCCGTGAGCGGGCTCTTGAAGCTTATCAGGACATGAAAAAGGCTGCCGGGTAATCCCGACAGCCTTTTGCGCAACTGGCAGCGACGGTTTTCTATTTCCAGAAAACCTTCTGGTCGGTGAAATCGTGCATGGCGTCTTCGATCCCCTCAAGACGATGATCGGCACGGGCCCCGAACCAGCCCGATATCAGCCCCACCGCAATCATCCCGTCTTTTGAAAGCTGTGGGGCCAGTGCCATCAACCGTGCCTCTGCAACGGCGGCATCCTGAAGCTGTCCCAGAATTTCCTGCATCGTCGTGAGTTTGGAGCGGAACTTCTTGACCTTTTTCGAACCGTAAATCGCGCCAAAAAACTCGGTCCCGTAACGCATCTGTTTGACATCAAGACGAAGCGCATGAAGTTGTGGCGTCGTCAGACCCGCAACGTGATCATCGCGTTTGGTGACCCGTTTATAGGCCTGTTCCAAAAGCGGCTCGGCCATCTCAGACACCGGTGCGGCCATCGCCTTCATCTGCGCGGCAGTCGCCCCTGATGCCCAGCGCGAATAGCTTGCCCATGCGCCAAGCAGCAAAAGCAACTGACCATATTCCGGTTGATCGAGCATCTTGCGCGCGTTGGCAAGGGCAGCCTCGCGCTGTTTTTCCGCGGCCTTTCGCAGTTCGGCAACACCGGTATGATCCGGGAAGCGTTCCTCGATCATCGGCAGTGTCTCGGTCAGGAACACGTCCCAATCGCGCAGGCCATCAAGCCCCTTGCTGCAAAGCTTCAACAACCGGCGCAGCAAGACGGCTTCGCCCGCAGGCAGGTTTTTCTTAAACAGGTTAAGCGCCACCCGCAGGCGGCGCATGCCGACACGCATCTGATGGCAGCCTTCGACATCAAGATCCTGACGCACGCAGACCTCGTTGCTCAGGATCATGCGCAGTCCTTGCGCGATCACAGCACGAAAGGCGGTTTCAGCCGACATATCCGGGGTCAGTTTGACCGCAGCTGCGCGATAGGCCCCCGGCCCCTTGCCAAGGTAAAGATCACGCCCCCGAGAAGCCTTGGATCGCATACTGAGCAACAGCGGCACGGTGCGTTGCAATTCAAGGGCAAGATCAAACAGGGCCGCTGGATGGCCTTTTTTCAGTTCAAACTCGACTTCGGAAATCGGCACTTCCTGATCACCAGAACGCACAACGCCCTGATCAATGGCAAGCTCCATGACCGCATCACGATAGGTTAAGTCCACCGCGCCACGCTTAAGGTCACTTTCGAAGATGCGGTCGATCTTCTTTTTCTTCACAAACTTCTTGAGAAGCTTTTTGACACCCTTGTCGGTAAAACGATCAAGATCAAGGACACCTTCTTCAAGCTCGACCGTCCACTCATTGCGTTCGGGCAAGGCTTCACGCAAACCGTTGGTTGCCTTGACGGTCTGTTCCCAGCCCTGCGTACCCTTCTTGCGCAGGCGAACCGCCAAACCTTTGTCAGCCAATGATAGTTTGGGCGTATCATGATAGATGGAGACAAGGTGCGTGGTCACCAGACGACGGCCTTCCTTGACTTCACGCAGAACCGGTGCGCTTTTCAGGCGCGCAACGTGCTTTGGATCGATGCGAAGTTTGAGTTCGATTTCGATCTGCTTCTCGGCCATCTGGTTCCCCTAAGCGAGTGATTATAACAGCGCATCAGCACTGTTCCGCCATCAAGTAGTAACCAATTTTATGTTTCAGCGGGTTGAAACACGAAGCGAGACTGATGTTAGCGGAATGTAAGATTTTCGCAACAAAAGGGCAAAAAACGCCCACGAAATCAAGCCTTAAAAGGCCAATCAACACTTTGCTCAAGCACTTGTTTTCATACGAAAATGAATTGAATAAATCAGGTTCACTTAACGCTTTTCTCCAACGGGATAACTCGAATGTTTACCGGTCAAGACAGTTGCAAAGCCATTGCCAGACAAACGATTCCGAATGGCTGAGATGGTGTACTTTGATATTTGAACCCTGTCGTTTGCGAACGGTCCGATGTCAGTTAAAGTCACCGCAAATTCAATTAGTCAGAGCGTGAAAATGCAAAGCCTTGCCCGGATCTTCAAGACAACACTGATCATTGGGGTCGTAAGCCAGTTAATCGGGTGCAATACCGGACCTGATGTTAACTTTGAGGCATGGCAGGAAAAGCAATCTTCATCGGCGGTGCAGTATACCGTCGATGAAGAAGTCAAAATCACCTTGAACTGGTCGCGGATTGGCCCGTTCTCGCGCTATAACACGCGGCTTCGCGCGAACGCGTTTAGCGGCTTGATCGACATCTATGGTGCGCAGACCTGCCTTGGGAAATACGTCCGTGACGACCGCCTGTCCCCTGCGCATGGCTGGTGGGAAATCGTTTGCCCCGACGAAAGCTATGCCGCGGGGAATTTCCGGATCGATGTTCAGGGAAACATTCAAGGCGTTGGCACGGCAATCAATGGCGAAGACGTCTCGTTCGCGCTTGCCATTCCAAATTGAACCTTCCGCATTCCGTTTTATGCGTAAAATCAGCTTTGATTCATCCTCAGGCCTTCCCCCACCTATGAACAGGTTTCTTGTCCCTCACAAGTCGTTATCTTGGTTTTGGGACATAAAATACTGAGGGCAAAAATGAATTCCAAACTGAAGATCAAATTTCTGGTCGTTGGCGCGATTGCAACCCTGCTGGCAGGTTGCCAGACAACGAAGAACAACAAGTTCTCGGAATGGGAGCAAAAACCGCTGGGGAAATCCAGGTTCAACGTTCCGACCATCTCAAACGTGCCAGTGACAAAACTGGAACAGAACGAACGCAACAATGGTCAGGTACAGAATGACAAATGGGAACTGGCCTGCGGTCAGGGCTTTGTGACGACGGCACATACATTCGATGGCTGGTTCGTCACACAAACCGAAGCAGAACTGGCAGACGAGGACGAGTTTCGCGCGACGTTCAAAAACACTGGTATCGTCATCCAAAATGCCATTCCGATAACGTCAAACGCAAATGGCAAGGCCGTTGGCTATTACGGCGATGCAAAGCTCAATGATCTTCCAAACTGCACAGTCGCAAAGTTTGGCGTGCGCGCAGTTCGCGGCGTCAAGATCTACGACAGTGACCGTGGCACCATTGATACAATTGTCACGGCATTCTATTGCGGTCAGTCTGAATTCAACATGCCACGTTTCACACAACAGCTCTCTGTCATTGACGACCGCGAAGCTTATGCAGCGCAGGTAAACGGGTTGCCTTCGGCGCGTTGTGGGTCAGATGGCGGCCAAGCCGACGTATCATCGCAGACAGCAGGAACAGACTGGGTCTCGAACACCAAACTGGGGACATATGAGGGAACCGTCGATATGTCTTGGGGAAACAACCTGCAAGATAGTGATCTTGCAGCCAATATTTCTGTGAGGGATTACGGCGGCGCATTGAAGTTCGCTGGCCCGAGCAAGGATCAATGCAACTTGCAATTCCGTGTCACGAAATATGACACCCCCGAAGCCGGGACATGGTTTGCCAATTGTAAAGCAGGAGATTTCGCATCCGGCGATTTCCGCGTCGACAAAACCAGACGCCTGATCGCGGAAGGTGAAAATGACGCGAAGGATGCGGTTGAGTTTTCACTGCTGCTTCCACAGCCATAATCTGGCGCACCAACGAAAGACAGGTTCTGCGCTTCGTTCAGTTTTGGTCGATGCCAATACAATTGCGAAGCTCAGCCCGCCAAAACAACAAACCCGGCCACAAGGCCGGGTTTCCTATAAACGGCCCGGCACGCCCATCAGGGCTCTTGGCCCAAACCAATAGAATTTCATTGCTGCCCGCGCACTCTGTGTATTGGTCGATGCTTCTACGAAGCCAGATGAACCTGTTGTCGCGTAATACTGCGGCTTAAGACCAAGACAGCCGGTCAAGAAGTACCGCGCGCGGTGATGTTTCATTCGACGTACCGGTCCCAGATCGAGTTTGATCTTCACAATTACGTACGCACCTTAAATCAGATAAAACGGATACGTTACTTGCGCATTGCTGCCGCAACCGTACAGTTGCAAGGAAACTATCGAAAGATCGGAGAGCAGATGCGTATTGGCCCTATGACTGCCATTATGAGCTTGGGGGCTTCCCTGTTCTTGAGCAGTTGCACAAGCACACCTCAACCAGCATCTTCAAACATCCAAACGGACCTTGAAGAGCCTTATCCCCAAAAAGGTGTCGTAAAGATCAGTATTGGCTGGCCGCGCCTGGGCCCTTTGACAAGCTATGATGCCCTGGTTCAAGCCAACGAAGCTGAAGGCCTGATTGATGTATATGGCGAACAAACCTGCCGGGGCCGGTTTGAGTACACCAGCGAAGTACCTGATTTCGATGGCTTGTGGGAATTGTTTTGCGCCGATGATGGTACCTATGCTGGCGGGTTCTTTCAGCTCAATGATCAGGGCACTATAATCGCGTCCGGCATTGATATGTACGATACACAGATTTCGTTCACCCTGCCGGTTCCGGACTGACCGGGCGCAAAAACAAAAAACCCGGCCAGAAGGCCGGGTTTTTTTGGCTACCAAAAGATGGTGCCCAGGGGCGGACTCGAACCACCGACACGCGGATTTTCAGTCCACTGCTCTACCAACTGAGCTACCTGGGCAAATCCGACTTTCGTCTCCGTTTCCGGAGTGTTCCCTGCGGAACGAGCGGGGTTATACAAACTCCTTTGGGGCTTGTCCAGCCTCAAATCGCATTTTTTTTACGATCACGCGTCGGATTAAAATTCTTCTTCATCTTCAAGGTCTTCGAGATACTCTGGCGGCTCGCTGGCGGGAATGGCGTAGCTTTCATTCATCCATTTGCCAAGGTCGAGGTCTGCACAGCGTTTGGAGCAGAACGGCTTGTATTTTTCATCGGCCGGCTTGCCACAAACCACGCAGTCCGAGCTGGCTGTTTTCGTTGTCTTTTTTTCATTCATGCTAGTTCTTCTCCAACCGATAGGCATCGTCTTCAAGGGTCGGGTCCGCGACAATTTTCGGCGCAACCCCAAAGGCATTTGTCAGGATCTGGATCGCATCGTCCCTGTCCGCAAGTGTCTTTGCCACATCGGAGTTTACGGACAGATCAATCATCCCGCTCACCCCGTTTCGGGTCTCTGCAACAGCGGCGCGCACAACGGAATTCAGTGCTGCATCCGGCAAAAGACGGGCGCGTCCCCGTGGTGCAAACAAGGTGGCACGAAGCGATTCGCCAGCACGTTGTCGGCTGAATTCATAAAGCCCCAGTCGGGTAAAGCCGCCAATCTGAACCGCACCATCAAGTTCGTCGCCAAAGGCATCACGGATTGCGGCGTCAAACTTGTCGCGCCCTGCCCGTGATTTCATGCGAAGCGGATCAATCACCACAAGGCCACCGATGTTGCGCAGGCGGATTTGATGCACGATTTCGGTTGCCGCCCGAAGATTGACGTCGACCGCACGGGTTTCGCTGTCGCGCCCGGCGTCTGCCCCGGCGGCATTTATATCAATGGCACAAAGTGCGGTCGCCGGATCAATCGCGATCCAGCCTCCGCCGTCCAGTTCAACGCGCGGTGCCAAAGCAGCGGCAATTTCTTCTTCGATATCCTGATCATCGAATAACAGTCGACGACCGACATGGCGCACAAGATTGCCATCGGACTTGCCAAGCATGGTGAGCAATCCACGCAGGCGTACGAATTCGCCTGTTCCATCAACAACACATGCGCCGCCCGCCATCAGATGCCGCTCGATCACCTGATCGGTTTCTGATTGCGCCTTGCTGACCAGTTGCGGCCTGGATGCCTCAGACAAGGCCTTTTGGGCCTTTTGCAATTGTGATTTCAGAAGCTTGTATTCAGCCGTAATCGTATCAGCCGTCCAATCCAACGCAACCGAACGAAGCATGATGCCGTCTGCATCGGCTTGAAGTGTGCTCAGCAAGTCGAGGAGTTCGGCGCGTTTAACCCCGTCCTTAAGCTTGCGGGGCAGTTCGATATGGTTTGCGCCCGGGCGCAGGATCATGCCGACCCCTTCGATTGCAATCCGCCCGGTAAGCTTTACACCCTTGTCTTCAAAACCAAGACGGGAAATCTGGACGAGAACCCACTGCCCTTCATGAAGCGGGCCGTGATAGCGATCAAACGGAAGAAGCCCGTCAGCCATACCGTCCAGAGCAACCATGGCAGCGGCCATTTCAGGCATCAGTTTTGAAACACGGCCAAGATGGATATCAAAGCGTGCGGGACCACCGCGATCAATCCACAATCGCGTCAGGCGGTCATTCTCGATCAGGGCAACCCTGCGCTCAAGCGCGACGGCGTCAATCAGCAGGCGGGTATGATGGGTGCCGCCAACTGCCATGATCAAACCTCTTTGGGGGTATAGCCAAGGCCGCGCAGAAGACCGTCCACCTCGCACAGCGACAGTCCGACGACGTTGGAGTACGATCCCGAGATCGCCTTTACAAAGGTCGCTCCGTAGCCCTGAATGGCGTAGGCGCCTGCCTTACCCTGCCATTCATCATGGGACAGGTAACGGTTCAGGTCATCCTCGCCCAGGGTTCGGAACTTTACCTGTGTCTCGATCACACGTGAACGCGTGGTGCCGTCGGGCGCAATCAGGCACATGCCACCATAGACCCGATGCCTGCGCCCTGAAAGAAGGGTCAGGAAGTTTCGCGCCTCGGCCACGTCTTCTGCCTTGCCCAGCGCACGTCGGCCGCAGGCGACAACCGTATCGGCGGCAAGCACAAAGGCCCCGCCATTGGTCTTGGCAACAAAACGTGCCTTTTCCTCGGCAAGGCGAAGGGCAAGCCGGCGCGGGCTTTCATCGCGCTCGGGTGTTTCATCGATATCTGCGGGAACAACCTGATCTGGCACAATTCCGATCTGCGCAAGCAGCTCAAGACGGCGCGGCGATGCAGATGCCAATATCAGTTTCGACAAGATGTGGCTCCCGGATATCCGTCCCAGACCATTCCGATCAGAAATGTGATGGATACTCACATTTCGATGCAGGCAGCAAAATGCACCCTGACGGCAAGGGTAAACGCCCCGCCAGACAAGGTCAATTTGCGCTTGGTCGTGGTTTCAGATTACTTGAAACGGAAGGTAATACGACCTTTGGTCAGGTCATAAGGGGTCATTTCGACGCTGACACGGTCACCTGCGAGAACACGGATACGGTTCTTGCGCATTTTACCCGAGGTGTGGGCAAGGATTTCGTGGTCATTGTCCAGCTTCACGCGAAACATCGCATTGGGCAGAAGTTCAACGACAGTGCCCTGAAACTCGATAACGTCTTCTTTAGCCATGTGACTCCTAGCTTTCGTATTGCAATATCAAAATACCGGTGGGCCGCAAACTGCTCTGAACCGGGCAAAAGGTCAAGTCCTTTCACGCCCAAAGCAGGGCGTTACAGCACTGCGTTAAACGAATGGCGTAGTCTTGGTCTTGTCAAACCGCCCCCAAACCGACCGCGACCAAAAGAACGTCGGTTGCCCCCTTTCCGAATGTCTCCTTGCATCCTAGGATACCTCCTTGTCTATGACACCATGCAGAAAGCCACCTGATGACCAATCCTCACACCATTGAAATACGTCTTGCGCAACGTGATGACGCAACGGCACTTCATGCCATGATTTGCGAGATCGGAAAGGCAACAGGATGCGCGGACAAGATTGCGAGTACCCCCGAAGATCTGGCGCGCGACGGATTTGGCGAGCACCGTGCATTTGAAGCATTGATCGCCATTGACGATGACACGCCGGTCGCCATGTGCCTGTTCTTTCCAAGTTATTCGACATTCCGCGGACGGGCCGGGCTTTATATTCAGGACCTTTATGTCGCGCCAAGCCATCGCGGTGGCGGTTTTGCCAAACGTCTGGTCAGCGCGGTTGCCAAACACGCCCATGCCAGCGGCAAATCGTATATCCGGCTATCGGTTGATGCCGAAAATGCAGTGGGCCAACGGTTTTATGAGAAGCTTGGCATGCGTCACGCCGATGATGAGAAGATCTATGTGCTGGACGGTGATGCGTTCGACGCCCTGGCGAGATCGAATTGACGACCCACCCGGTCAGACTTTTGGCGCAGGCCCGATTGGAAAACGATCAAGAATGCGCTTTTTAATCTGATCACGTACCTGGCGATAGGCTTCCAGACGGATTTCACGTGAACCTTCGACAATCGTGGCATCAAATGTATTCCAGAATTCCACGTCGCACGCCATCGTGCGGGTCATTTCGACCGCACGGTGCTGGGCCTCGGGGGACATCGTGATGATCAGATCAAAGAAGCCGTCTTCAAGCTGATCAAAGGTTTTGGAATTGTATGAGGAAATATCAAGACCGATTTCCTCCATTACCGCCACGGCAAAGCCATCAAGGTCACCGGCACGCACCCCGCAACTTTCAACATAAATGCGGGTCCCGTGATAGTGACGCATCAGGGCAGCAGCCATCACCGAACGCACGGCATTGTAGCTGCAGGCAAAAAGAACCGAGCCGGGAAGTTCTTCTGCCACCGTGCCTTAACCCCGGATGTGAAGGACACAAATCAGCGTAAACAGGCGACGGGCGGTATTTTCATCAATCGTCACCTTGTCGGCAAGCAGTTCGCGCAGCTGTTCGGACCCTTCATTGTGAAGACCGCGACGCGCCATATCGATGGTTTCGATCTGGGCAGCGCTGGCCTTTTTGATGGCGTCATAATAGCTTTCACAGATCATGAAATAGTCTTTGACGATCCGGCGAAATGGCGAAAGCGGCACGGGAATGGTGGTAAGGTTTTCGGTATCATCATCGCCGCGCACATCCATATAGATGCGGTTGTCTTCGATGCGCATATGTACCGAATACGGCCCTTCAAACCCGCCTGCGGGTTCGAAATGGTTCTCTTCCAGAAGGTCATAGATCGCCACCGCCTGCTCGTGCTCGACCTCAGGACGGCGCCTTACCTTGTATTTCTCGTCAAGATAGATACCGGCAATACACTGGTTTTCTGCCATGGCTCTCTCCCTGCGGTCCCCTCACACGCTGCATTGCAACAGCTTACATCTGGTTTGACCGGATCGCTACCGAAAGTCCATGTGCCTGCAGACCTTCGCTTTCTGCAAGGGCGATTGCCGCCGGTCCGATCTTTGCCAGACTTTCGGGTGTGCACTTGATCAGCGATGACCGCTTGATGAAGTCCAGAACCCCAAGACCGGACGAGAACCGCGCCGAACGCGCCGTTGGCAGCACATGGTTCGGCCCGGCAACATAGTCGCCAATGGCTTCGGGGGTGTAACGGCCCAGGAAAATCGCACCGGCATGGTGAATCTCTTCTGCCAGTGCATCCGGGTCGTCTACCGCCAGCTCCAGATGTTCCGGTGCGATCCGATCCACAAGGGCCGGAGCCTGCGACAGATTTTCGACCAAAACAATTGCACCAAAGTCGCGCCAGCTTGCGCCCGCGATTTCTGCACGCGGCAGGGTTTCCAGATGCACATCAATCGCCACCTGCACCTGATCGGCAAAACCTGCGTCATCCGTGATCAGGATGGATTGCGCCACCGGATCATGTTCGGCCTGCGACAACAGGTCGGCGGCCACCCAGCTTGGGTCATTGCTGCCATCGGCAACGACGAGAATTTCAGAAGGCCCGGCAATCATGTCGATACCGACCTGACCAAATACGCGGCGTTTTGCGGCCGCGACGAACGCGTTTCCGGGACCCACGATCTTGTCGACAGGCTTGATGGTGTCCGTACCATAGGCAAGCGCCGCAATCGCCTGTGCGCCACCAATCCGGTAAATCTCGTCAACGCCGGCAATACGGGCCGCGGCCAGAACCAGCGGGTTCATTTTGTTATCGGGGGTCGGCACCACCATGACAAGGCGCTCAACGCCGGCAACCTTTGCCGGAATGGCATTCATCAGAACCGACGACGGATAGGATGCCAGACCACCCGGCACATAAAGACCTGCCGCAGATACGGCACGCCAGCGCCAGCCCAGCTCAACGCCGCTTTCATCGGTGTAACGTTCATCGGCGGGCATTTGCTTTTCGTGATAGGCACGAATGCGCGTTGCGGCCAGTTCCAGCGACTTCAGAAGGCCTGCATCAATGTCGCCTATGGCCGCATCAACTTCGGCGGCGGTCACCGCCATGCCTGAAGCGTCGATATTCAGGCGGTCAAAGCGATTGGTATATTCACAAACCGCTTCGTCACCACGTGTGCGAACATCATCGATAATATTGGCAACGGCCGCATCGACATCTGCATCGGATTCCCGCTTCATGCCCAGAAGCTTGACGAAATCTTCCTCAAAACTTGCGTCAGTAGTGGAAAGCTTAAGCGGCATTGAGCACCTCGGAAAAACGGTCGATCCAGGGCTGGATATCAGTCGGGCGGGTTTTGAGCGCAGCACGATTGACGATCAAACGAGACGTCACATCGGCAACATGTTCGATTTCACGCAAACCATTTGCCTTGAGCGTATTACCCGTCGAAACAAGGTCAACGATACGACGGCACAGACCAAGTGTCGGTGCCAGCTCCATCGCGCCATTGAGCTTGATGCATTCGGCCTGTACACCGCGTTTGGCGAAATGGGTACGCGTAATGTTCGGATATTTGGTTGCCACACGAACGTGCGACCAGCGCGACGGATCATCGCCTTCGATCATTTCTTCGGGTTCGGCAACAGCAATCCGGCAATGGCCGATATTAAGATCAAGCGGCGCATAGATATCCGGATAGTCAAATTCCATCAGGACATCGTTACCACAGACACCGATATGGGCCGCGCCAAAAGCCACGAAGGTTGCGACGTCAAAGCTGCGCACACGAATGATATCAATATGCGGATGGTTGGTGGCAAACCGAAGAGCACGGGATTTCGGATCATCAAATGCGGCTTCGGGTTCGATCCCGGCGGATCGTACCAGCGGCATCACCTCGTCAAGAATGCGCCCCTTGGGCAGGGCAAGCACCAGCTTTTCGTCACTCATCAATCAGTCGCCTTACGCGTTTTTCAGTTATCCGGTGGCCGTAAAATCAGGCTGGAACCCGGACACGTTCGATCTGCGCCCCACAGGAGCTAAGTTTTTCTTCAAGCCGCTCATAACCACGGTCGAGATGGTAAACACGGTTAATAACCGTCTCGCCTTCGGCTGCCAAGCCTGCAAGCACCATCGAAACGGAGGCACGAAGATCGGTTGCCATAACTTCGGCACCGGAAAGCTTTGCACTGCCGCGCACAATCGCCGAGCGACCATGCACGTTAACATCCGCGCCCATACGGCTGAGTTCCGGGACATGCATGAAGCGGTTTTCAAAAATTGTTTCGGTGATCATGGATGCACCGTTGGCCACCGACATCAGCGCCATGAACTGCGCCTGCATATCGGTCGGGAAGCCGGGATAGGGTTCGGTCATGACATCGACACCCTTGAGCGTCGCGCGGTTGCCACGCACCTTCATGCCGTCTTCGGTCTCTTCGATTTCAACACCTGCTGCCCGCATGGCGTCAACAAGGCTGTCGATCAGCTCAAGGCGCGTGCCGGTGAGTTCGATTTCGCCACCGGTGATGGCGGCGGCAATCGCGTAGGTGCCGGTTTCGATACGATCCGGGACAACTGAATATTCCGCACCATGCAGGCGCGGCTTACCGGTGACCTTCAGGGTGTCGGTACCGATGCCCTCGATTTCGGCACCCATAGCAACAAGACAATGGGCCAGGTCGGAAACTTCGGGTTCACGCGCCGCATTGCCAATCGTTACAACACCATCGGCAAGCGATGCGGCCATCAGGGCATTTTCCGTTGCGCCGACCGAAACCTGCGGGAACAGGATATGCCCACCTTTGAGGCCTTCTGGTGCGCGGGCTTCGATGTAACCCTCCGTCAGGTGAATTTCTGCGCCCATGGCTTCGAGCGCCTTAAGATGCAGATCAACCGGGCGGTTACCAATCGCACACCCACCAGGAAGCGACACACGCGCAACACCGCAGCGTGCGACAATCGGCCCCAGCACCAGAACAGAGGCACGCATTTTGCGCACCAGATCGTATGGCGCCGTGGTCGAGGTGATTTCCTTGGCGGTCATTTCCAGAACGCGACCATTGTGCCCACCATTGGGTGCATGCCCGTTCAGATGCAACGCCACACCATGCTGCGCCAGAAGGTTGGCCATCGAGGTGATGTCTGCCAGATGCGGCAGGTTCGATAACGTCAGCGTTTCATCTGTCAGCAGGGCTGCTGCCATCAAGGGCAAAGCCGCGTTCTTGGCACCGCCGATTGCAATTTTGCCCTGCAGCCGGCGACCACCGGAAATCTTGATCTTGTCCATTCAGTCCTCTTTGTGCTGTGCGCATTGGCACAGCAAACGCGTGTCTCGGTGGTTCACCACCAGATTTGTGCCATCCCTTTATCACAGGCGCGGCAATGTGACACCTTTTTGGCCCATATATTTCCCTGCACGGTCCGCATAGGAGGTATCGCATTCACTTTCCGCCTTAAGGAAAATGAACTGACAGGCCCCTTCATTGGCATAAATGCGCGCAGGAAGCGGGGTTGTGTTGGAAAATTCAAGCGTCACATGCCCTTCCCATTCGGGTTCAAGCGGCGTGACATTGACGATGATGCCACAACGGGCATAAGTCGATTTCCCCAAACAGATCACCAGCGTGTCACGCGGGATACGGAAATATTCCACGGTGCGCGCCAGGGCAAAACTGTTGGGCGGGATCACGCAAACGTCGGTCTTGCGATTTACAAACCCGTCGTCGGAAAATTCCTTGGGATCGACGATGGCCGAGTCGACATTGGTGAAAATCTTGAACTCGTCCGCCACACGGGCGTCATAGCCGTATGAACTGACACCATAGGAAATCACACCATCGCGCTTGAAACCGTCCACGAACGGTTCGATCATGCCCTTTTCCTGCGCCATCTGGCGTATCCAGTGATCCGGTCTTACCGACATAGTGCCACCCCTGTTTTTGCGAAAATCCCAACCGCGTATAACACCCTTGGTTTTACCCGCCCGTCGGCATCAAGATCAACCAAACGATGCACCCGCGGCAAACAAGGGGGATGAAAAATGATGCGCGTGATCAGTCCTCAGGTTTTTCTTCGGTGGCCGGACCTTGTGGATCGCTTTTGCGCGAGCGTTGCTGCTGCTTGCGCTTGGCCAGATTTGCGCGCAGAGCTTCGGCTTCACGCTTCAGGCGTTCCTCGTTCACGGCGGGGCGCATATCGGATTTCTTGGCAGTCATGGTTCCGTCAGATTTTTTGCGGGATTGAATGATTGCCCCGTTATAAAACAACACGCGAAAAATTACAGCCGATCATGACGAAAACAGGGCGAAAAGGCCTGCCACGGGAACAATCGAAAAACTTCGCACAATTCAGGCTTGACCAATTACGGATACGTGGCCTATAACCCGCCCGCACCGCAAGGGCTCATGCTGCTGTAGCTCAGGGGTAGAGCACTCCCTTGGTAAGGGAGAGGCCGGGAGTTCAAATCTCCCCAGCAGCACCATTGCCCACCGGTCCAGCCTGTTTATCGGGCTGCTGTAGCTCAGGGGTAGAGCACTCCCTTGGTAAGGGAGAGGCCGGGAGTTCAAATCTCCCCAGCAGCACCATTTTCCAATCTATTCCGCTTTTACACGCAAACGACTACTGCGCTACATTAGGTAGTTGATGGTAAAAAAGCGCATTCTGTGAAGTGCGCTTACAAGTATGCTGATAACTAGCAGCGGAATAAGGACAGTTGGGCACCCAATCGCCCACAAGTAAGTCTCCCTGCCAGCATTCAAAAGTGCAAGACCAAAGCCCTTACGTCGATCAATGATCTCAATAGCCGTGGCGCCAAATATGGTTACGACCAGCATCGTTGTTATGGCCAAGCCTCCTGACAGTCCCGGCGATTTTCCGTCAACAAAGAAAAAATACACAAACACAAAGAAACCGGCGAGAACGGCATCTGAATACGACTTTTCCCAGCCACCACGAAGTTTTGCGAACAAACCAACCAAAGCAATGGCGGTCAAAGAACTGAAAATGAGAAGGTCGAAGGCCTGCAAATCAAGCAAGTCCCGATAGCCCCATAGCGACGGCATCAACATTCCCAAAACCCATGCCAGAAGGGCTATAAACAGAAGAAAAACTGCATTGTAGACCACCGAACAAACGTACGCAGTTAAGCTGTAAGAAAAATCGGCAGATCGTGTCGGACCGCTACCTTTGTGCTGGAAGCGGAGAGCAGCGGAAAAACAGGCAAACGTGAAAACAAAAAACAATGCGTCTGAAATTATCGCCCCCAGAAGAATCAGTGGAAGCATTAGACAAACCCACACATAACACAACTTTTTGCGACTTTCACGTCGACTGCGTCCTTTGGCCTCAACTATCCGGGCCAGCAAAAGAGGAAGGGACAAGCCCCCCAGCAAGGTCAACAAGAACCCAATATGACCCAACTCGACCCTGTCGCCAATGAGACCGATCAGAACCAATAAGAAAACGAATGATTGCTTTCGCCAATAGAGATTTTGGCTATTCACGGGGCGGAAAATCGCGTGGGACAAACTTGCCTGCGTTGAGACCCATGCAAGGGCACGTCTTTTGAATTTGTATCCAAGTTCGATTTGGTCTGCTCGCCACGCCAACAAACATATCGGAAACATAATAAAGAAAACGGCAGACAGTGGCGACCATGCGCCTTCCTGGCTCAACCAATAAGCCGATACATACAACGGCACATTCCAATCATCCCCAAGTAAGACTTCTGCAACGACAGGCACAGTCAAACAAAGAGCAATGAACAGGAGCATTCTTTTCGCGTAAAGTCTTCGGGTCAGTTGAATGAAAAGGCAGCTGAGAACAATTGAAAGCCATAACCACGAAAGGTCCACTTCGTTCATGGAAGAAGGGAAATCCTGTATCAGTTGATACCAAAGGAATGCTGCGGCAATACAGCCAACCAGACCATACAAGGCATCTCGCCGGGTCGGATGAGTTGAAAACGAATAGAACCAGAAGCCCAATATCAGTGAAAAGGTAAAACCAAAAACACTTACGGTTGCCGAGTGTGATCGCCCCAAAAGAACATCGGTCCAATTAATATCGAACGCGTGCAATATGCCTGCGCCCTCAATAACGGCACAGATCGCCCAAAAAACCGACAAACTGGCAAAGAAACCTGAAGTGAATTTGTGGGCCGGTTTGCCCAGCCATAAAGATGCTTTGTCTGTATGTGAGCTCGTTTTCGAACGCATCCCTGCCACCTGCAATCTGAAGTTGTTCAGATAATCGAAGACAGGCAATGAACCTGCAACGAAAAAGTGGTCAGCTCGAAACTATGAATTCACGGTTACAGTTCAAACCTCTGGACCGTTCATCCGTAGAAACTGCGATACCATTCCACGAAATTGCCAATACCGGTTTCAATTGAAGTGGCTGGTTTGAAACCGACGGCATCGGTCAGGGCATCAACATCGGCATAGGTTGCCGGAACGTCGCCATCCTGCATCGGCAGCATGTTTTTCTCTGCCGTTTTGCCAAGCGCCTTCTCGATCGTTTCGATCATATACATCAACTCGACCGGGTTGTTATTGCCGATATTAAACACCCGATAAGGTGCCGAGCTGGTTGCCGGATCGGGCTTGGCCGAGTTCCAGTTCGGGTTCGGCTGGGCAACAGTCGAGATGCAGCGATAGACCCCTTCGACGATATCATCGATATAGGTGAAGTCGCGGCGCATCCTGCCTTCGTTAAACACGTTGATCGGTTTGCCTTCCAGGATTGCCTTCGTGAACAGGAACAGTGCCATGTCCGGGCGCCCCCATGGACCGTAAACCGTAAAGAAACGAAGGCCGGTGGTCGGCAAGCGATAGAGATGGCTGTAGGTATGGGCCATCAGCTCATTGGCTTTTTTCGATGCCGCATACAAGCTTATCGGATGATCGACATTGTGATGAACGGAGAACGGCATTTCCGTATTCATGCCATAGACCGAGCTGCTGGATGCGTACACCAGATGCTTCACATTGTTGTGGCGGCATCCTTCGAGGATATTGGTGAAGCCAACAAGGTTGGCATCGATATAGGCATGCGGGTTTTCAATCGAGTAGCGCACCCCGGCTTGGGCCGCCAGATTGACCACATAGGTCGGCTTTTCAGTGGCGAACAGATCGGCTATGCCATCGCGGTTTTCGAGATCCATTCGGACGAACTTGTAACCGGGCTTGCCTTCCAGCCGTGCAAGACGCGCTTCCTTGAGGTTCACGTCATAATAGTCATTAACGTTATCAAGCCCGACCACGGTCGCCCCTTGTTCCAGCAATTTCAGGCAAAGATGGGAACCGATAAAACCGGCAGCACCGGTGACGAGTACTTTTTCATTGGCTGGAATGATAAAGTCGGACATGCGCGTCAGAATTCCTGATTGAATTACACTTTGGGACGCATACTGCGTCACTGGAAAATTTGGAATTTCTGATACCAGCAAGGGTACACATGCGCAAGCCATCAACCGCCACAATATGCGTGCGAGATGGTGGAAATCAGACCCTGAATCGTAATCCGAGACTCAAGACAGCTTTTCTGGTATCGTATCCTTCTTTTCCATTTCAGCTTTGAACGTAATACGACGTAGCGACAGATGATTTCAGCAGGTCAAACCATAGCCAATCCAAATGGAGGCGGACTGGGCGTTATCCTGAATGTTCGGGAAATCGCGCAAACCGCTGATGGGCGTGTGCTGGCTGAGTATGAAGCTGTCCAACTTCAACGCCAAGGCGGCAACGCCACAAACCAGTCACCCTATTCTGTCGCAGGTTCCGGGTCGGACAGTGCACGTACGCGCATTGTTGATCCGCGCACACTGACCGAAGCACAGGCTGTTGCCGGTGGGGTAAGCCGCGCGGAATACCGCGAAGCTGTGGAAGCCAACGAAAAGAATAACAGTTCGCAAGGCAACAATTCAGCCAGCCGAGACCTCGACCCGGCAGAGGAAGCTGTGGTTAATCAACTCCGGGCCCGTGATTCTGCTGTACGCCAAGAAGAACAAGCTCATGCAGCGGCAGCCGGTCCATATGGCTCTGCACCGCAATATACCTATCAGGTTGGACCAGATGGCAACGCCTATGCTATTGGTGGACATGTCGATGTCAGCGTTTCTGTTTCCGGCACTGCAGCAGATCGCGACCGAGCGCTGGCCACATTGCAGAATGCGGCACTTGCACCCAACGCACCGTCAGGAGCAGACATGGCTGCTTTCCGGCAGGCCAGCCTGCAAAGAGCAACCGCTGATGGTATGGAAATAAACGGTACTACCAAAGAATCCGCAGAAGTCGATGAGACATCTCGTAACGGCGCACGACAGAACCTTTCAATCACTGTCTAATTTTGCTCTCACGGTTCCTTCCAACCCTCTGATATACTATTCAACGTGCGAATGAACACTTACCCTTGCGCCAATGCACCTATTCAGATGGATAGCCACCGAAATCAAAAACTATCCTGCCGTTTGACAGGGGCACGGTTTTGTTGAATGCTGCGCTCGCGTCCGGGGGGGACGCTTGGATTGAAAATATCAGAATCGCGCGAATTCGTATCTCTAGTACGGATCGCGTTTCCGGGGCCACTCTTCCCATTTTTGGTAGTGAGCTTTGGACAAGAACAGGTACGGCATAAAAATGAACATCCTGCTAGCAGACGATCATGACCTCGTCAGAGACGGGATCACTTCCTTCCTAAAACTCGCAGCGCCGGAAGTAGAAGTCGCGCAGGCGAAAGACTTCGCAGAAGCACTTTCTGTTGTTGACGGCGAAGGCAATGTCGATCTGACAATCCTGGACCTGAACATGCCCGGCATGAATGGATTGTCTGGGTTGACTGTCATGCGCCAGAAGCACCCGGAAATTCCGGTCGTCATCCTGTCGGGCTCCGTCAAGCGAAGTGATGTTCTAAACGCGCTGGAACATGGCGCGTCTGGTTATCTGCCAAAAACACTTTCGGGCAAGTCGCTGATCAATGCACTGCGCTTGATACTCTCTGGTGAAAAATACATACCATCTGCCTTGCTGGAAGATGATGGCACACAAATTCGCCCGGGTGAGATCGATCTCGACGGCCTGGCACCGGACAATCCCTTGCGCCAGCTCACAAATCGTGAACGTGAAGTCCTCGGGCTTCTTACCAAGGGGCTTTCCAACAAGGAAATCGCCAAGCAGCTCACTGTTCGGGAAATCACCGTCAAGGTGCACCTGACAGGGATCTTTAAAAAGCTGGGCGCTGCCAACCGCACGCAAGCGGTTAAAATTGCCATGCAGTTGGGCTGGGAAGCCTGATCGCGGTCAACACCAGCGACAAAACACGACAAAGCCCGGCTTGCTGCCGGGCTTTTTCCTTTGCGCGTATAGTTTCATGAGCTTTTCGTGTGGCTCAATCCAGCCTTGACGGTTACACCGCAAATACCTTGCAAAGCTCATCAAGTGTTGCCAGAAGCTCTCTGAGGTTAAGTGGCTTGGACATCACCATGACGGGTGCGTCAGAGCCCTCTTCATCTTCGACAGGTTTTTCGGCATCCCCGGGGTGACCTGTCATGACGATGACCGGCAATGCGGGATTCCGTCCGCGGAGCTCCCTGACCAGCGAGTTACCATCCATTTGCGGCATACGAATGTCGGTAATCAGGATATCAGGCTGGAAAACACCGGCCAGTGCCAGTGCATCTTCCCCATTGCTTGCTGCAGATACATTGAAACCCTGTGCCTCCAGGTATCCGGATATGATTTCCATGGCATCAAGTTCGTCATCGACGACAAGAACGCGGATATTGCCACGTGCCTTCGCATTGGTCGGCAGACTGGACAACCAACCATTATCGAGCATGCTCTCTGAGATCGCGTCGTCTTCGGTAACACCGATGTCAACAAGCGGAAGGGTGATTTCAAAACACGCGCCATCCCCCTCGTTGCGTACATCAATGCGACCGCCCATCGCCTCCACGATGCCGAAACTGACAGACAGGCCAAGCCCGGTCCCCTTACCGACGTCCTTGGTCGTGAAGAATGGATGGAACAACAGGTCAATGGCGGCTTCAGGTACACCGCCACCATTATCATTGACCGCCAGTTTCAATGTTTTTCCGGCGTCGTCGATCATTGCGCTGACACGGATCAGGCCGCCGATGCTTCCGGCGTCATCACCGTTCTCGTTGATCGCATCACGCGCGTTGCTCAGCATGTTGACCAGCACCTGTTCCAGTTGAACCTGCCGCCCATTTACAAAGCAACGTTGCCGGGGCGGCACAACATCAATCGCAATGCCCGACAAGCGACAGTCGTGCTCAACCATGTCCACTGCACGTTCAACCGCTTTCATGACATCAAATGGTGCAAAATCGTCATCATCTGGGCGGCTGTAAATCTGAAGGTGCTTTATGATCTCGGACATGCGCTCAGTCTGCGAACTGATCAGCGAAAGCCGTTCTTTTTGAAAGGCCGGTTTCACGGCGTTGAGCTCATACTGCAAGGCACAGGTATCTGCTGCCATGCGGATCACATTTAGCGGCTGGTTCATTTCGTGGGCAACCGAGGCCGCCATCTCGCCAAGTGTTGCAAGCTTCGAGGTCTGGACCAGCTGGCGTTCGACCTTGCGTTTTTCTGTAACGTCCTCGGCCAACATCAGCATGGCGGGAGCCCCCTCGTGGGTGAAGGCAATGGCCGAGACTTCTAGTTCGACATTCTCACCCTCCGGGCGTTGACAGATAATTGTGAAATCAGCACGCCCCGGATATCCGTTCTGGTAGCGCGAAATATACTCTTCAAGAGTTTCGCGGCTCGAGGGATGGACCATTTCCATGAAGGATCGCCCGACCAGTTTGTCACTGTCACCTGCCCCCAGTATGGTGACACCTTGCTGGTTCATATAGACAATTTCTTCACCACTCAGAACCGAGATCAGTTCTGGCGCGAGCTCGACCAGTTTACGGTAACGTTCTTCACTTTCCTTAAGCGCACGCTCGGCACGTGATCGCTCGATCGCGTAGCGGATCGAACGCCGGATTGTACGACCATCCGGAAATTCCTTGGTCAGGTAGTCTTCAGCACCGTGTTGAAGGGCCTCGAAAGCCAGTTCTTCATCCTTGTGGCCTGTCAGGACCACTACTGGCGCGACATTGGCGCAATTGCGAATGCGACTGATGGTGTCAACGCCCGATGAATCCGGCAATGTCAGATCCAATAGAACCACGTCAAACAATGCCTCTGCACCGTCGCTATTCAGAACAGCCATTGCAGATGCAAGGTCACTTCGATGTTCAACATCAAACGCTTCACCGGTTTCTTCAAGCAGGGTGCGAACAAGAAACGCATCCCCGGGATTATCTTCAACAAGAAGAATTCGAAACCGTTGGTCAGGCATCGTTTTCAATTCCAACTAACAAAAGAACGGGTTTTCAATCCTTAACAGCGGGATTGAAAACCCTTTGATTCTGCATGGTTTTGATGCTGCTAGCAATCCTGAACATCAACAAGCAAACGACCCTTTACCTGACCTTTCAGGATCTTCTCTCCCCACGGAAGAATATCTGAAAGTGCGATCTTGGTCGTTGCCGCTGCCAATTGATCCTTTGGAAGTTCATGCGCCAGTCGCTGCCAGGCGCGAAGGCGCGTGTCATAGGGGCACATTACCGAATCAATGCCGATCAGTTTCACGCCCCGCAACAGGAATGGAATAACCGTTCCGGGCAAGTCTGGTCCACCCGCAAGCCCGCAAGCAGCAACAACCCCATGATACTTCATTTCCGAAAGCAGATGGGCAAGGGTGGTGCTGCCAACACTGTCAATCGCCCCGACCCAGCGTTCTGCCAGAAGCGGCTTGCTTGTATCAGTAAGTTCATTTCGGTCAATGATCGTGGTCGCGCCAAGGTCACGAAGATAAGCGTGGGTTTCTTCCCGCCCGGTCGATGCCGCCACCCGGTATCCAAGCGATGAAAGGATGGAAACAGCAACGGAACCGACACCACCTGCGGCGCCGGTCACAAGCACCTCTCCCTCCTGGTCTTTTGATACACCCTGCTCTTCAAGCGCCATGACGGCCAGCATTGCGGTAAAGCCAGCGGTGCCAATCGCCATCGCCTGTGATGCATCCAGCCCGTCAGGCAACGGCACCAGCCAGTCAGACTTTACCCGCGCAAGCTGTCCGTACCCGCCCCAATGCGCCTCACCAACCCGCCAGCCGGTCAGCAAAACGTCATCGCCGGGTTTGTAGCGATCATCACTCGATGAAACGACCTCGCCAGAAAAATCAATGCCAGGGACATGCGGATAGTTCCTAACAAGACGCCCCAAACCGTTCAGGACCATGCCGTCCTTATAGTTCAGTGTCGACCATTTGACCCGCACCAGAACCTCACCCTCCGGGAGGTCATCTGTGGTCAAGTCCCTGAATTCTGCTGAAACACCATTTTCGTTCTGGTCTAGCACCAATGCTCGGAATGCTTCGCCCATGAGTTCCTCCCAGTCTGATCTGTTCAGATGATCAATCAAGAGTATGGGTCTGGGCGCGATGCGTCAAACACGCACACAACTTTTGCAACGTGGGGAGCTTCAATTTGTCGTGGGGCTATTAACCGGTTCAAACGAGGTATTGGCATCCCCCATCATCGCTATGACAACAACCACGACCAGCAAAATACCGAGATAGATCAGCATCCGGCGTGAGGTTGCCCGGTTTTCCGTATTGTCAGGCACGATTTCACTTTGCACCCCCTTGGGCAGACTTCGGTACGATAGCCACCCCAAAAACGGCACAATCACGAGATCATCGAGCCAACCAAACCCCAACAGAATATCAGGCAACAGATCAATCGGACTGATCAGATAAACCAATCCGGCGATTAGCAACAACTTGGGTTTAAGTGCAACATCCTTGCGCACCAGGGTGCGTAACAGTTTGGGGATGATCATCCAGGCCGAGGCATTTTTCACAGATTTTGATCCGTCCAATCAATTTAGCAGCGCCACCGCAATAACCGACATGGAGTCTCAAGAGGCCTCTTAATGCCGAGCGTCGAGAAGATCGAAATACAACCGCTCCGTTTTTTCGAGCATTTTCTCGAAAACAAATTCGTCTAACGCAAATTCGAATGCACTTTCGCATTGCCTACGCCAAGCTTCGATATCATCAATCAACCGACATAGCGTATCAGATATGCTTCTGGGGTCTGTCCCCATTATCAGACTTTTATCAAGAACCTCATTGGCAACCGGAACATCTGTCGAAACGACAGGACAACGGCAAAGGAGTGCCTCAGCGACAACATATGAAAACCCTTCGCGACGAGATGATACCACAACACCGTCAGCAGCCTTCATGTACCCTGGCACGTTCTCTACGCGGCCTTGGAGGGTCACTTTTCCCTCCAAACCAAGTTTCTTGATCTGATTTTCAAGAAGTTCTTTGTCCGGACCATCTCCAACAATCAGAAGGTCGGCATCGACATTGGTCCAAGCTGACAGCAACAAATCAAAACCCTTTGCCTCAACCAGCCGCCCAACAGCCAACATCAACAGACGATTGTTTCTTTTTGCTGTCGGCAGCTCGTCTTGCCATAGCTCGGTTTTCAAACCGTGATAGACTGTCGTACAGTTGTCTCGGTTGATGTCTTTGGAAAGAGCCTTGCTCACACCGATTGCGTGATCAAGTTTACGAAATGCCTGAACATTTCTTTTCTGATTGTGCAAAGTACCAATGGTTTTTACACCTGCTGGCAGCGCCCATTTGACGCGCGAAACCATCTGAGCGGCCTTGCTTCCCTGAGCATGCACAATGTCAAATTTTCCATCGCGCTGTTCCCGCCAAAGCCGATATAACACCGCAGGATTGTTGCGGTTGCCGTCCAAAGGCAGTTCAACTGCCCGCACATTGCTGGGTACTCGCGGCATAAGCGTGGCCGTTGTCAAAAAGGTTACATCATGACCTTTGGAGACAAGACCGTCAGATAGATCATAGGCATGCCGCTCCAATCCACCATTTCCGGTACTCGCGACTACCTGAGCAATTCTGAGCTGTTTTTTGGCGCGCATCACAGGTCCCAATACCCAAAATTAAAAACAACAGGGCTCTGGTACAGCCATGTTACTCGTCGTCATAGCGCGCCTTGAGATAGGACACCATCGGGAACAGGGCTGCCAACAGCGCAATCAAAAAGCCTAACCCACCTTCCTTGTATCCCTTGCGCGACACAAAACAGCGCCAGAAGCGCGAGATGATGCGTCGGAAGTTATGGGCGAAACTGCCAATCTTTCCGCCGGCACGCAGATCAGCGGCACGCGCAGAGGTATAGCTGTCAAACCGGCGGATCATGTCTGAGATATTACGGTCAACAAAATGGATCAACGCGCCATCAAGCTTGGGCCCCTGGCGACCTGTAAACTTGATCGACGGATGGACACGCTGCTCTCCCCAAACCTTGGACCCCTTTTTGAACAGCCGCCAAACCGCAGATGTTCCAAACGACGCCCCCCATCCATAGCGCACCAGTCGCTGGCCAACATAGTTGTCAACCGGGATCAAATAGCGATCATATGCGTCACTAATGACCGCAGCCTTAATTGATTGTGCCAGTTCCTCATTCACATGCTCGTCAGCATCCAATTCGAATATCCAGTCGCTGGTTGCCTCTTCGATGGCCTTGTTGCGACGATGGCCCTCGATAGTCCAACTGCCCGTAACCGTCTTTGCACCGAACTGTTTTGCGATCTCTTCTGTGCGGTCAGTGCATTTGTCACACACCACAACAATCTCGTCGGCAAAACTGACTTTTTCCAAGCATGCAGCCAAACGGGCTTCTTCGTTGTGGGCACAAATAACAACCGAAATGCTGGGTCTTTTGTCAGTCATTGACCTGTTCCTGCTTGCGATGGTCATTGACCAATTGAATTGCTGCTTCGACAACTTTGGAAACCGGCAAGGTTTCCATCAGATTCTCTTTCGATAAGTGGCTCTCACGGTTTGCAATGATCTTGTCGAAAGACCAGTCTGTCCGAACTGCCCGGCCCCATTTGGAGTAAGGCCTATAGTGTTCGTCGCGTGATGGACCGAAAAGTCCGATTGTCGGGCAGCCTGACGCCGCTGCCATATGCATGAGGCCAGAGTCATTTCCGAGATACAAGTCAGCACGTTCAAGACAAGCCATCACGGTCAGGAGGCTCTCGTTCCCGAATATCTCCGACCGTTGTTCTTCAGGAATTGACTGAAGAACAGGAGCTGCCATCTCGCGCTCGTTTGGGGCACCAACCAACAGGACGTGTGCCCCTTCAAGCACACATCCTGCACCTGTCAGCAGTGAAATCGCCTCTATGAACCTTTCGGGATGCCAAGTTTTTCCCACCCAGTTTGAAGTTGGCCCAACAACCAACAAAGGTCGCCCCGTCTTTGGCAATATCTGCTGTGCCCGATCCCGTTCCTTTTGACCAATCCAGACTTGTGGGAGGGGTGGTGGTTCAACACCGATCATTTTGCCCAACTGTTCCAGCCGATGCATACTGTCATCATTCCCCGGCAACACCACCCGTTTCCAACCCGGCAATACATAGGCGGTCGCACTGCCGCGCAGATCGACGATGATGTCCCACCAGTTCAGGACGACCGATTTCCAGAGCTTCCACCAATGGCCACCGCGCTTTTGCTTTGGCATTTTGATGATGCGTTCGAGGTTTGGAACACCTTCGAAAATCGGTGCAGCAACCGGGCCGCAGGCGACCGTCACGCGGATACCGGGATAGGTTTCGACATAATGGCGCAGAACCGATGTCGAAAGCACCGCATCGCCCAGACGGTTTGACGTTATGAACAGCAGGCGCACGGCTTACAGTTTCTCCAGCTCGCCAGCGACATGGATCCATTCGCGGCGATCATTGCGCGCGGCTTCGGACTGGCTGGCAAAGAAGGAACGATCGGTCAGAAGCTGCGTTGTGATATTGCCAAATGCCGCCTCGTCCGGGACGATGTAACCCGTCTTGCCATCCTCAACCCGGCTTTTGGCAATCCCGCCATAGGAGACAACCGGTGTTGCCGCCCCCAGTGCATCGACAAGCCACTGCCCGACATAATCTGTCCCATACTTGCCGTGATGCAGGAACGCGCGTGCATTGGCAACGGTTTCGGCCATATCAGCCTCAGGCTTGGGATGGTGAACCCTTACCCCCTTGTCGACGGCGGATCGCACCATATCAAGCAGGTCATCTGATACGCTGTCGTTTTCACCGGCCATGGCACTAAACAGGTCATAAGCATAGACTTCAAGAATCGCATTCGGTGCTTTGGGCGCAACGTACGTTTCCCAAATGCGAATGATCTGGGCAATGCCGGTGGAGCTATTGGCAACGGTTACGGCCAGTTCATCACGCGATTCAAATGCCCAGTGCATGTTCGATGCCATGACAAAGGATGTTGTCGCGCCCGGTTTGACGACCACCGGCTTTTTGGCGAGTTCAGCATCAAAGGCATTTGCCTGCGCATCATCGGTAAAGATGACCTGAACTTTCTTTTCCTGCAGGACCAAACGCACATCATCCGCATTCAACCGAGCCGGGTCACCATCAAACCAGAACACGATGTTTGCATCTTCGGGGACAGAAGCGTGGTTGAGCAACGCCGGATCGCGCCAGACAATCACGGTATTGACCGCATCACCGCCAAAGGGTGGCAGTTCAGCTTCAAGCTGTCGCCAGGCAACGCCATGCATGTCCTTGTCGATGCCACCATTACGGCGCGCTTCGACCTTGTGACCACGGGCAACAAGGGACTCTGCCAGGGCAATGAAAGCGCGCTGGCATGTTCCGAGAGGACGGGCTTCGCGATCCTTGGGATCAAAGCCGATGGACTGATCAAGCATCAAGATTTTCATAAGTTTGGTTCTATCCGTTCGACGGCGTTTTATGAAGGGTTTTCTTATAGCTTACCCGGCCCTTATCCGCACAGACAGCTCTTGCGAAAATTCTGTGATTACCCCACATTCCGCTCAAACAATTCCGATTTACCGGAGCCATAAACATCATGAGTGAGACATTATACGCCCTTTTGCCGGATCGCGCGGTGATCCGGGTCAGCGGCCCGGACCGGGTCAGCTTCCTGCAAGGGCTGGTATCAAACAATATCGAAACCATTTCGCCCGAGAAATCGGGCTATGGCGCGCTGTTGTCGCCGCAGGGCAAGTTCCTGTTTGATTTCTTTATCTATCATCAGGATGAAGACAGCTTGCTGATAGAATGCGAGCGCGGCGAGAATGGCGAGCGCGCGGCCGAACTGTTCAAGAAACTTCGCATGTATAAACTCCGCGCCAAGGCCGAACTGACAGATGTCAGCGACAGCTATGATGTCATTGCCGTCTTTGGCAAAGATGCACTTTCATCCCTGTCGCTGGATGCGACACCCGGTGCGACCGCGCATATGGCCGACGGGATCAAGGCAGTTGATCCCCGACTTGCCGCAATGGGTGCACGTGTCCTTCTGCCCAAAAATGCGCTTGCCGAAATGGCGGCCATCGGTGCCGAGGAAAGCGATGTCGAAACCTATCACCAGATGCGTGTGATGCTTGGCATTCCAAACGGCAGCGAGGAAATGGAAGTCGATAAATCCATCCTGCTTGAAAGCGGCTTTGAAGAGCTTGGCGGTGTGGATTTCAAAAAGGGCTGCTATATGGGTCAGGAGCTTACGGCCCGGACCAAATATCGCGGCCTTGTGCGCAAGCGCCTATTGCCAGTCAAGATTGACGGGCCAGCACCAAACACTGGCACACCGATCATGAATGGCGACAAGGAAGCCGGTATCATTCGATCTGTCCATGGCGAGTTCGGGTTGGCACTTGTTCGGCTTGAACGGGTCGACGATGATGCAGACCTGCGTGCGGGCGATGCGAAGGTCACCGTTTCTGTCCCTGACTGGGTTCAGTTGCCGGAAAATGCCGCCTGAACCCGACAACCAATCAGAGACAAACGTTTTGAGCGGGCTCCGTCTTGCGGGGCCCGTTTGTCGTTCGAACCTGTTTCAACGAACCAAAATCCCATATGTTAGGTTTAGGGCCTGCATGAGATGCGAAACCGGGAACTGCAATGAAACTTTGGATTATGGGTCATCCTTGCATGGGCGTTTTGGCGGTACTTTGCGTGCTTGCCATTGGACCTGCCATGTCGAAAGCCCAGCAACCTGCGCCTGGCCTGAGTGACGTTCCTGTTTCTGAAATGTCGATAACCGAGGCCGAAAAAGAACTCGCGACAATTACCGAGGCCTATAACCGCAAGGGTCATCAAATCAAACAGATGGCGCTTGGCACGCTGCTTAGATTTTATTCGCAGAAGATTGTTCCATGTGGTGCCATCGTTACCAATGTTCGTGACTGTCTGGACCATCAATGGCCGGATCTGAAGAACTATCCGGGTCATTTTCTTGGCTCGGAAGAAACACCGGTCCTGAGGCCCACAATCGAACAGGCCCGCATGACAGAGGAAAACTACCTGGATGCGGTAGAACGCCTGAACATGCTTTTGCGTGCTGTACGATACGAAAGCACGCTTGCCCCGGAGTTACGTTATCGCGGACAGCTTGATGCGGTGATCACGCATCTGAAAGAGCTGCGCGAGGCGGAATATCACAACCGGCTTCTCTACGAGAAGATCTTCAAGATTGGCGGCATTATCCTGTTGCTTCTTGGTCTATCGGTGGGCGGCATGCTGGTGATGAAACACCATGCCCAGCGCAACGATCCCCCTTCGCAATCAGGCAAAAAATAACGGCAACGGGATTTCCCGTTGCCGTTCGTGATCGCGAAACGATGTTCGTCTGGCGCTTATTTACCCAGGGCTGCCTGTGCGGCGGCAAGGCGCGCAATCGGCACGCGGTACGGGGAACATGACACGTAATCAAGTCCCTGTGCCTCGCAAAAGGCGATGGATGCCGGGTCACCACCATGTTCACCGCAAATGCCAAGCTTGATGTCACCGCGCGTCGCACGGCCGCGTTCTGCGGCAATGCTGACCAGTTCACCAACGCCTTCCTGATCAAGCGATACGAACGGATCGCCCGCAAAGATATCCTTGGAGATATAGGTATCAAGGAAGCGCGACGCGTCATCACGTGACAGACCAAACGTGGTCTGGGTGAGGTCGTTGGTACCGAAGCTGAAGAATTCGGCTTCTTCGGCAATTTCGCCTGCCCGCAATGCTGCACGTGGCAATTCGATCATGGTGCCGACCAGATATTTCAGCTTGGCACCTTTTTCGTCTTCGACCTCGGCTGCGACCTTGATGATGGCGCCTTTCAGGATTTCGAGTTCCTTTTTGCCAACGATCAACGGGATCATGATTTCCGGAATGACCGGATCGCCACCGTTTTTGGAAACCTCAATCGCGGCCTCGAAAATGGCACGTGCCTGCATCTCGTAGATTTCCGGATAGCTTATCCCCAAGCGACATCCACGATGCCCCAGCATCGGGTTGGCTTCGGCCAGATCAAGCAGGCGGCGCTTGACGATGGCCTCTGACACACCGGCGGCCTTGGCCACCTCGGCAATTTCGGCATCACCGTGCGGCAGGAATTCATGGAGCGGCGGATCCAGCAAGCGAATGGTAACCGGAAGCCCCTTCATGATGCGAAACAGGTCAATAAAATCCTGACGCTGATAGGGCAGAAGTTTTGCCAATGCGGCACGACGGCCCTGCTCTGTTTCGGCCAGGATCATCTCGCGCATCGAGACAATGCGTTCCGGATCAAAGAACATGTGTTCGGTCCGGCAAAGGCCAATGCCTTCTGCCCCGAAACCACGCGCAGTTTCGGCCTCTTCCGGAGTTTCGGCATTGGTGCGGATTTTAAGGCGACGCAAGGCGTCTGCCCATTCCATAAGCTGCGAGAAATCACCAGAAAGATCGGGCTTCAGGGTCGCAACTTCGCCCAGCATGACTTCGCCGGTTGCGCCATCAAGGGTAATCACATCCCCTTCCTTAAGGGTCACACCGCCAGACATCATGGTTTTGTTGGCGTAGTCGATCTTGATCGCACCTGCACCGCAAACGCACGGTGTACCCATGCCACGTGCAACCACGGCTGCGTGGCTGGTCATGCCGCCGCGCGATGTCAGAATGCCCTGCGCGGCATGCATGCCCGCGATATCTTCCGGGCTTGTTTCGATGCGCACCAGAATGACCTTGCGCCCCTTGCCTGCCCATTCTTCGGCAACCTCGGCCGAAAAGACGATCTGGCCAGAAGCCGCGCCGGGCGACGCCGGCAGGCCCATGCCAACGACCTTGCGGGCCGCATCGGGATCAAGGGTCGGGTGCAATAACTGATCGAGCTGTGCCGGGTCGACGCGTCTGATGGCGTCTTCCTTGGAAATCACGCCATCGCGGCACATTTCGACGGCAATCCGCAAGGCGGCCTTTGCCGTGCGCTTGCCCGCACGCGTCTGGAGCATGTAAAGCTTGCCGGACTCAACGGTGAATTCCATGTCCTGCATGTCGCGGTAATGGGATTCAAGCTTTTCGCGGATGTCGCAAAGCTCCTTGAAGACGACCGGCATGGCAGCTTCCATCGAAATCAGGTCCGAACCGGATTCCTGTTTTTCAATCTCGGTCAGCGGGGCTGGTGTGCGAATGCCGGCAACCACATCTTCGCCCTGCGCATTGATCAGATATTCGCCATAGAACCGGTCTTCGCCGGTTGACGGGTTGCGCGAGAAGCAAACACCAGTAGCACAGTCATCGCCCATATTGCCAAAGACCATCGCCTGCACGTTGACCGCCGTGCCCCAGCTGGCCGGGATGTTGTGCAAACGACGATAGGTGTTGGCACGCGCATTCATCCAGCTGCCAAACACGGCACCAATGGCACCCCACAGCTGTTCGCGGGGATCCTGGGGGAATGGCTCGCCCAGTTCGGTTTTGACTTTTTTCTTGAATGCCTCAACGACTTCGGCCCAGTCATCTGCGCCCATGTCGGTATCAAGGGTAACACCCTTGTCTTCCTTGACGGTCTCAAGGATGTCTTCAAAGTGATAATGATCAACGCCCAGAACGACGTCACCATACATTTGAATGAAGCGGCGGTAACTGTCATAGGCAAAACGACGGTCGCCTGACACTGTTGCCAGACCTTCGACCGTCTCGTCATTCAGACCAAGGTTAAGGACGGTGTCCATCATGCCGGGCATGGATGCGCGTGCACCAGAACGGACCGACACAAGAAGCGGGTCCTTGGCATTACCGAATGTGCGGCCCACAAGTTTTTCAACAGAGGCCAAGGCACTTTCGACCTCGGCATTCAGACCATCCGGGTAGGCACGGTTATTGTCGTAAAACGCCGTGCAGACTTCGGTTGTAATGGTAAAGCCGGGCGGGACAGGAAGTCCGAGATTGCACATCTCGGCAAGGTTGGCACCCTTGCCGCCCAGAAGTTCACGCATATCCGAACGGCCCTCGGCGCTACCGCCACCGAAACCGTAAACCCATTTGGTCATCTTGCCTTTTCCTCATCTGGTCACGGCCCGCGGGCCGTTCCCCAGGATGGGGAAAAGCCCCTAAACCCTGACCTGTTTTATGATTCGATCTTCGAGAAGTCGGCAATATCGTGCAACGCTGTGCGAATTTGTGCCAACAGCTTCAAGCGGTTGGCACGTTCGTCAGCATTGTCGCTATTGACCGTAACCTTTTCGAAGAATGTATCGACCGGTTCACGCAACCGCGCAAATTCGGTCATGGCCGCGGCGTAGTCCTCGTCACGCAGAAGTGGCAAGGCCTTGTGCCGGACATCAATGAGCGCCTCATACAGATTGCGTTCTTCTTCCAGGCTCAGAAGATCCGCGGAAACGTCCGCGTCATAGGACGTTCCGTCCTTTTTCTCTTCGATGCGCAGAATGTTAGACGCACGCTTGTATCCGGCCATCAGGTTGACGCCGCTTTCGCCAGAGACAAAATCGGAAAGCGCTTCAACACGGGCCAACAGGCGGACAAGATCGTCCTCGCCATCCAGGGCAAACACGGCCGACACCAGATCATGGCGGACACCCTGTTCACGCAGATGGACTTTGAGACGGTCAGCAAAGAAGGCCAAAAGGTCTTCGACCGCCTCGTCACGACGAATATCTGCCGGGTACTGGGAAACTGCAAAGGCAAAGATACGCCCAAGCGGCAAACGCAAACCGTTTTCCAGAACCAGACGAATGACACCCAATGCCGCACGACGCAAAGCAAACGGATCTTTTGAACCGGTCGGCTTTTCATCAATCGCAAAGAACCCGGCAAGGGTATCAAGCTTCTCAGCCAGAGCCAGCGCAACCGACACCGGCGCTGTCGGGCACATGTCCGACGGACCGGCCGGTGCGTAATGCTCGGCAATGGCGTTGGCGACTTCCGGGGCTTCGCCGTCATTTTCGGCGTAGTATTTCCCCATCAGTCCCTGCAGTTCGGTGAATTCAAACACCATCTGCGACACCAGATCGGCCTTGCCGATTTCTGCTGCGCGGTCTGCCAGTTTGACATCGCAATTCGGAATGTCGGCTGACAGTTCACGTGCCAGACCGCGCAAACGCATGACACGTTCAGCAAGCGAGCCCAGCTTGGCATGGAAGACGATGTTATCAAGTTTCGGCAGACGCGATTGCAGCGTCACTTTCCGATCCTGATCCCAGAAGAATTTGGCATCATGCAGACGTGCACGCAGAACACGTTCGTTCCCGGCGATGATCTTGGCGTTTTGGTCTGCGGTAACCATGTTCGAAACCGTGATGAAGCGCGCGGCAAGTTTGCCTGCCTTGTCTTCGACCACGAAATATTTCTGATGTTCACGCATCGAGGTTTCCAGAACCTCTCGCGGGATGTCCATGAACTGGTCATCGACCTTGCCCATGACCGGAACCGGCCATTCGACCAGACCACAGACTTCTTCCAGAAGACCGTTGTCTTCCAGAAGCGCGAAGCCCTCGGACGTTGCCAGTTTCTTGGCACCCTCAAGGATGACCTGCTTGCGTTCTTCACGGTCAAGCATGACCTTGGCTGCGCGCAGTTTTTCCTTGTAGTCAGCGGCGTTCGCAACGCTGAACTCTGCCGGGGCCAGGAAACGATGACCACGGGTGGTATCGCGGGCGGTGACCGGACCGTAGGTGACCGGAATAACCTTGCCGTTAAACAGGCAAAGAATGCGGTCAAGCTGGCGCACCCAACGGATTTTCTGATCTGCCCAGCGCATGGATTTCGGCCAGGGCAGTTTGTTCATGGCATCTTCGATGATGTCGTTGATGACCTCGGACGCTGCGCGACCCTTCTGTTCGACAATGGCGAACAGGAAAACACCCTTGGGCGTTTCGCGTTTTTCGCACTGATCAAGGGTGACAGCATTGCCCGCAAGGAAGCCATTGATAGCCTTTTCCGGGGCATCGGCACGCGGACCCCGGCGCTCTTCGCGCAGGTCTGGCTGTTTTTCCGGCAGACCATCGACAATCAGGGTCAGGCGACGCGGGGTCACCAGTGCTTCGACCTTGTCAAACCCAAGGTCGGCGGCCTTCAGGCCATCAGTGACCAGTTTCGACAGGTCTTGTGCCGCACGTGCCTGCATGCGGGCCGGGATTTCTTCGGAAAACAGTTCAAGCAGCAATTCGGCCATGACTTAAGCCTCCTCGTTCAGATGGCCACGCGACCGCAGCCACGCTTCGCAGCAGGATTTCGACATGTCACGAACACGGCCGATATAGGCCGCACGTTCGGTCACGGAAATCACACCGCGCGCATCAAGGAGGTTAAACAGATGGGATGCCTTCATGGCCTGCTCATAGGCCGGCAGGGCCAGACCGCGTTCGATATTCACCGCACACTCGGCCTGGGCATCCTTGAAGTGCTGGAACAGCATGTCGGTGTTTGCGACTTCAAAGTTATAGGTCGACTGTTCGCGTTCATTCTGAAGGAACACGTCGCCATAACTTACGCCAGCGCCGTTGTAATCAAGGTCGTAAACGTTCTCGACACCCTGAATGTACATCGCCAGTCGTTCCAGACCGTAGGTCAGCTCGACCGGGACCGGGTTGCATTCAAAACCGCCGACTTGCTGGAAATAGGTGAACTGGGTGACTTCCATACCATCAAGCCACACTTCCCAGCCAAGACCCCATGCGCCCAGCGTCGGGCTTTCCCAGTCATCCTCGACAAAGCGAATATCATGGGCCATCGGGTCAATGCCCAGATGTTTGAGCGACCCCAGATACAAATCCTGCGAATTGGAGGGTGACGGCTTCATCAGCACCTGGAACTGGTAGTAGTGCTGCAGACGGTTGGGGTTCTCGCCGTAACGACCATCGGTCGGACGCCGGGACGGCTGAACATAGGCTGCATTCCAGGTTTCCGGACCAAGCGCGCGCAGGGTTGTCGCGGTGTGGAAGGTACCGGCACCAACTTCCAAGTCATAAGGCTGCAGGATGACACATCCCTGATCAGCCCAATAGCTTTGCAGTCGAAGAATGATTTCCTGGAATGAAGGGGGACGTTGCGACCCGTCGAGCGCCATGGCGCGAACTCTCTATTTCTGTTGTCTGTAAATTTAGTGCGGCAAGCTACCGCCCTGCCCCCGCGCGGTCAAGAAGGCAAAAGCCCTGAGACGCGCTGAATTTGCAACCCTTACATCCTGCCAAACGCCATCATGCCGCATTGCAGCAACATAGATCATCGATTATCGGGAAAAATCCAAGCCAAATTTGTGCGGATTGCCCCAAAGTCGAATGCCACAAACGCGATCTGATCGGAGCCCGGATTTTGTCGTTAAAAAGGCTTACGTGTCGCAGCGATGTGCATTGCCTTCGGCATGGTAAACGCCGCAATGCGGGCATTTTTCAAGCTCGTGGGCAATCGGCTTGGTTTGTTTTTTCTTTTCCTGGCCGGTTTGCTTGGGCTGCTCGTTGCTGGAAACCTGTTTGCTGCGGTTAAACAGCTTGAAGCCCTGCCAGACGACAACGACAACAAGCGCAGTGAAAAGGATTTTCGAAAAACTCAGCATGTCAGGTCCCAAAGCACGGATTTATCTGCGACATCCATCGCAGCCACTGTGCCCTTATATTGAAGTTCGACCGATTTAGAAACCGGGCAATGCCATTGGATTGCGCAAAAGGCGATCCGTTTCGGGCAAATAAGCCCCGCCTTCATCATGCAAAACGATCCCGCGCCGCATGGTTAATGGCGACGCAACGCCTTTACGCGCCGAGACAATCACACGCAAGGGCGCCTCGGCATCCGCTTTGCTCCAGATCGGATAAACCGTCATGTCACCGGCTCGCCCATGCAAAAGACCAATGATCCGGTCCAGATGATCGGCGCGATGCACCAACGTGATCCGTCCCTTTTGCCGCACCATTTTGAGGCAAAAGGCGATCCAGTCCTTAAGGTCTGCGGTGCCTTCCTGATGGGCTTTCGCACGGCTTTCATTGCTGGGCCGTGTGCCCCCGGCATAATAAGGCGGGTTGGAGATGACCTGATCAAAGCTTTCTGCCACCAGCGGCAGGCGGGCGTCATTGATGTCACCATGAACAGGCGTCACACGCCCCGCCAGATCATTTTCCATCACATTGCGACAAAACAGGGCGTACAGGTCATCTTGCAGCTCGACACCTGTAACCCTTGCTGCTTCAAGGCGACGCGCCACGCATAGCCCGGCCGATCCGACAGCCGCACCAACATCAAGGATCTTTTCGTCACGACGCGAATTGATCGAAACCGATGCAGCCAGCAACACCGCATCCACCGCCGCACGATAACCGTCGACAGGCTGCTTGAGCACCACCGACCCGCCAAGAAGATAATCATGACTGATCCGTTCTTCCGGGAAGTCGGGCACTTCAAAGCGTGTGGCTGTGCTCACCATCAAATGTCCTGATCTGTCATTCCGGGTTGATGCAAATGTTACTCAGACGTCACCGCGTCCGAAGCGTCACTTTTGGCGTTATGCTCATCCAGTTCGCGTCTGGCAAGATCAAGAACATATTTCGCGCGACTTTCTGCATCACCATCCACCATCAAACGCCTTGGCAAGGCACCGATGGACCCTTCGATGATACTGGCGTGGTAGTCAAAAATATGGCTGTCGATACCCTCATCGGCCAGAACAGCCTGTGCCCAGCTCAGCTCGATGGGATCGTTACTGCGAAAAAGTTCGATCATCTGCATTTTCCTTCAAACTGTGGTCTGGTCTTGCATACGTTGTGAAATAAGAAGAAATCCAAAAAACGATAATATCTCTATAATGTAGGAGCTTGCAGTCGTGGTTTACAAAATCCTCTGCAAGAAACCCTGAATTGTCTGCGGTTAAAGCAGGACTGGAACCGCATTTGTCCACTTGACCACAACAGCTAGGCCTATCTATGTTGAGGCCGCCTGCTGTTATTTGCAATCTTCGCCGACGCAGGCAGCGAAGATGCCATTTGAGAAGTCGGAATACAGCGTGACCAATACCGCACCGCAGACAAAGACTCAGCCGAGCCTTGATTCACTGGTCAACCTCGTCGACGACGACATGAAGCGCGTCAATCAGGTGATCATCGACAACATGCACAGTGAAGTCGCCCTGATTCCGCAACTGGCCACCCATCTTGTGGCTGCCGGCGGCAAACGCATGCGTCCGATGCTGACTTTGGCATCGGCACGGCTTTGTGGCTATGGCGACGGCCCGCATGCGGTCGATCTTGCGGCCTGTGTTGAGTTTATCCATACCGCAACCCTTCTGCATGATGACGTGGTCGACGAAAGCCAGCTGCGCCGTGGTCAGGCATCTGCCAATGCGCTGTTTGGCAACGAAGCCAGCGTTCTGGTAGGTGATTTCCTGTTTGCGCGCGCCTTTGTCGTGATGGTCAAAACCGGCTCCTTGCGCGTTCTTGATATTCTGGCACAGGCATCTGCCGTCATTGCCGAGGGCGAAGTTCTTCAACTTTCGACCGCCAATGACATGGGTACCTCCGAAGAGGCCTATCTGGAAGTCATCACCGCAAAAACCGCCGCGCTGTTTGGCGCGGCATCGCAGATTGGTGCCGTCATTGCCGACCGAACGGCCGAGGACGAAGAAGCGCTTCGTCTCTATGGGATCTATCTTGGCACCGCCTTCCAGCTGATTGACGATGTCTTGGATTATTCCGCCCATCAGGCAACCCTTGGCAAAACCGTCGGCGATGATTTCCGCGACGGCAAGGTGACGCTTCCGGTGATCATCGCCTATGCCAACGGTGACGAAGAGGAAAAAACCTTCTGGCGTCGCTGCATGGAAGATCAGGACTTCCAGGATGGCGATCTGGATCGAGCCCAGGAACTGATCCGCAAATATAATGCGCTTGATGCATCCATGGACCGTGCGCGTGAGTTTGGTCAAAAAGCAATCGACACCCTGTCACGCTTTGAAGATGGCCCGATCAAGGACGCCATGATTGAGGCTGTCGAGTTCTGCATTTCACGCCCGTACTGATCGATATTCCCGTGACGCATGCCGGGGTCACATGGGAAGGCGCAAAAATATCTTGCGTCGCCTGCGATAAACCATTATCACCCGGCTTCGCAGAATGACGGAGCGTAGCTCAGCCTGGTAGAGCACTGTCTTCGGGAGGCAGGGGTCGGAGGTTCGAATCCTCTCGCTCCGACCATCATTCAAAGGCCCTGAAACGTTTATGCGTTTCGGGGCCTTTTGCGTTTCAATCCGGGTTCTGTCGCGCCAACAACATGCGCGCGGCCATGAATTTCAATTGCTTGTTTCTTCCCCGCTCCACAACAACACCAAACTGGCATTTTTTCCGCCAAAACGTCGGGTTTATGCTTGATCCGCGCGGAAAGAAGGGATAAACCTCCGCCCACTGACGGAGCGTAGCTCAGCCTGGTAGAGCACTGTCTTCGGGAGGCAGGGGTCGGAGGTTCGAATCCTCTCGCTCCGACCATCAGTCGGGCGGTCTTTCTTTGAAAGGCCGCCCGTTTTCATTTCCGCGGGTAAACACCGTTGCGGATATCTGATCTGCCGCGTCTGCGCGATTGCATGCCAGCAACAGGCAGCAAGACTACAGTTCAGCCAACAACAAGACAAAATGATCCAAACGGATAGCGAATCCCCATACGATAAGTGGGGTAGAGACACCGCTGATGCGTAAACGACGGGGATCATAGAGCTTTTGGGCATTCAACTTTCGAACAAGATAGAAGAGTTCCAAATACGCATTCCCATGCGGAATTCCTGCTTTTGCGCCCGACAGCAAGTTGCGTTTTTGCGCTGCAATATGGATATTTTCTTTCGCCAACGATGAAACAAACTTGCTCATCCTTGCGAAATACGCTTATGCTTCGCCCTGCAACATAAAAATCGGGGAAAAAACCGCCCAAGAATAAAAGCAAAAGGCGGTGGTCGGCCTCACGTGGTATTACCAATTTCGGACTTCTTAGGGAGGAAGACGAATGACTTTTTCTAAAGTGCTTAAATCGGCAACCTGCGCTGCCGTTCTTGCTGCGGCTGCGTTCACGGCAGCTCCGTCTGATGCGGATGCACAGGAACGCGTTCGCTGGAAAATGGGCTCGACCTATCCGGGCAGCCTGACCCAGCTCGGTACGCTTGGCAAACGCGTCGAAGAGAAAATCGAACAGGTTTCCGGCGGCAATGTTCGCATCAAGTTTTATGAGCCGGGCGCACTTGTGCCGGCACTGGAAGTTTTCGATGCGGTTTCGACCGGCTCGATTGATGCCGCATTCTCCACCCCGGGTTACTGGGCAGGTAAGGTTCCGGCATTGCAGCTGTTTGGTGCCGTTCCGTTCGGCCCGCAGGCTGGTGAATATCTGGCATGGGTCAAGTTTGGCGGCGGCCAGGAAATCTTTGACAAGCTGTATGCCGAACATGGCATTAAGTCGCTGTTCTGCGGCCTGATCGCACCGGAAGCATCTGGTTGGTTCTCCAAGGAGATCAATTCGCCAGAAGACCTCAAAGGTCTGAAAATGCGCTTCTTCGGTCTTGGCGCAAAAGTGATGGAAAAACTTGGTGTTTCCACCCAGCTTCTGGCAGGCGGCGACATCTATCCGGCACTTGAGCTTGGCACCATTGATGCCACCGAATTCTCCATGCCGGCGATTGACCTGAAACTTGGCTTCCATCAGGTCGCGAAATACTACTACTTCCCGGGCTGGCATCAGCAGTCGACCCTGTTCGATCTGATGATGAACAAGGAAAAGTGGGATGCCCTTTCCGACACCCAGCGCGCCCAGATCGAATCTGTATGTAACGACAACCTTGCATATGGCTTCGCAGAAGGTGAAGCAATCCAGTTCGACGCTCTGAAAGAACTTCAGGAAAAAGGCGTGAACATCAAGAAGTGGTCGCCGGAAATGCTGGCAACCATGCGCGGTGCATGGGAAGAAGTTGCAACCGAGCTTTCGGCTGAAGACGCAAACTTCAAAATGGCCTATGAAAGCCTCCAGAGCTTCCGTGAAGACTACAAGATCTGGAAAGACATCGGATATCTCGAATAATCCAACAGGTCTGAACGACTGTTAAGACAGTCGACAAAAGCAAATCTCGGCAAGGCCGGGTGCCACGTGCCCCGGCCTTGACCGCGATAAGAAGACCCGGGAGACCTTCTATGGAAGCGCTACTGAAATTTAGTGACGGCATCGACGCCATCGTGACCCGTGTGGGCAAGTGGGCCAGCCTGCTGGCGATACCGTTGATGATCGTCATCCTGTACGACGTGATCCAACGTAAATTTGGCGGTCAGGGCTCCATCAAGCTGCAAGAGCTTGAGTGGCATCTCCATACCGGCCTGTTTATGTTGTGTTTTGGGTTCGCCTATATTCGCGACTCACATGTTCGTATCGAACTCATTCGTGACAATCTTCGCCCCCGCACCCGCGCCATCGTCGAAATGATCGGTGGCATTGTTTGTGTTTTGCCATTCTGTGCGTTGGTGCTGTATTTCGGTTTTGATTTTGTTGCCCGCTCCTTTGAAAACAACGAGGTATCGGCTGCGACAACCGGCCTGACCCATCGCTGGATCATCAAATCAACTATTCCCATCGGCTTTGGCCTTCTTGCCATGGCGGGGCTTTCAATCTTCCTGAAATGCTTCGTCTTTGTCTTTGGCCCGGCAAACCTGCATAAGCGCGCAGGCTATTATGTCGGCACTCACCACCTTGAAGACCTTGGCGCTGCCAAGATCGAAGACTGAGCGGAACGGGGATAATTCCAAATGGGTAACTTCTATATCGAAGACTGGTTTCCGCTGTTCATGTTTGCCTCGCTCGGCATTCTTGTCTTCACGGGACTTCCGGTTGCGTTCGTCATTTCAGGCATCGGGATCGGCTTTGGCTTCCTGGGCATCGCCTATGACGTTTTCTCCTTTATCGAATTTTTCAATATCGTCTCTCGCATCTGGGGCGGCATCTCCGAAAACATGGTGATGGTTGCTGTGCCGATGTTTATCTACATGGGCACGATGCTTGAAAAAAGTGGTGTTGCAGAAGACCTTCTGGAATGCCTCAACATGCTGCTGCGTAAAGTACCGGGCGGTCTTGCACTGTCGGTAACGCTGATGGGCACCATCATGGCAGCAACCACCGGCATTATCGGCGCATCCGTTGTCATGATGACCTTGCTGGCGCTGCCGGTGATGATGCGCCGCAACTATGATCCGTCGCTTGCGACAGGGACGATTGCCGCATCGGGAACGCTTGGCATTCTGATCCCGCCATCGATCATGCTGGTTCTGATGTCCGACCTTCTGTCGGTGTCGGTTGGTAACCTGTTCTTGGCGGCCATTCTGCCGGGCCTGATCCTTGCGGGTCTTTATACCGTTTATATTTTCGTGCGCTGCCAATTGAATCCGGGCCTTGCCCCACCCCTTCCAGAGGGTGAAGCCATCCATGGCAAGGATCTTGCGATGATGGTGGTGCGCAGCTTCCTGCCGCCGGTTTTCCTGATCGTTCTTGTTCTGGGCTCAATCTTTGCCGGATTTGCCACCCCGACCGAAGCCGCAGGTGTTGGTGCGGTTGGTGCGACCTTCCTGGCACTGGTTAAGGGGCGCCTTAAATGGCCGGTCCTCAAGGATGTTTGTGAACGTTCGGCCCTGACGGGGGCAATGCTGTTCTTCCTGTTTGCCGGTGCAACAGTGTTCTCCTATGTCTTCCGTTCACTGGGCGGCGATGATCTGGTGATCGATCTGGTGGAAAGTGCCGGTTTGGGGTCGTGGGGCATTCTGCTTCTGCTGATGCTCATCGTCTTCATCCTGGGCTTCTTCTTTGACTGGGTCGAGATCACCCTGATCGTTCTTCCGATCTTCGCACCGGTCATTGCCCAGCTTGATTTCGGTCATCACCTGGATATCGGTGGCCTTGAAGCAACCGAAGCACAGGTCCTGACCTGGTTTGCAGTCCTTGTGGCGGTGAACCTGCAAACAAGCTTCTTAACGCCACCGTTTGGGTTTGCCCTGTTCTACCTCAAGGGTGTGGCGCCAAAGTCGATCTCAATCCAGCAGATCTACAAGGGGATCATTCCCTTCGTCCTTCTGCAGGTTGTGGGGCTGTTGCTTGTGATGTACTTCCCTGAACTTGCACTCTGGATGCCTAATACGCTGCTTGAGTAGCAAGAGGCTTTCGAAACGAACGACAAAGGGCGCTGTTGCAAAGACAGCGCCCTTTTTGATTTGGTTCGATTTGGCAAGAACAGCTCAACAAAAAACCGCCCGGATGATGCACATCGGGCGGTCTGGATTTCGCAGCGATTTGGTCAATAGTGATTGGCTGCAATCAGTGGTGCATGGCCCGTTCACCGGGGAGCTGCAACATACGGCCCATCAGATAGTCAACATCATCTGAGTCAAACTCGACCCCAAGATCACCATACTGGGTCAGAACCCGTTCGATCATCCGTCGGGAATAGCGTTCCTTGTCGTGTTCTTCACCATCAAAGGAGGTCTCGCGCGCTACCTCGATCGCAGCACGAACACCGGGGAAGAAATGCTCTGGCATGCTGGCCTTGTTGTAAATCGCCTCAAGACCAAACGGGCCGCTGTCGTGAATGAGAATACGGGTATTGATCAGCGAAACACCGGCCCTTTTCGCCAGCGCAGCCTCGAAGAAGGACACATCCCCCATGCACAGCGCACGCAGGATCAGACCGCTGGTCAGGCGATTGTTTGTGTAAAGATGCTCGACAAGCAGTTCAACATCGCGTTCTTCCACCCCGTCACCCAGCAGGCCAATGGTCGCACTTTCCTGCGACTGGGTCATCACGGCATTCACGATGCCCTCGGGGATATGACCACGCGAAATCAGTTGCGACCGCATCCGTTCAGATACCAGTGTCACCATGCGTTCGGCGATCGTGATCGGCAAGTGATTACGTTCGATCATCGGCTTCTGAATGCGTTCATTGTCGCCGAAATCATCAACAACCTTTTGCAGCGAAACTTCACTGATTTCTGCGCCCTGGTTTGACATCAGATCGACCATCACGTCTTCATGACCGATATCAACAAGCGTTGCCGAAACAACCTCGGACACGTGGGCGCGCGAGGCGATGGCCCGTTGCTTTTCGACGCTGTCTGCATTGTCACCAATGATGTCGACCAGGTCGTCATCATTGAGGACTTCGGAGAATTCCAGAACCGGCAACGCAACATCATCAACATCACGTGCAAGTGTTGCCGCAACATCGTGCGGGACCAAAGGTGTCTGGGCGAGGTTCTTGGCAAGGGCCTTGCGCACACGCACTTCGGCGTCACGGATCATCAAACGGAAAATATCTTCCGCCAGAACACGTTCGCTGTCCGTCAATGTTTCAGTAGTGAATTCACGACTGATTTTTTCGGCGGTATCCGCACGGTTTTCCCCTGACGGGTCCTGAACCAGCTTGCTCAGATCTTCTTTGGTGATACGTGGCAATAGATATCTCCTGGCACGCTTCTCATATGGCTGCCAATTTACTGCGCAAGATTATACTTCTGGCAGGAAATCGACAAACATATTTTCCATAGTTGGGGCACAAGGCCCTGATTTTCAACCATCCTGTTGATCAATACACATCGGGAACCTTTCCCCGGTGCCAAAAGGATGAAATCTGACTGCCTGCCGCCATGGCGGAAACACACTATTTGAGTCGTAAATTATTTGCCAGCAATCAAAAAACGAGAAATCTGGCAAATTCCGTCAGCACCGACCACAAATTGACTAAACTCAAATTGTTCTTATCGACACTATGTTAAATCTGGTTACCAGTTTTTGAAGATCAACCGGTCTTGCACGTGTTCGACGCATGACAATATACCGCGTTGACCTTTTGATTACCCACAGATGTGCCAACAACTGGCGCATCATCCCGATCACCGGGAATATTGAAAGAAGAGAGAGGCTCCATAATGACGTTTCCGCGCAAACTGGCTCTCGTTGCCAGCTCCCTCGCCTTCCTGTCTGCGGCTCCTGCGCTTGCCGGTGATGCGGCAAAAGGTGAAAAACTGTTCAAGCGCTGCGCTGCCTGCCACAGCCTTGAAGCAGGCGTAAACAAGGTCGGCCCCAGCCTTGCCGATTCTGTCGGTCGTGAATGCGGTACGGTTGAAGGCTACAAATACGGGAGTGGTTATCAGGCTGCATGTGAAAAAGGCTTCGTAGCAGACGAGGCATTCCTGACCGACTACCTGCGGGATCCGTCTGCCAAGCTCAGCGAAATCGCTGGCTCCAAGCAGCGCTCCAAAATGGCCTTCAAGCTCAAGAAGGATGAGGATATCGCCGACATTATTGAATTCCTCAAAACGCAGTAATCTTTGCGTCCCGTTTGAAATGCAAAATGGCCGGCGCTTTGTGCCCGGCCATTTTCAATTTTGTTTGTGATTTACCAATGCTGGCTGCAACGCCAGGCAAATACTCTGGCGTTAGGCAGCTTCTCGCCGACGCAGCAACTCTTCACCGACTGCGCGCATTTGCTCAACCGTCGCCACATTGAGCGTCGATGTGACTTCGAGTTCACGGTCTTCGTAAACATCACGGTCCGGGTGTTTTTCCTTCCAGTCGGCGACAGCCTGATCGCGTTCACGTATCAGTTTTTCAATCTGTGGTCGGAACAGCACCATCATGCCCGAGACCCAGCGATTGACCGGCCAGGATGGCTGCGCATGATCAATGACAAACCCGTCAAGCATGCTAATCACGTCTTCTGCATCATACCAGACTTCGCCAGTGACCCATCGGTTGGTCGAAAACAGACGCTGACAGAAGCCGAATTCATCCATCGAAAATGCGATCAGATGCGAAAGTGCATCATTTGGGCCTTCGGGATAGTCAAAACCTTCTATCTCTTTTGGTTTGCAACCCTCCGGCATCCCGCGCGGACGCATGAATGTGTGGAAATGTCCATGTTCATCCCAGTCCCGGCGTTCTTCCTTGGGATGGGCATGATAATAGAATTGGGCATGTGACTGGCGATCATAGACATCACCTTCGGGGTAATGTGTCCATTCATAGAATGTGCCGGCACTTTTGATCAGTTCACCAACAATGTTGTCGCCCGTTGCTGTGAGCACCCGATGACATTCCATAACATCGCGACCGGCGGCCAACATTTTTTCAAGTTGGGCTGTCGGGATCGACGCCAAATCAAGTGTGTGTTCAGTCATTTCTTCACCAACATTGTTGCAATCCATCCATTACTTTGCCGATGCAAATTAAGATGGTTTTTGCCCCGTCGCGCCAATGAAACCCTATCAACAGTTAGTGATTCCTGGTTGGCTTGCAAAATCTAATCTTTGGCAGACGCGACGTTATCGATCGCGCATCACCCGGAAACCGATCAGGATATGCTTCAGGAATTCCGGACGTCCATGGCGCGCAGCGGGACGGCAAACACCGCAACCGCGATCATCCCAGGAACCACCCTTAACAATCCGATAGCCTGCCTGGGAAGATGATGACGTCCATTCGAAAACTTGTCCAACACCGTCATAAAGACCAAAGGGACCTTCTTCAAACTGACCGACCGGCATGGTATCAAACGGCCCCTTGTCCGCACTGTTCAGGCGGTCAGCGTCAAAAATATTGCCCCATGGATAAAAGGTTCCATCCGGCCCGCGTGCAGCCTTTTCCCAATGCAGTTCGTCTGGCAAATGCCAGGTGTCACCGGTTTTGTCGCTCAGCCACTGGGCATAGGCATTTGCATCCTGCCATGACACCAGAACCACAGGATGATCACCCCGCCCTGTTGGCGGACTGTCATCGTTCCACAAAAACGGCAAGATGGTTTCGTAGTTGTAAATCAGCCCCTGACGTTCCCAATCTTCCTGACTTATGTCTGGTGCCGGGTGCCCGGTTTCCTGAACAAAAGCGGCATATTGGTCATTCGTGACCGGTGTTTTGCCGATATCATAGCCCAAAAGGTGAACGTGCCATTTGTCACTTTCGAGATCATACCAGCGATTACGCCGGCTGATGTCATGACCATAGACCTGCTCATCAATCTGATAAGCATACTGGCGTTCGACGGAATCCGATCCTTGCCAGAACCATCCTGAAGGAATCTGAACCATTTCGGGAATCTCGCCGTTCGCAGCCTGTGCCTGGGAAACTCCGACAACACACGCAACAGCGCAAAACTTCCCGATATCGACGATACAGTTCCCTAATCTCATAAAACTTCCGTTCCGATCGGTGGCATGGCTCACACTTTTTTCAAGCCGGGCCGCACGTTCAGTATCATTCACCCATCCTTTCAACATGAGGAAATTTCACCGCACTTTCAATCGGTTTGACCATCATGTTGAAGGATTTACGACATTTTCTTTATGGAACAGCCCCCTAGTCAAGCGCATTGCAGCACCCGCATGGAACACGCGCGACTCACATAACAGTGAAACCATGTGACGCCGCTTCTTGTGAAATTTGGACCATAGTGCCCTCACCGATGGGCGAAGGAACGCCCGAGGTTAAACTTACCGAACCGTCAGAGAGGCACCAAATGACTAAGAAATCCATGACCTTCACGCAAAAGGCACTGATCCCGGCAATGGCAATCGGCACCAGCCTTGCCATGGCGACCCCGATGGCAATGGCATCCCCGCTTCCGGCACCGACTGCCGAAGTCGCCAGCTGTTCGCCCTGCAGCCCGTGTGCTGCCAATCCTTGTGCCGCAAACCCGTGTGCTGCAAATCCTTGCGCAGCCAAGAAAGTCGTTAATCCATGCAGCCCGTGTGCCGCCAACCCATGTGCAGCAAACAATCCATGCGCTGCCAATCCGTGCGCCGCAAACCCGTGTGCAGCGAACTGATTACTTGATCCGTCCCAACGGCAACGGGGGCGATGCTTCGGCATCGCCCCCGTTTTTTGTTCAATGCAAACTGCGTGCGCGGACTAGTCGCGAACGACCATGACCGAACAATCCGCATGGCGCACAACGCGCGCTGCGTTGGGCCCCAAAAGATAGTCTTTCAATTCCGGACGGTGTGAGCCGATCACGGTCAGATCGCAATTGGTCTTTTTGGCGATCTGCAAGATAACCTCATACACCGTGCCCTGCCCTACGATATGCTGAACCTTGATGTCCGAGGGAATGTGCTCGGACACGAATTCGTGCAGACGTTCGTTATAGGCATCCAGAACCTTGGTTTCATAGCCCTTCGGGAAGAACTGGCCGACCATCGACATCCCGACCGTGGGCACCACGGTCAGAACATGAAGGCGCGCACCAAAGCTTTGCGCTTGCTTGATGGCTACCGGAACGGCCTTCTTCCAGGAAGACTCATGATCAAGATCTACTGTGACCAGAATATCCTTGTACATGTTCACTCTCCCTGTCAGGCCGTACCAAGCGCATCTTCACTGCGCTTGCGTCGGCGTTGAAGAACTATGATCCCGCCCAGCAACAGGAAGGCCGGGATAAAGAAGACTTCCTTGGCCGGACGATCAGCTTCGACCTTTACCGCGGTGATTTCAAAATCGAAATCAAGACCGGCTTTCTCTGCCGGACCGGCAAAGACCAGATCATCAATATAGATGCGGCCATCTTCATTACGAATGCCAATACCCGCATGATAAAGGCGATCCTCACCCGATGCTGCCGGACCAAGCGGCAACATCACGGATTTGGAAACCTCATCGCCTTCGATGCTGATGCCTTCAACATCCAGAAGAATGCTGGTTTCAGGTGGCATGTTGGCTGCGTCTTCAACAATCGTGGTTGCCGGCAGGTTTTCATAAGGCGGCGCGATCATGTCGAGCCAGAAACCCGGACGGAACAGGGTGAATGCGATCAACAGCAATGCCGCACTTTCCCACAGCTTCGAACGGGCAAAGAAATACCCTTGCGTTGCTGCGGCAAAGATAAGCATGGCAATTGTCGACACCACCACCACGATCACCACATCCACCGGATGATCCAGACCAATCATCAGAAGCTCGGTGTTGAACAGGAACAGGAAGGGCAATACGGCTGTGCGCATCGAATAGAAGAACGCGACCAGGCCTGTCTTCATCGGATCTGACCCCGAAACCGCGGCCGCAGCAAAGGATGCCAGACCCACGGGTGGCGTCACATCGGCCATGATGCCGAAATAGAAGACGAACAGGTGAACCGCAATCAGCGGCACGATCAGTCCGTTCGCGGCCCCCAGTTCAACGATCACCGGTGCCATCAGGCTCGAAACCACGATGTAGTTTGCCGTGGTCGGAAGCCCCATGCCAAGGATCAGGCTGATCACGGCGGTAAAGATCAGGATCAGCATGAGGTTGCCGCCCGAAATCAGTTCGACGAATTCAACCATCACCTGACCGATACCGGTCAGCGACACCGTGCCGACAATGATACCCGCTGCCGCCGTTGCCACACCGATCCCGATCATGTTGCGAGCACCGGTCGCGAAACCGTCAATCACATCGATCAAGCCAAGCTTCAGGTCATTGACCACATCATGGCTTTTACGGAAAACGCCCTTGGCGGCATGTTGGGTCAGCATGATGAAGATCATCAGAACCGTTGCCCAAAATGCCGAGAGCCCCGGTGACTTCAGCTCGATCATCAGGAACCAGACCAGAACCACAACCGGCAACAGATAATGCAGGCCGGCCTTTGCGGTTTCACCCAACGGCGGGAGCTCCAGAACCGGCTGGTTGGGATCATCCATCTCAAGGTCCGGATACTTGGCCGCGTAATAGAGCCCTGCGAGATAGATTGCGGCACACTCAATCGCCACGACCCACCCAACGCCATCACCGAAAAGCCCCTTCTGGAAGACGATGGCGTAATACACGATACCGGAAAGCACCACGAGCGACAGAACGAACAGAAGCGATCTGATCAAGGTCTGACCAAGAGTGGAAGTAACCCGTTTCGGCAGGCCCTTCATGTTCGCCTTAAGCGCTTCAAGGTGAACAATGTAGATCAACGCGATATAGGAAATCGTTGCTGGCAGGAAAGCATGCTTGATGACTTCCGGATACGGAATGCCGACATATTCCACCATCAGGAAGGCCGCAGCCCCCATGACCGGCGGCATGATCTGACCATTGACCGAGGAAGCCACTTCGACCGCCCCGGCTTTTTCACCCGGGAAGCCAACGCGCTTCATCAGCGGAATGGTAAAGGTACCGGTCGTCACAACATTGGCAATCGAGGACCCTGAAATAAGACCCGTCATTGCCGATGACAAAACCGCTGCCTTGGCCGGACCACCACGCATATGACCAAGGGCCGCAAACGCCACCTTGATGAAATAGTTCCCCGCGCCGGCTTTATCGAGAAGCGATCCAAACAGGACAAACAGGAAGACAAAGCTGGTCGACACGCCAAGTGCGATACCAAACACGCCTTCGGTCGTGATCCACTGATGCGACATCGCCTTGGAGAAGCTCGCCCCGCTCCATTGCAGAACATCGGGCACCCACGGTGCATTGCCAAAGAAGACATAGGACAGGAACACCATCGCAACGATCATCAAGGGCGGGCCAAGTGCGCGACGGGTTGCCTCGAGCAACATGACAAGACCAACACCGGCCGCAACAAGGTCAGCGGTGATCGGAAGCCCCGGACGATCCGACAATTCGCGATAGAAAATGTAAATATAGGCCGCACAGAACGCGCCTACGGCGGCCAGAACCCAGTCAATGATCGGGATATAACTGCGCGGCGAATTCTTGAAGGCGGGATAAGCCATAAAGGCCAGGAAAATTGCAAACGCGAGATGGATCGACCGCGCCTCGGTCGAGTTCAAAACGCCAAAATTAAAGATAAATGGCAATGGCGAGGCCATCCACAGCTGGAACAGCGACCATGCAACTGCAAGCCAGAGTAATATTTTCGCCGTCAAACCTGTCGGCTGACGGGCCCCTGTATCATTTTCCGCAATCAGGTCCTGCAGCCCCTGATCGACGGACCGATTTTCGGTTTTCTTATCGTCAGTCATCACAAACTCCCGGTCACTACGAAAGCCAATTGAACTGGTGGTCCAGAAACAAAAAGCCTCCGTCGACACACACCCGGTCCCCAACGGAGTACTCCAACACCCAAATGATGGTGTTCGTATTATTCAATTTTTGTGAGCAAACCCGCTGGGCGCAAAAGCAAAACGGAGGGCGAAAACGCCCTCCGTCCCAAACCTGATTACATCAGGCCTGCTTCTTTGTAGTACTGCGCAGCGCCGTCATGCAGCGGAGCCGACAGACCGTCCTTGATCATTTCGTCTTTCTGCAGGACACCAAATGCCGGATGCAGCTTTTTGAAGTCATCAAAGTTTTCGAAGACTGCTTTGACAACGTTGTAGACGATGTCTGCATCGGTGTTGGTCGAGGATACGAAGGTCGCACCAACGCCGAAGGTCACAACATCATCCGGGTTACCGCGATACATGCCGCCCGGAATGGTGGCTGCACGGTAGTACGGGTTGTCAGCGATCAGCTTGTCGATTGCCGGACCGGCAACTTCAACCAGAACCGAATCACAGGCAGTGGTTGCTTCCTGGATCGAACCGGACGGGTGACCAACGGTGTAGATCATCGCGTCGATCTTGTTGTCACAAAGTGCCTGGGACTGTTCAGCCGGCTTCAGTTCGGATGCCAGCGAGAAGTCATCAAGGGTCCAGCCCTTGGCAGCAAGAACGATATCCATGGTGCCGCGCTGACCGGAACCCGGGTTACCGATGTTCACGCGCTTGCCTTTGAGGTCGTCAAAGGTCTTGATGCCGGCATCTGCACGGGCAACAACGGTGAACGGCTCCGGATGGACGGAGAACACAGCGCGCAGGTCTTCAAACGGACCCTGGTCTTCGAATTTCGAAGTACCGTTATAGGCATGGTACTGCCAGTCAGACTGGGCAACACCCATGTCCAGCTCGCCGGTACGAATGGTGTTGATGTTGTAAACCGAACCACCAGTGGATTCGACCGAGCAACGAATACCGTGCTCTTTGCGATCCTTGTTGACCAGGCGGCAGATCGCGCCACCAGTCGGATAGTACACACCGGTCACACCACCAGTGCCGATGGTGATGAAACGGTTTTCCTGTGCCGAGGCCTGACCGGAAAACAGTGAAGCACCAGCAATTGCAGCGACTGCACCCGCTACAGCGATAAGTTTTTTCATAAGGATTCGCTCCCTTTTTACACCCTATTATTAGGCATTCTCAGCGTTCGACATCGAACAACTGAATTTAACGGAAACATCAGAAGAATCAGATGTTTCGGCGGCGGGATTATAGTGTCCGACACGTCGGAATAAAAGCCTATAACCCCGAATTCTCCCTGAGGAATCAGGTATTCCTTCATTTTTTCTTGTTCGCGAGCCCGTTTTACCAGATGGGCTGCATGATTTGACGGGCCTGTTGACCTGTTGCGATTTTGCGTCCCATCAGGATCGCACCATCGTGCGCTTGGGCAATCAGTTCAGCATTGTTCGAAGCAGGCGATCCGTCAACCCTAAGGTGATTGTTTTCGAACCCGATGCGCGCATGCCCACCCAGTCCCGCACCGGTCAGAATGCAGGCATTCTCGTAACGACCAAACGCACACAGCATCCATTCCGACACATACCGACTGGTTCCGATAAATGGCAAAAGATCATAAGGTTCTGATACCTGCCCCGCTGTATAACGCCCCAGCACAAACAGAACCGGAAACTTGTCACCGGGCAGGACACCAATTTCAACGAGTTGATTGAAGCGCGCGACATCTTCGGGCACATACAGGATCAGCTGTGGTGCGATTTTGGCTTCGCGCATGAATTCAAAGAATGATTTCAACGCATTGAGGTCTGCATCCAACGGCGCAATTTCGCGAATGGCAATGGAAACGGCTTCGGGCACAAGGCTCCTGATCGCCTCCATCTGCTGTTGTGCTGTGTAGATGCCCACCGCCTCGGTCGTAACCTGCAGCAGCATGTCGTCGCCAACCGATGATCTCACCTCCGCCAGCATTTCACGATACCGGCCAACATCAAGGCTGTGTTTTTGATCTTCATCGCGAACATGCAGATGCATCATTGCCGCACCAGCGGCCTTGCATTCTGCCGCCGTTTTGGCGACCTCAGCCGGTGTGATCGGAATGTTCGGCAAATCGCTTTTTGTCTTGCGCGCGCCGTTCGGTGCCGATGCAATTAAAAACGGCTTGTCGCCATGTGCCATTATGCCAGCCCCTCTGCCGTAAACACATCATCAAGCGCACTTGAAAACAACTCGACGATCTTGGTGACGTCGTTTTCATTGATGATAAAGGCCGGCGCGAACAGAACATGGTCACCGCGCACGCCATCAATCGTGCCGCCCATGGGATAAGCCATCAGACCGCGCGCAAACGCGGCCTTCTTGATCTTGGCATTGATTTTAAGGGCCGGGTCAAACGGTTCCTTGGTTTCACGATCTGCGACAAGCTCCACACCACGAAACAGACCGCGACCACGAATATCACCAACAAACGGATGCTGACCCAGTTTTGCCTGTAGCGAACCGACCAGGTTTTCGCCCTGTTTGACGACATTCGCCAGAAGGTCGCGTTCCTTGATCACACGTTGCGTCGCAAGGGCTGCCGCACATGCCGTGGCGTGGCCCTGATAGGTATGACCGTGCTGGAAGAAACCCGATCCATTGGCAATCGCATCGTTGATTTTCTTGGAAACAAGCACCGCCCCGATCGGCTGATATCCGGCACCAAGTCCCTTGGCGATGGTTTGCAGGTCACCTGAAATGCCTTCCTGTTCAATCGCATGCAGGGTTCCGGTGCGGCCCATGCCACACATGACTTCATCAAGGATCAGCAACACACCGTATTGATCGCAAATCTCGCGGACACGTTTGAAGTAACCGGGCACAGGTGCCAGCGCACCCGCGGTTGCCCCGACAACCGGCTCGGCGACGAATGCCGCAACGTTTTCAGACCCAAGTTCGAGGATTGCGGTTTCCAGTTCATTGGCAACACGCAGGCCATATGCTTCTGGCGTTTCATCGTCGCGTTGATCGCGATACTGATAAACAGGTGCAATGTGGCTTGCCGTGATCAGAAGCGGCTCAAACTGTTTGCGCCGCCACATATTGCCACCCACCGAAAGCGCACCCAGAGTATTGCCGTGATAGGATTGCCGACGGGCAATGACGTATTTGCGGTCCGGCTGGCCGATCTCCAGAAAATACTGGCGCGCCATTTTAAGGGCTGCTTCGGTCGCCTCTGATCCGCCGGAAACAAAATAGACCTTGTCGATGCCTTCAGGTGCCGACGCGAACAGTTCGTCGGCCAGTTCTTCCATCGCATCGGATGAAAAGAACCCGGAATGGGCATAGGCAATCTGATCAATCTGCGTATGCATTGCAGCCCGGACATCCGGATCGGAATGACCAAGGCATGAAACAGCTGCGCCACCACAAGCATCCAGATAGCTTTTGCCATTCTGGTCAAAAATATAGATCCCCTCGCCGCGAACAGCGCATGGCGGAATGGATGTACTCGTACGATGGAGCACACGGGTTCCAGCATTAGCAGCCGGCCTAGAGGAATTGGCAGAGTGTGACGCGTTGGTCATGTTCGGACTTTCCGTAAAATGTCTAGTCTTCAAGGTATGTATCGAAGACAGCGAGTTGTTCTTCTGCAGCGGCAATTCGTTGCAGGGCCTTCGGGCCACCGCGTGCAACCAGCAGGGCAACAAGGGCCTGCATGACCGAAAGGGCGGCGGTAAAACTTTGGAAAAAGGACTGCGATGTATCACGGGCGACCAACGTGGTCCGCGCATTCACCGCAATTGGCGACACATCGGAATCAGTGACGGCGATAACCGGGCAATGCTGGGAACGGGCATATTCGACAGCCCGCACCGTATCGCGGATATAGGGTTTCGCCCCGACCGCAATCAAAATGTCGCGTCGCCCGATGCCCCGCAATTCATCGCCAAAGGCACCTGAGCGCCCGTCAACCAGAACGCCATTGTCACAAAACAGCCGATAGGCATAGGCAAACTGAAATGCTGCCGGGTACGCCGCACCACTGCCAACGATAAAGACCTGTCGGGCATCTTCAATTGCTTCGCAGGCATCAATCATGTGTGGGACAAAATCCGGGGAAAATGCGGCACTGATATTGTCGATTTCCGTTCGGCATATGCTTTCAAGCAAGTGCGCGTCACGGTTGGAATCATTGTCAGTGCGCTGGGTTTCACGGGCCCGCTGCGCATAGCTTGTGGGATTGTCCAGCAAGCGATCCTGATAATGATCGCGAAAATCCCGCCAGTTTTCGACACCAATTGCACTCATCAGGCGGGTAACCGTGCTTGGCGGAACGTTGGCCGCGCGCGCCAGTGCGCGCATCGAGCGCAGCGCCACATCGTTTGGATGATCCAGAATGTAACGCGCAGCCTTCTGCATTTGCGGGCTTAGCTTCGCATAGTCCGAAATCAGTTTTTCACGCAGATCTGTTTGCACACCCATCACCCGGATCCCCAGTCCACAAGGAACGAAGGATTACGACACAGCTCGCACCATCACGCAACACATGTTTCAAAAATTAACAATATGAAACATGTGTTTCGAAGAAATGTTTCGTTGCGACACCGCGTGCAATTGGTGTGTTCTCGAAAAAACATGGACTTATTAGAAAAAACTGTAAAAATAAATTGGCATCCCGGATGAACCCAAGCGTTTCATACCGGGCGACAGAAAGTGCTTACTGGTGGAGATCAAAACACCGAATCGTTGGACGAACCTTGGACACACCATGGAAACGAAGATTATTGATTCCCTTAAACAAGCGCAGGCAGGCATTGCGCTTTTTGACGCAGACGAACGGATTGTCTTTGCCAATCCGGCGTGGGAACAACTGATTTCCGGTGTTGCCGAGGAAGACCTGATTTTCAGCGAAACCGAACTGGCCGATGGCGGCATGATTTCGGTGTGTTTTGTAAAACCCCAGGTCCCGCAAGCCGACCGCCCTGACCTTGAATCCTCTGCCAACGATAGCAAGATCGGCACGGTGATCATTGCCGACGACAGCGAGAGCAATCGTTTGGTCGCCAAACGTATCCTTCAAGCAGAAGGATATAGCATTGTCGAAGCCAGTAACGGCCAGACTGTATTGAACATGCTCAAGCGTGGTGTGACTGCAGACCTGATATTGATGGATGTTGAAATGCCCGATATGGACGGGCTTCATACGACAAGACGCATTCGCCACATGAGCGGCCCGGTATCACGCACCCCGATCATTGCGCTTTCAGCCCATCAGTCACGGGACTGGAATGTAATTGCCCGTCAGTCTGGTGTTGATGACTTCATCAACAAGCCCATTCATCGGCAAAAATTGATCGAAACCATGCAGGATTTGATCAACCGGCGTGGCAGCACCACGCGTGATGACGATCCCGTCCAGCAACGCAGCAAGGGCGCAAGGATTGGTCGTACGGTCCGCCCGCAGTCCCTGACCAGCCCGGTTCTTGATGTTCGCATTCTTGAACAGCTTTATACAGATGCCGGAGATGAGGGGGCCGGATGCGGCATCGAGATTTTCATCAATGAAACTGAGTCCCGGTTGGTCAAAATTGACAAAGCCCTGTCAGAAGATGACATGACAACGGTGCGCAACGAAGTCCATGCGCTTAAAAGCACGTCGGGCACTTTTGGTCTGCGCCAGCTTTCTGAACTATGCGAGACAACCCAGTCGATTTTTGAAGACCACGAGCCAGACGAAGGTCGATTGTTGTCACTTTCCCGTCAGGTGGTTCAATTGGCACCGACGGCGTTAACCGCACTTAACCTGTATCGCCGTTCACGCAGTATCAGCAGTTCCCCGCACGCCTGAGCCGACCTGCCCGAGCCATATCTGCCAGACCATCAGCGCCCATACACCAAGCGCCATATCCAGATCCTTTCCGGATACGGCCCGCCGCCAGTATCGGGATTTGCTGTCGGTTGGGATATCCACCCCCGCAAAAATGGCGTTCAGGATATCGGTCTCATCGCCCCAATGATACCTGGCCACCCCGAGGAGCCAGTCCGCCACCGGCGGATTGAAGCCGATCTTGCGGTTTTGCACATGCCTGGCCGGAAGGTATGGCGCAATTGCCTGACGCCAGAGTGTTTTGGGACCTTGTTTAAGATGCTGTGATGCAGGCACTGAAGCGGCAAGGCGCACAACATCATACCCCAAAAGCGGCAAACGATATTCCAGACCAAATGCCATCCCGCATCGATCTGACATGGCAAGCTGATTACCCGGAAGCGTCACATCACGATCAAAGCCCATCATCCCATCCGCAAGCCCTGTGTTCTGATATGGTCGCGTCACCATCCGGGCGTCACACTCAGAAATTGGACAGCGGTTATTCCAGCTGGCAAAAGCATGTTCTGCACCCGATGACGCCCCGGCAAGAAAGCGATGCATTTCCCTGTGATCACCCAACCCGGACAGTTTTGCCGTCAGTCGCCGCAGAGGTCCCGGCACATGGCGCCAGTATTTCTCGTAAAGCTGCGCGGCCCGGTAACGCGGATAGCCGCCGAAAAGCTCATCCCCGCCATCACCTGACAAACATACTTTGACCTCTGCACTTACTGCTTTTGAAAGACGTCGCATCAAAACAATCGAAGGATTGGCAAACGGCCCACCGACAGCTTGCAAACCGGCACAAAGTTCCTGATGAATTTCCTCAGCAGTTGTCGGAGCAGATACGACATGCAGTTCTTGCCCGAGGTGCTTGCACAGGTTTTGCGCGGCAGCGGTTTCGTCATAAGCCGGATCTTCGAACCCCATGACAAATGCCACTGGCGGTTCCTGCCCGCGTTCCCGGGCAATGTCGCTGGCCAATGCGGCAACCCCGGCACTATCCAGACCGCCGGACACCAGTGTTCCAGCGGGGCAGTCCACATCCATTGCATCGGCAACTGACTGTCGAACAGCCGATAGCAACACTTGCGGTGCCACCGCCTGTGTTCGGCTTTGTGCCGGGTGCACGATCATTGCTGATGAAACACTGCCACCCCGCCAGCAAAGGACCCTGCCCGGCGGCAAAAGCGTCACGCCCTGTGCCCCGGTCTGTGGTGCATGCACGAACAGATGCGCAAGATAGCCTGGCTTGATGCTCTCGTCCGGTGCTGTCGGTGCGATTGAAGAAAACGCCGATATCTCGGACGCAAATGCGATTTGTCCGGCTGGCAGGTTCAGAACATAGAGCGGCTTGATACCCAGCGGGTCCCGCGCCAGCCACAGACAAGATTGCACAGTATCCCACAGCGCAAGCGCATATTGCCCGGACAGGGTTTCAAGCACCTTTGTCGGCTCATGCCCGCGTCGGATGGCATCGGCCATAAGCACCAATACAAGTTCCGCATCATTCCCGGTTTCGCATCTCAGCCCGCGGGCAATTGCATCACCTATCCTGCGCCGATGTCCCGCGATGTAGCCGTTAAACACCAGCACAAACCGCCCATCGGATGTGACGCATGGTTGATTGGCCTGATGCGTCAGGTCCGTCGTGGCCAACCGAGCACAACCAACAGAGACCTTCCCGACCGGATCATCCCAAACGCCCGATGCGTCCGGCCCACGATGGGCAATAGACTGAAGCATGGCACGAACGGAACCGGGGTCGTTTGGTTCGGTGATGCCAGCAATGCCACACATGGATCCCTCACTTAAATCCGGTCGCTGTGACTTTCAGGATCCGACAGCTTGGCATCGTCATCCGCACTCGGAACGCGGCTTTGCAGATCGCGCAAAACAAACAGACGCAGGGCACTCGACAGGTTGCCTTCGCGATCTGTGTCAATCTCAACAACCAATTCGGCCAAGGTCATGTCGCGCCGCTGCGCAATGCCGACCAATTCGTCCCAGAAGGCATCTTCAAGTGAAAAGCTCGTCCGGTGCCCGGCAATTGTCACTGATCTTTTACGAACGGCATCTTCCATCGGCGTTTATATCTTTTCACGAATGGTAAAAACGACCATGATTTCAAAAGCTTTCCGCCATGATAGGGCATCGACATGAAATTCATACATCTTTCCGACCTTCATATTCTGGCCCGAAATGATGTGTCGCGCCTGCCCGATGCGGCCGCGACGCTGCGCAAGGTCATTGATGAGGTAAACACCTATCACCGGGACGCCGAAATCTGCATCATCACCGGCGACATCACCCACCGCGGCACGCCGGAACAGTATGAAAATGCTGTCGATATTTTATCTGATCTTGCCATTCCCTATCTGATTATTCCGGGCAATCACGACATCCGCGAAGCATTTTGTGATGCCTTCCCCACAACCGAAACCGACACCCACGGCTTTGTCAATTTCGGGCAAACCTTCAATGGGGTGCGTTTTGTCATGATGGATAGCATCGTTCCCGGCCACCATCACGGCACGCTTTGTGCGCAACGCCTTGACTGGCTGCGCGATGAATTGACGGCACATCGGGATACGCCGACCTTCCTGTTCATGCATCATCCGCCAATGGCAATGGGCTTGCCGTTTATGGATACCATCCGCCTGGATGCCGAAGACGCACTTGGTGAAATCGTATCAAGTAACCCGCAAATCAAACATCTGTTCTTTGGCCATCTGCATCGCCCGGCAACGGGCACATGGCTTGGCGTGCCGTTCGTTTTGGGCAACAGCACCCAGTCGGGCGAACCGCTTGATTTCCGTCATGAGAAAGAAGAAGAGCTTCAGGATCCCAATCCGCTTGGACCGGGCTACGGCATTGCATTTGCCGATGCCAAGGGCGGGCTTCGTTATCACTTCAATTTCGTGAAGTTCGATATGCAATTGTGATCAGGCGGCGTGACTGGCCTGATCCCATTCCGCCAGAACCACCGGATCACTCTCGATTTTCGCGTGAATGTCCTTGAGGCTGGCAAATTCAGCAGCGCTCATCAGTTGCGACAGGGCCCAGACCGCACTGGCACGGATCAGGGCACTTTCATCTGACAGCAGATTTTCAATGCGCGGGATCAGGCGCGGTGCCCCGCTATTACCCGCGGCAACCAGAACATTGCGCAGGAATTTCGCCCGACCAATCCTCTTGATCGGAGATCCGGCAAAGAAAGCCCGAAAACCTGCGTCATCCAGATCAAGAAAATCCGCCAACCTTGGTGCCGTCAATTCGACACGCGGGATAAAGGCCATCTCGGCTGTCCGGGTGGCAAACTTGTTCCACGGGCACACGGCCAGACAATCATCACAGCCATAGATGCGATTGCCCATGGGTTTACGGAACTCCAACGGGATCGGCCCGTCATGTTCAATCGTCAGATACGAAATGCACTTGCGCGCATCAAGCTTATAGGGTTCTGGAAAGGCATCGGTTGGACAGGCCGACAGGCATTTTGAACAGGATCCGCAATGATCGATTTCCGGTTCGGCTTCCGGCAGATCAAGGGTCGTAAAAATCTCGCCCAAAAACAGCCAACTGCCAAATTCCCGCGACACAAGATTGGTGTGCTTTCCTTGCCAACCAATTCCCGATGCCTGTCCCAAGGGCTTTTCCAGCACCGGGGCGGTATCAACGAAAACCTTGACCTGTTCCGTCCCGCCGGACTGCTCAACAACCCAGCGCGCCAATTGCTTCAGGCGCTTTTTGATCAGATCGTGGTAATCCTTGTTCTTGGCATAAACCGAAATCATCGCCCGATCCGGATGATCCAGCAGTGCCATCGGATTTTCCGCCGGGCCATAATTGCTACCAAGCACAATCACAGATTTGACATCGGGCCATAGCATTTCCGGATCGCGCCGACGCGGCAGGCGTTCGGGATCATTCATCCACGCCATGGAGCCGTATTCACCGCCAGCGACAAATTCATCCAGACGTTGCTGATTGCGCGCATCAACCTTTGGACGCGCCACACCACAGACATCAAAGCCGATTTCACGGGCTTTGGCCTGAAGCATGTCAAACGTGATATTTTGGCGCGTCTTGGTGGTCATGGCATCAGTTCAGTCATTCGGCCTGTTTATTCTTTGGCGCGTTATATCGCCTTACGATCATAACGCAAAAGGCCGCAACATGATGCTGCGGCCTTTTTAACAAACTCATAAACGCAGGTTCTAGCCGCGGCCGCGATACGGGGCCACGCCCTGCTCGGGGATCCAGACACCTTCTGGTGCCGGGCCGGTCTGATAGAACACATCAATCGGAATGCCGCCGCGCGGATACCAATACCCGCCGATGCGCAGCCATTTCGGATCAAGGGTTTCGACAATCCGCTTGCCGACCTTGATCGTGCAGTCTTCATGGAAAGACCCATGGTTACGGAACGAAGTCAGGAAAAGCTTAAGCGACTTGCTTTCAACCAGCCAGTCACCAGGTACATAATCAATTACCAGATGGGCAAAGTCCGGCTGGCCGGTGATCGGGCAAAGGGATGTGAATTCCGGTGCGACAAACCGCACACAGTAATCAGTTCCGGCCTGCGGGTTCGAAACGCGCTCAAGAACGGCCTCATCCGGGGATGCCGGCTGTTGGGTATCGCCGCCCAGCATGGTCAGGTTGTCGTAGATCGTTTGATCGGCCATGGCTTAGTCCTCGATAATCGGCACGGGATCGATATCCCCGCCTTCCTGTCCGGCATGAAAATCGCGCGCGAAGGCGTCCATACGTCCTTCGGAAATGGCTTCGCGCATGCCACGCATCAAGTCCTGATAATAGGCAAGATTGTGCCAGGTCAGCAGAACCGCGCCGAGGATTTCCCCAGCCTTGATCAGGTGATGCAAATAGGCGCGCGAATATTTCGTGCAAGCCGGGCAACCACATTGATCATCCAGCGGACGGTCATCATCGCGATGACGCCCGTTCTTAAGGTTCAACGTCCCGCGATGGGTAAAGGCCTGTGCGTTGCGACCGGATCGGGTCGGCAGAACGCAATCAAACTGATCAATCCCGCGCATCACCGCCCCGACAAGGTCGGACGGTTTGCCAACGCCCATCAAATAGCGCGGCTTGTTGGAGGGCAGCATATCAACGCAGAAATCAAGCGTATCAAACATGATCTGCTGGCCTTCGCCAACCGCAAGCCCGCCCACCGAATGGCCGGGAAGATCCAGCTCAGCCAACTTTTCGGAGCTCTCACGCCGCAGGTTTTCAAAAACACTGCCCTGCTGAATGCCGTAAAGCGCATAACCTTCGCGGTTAACAAACGCATCCCTGGACCGTTTCGCCCAGCGCATCGACATTTGCATGCTTTCGCGCGCCTGCTGTTCGGTGGCCGGGAACGGAGTGCATTCATCAAACGCCATGGTGATGGTCGACCCCAGCAGATGCTGGATTTCCATCGAACGTTCGGGTGTCAGGTTGAACTTGCGGCCATCGATATGGCTTTTGAAGGTTACACCTTCTTCGGTGATCTTGCGCAGTTTCGCCAGCGACATGACCTGATACCCGCCACTGTCGGTCAGGATCGGCTTGTCCCAGTTCATGAATTTGTGCAGGCCACCCAGACGCGCAATGCGTTCGGCCCCCGGACGCAGCATCAGATGGTACGTATTGCCCAACAGGATCTGCGCGCCGGTATCAGCCACGTTTTCGGGCAGCATGCCCTTAACCGTGGCGGCTGTTCCCACCGGCATGAAAGTTGGCGTATCAATGACGCCGTGGGCCGTGTGAATGCGCCCCAACCGGGCCTTGCCATCCTGGGCAAGCAATTCATAGCGAAATTCGGTCATCGGTTCTTATGTCCGTGCATCAATTTTGTTGGCGCATTCAAGCAGGCTGCAATCGCCATAGGAATAAAAACGGTATTCGTTGTCGATGGCGTGCTGATAGGCCGCCTTCATCCGGTCGAACCCGGCAAAGGCCGACACCAGCATAAACAGCGTCGAACGCGGCAGATGGAAGTTGGTCAGAAGCATATCCACTGCGCGGAATTTATAGCCCGGCGTGATAAAGATGTCGGTCTCTGCCTCGAACGGTTCAACCACCCCGTCCTCGCGTGCAGCACTTTCAAGCAGACGCAGTGACGTGGTTCCGACCGCAACCACACGCCCGCCATTAGCACGGGTTTCATTGATCAGATCGGCGATTTCCTTGCTGATCGATCCCCATTCGGCATGCATCTTGTGATCATCGGTATCATCGACCTTGACCGGCAGAAATGTGCCTGCCCCGACATGCAGGGTAATCGTCCGGCGATTGATCCCGCGTTCATCAAGATTGGCCAGAAGATCCGGGGTGAAATGCAAACCCGCCGTCGGGGCCGCCACAGCACCGTCCTTTTGGGCAAAGATGGTCTGATAATCAGATTTGTCCTGATCATCGCCACCGGCATCACGCCGGATATAAGGCGGCAGCGGCATGACACCGAATTCTTCAAGGGCCGCAATCAGGTCCGCGCCGGATTTGTTGAAACGCAGGGTCACTTCGCCGCCATCCTTCTTGGCAAGAACTTCGGCTTCGAATTCATCATTAACCTTGAAGGTTTCCCCGATGCGCAGCTTCTTGGCCGGTTTGGCAAATGCCACCCAGGTGCCAAGGCCTTCCTGTTTGTGCAGGGTGACTTCAACCTTGGCTTCACCGCGTTTACCAAAAAGGCGGGCGGGGATCACACGGGTATCATTGGAAATCAGCAAATCACCTGGACGCAGCACATCAGGCAGCTCCCGAACGATGCGGTCCTGTGTCCCATCACCGGACAAATCAAGCATGCGAGCAGCATCGCGCGGATTTGCCGGGTGTTCGGCAATGCGGTCGCGCGGCAATTCAAAATCGAACAGATCGACTTTCATGGATCAGGGCAATTCCGTGTCAATTGAAACACAAATGAAGGGGCGTCTTATGCGCCCCTTCGCAATAAATCACAAGGCCACGGTCGGCATATCTGATCCGCCCCGGCCATGCATCAGGCCGGTCTTAGCCCCGGACTGGTTGCGCATCGGCGCGCGGGGTAACCACGGTCATCAGAAGGCGGAACGGTGCCAGACACGTCAGCGCCATGATCACCTTGGCGGCAAAGTCGCCCATCGCCCACGTATCCCATGGAAGACCGGTACCGGCAAACGCAATCGAGAAGAACAGAGCGGTATCAACCGCCGAGCCGATGCCCGACGAAATCAGCGGGGCTTTCCACCAGCTTGCACTGCGCAGTTTGTCAAACACGGTGACATCCAGCATCTGGGCAATCAGGAATGCCGAACCCGATGCGATGGCAATGCGCGTATCGGCAAAGATCAATGACAGAACAACCGCCAAAGCAAAACCGGCCAGCACCACAACACGCGCCGCCGCAGCCCCACGCGCACGGTTTGTCAGGTCGGTTACCAGAAAAGCAACCGGATAGGTAAATGCACCATAGGTCAGCCAGTCGGCCAAAACGCCCGGAAGCGGGTATTCGACCAGAATGTTCGATGCGACGACGGTCACCGCCATGGCGAGAACACCGAAAATGATCGCTTTCATGTTTTAGCCCTTCTAAGCAAGTGAACCCACGCATAACAAATCTCGCGGCCCACCGAACTGGGCGACGATCACGAACGGATTCTGTGTAACTTTGGTGCGGCTGTTTACGCGTAGACCAAAGGCCGGTCAAGGAAAAACGGCGATCAGGAAAACCTGATCGCCGCTGCAGATCGCTGCAAGTCGCCCCGGGGAAAATGGGGCGCCGCGCCGCGAAACTATATTCGTATGCAATTACAGCATGATGCCGCGAATGGTGAAGAACAGCAGTGCCCCAAGGAAGGCACCGGCCGGCACCGTCACCACCCAGGCGGTTGCGATCGTCACCGCATAGCGACGACGCACCAGAAGGCGCTTGCGGATTTTCTTTTCGGCCTTTTCTGCCTCGCGCGGATCGATCTGACGAAGCGCCTCGATATGTTCATCGGTCTCTTCGTTTTCGGCACGATCGACCAGCATCGGCGGTGCAATCTTGCGACGACGGTGTGAAAGACTTTCACGCAGGAAGCCAACACCGAACACCGCACCGACCGCAATATGCGTCGAGCTGACCGGCAGCCCCAGGGCAGAAGCGATGATCACGGTAATTGCCGCCGACAGCGCCACGGTATAGGCGCGGATCGGATCCAGCTTGGTGATCTTCGAGCCAACCGTCTTGATCAGTTTTGGTCCAAACAGGATCAGACCGGCTGAAATACCAAGCGCACCGATCACCATCACCCAAATCGGAATTGGAGCTGACGTGACGATCTGGCCGCTATCGATGCCTGAGACGATGGCAGCAAGCGGACCAATGGCGTTGGCCACATCGTTCGAACCATGGGCAAAGGACAACAGGGCAGCAGACACAACCAGCGGAACCCGAAACAGCGATGCGATTTCCTTGCGACGGCCTTCCATATTGGCCGATGCCCGAATGACAGCCTTGCGCATCGGAATAAGGGTCAGGAAGAAGGCGGCAATACCAATCGCGATCACGACGGAAATATCGGCTTTCCAGAGTTTCTTGACCCCCTTCATCATCAGATAGACCGAGAAGACCGAGACCATCACGGCCACCAGAACCGGCACCCATTTGCGGGCAGCCGTTACGCGGTCATCCTGATAAAGGACCCGGAATTTGATGAAGGCCAGGAAACCAGCGGCAATCAAACCACCCAGAACCGGTGAAATCACCCAGCTTGCGGCGATGGTGCCCATGGTCGGCCAATTGACCGCACCAATGCCAACCGCAGCCATGCCAGCCCCCATAACACCACCGACGATCGAATGGGTGGTGGAAACCGGCGCGCCAAGCCATGTCGCAAGGTTCAGCCAAAGAGCAGCGGCAAGAAGTGCAGCCATCATCGCCCAAACAAATGTCTGCGCGTCAGGCATCGCCGTCGGGTCGATGATGCCCTTTTTGATGGTGCCAACAACATCGCCGCCGGCGATAATCGCACCGGCTGCTTCGCAAATGGCGGCAATCAACAAGGCACCAACCATGGTCAGCGCCTTGGACCCGACCGCCGGACCAACATTGTTGGCAACGTCGTTGGCGCCAATGTTGAGCGCCATATAGCCACCAATAACGGCGGCAGCGATCAGAAAGCCACTTTGCGGCAGTCCGCCCATGTGGAAGGCGACAAACGCACTACAGGCAAGGAGGAAAACAAGTGCAAGACCAAGCTTGGCGCTGATCGATGCTGTTTCACCCAGCCCCGCATCCATGCGCTTTTGCCACTTGAGATCCTTATCCAGAGCAGTTTTCTTTACCGACATAATCAACCGTTACCATCAAAGGGAATCGACGGGCGGATCATGTCGAAGCCGAGCCTCTTTGTTAAGGTTTTTTTGCTTATTTGTGACACTCATCACTCAAACGGCTGAACACAAACAAAAACGGCCCCGCAAAGCAGGGCCGTTTCGTACTCAATTTACGCGTTAGATCCTTAACGTCCAAACTGGTTCAGCAGACCTTTTAGCAGTCCCTTTGCCGCATCCTCGGCAGAACCGCCATCAGAGCCGGTCGAACCACCGCTTGATCCATCCCCGCCAAGCGCCTTGTCGAGAATGTTATCAAGAACCTTGACGGCAACCTTGTCCATACGACCTGTAATGACCGGATCGTCAATCTTGCCTTTGGCATAGACACTGAATGGCGGCAGTTCTTCGATCTTTTCGGAAAAGTCGAAATCGGCCTGCGTATCCATCACCCAACGTGGCAGATCAAGCGTTGCATCCGCGTCCGCCGTCCCAACCCTTGAAACTGCGGCAACACGGGTGGTTTTGGCGATACCATTTGTGATCGTCATGTCGGCTTCCAGCGACTGCATGATGTCGTTGTTACCTACACCTTCGACGACCATGGCCTGCGGCCCCTGACGCAACAATGCTTCGATATTCAGTCGCGGATCCGGCGAACGCTTGTCCGCGTTGCTAAAGCGCACATTGTTCAGAACCAGATTGGCCGTCCCATTGAGTGCGGATACCAGACGACGCGACGTATTGCCCTGTGCGTTGACATCAAATGTCAGGCCTGCACCACCAAGAATGGTGTCACTGGCAACACGGATCGGGGTCAGGCTTTCAATCCGTGCCCCGTCAAGTTTGCCGGCAAGTGCCAATTGCGGGACATCGGTGTTGCGCGCATCAAATGTCCCGTTTATCGCAAGGTCCCCCTGCCCCAGAAGCCCGGTGAAGGATGGAATGGTCAAAAGACCATTGACCAGGTTGGCCGTGAGATCAGGATTGATCAGGCTATAGGTATCAAAATCAAGCTGGTCCAGAGCAATGGCGATATCCGCGTCAATCGACCGCAAGGCCGATACATCAATCACATTGTCATCCCACGGCGTGCCGTCGCGGGCATCAACACGCGAGATCATCATGGATTGCGGCAAGTTAAATGCCGCCTTGCGCGGGCCACTGCCGATACCAGGCATCAGGCTTGCCCGCTCTGCCGCAGGCAGGAACGGGTCCACCACAAGCTTGCCACCGGAAAGGGTGACAGAAACTTTTGGCTGCGCCTGCGATGCGTCGAACTGAACCGTCCCACCTGTTTCAAAGGACCCGACGATCAGCTTCAAGCCGTCCAGTGCAACATTTTGGGCATTACCCTTAACGTCGCCGGAAACGGCCAAACGGCCAAGGTTACCAGACGGCGTGTAGGCCGGCGCTAACAGTTCCAAAGCGCGGTTCAGGCTGGATGCCTGCAACGCAAGCCTGCCATTGACCCCGGGTGTACTGCCCAACAGATCTGATACGACACCTTCAAGCGCCACCTGCATAAGCGGGTTAGAAACATCAAGGTCTATCATCGGGCCGGTGACCGGACCGTTCAGGCCAAGATTTGCCTGAACACTCTTATAGCTGCTGGCCGGTGCAGGCAACGTGATGCCGGTAAGCTTTGCCAATGGCTCTAGCGTCTTGGCTGTTACGCGCACAGACAGATCATCAAATGCCGGAACAGCAGCGCCGCCGTTGAACACACCCTTTGCGCTGGCCGAAAGACCCGCGGCATCCGCAATCGCGAAATTATTCAGTGTGATGTCCGGACCACTGATGCTGCCGTCAATCGCAATGCCACGTAACGCAACACCTGAGGAAATGACCTCGTCCGCTGCAAGACGATAATTGGCAGCCAAACCTTCAAGCGGCGCCAGCGCATCCCTGATAATCTTGACCATATCCTGCTGCGGGGCAGAAGCAGCACCGCTGTTTGCACCCGGTTCGGCATCGCCGGAAGATGCGCTATCACCGGCATCAGAAGTCGACGAAACCGAAACATCAGCAGCAGGCGCGGCTGCGATATATTGATCAAGGTTTATCCGGTCCAGTTTCAGCCCAATCCCCAAAGCCGGCAGCCCTGATTCGTTCAGATTGGCAACAACGGCACCACGAATGGCCGTGTCATCCACCCGCAGATCAAGATTGGAAATGTTAAGCTGTTCGGACGTGCCTTCGATACCACCGGTTAACGAGAAGCGACGTAGGCGATCAGCACGAATGCCATCGACATCAACGCCCAACCACCGAATAACTGCACGGATGTTTTCCGAAGCGACCTCGTAGCTAAGTGCCGCGCTTGGCTTTGGCGTTTCACCGGAAATGCTGCCAAACACAGCCACATCGGTTCCGCCCGGCAGACCGGCGGAAACTTCGTTCAGCGTGATCTTGCTGTTGGCAATTGCCGCATTGATCCGCGCATTGTGAACCGGCGTCTGGTTATAGATCAGGGTTTCAACTTCAAAGTCGATTGAAGCCGTAAGATCCGAAGGAATAGCCGGCGCATTGGCCGCACCAGATTTCTTGACCGAGCTTTGCGACGGGATCGATTGTGCGCCACCTGCTGCATCGCCAGATGCATTGGAGGTTGCTTCACCGTTGCCCGCTGCGGGTGACGCGCCTGCATCACCGACTTCGGCCAGCACCAGAATGCTGTCAAGATCAAGCTGGTTAAAGCGCAGCGCAACATCTGCACTCAGGCTTGGTTCCTGATCTATGGCAATTGCGCCCGACCCACGGGTTTCACCAAAGCGGATCGACAGATCATTCAGGGTGACGGATTTGGCATTGGCCGTAATGTGCCCGCCCAGATCAAACGGCTTGGCTGCGATGTCGGGGATATCGGCATTGTCACCGGCAATCCGAAGGGCGGCTTCGCGCAAGTCTTCGAAATCACCATCAATTTCACCATCGAAACCCGGTGTATCAGTCGAAAGATCGACACGTCCGGCAACGGTAACGCCACCATCAACCTCATCAATGCCAAGTTTGACACTGACCGGGAACGGCGTTGTTTGGCTGATCTGTCCGACATTCAATGCAAATGTCAGCGGGATACCACGATAGAAGACATACCCTTCCCCCTCAATCGGCCCATTCAGACTGTCTGCTGATATGCCAAGGGTAAGACCTTCGATCCGTTCTTCGGAACCCGGGGCGCGATAGATAATGGTCGCGTTTTCAATCTCAAGCCGATCAACCTGAATGGTATTGGCAAAACCGCCATCAGAACCGTCAGCCGACTCTGCTGTTGCCTCGCCCCCATCGGCGGATCCGGCGCCACCATCTGTCTCACCCGGGGTGGTGATAAGGCCCGCATCCGGGCCAGAGCGCGCGGCCTGATCAGGATCAAACACCAGATTGTTTGAACCATCTTCAAAGGTCTCGATGGCAATTACCGGATTGATCAGGCTGACTTCTGTAACCTGCACATTGCCGGTCAGAAGCGGCATCAGGGCGACGGATACCCGAACCTCGCCAATCGATACCATGTCGGCATCCTGCGCGCCTGCCACATTCCCAAGGCTGACGTCAGCCGCGGTCAGCGACGGGGATGGGATCAGTGACATCGACAGATCGCCCGCCAGATCAAGCTCGCGGCCTGTGGCATCGCGAACGGCTTGACTGATTTGTGCCTTGTAGCCATTCCAGTCAATCAGGGACGGAATGATCAGCAACGCGGCAACAAGAACCACGAGAAGTGCACCAATTGCGGCAAGGATTTTTTTCAACAGTCGGGCTCCGCTAGATCGCGAGGTCGTCCGCCGAATGTGGCCGCGACCCTCAAAGGTTTGATTTTATGTCCGAAAGCATAAGGCTCGTGATCGCTCTCGCAACAGAAAATGGCCAAAGATTATAGCTTATTTCGGGCACGTTTGATCATTCAGTAACGCCGGGATCACGCCCCGTGTTCCATTCGCACCATCTTCATGTGTGCCAACACAGCCCGAGGATCAAGCATCATCTTGAATTTGCATTGTTTTGAAGCATTACAAACAAAACCGGAATCCACGGAAAGTAAACCCTTAACAAGATTTCCGAATTTACCAGATGGCGAAATACATAGTTTAAAATCAATTGGATGTGGAAATCGGCTTTCAAAATGATACATTTTAAAAAACAAAAAGAAACTCGATCCTGACTTTCATTCAAATCGAATGATCGTTGTACGCAATCGCGACAGGGAGGATTAAAATGACCGAAACAACAATCGAAACGCCGAAAGAAGCGGTCGATCCCGGTCAGCGCGGAATCGTCATACGTACCATTACCACAGATCAATCGGGCGCCTGGTTGCAAGCCGGGTGGCGCGATTTCAAACGAACGCCCGCCATCGGTCTGACGTATGGCGCGCTTTGCACCATTGCCGGCTGGCTGATCGTGCTCAGCATTTTCCGGTCAGGAGAGCCTTACCTGACGCTGCCCCTTGCGGCCGGTTTCATGCTGCTTGCACCGCTGGTGGCCGTTGGGCTTTATGAAACAAGCCGCCGCCTTGAGATGGGCGAAAACGTCACCCTGTGGCACAGCCTGAACGGTTTCCGCCGCAATCCGGGGCAGATCGGGGCCATCGGCATACTCTTGATGCTGTTCTTCTTGGCCTGGACGCGCATTGCAATGCTGCTTTTTGCACTGTTTTACAACGGGACCATGCCATCTCTTGATGTTCTGGTGTGGCAAACCTTCTTCTCGCGCGATGCGATCACCTTCCTGATTACCGGTGGCCTGCTGGGCGGTGTTTTGGCCGTGATTGCCTTTGCGGTATCGGTGGTATCGATCCCGCTTCTGGTTGATCGCGACGTTGACGTGATTACCGCCGTCATCATCAGCGTTTCGGCGTTTCGCAAAAACTGGAAAGTTCTGATCGGCTGGGGCGCTGTTATCGCCATTCTGTCAGCCTGTGGCATGGTCGTCTTCTTGTTTGGACTTGCCATCACCATGCCGCTTCTGGGCTTCTCAAGCTGGCATGCATATCGCGGAATCATTGATGAAAGTAAGGCCGAAGTCGCCCGACTGCGCCGACAGGTCCCCTGAAACAAACCGATAAAAGATCAATGCGTAAACGCCGCCTGAACAAGGGCGGCGTTTTCTGTTGGGGACCCGGTTCAACTTTCTTATCGCTGGCGACGGAACAAACGCCGTATCTGGCGGTTTAAGATTTGTGGTAATCAACCTGTGTCACGACGGGTGAGACATCGTTCACAGCGCCCAAACTTCGCTGGCATGCTTGCCATAAATTGTCCAAGATCAGACGGCACCAGATCGGTGTATCGCAACCAACTGCTTTTACGAGTAATTTCGATCATGTATCAGGCCAGTGCGCTTCGTCATTTCATCACCATTTCCGCCCCGCTTTTTGTCTTGCTGATGGGGATGCAGGGTGCACTTGCACAGACCGATACCGCGGATGGCCCGCAATCAACCCGTGCCCCGGATGACAAGTGGGGCGTATCCCTGTCGGTTGAAAATGATCTGTTCACGCCCACCAACAGCGATCAGCATTACACGAATGGTGTCCGCCTTGCCTTTATCTCGCCCGAAGACGACGCCCCGGCGAGTTTTCTGAATGTTGCAAAGCAAATCCCGTTCTTCGCATCAGAGGGGCGCATTCGCACCAGCTATTCGCTGGGCCAGACCATGTACACGCCCGACGACATCACGGTTGCGGAAAACCAGCCCAATGACCGCCCATGGGCCGGGATGCTGTATGGCACGGCGGGACTGTTATCCGACACCGGCCAGCAGAAAACTGGATCGGACAGCAACTATTCGCGGATTGATACGCTGGAACTGACCCTTGGCGTGGTTGGTCCGGCATCGCTTGCCGATGAAACGCAATCGTTTGTCCACAAGTTGATCGATAGCCCCCATCCCGAAGGCTGGGACAACCAAATCAAGAACGAACCGATCATTGGTGTGACCTATGAACGGAAGTATCGTGGCTGGTTTGAGGCTGATCTGTTGGGTGTTGAGTTCGACGCCACCCCGCATGGGGCCGTGACGCTGGGCAATGCCTTTACCAATGCAGAGCTTGGCACGATGTTTCGTATGGGCTTTGACCTGCCGGCTGATTACGGCCCGCCGCGCATCCGCCCCAGCCTGCCGGGATCGGATTTCTTTGTTCCAGACACCGATGGCTTCCCGCTGAGCGGTTATGTGTTTGCCGGGTTTGCGGGACGCTATGTCGCGCGTGACATCACCCTTGATGGCAACACCTTTGCCGACAGTGCATCGGTGGACAAGGAACCATGGGTTGGCGATCTGCAGGTCGGTCTGGCGGTCATCATTGGACAGGCACGCTTGACCTATACCCATGTTTACCGCACACCGGAATTCACCGCCCAAAGCGGAGCGGACCAGTTCGGCTCCCTATCGCTTTCCTTCCGCTTCTGAGGCGAGAACAAAAAACGGGGCCAAATGGCCCCGTTTTCAATGAGATATGCCTATTTGTCTGATGATATCAAAGACCCGGAATCAGCTTGCCCGGATTCATCAGACCTTTGGGATCAATCGCTGCCTTGATCGCACGCATGACCGCGATGGTGTCTTCGCCATGCTCGGTCACCATGAAATCAAGCTTGCCATAGCCAATGCCATGTTCGCCGGTACAGGTGCCGCCAAGTTTAAGTGCACGTTCTACCATGCGCTTGTGCAGGCGGTTGGCTTCTTCCATCTGGGCCGGATCTTCGGGATCAAGCAGGATCAGGGTATGGAAGTTGCCATCACCAACATGACCGATGATCGTGCAGGTCAGCGGACTGGCATCGCAATCCGCGCGGGTTTCTGAAATTGCCTCGGCCAGCTTTGAAATCGGCACACAGACATCGGTCGGCATGCCGGCCTTGCCCGGTTCAAGCTGAAGCGACGCGTAATAGGCCTTGTGACGTGCCGCCCAAAGCTTGTTTCGGTCTTCCTGACGGGTGGCCCACTGGAATTCCTCGGCACCAAATTCCTCGGCGACCGATTGCACGAATTCTGCCTGTTCCTTCACCCCGGCTTCTGTGCCATGGAATTCAAAGAACAGGGTCGGTGCTTCCTTGTGGTCCAGCTTGGAATAGTTGTTGACCGCGCGGACCTGCAAAGGATCAAGGAATTCAATACGGGCTACCGGAATACCGGCCTGAATGGTCAGGATGACGGTATTAACGGCGTCCTCGACCGTTGGGAAGGCACAGACGGCAGCAGACATCGCTTCGGGAATACCATAAAGCTTCAGGCCGATTTCGGTGATGACACCCAGCGTTCCTTCGGAACCGACAAACAGACGGGTCAGGTCATAGCCCGCCGAGGATTTACGCGCACGGTTGGCCGTTTTGATGATTTTGCCATCCGGGGTCACAACCGTCAGACTCAAAACGTTTTCACGCATGGTGCCATAACGCACCGCATTGGTGCCCGAGGCACGTGTCGCGGTCATCCCCCCGATAGAGGCATTGGCCCCCGGATCAATCGGGAAGAACAATCCTGTATCGCGCAGATAATCATTGAGCTGTTCACGGGTCACACCGGCCTGAACACGGCAATCAAGATCCTCGTTATTCACTTCAAGGATCTGGTTCATCTGCGATACGTCGATGCAGATCCCGCCGCGAAGCGCGGCAACATGGCCTTCAAGCGACGAGCCGGTGCCAAACGGCACGATCGGAACATCGTGCGCAGCACACAGCTTTACGACTTCGGCCACTTCCTCGGTCGAGTTTGCAAATACCACCGCATCGGGTGGTGATGCCTCATGCCAGCTTTCATCCTTGCCATGCTGTTCAAGCACGGACGCGGCAGTGGAAAGACGATCACCAAGCAATTCGCGCAAAGCGCTGATCAGACTTTCCGGGGTTTCGATACGTTCATACTGACGATCTGACATGATTTTACTCTTTCGGCCTTTGTGGTCCTGATGGCATTTGTCCGGGATGCCCTTTGACTGTGGGGAAGGCAACGGCGGACAGAAATTTGGCAGACACCCTACGCCCTGATGCCTGAAATTGGTATTACCTTTTGCCGGAAAACAGCAAAAAATTATCACACCATTTCCCTGTGAGGGGTCCGGGGATACCGTGCCGATATCAAAGGACGATATCCCCAGTGCTTTTTTGCTGTGACCAACATCCGGATCACTTGTCGGGCTTAGCCCTTGTTACGATCCTGCGGCAAGGCAGCGGCAATACGGTCTGCCAGGCGCGAGAATGGCAGACTTTGCAGCCAGACAGTGCCCGGCCCTTCAAGGGTTGTGACAAACAGGCCCTCGCCCCCAAACAGGGCATTGGTAAAGCCACCAACAAACTTGATGGAATAGTCAATCGACGGCGTCATGGCCACCAACGCACCGGTATCAACCCGAAGAGTCTCACCCGCCTGCAGATCCTTGCGAATGATCGTGCCCCCGGCATGCATGAAGGCCATGCCATCACCGCTCAGACGTTGAAGGATAAAGCCTTCGCCGCCAAACAAACCGGCACCAAGCTTCTTGGAAAAGGCGATGTCGATATCAATGCCCGATGCCGCACACAGAAACGCATCCTTCTGACAGACAATCTCGCCGCCGTGCTCGGCCAGATTAAGCGGCACGACCTTGCCGGGGTACGGCGCAGCAAAGGCAACATGCCCCTTGCCCGATCCTTCATGGACAAAGCTTGTGATAAAGAAGCCCTCGCCGGTCAGCATGCGCTTGAACCCGGAAAACAGGCCACCGCCCGTGCCGGTCTGCATGGCAATACCGTCGCCCATATACATCATGGCCCCGGCCTCGGCCCGCACGCCTTCGCCCGGATCGAGTTCGATTTCAACCAACTGCATTTCTTCGCCATGGATCGTATAATCGATCACGTCTGCCATCCGGGCGTCTCCTGTTTATCTGAATTGATCGGATCTATCGGACAAGTTTGGAACTTGTCGGTTCCAATCGCAAGGAAAAGGGGCAAAAACACGACAAACGGGCGCGATCCACACGCTGCAAACACACGGTTTCACCGTTTTATGGGCTTGTTTGAAAAATCGGCCTCAAGATGTTGATGGGAAAGCATTTTGTTAAGAGGTTTCTTATACTTCCTTATAGTACTGTGCTATGATGTAGATAACGCTGATTGGGTACTTTGATCAGCAAAGGGGCAAAGGCGCATGCAATGGTCTTGCTAAGGAAAGTCGACTGGATCACTCAGGACGAGGCCATGACGGCGTCGCTTGATAAATGGCAACGTGTTGTCGACCTGATGACCAAGCTATTGGGTGCGACGGCAGGTTACGTTGTTGAATACAATGAAAAATACGGCTATCGCGCCGCGCTAACCAGTCAGAACCCTGACAATCCCCATCCGCACATTTCGGGAAAACCCGAACCACTGGATTCCAATGTCTATTGCCGCCGGGTGGTGGAAACAAAGCTGGCTCTTTATGAACGCGATGCCCGCGACAAGCCGGAATGGGCCGACAACCCCGAACTGACCGAGGAAGGATATGTTTCCTATCTCGGCATCCCGTTGTTGTGGCCCAACGGGACTGTGTTTGGAACCCTGTGTGTCTTTGATCGAAAGCCGACCGGATATGACGACACGCTTCAGGAGTTGATGGAAGTCTTTCGCGATTTGATCGAAGCTGACCTGCGCCTGTACGAGCAATATGAAATCATGCGCAATCTGTCGATGAGTGACCCGCTGACAGGTATGAACAATCGTGCAGGGTTTGAATTGCTCGCCCATCAGAAAATCCGCATTGCCAAACGTTATCACCATCACATCGGGATCATCTTTATCGACCTTGATAATATGAAGCACTGGAATGATGACTATGGCCATGCTGCCGGGGATGCAGCCCTGCGCGCGGTTGGCAACGCCATCACCGAAAGTATCCGCGAAGTCGATATTTGCGGACGCATCGGCGGCGACGAATTTGCCGTTCTTGGTTATGTGCGCAACCGCGGTGACTTGACCACCATCGTCACCCGGGTACGCAACGCACTTGATCAGGTGAAGCTGACCGTGCCGAACTCAAAATCCCCCATCCGCGAAACACCGCAAATCAGCTCAGGTGCGTCGGTATTTTTCCATCCGCTGGATAAAAGCCTGGAAGACATGATGGCGGTTGCCGATATGGAAATGTATCGCGACAAGAAAAGTCGACGCAAGTAACGCCCGGCCCTTCACCACAAGCCCCCTGCAAGTCATCACCGAAATGCCACGCCGACCATTGGCAACTGCGAAGCATTAACCTCCCGGTATTCTTTTTGGGCGAAACTCCTCGCAAAGGGTCCGCCCCTAAGAACAATGACTTAGAGCATGATATGCAGATACGCAAAGGCACTATCAACGACCTGCCAGAGGTTTGTGCGATATCAGAGCGCGCAAATGAAGCCTGCTGTGTTGTTGATGACACCGACGAAACGCCCATTTCACTTGACCATTGCCTGACCAACAATGCCATCGAAGCATTTGTCACCGGGATCGATTCCGAAAATCAATCCGTCTATGTCGCAACACGTGACGATGTTCTTCTGGGTTATGTTGTTGCCATTCATGATACGCCGGAAATCCGCTGGATCGTGGTCGATCCCTCGGTCCAGGGTAACGGGACCGGCAAAGCATTGATGATCACGGCCCTTGATGCATTGGCAGATCTCGGTGTGCGCAGCAATGTACGCCTGACCGTTCCGGTGACAAATGAACGTGCCAAGGCGTTTTATCGCAAGTTCGGCTTTATGGTGACCGGCCCGATCAATGACCGACAGGTTCCGATGCTGGAAATGCAGCGCGCGGCTTGACAACCGCGCGCAATCGGACAAATTTGCATCCGAACACTAATCGGAGATTTTATGTCAGAGTCCCGGCACAGCCGCTGATCGCGGTTTGACAGCCTAGCGTCTTTCCAGCTTCCAGACCGCTGATCAGCAGATCGGACCGCCTGCCCGACCTTAAATCGGGTGCGCGTGACCGGTACTGTTGTGCCCGTCCCGATCGAAAACCGTTTTCCCAACTGGTTTTCGGACTTTGACCGATGAATATTTCAAAAAATGAACAGCGCGTGCTGCATGCACTCGCACAAGGCGGCCTGATCAAAGTGATCAAGGACGACAAAAACCATGTTCTTGAAGCAGATTGCATCACCCGCGACGGCTGGTTTCTGACCGCCTGTACGCTTGATGTCTTCAAGAAGCTGCGCAAACGCCGACTGATCCGTTCACAAGGCGGCGGACCTTACCGCATTACCCGTGAAGGATTGCTCGCGGTGCGCGCAGAACTATATCAACGCTAACAGCAAAGCCCAGCCTCAAAAGCCGGGCTTTGCTCATTTATGCTCAAGAATATTGACCAGTTTGCCAAACGGGTCGCGGACGTAGAACCGTCTGACACCCCATGGCTCTTCTGCCGGACCATACTCAATAGCAATCCCGGCATCCTTCATTTTGCCAAGGACTTCATCAAGGTTATCGACCTCGATCGACATCTCTGGAACCGGCGTACCCGATCCACCTTCGGTGGCAAAATTGACCTGAGTGGTCATGGTTTGGTCTGCTGCGGCAAAGGTTCTGATCCAGCCATGATCCATGATGGTATCAAGCCCTAAAATGCCCTCGTAGAAGTCAATTGCCTTTGCGATATCATCCACCGCAAAGTTTGAGACAATCCTTTTCACAACCATTTGCGCTGTCTGCTCCTGTCTTTTGGGGCGTCGTTCGCAATCTTGCTACTGCGCGGCTTTTTCCCCCGCAATCGCCTGTGCCCGTTTATAGGGTCCCACCGGGATCTCTTTCGGCTCAAAGGTTTCCGGTGATGCGCGGCCCCAACGTGAATGCCATTCATGCAGTTCCGGGATTTCCGTGTCTGAAAGAAGGAACCCTTCTGGTAGATAGGGATAAGCTTCGTTGCCATCAACGAATTCGTTTTCTTTCTGGCGCACCATGAAGTGATAGGGCATGAAATTGCGCGGGTCGGTCAGGCCGGCCGCACCGGTGATTTCGGCGAGCGCATGCATGGTGTTTTTATGGAAGCGTGCAACACGTTCGCTTTTGTCGCCCGGATCAAGGGCGCGCTGGCGGATTTTATCCTGTGTCGCGATGCCGACCGGGCAGCAGTTGGTATGACAGCTTTGTGCCTGAATACAGCCCAAGGCAAACATGAAGCCACGTGCGGCATTACACCAGTCCGCGCCAAGGGCAAGGGTCCGGGCAATATCAAAGGCCGAGACGATCTTGCCAGCAGCACCGACTTTGATCTGATCGCGCAAACCAGCTCCGCGCAGCGCATTATGAACAAATGTCAGGCCTTCTTGCATCGGCATGCCAACATGGTTGGCAAATTCGACCGGGGCAGCACCTGTGCCGCCTTCCTTGCCATCGACCACGATAAAGTCCGGCGTGATGCCGGTTTTAAGCATCGCCTTGATGATCGACATGAATTCGCGCCGGTGCCCGATGCACAGCTTGAACCCGACGGGCTTGCCATCCGCGAGATCGCGCAGACGGCCAATGAACTCCATCAGGCCAATCGGGGTTGAAAACACGCTATGGGCTGCAGGTGAAATGCAATCATGTCCCATCGGAATCCCGCGCGCCTCGGCAATTTCCGGGGTAATTTTGGCTGCGGGCAACATGCCGCCATGGCCCGGTTTTGCGCCCTGGCTAAGCTTTACCTCGATCATTTTGACCTGGGGGTCGGCAGCGGTTATGGCAAACTTTTCCTCGGAAAAGCTGCCGTCTTCATTGCGCGCCCCGAAATAGCCCGACGCCACCTGATAAATCAGGTCCCCGCCCCCTTCGCGGTGATAGCGTGAAATGCTGCCTTCGCCGGTATCATGGGCAAAGCCGCCCTTTTTCGCCCCCTTGTTCAGGGCAAGGATCGCATTACCTGAAAGCGCGCCAAAGCTCATGGCAGAGATATTATACAGGCTGCAATCATAGGGCTGCTTGCAATGCGGGCCGCCAACACGCACCCGGAAATCGGTATCGGTAATGTGCTTGGGCGCAACGGAATGGGTGATCCACGAATAGCCCGATTTATAAACTTCCTCGATCGTACCGAACGGACGTTTGTCTTCGACACCCTTTGCGCGCTGATAAACAAGACCGCGCGCCTGACGGCTAAACGGGATTTCGTCCTGATCGCTTTCAAGAAGGTACTGGCGGATTTCCGGACGGAAACTTTCAAGGATGAAGCGGATATGCGCGCTTATGGGGTAGTTGCGCAGGATCGAATGCTTGTTCTGATACAGGTCATGAAACCCAACTACCACCAGCAGTCCGAAGACGATGGCAGGCAGCCAGAACCAGATATCTATCGCAAGGGCAAGGATCACTGATGCCAATGCCAAAACCACGACACCGGCGATGACGAAATAACGCTGGTTCAATATGAAGAATTTCACGGCGCTCTTTTCCTGTCCTGTTCAGGCCAATCTGATCCCCGAAACACCGCCTGTGCGGGCAGGTGCATGGCATTTCGTATCCAAGATCGCAGCAACACCCTTGATCATGGTTGATTTGACCACGGGCCTCAATGGGCAATGTCGTTGATTTCAGTGACTAATCGCAACTGAATGTGGGTATGCGCAAAAGAACATCAAGAAAAAGCCGCCTTGCAACAGGGAAGCAAGGCGGCTTTGGGGACCGGAAACATCAGGTGTTTAAGGGGGGAACACATTCCCGGCCCGGGACATCTGGTTGTGTGGTGCTATCAGGCCTTGCCGTAGCCACCACCACCCGGGGTTTCGATGATGAAGACATCCCCCGCATGCATTTCCGCACCATCTGTGCCCTTAAGCTCGATCACTGTGCCATCAACACGCTCAACGGCATTGCGGCCAAGCTTTCCGGGTTCACCGCCCGCACAGGCCTGGCCCGGCACACGACGGTGGTTGGACAGGATGGATGCGGTCATGTCTTCAAGGAAGCGAACACGACGGATTGCACCATCGCCGCCCTTGTGCTTGCCTTTACCACCTGATCCTTTGCGGATTTCAAAGCTTTCGAGCAGGACCGGGAAGCGCCATTCAAGGACTTCGGGATCGGTCAGGCGCGAGTTGGTCATGTGCGAATGAACAGCTGCCGTACCATCAAAGTCAGGACCGGCACCGGTACCGCCACAGATGGTTTCGTAATACTGGTGCGTATCGTTGCCCCAGGTGAAGTTGTTCATCGTGCCCTGACCACCCGACAGCACACCAAGGGCCGCATACAGCGTATCGGTGACATGCATGCTGGTTTCAACATTACCGGCAACAACGGCGGCCGGATAACGCGGATTAAGCATCGATCCTTCGGGCACGATCAGATTGACCGGCTTCAGGCACCCGGCATTGAGCGGAATGTCATCATCGACAAGTGTTCTGAAGACATAAAGCACAGCCGCACGGGTAACAGCCGATGGCGCGTTGAAGTTGTTATCAAGCTGGTCGGAGGTGCCCGTAAAATCAACCGTCGCCGAACGGCTTGCCTTGTCGATGGTGACCTTGACGCGGACAACCGCGCCATTATCCATCTCGTAGGCATATTCACCGTCCTTAAGGACGTCGATCACACGACGCACGCTTTCTTCGGCATTGTCCTGAACGTGCTGCATATAGGCATGCACCACATCAAGGCCAAAGTGTTCGACCATCTTGCGCAGTTCCTGCACACCCTTTTCATTGGCCGCAATCTGTGCCCGAAGATCGGCGATGTTCTGATAAGGGTTACGGGCCGGATATTTCGCACCTTCAAGAAGGTCGGTCAGACCTTTTTCATCGAACGTGCCCTGATCAACCAGTTTGAAGTTGTTGATCAGAACGCCTTCTTCTTCAAGAACACGCGAATTTGGCGCCATCGAGCCCGGCGTGATGCCGCCGACATCGGCATGGTGACCACGCGATGCGACATAGAACAGCACTTCCTTGCCATCATCGCCAAAGACCGGCGTGATCAGCGTGATGTCAGGCAGGTGCGTGCCACCGTTATACGGGTCATTAAGCATATAAACATCGCCCGGCTTCATTTTCCCGGCGTTGTTTTTAATCACGGCCTGAACCGATTCACCCATCGAACCAAGGTGGACGGGCATATGCGGGGCGTTGGCGATCAGAAGGCCTTCCTGATCAAACACCGCACACGAGAAGTCCAGACGTTCCTTGATGTTCACGGAATATGAGGTGTTGGCAAGGGTCACACCCATCTGTTCGGCAATGTTCATGAACAGGTTGTTGAACACTTCAAGCATCACCGGATCGGCCTGGGTACCAATCGCTTCAGTCCGTTTCATCGCGACAACGCGGGTCAGGATCAGATGATCAAGACCATTTACCTTGGCTTCCCAACCCGGATCAATCACGGTGGTGCCGACCGGCTCCACAATCACCGCCGGACCACGCACAGTCGCACCCGGTTTCAGGTTTTCACGTTTGTAGAACGGGGTCTGTTCGGTTTTGCCATCAAATACGACCGGACGGGTCGCAAGTGGCTTGAGCATGACTTCCGCACCATCAAGTTCAGTTGACGACGCCGGGAGACTTTGGGTTTCACCAATGGCTTCAACCGCGACGGCCTCAACCACGAGCGGCTTTTCGCTCATGACAAAGCCGTAACGCTGTTTGTGTTGCTCTTCGAACTGGGCCTTGATGACATCGACATCACCGAAATCAACGATCAGCGGGGTGTCGGTACCGTCATAGCGCAGATGAAGACGTTTCAGCAGGCGGATCTTGTCATCCCCGATGCCCTGCTCTTTGAGTTCAGCCAAAGCATCGACCGCCAGAGCGTCAAGCTGCTTATCGAGATCAGCCAAGCCTTCAGCGGCGAGCTGGCCTTCGACGGCCTGTTCACGCATGGCACGGATATCGGCCAAGCCCATGCCATAGGCCGACAGAACGCCGGCGAACGGATGAACAAAGACCTTGGTCATGCCAAGGGTATCGGCAACCTGACAGGCATGCTGACCACCCGCACCGCCAAAGCACTGCAGAATATAGTCGCTGACATCATAGCCGCGCTGCACGGAAATCTGCTTGATGGCGTTTGCCATGTTTTCAACGGCAATGCGCAGGAAACCCTCGGCGACTTCTTCGGGTGTGCGGACCTGACCAGTGTTCTTTTCGATATCGGCCGCCATGTCTTCGAAACCCTTGCGGACGGCTTCGGCATTGAGCGGTTCGTCACCTTCGGGGCCAAAAACATTCGGGAAGAAGTCCGGCTGGACCTTGCCCAGCATGACGTTGATATCAGTCACCGCCAGCGGACCGCCACGGCGATAGGCCGCAGGCCCAGGATTTGCACCGGCACTGTCCGGGCCAACGCGGAAACGCGCACCATCAAAATGCAGGATCGAGCCGCCACCGGCCGCAACCGTGTGGATTTTCATCATCGGTGCGCGCATGCGCACACCGGCAACCTGGGTTTCAAAATCGCGTTCGTATTCGCCGTCATAGTGCGAAACATCGGTCGATGTGCCGCCCATATCAAAACCGATGACCTGTTTGTAGCCATCCATTTCAGCGGTACGGACCATGCCGACAACCCCGCCAGCCGGCCCAGACAGGATCGCGTCCTTGCCCTGGAACTTGACGGCATCGGTCAGACCACCATTGGATTGCATGAACATCAGTTTCACACCGCCCAGCTCACCGGCAACCTGTTCGACATAACGACGCAGGATCGGCGACAAATAGGCATCAACCACGGTGGTATCCCCGCGCGAGACCAGCTTCATCAACGGGCTGACCTGATGGCTGACGGACACCTGGGTAAAGCCGATGTCACGCGCAACCTTTTCAGCCGCCAGTTCATGGGCGGTATAGCGATAACCATGCATGAACACGATGGCACAGGCGCGAATGCCGCTGTCATAGACTTTCTGCAAGTCCGCCCGCAGGGCATCAAGGTCCATCCCTTCGAGCTCTTTGCCCTGCGCGTCAAAACGGCCAGCGGTCTCGATCACGGTTTCATAAAGCGTTTCAGGCAGGATGATGTTGCGATCAAACAGACGCGGGCGGTTCTGATAGGCCAGACGCAGCGCATCGCGGAAGCCTTTGTTGGTGACCAGAACAGTGCGGTCGCCTTTGCGTTCGAGAAGGGCGTTGGTTGCAACCGTTGTGCCCATTTTGACGGCTTCGATTTTCTCGGCTGGAATTTTCTCTTCTGCCGGGACTTCAAGCAATTCGCGGATGCCCTGAATGGCGGCGTCTTTATAACGCTCGGGGTTTTCCGACAGCAGCTTGTGGGTGACAAGCGCGCCATTGGGCTTGCGGGCAACGATATCGGTAAAAGTGCCGCCGCGATCGATCCAGAACTGCCATTTTGGCTGTCCAGTCGTCTGCGAGTTGGGCGATTTTTGGTCGAGCGGTGCCATGATGCGCACTCCTTCAGGCATCTGTATTCAGAAAATTCGAGTATTTTGGTCAGTTCAAATAATGAACTGTTAGCCACTCATTTGCGTTGGCAGCCATGTGACGATCCCCGGGAAAACGGTGATCAAAAGCGCTGCAAACAACAGCAAGAAGAAGAATGGCAAAGCGGAAACTGCAATCTTGAACAGGTTCTTGCCTGTCAGTCCTTGCAGAACAAAAAGGTTAAAGCCGACCGGTGGTGTGATCTGCGACATTTCGACCACCAGCACCACATAGATGCCAAACCACAACAGATCGATACCTGCCGCCTGCACCATAGGCAGGATCACCGAGGTGGTCAGAACCACCACCGAAATCCCGTCAAGGAAACAGCCAAGGACCACAAAGAAGACGGTGAGGGCCGCCAGCAACGCATATGGCGACAGATCCATATGGGCAATCCATGCGGCCAGTTCACGCGGCACCCCGGTAAAGCCCATGGCAACGGTCAACACTGCGGCCCCTGCAAGGATAAAGCAGATCATGCAGGATGTGCGGGTCGCCCCCATAATGCCATCAAGCAGGCTTTCCTTTGAAAGCGAACCACTAAGACCCGACAGGATCAGCGCACCAACCACGCCAAAGGCCGCAGCCTCGGTCGGGGTGGCAACCCCGCCATAGATCGAGCCGATCACAGCCGCGATCAGAAGGATGACCGGGATCAGACGACCGGATGCGCGAATTTTTTCGGCAAACGGAATGCTGGGTTCGGCGGCTGGCATCTTGTCCTTGTTGATCGTGGCCCAGATGCCAACGAAGCTCATGAACATGATGATCAGCATGGCGCCGGGAATAACACCGGCAATGAACAGACGAGCGATGGAAAGCTCGGCCGAGACACCATAAACAATCAGGATAATCGACGGCGGGATCAAAAGACCCAGCGTGCCGGACCCGGCAAGCGTGCCCAGGATCAGGCTATCGGCATAGCCCTGTTTACGAAGTTCAGGGATCGACATGCGCCCGATGGTGGCCGCTGTCGCGGCCGAAGACCCCGACACTGCAGCAAAGATACCGCAGCCCAGAATGTTTACATGCAACAAACGGCCCGGAAGCTTGTTCAGCCACGGGGCAAGCCCGGTGAACATGTCTTCTGAAAGGCGGGACCGAAACAGGATTTCACCCATCCAGATAAACAGCGGCAGCGGTGCCAAGGACCAGGTCGCAAGGCTTGACCATGCTGTGGTCGCGATGATGGGACCGGTTTGTGCACTGGTGAAAACATCAATGGCAAAAACGCCAATGGCAAAAAGTGCAAGTGCAACCCACAGACCAGCGCCCAGAAACAGGAACAGCAGGCCCATCAGGATAAGACCAATTTGAAGTACGTCCATGACCGCCCCCTACTCGTTCAATTCGTTTGCTTCGCCGCCAACAAAAGCGGGTTCGCGGCCAGCCAGAAGGTCAACAAACGCTTCGAGCAGGGCAATGGTGAAGACAACAAGTCCGAAAGCCATGGCGGTTTGCGGGATCCATAGCGGGAAAGCCAGAACGCCCGGCGACGTATCACCGTATGAAAAGCTTTCCTGTGCCAGAACCGCCATCCACCAGGCGAAGTAACCGGCAAGATAGATCGCAGCCAGCAAGGTGATTGCCTCGATTGTACGGCGGGCGCGCCCTTTAAGGTGCGAAAGAACGATCATGACCCGGATGTGGGTTCCGGCACGCAAGGCCGGACCAAGGGCAAGGAACGTACCGGCAGCCAGCGAAAACCCTGCCAGTTCGTTGGCGTCATGCACGGCGATCCCGACGAGACGCCCCAGCGACTGAGCCAAAATCAGCAGAGCAATGATTACCAAAAACGCGGCCGCCAAAACGGCGCTGAATTTGAACAAATAGTCTAGCAGTCTGCGCACAGCAGTCCCCCTTTCCGCCAACGATCATTCCCAAAGCGAACTATCGCAATCAACGGACAGTAGCATTAAAATGTGCGGATTGTCCGGGACCGAACGGAAGACGAAAACCGTCCGGCCCCGACAAATGGCAAGTACTGATGATCAGTTCTTGAACGCGTCGACGATTGCTTTGCCTTCGTCGCCGGTTTTTTCCAGCCAACCGGCGACCATTTTGTCACCAGCTTCTGCCAGACCGTCTTTGAGTTCTGCACTCGGTGCAGCAACGTTCATGCCGTTTTCAGCCAGGATTTTCTTCTTGGCTTCGGCTTCTGCCATGCTCATTTCCCAACCGCGGGTCTCAGCTTTGGCTGCCGCTTCAAGAACAGCGGCCTGAACGTCTGCTGACAGGCCGTCAAATGCGCTTTCGCTTACGACAACCATGTTTTTCGGCAACCATGCCTGAACGTCGTAGAAGTTGGAAACAAAGTCCCAGGCCTTGGAGTTCGCACCGGTCGACGGCGAGGTGATCATTGCCTCGACAATGCCGGTTGCGAATGCGGTCGGGATTTCCGGAACTTCAACCTGGGTAGCAACCATGCCGGTGAGCGACGCCAGTTCGGACGTGGTCGCGTTATAGGCACGGAACTTGACACCTTCGAGGTCAGCAACGCTGTTGACTTCGTCTGCGGTGTAAAGGCCCTGAGCCGGCCACGGAACAGCATAAAGAACTTTAAGGCCGTCTTCTGCCAGAGCCGCTTCAATGCCCGGACGTGAAACTTCCCAAAGCTTCTTGGCACCTTCATAGGAAGTCGCCAGGAACGGGATCGCATCAACGGTGTAAATCGGGTTTTCGTTGGCCAGCAGCGAAATCAGGGTTTCGCCGATCGGGATCAGGCCACGCTGAACCGAACGTTTGATATCTGCATGCTTGAACAGCGAACCACCGGAATGAACGGTGATGCTCAGTTCGCCACCAGATGCCTCATTCACGTCCTTGGCAAATTCGATGATGTTCTGGGTGTGGAAAGTCGCGTCAGGATACGGGGTCGCCATATCCCAGGTTTCTTCAGCCGATGCAAAGCCAGCCGACATGGTGATCGCTGCAACTGCGACGGTAGAAAGTGCTTTTTTCAACATTTCTCAAGTCTCCCTGTGTGTGATGCAAGCCGATACACGTTTACGCGTATCGAGACTCCAATGTAGCCTCCCGACACATTGATCACATTTTACCGATAAATTGTCAATGTTGATTCATAACTACCATGCAAAAACTGCAACCCAAAAACTGTCAGAAAATGGACTGAAGATCTCTAAGCGTTTGTTAAACCAAAGAAAACGGGCGGCAGTCGATATCAACTGCCGCCCGCAACTTTTTTAGGATCAATAAAGTAAAATCTGCAACGTGATCGCTTTGGGCACCTAGATCGAACTTGCCGCCCGTGATGCCTGATCATACACGCCCGAGATTGCACGCAGGGTTTTGGCAACATCACCGACTTCTTCGCTGTTCACTCCCAGACGCTGGAAGGTTTCAACAAGACAGTCTTCACGTACCTGACGATATTTCTCACACATATCGCGCCCATCGGCCGTGGTTGCGTAATGCACTTCCTTGCCGCGCTTAACCCCTTCGACCAAACCCAGTTTGCGAAGCTTTTTGAGCGAGTAGTTCACAAGATGGCTGTCCTCGACATTAAGGACAAAGCACACCTCAGACAGACTTTTTTCCCGTTCGCGCGAATTAACATTGTGCAGCACCAGAATATCGAGAACCGACACATCAGGCATACCGGCCGCACGCATGCACCGCACCATCCATCGGTTAAACGCATTGCCTGACAGGATCAGCGCAAATTCAAGTTCCGAAAGCTCGGCGGCGCGTTCCGAGACAAGATGTGACGATGAGACGATACGTGTTTTATCAGCCATCCGACGTTCCCCGTTGTCCTGTATGATGAGGTATTGCAGCTATTTTTAACCAATATCACTGCAAGTTTGTCGGCATTTTATCTTGATAAAGGCAGCAGGGCAAACCCCTGCTGCCTTATACTTATCGACAATTCGTCATTAAAGTGCCCGCATACGTTCCAGGAAACCGTCAATCTGGGATCGAAGATCACCACTTTGCGTCCCGAGATTATTGGCCGCATCATTGACATCACCTGCTGCAGCATTCGTTTCTCCGACCGCTGCCGAAACGCCTTGCATTGCCGACGATATTGCCTCGGTCCCCGATGCCGCCTGTTCGACATTTTGCGAAATTTCGCTTGTGGCAACTGTTTGCTCCTCGACCGCAGCAGCAACGGCTGAGGCGCGTTCACTGATATCGGAGATCATTTTGACAATCTCGTCAATTGCGTCGACGGCAAGTCCAGTGGCCTCCTGAATATCGTTGATCTGACTGGTAATATCTTCAGTTGCCTTACCTGTCTGTTTGGCGAGGTTTTTGACCTCGCTTGCAACAACAGCAAAGCCTTTGCCTGCATCACCAGCACGGGCAGCCTCAATCGTTGCATTCAGTGCCAGAAGGTTCGTCTGTTCGGCAATATCGCTGATCAGGCTGATGACCTCGCCAATCTTGATTGCGGAGTCATTTAGCCCCTGAATATTGTCGTTCGTACTGCGCGCACGTTCAGTTGCTGAAACAGCCATGTTTGAGGTTTCCGTGACTTGCCCGGAAATCTCGTTAATGGATGCGGACAGCTCCGTCGCCGCCGTAGCAACAAGCTGAACATTTGATGATGCTTCCTCGGCTCCCGATGATACTGCCATTGATTGATCGGTTGCGGTTTTGGCACTGTCACGCAAGACGTTTGAGACCTGATGAAGTTGCTCGACCGCAGACCCAACATCTGACATCACGGCAACAACGGCCTCGTCGAATTCTTTGATGTACTGCTCCTGGATTTCCATCCGCTTGCGACGTCGTTCATCCTGAGCACGCTGGGCCTCTTCGAGTTTGGCTCGCTCTATCCCGTTCTCGCGGAATACACGCACGGCACGCCCCATCTCGCCGATTTCGTCGGAACGGTTCACTTCATTGATTTCGACATCAAAATCGTTGTCAGCTAACCGGGTCATTTTGCCTGTCAGGCCCGAAATAGCCCTGACGATTGCACCTGACAACAAAAGCGAGAGCCCCAGCAGCGCAACAATGCCTGCGACATACATGACAATAGTTACTGTAAGGCTGGTCGCGGCGATTTGTTCGGCACGCTGCTTTTCCGCTGCTGCGATAGAGCCAATCGCCAAACTGATATCATCAAGAATTGGTTCGGCTTCCGCGTAGAATGCAGAAAGAAATCCCAGTTCTTCCTCGCGCTGAAGGATTTTGGCTGAAAGCGCTTTGAAGTCAGTTACATACGACTTCATGAGGTCTGAGATTCTTGCCTTGTCGTCTGCTGGAATAGCTAATGCAGCCAAAGCTGGCCCGAACTCTGCAAGACGATCATCAATGCGCCCAACATATTTTGGATCAAGCCGGGCGAGAAAATCTTTCTCGTGGCGGCGCATCATCAACATGATCACTGTCAGATTATCTGCGTTGTATTTCTTAAGCGCCTCTTCGACATTGTGTACTGATCCACGAAGGCGCCCCAAAAGGCCCTCTTCTTCGTTCAAGCCGATATCCCGCTGCAGTTCGACAACCGTGGCAAACTTCGCTGTGTAATTCGCAAAAGCTGTTTCAATTTGGGAGATCTGCGCATCAAACGCCCCAAGACTTGGTTCGCGCGACAATTGTTCAAGTCCCGCGATAACACTGGCAACGACATCCGCATGCTGAGCAACGTACTTTTCATCTTTGCGCAGAAGAAAGTCTTTCTCTCGCCGGCGGGCGTTCAGGAAGTCCTTTGAAATAGCATCCGCGACCAACCTGTTATCAAGGGTCATATCGGCAATTGATTGCGCAGATCGTCTTTGATGCTCGGCTGCAAATTGAACCCCACCGACCACAACAAATATTACAAGTGACACGGCACCGATCAGGGATATTTGATAAAGAAGCCTCATTCTGGAAAGAAAATTCATCTCAGCCCCACAGAGATTGATCGCGTTGATGCTACGACACTCGGCTTAGTCATCAGCGCAGATAAAATTCAAAACGAATTGAAGACATCCAAGGGCTTGAAATCGTCGCTTCTGAGAAGTCGCACAGCTTGATTACGATGCAGATCGATCGTTCAAATGTGCCCACCTGCAGTATTTGTCGCCAAGCCAGCTGAATTGGCGCGCCCGTTGTTTCGTCTTGCCTGTGAGTCACATTTGTTTTCAGTCGAAACAAAACAAGGGGGAAGATCACTCTTCCCCCTTGTCTCCATACTCATAGCCTTGCCAATTGCCTCAGGAGATCGAGCGCATTCTGGCAAGGAAGCTGTCGATGCGTTCGCTAAGCCCGTCGCTTTGACGGCCAAGGTTGTCAGCCGACCCGCGCACGTCGTTGGCCGCCTCGCTCGTTTCGGCCACCGCAGTCGAAACGCCTTGCATGGCATTTGAAATTTCGCTGGTGGCAGATGCAGCCTGTTCAACATTCTGGGAAATTTCGCTCGTAGCGACAGTCTGTTGCTCGACAGCAGCCGCCACGGCCGAGGCCCGCTCGCTTATATCGGCGATCATTTGCACGATGCCGTCAATCGCATCGACTGCTGATTGGGTTGCCTGCTGAATATCGTTAATCTGGCTTGAGATATCCTCGGTCGCCTTGGCAGTCTGATTGGCAAGGTTCTTGACTTCGCTGGCGACGACCGCAAACCCTTTGCCGGCATCACCGGCCCGCGCCGCCTCAATCGTTGCATTCAGTGCCAGAAGGTTCGTCTGTTCGGCAATATCGCTGATCAGACTGATGACCTCGCCGATCCGCACAGCAGCAGCGTTCAAACCCTGAATGTCGTCATTGGTTGTTTGGGCACGTTCACTGGCGCTGTTGGCCATATTGGAGGTATCGCTGATCTGTCCGGCGATTTCATGAATGGATGCGGAAAGCTCGGTCGCGGCTGTGGCCACAAGTTGCACATTTGATGATGCTTCCTCGCTGCCTGCGGAAACAGTCGTGGACTGTTCATTGGCCGTGGCCGCACTATTGCGCAAAGCTTCCGACACGGAGTGCAATTGTTGAACCGCGGTGCCGACCTCGCTCATCATCGCGACAACGTCATCATCAAACTCGCGGATGTGTTTTTCCTGCTGTTCAATGCGCTGGCGTTGTTTTTCATCAAGCTCGCGTTGTTGGGCTTCAAGTTTCTGACGCTCTAACCCGTTTTCACGGAACACCATCACAGAGCGGGCCATTTCACCGATTTCGTCCTTGCGGTCGGCCTCATCAAGCTTGACATCAAAGTCGTTTTTGGCCAGTCGGGCCATCTTTGCTGTCAGGCCGGTGATCGCCCGCACAATGGCACGCGCCAAAACAAATGACAGCAAAACCATGATTATCGCGCCAGCGATAAAGATCGCAAAGGTAACCTGAACCCCTGTATGTGCGATTTCCTCAGCCCGCGATTGCATGTTTTCCGCAACCGTCTGAACTTCAACGCGCAGAGTATCGAGAATGGGTTCGACCGCCGCGTAATAGGTACTCAGACGCTTCAGGGATTCCTCGCGCTCAAGGGCTGCCGCAGCAAGCGTTTTGAAATCCTCTACATAGGATTTCATCAGGTTGCCGAGTTGTTCTTTCTTGTCATCCTTGATGCTGCCTGCGCGCTCAAGAGCCGCAGAAAACTGTTTTGCATTCTCTTCGACGCTTTGGACATAGGCCGGATCAAGACGCGCCAGAAAGTCCTTTTCGTCGCGGCGCATTTCTAGCAGCGCAATCGACAAATCCTTGGTGTTGGTCAACCCCAACATCGCTTCCAGCTTGGCAACTTCGCCAAGGGCACCTTCGACTTCTGAGGCCGCATTGCGCATCTCCCCCAGCAATCCGGAACTCTTATCCAGTCCGACCTTGCGCTGTAGTTCTACGACAGTCGCGAATTCGACAACATAATTATCAACTGCTGACTGCACCTGATTGACCTGTTCAAGAAGTGCGCCGAGTTCTTCACGCCCCGAAAGTTTTTCCAACCCGGCGCGAATTGCAGCCGCGGCCTCACCATGGGCGACGACATATTCTTCACGTTTTCGAAGAACGAAATCTTTCTCGTGACGGCGGGCATCAAGAAAGGCCCGCGCAACGTCCCCGACAACTTGGGAATCCTCACTCGCATCCTTGGCGATCACCTGTGCAGACTGACGCTGCTGATCGGCAATGAACTGCGTCGCCCCAACGATGGCGAAAATCACCAACGCTACAAGACTAAGCAGCGATATCTGGTAAAGCAGCTTCATGCGCGACAAGAAAGACATTTTCCACCCCACTTCTTACTTCAGTTTTCTTTATTTCGGTATTTCTTCACCGTATAACATTCTACCATCAGTAGATATCCAAACACTAAAGTATAGACTAATTATTAATTCCCTCTACCTTTGGACATACCCTCTCCGAAATTATGGCATTTCCTTTTAACGGGTGCACACTATGTTTGTGCTCTGGCTAGCGCGTGGCACCTATTCATTGGGATATGGTGCTTCGCAGTGAAACTACAAACAGGGCAATGATCACCCATGAGCATCTGGGGTAAAATAATTGGTGGCACAGCAGGTTTTGCCTTGGGCGGACCACTGGGTGCAATTCTTGGCGCGGCAGCTGGCCACGTCGTTGACAAACTCAAGCACAGTAAAAGCGCAAGCGGCCCTCATATCGGGGGCCCTGATACCAGACAAATCGCTTTTGCCACTGGCGTGATCGTGCTGGCCGCCAAGATGGCCAAGGCCGATGGCCATGTCAGTCGCGATGAAATCAACACTTTCAAACGCGTGTTTCATATCCCGCCGGGCGAAGAGAAGAATGTCGGCCGCATATTTGATATGGCACGCAAGTCATCTGACGGTTTTGAGATTTATGCCCAACAGATGGCCACCATGTTTCGTGGCGAGCGCGCAATCCTTGAAGGCGTGCTTGAGGCGCTCTATCAGATTGCCATGGCCGATGGTGAACTCCATCCGGCAGAACAGAATTACCTCAAAAAGGTCGCCCATATCTTTGGCTTTGCCGATGTTGATTTTGACCGTGTCCATCATGCGTTTACCGCATCAAATGGACCGGATCCCTATGAACAGCTTGGTCTGACCCGTGATGCCAGTGACGACGATCTGAAATCGGCACATCGCAAATTGTCGCGCGAAAACCACCCTGATACCCTTATGGCCAAGGGCATGCCGCCCGAGTTCATCGAACAGGCCAATGAAAAGATGGCGCGGATCAATGCTGCTTGGGATCAGATCCGTAAGGAACGTGGCATCAGATAACCGGCCCCGAATACATCCGCCCGCCAGATCTGCCCCGTCAACAGATGATTTCCCTTGCACCAGCGCCTGATTTGCTGTTTGCAGGGGGCCGGTTATTGTGACCGGATTTAAACTTTCAAGCTTATCGGTTTTTCCATGGCGCCACCGCTGATCAATATAAATGACATTCACCTGACCTTTGGCGGGAACGATTTGTTTTCCGATGTGTCGTTTGCCATCGGGGATCGTGATCGACTGTGCCTTGTCGGGCGTAACGGTGGCGGAAAATCGACTTTGCTGAAAATCATTGCCGGTGAAATAGAACCGGACGGTGGCGAACGTTTTGTTCAGCCGGGCTGCAAGGTGGCCTATCTTAATCAGGAACCGAAATTCGACGGCTATGACACGGTCGAGGATTTTGTTCTTTCGGCCTTGGACGAGCACGAAGAGGAATATTCCTATCGCTCCGACATGTTGCTGGCATCGGTCGATATCGATCCGAAATCCGATCCCAAGCAGCTTTCAGGCGGTGAAGGCCGCCGGGCAGCCATCGCGCGCGCCTTGATTGCGGACCCACAGGTCCTGTTGCTTGATGAGCCGACCAACCACCTTGATCTGCCGACGATTGAATGGCTTGAAGGCGAGATCAAGAATTTCCGTGGTGCTGTTGTCGTGATCTCGCACGACCGTGCCTTCCTCAATGCCGTGTCCAATGGCGTGCTGTGGCTGGATCGCGGTGTGATGCATCAAGGTGCGATCAACTTTGCCAAGTTCGAGGAATGGTCCGAGGAAATCTATCGCAAGGAAGCCGAGGAACGCGCCAAACTTGATAAGCTGATTGCACAGGAAACCGTCTGGTCGGTACAGGGTATTTCCGCGCGCCGCAAACGTAACCAGGGTCGCCTGCGCCGGCTTTATGACATGCGCGCGCAGCGTTCCCAACAGGTTGACCGTATTGGCAATGTATCGCTTGCGGCAGATGCCGGTGAATCATCGGGCAAGGTCGTGATCGAAGCCACTGACATTGCCAAGTCGTTTGGTGACCGCCCGATCATATCGGACTTTTCCACCCGCATCATGCGCGGCGACAAGGTTGGCATTATCGGCCCGAACGGGGCGGGTAAAACCACGCTTTTGAAGATGCTGACCGGCCAGCTTGAACCCGACAGTGGCACGATCAAGATCGGCACCAACCTTAATCCGAGTTACTTCGATCAGAAACGCGCCGCCCTTGATGACGACAAAACCCTTTGGGATACGTTGTGTGATGTTGGCGGTGATCAGGTCATGGTACGTGGCAATCCGCGCCATGTGGTCAGCTATCTGCGTGATTTCCTGTTTGATGAAAAACAGGCGCGAAGCCCGGTTGGCGCGCTTTCGGGCGGTGAACGCAATCGGTTATTGCTGGCCAAGCAATTGGCAAAGCCGACCAATCTTCTGATCATGGATGAGCCGACCAACGATCTGGATATGGATACGCTCGATCTGCTTCAGGAAATGCTGAGCGACTATGAAGGCACGCTTCTTCTGGTAAGCCACGATCGTGATTTCCTTGATCGCGTGGTCACATCCTCCATCGTGATGGAAGGCGATGGGACTGCTATCGAATATGCTGGTGGTTATTCCGACTATATCGCCCAGCGCAAATTGTCGCGCGCCGAGGCGGCCAAGGAAGAAAAAACTGCTGCGAAACAGGTCAAGAAAACAGCGCAGGCCAGCGCGCCCAAGTCAAAGCCATCTGGCAAGCTGAGCTATAAGGACCAGCGCGAATACGATAACCTGCCAGATGCCATGGCCAAACTCGAAAGCGAAATCGCAACTCTTGAGGACGCGCTTTCTGATAGTGACCTGTTCACCAAGGACCCGGACGGCTTCCAGAAGAAGGTGGACCGTCTGGATGCTGCCCGTGCGGAACTGGAATCCTCGGAAGAACGCTGGCTCGAGCTTGAAATGCTGCGCGAAGAACTTGGTCAGGGTTAACCCGAAGCCAAACCATTTCGTGACAGTTTAGGCCAGAGTTGAGAACAACTCATTTGTGCTTCGCGCCAAAACATCGGATCAAGGGATTAGAGGCCGTCTAAAAAGTGGGCGGGCTTGACCATCTGTCTGATATCCTTGATGTCGATACCGCCCCTTTTACCGAAAGGCCTCGTCATGCCGATCAAAGCCTTGCTTATGGCCTTTACTGTCGCCGTCATCTGGGGGGTGAATATGCTGACCGTCAAAGGCGCGGTTGGCGAAATTCCGCCCTTTATTCTGACCGCGATGCGTTTTGCAGCCGTGGCGATCCTGTTGATTCCATTCACACAGGTACCGCGGGGGCGTATCGGAAAACTCGCGCTTATTTCGGTAACATTCGGCGGACTGCATTTTGGCGTTCTGTTTTATGCCCTGTCGATGATTGATGCGGGTCCAGTCGCCGTCATCATCCTTCTGGGCGTACCGTTTTCATCTATGCTTGCGACCTATTTCTTTAATGATCGACTGGGATGGAAACGGCTTTCGGGCATGGCACTGGCCTTTATCGGTGTGACCATCATGTTCTGGGATCCGACCATGACAGAGCTGCAATTGCCGCTGTTACTCGTGGTGTTTGCATCCTTCATGTGGGCGGTTGCCAATGTCATGATCAAGAAACTGGGCGACATCGACACCTTTCAGCTTAATGGCTGGATGGCGTTGATGGCAGCGCCGCAACTATTGGTCTTGTCACTGATCTTTGAACCACATGCCTTTCAGGCGATTGCCGAAGCAAGCTGGGTGGCGTGGGCCAACCTGACATTTACCGTCGTGATGTCTTCTATCGTTGCCTATGGTTTTTGGTATCACTTGCTGAAAACTCAGGATGTGAATGTGGTGGTTCCCTGGATGCTTCTGGCACCCGTGGTCAGTGTTATCGGCTCGCTCGTTGTATTTGACGAACAGTTCTCGCTGCTTAAAATTATCGGCAGTATCGTTGTTCTGTGCGGTGTGGCTGTCATCATGCTGCGCAAGCCGGTACAGCGCAAAGCACAAGGGATGGACTGATCCCAATGGGGAACGACTTGCATAACAACAGCTTGCAGGGATGCATCATTTCCCATCCCTCCCCCAATTTAGGTGACCGCCCTGATGGCTGCCCAATTGACATATTGGTTTTGCATTACACCGGGATGCAATCAGGCCAAGCCGCACTTGATCGCCTGTGTGACCCGGACAGTTCTGTTTCCTCGCACTACCTGATCGAGGAAGATGGCCGCATCTTTGGGCTGGTGGACGAAGAAAAGCGCGCATGGCATGCGGGCGTCGGGGTGTGGCAGGAATGCCGGGATGTAAATTCCCATTCCGTCGGGATCGAGATCGTCAATCCCGGGCATGAATATGGCTACCGCCCCTTCCCCGAAATTCAGATTAAATCGGTTATCGACCTGACCAATGATATCCTTGCGCGCCATGACATTCCGGCAAGCCGGATCATTGGTCATTCGGATATGGCCCCGAACCGCAAGGACGATCCGGGCGAACTTTTCCCATGGCAGCAACTGGCTGAAAACGGCATTGGGCTTTGGCCCGGATGCGGTGGCATTCCGGGCATCCCTTCCGACATGATCGAAGCGCCAGCCAACCCGGACGAATTTCATGCCCTGCTTGATGCCATCGGCTATGGCCCGGCAGCCAGCAAAGAAGACCGGACCAAACGCACCATCGCCTTCCAGCGTCACTGGCGCCAAAACGATATTTCCGGCAAGGTCGACGGCGAATGCGTTGCCATTGCCAAGGTCCTGACCAGCGCGATTGCCGGCTAAGCAACCTAAGCCGCATCGCTTTTTCTTGACGCCATCAATGATGTGACCTACATCCCGATCACCAGATGGCCGGATGGCTGCCCTGATTGCTTGCAATCGGGGAGGAAAGTCCGGGCTCCACGGAAACACGGTGCCAGATAACGTCTGGCGGGGGCGACCCTAGGGAAAGTGCCACAGAAAGGATACCGCCGGATCGCGCAAGCCATCCGGTAAGGGTGAAAGGGTGCGGTAAGAGCGCACCGGTCCTTCAGCAATGCGGGACGCATGGCAAACCCCACCGGGAGCAAAACCTAATAGGAATGGTCGGCCGGATGCTTCGGCATTGTCGGCAGGTGAGTTTTCGCACCACCATTCGGGTTGGTTGCAGGAGGCGTTCGGCGACGGACGTCCCAGATGAATAGTCATCCAGTGCGGTTCGCCGCATGGACAGAACCCGGCTTACAGGCCATCTGGTATTATCTTTCCCAGACAGATCAAAGGCGATGACAGTTTCCCGTCATCGCCCGCAAAAGTTTCCCCTGCTTGCAGGCAGAAGATCATCCGCGCTCGGCAATCGATTGTGCGAAATACTTGTCTGCCTCTTCCTGTGTGCCTTCCGGAACATCAGACGATGTCTGGTCCTTGAGCATCTTGCCCAAGGTCGGCAACGTCTTGCGTTCAATCCGGGTTTCAGGCCCCCACAGCTTTGATCGCATCAGGGCCTTTGCGCAATGCAGGAAGGCTTCCTCGACCGTGATCTTGATCGCCGTAATCGGCGACTTGGGTGTATCGGTAAACAGCCCCAAAAGGTCGGGATCGGTGCTGATCTCGGCAATACCGTTGATGCGCAGTGTCTCATTCACACCGGGTACGAAGAACAGCATGCCGACTTTTGGGTTGTCGACAATGTTTGACAGGCTATCAACCCGGTTGTTTCCCGGACGATCAGGCATGACCAATGTCTTGTCATCAAGAACCTTGATGAAACCCGGGCCGTCACCACGCGGACTGACATCCGCATTGCCATCCGCATCTGCCGAGGAAATCACCGCAAAAGGCGACAGCGAAATGAAATGCTTGCAGTGAGGATCAAGCGCCGACAAACATTTGGCAGCAGCAAGTCCATTGGGCTCCCCATAGATGTCACGGAGCTTTTCCTGAGTATCGATTTTGGTCATGGATGGCATACCTTTCGCGGGGACTGAAGGCAGAAACTGCTTCAGTTGCGAACGCAAGTCAATTGCCGATTAACCGGCAATGATTTCATCAACGGTTTTGACTGCCGCGAACTCGCCATTCAGGCTGGACAACGCCACATCATGCACCAGTTCAGCCGGGAAAGTGCGGCCATCGGGCAAGCCACGACCAAAGGTCGCACAGGCATCTGCGGCAATGGTGGCCTCAAACCCAAGATTGGCCGCCATACGCGTGGTGGTATTCACGCAATGATCAGTCGTGATTCCACACAGAACCAGCTTTGAAATACCCTGCGTACGCAGATCGGCCTCAAGCTCCGTCCCGATCAGGGCAGAATTTACGTTCTTGCCATAGACCGGCTCTCCGTTGCGGGGCTCAAACCCCGGCTTGAAGGCATTGCCCGGATGGTCGGGATGCAGGCGGGACTGCGGTTCTGTTGAATTGTGCTTTGCATGAAACACCGGCCAACCTTGTGTCCGCCAATGGGCCAACAGCCTTTCTCCATTGGTTTCGGCTTCGGGGTTGTTGCGATTTCCCCAGTAATTGAGGTCATCAAATCCTTGCTGCCAATCAATCAGGATGAGGGCGGTTTGGCTCATTTGTGGGGCTCCGATATTTGGGGAATGCGCTGATCAATTTAGCAGCAAAAAGAATGCCTGAAAGGACAGAAGTCCCACCAATATTGCCAGCAGGATTAAAGCCAGCCTTTGCGCTTGAAATACAGCAACGGCAGGACGGCTGACAGCACCATCAGGCCGATTGCGACCGGATAGCCGAACTGCCACCCCAATTCCGGCATGAATTCGAAGTTCATGCCATAGATACTGGCAATCAGGGTCGGCGGCAGAAACGCGGCTGCGGCAACCGAGAAGATCTTGATGATGTTGTTCTGCTCGAGACTGATCATGCCAAGTGTCGCATCAAGCAGGAAGGTTACCTTGTTGGCGATAAAATTGGCGTGCTCGGTGATCGAGACAATATCACGCGACAGGATCTTGAGACGCGCCTTGGCGTCCTTTTTTAGTCGCGCCTGTGTTGAAAGGAACAAGCCCAGACGATGCAGGTTCAAAAGACTGTCCTTGGCCTTGCCCGACAGGTTGCCGGTACGTCCAATCTGACGCAGGGTTTCGCGATGATCACCATCAGAATCTTGATCTTCGGGACTGGCAAAGACCTGATTGGACAGTTTTTCAAGATCAATCGTGGTCTGCTCCATCAAATCAGCAAGACGATCAACAATCTGTTCGAGCAGACCAAACAAAACCGTCTCTGCGCTATTGGCAAGCGACGGGCTGCGCTTTACCCGGCGGATGAAGGTCTTGAATGGCACCGGATCAGCATATCGCACCGTTATCAGGGTTTTCTTGACCAAAATGAAGGTAACAGCGGTCGTCTGCGGCGCATCGGTGGTTGCCTTGGTCAGAACCGAAACGGTCATGAACAGTGCCCCGTCCTCTTCATACAGGCGCGATGACAGCTCAATTTCCTGCATTTCTTCACGGGTTGGCATCTCAATGCCAAATCGTTCTTCAATCTCGTGAATTTCTTCGGGTGTCGGAGAATGCAAATCGACCCAGACCGGAAGACGATCAGCCTAGCCTCCCGTAGGCTTGGCAGACGTAACTTCACCGGCATCAACACTGGCAGAGGACTGCGTTTCGATCGGAGTTGCTGTGTTGGTGTCGTCAGTCGTCGCGCGCACCGGAGCAAAAAATTCGTTGGTGTCCATGAGCCTCTCCGTCATTTCCGGCTTACCGACTATATCGGATGCCAGTTTATGTCTTGCTTGTCATGCGATGAATGCGTTTCAGACGAAATCACGCCTAAAACGGCAACACTGTCTGAAAGGAAAACGGGTCGATATCCTGATCGTTTCCACGCTTTTCATCATAAGTCGTGCGCGCTTTTGCCATAAACTCTTCCTTGGTGACCATCTTGTCCCCGTCCGCGTCGTAATCGGGAAACAATAAATCCAGTCGGCGGCTTTCGGTACGCAGTCTTTGGCGATTGGCTTCTGCAGAACCGGGCAGTTTTTCAACCGCGGCAAATTCGCGTGCGACAAGCACATTGTCGCCGTTAATGTCACGGCGCCTAAACATCCAGCTTGCATAGGCAGCGGCTTCGTCTGGACTGATACGGCCATCCTGATCAATATCAATTGGATGATACTGTTCGCGATACACCCTGACCTGTTCAGGGATGCCGGACGGTGCAACACCCGTTCCACCATTTTGCTGGGCAAGGGCCTTTGCAATTGCTTCGCTCAGTCCGGGGATATTGGCAGCACCGTCAGCTGACATACCGGGCACACCAGGCATACCTGTGCTGGAACCGCCCCCATCAAGACCATTCAGCCCTGAAAGTCCGCCCAAACCGAATTGCGACATCAGTTCCGGATTGTTTTGCAGTTGTTTCATAATCAAGGGCAGCAATTCGCGCATCTGCGGCGATGAGACTTCTGGCGAATTTGATCCGCCACCGGCCGGATCAAGGGGCAAGCCTTGCGCAAACGCCGTCCCGCCAGAAACAGCACCAAGCCCGGGCAGGAAAAACGCACCGGAGAATGCGCAACCCATTAATAGAATGGCAGCTTTTATCCGCAACAATCGCTTCCTTCGTTTCACTGACGCTGCCCCGCGCCAGATGATCCTGCCCCGTTCGGGGCCATATTCAACCCTGATGGCCGATCAAATTGATCAAAAAGACCATCAAAGATCATTTTGACATTTTGCAGGAGTTTGCCCGCGCATCAAACCCGATTGGACATCAAATCGCAAACTGTCTTCGGCACTCCATCAAAACCCGATGCCAAATCTGATCCATAAAAACCCGAATTCCGGTTTTTCAATGGTCTTCCCATGGGACCCCATGGAACGAGTTTGGGATTTTATGGGCACATAATGGAACCATGCTGATTTTCCGCGATTTTTGACCGAATTCAGCCTTTCTGCATATACCGCAGAAACCCTCGGGAAGCGCCAAAACATCACGTATTGGCCCATCAAATCCCATTGACCCCCATCATTTCCCATGGTACCCCATAAAGAGGCACAAATTCCGTGCCATGCGGGGCATATCCATTTCAGACATCACACAGTCGCAAGACAGCCCATCAGGGCCCGAGGTTTGAGATCGGATTTTTGATCAGGGGAATGGCGACGTGCTGTTCACAGGGACGCACATTCACAAGCTGGACCGGAAGGGGCGCGTATCCGTCCCCAAGCGGTTCCGTGCGGCCCTTGACCAAGAAGAATTCGCCGGCATCTATCTGTATCAATCCCACAAGGAAAGCGCGCTTGAAGGCTGTAGCCACAGCCATATGGAGCGCATTGCCGCATCGCTTGATGAACTCGACATGTTCTCTGACGAGGCCGACGATCTGGCAGACACCATCCTTGGCTCCTCGCATATGCTTCCTTACGACGGCGAAGGCCGCATCATTCTGCCTGCAGAACTGATCGAATTCGCCCGTATCGAAGACCAGGTCGCCTTTGTCGGCCGTGGTCGCACCTTCCGCCTGTGGAACCCTGACATCTTCAAACCCCTGCAAGAAGCCAGCCGGACCCGCACGCTCAACCGTGGTGCGACATTAAAGCTCAAACCGATGTCCGAACTCCCCAAAGGTGCACGTCCCGGCACCGCGGATGAGGAGGACGCATCATGAGCGACAAGGACCTGAGCTTTGCCACCGAAGACCGTCCACATAAGCCGGTCCTGCTACGCGAGGTACTAGAATCCCTTGCACCGCGTGACGGCGAGATCATGGTTGACGGCACCTTTGGCGCAGGCGGTTACTCCCGCGCCATTCTTGATTCTGCCAATTGCGAGCTTTACGGCATCGACCGCGATCCAACCGCCGTTGCCACAGGCAAACAGCTTGAAGCCGAATATGACGGTCGCTTCCACATGGTCGAGGGATGCTTTGGCGATATGGGTAGCCTTATCCCCGAAGCAGGTCCAGAACAGGTCGATGGCATCGTTCTTGATATCGGTGTTTCATCCATGCAGCTTGATCAGGCGGATCGCGGATTTTCATTCCGCGAAGACGGCCCGCTTGACATGCGCATGTCCATGTCCGGGCCGACGGCGGCCGACTTCGTCAATACCGCCGAAGAAGAAGACATCGCCAATGTCGTTTATCGCTATGGCGAGGAACGCGCATCGCGCAAGGTCGCACGCAAGATTATCGAGATGCGTGCAGAGGAACCCTTTACCACCACATCCCAACTGGCGCGTGCGGTACGTTCTGTCGTGCGCAAGTCCAAGGACGGAATTGATCCGGCGACCCGCACCTTCCAGGCCTTGCGCATCTATGTGAATGACGAGCTTGGCGAACTTGAACGCGCCATGGATGCCGCCGAGACATTGCTGAAACCGGGCGGCCGTCTGGTGGTTGTAACCTTCCACTCGCTTGAGGATCGGCAGGTCAAGACCTTCATGAAGGAACGCTCAGGCGATCCGAACAAGATGTCACGCCGCCTGCCCGGCGAACCAGAAGTTGCCATCCCGACCTTTACGGCGATCACGCGCAAGGCTGTCACCGGTCAGAAAGATGAAATTCGCGCCAACCCGCGCGCACGTTCGGCAAAGTTGCGCGCCGTTGCACGTAACGAGCAACCGGCATCACCGCAAGGAGGTCGCAAATGACCCGTGCGGTAACCATCATCGGCCTCATCATGACCATCCTGATCGGCACCGGCACCTATTGGGTCAGCCATCAGGTCGAACGTCTTGAAAAGCGCTACGCCGAAATCCAGTCCGACATTCTGGCCGAGCAGGAAAGCATCCATGTGCTTCAGGCGGAATGGAGCTACCTGAACAATCCGGAACGGATCGAGCGCCTGTCCCAGCAGTATCTGAGCCTGGCTCAGATTGAAGTCCTGCAGATGGCCAGCATCAACGATCTGCCCGAAGACGCCGATCTGCATCAGTATCGTATCGACAAGTTTGGCGAGGCGGTTGCCTTTATGCCGGTACCGCGCGCCCGTCCGGGTGATCTGATGTATGACGAGGCAGCGGATTCAATGATCATTGATGCGCCGTCGGTTGCCACCGAAACGGGGGGCGCACAATGAGCCTGACCCGTTTTTCCTACTGGTTGCGCGGGGATCGTCCGGAACTGGGCCCGGATCAGCGTGAGCGCCTTGCGCTTGAAACAGCACGTAACCGTATCTTTATTACCGGCGCGATGTTCATCATCGGTTTTTGCTGGATCACCTATGGTCTGGTTGATGCATCGGTTCTGCGTCAGGGCAATGAACCCGCCGTCGCATCCGGCACCGATACCCGTGAACTCAAGACCGAGCGCGCCGATATCGTTGATCGCAACGGCATGCTGCTGGCGACCGATCTTCCGACCAATTCGCTTTATGCTGACGCCCGTGTGGTCAAGGACCCGGTTGAATCGGCGGATCTTTTGTTGACGGTTTTACCCGATCTGGATCGCGACACGCTGATCCGTCACCTGAGTTCGCGCAAGGCATTCGTCTGGCTGCGCCGCAACCTGACGCCCGAGCAGCAATATGAAGTCAATTCACTGGGCATTCCCGGCCTGAATTTCCAACGTGAAGAACGCCGCGTCTATCCGCATGGACGTCTGTTGTCGCACGCCCTAGGCTTCACCGATATCGACAATAACGGCATTGCTGGTGCTGAGCGCGAGTTTGATAACGAGCTGCGCATCAATAACGGTCCGCTGGAACTTTCGCTTGATACCCGGGTGCAATACGCGCTTGCCGAAGAAGTCGAAACCGCGATGGAAACCTATAGCGCGGTTGGTGCGGCAGGCCTTGTGATGGACGTCTATACCGGCGAAGTGGTTGCGATGACGTCGCTTCCGAACTTTGATCCGCACCGTCCGGGTCAGGCACCGGCTGATGCCCGCTTTAACCGGCCAACACTTGGCGTTTACGAGATGGGTTCGGTGTTCAAGCTGTTTAACACGGCCATCGCCCTTGAAACCGGCACATCGACCTTGAACTCGGTCTATGACGCGACGGAGCCGCTGGCCATTGGCGGCTTCAGAATTCGGGACTATCACGCCGAGAACCGGTGGCTGACCCTGCCGGAAATTCTTGTGCACAGCTCAAACATCGGCTCAGCGCGCATGGCAATGGCCTTTGGCGGCGAGAACCAGCGTAAGTACCTTAAAAAGCTGGGCATGCTCGACAAGCCTCAGATCGAGCTTCCTGAAGTCGGCGGACCGCTTGTGCCCAATCCGTGGCGCGAGATTAACACCATGACGATTTCGTTTGGTCATGGTCTGGCCGTTACCCCGCTTCAGGTTGTCAGCGGCATCTCCACCATCGTCAATGGTGGCATTCGTCGCCCGGCGACCATCCTCAAACAGGATGGTGCACCGGCAGGCGAACGTGTGTTTTCCCAGAAAACTTCGGAACTGATGCGTCGCCTGATGCGGCTGGTCGTTACCGAAGGTTCTGGCAAGAAGGCCGAAGTAGCGGGTTACTTCCTTGGCGGGAAGACCGGGACTTCGGAAAAACTCGTGAACGGGCGCTACGTCAAGAACGCCCGCATGTCGACCTTTGTCGCCGCCTTCCCGATGCAGGACCCGAAATATGTGGTCCTGGTGACGTTGGACGAGCCCAAAGGCACCAAAGAAACTTATGGATTTGCCACAGCAGGTTGGGTGTCCGCCCCTGCAGTTGGCAAGGTTGTGACACGTATTGCTCCCCTTTTGGGCATTGAACCGGCGAATGCGAAGGCGCCGGAGATTGAGCAAGCGCTGCAGATCGAACTTCGCAAGGGGGAGCGCAAACTTGCGTCTTTCTGAGCTTATGGCAGGTGATCAAGCGGCATTGAAACATGCCGAAGGACAGGACCCGGATATCACGGGCCTGACAGCAGACTCACGCACTGTAAAGGACGGCTATATGTTTGCCGCCCTGTCCGGTGCGCGTGATGACGGGTCCAAGTATATTGAAGATGCGATCAAGCTTGGTGCCGCAGCCATCCTTGCAAAGGATGGCACGCCAAGACAGGCAGCCCCCACCGTTCCGTTGATCCCGGTGGAAAACCCGCGCAAGCGTTATGCCCAGCTTGCTGCGCGTTTCTATGGCCAGCAACCCGCAAACATCGCGGCGATCACCGGTACCAACGGCAAGACATCGACCGCGATCTTTACCGAACAGCTCTGGACGATCCTTGGCAATATGTCGGGATCCATCGGCACCCTTGGCATTCGCGCAGCGGGCGCGAAAATTCCCGGTTCGCTGACAACGCCAGATCCGGTGGCACTTCATCAGAGCCTTGATGAAATGTGCGGTATTGGCGTGACCCATGTCGCGATGGAAGCCAGTTCACACGGGCTTGATCAATATCGCCTTGATGGCGTGAAGGTCACCGTTGCCGCCTTTACCAACCTGTCGCGCGACCATCTGGATTATCACGGCACGTTCGAAAAATACTTTGCCGCCAAAGCCCGCCTGTTCTCTGATCTTCTGGTCGCCGATGGCACGGCAGTGCTGAATGCCGATGTCGAACAATTCGACCTTCTGAAAAAACTTTGCGCCAAGCGCGGTGTGAATGTTCTGTCCTATGGACAGAACGCAGATGACATCAAACTGGTCAAGGCAACGCCTGACAGCACCGGCACCCAGATCCGCCTTGCTGCGAACAAGGGTGAATACAACATCCACCTGCCGCTGATGGGCAGCTTCCAGGTGATGAATGCGCTGGCAGCCCTTTCCATCGTTGTGGCATCGGGTGCCGACCTTGATCAGGCGGTTCTTGCGCTTGAAAAGCTTGAAGGTGTCCGCGGCCGACTTGAACTGGTTGGCAAAACCGGCTTCGGTGCCCCGGTATTTGTCGATTACGCCCATACGCCTGATGCGCTTGAAACCGTGATCAAGGCTGTCCGTCCGCATTGCAAAGGCCGACTTGTTTGTGTATTCGGGGCCGGTGGAGACCGTGACGTCGGGAAACGCCCATTGATGGGACAGGTTGCCCGTGACTTTGCCGATATTGCCATCATCACCGATGACAATCCGCGCAGCGAAGATCCGGCCACCATTCGTGCCGCAATCAAGGAACAGTGCGAAGGTGCCGTCGAGATTGGTGACCGTGCCGAAGCCATCAAACGGGGCATCGGCATCCTTCAGCGCAACGATGTCCTTATTATCGCCGGAAAAGGCCATGAAAGAGGCCAAATTGTCGGTGATACGGTTCTTCCATTCGATGATGCATCTGTTGCCCGCAGCATCCTTGTCGGCGGCAACTGACCTTAATTCCCGTTACGGCGCTTTGGCCGTGATGGTCTGAGCGAAAAGAAAGTGACGTTATGACGAAGGCTGTTTTATGGACCGCACAGGATGCCGCAACCGCAACCGGTGGCAAAACCACTGGCGACTGGACGGTAACCGGCATCTCGATTGACAGCCGTAAAGTCAGTAAAGGTGATCTGTTCATCGCCCTGAAGGGCCCGAATTTCGATGGTCAGAAATTTGCGCAGGCCGCCCTTGATGCCGGTGCGCACGCCGTCATGGTCTCGGATGCCAATGGCATTGACGATACCGACAAGGTTCTTCTGGTCGATGACACGATGGCCGCCCTTGAGCGACTTGGAATTGCCGGACGTGAACGCAGCAAAGCCAAGATCGTTGCCATCACCGGCAGCGTCGGCAAGACGGGCACCAAGGAAGCGCTTAAATATGTGCTGTCCCAGCAGGGTAAAACCCATGCCAGCCCGGCCAGCTTCAACAATCACTGGGGTGTGCCGATTACTTTGGCGACCCTGCCGGTTGATGCAAAGTTTGGTGTTTTCGAAATCGGCATGAACCATCCGGGCGAGATCAGCACACTTGTCAAAATGGTCAAGCCGTCTGTGGCGTTGATCACCACTGTGGTGGGCGCGCATACAGAGTTCTTCAAGGACGAAGCCGAAATCGCCATGGCCAAGGCCGAGATTTTTGAAGGCCTTGATGGCGACGGTACCGTCATCCTGAACCGTGACAATCTGCATTACTTTGCCCTGGCCCGGCGCGCCAAGGAACTTGGCCTTTCCAACATCAAGTGCTTTGGCACGGATGCCGTATCAAACTATCGCCTGTTTGAAGCAAATATCGTCACCGATGGCAGCGCTGTTCGCGCGCGCGTCGGTGGCCAGGATCTGGAATACTTCATCGGTTGTCCCGGCGAACACTGGGTTTTGAACTCGCTTGCCGTTCTTGGGTGTGTTGATGCGATAGGTGCAGACCTTGTCAAAGCGTCGAAGGATCTGGCGGATGTCACCCCGCCTGCCGGACGTGGCGAGACGCACACTGTCAAGCTGCCGTCGGGCGAGGGTACCTTTACGCTGATTGATGATGCCTATAACGCCAACCCAACTTCGATGATGGCCGGGATCAAGGTCCTGTCGCAGACCAAACCGGGCGAAGGCGGTCGCAAAATCGCAGTTCTGGGTGAAATGCGCGAGCTCGGCGACAGTGCAACCAAAATGCATGCCGATCTTTATCATCCGCTGACCTCGCTTGAGATTGATCGGGTTTATTCGGTTGGACCGCTGATGGCCGAACTCGACAAAACTTTGCCTTCCGAACGAAATGCCGGCCACTTTGAAACTGCCGAAGACGCGATAGAGCCCATCAAGGCCGATTTGCGCGATGGCGACGTGGTTTTGATCAAAGGGTCGCTTGGCATTTACGTTTCGAAAATTGTATCGGCCTTAAAATCCTGTGGCGTGGTGGAAAAATCCACAACCGCAACAGAGTAAGTCGCAAAAGGAACGACCAGAGCAATGCTCTATAATCTGCTTTATCAATTTGCTGATCAGATGCCGGTACTGAACCTGTTTCGGTATATCACCTTCCGCACGGGCGGTGCGATCATCACGTCGCTTATTCTTGCCTTTGTGATCGGTCCGCATCTGATCAACTGGTTGCGTTCCAAACAAAGCGAAGGCCAACCGATCCGTGAAGATGGTCCCGAAAGTCACCTTCTGACGAAAAAAGGCACGCCGACAATGGGCGGGCTTTTGCTGTTGCTGTCAACCTCGATTGCCACCCTGCTCTGGGCTGATCTGACCAATCCTTATGTCTGGGCTGTTTTGCTGGTCACAATCGGCTATGGCTTCCTTGGTTTTCTGGACGACTTCCTGAAGGTTTCCAAGCGCAACACCAAGGGCCTTCCGGGCAAGCTTAAACTTCTTGGGCAGTTTTCCATCGCAGCCCTTGCCGCCTGGTGGATTTCTTACAATACCGCCGATCCGCTTTCGACAGCGCTTGCTTTCCCGTTCTTCAAGAATTTCCTGCTGGATCTGGGTTGGTTCTTTGTGCCGTTTGCCATGTTTGTCATGGTGGGTGCCTCAAACTCGGTCAACCTGACCGATGGCCTTGACGGTCTGGCGATTGTGCCGGTGATGATTGCCGCGGCCAGTTTTGCGCTGATCACCTATCTGATCGGTAACGTTCAGTTCGCTGAATATCTGCAAGTCCATTACGTTGCCGGTTCGGGCGAATTGACCATTTTCCTTGGCGCACTTGTCGGTGCTGGCCTTGGCTTCCTCTGGTACAACGCTCCGCCTGCGATGGTGTTCATGGGCGACACCGGCTCACTCGCCCTTGGCGGTGCTTTGGGTGCGGTTTCTGTTGTCACCAAGCACGAACTGGTTCTGGCCATCATTGGTGGTCTGTTTGTTCTGGAAACCCTGTCGGTGATCATTCAGGTCGGGTCGTACAAACTGACCGGCAAACGCGTGTTCCGCATGGCCCCGCTTCACCACCATTTCGAGAAAAAAGGCTGGCAGGAAGCAACCATCGTCATCCGCTTCTGGATCATTGCCGTCATCCTCGCACTGGTTGGTCTTGCGACCCTGAAACTTCGTTAAGGACACCCCATCGTGATTGATCTTTCACATCTGCGCGGCAAAACCATCGCGGTTCTGGGTCTGGGAAAATCCGGACTGGCCAGTGTGAAAGCATTGATCAATGCAGGCGCAATTGTCTGGGCGTGGGACGACACCGCATCATCACGTGAACAGATCGAACCACTTGGTCTTGCGCCGATCAATCTGGCGGAATGTGACTGGTCTGAACCCGACATGCTGGTGATCAGCCCGGGCATTCCGTCCACCTTCCCGACCCCGCATCCGGCGGCCGAAAAGGCACGCCGTGCGGGCAAGCCGATCATTTGCGATGTCGAGTTGCTGTGTGCGGCACAGCCTGATGTGCCGACACTTGCCATCACCGGCACCAACGGCAAGTCGACCACCACCGCACTGACCGCCCACATTATCGGGCAGGCTGGGATTAAAACGCAGGCTGGCGGCAACCTTGGCAATGCGGCCCTTGGGCTTGAACCGTCAACGCGCGATGACTGCCTTGTGCTTGAACTGTCATCCTATCAGCTCGAACTGCTTGAACATGCGGCCTTTGATGCCTGTGCGCTGTTGAACATCACCCCGGATCATCTGGATCGCCATGGCGGGCTGGATGGCTATATCGGGGCAAAACACCTGATCTTTGCACGTTCCAAAGGGCCGAAATGGGCAATCATTTCCGTTGATGACGAACCCTGCGCCAAAATGGCGGTTGAACTGGCGCGCGAAGGCGGTCGTCACATCATCGAAGTTTCTGTCAAACAACCGGTCGATCACGGCATCTATGTTGATGCGGATGGTTGGCTGATTGATGACATGACCGGTGCGCAGACCCGTATTCTGGATCTTGCGACCGTCACCCATATGCCTGGCCGTCATAACTGGCAAAACATTGCCTTTGCCTATGGGCTGTGCCGTGCGCGGGGTGTGGATGCCACCCGGATCATTGATGGCGTCATGTCCTTCCCGGGTCTTGCCCATCGACAGGAACTGCTTGGCAGCATTGATGGTGTGGTGTTTGTCAATGACAGCAAGGCCACCAATGCCGAAGCATCGGCAAAGGCGCTTTCGGCCTATAAAAACATTTACTGGATCGCGGGTGGCAAACCCAAGGAAGGCGGAATCGCGGGATTGCAGGAATACTATCCCCATATCAAGAAAGCCTACTTGATCGGTGCTGCGACGAATGAATTTGCCGACACCCTTGGTAATGACCTGCCATGGGAGGAATGCGAAACCCTTGATGTCGCAACCAAGGCGGCCTTTGCGGACGCCAAGGCGAGTGGCGATGACAAACCGGTGGTGATGCTGACCCCGGCCTGTGCGTCATTTGACCAGTTCAAAAGCTTTGAGGCGCGCGGCGATGCATTCCGCGACCTTTATGCCGCCTTGGCGAATAGTGACCGGACCGGGAAGGAAAGCGCATGAAGTCCCTGTTTGGTCATAACACGCATATTGCCTTTTCCCGTGCGGATACCTCGGTTCTGGGGATCTGGTGGTGGACCGTGGATCGCTGGCTGTTGGCGGCCATCATCCTTTTGATGGGGATTGGCGCGCTTTTGGTGATGTCGGCAAGTCCGCCGGTTGCTGATCGTATCAATGTCGACAGCTTCCACTTTGTCACCCGCCAGTTTGTCTTTCTTGGCATGGCGACGATCTGCATGTTCGGCATTTCGCTGTTACCGGTGAAATGGGTCAGGCGTCTGGCATCCTTCATGTTTTTGGGCGTGATCTTTTTGCTGATCATTACCCCGTTCATCGGATCAGACATCAAGGGCGCGGTACGCTGGATCAATGTTGCCGGGATCAACCTGCAACCGTCAGAATTCCTCAAACCCGCCTTTGCGGTTGTGATTGCCTGGATGTTTGCCGAAGGGCGACTGAACCCGAACTTCCCGGGCTATATCGTTTCAAGCCTGATCCTTGCTGTTTGCATCTTCCTTCTGATGATCCAGCCAGACTTCGGCCAGACAGTCGTGATTACCTCCATCTGGTCAGTGCAGATCTTCCTTGCGGGTCTTCCGATCATTCTGGTGTTTTGCCTTGGACTTGGGGCGGTTGGGTTGGCAGTAACGGCCTATCTGATCATGCCGCACGTCCAGTCACGTGTGGATCGCTTCCTTGATCCGGCATCGGGTGACAGTTATCAGATCGAACGATCCATGGAAGCCTTCATGAATGGCGGCATTATGGGCCGGGGCCCGGGTGAAGGCTGGGTCAAGAACTCCATCCCCGATGCCCATTCCGACTTCATCTTTGCCGTTGCCGGCGAGGAGTTTGGTCTTCTGTTCTGTGTCCTGGTGGTTGGTGTCTTTACCTTCATCATCATGCGCGGTCTTTCGCGCCTGATGGGGGAACGCAACCTGTTCGTGGTTCTGGCGGTCACCGGCATTCTGGTCCAGTTCGGATTGCAGGCCGTGATCAACATGGCATCGACCTTGCAATTGGTCCCGCCAAAGGGCATGACATTGCCGTTCGTATCCTACGGTGGTTCAGCGACGATCGGTATTGCGATCGGTATGGGATTTGTCCTTGCCCTGACGCGCAAGCGGCCCGGTGAATAACCAACCTGCTTCCCAAAAACTTTCTGCATTAAAACGACAAAATCAGGCCTTATTCAGGAACCGGTTTGAAGGGATATTAACCTTTGTCGGGTTCTGATGGGGGTAACTTTCGGGGACCATCCCTGCACCGCCGTCGTTTTACATGTGGACAAGATGACTGACTTCGCAAATCCAGAACTTTCTGCCGCCGAGACGCCGCTGGCTGGTCAGGTGATCGCCGTAACATCCGGTGGTACCGGCGGGCATATGTTTCCGGCTGTTGCCTTGTCCAAATCACTCGTGCGTCGTGGCGCACAGGTACTGTTTTTCACCGACGCCCGCGCGGCCCGCTATACCAAGGATGTTGAAGGTGTCGAAACGGTCATCTTGCCTGCTGGCGGCATTGCCGGCAAAGGCATCAAGGGGCGCCTGATCGGGGCCGCCCGCCTTGGCCTTGGCACGCTTAAAGCCAGAAGCCGTATCAAAAAGGCCAAACCGGCGGCCGTGATCGGATTTGGCGGCTATGCCTCTATCCCCGCGACAATATCGGCCAAGTGGCTGGGCATTCCATATGCCATTCATGAACAAAACGCCGTTCTTGGCCGCGCAAACCGTCTGGTGGCAGGCAATGCACAGCGTATTGCAACATCCTTTGCCAAGGTCAGGATGATTGCACCGGGTGACGAGGCCAAAGTAATCTGGACCGGCAACCCGGTGCGTGCCGAAGTCGCCGCCCTTGCATCAAGTGAGTATGACGCGCCAACCAATGACGGGCCGATCCGGCTTTTGATCACAGGCGGGTCACAAGGGGCGCGCATCCTGTCCGAAATCCTGCCGACTGCACTGGTCAATCTGCCTGAAGGTTTGCGCAAACGTCTGGTCGTAACCCAGCAGGCACGTGAAGAAGATCTTGATGCTGTTCGCAAGACCTATGACGGATCGCAGATCGACGTAACACTGGCATCCTTCATTGATGACATCCCCGAACGTTTGCGCGACTGCCATCTGGTGATTGCCCGTTCAGGAGCATCGACCGTTGCCGAGCTAACCGCAGCCGGGCGCCCGGGTTTTCTGGTGCCGCTTCCCCATGCCATTGACGATCATCAGCGTTACAACGCTCAGCAAGTCGAAGATGCCGGTGGCGCATGGCTGATGCCACAAGACCGGTTTAGCAGCGAGGCGGTGACGGATCGGTTGGCAAAACTTTTGACCAACCCTGCCGCCTTGACGCGTGCCGCAAAGGCCGCCAAAAGCAGCGGACGCGCCAACGCCGCCGAGCGGTTGGCCGACATGGTGCTTGATATGCTGGGACTGAACCCGGCAGGAAGCCCGGATAACAAGAACATGACGCAAGACCGAGGAGACATGCAATGAACACCCTGCCGCTCAACATCGGCACCATCCACTTTGTCGGTATTGGTGGCATCGGCATGTCCGGTATTGCCGAAATCCTCAACAACCTGGGTTATTCGGTGCAGGGTTCGGACATTTCCGACAATGCAAACGTGCAGCGCCTGCGCGCCCTTGGCATCAAGGTCTTTGTCGGCCACAAGGAAGAAAACGTCGAAGACGCCAAGGTTGTTGTGATTTCAACCGCCGTCAAGCCGACCAACCCCGAAGTCGTAGCCGCACGCGCGGCCATGATCCCGGTCGTGCGCCGTGCCGAAATGCTGGCCGAACTGATGCGCCTTAAGGCAGCAATCGCGATTGGCGGAACCCATGGCAAAACAACCACCACGTCACTGGTGGCCACCATGCTGGATGCCGCCGGGCTTGATCCGACCGTCATCAATGGCGGGATAATTAATTCATATGGCACAAACGCGCGCCTTGGCGAAGGTGACTGGATGGTGGTGGAGGCCGATGAGTCTGATGGCACCTTTGTCAAAGTGCCGTCCACCATCTCGGTTGTGACCAACATTGACCCCGAACATCTTGACCACTGGAAAGATTTCGATCAGCTGCGCGAAGCCTTCAAGAACTTCGTTCAGAACATCCCGTTTTATGGCTTTGCGGTTCTGTGCATCGATCATCCCGAAGTCCAGGCCTTGATTGGGCGCGTGACGGATCGTCGTATTTTCACATTCGGTTTTTCACCGCAGGCTGATGTCCGCGCGGTAAATGTGCGGACCAATATCGGCGACAGTGTCTTTGATGTTGTTATCCGCGAACGGGTTGATAGCGAAGAACGCGTGATCAAGGATGTCCGCCTGCCAATGGTTGGCGATCATAACGTGTCAAACTCGCTGGCGGCAATTACGGTCGCGCTGGAACTTGGCATCCCCGATGAGAAAATTGTCTCCGCCTTTGACGGCTTTACCGGCGTTAAACGTCGCTTCACCAAAACCGGCGAAGTTGATGGCGTTACGATCATCGACGATTACGGTCATCACCCGGTTGAGATCAAGGCGGTGCTAAAAGCTGCCCGTCAGGCAACGCAAAACAACGTAATCGCAGTCGTTCAGCCGCACCGTTATTCGCGTCTGCATGACCTGTTCGAAGATTTCTGCACCTGCTTTAACGATGCGGATAACGTCATTGTCGCCGACGTCTTTGAGGCCGGTGAAAGCCCGATCGAGGGCGCCTCGCGTGATGCACTTGTCGAAGGCCTGCGCAACCGAGGCCACCGCCATGTGAGCGCACTGGAAGGCCCGGAAAAACTGGCCGAAGTCATCAAATCCGAAGCAAAACCGGGCGATCTTGTCGTTTGCCTTGGTGCTGGTTCAATCAGCGCATGGGCAAATGCCCTGCCCGCCCAACTTGAAGCGATCAAGAACTGAGGCAGATATGAGCACGCCGAAACACCATACGCCCCTGATCGACCGCCTGCCAAAAGTGCGCGGCAAGCTGCGCGAAGGCGCACAACTTGCCAAAGTCACCTGGTTTCAGGTTGGTGGCCCAGCAGACGTGATGTTTCGCCCAGAGGATGAAGCCGACCTTGCCGATTTTCTGAAAGGCAAACCTGAAGACTTGCCTGTGACCGTCATTGGCGTCGGCTCGAACCTGTTGGTCCGCGATGGCGGCATTCGTGGTGTCGTCATCCGCCTTGGCCGCCCGTTTACCGATGTCGTGGTCGAGGATGGCGCGGTTCACGCCGGTGCTGGTGCACTTGACCTCAATGTTGCGCAAACCGCGCAGATGAATGGCATTGCCGGTCTGGAATTTCTGTCTGGCATTCCCGGCACCATCGGTGGGGCGTTGCGCATGAATGCCGGGGCCTATGGGACCGAGATCAAGGATGTTCTCGTATCGGCAACCGCAATTGACGGTAGCGGTAATATCCATACCGTCACCCCCGATGAAATGAAAATGACCTATCGGCATTGCGGTGTTCCAGAGGACTGGATTTTCACGTCTGCAATCTTGCGCGCATCGTCTGGTGATCCTGAAGACATCGCCAAACGCATGGATGAAATCCAGAAGTCCCGTGCAGAATCGCAACCGATCAAATCGCGTACCGGTGGCTCAACCTTTGCCAATCCGGTTCCCAAACGCGCATGGGAAGTCATTGATGCGGCCGGGTGTCGCGGACTTAAAATCGGCGGTGCGCAAATGTCCGAGCAGCACTGCAATTTTATGATCAATACAGGCGATGCCACAGCCCTTGATCTTGAACAGCTTGGCGATGAAGTCCGCAGACGGGTCAAAGAACATAGCGGCGTTGAGCTGCGCTGGGAAATTCGGCGCATCGGTGAGCGCCTTGGCCACTCGATCATAGGAAAAGACGCATGAGCAAACATGTCGCTGTCATTCTGGGCGGTTGGTCAGCAGAACGGGAAGTTTCCCTGTCCTCCGGGCACGAATGCGCCAAAGCGCTGCGTGAAAAGGGTTATCAGGTTACCGAGATCGATGCGACGCGTGACCTTGCAAGCCAACTTGTGGCGATTGATCCCAAACCCGATGTGATCTTTAACGCCCTGCATGGCCGCTGGGGTGAAGACGGCGCGGTTCAGGGATTGCTTGAAATCATGAACATCCCCTATACGCATTCTGGTGTACGCGCCTCGGCCATTGCCATGGACAAGATGTCGGCAAAGGCGATGTTTGCCGAATATGAAATTCCCTGTGCGCGCCACGTCTGGGTCACACGCGAAGACATTGCATCTGGCAAGGCACTGCCACCACCTTACGTACTAAAACCCAATAACGAAGGGTCCTCTGTCGGGGTTGAAATTATCCTGACAGCCGAGGAAGAGCAAAACATGCTTGCCCGGAACTGGGATCACGGCGACGGCGTAATGCAGGAAGAATTCATCCCCGGTCGCGAAATGACCGTTGCCGTCAAGGATGGCAAGGCTATGGAAGTCATCGAAATCCTTACCGGCAATCATGCCTTCTACGATTTTGAATCCAAATACGCCCAGGGCGGATCAGAACATATCGTCCCTGCCGACATCGAAGGCGGTCTGCGTAATCGTCTGCAACGTCACGCCGAAGAAGCCTATAAGGCGCTTGGCTGCCGGGGCGTGGCACGTGCTGATTTCCGCTATGATCCGGAAAAGGACCATCTGGCAATACTTGAAATCAACACACAGCCGGGCATGACGCCTACATCACTTGTTCCCGATGCCGCCCGCCACGAGGGCCTTAGCTTTGCCGATATCGTCGCATGGATGGTGGAGGACGCCTCATGCGAACGCTAGAAGAACAGGCCCGCGAACGGCGCGAGAAGCTCGATAAACGACATGGCGTTGCATCAAACGTCAAAAAGATTGCCCGGGTCATGTGGTGGAGTGGCTTTATTGGCGCGATCACGATCATTCCGGCTGCCCTTTGGTATACAGGCAAGGCTGACAAATGGCTCGAAATGGCGGAACAGGAAAGTGTTCACCTGTCAGCTGAATTCGGCATGACGGTCAAAAACATCGAAGTTTCAGGCCGCGAAAAGACCGACACCAATGCCCTTCTGGCCGCCATCGGCCAAAAACCCGGCACACCGATCATTACCTTTGATGTGGAAGCCGCACGCGAACGGGTCGAGGAACTATCATGGGTACGCAGCGCAAAAGTCGAACGCCAGTTGCCAGATACCCTTATCGTATCGATCGTTGAGCGCAAACCGCTGGCTCTTTGGCAAACCGAAGGCCGCGACCATGTCCTGATTGATGGCGATGGCGAACAGCTCCAGAATTACGAGCTGGGCGACTACCTTGATCTGCCGGTTCTGGTTGGCGATGATGCCCCCAAGGCCGCGGCAGAAATGCTGACCACCTTGCAGACCATCCCACATCTTTATGATCAGATCACCGGTGCACAACGGATTGGCCATCGCCGCTGGAACATTCAGCTTGCCAACGGCATGTTCATCCGCCTGCCCGAAGAGAACATGGAACTGGCTTGGCGGCGTCTTGAAATGCTTGATCGCGAACACGGCATTCTTGACCGGGATGTCTTGATCGTTGATCTGCGCCTTCCAGACCGGACATTTGTTCGCCTGACACCGGGTGCGGCAGAACAGCGGCGCAACCCGCCAAAGAAGGAGGGCGCGGTCTGAATTGACCGCGCTTTTGCATTCTTACCGATCTTCCGCCGAAAAAGCGGCTTGGGCAGTTCTTACAAGACTGCCTCTATTGTTTTTACGCAGTTCTTGCGCACATTCGCATAAAAGATGCGTTACGTGACGGTCTGCCTTAACCAAATTGCAACGGCTTTTGGTGGAAAACGGGCGTAATAAGGTAGGGTCACAAAAGTCTCACCACATAACCCATAAAAATTCAGAGCATTCAATTGGCACGCGGCAAAACCAGATCAGGATTGATTGCGGCTTTGGACATTGGAACGTCCAAGGTCTGTTGTTTTATTGCGCGACGCGAAAAGGACCAGCCGCCCAAGATCATCGGCATTGGACACAACATGTCCAAGGGCCTTCAAAGTGGATCCATTTCCAACCTGGATGCCGCGCAGGAAGTCGTGCTTGCCGCAGTTAACGCCGCTGAGAAGATGGCAGGTCAAACCATCGAATCGGTAATTGTGAACCTGTCCGGCGGCCGTCCAGAATCTGAAACGCACACGGTTGAGCTACCGCTTGGCTCCCGCCCGATTGGCAATCTTGAGATCCGCAAACTCAATGACCAGAAAGAAGCCCTTTTGCGTCAGGCCGGTGACGAACTGATCCACACGGTTCCACTTGGCTTCCGTCTTGATGGCGCCAATACAATGAACGACCCACGCGGCATGTACGGGTCGACCCTTGGTCTCGATCTGCATTTCGTTCGAACCCAGACGGCACCTTTGCGCAATCTCGATACCCTGCTGGCACGCTGCCATCTTGCGATTGAAGAAACCGTTGTGACGCCGCTGGCATCCGGTCTTGCGGCTTTGACGCCGGATCAGCGCGATTTGGGTGCGACCGTGATTGATATGGGTGCTGGCACAACCAGTGTTGCCGTCTTTAACGCCGGTCAAGTTGTTTACACTACGTCGGTTCCGGTCGGTGGCGCACATGTGACGCGCGATATTGCCTATGGTCTCAATACGTCGCTTAGCCATGCGGAACGGATGAAAACCTTGCATGGTAGCGCTTTGACGTCTCCATCGGATGATCAGGAAATCCTTGCGGTTCCGACCATCGGCGATGAAGACGAGAACAATTTCAATCATGTGCCGCGCTCCATGCTGATCAACATCATCAAGCCCAGGCTTGAGGAAACCTTTGAGTTGATTCGCGATCAGCTTGAAGAACATGGCCTGTCACAGATTGGTGGACGCAGCATCGTTCTGACCGGTGGTGCGAGCCAGTTGAATGCCATCGCCGATCTTGCCAGCCAAATGTTTGAACGCCCGGCAACCGTTGCCCTGCCCCACGGGGTATCAGGTCTGGCCGAAGCGACCGCCGGCCCCGCCTTTTCGGCCTGTTCGGGCCTGTTACTGCGCGCTGTCGCCCAGCAAAATGACCCGCTTAGCGAAGCCATGGCGCAAATCCGTCAATCGGGCGGACGCTGGGGCCGTCTGGGCGCCTGGTTCAAAGAGAACTTCTAGTACGCAAATCAGCCGTACTTTTTTCTCCATTTTCCTGAAAACTTTTAGCCGTATTAAGAAGGCAATAACTCTTTGCCAGCTAAAACGAACTTGGAGGTCTTGTGTCCGAAGCATTTCTGGCACGCACAGGCAAAGGGAAGGCTTGTGTGGGACCCTCAGCTCTAAAGCGCGGAGAGGAAGAGCAAACAATGAGTACAATCAGTTTTTCCGTTCCTGAAACGGAAGAAAACCTAAAACCGAAGATTACCGTCATCGGTGTCGGCGGTGCCGGCGGCAACGCCGTTAACAACATGATCGCATCCGAACTCGAAGGATGTGACTTCGTTGTTGCCAACACCGATTCTCAGGCCCTGACCCAGGCAAAAGCTACGCGCAAGATGCAGCTTGGCCGCAAGATCACCCAGGGGCTGGGTGCAGGCGCCCGTCCTGATGCAGGCAGCGCCGCAGCAGAAGAATCCATTGAAGAAATTCAGGCACAGCTTGAAGGCAGCCACATGGTATTCATCACCGCCGGGATGGGCGGCGGCACGGGTACCGGTGCTGCGCCGGTCATTGCACGTGCCGCAAAAGAGGCCGGCATCCTGACCGTTGGTGTCGTTACCAAGCCGTTCCATTTCGAAGGCACGCGCCGCATGCGCACAGCCGAACAGGGTATAGAGCAGCTTCAACAGTATGTTGACACCCTGATCATCATTCCAAACCAGAACCTGTTCCGGGTTGCGAATGAAAAAACCACGTTCGCAGATGCCTTCCAGATGGCGGATGATGTTCTGCGCAATGGTGTGCGTTCGATCACCGACCTTATGATGGTTCCGGGCCTTGTGAACCTTGACTTTGCCGATATCCGCACTGTGATGAGCGAAATGGGCAAAGCCATGATGGGTACCGGCGAAGCATCGGGTGAAAAACGTGCACTTGAGGCGGCTGAAGCCGCAATAGCCAATCCGCTTCTTGAAGATGCTTCGATGAAGGGTGCCCGTGCGGTCCTCATCAACATCACCGGCGGCATGGACATGGCGCTTTATGAAGTTGACGAAGCTGCCAACCGTATTCGCGAAGAAGTCGCATCCGAAGCCAACATCATCTTTGGTTCGACCTTTGATCCGACCATCGAAGGTGCCCTTCGCGTTTCTGTCGTGGCAACCGGCATCGACGCCGAAGAAGTCCGTCGTCCTCAGCCGACCACGGTTTCCGTTGCACAGCCTGTGGCACAAAAATCGGCCGAACAGCCAGCAGCCGCACCGTCCTTTGCACAGCATGGTGCCGGCAACGCAGCAGCCGCGGCCGCTGAAAGTACCGGCGCAGGTGATTACGCCGGCGGTGGATCAGTTGACCACATCCCGGCTGATCGCTTTGCCGCAACCGGCAGCGCACAGCAACCGGAAATCAGCCATCAGGCCGAAGCACAGGAAACCGGTTCGATTGAAATGGGCCAGACGGTTCTCAAGCCGAAACCTGTTCTGCGCGCTGACAAGCCGACCGAAAAAACCAACAGCAACGGCGACATGGCTTTCATCCCGCCACGCGCTGTAACGCCAAGCCAGGCTGAGCACACCTCACACAGCCCGGATGTGTTCGAAGCAGCCGATGCCCAGAACGCAACCTCGCCGCGTTCGGTACTCAGCAGCCTGTTTGGCAAGAACAAAACCGCCAAGGAACCGCAACACCATGCGGAACCGAAGGTCTCGCAGCCGCAAGCACCGGCACCACGCCAGACCGAGATGCCCCTTGGCGAAGACAGAGAACCTGTCATGAAGAAGGAACCCGCTTCCCGGGGTAAGACGCAAGGCGCGTCGGATGACCTTCTTGAGATCCCGGCCTTCCTTCGTCGTCAGGCCAACTGACGACGATCTCCGCGCGAAGATGGGGAAGGCTTGATGCCTTCCCCTTTTTTTTGAATGCACCAGAGTAGATGACGCAGTATTGCGGTGATTGTGATCAAAGCCCCGGGGCCGGACGGTTACAGACTGCAAAAAGACATCGAGATAAACCCAATTTTACTATTTATTTTCAGTTATTTACGAAGTTTACAAAGCGTAACAAAGAGTGATTTGAGTGATTGTGTGTTCGTCAGTAATGTCTGAAACTAACAAAGCAGGGGCCGATGGCTTTAAACATGCTTTGACCGTGATTGATGACAAACTGAATGACCTGATTTGGGGGTTCCTGTGAACAAAATTGCCGATCTTGGTTCTGCCATAGCGCAGAAAGACCTTTCCGGCGACGGCTATGTAGCCCAGCGAACATTGAAGGCCTCCATCGGTTGTGCAGGTGTCGGTTTGCATTCCGGCCAGAAGATCCGCATTACCCTTCACCCTGCCCCTGCTGATCATGGCATCGTATTTCGCCGCACGGACCTGGATGACCAGCCGCTGTTTCCGGCACGTTACGATGGCGTGATCGATACCCGCCTTTGCACATGTCTTGGCGATGCATCCAAGGGCATCAAGATCGGCACCATCGAACATCTGATGGCCGCCCTTGCCGGATCGCGCATTGATAATGTCCTGATCGACATTGATGCCGACGAAGTCCCGGTCATGGATGGCAGTTCTGCGCCGTTCAACTTCCTGATTGATTGCGTTGGCATTGAAGAGCTTGGTGCTCCGCGTCAGGTCATTGAAGTCCTCAAAACTGTAGAAGTCGAATATAACGGCTGCACCGCGCGGATCGAACCTGCCAGCGGGTTCGAGATCGATTTCGAGATTGATTTCGCCAGCAAGGCGATCGCCAACCAGCGCATGTCCGTAAAATTCGATGACGGCGTGTTTGTTGCCGATATTGCCCGTGCCCGTACCTTTGGCTTCCTGCACGAAGTCGAAGCCATGCGTTCTGCTGGTCTTGCCCGTGGTGGTTCGCTTGATAACGCGGTTGTCCTGTCCGGTGACGAAGTCATGAACGAAGAAGGCCTGCGTTACGAAGACGAATTCGTCCGCCACAAGATCCTTGATGCGCTGGGCGACCTTTATACCGCAGGCAAGCAGCTTCAGGGCAAGGTTACGGCCTATAAATCCGGCCATCACGTCAACAACCTGCTTTTGCAGGCGTTGCTGGCTGATGAAGATGCCTATCGCGTTGTTCCGCTGACCAAGTCTGCCCTGCGCGGCGTATCCGAACCGATTCTTGCCACCGCCTGATGTCAGGCGCTGGCTGTCCCCTGCTCCTGAAAATGGCGGCCCCTGTGGTCGCCATTTTTGTTTTCAGGGTTGGTTTTGCACCTGCAGATGATGGCGATGAATTTCGAGATCAAAGAAAAGTCTGCATTTGACGACACAACCACTTGCCCAAGCACGCCCTTCACATGATATAGTCCGGCGGATTTTCTGGTGAATGCGTCACAAATTTCGAGGATAGGTCACAGTGCTAAGTACCGTTCGCGCCAAACAGATCATTGCCACCTGCGGCCTGTCGCTGATGCTTGCGGCATGTTCAAGCAATGAGGCGCCGGAATATGTCGAACGCCCGGTTTCCGAACTGTATAACGGCGCGCAGGACCTGCTGGACGCCAAGGAATACCAGCAGGCCGCCGAAGCGTTTGACGAGGTGGAACGCCAACACCCCTATTCGGTATGGGCAACCAAGGCGACACTGATGTCGGCCTATGCCTATTATCAGGACAACGAGTATGACGATGCGATCAGTGCACTGGATCGCTTCATTTCGCTCCATCCGGCGAACCCGGATGTGCCATACGCCTATTACCTCAAGGCGCTGTCCTACTATGAACAGATTTCTGATGTTGGCCGCGATCAGCAGATGACCCAGCACGCCATGGATGCACTTGATGACGTCATCCGCCGTTTTCCGGACAGTAAATATGCCCGTGACGCCAAGCTGAAAAAGGACCTGACGGTCGATCACTTGGCCGGCAAGGAAATGGATGTTGGGCGCTACTATCAGGACCGCAACCAATATCTGGCCGCGATCAACCGTTTCAAATCGGTGATCGAAAACTATCAGACCACAACCCACGTGCCCGAGGCCCTTGCGCGCCTGACGGAATGCTACCTCTCGCTTGGTCTGGAGGGCGAGGCCAAACGCACTGCCGCGGTCCTTGGTCACAACTTCCCGGGCAGCGAATATTACAGCGAGTCCTATAGCCTTCTGCTGGGCGAGGACGCCCCGGAGCGCGAGGAGGAAAGCTGGTGGGATTCAACAACAAACTCCATTTCCAGCCTGTTCTGAATTCAGGTAACCGAACCACAACAAACCCAAGGGATTGCTTGACAATCGGCCTTGCAACAATATAGAACAAAAAAAGAACAACCCGTGGTTAACACCTGAAATTACTGCACTTTGACCAAACATCATTGTCGCAGTCGAATTGAGACCGTTTCGCCTTCGCAAGGCTTGCAAGGCGGGGCGGGATTGGGCACTCTGCAATTTCACAAACGAACTAATAGGTCCTGAACCTAGCTGTACCTGTCTGCTGCTCCGTTAACAACATCAGTACCCAGCAATGCTTCGACGCCTCAGCATTCGGAACGTCGTCCTTATCGATAAACTGGATCTCGATTTTCACGATGGACTAAGCGTCCTCACAGGTGAAACCGGTGCCGGTAAATCGATCCTGCTTGATTCGCTTGGACTTGCCTTGGGCGCGCGTGCAGACAGTGGCCTTGTCCGCCATGGGTGCGACAAATGCAGTGTTACGGCAACCTTCAACCTGCCACAGGGACATCCGGTTTTCAGACTTCTTTCCGATCAGGACATTGACCTTGAAGGCGAAGACCTTGTCGTTCGCCGCGTAGTGACGGCCGATGGTCGATCACGCGCCTATGTGAACGATCAGTCGGTCTCGGTTGGGCTGCTGCGCGATGTTGGCAATTACTGCGTTGAAATTCAGGGCCAGTTTGATCAGCACGGACTTCTGGATCCGACCACCCACCGCGCGACCCTTGATGCGCATGGCAATCTTGGAACGCTTGCGATGACCGTGCGCGACCACTGGCGCGCCTGGCGAGAAACGCAAAAGGAACTCAATGCCGCGCGGGCCCGGATCGAAAAAGCCCGTGAAGAAGAAGAATGGCTGCGTCATGCCGTGGACGAGCTTGAAAAGCTCGCCCCCGAAGAAGGCGAAGAAGAACGTCTTGCCGAGGAACGCCAGTTCCTGATGCATGGTGAAAAGCTGGTTGCTGCCCTTAATGACGCCGGATCGGAACTTTCGCGTGGCAAGGGTGCTGAAAGTGCGCTTAGAAGTGCGCAGCGCTGCCTTGAACGTGCACTTGAAAAGGCCGATGGCCGGTTTGAACCGATCATCGAGGCCCTTGACCGTGCTGCCATCGAACTTGAAGAAGCCAACCGGTCAATTTCGGCAACGCTGGCGGACCTTAACCTTGATACCGGCCATCAGGAAAATGTCGAGGAACGTCTGTTCGCCCTGCGTGCTGCGGCGCGCAAATATGATGTTCCCGTCGATGGCCTTAATCCCCTGATGAAGGACTTCCGATCCCAGATCGATCAGCTTGAGTTCGGGGAGAAGGAACTGGACCGCCTGACGGCAGCCGTTACGGAACATCGCGACGCCTATATCACGGCTGGTGAAAAGCTTCATGCGGCGCGCAAGGAAGCCGCCGCCAAACTTGATGGCGCCATCAATGCCGAACTGCCGCCGCTGCGTATGGAAAAGGCGCGCTTTGTTACCGACATTGCCAAGCTTGAAGAAGCCGACTGGGGGCAGGATGGCATTGACCGGGTGCAGTTTACGGTCGCGACCAACCCCGGCAGCCCACCGGGGGCGCTTAACAAGATCGCATCGGGCGGGGAGCTTTCGCGGTTCCTTCTGGCACTCAAGGTCGTTTTGGCACGCGTATCAGCCGTGCCCAGTCTGGTCTTTGACGAAGTTGACAGCGGTGTTGGCGGCGCAACGGCAGCCGCCATTGGTCAACGCCTGCACCTGCTGGCTCAGGAACGTCAGATCCTTGTCATTACGCACAGCCCGCAGGTCGCAGCCCGGGGTCGCACGCATTTCTATATTGCCAAGCGCGAGGCAGAAGGCACCATGGTGACCCGCGTCGATGCCCTTGTCGACGGTGCCCGGCGCGAGGAAATTGCACGCATGCTGGCCGGTCATTCCGTGACCGCCGAGGCACGCGCAGCAGCAGACAGCCTGCTTGAACAACCCAATTGACCCCGACGCCAACGCGTCGGCCCAACCTTGAATACGGAACAAAAAGAATATGAACGCCGAACACGCGTCAAACATGTCCGAACTTCCTGAATTGCCGTCTTCAAGCACGGAGGCGCGCAAACAGCATGCAGAGATTTCTGAACGTATTCGGTCTTATAACGAGGCCTATCACGTGAATGACGATCCGCTGGTGTCGGATGCAACATATGACGCGCTGTTTAACCGCCTGATCGAACTTGAATCCCACTATCCAACGCTTAAGAAAAACAGCCCGACACAAGAAGTCGGTGCTGCCCCGGCAGAGGGCTTTGCCAAGGTCAAGCATGCCCGCCCGATGCTGTCGCTTGGCAATGCATTTTCGCGTGAAGACATTGTTGATTTTCTGGCGCGTATCCGCCGGTTCCTGAACCTGACGGCGCACAGCCCGGTCGAAGTAGTTGGCGAACCCAAGATCGATGGCCTTTCCCTGTCGCTGCGTTACGAGAACCGGGAACTTGTCACCGCAGCCACCCGTGGTGATGGATCAGAAGGCGAAGATGTTACTGCCAATGTCGCCCACATTGACGACATCCCCAAGATCCTTCCCGGTGACGCGCCCGATGTGGTCGAAATCCGTGGCGAAGTTTATATGGCACGTTCTGCCTTTCAGAAACTGAACGCAACACAGGCAGAAACAGGCGGCAAAACCTTTGCCAACCCGCGCAACGCCGCGGCTGGCTCCTTACGCCAGCTTGACCCGTCAATCAGTGCCAAACGCGCGCTTCGTTTCTTTGCCTATAGCTTTGGCGAACTTTCCGAAAGCCTGGCCCAGACCCAGTGGGATTTCCTCAACAAGGTCGAAGGATGGGGTTTTGTCACCAATCCGCTGACCCGGTTGCTGAATGATGCTGATGACATCATGGCGTTTTACGATGAACTGGCGACACAGCGTCCTGACCTTGATTACGACATTGATGGCATCGTCTATAAGGTCAACGACTTTGAACTTCAGCTGCGCCTTGGTTTTGTCAGCCGTTCGCCACGCTGGGCAATTGCCCATAAATTCCCGGCCGAAAAGGCACGCACCCGCCTGAACGCCATCGAAGTACAGGTTGGCCGCACCGGCGCGCTAACGCCCGTCGCCCGTCTGGAACCCGTCACGGTTGGCGGCGTGGTTGTTTCCAACGCCACCCTTCATAACCGTGACGAAATCGAACGTCTTGGTGTGCGCGTTGGCGACATGGTGGTCATTCAGCGTGCCGGTGACGTCATCCCGCAGGTGGTTGAAGTCATCCTTGATGAACGCCCGGAAAACATCACCGAGTATCAGTTCCCCGATACTTGCCCGAAATGCGGCAGCCACGCCATGCGCGAAGAAGGTGAAGCCGTCACCCGCTGCACCGGTGGCTTGATCTGCCCAGCACAGGCCGTTGAACGCCTGAAACATTTCGTGTCGCGCAACGCCTTTGATATCGATGGCCTTGGCGCCAAAAATGTCGAGGCGTTCTTTGAGCTGGGCTGGCTGAAATCGCCTGGCGATATTTTCCGCCTTGAAAGTGATCATGGCGATGCCATTCGCAAGCTTGAAGGTTGGGGCGAAAAATCTGCCACCAAGCTCTTCGATGGCATCAATGAACGCCGGACCATTGGGCTCGACAAATTTATCTATGCACTTGGCATTCGCCAGATCGGGCAGGCCACGGCAAAACTTCTCGCCCGTCATTACGGATCCCTTGCCGAATGGCGCGCAGCAATGGTTGCCGCCAATGAAGCCGACAGTGAAGCCGACAGTGAAGCGCTTCGTGAACTGATCAATATTGATCAGATCGGCCCGGGTGTGGCCAAGGATCTGATTGAGTTCATGGCCGAAGATCACAACCGCGAGGTTCTTGATGATCTGCAAAACCTTTTGACCATCACCGACGTCGAAGCCCCGACCGTCAGCGACAATCCGGTCAACGGCAAGACCGTGGTCTTTACCGGCAAGCTTGAGCTGTTTTCGCGTAATGAAGCCAAGGTCAAAGCCGAAAGTCTTGGTGCAAAGGTTGCCGGATCGGTTTCGGCAAAAACCGATTATCTGGTTGCGGGACCAGGTGCCGGTTCCAAATTAAAGAAAGCAGAAGAATTAGGTGTTACAGTGCTTGATGAACAAGGATGGCTTGATCTGATTGCAGTTGAATAAAAACGTTCTCACTGGGGAAGTGTGCTGATGGAAGACCTTGGAAATTTCTTTCGCCGTTATGTCGACGCCCATCTCAAGCTCGAAGAAAATGCGCTTGATGATTTCTTTCACTTCCCGTGCCTGATCAACGATCTGTCCGGTGTTCAGGCAATTGCGAACTCGTCAGACCTGCACAAATATCACCAGTCCTTTTTCGAAGAACTGAAAAACGCTGATCTGGCCATGGCAAAATCCATGGTCGTTGAACAACATTCCGCCCTTCCCGGTGGCGCGCGCGCGATTGTTTCGTTCCGTTTTGGCAATTCCGAAAACAACCTGATCTTTGATTGCGACTATGCATTTGCGCTGCTCAAGCAGGATGACCAATGGAAAGTCATCTTCGCGCAGCTTGATGAAATCAGATACAGCGACCTGTATTGAGGCACGCATGGTGCCCGCACTTCCCCTCTGCCTGATCAGACTGGCCCTTGCCCTGATGCTGGGATGTATTCCCGCTATGGCACAGGCCGATCCGGACTTTGACACGCTGTCAGGTCCGGCACGTGCGATTGATGCCGATACGCTCGAATTCGGTTTCAAGCGCATTGACCTTTGGGGCGCGGATGCCATGAACCGTTTTCAACAATGCCGGATAAACGGTCAAAGCACGGCTTGCGGGGCAGAGGCATGGCAGCTTACCACCAACCTTCTGGTCGCCACCCCGGTCACCTGCGAGGTGCGCGGCAAGAACCGATATCATCGCAACATGGCCGTGTGCCACAATGCCAATGGGGTTGATATCGGCCAAAGCCTGATTCTGCGTGGCTTGGCCGTTGCCCGCCCCGATCAGATGCCGGAATATGAAGCCTATGAGAATCAAGCCCGGCAAGCCCGCAGCGGTGTCTGGGCCGGGGAGTTTATCGACCCGCTTAAATGGCGGCGCGGTGAACGCCTGCCCGAACATGAAATTGAAGTTCGTCGTTGGCAGCGCGAAGAATAGGCGCCCGGAGAATTCCATCTGTTAGCGCTGCGACGCCCCACCAGAACCAAATGGTCTTGCCAGCAAACGCCCCAATCCCGCCAGCGTAAAACTGTTCTTGAGGGACGCCACACCCAGTGTAACGACGACAAACCCGATCAACTGCGGTACGGTCAGGACTTCACCAAGGAAGAGCCATGCGGCAAAGAATGTCATGGCCGGACCGGACAGCGAAATCAGCGATGCCTGTGTCGCCCCGACCCTTCGGATGCCTTCATAAAGCAGGAAAAACGGGATTACTGTGCAAAAAATCGATATGCCCGCCGTCCACAGGATACCAACCGGGTTCAGGTTCAGTGGGTTTTGCATCATCAGCGCATAAACCATCATGCAGATACCAGCCGCAGTGTTGATCAGGGCGGCAAAATGCATGGAACCGATGACCGCAATCATCCGTTGCCCAAAATAAAGATAAACCGCATAGGTCAGGGCAGAGCCAAACGCCCACGCAGCCCCATACCACAATTGATCTGACACCCCGCCAAACCCATCGGGCGCAAGCACCAACACCAAGCCACCATATGTCACAACAAAGCAGACAACTTGCGGAAATGGCGGGAAACGCCTTTTGTGAACGGCTTCAAGGATCATGACCACAGCCGGGAACGTAAACAGCACGATCCGCGAAACGGTAACATCAATCAGCGATACCGCCGTGAAGTCGAATAGAGCGGCAAGAAAGAACAACCCGCCATACAGAGCACCCCATGCCACATCGACCGGCTTCATTTTACGTTCGCCCGGCCGGTTCTTGCCAAACATGAACACGCCCAGCCAGAAAAACGGCATGGCAATCAGGAAGCGCAACAGCAACAAACCATCCACCGTCATACCTGTCGCATAGACAAACTTCGCCAAAAGCCCCTTCATCGCCAGGGCAACGGTTGCCAGCAAGACAATGGTCAGCGCTGACCCTGCAGGCGAGATGACAGACGACGTCGTTGTCTCTGACGTACTTTCCTTGGCACACTGACCTTCCGGTCCGGACGGATTAGACAACGGTGTTGGATGCGACGGTGGCGTCATTGAAATTCTCCGATCCTCTCTTGGTTGCCATAGTCCCCTGCAAGCTGTCATTATTCAATTCGAATTAATTGCTATCAGATATCAGCTTTGGCTATATCTTATTGAGACACCACTACTGTTTCCCCGCGCAGGACCGCCACACATGGATATCAAACAACTTAGAAGTTTTGTGCATATCGCCGAACTCGGAAGTCTGTCACGCGCAGCTGAACGCCTGAACCTGTCGCAGCCCGCGCTTAGTCGGCAGCTTAATCTGCTTGAAGAATCACTGGATACGAAACTTCTCGAACGCACCGGCCGTGGCGTCAAACTGACCGAAGCGGGGCAAATGCTTGCGGAACGGGCACGCGTTATCCTGACCGACCTTGCCCGGCTTGAGGCGGATTTATCGGCCCGCAGCAGTCAGGTTACCGGCCATGTTCATGTTGGCGTTCCCCCAAGTGCCGGGATCGTCATAACAGGGGCGCTGATTGAAAACCTGCGTGATCGCTATCCGGACCTGAATGTGACGGTTGCCGAAGACCTGACCGGTGATGTGCAGGAAGGATTGCTTTCAGGACGGCTTGATATCGGGATTCTGCATGATGGCATGATTTCACGCAGCTTGTATGCTGAACCGTTATGGCGCGAAGACCTGTTTTTGATTTCCCATCCATCACAGGTGGGCGAACAGGAAACTGAAATCGCATATGAAGATGTCCTGTCCCTGCCCCTGATCATGCCAACCAACAAACACGGATTGCGGGCCATGATGCAGGAAGCCGCTTTCCGTGCCGGTCGCCCCCTAACCCCGGTGGTCGAGGCCGACGCCCTTCGCGTGCTGATTGATCTTGTTACCCGCAATCTCGGACATACTGTCCTGCCACGCAGTTCGCTTGTTCAGGAACTTTCAACCGGGCGGCTGACGGCTCGGCGCATTACAAATCCGCAACTGTCACGCAAGGTGATGTTATCGTGGTTGCAGGAACGCCCGCTCAGCGCGGGCGGCAAGGCCGTGGTCGATACATTGCGTGATCTTGCCGGTACGGTCCCGATGGCCAATCAATAGATGCCCAGCCGGCTGCAAACAAAAGCCCCGAACGGATTATGGTCCGCTCAGGGCTTTCGGTATGATATGTGGCGCCGGGATCAGACAGGTGCCTGACTGTCCGAAGACTTTTGCCAAAGGTTGATGCCCGCATCCCCTGCATACTTGTCGATCTCAGCCAGTTCTTCTGCACTGAATTCAAGGTTATCAAGGGCATCAAGACTGTTATCAAGCTGCTGAACATGGCGTGCACCGATCAGGGCAGAAGTCACCTCTGGACGGCGCAGCACCCAGGCAATCGCCATTTGAGCCAGTGTCTGACCACGGCGTTTGGCGATTTCATTCAGGGCACGAACACGATCAAGGTTTTCATCCGACAACATTCCCGGCTGGAAAGATCCTTCGAGTGCGGCACGGGAGTCTTCCGGCACGCCGTTCAGATACTTGTTGGTCAGAAGCCCTTGGGCGAGCGGCGAAAAGGCAATACAGCCCATGCCAAGCTCAGAAAGGGTATCAAGCAAACCATCCTCGACCCAGCGATTAACCATCGAATAAGACGGCTGATGAATGACACATGGAGTTCCCATGTCTTTAAGGATCGCATGCGCTTCGCGGGTCATTTCCGGTGAATAGGACGAGATCCCGACATAAAGCGCCTTGCCGGACCGCACGATCTGATCAAGTGCGCCCATGGTTTCGGCAAGCGGGGTGTTGGGATCGACACGGTGGGAATAAAAGATATCGACATAGTCGAGCCCCATCCGTTTCAAGCTTTGATCAAGGCTTGAAATCAGATATTTGCGCGATCCCCATTCCCCGAACGGTCCTGGCCACATGCGGTAACCTGCCTTGGTCGAAATGATCAGTTCATCACGATGGCTTTTCAGATCCTGGGACAGAACCTTGCCAAAGTTTTCTTCGGCCGAACCCGGCGGCGGGCCATAGTTATTGGCAAGGTCAAAATGGAACACGCCACGATCAAAGGCGCGACGGATCATCGCCCGTTGGGTTTCATAAACGTCCACACCACCGAAATTCTGCCACAGACCAAGTGTGATTTTCGGCAGAAGCAATCCACTGCGCCCACAACGGTTCCAGTTTTCGTCGTTATAGCGATCAGGGTTAGCCATCCACTGGGCTTCGACTTCAGCCATACATTCCTCCTGCTTTCAGAAGCGGTTTACCGCTTTTCTTGAATCGATCCAATGCCGCTTTAATAGGGCATTCGATCCTGTTTGTCAGCGCCAAGTCCGTGGCGTGAACTCAATCTGATTTCTTTTTGATTGGTGCAGTTGCCTTTTGCAGCCATTCCCGATGGTCATCGTCAAGATCATCGGCATACATCGCATAGACCTGTGCGTGGTAATCGTTAAGCCACTGCAGCTCGTCCCTGCTCATCAATTCGGGATCAATCAGCTTGCGTTCAATCGGCGAGAACGTCAGCGTTTCGAAGCCAAGCATCTTGCGGTCCGCACCGATTGGCGCGTCAATTTCTGTTACCGCAATCAGGTTTTCGATCCGGATGCCGTATTCGCCTTCCTTATAGAAGCCCGGTTCGTTCGAAAGGATCATGCCCTGTTTTAGCGGCACCTTGTTCGGCGCCTTGGAAATACGTTGCGGACCTTCATGCACACCAAGATAACTGCCAACGCCGTGGCCTGTGCCATGGTCAAAGTCCAGCCCGGCCTCCCATAGCGGCATGCGGGCCAAGGTATCAAGCTGCTGACCTGTTGTTCCCACCGGGAACACGGCACGGGCAAGGGCGATATGGCCCTTAAGCACGCGGGTAAAGCGGTCACGGTGTTCCTGTGTCGGTTCGCCGATGACGGTTGTTCTGGTGATATCGGTGGTGCCATCCAGATATTGCGCACCGGAATCAATCAGGAAAATTTCGCCCGGCGTCAGGTTACGGTTGGTTTCCGGGGTATTCCGATAATGACATAGCGCCCCGTTCGGGCCACTGCCTGGAATGGTCTCAAAACTGGAATCACGGAATAGCGGATCTTCGGCACGCATCGACAGCAGCATGTCTGCAGCAGCACGTTCGTCGATGTCACCACCGCTTGCGGCTTCATCAAGCCATTTGAAATACCGAATGATCTTTTCTCCGTCGCGCTTGTGCGCCTTGCGCGATCCTTCGAGCTCGACGTCGTTCTTGCATGCCTTGGGAATAGCAACCGGATCGCGCCCAACGCGCACGGTTGCGCCCGCCTCAGCCAGTTGCATCCGCAACCAGTCGGCAGCAGTCGCTTCATCCAGCCGCACCGATTGATTGCCCATCGACCGCAAAGCGTCTGCAAGTTCCCCCGGCGCACGCAGATTTGCTTCGCCCGACAACCATGCGACGGTTTCGGCAGCAATTTTGCGTTCATCCATGAAAAGATCGACCGATGCATCACCATTAATGATTGCATAGCCAAGCGCAAGCGGTGTCTGCGGCACATCGGCACCACGGATATTCAGAAGCCACGCAATGCTGTCAGGTGCGGACAAAATGGCACTGTCACATGATATACGCGACAGGATTTCAGCAATCTGGGTGCGTTTTTCAAAACTGGATTTCCCGGCATATTCCATCGGATGCGGTCGGACAGGCCCCAGCGGCAAGTGCGGTTGCGCATGCCAGATTGCATCTATTGGATTGGTATCAATGGCAACCAGTTCCGCGCCAGCAGCTTCACATGCAGAACGCAGATGCGTGGCCTGTTGCACGGTATGCAGCCAAGGATCATAGGCCAGTTTTTGCCCGGATTTCAGATTGTCGTGCAACCATCCCACCACCGGCTCTTCTACCAGATGGCGGTATTCAAACAGGTCACGGTTAACTTGCTGGCGCACCTGAATGGTATAGCGTCCATCAACAAAAACCGCCGCCTTGTCGCTCAGAACAACAGCCGCCCCGGCTGAACCGGTAAAGCCGGTCAACCACGCCAGACGTTCGGCGCGCGCGGGAACGTTTTCGCCCTGATGTTCGTCCGCACGCGGCACGACGAACCCGTCAACACCCTTCGCCGCAAGGTATTTGCGCAATGCATCAAGCCGATGGGCTGAGTCAAAACCGTCCTTGGCCATTTTGAAAAGCGTTTTGCGTTCATAACGAAGTGCCAGCAACTCGGCGCGCAATTCGTCATCCGGGGATGGACAGATCAGATCGATCCAGTCTTCTCGCGTACTGCCTTCGGCGGCGGCCAGAACACCGTCAACCAGATCAATGACAGCGCTGACATCCTTGTCGACATTGGCGGCTTCAAGCAGTTTGGCAAGTTGAGCATCACCGGAAATGGCCATGAAGGTCCTCTTTAATCATGTGGGGCATCGGGTGGGTGGTACGTACGACTTATGTAAGGGTTAGTACCGATATCACGCAAGCACCAAAGCTATCAGCACTATGCTACGTCATTTTTCATCCCGGAAACACCTGTGCATGCATCCGGCGTATGAATGCCTTGCAACCTTCGCAATGCAAATTAGCCAAAGGTTAACGTATGACATTCCCGTGACAAAAAGATGGCCCGTCGGGACGTCAATTTGCTGGAGACCATGAACGGTGATCCGTTTTCCAATTACTGCCTTGAGCGTCATACAATCTCGTCGTCGCCAGACGGCCTATGACGGCCTTGAGCGCCTGACCCTGGGTCAAAAAGCAGCGCTCGGCCTTGATACTGGCCCTGCCCATCTGGCAGACGACATCGCTGATCGTATTCCATATGATCAGCACGACGCCCAAGACACGGAATAATGGATCAGTCCCGCCCGGGTTGGTCTGATATCAAATGACGAAGCGCAGGATCACGGTTCATGATCCTTGCGGCATTTTTGTCTTTTTCCCTCTGAAACGGCCCTGCTTCTCCACAGCAGGGCCGTTTCTTTTTGACCGGCTCCGACCCTGCGCGCCATAGTGATCAGAACACCATGTCATGATGCGGAGTGGAAATGGCCAAGACAGTTCTGATCACCGGTGGGTCGCGTGGCATTGGACGTGCCACCGCCGTCTTGTTCGCAGCCAAGGGATGGAACATCGCTTTCAGTTTTGTCGGCAATCAGGAAAGCGCAGATGAAACCTGTGCAATGTGTGAACGGGTGGGGGTCACCGGCAATGTGATTGCCCGCAAATGCGACGTCCGAAACGAGGAAGAAGTCATCGCACTGTTTCAAGCCGCTCGCGACCGATTTGGTTCCATTGAAGGCGTCGTTAACAACGCTGGCATCGTGGCCCCGCAAAGTACGCTGGCAGACATGGATATTGAACGCATGAAGACCGTGTTTGATACCAATGTGCTCGGTACTTATCTGGTCGCGCGCGAAGCTGCACGGATCCTTCATTCCGGAACAGCCATCGTCAACGTCTCTTCGGTCGCGGCAAAACTTGGATCACCGGGTGAGTATATCGACTATGCCGGATCAAAAGGTGCAATTGACACCCTTACCACAGGTCTTGCCAAAGAACTCGGCCCAATGGGCATTCGGGTCAATGCCGTGCGGCCGGGCATTATTGAAACTGATATTCACGCCAGTGGTGGCCGGCCAGAACGAATTGCTGAACTTGGCCCGGCGTGCCCGCTCGGACGTGCCGGAGATCCCAAGGAAGTCGCACAAAGTATCTTTTGGCTCATCTCGAACGATACGTCCTATGTTACTGGCAGCATTGTGGATGTTTCAGGCGGGCGGTAACCCGACATTCTTTGCCCGGTTACTCTACCGGTTTCAAACCTGCGCTGTCTTTCGCCTTTGCTGGCGGAGAGGCGGAGCTTGATGGCTTTTCGGTTTTACTGGCATCGTCAAACACGGCCGCCAAGCCATCATGCAATTCAATGATATCAAGCGGCTTGGACATGATGCGCGCAACACCAAGCGCCTCAAATGAGGCCGTCACTTCGTCAGAGGCATATCCCGTCATGACGACGACAGGAATATCATTGCCCGCTTCGCGAAGTTTTTCGATCAATTTGTGACCGGTCATGCCGGGCATCGTTTGATCCGTCAGAAGCCCGTCAAAATCCGCATCCGGTGCGCTCAAGGCATCCAGGGCAGTGGCAGCATCGTTAAAGGTTTCCACGGAATAGCCGATCCGGCCCAACATCCGCGCGCAAAGCTTGAGGTTCTTTTCCTCGTCGTCGACAACGGCAAGATGCCCGCCAGAACTGGCCAACAAACCTTGTGTATCGCGTTTCTCGTCTGTGGCTTCACGGTCATGTTCCGGTAACAGGATGGAAAACCGCGTCCCCTGCCCCAGACGGCTATAGACCGAGATTTCGCCTTTATGCCCGGAAATAATCCCATGCACGGTCGACAGACCAAGTCCGGTCCCCTTGCCGGGCTCCTTGGTCGTAAAGAACGGATCGAATATTTTTTTGGCTGTTTCCGGGTCCATCCCGGCACCGTTATCAAGAACACTGATCTGGATATAGTGTCCGGTTGATAACAACGGATGGACTTCAAGACTGTCTTCGGTGACTTCGAACCTGCTGGCCTTCACACAGATTTCACCGTGATCACCAATGGCGTGATATGCGTTGGTAATCAGGTTCATCAAACATTGATCAAGTTGTGTGGCATTGCCCATGACGGTCATGGATTGCGCAGCCAGATCAACCCTGAGGGACACACTGGACGGCAGGGAACCGCGCGCAAACCTGACAGCGCCATTAATCATGGACCCGACATCAACTGGCGAACGTTCCGTTTCCGAGTTCCGGCTAAAGGCCAGAATTTGTCGAACAAGGTCACGGGCGCGATCCGCGCCCTGACGAATTTCCAGAACATCTTCACGCAGTGGCGAATCTTCGGGCAGGTCAGTATAGAGCAACTCGGCATAACCGCTGATCGGCTGCAGGATATTGTTGAAATCGTGCGCGATGCCACCCGCCAGGACCCCCATGGTTTCCATACGTTGGGAATGGCGGAGCTGCTGTTCAAGTTTTTCACGCTTGCGTTCAGATTGCAGGCGTTGAAGTTCAGCGGATGCGCGCGATGCGAAGACCTCGACAATGGACTTGGCCAATTGCGGGTCCCCAAGCGGCTTGTCAGACACTGTCACCAGAATACCGATCGGTTGACCTTCGCTATCGTAAAGAGCCGCCCCGACATAACCAACAACATCAATGTCGGTAACCCGTGTGACATCGGGCATCACACTTTTGAAATTGTCCTGGCAGACAAAAACGCCATCTTTGATGACGCGTTCCCCGGCGGATCCAGCTATTGCGAAATCAAGGCCGCTGCGCCCGGTTTCCGGTGAATAGTATGCAACGGATTTAATACGGTCACCGACGATTTCAGCAACGTGGCAATATGTCATACCAAGTGTTTCGCAAAGAACCTGAGTTAGGTTTTCAAAGAACCCTTCACCAACCTGGAAACGAATACCGCGATAAATCGATTCCAGGGTTTCCTGATGGCGCTCTCGCTCTGTTACGTCGAGGGCAAAACTTGCGATACAATCAAGCTCGCCATTCGCATCAAAGATCGGGCTTTCATACCATTCACAGATAATGCGGCTGCCGTCACTCCTGATATTCTCGAACCTGTTATTAACGCTGTCTTTGGTTTCCATGATCCGTTTGATCAACGTATGCAAGCGTACCCGGTCTTCCTCCGGGACAAGAAGTTCGAGCTTCTTGCCGACCATTTCATCCGCACTATAGCCAAACAGTTGGCAAGCCGTTTCATTGACCTCGATGATCGTTCTGTCAGGCTTCCAGTAAAAGACACCGATCTTCGCGTTATTGAAATGCGCGCGCAGACGACGCTGGTTGGCTTCAAGATCTGCCTTGGCGACCTCAAGATCGCGACGATACCGGATACGTTCCGTGATATCGCGGCAACTAACCCTGATCCCGAGATTGCCGCCCTGGCTATCGGCAATTGGTTGCCAGGAGATATCGATACCGACTTTGCGGCCATCCTTGTGGACGCCGGTGAATTCACGGTCGCTTCCCGAAAGACCCTCTAGCCCCTCGTTGATATAGTGGCGCACGCGATCACGATCCTCTGCCGCGACCAATGACAACGGGTAATCCTCAAGCGCAATGCATTCATCAACTGAATAGCCAAGAACACGTTCGACCCCCGGATTTACCCAGATCAGTTTCCCGTCAGGTGCGATCCAGCTTTCCCAGCCATACGTGTAATTGGCAACCGCCTCAAACCGTCGGCGCGAGAAACTGAGTTCGTCATTGGCTTCCATGACGTTTTTCATGCCTGCGGCAGCGGCCAGCAAGGCACCAGCCATATGGGCAAAGACGATTTCTTCGGGTCGCCAGGCTCTGGTTTTCCCAACCGATTCAAAGCATAGAATGCCCATTCGACCAGCGGCCGAAATCAGTGAAACATCCAGGATCGCCTTGACGTTCATTGGAATAAGATAAGCGTCTTTTAGCTCCGAGGTGCGCGGATCATTCACAGCATCTTCTGCATCCACCACTTGGCCGGTCTCAAGTGCCGCGAAATATCGCGGCAAAACCGAGCGCCGAAGTACCATACCTTCATGCGTGGCCGATGGATTGTTGGCATCAAACAACCCAACACATTCCACATCACCATCATCTCTCTGGAGCCAGAGACTTGCACGCTGACAATCCATCAGATTGGCAAAGCGTTTCAAGGTTGGTCGGAATGAGGCGTTCTCAATTCGATCAAGCGACGTGAAATGATTGGCAACTTCTGATGCGCTCTCGCGGATTTGCTCCAGAAACCTTTTGCCAGACATCAATTCGTTTTGCGAACGCAGTTGATCCATACTGGTTTGCAAAAGCGCCTGACGCATCCAGACCACACCAACCACAATAGACGCGGTCATCCAGATGTAACCAAACAGCGCTGAGCCCCAGACCGGCAACGTATGCGGAACAGAGCCGCTATCCGTAATCAGCCCGCCATCCAGCTCGAAAATCCGCATCGCACCGACACCGACGATCGCCAGAAAGCAGAACACCGCGTATCGAATGGTTACCGCAAGCGAACAGAACAGGGCCACGATCACCGTTGCGACAATCATCATCGCCATGCCGCTGGCAGGTGAAAACTTTACGATGTAAAGCAACGACATGCTTGTCATCGCGGCGACAATCACAAAGGACTTGGTTCGCGTCGACAAACGTTTGCGCATCAAAAGGCAGATGATGACAGCAAGGAAAACCAGAAGGTGAACTGCCTCAACCACGATGGACCGCAGGCTGGCCTCACGCAGAACCGAGGAAACCAGCGCGGGCAACCCACCAATAGTCATCACAAACAGCATAAAGTCCGCGATGCGGTTCCTTGTGCAGCTCAGAATGGTATTTAATCTTTTTGGCATCGGCTATGTTGTTCCGTAATCAGACCAACTGGTCGGGCATGCTGTTATAGATGCATTCAAAGCGGCCATGATGCTCGGCAAAAAGTCCCAGAAGCATGGGATCAAACATCTCGGGTGATGTGCGCATGTCGCCTCTGGTGATGATTTCGACAGCATCCAGATGACCGTAAGGCGGTTTGTAGCGGCGCGAACTGCGCAGGGCGTCATAAACGTCTGCCAGCGAGACAATCCGTGCGACCATCGGGATGTCCGCACCTGACAGGCCCGTGCAGTAACCAGATCCTTCCCAATGTTCGTGATGGTGCCGTGCAATGATGGCAGCCTGAGCCAAAACCGGGTTATCGGATGAATTCAGCATCGCAAAACCGATTTCGGTATGGCGTTGCATCACCTTGAATTCCTCTTCGGTCAGTTTCCCTCCCTTGAGAAGCACTTCATCGGGCACCCCGACCTTCCCGATGTCATGCAGAATACCGGCAACCCGAATGATGCGTTGAACGTTCTGGTCCAGCCCTGCCATCTCGGCCAGCAATTGGGAATAGAGCCCGACACGCACACAATGCTCGGCGGTTTCAATATCCCGGTATTGGGAGATCAGGCTGAGCCGGTCGATCATTTCCTGTTCGGCACCGCCCAGCTTGCGACTCATGTCATCAAGGTTTTTTGACTGACTGATATTCTCAAGTTCAAGTTTGCGAACCCGTTCAGCTTCCTGATCGCGTTCCAGTAGTCGCGCCTGCGCATCAAGGACTGCGCGTTCGAGGTCGGCACGTTCAATCGGTTTATCGAGGAATTCCCGTACGCCAAGGCGCAAAGCGGTAACCGCGTCAGACTTGTCACCGTCCCCGGTCAATAGAATGAACTCAAAATCGCGCTTGTATTCATTGATCGCCCGTTTGACGAATTCAAGTCCGCTGCAATTGGGCATGCGAAGATCTGAGACGACCAGTCGAAGAGACGCATCGCTACGCACTTGCGCAAGCGCCTCAAGGCCGTCCGATGCAACGACCACATCAAACCCCGCACGCTCGAGAATGCGCGAAAGCAATTTGCGGATTGGTGGCTCGTCATCGACAACGAGAATGCGGTGTTCGAGTTCGCTCAATCACTCAGCTCCCTTTCTGAGGCACATCCCTACAACCGAATAGAATAAACCTATCCGTAAGTATTGCTTATTGCAATATACGCAAAAGGTGAAGAAGCGGTTCTCAGATTTAACAACAGCAGTTTCCCTTGGTAGTTCACGGGAAAAGCACAAAACCAATGATTGAAAAACGCGGGAGATTTTCTGGTGGGACCGTAATTTTTCCCACCAACATCCATTTTCGTCGCGAATCGACGGTCTGCGGCGCTCGAAAGATAACTTGAAGCCGAAATAAAAAACGGCTGCCCGTCGAATGCGACAGGCAGCCGTCAAAAGCTCGTTTTCAAAGAGGTCAGATTAGCCAACGACCAGCGTTGTCCAGTTTTCCACCTTGAAACGGTTGACCAGAGACAAGCCAACTTCACGGTAGGCAGACAATACGAACTGTTCCTGATGTGCCAAAAGCCCTGAAAGGATCACAACACCATCTTCCGAGAGCGTATTGGTCAGGTCATGCGCCATGCCGCGCAACGGGCGGGCAAGAATGTTTGCACAAACGATGTCGTAATAACCGGCATCGCGGATACGGGAATCCTGAAAACCGTTCGAATGAATGGCGGTGACAAGATCGGCAACCTTGTTGGTTTTGGCATTTTCACGCGCCACGCGAACGGATGCCGCATCAATATCAGCCATCATCACCGGACACCGCCAGGTTTTGGCACAGGCCATGCCCAAAATGCCGGACCCACAGCCCATATCAAGCGCATTCTGACGCGGTCCGCGTTTGGCCAGCCAATCGATTGCAGCAAGACAGCCTTTGGTGGTCTGATGCTCACCAGAACCGAACGCCAGACCGGCATCGACCTGCAAAGCGGTTTTTGATACCGGGAGTTCCTCTTCCCAGTGCGAGCCATGAACAAAGAACCGCCCAACCGAGATCGGCTTGAAGCTGCGCAGGTTTTCACCAACCCAGTCTTTTGGCTCATAGGTGCCAAATGTCACGGTTGGTGTCTCGATCCCGACAGCGGATGCCATGATCGAAACCGCCGTTTCGACAGCGCCCTTGTCAAACATCTCGCTAGCGAACCCCTCAACCCGCCAAGGTGCTGCCGGATCACCATCACGTTCGAAATGCGAAAGCGCATCGCAATAATCAAACAGCGCATCGGCAAAGACTTGCGCATAGGCGCTATCAACTTCGAACTGAAAGTTGTAGCAAAGAACGGGTTCAGTCATATCGCTTCTCGCTTGTGTGGGCGGCGAATGTGCCCTGCCCGGTTAAATCGGTCATCCGAAAATGTTGCCCGGGGCTTACCCCGGCAGGATAAAGCTGTCGACCACTTTCTTCATGCCGACACTTTCAAACTGGATCTCCAGCTTATTGCCATCGACAGCCCGCACGGTGCCCGAGCCGAACTTACGATGGCGCACCGTATCACCCACCTTGTATTTCGACGATTTCGAATTGGTGGAATAGCTGGCTTCACCATCCGGCTTCACATCAATCACGTTCTTGCGTACGCGATCCTGCCAACCACTGGATGCGAATTTGCGCTCCCCGGCACCGGATACCGGATTGCGCGACGGGGTATTGTCGCTGGCCCAACTTGGCATCTTCATCCAGTCATCAGCACCCCAGGCACCGGGCGAATGATTGCCACCATGCCCGCCAAGGCCGGTGTCACTGCTGCGTTCGATATGCTCATCAGGCAATTCATCGACAAAGCGCGATGGCAGGGCCGATTGCCACTGGTTATAGATGCGCCGATTGGCTGCATAACAAATGGTCGCACGTTTACGCGCCCTGGTAATCCCGACATAAGCCAGACGACGTTCTTCCTCGAGGCCCTTGACCCCGCTTTCATCCATTGCGCGTTGATGGGGAAAGACGCCCTCTTCCCAACCGGGCAGGAAAACGTAATCGAACTCAAGTCCCTTGGCGGCGTGCAGGGTCATGATGGTGACTTTTTCCTCATGATCGTTCTGCGCGTTTTCCATCACCAGTGAAACATGTTCCAGGAAGCTGGTCAGGTTCTCGAACTCGCCAATTGCAGACACCAGTTCTTTCAGGTTTTCCAGACGGCCGGGCGCATCAATTTCCTTTGATGTCCGCCACATGTCGCTATAGCCGCTTTCATCCAGAACGGTTTCAACGACTTCGACATGGCTGCTGTTGCCAAGCATCTCGCGCCAGCGTTTGAAATCAGCCAAAAGCCCACCGATGCTTTGGCGCATCTTGGGCTTGAGTTCCTCGGTATCAATCAGATCACGCGCCGCATCCGGAAGCGAGATCGCCTGATCACGCGAATATTGATGCAGGGTTTGAAGCGTTGCCTTGCCCACCCCGCGCTTGGGCACATTGACGATGCGCTCAAACGCCAAACTGTCATTGGGCTGCGCAACAAGTCGGATATAAGCCAGCGCATCACGGATTTCCTGACGCTCGTAGAAGCGTGGGCCGCCAACAACCCGATAAGGGATACCAAGCGTGATCAGCCGTTCTTCAAACTCACGGGTCTGGAAACCGGCCCGCACAAGAATGGCGATCTGCGATGCACCTACACCCTTGCTTTGCAGGGCTTCGATATCTTCACCGATCAGGCGCGCCTCTGCTTCACCGTCCCAAACACCTTTGACAAAGACCTTTTCGCCACTATCGATTTCCGTCCAAAGCTGCTTGCCCAAACGTCCGTCGTTAAACGTGATCAGTTTGGATGCCGCGGCCAGAATATGCGGCGTGGAGCGATAATTCTGCTCAAGACGAACGACTTTCGCGCCCGGGAAATCAGACTCAAAGCGCAAGATGTTGCCAACTTCGGCCCCGCGCCAGCTATAGATCGCCTGATCATCATCACCAACACAGCAGATATTTCGATGAACCATCGCCATTGCGCGCAGCCATAGATACTGGGCCACGTTGGTGTCCTGATACTCGTCGACCAGAATGTAGCGGAAGGTATTCTGATACTGCTTCAGAACTTCCGGATGCTGCTGGAACAGGGTCAAGCAATGCAGCAAAAGATCCCCAAAGTCGCACGCATTCAGGACCTTGAGGCGTTCCTGATAAATCTTATACAGGTGCTTGGCTCCGCCATTGGCGAACTCGACACTTTCATTGACCCGTTCAGGCGTCAGGCCCTTGTCCTTCCAGCGCTGAATGATGCCCATCAGTTGCTTGGCTGGCCATTTTTTCGGATCAATCTGTTCGGCATCCATGATCTGCTTAAGCAGCCGGACCTGATCATCGCTATCAAGGATGGTGAAGTTTGATTGCAGCCCGATCAGTTCCGCATGGCGGCGCAACAGGCGCGCCGAAAGCGAATGGAAGGTTCCCAACCACCAGCCTTCAACAGGACGCCCAAGCGCCTGAGCGACACGTTCCTGCATTTCCTTTGCCGCACGGTTGGTAAAGGTCACCGCAAGGATCTGCTGGGGATGCAGGCGTTCGCTCTGCGCCTTGGTTTCCAGAAGATACGCCAGACGCGTGGTCAAAACGCGCGTTTTTCCGGTGCCTGCCCCCGCCAGAACCAGCAAAGGTCCATCAAGCGTTTCTACAGCATCGCGCTGCTCGGCATTCAGATTGTCGAGATATGCCGGGGTCGGTGTATCGGCCAGACGCATTTCAGGGCTGGCTGCGAATTCATCAATTTCGAAGGGATCATCCATCATGACCGCATATATATCACGCTGTGCGAAGGGGGCCAGTGTCGTTCCATATTGACCCGTTGATTTTTACATTCTGCACCACATTGCGGGCATCAACCAAGCCTTTCGCACCAAGGTTCTCACCAACCAGCCTAGAAACCCAAAAAGGCTTCGAGTTCAGTCACGACACGCGGAGAAGTGTTGCCATCCCATAACGGAATTTTGGCAGGAACACGGGTGCGATTGCCAGAAGCGTGAAGCGCAGACGTGACGGCCTCGGTTAGCTGATCAACCGCGACAAGCCGATTGGTTCCCTGCGTAATGGTGATTGGGCGTTCGGTTGATTTTCGCAGCGTCAGGCATGGAACACCAAGAAGGCTGGTTTCTTCCTGTACCCCGCCAGAGTCTGTGACAACCACACCAGCATCACGCATCAAACTGGTAAACCCGACATAGCCCATCGGCGGCAACAACCGAATGCCTGCTGCGGTCAACTCGTCACTCAAACCCAATGCATTGAGACGCTGTTCGGTGCGCGGATGAAGGACGAAACAGACCTCTTCGTTCCTCGCAAGTTCAACCAGCGCCGCGCATATCTGCCTCAACCGAGCGGAATCATCGACATTGCTTTGGCGGTGTAAAGTGGCAAACACATAACGCCGCTTTTTCAGCCCGGTTTTGCCGACTATATCGGCCTTTTCGATTTGCGCGTCCATCATCGATAATGTATCGGCCATGATATTGCCAACCAGCTTGATGCGGTTTGGCGCGATCCCCTCGGCCCGTAAATTGTCATCCGCATCCATCGACGGGGTCAGCAACAGATCCGCCCTGTGATCAATGGCGATACGGTTTTGCTCCTCTGGCATGGCGGGATCAAAACATCTCAGCCCTGCTTCAAGATGCACGATGGGAATTCGCATTTCAGCTGCAACCATCGCTGCAGCCAGCGATGAATTCACATCCCCTACCACCAAAACCAAGTCAGGCCTGTGATCATGGCAAAGTGCCTCGTAGGCCTGCATCATCTTTGCCATCGGATCACGGGTTTCGCACGATTTCCAACCCAGAACATGATCGGGCGTCGGAAGTCCAAGATCACGCCAGATGTCACTGGTCATAACTGCATCGGCGTGCTGACCGGTGTGAACAAATACCGGCCGGATTATCTGGTGCCCACGCAACGCATGCCATAGCGGTGCGATTTTCATGAAGTTGGGACGCGCGCCCCCAATCAGATGAAGGTGCATTAAAGGCCTCCGAACCCGGCATCATTCATGCTGTCTGTATCATAGGCATATTGCCCGTCACCTTGCACTTATCCGATCGTCCGTTAGGGCTGGCAGGTTATAACCTGTTGGATAATGGGTAAATTATGCCGCTCAAGACAGATAAAATCCCCACAACAGTGATTTTCGGCTGAATGCGAGGCTGATGAGATCAGCAAACATTTGGAAAAGTGCCAATGGTCTTGAAGTTGCATGAATTTTTCCGGTTCGCGTCACGCCTTGCAAAAGCTTCGCCTTTTGTTTGGCGTGGTGCTGTGTATATCCATGAAGAAGGATATTTTTCATGAACAGTCTTCTTGGATTGGGGTTTGGGCTTCCGATATCGTCGCCCAAAACTTCAGTATCTAAGGATGGTGGACCCGAAGGTATCGACAAATACAGCGCATTTAGCGCAACACCACAAAGCAGCAAATCTGCACAACCGACCTTTTATGGCACCAAGTTCAGCGATTTGTCTGACTCGGTGCAGGCGGTCATGCTGGAAATGCAAACAACCGGAAGCGGGTCGACATCCTTTGCCGACGCAATGGCGAATGTTGCTGACCAAAGCAAGGATGCCACTTCCGGTGAAAAGGTCTCCAATGGAGTCTTCTCGTCAAATTCTGATCCGGCCAATGACGATCCTGCAACTGCTGAGCAGGATGCCGAGGAAGAATTCAAATCCGCCCTTCGTGACAGTTTGAGTCCGCCAACAAAGGACGAGAAACGTGACGAAAAGGCCGAGATCGAGAAACGCAACGAACGGCTGGAAATTGATGATGCAGCTCAACAGGCTGCAGCTGACCTTCCGGAAAACGTTGCCGGCCTTGATAGTCGGGTTGCAGCCCAAGTCATGTCTGGTCAACCAGCACGACAGCAACCTGCACTGGCCGCCTGATTTGGCAGGCCTTGACACCTTGAACGGAGCAGCGCGGTATAGCGCTGCTCTTTTTCGTCGCGGATCGCCCACTAGAACAGTTTGGGCGGCGCATCACCGCGCTCTTCGCTTTGCAGTTCAAGCAACGCGTTGTTGTAGGCCATCATCGCGTCCTTTTCATGCACGAAGCCGATGATATGGCGTTCTTCGGCACTGTTAAGAACGGGCAAATGTTCCTCGCCTGTTTGCTCCATCAGTTTGATGGCTTTTTCGATACTGTCTGTACGATACAACACCGGCGGTTTTGAACGTGCGACCTCACCGGCCGTGACTTCGTCACCAAGATTGGGGTCAAATGCGGCGTGGCGCAAATCCGTCAGCGTGATCGTGCCATGCAACTTGCCCTGATCGTCAATCACGAACAGTTCGGAATATGGCGCGTTGATCAGTTTTTCGCGCACGGTGGTCAGCCCTTCTGTCAGCGGGACTGTTTCATATTCGCGCTTCATGATCTCGGCGACCTTGATCGTGCGCAGCAAATTGACTTCCCGACCCCAACGGGTCGACAAACCGCGGCATTTCAACTGCCACTGGAAAAATGACCCACCCTGGAACTGATCCATCACAACGGACGCCAGAACAGACGCCACCATCACGGCCACCGTAAGGGCGTAGTCACCGGTCAGCTCAAAAATGATCAGCGTCGTTGAGATCGGCGCGCCAAGCACAGCTGCCGCCACCGCCCCCATTCCCACAAGGGTGTAAGCCGAATACCCTGATGACAGTTCGGGAAAAGCACTGGTCGCGATAATTCCGAAAGCGCCGCCCAACATAGCACCAAGGAAAAGGGCCGGACTGAACATGCCACCTGCAAATCCGAGCCCCATACAGACAGACACCACAAAACCCTTGGCAATCAGCAAACCAAACAGGAAAGTCAGGTTATAGCTTTCATTGAGCGCGTCGTTCATCGCCCCGTAACCAACGCCAACAATTTGCGGAAAGATCAAAGCAACCAGACCGACAACCAGACCAGCCACAGCTGGCCGCAGCCAAAGCGGTGCATTGGTTCGATTTGCGGTCTTCTGCACGACCGGAATGGCACGCACGACCAGAACGGCGGCAATACCGGCAATAATCCCCAACAAAGCAAAGGCCGGAAATTCCCAGAATGATTGAATCTCATGACCGGGAATAAGAAAAGCGACCTCATCTCCGAAATAGATGCGCGTAATGACTGTGCCGGTCACGGATGCCAGCACAATCGGTGCGAACGCCGTCAAGGCATAGTGGCCAAGTGCCACTTCGTGCGCAAACAATGCACCGGCCAGCGGCGCGTTAAACGATGCGGCCACCGCTGATGCCACGCCACAGCCCAACAGCGTTCGCGACGCCGAACGCCGCAAATGAAGTATCCGTGCAAGCCACGCCCCGAACGACGCCCCCATATGAACGACCGGCCCTTCACGACCGAGCGACGCACCACTGCCCAGCGATAGCGCGCTGGCAATTGCACTTTTGATCCCGCAACGGGTCGACATGCGCGCATCATGGAATGATGCCGCGTCAATCACATCGGCAACTCCATGGGGGCGCTTGTCTGGCAGAAATTTATAGATGAAAACACCGACGATCAGACCACCGACTGTCGGTGCAAGGATAAGTTGCCAGACGGGGATTTCGCTTAGATGACGATGAAGGTCTTCTTCGGCAGTTCCGAAAAACAGCGACTGTATGAACAACAACCCATCACGAAACAGGATCGTCCCGCCCCCGGCCAATGCCCCGACCAGCAAAGCCAAAATCGACAGAACCAGCTGTTCGCTTTTGACGATGCGGCGCAGACGGTTCAGAAAAATGTTCGATTTCAGAAGCTTTTCAGCCATTTCAACTATACCAGGGTTGGCGATGCGAGATTTGGAGTGATCATAGGATCAGCTTTTCCTGCGAATAAAGGGTAAAGACAAGTACCACCACGGTTATTTTCGCATTGCTGACGCCCATTGATTGATCGGGGTGGATATGCAAAAACAAGTGACTTGGATTCAGCGCCCCACAATGTCGCGATCCCGTTTAAGAAAACCGTCATTGCCAAAAACGCACGAAATGCACCATTCTGCGCATATCGCGTAAGAGCAATGCCGCCACCAACCGTTCTCAACGGAACCAAAAATAATGAATGACCCTCGACCAACGGGTACGCAGGCAGCTCGCCCGTTGCCCGGACTTGTTGAATTCATCTGTCTGATGGCGATCACAATCGGCCTTGTTGCCCTGTCGATTGATAACCTTTTGCCGGCCTTTGGCCCGATTGCAGAAGATTTCGGCATCGAGGACGGCAATCGCATGCAGATGCTGATTTATGTCTTCATGATCGCATTTGGCCTGATGCAGATTGTTTATGGCCCACTTGCCGACAGCTTTGGCCGCCGCCCCACGCTTATTGCTGGCCTTGGCATCTATTGCGTCGGCACGGTGATGGCGATCTTTGCCAATAGCTATGAACATCTTCTTATTGCGCGTTTTGTTCAGGGGCTTGGTGCTGCTGCACCAAGGGTACTGACCATGGCAATCACACGCGACTGCTTTGCAGGACGTGAAATGGCGCGCGTCATGTCGTTTGTCATGATGGTCTTCATCATTTTGCCGGTGTTTGCACCGGCATCGGGCAGCCTTATCCTTGCGCTTGCCGACTGGCACATGATCTTTGTCAGCACGCTCGTCCTCGCGATTGCGATTGTGTGCTGGTATCTGCTGCGCATGCCCGAAACACTGCACCCGGAATATCGACACAGACTTTCTTTGCGACGGATCGGTCGCGACATCAAAACCACTGTCACCAATCGTCAGACATTTGGTTATGCCTCGGCAATGGGCATGATGTTCGCCTGCCTGATGGCCTATATCGGATCTGCCCAACAAGTCTTTGAAACCGAAGTATACGGCCTTGGTGTCTGGTTCCCGCTGGTCTTTGGAATGATTGCCGCCTGCATGAGTTTCTCGTCATTCGTCAATGCGCGCCTGGTGCGCAAGATCGGGATGCACAAGATATCGCATATCGCCCTGTTCATCATGACCGCCAGCAGCCTGATCAATGTTCTGATTGCAATCTGGTTTGATGGGCAACCGCCATTGCTGTTGTTTGGCATCGGACTGACCACGATCCTGTTTTGCTTCTCGTTGACCATGCCAAACTTCAATTCACTGGCCATGGAACCGGTCGGTGCGATTGCCGGCACCGCGTCATCGATGATTGGTGTTTATAGTACACTGATTGGCGTGATTGCTGGCGGCATCATCGGCCAGCAGTTCAATGGTACTGTGATCCCGCTTTTGGCTGGTTACTTTGTGTTAGGGCTGATTGCCATCGTGATCGTTGGCATTACCGAGCGCGGCAAGTTTTGTCACGCCACGCACTAGAGCCGTTCAGCACATGCCCGTAAAAAAAAGCCCCGCAGAGTGCAGTCTGCGGGGCTTTTCATCGCGACCGGACAGGCGGTTATTTCGCCTGGCGCGGATCGTAATTCAAATTCGGGGCAAGCCAACGTTCCGCCTCGGCCAAGGTCATGCCTTTGCGCTCGGCATAGCTTTCAACCTGATCGCGTTCAATTTTGCCAAGGCCGAAATACTTGGCATCCGGGTTGGCAAAGTAAAACCCGCTCACCGAGGATGTTGGCGTCATGGCATAGCTTTCAGTCAGTGACACACCAACATTCTTCTCTGCATCCAAAAGATCCCAGAGAATGCCTTTCTCGGTATGTTCCGGGCAGGCCGGATAGCCCGGTGCCGGACGGATACCGCGATACTTTTCGGCAATCAGATCATCATTGCCAAGCGCCTCGTCCGGCGCATAGCCCCAAAGCTCTTTACGAACTTTTTCGTGCATATGCTCGGCAAAGGCCTCGGCGAAGCGGTCGCCAAGAGCCTTGACCAGAATGGCATTGTAATCATCATGCTCTGCTTCAAGCTTGCCAGAGATTTCTTCGACTTCTGGCCCGGCGGTAACAACAAAGGCGCCGATATAGTCGGTCTTGCCGCTGTCTTTTGGCGCGATATAGTCGGCCAAAGCGCGGTTCGGACGCTTGTTGTTCTCGCGATACATCTGCTGGCGCAGGGTATGGAGCATCACCGGCTCATTCTTCTCTGGCGCCGGAGTCACTTCGATATCATCACCTACCGAGTTGGCCGGCCACAGACCGACAACTGCTTTGGGCTTGAACCATTTTTCGGCAACGATTTTTTTAAGCATTTCCTGCGCGTCCGCATAAAGGCTACGCGCCGTTTCGCCGACCTTTTCATCCTTCAGGATGTCAGGGAAACGCCCATGAAGTTCCCAAGTCTCGAAGAACGGTTTCCAGTCAAAGCGTGAAACCAGTTCTTCAAGATCAAACTCTTCAAACAGGGTGATGCCGGGTTTGAGCGGAACCGGTGCTTCAAAGTTCTCCCAGTCAAGCTGAACCTTGTTGGCACGCGCATCGACGATCGAGAAACGCTTTTTCTGCAGTTGCTGTGCTGCATGCTTTTCAGCCATCGCAACATATTCGTTGCGAATTTCCTCGGCAAAACGTTCGCCGTTGGTTTTTGAAAGCAGATTGCTGGCCACACCCACTGCGCGCGACGCATCAATCACATAAACCACCGAAGACTTCAGATAGTTCGGCGCGATTTTAACCGCAGTATGCACTTTCGACGTTGTCGCGCCGCCAATCAGAAGCGGGATATCAAGCTCCTGGCGTTCCATTTCGGCTGCGACATAGGTCATCTCTTCAAGCGACGGCGTAATCAGTCCCGACAAACCGATCATGTCGACATTTTCCGCCTTGGCGGTTTCGATGATTTTCTGGGTCGGCACCATCACCCCAAGGTCAATGACCTCGAAGTTGTTACATTGCAGAACGACACCCACAATGTTCTTGCCAATGTCATGAACATCGCCCTTGACCGTCGCCAGCAAGATCTTGCCATTGGTTTCGTGCTTGCCGTCTTTTTCCTCTTCGATGAAGGGAATCAGATAGGCGACCGCCTTTTTCATCACACGGGCGGATTTTACCACCTGCGGCAGGAACATCTTACCGGCGCCAAACAGGTCACCAACAATGTTCATGCCATCCATCAACGGACCTTCAATCACATGAAGCGGCTTGTCGGCCTGCTGACGGGCTTCTTCGGTGTCTTCCTCGACATATTCGGCAATACCATTGATCAGCGCATGGGCCAGACGTTCATTGACCGGCTTTTTACGCCATTCAAGGTCGGCCTTTTTCTCTGGCCCGCCTGTGCCTTTGTATTTCTCGGCAACTTCAAGCAAACGATCGGTCGCATCCGAACGACGGTTCAGAATGACGTCTTCAACGCGCTCACGCAGTTCTTCGGGAATTTCTTCGTAAACAACCAGCTGACCGGCATTGACGATCCCCATATCCAGTCCCGCCTGAATGGCGTGATAGAGGAACACCGAATGCATCGCCTCGCGGACCGGGTTGTTGCCCCGGAACGAGAAGGAAACGTTGGAAACACCGCCTGAAATCTTGGCGTATGGCAGGTTTTTTTTGATCAGCTTGCAGGCTTCGATGAAGTCGACAGCATAGTTGTCGTGTTCTTCGATGCCGGTTGCGACGGCGAAGATGTTTGGATCGAAAATGATGTCCTCAGGCGGGAAACCGACCTTTTCGACCAGCACGTCATAGCTTCGCTTGCAAATCTCGAACTTGCGATCAACCGTATCAGCCTGGCCTTTCTCGTCAAAGGCCATGACGACAACCGCCGCACCATAGCGACGCAGCATCTTGGCCTGTGCGATGAAGGGTTCTTCGCCTTCCTTCAGACTGATCGAGTTGACGATCCCCTTGCCCTGCAGGCATTTCAGACCAGCCTCAATCACGTTCCATTTGGAACTGTCGACCATGATCGGCACACGCGCGATGTCAGGCTCAGCTGCAACCAGGTTGATGAACTTGACCATCGCTGTTTCGGCATCAAGCATCGCATCATCCATGTTGATGTCGATGATCTGCGCGCCATTTTCGACCTGCTGACGGGCAATCTCAACCGCTGCGTCGTAATCTTCCTCGACGATCAGCTTCTTGAATTTCAGCGATCCGGCGACGTTGGTCCGTTCGCCAATATTGATAAATCTGGAAATGTCGGTCATGGGTCTTTTCGATCTCTTTTCAGCAATCAATATCGGGATTATGCGGCATCAAACGGCTCAAGGCCGGAAAGACGCATGCGCGGCTCAAATTTCGGCACGGTGCGCGGTTTGGCATCGGCAACGGCCTCGGTAATCGCCTTGATGTGTGGTGGCGTTGTCCCGCAGCATCCACCCAACAGGTTCACCATACCGGTCTCCGCCCATTCCTTGACCAGCTCGGCCATTTCGGAATCCGACTGATCATATTCACCAAACTCGTTCGGCAGACCGGCGTTCGGATAGACCGAGACACGGCATTCGGCAATACGCGAGAGTTCCTGAACATAGGGGCGCAGCTGTTCGGCACCCAATGCGCAGTTCAGGCCAATTGAAAATGGCTTGGTATGACGCACAGAGTTATAAAACGCCTCGGTCGTCTGCCCCGAAAGGGTGCGACCCGATGCATCGGTAATCGTGCCTGAAATCATCACGGGAACATCTTCACCACGTTCTTCGACAACTTCATCAATGGCAAACAACGCTGCCTTGGCGTTTAGCGTATCAAAGATCGTCTCAACCAGCAGCGTGTCCGCCCCGCCATCAAGCAGGCCCTTGGCCGCTTCCTTGTAGGCCTCTTTGAGCTGGTCAAAGGTGATGGCACGGAACCCCGGGTTATTCACATCCGGCGAAATCGAAGCCGTCCGGTTGGTCGGACCAATTGCACCATTCACAAACCGCACATCCCCGGGATGGGATGCTTCCCACTCATCACAGGCCGCACGCGCGATTTTGGCACTTTCATAGTTAATCTCATACGCCAGATCTTCCATGCCGTAATCAGCCTGGGCAATCGTCGTCGCGCTGAACGTGTTCGTCCCGTTCAGGTCCGCACCGGCCGCGATGTACTGCAAATGGATATCCTTGATGATGTCCGGCTGGGTCAGGGACAAAAGATCGTTATTGCCTTTTACATCCTGTTTCCAGTCAGCAAAACGCTCTCCGCGGTAATCTTCTTCGGACAGCGAGTGTTTCTGGATCATCGTGCCCATCGCGCCATCAAGGATCAGTATCTTTTCCTCGGCCCGTTTGCGCAGCAGGGCAATGCGTTCCTTGCGGTCATTCATCATTTTTATCCAGTTAATTCTTCATGCGTCATGGTCAAAAGCAAAAGGGACGATCAGGCGGCTGCCTGTTCAGGCCCGCGAATGCCCAGCGCATGACAGATGGCATATGTAAGTTCGGCACGGTTAAGCGTATAAAAATGGAAGTCGGTAACGCCTTCGCTGATCAGACCTTCCACCTGCGAAATCGCTTCGTGGAAAGCAACCATTCGGCGCGTATCAGGATCCTCGTCCAAACCTTCGAAACGCCAATGCAAACGCTGCGGTACAGAAGCACCACACATGTCCGCAAATTTCAAGAGTGAGCCAAAGTTGGTTACTGGCAAAATCCCCGGAACGATCGGGGCATCAATGCCCGCAGCCACACATTTATCACGGAACCGAAGATATGTTTCGTTGTCAAAGAAGAACTGGGTAATCGCCCGGTTTGCACCTGCGTCGATTTTGCGTTTGAGATACTCGATCTCGAAATCCGCACTCGGTGCATCCGGATGCGTTTCAGGATAAGCCGACACCGAAATATCAAAATCAGCGATTTCCTTAAGGCCCGCAACCAAATCCACTGCATAGGCGTAGCCACCCGGCGTCGGTTCGTATGTATCACCAGCATCCGGCAGATCACCGCGAAGGGCGACAATTGATCGAATACCCTCGTTCCAATAGCTGCGGGCGATCTGGTCAATTTCTTCCTTGGTATGGCCGACACATGTCAGATGGGCGGCGGCAGGAATACCGGTTTCGCCCTGAATTCGGGTCACACTGCCATGAGTACGACCACGCGTTGTGCCGCCAGCACCATACGTTACGGACACAAAAGACGGGTTGAGCGGCGCGAGCCGACGGATTGACCGCCACATGGTTTCTTCCATCTTCTCGGTTTTCGGCGGGAAGAATTCGAAAGAAACCTTAAGGTTTTTGCGTACTGCCTTAATTTCCTGAACCGTCATCATATCAATATTTCAATCCTGTCTTCGATGTCCCTTGGGTTGGATCCTCGGGTCTTTTTATCGTGGTAATTTCGTAAACCGGCGCGTGCTACTCTGCGGCCTTCTCTGATCTCTTTTCACCTGCATCCGCAACGTCCCCCGGGGCCGGATGCGCAGCCCATATCCGAACCGTCAGCGGCTTGCCCGGCAAGCTGATCACATTGTCGGGCTCAAGCTTGTTTGCGCGGAACCACGCATTAAGTGACGCATCATCAAATCCAAGACGGCGATGCGCGTGTTCCTCGCGAAGCTCTTCATGTTCGTGCTGGGCAAAATCAACGATGACAAGCTTGCCCCCCGGTGCGAGCACCCGCGCAGCTTCAGCAAGCGCCGCTTCAGGTTTTTCGGCGAAATGAAGTACTTGATGAAGAGTCACAAGGTCAAACATGCCGCCCGGATAGGGCAACTGATACATATCTGCTTGCCGAACAAGACAGTTGGACAAATCCGCACGTTGCAATCTTGCACGGGCCACGGCCAGCATCTCGCGCGACATATCAACGCCAACGCCTTCTTCGGCCTCATGCCCCAAAAGCTCAAGTATGCGCCCTGTGCCGGTACCAACATCGAGAATCCGTCCACCCGTTAGATCTCCAACCGCTTCAAGCAGTGCCTTTTCGACCACGGCTTCATCGATATGCAGTGATCTGATCTGGTCCCAGTCCTTGGCGTTTGCGCGAAAATACTCTGTGGCGATTTTCTCACGCTCGGCCTTGACCTGTTCAAGACGGGCACGGTCCAAAGACAGTGTTTCGTCATCCTTGGGCAAAAGATCCAGCACAGGCTGAACAAGGTCAGCCCCGGGGCCGGAATGCGGCGTGCGGTAAAATACCCACGTGCCCTCGCGGAAACGGACCAGCAAGCCCGCCTCACACAGCAGTTTAAGATGTCGGGATACGCGGGGCTGGCTTTGACCAATGATCTGGGTGATCTCACTGACAGTCAGTTCGCACTCGGCACAGATTGCCAACAGACGAAGCCGCGTTGCTTCGGCAGCCGCACGCAATCTTGCAAGAACCTGTTCCATGTCAATGACCTCCACGTCGATGACAAAGATATAAAGATATGTTTATATTTGTTCAAGGGATAATTTCGCGCGCAATTGTGTTGCATAAACATCACACCACAAAACTGCTTGATCCCGATCAACTTTTTGTATGCTGGTGTTTAAATTCCCCCTATGCTAACCAGATGGTTATCTGAGGCGTGCGCGTTACGTGATCGCCCTTCCCGACAGAAGGTTGATCGGTAACGTTTTTTGGTGTTTTCACTAAAAAGCGTTTTGGGTCAGGGGAAGTCTGTGTATCGAACATCGGTTGGCTAAAAATAATGAAGTTTCGAGCTTTGCTTTCACTTTGTGCCGCAGGATCGCTGTCTTTGCTGACCGCGTGCGCATCCACAGAACCTGCTCAGGACATGAGTGACTACGATCCGATTGAGCCGGTAAACCGCGTCGTTCATGGCGTAAACGGGGCTGTGGACTTTATGGTCCTGTATCCCGCTGCCATGTGGTACCGCGACATCGCCCCGGAACCGGTCAAAACGTCGGTCAGAAGCTTTGTGCGCAACATCAACGAACCGTTGAACTCGTTCAACGCGTTGCTGCAAGGTGACCCGGATCAGGCTGCTGCCTCATTCCAGCGTTTCATCATGAACTCGACCATTGGTCTTCTGGGCTTCAACGATGTTGCCACTGATTTCGGCATTCCGTATCGCCGCGAAGATTTTGGTCAGACGCTTGCGCATTATGGCATTGGCGGCGGCCCCTACATTGTGCTGCCGTTGCTTGGCCCGTCCAACCTGCGTGATACAACCGGCCTTGCCGTTGATTACTTTGCCAACCCGCTGACCTGGGGCGCTGAAAACAGCGACACGGCAGAAGCCCTTTATCTTGGCTCGATCGGTCTGAGCGCACTGCATTATCGCTATGCGACGATCAACCAGCTCAACGAACTGCAGAAATCATCTATTGATTACTATGCAGCACTTCGCAGCCTCTATCGTCAGCAGCGCAACACGCTGATCCGTAACGGTGCCCCGGCACCGGCAACGGCTGTTGAAGACGAAAGCGCATCTTTTGACTTCGACGATGCTGTCGAAGCTGCAAGCGAATAAGAGCCCGTCATGGCAAACAGCAAAATCGCCATACCAACCGCCGCGATGATCGCCATCGCAGCGGCTTGGCCTGGCCCGTCGATGGCAAACAGCTCGCATCCGGGTGTCATCGCAGAAGTCGCTGTGGAAACCAGTGCGGCCAACGTCATTCAGACGATGGCTGATCAAGCCATCAACGAACTCACCGACCAGACACTTGCTGATGATGTGCGTCGCAAGAAGTTCGTCTCCCTGATGGATCGCTACTTTGCGATGGACGTTGTGTCGCGATTCGTTCTCGGGCGCTACTGGCGGTCAATTTCCAAAGACGAGATCGAAGAGTTTTCTGTTCTTCTGCAGAACTATCTGGCCCTGAATTATGCCAACCAGTTCAAGGAATTTAACGGCGAGCAGTTTGTCGTCGGCAATGAGGTCCAGAAGAACAAGGATACCTTTGTAGAATCGCAATTTGTCCGTCCTGACGGCCCACCAATCAACATTGTCTGGCGGATGCGGGTCTTTGATGACAGCTACAAGATCATTGATGTTTCCATCGAAGGTCTGAGCATGGGCATCACCCAGCGTGACGAATTCACATCGGTGATCCAGCAGAACAATGACGATGTCAGCGCCCTGACAGAGGCACTTAAGGCAAAAACCGGCCTTTAAGAAACGCCGCAAAAAAAGAATGCAGAAGCCACCCTCCTTGAGACGGTGGCTTTTTTATTTGTCTATCACCAAAATAAAAAAGGCCACCTGACGGTGGCCTTTTCCTTAACGCGACAAACCAGCTTAACGGGTCAGCGGCTTGTATTTGATGCGGTGCGGGCGGCTTGCCTCTTCACCATAGCGGCGTTTGTAATCCGCCTCATATTCCTGATAGTTACCTTCGAACCACTCGACATGCGAGTTGCCCTCATAAGCAAGAATATGGGTCGCGATACGGTCAAGGAAGAAGCGATCGTGCGAGATAACCACAGCACAACCGGCAAATTCCAGAAGACCTTCTTCAAGCGCACGCAGCGTATCGACATCAAGATCGTTGGTCGGTTCGTCAAGCAGCAAGACATTCGCGCCGGATTTCAGCATCTTGGCCAAATGAACGCGGTTACGTTCACCGCCAGACAACTGACCGACCTTTTTCTGCTGGTCCGCGCCCTTGAAGGCAAACTGCGAAACATACGCGCGTGAGCTCATCGGGCGCTTGCCCAGAAGAATCTCGTCAAGACCATCGGAAACTTCCTGCCAAACGGTCTTGTTCGGATCAAGCGAGTCACGCGACTGATCGACATAGCCCATCTTAACGGTTTCACCGATCTTCAGATCGCCTGCATCCGGGGTTTCGCTGCCGGTCAGCATCTTGAACAGTGTCGTTTTACCTGCACCGTTCGGACCAATGACACCAACGATACCACCTGGCGGCAGACGGAAATCAAGGTTCTCGAACAGAAGCTTGTCACCATACGCCTTGGTCAGGCCTTCGGCGGTGATGACTTCATTCCCGAGACGTTCGGCAATCGGAATAACGATCTTGGTTGAATCCGGGACAGCTTTTGCCGCCTCGGCAACAAGATCATCATAGGCACGAACACGGGCCTTGGATTTCGCCTGACGGCCTTTCGGGTTCTGACGGATCCAGTCCAATTCGGTCGCCAACTGTTTCTGACGGCTGCCTTCCTGACGGGCTTCCTGTTCCAGACGCTTCTGCTTCTGTTCCAGCCACGAGGAATAGTTGCCTTCGAACGGGATGCCCTGACCTCGGTCAAGCTCAAGAATCCAGCCCGTAACGTTATCAAGGAAGTAACGATCGTGGGTAACCAGAATGACGGTACCCTGATAATCTTCAAGGTGACGCTCAAGCCACGCAACCGATTCCGCATCAAGGTGGTTGGTCGGTTCGTCAAGCAGCAGAATGTCAGGCTTTGCAAGCAGAAGACGGCAAAGTGCCACGCGGCGGCGCTCACCACCGGAAAGTTTGGAAACGTCTGAATCCTTGGGCGGGCAGCGCAGGGCGTCCATCGCGATTTCAAGGGTGCGTTCCAGATCCCAGCCATTGGCCGCATCAATGCGTTCTTGCAGCTCACCCTGCTCTGCAAGGAGTTCTGTCATCTCGTCATCGGTCATCGGCTCGGCGAATTTGCCGCTGATTTCATTAAAGCGTGCAAGATCATCAACGATCGAACCACAGCCTTCCATAACGTTACCAAGAACGTCTTTTTCCGGATTAAGCTGCGGTTCCTGTTCAAGATAACCGACATTGACGCCCTCGGCGGGCCAAGCTTCACCGGCATAATCCTTTTCGATGCCGGCCATAATTTTCAGCAGGGTTGATTTACCTGCGCCGTTGTTACCGAGAACACCGATTTTTACGCCCGGCAGAAAGGACAGCGTGATGCCCTTGAAAAGCTCGCGACCGCCCGGAAGGATCTTGGTCAGGTCCTTCATGACGTAAATATACTGGTAGGATGCCATTAAATTCCCCATCCAAAATTCGTTGGGTCTTCCCCTTGCGGGTCAGATCACTGTGGCATGTATGCATACGTGCCTAAAATACTGTGCCCGTTTGTAACCGACAGGCACTGTCTTAACAACTTCAAACAACAGAAGCCGCAAACGATCCTCCCCAACCGGCCAAGTCCGGAGACGATTCTACGTTAGAAAGCTGTCAAAAAGCCTGTCAGAGGTCGGCTACTGCGCAAAAACGTCACTTTTTAGGCACGAACAACTCGGATTTTGCACGTCTGAATTGCTGCATTGCACACCTTAAAAACCGACCGGATTCCGTCATTATTTTTAGCCGACAACCCCCGGCAACAGCCCCTAACACCCTGTTCTATACGACTAATGATTAGCTTATGGCGACTCTCGAAAGCTGATATCGACCATTACGGGCAATGAGTGTGTCTCGGTGCATTCAAAGCCACGCATTTATGTAGCCGACAAAGACAACACAAAAAGATGTCGGCAGGGAAAGTTATCATTTCTAGGAAGGAGACGCGCGATGGATGAACAAAGCGCAGCCTACTGGAAGAGAAACGTGAAGCTGGTCTCGGTTCTTATCGCGATCTGGTTCATCGTTTCCTACGGTTTCGGCATCTTGTTTGTCGATGCCCTCAATTCTATCGAAATAGCGGGCTTCCAGCTTGGTTTCTGGTTTGCTCAACAGGGGTCCATTTACGTCTTTGTCGCACTGATTTTTGTCTATGTGGCCAAGATGAACAAACTGGATCGCGAATTCGGCGTTCGTGAAGACGACTGACGCAGGATCAGGGAGACAGACAAGATGGATCTTACTACCCTTACATATATTGCCGTCGGCTTGAGTTTCGCGCTGTATATCGGCATCGCGATTTGGGCCAAGGCAAGCACCACCGGCGAATTCTATGTCGCTGGCAAAGGTGTTAACCCGGTCGTCAACGGCATGGCGACCGCAGCAGACTGGATGTCGGCTGCTTCCTTTATCTCCATGGCTGGTCTCATTGCCTTTCTTGGCTATGGCGGCTCGGTTTACCTGATGGGCTGGACAGGTGGTTACTGCCTGCTGGCGATGCTTCTGGCACCTTACCTTCGTAAGTACGGTAAATTCACCGTGCCGGAATTCATCGGGGATCGCTACTACTCCAAAGCAGCCCGTATCGTTGCTGTTATCTGCCTGATCTTTATCTCGTTTACCTATGTGGCAGGTCAGATGCGCGGCGTTGGTATCGTGTTCTCGCGCTTCCTTGAAGTTGAAATCCTTACCGGCCTGATCGTCGGCATGGGTATCGTCTTCATCTATGCCGTTCTTGGCGGCATGAAGGGCATTACCTATACCCAGGTTGCACAATATTGCGTTCTTATTGTTGCCTACACCATTCCGGCAATCTTCATCGCATTCCAGCTGACCGGCAATCCGCTGCCGCAGCTGGCATTCGGCTCGACCGTGAATGGCACGGGCGAATTCATGCTTGATCGCCTGAACCAGGTTGTGACGGAACTCGGCTTCCTCGAATACACCACCACCAGCAAGTCAACGATTGATATCTTTGCAATCACCCTTGCCCTGATGGTTGGTACTGCTGGTCTTCCGCACGTTATCGTTCGCTTCTTCACCGTTCCGAAAGTACGTGATGCACGTTCTTCGGCCGGTTGGGCACTGGTCTTCATCGCGCTGCTCTACACCACCGCTCCGGCAGTTGGTGCAATGGCACGCCTGAACCTGACCGAAACCATCCAGACTGGTGAAGTTGGCGCAGAAGACGGGAACCTTGTATTCGAAGAGCGTCCGGACTGGATGAAGCGCTGGGAAGCAACCGGCCTTCTGAAATTCGAAGACAAGAACGGTGACGGCCGCATCCAGTATTACAACGATGCGAACGCAGAGTTTGCCGCCAAGGCAGCCGAGTTCGGCTGGCAGGGTAACGAACTGAGCGTTGACCGTGACATCATGGTTCTGGCCAACCCGGAAATCGCACAGCTTCCGAACTGGGTTATTGCCCTGGTCGCAGCTGGTGGTATCGCCGCGGCACTGTCAACGGCTGCGGGCCTGCTGCTTGTGATCTCTTCGGGCGTATCACATGATATTCTCAAAGGGACCTTCACACCAAACATGACAGAAGGACAGGAACTGATGGCCGGGCGTATTGCCGCAGCTGTCGCCATCCTGATTGCCGGTTATCTGGGCTACAATCCTCCGGGCTTTGTGGCACAGGTGGTGGCCTTCGCCTTCGGTCTTGCCGCATCCTCGCTGTTCCCGGTTATCATCATGGGGATCTTCTCCAAGAAGGTTAACCGCGAAGGCGCGATTGCCGGCATGTTGACCGGTCTGGTCTTCACCATGGGCTATATCCTTGCCTACAAAGGTGTGTTCTTTGACCCAATCATTGCAAACACGCCGGAAAACTGGCTGTTTGGCATCTCGCCGGAAGGCATTGGTGCAGTTGGTATGGTTCTGAACTTCATCGTTGCTTTCGCTGTGTCGAAAGTCACCGCTGAGCCGCCAGAGCATATCCAGGTCATGATTGAAGACATCCGTGTTCCGAAAGGAGCCGGTAGCGCGGTTGACCACTAATCGGTCAACCGGTTTGCCAAAAACTGTTGCAGGCCCCCGGATCACTGATCCGGGGGCTTTTCTTTTCGATCATTGTCAGGCAACAATGACCTCAGGGCGTGGCCTTGCGAAGGAAAGCAATCATGAGCATCGAACTCGAAGAAATTGCCGAATTTCTAAAACAGCATCACCCTTTCGATCTGTTACCAGACGAAGAAATCAACGCACTGCCCAAACGCCTGCAGGCCCGCTATTTCCGCGCGGGGACCAAGGTCCTTTCGCCGGAACAGGAATGCCTTCACCTCTACATCATTCGCACTGGCGGCACCGAAACCCGGGATCCTGACGGGCAATTGCTTGCCCGCCTGTCAGAGGGCGAATGCTTTGGCGTGCGCGCCATGTATCAAAATGGTCGCGCAGCCAATAACATTACAACCCTGGAGGACAGCCTCTGCTACCTGCTGCCGGAAAAGGATTTCCACGACCTGACGGGCAAGTATCCACAATTTAGCTATTTCTTCGCGAAGATGGGGGGCGAACGCCTGCGCAGCGGCATGCAGTTGCTTGAAAGCCGCGACGATGACCAGCTCAAACTGATGAGTGTGAAGGTCAGTGACCTGATCGCACGTGATCTTGTCAGCATCGACAAATCTGCCTCTATCCTCGACGCAGGCCAATTGATGAGCAAGGAACGCGTATCCTGCCTGCTGATCACCGAGGACAATGGTGCTGTTGCCGGGATCATGACCGACCGCGATCTACGTAATCGTGTTATTGCCGTTGGGCGCAGCTATGACGAGCCGGTATCGGCCATCATGACTGAAAACCCGATCTCCATCGATCCGGACCAGTTTGCATTCGATGCCCTTTTGACCATGACGCGCAATAACATCCGCCATCTGCCCGTAATGAAGGATGGCAAGGCGGTTGGCATGATCACCACCAACAATCTTCTCGCCCGCCAATCTCTGTCGGCCGTTTACATGGCCGGACGCATCGGCAAGCTGACCACACCGGAAGACATGGCAAAGGTCATTGCTCAGGTACCAGAGCTTCTCAGCCACCTGATCGAAGCAGGCGCGACATCTTACAATGCCGGACATATCGTAACCACCCTGTCGGATGCAGCCACCGCGCGCCTGCTGCAACTAGCAGAGGAACAATTCGGCCCACCGCCTGTTCCCTATGTCTGGATGGCGGGCGGATCGCAGGGCCGTCAGGAACAGACCGCCCTTTCTGATCAGGATAACTGTCTGATTATCGATGACGCCTATGATGCCGATCAGCATGGGGAATATTTCAAGAAGCTGGCCGAATACGTTTGTGATGGCCTGCACAAGGTCGGATATGTCTATTGCCCCGGCGAGATGATGGCAAAGATCGATGAATGGCGTCAGCCGGTTCGCACCTGGCAGAAGTATTTCAACCAATGGATCGAACAGCCTGAACCAAAGTCCCTGATGTATTGCTCCGTCTGGTTTGACCTGCGCCCGGTTCATGGCACGAAAAGCCTGTTTGATGAATTACATCGCATGATTGTTTCAAAGGCCAAAGACAACCGTATCTTTCAGGCCTATATGGTGGGCAATGCCCTGACCCATCACGTACCGCTCGGGTTCTTTAAAAACTTCGTGATGATTCGCGGCGGCGAGCATGACAAGACACTGGACCTTAAGCATAACGGGGTCGTACCGATTGTTGATCTGGCCCGCATCCATGCTCTGGCCAACGGGGTGGAATCCGTGAACACCTACGAGCGCCTCAATGCGGTCAAAGCATTCCCGTCCATCAGCAATCAAGGCGCATCAGATCTTCTTGATGCCTTTGAATTCATCAGCATCACGCGCCTTAAACATCAGGTCCGCCAGATCCGGCGCGGCGAAACCCCCGATAATTTTCTACAACCCGAAAGTTTGTCAGCCTTTGAGCGCAGCCACCTGAAAGATGCCTTTTCGGTGATCAAGAACCTTCAGGGTGCCCTTGAGCACGCCTTTGGCAAAAGCGGGACATAAACCCTATGGGATTGCGCGAAAAGATCCTTGATAGCCGCCTGTATCGTGATTTCATTCAACGCAAGGCAACCGGGCCTTTGCGAACCTATTACGATGTGCCGCCTGCCGATCCCGAAAGGTCGGTGATGGAAACAGAGTTCATCGCCCTTGATCTTGAAACGACCGGCTTTGATCCCAAAAAGGACGAAATCGTTAGCCTCGGCTGGGTGATCATTCGCCAGCTTTCTGTCGATTTTTCCAGTTGTGAACATATTCTTGTGCGACCGAGCAAGGAACTTAGCGAAAGCTCGGTCGTGGTGCACCGGATCTTTGACAGTGACGTCGCCGACGCCCCCGATATCGGAAGCGCCCTTGAACATCTGTTACCCCAAATGGCTGGCCGGGTGTTAATTTCCCACCATGCGCCGATTGAACTGGGTTTTCTTGGTCAGGCGTGCAAACGCTGCTTTGGGGCTCCGCTGCAAATTCCGACAGTCGATACACTGGTTCTGGCATTACGCGATATACGGCGCAGCGGCGAACCGATGAAGGCCGGCGCCCTCAGACTTGATACCTTGCGCCGAAATCACAACTTGCCGCCCTTCCGGGCGCATAATGCGCTTTCTGATGCCATCGCGGCCTCGGGCCTGTTTCTGGCCCAGATCGCCAAGCGTGATCCGAAAGGCGAACTTGAGCTAGACCGGATACTGCGCTAATCGGTTATCAGGGTTCAACAACCCCCATCAACAATAACAGAAATTTGGGAGCCACCCCCGCATGTACGTCTTTATCTTCACGACCGTTGTCGTCGGGTTTGCATCGGCTGGTGTGGTGATGTTGCTGTTCCGGCTTTGGGGCCGCAAAGCCCCGAAATATGTCATTCCCTTTATCGCCGCAATTGCAATGTTTGGCTATATGATCTGGGATGAATACACATGGTTTGATCGCTACGAAGCACGTCTTCCCCAGACCATCAGCGTCATTCAAACCTTCACCGACGAAAACATCTTCGCGCCGTGGACACTGGTTTCCGCGCCCACCAATCGCTTTACTGCGATTGATCACGACAAACTTGTTTCCAATCCCGAAAACCCGGATGAAAAACGGGTCATGACGTTGCTACTGCGCAAGGGCGGTGAAACCCTTGCCCTGACCCATCTTGTCGATTGTGCACAGGGACGGCGCGGCTACATCACACCTGAAACTGCGCTTGATGAAAACGGCTTTCCGACAAATATGGATGAATGGTTCAATATGGATGCAGATGATCCGCTGCGTGCGGCTGTCTGCTCTTAATTGAAACTTTCACCTGAACTTGCGATCTTTGGCCCGCCATTCGGCGGGCCTTGCCGTTTAAATGCGATTTATGTGAACCACTTCGGGCATCCCTTTGATTAAGGGTGATTTTCGCTATAGTGATAAGCAATGCTCGCATTCACAGGCGCTTACGAACACCATGGCCCACGCCCATTGCAAACTGTTTCGTTCATTTGCTTTCCTTCTGATCGCTACTGTCGCGATTGGCAGCATGTCGCCAATAGCCAAGGCGCGCGACATTACCGTATTTGCAGCTGCCAGCCTTACCGACGCCATTGAAACTGCGGCCCGCACATATGAACGCGAAACAGGTGATAAAATCCGCCTGTCACTTGCCAGTTCATCGACACTGGCCCGGCAGATATCGGCAGGTGCGCCAGCCGATATCTTTATTTCTGCCAACGGAAGATGGATGGACTGGCTTGAAGGTCAGGATCTGATCACCCCCAATAGCCGTTATGACCTGCTGGCAAATCGGCTGGTACTTATTGCACCAACAAACAGCACCCTGGCCCCGCTTGACATAAATGCAACCACCGACCTGATATCACTAGTCGGACCGGATGACCGTATTGCAGTTGGTGACCCGGACCATGTCCCGGCAGGGATTTATGCCAAACAGGCACTGACTTCCCTGGGGAAATGGGAAACCATCAATCCGAGGCTGGCCCGTGCCGACAATGTTCGCGCTGCTCTGGTACTTGTCGAACGCGGCGAGGCACCGCTCGGTATTGTCTATCAGACCGATGCCCGAATTTCAGACAAGGTCAAAATCATTGGTACATTCCCAGAAAACAGCCACCCGGCGATCACCTATCCGATTGCGTCGATCACCGGTCATGCCAAAGCCAGGGCAATAAAATTCCTGCTGTGGCTTTTGGGGGATGACGGGGGCCGGATTTTTACCGACTATGGCTTTGAACCCCTTGCAACAATGCAGGCTACTGTGCCCGAACAATGATCAGTTTGACCCCCGCCGAAATTGAGGCACTTCTTCTAAGCTTGCGCATCTCTGGCGTCGCTGTTGCGTGCGCCCTTCCCTTTGCGATTATTGTCGCAACCGCGCTTGCCCTTGGTCGTTTTCCTGGGCGCTTTATACTGGATGCCATTGTGCACCTACCGCTGATCCTTCCGCCCGTTGTGATGGGCTATTTGTTGTTGATCGCGATGGGCACCCGTGCGCCCCTGGGGGCGTGGCTGTATGAAACCTTTGACCTGCGCTTTGTCTTTAGCTGGACAGGGGCGGCACTGGCATCTGCCATCGTCAGCTTCCCGTTTCAGGTTCGCGCCATCCGGCTGAGCCTTGAGAACGTCAATCACGGTCTTTATCAGGCGGCCGAAACGTTGGGGGCAGGACCGATTGACAGGTTCTTCTCATTAACCCTGCCCTTGGCACTTCCGGGCATCATTGCCGGTGCGATTACGGCCTTTGCCGCAAGCCTTGGAGAATTCGGTGCCATCATAACGTTTGTATCCAACATTCCGGGCGAAACCCGCACCTTGCCGCTTGCGATCTATACCGCGATCCAGACACCGGGCGGCGAACTGGCGGCAGCAAGGCTCGCAGCCCTTTCAATCGGTCTTGCCTTTACCGGGTTGCTTCTTTCCGAACTGGCGCTCCGCCGTATCCGCAAGAGGGCCGCGTCATGAGCATCGGTGTCAATGTTGAACATGATTTCAGGAATTTCCGGCTCGCGGCCGAATTCAACATTCCGGAACCGGGTATCACAGCCCTGTTTGGCCCATCAGGCAGCGGCAAAACGACGCTTGTCAACATGATTGCCGGTCTGGTTCGACCCGACCGCGGTCATATCCAGATCAACGATCATGTCCTGTTTGAACATTCGCGCGGCATCAACGTGCCAGTTCGCGAACGCCGGGTTGGCTGCGTGTTTCAGGATAACCGCCTGTTTCCGCACAAATCGGTGCGCGACAACCTGTTTTACGGCGCACGCCGCAACCCCCTCAAACTGCCGCAGGACGAACAGCAGGCCATCCTTGCGATGCTTGATATCGCGGACCTGATGGACCGTCGCCCCAACCTTTTGTCTGGCGGGGAAAAACAACGCGTTGCACTTGGCCGTGCGCTTTTGTCTAATCCGGATGTATTGCTGCTTGATGAACCGCTTTCGGCCCTTGATCACGCCCGCAAGCAGGAAATACTGCCTTATCTCGAATGGTTGCGTGATCATCGCAAGATACCGATCCTTTATGTTACGCACGCCATTGACGAAGTCGCCCGTCTTGCCGACCACATGGTGGTGATCGATCAGGGCAAAACGCTTGCTACAGGATCGGTGTTCGAGATGCTGGGACGCACGGACCTGCCTCCACTTGCCGGGCGCTTTGATGCCGGAACCGTCCTGCCCGCCCGGATCGTAAGCCGCGATCCCAAGGCCGAGGTCAGCTTCCTTGAATGCGGCGAGCAGCGCCTTGTTGTGCCCTATTTGGGGCGCCCGACAACCGATCAGGTCCGCCTGCATGTGCGCGCACGCGACGTCATGATTGCCCGCACCCCGCCACGCGACATCAGTGCGAACAACATCATCCCGGTTACCATCACAAAAATCAGTGACGAACCCGGTGATACCATCGACGTCACCATGTGCTTTGGTCAGGATGCCGACGCCACACTACTGGCCGAAACCAGCGGGCGTCCGAAGATCCATGCCCGGATCACGAAATGGTCGGGGTCTCGCCTGAAGCTGCAACCCCATCAAAAGGTGTTTGCCGTAATCAAGTCCGTCACGGTCAATGGGCAGTTGCGTGACCGCTAGGCGGGCTTGATCAATACCGACCAGTATTCAGACAAGGCACGCATCCCCGTCGATGCTCCCAACCGGGGTTGCATCAGACCTTATGGATGATGATAGGCGTTGGGTGCATGCCAATCCCACTTTTCCTGCAAGGCCGGGTCGGTTTCATAAATCTCGACCTTCAGCGGATAACATGCGGCTTCATCACTTGAATGCCCGGTGCTGCAATCCCCGCCCGGACAGGTAGACAGATTGCCAAGCAGGTCAATTTCGGCAAACATTTCAATATAGTCCCCCGGACGTACCGGGCTTGCTTTCATGAAATACTGATGAGTGTCCTTGGTGAAACCGGTACACATGAAAACATTGAGCACATCATGCACATAGTGATCGGCTTCTTGCATCGACATGCCTGTTTCAGCGCTTAGCGCACGACACAGGTTGGAATGACAGCAATGGTGATAATCCTGCCCTGAGAGCAAACGGTTGGTGAATGGATCACACCGGGTCCCGATAACGTCATGCACACTGCCACCATCATCATCAAAGCCATACCAGTCCAATGTGTCTTCACTGATCAGCGCCATTGAGCGCAGATACGGCATGTTTGACCATAAGCGGTCACCGGTTGTCACATGGGTCCGGTGCAAAGCACGCGTCTTGCCACTAAAGAACCGTTCCTGAAGGTTATCGGCATTCCAAAGGTTCAGGTCCCCGACCTGGGGCCCATCAACACTGACGATGCGAAAGAAATGCCCCTTGGGCACGCGAAACGTTCGCGCGTCACGCGGCGGAACGATGACTTCCTCGGACTTTTTCATTGATGCCTTAAACTCGGCCAACGTCGCGAAGTCCGGTTCGGGCAGAGTACCATTGGGATACACCACCACAGGCTTCACGGCACGGCGTGCATCGGCGTCAGCGGGGGCGGGATGTTGGGACTTGAAAGTCATGTCTTGGCCTTCATCAGGGGAAACGAATTCGCAACAGGATGGCACAGTGCCATCATCTGACAAGCGTGTTTATTCTTGCCAATAGGCCAAGAAATACTTACCCATAATCTATGAAGGATATCCCGCCACTTTCGCATATCCCGGCTTTTGAGGCTGCGGCACGATTTGAAAGTTTCGTCCGCGCCGCCAAGGCCCTTGGCATTACGTCAACGGCGGTCAGCCAGCATGTTCGGGCCCTTGAAGACTGGCTTGGCACATCTCTTTTTATCCGCAAGGCACGTGGCGTACAACTGACCAGACAGGGCCAACAGTTTGCCAGTTCCTGCCACATTGCGATCCGCGAAATCAAAGATGCTGCCGCACGGGTTTCCCCGCAAAAGACCAAACGCAAAGTTAGTCTTGCCTGCCAACCCTCTGTCGTTTCGCTTTGGCTGACAAACCGGCTTCCCGATTTTATGGAACGATATCCGGAAATTCAGGTTTCGATTGTCTATCCGTTTGGGGCTACCACGCCCGAGGAAGTCGGGGCAGATCTTTTGATCCGCCATGGCAAGACACCAGAACAGTCTGCGGAAAAACTTCTAAGCGCTGCGACCCGCCCGACCTGTGCGAAATCTTATCTCGAAAAGGCCGGGCCGTTTGCCGGTCCCGATGCCCTTATGGGTGCACGATTGCTGCATGATGAAACCGAAGATGCGTGGCGGTCCTGGTTTCGCAAGCATGGTCTTGAGCTGTCAGGTGATAGCGCGCCCGTGTTTGGTGACTTCAACCTTCTGATCAGCTCCATACAAGCAGGTCATGGCATCGGTCTTTGCCCGACCTCACTGATCGAAAGCGATATCGCGACCGGCAATCTCGTTGTGCTGTCAGAAAACGCTGCCGACACCGATAAGCATTACTGGCTGATCGGGGCACATACCCTGTCACCTGATGCAGAATTACTGCGGCAATGGCTGCGCGATCAGGTCCCTGCCTGACCCAGAACGCCAGTCATATAATTGGCGTGATCAGTTCGCCGCGTTCGTCCCAGGCATTGAGATTATCAACAACCAGTTGCGCCATCGCATCACGGGTTTCCACCGTTCCACTTGCCAGATGCGGATAGAGCACAACATTGTCGAGCTTGGAAAATGCCGGATCAATGTTTGGTTCGCCCTCAAAAACATCAAGCCCCGCACCGGCAATCAATCGACGCTGCAAAGCCCTGATCAAAGCGGGTTCATCAATCACCGATCCACGCGCGATATTGATAATGACCCCGTCTTTGCCAAGGGCATCAAGCACCAGTTGATCCACAATTCCATTGGTCGCAGCCCCACCGGGACAGGCCAGCACCAGAATATCGGACCATTCCGCCAAGGCACCTAGTTGATCAAAGAACCGATAATCGACGTCCTTTTTGCTCCGCCCGAAATAGCCGACTTCCAAGCCACTTGGCACCGCGCGTGACGCAATTGCCTGTCCAATACGGCCCAACCCGACAATGCCAAGTTTCTTGCCACGAACGGTTCTGGTCAGCACCATCGGGCCGTTTGCAGCCCACATTCCACTGCGCACCCAGTTATCCCCGGCAATCAGCCGTCGCATGGTGGCATGCATCAACATGATTGCCGTATCGGCGACATCGTCAGTCAAGATATCAGGCGTCGTTGAAACGCGAATGCCGCGGTCACGAAGTGCCTTAAGATCAAAGACATCATGCCCGACGCCAAAACTTGTTATCACCTCAAGATTTGGCAATTGGGCCAATAAATCCGCGGGCACACCAAAGCGTGCCGATGTCACAACCGCCCGGATCTGTGCGCCCATTTCATCAAGGAACGCCTGCTTGTCATCAAGAAGGTCATATCGATGGAAGTCATGACGTTCCGCCATCAGACGCGTATAAGCAGGGCGAATATCAAGAAGGGCAAGCACGGAACGGATCATGGAGGGCGTCTTTCAGTGGCGGAAGGTGCCCCAAAGACTAGCGATCTCAATCACCTGAGACAAGCTGATCCAAAGCTTCAATGCGTCAGGTGGCCCAACTCAACTCAGTCAAGTTGTCCGAATCAGCTGGGGCGGAGTTGGCAATCACCCAAACCCCGCCCCGACCTGATTTATTCCGCTGCGAATTCCTTGCAGCCAGTACACAGCAAATCGATGATGTGCATTGCAAAGGACCGCCAGATATCCATGCGGAAACTTTGTTCCGCGTCACGCCACAGCACCACCGTGACACCGTCAATCACCGTGCGGCAACCGCCGCCGACCGGGATGCGGTCGATATCACGCGGGCAACCGATGGTTAGCAGTTCTGCTGCACGGTCGCCTTCGATCCGAACCGTGATTTCACGGGCGGAAACCTCGGTCAGGCTGTGGGTGGCCGATGCATAGATGTCGGCACAGGCCGAAACCAGGGTATCGGTATCGTCCGGCTTGGCGATGATCATCCATTCATCCGGACCAAGGCAGATGGCCTCTGTCGTGCCGCTGGCCGCACGTTCACCAACCGTGGTTGGCAGATCGACACCAAGAGCCTTTGCCACAGCCGGTATGTTGGCTGCACGCAGACGCAACGAGAAGCGGGCAACCGGTGCCATAAGGGTCAGCTTGACCGGCCCGGAAGCAACGATCGGACCCGGCGTAAATGCGTGTGTAAGTACCGTCATTTTTCTGTTCCCCGCCTAAAGTTTCAACCGTGCACCTTCGGGATCGTAGAATACGGTCCCGGTGACTGTCGCCTTGATCACACGATCTGGCATCGGAATGTAAATGGTTTCACCCATACGATTGAAACCGTCCTCAAGCAGCGCCATGGCAATCGGGCGACCTGCCGCATCGCTGTGGTAGCTTGATGTCACATGGCCGACCATCTTCATCGGCTTGGGCTGGTTCGGATCAAGAACGATCTGCGCCCCTTCCTCAAGCTTGGTTTTGCCATCTTCGGTCAGAAGACCAATCAACTGCTTGCGGCCCTCGGCAACCAGGTCCGGACGCGCCAGACCGCGCTTGCCAACGAAGTCTGGTTTCATTTTACCAATAGCCCAGCTCAGCCCGGCATCATGCGGGGTGACCGTACCATCGGTATCCTGACCGACAATGATATAGCCCTTCTCGGCACGCAGCACGTGCATGGTTTCGGTCCCATAGGGGCAGATATCGTATTTCTTGCCTGCTTCGAACAGCATTTCCCAAAGGGCGCGACCGGCATGGGCCGGAACGTTTACCTCAAAGCCGACTTCGCCGGTAAAGCTGATGCGGAACAAGCGTGCCGGGAAGCCACCCACGCGGCATTCGGCAACCGACATGTGCGGGAAGGCTTCATCAGACATATCCAACCCTTCGACAAACGGCTCAAGCACCTTGCGGGCATTCGGGCCGTTCAGCGCAATGGTCGCCCACTGCTCGGTCGTCGAGGTCAGCCAGACATCAAGGTCCGGCCATTCAGTCTGAAGGTAGTCTTCCATCATGTTCAGAACACGCGCCGCACCACCGGTCGTGGTGGTGACATGGAAGCGATCATCGGCCAGACGGCCAATAACACCATCATCACGAATAAACCCGTCATCCCCCAAAAGCAGGCCATAGCGTGCCCGGCCCGGTGCCAGTTTGGTCCAGGGGTTGGTGTACATACGGTTCATGAATTCAACCGCATCGGGGCCAACCACCTCTATCTTGCCAAGGGTCGATGCATCAAAGATACCGACACTTGCGCGCGTCGCACGGCATTCGCGATCAACAGCGGCATGCATGTCTTCGCCGTCTTTCGGGAAGTACCATGCGCGACGCCACAGGCTGACTGGCTCGTAAGCGGCACCGTTTTCTTCGGCCCAGCTGTCAATCGGGGTTTTCCGCGTGACTTCAAAGTGACTGCCCTTGTGATAGCCACAAAACGCCCCGAAGGTCGTCGGGGTGTAAGGCGGACGGAAAGTCGTCAGGCCGACTTTTGGCTGTGGCACACCCAATGCGTCAGAGGCAATGTTCAGGCCGTTGATGTTCGACATCTTGCCCTGATCGGTTGCCATGCCGTTGGTGGTATAGCGTTTGACATGCTCAATCGAACGCATGCCTTCGCGTACCGCCAGACGCAGGTCCTTTGCGGTCACGTCGTTCTGATAGTCAACAAAGGCACGTGCCTTGCCTGCATCCAGATCGGTCGGCAGTTCCTTGTGGCTGACACCGGTTCCCGGACGATCATGTGCCACGGCATAGGATGCAGCTTTGGCAGTTTTGCCGAGGCTTTTGACTGCTGCCGCGCCCATTTCCGCACCGTCATTCAGGACCGCCTCAATGCCCCACAGGCCACGGCCCGCGCCAGCAATTTCGCACTCCTCTGACTTGTGATCCGGAAGGAAAGTCTGGCGTTCCTCATCCCACTTCAGCGTTCCCTTGGTGTGCGAGAACAAATGAAGCGACGGCGTCCAGCCACCCGACATCAAAAGGCAGTCACAACCGATCATTTCGGGTGCACCAACCGCCGATCCGGTGACCGGATTGACCCGAACCGATTTGACACGCAGGCGTCCTTCGGTACCGGTAACGGTATGACCGGCCATGATGCGAATACCGCGACGGGTCGCCTCGGCAACCAGATCGGCATTCGGTTCTGCACGGGTATCAACGATGGCGGCAATCGCGGTGCCAGCATCGGCCAGATCAAAGGCCGCATACCATGCACTGTCATGACTTGTGACGATGACAGCCTTGTCACCAACACGCACGCCATAACGGTTCAGGTAGGTTTGGGCCGAACCGGCCAGCATCACGCCCGGGCGATCATTTCCATCAAACACCAGCGGCTTTTCCAGCGCACCTTGCGCCAGAACAACCTGCTTGGCACGGACACGCCACATGCGTTCGCGCGGTGTTTCCCCATCCGGGCTGGCAAGATGATCGGTGAGCTTTTCGCACAAGCCCACGAAGTTCTGGTGGTAATAGCCAATTGCGGTCGTTCGGGTCATCAGCTTGACGCCAAGCTCTTTGAGCTCTGCGACGGTTTTGGCAACCCAGTCCCAGGCCGGAATGTCTTCGATCATGGCCGAAGGTTCAGACAGAAGCGAGCCACCTGCTTCGGGGTTTTCATCCACCAGCGTCACGCGAGATCCGGCACGCGCAGCAGTAAGAGCCGCGGCAAGACCGGCAGGACCAGCACCGATGATCAGAACATCGGTATGCAGGTAACGCGATGCATAATGATCCGGATCCGGTTCGGTCGGTGAAACGCCAAGACCGGCAGCCGCACGAATGAACGGCTCATATACCTTGTCCCAGAAGGATTTCGGCCACATAAAGGTCTTGTAGTAGAACCCGGCGGAGAACAGCATATAGGCCTTGTCGTTGATCGCACCAACATCAAACGACAGGCTGGGATAGCGGTTCTGGCTGTTGACCTGCAGGCCGTCCCAGATTTCCTGAACGGTTGCACGGGTGTTCGGCTCGAACCGGCCCGGACCACGACGGGTACCGACCAGTGCGTTCGGTTCTTCCGAACCAGCGGTCACGGCACCACGCGGGCGGTGATATTTGAACGATCGACCCATCAAGTGGATGCCATTGGCCAGCAGGGCCGACGCAACGGTATCGCCTTTGAAACCTTTGATTTTCTTGCCATCAAAGGTGAACTGGATCGGTTGGGTGTGATCGACGCGACCACGCCCGGAAACGCGGAAGCTGCTCATTTCGATTTCTCCAACAATTTGGACAGTTCAGGACGGGGATCATCGGTTTTGTAGGTGATCAGGAACCGGTCACTGACAGTGTCACGTACAGCGTTGAAATATCGACCGCAGCCATGAAAATGGCGCCAGCGTTCATAATGCGGGCCCTTGACGTTGGTGCGGATGAACAGGAAATCGCGCCATTCCTCGTCACTGACCGACGATGGATCAGCCGGACGTGCAATATGGGCTTCACCGGCATAGGTAAATTCCGCCTCCGGCTGGGTCTGATTGCAATAGGGGCAATGGATCAGAAGCATGTCCGGTCTCCTTAGTGCGCAACTGCTGCAGCAGCGGCTTCGTCAATCAGACGGCCGGTGCTGAAACGTTCAAGGGTGAAGGGCGCGTTGGCCGGATGGGGATCATCCTTGGCGACGGTCCATGCCAGTGTATGGGCGGCACCCGGGGTCGCCTTGAACCCGCCGGTACCCCAGCCGCAGTTGACATAAAGACCCGGCACCGGCGTCTTGCCAAGAATGGCCGAACGGTCCGGGGTCACATCGACGATACCACCCCATTTACGCAACATGCGCATACGGTTGAAGATCGGGAATATCTCGCAGATCGCAGCAACCGTATGCTCGATCAACGGCAAACCGCCGCGCTGGGAATAACTGGTATACTGGTCGGTCCCCGACCCGATCACGAGTTCACCCTTGTCAGACTGGCTGATATAGGCATGCACGCTGTTGGACATGACAACACAGGGGAAGATCGGCTTGATCGGCTCGGACACCAGCGCCTGCAGCGGATAGCTTTCAAGCGGCATGCGAACACCTGCCGTATCCATCACGACCGAGGTATGACCGGCAGCCGAAACAGCAACCTTTTTTGCGCCGATAAAGCCCTTGGCAGTCTCAACACCGGTGACACGGCCGTCCGGGCCACGGCGAATGGCGGTTACCGGGCAGTTCTGAATGATATCGACACCACGTGCCGCAGCGCCACGGGCATACCCCCATGCCACGGCGTCATGGCGTGCTGTCCCTGCGCGCCGCTGAAGAGCCGCACCAACGACCGGATAACGCGCCGTCGGCGAGATATCGAGTGGCGGGCAGTATTCCTTGGCTTCTTCGGCAGACAGCCAGACGTTGTCCACACCGTTCAGGCGGTTGGCATGTACGTGGCGCTGGAAGCTTTGAACATCATGCACGTTATGCGCAAGCATCAGAACGCCGCGCTGCGAATACATGACGTTGTAGTTCAGCTCCTGGCTCAGCCCATCCCACAGATCAAGTGCGTGGTCATAAAGCTTCGCACTTTCATCATAGAGATAGTTCGAGCGAATGATTGTCGTGTTACGGCCGGTGTTCCCACCGCCAAGCCAACCTTTATCGATCACGGCCACATTGGTTATGCCGTGTTCCTTGGCCAGATAATAGGCCGCACCAAGACCATGACCACCTGCGCCGACGATGATGACATCGTATTCGGCCTTTGGCTCACTGTCGGGCCACTGTGGCTCCCAGTTCTTTTGCCCGCTCAGGGCGTTCTTTATAAGCGATAGCGCAGAAAAATGGGTCATGATTGTACGATCCCCCGATTTACCATTGCCGGAACTCTATCAATGTCCTTGGTTTGCGGACTGGATAATTGCGACAAATTCATTGTATATTTTTGCCATGAACTCTTTTTCGAACCCTCGCTCCGATCCTGGCAAAACCAATGCAAAAAAGCGTCTTCGCGTCGCCTTTCTGCTGGCAGACAATTTCACGCTGACAGCGTTTGCAAGCTTTGTCGATGTATTGCGTCTGGCCGCCGATGAGGCGGACCGTTCACGGCCGATTAACTGCGACTGGACAGTGCTGTCTGATACCATGAACCCGGTGCGTTCCAGTTGCGGGGTCAAGGTGCAGCCCGACACGCGCCTGCGCAATGCCGGTGACTACGACTATATCGTGGTTGTTGGCGGGCTTATTCAAGAAGAAGGCGGGTTTTCATCTGAGTGTATTGCCTATCTCAAGGCGGCTGCGGCCAAAGGCAAAAGTCTGATCGGCCTATGCACCGGGGTTTTCGCGTTGTATGAGGCGGGCCTTCTTGAAGGATACCGCTGCTGTGTCAGCTGGTTCCACCATGACGAATTTGTCGCACGCTTTGAGGCCGCCCAACCGGTTTCCGATCAGATCTTTGTGGTTGATCGTGACCGCCTGACCTGTTCGGGCGGGCATGGCGCGGCCCATCTGGCAGCCTGGGTGGTGGAAAAGCATATCGGACGCACGGCCGCGACCAAGAGTCTGAGCATCATGATCATCAACGAGGCGATGACCGGCGAAAATCCGCAGCCGGGCTTCCAGACTGATCTGGTTGCCCGCGAACCGCTGGTAAAGAAGGCGCTTCTGCGGATGCGCCAGAATATCGAATCGCCCGAAACCGTCGCCAAAATGGCAGAGAAACTTGGTGTAACGCGCCGCAAGCTTGAACGCGCGTTCAGTGCCGATCTGGGCATTTCACCTTCGCGCACGGCACTACGTATTCGGCTTGATGCTGCCAAAAAGATGCTTGGCGAGTCGAACAGGACCACCACCCAGATCGCGCTCAGTACCGGTTTTTGCGACGCATCGCATTTCATTCATGCCTTCAAGGCCGAAATCGGCATGAACCCGTCGGAATATCGCAATACGGTTCCGGTCCCGGCCACCCTGCCCTGACAACAGGTCGAAGTCGATCAGCCGCCGGGCATCATCAGGCATCAATAGTGACGTGCCCGATCGGGTTCGAGCAGCAGGCAAGGATATAGCCTTCCTCGATATCGTCGTCAGTAATCCCGCCATTATGAACCATATGAACCTGCCCTTCGGTCTTGCGCACCTTGCATGTCCCGCAAATCCCCATCGAACAGCCTGACGGGATTACGAGGCCTGCCGTGCGCGCCGCGGCAAGGACGGTATCGGTCTGGGTGCAATTTGCCGTAATGCCAGATGCGGTGAATGCGATGACAGCCTTGCTGTCCTCATCGGGGACGACATCATCGGGCACGTCTTCTGCTTCAAGTGTCGGCGCGTGGAAGCTTTCCTGATGGTAGCGATCCATATCATAGCCAAGCCCGACAAGAACCTCTCGCACGGCCTGCATGAAGGGTTCAGGTCCACAACAAAACACTTCACGTTCAAGATAATCCTGCGCCATCAGGCCCAGCATCAGCTGATTGAACGTCCCCAAATATCCGGTCCACGGCTTGTAGGGATCGGCTTCTTCGACCACCCATTTCAGGGCAATACCGTTAATCCGTGATGCGCTGTGTTCCAGGCGTTCGCGAAAGATGATCTCGGACGGGCGCTTTGCACAATTGACGAATACAATGTCGGGATCACGTCCGGCGTCATAAAGATAGGTCGTCATCGACATCATCGGCGTAATGCCCGACCCCGCCGAAATGAAAAGGTATTTATCCGCCGGATGGTTAATCAATGAAAAGCTGCCAGACGGCCCTTTGGCCCGAATGCGCATGACCGGACGCAAATGATCAAGCATCCAGCGCGTACCGACCGACCCAATTTGCGCCTTGACCGTCACAGTCAAGGATGTCGGCCGCGATGGCGAGGATGAAATCGTGTAAGTACGATAAAGCGGCCCGCCCGGCACCGGGAGCTCCAACGTCAAAAACTGCCCGGGGTCATAGCTGAACAAAGCGCCCGACACCGACTGGAAGCAAAATGTCATGACGTTGGGGGCTTCTGGCAGGAACGAAACACATTCCAGTTCCTCGGAGTCCGACCAGAAGGCAAGTTTCGGTTTCTCGATCACTGACATCGCCCTACTCCGCCGCGACCAATCTGGTCTGGGTCAGCCTGTCCAACAGTGTTTTCGCATACCAGTTGCCAAACTGGGCTACGCCTGCTTCCTGGCTCTCGGAATACGGTCCCACCTTGTAGGCCGGTGTCGCGATGCCACGCTGATTGTTTTCGACCACTTCCTTGTCCTCGGCATTGGTCGCAAGCCAGACTTCAGTCAATCGTTTCAGGTCATAGTCACGTCCCTCAACCGCATCCTTGTGCACCAGCCACTTGGTGACGACTTCGGTTCCCATCGGGCTGATCGGCGTCACACGGAAAACAAGCGCATGATCCGACAGGAAATGGTTCCAGGTCGACGGGTAATGAAACTTCAAAAGTGATCCCGCATTTTTGAACGGGATATTGGAGTTCGGCAGGCTGACAGCAGCCTTGGTATCAAGTGTGTAACTTTCCGCTTCCCCCAGAAGCGGTACACGCACCAGACGCCATTCACCGGCATCCGAGATCTGATAGGCCGATGGCGCGCCAACCGCCTCGCACCGGGCGATATGACGATCAAGCTCACCGGCCACCACACCATCGGATGTACTGCCGATCGCGCGCGCATCTTCCGGGAAGGTCCGACACAGCGACGGGTGGTTGCCCCCGCAGTGATAGCATTCCCGATTATTTTCCCAAACCAGCTTCCAGTTGGCGTTTTCGATGATCGTGCTTTCAAACGCGACCTTGGAATTTTCAAGATCGTGCGGCGCAAGATACAGCTCGGCGGTCTTGGCAAACGGTTCGATATCCGGTGCGTTTTCAGCAAGGCAGATATAGACCAAGCCGTGTATCATCCGGCAATGAACCGGGCTTAACCCGAATTTTGAATTGTCAAAATCCGGCCCCATATCACGTGCCCAAAGCAACTTGCCATCAAGGTCATAGGTCCACTGGTGATACGGGCAAACCAGCCGTGGATTTCGGCCCTTTTTGGTTTTGCACAGAACCGACCCACGATGGCGGCACGAATTGTGGAAGGCACGTACCATCTGATCATTGCCGCGCACGATCACGACGGAATAAGCACCGACTTCATAAATGACGTAATCGCCCGCCTTGGGTATTTCGCATGCCGGGATCGCAAACAGCCATTCTTTGTAATGAATGCTTTCAAGGTCGAGCTCAAAGATCGATTGATCCGTATAGAACGGCTGTTCCAGAGAATATCCAGGAACACGACGCGCCAAAAGCTCTTGGACTGAATGCGAAATAACGGGCATGGCGGAAATCCGTTTCTTGATGGTTAAAAGCAACCAAAAGTGTGAACTTCATGCCACAATTTACAACGGCATTAATTTTCATCTTGGTTTAGCTCACCTAATCTGAAAAACTCACACAAACTACCCTGCGCTGTTTTCAGGAGAGGCCGTTGGCCCGCCCATATGATCTGTCTTCGATAAATGCCCTGATCTGCTTTGAAGCAGCGGGTCGCAATATGAGCTTCAAGGATGCGGCAGCGGAACTGAATGTGACGCCTGCGGCTGTAAGCCATCAGATCAAGGCACTTGAGGCCGATATTGGCAGTGCGCTTTTCATTCGCCGCAACCGCGGGGTGGAATTGACCGAGAAAGGCGCTTTCCTGCTCGTTGCACTGCAAAGGGGTTTTGAAACCATTTCCGACGCGGTCATCCAGTTGCGCGATCAACATGAAACGGTTGATGTCACAATCAGAACCACAACGGCTGTCAGTTCACTTTGGCTTACGCCAAAAATTGCCGCCTTCTGGAAAATTTATCCAAATATTACGGTCTCGCAAATTGTCTCGGATGTGCCCGGCATGACCGGGCATTGCGACCTTAGCATCCATTACAGCAACCCCGATGACGGGGCGGAGGGATATTACAAACTGTTTCAGGACCGTGTGGCCGCCATCGGCACGTCGGCCTTCAAGGCCGAACAAAACATTGAAACGATTGATGATCTGCTGCGCACACCCCTGATCCATCTGCATAACGAGGAAACAGACTGGACAACATGGACTGACTGGTTCCGCGCATTGGGACGCCCCGCCCCAAAGGGCCGCAGCTTCAAGCTCAACAATTACACGATTGCATTGCAGGCCGCACAGGACGATGTCGGTGCAATGCTTGGATGGGACGAACTGGTTGGACCGCTGCTTGAAGATGGACGCCTGATCAAACTTGTGCCGGACGAAATCGCATCTCCCATGGGGTTTTACTTGCGCGTCCATCCCCGCGCATCCGAAAAGGCCCGCATATTTGTCGACTGGTTGATCGACGCCGCCTGAGATCACGGGAAACGGCAAGCGCAGCACATCGCCACACTTGCCGATCAGGTCAGACGTCTTTCAACAAGCGCAACGCATCATAGATTGCCGCATGGGTGTTGCGTGCCGATACGGCATCCCCGATCCGGAACAGCTGATAAGTCCCATCCGGGTTCCGTACAACTGATTGTGGCTGACCGGCCAGAAGCTGATCATGCGACATTTCACCATGGTTCGATGAACCGGGCTTGAGATCGAAATAGATATCATCAAGCGGAATGGTGCCGTGGTTGACCACGATCTGATCGACGACCCGTTGCTTGGCAACCCCGCCATAGTCACTGCCGACATGCGCGATGAGTTGGTTGCCCTGCTTTTCCACCGCCTCAAGGCGATAGGTCACCGTAAAGGTGGTATCAAGCTTCTGCATGCTGCGCATATAGGGCACAAGGTTCATCGCCATGACTTCCGGCGCAAAGGACCGATCCGGCGTCATGATTTCGACCTTGACCCCTGACTTGGCAATCAGTTCAGCTGCCTGCAGACCGGCGTGATCCCCGGCATCATCATAGACCAGAACATTGGTCCCCGGCTTGACGTCACCCGAAATGATATCCCAGGTCGACACCACCAGATCATTGCCCTTTGACAGGACCTCGGTATCGGGCATGCCGCCGGTGGCGACGATCACCACATCCGGGTTTTCGGCCGTAATCGTGTCGGCCTCGGCCCAAGTGTTGAAATGGAAGGTTACGCCAAGTCGGTTGCATTCAGCCATACGCCATTCAATGATGCTGATCATTTCGCGGCGGCGTTCGTTTTGTGCGGTCAGGCGAATTTGGCCGCCCGGATTGGGGGCGGCTTCATAGACAACAACTTCATGCCCGCGTTCGCCGGCGACACGCGCGGCCTCCATCCCGGCCGGGCCGGATCCGACAATTACAACCTTCTTGCGGGTTTCGGCCTTTTCAACAATTTGCGGCATCGAAAGCTCGCGCCCGGTTGCGGTGTTATGGATGCAATAGGCCGACCCGCCCTGATAAATGCGATCAAGGCAATAGTTCGCCCCGACGCACGGACGGATTTCATCTTCGCGCTTTTCAATGATCTTGCGCACGATATGCGGATCGGTGATGTGTGCGCGGGTCATGCCAACCATATCGACCTTGCCCGATGCAATCGCATGGCGCGCAGTCGCGACATCGGGGATCTTGGCAGCATGGAATGTCGGGAAATCGGTGGCTGCACGAATGTCACCGGCAAAATCCAGATGCGGCGAGTTCGCCATGCCCTGAATCGGGATCACGTCGGTCAGACCGGCATCCGTATCAATATGCCCGCGAATAACATTCAGGAAGTCGACCATGCCACTGTCTTTAAGACGCTTGGAAATCGACAGACCATCTTCCTTGGTCAATCCTCCCTCAAGGTCTTCATCACCGGTATAACGCACACCAACAATGAAATCCGGCCCGACCCGTTTGCGAATTTCGGTCAGCACATCAAAGGTAAAGCGCAGGCGGTTATCGATGCTGCCACCATAAGGGCCTTCAAGTTCGTTGGTCAGCGGCGACCAGAACTGGTCCATCAGATGGCCATAGGCCTGAAGCTCGATCCCGTCCATACCGCCCGCCTTCATGCGTTCGGCAGCATCGGCATAATCCTTGATGATGCGCTCAATATCCCAGTCTTCCATTTTTTTCGGGAAGGCCCGGTGGGCTGCTTCGCGCTTGTGAGAGGGGGATACTACCGGCAACCAGTTTGCCTTGTCCCAACGCGTGCGACGGCCAAGATGGGTCAGCTGGATCATGACAGCAGCACCCTGTTCATGCACCGCGTCGGTCAGATCCTTCATCCACGGAACGACTTCATCCTTCCAGACCAGAAGGTTGTTGAAAACCGGTGGGCTGTCCTTTGATACCGCAGCCGACCCCGCCGTCATGGTCATCGCAACACCGCCCTTGGCGCGCTCAACATGATAGGCGCGATAACGGTCCTTTGGCATGCCATCCTCGGGATAGGCCGGCTCGTGCGACGTCATGATAATGCGGTTGCGCAGCGTCAGATGTTTAAGCTGATAGGGCTGAAGAAGCGGGTCGTTGGACATGTGCGGGGCTCCGGTTTTGGACTCTCTGCCCATGACGATATTCAGAAATGTACAGTTATGTCAATTTTAAGTTCACTGATGTATATTTCAGATACATTCATGTACACTCTGCTTGTCGCGATCCGGGCATTTTGCTAAGGACAGGCCCATGGAAGAACAGATTGAAGATATCGCCGGGCAAAACAGTGGCTGGCGCGGATCAGCCGAGGTCTGGCTGAACGCGGCTTATGACGCCCTGCTTGAAACCGGTGTGGATGGCGTGAAGATCCAGCCATTGGCAAAGCGCCTGAACCTGTCGCGCACCAGCTTCTATTGGTTCTTCAAGGACCGGAGGGAGTTGCTTGGTGCCCTGCTTGATCTGTGGCGCGAAAAAAACACCGGCAACCTGATCAAACAGACAGAGGCCTATGCCGAAAGCGTCTCGGAAGCGATGCTGAACATCATCGATTGCTGGCTGATGCCCGACCTGTTTGACGCGCGCCTTGAATTCGCCGTGCGCAGCTGGTCGGTGCAGTCCGACGATGTCATGGCCGAGATTGAAAAGGCCGATCAGCAACGTCTTGATGCGCTCGCAAAACTATTCATCCGCTTCGGGCAGGATGAACGCATGGCCGATGTCCGTGCACGCACCATCTATCTGGTGCAGATCGGCTATATTTCCATGCAATCAAACGAAGACCTTGCCGTCCGCATGGCGCGCATTCCGGGCTATGTCGAAACATTCTGTGGACAGGCACCCACGCCAAATGAACTCAACCGGTTCTATGCGCGACACAATTTCGAACCCTGATCCTGCACCACCCTTTTGATGGCTTGCCTCAGATTCACCCGAAATCTGATGGCGCGCGTCGGATTTGATCGCAATTCAAAGGAAAATCCGCATGCCGAGCCAATAAAATGTCACGTATCGGGCCATCGGTGATGGTTGCGTGTCTTGAACATTTAAGGGCAGTGATGAGCATGATTAACGCCAAAGGGTCGATGACCCATTTTGCAAATCCGTTGGCAAACCGGGAAACCGCCTATTCCGACGCCCAAAAGGCTGTCATCAGCGTTGCAAGATCACGTGAAGCCATTGCGAATATCACCGCGTGGCCGTCTTATCAGCCAACCCCGCTTCACAGCCTTACCAACCTTGCGCGCGACTGCGGGCTTGGTAAGATCTGGTACAAGGACGAAGCAACCCGGTTCGGCCTGAAAAGCTTCAAGGCACTTGGCGGCGCCTATGCCGTTGCAAGGCAACTTCAGGCCATCATCGAAGATAAAGCCGGCATCCACCCCAGCGTCTCGGACATTATTGCGGGCAAACACAAGGACACAGTCTCAGAAATCGTTGTTACCTGCGCCACCGATGGCAATCACGGGCGCTCTGTTGCCTGGGGTGCACAGATGTTTGGCTGCGGCTGTGTAATCTACATTCATCGCGATGTTTCCGAAGGCCGCAAACAAGCCATGGAGGCCTTTGGCGCCGAAGTCATCCGCATTACTGGCAACTATGACGAATCTGTCCGGCTCGCCGATAGCGAAGCCAAGGCCAAGGGACGCATCATCGTTTCGGACACCAGTTATGAAGGCTACATGGAGGTCCCCAAGGACGTCGCCCTTGGCTATACCGTCATGCTGGCTGAGGCGGTCGAGCAGCTTCACGGCGACATCCCGACCCATGTCTTCATTCAGGGCGGTGTTGGCGGATTGGCCTCGGCCGTAACGGGCTATTTCTGGGACCTCTGGGGCGAAAAGCGGCCACGCATCGTCGTGGTCGAACCCGAACAGGCCAACTGCCTGCAGCAAAGTGCGAAGGTCGGTCATCCGGTCGCGGTTGAGGGCGATCTTGAAACCCTGATGGCGGGCCTGGCCTGTGGCGAGGTATCCCTTCTCGGCTGGCAGATCCTGTCAAACGGGGCGGATGACTTCATGACGCTGAGCGAGGACATGGTCGCACCAGTAATGCAACTTCTTGCCCGGGGCTACGAAACTGACCCCAAGGCAGAGGCAGGAGAATCCGCTGTTGCCGGTCTGGGGGCAGCCATTCTGGCATCACAAAACCCGACCTTTGCCAAGGCATTGGGCCTTGACCCAACCAGCAAGGTTTTCGTCATCGGGACAGAGGGGGCGACGGATCCGGAAATGTATGACCGCCTCGTTGGACAAACAGCGCAGGATTAATCGACATCAACCGGCACCGACAGGCCGACCTTCACATTGTCCATGACAATGCTGGTCTGGAAGCCTTTAACATTGTTGTTTTCAAAGAAGACCTCACGGGTGAAGTCTTCATACTCGTCCATGTCGCGTGCCGTCACGACAAGCACGAAATCGGCACTGCCTGTTACGTAATAGCATTGCTGAACAGACGGGTGGTTCTTTGCCGTTTTCTTGAATTCATCAAGGAGATGAAGCTGTTCGCGCTCCATCGTCACCTGCACGATGGCGGTGACATTGCGATCAACCGCCTTGGCATTTACTACGGCGACTTCGGCGCTGATGATATTCTGTTCTCGCATTTTCTTGATGCGCCGCTGAACGGCCGCCGGGGACAGGCACACCTGCTCGGCGACCTGATCGGAGGTTGCCCGGCTTGATTTCTGGATGATCTCAAGGATTTTCGCATCAAAGCCGTCGATCTTGCCAATGGGGGCGTTGCTCATTGAAAACACCTGAAAAATCGGGCCGGTCGATCCGGCACATTGTACTCAGTGTGCGGGCTTTGATTGCAATGTAAACCCCTTTTGCCGATCATATTCCGGCAAATAATGCGGCGTTTCGACGCCATGGATGCCCGAATGTCGGAATTCCCGCATCAGATTGCGCTACGCTTTTCGTTCTGCATCCATGTCAGGGGCGCTCATTACATCTTGGCATCCCTTTTTGGGGTTTTCATCAGCAATGACCAGTTTTGCGACGATCAATCCTTTGAAACCACTGGACCATCTGGCCCCGGCTGGACGGGTTGGCTTGATATCGTTGGCGACTGATTTCAATATCGAAACCGATCTCAAACAGCTCTATCCATCAGATGTCAGCTTCTTTACCAGTCGGGTACGCAATCACAATCCGCTGACAATTGAAAATCTTCGCCGCATGACGCCGGGCATCCGCGATGCTGCCGATAAAATCCTGCCTGGCACCGGTCTTGATGCGGTGATTTATGCCTGCACATCGGGTGCCATTGCCATTGGTGTTGATGAAGTCACCCGCCTTGTTCAAGACGTGCATCCGGGTGTGCCGGTGACGAACCCCGCCACCGCCGCCATAACGGCGTTTAAAACCCTATCGGCCAAACAAATCTCGATCCTCACCCCGTATACCGAACCGGTAAACCGCGATGTTGCGGCCCTTTTTGAATCCTTTGGGGTAGAGGTCATCAACATGACCGGCTTCGGGTTTGAAGACGACACCGCCATGACCTTCATCGCGCCCGAAGACATCAAAACCGCAGCCCTTCAAACCTGCGCCAAACAGGCTGATCTTTTGTTCATTTCCTGCACCGCCCTTCGGGCCTCTGGCCTGATCGCGGATCTCGAAGACCAACTGAATATCCCGGTCATCAGTTCCAATCAGGCTCTTGCGTGGCACAGCCTGAAACTGATGAACTATCCGAACCCGATATCGGGTTTCGGCACCCTGATGCGTGATCATCTGGGGACCGCAGCACTCCAATCGCGCGCCTGAAACAAAGGACATTAAATGCCCCTTGATATGCCCCTGATCAAAGACATGACCGCATGGCGTCAGCACCTTCATCGCCATCCGGAATGCGGTTTTGACTTGCCCATGACATCAAACTTCATTGCCGAAAAGCTTGAAAGCTTCGGGATTGAGACCGTGCGCGGCGTCGGGCAAAGCGGTATTGTCGGCATTCTGCGCAATGGCAGCTCAGACCGATCCGTGGGTCTGCGTGCCGATATGGATGCGCTTTTCATTGCCGAGGAAAACACAACACCCTACCGCTCCGCACATGATGGCAAGATGCATGCCTGCGGCCATGACGGCCATTCGGCGATGCTTTTGGGGGCGGCCGCCCATTTGGCAAAAACCAGAAACTTTGATGGTACGGTGCATTTCATTTTCCAGCCTGACGAAGAACATGGTGCTGGCGCGCAGGCAATGATTGATGATGGCCTGTTTGAACGCTTTGCCATTGATGAAGTTTATGGCCTGCACAACATGCCCGGTTTGGCAGAGGGCACCTTCACCGTCCGGCCCGGTTCCCTTATGGCGAGTGAAAGCAGCTTTGAAATCAGGATCAAGGGCATTGGCGGTCATGCCGCCATGCCCCATCGCGGTGTCGACCCGATCGTGGTGGGCTCGCAGATCATCATGGCCCTTCAAACCATTACGTCACGCAATCTCAGCGCGGTCGAGGAAACTGCTGTTGTCTCTGCAACCGAATTCATCACCAATGGCACAGTCAATGTGATCCCGTCCGAAGTCACCATCAAGGGTGATTGCCGCTGCTTTACCGATGCCAGCCTGAACAAAATCAAAACCGCCATGGAACGCATCGTTGCCGGTACTTGTCAGGCGGCTGGTGCCAGCTATGAATTCAGTTTCAAAAACACCTTTCATTCCACCATCAACAATCCCGACCAAACCACCAAGGCGATCAAGGCGGCACAGGCTGTCTTTGGGGCCGAAAATGTTGTTGCCGATTGTGTTCCCCTGACAATTTCCGAAGATTTTTCCAGCATGCTACGCGTCAAACCCGGTTGTTACGCCCTGATCGGTAACGGCACCGGGACGGTTGGTGGCTGTGCGCTTCATAATCCGAAGTACGATTTCAATGACCGCATCCTCTCCAAAGGCGCAGAGTACTGGGTGCAATTGGCCGAAGACATTCTGGGCTGATCGCCCATCGCAGGAGCCCCGCAAAGATGGAAACCGTTAAATTGATTCCCCCTTCCCGCGGGTTTGCAACCGCCGAATTTGAAAACCGCACCAATCGCCTTCAGGCACTCATGGCTGCGCAGGATATAGGCGCGCTCTTTGTCACGACCGAACCGGAATTTCGTTACTTCAGCGGATTCAAGTCGCAATTCTGGGAAAGCCCAACGCGGCCATGGTTTCTGGTGATCCCGGCAAACGGCAAACCAATTGCCGTTGTGCCCGAAATCGGTGTCGTCGGGTTTGACCAAACATGGATTGAAAATGTCCGAAGCTGGCCCTCGCCCCGCCCGGAAGATGATGGCATCAGTCTTCTGACTGACACGCTTAAAATTGCGGCTGGCAGCCGTCAGAAAATCGGCATCATGATGGGGCCGGAAACCCATTTACGTATGCCCGCCGCCAATTTCAGGCAGCTCTGTGAAAACCTGAACAATCATGAAATTGTTGATATCAGCCCCCTTTTGCGCAGCATTCGTGCAGTGAAATCGGCAGCCGAAATCGCCAAAATCCGTTTTGCCTGCGAAGTCACCGCCGCCGGGTTCGATTTCCTGCGCAATACCATTCAACCCGGCATAACCGAACGCGAAGCCTGCAAGGCCATGCAGATCGAAATGTTGCGTTTGGGTGCAGACAGTTGCCCTTATCTGATCGCGGCATCCGGTCCGGGCGGCTATGACAACATCATCATGGGGCCGACAGATCGGGCGTTAGGTGATGGCGACGTTTTGATTATCGATGCCGGTGCCAATTTCGACGGATATTTCAGTGACTTCGACCGAAACTTCGCCTTTGGCGAAGTCGATCCGCAAACCCTGACTGCCTATGACGCTGTCTTTGCAGCCACAGAGGCGGGGCTAAAAGCTGCCAAGCCCGGACATACCACCGGCGACGTATGGCGTGCCATGTCAGACGAATTGACCAAGGCAGGTGCACTTGGCAATTCAGTCGGGCGCATGGGTCATGGCCTTGGCATGCAACTCACCGAATGGCCATCACTTCAGGAAGGCGGTGATGTACCGCTCAAACCCGGGATGGTCATAACCCTCGAACCGGGCATGAGCTTCTTACCGGGTAAGATGATGGTTCATGAAGAAAACATCGTGATCACCGAACAAGGCTGTGAATTCTTGCATGCACGAACATGGCCGACGCTTCCTTCTGTTAGATGACAGAAGGTGGGATCGATTTCTCCTGCGCCAGTCGGCGCGCCTTTGATACCCAGAACAACACCTTGCAGCAAAAGTCTGAGAACGGTATGCGCCCTTAACACTCGACTTCAAAGACACTGTGATCAAGAAACTGATCGCGGCCGACAAGTGCTTGATCCGCTGAATTCGCGGCACCTTCAACACGCCAGTCATCTTGCGGCACCAGAACATCAAGCCCGTCGACCGCTGTCCGATACAGATCCGGGCGATAGACCTCCCGGATGACAGTCTTAAGGTCAGAATCCTCTGGGATTTGCCGCCAGCGTTTCATTTGTTCACCAAGCCAGCGCCCCTGTGAAAGCCAGGGGAAGGTTGCGGTGTAACGATAAAATACGTGGCGGTCGGGCAGATCAAGTGGCGGTTCACCAGGGCGCAAGACCGGTTTGCCACTAAGCGATGCATTGAGCACTTCAAACGGGGCGCCGACATTGGCTTCCTCTGACAGAATGTGCGCAAGTTCAACCCGGTTTCCCGGCTGATCTGCCCATTCTGCCGCACAAACCAATGCACGCACCAGCGATGAAACAAGTTCCGGGTTGGAGTTCGCCCAGTCTTCGCGCAATCCCAAAACTTTTTCAGGGCTGCGGGACCAGATATCGTCCTTCAGGGCGACGATGACGCCATCGCCATGAAAGACAGCGCGCTGGTTCCATGGCTCCCCGACGCAATAGCCGTCAACCCAGCCATTTCGCAGGCTGTCAAACATTCTGGGCGGCGCAATGACACCGATATTCACATCCGCGTCCGGGTCAATTCCGGCAGCTGCCATCCAGTAGCGGAGCTCATAGTTATGGCTTGAAAACGGAAACACCGTGGCAAAGGACATGATCGGACGACCTTCAGCCTTGTCCTCATCAATGACCTTTTTAAGCGCCCTGGCGGACAAGCCACGCGGCCCGTGCATCGCATCAGGATCGGCTTCGAGCATACGTTGATACAGCTTTGTTGAAACCGTAATCGCATTGCCGCCACGGCCCAAGGCCATCGGTACGACAATGTTTTGAACCGGCAGCCCGCCAAGCCCAAGGCGCGCGGCAATCGGGATGCCCGCAAGCAAGTGTGCCGCATCCAGCATGCCAAAAGCCAGTTTATCGCGAATGGCGGCCCATGACATTTCCCGCACAAGTTCCAGTTCGATGTTCTCGCGCGCGGCAAATCCCATCGCGCGCGCCACGACTGGAATGGCACAGTCGACAAGCGGTACAAATCCGAGACGAACCTTATTTGCCATCAATTAAAACTCCAACTGAAACGCCGTGATGACACTTTGCGCAATCTCATAGATCTTGCGGTTCTGCTTCATGGCATTCTTGCGCAAAAGGTTATAGGATTCTTCCTCGGACAAACCTTTTTCTTTCATCAGCAATCCCTTGGCCCGCTCAATCATTTTGCGCTCATTAAGCTTGGCCTGCGCCTCGTCGCGCTCACGGCGCAGCTGATCGAAAACGTTGAAACGTGAAATCGCCATCTCGACAATCGGGCGAATGCGGTCCTGACGTAAACCGTCAACGACATACGCACTGACACCGGCTGAAACAGCCTCCTGAATCATCGAGGCATCGCTCTGGTCGACAAACATGGCAATCGGGCGCGCGATCGCGCGTGACACTTGAAACATCTGTTCAAGAGTATCACGGTCCGGATTCTCAAGATCAATAATGATAATGTCCGGGGCAAGCGCCTGAATGCGTTCAACCAAATTGTGTGACGTCCCAATTCGCGAAACGCGCGCATAACCGCTTTCGACCAGACCACGTTCGACAATAGCCGCGCGGTCGGGATCTTCGTCGATCACCAGAATATTGTATTCTTCCAGCCTTACCAAATTACCCCTTAACTCCCTTGCAGCCTCTTTTGGCCTGATCTCTCATAACTCTTTTTATCTTTCCGCCCGTTATCGGATACGGATTAATGGTTCGGGATGCGACACTGGCCGCATCCCGAATAGATTTTGTCAAACGCGCGGTTATTCAGCCGGAACCGGCTGCGTTGAGCCGGAAGTACCCATACGTTCCGCCTGAGCAGATTCAAACCGTGCTTTTTCTTCGGCCTGCGTTTCCACCGAGAACCGCACAGCCAGTGCTGCGAACGAGCAAATTAGCACTGCAACACCAAGATAAAGAAGACCCTCTTCATAGGTAAGCGCTTCGGACTTGAACAGGAAGCCCGCAGCAACCGCACCGGCGTTACCACCCGCACCGACAATGCCCGCAACCGAGCCAAGCGCCTTGCGGTTAACAAACGGAACAATCCCGAAGGTTGCCCCTTCTGACATCTGAACGAACAGCGAGAAGACGATCATCACGGCAACCGCAACAACCAGTGCTTCCATCTGCGAGAAGGCAATCAGGGCGATGCCTTCGATGAACAGTGCCATGAACAGAAACTTCACGCGACCCGAAAGACCGCCCTTGGCAGCAAACTTGTCAGAAAACACACCGCCCAGCGTACGGGCAAAGATGTTCATCAAGCCAAACAGACCAGCGATCATACCGGCAGTTGCCAAAGACAGGTCAAACTTGTCGAAGAAATAGATTGCAGCAATGTTGTTGATGGTCAGCTCTACACCAAAGCACGCCGCATAAACCAGGAACAATGCCCAGACACGGTAATCCGATACTGCAGCCAACATTCCTTTGGTCGCACCAGCGGTGTCATCTTCAGGTTTCAGCGCACCGCTTTTGCGCAGATCGCTATAGTTGCCATCCGGGCAATCCGTGGTGAAGACCCAGTAAAGCACTGCAACCACCAGCATGATCACGCCCGGAAATACCATCGCCAGACGCCAGCCCATGGTTTCAGCTACACCGAAACCAAGAACCATGGCGAGGATCGCCGGCATGACCATCTGCGTCACGCCACCGCCAAGGTTACCCCAGCCAGCGGTCGTGGCATTTGCCGTCCCAACCACGTTCGGCGCGAACATCATCGACGTGTGATACTGCGTGATCACAAACGATGCCCCGATCGAGCCGATAGCCAAACGGGCAAGCAGGAAGGTTTCATAGCTGTCAGCAAGACCAATCAGCATGACCGGAAGCGAGCCCAGCACCAGAAGACCGGTATAGGTCTTGCGCGGCCCGATCTTGTCGCAAAGCGGCCCGATCAAAAGTCTGACCAGAACCGTGATGGCGACAGAGGCAATGATGGTACTGCCGATTTCGCTTTTGGTAAGCCCCAGGTCATCGCGCACCAGCGGCATCAGCGGTGCAATACCGAACCAACCAAAGAAGCACAGGAAGAATGAAAGCCAGGTAAGGTGGAAAGTACGCATCTGGACAGTCTTGAGACTGAATAGATTTATGCGTGTAGCCTTGTTCTTGATTTCCATGATCAGAAGCCCTTCGTTTAGGCCGCACAGCACTGAATGTCTGTTGTAAGCGACCGACGGTTTTTCCCCATGGGCCTAAATGCTTCATCTGGAAGATGTCTGCAGGCGGCCCGTCATTCGTATCGGAAAGGCTGCGCGGTCATCGCGCTGCAATTCCAAACGTCTGATCGTCCGCCGTTGGACGAAGAACTGTGAGCCACCCGTCATTGGGCCTGCTTTCGTCAAAGCTGCTCACACGAACCCTACATTGCAAACACCGCGCCAATTTTTCCGCGATGCGGGAAAAACGCACCAAACAGCTGATTTATGGGAATTTTATCTCACTGCATCTGCACAGAGAAATTTCGCAGAACTCAAAATACCCGAAAAATGCACAAAAAAAGATCACACTGATTTTGCAGTGTTCATATTTTAATCATTCACGACATTCCCATAGATCACTGATAAAACAGGAAGGTAAAAATATCAGATATTTTTCAAATACTTATCAGATATTTTTCCGAACTATAATTTTTGGCATGCCACTTGAATATAGAGAGGCATGAGCGCGGGCAGTGTCGCCTGCGGCTCCGGAGAAATGCCGATCTCATATATATAGAATCCAACGACGGGTTCACCGGATAATGACGTCCGTTGCGAAATGCCTCTTTTGGGAGCAGGCCGCATCGGGCGTTTTTTTTGTGCCAACTTCGCATCCCGCGACGAGGAGCCAGAGACAAATGAACCACGTCACTGCAGCATTAAGAACCGCAAAATCCCGCCTGGTTGTCATCGGCAACGGTATGGCTGGCATGCGCACCGTCGAAGAAATCCTGTCACGCGCACCAGACAAATACGACATTACGGTTTTCGGTGCCGAACCGCGCGTGAACTATAACCGCATCATGCTCTCGCCATTGCTTTCGGGTGAAAAGGACTTCGACGAAATCGTCATCAACACGCCCGAGTGGTACACGGAAAACAATATCTATCTTTATTCCGGCGACCCGGTGGTCAAGATTGACCGCGACCGCAAGGTGGTAATTTCCAAGAGCGGTACGGAAACCGAATATGACGAACTGCTGCTTGCCACCGGTTCCGATCCGATCATTATCCCGGTTCCGGGCCATAAGCTTGATGGTGTTGTGACATTCCGCGATGTCGATGATGTCGAGACCATGCTTGGTGCCGCGGCAAAAGGCGGCCCGGCGGTTGTGATTGGCGGCGGGCTTTTGGGCCTCGAAGCCGCCGTCGGCCTGCAAGCACAAGGCATGGACGTCACGGTTCTTCATCTGGCAGGGCACGTGATGGAGCGTCAGCTCGATCCATCTGCGGGCTATCTTCTGGCGCAGGAACTCGAACAACGCGGTATCAAGGTCATCACCGAGGCCGATACAGCAGAAATCGTTGGTACAGACCACGTAACCGGCGTCCGCCTTAAGGACGGGCGCATGATCCCGGCTGATCTGGTGGTCATGGCTGTTGGCATCCGACCAAACGGTCGCCTTGCCACAGAAGCAGGCCTCAACGTTGAACGCGGCATCGTCGTTGACGATGTCATGACCACCAGTGATCCGGCAATCTTTGCGGTTGGCGAATGTGTACAGCATCGTGGCCAATGTTACGGCCTTGTCGCGCCGCTATTTGAAATGGCGAAGTCGCTGGCCGATCACATGGCCGAGATCGACACTGATGGCTACACAGGTTCCATCACATCGACCAAACTCAAGGTTACCGGCGTCGATGTGTTTTCTGCCGGTGACTTCAGCGGCGGCAACGAAACAGAGGAAATTGTTTTCCGCGATGCCGGACGTGGTGTCTACAAACGCATCGTTCTTGAAGACGGCAAAATCAAGGGCACGGTCCTGTATGGGGACACGTCCGATGGCGGTTGGTATTTCCAACTGATGAAGGACGGCGAAGACGTCACCGAACTGCGTGACACACTTGCCTTCGGTCAGGCATTCGCCGGAGGTAGCGCCGGAAACCCTCTTGATGCCGTTGCAGCCCTGCCAGACGATGCAGAGATTTGCGGCTGTAACGGCATTTGCAAAGGCTCCATTGTTGCCGCCATCAATGAAAAAGATCTGACCACCCTTGATGAGGTTAAGGGTCACACCAAGGCATCGGCATCCTGCGGATCATGTTCGGGCCTTGTTGAAAACCTTTTGGCAGCAACCCTTGGCGGGGATTATGAGGCGGCAACGGTCAAGCCAATCTGCACCTGCACCGATCATGACCATGACAGTGTCCGTCGCCTGATCGTTGCCAAAAACCTGAAATCCATGCCTGCTGTCATGCAGGAACTGGAATGGAAGTCATCCGATGGCTGCCATGTCTGTCGCCCGGCTTTGAACTATTATCTGCTGGCTGCATGGCCGGGGGAGTATGTTGATCATGGTGCATCGCGTTTTATCAACGAACGTGTACACGCCAACATCCAGAAAGACGGGACTTATTCGGTCATTCCGCGCATGTGGGGTGGCTTGACCAACCCGCGCGAACTGCGCGCCATTGCAGATGTCGCCGATAAATTCGAAATCCCGACCGTCAAGGTCACAGGTGGTCAGCGTATTGACCTTCTTGGGGTCAAGAAAGAAGACCTGCCGGCGGTATGGGCCGACCTGAATTCGGCGGGCATGGTATCGGGTCATGCCTATGGCAAATCGCTTCGAACCGTCAAAAGCTGTGTTGGGCAGGAATGGTGTCGCTTTGGCACCCAGATGTCGATGGGAATGGCTGTCGAGCTGGAAAAAATGACCTGGGGATCATGGATGCCCCACAAGTTCAAAATGGCTGTTTCGGGGTGCCCACGTAACTGCGCGGAAGCCACGATCAAGGATTTTGGTGTTGTGGCAACCGATGGTGGCTGGGACCTTCATGTCGGCGGCAATGGCGGCATTCATGTCCGCGCAACCGACCTTCTGTGCAAGGTAACAACCGACGAAGAGGTCAAGGAATATTGCGGCGCCTTCATCCAGCTATACCGTGAAGAGGCCCGCTATCTTGAACGCACCGCCCCCTGGATCGAGCGAGTTGGCCTGAAACATGTTCAGGAACGGGTTGTCGATGATGAAGCCAATCGCAAAGCATTGTTTGATCGCTTCATGATCAGTCAGAAAACAGCGCAGATTGATCCGTGGGCAGAGCGCGCCTCCGAAGGCGTTGATGCGCATGAATTCAATCCCCTTTCCATGATTGCAGCGGAGTAAGACAGATGAGCGATAATCTGACATGGGTAGAAGTTGGCCCTGCCTCTGCCATCCCGCAGCAGGGGGCCCGAACCTTGCAAACCGAAACCGATCGCATCGCGATTTTCCGAACACTTGATGATCAGGTCTTTGCCCTGCTCGACCGCTGCCCGCACAAACAGGGACCGCTGGCACAGGGCATCGTCCATGGTCATTTCGTGACCTGCCCGCTTCATAACATGGTGTTTTCACTTGAAACGGGTGAAGCCCAGGGCCCCGATGACGGGTGTGCCGCCAAAGTCGAATGTCAGGTCGTGAACGGCGTTGTACGTGTTGGCCTGACAGAACTGCAAGCTGGATTGCGCCATGCAGGATGAGGTCAAAACAACCTGCCCTTATTGCGGTGTTGGCTGTGGCTTGATCATTTCCCCAACCCGCGATGGATGGGCTGTCGGCGGCGATCCGGATCATCCGGCCAACTTTGGGCGGACATGTTCCAAGGGGGCGGCACTTATCGACACCATCATGGCCGAGGAAAAGCGAGACATCCGTCTGCTGGAACCCGAAGTCGATGGCAAGCAGGTCTCGTGGAATGACGCCATTGGCGAAACGGCAAAGCGCCTGCGCGACACCATCGATAAGCACGGCCCCAAATCAGTGGCGTTCTATGTCTCTGGTCAGCTCCTGACCGAGGACTACTATGTCGCCAACAAGCTGATCAAGGGCTTCATCGGGTCCCCCCATATCGATACCAATTCGCGGCTTTGCATGGCATCAACCGTGGTCGGCCACAAGCGTGCCTTTGGTGCCGATGTGGTACCGGGCTGCTATGAAGATCTTGAAATTGCGGATCTGGTGATTCTCACCGGGTCGAACCTGGCATGGTGTCACCCGGTACTCAACCAGCGCCTGCGCACCGCCAAGGAAAAACATGGCACAAAGATCGTTGTTATTGATCCGCGCAGGACTGCAACTTGTGATATCGCGGATCTGCATTTGCCAATCAAACCGGGCAGCGACGTTGCCCTGTTTAACGGCTTGCTGGCGTGGCTGGACCAAACCGGCAATACCGACCTTAAATATGTTGCCCGTCATGTAAGTGGCTATGACGGTGCAGTGGCAGAGGCACGCGCCGACTGCCCTGATATTGAGACAACCGCAGAAAAATGCGGGCTCAACACCCACGAAAGTGCCGATGAAAACGGCTCAGGTCTGGGGAAACTGGAAACGTTGTTTAACTGGTTTGCCGCCTTTGAACGCACCGTAACGGTGTTTTCTCAGGGGGTTAATCAGTCTTCTAGCGGATCGGATAAAGTGAATTCGATCCTTAATTGCCATCTGGCAACCGGGCGGGTCGGAAAACCGGGTTCCAGCCCGTTTTCGGTAACCGGCCAACCCAATGCCATGGGCGGCCGTGAAGTTGGCGGCCTTGCCAACCAGCTTGCTGCCCACATGAATCCCAATGACGCCATTGATGTCGACCGCGTCCGGCGTTTCTGGAAATCAGATGTCCTCGAACCGGGCGAGGGCCACAAGGCAATCGACATGTTCCGCGCGATTGAAAGCGGGGAAATCAAGGCCGTCTGGATCATGGCGACCAATCCCGCGGTCAGTCTACCGGATGCGGACCGTGTGCGCCTTGCGCTGTCGCGATGCCCGCTTGTGATTGTATCGGACACAGTCAAGGACACCGACACTCTGCGTCATGCCAATATAAAACTTCCTGCTGCTGGCTGGGCCGAGAAATCCGGTACCGTTACAAATTCCGAACGCCGAATTTCGCGCCAACGTCCATTCCGCAAAGCCCAGGGCAGCGCCAAGCCCGACTGGTGGATCATGTCCGAAGTCGCCAAAGCCATGGGCTATACCAAGGCGTTCAAATACAAGAACCCAAGCGATATATTCGCCGAACATGCCGCTCTGTCAGAATTTGAAAATGATGGTTTGCGCGCCTTTGATATCGGCATATGGCACAAGGCCCGCAAATCGGCATATGACAACATGGCCCCCTTCCAATGGCCGGCATCGCGTAAACATCAGCCAGCGCATGGCGCAACCCGCCTTTACGGGGATGGCATCTTTACGACCTCAAGTGGACGGGCAAAGATGCTTGGCCTCAGCCATCGTGACCCACAATCGAAAACCAGCCGGGATTACCCGTTAATTGCCAATAGTGGTCGCTATCGCGATCAATGGCACACAATGACCCGGACGGGCACAGCAGCACGACTTAGCGCACATCGCCCGGAACCATTGCTTGAAATTCATCCTGATGATGCCGGGCTGTACAACCTGACTGATGGCGGGATCGCCTGGATCAAAAGTCAAAACGGTACAGCGCTGATGCGTGTTGCAGTCACCGATGCGCAAATGCCCGGACAAGTTTTCATTCCAATGCATTGGAGTGATTCATTTTCGGCCGCGGGTGGGATTGGTCGACTTCTCCCCCCCAATGTTGACCACCACTCCGGCCAACCCGAAAGCAAACATATTCCCATTGCCGTCGAGCCCTTCGTCGCCAAATGGCAGGGACTTCTGTTTTCAAGCACACCTCTTGATTTATCCGGGCTGCCATACTGGGTCAGCGCAACCGGTGTCGGCAGCATGGTCTACGAGATCGCCGGAAATACACCAATGATATTCAAATCCCTGCTGCCGATCGCGGCCAACAAGGATGACGAACAAATCATTGAATATTCGGACGCCAAAAAGGGTATTCATCGCGTCGCCCGCCTTGAGGGTGACCGCATTACAGGGGCGCTTTTTGTCGGCCCTGAACGGCCGGCACTCGGTCGCGACTGGGTTTCAAAACTGTTCGGGGCGGATGCCATTGCACCGATGGAACGCAATGCACTTCTGGCCGGGCGCATGCCCGATGCCGGTGCCATCAATGATCGTTTGATCTGTTCATGCTTCTCGGTCGGTTTGGCTGCGATCACCACTGCCATTTCAGAACAGAAAGCCGTTACTGCAGCCGATATTGGCCGCGTGCTACAGGCCGGAACAGGCTGTGGGTCCTGTTTGCCGGAGATAAAGGAGATTCTCGATGACGTATTACCGCGCGCCGCAGAATAAAGCTCTTGGCTCTCCGGCAATTGCCGATCAGCCGGACGAAAAGTTCGCCTATTTCCCGGCATTTGTGAAAGTGCAGGGCAAGAAGGTTGTTGTGCTTGGGGGTGGCGATGTCGCTGCGGGCAAGCTCCGCCTTCTGATGCGCAGCCACGCCGACATAACAGTCATCGCCCCCGAACTCTGCGATGACATCGCCCGAATGCATGCGAACGGAAAGATCAGGTGGGAAAGCAGCCCGTTTGTCGACACCATGATCAACGGTGCCGCAATGGTGTTCGATGCATCGGACAATCCGCATTTGACCGCACGGGTCGAGGCGGCAGCAAAGCGGCGCAACATTCTGCTAAATGTCGTCGACAAGACAGCGCATTGTGATTTCATCGTGCCTGCCATCCTTGACCGTGCCCCTGTGATGATCACGATCTCCACCGGGGCTTGCGCTCCGGCACTTGCGCGCATCTTGCGTCAACGGCTTGAAACGGCGTTCCCCGCAACCCTGTCAAACATTGCCAAAATTGCCCGCGATGCCCGCGAAACGGTGGCAACACATCTGTCCGACGGGCTATCGCGCCAGCGCTTCTGGACCCGGTTCTTTCAGAAGGCCTTGCGCGCCGATAGCGCCGAAAAAATTACGCAAGACGACCTCAGCCGCGAGCTGCGCAGTTTTGTCCCGCAAGGTAGCAGTGCCACCGTCCCCTCAGGACAATCCTTGCGGCTGGATGTTGACGCAAACAATGCGTACGACATTCCCCATGGCATCGCGCGTCATGTTGAAACCGCCGATATCATTTTTCACAATGATGATATCGCCCCCGACATCCTTGCACTGGCACGCCGTGATGCAACGCTTGTAGACCTCACGGCCGCGACGTTTGACAGCGAAGAAACGCTTGGGAAACAGATACAATTCTTCACACAACAAGGGATGAACGTCTTGCAGCTGTGTCGAACTTGATTGATGCGTCTTGTGCCTTTGACTGAAAACAGTTCGGGTTGGAAGCCGATCTGGGCTTCCAACCCTTTTTGCTTATCAGTCGTAGGCCGTCATTGAGCCATCCGGGCGGGCAACCCAGATTTCTCCAGCAGCACTTACTGACACAGTCTGCGCTTTGGTTTCATCAATGACCTTCCAGCTCTTGGCATTTTCATCCCACTGGTAAAGTGTGTTTCCGTTGGGACCGCCCAGATGCCAGACCGACCCGTCCCGGCCAACAGCAACATCACGTGCCTGCCCCGGAACCTGGTTCCATTGATTGTTTTCCAGTCGATAGATTTCGCCTTGCCTGCCAACAGACCAGACTTTGCCATCGGCACCCGCCGCAATTTTCGCGACATTGCCCGGAACCCTGATCCAGCCACTATCCCCCATGCGATAGACGCTGCCATTACCACCAATATGCCACTGGGTTCCGACATCATCGACGGCGATGTCTGATGCCCAACCCGAAATCGGCGTTTTCTTGCCCAGGGAATCAATATTCCACATTTTGCCGTCCGTGGTCAGAATGAAGGCATTGTTCTTAAGTCGTCCGGCTTCGACCCGTGCAACCCCGGAAGCAAGAACCTGCTTCCAGCCCAGTTGCCCCAGGGGCTGGATATACAGCGAACCACTACCACCGATATGCCAGACATCACCACTCTTACCGATACTGACCTGACTTGCCCGGCCAGCAACATTGCGCCATTTCTTCGGACCAGAAATTACAGCATAGGTAACCGTCGGCTCATCGACCTCGATCTGTGTGATGGTAATTCCGTTATCCTGAACAACGGTTTTTGTCGAATCCACCAAATTGCCGGGATCGGCCATCGCTGGGCGCGGCGTGGATTTGTGGCGATATAGGACAATCGCATTATCCGGACGCAATGCCCACAGCGCACCCGAAGGTCCGGCGTCAATCTGGCTGATCGTGCCACCGCGTCCTTCTTTCCAACTGCCATTGTACGACAGTCGGAAAACTTCATTTTCAAGACTGGTAATCCACACCGCACCATACGGGCTGACGCTGACATCCTTTGCTTTTCGGCCGAAGTCCTTCCATTGGCCATTCAGCAAATAATGCAGTTTGTCATTGGTATCGATGACCCACAGCATGCCCCCCTGCCCTGCAGATATCTTTTTGGCCTTCGGGCCATTGATACGTTGCCAGTTGAAATCATCGGGGTCGGCAACATACAGGCTATTGCTGCCACCAATGTGCCATTTGCGTCCGTCAGGCCCAACGGATACCGCATGGCCAATTCCGGGCACATTACGCCAGGAACGACCATCATACATCTTCATGGCCCCACCCTCTGCCAGCGCGAAGGCCGCTTTTCGACCTGGCATTGCCGCGATATCGACGAAATTGTCACCGCCGCCAATTTCAGACCATTTGTGATCATTTGCCGGATCAGCCCAATAGACCTTGCCGCCGCCAATGTGCCAGACGTCACCGGAAGGACCTGCTGAAATGGCCGTCGCACTACCGTCAAAATTATGCCAGCGACCCTCGTCATACACGAAATAAAGCGGATCCGAGCTGAAGCGGGACTCCTCATAGTGCGCCATCGCCGCTGCTTCGATCTGCTTCAGGTCGCTTGCAGAAGGCCGCACTTCGTTACTTGTTGCCAAGGCCCAGTATGAATAGACCTTTGCCGCCTGATCCTTGTTTTGCAGCCAGACTTTCAGACTGGGCTTGTAGGATTTCGCATGTTCAAGCGCCCGCATCAGAGCCGGACGCGCATCTGCTTTGGCGAGGTTCTTGTTAAGCTCGGCCTCAAAAATGGCAACCGCCAGCTCGATCACGATCTGCGGTCCGCTTATGGAAAGCATCTTTGTGACCAGTTTTTTTGATGCCTTAAAGGCCGTTTTTACCGCGGCACGCGCTGCGTCATCGGCCACGTCACCGATTTCCCGGCCTACTTTTGATGCAACCTTTCCGATATCATCGCTCGACCCCAGTATGTCATCGACGTTATCACCAAGTTCTTGCGAGACGAGCTTCATCTTGTCGTCGATATCGTAAATCTCATCAACGAGATCATCAGCAAGATCAATTTTGGTCCTGTTTGGATAGGCTTTCCGAATAATCGCATCTGCGACCGTTTCATCCTTAAGCGGGATAAGAGCGGTAGAGAACATACCCAGCGTTGGAACAGCTGCCACTGTATTCACCATCGCCGCACGGTTCGTGATCTGCTTAAAGTTTGGCGGCACGGGTAGCTGATCGCTGATCAAAAACTGCAGGTTCGAACGTCCCGCCTTTGAGTCGGCGGTCTGCTTTTCTTTCAGCTTCAAGGTCTGTGCAGCATGCCACACGTCGTATGCTTTGACGGCCTCTGTCGCCAGATAGACACGATACCCGTTGGCGAACTGTTCAATTTCACGGATCAGGCGCCCCTCCGGGCTACTCGAAGAGACTGAACCGCTCATCACTGCATTGACCAGGTGATTAAGCACCGCATACCGCAGAGCAAGGCTTTCTTCGGGATAGTGTGCAATTTCCTGCCAAAGAGCTTCAATCGCACGGGTCCGGTCCACACCTTCGGCACGCCCCATATTGACTGCAATCCGCTCAAGCTCCGCACGTTCCTCGATCACTTTCAGAATGACGCCCGTAGCGCCATCCATCTGCATGAAGCCCTTGCTAGGATAAGGATCCATTTTCCATTCGATACTTGGCGCAAGGCAGCCGCGCGGGGAATCAACTGATTCCTCAGAGCGGGTGTAACCTGCCGGGCAGCTGTAGCAGCTGCCGAAATTCTTCGGGTCCCAGAACGCGTTGCTGCCATATTGCTTGCAACCTGCTTCGCCTTTTTTCTCTGCCGAAGCGGTCTCAAACACGGGACGCCCGCATGCCTGAGCACTTTTTACCGAATTGATGGTGCGAACATACCCATCCGGGCAGGACCAGCAGCTTCCACCGTCGATCAGGTCAAAGACGGCATTATCATCACCACATTCAGGTCCCTTGAATTCGGCGTTGCGCCAACTGAACTGCAAAAGCCCCGCAACCCGTTCACACGCCTTGTCGGAATTGATCGGATCGAACAAAGTGCGGTTATAGCCCGTTGGGCAACGCCAGCAGGTACCGCCATTATACATGTCAAAGAAGCTGCCCGGCGGGCACTGCGATACGCCTTCAAGTAGCTGTGCCGGGACAGCATCATTGAACACATCTTTGCTCGTAATCTTGTGACACGCGGAGTTCGTCGTTACCGCATCACCAGACCGGCTATAACCTGTTGGGCAGGACCAGCACGCTTCAAGATCATAGAACTGACCATCCGGACATGTCGTGGCAGGTTTTCCTTCATATTTTGCCGGCCGCCCCTGGCAGCTTTGTTGCAGCTGGCCGCGTTCATCCAGACCACCGCAAAGCGCCTCGGCCCGGGCTGGCGCGTTGACGATCATCATCCCCGCCAGACCAATCAGCACACCGACAAAAGCAAACATCAGATGTCGAAGCGTTTGATCAACCAAGTGTATTTCCCGGACCCGGGATTGGGTTTCGTCTGTCATGTCCTTGCTCCTAGTCGCGTGCCCGCTTGATGGTCGGTGTGTTGTTCACACTCAGCCACAGACGTCCATCTTCCTCGACGTCAAAATTTTCAGCTGTGGAATTTTTGATGAGATCAAAGCTCTTGTTCGTCGCATTCCAGCGATACACGCCATTATCGGAAGTCAGGATAAAGACCTCGCCGTTGCGTGACACCCGGACTGCTTCGGCCTTTTGCCCTTGACTGGGACGCTTTTCAAATGACGTGCCTGTCCATTGCCGGACATAAAGACTGCGATCAATAATCCAGACGTCGTTACCGGCACCCACCGAAACGTCGTACAAGGAATTGAAGTCGTCAAAGCGCGTAAAGCTGTTGCTGCCCGGACCTTTGGAATACAGCCAGTAATCGCCGCCGGTATAGAATATCGCGTAAACTGTATCGTCTGGTGCAACCGCGACGCCTGCGGGTGTCAGGCCGCTAACCTTGAATTCTTGCTGGCTTCTGTTGCGTTCACGGAAAAGCCCTACAGACGGGGACAAGGTCGAACCCCAGATATCCCCGTTACTTGCGACATCGTAATCCTGAATATTGGCATTCTGGTCGCCAAATGCGGTGGCCTCTGCCACGAACTTTCTGCGCCGTTCGTCATAAACAAACATGGAGCCTGATTGGCTTGGGCTGTTGGTATAGGAATAGCCATAGACAATGCCATCATTGCCGGTAGCAATCTCGATATCAGCCCCGGCAGGTGCCGCATCTGTTTCGACGGTTTCAAAGCTAATATTTTTGGTAAAGGTGAAGCCTTCTACGATGTTCGAGGTGACGGAGGCCGTATCACCGCTGCCCTCCATGTCTTCGGACGTTCGCGCCGCAATGCGCAAGTCCCCACTTTCATCGCGTTCAAAGAACTGACTTGCCAGAACCGTCCCGTCCGAAGCGACTACCCACGGATATCCTTGCGGCCCGGCCGCAACTCTTTTGGGCGTTTTGCGCGCAAGGCGGACGGTTTCAAAATCACCGATATCATCGTTATACCGGCGCAAAACATTGTCGGGTGTCACGATCCAAAGGGTACCGTCAATGCCAGTGGCAAGGCTTGTTGCCTTCTGACGAACGGTTTTGCATCCCGTATCACCGCAATATTGCAAAAAGCCGTTTTCCAGAATGGTCCACGGACTTCCATCGGGCATCAGGGCAATCGAAACGCCTTGTCCATCTATTGGTGTAAAGCCCGTGCCATTGCGATCAATGCGGTAAAGTTGCCCTTGCGCATTTACCGTCACAACATCGCCATTTGCGGCAATGGCGATGTCTGCTGCAGTTTGACCAACAACCTGTTGCCAATCATTCCCGGTGTGGCGAAACACACGGCCAAGCGCAGAAACGCCCCACGGATTGCCATCCGGATCAACTGCAATACGAACCACACTGCCGGGGAAACCGTTAAACCGCCCTTGGCTGTTCGACCAACGCAGGATATCGCCACCTCGAATGGCAAAAACACTGCCATCCCGGCCAATCGCCAAACGGTCGGCACTGTCACGCGTATCGGTAAAAGTCAGGTTGCCGTCATAGGTCCGGCTTGCCGGATCATCGGCAAGATTGTCCGAAAAAGGTCGTTCAGTTTTATCGCCGCTCCCCGCACGAGTATCATCATTTGATACCGTTTGCGTTTCTGACGGCGGCGGCGAAATTGGCTCTGCACGTGACGGGTCCGCACGCGAGACCGGTGCTTTGGGCGGACTTGCGGATGGATAGGCCGACGAAATTTCATCTGCCGTTATCTCGTCGGCCTTTATGTCATCCGGGCGCGCTTCCGGCGCGCTAAGGCCCTCTGCACCAGTTTCCTGATCTTGCGGATCAATACCGGATGACAAGGCAATCCGAACCTTGGCCAGAATGCTATTGTCTCGTAATACGACCCAAGGCGCCCCGGAACGTGTCACCGCAATGTCGGTTGCCGTATCTACCCCCTGAAGAACGAACCAACGCTGGTCGCGCATCCGCCACAGCATCACCCGACCATCCGGGTGGACCATTGCCACACGTTGATTTACACCCGCAGCAATATCACGTGCCAGACCGGGAAGCGTGTGCCATCCCGCATCATCGCGCATGCGAATTTCATTTGTCGGGGTAACCGCCCATAGCCTTCCATCCGGATCGACTGCCAACCGCTTCGCGATACCGGTTATGGTTTCCCAGCTATGGCGCAGTTCCAACCACCGATGAACAGAGCCATCCGTCTTGGCGATATAGATTTCGCCACGTGCGTTGCCTGCTACATCAACGACGTTACTGCCTTTGTGCTCCCACCACAGACCATTATAGCGATAGACATCCCCATCACCGTCAATGACCCAGGGACGGCGTTCAGCCGCCCCCGTGATCCGAGCAAAGGAGCCCGACATGGTGCGCCAGCGTTCTTCCCGTGGATCCCAGCGAAGCGGGGTTCCGTCCACCGAGATGGCATAGGCCTCGCCAATTTCTGTTACCGAAATATCCTGCGCCTGCCCCGGCAAGGTGAACCACACCCCGTCATCAAGCACCTGGGCTGCATGGCTTCCACCGGCCATGGCCTGCAAGGCGCCTGCAAGCAAGATCACCAAAACAATGCGGTATGAAAGTCTTGTCATAATCAAGCCTTTCTGTTGTCGGATCCGGTTCAGGACTGTGCAAGAAGATGTTTGCGAAGGGCCGTCAGGTTTTCTTCGACACTGGTGTCCTCAAACGATGAATTGAGATCCATGTCGCCGCTGCGGAATTCGTCAAAGAACGCCTTGCCTTGCAGCTTGTCCAGAATGCTCTCGAACGTGGGGCGCGGCGTGAACCAGTCACTGTGGCGGCGTTCCAGCCGGGACGTTTCCTTTTCGAGCGCAGACAACTGGCCGATGATCCGGTCGCGATCTTCAGCAGACTGGCGCACATAGTGCGGCCGTCGCGGTGTCAGCAGGATCAGGATCGATTTTTCGAAATTGCGTTCCGTGCGTTCGGAAAACAGATAATTCAGGATCGGCATATCCTTGAGAATCGGCACCCCGTCAGAAACCTTTGATGTCTCACGCTCACTCAATCCACCCAGAATCAGCGTTTCACCAAACTTCATCGTTACGGTCGAATTGACGTTTGTCTTTGTCGTATCAAGACGAAACTCAAAGACGACGGAGTTCGATGGATCGGTCAGGAAGGTCCGTTCGGCAACAACATGCAGTCTGATTTCATCGTTTTGAAGAACCTCTGGCGTGACGGCAAGTTTCACACCGACTTCTTTCTGAACAGAAACACTGTCCCCGTTGCCGCCCGAAACGGCTGCTGCAAGAATTTCCGTGCCAGAGAAAAATTCAGACGTTTTACCACTCTGTGCAACCAAACTGGGTTTGGCCAGAACCTGATTGTCCGCATTCAGTGAGTTGGCAATATTCAGTGAATAGTTGACCGCCGGAATGCTGATCTGCGAGGTGATGGTCTTGGTGCTTTCCTCAAGCCCGGTGCCCAGAAAATCCCGTGTTCTGGTACGCGTAATTCCGGCTGCCGGCGCGCCCGTCAGAGGGTCACCAAACTGAAGCTGCAAACCATTTAAAAGGTTTACCCCGCGCGAATCACGCAAGTCTTCCTGTGTACCGATCAGGACAACATCGACCACAACCATCGATGCGTCCGTCGAATTTGCCCCGACCTCATCGCCATAGGCATTTGCCGGACTGTCACCATACGCATCAAAGGGATCAGAGGACCCGCCGCCATATGGATCGCCATACGGATCGCTTTGATAGGTGGTGCCACCGCCTGCATATGGATCATAGCCGCCCTGCGCCAAAATGATCTTTGCGTCGCTTTCGTAGAACGACCGCCAGTTATCAACACGCCGATGTAAAAATGGCAGTTCACCGTGATCGGCAGCCACATCGGCATATCGCGCCATCAAGCGATCCACACCAGCACGATCATCCATCGCCGCAAGCGCCATCATCCGGGCTTTCAGGATTTCTGGTCGGCTCTCGGCATCGGGATGAATGTTTGAAAGGCGCGAGAGTGCGGCATCAGCTGTTTGCGCATCATGGGAAAAGTAGGATGCCACCGCAAGATTATACAGAACATCCGGACTGTCAGAACGGTAAATCGCGACATATGAGAAATGCTCTTTGGCTTCCTGATAGCGCCGCTGACTTTTATAAAGAAGACCCAAGTGATAGTGCGCAGCAAGATTGCCTGAATCAAACTTCAGAGCCTGACGGTATCCTTGTTCGGCAAGGGTGTATTTGGCCGTATCACCGTCGTCACCAAGTTGATGATAAACATAGCCGTTTAAAAACTGCAGATGCGGATTTGTGATATCAAGCTTCAGCGCAAGGTTGGCTGCACGTGATGCCAATTCCAGCTCGCCACGTCCAAGTGCGTTAAACGCCTCTGTGACCAGAAGCTGTACCTGATTTACACTTCCTGACTTGTTTTCTTGTGACGACGTTGTTAGCTCGCCTGACAGCAATTGCGAAGGTCCACCACTGTCAAGCGTCTGACAGGCGCCCACCGCAAGCAAGGCCGAAAAGGCCACGGCCCGGCTTAGCCGTAACGGGAAATTCTGCATCCAATCCTACTCGATCTGTCCCCGACGCGTCTTTGCGCATCCCCTCCATGTCCGAACTGATTGCTTTTGCGGTACAATCTTCGCAGGCACGAACATGTTTTCGACAGATTACTCAAGCTTTAGGCACAGTTACAGGCAATGGATGTATGGGAAACGGACGAACTTGTATGACCAACGGACCACCAGAACCTGCGCCGCGAAAACGAAATTGCGGCATTGTTTATGGCTTAGGCGTTCTTGACCAGAAGCAAGGTCGTTGATCTGGCGTTTTTGGCGTATTCCGCCGGGGAGACACCATATTTCTGGTTAAAGGCGGTTGAGAAGTTGGTTGAATGGTTATACCCGACTTCCCAGGCGACCTCCTTGATCGCCATGTCGGTGTTTTCAAGAAGGTCTCTGGCCGTTTCAAGACGAATGCCGCGCAAAACCTCAAAAACGGTATCAGAATACAGCTCTCGAAAGGCCTGATTAAGACGCTTTTCGGTTGTTGCAAGCTGCTCTGCAAGGTCCGCAAGACAGGGTGGTTCGCGCAGATTGCTCTGCAACAGCTGATAAGCACGCTGCGCATTATCGACATCAGAGTTCTTCAATACAATGCGCTGGTCTGCACTGTTTGTGCGCAAAGACTCATCAATCAGTGCTAGATACAAAAGTCCGATGCCTTCCATCTTGATTTGCTGCAATGACGGGGCAGCATCAATATTCAGGTTCTTGAGCAATGTATCGCGCATTGCGCTGGTCACAACGAACGTGACGGGTTGGATATCGTTCGTATTGGGCTGGAAAAGCGGTTGCAATGCTTCTGGCACACGATTGTCGAAGTAACGTTTGAAAATATCCGTGGGAAGACTTAACCCCAAAGATTGCACATTCTGTCCCGCTGGCAATTTGAAGGTCGTGCTAAGGCCATCATGTACAAACAGATGTCCTTGCATGGGGGAAAAAACGAATTCAGCGCCATCTTCAGGGCGGATCATCGAATACTCCCCCTCAAGCGCAACCATCGCGATGATAAGCCGTCTTCCCGAGATACTTTCGGCCTTGATGACCATGTCATCATCGACAGGGAACTGTTGAAAATCGACGCTACCGCCGTTCGACAATAAAACACGCTGATGATGACGGTCGATAACCCGGTCCGTCAGGTCACGCTCTTCATCCACCAGAATTTTGTCTTGCTCGCCCGTCGAAAGCTCAAGCGTCATTTCATAACGTGTACCAACAACTGTCGCCCCGGACCCATTGCCCTTGGCAACATCTTCTGTTTCCCGATGCGACGTCATCAACCAATCTCGTTCTGGATAAGGCACTATTCTTGAGCAACTATACTTATGATTACTCCAAGAACACTATGAAACAATAATTGCAGCACTTGCATATGCACTTTGAAGAACAAGAACTAAAGCCGCACTGCAAATCGCTCTTGGGAACGTTTGTCATCTATCCTTATCAGGGCTAAACACAATATGCACCAATGTCTGATGCTTGCGCGTCAGCCAGAGAATATTACCGCCTCCCAAGTTACCATGACATCCAGAAAAAGTAGCTGTTCGCATATAACTCGCTGGTATCAGACCAATTCACCGCAGGAACAGTTGTCTTCCAGCCATTCGAATAGCTTATGCTCCTCGGGCCTCAATTCTGTTTCAAGCCCGCCAGCAAACTCCTTGAACGCAGCAAGGTTTAGCTGGTTAAGTCCCACCAGAACCGGGATGTCATTGACCAGTGCGTCGGCGATGACATCGCGAAAGCCATGCCCCTCGGCCTCGTGTTTGCCAAACTTGTTGATCACCAGCACATCCGCACCTTTGCGGATTTCACGTGTCACATGCCCGACAGCTTCTTCGAGGGCACTTGTGTCCAGTCGGCACCCACGAGAATGGGCGCCCAATGTTTGGGAAATGCGAATGATCGGACCATCTGGCAGAACCTGAACATCCATATCGCAAGGGCCGTCGGTCTCGCGCTCTGAATTGATTTGCACAGTGCCGCAAACGCGCAATCCCATTTTGGCAATGCGCCGCGCCACACGCGAAAGAAGCAAGTCGGTATCTCCCCTGCCAGGCGCCATCGTATAAGCGATTTTCATCTCAATGTTCCTTTGTCTTCCGCTGATGTTACTGCTGCGCTCTGCCTTGGAACGCGGCTTTATCAGATGTCTGAATGTCAGACGGCCGGATCGTGCATTCCAGATCACGCAAAAGCCCGTCTTTAAGGCTATAGATCAGGCCGTGAATCTTGATGTCTGCCCCCGCCCGCCACGCACGTCTCATGATCGGCGTTTCAGCAACCCGTCCAACACCTTCGATGACATTGAGTTCAGCCAGCCTGTCGCGGCGGCCCTCGATATCGTTGTGCCGTGCAAGTTCACTGGCGTGGAAACGGGCCTGGCGTCGGATGGGTTCAAGCCAGTGGTCGGCCAGGCCATGGGGAAGGTCTTCGGTTGCGGCTTTCACCCCGCCACAGCCATAATGACCACAGACAATGATCTCCCGGACTTTCAGGCTTTCGACGGCAAATTCCAGTGCAGAAAGCAGGTTCAAATCCGATGAATGCACCACATTGGCAACATTGCGGTGAACAAAGACTTCCCCGGGATCAAGCCCGGCAACAACATTGGCTGGTACACGGCTGTCCGAACATCCGATCCAGAAAAACTCTGGCGCCTGGTGGCTTGCCAGTCTGGAAAAGTATCCGGGCTCTTCGTCTTGCCGTGATCGCGACCAGACCCTGTTTCGTTCCAAAAGGTTTTCAAGCATGCAAACCTCACACCTTTTGTGGGTTATATGCGCTATAACCGCGCGTCTAATTCGGTTTCGTATTTCTGGCCGTGCCAAGATCGGCGCCGGTAATAGAGGCTGAGGCAATAAGGCCATCGACAAACAGCTTGGCCTTGCGTGCCCACTGTGCTTTTTCCATCGCTTCGGAGATTTTTGGTTTCACGGCCTCGAACGGCAGTGGCTGCCCCTCTGCCAGTGCATCTAGCCGGAGGACGTGATAGCCATATCTGCTCAGCACAGGCTCGGGCGCGATTTCACCCTCAGAAAGCTGACGAAGTGCGGCTTCAAATTCTGGCACCGTATCGCCGGGGCGCAACTGACCAAGCGATCCGCCTTCTGACCGCGATCCACAGTCGCTTTGCGCGCGTGCAATCTTTTCAAACGTTTGGCCACCTTTGCGAAGGTCGCTCAGGATGTCGGTTGCCCGTCGCAGGGCAAGCGCTGTCTCTACGGCATCATTCGGGTCGCATTTGCAAAGAATGTGGGAAACTTCCCACAAAGGCATGGTGCGAAACCGTTCGGGATCCTTCTGCCATTCGGTGCGAATATCTTCCTCAGTCGGGCGCGCGATGTCGATTTCGCTTTCCAAAAGGGCGCGGATCTTGGCCTCGTCCTCTGTTTCGAAGCGGTTTGGCGAGACTTCCTGTGGGGTGGCCTCGATACCGTTTTTACGCGCCTGCTGAAGCAACAGGGTGCGAATAACAAGTGCATTTGCCGCGTTACGCAGGGCGTCTGCAAAATTGTCTTTTGACGCCGTATGGTTCTGCAATTCCGCAGCTACCGCTGTTTGCGGGATGGTTTCGCCATTAATGACGAGATCGGGAAACATTTGCGTATTCATAGCGCTTTGTCCTTTGTTTGCAGGAGGTCGTCGGCGCACGAATGCGCCGACTGTCCATTATCTATGTGACAAAGGTTTGGTGCGGCGTGACCGGACAATCTGATACCCCGGACGCAAGAAATACCTCACTGGCGCCGAGAGCATGTGCACAAGACGCGTGAACGGGAACACAAGGAAGATCGTCAGACCCAGAACAAGATGCAGTTTGAATATCCAGGCCACATCGGCAATGTGGCTGGCCGCATCAGACTGGAAGGTGAAAATCCCCTGTGCCCAGGCCATGAACTTGGTCATTTCATACCCGTCAAGATGTTCAAGCGACACAAAGATCGTGCCGATCCCAAGAACAAGCTGTGCCAGCAGAAGTGCCAGAATGCCAATATCGGCAAAGCTTGACGTTTTGCGGATCCGCGGATCGGTTATCCGGCGATGAAATAGCATCAGACCGCCAACCAGTGCCATGACACCGGCGATACCACCCGCAACAACGGCCAGTGTTTGCTTGGCACCGTGACTGATACCCATGGCATCAAAGATCCAGATCGGTGTCAGCAGTCCGACCAAATGACCAAAGAAGATCACCAGAACGCCAACATGGAACAAAACCGAGCCCACCATCAGTTGCTTGCGCCGCAAAAGCTGGCTTGAGGATGTTTTCCACGTGAACGGATCGCGTTCATATCGGGCGATAGAGCCGATAATCAGGACCGATAGCGCGATATAGGGATAGATCCCGAAAAGGAAGTTATGCATGAGAGCCTCCTTTACTCTGCTGCTTCCGGCGGTACCGGTCCAGCGGGTTGATCAATACGCGACAGGATGTCACGCACCTGCGGGCAACCGGCATTCGGGTCCGGTCCAAACGTGACCTCGCTTTCCTCCCAGACCTCGTCAAGCGCTTCGAGGTCATCGGGATCGTCTTCGGGCTGTTCAAGAAGTTCGGCAACCGCATTGGCATCTGCCGTAACGTTCGACAGCTGCTGCAAGGCGGCAAACACCGCCTGATAGGGACTTTCGCGATTTTCCAGACGCGCGCGAATGGCCTCAAAGATATGTGCGGCATCAGCAAGTGTGTCTTGTGCCTCTGCACGCGGTTGCGTTGCCAAAAATTCCAGCAGGACAGGAAGATGGTCCGGTAGTTCCGTGGTGGCCGGTTCAAACCCGCCAGCCCGGTATGTTTCAAGCAAGCTGACCATGGCGCCACCACGGTCACGGCTTTCACCGTGGACATGCTCGAACAGGTTAAGAGACAGGCTGCGCGAACGATCAAACAGCATGACGAAACGTTCCTGAAGATCGTAAATGTCATCGTTTGACAGCGCCTCGACCAGCGGTCGCAAATCGCGACGTGCCGCCGCCGTAAGGCGGGTGTCCGATGCCAGAACGCCGCCAATTTCGGGCATGGCTTCTTGCAGTTCTGTTGTCGGATAACTCAGCAGAAGCGAGAGCGATTTGAGTGTGCGGTCCATCAGCGTACCTCCTCGGGCATTTTCAGCGGCTTCTTGCTGCCACCAAACAGGGAACCCTGGCTGATGCCAGACGAACAGCCGTTGCAGTTGGTGAACCCTTCGCCGCCACGCAGGTCATAGGCTTCCTCAACCTGTTCGCGATGGGTGGTCGGAATGACGAACCGGTCTTCGTAATCGGCAAGCGCCATGATTTTGTACATGTCCTCGATGGTTGCACCATCAAGACCGACACGCTTGGCGACCGACTCATCAATGACACCTTCGACGGTTTTCGAACGCATATAGGCCCGCATTGCCAACATCCGCTCAAGCGCATGTGCCACAGGCTCTTCGTCGCCAGCCGTCAGCATATTGGCAAGGTATTTCAAAGGAATGCGAAGGTTGCGGACATCGGGCATCGCCCCGTCCATGCCGATTGCACCGGCTTCGGCAGCATTCTGGATCGGGGAAAGCGGCGGGATATACCAGACCATCGGAAGGGTGCGGTATTCCGGATGCAGCGGGAAGGCAACTTTCCACTCCATCGCCATTTTCCAGATCGGGCTGTCCTGGGCTGCCTTGATCCAGTCTTCCGGAATGCCGTCGGCACGTGCCGCCGCGATAACTTCCGGATCTTTGGGATCAAGGAACACACCAAGCTGGGCATCATAAAGATCGGTGGTTTCTTCGGCATTGGCCGCCGCTTCGATCTTGTCGGCATCATAAAGCATGACACCGATATAGCGGATGCGCCCAACACAGGTTTCCGAACAGACCGTCGGATTGCCTGACTCAATGCGCGGATAACACAGCGTGCATTTTTCCGATTTGCCAGTTGACCAGTTGTAATAAACCTTTTTGTACGGGCAGCCCGATACGCACATGCGCCATCCCCGGCATTTTTCCTGATCAATCAGGACAATGCCGTCTTCTTCACGCTTATAAATCGCCCCGGAAGGGCAACTTGCCGCACATGCCGGGTTAAGGCAGTGTTCACACAGACGCGGCAAATACATCATGAATGTATTTTCGTATTCGCCGTAAATGTCTTTCTGGATGCCCTCGAAGTTGTAGTCTTCCGAGCGTTTGGAAAACTCACCGCCAAGAATTTCTTCCCAGTTCGGGCCTTTTTCGATTTTTTCCATCCGTTCGCCAGAAATGCGCGAACGCGGACGCGCCGTTGGAAAGGCTTTCATTTCCGGTGCGGATTTCAGGTGATCGTAATCGAAATCAAATGGCTCGTAATAGTCATCGATTTCCGGCAGATCCGGGTTGGCAAAGATGTTTGCCAAGATACGCCATTTCGATCCCTGTTTGGGCTGCAGCTTGCCCGACTTCGTGCGTTCCCAACCACCATTCCAGCGGTTCTGGTTTTCCCAGTCGGTCGGATAGCCGGTGCCGGGTTTGGTTTCGACGTTGTTGAACCAGGCGTATTCAACACCATCCCGGCTGGTCCAGACGTTTTTGCAGGTTACCGAACAGGTATGGCACCCAATGCATTTGTCGAGGTTCAGCACCATGCCGATTTGTGCGCGGACTCTCATTTCCCGACCTCCTTGTCGTTTGCTTCTTCGTCGAGCCAGTCGACTTTCTGCATTTTGCGGACAATGACGAACTCATCACGGTTGGCACCCACGGTTCCGTAGTAGTTGAAACCGTATGATTGCTGGGCGTAGCCCCCGATCATGTGTGTGGGTTTAAGTGTCGTGCGGGTGACAGAGTTATGAATACCGCCGCGATGGCCAGTCTTTTCGGAACCGGGGGTATTCACGATTTTTTCCTGCGCGTGGTACATGAAGGTCGTACCATCCTTGATGCGCTGGGAAACGACCGCACGTGCCGTCAAAGCACCATTGGTGTTGTACAGCTCCACCCAGTCGTTATCGACGATCCCCGCACGCTGTGCGTCGTTTTCACTGATCCAGATCACCGGACCGCCACGGTTTAGCGTCAGCATCAACAGGTTGTCGCTATAGGTCGAATGGATGCCCCATTTCTGGTGCGGTGTGATGAAGTTCAGCACCACATGCGGCACACCCTCGCGGGCCTCGTCGTTGATTTCCTCTGTCACGGTCTTGAGATCGACCGGCGGACGATAGGAAACAAACCCTTCGCCAAAGGCCCGCATCCACAGGTGATCCTGATAAAGCTGCTGACGTCCTGTCAGGGTACGCCACGGGATCAGCTCGTGAACGTTGGTATAACCCGCGTTGTAACAGACATGCTCGGACTCAAGGCCCGACCAGGTCGGCGAAGAAATGATCTTGCGCGGTTGGGCAGCAATGTCGCGGAAGCGGATTTTTTCATCTTCCTTGGGCAGGGCAAGATGCTTGTGATCACGTCCGGTAATCTTGCCAAGTGCATCCCATGCCTTGACGGCAACCTCACCGTTGGTTTCCGGTGCCAGCATCAGAACCACTTCGGTGGCATCGATATCGGTATCGATCTTCGCACAGCCCTTGGCAGACCCTTCCTGCCACACGCCGTTCAGGTCGCGAAGATGTTGAACCTCGTCCTCGGTTTTCCAATTGATGCCCTTGCCGCCATTGCCGAGCTTGTCAAGCAACGGACCAAGTGCCGTAAAGCGATCATGGATTGCGGTGTAATCACGTTCGACCGCGATATAGTTCGGCGCGGTTTTGCCCGGAATGAGGTCGCATTCACCTTTCTTCCAGTCCTTGACCTGATCCTGGGCGACTTCACCGGGTGTGTCGTGCAGGATCGGCAGGGCAACGATATCGGTTTCCTTGCCCAGATAACCCGGTACGATTTCCTGAAACTTCTTGGCGATCGCCTTGAAGATTTCCCAATCCGATTTGCTTTCATAGGCCGGGTTGACAGCCGCCTGAAGCGGATGGATGAACGGATGCATATCCGACGTGTTCAGGTCGTTCTTTTCATACCAGCTTGCGGTTGGCAGAACGACGTCGGAATAGACCGCCGTGGTGCTCATGCGGAAATCAATACAGACCAAAAGATCAAGTTTTCCGCGCGGGCCTTCCTCATGCCATTTGGCTTCCTTGGGCAATTGTCGGCCTTCTTCGCCGAGGTCCTTGCCCATAACACCATGATCGGTGCCAAGAAGGTGTTTCAGGAAATATTCGTGGCCCTTGCCCGACGACCCCAACAGGTTGGACCGCCAGACAAACAGGTTGCGTGGCCAGTTCTTGGGATCATCCGGATCTTCACACGACATTTCCAGATCGCCAGATTTCAGTTTTTCGGCAACATAGGCCGGGATTTCCTTACCGGCTTCCTTTGCCGCCTTTGCGACATCCAGCGGATTGGTCTTCAGCTGTGGCGCTGATGGCAACCAGCCCATCCGTTCAGCGCGGATGTTGTAGTCGATCATTGAAACATCCCAGTCCCCGTCCGGTGCGGTCGGCGACAGGATTTCATCGGCCCGAAGGGTTTCGTAACGCCACTGATCGGTATGGGCATACCACGCACTGGTAGAATTCATGTGCCGGGGCGGACGTCCCCAATCAAGGCCAAAGGCCAGCGGCAGCCACCCGGTCTGCGGACGGAGCTTTTCCTGCCCGACATAGTGTGCCCAACCGCCGCCAGATTGGCCAACACAGCCACACATGACCAGCATGTTGATCACACCACGATAGTTCATATCCATGTGGTACCAATGGTTCATCGCAGCCCCGATGATGACCATCGACTTGCCTTTGGTCTTCTCGGCGTTCAGGGCAAACTCACGGGCAACATGAATGATCTTGTCGGCCGGAACCCCGGTGATCTTTTCGGCCCATGCCGGGGTGCCCGGCATGCCATCGGCATAGTCACTGGTAACCCATTCGCCACCCAGCCCACGATCCAGACCATAGTTGGCACAAAACAGGTCAAAGACAGTCGCCACCATGATCTCGCCATCGGCGGTCTGGATGCGTTTAACCGGAATGTTGCGGGTCAGGACATCGGGGTGTTGCGCGTCGGTCGCAAAGTGTTCCGAGGCATCCCCCCCGAAATACGGGAAATCGACCCCGGCAATCTCGTCATGATCTTCTTCAAGGACCAAAGACATTTTGAGATTGGTGTCAGCACCAGCAGCACGTTCTTCAAGGTTCCACTCTCCTGCTTCGCCCCAGCGATACCCGATGGATCCGTTCGGTGCGACCATGCTGCCCGACTTTTCGTCAAGTGCGATGGTTTTCCATTCCGGATTGTTTTCTTCACCAAGTTTGTTACTCAGGTCTGCGGCACGCAGGAACCGTCCCGGAATAAGGGAACCGTTCTTTTCATCAAGTTTCACCAGCATCGGGAAGTCCGAATACTTGCGGCAATACTCTTCGAAATAGTCTGTCTGACGGTCGAGATGGAATTCGCGCAGGATCACGTGACCAAAGGCCATTGCCAATGCAGCATCCGTACCCTGCTTGACGTTCAACCAGACATCGCCAAATTTCGCGGCTTCGGAATAATCCGGGCAAATAACGGCCGATTTGGTCCCGCGATAGCGGGCCTCGGTATAGAAATGCGCATCCGGGGTACGGGTTTGCGGGACGTTTGAACCCCACAAGATCAGATAACCAGCATTGTACCAGTCAGCCGATTCCGGGACGTCGGTCTGTTCGCCCCAGGTCATTGGCGATGCCGGTGGCAAATCGCAATACCAGTCATAGAATGACATGCACACGCCGCCCAGAAGGCTGAGATAGCGTGAACCTGCCGCATAACTGATCATCGACATTGCCGGAATTGGCGAGAAACCAAATACCCGGTCCGGACCATATGTTTTTGCGGTAAAGGCGTTTGAAGCTGCAACCAGTTCGGTGGCTTCGTCCCAGGTCGCACGGACAAAGCCGCCCTTACCCCGGCTTGCCACATAGCTTTCCCGAAGAACGGGATCATTTTGAATTGCCGTCCATGCCTCGATCGGGTTCATCGTCGAGCGCATCCGACGCCACAGCTTCAAAAGCTTGCCACGGATCAGCGGATTTTTAACGCGGTTGGCAGAATACAGATACCAGCTATAGCTGGCGCCTCGGGCACAGCCCCGCGGTTCATGGTTTGGCAGTCCGGCACGGGTGCGCGGGTAATCTGTCTGCTGCGTTTCCCAGGTGACAATCCCGGATTTCACATAGATTTTCCAGCTGCATGAACCGGTACAGTTCACACCGTGCGTCGAACGAACGATTTTGTCATGGCGCCAGCGGTTGCGATAGGTGTCTTCCCAGTCGCGGTTTTCGCGGGTGACCTGACCGTGGTTGTTTGAAAACCTTTCCAGTTCTTTGTTCTGAAAAAAGTTCAGTCTGTCTAACAGTTGACTCATGGCGTTTCTCCTGAAGGCTGTAGGCCCTGCCCGAACCGATCAGATCGGGCAGGGAGAATTTTGGGTGATCAGCACGGAACCGGTGCGCTTTTGCGGCTGTAGTAGAACCAGGTGATGGCAACACAGACCGCATAGAAGACTGCAAAGCACCAAAGCGCGCCGGCAGGACCGCCGGTCAGTGCGATGGAGGTGCCATAGGCTTTGGGAATGAAGAATGCCCCATACGCCGCAATCGCACTGGTAAAGGCGATGATGGCTGAACTTTCGAGTTCGGATTGTTTGAGTTGGGCAGCTTGATCTGCATCGGGCATCAGGCGCGGGATTTCCTGACGCATGATTGACGGGATCATCTGGAAGGTCGATGCGTTGCCAACACCGGTCAGGAAGAACAGCGCCATAAAGCAGGCAAAGAAGCCCCAGAAATGACCGCTCGTTCCGCCAAGCGGCAGGAATTGAAGCACACCAACAACCGCGGCAATCATGCCGATAAAGGTCCAGAAGGTAACCCGGCCCCCACCAAGCCTGTCAGAAATCCAGCCCGTGCCGGCACGGCTCAGCGCACCGACCAGCGGGCCGAGAAACGCATATTGCAATGCATCGACTTCCGGGAACTGCGTCTTCATCAGCAGCGGGAACCCTGCGGAATAACCGATAAAGCTGCCAAATGTGCCGGTATAAAGGATGCACATGATCCAGTTGTGTTTGCGGCTAAAGATGATGGACTGCTTTTTGAAGCTGGCTTTGGCATCAGCGATGCTGTTCATGCCAAACCAGGCTGCAATGGTCGAAACCACGATAAACGGTACCCAGATGAAACCGGCATTTTGCAAGAATATCTCGCCACCACCTGCGACGCTCTGGGCTTCTCCACCAAAGGCGCCAAAGACACCGGCAGTGATCACAAGCGGCACGACAAATTGCATGACCGAAACCCCAAGATTGCCAAGTCCGGCATTCAGGGCCAGGGCATTGCCTTTGGCTCTTTTCGGGTAGAAATAAGCGATGTTTGCCATCGATGAGGCAAAGTTGCCGCCCCCGAACCCGCACAACAGTGCAAGAATAAGGAACCAGCTATAGGACGTATTGGGGTCCTGTACGGCAAAGCCGATCCCAAGGGCTGGCAGCAACAGGGATGCTGTGCTCAGCGTCGTCCAGACGCGGCCGCCAAAGATTGGCACCATAAAGCTATAGAAAATACGAAGCGTTGCCCCCGACAGGCCCGGAAGTGCGGCCAGCCAGAACAGTTCCCCGGTGGTGTAGGTAAAGCCGATAACCGGCAGTTTGGCGACAACAACCGACCAAACCATCCAGACCGAAAACGCCAACAAAAGGCACGGAATGGAGATCCAGAGATTGCGGGTGGCAATTGCGCTGCCCTTGTTTGACCAGAACTCTGTGTCTTCTGGTCGCCATTCGGTCAGGACAGCGCCTTTTTGACCATTGTTTGCATGCGTGGTTTCCAAGGGAACCTCCCGATGAAACTGTATGGGAGGCAGAGCGCAACCTTGCGCTCTGCCGGCTTGTATTACTGAGCAGGTTTGGTAACGCCCGATGTCTTGCCAGCTTCAGGTGCTGGCTTTTCCAGTGGTTTCTCGGGCACATCCGAAAGGTATCTCTCGTCGGCCAGTGCCGGATGACGTGCACGTTCCATGCGACGGATCACGACATGCATCCAGATGGTGGAGACCGCGACCAGAATGAACAGCAGCATGAAAGGCGCGGTCCAGACATTGGTCAGGTCCAGAAGCATTCCGAATGCAATTGGCAGGAAGAAGCCCCCGAGGCCGCCAATCATGCCGACCAGACCGCCGACAGAACCGACATGATGGGGATAATAGACCGGGATATGTTTATAGACGGCGGCCTTGCCGAGGCTCATGACGAACCCAAGAACAACCGTCAGCGCCACAAACATGCCAAGCGACACACCGAAATTAAATTCGATCGGGCCGTTGATACCCGCGACCTGATAGGTTGTTTGCGGGTAGCTCATGATAAACAGGACGATCAGGGAGACGATGAAGGTCAGATACATGACCGCACGTGCGCCCCATTTATCCGACATCCAGCCCCCCAGTGCCCGAAAGACCGAGCCGGGCAGCGAATAGAGTCCGGCAAACACGCCCGCCGTCGTCAGTTCCAGCCCATAGGCGCCGACATAGTAGCGTGGCAAGAAGCTTGCGAGTGCAACAAAGGCGCCGAAGACAAAGAAGTAGTAGGTGGCAAACCGCCAGACCTGCATGTTCTTGAGAGGCTCCAGCTGCGAACTGGCTGATACCGGACCTTCGCCCGATTCCTTGCGGTGTTGCTGGACAGGGTCGGTTTTCGCCAGCAGATAAAACAGGATCGCAGTTGCGACAAGAACGACGGCGTAAACACGCGCTGTGCCTTCCCAGCCAAGAGCAACCACAAGAAACGGTGCGGCAAAGTTCGTGACAGCCGCGCCAACGTTACCTGCGCCGAAAATGCCAAGTGCTGTGCCCTGGCGGTCCTTTTCAAACCAGCGGGATGTATAGGCGACACCAACGATGAAGGATCCGCCGGCAAGACCAAGACCAAGGGCAGCAACAAGAAAGATTTCGTAGGTGTGGACAGATGTCAGGAGCCAAACACAAACGGCTGTGATCAGCATCTGCAGCGGAAACATGATCCGGCCGCCAAATTGCTCTGTCCATACGCCGAGAAAGATACGGCTGACAGAACCGGTCAGAACCGGTGTCGCAACCAAAAGCCCGAATTGCGTATCACTCAGCCCGAGTTCCTGTTTGATCTTGACCCCGATAATGGAAAAAATTGTCCATACCGCGAAACATACCGTGAAGGCGAAAGTACTCAGGCCAAGTGCACGATACTGATCAGTTTGAGAAACCCCTTTTAACGTGTGCATGGTAAATCCCCTCAAGCATCTGTCGTTACGTTGGAGCGCGTTCGAAGTGCCTGATCATTGGTTGAGGGGGTGCGCGTCAGGCTTGATCTAAATCAGAAAACGTGGAACGCTTTGGTGAAATAAACGGGCTCGTAAAGTATTTCATGCGGCGAATTGCCGAACTTGTCACCAGAGAGAGAACTAAGACAAATACCCACTTGATAAATATCAAGTGATGACAAGACATGAATCTGCGCGAGTTAAGAAGTGAGGAAGAAATGCCCGATTCGACCTTCCCGGAGGTGCGTAGTCTGGATCTCTTCGCTGATATGAGCGACGAGAACTATGCCAAGCTCATGCGTGGCGCTTATTTGCAGACATTTCCGCCGCACGTCGATCTCATTGGCGAAGGAGAAGATGCCGATTTTCTCCATGTCCTGGTATCGGGCGCAGTTGATCTGTTTTCCAGTTGGAGCAACCGGGAGACAAGCGTCATGATCGTCAAGCCGGTCTCAACATTCATTCTTGCCGCCACCATTCGCGATGCGCGCTATCTGATGTCGGCCAGGACAATGGAAAAAAGCCGGATTGTCATGATCCCCAGTCAGGATGTCCGCGCGATCTTTGATCTTGATGCAGGCTTTGCCCGTGCGGTTGTTGTTGAATTGGCCGCTTGTTACCGGTCCGTGATCAAAACCACCAAAAATCTCAAATTGCGCACAGCACTTGAACGGTTGGCAAACTATCTGCTCAGTCGCTCCCAGGATCACGATGGTGCACTGAATTTCGTGCTGGATCTTGAGAAACGGCAGCTGGCATCCGTTCTGGGAATGACACCCGAAAACCTGAGCCGGGCTTTCAAGGCTTTGCAAGCATATGGCGTGCAGGTTAATGGCGAAAATGTCGTCATTAATAATATGGATGACCTCCAGACCTTCGCCAAACCAACATCACTTATTGATGATAACCGGACCTAAAGGGCGAACTCATATGAATCGGGGTGCCCCCTCATTCGTAATGAACTGTCACTTCGTTTCCTGATTGCCAAGCAGTCTGAAACCAGCTCACGTCTTGAATGACAAAGACTTTAACTGTTGCCACATACGCTTGCGTTTATGTGAAAGCTTAAATTTGTCTGGCCTGCTTCGCACGTCACTTGAACGACATATGTTAGATATCCCGTCGTCGTGCTTCAGCTGACTGCTTAGTCATCTATCGATCAGCTCATTCGGGTGACGACCAAGCCCCCTTCCACTTGACCACTGTCAATAATCAGGAATCTGCGATGGAATATGAGAAGCATTATGGAAAAAATGCTTCGCACATTTCTGTTGTTTCTGATCGCACTCTCCCTGACCGGAACCGGTGTTGCTCAGGCTATTGCTCAGGTGACGAAGCAAACTGCAGCTGCTGACCTTGTTCAAATCACGATCTGCAGCACAGACCAGACTCCCGTGACAATATTGATCGACCGGAACGGCAACAAAGCACCCGCACCCGTCGAATGCGATTACCCAAATTGCATGAACTGCCTGAGCGGATCTGCATTCCAGCTTTCAGACCCAATTGGCGTGCCCGAACATGACCGCAAAGTCGTTCTGACGATCTTCCCCATGTCGTTTGACCACGCCAGTGCAACACCGACTGCACCGGCGACCGCACGCGCGCCTCCGTACAAGGTTTGAATTCATGAACATCCCATTTGCCCCACGTCATCTTCAGACCAAATACCAGGCACCCGGCGCATTGATGCTCCTGCAATGTCTTCTGGTCATTGCTGTTGTTTGTCTTCTTTCTTCAGTGCTGTGGGTTTCCAAGGCAAACGCGCAAAACAAACCTGTTCTGGCGCAGTTCATTGAAAAAGTTCCCGCAGCATCTCTGGTCGAGGGTGCTGATGGTTATGGTCCGGTTCAAAAAGACGTGCCGGTCGCACCGGTTCTCAAGAACGGTGAGCAGATCGGCTGGGCTTTTATTACCTCTGATTTTGTTGGCACCACCGGCTATTCCGGCAAACCGATCCATGTGATGGTCGCTGTTGACTCACAGGCCCGGATCATCGGTGTCAAACTGGTCAAGCATTCAGAACCGATTGTTCTTATTGGCATTCCAGAAGAGCGGATCGCGTCACTCACCGAGGGATATGTTGGCTTTGACCTGGTTGCCGCAACAAAAGATGCAGACCATGAGCTGAATATTATTTCCGGTGCAACGGTGACCATTATGGTCATTGATGACTCGATCCTGCGCTCGGGCATCAAGGTTGCGCGCATGCTCGAATTGGGTGGATTGAGTGCCCCCGAGCAATCCAATGCAGCACAATTCAAGATCAGATCGGATGCGACCGCCCCGGAAGACTGGTTCACACTGGTTGGTGACGGGACTATTCGTCGCATGTCACTTGATGTCGGTCAGGTAAACGATGCCTTTGCCACGATGGATGATCCAAGGGCGCTTGAGCGGCCAATCGAAGCCCCGGCCGAAGAAACCTTCATCGACATGTATGTCTCGCTTGTCAGCATCCCGGCCATTGGCAAGGCAACACTTGGCGAGCGCGGCTACAACAATCTGAAAACCTGGCTCAAGGATGGCGAAGAAGCCATTCTTGTTACCGCCCGGGGACAATACTCCTTCAAGGGTTCGGGATATGTCCGCGGCGGCTTGTTTGACCGTATCCAGCTTATTCAGGGCGATATGTCGGTACGTTTCCGCGACCGCAACCATCGCCGTGTTGGTGACATCATGACCGATGGCGCACCGCAATTCAAAGAGATGGATCTGTTCAAGATCCCGGCAAGCAGCAACTTTGACCCGACACAACCCTGGCGTCTGGAACTTCTTGTCCATCGTGATGTCGGCGCAATTGAACGTCTCTACACAACCTTTGACATCGGCTGGCAGCCGCCAGCCAACTACCTGACCAAGCTAGTTCCGCGGACGCCAGAGGCAGACAACTCAACCGGGGCCGGTTTCGCGACCGACGAACAGGCTGCCAAAACCGCCCTTTGGCAACGGATATGGCGTGACAAGACGGTCGAAATCGTCGTGCTCAGCATCATGCTGATTGTTCTGACGGCTGCATTCTTCTTCCAGGGCTTCCTGACACGTTCTGCAAAATTTACCTTCTGGTTCCGCATCTGCTTCCTGACGGTCACGCTGGTGTTCCTTGGCTGGTATGCCAACGCTCAGCTTTCCGTTGTCAATCTTATGGCGCTGACCAACTCGCTTGTGACGGGCTTTACCTGGGAAGCGTTCCTGCTTGATCCACTGACCTTTATCCTGTGGTTCTCGGTTGCTGCGGCGCTGATCTTCTGGGGGCGCGGTGCCTATTGCGGCTGGTTGTGCCCGTTTGGCGCGCTTCAGGAACTGACCAACCGGATTGCCAAGTTCTTCCATGTCCCGCAATGGACGCTTCCGTGGGGGCTGCATGAACGGCTCTGGGCGGTGAAATACATCATCTTCCTTGGCCTGTTTGGCACCATACTGGCCTCCATTGATCAGGCGGAGAAACTGGCCGAGGTCGAACCTTTCAAGACCGCCATCATCCTCAAATTTGATCGGGCATGGCCGTTTGTTCTTTACGCCCTTGTCCTTCTTGGCGCCGGGCTTTTCGTCGAACGGTTCTATTGCCGGTATCTGTGCCCATTGGGCGCAGCCCTCGCGATCCCGGCGCGTATGCGCATGTTTGACTGGCTCAAACGCTACAAGGAATGCGGCAGCCCCTGCCAGAGCTGCGCGCATGAATGCATGGTTCAAGCCATCCACCCCACAGGAGAAATCAACCCCAACGAGTGTCACAACTGCCTTCACTGTCAGGTGCTGTATCAAAGCGAAAAAATCTGTCCGGTCGTGATCAAGAAACTCAAGCGGCAGGAAAGCCTCTTGGCAAGCACGGAAGGCGCACAAAAAGCGCTGAACCGGACCCGGACGACCAAGCAAAATCTCAAGGAGAAGTCATGATGTCTGACAAAACATCCAAACCCGGAATCAGCCGACGCGATCTATTTGGCGTAGCCGCTGGCGGTGCTGCCTTTGCCGGTGCGGCAGGTGCTGCACGCTTGGCAGCAGTCGGTGGCGCAACCGGTGCTGCAACAGCCCTTTCGATTGGCAGCGCCCAGGCTTCAACCGGCGCAGAGGCAAGCCTCGCCCCCGGTCAGCTTGATGAGTATTACGGTTTCTGGTCGTCGGGCCAGACGGGCGAAATGCGCATTCTGGGTATCCCGTCCATGCGTGAATTGATGCGCGTCCCTGTTTTCAACCGTTGCTCGGCAACGGGTTGGGGGCAGACCAATGAAAGCCTGAATGTTCTTACCGAGAACATGTTGCCCAAAACCAAGGAATTTCTCGCTGCCAACGGCAAGAAGATCCATGATAACGGCGACTTGCACCACGTCCATATGTCCTTCACCGAAGGCAAGTATGACGGCCGTTTCCTGTTCATGAATGACAAGGCGAATACGCGTGTGGCGCGTGTGCGTTGCGATGTCATGAAGGCTGACAAGGTCCTGGAAATCCCGAACGCAAAGGCCATTCACGGCCTGCGTCCGCAAAAATGGCCGCGTACCAACTATGTCTTTGCCAATGGCGAGGACGAGACGCCGATGGTCAATGACGGCAAGGTGCTTGATGATCCGTCGCAATACGTAAACTTCTACACTGCAATCGACGCAGACGAGATGCAGGTAGCATGGCAGGTCATGGTATCGGGCAACCTTGATAACACCGACGCCGACTATGACGGCAAATATGCCTTTTCAACCAGCTATAACTCGGAAATGGGGATGAACCTTGCGGAAATGACCGCGTCCGAGCTTGATCACGTTGTTGTCTTTAACATCAAGGAAATCGAAAAAGGCATCGCAGCAGGCGATTACATCGAACTCAATGGTGTAAAAGTTATCGACGGCCGCAAAGGCAAGAACAAGAACTACACCCGATACATCCCGATCCCCAACAGCCCGCATGGCTGTAACATGGCACCGGACAAGAAGCACCTTTGCATCGCCGGCAAGCTTTCCCCGACTGTATCGGTGATTGATGTCACCAAGCTGGATGCCGTGTTCTATGACGGCGCAGAACCGCGTTCCGCCGTTGTTGCCGAACCGGAACTGGGACTTGGCCCGCTACATACCGCATTTGACGGTAAGGGTAACGCACTGACCACCCTGTTCCTCGACAGTCAGGTGGTCAAATGGAACATTGAAAAAGCCGTGCGTGCCTACGCTGGTGAAAATGTCGATCCGATCATCAAAAAGGTCGATGTCCATTACCAGCCGGGCCACAACTCCACCTCGATGGGGGAAACTCTGGAAGCTGACGGGAAATGGTTCATTTCAATGAACAAGTTCTCCAAGGACCGCTTCCTGAATGTCGGCCCGCTTAAGCCAGAAAACGAACAGCTGTTCTCGATGCAGGGCGATGATCTGGTTCTTATGCATGATGGTCCGACATTCGCCGAACCCCATGATTCGATCATTGTTCACCGGTCGGTGGTCACCCCGGCCAGTGTTTGGAATCGTCAGGATCCGATGTGGGCCAAAACCCGCGAACAAGCCGAGGCAGATGGCGTCGACATTGACGACTGGACCGAAACCGTTGTCCGCGATGGCAACAAGGTCCGTGTCTATATGAGTTCTTCAGCACCGACCTTCAGCCTTGAGTCCTTCAAGGTCAAGGAAGGCGATGAAGTAACCGTCATCATCACCAACATGGACGACATCGATGACCTGACACACGGTTTCACCATGGGGGACCATGGCGTTGCATTCGAGGTCGGCCCACAAGCAACCGCATCGGCAACCTTTGTCGCCTCCAAACCGGGTGTCTACTGGTACTATTGCCAGTGGTTCTGTCATGCCCTGCACATGGAAATGCGTGGCCGTATGTTCGTTGAACCGCGGAGTTAACCTGTGATGTTGCGCCCCGTCATGATGATCTTGGCCATGGCTGTCTTGCCGCTGCAGGTTCTTGCGGCTACGCAATCTGTGCCGTCAACTGACGGGGCGCTGATCTCTGCCATCGCCGGGGCTGCCCCCGGCGATGTGCTGCTGCTTGATCCGGGGCCCCATCAGGGTCCCATAGAACTCGATAGGCCCATCACCATTGATGGTCAGGGCAAAGCAAAAATTTATGGAAACAAGACCGGAAGCGTCATTTCTGTAACCGGAACGGATATCACCATCCGTGGGCTTGAGATCGCGGGTTCGGGTTCAGCACATGAAACAATTGATTCCGGCATCCAGCTCCATCGGACAGCCGCACGTATTCTGGTCGAGGATAACCGCATCCTCGGAAACCTCTATGGGGTTGATATTCACGGCGCCAAACAAGCCACGGTGCGCGAAAATGTCATTATCGGACGCCGCGATCACAGACTGAATTCACGTGGCAACGGCATATATGTCTGGAACGCGCCCGGCACACTGGTCGAAAACAACGAGATCCAGTTCGGGCGCGACGGCATTTTCGTGAACACCTCCAATCGCGGCGTCTTCCGTGGCAATCTGATGCGCGATCTGCGATTTGCGGTGCATTACATGTATGCCCATGATTCAGAAATCTCGGGCAATGTGTCGATTGGCAATCACCTTGGTTTTGCCCTGATGTATTCGAACCGCATCACGGTGCGCGATAATCTGTCTCTTGCTGATCGTGACCAGGGCTTGATGCTGAACTATACCAACAAGTCTGATCTGGTCGGAAATCTGGTACGCGGCGCAGGCGGGAAATGCCTGTTTATCTATAACGCGCATCACAATCTGATCGGGGACAACCGGTTCGAGGGCTGCCAGACCGGCATACATTTCACCGCTGGTTCCGAAAGCAATGCCCTGACAGGCAATGCCTTTATCGCCAACAAAACCCAGGTCAAGTATGTCGGGACCCGTGACGTCGAATGGAGTTTCGATGGCCGGGGAAATTTCTGGTCCGATCATCCGGTATTCGATCTTGATGGCAACGGCATTGCTGACAGCCGGTTCCGGCCCAACGATCTTGTCGATCATATTTTATGGTCCCAACCCGCAGCCGGAATGCTTTTGGGATCACCCGCCGTTCAATTGATCCGCTGGAGCCAGGCACACTTCCCCGCAACCTTGCCGGGCGGGGTCGTCGACAGCTTCCCGCTCATGAAACCGATCGAAATTCCGGTTCCCGAAGAAATCGTCTCCCTTGAAATGGCTGCTCGCGCCAATCCTGTCTGGCTGCGTGAAAGGACTGAAAATGTGTCTGACCCTCTCGCAAGTCACTAAACGCTATGATGACCATACCGTTCTTGATGCGGTTGGCTTTGATGTTGCCGCAGGTGAACGCGTTGCCTTGCTCGGCCATAATGGTGCCGGCAAGTCGACACTGATGAAGATCATTCTCGGCCTTGTCACTGCCGACGGGGGAACGGTTTCTGTCCATGGTCTTGCGCCCGGAAGTTACCGGGCCCGCATGCAAACAGCCTATCTCGCGGAAAACGCGTCCTTTCATCCGTCGCTGACCGGACAAGAACAGCTTCGGTATTATCTTCGACTTCGCGGCGAAGATCCCCGAAAGGCCGCATCGCTTCTTGAACGCGTCGGATTGGGGGCAGCAGCAAACCGCCGCATTGGAACCTATTCCAAGGGAATGCGCCAACGTGTCGGCATGGCTCAGGCGCTTATTGGTGAACCGAAACTCCTGATCCTTGATGAACCGACAAGCGGTCTCGACCCGGTATCACGGCGCGAGTTCTATGTCATTCTTGATGAACTGGCAGCACAAGGCACCGCAATTCTTTTGTCTTCTCATGCCCTGACTGAGGTTGAAGCCAGAACTGATAGGATCGTGATTCTTTCGTCAGGCGTAATGGTCGCAAACGATACCCTGGCAAACCTGCGTCAACAGGCATCGCTGCCTATCCGCCTTCAGGTATCCGCCCAACGCGGCAAGGCGGACGAGGTCGCCCAAAAGCTTTCCGGGGAACGCAGCAACGGCGTGATGGTCGATCTGGTGTGCAATTCTCAGGAAAAGCTCGCACGTCTTGGCGATATCTCGGCACTGGGGCCATTGGTCGATGATGTCGATGTCATTCCGCCAAGTCTGGAAGATATCTATAGCCATTTCAGCAAACGGGGGAACGCATGAACAAGGTTCTGGCAACAGCCCATGGCGAATTCATCATTGCGCTTCGTAACCGCTGGGTCGCGATCTCTGTCGCGATGATGGTGTTGTTTTCACTTGTGTTATCTGCTGCGGGCAGTGCCCCGACCGGCGCAGTTGGTGTGGATAAACTGTCCGTCACCACCGCAAGCCTGACATCCCTTGCGGTGTATCTTGTGCCGTTGGTTGCACTGTTGATGTCATTTGACGCAATCGCAGGCGAAATCGAACGCGGCACCTTGTCCCTTGTTCTGACCTATCCCGTCGCGCGCGGGGAACTGGTCCTTGGGAAATTCATCGCCCATCTGGCGATCCTGAGTATCGCCGTCTCGGCCGGCTACGGAATTGCCGCCGTCGCTGCGATTGCAACGGACCCCAATGCCCTTGTTGGCATCCCTGCACTGTTTCGCCTGTTCTGGTCGTCGCTTCTTCTTGGCGCGACATTCCTTGGCATAGGTTATGGCATATCGGCATTCGCACGCAGACCCGGCGCAGCAGCAGGATTGGTGATCGGGCTCTGGCTGGTTCTGATCGTTTTATATGATCTTGGCCTCTTGGCGGCCATCGTCGCCGATGATGGCGGAACCTTCACAACGCATTATTTTCCGTGGCTGTTAATCGGCAATCCGGCAGATGCTTTTCGGATCTACAACCTTGCCGTTTCGGATGCGACCGCTGCGGCCTCCGGCCTGACGGGGGCTGCTAATAGCATCCCCGCTGTTCATGCCCTGATATCCATTCTGATCTGGCCAGTGATTGCCGCGGTCCTCGCCTGGCAGATTTTCAGGAGGGTGACACCATGATTACCCGACTTGCGCTATCTCCAGTCACAATCGGCCTGCTTATTCTTGCCGGATGTCAGCAGCAACCGAAAGATACCATGCCGCCACCGGTCGCCATGACCGAAGGAGCTGTCGGACATTTCTGCCAGATGAACATTCTTGAGCATGCAGGCCCGAAGGCACAAATTCATCTTGAAGGTTTGCCCTACCCCCTGTTTTTCAGCCAGGTTCGCGATGGCATTGCCTATGAACGCATGCCCGAACAAAACTATAAAATCCGTGCGATTTACGTCACCGACATGTCCAGGGCCCATGACTGGGAAAATGTCGGACAAGAAAACTGGATACCGGCAACCAGCGCGCATTATGTCGTCGCCTCTGCCAAGACCGGGGGTATGGGGGCACCGGAACTTGTTCCCTTCTCTGATCAGGACGATGCCAAGAATTTCGTCAGTCACCATGGCGGCCAGATAATGCGCCTTGAAGACATTGATGACGTGCTGGTTCTGAACATTGCGCCCGTCACTCCATCCGCCGAGACACACGAAACGGCGATCGTGCCAGATGACGACGATTATCGTGCGCGTCTTGAAAAACTTCGCAAAGAATGAGGTCCACCATGCCCGACTTTTCACGACGCCGGTTTCTGACCATATTTGCCGCCGCTGGCGCACTCTCGGCTGCACCGTTTGCATTAAAGGCACAGCATCCGGTCCGCACTTGGAAGGGCGTTGCAATGGGGTCTGCTGCATCGATCAGCCTGTCGCACCCCAACGCTGATGACATCCTTTTGCGTGCAACCCGCGAACTTGAACGACTGGAAAATATCTTCAGTCTCTATCGGGAAAATTCCACGCTCGCACAATTGAACCGCGATGGTGTGGTTAACACTCCGCCTTTCGAACTTTTGGAATGCCTGGGACTGTGCGGGACCATAAACCGGGCAAGTGGCGGGCTTTTTGATCCAACGGTTCAATCGCTTTGGCAACTCTATGCGCAAAGCTATTCAGAAGGCCGGGCGCCCGAGAATGCATTGATCCGTAAAACGCTTTCAAGAACAGGCTGGGACAAGGTTGTTATCAATCAGAGCCAGGTCAGCTTCAAAAAACAAGACATGGCAATGACCCTGAATGGAATTGCCCAGGGCTACGTTGCAGACCGTATCGCCAAGTTGCTTCGTGATGACGGATTGAACAACGTCCTGATCAATACCGGCGAGTTCGCGGCACTGGGCGGCCACCCTGAAGGTGAAGACTGGCCTGTTTCAATCAATACCGGATCAGAAATTCGAAAAGGAAAGGTAATGTTGCGCGACAACGCCGTGGCAACATCACTGCCGAACGGCACTTTCTTTGATCAGGCGGGCCTTGTTGGTCACATTCTTGATCCGCGTACCGGCCGTCCCGCACAAGCACGCCCAACGGCGGTTAGTGTAACGGCAACAAAGGCAGCTGTGGCAGATGGGCTCAGCACGGCAATTTGCCTTATGAATAAAGGCGAAGCAGACAAATTGCTCGCACAGTTCCCAAGCGCAAAACTGGTCTAGCTTTGCCTCCCATACTGGATGACATTTCCGGCAAACGTTTGGAACGCCGCTGACCTAGTGGGCCAGTTCCAGAAGTGCCTCACGATCAAGTATCTGCAGTTTCGGCCCCGCCGATATGGCGCCGGATGCTTCAAGTTTGCGCAAGGACCGGGAAAACGTTTCTGGTGTAATACCGATCCGGCTGGCAATCTGGCGCTTATCGGGAAAGTTTTTGCCACTTGTGCCGTCGATGGCCGCGCCATTTCGGTCTTCAAAATCGATCAGAAACGCAGCAATTCGTTGGATCGGACGCGTATGGCGCAGTTTATAGATTTCCTCAAGGAAGAACCGTTCCCACCGCAACAGGCTTGCCAGTACATCTCCGACAACGTCAGGCGCGCTTTTGAGGATGCCAAGATAGGCCGTGCGCGGAATGGCCACGATTTCACAATTCTCGACGACCTGGCATTCAACCGGATAGGACCGGCCCGCAAAGGAAACTGCCTCCGCAAAGGAACCGGCCTCGGTCAGGAAATGCATCACTGTTTCATCCCCCTGCGAGGAGGTTTTCACAAGCCGCAAATGACCGGACAAAAGAATGTAGAAATATTCGGCCACATCACCGGCCCGAAAAAGATGTTCCCCCCGCGCATGGCTTTCGACCTTGCATGTTCCCAGCAGAGTCTTAAGCCGTTCTTCCCCAAGTGCCGCCAACAGCGGCACCTGAAAGATTACATCGTGATCTGCGCTAGACAGCGACCTTGAAACCATCAGACTGTTCCTCCCTGGCTTCACTGCTTGATAAACCACACCACTCGGCCAGCATCTCGGTATCTGCAATACGGATGATGTACCCGTTGGAATGTTGGGAAACGCCATGTTCCGACAACTTTTTAAGCGCCCGGGAAAATGTCTCGCTTGTCATGCCAATCTTGCGCGCCAACGCAGACTTTTCCACGGTAAGCGGCGTTTCATGCGCATCCCCGACAGGAACGGCATCTGCAAGCAAATATATCCCCAAACGTTGGGCCGCTGACCGGCATTTCAGTTCCTCGGTCTGGCGCAACATTTGACATAGTCTTTCTGTTACAACTGACATCATGGTTAATGCCCGATCAAAGTGCGCCGAGAGAAAATCGGCAAAGGCGGCGCCGTCAATCCGGATGGCGGTCGTCGCGTCCAGCGTTTTGATTGAAACGGCGTAACAGGCTTCCGGTGCGAGCGCACACTCACCCACAAGCTGTCCGTCACCCAGCAAATCAATAACACCGTCCTTGCCCTCCCCGTCCGTGTAGGACAACTCAACATGCCCATTCACAATCAGAAAAAGGGCCGATGCTGGGTCTCCGGCATGGATGATTACCGTATCTGGATCATACCGAACCCACGTACACAATGACGCCAGTTCCAGAATGTCGTCTTTCGGCCAGTTTTTGAAATAGCGCCCAGACTGGAGAACACCCGAGATTCGATCAATATCTCTCATTATGAAGTTTCCATGGAAAAACGCGGTTGTAGTTAAGCATTGGAACAACTCTAACATTCAACCGGCCGGGGTGGATTGTTCCATGTCAAACAAGTCCGTCAGGCCCATAATACAAAGTGCACCGTCCAGCAAAAAAGCCCTACCAGTCAGCAGGGCTTTGTCACAGAAAACACGCGACGACATCGCTGTCACATTTTGCAGCAGACTATTCGAAACGCGGGAACAGGATCGAATTTTCCAGATACATATGTGCAACAAGATCTTCGATCAGCTTACCGATCGCGCTGTACAACCTGCGCCACGAACCGCATACCCCGTCAGGCAAGGTGCAATTGTTTGTCAATTTCTGCAGTTTGTGGATGGCTTGGCCGTGATCGTCATGCTCTTCGCGCATACAATGGATAGGCATGGCAAGTGCTGACGTAATCGAGGTATTCCTGCTCATTTCACGCATCGCCGGGAAAAGAATATTTTCCTCTTTGGTCATGTGCATATCAAGTTGCTCTGCCATTTCCATCAATGCATCTGCCAGCCCTACCGGCGCGTCCGGATGGTCACCATGCACAATTTCAATTTCGCGAGACAGCGCAATCAGCTCGATCAACTCTTCGCGGTGAACATCGTGATAGCGCGTAAGGATGAAATCGATAAACCCATCAACATCCCCCACATCGGGCATGGTCAAAGGTCCCTTGGGAAGCTTGCAGAGTTCCCCGGCAATCATTTGGGGATCAAGTTCCTTGCGCTTTGCAGCTTCTTGAAGTGTCTGGTCAGGATGACAACAAAACCCGATGCGATGACGACGAAAAACCAGCGTTGCGCCGGGGAAACATGAAATCAAGCCCCCCAGACTCTGATCAAGCAGTTCGGCGGGCTTAACGTCCAATGTTGCCGTGTTCAACGCATCTTGCATAAAGGTGTCCTCCCTAAGATCGGCATCCAGCAAACGAAAGGGAGTTTAAACCAGCGATAATTTGGCAGGTTGACCATGGTCAAATGGATTTATGCCAAAAAATGTTGCGGTCGGCTCTGTTTGATTATTACGTCAAAGTAACATCCTGTCGGGTTGTTCCAACTAAGCGTAATTCCAATCTCACGGTGATTTGACAAACATCAAACGCCAACCCGCCCGGGCCAGTGATACTTCGCCATGCAAAACGCCGGAGTATGCCGTGGGAGTATGCCGTGACAGAAAGCTATCCATCCTTTACGCCATTTTTGCTGGCAAACCCGTTCATACGCAATGCGCCAACCCTTCTGGTCGAGCCCATATGCCGTCACGCCATGGCGACGATGCATCATCGCTACAGACCGGTATTTGAACGGGTGGCAGAGCAAGAATCCTTCGCCCTTCTGATTTCACCGACCGATCTGGATGTGCAATTCTATCTGAAAATAGATGCCGATCATCCTGAACTCCGCCCCGCAAGACGTATCGAAGCAGAAACTGTCGCAGCACAGATATCAGGACCGTTACCCGCACTGCTGGAGCTTCTTCAGGGGACATCAGATGGTGATGCACTGTTCTTTTCGCGCACATTGCGGATCGAGGGACGCACCGAACTTGTTGTCGCACTTCGCAATGCCCTGGATGGAGAATCAATTGATCTGCGATCCGCTGTGACTGAAAGCTTTGGCGTGATGGGCCCTGCAGCCGGGGCAGCACTTGGCCTTGCCGAAAAGATTTATCGGCAACTTCAGCACGACATGAACCGGACGGCAGATGCATTGACGTCCCCCACCGCCAAACGTTTGCTCGGCGTGGAAAAACGCACATCCGCGCAAGCGGCCACACTGGCTGAGATCGAGAAAACAATACAAAGGCGGAACCGCCAACGGCGCCCCAAACCGTCCGGTGCGGCCAAGGATGATTTCGCGCTGCCCGCCAATCCCTGATCCACAACTATTCACAGGTTCAATATGGAACTCGTTTGTCCTGCAGGAACACCTGCCAGCCTGCATGCCGCCGTCGCGGCGGGTGCTGATGTTGTATATTGCGGTTTTCGGGACGCAACGAATGCCCGAAACTTTCCGGGATTGAACTTTTCACGTGCTGAATTACGCGATGCCGTCAAACACGCGCACAAGCACGGAGTTCATGTCTATCTTGCCTGCAATACCTATCCGCAAGCCGGGGCGGAAGAAATCTGGCATAAGGCAGTTGATGATGCCGTGGCAATTGGTGTCGATGCCATCATCCTTGCTGATATCGGTTTGCTGCGATATGCGCGCGATCATCATCCTGACGCACGTTTGCATTTATCCGTGCAGGCATCTGCCTCGAACGAAGAAGCCATTCGATTTTATCATCAGGAATTCGGTGTACGACGCGTTGTGCTGCCCCGTGTTTTGTCGCTTGATGAGATACGCACCCTTAATCAGCGCATACAGGTCGAAACAGAAGTATTCGCATTTGGCGGGATGTGCGTGATGGCCGAAGGTCGTTGTTCACTGTCTTCATACGCGACGGGCGAAAGTCCGAATATGAACGGCGTCTGTTCGCCGGCAGCACATGTTCACTATGAAGAACGCGGCGACACGACAGTTTCCCGACTGGGGAACTTCACCATCAACATCTATGACAGCGATGAAAAGGTCGGCTATCCGACGCTGTGCAAAGGCCGGTTTCGTGCCATGGACAAATCCGGCTATCTGTTTGAAGAACCCACCAGCCTTGATGTCACCGCCATGCTGCCGGAACTGGCAGATGCAGGCGTTTCCGCGCTCAAGATCGAAGGGCGGCAACGCGGGAAGGCCTATATATCGCAGGTCGTCGGCGCTTTTCGCACATCACTGGACAAGATCGCCGAGGGACAACTCAACGCGCGATCAAAACTCAGCACGCTGAGTGAAGGTCAAAGCGATACCACAGGTGCATACCGGAGGAGCTGGCAATGAAAAGATCGCGACTTGTTATGGGCCCGGTTCTTTTTCACTGGGACGAGGACCGCAAAAAGGATTTCTACAGCCGCATTGCAGATGAAACCGACGTCGATACCGTCCATGTTGGCGAAGTTGTCTGCGCAAAACGGATGCCCTTCTTTGACAAGCACCTCCCAGACGTTATCGAACGACTTCAGCGCAGCGGTAAGGAAGTTGTTCTTTCGACACTCGCACTGGTGATGAATGAGCGCGAAGTTAGTCAAATACGCGACATTGCGCAGATGCCCGACATTATGATTGAGGCCAACGATATTTCGGTTGTGCGCCTACTCGCAGGTCAGCCGCACATGATTGGGCCCTACATCAACACCTATAATGAAGGGACGCTGTCCTACTTTGCCGAAAAAGGCGCTAAACGGATCGCCCTGCCATGGGAACTACCGATGTCCTCTATCGCAGCATTATGTGGCGCGCAGACCGCAGCCGAGATTGAAGTACAGGTATTTGGCCGAATGCCCTTGGCCATTTCGGCCCGCTGCTATTCAGCACGGGCGCAGGGCCTGCACAAGGATGGGTGTCGGTACGTTTGCGGGGACCACATTGATGGCATGGATGTCGAAACACTCGACGATACGCCGTTTCTGGCGGTCAACGGGTTGCAAACCCTGTCCAGCCACTATGTTGAAATGTCGGACAATATCGCACAGATGCAAAACGCCGGTGTGACAGCGTTCCGCCTGTCGCCACATAGTCTGGACATGACCAAGGTTTCGGATCTCTATCGTCAGGTTCTCGCGCGTAAAACCGATCCGGAAGAACTCAGGCACCGCCTGAAGGAAATGCGTTTCCCGATGGACTTTGCCAACGGCTTCTTGCACGAAGCCCCGGGCGCCGAGTTTCGTCAGACGCACGCTCAGCAGGCAGAATAAGAACCACGCCAGAACCTACCAAGAAAGAAAGGGCTGCAATCTGACGGATCGCAGCCCTTCAATACATTCACAATTCGGGGAGTTAGCACGGCATAACATTGTGAACACCAATCAGCATAATGCTTTGATCGTGGACACCCTTGACAATGATCAACTGGAAGCTGCCTTGCGTGGCGCAACATCAAAGTACGTAGCACCATCTCCGGGGAAAATGCTTTTGCTGACATTGAAAAATGGTTGGCTGGCAAAAATTTCTCTTAACCCGGCGTATCGCACCCAGTTACTTCATTTTACAAGGATCGGACCAACTTGATCCAGATAACCCATTTCGAATTCGGCAAGTTCGATCAGCTTCTCCAGATCATCGAAGCGAACATGTCCCTTTTGGAAAGTCAGTAACTTCTGTTCGCGCAACTGGCGCAAGACGCGATTGATGTGAATGGCACTCAGCCCGAGCGTATCGGCAAGTTGATATTGCGACAATGGACACGGATAACCCTGCGCATTGCCGACACCAATCAATCTGAGCCGCGCACCAAGTTCCAAAATAAAATGCGCGGTTCGTTCGATCGCTGAACGCCTTCCGATATTGACAAGATGCTCCACAACCATCGCCTCGTCGCAGGAAACAGCCCACAGGATCGCCATCGCCAGTCGTGGCGAAGATGAGAATGCCGATAGCATGTCCTGTGCCTTGACTTCTGCGACCCGAACATCTGTGACCGCCTCAAAGCTGTGATCGGACGTACGCAACAGCAAACTCCGCAATCCCAGAAAGTCACCTGGCACCTGAAAATCAATGACCTGTCGTGCACCTTCGGGAAGCAACTTGTAGGACATCACCCAACCGTCCTGCAGAATAAAAGCACGGTGTCCACTTTGACCTTCGTGGACGATGTCCTCACCAGCAGAAATCACAAGCGACCTTCCCGGTATTCTTGCAAGCGTATCAAGCTCTTGGTCCGTCAGATCGATATAGTTTTTCAGCTTCTTTGAAACGGCTTCGGTCGGGGAAAGCATCAAACTCGTTCTCCTCATCAAATATCGGAGCCCCTCAGTGTCGCACTGATATGAGAATACCCTCGCCAAACTAACCTGTGTTTGCAGCGCCGGGACGAGGGGATGGTATGAACATACTGCTTCTGACGCGCAGTTTTTTTTCAAACCAAAACCTAGAAGAGAGCAAAAACCATGAATTATGCAATGGATATCCAGGGATCCGCCGCGCTCTCGATATGCGAGTCTACTCTAATATGCTTGGGGGATCTCGGAATTCTCGGTGCAGGAGATATTGCTGGCATTCTTGAAGACGCGAAAAATGCGCATATCGCGGTACCGGAACAAGTTTCAACTCAAACAGATCATCAGGCGGTTCACAACCTGATAGACCGAATTATCAAGGGTGGAAACGCGCTGAAACTGGGCTAGCCAAGTTCACGCTCGACCAAGATGCAACACAAAACCAACCTACCCGGCCGCAAGTGTTTGCCGTTGCACTGCAGACGTCCAAGGAGGCCTAGGTTTCCGTAATTCGTACCGCAACGCTCATTTCAAGCAGATCGTCTTTATCACCGATGAATTGCCCCGAGACAGGAACCGCCTGGGACATTTCCCGGACCACGGCAACCGAAATCAGGTTACCAGAACCAATACTGCGATTTGTTGGATCAAAAGCAACCCAGCCTGCACCGGGAAGAAACACCTCAGCCCACGCATGTGTGGACCCTGAACCATCAGATCCGCTCAGCAAGCCATCCGTGTTCACCAGATACCCTGACACGACACGCGCACCAAGCCCCAAACACCGGGCGGCGGCAACGAACAGAACAGCAAAATCACGACACGACCCTTCCTGTTTGTCGAGCGTTTCAAGCGGCGTCTGTGTTCCCTCGCTTTCACGTATCTGATAGGTCGTCCTTTGTGCAATCCCGGCGCTGATATCCTTGAGCAACGAAAGCGTATCGGTCGGACGGCTGAAAATGAAACTGTTCACCCACTCAGATAACTGCCCATTCTGGTCAGGATAATGTTGAGCCGTCAGCGCGCCAAGATCGATCCATTCATCATCTGAATATGAGAACGGAAAGTTGCACGCCGATGCCGAAATCGCAAAGACCGGCCATCGCGTCGTATTCATCTCGATCCTGGAGCGGCTTACAATTTCAAGATAGTCGGTCTTCTCCTTGAAATTTGCCGTTGCGATTGCATTGTCCGCAACATCATGTGTCCAGATTAACTCCGTCTGCGGGTTCATCGTGACGTCAAAGGAGACCAGACGGATGTCACGCACTTCTCGCGGGCGAAGCATCAATTTGTGCGGCCCAAGCAAAACGGGCCGACGATAGCGATAGATCGTCGAATGGATCAGCTCAAGAGACGACATAAGGCTGCCTTACCACCGCATATGCGATTTGTGCGGGTTCAGATTGGCGGAAAATCATATTTCTTCTGTCCACACCCGGAAATCGCGCAACGTGCTCTCGCCAAAGGTTTGCAATAGCGGCACATCCGCCGCATCCCGTCCTCTGGCAATCAGGACACGCCCGATCCGCGGGGAATTGTTTCTGGGATCGAAAACCCACCATCGGCCGGAAAGATAAACTTCCATCCATGCAGCAAAATCACCGCTTGGATGCGGAAGAGGTTCACCAATATCACTGAGATACCCGGTGCAATATCGCGCCGGTATGTTCATGCAGCGACACAATGCAATCGCAAGATGCGTGAAGTCGCGACAAACACCACGTTGTTCATATAGCGCTTCAGATGCGGTACGCGTCGCGCGCGCATCCAAATATCCAAACGCGATATGCCCATGAACGAAATCGCATATCGCCTGAACCCTGGCGGATCCGGGTGGCGTGTTTTCAAAAAGCCGCCAGGCTTCATTTGACAGAAGATCTGTATCACAATATCGGCTGCCCAGCAGGTAAACCAGTACCTCAGAAGGCAAGTCTTCCACCGCATGCTGTTCTGCATCCCGGCATTGCTCATCCTCCGATCCGTCGTCAAAAATCATCCCGTCTGACTTCAGGACAAAAGTACCGACCGGCGCAATCAAACGGGTACAGACATTTCCGAACCCGTCGATATAGGGCGTTTGCGCCACTTCCGGCACTGTCTGCAGGCGATCTTCGCCCTCCAGATCATCCACACGGGAATGATGCACATTCAGAAGGGCAATCATTGGTGTGATCTGCTGCAGCTCGTACTCAAAATGGCAACCGATGCTCAAGCGCATTTGCTTTGTCCTGACAGTCCATAGTGCGGCAACGAAGCAACCGTGCGACTGGCGCTCATGACAATGACAGCTTCGCAAGAGCCTCGGCGGCAAGGGCGTGATCCCGGTCATGGTAGTGCGCCCGAAAAACGCCATCCACACTGAGTTCCCAGATGCTGTTCTTTTTTACCATCCTTACACGCTCAACCCGCCCGCAGCTTTCAATACGCTCTGCATAGGGGGCACGCGCCGCTCCAAGGCAGTCACCTCTGGCGGCAACGGAAAGGTATTCCTCTGTTCTGACACTGTGTTCATTTCCTTGATTTCGGCGGCTATCACAACTCTGGTTCAAGCGCATCGAAACAGGCTTGAGCAAGATCACGGTTTGGAATTTCTGTGCCCGGCATTGTCGCCCAGCCAGCATCCATCAGGGCTTCTCGTTGCTGATAGCGTGAGGTGTCGCGAATTGTTTCAAGTTTTGCTTCACGACTTGAATCCGCGTTTGCCTTGGCAACACAGATCGGCACCAATGCCGCAATCACATTGTCATGGGACATCGTCTTTGACATCTGACGCGCATCGCTGCCCGTCATCCAGCCTCCCCATGTAAAACCGACCACCATTGCAAGCGCCGCACCGGAAGCCGCGCCAAGAACATAGGGTTTCAACCAATCGGGATAGTTCATATCGTGTCCTCCAAAAGGGCAGATGAATAGTTCGAATGTCCGGGATTTTTCGCGTGCAAACAGCGATCAACAAATCACCGCTCTTTTGCCTTTTGAGGCGTTCGCAATCTCGAAGGCGAACAGACCTCTCAATTTTCAAATGGGTGGAGAATTGCTGGTTAATACAGCGCTCAAAAAGGCCCCCTGCTTGATACCTGCAGAAAGAGACCTTTTCTTGATCTGAATTCGAGGCGACATTTTGCCGCCTGCGATCCAACATCGCAGAACATTCAATGAAGACTGTTCTTTTACACCGATTGGGCCCCGGACGAACTAATACAGGTTAGTTTTAAGAAAATCGTCCTCAGGCATCCGGACGCACACCACGCCCGGATACTGGGTCATTTCCGGCAAAACATAGCGGCCCGTGAACATGCAAATTACCTTAGTGAACGGATCGACTAATCCACATTAAGTCCCCTGCATTCAGCCGCGTCCATAATGCCAGCAAATACGATTTAACCAAGATGGCTAAATCAGGCTTCCCAACAAGGGCCTCAAGCAGACATTTTTATGGATTGGTCAAGCATGACGGAAAATACACGAACCGGCCTCGACATACGATACGACCGTTTCCTACAGACAATAATCGGCGCAGGTTCGAACGGAACACCTGTTACAACCCTGTCGATGCTGGCCAGGCTTGGGCTTGATCCCTGGCAAGTGGCCCGCGAGCTCAGCACGATGTCAAAAGAAGCCGCTGGCGATAAACTTGACACCGTCATGCTCAATTTCACCGACGTATCGCACTCGGCAGAAAATCGTCAGAACATCGTGACAGATCTGATCACATCCCTGCATACATGTTAGGTACCACAAAAGATGACAAAAACCTGCAGAATTGACAGAAAAGCTGACATTTCTCTTCAGCAAACGAATAGGTAACACAATCGCAATCCGCTTGCTGAGAGGCTCCCTCATCTCTAACGATATCTAACTCAGTCGATCTGACTCAAAACATCAGCAAGAGTCTCGCCGATGAGATCAATTTCCTGTTTTTCGATGATAAGAGGTGGGGACAGTGCAATGATGTCTCCGGTCGTACGGATCAGCACCCCCTTGTCGTAGCATTCAAGAAAGGCGTTGAACGCACGTTCGGTGGGTTTACCTGCAATCGGTTCGAGCTCAATCGCACCAATCAAACCAAGGTTACGGACATCGATAACATGCGGAAGGCCCTTAAGGCCGTGCAGCATCTCTTCCCAGTATGAGCTCAGTTCGGCTGCTCGTTCAAAAAGGTTCTCTTCGCGATATGTATCAAGTGTTGCCAGCCCTGCTGCCGCCGCGATCGGGTTACCGGAATAGGTATAACCGTGGAACAACTCGATTGCATTTTGCGGGCCTTGCATGAAGGCATCATGGATTTCCGCTGTGGCAAATACGGCCCCCATGGGAATGACACCGTTGGTCAAACCCTTTGCGGTGGTCATCAGGTCGGGCTTGACGCCAAAGTAATCCGCGCCAAACCCTGTACCAAGACGCCCGAAACCGGTAATCACTTCGTCAAAAATCAGCAATATCCCGTGCTTCGTGCAGATCTCGCGCAGTCTCTCAAGATAACCCTTGGGTGGTAACAGCACACCGGTCGACCCCGCCATGGGCTCGACAATTACAGCGGCAATCGTCTCTGCACCATGAAGGCCAACGATACGTTCCAGGTCATCTGCAAGGTATGCACCATGCTCAGGCTGGCCCCGCGTAAAGGCGTTGCTGTCAGGCAAATGCGTATGAGGCAAATGATCAACGCCGGTCAATAGGCTGCCAAAGAATTTGCGATTATTGACGATACCGCCAACAGAGATACCGCCAAAATTCACGCCATGATAACCACGTTCGCGCCCGATCAAGCGCGTTCGACCGGCATCCCCGCGCGCCTTGTGATAAGCAAGTGCGATTTTAAGTGCTGTCTCGACCGACTCAGAACCGGAATTGGTATAGAACACATGCTCCATATTATCCGGTGCAATATCAATCAGGCGGCTGGCAAGCTCGAACGCCTTGGGATGCCCCATCTGAAAGGCAGGAGCATAATCAAGTTCTGCCACCTGCTTTTGCACGGCTTCAACGATTTTCGGACGTTTATGGCCGGCATTGCAGCACCATAACCCCGCTGTACCATCCAGAACCTTTCGGTTGTCGGCGGTCGTGTAATACATGCCGTCGGCCTCGACAAACATGCGGGGCTGCTTTTTGAACTGGCGGTTTGCCGTAAAAGGCATCCAGAACGCGTTCAGATCATTGGGGGAATGGTGAGACATCGTGACGTCCTATTGATTTCGAGTTGGCCTGGCTGGCCGTATACATTGTTTGAACGGGGATTATGCGTCCGCTACCTGAGCACCCGTAGCAGAACCTCCCCACGTATCTGACAAAATGAAGCCATGCGGAAACGGGTCGGTAGGATCGAGACCGATCTGCGTCATGGCATATATCCAGCAGCGCCCGGAGATTGTTGTCACCACTGCGTCGTAGGAACCAACTTCCTCTGTCCCATGCAGCCGGGTTTCAAATTCGCCGCCAATGATCGAACGTGTGGTCAAGACATCACCAATCTTCGCCTGACCGCTGGCATAGCGAACCGCCATCGATGCATTGGACCCTGTACCACAAGGAGACCGATCCGCCCGGCCGGGACGCAGCGTTGTACATGTCTGCAAAACACCATTGTCGAGCTGTTTGCGGAACATGACGTAGGCCAGACCACGGACATCCGGCACGAGCGGGTGTGCGATATCGGTTTCCATCGCAATCAGCTCGCGCAGCTCGACACCCAAAGTTGCCAGATCTCTGGCGTTTTCAGGAAGTATGTCCATACCGATCTGATCGACATCAACCAGTGCATAAAACACGCCACCAAAGCAAAGATCGTAGGTTACCGGACCCCACCGGGGGGTATTGATCACCTGTTGAGCCTTGGCAACGAAGGCGGCTGGCATATCCAGTGAAACACATTCCACCTTGCCATCACGGCATGTTGCGGTTCCGCGCACCAGTCCGACCGCCGTATCAAGCGTCACCAATGTTTTCTCACCACTAATTGGCAACATCCCGGTTTCAAGAATGGCGGTGATGGCACACATGGCATTTGAGCCCGACATCGCATGTGCCTGATCGGGCTGTAACACAATAATGCCAACATCGGCCCCGGGCGTGCAGGCAGGTGTCAAAAGGACGAACGACCCTGCCGGTCCGCTACGCGGTTCCGAACACAGAAAACGGCGCAAACTGTCATCCACCTCGTTCAGATGAGCCAGTTTCTCGCCCATTGTGTTTCCGGGGATGTCCAAAACACCCCCGACAATGACGCGCCCGATTTCACCTTCGCAGTGAACATCAACAGTCTGAATGACACGTGACCAACGCATGACTTACTCTTTCAGGAACCAGCCCCAAGGGCTTGTATCGTTAAAGGTCGTGATCTGTTTGGTTTCAAGGTAATTGTTCAAACCCCACTCACCCAGTTCTCGGCCAATGCCAGATTGCTTGTAGCCCCCCCACGGGGCTTCGGTAAATGTTGGCTGCGAGCAATTCACCCAGACGATCCCTGCCCGGAACGCGCGTGCAACCCGGTTGGCCCGTTCAAGATCGGCTGACATCACAGCAGCAGCCAGACCGTATTTGGAATCATTGGCCTGTCTGATCGCGTCTTCTTCACTGTCAAACGGACGGACGCAGACCACAGGACCAAAAATTTCCTCTTTCCAGATCCAGCTATCAAGCGGCACGTCGGTAAAAATGGTCGGCTCAAGATAATAACCTTCCTCGAACCCATCCGGCGTTCTACCGCCTGATGCCAACGTCGCCCCTTCTTCCACGCCCCGAGCAATCGCAGCCTTGATCTTTTCAAACTGTGATTTGTTGACGATCGGTCCCAGCAGAACGTCCTTTTCCATTCCGTGACCGATCTTGATCTTCTGAGCTTCTTCGATGAGACGTGCCAGCACGTTGTCATAAATACTGCGCGCGATCAGGACACGCGACGTGGCAGAGCATACCTCGCCCTTGTTCCAGAAAATACCAAACATGATCCATTCAACGGCGGCCTCGATATCGGTATCTTCAAAGATCACCAAGGGAGACTTACCACCCAGTTCAAGGCTTACGGCCTTGATGTCGCGCGCCGCCGCAGCCATGATTTTAGAACCTGTGGGCACAGAACCGGTAAAGGCCAGCTTGTCTACGCCCGGGTGATCTGTCAGTGGCTGACCTGCATCCGGGCCAAGCCCGGTCACAATATTTAGGACACCTTTCGGTAAGCCTGCCTGTTGCGCGATCACACCATATTCAAGCGCAGTAATCGGCGTGACTTCCGAGGGCTTCAGAACGACACTGCACCCGGCGGCCAATGCCGGTGCAACCTTCCAGGCCGCCATCAGCATCGGGAAGTTCCAGGGAATGATTGCCCCAGCCACGCCCACCGGTTCACGAACGGCAATTGAAGAAAATCGTGGCTCGGACAAGGGAACGTTTTTGCCTTCGTCCTGATCAAGTTCTTCTGCAAGGTCGGCATAGAAATGAAAACATCCCGCAGTGTCCTCGATATCCCAAACGGCTTCGGGTAATGGTTTGCCATTATTTTGAACTTCAAGCTTGGCCAGTTCATTGACGCGTTCGTTAATGATGTCGCCCATCTTGCGCAAAATGGCCGCGCGTTCCCTGCCCGACATCTTGGGCCACGGACCATCATCAAATGCTGCACGCGCTGCTTTGACCGCCTTGTCGATATCTTCCGCATTTCCGGCGCTGACCTGATGATACACCCGGCCATTGGATGGGTCGATTACATCAATCTTCTTGCCTGATGCCGAAGAAATATATTCGCCGTTGATGAATTGCATGTCCTGCATCTCGTATTCTCCTGTGCATTCGGCTTAAAAGCGGTCGGCCTTGTAAGCACTCATATCTATTTCTGTCTGGCGACCGGTCATCATTTCAGAAACCAGCCGTCCCGTGGTTGCCGCCAGTGTCACGCCAAGTTGACCGTGGCCGGTTGCCAGCATCACGTTGTGCATTCCCGGCACTTTGCCGATAATTGGTTTGGTGTCAGGGGTCAGCGGTCTGCGACCAAATCGACGTTCACCGTTCCGCGTCTCAAGGTCTGGAACAACACGTTTGGCCTTTTGCACAAGGATATCTGCCCGCTTCCAGTTTGGCTGGGCATCCAGATGCGCAAACTCGATACTGCCTGCAATGGCAAGACCACTTTCATAGGGCGTTATGCCAAACCCGCCCTTGGCATAAATCAGCCCATGTTCAACCGTTACGCCGGGATCAATAAATGATGTCTGATACCCGATGACACCTTCCATCTGAATGGGACAATCAAGTTCCGCCGCAAGCCTGCGCGAATAAGCACCGGCGGCGATAACGAACTGATCGGCAACATGGGCGTCGCCCTTGTCGTCGTGAACCGCTGTGACCTTGTGGTCTTCTCGGACAAAACCTTTTGCACCAACACGTTTGGTCTTGCCACCGCGTTCGACAAACACCTTGTGCAGATCCATGACGAAGCGCTTGGCGTCCACAACAGATCGCCAGTCTTTCAGAACTACCGCATAGGCAAAATCCGATGCGATTGACGGTTCAAGTTCGGCTGCTTGCGCACCCGATATTTCTTCAAGGTCAAAACCAAGAGCGCGCCGGGCATCGTGGAACACCCTTTCATGGTCAAGGTCTTGTGCGCTGTCATACAGCTCAATAACAGGCTGATGACGCAGCAGGTCGGACAAGCCAAGGGCGCCAAGAAACGCCTGCGTGTCGGCCAACGCAGTTCTGGTCAGTACCGAAATCTCCCGACTGATCTTGTCAATCTGTGATGCCCGGGCATTCCCGGCAAACCGAAGGAACCATGGCAGAACCCGCAAGGCGGAACCGGCCCGCAAGGTCAGGGGCCCGGTCGGATCAAGCATCCAGCCTGGTGCACGTCGCATGGTCCCGGGCTTTGATAGTGGCACGACCTCGCTAACCGCGATACTGCCGCACGATGCCCAGCTTGCACCTTCGCCCGGTTCACCAGGGTCGAGAACGGTAACTTCATACCCCTCGTCCTGTAGCTTCAGAGCACAGGAGATTCCAACAACACCGCCACCGATAACGATCACTTTTTGCATCGACTTCAATCCAACCAAATGCAGGGTCGGGCGAACACGCCGCCCGACCGATAACGGTTTACCAATTCAGGATCGGTTCCATCGCAGCACGAAAATCTGCTTTCTCTGCTTCGGTCAACGGGCCTAACGGCGCACGGCATTCGCCAACAGGGGTCCCCTGCAGCTCGCAACCATATTTGAGCTTCTGAACAAACTTGCCGGATTCCAGAATGTTCATTGCTTTGTAAAGCGTTGCCATCTGCTTCTTTGCTTTGTCGAGATCGCCAGCCTTATAGGTGCGATCAAGATCGCAAACCGCCTTGCCCATGCAGTTGGCCGGACCACAAATCCAGCTTTCGGCGCCCCACAGCATGAAATCGAGCGCAATGTCATCCGAGCCGGAAACAAGCTGGATACGGTTCTCATAACGAGTTGCAATGCCAATCGCCCGCTGCAAGGAGCCGGAGCTTTCCTTAATACCGATCACGCGTGGATGATCGGCAAGCCCGTCAAGGACGTCATAGGAAATCTCGATCCCGTCCTTATCCGGATAGGAGTACAGGACAAGATTGATATCGACCGCATCAAGTACAGTTTTAAAATGATTGAGCAATTCGGCATCGGTCGGCTTGGTGTAAAACGGGGTTGCCAAAAGCACCGCGTCATAACCAAGCTCCTTGGCCTTGGCTGTATTTGCAATGACACCTTTGGTATGCGGGGCGTTGGTCCCGGCAATCAGGGTTTCACCTTCAACAGCGAAGTCCTTGACGAATTTCAGGACCTCTTCGCGCTCTTCATCTGACATGAAATTGTATTCACCCGATGATCCGCAAGGCACCCAGCCACTTACACCTGCAGCCCGCAGATTGGTAAGGTGCTTTTCGAAAGCGTCAAAATCGATATTGCCATCCTGGTCAAACGGAGTAACGAGGGCAGGCATCACACCTGAGAGTTTCATAATAGTCCTTTCAGTCTTGCAGATTTGAGTATCAGGGCGTCTGTCTGGCCGTTAGTGACCAAGCACCTGACTTAGGAATGTTTTCGTTCGGTCATTTTGCGGATTTTCAAAGAATGTTTCCGGTTCGCCTTGCTCAATCACCTGACCGTCTGCCATGAACACGACACGGTCAGCCACCTGGCGGGCAAAGCCCATCTCGTGGGTGACACAGACCATCGTCATTCCGTCCTCGGCCAGACCAACCATCACGTCGAGCACCTCGGAAATCATTTCCGGATCAAGGGCTGATGTCGGTTCATCAAACAACATAAGTTCCGGGTTCATGCACAAGGCGCGTGCGATTGCCACACGTTGTTGCTGGCCGCCAGAAAGCTCCCCCGGGTACTTGTTGGCCTGCTCCGGGATCTTGACCCGTGCGAGATATTCCATGGCGGTTTTTTCGGCCTCGACACGGTCAGTCTTGCGCACAAGTATCGGCGCGAGAGTGCAGTTCTCCAAAATCGTCATATGGGGAAACAGGTTGAAATTCTGAAACACCATTCCGGCTTCACGGCGGATTTCATCGATATGATCCACATTCTCGTCAAGCATGGTGCCCATGACCTCAATGTCACCGGACTGATGTTCTTCAAGCCGGTTGATGCACCGGATAAGGGTCGATTTTCCTGAACCGGACGGTCCGCAAATTACAATCCGCTCACCACGCTTAACCTCAAGATTAATGTTCTTGAGTGCGTGGAAACTGCCGTAATATTTGTTCATGTTCCTGATAAGGATCGCGTGCTCAGACATGAATATGCTCCTTTACCGGCGGCCAACGCCAAGGCGACGTTCGAGATAGGCGCCGTAGCGCGACAGGGAGAAAACAAAGACAAAGAAGATCAGGGCAACGAAGAAATAGACTTCGACATGGGCAAAGCTCCATTCGGCGTTGCCAGAAGCCGCCCGGCCGGACGCCATCACGTCAAAGAACCCGATAATGGTCACCAGTGACGTTTCCTTGAACGTGATTACGATCTGGTTGATCGTTGGTGGCAAGGAGTTGCGGAAGGCCTGGGGTAAAACGATATAGCCAACACGGTGCCAATACCCCATGCCCAACGCCTTGGCTGCTTCTTCCTGACCGGCAGGCAGTGCCTGAATGCCACCACGAATAATCTCTGCCTGATAACAGGCGAAGAAAATCGCGTAGCCGATAATCACCCGATACAACTTGTCCCCGATTGCCCAGTCTGGCAGGACAAACGGTGAAACGATTGCAAAGGTGAACATGATCGTCAAAAGCGGCAACGACCGGATCGTATCGATGATCAGCCCCATTGTCCTTGAAATCCACGGCAACTCGGAGCGACGCAGCAACGCAAAAACAATCGCCAGGGGCATGCCCAGAATACAAACGGCTGCAAAGATAAACACCGTCAGGGCAAGACCACCCCAGTTCTGCTCAAAGACCGGGGTCAGACCAAGAAACCCGCCGCGCATCAAAACATAGAAAATCCCAAATCCTGACAACCACAGAACAGTCAGCCGTTTCGCATTCCAGAAATACGGAACACAGGATAGTACTGCGACAATCACCATGATCAGGCAGGCGACACCGGAACGCCATTGCTCTTCGAAGGGATAAAGACCGAACAAGACAATCCGCCAGCGTGATGCAATCACCGACCAGCAGGCCCCCTCTGCAGCAAGGCACTCCTCGCGCTTGCCGGCACCGAACACGGCGTTGACAAACGCCCAGTCAATGACGTTCACCAGCAACCACACCATCGCAACCGCCAGGACAGACGACACGATAATATCCGTGCGGGTCGCAAAGTATTTTTTGCGCATAGCAGCGAACATCGAGGTCCGCACACCATCGTGTGAAACTGAATTGGATATACTCATCACGTTATATCCTCAGCTGCGTGCCCTTGAGCTTGATCGCGTCATTGACACGATTCAGCACCCAGGCAATCGAATAGTTGATGACAAGAAATCCGCCCATCAGAATGGCAATCAGTTCAAGCGTCTGACCGCTTTGATTGATCGCGGTTGAGACAACCATAAAGAAGTCAGTAAAACTGATGGCAATTCCGATCGTGGTCGCCTTGAACAGCCAGACATACTGGTTGATCAGGGTCGGCATCACGATGCGGATCGCCAATGGCAACCGAATTCTGGTAAATATCTGCCAGCGCGATAACCCAAGCGCATGTCCGGCCTCCCCCTGACCGGCAGGAATGGCGTTAAAACCGGAACGAATGATTTCTGCGATATAGGCCGCACCATAAATCGAAATTGCAATGATGCAGGCAAACAGCTCCGGCGAAACACGAATACCTTCGCGGTAGTTAAGGCCGCGATGTTCCGGAATGCTAAAAAACGCTGTTTCAGGTAGTCGGCCCCACCATATGGTCGCAATCACGACAATTGCCGTAACAATCCAGGCATAGAATTTCCACTTGCGACGCACAGCAACCGAAGCCGCCTTAAAGCGGTCTGCTGTGGACAGCCACAGGCTGACACTTGCACAAGCCACCAGCGCCAAAACAATCAAAAAGACGGAGAGACCTGTGATGTTCAGACCCGGTATATAGATCCCGCGCCCGGTAAAGGCGAACACACCTAGGACCGGCTCAGCATCACGAGGCGACGGCAGTGACAGCAGGAGCGAATACCAGAACAGCAGTTGCAAAATCAGCGGCACATTGCGGAAAATCTCGACAAAGGTTGTACCGATGAGCTCTGCCATACCATTGCCCGATGTCCTCATCACACCGACAGCAACGCCAATGAATGTTGCAAAACTTAAAGAGATCGCTCCAAGGAATACCGAATTGAGCAACCCGACAACAAGGGCCAGCCAATACGGTGACGAAGTCGTGTAATCAATCAGCGAAAAACTGATCCGCCAACCCGTGGAACGTTCGAGAAAGTCAAAACCGGATGTCAGTCCCTGCGCCTCAAGATTGGATTTTCCGGTAACCACCAGGGCAACAATCAGAATGATAAGCGCGCCGACAAACCCTGCTTGAAAGCTGGTATCCCTGACATGTCGGTTCTTGAGGATGGCAATCATGCCCAACCTCCGAAGAAAGCTTTGGGGAAAACGCCCGGGCATTAAATGGGAGGCAATTGCCCGGGCGACATCGCGAGACAGAGGCAAAGAAGAGCTAGTCCACAATCAACGGGAAGAACACGCCACCATCGGAATAGAGTGCGTTGATGCCGCGTGGCAGGCCGTAAGGCGAGCTGTCACCAAGACTGCGGTCATAGATTTCGGCAAAGTTGCCGACTTCCTTGATCATGTTATAAGCCCAGTCGTCCGGAAGACCAAGACGCGCGCCGTAACCGGGCGTCACCCCAAGAAACTTCTCGATTGTCGCAGAGGGCGGACTTGCACGAATTTCATCAACGTTTTCAGCCGTAATGCCGTTCGCTTCAGCAAACCAGAGTGAGTTCAGCATCCAGTTCTGAACATCAAGCCATTTCGGATCGCCTTCCGGAACGACGATGCCCTCTGCTTCCAGATCAATCACATCGGAAAGGATGACATGGGCATCTGCCCCATCAGGTGCATCAAGCCGTGCAGCGGCAAGGGACGGCGCCCATTCGACATACGCATCACAACGACCGTCGTAATACGCATTGCGCAATTCGTCACCATTTTCAAAGGTCAGAAGTTCGGCCTCGATGGATTTGGACTGCAAGTAAGTTGCTGCAGCGCGTTCTGTTGACGTACCTGCCGCAACACAAATCGTTCCACCGTCCAGATCAGCAATGGATTGTGCCCCCAGCTCGGTCTTTGTCATCGCCTGGAATGCACCGATGAAATATGGACGGCTGAACTGAAGATTTAGCTCAGTATCGCGGCTTTGAGTCCAGCCAGACACCTTGATAACAACATCAATGTCACCCGACTGCAGTGCAGGCCAGCGTTGCGCCCAACTGATCGGGACGATTTCAAGATGTCCTTCAGATGTCCCGAAAAGTCCTGCGGCAAGCGCCTGGCAAAGCTCGATATCAAGCCCCTTCCACTTACCCTCGTCGTCAACTTCAGCAAATCCCAGAAATGATCCGTTATGGCCACTGCAAAGCAAAGACCCGCGATCCAGAACCGTTTTCAAACGGCTATCCTGTTCCTGCGCTGCCGCTCCGGTCGCAATCAGTGAGGCCCCCAGAAGTGTAGCAGCAAAAATATTCTTCATTGATTTTCTCCCTGTGTCGACTTTGTGTAGACACAAATATCTTGTCGACACATTGCCGACACGTCAATATATTTTGTGCAGGCCCCATAGCGGTGCTAAACAAAACACAGACGGATTTTCTGGCGAGTGAAGGTTCAATCGATTGAAATGGCTGAAAAACAGACCGCAGACAACAAACCAAGATCGAAGGGCAGCGGCACAGCCTATGTGTATGAAAAACTCAAGGCTGAAATCCTGACGCTCGAAATTGCGCCGGGCTCCCCGCTTGAGGAAACTCTTCTTGCACAGCGATTCGGCATGTCGCGTTCCCCGGTGCGTGAAGCGCTTGTGCGCTTATCCGCCGATGGGTTGGTCAGCATGCTATCCAACCGCTCAACGCTGGTTGCCCCCATAGACCTTGCCCAGTTCCCCAGATACGTCGAAGCACTGGATCTTTATCAGCGGGTTTGTACGCGCCTTGCGGCCATGAACCGTAGCGAGAACGATTTGCTTGCGATTGAAAAACACGCTCGCGCCTTCGAGGATGCGTGTAAGACGAACGACTATCTGAACATGTCCGCGTCCAATCGGGACTTCCACGTCGCAATCGCAACCGCCGGCGGAAACCCGTATTTCAAGCAAGGCTATGCCCGCATGCTGGATGAAGGGCGACGTCTATTGCACATGCATTTTGACTATCTGTCGTCATCACCAGAAGAAGCTCTGCTAACATCAGAACATGCCGACATGATAGAAGCCATCCGCATCAAGGATACCGAAAAAGCCGATCAACTCGCACATGCCCATACCCGCCAGTTTCATGACCGTTTCATGCGTTTCATCCAGGCGAAGTATCTGGACGGGTTCGATTATTCGAAGAGCCTTCTGACGTAGCTTGCGGCAAACTCCGTCACTCCATAACCCCGAATTATGACAAACCAGTTTGGTGTTATTGATGTAATTCTTCTGGGGATTCAAAGCGATGCAGCAATACTCATATAATATGAGTATTGCTGTCACGTGCCACAAAAGGTGACATTAGACATCTCGCGAAATCAAGCACTTGGCATTTCGGATTGCCAGATAAGTTGTCATCGATTGTCACAAAAGCTGACAAAAATCTGCGGAATTGTCAGAAAATCTGACAATTTTCGACGAGTCAAAAAAAGAAGGTATGGCACACAGGCACATACTTTTTTCGCACACCATAGCCGTACAGTGCTCCAGAAACTTTTCGACGCTCTGTTATTTTGTCTGATGCACATAAATAGGTGTTATAATTGGGAACAAGTTGCACTCTACCAATGCAGATAAATGGTGCGACACAGGCAGCCTGAATGCCCAACAGCATGCACAGCGCGATTCAGGTATCCTTCAACGGCAACCGCGGATCACGACCATACTCGATCTGAGCTTCGCGAACGCCGTTAGGTCATGCCCTTGCATTAACAAAGGGGGGGGAGGCGACCTAGTACGTCAGGATGCCAGCTACATGGCCGTTCTATTCAAACCCCTGGCAGGCTTGAAAGGATCAAGCTGCAATGTAGGAAACCTAACTTCAATTGCAGTCCGGGTTTACCCAGGGGACTTGGCTAAAGCGGCGCAATGATTGTCTTTGTAAAACACGCACATGGATCAGCTCACACATCGGCGTCAACGGATGATATTGAAGCCAAGAATCAGAGAAATATCACACAGAAGTAGCTGACACTAAAAAGACAAACATTTTTTCAACCCTGACACTTCGAAAGGATGTTTGACAGCTAGACCGCTCGAACAGAACTCAGGAATTCTTGCACTTTCTCACGTAATTTGTCTGTCTCATGTAATAAGCTGCCTGAAGCATCTAGCACTTGTTCAGCTGCCCCACCAGTCGAAACCGCAGCTTCATTCACGCTAATAATACTACTAGTAACTTCAGAAGTACCCCCAGCGGCTTCTTGGACGTTGCGAGTGATCTCGAGTGTAGCAGCTCCCTGCTGCTCAACAGCGCTTGCAATTGCTGCCGAAACTTCACTAATCTCCGAGATAGTGGAAGAGATTGCAGCGATTGCCTCAACCGCGCCATCAGTCTCACTTTGGATATTTGAAACCTGGGCAGTAATCTCATCAGTCGCTTTTGATGTCGCTGTCGCCAAATTCTTTACTTCCGCAGCCACCACAGCGAAACCCTTACCCGCGTCACCAGCGCGAGCAGCCTCAATCGTCGCATTTAGAGCAAGAAGGTTAGTTTTCTCTGCAATATCGCTAATCAGTCCAACAACGTCACCAATCTTTTGCGCTGCATCCGCCAACCCACGTACCCGGACATTCGTTTCTTCCGCATTTACAACAGCTCGAGCTGCAACCGTGGATGACTGCCCCACCTGTTGATTTATTTCGCTAATCGAAGCGCTTAACTCTTCAGTTGCACTCGCTACTGTTTGAACGTTAGTCGAGGCCTGTTCGGCCGCTGTCGCAACTATCCCAGCTTGCCGGCTTGTCTCTTCTGCAGTATTGGTCATTCCAGTCGCAGTCGATTGCATTTCCTTGGCCGCAGTTACGAGGGCTTTGAGCACAAAAGCCATTTCACTGTCAAACCCGGCGGTAAGTTCGCTTATCTTCTCGGCTCGTTTTTCTCTTAATTTTAGCGCTTCAGCTTCTTTCGCGGCAAGCTGATCAGCACGAATCATGTTTTCTTTGAACACCAATACTGCTTGAGACATTTCTCCAATTTCATCTCCACGATGCTCACCTGGAACATTTGCTTCTTTGTCCCCCGCAGCTAACTTTTTCATCACTTCAGTAATTTGCACAATAGGTTGAGAGATGCCCCTCCCAATTAACCACGCGAAAATTACACCAATGATGATTGCAGCACCCGCTAGTATCTCGCTGATCAAAACAGATCTTTTAGATGCAGCAGCAGCGCGCGGGCCAATCTCATCTTGCTCGGCTTTCACATCAAGCTTGAGGTCTTCTAACTCACTCGCAACAATCGGCCCGATACGCTCTAGCTCATTGGAAACCAAATCGCCACGTACTGGATCAAAAACCGAGAGCGAAACGATTTCTTCAAAAGCTTCAGAATATGCTGTTAAGTTATCTGAAACTACTCTCGAGGCCTCTTTTCGGTTTCCTTCGGACAGTAAAGACCCTAGTTCTTGATTCAAAAGCTTAGTCGTTTCGAGCATATCAAGTACTATTTGGGCATCTTCAGGGCTATTGCTTAATAGATAATCTTTAACTGCCACCCGTGCCTCCAACAGCTTTTCCTGCACACGGACCGCTTGATTTGATTGGAGAACAACTTCTCTGTAACGCGTAAAGTCTGTTCCCACACTACTCATGGAAACGACGCCCAACACGGCAACGGTTGCCAAAAGCAACAAGATGAGCGCAAAGCCTCCGAAAACTTTTGTCGAGATTTTTAAGTTACGCATTAGGTTAGTCATCGCTTCCCTCCGAACGGCCAGCATTCGCTGGCTGCTGCTTCCAATTGTTATTCTAAGCCAGTTGAGTCACGGGCCTTTTTATAATTAGAGATCGAAGATATTATGCCGTTTTATTTCACTAAATGAAGTCGCGTCAGCCAGGATAAACATCTCGTGAGACTGGAAATAGACATGCGCACGCGAGCAATCCGCTACGCACAAAACTAACCGCAGCGCTTACCCTAATCGACGGTCGCGATGCAGAACTGGGATAACTATAGACGAAACGGGACCGGTAAAATGTAGTGACCATGAGCTCCGCAGCATAAAGCTGCCGGTAAAAAGTCCAATCTTGGGAAAATGCAATATCAAACAACCCTATGACATCGCGAAAAAAAGGGAGGCATGAAGCATATGCGCACACCTCCCTTGCACAACTGGAACGCATCAAGCTCCAGGAACTTTTTGATCCTTCGCCTCTTTCGCCGAGGAGGGTGACGTTGAGAAGTAGTTTCGTGCAAGTAGTGCACAGCCCACAACAATCGCACCCAAAGATACGAGCATGTATGGCGCAACACTGCTAACAGCGACGCAAATGAACAAGCTTCTCATTAGCCGCGACAGAGTGCCATTCATATAGCCCTCTATTGCAGCCGCCAGTGAAATCGTTCCGATAACACCGCCGATCACGGCAAGCCCAATCTCAATGGAGGAACCGGAACCGATGATAGCAGGATTCCAAATAAAGACGAATGGCAGCAGAAAGCCGACTGCGGCAAGTTTGACTGCATCAAACGCAATCTTGAATGGATCCTCTTCTGCAATGGCCGCTGCCGCCAACGCCGCGACCGCAATCGGTGGCGTCAAGGCCGACAGGATCGCGTAGTAGAGCAAGAACATATGAGACTCAAGAAGCGGATATCCCAACTTTGAAAGTGCTGGCCCAACGAGAACTGCGGCAAGAATGTAAGCACTTGGTGTTGGCATCCCTAAACCGAGAATGATGGTCACCACAGCGGAAATCATCAAGGTGATCACCGGATCTGCACCACTGATTGTCATGATCACGTTTGCCGCTTTCATGCCAAGGCCCGTCATAGACAGACCTCCGATTACAAGTCCCGCAGCCGCGCACGCGCCAGCAACGGGGAGGATGCGCAGTGTGGTTTCACCAAGGCCTTCAACTACACGCCAAACGCTCATGCGGGTTCGCGCAGAGCAAGCCGCTGCAATGACGACAGAAGCAGCTCCCAAGCCTGCCGTCATGGTTGGCGAATAACCAAGCGACAGTGCGAGTATGATCACCGCGATCGGGACAATAAACATCCAGCCATTAATGAGGGTTGCCTTAAGCGTAGGGACATCATCTGGATAGGAGCGCAGATCGCGTTTGACCGCGCGCAAGTGAACCTGCGAGAAAACGCCAAGATAGTAAAGGATCGCTGGAATAATCGCGGCGTAGACGACTTCGCGATACGCAAACCCTGTGTACTCAGCAAGAATGAACGCGGCTGAGCCCATGATAGGCGGCATGGCGCTGCCACCTGTGGATGCAGCAACTTCAACTGCACCGGCGAAACGCGATGAATAGCCAAGGCGCTTCATGATTGGGATCGTTATCGAGCCCGTCGCGACGACATCAGATACGGGACTGCCTGAAATCGTTCCATACATGCCTGATGAGATAACAGCGACCTTTGCTGGACCACCGGGGCTCTTTCCGGTCAGCGAGGCAGCAAGGTTAAAGAAGAAGTCCCCTCCGCCAGCAAATGACAGCAACGTCCCGAACAGAACAAATAGGAAAACATAGCTAGCGACAACCTGGATCGGGACACCAAAGACACCGTCCGTTGTAAAGATTAGCGCATCCAGCAGGTAGGTGTATTCGATCACTCCGTGCCCAAAGGGCGGGGGTAGCAAGTGACCGAACAGGTTGTAGGCCATAAAACCGAGAACAACGATCGTAAGACCTGCACCCGTCGTGCGACGCGTCGCTTCAAGTGACAAGAATAGAAGTGACGACCCGAAGAAAAGTTGAGCAGGTGTAAGCTCTTCAAGCAAAGTAATCCGGCTTGAAATCACACTTGCATTCACAAGGAAAAACACTCCGGTAGCGAGGCTCAGTGCACTTAACACCCAATCAATAATGGTGGGTTTGTCCCGTGCATTAGTTGTTGCACCGACCACCAAGAAGAGCATCGAGAACAAGGCGCTAAGAAACAGAATGCCAATTATAAGCGGGTCCGAGATAACGAAGAGGTTGCCGTAAATAACCCCGATCGCAAATAGCGCCGCCAAGCTGATCAGAACTTTGTGGGGTAAGGCCGCAAACGTACGTTTGCGGCCTGTGTTTACAAGTGACTTCATCATTTGAGAAGTCCTGCCTCGCGATATGCCCGTTCTGCACCGGGATGGAACGGCAGAACATCCTGATCAGCCATAAGCTCCGGGGTCAGCGCCTTCATAGAACCATGAACCGCCTTGATCTCGTCAACATTTGCAATCAAAGCCTTGGTAAGGTCATATGCAGTTTCTTCCTCCATCTGATCCGTCGCCACCAGAAGAGCACCAAGGGCCGATGTTTCGACATCATTTGGCTGATTGGAATAACTTCCTCCGGGGATTGTATAAGTTTGCGTTCCGAAACGGGCATTCGTGGCATCAATTACATTCTGGGGAATGTCGAGGACAATGACTTCATTGTTTTCGTCAATTGCACGGAATGAGGAATGAAGAACAAAGACACCGTTGGTAACAATGTCGATACGACCATCCTTCAGCAGTTCTGCCTGGTCGTTTGCCCCGGCCTGAACAATGCGTCCACCATTTGCCTCAACAGCTTCCGTGGTTAACCCAGCTTGTTCGAGCATGAACAACGCTACGTTGGACGTAATGTTACCCGAACGGTTTACACCAATACGCACCGGTGCTTTTGCTGTTGCAAGATCGTCGAGGCTATCGATGTTGTATTCGTCGGCAATCGACTTCACCAAGAAGAAATGCATCGGCGCCCAATTATACATGTAACCAATTGCACGCATGTTGTTTACAGGAGCCTTGAAGGGCTCTTCACCTGCCAGAGCAATCTTCACTTCAGCGTTGTGAACTAATCCCGTATCCGTCCGGTTTGCTCCCAGCAAACCAATATTTGCAAATCCACCACCAGTTGCCTGATATGTTACAACGGAATTTGGGTCTGATTGTTTTACAGCACGGTCGATACCTGCGCCGAGAAGAGACCACAAGCCACCCGGGTTCCCACCCGACAATGTCAGGTTTACCGGTTCAGCCTGTGCAGTGTTAACGCCGAAGGCCAGTCCAATAGCCGCGGCAAGAGTCAAAAGCCTCATTCTTTCCTCCCTAATGGGTACGATCTCTGATTATGGTTTTGTTTTATTGTTATTGGACGCTGAACCTTTTCCGGTTACCGCAAAGCAGCGTCAGGCCTCGAAAGTGATATTCACGTTCTTCTGTTCGGTATAGGACAGCATCTCACCGAGGCATTCTTCACGCCCGATACCTGATTGCTTCATCCCGCCGTATGGGGTGCCAAGAAAATGGTCGCTGGAATTGTTGACCCAGACATATCCGGCACAAATGTCATCCACGGCACGCATTGCCTGGGAAAGGTCACGCGTCCAGACTGAGGCCGTTAACCCGTAATCAACGCCGTTCACGGCATCGATAAGAGCGTCATACTCCGTCCACTTCAGAATACTTAGTACGGGGCCAAACACTTCTTCTTGGGCAATGCGCATATCAGGCGTCACATCGGCAAACACCGTCGGCCTGACGAAGAAGCCACCCGCGAGATCGGCAGGAACGTCGCCTCCCGCGACCATCCTTGCCCCTTCGCCTTTGGCAATATCGATGTAGCGGAGAACCTTCTCGTACTGACCTCGTGTAGATAAACACCCCATCTGAGTGTCCGGGGAGAGTGGATCACCCGGGGTAATATCGTTGAAAGCAGAAGCCAGTTGTTCGACGACCAAATCATAAATACTCTCATGAACGAAAACACGACTGGTCGACCCACATGACTGCCCCGCCGTCCAAGGCAAATTCATGCCCTTAACCGCACTTTGAACAGCTTTTTCAACATCGGCATCGGGGAATATGACAAGGGCGTTTTTGCCCCCTAGCTCAAGAGAGACATGCTTAAGGGTATCCGCGGACTGGCGCATAACAGCACGTCCGGTTGCAGCACTGCCAACAACACTGACGCTGGCAATCCCCGGATGGGTCGAAAGACCTGCACCCAGATCGGAGCCACCATTCAGAATATTCAAAACACCGGGCGGGAAAAGACCACCGATCAGTTCTGCAACCTTCAGACTTGAAAGCGGCGTTTCCTCGGATGGCTTAATAATAACGCTGTTACCAGCCATAATCGGTGGCGCGAGCTTGGCACATGCAAACATCAATGGATGGTTGAACGGGACAATACGGGCAACAACCCCGACCGGCTCGCGAACGACATAGTTCACTTTGCCCGCGCCAACCGGAACAGTCTCGCCCTTGAGCTCCGTCGCAAGACCGGCAAAGAAATCCATCAAGGTCGCGGCAAGTTCGACATCAAACAGCATCCCGGTCAGGGAATTTCCGCTATCGAGCGCATCAAGATGGGCAAGCTCGTCCTTGTTTGCGCGGATGATGTTCGCGGCTTCACGCATCACTTGTGAACGTTCGCGCGGTGTCGTGCGCGCCCAAAGTTTCTGCCCTGCCGCTGCCGCTGTCACAGCGGCATCAAGATCAGATGCTGCACCACTATCTACCTTTGCGATTTCAGTTCCGGTAGACGGCGCAAAGACCGAGATTTGGGCATTTGCGGCGCGATGCCATGCCCCTCCATAATAGAGCCCTTTGGGAACTCTCTCAGTCAGCAATACCTCGGCAGTAGAAGCTTTTAATGGCTTCATGCTGTTTTCCTCCCAGGAAAACCCGCGATTTTTATTGTGCGCGGGAAGGTCGTTATTTTATTTTTTATAAGATATCTAAGTTAAATGGCAGGACGTACGATCCGTCAACGATAAAATTAGATATCTTAGTTATTTTTTTATCTGAAGGGCAGATTCGGAGCCGAACCTGCCCTTGCAAACACTACTCTGCAGCGACGCTTGCTCCTTCTACAAGCGTACGCCAATCAACGGTCTGCGGATAAACTCCCTCACGCGAAGCGATGTTTACATGGGGGACTCTTGGTTCCGTTGTTCCAAGGGCTTCACCGCCGGCATCAACTTTCCTCGCGGCGTCCACCATCAGACGACGAAACTCGACAATCGCCAGATCGGATGCGCCCAAGATATCGTCAGACCGGTCAACAATCGCCCCCATAGAAACCCACATCACGATATCCTGGTTCGGAATGCCTAGCACACCGGTAAAGTTCCCAAGTTTCATCGCTTGCCGGTCCTGCAGGAAGTTGTTGTGGAGTTGTCGCTGGGAAACCCATCGTTCATCCAGATGAATGCCTTTTTGGGCATGGTTGAACTTGCGCCACTCTTCGGTTGTCGGGCAGGCCTTCCCACCCCACGCGATGAAATGGAAGTGCGTGGTTTCATCATCGATCGGTACGATGACGCTCGCGACATTGTAATTGTTGTTCGGCGGAATCAATGCAGTGTATGGCGCGATGTATTCGGTAATACGCAGATAATGATGCGTACCTGCATTTTTGATCGGCTTGCGGATCGCAGCATAGTGGAAACCATAGCTGGTTGTCTGCGTCTGCATGCGCGGCGACTTGTCGGTGGACGGACGATACCACGCCTGATCGTCTGCAGACGCCCCTTCGACACGCGCGGGTTTCATGTCAGAAGAATGCAGGCTGGAAGAGTGAGCAGAGTCGATCTGACCTTCAGTGATCTGTGCCCAGTTTGCCGGAATGCGAATTTTCAGGATTGAAACCTGCGTGTCTTCGGTCGGTGCAAAAGCGGGCGGAGAAAACGGATACATGCCTTCTTCTTCGCCAAGCCACGCCCAGACAAATCCACCCCACTCGACAGTTTTATAGGATTTGTGTTTAACCTTTTCGTGAAGCGGGCTGCCTTCAGGTTCGGACGACATGGCAACGCAGTTGCCTTCAACGTCGAATTTCCATCCATGATAAAGGCAGCGCAGTCCGCAATCCTCATTACGACCGAACACAAGAGACGCACGTCGGTGCGGGCAAAGCTCGTCAAGCAGCCCAAGCTTACCTTCTGAGTCGCGAAACGCGACGTAACGGTTACCCACCGCTTCAACAAGCAGCGGTTTGCCGTCTGCTTCAGCGACTTCCTCGATCAGACAGACCGGCGTCCAGTGCTGGCGCATCAGCTTGCCCATCGGCGCATCGCCAGTGACGCGGGTTAAAAGATCATTCTCCTCATGGCTCAGCATCTCGCGAACTCTCCTCCGTGTTGCTTATTCTTAGATATCAAAGTTTATATACATGACCTGATTACAGGCGTCTAGTGACTTGACAAAAATTATTAGATATCTAATTTATTCCGTAAAGTTAATTCGGGAGGAAAAAATGTCAATAGAATTAGAAAGCATAAAAATGCGCGTTGTGGCCCGGCGAGAGCTCACCCCCCACATCTGCGAGTTTACGCTTTCTCCCGTGGAAGGCATTGAACTTCCAGCATTTGAACCCGGCTCGCACATCACAGTTGAGACCCCCTCCGGGGCGATGCGCCGCTATTCACTGGTTAATGATGGACACAGCCCCGAGGAGTATGTGATCGCCGTAAAACGTGAACCTGAATCGCGTGGCGGCTCCTCTTCGATGCACGAGTCGGCGCTTGAAGGAACCGAGTTATCGATCCAGCCGCCCGAGAACACCTTTGCCCTGAAAAATGCATCAAAATACCTTCTGATTGCCGGGGGCATCGGCGTCACACCTATCTATGCGATGGCCAATCACCTGACGATGGAGGGAAAACCCTTCAAGATCATCTATTGCACACGCACTGCGGAAGATACGGCATATATGGCCGAGATGAAGGAAGCCTTCGGCTCAAACGTTACCTTCCATCATGACAATGGCGACCTTGAACAGGTTTACGATTTCTGGGACCACTTCGAAGAGCCCAGCCAAATCCATGTCTATTGCTGTGGACCATCACTTTTGATGGAAGAAATCAAGGCGATTTCCGGTCACTGGCCGGAAGGGCGTGTCCATTTCGAGGATTTCAAGGCCGTTGAGGCCGTCCGTGAGGATGACAAGGCGTTTGAGGTCACGCTCCTTAATACCGGAGAGACAATACAGGTCCCGGCAGATCGATCTGTTCTTGAAGCTTTGCGCGACAGCGGCATCAAAACTGTCAGCTCATGCGAGAGTGGCACGTGTGGTACATGCCGCTGCAAGCTGATCGAAGGCGACGTCGACCATCGCGATATGGTGCTGATGGATGAAGAAAAAGACAGCCAGATCATGATCTGCGTCTCCCGCGCCAGGGAGGGTAACCTTGTCATCGAACTCTGAGTGCTGGTCTGAACAGCCCCCATTGCGTCTGGGTGTGATCGGGCTCGGACGCGGGTTCATGCTGACATTGCCAAGCCTGCTTGCCGATGAACGCGTCAAACTCATCGCTGCCTGTGCCCCGCGGGCATCATCGCGTGCTGCATTCGAAAAGGAATTCGGCGGTCGAACATATGACCGCGCTGAAGACATCTGTGCTGACCCAGACGTTGAAGCTGTTTACATCGCAACGCCGCATCAGATGCATGTCGATCACGTTTCAATCGCCGCCCGAGCAGGAAAACATGTGCTCGTCGAAAAGCCACTGGCGATTAGCCTTGAGGATGGCATCAAGATGGTCGAGGCCTGCGAGCAGGCTGGCGTACAGCTGATTGTGGGACCAAGTCATAGCTTTGATGGAGCCGTCAGCCTTGCCCACGATATCATTCAGTCCGGCAAGGTTGGTCGCGTCAGAATGATCCAAGCCCTGAACTATACCGACTTTCTGTACCGCCCGCGCAGACCGGAGGAACTCGTTACAGCGGAAGGTGGTGGCGTCATCTTTAGTCAGGCTGTCCATCAGCTTGATATCGTCCGGCTTCTGGGCGGCGGCATGGTGAAGACCATTACGGCAGCTACTGGTAACTGGGATCCAGAACGCTCTACAGAAGGTGCGTATAGCGCCCTTGTCTGTTTTGAAGGAGGCGCCTTTGCGTCTTTGACCTATTCGGGCTATGCGCATTTTGATTCAGACGTCTGGCAAGATTGGGTTGGTGAATTGGGTTACCCCAAAGACCCTGCCAATTATGGTCAGGCCCGCATCGCACTTTCAAAAGTATCCTCCCCGCAAGAGGAAGTCGCCCTTAAATCTGGCCGGACATATGGGGAGACACCAGTGCGACCGCCAGCTCCCCATCATGAACATTTCGGACCAATTGTTGTTTCCTGTGAAGGAGGCGATTTGCGCATCACGGCAGATGGCGTTTGGTTGCATGGCGATTTTGAACAAAAGTTCATACCAGCTCCAATGCATGCCGGCCCGCGATCTGAGGTTGTCTCGGCACTGATCAGTGCGGTGCACCTGAACGCACCGCCATCACAAACTGGCCGCTGGGGACTGGCAACACTCGAAGCCTGTCACGCAATTCTGCAATCGGCAGAAACAGCAGGAACCGTGAAATTGGTTCATCAAATACCGTCAAAAGAAACAAACACCGGAGGAAACTCGTGAGCAACCTGACCCTTTCACTGGCTTATGGGGACTATGATCGCACCAGACCGATTTTTGATGGTCGCGTCAAAATTGATGGCGTCGACCCTGTCTCGATGCTCCTGTCACCCGAAGAGATGTTCTTCCGGGCGTTTCGCAACGAAGACTTCGACGTAAGTGAACTTTCATTTTCATCTTATTGTGTGAAGCTTGCCCGTAACGAAGCACATTACGTGGCGATCCCGGTATTTCTCTCTCGCGCCTTCCGGCATACCTCGGTTTACATTCGCACGGACAAGGGCATTAACAAGCCAGAGGATCTAAAGGGCCGCAAGATCGGCATTGCCGAATATCAGCTGACCGCCAATGTTTGGGTGCGCGGCATTCTGGAAGACGACTACGGGGTAAAACCATCCGATATCCATTGGGTACGTGGTGGTATGGACACCCCGGGCCGCCCGGAAAAGATTAAGGTTGAGCTTCCCGAAGACGTCAAAATGACCCAAGCCCCCGAAGGCGCGACCCTCAACCAGATGCTGGCAGATGGCGAGATTGATGGCTTCATCGGCCCGCGTTGGCCGAAATGCTTTAACGAGGGCCACCCGCATGTTGGCCGCCTGTTCTCAGACAGCATTTCTGCAGCTGAGGGCCACTACAACCGCACCGGCATTTTCCCGATCATGCATGTGCTAGGCGTCCGGAGAAGTCTTGCAGATCAACATCCATGGCTGCCCGCCGCGTTGCTTAAGGCTTTCTCGCAATCCAAGCAAATGGCCTTAGATGCTCTGAGCGACACCTCTGCAACCAAAGTCACCATGCCGTTTGTCGAAGACACCCTTGATCGTGCCAAGAAACTTCTGGGCGACGATTTGTGGCCATATGGAGTAGCACCAAACCGCAAAGTGATCGAAACCTTCCTTGACTACCATTACCGCCAAGGCCTCTCACCACGGAAGCTTTCTATTGATGAACTCTTCCACCCGTCCACTCGCGAGGTTTTCAGCCTATGACCACCAATAATGCAAAAACATCGGGCGTATTTCCCTCTCTCCCGGCCATTCTGGTCGAAGAGGGCGTACGCGCCGCTCTCAAGGAAGACCTCGGGCGCGCTGGTGATCTGACCACCGATGCAACGATCGGGCCGGAGCTGCGCGCACAAGTATCCCTCGTTTCCCGCGAAGCCGGGAGCCTTTGCGGTGTTGATTTTGCCCGGACTTCTTTTGCTCTTGCCGGTGCGGGGCTCCAATTCGAGGCCTTCCGAAAGGATGGGGATACGCTCGCACCAGGTGACGAAATCGCGCGGGTGACAGGAAACGCACGTGCCATCCTATCCTCCGAGCGGGTAGCACTGAACTACCTCTGCCATCTGTCTGGCGTTGCAAGCACAACCGCAAAGTTTGCCGACTTAATTGCGCACACAGATGCAAGGATTTGCTGCACGCGTAAAACCACGCCGGGTTTACGAGCCTATGAAAAATACGCTGTGCGTTGTGGTGGCGGTGCGAACCATCGCTTTGGCCTTGATGATGCAGTTCTGATCAAGGACAACCACATCGCCGTTTGCGGTAGCATCACCAAAGCAATCGAAGCCGCGCGCAATTATGTCGGGCATCTTGTTGTGATTGAGATCGAAGTCGACACACTTGAACAGCTCGAAGAAGCGCTAAGCGCCGGTGCAACGACCATTCTTGTCGACAACTTCGGAATTGGTGGTCTGAAAGAAGCGGTAAAGCTTAACAACGGTCGCGCGCGGATTGAGGCATCAGGCGGTATCAATATCGACACAATCAAGGATGTTGCCGAAACAGGGGTTGATTTCATCTCAAGTTCCAAGATCACCATTTCTGCACCGACCCTTGATATCGGTCTCGACGTCACACTGGGGTAGAACAATGAAACAATTTCAGCCTGGCGATATCATCGAAATCACGCTCCCCCAAGGCTTTGGTTACTTACAAGTCACGCATAACCATCCTGCGTACCCAGAAGTAGTTCGCGCCTTGCCCGGGCACCACCCAGCTCGCCCGGCAAACATTGCAGAGCTTGCAAAAGGCAAAACCGAATTCACCTTCATGCTCCCGCTATTCTCAGCACTTAAACAGGACATGATCAAAGGCGAAAAAGTCGGTGCCGCGAAAATACCGGCCAGCGACAGCACCTTTCCTACGTTCCGGATGCCAATCCGCGACAAACAAGGCAACGTCGTATATTGGTGGTTCTGGGATGGTGAAGGATTGCACTATGACGCAAATCCTGACGCATCAACGGACCAAATGCCGCTGCGAGAAATCACAACGGCAGATGCCTTGATCGCAAAGCTGTCAGCTGTCTGAACGAAAGCCTTAGGTCGGAATGCGGGTTGGTGGGACTTTACGTCCTTCCTCTCCCGCCTTTCGTTCATCTTCCTCGAGATTCTCAAGAATAACCAACATGCCCTTACGGATGGTTTCGACCTCGTCTGGTGTCAAACCATCCAAGGCAACCTCGTTCACCTCAATCGCGAGCGGTTCAAGCTCGATACGAAGCTCCTTGCCCCGTTTGGTCAGGAATACATGCTGTTTGCGGCGATTACCGGCCAAGGTACGTTTTTCAAGAAAGCCAAGCGCTTCAAGACGTTGCAAGGCTGTATGTGTCGTTGGCTCGGTAAGACCGGCTTCTTCAGCCAGCTCACGTTGAGTCAAACCCTCCTGCTGCCACAGGATGCGCATGAAAATCCACTGGCCAAACGTCACGTGATGCGACGCAAGACGTATTTGCAGAGAACGGTTAAAACCGCGGGTTGCCAGCCGGATAATATGCGCAAGACGTTCGCGTGAATCCGGAACTCTGTTTTTTCTATCGACCATAAATTGATGGATGCCCCTAAAACCAACTGATCTTGCTTTTCGGATTGACTGATACAGCCGTCTTTTGCCGGTGTCAAACGTGCTTAGCCGGGAGCTCGCCAAGCACGTTTGCACATTACGCCAACGATTACCCTTCGTCACCTTCGGCAGTTTCTTCAGCAGTACGCGTCATGCCCGACGACATAGCTTTCGTGTAACCGGGGGTTATGCGCGCATCAATCACGACGGCTTTTCCCGCCTTGACGATTGGCAAAGCTTCTTCAATGGCGGCATTTAGTTCTTCCGGTGTGGACACAGGACCAAATGCCCTCAAACCTTGCGCCCGGGCCATTGCCGCCAAATCGATATCCGGCCCGCCAATATGTTGGCCAATCCATTTATTTTCGACCGGACGTTCGCGACTGATGGCGACTTTTTCCTGATGAATTTCATCGTTATAGAAAGACCGGTTATTGGCAATGATCGCAAGAAACGGAATGCCATAGCGTGCAGCAGTCCAAAACGCCGAAACCCCCATTAGGAAATCACCATCACCTAAAACGGCAACCGGAAGACGATTTGTATCGCGCAGCGCCAAGGCCGCACCGACCAGCATACCCGGACCCGACGCAATCCCGGCTCCACCATCATAGCCAAGGTAGTCAAGTGGGTGGCGGAAATGCCAAAGATCACCCCCCCAGCTAAGCGGCAACCGAACAAGCGACACGATCTCTTCGGAGAGAGCCTCCCCCAAAGATGCAGCAAGACTGTCTACGTTAAGCGGGGCTGATGGGGTTGCGATATCGCCAGTGCATAGTGCCGGCAGACTTTCCAGACTACTGGTTGGTGCAATGTCAGCTTCTTTGCAAAGTTGTTTGATAACCACATCCGGTTCAGTAGCGATATGCAGATCAGCCCTGACATTTGCCTGATGATCCATGCTCCAGCCATTGTGGATCTGATGATCGAGGGAAATCTGAACAATCTTTGTATTTTCCGTCCTCGACCCCGCCTGCTTCAGAGTACCCGCAACATCGACCCAGTCAAAACTGACGATCAGGTCAGCATCACTCAGGACACGAGCTCCGTCTGGCGACATAAAGAAGCCAGGAGCACCGGTATGGAGCGCGTGATCCGTCGGAAATGCGGCCCCAAGCTTGATGTCGGTCAGGACGCGGGCATTGAATGCCTCAGCGAGTGCGACGCGGCGCGTCCAATCTTCCTCGTTGCGCGAAACACGGCCCATCAGGAACACAGGCGCTTTGGCCGTTCGAAGCATCGTCTGCAATTCGATCAGCGTTTCGCGTGATGCTGCAGGTTGCGCAGGCAAAGCATGACGACTGACATCAGGAAGACTTATTGATTCGGTAACCTCCTCTTCCTGTACCGAAACGTCAAAACAAACGTAAACTGGCGCCATCGGAGCCGTTTTTGCAATTGTTGCCCCGCGCATCATGGCTTCAAGCGAGGCACGAATAGAAGAGGGTTGATCATCCCATTTAACATAGGGGCGCACCAAAGCGGCCTGATCACGGGATGTATGTATCCAGTCAATCCATGGACGCCGCTCGGCAGCGTCGACGGGACCGGTGGCACCAAACACCAATACAGGCACACGATCACACCAAGCGTTATAAATCGACATGGCAGCATGCATCAACCCGACATTGGCGTGAACGATGGCCGCCATTGGGCGTCCGGTAACCTTCGCCCAACCATGCGCGATCGCAACCGTATGCTCTTCATGCAGGCACAGAAGCATTCTGGGATTTTCATTCCCAAGATGGTTGACCAGACTATCATGCAAACCGCGGAAGCTTGATCCTGGATTAAGGGCAACAAATTCCACATCAAGGGCACGCAACATCTCTGCAATCAGGTCACTACCCCAAACCCCTTCCGATCCTGATGCAACAGGATTCTCGACTTTTTCCATTTTTCCTCCCGGACTTTTCAGTGCTTTATCAAAGCAATTTAGAATTTTTCTTTTCAAATACTTCGATATCTAACATTATGTCAAACGAGATTTCCTCGCGAACAGGACAGATGTCTCAAAGGAGAGATGGATGGGCTTTGGATTGCAATACGCTGCCGACCCAAAACGACTTTTTTTTAGAGATCACCAATCCCTACTTACCGATAAGCAGCACCCAACAGAGCGAGAAATATGAAGAAATTGAATTGCTAACGATTTACGCGCTGATACTGGCCGTTTTCTTTGTCATTGGCGGCACGATGAACTTGCTTGCGTCTGATGTAACGCAAGCAGATTACGCAAGATGGGGTCACCCGACATGGTTTCCGTATCTCACTGGAATTTTGGAGTGGGCACCAGCCATACTTCTTGTGTTTCGCGCGACACGCCTACTCGGTGCAGCATTAGCAGGAAGCGTTATGAGCGCGTCAGCTGGAACACTCATAATAAACGGTGAATACGCCTACAGCATCGAACCAATAACGGTTCTGGCTCTCGTTGCGGCCTACGCGATTATTCATGCCAAAATGAACGATGAAGAAAGAAGCGATCCATCAAAGAGCCACATAACGGACCTGAAGGCTCAGCAACCGGGCAACATTGTTGCCTCATTTTCCAATGCGAGACTACTCGAAAACCCCGAATTATGACAATTTGGGCGGTTGCTGCATGAATCCACTTTCTTGCAGGAGCTCAGGTTTACTTTGTCTGGAAACCTCAATTAACGGACAAAATCAGCCCCGAAACGATCGGTACGCCGCCGGACCTGCGTAAACGCGTGTCGCATGCTCCTTGCCAACAGCCGACCGCTTGTCTGCGGGTCACATCACGCTTGTAGTAACGGTTCAAAAATTTAGCTGACATCGCTTTGCCTGCGCCCCTCAATGCTCCCGGAACGTCCTTGTGCGAACCGGGTGTTTGTATGTGCTCGGGTTGCACCATATCACCCGCCGGCTTTTTCTATCTGCTGCTCGACGTCTTCTAGGGTTCAACTTAGGAGACGCGTGATGTCACGTACCTATCGCAAGCAGAAGGGACAGAAGATCGCCGAGCGTCATTGCGACTATCCGCGGCCGCGCTTCCCGGATGGCGTTAACACAGAATGGCGCAAATTTCGTGTTCACAAACCGATGCGGACGCTCGAGCGCGCCTATCTTCGCCACATCCTCAAAGGCGCGGACTGGAATGATCTGGTTCCGCTCCCGGATCGATGGCCAATGCCCCATTTCTGGTGAGGTGCTGTTCGGTACACAAGGATGCAGTAAATGGCGCCTGAAAATCTGCACCGACTGCAACAACATGTTTGCACGCCGCTGGTACACCCATCAACAATACCGGCGGCGTGGCCTCATTCACTTGGCGCAGGAGAAAGGCAGAAGCTGCTTTATAAGATCTTACGTTGCCGCCACATCCCTTACTTGACCGCCCACAGAAGCACAGCCAAAGTGTCTGACCAAATCGCGTGTATCGCGCATCCTTTGACAAAGATAAGCCAAAGATACAGTCTAACCATGTGGTGATCCACCGAACTTGGAGAAGTCCGATGCAAAGCGAGATCAAGCGCTTGCGGATTTTGGGAGGAGGTGGTGGGCCCGGCGAGACTCGAACTCGCAACCAGACCGTTATGAGCGGTCGGCTCTAACCAATTGAGCTACAGGCCCTAGTCGAGCACATTCAAACGATTACGAATGCTCAACACGCAGCCGTAAACTAGATAAATTCAGCCCAAGGTCAAGCGCAAACTCTAGACGATGGGCAGCTACCAGCGAGATATTCCCGACCTCCACAAACTGAGCGCGATTGCAGCCAATTCTCTCATGCCCGGGTCGTGCTCATTGCGAGTAGCTGCGAAGCATTCTTGGTTCACACTGGCTCAAATCATTCGGAGAGAAACTACCTTGAAACCGCGGCTTCAAGATATTCTTTGACCTCTACAATCCCCTCAACACCACTTCGCAACATCACATCCAGAGCGCTGCATCCGTTGAATGTTAAATTGGGCTTCTTCACCCATTGATACCCTTGCACCTTGTCAGCAAAAAGCACCCTTAACTGTCGGTGAATACTGAGGAGCAGGTTCGCTCGGACTATCATGTCCTCATTCGGCTGCTGTTGCTCATTTTCGAAATCCAGTCTACTGGCTTCAGGTAATTGTCCCATAAGAGCCTGAATATCATCATTCGAGAGTCCCCAGTTCCGAAGCAGCCTGAGGGCCGCTCGACACAAAGTTTGCGCCTCTCTCAGGGTAAGTACATTCTCAGCCTGTTCCTCGGACATTCTCATTCCTCGTCACTTGCTAATCCACGTGTTTTCACACCAATAGGTAACACTTGGACAAATGAACCTGCTCTTCACGATCTCTCTGACAATCATAGCAGAAATAACGAAGCTCCTATGCACAACCATCCTAATTGAGACCAATTAGCGCAGTAGCGAGAAAAACAACTAATCACTTGAAATAAAACACTTTTCCACTCACGCGACGGTTCAAGAACGCACGAGTGGAAAAACAATAAAAATCAAAACCTTAGCTATCTATTCGCGCCAAATTCAAAACTATTTCAACAACGGAGATCAGCTATACGATATTTGGTCGAGCAGCCCCTTCAAACGATCTCTTCCTGTTGCAAACAGCTTCTCTGAAGTTCGAGATGGCTGTGAGGCGCTCAGCAACTGAATCAAAGTGCTTTGCAACTCTATTCGACTGATCCCGGAACTTAGAATTTTTTCAGCAACAGGCTCAATTCGCTCCACATATCCCGAGAGCAAAACAAGTAACTCAAGATCGATATCACTTGTCTGAAAAGAAGCCCCGCATTCTGCAGCATCAACTACCGCGAACAACAGTTCATCATCTGGCGCAACAATTGGTAAACCTTTGGACCAGCCTTCATTTGAAGTTGGGACGTGAAGCGTTTTGTCCCTCGTATCGTAAGTCACAGCCAACTTGATTGCAGGTACGCTAACCTTGGGCCGTATGCTCACCCACATACCAAGTTGATCAAAGTAACACGGCCCAAATGAAAATGATTTTCTCATCTTTTCATCAAAAAGAGCCAGAGGACCATCCGTACTTACTATTCGCCGAAACTCCCTCAAGTTCTGGCTGGAGTTAACTAAAGTCAGCGACACTTTATCTGGCACGTCAATGTCATTGATTGAAGAGAATAGGGCAGTATGGCCTGACAACCCCAAGCCTATACCAAGCATAAACTCTCCACGTAGCGCCTTCATCAAGGAGATTACGTCGGAGGCAGCATGACCAATCCCAATATGTTGGTTGACGCCCATTCTAGTGGACGAAATTAGAAGCCTTTCACATTCAAGTTCGAGCCAAGATCCATACGTCGAAGCCAAGTGCTTCACGTACGCAATTTCCCCAAACCCTAGGGGAGACAGAACATCGCGAAAGCGCCAACCTCTCTCGTAAATGCTGAGCATATCTTGATCGCTCAGATCCCGTTCTCTGTCACCTTGCCAAAGAAGAGAACGCAAAAAGGGATACGTCTGATTTTCAGCCATCACACCCGCCTCTCAAACATCACGCGACACCACCAGGTTTGGCCTGTGCCGATGACTCTTCGTCACTGAAAAGCTTGTTGAGAGCCTCTGGATCCACCCCGAACTTCAGAAATCCCCTTTCTGTTCGTGAGTACATCAACAACTCAACCTCTCCCTCTCTAATCATGCTCAAGAGCCTCACGTACGAGAGACCTTGCTTGTTGTACTTCTTAACAGCAGCAATCAATTGCACAGGACCAAGCTTGAACTCTGCAGCATGTTCCTCCAGTTCGTGCAAGAAGCCTTCGAGTACTTTCTGATCGAATCGCCAGCAATGGCTGCCATCAAGGTCAGGGGAATGAAAGGGTGTCAAAAATCCCGCTTTAACCAGTGTCTTCAGAGTGTGCAAAGATACCGAAAGCATGTGGGCAGCAGCACCAGCGCCGATCAGTCTTTTCTTCAAATCTAGATAAGAATCTATGCTCTCATGAGTGATGAGCCGATGAATTTTGTTCCCTCTTCGAGAGACTATCGCTTTGAGATGCCCCTCATTGATCAACCGATCAATATTTCTGTGGTTAGTGCGCAACCATTTCCGGGTATCAGACGCAGAGACAAGCCATTTATGCCTCCCGGGACTTGGCTGCAATTTGGGTATTTTGATTGTAGTCGGAGCATCCGCCAAGAGATGAAAATATGCTTCAAACCCTTCGAAGACAACAGGTACTCGCGACCTGTGAGCCGAGCTCGTTTGGTATAAATACACAAGATTATTGGCAAAAAACTTTGGCTGGGAATAATTCTCTGGCGATACTAACAACCTTCCCATGTAGCGGAAAAACCCGTTTGGCCAGCTGGTCAGCGCCTCTGCAGCGGCGGCAACTTGCCTAACGATGTTCTCTTCCTTTACATAATGATAAGACCTCCCGTCGAAATCACCGCCTTTCTCCAGAAAAGAACCAAGCAACGAAACCGTTTCAATAGTTTCTTTGAACGTTGCGTTCAGAATGCGACCAGGAAATCCATACTGTTGTAGATTGAAGTTAGTCCCCCCATACTTGTTGGAGAGCAACCTAAGTAACCCAACATGGCTCTCCGAAAGTCTCGTGGCCACGTTGTTTTTGGCTCTTGCACACTTACAAAAGTCGAGCGTTGTTCGGTAAAATCTCGCAACTCCGCCACACTCTGAACATTCCTGTCGCAAGCGACCCCCATGTCGAGGGCAATGAGTTACCAACCTCAGATCCCACAAACTCGACAAATATTTGTTTTCTCGAGCACATAGTGAGCAGATTGCCTTCGTGGGCCATTTGAAGAAGTATCGGGATATCACCTCTCCATTCGGCAGGCGCACCTTTGAATGATTACCTTCAGACGTATTAATTGGCGCTAACGTTATAATCTCGTCCAACGACCGCCCTAAGACCAACGCGAGGTCCGGAATTCGGCTTTTCCACGTCGAGGCTTTAATATCCACATACCCGAGCCCAGCATGCCTTAACGTCCAAGCTGAACTCTCATATGCATTGATACCTGCAATTCGAATTAAGTAACCGATCAAACTCTCGTCTTTAATAGGAGGAGAAGTTATTGGAACTGCTTTAGAATGGCCCACTTTGCAGTCCCTCCTGTTGACGGCCGATTACTCTTCCAACTACTTCCTGCTGTGCGGATTGCCACGGCCTTACCGCTTTAGTGTCAAGGTCTTCAGAAGCCTTCATTAGCTCCGAGAAAGCCGCCGTCAGATGCTGCTCCGTGAGCGTCCGACTACCGCTCAACAGTGCGATCTCTACGGAGCGATTGATGACCTTGGTGATGTAACCAATTAACCCTTTGCAAGATCGGGCTAACTTCAACATAGCATCGCTATTTTTGAGCACTGAGGTTGACGGATCAGGTAAGGGCAGCTCTTGGTTCAAAAAGTGAAACAACATCAAGAGTTCTTTTGCTCCACTTTTCGTTGTGGGGTCAAACGGGTGCAACTCAATCCGCCCACGCCTGCGTGTTTCAAGCTGAGAATTCACCTTGAAGATTTCGTTGACTTCCGGAAGCCCTACGAACAGCACTGGTCTGCGCAATATCTCAAGCTGAGTTTTCAACCAATCGGCCATATCGTAGCGACGGGCTTGACTGCCTTTATTGGTCACATGTTGGAACTCATCGAAGATGAGCATGTTAACACTGGCGAGGTCCGCAAACCGAGCGATCCGCCTCTCCATCGACACTAGTGTTCCCATACTCGCGCAAGGGTCTCCTAAAGCTTGCAAAATGCCGGATGCCAGATTTTTGATTGTACAGCTCTGCGGTATGATAATTGACAGAACCCGGCCAGCACTTGCTCCACCGTTGGCAGTAGTGCAAAAACTCTCGATGATAGAGGATTTTCCCGCACCTGTTTCACCAACAATTGTCAGAATGCCTGGAGCATATGTACGTGTTCCAGACCTGTAAAAGTTGGTTATCCGAGCGATTACCTCTTGGAACTGACCGTGATGAACTCTCTGGTTTTGAAACGCTGCCAATCCATCCGCTTGCTCGTCGGTAAGAAAACCTACTTCATGCATTATCGCCTCCCGTTCGGCGCGACGGAGAGGTTGACTTCCATTGTGCACGTTCGATCTCCGCTACAATCTCGTCAGTTGAAAAGTCAAACTCCTCCAAAGGCGCATCATTATGCTCTTTAGCATCTGAGGCGCTTTCCCAGTTGGTCACAACATCAGCAGTGACTTCCTCAGTCACGAACCGACGTGCTTTTTTACGTGTAGTCTTCTGCTTACTCGACTTAAGTTGTTTAGCGAGTTCGAAGGTCGTAACCCGAGCACTAAGGAGCGCCTCTTCCGAGTGCTTTCGTGCGCCATTTGTTTCCTTGGAAACAACACTGCGGATCACTTTATGACGCCAGACAGATAGGCCATCTGCATAGGTCTCAAACCTACATTTTGCTGGCAGAAATACCCGATTTTCCGGATCCTCGACATACACAGTCAGGAGATTTTCTGGATCATACTTAACTTTAACCTTGGGGTTCTCGGGCAACCGAATACTTCCGCTCATCAGACGACGATAGAGCATTTGAATCGCATCAGACTGAAATTGAAGATTTTGCAACGTCACACCGGTACGGGACAGCGTACACATCTCAACGCATGACGTCAGAACCTCGAGGTCTTCGGGGTTACTCAGAAGACATACTGGGTGCGTGTTCGTCCCTTTTTCCCACTTTAGGATCGGGCAATCACGAATACCGTTGTGATATGAATGATGATACTCATCGACCACGAACTTAGTGACCAAGAGCATCAGATCCTGAATAGTTAGTTTTGCATTCTTCTCTGCTGGATATTCGCCACGCTCCAGAGGGTTTGAAAACGTAGTGCCGTCCAGCTTATGGATGAGCTTCGAGTTTAGCGTTCCAAAGAACCGCTCAACTTTACCCTTATAGCGTGGAGATCTCTTGGGATTATATTCAACTGAAATTCCCAGTTGCCCCGCTGCATCAAGCAGGTTTTGAGAATGAAACTCTAGTCCATTGTCAACGACCAAGGTCTCGATCAAACCAAAGCAAACCCATTCGTTCTCAATCTCGGCACAGAGGTCCCGAAATCCTTGCGCGTTGAACTCTTCAACGACACGCTTAAGGAAAGCGTCCTTGGGTGCTATTGCATTTCTGAGACATCGCATAATTGAACGATAAGACGGTGCCTCCGGGCTGATATCGAAACCAACCACCATGCGGCTGTACACATCCAAAGCTAAGGTCAACCAAAGACGCCCCAGCACGTCCCCATTCGGATAGACAACGAGCAAATCAATCAAATGATGATCTATCTCTACGCGCTCTAATGGACGAGATGCCAGAATACCAGATTCAACTGGTCTAAACGTTTGATCCGCAATATTTGTCCCTTTTTGAGCAGCTAAAACCTCATAAGGATCTAATTTGCCAAGCCAACGATAAATTGTCCTTCGACTTGGAGCCTTTAGCTTCATGCCCACAGGGAGACTACGGTTTTCTTTCTCAACCTGGCGCAGCACGTTATTGTAAATATCTGTACCACTTGCGTTCGCAGGCTTGAGATAGTCCTCTTGCGTAGTTTCCCACATAATTGCTTTGAGGCGACTATCAGCGCGACTATCTTGAGGCCCCTTAAAACAATGTCTGGGCAACAAAGAACGAATATCACGACCACTGGATTGCCACGCATCATACCAACGAACCAACGTTCTCTTCGAAGGGATCGCAGGTAATTTAGCTCTACAGCAACTCTTGATTACATAATTCACTGCCTGGTTCAGGTTAGCGGCCTTTACAACACTGTCGACCTTCTCAACAAAAGCGAGTTTTCTTCTGGCTTCGTCACGATCCCGTTTGCTGAATGCATCGAAAGAGACGAGTTTATGGCGGACATCATCAATTGAAGTTCCGATGAGTTCTGCTTCACCGTCATAAATTGCCCTTACAATGTCCTGAGCAGGAACCATCATTGGCTCACCAGTCTCAAGATGGCTGAGATGTATTTCGCCCCCAGCTGTCCGCGCCACAACCTTGTATTGCGCACCATCGAGCTTAATACGCGCCCCTTCCGGAAGTTGAAATTTGGTCATTGCCCAAATCCTCCTCGAACTAACTCAACAGGAGTGCTCAGTCCAATTCGCGCATCTAAATCAATTTTCAACTGTCCATTGGCAACAAGCAGTAGTACGTCGGCTAGGTCAGCATCTCCGCCAATGAGGTCGGCAACCTCTTGTATCGAGACATGGGGACATCCTCGGAAAAGTGATCGCAGTTGCTTCTTGTCTACAGCGGGTGGCTCGCAAAGACGATAAGCACTCAGCAGCCCCAAGTTTTTCCGTCTTGGCTCTCGTCGAATGTCTTGTTCTGTCCATATTTCAAAACGATAGCCATTTTCAGCCAATGTAGCTTCGATCAATGGGAACCGCTTTTGGTTATCTGGTTTCCGTAGCTCGCCAGAGGCCTTAACCTCAATGACCGTCTCGCCAAAACTCCCCTGAATCAATATGTCTGGAAAGTAGATCCGGTCTCGACCGTCGCATCGATAAACAAGCTTGAAGGGTTGAACAGCGACCTGATCGACCTCCGGCATAAGGTCAACAATAATGAGAGCATCTCGCTCAAGCTGAGACTCCCACGGCAGGAGACGCCGCGCTTTGCGACTGTAGTAATAACCATTTACGCGCCCCTTACTCCGAGACACGACTTTGCGGACGGGATTCATCATGACCCTCTCCTTCGCATGCATTAGGCAAAGTTCACCCGTGGCGTGCTGACACGCTGTGCTTGCCTTCAATTGGGCAACGTGCTAAAGGAGAAGGTGCATACTAGCTCGCTTTAGCGACGTAATTGACCGGTTCAGTTCTCTGGGTCGGTTTTTTGCGTTTTGGGAACTCCGTTACTGAAATGTTGCGGCGTCCATAATCTCCTTATTCGAGATTTTGTCAACGTCACCCAAAGCGAAACGCTCAACTTAAGGTTTATAAAAAATTGGCATTGTAAGTGCAAAAAACTAATTACTATTAATGCATTACAAAAAATTTTCTCCCGCTCTTCATACAAAATAATACAAATACAAAATCAATACAAAGTTGTGGGATGCTAGGTTTTCTGCCTGACACCACGAGCTGCAATTCTCTCGCCAATCTCGAATAACTGTATAAGGCGAATTTACCGCGATAAAGAAAACCCAAAAATGGATATCATCCTTTTTGGAACACGACTCAACCTAGGGCTTCACCCAATCCAACCATAGCTGTCCGCCCACTGGAAAATAGTTTGTTTGGTATCCCATAAACCATCCTCATGTGACGTGTAAGCAAAAGGACTCGACGGGAAAGGGTCGAATGTAACTAATGCATTTCAACGTTTCACGCTGAGAAAAGCCCGAAATCGCCCCCCCCCTCATGCATCTGCAAACCAATTGGGATCGCGGAACATTCTACATTAAGAAGCGGGATTTTTCGGCGGGGAGCGAGCGTGAAGAGTGTTAGCGGCAGCAGAATAGTGAAGTCGTTGTCAACTTCTTGGCACGAATGTCATCTTTTGTGGCACAAATGACAACTTATGTGGCACGCAACAATTGCTGCACGGTAGACCCGGAGGGACTTGAACCCCCAACCAGACCGTTATGAGCGGTCGGCTCTAACCAATTGAGCTACGGGTCCCCAAGACAAAAGTCCGGGTAAAGAAAAGACCGCACCGGTGGTCCGGTGCGGTCCCGAAAACTAGCGATTTTCCGGCCAAGGTCAAGCCCGAACGTCGCGTAATTTCTTAATAATCGAGGAACGAACGCAATTTACGCGAGCGCGACGGATGCTTGAGCTTGCGCAGCGCTTTTGCTTCGATCTGACGGATACGTTCGCGGGTCACAGAGAACTGCTGACCAACCTCTTCGAGGGTGTGGTCGGTGTTCATGCCGATCCCGAAACGCATACGCAGAACACGTTCTTCACGCGGGGTGAGCGACGCCAGAACGCGCGTGGTGGTTTCACGCAGGTTGGCCTGGATCGCAGCATCGAGCGGCTGAACGGCGTTCTTGTCTTCGATGAAATCGCCAAGATGGCTGTCTTCCTCGTCCCCGATGGGGGTTTCGAGCGAGATCGGCTCTTTGGCGATTTTCAGAACCTTGCGGACCTTCTCAAGCGGCATCTGCAGTTTTTCAGCCAGCTCTTCCGGGGTCGGTTCACGGCCGATTTCATGCAGCATCTGGCGCGATGTACGCACCAGCTTGTTGATGGTCTCTATCATGTGAACCGGAATACGGATCGTGCGCGCCTGATCGGCGATCGAACGCGTAATGGCCTGACGGATCCACCAGGTCGCATAGGTCGAGAATTTGTACCCGCGGCGATATTCGAATTTGTCCACCGCCTTCATCAGGCCAATGTTGCCTTCCTGAATCAGGTCAAGGAACTGAAGACCACGGTTGGTGTATTTCTTGGCGATCGAGATCACGAGACGCAGGTTGGCCTCGATCATTTCCTTTTTCGCCCGGCCGGCTTCACGTTCGCCCTTGTTGACCACGCCATAAACGCGACGGAATTCGCCAATCGGCAGCCCGACCTCGGCGGAAACACCACCAACGCCTTCGCGCAGATTGGCAATTTCATCGGAATAGCGTTCGACAAAGGTTTTCCACCCCTTGCCCGGCAAGCCGCCAACGCGCTCCATCCAGTTCGGGTCAAGTTCATGGCCCTGATACTGTTTGATGAAGTCCGGACGTTTGATCTTGCAACGATCCGCAAAGCGCAGAAGCTTGCCTTCAAGACCCAGCAGACGGTTGTTCAAACCGGTCATGTGATCCAGAAGCTCTTCGATACGGAAGTTGTTCAGGTGAACATCTTCCATCAGATCGACCATCTCGTTCTTGAGCTTGTTATAGCGCTTCTCGGTTGCGGCCGGAACGGCTTCACCCTTGTTCAGCGCCACAAGACGCTGTTCCTGCGCCTTGTGCAATTTCTCATAGGTCTTGGCGATCAGTTCGAACTTCTCAAGAACCTGCTCGGTCAGTTCCTCTTCCATTTTGGAAAGCGAAACGTTGACCTGCTCGTTCTCGTCATCGTCGTCGTCGTCGCCGTCACCCTCACCTTCTTCGCCTTCGGATTTTTCGGACTCTTCTTCGTCGTCCTCTTCTTCCTCGGCCTCGTCGGTAATGCCTGCGGGGGTTTCGGTTTCTGCCTCGTCATCATCGTCATTGGCAGATTCAAAGCTTTCGACATCGGCTTCCGCATCGACGTCGGTATCTTCTTCGTCCTCACCCTCGGCTGCGGCAATTTCCGCCTCCGGACCACCGCCATAGGTGGTTTCAAGGTCAATAACGTCACGCAGCAGAAGCTCGCCAGCCTGAAGCTGGTCATGCCAATTCACGATCGCACGAATGGTCAGCGGGGATTCGCAGATCCCGCCAATCATCATGTCACGACCGGCTTCAATACGTTTGGCAATGGCGATTTCGCCTTCGCGCGAAAGCAGCTCAACACTGCCCATTTCGCGCAGATACATACGTACCGGGTCATCGGTCCGGCCAACATCTTCTTCCGAGATGTTGCCACGCGGATCGGCTTCGGCATCGTCGCTGTCGTCATTGTCGTCGGCTTCGTCAGCATCGATGACATTGATGCCCATCTCGTTGAGATTGCTCATCACGTCTTCGATCTGCTCCGAGGAGAAATGCTCGGATGGCAGGGCCGCGTTCAACTCATCGACCGAGATGTGGCCTTTCTCCTTGCCCTTGGCAATGAGCTTTTTAATGGCCGCCTTGTATGTATCGAGAAGAGGTCCGTCTGTGTTTTCAGAAGAGTTCTTTTTCTCTTCAGCGTTCGAAGTCTTAGACGACATCTATTCCCCGTTTCCCGCTGGGTACGTTCGTACCGTTGTTGTCCCAAGCGCCGTATCTCTTAGCGCAAATCACAAATAGCCCGATCGCTGATCCAGACCACACATTGATCCAAGATCAGTCGTCGAGCTTAAACACTTTCTCCCGGCGCCGGGCGAGATCGTCTCGTCGATGAGAAAACCTCTCCCATTCCTCCTCGCTGGTATCTGCTGCCAACTGTCGGACGGCGTATTTTGCCTCTTCGTCCTCCAGGGAGCTTACAGCCATGGAAAAAACCTGCTTCCAACCCGTCAGGGCCCGTTCAAGCGGCGTTTCGGGCTTGGCGAAAGCAGCGTGCGCAATTACATCCGCACCAACCACCCGCAAAACTGTCTCTGACAGCCCGTCGCGCTCCAAATGGGCCTTGATCGTTTCGCAATCAAGTCCAGGATCATCGTCAAGCAGCTTTAAGACGGCCCGACGAAGATTGTCAAGCGCGGAGTCTGCACAACTATAGATTCCAAGCTGTTCACCGATCTCGTCATGCAAGGCAGGATGATTGATCAGCGTCAGCAAAAGAATGGAGTCCTGCAGGTCGCGCTTCTTTTGCATGGGCGGTCGCGACATGCCCGGTACCGCTTTACCGGCCGGACCCCAGAAATGGTCATTTTTTCCGCGTTTGCCACCCCAGCCGCTTTTTTTATTTTGAAACCCACCGGAATACCCGGAGCGGTTTGCAGCCTTTCCGCCGCGATCACCCTTGAACAGTTTCCAGATGCGGTCGCGGAAAAACGAATTGTATTGTGACCGCACAGCTTCGTCGGCGATCACGGAGATGCGCTGATTGATCGTGGCTTCAAGGGCGGCACGCCGTTCGGGCGTATCAATCTTGTGCGTCCCTGCATCCATGCGCCAGACAAGCTCTGCCAACGGCACGGCATGATCAATAATTTTACGGAAACTGTTAAAGCCGTCCGGGGCTGCCATCAAACTATCGGGGTCCTCGCCCTCGGGCAGGATGGAAAACAGCAATGATTTGCCGGGGCGCAGGATCGGCAGGGCACGTTCGGCCGCACGCACAGCGGCCCGCTTTCCGGCGGCATCCCCATCCAGACACAGGATCGGCTCGTTGGTCATTTTCCAAAGTTCACCAATCTGTTCTTCGGTCACTGCCGTGCCCAGTGGGGCCACCGCCCCGCGAAAGCCCGCGCGATGCAGGGCAATCACATCCATATAGCCTTCGGTCACGATGATCGGCGCATCCTGTTGTGATGCTTCGCGCGCCTGCGGCAGGCCATACAGCAATCGCCCCTTGTGAAACAGCGGGGTGTCCGGACTGTTAAGGTATTTCGGCTTGCCGTCGCCCATCACACGGCCACCAAACGCGACCACCCGTCCGCGCCGATCCAGGATCGGGAACATGACGCGGCCACGGAACCGGTCATAGCTTTGACGACCGCTATCTTCGGGCTCAATCAGAAGTCCGGCTTCGACCATCAGCTTTTCGTCGATATCTTCGCGTTTAAGGGCGGCCTTAAGGGCCCCGCGATTATCCGGGGCATACCCCAGCCGGAAGTCAGAGATGGTTTTGTCATCCAGCCCGCGCTGATGGAAGTAATCAAGCCCTTCCTTGCCTTCGGGCATGCGCAACATCCGCTCAAAGAACGCACAGGCTGCTTCCATGACCTCGTAAAGGGTTTTGGCCTTTTTTTCGCGTTCCTGCGCTTCGCGCGATTGTTTGGGAACCTCCATACCGACCTGGTTGGCCAGTACTTCGACCGCCTCGACAAAGGTCAGGCCGCGGGTATTCATCACAAAGCTGATGACATCGCCATGCGCCCCGCAGCCAAAGCAGTGATAGAAACCCTTTTGCTCGTTGACGGTAAACGACGGGGATTTTTCAGAATGGAACGGGCACAGCCCGGAATATTCCCGGCCGCGTTTGATCAGCTTCACCGATGTACCGACGACGTCCGCCAGCCCCACCCGTGCCCGCAGGTCGTCAAGAAACGACTGGGGAAAGCTCATGTGTGCCCCGTTCCCGTAATGCCACAGCGACATGCTGCGACGAAGTTGATTGGTCCCTGCCCCGGTTGACCTGATTTGATGTGATTATTGCCCGGTCCCGGGACGACGAAAGCCGGACGATTTTACACGCCCGGCTTCCAAATTACAGTGTGCTGTTAGGATTAACCCAACAGTTTTTTGGCAACACCGCCAGCTTTGCCGAAATCCATCGTACCGCTGTACTTCTCGCGAAGTGCGGCCATGGTGCGGCCCATATCCTTAAGGCAGGTTGCACCGATTTCCGAAACCGTACCGCGCACGGCTTCTTCGATTTCGTCATCAGACAACTGGGCTGGCAGGAACTTTTCGATCACCGCAATTTCTTGCGCTTCCTGTTCTGCCAGTTCCGGGCGGTTGCCCTTGGTGTACATTTCGATGCTTTCACGGCGTTGCTTTACCATCGCCTGAAGCAGATTGATGATCTCGTCATCTGAAATGCCGTCCGTGTTGCCATCGCTCCGCGCGGCAATATCGCGTTCTTTCAGTGCAGCCAGAATAAGGCGCACGGTGGTTACGGAGCAGGCATCCTTTTCGAGGACAGCCTTTTTCAAAGCGTCATTAAGCTGCGATCGCAGCATGGCTCATCTCTGATTCTGTGGAAGAAAGGAGCGAACATACCGCAAATCGGCAATTGAAGCAAAGAAAACATTAATATCTAAGTCATTGATTTTATTGAATAAATAAAAGTTTAGATGCGTTCTTGACATGCCATGCCGACTCCCGTAGACATCCGCCAATTTGCCTGCCGGGATCACGCTTTGCCCCGCTTTCAGCATGCAACACTGCCGCTTTAACCATCGTCAGTTCATCTTGCTGGAAACCGCTTGGCACGTCTGCATGGCCGGTATGCAGGTTAATTGCAGCCGTTTTTATCGGCTTGCGTAGAAATATTATATATAAAAAGACTCCGTGTTTCACCGTGGAAAGATCGAAAGGACATTTGCCAATGTCAGCGCCCACGCACACCCCGCCACCTGGTGCTTCTGCCGTTCTGGTTCTCGCAGACGGTTCAGTTTTTTGGGGACGCGGCGTCGGGGCCCGAGGAGAGGTCGTTGGTGAAGTCTGCTTCAACACCTCGATCACGGGCTATCAGGAAATCATGACGGACCCGTCTTACGCCGGTCAGATGATCACCTTTACCTTCCCCCATATCGGCAATGTCGGCACCAACGACGAAGACATCGAAAACGCCAAACCGGTCGCCCTTGGCTGCATCCTGCGCCAGGACATTACCGATCCTTCGAGCTACCGCGCCCAGAAGCATTTCAACGAGTGGCTGGCAGAACATGGCCGGATCGGGATTGCAGGCGTTGATACCCGCCACCTGACCAAACGCATCCGGACCGAAGGCGCACCAAACGGTGTGATCTGCCACAGCCCGGACGGCACCTTTGATATCCCGGCACTCATCGCCAAGGCCAATGACTGGCCGGGCCTTGAAGGCATGGACCTTGCCAAGGACAACAGCTGCACCACCGGTTACGACTGGGACGAAGCGCTTTGGAGCCGCGAAGGCGGATATGGCAAGGTCGGCAATGCCAAGCACCATGTCGTTGCCATCGATTACGGTGTTAAGCGCAACATCCTGCGCAACTTGGCCAGCCTTGATTGCAAGGTCTCGGTTGTTCCGGCCACCACCCCGGCCGATGAAATTCTTGCGATGAACCCGGATGGTATCTTCCTGTCCAACGGCCCGGGCGATCCGGCAGCCACTGGCGAATATGCGGTCCCGACCATCAAAACCCTGATCGACAGCGGCAAGCCGGTCTTTGGCATCTGCCTTGGTCATCAGATGATGGCGCTGGCACTTGGTGCGAAAACCATGAAAATGGATGTCGGCCATCGTGGTGCGAACCACCCGGTCAAGGACACGACCACCGGCGTTGTTGAAATCACATCCCAGAACCATGGCTTTGTCGTCGACAAGGACAGCCTGCCTGACAACGTCGAAGCAACGCACTTCTCGCTGTTTGATGGTTCGCTTGCGGGATTGCGCCTTAAGGACAAGCCGGTCTTTGCGGTTCAGTACCACCCCGAAGCATCGCCGGGGCCACATGACAGCCACTACCTGTTCAAACGTTTCGTTGGTCTGATCGAGGACGCCAAAGCCTGACCCGATAATCAGGACACGCCCAAGACTACGCGATTAACGGACTTAAACGAGGCGGTGCTGCCATCGCGCCTGCCCTTGCGAAAAGCGGAAAACGACATGCCGAAACGTACAGATATCAAATCAATCCTCATCATCGGCGCCGGCCCGATTGTTATTGGTCAGGCTTGCGAGTTTGACTATTCCGGTGCTCAGGCCTGTAAGGCGCTCAAGGAAGAGGGTTACCGGGTCATTCTGGTCAACTCGAACCCGGCGACCATCATGACGGACCCGAACCTGGCCGATGCAACCTATATCGAGCCGATCAAACCGGCCATGGTTGCCAAGATCATCGAAAAGGAACGCCCGGACGCGATCCTGCCGACCATGGGCGGTCAGACGGCTCTTAACACGGCCCTTGCCCTGCATGATGATGGCACGCTTGAAAAATACGGCGTCGAGATGATCGGTGCGAAGAAGCACGTCATCGAAAAGGCCGAAGACCGTCAGCTGTTCCGCGAGGCCATGGACAAGATCGGCCTTGAAAGTGCCCGCTCTGCGATGGTCAGCACCTTCGAGGACGCGGTCAAGGCGCTTGAGGTCACAGGCCTTCCGGCGATCATCCGCCCAAGCTTCACCCTGGGTGGTGAAGGTGGCGGCATTGCCTATAACCGTGAAGAATTCGAACAGATCGTGCGCAACGGTCTGGCAATTTCCCCGACCCACACGGTCCTGATCGAAGAGTCCATTCTGGGCTGGAAAGAATATGAAATGGAAGTCGTCCGCGACAATGCGGATAACTGCATCATCATTTGCTCGATCGAAAACGTCGACCCGATGGGCATTCACACGGGTGACTCGATCACGGTGGCCCCGGCCCTGACCCTGACCGACAAAGAATACCAGATCATGCGCGACGCATCGCTTGCCGTCCTGCGCGAGATCGGTGTGGATACCGGTGGCTCGAACGTTCAGTTCGCGGTGAACCCGGATGACGGTCGTCTGATCGTCATTGAAATGAACCCGCGCGTATCGCGCTCCTCCGCGCTGGCATCCAAGGCGACCGGCTTCCCGATTGCCAAGATCGCCGCAAAGCTGGCAGTTGGTTACACCCTTGATGAACTTGATAACGACATCACCGGCGTGACCCCGGCCTCGTTCGAGCCGACCATCGACTATGTCGTCACCAAGATCCCGCGCTTCACCTTTGAAAAGTTCCCGGGTGCCAAGCCGCTTTTGGGTACTGCGATGAAGTCGGTTGGTGAAGCCATGTCAATCGGCGGCTGCTTTGCCGAAAGCCTGCAAAAAGGCCTGCGTTCGATGGAGACCGGGCTTACCGGCCTGAATGAAGTCAAAATCGAAGGTGCCCCGGACAAGGCCGCTATCCGTGCGAAGCTGACCCAGCCGATCCCGTTCCGTATTCTTTACGCCGCCCAGGCTTTCCGTCATGGCCTGACGCTTGAAGAAATCCAGACGGCAACGAAGTTTGATCCCTGGTATCTCAAACAGCTTGAAATGCTGGTTGGCGAAGAAGAAAAAGTCCGCGCCAATGGCATCCCGGCCGACAAGCAGGAACTGTTGCGCCTCAAGAAGCTTGGCTTCTCGGATGCGCGACTTGCCGAGTTGGCCGGCAAGGAAGAAGACGCTGTCCGTGCGGACCGTCAGGCGCTTGGCCTGCGCCCGGTTTACAAACGTATCGATACCTGCGCTGCCGAATTCCCGTCACGCACCTCGTACATGTATTCCATGTATGAAGGTGATGGCTTCTTCGAGCCGGAAAACGAAGCCGAAGTCACCGACCGCAAGAAAGTCATCATCCTTGGTGGTGGGCCGAACCGTATCGGTCAGGGGATCGAGTTTGACTACTGCTGTGTGCACGCGGCCTATGCGCTGCGCGAAGCAGGCGTTGAAGCCATCATGGTCAACTGTAACCCGGAAACGGTTTCAACGGACTATGACACCTCCGACCGCCTGTATTTCGAGCCGCTGACGGCCGAGGACGTGATCGAACTTTGCCAGCTTGAACAGTCCAAGGGCGAGCTGCTTGGCGTTATTGTTCAGTATGGCGGTCAGACCCCGCTGAAACTTTCCGCCGCACTTGAAAATGCCGGCATCCCGATCCTCGGCACCAGCCCGGACAGCATTGACCTTGCCGAAGACCGCGACCGGTTCCAGGAACTGATCAACAAGCTTGGCATGAAGCAGCCGGCCAACGGCATTGCCCGTTCAGTCGACGAAGCTGTCCAGATCGCTGAGGGCATCGGTTATCCGATCGTCATCCGCCCAAGCTATGTTCTGGGTGGTCGTGCGATGGAAATCGTCCACACCACCGAAGACCTTCTGCGCTACATGCACGAAGCCGTTCAGGTCTCTGGCAAAAGCCCGGTCCTGATCGACAGCTTCCTGCTTGATGCGATTGAAATTGATGCCGATGCGGTGTCAGACGGCGAGAACGTTTTTGTCGCAGGCATCATGCAGCACATCGAGGAAGCCGGCATTCATTCCGGTGACTCGGCGTGTTCGCTGCCGCCCTATTCGCTTGATGATGCGATGATCGAACGCCTCAAGGCGCAGACGGTTGAACTTGCCAAGGCGCTTGATGTCGTCGGCCTGATGAACGTTCAGTTCGCGATCAAGGATGACGAGATCTATCTGATCGAGGTCAACCCGCGTGCCTCGCGTACGGTGCCGTTCGTCGCCAAGGCCACTGGCAACCCGATTGCCAAAATCGGCGCCCGCATCATGGCTGGCGAAAAGCTTGCTGACTTTGACATTGATCACGGTCCGTTCAAGCATATTGCCGTCAAGGAAGCGGTCCTTCCCTTCAACCGCTTCCCGGGTGTCGACACCCTGCTTGGCCCGGAAATGCGCTCGACCGGTGAGGTCATGGGTCTTGATACCGATTTCGGTCGCGCCTTTGCCAAGGCACAGATGGCAGCAGGCCACACCCTGCCGCTTGAAGGCAAGGTGTTCATCTCGGTCAAAAACTATGACAAGCCTGCCGCTGTTCAACTGGCGCGCGACGCCATTGCCCTTGGTTTTGGTGTGGTTGCAACCCACGGAACGGCGGAAGTTCTTGAAAAAGAAGGGCTGGACGTCACCCCGGTCAATAAGGTACAGGAAGGACGTCCCCACATTGTGGACATGATGAAGAACGGCGATATCAAACTGGTGTTCAACACCACAGAGAGCAAACAGGCCGTGGTCGACAGTTTCTCGATCCGCCGGACCGCTCTTACCGATGACATCCCGTACTACACCACAGTTGCCGGTGCCCGTGCTACTTTGCGTGCAATCGACAACCTGAAACGCGGCGCACTTGCAGTCCGACCCGTTCAGGAATATCTTGGGGACAAGTACTAAGGTTCTCGTTCGAACCTGACGGAAGAATTCAGACCGCCCGGCGGGATGCCGGGCGGTTGATTTTGTAGTATCGACCGCTAATAAGAATAGGCTGTGAGCGCGATGGAAAAAGTACCAATGACCCCCCAGGGGCATCAGCGTCTCGAAGAAGAACTGAAGCATCGCAAGTCCGTTGAACGCCTTGAAATCATCAAGGCCATCGCGGACGCCCGTGAGCATGGCGATCTTTCGGAAAACGCCGAATACCATGCCGCACGCGAACGCCAAAGTTTCTGCGAAGGTCGTATTGCCGAGCTCGAAGACGTTCTGAGCCGCTCCGAAGTGATCGACGTGCCATCTTTGGCTGGCAATGTCGTTAAATTCGGCGCCAAGGTAGAACTTGTCGACGAAGACACCGAAGAGGAAACCACCTATCAGGTGGTCGGCCCGATTGAAGCCGACATCAACGCAGGTCGTATTTCGACCACGTCTCCGATCGGTCGTGCGCTGATTGGCAAGTCGGTTGGTGATTCTGTCGAAGTCACCGTACCGGGCGGCACCAAAAGCTATGAAATTCTGAAGGTCGATTTTTCCTGACCGGGAAACAGCTGATCAAGATCAGGGCCCGGGAAATTCCCGGGCTTTTTTCATTTCAGAATTTCATCGAGACACAGACAAAAAAAGCCGGGCAGATGCCCGGCTTTTTTGCTGGTTGGGACGCAGGCTGGAACTTATCCGGATTTCGCCAACTGATCGAGAACCGCCTCGACATTGCGGTTAAGATCGGTTGCTTCGGACCCAAGATGATCCGCACTTCCCAAAAGATCAGTTGCGGTTTCGCCAGTCTGATCAGAAATTTCGGAAAGCTGATGGATCAGGTCAGAAAGATCACGTGTCGCATCAACAGTAACATTCAGGCTTTGCGCGATCTCACGGGTTGCGTTCTGTTGTTCATCCATCGTCGACGAAATGGTTGCCGCAACTTCCACCAGATCTCCGATGGTTTCCGAAACACCATTCACCGCAGCCACTGAATCACCTGTCGCTGACTGAATGTCCGCAATCTGTTGGGCGATTTCATCGGTCGCACGGGCTGTCTGGTTGGCAAGGTTCTTGACCTCGTTGGCCACAACAGCAAAGCCTTTGCCCGCCTCACCGGCACGGGCGGCCTCGATTGTCGCATTCAACGCCAGCAAGTTGGTTTGGGACGCGATATCGGTAATCAGGTTAACGACCTCGCCGATTTTGTCAGCCGCGTTTGACAGCCATTCGATCCGCTCGCTCGCAGTTGAGGAACGCGAAACCGCATTGTCGGTAATCTCGCGCGCCCGGACGATCTGGCGCGAAATCTCGTCTGCCGATGCGTTGATCTCCTCAACAGCCGATGCCGCTGACTGGACGTTTTGCGATGTTTCCTCGGACGCGTGTACAGCACCAACAGAGGCGTCACGCCCCCGACGCGCACGTTCATTAAGATGTTGGGCGCGCTGTTGAAGCTGGACCGATTCTGCGTCAACCGCGCTCGCAGATTTACCAATCATTGCGGTAATCTGCTCTGCCAGTTCACGTTTGAAGTTATCGCGTTCAACATTGCGCTGTTTGCGCAGCTGCTCGTTCTGGGCAAGCAGTGTCTGCGCCGAACTTGCCGCTTCTTCGGCCTCGCTACGTGCCGTTTCGGCATTGGCCAGCGTCTGGTACAGGCTTTTGCTTGACCAAATCAAAACGCCGGCTTCAACAATCACAACAACGGCGTGCAGCACGACACGGAAGAAATCCGCACCCTCGGGAAATACCCAGTACGGTACCGCAAAATTCAAAACCAGATGGTGCAGGGCAATCACCCCGGACACCACCACAATCGTTTTCCAGCACACCAGCGCGCCAAGCACAGCCAGGGCGGCAAAGAAATACATGTGGATGTCGATCTGCCATTCATGCCCGCGGAAGGCATATACCAGCACCGCGACCTGCAAAATCAACGCAGAGGCAACAATAAAGCGCGAAATCTGCGCCTGCGGGCCAGCTGCACGACAAACAACAAATGCAATGACTGCAAATATCGCGCTCGCGATCAGCGGCGAAACAGCGTCACCGCTTGCAAAATGCCCGGCAATCGCGCTCAGCGGTATATGCACAGCCATGATGACAAACAGGGCTTTAATCGCATTGGCGCGAATTTCTTGTAACTTTTCCATAGGTTTTCACCCAACTCTCAAAAGGCGTTCTTCGCTGCGCCAGCATCGAAACAGGCTGACGTAATCAACGGCGACATTGCAAACAAAGCACCGAAATCCTCGGCTTCCGGCACCGCGCCATCGTCACGAACGACGACAGCCATGCGCCCAAAGCCCCCGAATCTCGCAACACGACCACCAGCCTCGCCGACTTGTTCGAGAATTTCCTGCTCGGTCATCGTGAACGGAAAAACCATCCCGACACCCTGCATGGCATCAGATGGCCGATAAGAAAGGACAGCCAGAAGCGTCACCCCGACAATCGCAAAAAGGATCGTCGGCACGATCCCGCGCCAACCGTCCTCTCCAACGGCATAGTTCGTGCTGGTTTCCGGGGCTTTTTGAAATGCTTCCAATTACCATCCTAAGATATAAACAGTAAACCTTATGTATAGGTACTATACTTATTGCTATCTAGTGTTCCTGACAAGGATTTTCATCCGGACGTTTAGGAAGAAAGATGCAAGACATCTATAGATAGCCCCTTGCTAAATATCTGTTTTGCGGGACTTTCTTCCTACGATCAAATTCGCGTCCGGATCACTTTCACGCACGCGCATGGCTCCATTGCCGATATCGTATAGACCGGATGCAACACGTATAGGTTTATTGGAGATGATACCTTGCCCCTATCCTTACAAGGGTCAGGCAACAAATAAACCGGCGCAAATTGGCGCCGGTTTTACTGTCAACATCATAGGTTTAAGAGCAGGTATGAGAGGCCCTTGATCAGTCCTCAACGAAGATATCAACAAGAGCAACAAAAGGTTTTTCCCGCACCATCCTGGTAAGCGAAATTAACATGATTGAACTTCGGCAACATCAGTGTGGCGAGCAAAATTCCGACACATCAACACCGAGAATGACTCGAAGTTGGCGACCATCAATGGTGACTATCCCAGAAAAAATACACATAAAAATTGAAGATCAACCACCTAATTTCTCTTTAAATTGCACATTGACCTAATTAATGTAGCCCTAAGATACGCCTTTCCGAAACAAACTTATCCAAGAAGAGAAACGGGAAGACTGTTCGCGCGGGGTGAACGAATTCGGGGCCTATATGTGTTTATAATTGCTGCATTGAAACGGCGCCTTTCGGAGCCGCTACGTCCTTTTTACGCTCTGTTTCGATCAGTGCCAGACCTACTGATCCTGGTCGCGATCATGTTTGTGGATCCGTTCGGCTTTTCAAATACAACTGACGAACGGTCCAAAAATGTTTTCTATCAGGTCACCTCACCATTCTACCCTGGCCATGCGCGTGACGACATCGCGGTCGTTCTGATTGATGATGCGTCAGTCGAGAGCGAGTTTTTCGATTGGCCCCCGTCATTTGACCAATATGACACCTTGTTATCGTCCGTTGGAACTTATGGGCCTAAAGCAATTTTCTTTGATCTTCTTTTTCTTGATCCACGCGGGCAGGAAGAGGACCTAGATTTCTTCGCAGATAGCATCCGCGCGATTCGTGACGTCAATGATACACCCGTCTTTGCCATGGGTGCCGCATCAGTTCATGCTCAAACCGAAAACTGCTTTTCCGACAGCATCAGTGTTCTCCAGAAAATAGACGATGCCGTAACCGATCTGCCATTTTTCAGGTTCTCCGGTTACGGAAACGACTACCCGATGTACACAAAGTGCGACGGGAAAACCTTGCTTTCGCCTGCAGCAGAGCTTCTCAAAGCAGTCTGCAGCACAGGAACGAATGATAACGACGAAGCCGGAGTATGCCCGGACACAAAGCTTGGCGATGAACAGCATCTAACCGAATCAATTCCACAAGCAATCTCTGTCAGATGGGGGGAAGCCACAGCACCGATAAATCAACGGCTTTATCCGGCAAGTTTCGATGGTGAAGGCAATGACTGTGCCAAACCTTCTGATGGATTAATTGAAAAACTGATGCGAAGTGCCAGCTATTTTATTGGCGCGTTCTCGGAGCGACTGCGCCCAGATATCTCAGCGAACTGTATCTACCATCCGCATATATCCGCCTTCGACCTGGTCGTGCGCGCAAAACAGGCAAGTCACTTGGCAACGGTCGACAACGCAAAGCAGGTTCAGGCTTCCCGCGAAATTCTGGAAGACTTCCTAAACAACAAGGTCGTCCTGATTGGTCTGGATGTTGCGGGCGTACGAGACACCGTCATTTCACCCGTTCAAGGAACAGTTCCAGGTGTTATGGCGCATGCTATGGCCCTTGATAATGCACTTGCACTGGGGTCGGATTTGCAACGCGCTGCCCCGGATCTTTTGTGGGAGGCCGACGGGACTGATGCCATTGAAATTGCCGGGCTGCTTGTCCTGACTTTGCTTCGCTGGCGATTGGCCAGCAATGGCCATGCTCACTCGAAACCAGCCCTCCCAAAAGGCTTTATCAGGTTTTCGTTGCTGGCGCTGGCGTGTGTCGTCTTCTTCTTCGCCTTGATCGCCGCGACCTTTTTCATCCTACGATGGTCACCAATCAACTGGATCGGCCTTATAGGGCTCGGCTGGGCATATATTGCGTTTTGCTACAGTACAACTGTGCAGCGCCCCACCGCGAAGGGAAATATTCATGAATAGCAACTTCTTCACACACAGAAACAAGAGCAGTTTGGAGGGCTCCACAATGTCTCGGAAGTTCGTTTGGGCAATGATGTGCATCTTTTGTCTGGCAATCATGATTCCTTCGATTCTGCCCGCCAACGCAGAAGACCAGCCCAGACTGCAGATTATCAACTACATTTCAGCTGATGGAAAGATCACAGTCTATGATGACAAAGCCAAAGCTGTGGGACAAAAAAAGATTGATACACTGCCGCTTCCGGTCAATGTGCTTGGAACAGCAAGGGGTGGAAAACTCTATAAAATAAAGGACAATTTCTGGGTCCGATCCATGTCAGTACAGGTTAATCAACCGGCCGATCTGGCCCCGACCAACATTTCTATTCTCGAAGCGAAAACCGGCAGACCCTCGGATGAGAAAAGCCATTCTGGACGGGGGATTAAATGATGCAATTTCCCGTCAGCCTCAAACGCCTTGTTCCGGGATCAATGGCTTCGAACCGATCTGCGTTCATCGTTGCCGCAATGATTGCGACTACCGTTCTTTCTGGTTGTCAGACGATGAAGACCCTTCAGACACACGTCTCTGGTGGAACCTATAATACATTTGACGGGAAACTTATCGAAAGCGCCGAGGACCGTATCGCTGACCCCGTCGAAGTGACGCCATTTACGACATTGCTCGATCAGTTCAACGTCGAGCAAGATGGTCAGCAAATTGGCTTTAACGTCAGAAACCGTATGGAAACAGAGCGTGCAGAAGCATTGAAAGAGCTGTCTGCGCGTGATCTTGAACTTCGCGAACTCCAGTTTAACAGTATTCAGGAACTAAGCGGCGAAGGCGCCAAGGCACTTACATCCTACGTTTATTCAATCGTTTCCCGACTGATTGAACAGTGGCCCCATGAAAGACCCGAGATTTCCGTCGCAATCATCCGAAGTGACAATTACAGCGCGTCCATGAGCGCAAACGGCATTCTAAGACTGAACACGTCCGTCTTGCTTAATGCCGATGACGAAGATGAAGTGGCTGCCATCATCGCACATGAACTCGCGCATGCTCTGCTTCAGCATCACAATGCTGACGACCAACAGGCAATCGAAGACAAATCGATCATTGTTGCCTCACAATTTGCAGCCGGCTGGCTGGCTGGGAATTCTGACAATGCTGCAACCCAAAATGCAGCCAAAGCCCTGATGATTTCCGGTTTTGGCATGTATCGCATTAACAACAGCATTCTGTACCCTGGGTGGAAACGCCATCAGGAAGACGAAGCAGATCTTCTCGCCGTGGATTTGCTGTTTCGCGCAGGCTATGACTGGGAGAGGATGACAACCGTACTCGAACGCCTCGACAGCGAACAAAAGCGCGTTCAGGCCGAAAAAATTGCCCGCGAACAGGAAATCGAAAATAGTAAGAAACAGCTCGGCGAATACACCAATCTGTCTGACGTTCTGAATGTCGGCTTGACTAATGTCGGTAAAGACCTCTCTGGAATGTTTGACGGACTAAGCGACGATCACGCACCTGCTTCTGAACGTCTTCTCGAAACCAAACTCTATATCCAACGTGAGTATATGGACGGCGACTTCCCGCCCGAGGCAGATACCGCTTCCTTGCAAAAGGTTGTTTGGGAAGGTCCGGGTTTCTCTGCCATCAAGAAGTCGGTCTATGGCGAGCGTGCTCGCATTCTCGCAGAGCGCGGCGACCTTGAAGAAGCGCTAGATCTCGCTCTGAAATCGCTTGATGGTCCGACAGATACTGACCCGGTTGCCCGACGCATCGCCTATCTTGCCCGCAAGGAACAAGGTCAAAAAGCCAAGGCATTGCTTAATCTGGAACTGGCCCACCAAGATCCCCAGGCTGGAATGGAGATCTTTAAACTGTTGCGTGATGAATATGCCGAGCGGGGCCGGTGGGATGATGCCCTTCAAACGTGGCATGATGCTTTGCTCAAATTTCCAGAACAAATCACCGCCGCTATTTACTTTCCTGAACGGATCTCGCTTTTGGCCCGTGCTGGCCGCAAGTCCGGAACCATCGAAAGTTTGAAACAGTGTCAGGACTTGAACATCAGCGCTTATGTTTCCGCCCTGTGCGAGGAAGCAGCAAAGCCGATAACATCCCCTGACACACCATCAGAAACAAACTCAAATTCCGAAACCGCTGAAAAGGTGGGGGCTCCTTCTGTTAACTGGCAAAGCCCGTCCTAATGCAAAACAGGGGAGGTCAAAAACCTCCCCTGTTCCAGTCACTAGATAACATACCGCGTATGTCGTGTTCGGTTATCAGTCCTCGACATCAATATCAATCGGCACGCCCGGCATGTTTTTAGCCGTGCGAATCGAAAGGGCCGATTTGACGTGATTGACGTTCTCGGCAACGGTCAGTTCGGTGGTCAGGAATTTCTGATATTCATCCCAGCTGTGTGAGACAATCTTAAGCAGAAAGTCCATTTCACCAGCCACCATGTGGCATTCGCGGACTTCCGGCCATTCCGCAGCACGGGCCTCGAACGCGCGCAGGTCGTGCTCCGCCTGGCTTGCCAGCCCCACCATCGCGAACACAGTCACATTATAGCCAAGCGCCTGTGCATCCACTTCGGCGTGATAGCCCTGAATGAAGCCGGTTTCTTCAAGAGCACGCACACGACGCAGGCAGGGAGGTGCTGAAATACCTGCACGACGTGCAAGTTCCACATTGGTCATGCGGCCATCTTCCTGCAGATCGCGCAAGATTCTGCGGTCGATCTTGTCGAGTTTGACCCGTTGCATTTATTCCTCGATTCTGTGCGCGAAAGTTACCCCGATTGAAACAATATTACAGCGAGGCAGGTTGCTGGCAATAATATAATCCACGTCATAATGCAATCTTGTGCTTGGATACCGTAGCTGAAAATGCTGCAGAATCCGGTTTCCGGGCACCCTGTTGCCGGGGTAACGCCATTTAAACAACGTCCCCTGTTGCCTTCCGGGTTTTACTGGTTTCAGACGTGAAATTTTATCCCGCATCAGGCGCTCTGCCTCGGTCTGCAAACTTTTCCTCTGGCGGTTGCGTCTTTCGCGGTCTCCTCATATGTTCGACATCAGTTTTTACTCATCTCGGACATATACAGACACCATGGCCCAGGAACATCAGACCAAAGTCCTTATCATTGGCTCCGGCCCTGCCGGTTACACCGCCGCGATCTATGCAGCACGTGCCAACCTCGAACCCATGATGGTTATGGGCCTTCAGCCGGGCGGCCAGTTGACGATCACCACCGATGTCGAAAACTATCCGGGCTTTGCCGATGTCATCCAGGGCCCATGGCTGATGGATCAGATGAAGGCGCAGGCCGAACATGTCGGCACCAAAATGGTGCATGACCTGATCACCGAGGTCGATTTTTCCAAGCGTCCATTCGTCTGCAAGGGCGACTCCGGCGATACTTATATTGCCGAGACCGTCATTATCTCGACCGGTGCACAGGCCCGCTGGCTGGGTCTGCCCGGCGAAGAGAAATTCAATGGCCGCGGCGTTTCAGCCTGCGCGACCTGTGATGGCTTCTTCTATCGCAACAAACCGGTCACGGTTGTTGGTGGCGGCAACACCGCCGTTGAAGAAGCACTTTATCTGGCGGGCATCTGCTCCAAGGTGACCCTGATCCACCGCCGCGACGAGCTTCGGGCAGAGAAGATGCTGCAGGAACGCCTGCTGAAGCACGAAAAGATCGAGGTCGTCTGGGACAGCGTTGTCGACGACATTCTGGGCGGTGACGGCCCGATGGATGGCGTTGAAGCGGTTCGTGTGCGCAATGTCAAAACCGATGCAGTACTTGATATCCCGGCAGACGGTTTCTTTGTTGCCATCGGTCATGACCCGGCAACTGCCGTGTTCAAGGGCCAGGTCCAAATGGATGATGAAAACTATATCCTCGTCAAACCGGGCACCACAGTGACCAACGTCGAAGGCGTTTACGCCGCAGGCGACGTCACCGACAAGGTTTACCGTCAGGCCGTGACAGCAGCGGGCATGGGCTGCATGGCGGCCCTTGAAGCTGAAAAATTCATCGCCGAGCACGAAGCCTGATCTTTTGGCACAAGGTGATGCAAACACCAAAAGGGGACGCTTCTGGCGCCCCCTTTTTTAATGGTTCCAGCCTTCCGCGACCCCGCCGGATCCCTCACATTGCGCCGTAAATCGTGACGCACCGTGATAAGACCATGAAAATGTCTTCTTGCAGAAAATGCTACAGGCCTCATATTGATTGAATAATCATGTACTTGGTCAAAGCCTGTGAGGCACTTAACAGTGTTGAAACCAAATTGACCATAAAAGAAGAGAACCATTATCAGGGGTCTGGCGCATCGACCGTGCGCTGGTGAATCTAGGAGCAGGTCTATGGACTGGGACAAGCTGCGTGTCTTTCACGCTGTTGCCGAAGCCGGGAGCTTCACCCACGCAGGGGAAAACCTTAATCTGAGCCAGTCTGCCGTCAGCCGGCAGATCAGCGCACTCGAAGAAAGCGTGAAGGTCCCGCTTTTCCATCGCCATGCGCGTGGCCTGATCCTGACCGAGCAGGGCGAGCTGCTTTATCGTACCGCCCATGATGTCTTTGCCAAACTATCCATGGCCGAGGCCCGCATTCGCGAATCAAAGGAACGGCCCAGCGGCCCGCTCAAGGTCACGACAACTGTTGCCTTTGGGTCGACCTGGTTAACGCCGCGAATCAACGAATTCCTTGAACGCTATCCGGAAATCGAATTGTCGCTGGTGCTCAATGACGAGGAACTCGACCTTGCCATGCGTGAGGCCGATGTCGCCATCCGCATGCAGCCGCCGCGTCAGGCCGATCTTGTTCAGCGCCAGTTGATGACCCTGCGCTATCATGTGTTTGCATCGCCGGAATATATCAAACAGTACGGCATGCCCAAAACCCCGGAAGAGCTCAAGGATCACCGCCTTATTATTTATGGTGCGGATGCCCGCCCGCCGGTTTCCAACGTCAACTGGATGATGGCGACAGCTCAGCAGTTCAAACCGGACATGCGCCCGATCCTGAAGCTGAACAATATCTATGGCATCTTCCGTGCAACCGAGTCCGGATTGGGGATTTCGGCCCTGCCCGACTATCTGCTGCCATCCAACAGCAATCTGGTGCGTATTCTGCCGGAACTCGAAGGACCAAGCTTCGATGCCTATTTTGTTTACCCCGAAGAACTGCGTCATTCAAAACGCATCGCTGTATTCCGCGACTTCCTGATCGAGGAAATATCAAAGGTCAAGGCAAAGGCCGCCGCTGCTGCAAACGCTGCTGCCGAGAAATAGACAATCAGGACGACATCCATCCTGACGATAAAAACGACAACAGCCCGGCGATGCCGGGCTGTTGTCGTTTATGGCGATCATACATACATCGGCCACCGGCACAGAAAAACATCCAAGATCAGGATCAAATCTTTCACCCACCAGAAGGCGATTTTGGGTGCGCACCATATCCATCACAGCGCATACAAACGCCAATAACGCCATAATGTCTTAAAATTGCTGACATTTTGTTGTCATGCATCAGATGCATGGTTGATTTGTGGTTATTCAATTTTAAATCCATTCAGAGCTCGTCTATATTCTCATCATAAGTTGTGAGCATCCGCAAAAAGCGAGATCGCACCAACTTCCCTGATCTTTGGACGATCCGCCCGCTGGAGCGATATCCGGCACGGGAATCTCCCCCGGATTCCCTACGTCTCCCAGACGTAAGCCTCCCTGTTGATCTCGCCGGTAGCTCCCCCGCTACCGGCTTTTTTTTTGCGCGACCGCACAATGATCCCAGCCCCTGAAAAGTGATCCAGAGGCAAACACGACAATCAATTCCAAATATTATTTTTACAATTCAATAACTTAACCCCGTAATTTGCGCATTCGAACATTTATGCAGAAAATGCATGGCTGAAAAAGCAATTTGGCAGTGGTCATTATCGTCAAAAACGCTATCTTTCCTCTCGAACCGCAGCGGCAAACACCGCACCGCGGTACAGAGTTTTCTCCCTGACCGATTATGTCGGTCTTAGCCGGACGCCCTGTCCGGCTTACCCAGGGCCCTGAGAAGGGTCCTACGTCTCCCAGACGTGAAGCCTCCCTGATAAACTTGCCGGGCACATTTGTTGCCCGGCTTTTTTTTGTTTGTTCGTCTCTCCTTCGACTTTGCCCAAGGCTCGAACACCCATTTCCCCAAAGGAAATCAGGCACAACCATCCGAACGCAAAAAAGTCTCCCGAGCCCCTCCAAACGCATCTTCATGGATCCCAGATTCGACCTAAAGACGATAAACCATTGGAGATAAGTAACCTTATGTTTGCAATTTGTGACTTATACATATGCCTTATATAATCGGCAGTTAATATCTCTGGGGGGGAGAAAATCTGTGTTAATCCAAAAATTGCTGGCACCTGTCCTGGTTGCCATGTTGCTGGGTGCTTGCAGTACTGATGATTTGGTACAGCCGAAAAGATCGACTCACGGCTGGAATGAACTGACGGAACTGATGGAGGAACTCCCATTTGAAAGGATCAATGACCAGTTCGTCCATTCCGGAGTAAAAAACCTTCGTTCAGGAAATTACATCAGCGCAACAAAAGACTTCAACCGCGCGCTAAAATTCGATCCAACGAATGCAAATTTGCACTTCTTGAATGGCCTGACCTATCACCTGCGTGCCGAAACAGGCGACACAAGTCAGTATGACTTTGCCAAAGCAGGTTACGATCTTGCACTTCAGTATGACCCGGGGAACTATTGGGCGGCCTATCTGCAAGGCCATATCATGCTGCGTGAGCAGAAATTCCGACGCAGCCAGGACGCTTTTGCGTACGCGCTTTTGCATGCTCCCGACAATGTTGCTGTCCTGAAAGCACTGGCTACAGCTTCTTACTTTGCGCAGGATTTAGAAGTAGCACTCAGTGCAATAACGCGCGTCGCAGAGTTATCGCCAGATGATCACGACGTCGTCTTCAATCAGGTTATTATTAATGCTGCTTCAGGTCGGTTTTTCGATGCCGAAGAAGCGTTGGCTGCCTACCGAGACGATGATCATAAACGAACCGAATTCAAAGTAGCATTGTTGGATAAGCGCATCGGCGATTGGCAGCGCCTCCACGATCAGCGAGGCTATTTTCTCCAAACACAATTTAGCACGGATTCTTCTGATTCTGATGCAAATGATGGCCTGGATACGCTTGATGACATTACGAACAACTCAGAATCCAATGATGAAATTGGTCCCGTTTCAGATTCGTCCGATGATGTTGCCTCTGCGAAAGCGACTGCGAAAATGGTACTGGTAGATGTTGTCATTGTTCGCTCTGAGGAACGCCATAGCACTGATAAAGGCGTAAACCTGCTTTCCGGGCTTACTGCCACGTTGGGCGGCACCACATTAGCCTATAACCAGACCAACTATCTTCGTGGTGCAGGTCCATCAACCTCCAGCCTCGTATGGGCACCAACATTATCAATCGCTTCATCTGCATATGCACTGAACATTTTCAACGACAATTATGACCGAAACGAAGTCCTTGCCCGACCAACTCTGGTCGCTGAAGACGGAAAGCGATCCGGCTTCTTCTCCGGTGCTGTTTGGCATGTGGAACTTGATGGTACATCAGGCAGCGAAGGGACCGTAACCGACGTCCCTGTCGGCATTAAGCTCGAAGTTACGCCAACTTTTCGGACCGATGATCGGGTTGGACTCAATATCTCGGCGTCACGCGAATTTATCGAGGGCCGTTCCGCAAACGCCAATTTCACCAATTTCGCGCAGACCTCAAGAACCGAAATCGTCGCAAATGTTACTTTGAAATTCAACGATACGCTCGTTTTGTCCGGGCTATCCGAGAAAGAAACTGAACGCTTGAACGACGGCGTCCCATTTCTTCAGGACCTACCCGTTATTCAGTATCTGTTTTCGCATGAAGACACCCTCGACTACACGAAGTCGATCATCATTCTTTTGACCCCGCGAGAGCCAAGGTTCACATATGCTGATGGTACAGAAAAAATCGAACCCGGTTTAGATCAAAAGGTCGCTCAGCCCAATTTAAAAGAATTGGAAGCGCGCAACGGGCTGTTTCGCCCAGAACCCAACATCGATGCCGTCTTCCAACACCTGCAAAATGGGGCTTTCTTCAAGGAATTCCGTCAGGGTGACGTCACCGTAGAATCTTGGTCCGATCCTGATAGGCTAGAACGTATTCTTATGAGTACCCTGCAATTCTTGTACTACTAAAGCGTTTTGCTCTTAGTCTGAGCCATTTTCGCCTAATCATTGGTTGATGAACAAAGCCCGCTGGGAGAGATAAATCTCAGCGGGCTTTGTTTCCAAGTGCGTCAAATTATTCCACGATACAGCGTTTTTTCAGCTCATCGACTGTTTTTGCAAAACCTTCGATTTCTTTTTCAGCTGAATCAAAAGTTGGAATTTTGTCCAGTTCGCCAATTACTGAAGCATAAACCTTCTTGGCATCATCAATACTGAAGCCATCGACCCTCACACTTTTTTCCAAGTGGTGGATTTCGTGGGAAATCCCATGAATGACGGGTCGCATAGTCTTGTCCATCTCTTCGTCCATCAAATGCTTGATGTAATTGATGTGCAGCTCTTTCTCAATCTTCTTTACAGTTTTGTTCCATTCTTTCAGCGCATGGTCTACTGAGGTATTGATAACAACCAACCCATGAATCTTGATCTTGAAACGATGTTTCAAAATTCGTTTGAACTTGCCGAGTTCATGATGAATTCTCTCAGCTGCCGTATGAATAGATTTGACCGGCTTTTCGATAGCTTCGATTGGTTTAAACATCGGAAGAAGGTCATGTTCGAGGGCGTTGTTGATATCCGTCAACACGAGTGACAGTTCTTTCAGTTCTTTATCAAACGGCAACATCGTTTTCCCAACATCGCCGAGCAAAACTTCAATATCCTTTTCACACTGTGGTTCTACTCCCTGCTTCAAGGTTGGCTGAGTAGCAACCGGAACAAGCAGATTACTGCTGTTAAAGCCCAAGTCGACGCGCACGGCTCCACCCTTTAGCCCGGCCGGTATTCTTAAGTATCCGGCATCAAACGGAAAAACATCATTTGACGCTTTTTTCAACGCCAGTTCGGTCGCGTCACAAAGCACCTGTACACCTGAGGTTACATATCCCCAAGGCTTGGCAATACGGCCTATTTTCCTCTTAAGCCGATCCACTTTCTTTTGGATGGGACGCAATCTCTTTTCCTGCTCAACGGCCTCGATATCCTCCATAATCTTGCTCAGCGTTATATGGAGAGGTTTGAACATTGCTTCCCTTGCTGCATGCGCGGCCTTCTTCGTCGCCTTGAATACACTGGAAATATTCTTAACCGGTTCCGTAACCTCGCTGGCTTCACCGGAGTATTTATCAATGTCCTGTGCTGTTTCGTCGACGCGCGCAGCAATGTCTTGCATCTCTGTCCCCAGATCCAATGCGTTGATGTAACTTTTCAAAAATTCATCAAGGTTACCGAGGAATGAATACACATCCGTTATTGGACTACCGTCATCGAGTATTTTCAATCCCGGCCCGCAAACTTCCGCCACAACATCGGCATGAGCCGTTTGCGTGACTGAGACACAACTCATAAATAATGCCGCAACCGCGGATCTACGTAAAAATCTCATTATAAGGTTTCCTTCCCCCCCTTTGAAACTGGCACTCAGCGTAGTAGACCGCAGAACGCGAAAAATTCTCATTTTAAATTAGAACACAAATTTGTAATTAAACCACTGGTTAAAAAAATAATCTAAAATGATCACCTTTTTGGATCTTTGGCTTTCAACAACTCGAGAGGGTTAGTTTCCACAGAACGAGACATCAAGCCGCTCTATGCTGCGTCATCTTAAGGTCCACGCAAATTCGGTTAACTCCTATGCGAAAACCATGTATTCCCGGACCAAAACTTGATTACACGCGTTGGCGTCAAAGAGGGAGAATCAGCGCAAACAAAACTGAAGACAAGATTGTGCTACTGTTTAATCACGCTCCAGCCACTGCAACAGGAACCATATATTTCATGAGAAGCACACTTGGTGCATTTCTGTTTGGCAAACAGGCAGACAATCGTCTTCCTGAACGCGTACAGACAGCTATCGACAAGCAGCAACAACAAAGCGAAAAGCTTATCGGCTGGATTCAGCTGTTGTTGGTCACGATCTTCGCAAGCCTCTATGCTATCTCCCCCAAAACCGTGATGTCCGATGGCATCCATCCGGTGCCATGGGCATTGGGGTTGTATTACCTGTTTACCCTCAAACGCCTTGCCCTGACCTATCGCAACAAGCTCTCGACCTGGTTCCTGACTACTTCGGTGATCGCCGATATCGGGCTCCTGATGGTCCTGATCTGGAGCTTCCATATCCAGTACATGCAACCCGCCAGCTTCTATCTCAAGGCGCCGACCGTTCTGTATGTCTTCATATTCATTGCCCTGCGCAGCCTGCGCTTTGATCCGCGCTATATCCTGATTGCCGGAGGCACAGCGGCGGCTGGCTGGGTTATTCTGACCGGCTATGTCATCTGGTCGGAGGGTGGCAAAAGCATGATCACACGTGATTATGTGACCTATCTGACCTCAAACTCGATTCTGATCGGGGCCGAAGTCGACAAGATCATTGCCATTGTCCTGGTTACGGCCGTTCTGGCGATTGCCGTGATGCGCGCCAAAAGATCGTTTATCCGGGCTGTTACTGATGAAATCGCCGCCCGTGACCTGTCGCGGTTTGTCTCGCCCGAAATTGCCAATCGAATTACCCATGCCGAACAACAGATCCGGCCGGGCGACGGTGATGCGGTCAACGCGACAGTGATGTTTACCGACATCGAAGGCTTTTCATCGATTTCCGAGAAACTTTCGCCAAAAGAACTGGCGACAATGCTCAACGAGTATTTCACCGAAACCAGCGCATTGATTTCGCGTTTTGGCGGTGTCATCACGCAGTTCGAAGGCGACGCCATGCTGATCACCTTCAACGCCGTCACGCCAGACACCGATCACGCGCTCAACGCCGTGCGCACCGCCCTTGCCATTCAGGACCTCTCGGAACGCCGCATTTACAGCCATGGCAGTCCGCTCAAGACTCGCTGCGGGATTAATTCCGGTGAAATCGTCATTGGCGCCATCGGGTCGGAAAGTCGCTTGACATTCACGGTCCATGGCGACAACGTCAATATTGCCTCCCGGCTCGAATCGCTCAACAAGGAGTTTGGCACCTATATCCTTGCAACCGAGGACACCATGCGTGCCTGCGGCAATCACGACGACATCCCGAAATGGGAAGAACGCGGCGACGTCACCGTGCGCGGCCGTGAGAAATCGACAAAAATCTTTTCCCTTCCACCTCTGAAATCTGCGCCAAGAGTACTTCAACAAAAATCCGACAGCCCGATCACGTCACGCGATTGATCAAACCCAATTCTTCCCGGCTTGCGGACAAATTAAAAGCCCGGGGAGCTGGATGCTCGCCCGGGCTTTGGGGACAGATGGTCTTGGGGAGACCGGTCGGATACGCTGCCTTGCCCGCGGGGTGCACGACGCCTTGGGGGAGGACAGGCGCCGATCCGGGCCTCGATGCACGTGAGGGAGTGCACGGCATCGATGTTTTCGTATCCGACAGTTGGGAATATGCCTTTGAAATGCGGCTCAAAAATCGGTGTTTGGTGACCTTTTGGGGGCAAATTGGGGCAATTGGGGCAAGGTTTCTGTTCAATGCATCAAACGCCCCGGACCTGGACAAAAAAGTGGGGCGGGATAAAACCCGCCCCAATCTATTCGGGGTCATTATGGTCTTGGGGAGACCAGGTCAGCCGGGGTATTTCAGGTGGGGGAACAACCTGAAATCAATCTGGCCAGCAACGTGAGGGGGGACAGAGACTGCTGACCGCGTCCTCGACTGACAGTTGTGAATATGCCCTGAAATCAAGGCGGGAAAACAGGTCACATTGGGCCATTTCGGGGCGAATTGTGTTCCAATAAAGGCAAGCCGGAACCAACCCCTTGATTTCATTGGCATGGATCATGATCTAATCAGGGGTGTCTCGGCCAGGAAGACATTTTTTTCTTTGTCGCGGTCGCGCGAACGCATCAAACATGACAGGCTGAAGCACACCATAGGATGCTGGCCCCGATAATGCTGCCAGAACAGGTCATGGTTGCGGATCATGATGGTTGGGGCCTTTTTGTGCTGACCGATGGCTGGGGGATCGGTCTTCCTCGTCAAGGAGATGCCAATGCCTGCAAGCACACCTGAAAGCGCTTCATCGACCAAGCCGCATGCCCCGCGGGTTGCCGCCCTGATCGGCCCCAATTCCAGCGGCAAGACATCCCTGCTTGAAAGCCTGCTTCTTGCGACCGGCACCCTGCATCGCAAGGGGTCTGTGCGCGATCACAACACCGTTGGTGACGCCGGACGCGAAGCCCGCGCCCGCGGCATGAGCACCGAACTTACCTCCGCACACGCCACCTACCTTGGCGAAGAATGGCACTTCATTGATTGTCCGGGTTCTGTCGATTTCGCCCAGGATGCCCGTGAAGCCGCAATGATCTGTGATGTCGCCATCGTGGTCGTCGACCCGGATCCTGCCCGGGTGATGACAGTGGCCCCGATCCTTAAGTTTCTGGACCGAAACCGTATTCCGCACCTGATTTTCATCAACAAGACCGACCATGCCGGTGTGCGCCTGCGCAGTTGTCTTGATGCGCTACAGGCCATTTCAGAGCGGCCGCTTGTCATGCGCGAAATCCCCATTCGTGATGCTGATGCCAGTGACGAACACATTACCGGCTTTGTCGATATCGTATCGGAACGCGCCTATGCCTATCTCGAAGGACAGCCATCACAACTCACCGCGCTTCCATCAGACATCAAGGATCGCGAACACGAGGCCCGCGAAGGATTGCTCGAAGCATTGGCGGACTTTGATGACGCATTGCTTGAACAGGTTCTTGAAGACCAGACACCCGTCACGGCCACCATCTATGACAATCTTGAACGCGATTTGGCACAGGACCTGATCGTACCGGTGTTTTTCGGGTCTGCCGAACATGACCGCGGGATCATCCGACTGCTAAAAGCACTGCGTCATGAAGCGCCTTGCTCAGATGTCTGCGCCCACCGTCTTGGCGTCGAACCCGACCAAAACCAGACGATCCTGCAAGTTTTCAAAACCGTTCACCTTTCCCATGCCGGACGGTTTTGTTTTGCCCGCATTCTGTCGGGCAGCTTGTCAAACGGTGATACTTTGGGTGGCCACAAGCTGTCTGGAATCTGCACCGTCTTGGGCGACAAACATGAAAAGATTGATCAGGCTTTGACTGGCGCGATTGTCGGTCTGCCAAGGGTGGAACGCTTGCGCACCGGCATGCTGATCGGCCCGGATGGTGAAATGGAAAATCTCTGGCCCGATCCCCTGCCCCCGCTTTATGAAACAGGGCTTAAGGTTGCAAACCCCGGCGACGATGTGAAACTGAACGAAGCCCTGCGTCATCTTTGCGAACAGGATCGCGCGCTTGGTTTTGGCCATCATCAGGCAACCGGACAACTTCTGTTATCGGGTCAGGGCGACATTCATTTGCAATGCGCGCTGGCACACCTTGCCGAGACCTACCATCTGGATATCTCAACAGCACCCGTCCAGACAGGCTATCAGGAAACCATACGCAAACCGGCCAGCGCACGTGGACGCTATAAAAAGCAGACCGGCGGTCACGGCCAGTTTGGAGATGTAGCAATCGACATTCGCCCGCTTGGCCGTGGCGAAGGTTTCGAATTCAGCGAACAAATCGTCGGCGGTGCCATTCCCCGCCAATATATCCCGGCCGTTGAAAAGGGCGTTCGTGATGGTTTGCGCTCGGGTCCGTTCGGCTTTCCTGTGGTGGATATCGCTGTTACGCTCACCGACGGCTCTTTTCATGCTGTGGACAGCTCCGATCAAGCCTTCCAGATGGCTGGACGGATCGCGATCAGCGAGGCGCTTAAATCTGCCGGCCCGACATTGCTGGAACCGATTGATACCTGCACGGTGTCGATCCCATCTGATTTCACTTCAAAAGCACAGCGGCTGGTCAGTTCCAGACGCGGGCAGATCTTGGGCTTTATCGCCAAGGAAGGCTGGCAGGGCTGGGATGAGATCGAGGTGCGCATACCCACCTCTGAAACCATCGATATGGTGACAGAACTGCGATCCCTGTCACAAGGAACCGGCTTCTTCACCCGACAGTATTCCCACATGCAAGAACTTGGTGGCAAACAGGCCGACGCAGTTATCGCCCGGTCTCGGAAAACCGCAAAATAGACGTGCGTGCCGGTTAGCCAAATAACCACATTTTTGGTAATAGAATTGTCCTATCACAAAGAATTAAACGATTGATTGGCATAAATTTTTCCTGTGTTCGATACTGTTTTCAGAACCAAGGAGCAAGAGGGGCTCCCCACCCCGGAAAGGAGATAACCATGCAGATTGATATTGGCATCAACGAGTCAAACCGCACTGCAATCGCCGACGGCCTTGGCCGTGTTCTGGCAGACAGCTATGCGCTTTATCTGAAAACCCATAACTTCCACTGGAACGTGACGGGTCCGATGTTCCAGACCCTGCACACCATGTTCGAGGAACAATATACCGAACTGGCCACCGCGATTGATGAAATCGCCGAACGTATCCGTTCGCTGGGTGCCTATGCCCCGGCCAGCTTCTCGGCCTATGGTGAACTCACCGCGATCAAGGAAGAAAAAGGTGTTCCCGCCGCCAAGGACATGATTGCGCAACTGGTCGAAGGCCATGAAACCGTGATCAAGACCGCGCGTTCGCTCTATCCGATTTGCGATAGCTCGGACGATGACGCCACCGCAGACCTTCTGACGGCCCGTATTCAGGTCCATGAAAAAACCGCCTGGATGCTGCGCTCCCTGCTTGAAGGCTAAACACCGACTTTTCGCGTCCCAACGCAAAACGGCCCGGAACATTCCGGGCCGTTTTTATATATGTGCGTCACAAGAACACCACACCCTTGCGACGCACGATGCCTGCGACCGGGAAAGGAGCAACCCGGTCACCGGGCTGAAACATCTCACTGGCTGTGTTTGGCAATCGCTGCACGTGCGGCGGCCACGATGGCGGCACCATCAACACCCTTGTCGTTCATTTCCGCGATCCAGCGATCAATCACTTCGTCGGCTTTTGCGGCAAACTTTGCGGTTTCATCGGCTGAAAGCGTGACCAACTCACCGGATTTGGCAAAGATCTCCTCACCGCGCGGTTCAATCGCATCCCATTCCTCGCCGATTTCGCGCGCGATACTCTGACCGGAATTATCATCGATGACCTTTTTCAGATCATCCGGCAGGGCATCGTAACGATCCTTGTTCATGGCGAACATAAAGACCAGCGTTCCGAACCGAACACCCTGATCACCTTCGATGGCATACTGGGTCATATCCGGGATCTTGAACGGAATGGCGACCTCGTGCGGGATCAGCGCACCGTCAACAACACCAAGCGACAAGGCCTGCGGCAAATCGGGAACCGGCATGCTGACCGGCTGTGCACCCCAGCTTTCGAGCATCCATGCCCCGGTACGAGACGGTGCACGCAGCTTCATGCCTTCGACATCAGCAAGGCTTTCGATCTTTTTCTCGGTGGTGAAAATTGCCTGTCCCGTATGGACATGGATCAGCAACGGCTTGATATCGTCAAAGTCCTGCGACAGGTGCTCTTCATAGATATCCTGAATGGCCATGTTGGTGATGGCCGCACTGCCGGTATGAACGAACGGCAGTTCAAATACTTCGCTGCGCGGATAGACACCGGGCGTATAGCCAAGTGCGCTCCACCCCAGATCCACCGCGCCATCACGGATATGGCTGTAAAGTTCGGTCGGCTTGCCGCCCAGCGCCATCGCCGGATAAATCTCGATCTTGATGCGACCGTCAGATTGTTCCTCGATCCGCTTGGCCCAGGGCTCAAGGAACTTGGCTTGTGCTGTTGCCTTAGGCCCCAGAACATGTTCAAGCACAAAAGTGAATTCCGGTTCGGCCTGCGCGGAAAGCGCACTTGCCAAACAGCCAGCAGCAACTGCTGCCGATACAAACAGGCGTTTTAACATTTTCAACCTCAGACGTTTTCCCTGAAAATGCGCTCAGCACCCCCGCCCGCTTGGCACGGTTTTGGTGCGGTATTTCACAGCGCTGAGCGTCTCTCTCATTTAGTAGCGTTCTTCAACCGGTTCGGATCCGGCTTTGGTTTGCGTTGATTATTCCGCAGCAGAAGCAAGTGCCCGATCAATCAGACGCCGTGCACGCACACCGCCCGCATCAATATTGAAGTTCAAAAGCTTGCGTTCCGGATGGCGCAGCATGTTGGCCTGCTGACCTTCGACAACTTCAAGATCCTCATAGAACACCTTGGCCTGCGCATCTTTGATATTCTGGGTCAGCCCGTTATCATCGATGTCAAAGTTGCGCACCATGCCCCAGTAATAGCGACACGTGGTTTCTGTTTCCGGGGTCATGCAGTTCACGACAATGCCGGTCACACCTTTCGACCGGTCCCCCTGCTGCGCACCGGTCCCGGCCAGTGCAACACCAACATCAATCATCACGTTGGATGGCAGGGTAAAGGTACAGATCTGCCAGCGGTCGCAGACTTCCTTGGATTTCAGGTTATTGGCCCAGAACGGCGGCGGCACGATGTTTTCCATCCACCGTTCGACCGTGACGCTTTCGTCATCGGATCGCGTCTGGGGCAGACTTTCGGTGATCTCAAGCTGACCGATGCTGGATGGATGCACATAAGTCTCGTGGCTCAGATCCATCAGGTTATCGACCAGAAGCTCGTACCCGCACTTCACATCATAGGTACCGCCATCAAAGACCCAGCCTTCTTCGGACGCATGCGGAATTTCCGGCACAAGCGCCTCGTCAGCCTTTTCCTTGTCGCCGATCCAGACCCAGACAAACCGGTCTTTCTCGACCACCGGATAGGCCTGGACACAGGCCTCGGGATGGATGCTTTGCTGGTTGGGCATGTGAACACAGGCACCATCACCATCAAATTCCAGTCCGTGATAGCCACACACAAGACGGTCGCCTTCGACATAGCCCTGACTTAGCGGCAACAGACGATGCGGGCAGCTGTCTTCAAGCGCGACCAATGACCGGTCGGCACGGCGATACAAAACAATATTTTCATTACAGATCGTACGCGCGACGGGGGTGCGGCCAATTTCGCCGTCCCAGCCTGCGACGTACCAGAAGTTACGCAGGAACATCGTTCTCTCCCTTGGCGTCATTTAAAACGCTTACGTTCAAGTGGAATTCAATCCACCCAAGTTTTTGTTATGGTTCTAACCGTAATCAAATTGGATCCAATTTGGCAAGATGCTTTTTTCATAATCCGAACTAAACTATGATCCCCCGACAGTCACAAGAACGGAAACCGGCATGAGCAAACACGGCCAGCGCGTCCTGATTACGTTGCGAAAAATGATCGCCAACGGGGAACTTCCACCCGGCGAGCGGGTGGCAGAAATCCCGATTGCTGAACGACTTGGCGTATCACGCACACCGGTCCGGATTGCCTTTCGCACACTTGAACAAGAAGGTCTGCTGCGCAAAGGGGATCGTCGCGGATATACCGTGCGCGCCATCACCCCGACCGAAATTGCCGATGCCATCGAAGTGCGTGGCGTCCTCGAAGGACTTGCCGCCCGCCTTGCCAGTGAACGCGGCATTTCCCTTCCGGCCCGCAGCCACCTGATCGAATGCCTGGCCACGGGTGATGCCCTGTTTTCCAAGGGATTCCTCACCGACGAGGACATGGAAACCTATCACGATTTCAACATGCGCTTTCATAACACCATCATCGAGTCGAGCCGCAATGTCGCCATCGAAGATGCCCTGTCGCGCAACGACCACCTGCCATTTGCGTCTGTATCATCCATCGCCTTTAACCGCGACGACATGACCGGCGAATTCCGCCGATTCAATTTCAGCCACATGCAGCATCACATCATTTTCGATGCCATCGACAATGGCCAGGGCGCGCGCGCCGAAGCCCTGATGCGCGAACATGCAAATGCGGCACTGCGCTATACGCAAATCCTTGGCCCGACACAGGATATGCCTGACAACTTCACCGTCATCGAACGCGAAGATACCGCATAATCCACACCGACCCGCATTTTCCAATCCCATCGGGTTTGACAAAATTGGATCCAATTGGTCTAATCTGGATCCAGTCAAACCCACAGACAAACACACTCAGAGCGAATCTGAGGACCCGGGAAGGAAAATCGCCATGCCTGAAGTTACCGTTCAACAGGTCCACGACCTGACCGACCGCATACGCGGTTTTGATCTTGTTGCCACCGACGGCACAAGCCTGCCGCCCGCCGAACCGGGTGCGCATATCAAACTCACCGTCACCGATAAATCCGGCCAGCCAGTCAAACGGTCCTACTCCATCATCAACCCGGGGCAGGCCAACCTTTACCGGATTGCCGTGCTACGTGAGGAAGGCGGCGAAGGCGGGTCCATGTATATGCATCAAAAGGTCAAAACCGGCGATGTCATCGAAATCGATCTGCCGCAAAATGACTTCCCGCTTGTTGAAAGTGCGGCCAAAACCATCCTGATTGCCGGCGGCATTGGCATCACGCCAATCCTTGCCATGGCAACCGCATTACAACAGGCAGGCAAGGATTTTGTCCTGCATTATGCCAGCCGCAACCACACAGACATGGCCCTGATGACAGAGGCGCTTGATGCCGCCAACGGGCGTTGCGCGCTTTACTTTGATGGCGGCGATGCAAAACGCAGCATGCCGCTTGCCACCATCCTTGGCACGGCTGAGGCCGGCAAGCACGTCTATGTCTGCGGTCCGGGCGGTCTGATTGATGCTGTACTTGATACCGTACGTCGCAATCGCTGGGCGTCGGAAAATGTTCATTATGAACGCTTTACCACCCCTGCCGCCCAGCTTGACGACACCAGTTTCGAGGTTCACCTGGCGCAAAGCGGCCAGACCTTCGAAGTCCCGGTTGGCAAATCGGTGCTGGATGTCCTGATCGATGAAGGCATTGACCCGCTTTACGACTGCAAAAAGGGCAATTGCGGAATTTGCACATCGGTCGTCCTTGAACATGATGGCGATCTGTCGCATCGCGACGCCTATCTCAGCGACAGCCAGAAAGCCCAGAATGATCAGATGTGTATTTGCGTCTCCCGCATGCAAAGCAACGGTCGCCTAACGCTGGATCTCTAAACAAAAATGGCCCGGATCGTGTCCGGGCCGTTTTCCCGTCCGATTGGGACGATCAGTCAAATAGCGGATCAATCAGGCGTGCAGCGTTCAAAACGGCTTTGTCGCGTCCGTGCGTGGCAGCAATCATAAGTGCCGCGGGTGCCGTTTCACCGGCAACACCAACCGGGATCGAAATCGCACAGGCATCAAGCAGATTAAGCATGCCCGTATTACGCAGCATGAGCGGGTTCAGCGTTTCGATATCCGCCTCGACCTCGGCAATCTTGGGGGCCATTCTTGCCAGGGTCGGCGCAATCATGACATCCACCTCCGCAACCGCAGCCCCGAAACGGGAAATCACATCTGTGCGTTTGGCATAGGCTGCGATGACGTCGTCCTTTGTCAGGCTATCGGCAAATTTCAGTCTTGAAAGGACATAGGGGTCTCCGCAGGTCTCAAGGGCTGCAAAGTCCTTTGCATAGATGGCGTTTGCTTCGCTCGACACCAGATCACGGGTGACCAGCGCATTTTCGGCAACAAAGCCCATGTCAATCTCGACCAGCTCATGGCCTGCATTGCGAAGTGTATCGCAAATCATCTCAAAGTCGGCCTTCACACGTTCAGAAATGTCATTGGTAAAGGCGTTGACCGGAACTCCGATCCGAAGTTTTTTATCCTCGGCCTGGGGAACGCTTTGGCCACTCATGACCTCAAACACCGAAATTGCGGTTTCAAGATCGCGCGCCAAAGGCCCGGGAGTATCAAAGCCATCGGCCAGCGGCAAAACACCTGCTCTGGGCACAGAAAGGCGACTTGGCTTATAACCGTAAAGGCCATTGATCGCGGATGGAATTCGGATCGAGCCCCCCGTATCCGTCCCCATCGCAATATCCACCAGACCAAGGCCTGCACTTACCCCGGCACCGGATGACGATCCACCGGGAATACCTTCCGGATCAAAGACATTGCCGGGCGTGCCGTAATGCGGGTTCAACCCGACGCCGGAATAGGCAAATTCGCTCATGCTGGTGCGGCCAAATGGCACAGCCCCGGCTTCTTTGATCAGGCGCACAACCTCGCTGTCCTCTCGTGCGGGGGCTGCGGTCTTAAGAAGTTCTGATGCGGCCGTCGTCCGGATGCCAGCCTCATCGTAAAGATCCTTAATCGACACCAGCTTCCCGGCAAGCGGCAAATCTGGGTTGGCAGCAACAAGGTCTTCTGCCGTCTTGGCAGCGCGCAAAATACGATCTTCGTCAAACTCGGTGAATATTTTGCCCTTCAGATCACCAAGCGCGTTGACCCGATCAATTGCGGCCTTGGCCCTGTCGATTATTGCACCCATTTTTGCACCCTAATTACATTGTCCTGATATCTTGAGGCGGAATATCGCGTTGATTCCGCTCAAAAGCTTTCCACTGTCATAGGCTTACCCATCACTGCGATCAAGGATCGGATCGCCGTTTTATCCCGTATAGACAAATGAACATACGTGATTCCAAGTCCTTTCACCGCCCGCTCACCGAGGCGTGACTTGCCCGAAGCAGGTTTTCCAAGGACAGTATGCTAAGGATCAACGGAGGACACCATGCTGATACGCCGCAAAAAGGGGTGGGAAATCCCCGAGAAAGACGCCACGCCAGAGTCGATATACAAAAACCGCCGCCAATTCCTTAAGGGAATCGCCGCTGGATCGATCGGCGCAACAGCATCAAGCTTCCCGCTGGGCTCTGCAATGGCACAGGGATCGGGTTCGACCGCGGATCTGTATCCGGTGGATCGCAACCCGGCCTATACGGTCGAACGCGAAATGACCGAGAAGTCCAAGGCGCTGACCTATAACAACTTCTATGAATTCGGATCGCACAAATCGATCTCGCAGGCAGCCCAGGCCATGCGCATCCGCCCATGGACCGTGGTGATCGACGGGCTGGTTGAAAAGCCGATTGAAATCGACTTCGAAGACCTTGTGCGCAAGATGCCGCTTGAAGAGCGCGTCTATCGCTTCCGCTGTGTCGAAGCCTGGGCGATGACCGTGCCCTGGTCCGGTTTCCCGATGAAGGCACTGGTTGATTTCGCCAAGCCGCTGTCAGGCGCGAAATATGTCGAAATGGAAACCGCCAGCCAAAAGGACACCATGCCGGGCCTGCGTCAGTTCTGGTATCCGTGGCCCTATATCGAAGGCCTTACCATGGCCGAGGCCACCAATGAACTGACCATGATTGCTACGGGCATTTATGGCGAAGAAATACCCAAGCAGAACGGTGCACCGCTGCGTCTGGTGACGCCTTGGAAATACGGTTTTAAAAACATCAAATCTATCGTCCGCTTTACCTTTACCGACAAGCGCCCGAAAAGCTTTTGGGAAGAAATCAACAGCGACGAATATGGTTTCTGGGCCAATGTTAACCCGGAAGTTCCCCACCCGCGCTGGTCGCAGGCGCATGAGAGGCTGCTCAATAACGGCGAAAGCGTGCCGACCCGGATCTATAACGGTTACGGCGAATATGTTGCCGACATCTACAAGGGCATGGAAAACGAACGGCTGTTTATGTAACCCTTACTCCATCGTCAAAAAACAAAAGCCGGTGTCATCAAACACCGGCTTTTCGTTTGGCTAGCTGTCTTATGGCCCCTTGCGACGCCGACCTTTGTATTTCGGTTTGTTGGCCGATTTTGATCCCGGCCCGGCGGTTCCAATCGTCCGCGCCATTGGCCCGGCTTCTGCCAGACCAAGTTCCTGATCCTCAAGACGCTTGATCTCGTCACGCAGCCTTGCGGCTTCCTCGAACTCAAGGTTCCCGGCCGCGTCACGCATGCGTTTTTCAAGATCCTCGATATGGGCGCGCAGGTTGTGACCAACCATCATGTCACCAGATACCCCGGTATCAACGGTGACGTAATCCTGTTCGGCGACACTTTCGAGAACATCATTGATCCGCGAGCGCACGGTTTCCGGCGTGATGCCATGTTCCTCGTTATAGGCCATCTGCTTTTCACGCCGGCGATTGGTTTCGCCAATCGCATATTCGAGGCTGTCGGTCATCTTGTCGGCATAAAGCAACACGCGCCCGTCAACGTTGCGCGCCGCGCGGCCAATCGTCTGAACCAGTGACGTCTTGGAACGCAGGAAGCCTTCCTTATCGGCATCAAGGATCGCAACCAGCGCACATTCCGGGATATCAAGGCCTTCTCGCAGAAGGTTAATCCCGACCAAAACGTCAAACACACCAAGCCGCAGATCACGGATGATCTCGATGCGTTCCAGCGTATCAATATCGGAATGCAGATAGCGTACCCGAATACCGTGCTCATGCAGGTATTCGGTCAAATCTTCTGCCATGCGCTTGGTCAGGGTCGTGACCAGAACACGCTGGCCTTTGGCGGCACATTCCTTGGCCTCGCCCAGCAAGTCATCGACCTGGGTTTCGACCGGACGCACGATACAGACCGGGTCAATCAGGCCCGTGGGGCGAATAACCTGTTCGGTAAACACACCGCCCGTGCGCTCCATCTCCCAATTCCCGGGGGTCGCGGAAACAAACACGCTTTGCGGGCGCATTGCTTCCCATTCCTCGAACTTCAGCGGTCGGTTATCAACGCAACTTGGCAGGCGGAAGCCGTGCTCGGCGAGCGTAAATTTGCGATTATAGTCCCCGCGATACATGCCGCCGATCTGCGGCACGGCAACGTGGCTTTCATCGACAAACAGCAATGCGTTTTCGGGCAAATATTCAAACAGGGTCGGCGGCGGCTCCCCCGGATTACGGCCCGAAAGCCAGCGGGAATAGTTTTCAATCCCCTTGCAGTGCCCGACGGTTTCCATCATTTCCAGATCAAAGGTCGTGCGCTGCTCGATCCGCTCGGCCGCCAGCAACTTGCCCTCGGCCTGGAACTGCGCCAGACGGTCTTTAAGCTCCTGCTTGATGCCGGACATCGCCTGTACCAGTGTCGGGCGCGGGGTGACATGGTGGGAATTTGCATAGACCGTGACCGAGTCCATGCTGGCAAACTTGTGCCCGGTCAGCGGGTCAAATTCTGCCAGTTCCTCGACCTCGTCACCAAACATCGACACGCGCCATGCCCGGTCTTCGGCGTGGGCCGGGAAGATTTCCAGAACGTCGCCACGCACCCGGAAAGTGCCGCGCGAAAAGGCCGCGTCATTACGGGTATACTGCAACTCCACCAGACGCTTCATGATGTCGTTACGATCAACCTCGTCGCCGACCGAAATGCGCTGGGTCATCTCAAGATAGGTTTCCACCGCCCCGATACCGTAAATGCACGATACCGATGCCACGATGATGCAGTCGTTGCGCTCAAGGATCGCACGCGTGGCAGCATGGCGCATCCGGTCGATCTGCTCATTGATCGAGCTGTCTTTTTCGATATAGGTGTCGGACCGCGGGATATAGGCTTCCGGCTGGTAATAGTCGTAATAGGAAACGAAATACTCGACCGCATTATCCGGAAAGAAATGCTTCATCTCGGCATAAAGCTGGGCGGCCAGCGTCTTGTTCGGCGCCAGAACCAATGCCGGGCGCTGCGTTTTGGCAATGATGTTTGCCATGGTGAACGTCTTGCCCGACCCGGTCACGCCCAGCAGAACCTGATCGCGCTCATCATCATTGATGCCCGCCATAAGTTCGGCAATCGCCTGCGGCTGGTCGCCGGCAGGCTCATATTCCGTCACCAGTTTGAATTCCCGTGATCCTTCAACAGGCGGGCGACGTTTGGTCAAAAATTCCGGTAGCGCATTCATCGGGCAAATCCTGTTTTCATCTTGCCTCTAGTTATAGGCCACATAAACCCAACCGCAAGCCCTGCCCCTGACAGTTCCTGTCAGGGAATGTCAGGAGACGTCAGGAAGAAACACCGGGAACATCGGGTGACTTGATACGTTTGCTCATCAGTTCTTTCCGCTCGGACTTCGAACCGCACTTCTTAAAGGCGACAAAATTGGATAAAATCATCCCAAAGAACCCGCAAAAGGCCCTAAACAGCCTTGAATTGGAACAAGCGCAGGCGTAGGGTCCGAACCGAAAGAACACGATTCTTTTCAATTCTCATAAATTCCAGGGAAACAGACCAATGGCGTTCATTGCCGACCGTTTGAGCCGTATCAAACCCTCCCCCACCATTGCTGTCACCACCAAGGCTGCCGAGCTTAAGGCTGCTGGCGTTGATGTGATCGGGCTTGGCGCAGGTGAGCCGGATTTCGATACCCCCGACAACATCAAAGAAGCCGCAAAAGCTGCGCTCGATGCTGGCAAGACCAAATACACTCCGGTCGCTGGCACGCCCGAGCTGCGCAAGGCGATTGTCGAAAAGTTCAAGCGTGAAAACGAACTGGAATACACCATCGACGAAATCACTGTCGGTTGCGGTGGCAAACAGACCCTGTTCAATGCGTTCTTCGCAACGCTTAACCCGGGCGACGAAGTCATCATCCCGGCACCGTACTGGGTTTCCTATCCGGACATGACCCTGATGGCCGAAGGCACCCCGGTCATTGTCGAGTGTCAGGAAGCAAACGACTTCAAGATCACGGCCGCTGAACTTGAAGCCGCGATCACGCCGAAAACCAAATGGGTTGTTCTGAACTCCCCGTCCAACCCGACCGGTTCGGCCTATTCGCGTGAAGAACTCCGCGCGATTGCTGACGTGCTTCTGAAACACGAAAACGTCTATGTCATGTCTGACGACATGTATGAGCACCTTGTCTATGACGGTTTCGAATTCACCACCATCGCCCAGGTCGAGCCGAAGCTCAAAGACCGTACGCTCACCTGTAACGGTGTGTCGAAATCCTATGCGATGACCGGCTGGCGTCTGGGTTATGCCGCAGGACCGAAAGACCTGATCAAGGCGATCAACAAGGTTCAGTCGCAAAGCAGCACCCATACCTCCTCGATCAGTCAGGCCGCATCAATCGAAGCACTTAGCGGTCCGCAGGACTTCCTGGCAGAGCGTGCCGAAGTCTTCAAAAAGCGGCGTGACCTTGTCGTCGCAGCGCTGAACGACTGCGAAGGCCTGTCGTGCAAAACCCCGGAAGGTGCGTTTTATGTCTATCCGTCCTGCGCGGGCGCGATTGGCAAAACCACCCCGGATGGCAAGAAAATCGAAACCGATACCGACTTCGTGACCTACCTTCTCGAAGCAGAAGGCGTTGCGGCAGTTCAGGGTTCGGCATTTGGTCTGGCACCGTATTTCCGCATTTCCTATGCGACCTCGGATTCTGCTTTGACCGAAGCTTGCGCACGTATCAAACGTGCTTGCGCTGCCCTGAAATAAGGTCTGCCTGTCCGATCTTCGGGCCTAAAAACACCCAAACAGGGTCCGGCACTTGCCGGACCCTGTTTTTTTGTCCATGATCGCAATCAAATAATTACGCACCGAATTACCGATATATCGCCCCAACAAAGATTGCCCCACAAGAGCTATAAGTCACATGAAGATCGAAAATTTCTATGCCACGGTGAATGGTATCAGTCTGTCTTGCCAACAGATCGTTCCAGATGATGTGCGTGCCGATGCACCGACCATCCTGTTTCTGCACGAGGCCCTTGGCACCATTCGCATGTGGCGTGACTTCCCCGCCAAACTGGCAACCGCCACCCGTCACCCGGTAGTTGTCTATGAACGGCGCGGCCACGGGAAATCCGATCCGCATGCCGCAGGCGACATTCCGCGCGCGATTGACTTCCACAACACCGAAAGCGATGTCTATCTGCACGGCCTGATCACGGAGCTTGGCCTGACCAAACCGATCCTGTTTGGCCACAGTGACGGGGCAACCATCGCGCTTAAATATGCCGCGCGCTTCCCGAACAATGTAACGGCGGTAATTTCAGAAGCCGCCCACGTTTTTGTCGAGGATGTCACAGTCGCCGGCATTACCGAGGCGGCGAAAATCTATGCCGAGACCGACTGGAAAACCAAACTCGAACGCCATCACTTTACCCAGACCGACGATGTCTTCCGCGCCTGGGTCGATACCTGGCGCCAACCGGCGTTTCTTGACTGGAACATGGTCGATGAACTGGCCCACATCACCTGCCCGCTTCTGGTCATTCAGGGCGATGATGACCAGTTTGGCAGCGATGAACAGGTCCATACCATCTGTGCAAATACCGGCGGCCCGGTGACCAAAATGCTGATCAAGGATTGCGGCCACATCCCGCATTTCGATCAGCCCGATCAAGTGATCGCAGCAACTCTTGACCACTTGTCGATTGCCGAATATGTCGATCACCAGGGATGAGAACGGAGCCGTATCTTAAGGTGTTGGCAAGTACCTGTCGCCCTACTCTTCCTCACGATTCCACAAGATCGAGGATCGCCAGTCTTCAAGGAAGCTCCTCTTCTTGAGCTGGTCCTGAAAACCAAGCAAACCGATGCCGAGCTTTACGCGAAAGACCGGAATGTCTGCTATGTGCGGACTGAGCTCTATCTGGACTTTCTGGTTGATCGGAATAAGGGCAGATTGGTTGGCCAGAACCTCCTGACCTTCATGCGACAACAAAAAATTGACGAAGGCCTGAGCCTCATACTTCGCTTGCGATGTCTTGGGCACAAAGGCCGTACGGCTCATGGCGATGGTGTAATCGCGCAGGAAATATATCCCGATTTCCGGCAAGTTTTTAGCCGCTTCAATCGCGTATGAGCTGATCACATTATAGCCAAGCACAAGCTCACCGGTCGCAACCCGGTTCAGGATCTCGGACGAGCAACAATAAAGCCGCGCCCCCGCACGCCCGAATGTCTCAATCAAGCGCGATGACTGGTTGTTCTGAATCGCATCCTGTGTGGCAAAGAAATATCCGATACCCGATTTGCGAATGTCATAAGTCCCAATCTTTCCCCTGAACATTTCGGGATAGTCGCGCACCAGACTGGACAAATCGGTGTGCGACGTCGGCCTGGTAAGACCTTGGAAAGCCTGTTTATTATACACAAATGCTGCTGGTTCGAACGAAAACCCGTAGAGTTCGTTGCGCCACTTGGCCCACGACGGTATCGCTTCGGCATTTTCCGGCTCAAACTGATAGGCAAGCCCCTCATTGACCAGTTTGACCTGCAAATCCATGGCCGGGCTTATGATGACATCTGCCTCCATATCCGGGTTATCAATATTGTACATGACAACCTGATAAAGTTCGCTCGTATTGAACTCGCGATAGACCACTTCAATGTCCGGGTATCTTTCTTCGAACGCCTTGATAATCGGTTCGAACGCCGACGTATCGGTTGCCGACCACACATGCAATTGCACACGCGCAAATGCCTGACTGCCAGACAATAGCCCGACGACAAGAACAATAACGCCAAACCATCTCACCGGAACGAAACCACCAAGCATCTTCATGCCTGTTCCCCCTCGACGACGGGAAAGACCATTTCGACACGCAAGCCGCCCTCGGGCGACTGTCCCAGCCTGAGCTCCGCGTGATGGCGATCGGCCACCGCGCTGACAATCGACAGACCAAGACCGCTGCCGCTGCTCATGCTTGAAAACCTTTCCAATACGGTTGCATACATCTGCTCGTTAATGCCCGGCCCGTTATCATCGACAATTAACAGGCATTTCCCAACGGTTTTTCGTACCAGAATACTGATCTTGTGAGGTGCCTTGCCGTGCTTGATGGTGTTATCGACAAGATTGCGCAACGCCTCGCGGATGCCAATCTCGTCAATCATGACAAAGGTTTCCTCGTCCCCATCCAGTTCGCTGTCGATGGAAAAGTCCGTGTCATATTTCAGATAATCTCGAATGATCTCGGCAAAGACGGTACGGACCACATCAATAAACACCTTGCGTTCCAGCGGCTTGTTATCGGCACGGTGAATGATCATTGCATGCGATAACAGCTGATTGGTCAGGCGAATTGTTCTTTCTGTCTGTTCTTCGGCTTGGGCAATACGGACCTGTTGTTGTTTCACATCCGCCTGACGGCTGGCACTTTCAAGCAACCCCTGTAGCGCGCCAAGCGATGTTCGGGTCTGATGGGCAACATCGGCAATAAAGGCCTGCGCGTTATCAAGACTTTTCTTGTGACGCAGGATCAGACCATTGATCGAACGGGTCAGACTGGCAACCTCACGCGGGGGGGTTATCACAATGGGTGAAAAATCGGTTGGTTCGCGGTGCCGAAGCTGGCGTTCAATCCCGATCAGGGGCGACAATGCACGGTTGATCCCGAACCAGACAAAACCCAGTCCGATGACGGTAACCAACAACAAAAGTGCAATCGCATTGATCATCATTTCCCGTGCAAAGGCATCTCTTGCAATTCGGGTTTGGCCGATCTGAACAACGACCCAATCGCCATACCCGGCACCGGCAAGAAACCGTCCCTGAAGCAGGAAACGAACATCTTCGCCGCTGTAATGGGTATCAAAAAATACCGGCTGGTCGGTTGGATTGTAGTGCTCGGGCAATGGCAAATTCTCCGACCCGGTCAGGGTTTCGCCATTGGCGGTAAAAATACGATAGAAAACGCGATCACTTTCAGCCAGACCGATTAGTTCCAACGCCGAATAAGGAATCTCTACACTGGGGCCGGTTGGCGTCACCAGTGTGCGTTCCAGAATGGCAAACGCTGCCCCGCTCAAAAGCCTGTCATAGGAATGGTTTGCCGCATCCCTTGCGTAACTCCAGATCCCAATCGCAATGCTGACCAGGATGATCGCAAATCCCACCGCCATACTGGTCAAAAGACGCTGGCGCAGGGAATGATGTCCGACCCGTTTATTCATCCGCAATATGGGCAATATACCCAAGCCCCCGAATGGTCTTGAGGATAATCGGCCCACCAGCCAGTTTCTTGCGTAGTCTGGTAACCATTTGCTCGACCGCATTCATGCTGGGCGCTTCATCAAACGAATACACCTTGTCCGCCAGATCTTCCTTGGTCAGGACCCGCTGCAGATTGCCAATGAAGATTTCAAGCAACTGTACTTCTCTGTTGCGCAATTCAATATCGCGACCGTCAATCGTTGCAACCTTTGATGCCCGGTCAAACACAAGGTTTCCGGCGCAAAATTGATTTGATGCTGTCCCGCTTCGGCGACGGATCAAGGCACGACACCGTGCCGCAAGTTCACGCAGATCAACCGGCTTGACGATATAATCATCTGCACCGCCATCAAGCCCGATCAAGCGGTCATCTATTTCCGACCTCGCCGTCAGGATCAGAACCGGGGTGGCATCCCCGCGCGCGCGCATGGATCGCAAAATATCAAACCCGCTGCGGCCCGGCAGGTTGACATCCATTAACACCAGATCGAACTGTTTGTGGCGCAACAAATCGTTTGCAAGCTCTCCGTCATACTCACAATCAATGGCATGCCCATCCGCGTGCAAACGATCCATGATCGTTTCCGCCAATGTTTCATTATCTTCAATCAAAAGAATACGCATGCCCGGATATTAGGCTTGCTCGGAGCTTCTTACAAATTGTTACACATCACGTCAGCTTCGTGTCAGAAAGGAGTCAGCCTCCCGTCAGCATACCGTCAAGGCAATGTCAGTCTCGTAACGTATAGCTGATATGCGGATCGAACATTGATACGCGAAAAGAATAATCCAATGGGAGGATACAACTATGAAAAAGCTGTTCGCAGCATCTGTCGTTATGGCCGGTTGCCTTTTTGGCACCGCAAATGCCGCAGACATTGAAAAACCCGAATGCATTGCCCCAGCGAAACCGGGTGGCGGTTTTGACCTGACCTGCCGTGTCGCCCAGGGCGGTGTCGGCGACAAGTTGGGCGAACCGATGCAGGTGACCTTCATGCCTGGCGGCATTGGCGCGGTTGCCATCACCCTTTTCAACACCACCCGTACAGATGACCCCAACGCCATCGTCGCATTCTCGTCAGGTTCGCTTCTGAACATCGCGACCGGCAAATACGGTGAATGGACCGAGAACGATGTTCGTTTTCTCGCCACTGTCGGTGCTGATTTCGGTGCCGTCATCGTCCGCGCAGACAGCGAGTACAAAACCCTTGATGACTTGATGAACAAGGTCAAGGAAGACGAAAGCAGCCTCGCAATCGGTGCTGGTGGTTCTGTGGGGTCACAAGACTGGATGAAAGCGGCCCTGCTGCTCAAGGCTGTCGATAGTGATCCGCGCAAAATGATCTATGTCGCCTATGATGGCGGCGGCGATGCCCTGACCGGCCTTCTGGGCGGCAGTATCGACGTTTACACCGGTGATATCGGCGAAATGACCGCCCATCTCGGTACAGGCCAGCTGCGTGTTCTTGCCGTCATGTCGCCAGAACGCCTGCCGGAACCGTTCGCAGACATTCCGACCACCAAGGAACTTGGCTACGACGCGGAATGGACGATCATGCGTGGTTTCTATATGGGCAAAAACGTCTCTGACGAAGCCTATGACAAATGGGTAGCGGCCTTCAAGGAAGCCTATGGCACCGAAGAGTTCGCGAAAATCCAGAAAGACAAGGGCTTGCTGCCGCTTAACATTGCAGGCAAGGACCTTGACGAAAACGTCAAGGAACGCATCAAGAAGCTTCGCGAAATCGCAAAAGAAGCTGGCCTTATCCAGTAATCGCCAAACATGTCGGTCCTCCGTTTTCGGATGGGGGACCGACAGTTTTTCCAGCGTTCCCTAGGCCGGAGATCTCCGATGGCTGATCGCCTCTTTGCCCTGTTCGCCCTGATCGCGGGCGGCATTTACACCTATGTCGCCTTTTTCATTATCAAGGCCCCCTTCCAGTATGACCCGCTCGGACCTGAAACATGGCCGCAGGTACTGGCTGTCGTCTTCCTGCTGTGCAGCCTCTACGTCCTCGTGCGCCCCGATCATATCCAGTTTGCGCTCGGACGCAGTGTATGGCTGCGCTTGCTGATGTTGGTTGTGATGCTTGGCGGCTACGCAGAACTCTATGAGCCGCTCGGCTTTGTGATTTCGACCGCCCTGTTTTGCTGCCTGTTGTCGGTCATGCTGGGTGCAAATCGCCTGCACTCCGTCGCTTTCGGATGTGCAACCGGCATCATCGGATATGGCATTTGTGACTATTTGCTGGGCCTGAACCTGCCAGAAGGTCTGCTGGCACCGTTTTTGTGAGTTATTCCCATGAATGAAGTTCTAAGTGGCCTGAGCGGCGGTTTTGGTGTCGCATTGATGCCTTTGAACCTGTTTCTCGTGCTGATTGGCTGTTTTGCCGGAACCCTGATTGGTGCACTTCCCGGTATCGGTCCGATCAACGGTGTCGCCATTCTGCTGCCGATTGCCTATAGCCTGGGCCTTCCACCTGAATCAGCCCTGATCCTGCTTGCTGGCATCTATTATGGTGCGGAATATGGCGGACGCATCTCGTCCATTCTTTTGAATGTTCCCGGTGATGCGGGGGCCGTCATGACAACACTTGATGGCAACCCGATGGCCAAGCGTGGCGAGGCCGGACGTGCTTTGTCGATTTCGGCGATTGCGTCTTTCGTTGGTGGCACCATTGCCGTGATCTTGATGTCGCTGTTTGGTCCGTTCCTTGCGAAATTTGCGTTGACCTTTACGCCAGCCGACTACGTTGCGTTGATGGTCTTTGCCTTTGCAAGCCTGTCCTCGCTGGTTGGCAAGAACCAAGTCAAAACCCTGATGGGGGCGGCAATCGGCTTGATGCTGGCGACCGTCGGCATTGATGCCAATACCGGTGTGGCGCGATACACGGGCGGTATTCCCGATATCCTTGCCGGGTTCGATTTCCTTGTTGTCGTGATCGGTTTCTTTGGCATGGCGGAATTGATCCACCTTGTAGAACAACAGATATCAGGCAAACTAAAGCTGCTTCCGATTGGCAAGAGCTTTGTCAGCTGGAAAGACCTGATGCAAATCCGCTGGACCATGTTGCGGTCCTCAATCATCGGCTTTGTCATCGGCGTTTTGCCCGGTGTCGGTGCGTCCGTTGCCTCGGCTGTGACCTATGGCACGGAAATGCGGATGGCCGGTGAAGACCGCAAGAAATTCGGCACCGGTGACCCGCGTGGTTTGGCTGCACCGGAGTCTGGCAACAATGCGGCTGCTGGCGGGGCAATGGTCCCGATGCTGACGCTTGGTATTCCGGGGTCTGGCACAACGGCCATCCTGCTTGGCGCACTGATGCTGTTTAACGTGACGCCTGGCCCGCTGATGTTTGAACAGCGCCCGGAAATCGCGTGGGGCCTGATCGCATCGATGTATATCGGCAATCTGGCCCTTCTGGTGATCAATCTTCCTCTGGTGGGTCTGTTTGCCAGAATGCTGACCATCCCGCAGAAATATCTCAGCCCGCTGATTGCAGTCTTGGCGTTCATCGGCGTTTATTCTGTGGTCGGCAACCCGTTCGACCTGTTCCTGATCATCGCTTTCGGGATTTTCGGCTGGGTCCTGCGTAAACTGGAATTCTCGCTGGCCCCGATCATTCTGGGCTTTGTGCTGGGTCACCTGTTCGAAGATAACCTGCGCCGTGCACTTTCGATCTCGCGCGGGGACTGGTCGATCCTGGTATCGACTTGGGAAAGTATTGGTCTGTATGTGATGGCTGTATTGATTGTCGCACTGCCTGTCATCATCGGCATCCGCAACAGACGCAAAGCCAAATAAGCTGTCCTTGCCGGACACAAACTAAAAGAGGGCGTCGTAATGACACCCTCTTTTTTTTGTCTTGATGGCAAATGTCTGGCAGTTACTCGGCCAGTGCATCCTCGGCATCGATCACGACGGCAACGGCATGAATAACCGATGCGATGCGGATCGCGTTCTGGATGGTTTCCTTTTTGATGCCGGCGTTTTTCAGCACCTTGTCGTGGGAATCGATGCACATGCCGCAACCATTGATCGCCGAAACAGCAATCGAAAACAGTTCGAAGTCGGCTTTATCAATGCCCGGCTTGCCGATGATGTTCATGCGCAGGCGGGCCGGCATGGAGCTGTATTCTTCATCCGATACCAGATGGTTGAACCGGTAATAGATGTTGTTCATGCCCATGATGGCAGCCGCACCCTTGGCTGCTTCAATGGCCTCATCGGTCAGTTTTTCTTTTGCTTCTGCGGCAACAGCCTTGGTCAGTTTGGCGTTGCGCGATGCAAAGGCACACGCCAGTGCAGTACCGTAAACCTGCTGATCGGTCATGCCCGGATTGTTGGCCATGCTCGAAAGGTTCAGCTTAAGGTCCTTGGCATAGGCCGGCATGGAGTCCTTGATTTCAACGATCGACGTCATGGGAAAAATCCTCTGAAACTGTCTGAAACGATAAGCGCGTAATGCAAAAACAAATTTGGGATCAGCCGTGTCAGTGTCGCGCCCGATGGGGGCGGACGATGCAAAAGGCAGCAATATTCACAGGCTGAAAGGCGGGACCGGGCCAAAGCCCGATCCCACAAATAGGTCCGGACTGGACTTACAGGGTTTCGTCGCCCTGGTTCCAGTTGCACGGGCAGAGTTCGTCGGTCTGCAGTGCGTCCAGAATACGGAGCGCTTCCTGCGGGTTACGACCAACGTTCAGGTCGTTGACCTGTACGTGACGGATGATGTTGTCCGGGTCGATGATGAAGGTCGCACGAAGCGCAACACCGGCGTCTTTGGCCAGAACACCAAGGGCAGCCGACAGGTCTTTTTTCTCGTCAGCAAGCCATACGAACGGGCTGTCGCCCAGATCTTCGTGGTGGGTACGCCATGCAGCGTGGACGAAATCGGTGTCGGTCGAGCAACCCAGCAGAACCGCATCACGGTCTTCGAAGTCACCGTTCAGTTCGCCGTAACCGACGATCTCGGTCGGGCAAACAAAGGTGAAGTCTTTCGGCCAGAAGAACAGGATCTTCCATTTGCCTTCGAAGGACTTGTCAGTCACCGGTGCGAAGCTGTCCGGGGTCTTGCCCGAAACGCCGGTCAGATTGAATTCAGGAAGCGTATCACCAACGGTAAGCATTATGGTTTCTCCTAACCCAGTTTTAACAACAATGTGCGGCCCCCGACAGGCCGCGAAACTTTACTGTGCAGGTGCAAAAAATGCACTGCTTGCTAGCGATTTGTAGAGAAATGCATTACCTAAGACAAATAGATAAAACTTCGACGTTTGATAGGAAAAATTTATGGCTGCCCAACCCAGCATCAAGCAGCTCAAATACCTTGTTGCCTTGTCCGAAACCGGACATTTTGGCCGCGCAGCAGAGGCTTGCTTCATTACGCAGCCAAGTTTGTCTGCTGCGATCAGCGAGCTTGAGAACCTTTTGGGCGCACAACTGGTCGAACGCAACAAGCGTCAGGTCCTGATGACGCCGCTCGGCCAGGAGGTCGTTTCGCGGGCGCGAAGTATCCTTCAAGAAGTCGACGAACTGACCACCATGGCGCAGGCCGCCTCTGACCCATTGTCAGGCCCGATCCATATCGGTGTTATTCCCACCATTGGCCCGTATCTTTTGCCAGACGTGATGTCGTCACTGAAAGCCGGTTTTCCGAAACTGCAGCCACTGCTGCGCGAAGACCAGACTGCCAAACTGATCGAACTGCTGATGGCTGGCAAACTCGACATTGCCCTGATTGCCCTGCCGATTGATGAAAACTGGCTCGAAGAGTTCGAACTGTTCGAAGACCGCTTTGTCTTTGCCTGTGCGCCGAACAATCCGCTGACACACAAAAAGCATCTCGAAATCGGCGACATCAAGGATGAAAAGCTTTTGCTGCTTGAGGACGGGCATTGCCTGCGCGATCAGGCACTTGAAGTCTGCCATAAAGCTGGCTGGAGCAAGTCGGCCGATTTTCAGGCCAACAGCCTGTCGACCCTGGTGCAAATGGTAGGGGCTGGCATCGGTGCCACACTATTGCCCGAAATGTCGCTTGAAGTCGAAGCGCGTCGGCCGGATTTGCTGAAAATCATTCCGTTTAAAAATCCGGTTCCGATTCGGCGCATTGGTATGGTCTGGCGGCGCAGTTCCGCCCGTAAAAGTGAATATCGCCAACTGGCGGCTTATTTGCGTGATCGCCTTGCCCCGCGGGATGAAGCCGTGGTCGCCTGATCGGAGGCGCTGGACCGATCTCGTCAATCGGAGACACAGACAACGGGCACAGCCAATGCTGCCGATCAAGGACAACAACCCGACAACAATCACCCCGTGGGTCACCTATGCCATCATCGCGATCAATGTCGTGGTGTTTGTCGGCACCGTCACGCTTGATCCGCGTGCAACGGTTCTGATGACCTTGCAATATGGGGCGATCCCGGCTGTCTTGTTTGGTCATGCGGAACTGCCGCCGGGCTTTTCACCGTTCCCGGCTGGCTTCGGGTTCCTGTCGATCTTTTCGGCGATGTTCATGCATGGTGGCTGGATGCATCTGGGCGGCAATATGCTGTATCTCTGGATCTTCGGGAACAATGTCGAAGATTCGATGGGCCATTTCCGTTTTCTGATTTTTTATCTCGCCTGCGGTGTTGCCGCCGCCCTTGGGCATGGCCTGCTTGATACCCAATCGGAAATTCCAATGATCGGCGCGTCTGGCGCATTGGCCGGGGTGCTTGGCGCCTATTTCCTGCTCTATCCCAAGGCCCGCGTGCTGGTCTGGTTCTTCTGGGTGTTTATCTTTTATGTGCCGGCCGTGGTCGTGCTGGGCTTCTGGTTTATCAGTCAGGTGATCAACTTCGGCAGCGGCGCAGACCTTGGCATTGCATGGGTCGCCCATATCGCGGGCTTTCTTGCCGGACTTGCCCTGATCCCGCTGTTCAAGCATCGCAATGTGCCACTTTGGCATGACGGATCGCCTGCACCGGCCTTTGGCATCTACCGTCCCGGCCGCAAAACGCGTGGGGCCACATCCAACATCCCGCCATGGGCTGCCGCCTATGAGGCAGAACGCGCGGCCAAACGGGCCAACATGCGCCGCGAACAGCGTGGCCCGTGGGGCAAAGAGGGCGAGAATCGCGACACATCCCCATGGGGTCGCTATCAGCCAAATGCCGCGCCAGAGCCAAAACCGAAACCAAAATCCAAACCATCGGTCGGCGTTCCGAAGGTTGTCCGCTTGCATCCCGAGCGCGACGATAACGACACTTGAAAATTTGAACACTGCATCCGATAAAAACATAACAACAATCGGGAGGAACATCATGCGCGCAGCCTACTTCACCGAATATCAGGGCCCGATCGAGGTCCAGAAACTCCCCGACCCGACCCCGGGTAATGACGGTGTCGTCATTCAGGTTGGCGCAACCGGCCTGTGCCGCAGCGACTGGCATGGCTGGATGGGACACGATTCCGATGTCCAGCTGCCCCATGTTCCAGGCCATGAATTCGCGGGCACCGTTGTTGCGGTCGGCAAGGATATCAAGCGCTGGCGGGAAGGCGATCGCGTTACCGTGCCCTTCGTGTCGGGCTGCGGTCATTGCCCGGAATGCCACAGCGGCAATCATCAGGTGTGCGATCAGCAGTTCCAGCCGGGCTTTACCGGCTGGGGCAGCTTTGCCGAATATGTCGCAATTGATTATGCCGACACCAACCTTGTCCACCTGCCTGATGAAATGGATTTCGCAACCGCCGCCAGCCTTGGCTGCCGTTTCGCCACCAGTTTCCGCGGCGTGATTGATCAGGGCAAAGTCACCGCCGGTCAGATCGTGGCCGTCCATGGTGCAGGCGGTGTTGGTCTTTCCGCCATCATGATTGCCGCCGCTGCCGGTGCCTATGTGGTGGCCGTTGATATTGATGATGCCAAGCTCGACTTCGCAAAAGAACTCGGCGCCAATGCGGTGCTGAATGCCCACAGTGTTGATGACATTCCGACTGCGATCAAGGACATCACCCGTGGCGGCGCACATGTTTCAGTCGATGCGCTGGGCAGTGCCGTAACCTGCTTTAATTCCGTGGCGTGCCTGCGCAAACGTGGCAAGCATGTTCAGATCGGGCTTATGACCGATGATCACGCCCACGCCAAAGTCCCGATGGACCGTGTGGTGGCCCATGAGCTTGAAATTCTGGGCAGCCATGGCATGCAGGCCTTTCGCTATGATGCGATGCTCGACATGATCCAGTCGGGCAAACTGGCGCCGCAAAAGCTGATTGGCGATCACGTCACACTGGCCGAAGGGGCCACCGCACTTATGAATATGGACAGTTTCGTTGGCACAGGTGTCACTGTGATTGATCGGTTCTGATCCATGCTGGCCGGGATTGCCTTTCACCCCAAAGACCCGATTGACGACCTTCTTGCCGCAATTGCCGATACCTTTTTGGCGAATGGCAAATCGGTTGCCGGCTATGTGCAAAAACGCCGCAAGGATGCCGATTGCGGAACCCTGGTGCATGTCCGCAATCTGCGCAACGGCGATGAAATGCCGATCACCAAAAATCGCGGCAAAATGGCCAAGGGCTGCAAGCTTGATGGCGATGCGCTGTCCAGCCTTGCCCAGCAGCTTTCGCGCGATGTCGAGGCCGGATCCGACATCCTGATCATTGCGCGCTTTGGCCGAAGCGAGGCCGAGGGGCGCGGGCTTCGTGATGTGATTTCACGCGCACTGGATCTGGAAATCCCTGTTCTGGTCGGGGTGCGCGATGAATATAACGACGCATGGAATGACTTCCATGGCGGTTTTGCAGACGCACTTGCCTTTGATGAAACGGCGATTGAGAACTGGCTTTCCAAAGAACCGGCAGATATGGCTGCCGTCTGACATCGCTTTGGCAGTGAGCTGCCTTTTGCCTTAGCTGTGCCTTAGCTGCTGTGCCCGGCGTCGGCTGGCACAAGCCCCTTGACCAGCACCTTCTCGGCAAACTGTTCAAACCACGCGCCAAATGCGGCGTCATATTTGGCCCGTCCCGCCCGTTGGGTATCGGGGCACTGGCCGTTCGGACGGTCGGTTTTGTCCCCGGCATTGGCCAGCCAGCGTTCATGGCTTTCATCATCGACTTCGGGGTGGAACTGAATGCCCCAGATCCGTTCATCAACATGATAGGCCTGATGAGGGAATGTCGGGCCGGTCGCGACCAGTTCCGCGCCCTCGGGAAGTCCGAACCCTTCGCTGTGCCAGTGATAGACCATCATTTCCTCAGGGAAAAGATGCGCACCCGCCGGGGTTGGCTGCACCGGGTAATAGCCGATTTCAGTCATGCCTTCGGGATGGGGTTGGACCTCTGCACCAAGATTGCGCGCCATCATCTGCGCGCCCAGGCAAATGCCCAGATACATCGCATCACTGGAAACCACGGTCGGCAACCAGTTCATGATGGCACTGACATTATCAAGATGATCGTCATTGGCACTCATCGGTCCGCCAAACACGACGACCAGATGATATTTGCAAAGATCGGTCGGCAATTCGTCGCCTTCACCCGGACGGCGAATATCAAACTCAAACCCGTAACGACGCATGACAGCTCCCACCCGTCCCGGCTGTCCGGTGGCAGAGTTGAAAACCAGTAAAATACGTTTTTTCGGGCTTAGGTCGTTCATGCGCTCCCCATTTGCTGTAAAGGCGAAGGTAGACCGCGTTGGGCTGTTTTGACAAGTCCCCAGGCCAGATCAGCCTGCGCAAAAACCAAAGGCCACCGCATAAGTTACGGTGGCCTTTGGAATAATTACGAAAAAGCAGAATCTTAGACGTTGAATTTGAAGTGGAAGATATCGCCGTCCTTGACGATATAGGTCTTGCCTTCCTGACGCAGTTTACCCGCATCACGCGCGCCGGCTTCACCGTTGAATTCGATGAAATCGTCATAGGCGATGGTTTCGGCCTTAATGAAGCCGCGCTCCAAATCGGTGTGGATAACGCCAGCCGCATTCGGCGCAGTCGCACCGGTAAACACCGTCCATGCGCGTGCCTCTTTCGGACCCACCGTAAAGAAGGTCAAAAGGTTAAGCAGCTTGTAGCCTTCGCGGATAATACGTGCGAGGCCGGTTTCCGAAAGACCAAGACCCTCTAGGAACTCTTTCTTGTCTTCGGCACTTTCAAGCAGGGCAACCTCGGCTTCGATTGCTGCTGAAATCACAACCGAACGTGCACCCTGTGCTTCGGCCATTTCGGCAACCTTGGCCGAAAGTTCGTTGCCTTCGGCCGCGTTGTCTTCATCAACGTTGCAGACATAAAGGATCGGCTTGCTGGTCAGAAGCTGCAGCATACGAAACGCCTTGGCTTCTTCTTCGCCATCAATCTCGACAACACGCGCCGGCTTGCCTTCGCGCAGCACTTCAAGCGTACGCTCAATCAGATCCATGGTCAGCTTGGCGTCCTTGTCGTTCGAACGCGCCTTTTTCTGAAGGGCGGGAACGCGCTTTTCAAGGCTTTCCATATCGGCAAGCATCAGTTCGGTTTCGATGGTTTCCGCATCGCGCACCGGATCGACCGAGTTATCGACATGGGTAATGTCATCATCTTCAAAGCAGCGCAGAACATGCACGATGGCATCGGTTTCGCGAATGTTGGCCAGGAACTGGTTGCCAAGGCCCTCGCCCTTGGATGCCCCACGCACCAGACCGGCAATATCAACAAATTCCAGCTGGGTCGGAATGATATTGGCTGACTTCGCGATTGCCGCAATCTTGTCGAGGCGTTCGTCAGGAACGCTGACACGACCGGTATTGGGTTCAATCGTACAGAACGGGAAGTTTGCTGCCTCGGCTGCTGCCGTCTGGGTCAGGGCGTTAAAAAGGGTCGATTTACCGACATTTGGCAGACCGACAATACCGCATTTGAATCCCATCTTTCCGGGCTCCGTAACTTGAATTTCTGTTTATCATGATCGGTCTGCATGCTTGCAAACCAGACTATTTCTTTTTGCCAAATGCCTTGGCAAGCGCCTCTGCCATGGCCGAGGCTGCATTACTGACCGGGGTATCGGCACGTTCAAGACGCACCTTTGCCGCACCCGAAATATCGTCGATCCCCTCACCGGCCTGTGGCTGGTTTGTGGCCTCTGAATTCTTGTCACCCTTGGCACCACCGGCACCTTTGGCACCCTTGGAGTTGTCGGCCGCTGGCTTGTCCTTTTTCGGTGCCTTTGGCTTGGGCGGTGACACGATGGCGGAAACCTTGCTCATAAAGCCGCCATCATCGCCCTTTGTCAGGCGCCCGAATTCGGACGCCACCGCATCCAGAAGGGTCATCAGCCAGCCATCCTGTTCGGCCTTGGAAAAATCCCCAAGCACATGACCATGCACACGGGACTTATCCCCGGGATGGCCAATTCCCAAACGAATGCGGCGATATTCCTTGCCACAATGGGCATCAATGGACTTCAGACCGTTATGCCCGCCATGGCCGCCGCCGCGTTTAACGCGCAGCTTGCCCGGTGGCAGGTCCAGCTCATCATGCAGGACGATAACGTCTTCGACCGGAATCTTGTAAAAGCGCAGGACTTCGCCAACACTTTGTCCCGACAGGTTCATGAAGGTTTCCGGTTTGAGAACCAGAAGCTTTTGCCCGTTCAATTCACCTTCGGAAATCTGCCCCTGAAACTTTTTGCGCCAGGGACCAAAAGAATAGCGGCGGACGAGTTCGTCCGCCGCCATGAAGCCAATGTTGTGACGATTGGCGGCATATCCCGATCCCGGGTTTCCCAATCCAACCACCAAAAACATCGTAAGACCTCGATCTTATTCTTCGGTCGCTGCTTCTTCTTCGCCTTCACCTTCTTCGTCAGAAGCTTCGTTTTCTTCCGATTTCAGTGCAGACGGTGCAGCAACGGTCGCAACGGTGAAGTCACGGTCGGTGATGGTAAGCTCAACACCTTTCGGCAGTTTAATTGCCGAAATGTGGATCGAGTCACCAACTTCGACGCCCGACAGGTCAAAGACCAGCTCTTCCGGAATAGCGGAAGGAGCACAGAGAACTTCGACATCGTGACGAACGACGTTAAGAACGCCACCTTTTTTGAGGCCCGGGGATTTCTCTTCGTTTTCGAAGCGAACCGGAACCTCAACGTTGATGGTCTGGCCTTTGGAGAAGCGCAGAAGGTCAACGTGCATGATTTCGTCAGATACTTTGTCGAACTGAACGTCGCGCGGCAGGACTTCGTATTTCTCTTTGCCGACCTCAATGGTCAGAACGTGGGAATAGAAGCCCGGCTGATGCAGAAGTTTCCAAAGCGGACGCGGGTCAATCTGGAACAGAACAGGTTCCTGTTTTGCACCATAAATAACACCAGGGACCATACCGGCACGACGCACGGCACGGGCGGCCCCCTTTCCGGCCCGTTCACGGATTTCCGCAGTGATAACAGAATTTGCCATCGGAAAATCTCCTTGAACTAAAAGTAAGTTGCTTCTGCAGGTTGGTGAAAATCACCGCTGAAAGCCTACAAAAACAAGCGTGGTGGCCTCCAGGGGTGCCACCACGGCGAGGGCCTTATACCCTCAATCGAAAAGAACGGAAACAGATTTTTCTTCCGAGATACGACGGATGGCTTCTGCCATCAGCGGCGCAATCGGAAGCTGTCGAATTTTTCCGCAATCACGAACAGCATCGGATGCCTTGATCGAGTCACTGGTAACAACTTCGGTCATTGGCGAATTCGCGATACGCTCAACCGCCGGACCAGACAGCACACCATGCGAAACATAGGCCGCAACAGACGATGCACCGCGTTCTTTCAGCGCACCGGCCGCATTGCAAAGCGTACCAGCAGAATCAACGATGTCGTCGACCAGGATGCAAGCCGCGTCCTTGACGTCACCAATGACGTTCATGACTTCGGAAACACCGGCCTGCGGACGACGTTTGTCGATGATCGCCAGTTCAGCATCCAGACGTTTTGCAACGGAACGCGCACGCGCCACACCACCAACGTCCGGGCTGACGATCACCAGCTTCTGGCCTTCGAACTTGTTGCGGATGTCGCTGGTCAGAACCGGCGATGCAAACAGGTTATCAAGCGGAATATCAAAGAAGCCCTGAATCTGACCAGCATGGAGATCCATGGTCAGAACGCGGTCTGCACCGGCAACCGTGATCAGGTTGGCAACCAGCTTTGCCGAAATCGGGGTACGGGGACCCGATTTACGGTCCTGACGGGCATAGCCGAAATACGGCATCACAGCGGTGATACGGCGTGCCGAACCACGGCGCAGCGCATCAAGCATCACCAGCAGTTCCATCAGGTTGTCGTTTGCGGGATAAGAGGTGCTCTGAATGACAAAAACGTCCTCACCGCGGACGTTTTCCTGAATTTCGCACCAGATTTCCTCATCAGAGAAACGCTTCACATCTGCACGGGTAAGCGGCAGATTAAGATGGTCAGCAATTGCCTCTGCCAACGGGCGGTTACTGTTACCAGCGAGGATCTTCATAGCGGGGCCTCGGTTAATGGGTGCCGGGAAAGCGAATAATTAAATCCTGTGCGACTCCGCTCACAACAGAAAGCCGTCATCAGCCCTGTTTGCCCTTGCCGCCAAACAGCCCGGAATCTGGGAATTTCCCGCCGGTCCAACGACACATTCACGACACTCAAAGACCAAGTTTCAGCACTTCTGCATATCGGCAGATCGCGGCGGCTTTATAACCAGCCGTTAACAGTCTGTAAATGGGGCCAATGCCGAATAACGACAAGGCAGTCATGCATGCCTTGCCCATCAACCTGCCATCGGCCCTTTGCAGAACCGAAGCAATCCGGGCTTAGCGCAGCGATGCCGTTTTGTTATCGACGCGCAGTTGAAGCTTTTTGTTCGTTGCGATCTGCCCCAGAACCCCTTCAAGGGTTTCAACCGCGGCCTGTGCAGCAAGCGATGCAACTGTCCCCCACCTTTCATCAAGCTGGCCGCGTGGCACGACGTTATTCTGGTTCATCTGCCCCAGCTCGGTGCCGTCGACTTCCATGATGATCCACTCGATAGATACCCGATCAAGTGGTGTGGTGGTTTTTTCAGTCACCGGGCTGACATCAATTGTCGCTGACAGGATCACGCTGTTTTCGTCAATCTCGCGGTTATCAACCGTAATCCCGCGTGATTTCAACAAGGCACCCGCCGATCTGGCAAGGGCTGTATTGCCATCGCCGGGGGCCCCTGCAAAATCAATCAGGGCAATTTTCATAACAGGTGCCGCACGCAGAGATGATCGGTCGCCAGTGATCATAAAGGCGATATCGTCTGCTGGTTGCGCGACCAGTCCCTCATAGGTTTTTGCCAACGGGTCGTCGGCCCTGCCTTCAAGCTCGCGGACTTTTTCGACCAGTTCCTGCGGGATAGCGAGGTTGTTTTCTTCTGGCCCTGTGGGCTGGTCGGCGAACCATTGATCCGCACCAAGTTCACCGGCCGAATGCGTTGTATCAATCGCCAGCCCGTCCGGGCGCATCAAAACCCACGTAATATCAAGGGCAGCGCCACTTTCCGTCAGCTTCGCCTGCACATTGGGCCGAAGAATGTAATCCCCGCCGGTGTCTGTTTCGCTATAGGCCGGAATATCGCGCAGGCGCAGTGCACGTGCCATGGCGCGCGCCAGATGGGCAGATGCGCCTTCGGGCAGATCTTCGGTCGCCTCGACCCGAACAGTGCCGGTATCACGCAACTCCAGCAAGCCGGGATCCCCGGCGCGACCGGCCCCCTCAAACGGGCGCGGCAAATCACCACAGGCGGCAAGCAACCCAGCCAGACCAAGGATCAATACAACCGAACGCAGGAAAAACTTCATTGGGGCAATTTTCGTCGTCACATCATCACACAACCAACCATGGTCGCAATGATCATAAAGAAGAATAGCATGATCAGATGCGGCATGATGTTACGCCTCTTTCAACATGATCGCCGACAACTGCCGCCCGTAATCGGGTTCCTTGCGCAGGGTCGTCCGGCGATAACTGTAAAAAAGTTCTTCCTCGGCCAGCGTATCGCGCGCGACCAGCTCGACCGAAGCAATCCCGGTGGCAATCGTTCGACGACGCACATATTCCGGCAAATCAAACATGAAATGCCCATCGCGAACCGACGGATCAAAAAGATCCTCCTCGCCTTCCGGTCCGGCAAGGATGGTGTCACGAAATGCGCCATCAACTTCATAAGACTTGCGCGCAATACACGGGCCAACGGCAGCGTGAATGTTTTCGCGCTTGGCACCAAGCTTTTCCATGGCATCAACCGTACTGGCCGAAATACCGGCATGCGATCCGCGCCAGCCGGAATGACAGGCCCCGATCACACCGGCAAAGGGATCATGAAAAAGGACCGGCGTGCAATCCGCTGTCAGAATACCCAGCATGATGTTCGGCCGATCCGTCACCATCGCATCGGCCTTGGGTGCCGCGTCGCGCGACAACGGCTTATCCAGAACGGCAACATCGGTGCCATGCACCTGATAAACCGTGGTTAAACGATCGGCACTGGTGTCAAACGCGGACGCCGCACGGGCGCGGTTTTCGGCAACGCGGTTCTTGTCATCATCTGACCCGAAACCGACATTCAACCCGCCGTGAATACCGTCACTGACCCCGCCCTTGCGGCTCAGGAACCCATGACGCAATCCATCCTTGTCCGACAGGTTCCCGGCTTCAAACCAGGTCAGCCCGTTGGCGCTGCGTTCGATCCCGCTGGTAACCTGGCTGATCGGATGTGTCATGCTGGCCTGCTCCGTTCCCAAAACCGTTCCGTTAGCCCGCCACGCCACTGACGCAAGGCGGCGGGGTGGTATCCCGACCATAGCCGATCAGAACTTTAAAAAGCGTTCCCATCTGATCGGCATCAATCAACCGCGACAACGCCTGATCAATTGCGGTTTGTTGGGCGTCATCGGCATTGGTTTTCAAAAGCTCGGCCCGCTGTTCAATGCCAAGCATACGCAAAAATGTTCCTTGCGTCAGAACCGCACCGGTCCGCGCACCGGCTTCATTCATCGCCCGCCCGATAGCAGCAAAATCAACATGCGCGGTCAGATCCGCATCGCCCGGATTGCTCAGAACCGGGTGATATTCATGGCCCTTGAGCGCCTGGAACGTATCGCCAAACGCACTGCCGGGATGGCCATAATCAATAAACAATGCCCCGCCGCCCGTTTCATTCAAGCGCCGTGCGATCTGATCGGCAATGGCAATGGCTGGTGCGCAGCTTTCAAAAACGTCGCCTTTTTTCGCAGCACCGCGCAGAACCGCCGGGATCAGCGCATCGGTGATCGGGGTTTCCGCCCCGCGGACAAAACCAAGTGCACCGGTTTTGGCATCCACGCCAACCAGCCGTTCAGCCCAGCCTTTCTCGCCGCGTTCGAACTGACGGATCGGCAGCGCATCAAAGAACTCGTTGCCAATGACGATCGCCGGAACATTCGCACGGGCGGGAATGTCATCAAATGTTTCATGCCATGTGGCCGGAATGCCGTACGCTATGATTGATGTTTGCTGATGGGTACGCAGAACCGGACTGGTTTCAACAAACCGCACGGTCAATGCATCGCCAAATCCCGGCACATTGCGCACAGCCCTCAACGCATCAGACATCAATGTCCCGCGCCCCGGCCCCAATTCGATCAGATCGATTTTCGGCGGGCTGCCCATCTGTTGCCAGGTTACGGCTGCCCAAAGCCCGATCAGTTCGCCAAACATCTGGCTGACTTCCGGTGCCGTAATAAAATCACCTGCACGGCCAAACGGGTCCTGCTTGCGGTAATAGCCGTGCTCGGGATGGGCCAATGCCTCGGTCATGAAATCGGCAATGGTGATCGGCCCGGATACATTGATCCGGCGCTTGATATGGGCCAAAAGCGGGCTGTCGGTCGCAGAACTCATAATTTACGCGTTTTCGGCTTCTTTGGGGTGAATGCGGGTTTCAATCGGCTTGGATTTCAGGCCGTAGACAATACAGCCAACCCCGGCCAGCACCATCGGAATGGACAATATCTGGCCCATGGTGATGCCCCCGGCAAGGTAGCCCAGCTGGGCATCGGGCTGGCGGAAGAATTCGACTATGATCCGCGAAATGCCGTAACCGGCAACAAACGTCCCCCCAAGGATTCCCGGACGGTGGCGGATAAACGCGTTGCGCGACAGGATAAACAGCACAACAAACAGGATAAGCCCTTCAAGCAAAGCTTCATAAAGCTGGCTTGGATGGCGTGGTTCCGGCCCGCCATTGGGGAACACAATGCCCCATGCAACATCCGTCGTGCGGCCATAAAGCTCGCCATTGATGAAATTGGCAATCCGACCAAAGAAAAGACCAATCGGGGTCGCAACAGCGGTCGCATCCAGAACGGCAAGGATGGAAATCCCGCGCTTTCTGGCAAACAGAATGATCGCAAGGATCACGCCCATGAACCCGCCATGGAAGGCCATGCCACCCTGCCAGACCTTCAGGGTATTGGCCGGGTTATCAAGATAGTAATCCAGATTGTAAAACAGGATATAGCCCAACCGCCCGCCAAGGATCACGCCCAGCGTCGCCCAGAACAACAAGTCATCGACATCGCGCTTGCTCATGATGTTGGGCGTTTTGGTGCAGTAATACACCACATACTTCCACCCCAGCAGCAACCCGGCAATATAAGCCAGCGCATACCAGCGAATGGCAATCGGGCCGATGGAAATCGCAATCGGGTCTATCGCCGGAAAGGCAAGGCTCAGCATCTGGAAAACTCCGGATCAGCTATTGTGTGATGATGGACAGGCTCAGAACATTGACTGTGCTGGAGTTGCAAAGGATAAGGGCAGCATCATGGCAGCGCACATACCCATCACGTGACGTTGTCAGCGGAACGGATCCTCGGTCGCAAGATAATCCTGCACATAGGACCGCACCCCTTCTTCAAGCGATGTCATTTCCGTGCCATAGCCCGCCTTGCGCAGCTTGGTCATATTGGCTTCGGTGAAATACTGGTACTTGTCGCGGATCGATTCAGGCGTCGGCACGAACTTGATATCAGGCTCCTTGCCAATGGCGCTAAACACTGCCAGTGCCAGATCCTTGAAACTGCGCGCCTTGCCGGTCCCGATATTGAAAAGATCGCTGACCTGTGGGTTGTCATAAAGCCACATGATGATGTCGACCACATCACCGACCCAGACAAAGTCACGCAGCTGGCCACCATCTTCGTAATCGGGGTGGTGCGACTTAAACAGGGTCGCGGTCTCACCATTTGAAAGCTTGTCAAACAGTTGCGACACCACGGAACGCATACCGCCCTTGTGATACTCGTTCGGGCCATAGACGTTAAAGAACTTAAGCCCCGCCCACTGTTTGGGACGGAACCCGTTCTGATCGAGGATCCGGCGGAACCGGCGATCTGTGGCATGCTTTGACCAGCCATAGGCATTCAGCGGTGCCAGCTTTGCCAGATCAGCTTCATCAAAGCTGTCATCAAAGCCCTGCTTGCCATCACCATAGGTCGCAGCCGAAGATGCATAGATCAGGCGCGAAGAATGACGTGCACACCATTCCCAAAGCCAGGTTGTCAGTTTCAGGTTATTGGCAACAATCTTGTCGGCGTCTGTTTCCGTGGTCGCGGAAATCGCGCCCATGTGGAAAATCGCTTCGACATCACCGGCATGCTGATCAAGGAATGCGGGCAACTCATCGGGATGGACAATGTCGCGCAGGTTGCGTTTGGCGATATTCTTCCACTTGATGCCATCGCGCAGGCGATCAACGACAACGATGTCGGTCTCGCCACGTTCTTCAAGGGCGGCAACAATATTGGAACCGATAAACCCGGCACCACCAGTGACGATAAGCATTGCATTCTCCTGACGAGGCCGCCCTGCCCCGATAGACCAAGACGACAGATCATGTTTGACGACACTTTATAAGACCGCCCCTGATCTGGAGCAAGAAAAGCAAACCAAAATAACGATATCGTCACGCCCGGTTCATAACGCGCCGCTTGCCCTGTGGCCATATAGGCCCATATTATGCCCAACATAAAATTTCAAAAGCCGGAGACCATCATGCAGATCAACAACCGCATTCTCGATGACCTGACCCGTGTCACCAATTCCGCATTGGGCACCATGACCGGTGTCAAAGGCGAAGTAGATGCCATGATCCGCCAGCAGTTCGAGAAGATCCTGCTCAACATGGATCTGGTCACCCGCGAAGAATATGACGTCGTTCATGATGTTGCGATCCGTGCAGCTGAACGCATTGATGCACTCGAAGCCAAGATCGCCGATCTGGAAAAGCGCCTTGATGCCGCTGAACCGGCCAAGAAACCGGCTGCCAAGCGCAGCACCGCCAAGGCAGCGCCGAAATCTGCGGCAAAAACCACAGCGAAAAAAGACGCCTGACAGACGCCAGATCGGGTAATTCATCCCCACATATATAACCAAGGTCGCGGGTGCTTGTCGCACCCGGGCCGAACTTTGCCGTCACAAGCAGGCGCGCTTAACGGTCGATTGAAGCACCATCTAGAGCGCAATCAGAATATTCATTGCAGTCCTGCGCGCAGCGGCGGTTGAAACAAAGCGTTCACCGGCATATAGTGCGCGCCCTTTCGCATATGCTTGAACAGGCTGGGTATAGATGAACGACCAAATGGAAGATATCGGCGACATCGGCGACGAAAATCCGTTGCTGCTGGTCGAGGATATTGCCCGCACCAACCAGTGGCATCTCGAACGGCGCGGTTCGGACGAGATCGTGGTCGAAATCCCAGCTCACTGGTGCACCTATCTGGTCTATTTCACCTGGCGCGACGATGCCGAGGCGCTCCACATCGCATGTTGCTTTGACCTGTTCGTGCCAGAACCGCTGCGCCCGCGGATGTATGAACTGGTTGCCAAGTGCAACGAGCAGCTCTGGATCGGGCATTTCGGCCTGTGGCTCGAAGAAAACATGCCGCTGTTTCGCCATACCCTGCTGTTTGGTGGTGACGTGCCCCCGATGGTCGAACAGTTCGAAGAGCTGATTGAAATCGCGCTTTCGGAATGCGAACGCTTCTTCCCGGCGTTTAATTTCGTTCTTGGTCAGGGCAAATCCCCGGACGAGGCACTCATGCATGCCATGCTTGAACCGGCAGGTCAGGCTTAAAAACAAAACAGCACCGCAGACATTGCAAGGACGGCCTTACCGCCGTCCTTTGGCATATTCATACGTTTTTTTTAAGTTCGCGCCGGACCTTGTGAAAACAATACAAACGCCCCAAACCCGGCTTCGCAATCCCCCTGCACAACAGAAAATCCGGCAAAGCGGCGCCATCCCAGCCAAAGCATCCGCCGATCAGGCAACAGGCACCCCATCGGGGTTTGATACAGACGCCTCTTGCTCTTGGCTCTGACTTGACCCACCTTGAGAAGATCGCTACGGCATTGCATCAAGCGTGTTGATCGCGCCACGATCAACAGAACCCGATGGTTAAAGCGGAGCAGAATTTATGAATACGCGTCTTTTGCTGGTTGGCTGTGGCAAGATGGGCAGTGCCATGCTCGAAGGTTGGCTGGCCCGCGGGCTGGTGGCATCCAATGTCTTTATCGTCGAGCAAGCCGAAGCCGCCGAAAATCTCGAGTCCAAATACGGCATCAACGGCATTACCGATGTTGCCGACATGCGATCCGACTTTATCCCGCAGGTCGTGCTGTTTGCCGTCAAGCCACAGGTCCTGCCCGATGTCATCGACGCCTATAAACCGCTGGTCCGTGCCGAAACGGTCTTCTTGTCAGTCGCGGCGGGTAAAACCATCGACTTCTTCACAAGCCACCTTGGCGACACCGCACGCATTGTGCGTTCCATGCCCAACACACCAGCCGCCGTTTCACGTGGCATGACCGTGATGTGCCCGACCGAAAATGTCAGCATCGCCCAGCGTGACATGTGCCAGACCCTGCTTGAGGCCGTCGGCATGGTATCCTGGGTCGAGGATGAAGGTCTGATGGATGCCGTCACCGGCCTGTCGGGCAGCGGACCTGCCTATATCTTCCATCTGGTCGAAGCCATGGCACAAGCAGGTGAAGCCGCTGGCCTTCCAGCCGATCAGGCCATGACCCTTGCACGCCAGACCGTGGTTGGTGCCGGCTTCCTGCTTGATGCCAGCGAAGAAAGTGCCGCCACATTGCGCGAAAATGTCACAAGCCCGGGCGGCACCACCGCTGCGGCTCTTGATGTTTTGATGGATCCCAAAACCGGCCTGCCGGAACTAATGACCCGCGCAGTCGGTGCGGCCCGCGACCGATCCAAGGAACTGGCCGGCTGATCGCCAAACCAACTGTGAAACCAAGGAGAACGTCATGCCACCCAAAAAGGATATCCCCAATCTTCTGATTGATGCGACCCTGAAACTGGCCGCCGAACGCGACTGGCATGACGTCACCATGATCGACATTGCAAACGAAGCAGGCGTGTCTGTTACCGATTGCTACGATCATTGCAGTGGCAAGGGCGACCTTCTGCGCCGCTTTGTCAAACGCGTCGACCGTGAAGTCCTTGCCGATCTGGATTCCGAGGACTTCAACGAACCCGGTCATGACCGCCTGATCGCGGTCATCATGGCCCGATTTGACATTTTGTCGGAATACCGCCCGGCCCTGCGCTCGATCATTGCATCGGGCGGCGACCTTGGCCCGGCTGACGGGCTGCGCGCGATCAAAACCCATTTCGGCGCCATGCGCTGGATGCTTGAGGCCGCGGGTTTCCAGACATCCGGCCTGCATGGCAGCATGCGCGTTGCCGGATTGACGGCGGTCTATGCCAGGACCTTCAAATACTGGCTTGATGATGACAGTACGGATTTCGGTCCGACCATGGCCTATCTTGATCGGGAACTGTCCAAGGCGGCCGGGTGGGACCGCCGGGTTGAAAAGGGTCTTGGAAAAGCGTCATCGATCTGTGGTAAGATCAGCAAACGGTGCAAGAGTTTTTCGGTCAAAAAATCACCGTCCCCGGGCGATAACAGCCCTGCAGATGCACCATCCGATCAGGCGACATCAACCGCGACCAGCACCTAATTCCCTGATCTGGAACGCAAAAACAATATGCACACCCAAGGTTATGCTTTTTACACAAAACAATAACCTATAAGTTTTTGTGCAGCGCAAAATAATCCTTGACGACAGGCGATCATTCCGGCATATTGCAGTTGAATTTGTGCGGCGCACAATAGCGCCTCATTGCATATCTGTCGCAAACTAATGGAGTGCAAACCATGACCGCCGCAAAAAAGGCAACCAATCCGTTCTTTGATCTCGACTTCACCAAATACACTGCGGACTTCAAAGTTCCGGGTGTAGACGTGAACGAAATGATGGCTTTCCAGCGTAAAAACGTGGAAGCCCTCACCAAAGCCAACAAGGTAGCCTTCGACGGTTTCCAGGCTGTCGCTCAGCGCCAGAGTGAGATCTTCAAAACGCTGCTGGATAAAGTTCAGACCCAGGGCAAAGATTTCACTGCTACTTCTGCTGACGACCCCATGGCTTCGGCTGCCAAACAGACCGAAGCTGCAAAAACGGCTTACGAAGAAGCCCTTGCAAATGCCAAGGAACTGTCAGGTCTGGTAACCAAGTCCCAGGAAGAAGCGCTTGCTCTTCTGCAGACTCGCTTTACCGAATCCCTTGACGAATTCAAGGCTGCTATCGAAAAGACCGCAGCTACGAAGTAACAGCTTTGGCTGTTAAATTCCCGTAATCTACTTGATGGCAGGGCCTTATGGTCCTGCCATTTTTCTTTTGTCCGACAATCTTTTCCCCCGGCTTTTTGCTCAAACTCCGGAATTCGTCTGCCTGTGGTGGTTTGGGCTTACAAGAAACATTCGATCTTACTAAGCTGACTCCAAAATAAGGAGACAGCTATGAGTGACGAAATCAGTTTTGATGATTTTCTCAAAGTCGATATCCGTGTCGGCACCGTGATCGACGCCCAGGAGTTTCCCGAGGCCCGCCGCCCCGCCCTGAAATTGTGGGTCGATTTCGGCGCCGAGATCGGAACCAGAAAAACATCAGCCCAGATCACCAAACATTACACGCCCACAGAACTGATCGGGCGTCAGGTGGCTGGCGTAGTTAACTTCCCCAAAAAACAGGTCGGCCCGTTCATGTCGGAATTTCTCTGCCTTGGTTTTCCCGATGGCGATGACGACAAGGGCATCGTTCTGATCCGCCCGGATCAGGATGTACCGAACGGGGCACGCCTGTTCTGACGGCACTGGCTCAGATCACAAAAGAAAAGGACGGATATCGTCATTGCGATACCCGCCTTTTCCCGCTCGTGCCACGCTCCCGGCTAGGTTAGCGTGCCAAAATGCCCGATGCTTCCCGTATCTGTCCAAGGATTGCCGAAACGTCCTCGGCTGCCTTGACCATCTCCTGAAACGCACCTTCTGACGACCCAAGAGCAGTCTGGACACTACATAACTCACCACTGATCTGATTGGTGATCTCGCCCTGCTCCGTGACGGCAAGCGATACCACGGCAACACGGCTTCGCATCAAATTGATGTCAGTTCGAACGGTCGAAGAAATGCGCGCGTTTTCATCGATCCGCTTTTCCAGAATGTTGATCTGTTCAATCATCGCAGGGTCTTCGCATGCACAGTCACGCAACGCGTCCACGGCCTCTTCAAGTGCGGCAATTGCACAATCACTTTCTATGGCGTGATCAAATGCCTGATCGGCAACAGACCGCAGCTCCGTCAAACGCTGGGTCGTTTCATCAACACTGCCGACAAGCCGTGCGCCAACCATCGTACTGACTTCAAGACGCGCATACGCCTTTCGCCAGGCTTGCGAAATATCGTCATGGCTCTGATCAATTTTGCCGACGCTTTGATCGGCTTCGCCGCATCCGGCTTCAATTGCTGTTTTAAACCCAGTCAGCGAGGTGACCTGATCGGTAATATCATTGGCAACCTTGACGATCTTGCAAACGTTCCCGTCCGGCCCGCAAACCGGGCTATAGCTTGCTTCAAACCAGACTTCGCGACCGTCCTTGCCAAAACGCCTGAGATGACAGGCCCTGTTACTTCCCTTTGCCAGCGATCGCCAGAAAGCACGGTACTCGGTACTTGCCGCGTATTCGGGGTCGACAAACATGCTGTGATGTTTGCCGACGACCTCCGACAGGCTATATCCCATGGCAACAAGGAAGTTGTAGTTGGCCGTCAGAATGTTGCCCTCCGTGTCGAATTCAATAACGGCCTGGCTATGTTCAATCGCATCGACCTTGCCTTGCAGATCGGCAAGGCTTTCATGACGTTCGGTAACATCTGTACCAAGCCGGATAATGCGGACCACATTGCCATTACAATCTTTTACCGGCCCAACGTTCTCTTCGACCCACTTGCGTTGGCCGCTCTTGGTGACCCAGGGCAGGACCACACGCTTGGTTTTCCCGCCCTTCAAATCGACCCAGCACAGGCCATATTCGGGCGCATCCAACACATCGTCAGACAAGAACATCGAATGGTGCTGTGCAAGCACCTCATCTTCATTATATCCGGTCAATGACAGGAAATTGGCGTTTGCACGTACGAGCCTGCCCTGCAGATCGAACTCGGCAACAGAGAAGCATGCATCGATCATACCCGGTACATCCGGGAAGACATCGTTGGGTTCAACTGGGATGGACGTCAGCGAATTCATGGACATCTCCGGATACTCTGAATATCGAATGTTTGATGCGCCAAGTATCGCCAGATCGCGACAGGTTCGACATCCCCATTTGGGGAGGCACATATACCTATGTATATTTTCTCTGTATCGGCAAAAAAGAAGGCAAGGTCAGTTTCCCGACCTTGCCTTCCCCTCGCCATAGCGAGCTCCCACTCCCCGGAACTCCTAGCGCGCAAGCACCAGTGCAGCCTGTCGGGTTCGCCCGACATTGCCCGACACGATTGAGGACGCGTCGCGGATAAAATTCACGCTGCTTGCAAACTGCTCGACAGAGTTCGCCATGCTCTGCATGTTGCTTGAAACCTGCTGGGTTACGGCAGTCTGCTCCTCGACGGCCGAGGAAATCGTGGTGACATTGTTCAGCACATCTTCAACTTCAGTCCGGATTGCCCCAAGCACGCCTGCAACTTCGCCGGCAATGTTCTGCACACCTTCGATTTCGCCGGTGATCTGTTCGGTGGCCTTGGCAACCTGATTGGCCAGATTTTTGACTTCGTTGGCGACAACCGCAAATCCCTTGCCTGCCTCGCCGGCGCGGGCCGACTCAATCGTCGCGTTCAGTGCCAGCAAATTAATCTGCCCGGCAATGTTCTGGATGACATCAATGATGCTGCTCATCGCGGTGACGACTTCGCTCATTTTTTCGGTTGATGCGCCTGCGGCGATGGATTTTTCAAACACCTGATCGGTTGATGCGCGCGCCTCTGTCATGCCGCGCGAAATCTCGGCAATCGAAGCGGCAAGCTCTTCGGCGGCCGCAGCGACGGTTTGCACATTCGAAGACGTTTCTTCACAGCTCGAATGGGCGACCGTGGAACGCTGTTCCAGCTCAGTCAGACTGTTGTCAATTTCGCCAAAATTGCTGTCGATCATCTGTTTCAGATCGGTCAAAAGTTTGACCTGCTCTGTGATGTCGCTGGCATATTTGACAACCTTGTATGGTACGCCATTGGCATCAAAGATGGGATTGTAGGACGCCTCGATCCAGATTTCGCGTCCCCCTTTGGCGAACCGTTTGAACTGCTGTGACACGAAGTTCCCCTTGGCAAGCTCGCGCCAGAACTCTGCATAGTCCTGACTGCTTGCATAGGATGGTTCGACAAACATCCTATGATGTTTTCCAACAATCTCCGAAAGCTGATAGCCCATAGCAGCCAGGAAGTTGTCATTTGCATCAAGAATATAACCATTGAGGTCAAATTCGATGACCGCCTGACTGCGGTTGATCGCGGTTACCTTGCCTTCGAAATCGGCCATGGCTTCCTGGCGTTTTGTAATGTCTGAGGCAAATTTGACAATCTTTGTGACATTACCTTTTTCATCGCATACCGGGTTATAGGTTGCCTCGATCCAGACACGCTGTCCGGTTTTGGTAATGCGTGGGAATGCGGCACTTTTGAACATGCCCTTGCGCAAATCAGCCCAAAAAGCGTCATACTCAGCACTCTTGCGAATTTCCTCAGGCACGAAAAGCGCGTGATGCTTGCCAACGATCTCTGAGAGTTCATAGCCCATCACAGCAAGGAAGTTCTTGTTTGCACGCAGCACTTTCCCGTGCAGATCGAATTCGATCACGGCAAGAGCCTGTTCAAGTGCGCTCAGGGTCATGGCAGCACTTTTGGAATCGGAACGTTTGAAGAAGTTGAAAAAGCCCATCGTGTTTTCCTTTCACACGGCATCAGGACATTTCAAAGTGTTCAATCCCTGACGCGACATGGGCGCAACTTATACGGTCACTTCAAATGCAAATATCCCCATATGAGGAGCCTTGAAATCCCCAAGAGCCATTCTTGAGGGCATAGAAAAAGGCAGCACCCATCGGGCACTGCCTTTGCAATATCCAAGCATCCATTGGGGCGGATGTCTTATTTCTCGACAAACGCCTTTTCGATCACGAAGTGCCCCGGCTCGTTCATGTTGCCTTCCTTGCCACCCCAATCAAGCAGCATCTGGCGTGTATCGGCGATCATCTGCGGGTTGCCGCACAGCATGAAACGATCATTTTCAAGCGTCGGCTTTTCAAGACCAAGGTCTTCATACAGCTTGCCCGATTCCATCAGTTCAGTGATACGTCCCTGATGCTTGAACTCTTCACGGGTTACCGTCGGGTAATAGAGCAGCTTGTTCTGCACTTCCTCGCCAAAGAACTCGTTGTTTGGCAGTTCGCTGTGAATGAATTCCTGATAGGCCAGTTCACGCACTTCGCGACAACCATGCACAAGGATCACCTTGTCATAGCGCTCATAAGTCTCGTAATCGCGGATCACGCTCATGAACGGCGCAAGGCCCGTCCCGGTCGACAGCAGCCACAAATTTTTGCCCGGCAGAAGGTTGTCATGGATCAGGGTTCCGGTCGGCTTGCGCCCAACGAGGATCTTGTCGCCAACCTTGATATGTTGCAAACGCGATGTCAGCGGTCCGTTCGGCACCTTGATCGAGAAGAATTCAAGTTCTTCATCGTAGTTTGCACTGACCATCGAATAGGCGCGCAAAAGCGGCTTGCCTTCAACTTCGAGGCCGATCATCGCAAACTGACCATTGATGAATCGGAAGCCCGGATCACGGGTGGTTTTGAACGTGAAGAGAGTGTCGGTCCAATGGTGGACATAGGTGACGGTTTCTTCGTTTAAATTGCTGGCCATAACGCTACATCAATCCGTTTCGTCTGTCTGTGTGTGGAACCGTGGCGGGAAACACGGAGTATATATCCCGGCACGCATTCCATGCCAAGTTGCCGCGATTTAACATCAATCAGACGTATATCGCAAGGAAACAATCAAAATTTATTGTCATTTTGTGTGAATTACATAATTTTATGTATATTTAGTGTAAAATAGAGCACTCCCACAAACCGGTGCAATCACGCCTTTCTGGCTCATGACTGTTGATTTGATACGCCCGCACATCCATCCGCACAATGATGCATCGCAATACGCTGATCCTGATTCTGCCCTGCTGGTCGTCTTTGTGGTGACCTGTTTGTCCACTGGACTTTGGGCTTGCTGCTCAGATTCGTGCCCCATACACTTCGCAGACAATTAAAAACCCGAACACATCAGGAAGCGCCATGTCGTCCCCGAAAACGCTGACCACCGACTTCGTTCCCATCCCGCTGCCCGACTATCAGGAATATGACCTCAATGAAATGCGCGCCCGCGCGCAAGAATTTTACGACGACATCAAAACGCGCCACACCGTACGCGATTTTTCGGATCGTCCTGTCCCGCGTGACATCATCGAAACCTGCATTCGTGCTGCCGGCACTGCGCCGAACGGGGCCAACCACCAGCCCTGGCATTTCTCCGTGATTGGCGACCCTGCCATGAAACGCAAAATCCGACTGGCGGCGGAAGAAGAAGAACGCGCCTTTTACGAAGGCCGTGCGGGCGAAGAATGGCTTGATGCGCTCAAACCACTGGGAACGGATGACAGCAAACCGTTTCTGGAAACCGCGCCATGGTTGATCTGTATTTTTGGCGAACGCAAAAGCACCTCTGCTGATGGCAAACTGCGCAAAAACTATTACGTGCCAGAATCCGTCTCAATCGCGACAGGCTTTCTGATTGCGGCCCTCCATCGGGCTGGTCTTGCCACCCTCACCCACACTCCAAACCCGATGAGCTTCCTGACCGATATCTGCTGCCGGCCGGATCACAACAAGCCTTACATCCTGCTTGTCACCGGTTACCCGGCGACCGATGCCACCATCCCGGCCCACGCGACCGAGAAAAAGGAACTATCGGAAATTGCCACGTTTTTCTGATTGGTCTTTACCGCTCAAACAAGAAAAGCCCCGCATCAAGCGGGGCTTTTTGTACTTTGGCACTCTAGGTTCTTAGTGCCCGATTGGCAGCACAAGGCGCACCCGCAGGCCACCACCCGGCGCATCTTCAAGCAAAACTTCGCCGCCGTGACCACGGGCCGAATCACGGGCGATGGTCATGCCAAGGCCGACCCCGCCGGTCGCCTGATTGCGTGACTCCTCAAGGCGGTAAAACGGCTTGAAAACCTCTTCGCGTTTGTCGACCGGGATGCCCGGCCCATCATCATCAAAGATGATCTCGTAATCCTGCCCGCGGCGCCCGGCGCGCACCGACAGGTTGTTGGCATAGCGTCCGGCATTGGACATGATATTTGCCACACACCGTTTCACCGATTGCGGGCGCAGCTCCATCTCAAGACTATCTTCGATGTGCAGGTCGATCTGCTGACCGTCGCGAAGCGCCTCGCCAACCTGATCGGTCAGAAGCTTGCCAATATCAGTCAGAACCGCCTTCTCGCCCTCTTCGCCGCGCGCAAAAGCCAGATAGGCATCGACCATGCGTTCCATATCGACGACGTCCTGTTTCAGGGCATCGACACCGGGCGAACTTTGCTGCATGGCGAGTTCAAGCTTCATGCGGGTCAGTGGCGTCCGCAAATCATGCGACACCCCGGCGAGCAGGGCCGTGCGCTGAGACAAATGACGTCCGATGCGATCGCGCATCGACATAAACGACGTCGCGGCCATACGGACTTCTGCTGCCCCTTCGGGCTTGAAGTCCTCAACATCAACGCCGCGACCGAACTGATCGGCGGCCTTGGCCAGTCGGCGGATCGGACGGACCTGATTGCGCATAAAGATCACCGCCACCCCATACAGGATCAATGCCGATCCCGCGATCCACATAAAGAAGATATAGGTGGTGGAATTGTACAGACGCTTGCGCGGCGCGATGATGGACAAGACCCCTTCTTTGGTCTGCACCCGAATTTCAAGCTGACGGTCATCAAGCTCAAGATCAAAAAAGAATGGCCGCTGCAGGCGCTCATCCAGCGCGTTAAACAGCTCCTCAGACACAAGCCCAAGTGGCGGTTCGGTAATCTGACGCTCCAGAATCGCATCGGGCTCATACACGATATCAAGTTGCATACGTGCCCGCGCCGAGGTCTGAATCCATTCGTAATGTTCCGGATCCGGATATTGCCCCAGATAGTCGATCACAAAAACAACGTCACCGGCCAACCCACGGCTGAGTTGGCGGGCCACCGTGTCCCAATGCCGTTCAAAGAAGATCAGGACGGTAACGATCTGCAATAGCAGCATCGGCGTCATCAGGATCAGAAGCGACCGGCCCAAAAGCCCCGTCGGCATCAGTGATTTGATCCGCCCGTTCTGTTCGCTACCCACGCTGATTATCCTTGTCCGTTTTCATGGTCGCTTGCCCGACGCTTTTCAGTCTGTATACAGGACATAGCCCTGACCACGTACTGTCTGCAAGTATCTTGGTTGTTTGGGGTCTTCTTCAAGTTTGCGGCGCAGGCGCGTGACTTGCACATCGATGCTGCGTGACGCGGTCGGATCAATGGCGTTGCCACTGACCATGCCGTGAAGCTGTTCGCGCGATGTCGTTTGGCCCCGCCGCTTGACCAGTGCGGCGAGCAATGCCTGCTCGGCGGTGGTCAGATAAACATGCTCCTCGCCACGCTGCAGGATCATCCGGCTCAGATCAAACCGAAATGCCCCGAAAGAAGCTTTGCTTTCTGCTTCTTCGGCCAATACCGCATCTTCAGTGTCTGGCAACTCTCCATATCGACGCAGGATCGCCTCGATCCGAAGCACCAGCTCACGTGGCTCAAACGGCTTGGCAAGATAATCATCGACCCCGGCTTCGAGACCAGCAATCCGGTCTTCGGTTTCCGAGAGTGCGGTAAGTAGCAAGATCGGAACCTTTGAGCCTGCCTCGCGCAGGCTGCGCGCCAAATCGACGCCCTTTTCGCCTGGCATCAGGACATCAAGCACGATCAGATCAAACTGCAGCCCCGACAGGCTGGCGCGCGCCTCGCTGGCATCGCGTGCAGCAGACACGTTAAAGCCGTTCTCGCCCAAATAACGGGTAAGAAGATCACGCAAACGGTCATCATCATCGACCACAAGAACATGTGGCAGATCAGCACCGGTCATTGGGGGTTCCTAAACACCGAAATCAATCTGGACCTTTAAACAGTAACTTGGCCGCAAAATCTTTCAAAAGCGTAAGGATGACCACGTCAAAATTATGGCTGATCCGCAAGCGTGGCTCAGCCTGCACGGCGGCGTACACCACCGGGGCCGTCATCCTCGAACCGTTTGCGGTCCTTTTCTTCCATCATGCCCAGCATGACCTTGCGGAAACCCTCGACCGATTCCGCTCCGGCCTCGCGATAGGCGGCCGCAATCAGGGCGCGCTGTTGTTCGGTCAGTTCACGTTCAAGTGCCTCACCCTTTTCAGTCAGGGTCAGCAAACGCTGACGGCGGTCCTGCAAACCGGTCTTTTGTTCGATAAAGCCTTCACGCACCAACTGGCCCAGCACACGCGACAGCGACTGCTTGGTGATCTTGAGAATCGACAACAGGTCGCTGACCGTAATTCCGGGATTTCGGCTCACGAAATAGATGACCCGATGGTGTGCGCGACCGAAATTATATTGCGCAAGCATCTGGTCCGCGACTTCGGTGAAATCGCGATACGCATAGAACAGCAATTCAATGCCTTGTCTAAGCTCTTCTTCCCGTAGAAAAAGCGGATTGACCTTGCGTGTAGAGATATCTGCCATGCTTATCCGTTATGTCAGTTATATTGACACATTAATCTATGAATGTTACCCCGACCAGACAAATAAGGACATAAAGTTACGTCCGGGAACGTTCTTGAAATGGAATTTGGCAAATGACGACTCCGACCTTTGATAACCGCGATGGTTATATCTGGTATAATGGTGAACTTAAACCGTGGCGTGAAAGCACTTTGCATGTGCTCAGCCATGCTGTCCATTACGGGAGTGCGGTATTTGAAGGGGAACGTTCCTATAACGGCAAGGTTTTCAAGCTGGCCGAACATGGCGAACGTCTGATCAAATCCGGCGAAATCCTGGATATGAAGATCCCCTATAGCGCCGCAGAACTTGATGATGCCGTCGTCGAGACACTGGCTGCCAACAACATTACCGAGGGCTATGTCCGTCGCATTGCCTGGCGCGGCAGTGAAATGATGGGTGTTTCCGCCCAGACCACGCGCATCAATGTGGCGATTGCCTGCTGGGAATGGCCAAGCTATTTCGCGCCGGAAGAACGCCTTAAGGGTATTCGCCTGGATCTGTCGAAATGGGCCCGCCCGGCACCGAACACAGCACCGACCAATGCCAAGGCATCGGGCCTTTACATGATCTGCACGCTTTCCAAGCACGAAGCAGAACGCAAGGGTTATGCCGACGCGCTGATGCTTGATTACCGTGGTCAGGTGGCTGAGGCGACCGGGGCAAACGTCTTCTTCATCAAGGACGGCCAGATCCATACCCCGAAACCCGATTGCTTCCTCGATGGCATTACCCGCCGTACCGTGATCGCGCTGGCCAAAGAGCGCGGGTATGAGGTTATCGAACGCGTTATCATGCCTGAAGAGATGGCAGATTTCGAAGAATGCTTCCTGACTGGAACGGCGGCTGAAGTCACGCCAGTGGCGGAAATCGGACCATACAGCTTCACCCCGGGTCAGGTCTGCAAGACCATGATGGAAGACTATATGGCACTGGTCCGCGGTGAGAATACGGCGGTCGCGGCTGAGTAAATTTTTTTGAATAATCGGATCGATTATTCACATTTTTTAAAAAACACCCCGGATGTTTCACGCCGGGGTGTTTTTCTTTGCATTCTCTCACACGGCGAAATTTTTCATCCAGTGGTGGATGACATTCCGATCTTGTGGTCTCATATGCTTTCGGCTGCTATCATATGTAATGCCACCATTCCCGGACAACCGCATGACACCTAACACGGGTGCTTCGAGGACCATCGCCAGAACCAGCATCTTTGTTGCTGCGACGATTGCGTTGTCTGCGTTGTCTGCGTTGTCTGTGCTGGCAGCGGTTACCAGCAGTCCCGCCTATGCCGAGGACGCGGCCGAACTCCGTTTTCCCGTGCGCGAAAGCGAGTACGACGCTGTCTTGTCCTGCCAAAATGACACCAATCCAGCCTGCCGGTCCTGCCTTGCTGGCAGGCCTAGCAGTGCGTCGCTTGTGATGTATTCCATCTTGCACCAATCCCTGACGGCAGGCGGGCTTGATGTGAAGATAAACGTGGTGCCATCACCGAATTCCGAACGCAGCCGCATGATGGTCAGCAATGGCAATGCCGATGTCAAATCGGACTGGGAGTTTAATATTGATGCGGATCCCAATAGCCTGAAATCCGCCCCGATCCTGCGCCGGGGCGACTTTGAAAAAGGCATCTATGTCCGCCAAGGCAGCGTAACACGCGGCTATAACGAGCCGATTTCCAATGTCCATCACATGAGCGCGGTATCCATCCGCACCTGGCGGTTGGATTGGGAGGTGCTTGAGAACCTTGCACCGGCGAGCCTGACCAGTGCGGCAACCAAACAGCAAATGTATGCCTTGATCGATGCCGGTCGGGCAGATTTCACCCTGCTTGAATTTTCCAGCGCGCCGGGCATGGTTCGCGTTCTGGAGGGCATCAAGCTTTATCCGATGCCCGGGGTAAAGGTGATCCTGCCAGCAAGCCAGCATTTCATGATCTCGCGCCATTTACCGAACGCAAACAAGGTCGTCAGAGCAATCAATGCCGGGATCAACGCGCTTCACACCAATGGCTTCATTCACCAATGCCTTGTGAATAGCGGCATCATCAATGAACAGGTCCGCGACTGGCGCATCCTGAACCCGACAGAAGACCAGCTCACACACCAGAAAACCGTCCCGTCAAACTGAGCTGCCCCGCCTGACAGCAAACAAGCCGCATCCCTTAAGTATGAGGATTAGAAGTCGGCTGTTTTTCAGACAGATACGCGGGATTTCCGCCCTTTACACGGCAGTCGAACAGACCACTGGCAAGGCGGTATATAAATCCTCATACAATTAAAAACGCGTCAGAGGCAATTCGGTGTTTCACAGCAATTTTGCGCCCGTGCCACAAAATGATCACATTGAAATCCGGAACGAGAGCAGCTCGCAGCCGTTGGCAAGGTGTAATGCCCGACCAATGAAAGGAGCGACATCATGCCTGCGATTGATACCGCAAAGATCCTGATTCTTGCCACCGATGGCTATGAACGGTCTGAACTGCGTGTTCCGCTTGAAAAATTGTCAACCCACGGGGCCGACGTCAAAATCGCATCGCCCAAATCTGATCCGATCAAAAGCTGGGATAAAAGCGACTGGGGCGACACGGTCGATGTCGATGTCGAAGTCAAAAATGTCGATATCAAAGACTATGACGCGCTGGTCATCCCCGGCGGGCAGATCAACCCGGACCTGCTGCGCAATGACGAAGCGTCTGTCAGTCTGGTGCGCGAGTTTGTCGCATCGGGCAAACCGGTCGCGGCCATTTGCCACGGCCCGTGGCTTCTGATCGAGGTCGGCGCGCTGCGTGATCGTCATGCAACGTCATTTGCGTCGATCAAGACCGATATGCTCAATGCCGGTGCGCTGTGGCGCGACGAGGCTGTGGTCTGCGAAGACGGCATTGTGACGTCGCGTTCGCCGCAGGATCTTGATGCCTTTGTCAGCAAAATCGTCGAGGAAGTCAGCGAAGGAACGCACCACCAGCGTGCGGCATAAGACCAACCAAGATGGTCTACCCCCCCCTCAAAGCAACGGACGGATGGCACAGGCCATCCGTCCGTTTTTTGTTTGATCGTTACCGTACCAGTTTGGCGTCGCTATTCAGCGTGCTTTGGTGCGGTGAATGTCGGACCCGGATGAACATCCGGAAGTTCGGTCTCGTCGACATAGGCATCAGGCAGGTTATGGTCAGCCTCGTGCTCGGTCTCGTACCACTGCTTGTAGCGGTAAAGAACGAGTGAATCGCGACCAAGGCCACGCAACAACCCATACATCATAACCAGAATAACCGCCGCGAACGGGAAGCCCGCCACAACGGCAGCAGCCTGCAGGGCCGATAACCCGCCTGCCACCAGAAGGACCGCCGCAATCACGCCTTCGGTCGTGGCCCAGAACAGGCGCTGAATACGCGGCGGGTTGGCATCGCCACCGGCCGTCAGCATGTCGATGACAAATGATCCACTGTCAGAGGAGGTGACAAACCAGATCACGATCATCACGATGACAACCGTGGTGACAAACTTGGTCAGCGGCATGAATTCAAGCAGCTTGAAGATCGCACTGCCGTAACTGGCCTTGGTGGCCTCGATCAAACCGGGATCGCCGATCATTTCCATATGGATCGCAGCCCCGCCAAAGGCGGTAAACCAGAAGAACAGGATGAAGACCGGAATAAACAGAACGCCAAGCGTGAACTCGCGCACCGTGCGGCCCCGCGAAATGCGGGCAATGAAAATGCCGACAAACGGCGACCACGAAACCCACCAGGCCCAATAGAAAATCGTCCAGCCGGTCTGCCAGTTGGTATCGGTGTAGGCTTCGCTCCAGAAACTGATGACGACCAGATTGCTGATATAGTTGCCGACATTTTCAACAAAGCTGTCGAACACAAACAGCGTCGGGCCAAAGATCAGGACAAAGCCAAGCAACAGGAAGCTCAGCTGGATATTAAGGTTACTGATCCGCTTGATGCCGCCATCCAGGCCTGCCATGACCGAAATGGTCGCAAACACGGTAATGATGGCAATCAAAATGATCTGGACCGGCATCGTGTCGGGAATACCAAACAGCGAATTCAGACCAGAACTGATCTGCATGACGCCAAGACCAAGGGTGGTGACAATGCCAAACATCGTGCCAAACACGGCGAGAATATCGACCACATGGCCCCAGGTGCCATAAATCCGTTCGCCAATGATCGGATAAAGGGCGGAGCGGATCGAAAGCGGCAATCCCTTGCGGTAATGGAAATAGGCCAGCGACAGGCCAACGATGCAATAAAGCGCCCAGCCATGGATGCCCCAATGCAGGAACGAAATCGTCATTGCCTGTTCGGCTGCAGCAATGCTTTCGGGTTCGGCCATGGGCGGTGCGAAATAGTGATAAAGTGGCTCTGCCACCCCCCAATAGAGCAAACCGATACCAATGCCGGCACTAAACAGCATGGCCGTCCAGGAAAACAGGCCATATTCCGGCTTGTCGGTCTGACGGCCCAGACGCACCCGGCCATAAGGCCCGATTGCAAGATAGAGACTGACCACAACAGCCAGGTTGGCCACAATGATCAAAAACCAGCCAAAATAGTTCCCGATTACCGATTGCGCGGCGGAGAACAGCGCACCTGCGGTTTCGGTAAAGGCCGCGCCGAATATGATGAATCCCAAGATCAGGACGGCCGATACAGAGAAGACCGGCTTGCTGACCCGCGGGAAGGGCCCGAGTGGCCCCACCTTCATTTTGTCGTCCATGATTACCTCACTGTTTCGGGTACCCAACTTTTCGTTGTTTATGCCCCCTGATCAGCGCCGGGGATCTCCCGGGCGACAAACTGATCAAACATGCGGTCCGTACCCGAGCCGGACTGCGAGGCGGCTTTGATTAGGCACTTCAGGTCTTTCTTCAGCTGTTTTGGCAGACGAGTTGAGGCAGCGCCGACCAGCCGTCCCACATGGCTGGCCGACGCTGCTTCTTACTCCCCTCGCGGGAAGCGCTGTTTGTCTTCGAGTTCATTGAGATCCATGTGATTGCGCATGTAGCGTTCGGACGCCTTTTGCAGCGGCTGATAATCCCACGGGAAGTAAGAGCCGTTGCGCAGCGCCTCATAGACAATCCAGCGGCGCGCCTGACTTTCGCGAACTGCGGAATCAAACGCATCAAGGTTCCACCGCGCATCACGCTGCACGCGAAATGCTTCCATCTGTTCGGCACAGGCCGGATCCGCTGCAAGGTTGTTCAGTTCCTTGGGATCGGCTTCAAGATCGAAAAGCTGTTCAGGATCAAGCGTGCAATAGGTGTATTTCCATTTGCCTTCACGGATACAGACCAGCGGGGCATAGGAGCCTTCGGCGGCATATTCCATCAGCACCGGTTCGGTGCGCGCCTTGCCATCAAGCATCGAGCACAATGACATCCCGTCGGTCCATGGCTGGACCTCTTCCATGGAAATGCCCGCGAGATCAGCGACTGTCGGCGTGACATCAAGGCTTGAGACCGGATCGGTATAAAGACCCGGCGTGATGTTCGGCCCGGCCATCATCAGGGGCACACGGGCAGAGCCTTCAAAGAAGCTCATTTTAAACCACAGACCCCGTTCGCCCAGCATATCGCCGTGGTCGGAGACAAAGATGATGATGGTGTTGTCGAGCTGACGGGTGTTTTCAAGCACCTCCATGATCTGACCGACCTTGTCATCGATATAGGAGATGTTGGCGAAATAGGCCTGACGGGAGCGTCTGACATCTTCCTTTTGGATGTCAAAGGCGGTGTAGTCGCTGGCATGCATCAGGCGCTGGGAATGCGGGTCCTGATCATCAAAGTCAAACGGCGCAACATCGGGTTCAAGTTCCGGGCAATCTTCATACAGATCCCAGAATTTCTTGCGCGCGACATAGGGGTCATGCGGATGGGTGAAGCTGACCGTCAGGCACCACGGCCGTTCATCATGGCCGCGCGACAGGTCATAAATCTTGTGCGTCGCGTTGTAGGCGACCTCGTCATCATATTCCATCTGGTTGGAAATCTCGGCGACACCGGCACCGGTGACGGATCCGAGGTTGTGATACCACCAGTCAATCCGTTCACCCGGTTTGCGATAATCCGGCGTCCAGCCGAAATCGGCCGGGTAGATATCGGTGGTCAGGCGTTCTTCAAACCCGTGAAGCTGATCTGGACCGACGAAATGCATCTTGCCCGACAGGCAGGTGTAATACCCCGCGCGACGCAAGTGATGAGCATAGGTCGGAATATCTGAGGAAAATTCGGCGGCGTTGTCATAGACCCGGGTGCGATGGGGCAACTGACCGGCCATAAAGGATGCACGTCCCGGGGCACAAAGCGGGGAGCCGGTATAGCAATTGCGGAAACGTGCCGAGCGACGTGCCAGCTTGCGCAAATGCGGCGTATGAAGGAAATCTGCAGGGCCATCGGGGAACAGGGTTCCGTTCAACTGGTCGGCCATCAGGATCAAAATATTCGGGGACGTCATGTATTATGCACTCCTTCACAGGGTGCAATCCGCCGATCACCGAGATGGCAGCATTGACGAGAAAAGCACCCCTGGGTCGTTTGGTTCGAGCCCGCGCAAGCTGTAAACCCTGCCCCTTTTCGGGTGCGTTTTGTCGGGTCTTATTGTTATTCCGCTTGACGCATGCTTCGTTAACCACATTAAATTCATAAATTGATACTCAAAGAAACCCGGTGTTTTTTAATCACTTCCATAAAGAATTTTTATAATGCAAAGACCACTCGACATTGGCTGGCTGAGAATTTTTGAAGCCGTTGGGCGGCTGGGCAGCCTCACACGGGCGGCCAATGAGCTGGGATTGAGTCAGCCTGCGGTGACCTATCAGATCAAGCGGGTCGAGGATCAGCTGGGCGTATCGCTGCTGCATCGGTCACAGGGCGGCAGCCGGTTGACCGATGCGGGTGAAGCCCTGTTTGAGGCGGTCAAAAGCAGTGTCGAAAATATTGATAAAGCCGTGCGCGATACCCGCCGGTCTTCACAGGACCATGCGGTGCGAATCTTTACCGATTTCGGGTTTGCGGCCTTCTGGTTGATGCCGCGTGTGACCGATTTTCGCCGCCTGCACCCCGAAGCTGAAGTCCATATCATTGCATCGCAAGGCCTTGATGATGAACTTGGCCGCGAAACCGATGCCGCCATGTTATTCGGGGCAGCAGAAGATTTCCCCGAGACGGCACAGCTTCTGATCCCGGAACGGGTGGTGCCGGTCTGCACGCCGGGTTTTCTTGAACGGTTTGGCCCGTTTGATGATCCCGCGCAGTTTGCCCGTGCACCGCTACTGCACCTGGAAGTTACCGGCAAATCACGCTGGCTGACATGGGAAAGCTGGCTTGCCGATCACGGGATTGACCGCAAACCGGCACAAGGTGACCTTGGTCTGAACACCTATGGCTTTGTCATTCAGGCGGCCCTTGCCGAACAGGGCGTCGCGCTGGGGTGGCGGGGTTTGATTGAGCATCACATCGAGCAACGGTCACTTGTCACGGTTGGCACGGAAGTCAGCCGCCCGGATCGCGGATACTGGGTGGTGCCCAGCCGGTCGGTCAGCGACACGACAATCACCTTGCTGGACTGGTTGACCAACGAGACCTGATATATTCAACTTCTCTCTAACTCTAAACCAATGCCCATTCCGCCCAGAAAGATAGTCAAGTTAGGCGTCTACAGCCAAACGAAACACTGATCGATGCTTCTCATCTTTCGTCGCCACTATGTCACCCTTCTCCCTAAGCTTCATCCAGGCATCATCAAACTTTTTTTCGAACCGGCTTTGTCGCGGCTCCTTAACTTTTTCTCTTACTTCTTCCCTAACTGCATCCTTAGATAAACCGTCCGGTGCGGCAGTATCCAACACCTTCCAAATCGTGATCGCGTACTTGTCGCCACCAAGTTTTCGCCATAACCAAATTCCACCGCGAGCAGTTGCAGCAGTTAACCCCAAGGTCTGCAGAAACTCCCATAACTCCGCCCAAGGAAGGTCGAAGATCGGCACTAAATCAAAAAATGCTAGCTGTTGGACATTCGCCCCCGCCCCAAGAGCATAAGGAACCAAGACCACTACAACTGCGAGTACAATCGCTAGCAGCCAATCTATTAGACGCTCTGCAGTCACGAGGATACTTTGCCTAAAATACTTTTCAGATCGCATAGAAATAACCCTTTAATGCCACTTAAACACAAGGACACCTCAACCAAAGGTCACTATATATTACATCAGGATTCCCTTAAGAGCACCACCTGAGCTCTATAAACGTTGATTTTCTGCAACCTTGCTGTTTGAAAGTGATACTCCTAATAGAATCCACAGCATCTACCAGTTCTGGTTCTGCACAAACTGCAATCCGTTCGGAACCTTTCTAGACGTACATGCCGTCCCATGTACTGATTATCCACACCACAATCGACAGGGGATTTTTCATGACAGAGCATGGTTATAACAGCGGGCGTTTGAACCTGCCCTTTGTTGGCATTTCGACCTTTTCCAAAAGCCCCTATGTCGAGAACTGGGATGCGATTGATGCCGATGTTGCGATCCTTGGCGCACCGTTTGATTTCGGCACCCAGTGGCGATCCGGTGCGCGGTTTGGCCCGCGCGGCATTCGCGAGGCATCGACACTTTTTGCCTTTGGCCATGCCGGGGCCTATGACCATGAAGATGACGTGACCTATCTTGAAGGGGTCCGGATGGTCGATATTGGCGATGCCGATATTATTCATACCGACACGATCAACAGCCACGCCAATATCGAGTTTGGCGTGCGCAAGATATTGGCCGCCGGTGCCCTGCCCGTGGTTCTGGGCGGCGATCATTCGATCAACATTCCCTGCATCAATGCCTTTTCCGATCAGGAACCGGTGCATGTGGTGCAGTTTGATGCCCATCTGGATTTCGTTGATGAACGTCACGGGGTACGCAATGGTCATGGCAACCCGATGCGCCGCGCAATTGAAAAGCCATGGGTCACGGGCATTACCCAGCTTGGCATTCGCAATGTGTCCTCCACCGCCAAGGAAGGCTACGACTATGCCCGTGAACAGGGATCAGACATCCTTTCCGTGCGCCAAGTTCGCAAGCTTGGTGTCGAGGGTGTTCTGGAACGTATTCCGGCCGGAAAGCGGTATTACCTGACCATTGATATTGACGGGTTTGATCCGTCGATTGCGCCCGGCACCGGCACGCCCAGCCATGGCGGGTTCCTGTATTATGACGTGCTGGAAATCATCGCTGGCCTTGCCAAGCGGGGCGATATCGTCGGCATTGATCTGGTCGAAGTCGCGCCGGATTACGATCACACCGGCACAACCGCCATTCTGGCAGCACAGATATTGCTTAATACCATCGGGCGGATTTTTGCCGCGAAGAAATAGCGGCCCCTTTTGAAAGCCTGTGGAGCGGGGTTCCCGCCTTCGCGGGAATGACGGTGGTTCCCCTCGCCCGGCTTTAGTTCGTCATGTCCGCGAAGGCGGGTATGGGCATTCATGCAGATTGATGCAGCCTTACGGCCAGTTGGCTTCGGGCGGGAGGGACATCAGGATGGCTTCGGTGTTGCCGCCGGTCATCAGGCCAAAGCGCGTGCCGCGATCATGAAGCAGGTTGAACTCGACATAGCGGCCGCGCTTGATCAGTTGGGCGCGGCGTTCGTCATCGGTCCAGGGCTTGTTGTAGTGGCGTTTGACGAGTTCCGGATAGATATCGCGGAAAGCACGCCCGACATCCTGGGTAAAGGCAAAGTCTGCGTCCCAGTCCGCATCCAGATAATCATAGAAAATGCCGCCAACCCCGCGCGGTTCGTTGCGGTGGGGCAGCCAGAAATATTCATCACACCATTTTTTGAACCGGTCGTAATAGTCATCGCCATGGGCATCACAGGCAGATTTAAGCGCGCCATGGAAATCGGCGGTATCTTTTTCCTGCGGGAAGACCGGGGTCAGATCCGCACCACCGCCAAACCATGCCTTGGTGGTGACGATGTGGCGCGTGTTCATGTGCACGGCCGGAACATGGGGCGAGCATGGATGGGCGACCAGTGAAATGCCCGCGGCCCAGAAGTTGGGGTTTTCATCGGCGCCGGGGATTTCCTTGCGGAACTTTTCGGAAAATTCGCCATGCACGACCGAGATATTGACCCCGACCTTTTCAAACACCCGGCCCTTCATGACCGACATCTCGCCGCCGCCCTCATTCTCACCGCGTTCCCATAGGGTGCGTTCAAAACGCCCCGGTGCACGATCGGAAAGCGGTCCTTCGTAGCTGTCCTCTAGCGCCTCGTAACTGGCGCAAATGTCATCGCGCAATTGGCGGAACCAGTCCTGGGCGATCTGTTTGCGTTTGGCAATCACGGCATCGTCGACCTTGTGGTCGGTGCTCGTTTTCATTGCCTGTTTTGCAGCAATCTTTGCGTCCGTCATTGCGTCACTCACTTGGTTCATTCACTGGGCTTGGGAAAGCCATTGGTCTGTCGGAGCGCTTCGCCCAATGTCATTGCCGTTGCCATGGCGACATTCAGCGAGCGCATTTGCGGCTTCATGGGAATGACGACGCGGGCATCGACATAATCATGCACCTGATCGGGCACCCCTTTACTTTCGGACCCCAGCATCAGGATATCATCGGCGCGAAATTCGAAATCGCAATAGGGTTCGGCCCCCTTGGTCGTCAGCAACACCAACCGCCCCGGCAGGGTTCCGTCTTCGCGGGCCTCGACAAAGGCACGCCAATCGGCATGGCGTATATAATCGGCCTTTTCGAGATAATCCATCCCCGCACGTTTGAGTGCCGCCGAGGTCAGCAAAAAACCGCACGGCTCGATGATATCGACCGGCAGGCCAAAGCAGGCGGCCATGCGCAGGATCGTGCCGGTATTTTGCGGGATGTCGGGTTCAAATAAACAAATTCTCATGGCGTCTTTTAGAATCGTTGGTGAACAAATGTCGAATCAGTTGGTCAGGGACATATAATTACCCGTTAACGCCCCTATTAGACTTTTTTGGAATATGAAGAACTAAACCGCCAAGTCCTTGGCGAACAAAAGCCGGGATACCCGCAATTACGCTATGTTTTACCGAATTGTGCAGCGCAAAACCCAATGATCTGGTTGAATGCAAACAATTTGCAACTCCAAGTTCTCCTTAACAAACTGAATTTTTGTTAGTATACGGACCGTCAAACAGGCCTAAGGGCTTTTAGCGGCAAGATTGTTTGATTTTCATCAATGGAAAGCAAACGGGTTTGCCCTAAGTCTTGGTTTGGCATTCCGCATGCCTGTTTTGGGGGCAGAAAGAGGGATTAATTATGTCGCAAACGGTGCATTCCTCCGGCGAACACCAGCCGGACGAGAACCGCAGGGATTTCCTGACCTTGGCGACCACAGCAGTTGGCGCCGTTGGCGTTGGTTGCGCGTTGTTGCCGTTCGTGGACAGCATGAACCCGTCCAAGGACGTTCTCGCACTTGCCTCGGTTGAGGTTAATTTGGCCAACATCCCCGTTGGTCAGGCAATTAAGGTCATGTGGCGAGGCAAACCTGTCTTCATCCGCCATCGTACCGAACGCGAAATCAATGAGGCCGAAGAGGTCGCATTGAACGAACTCGTCGATCCACAGAGCGACGATGCACGCGTCGAAAAGAAAGAGTGGCTGATTGTCGTCGGCGTCTGCACCCATCTGGGCTGCATTCCGATGGGCACGGCCACAGGCGAAACCCGTGGGGATTATGATGGCTGGTACTGCCCATGCCATGGCTCGCACTATGATACGTCGGGCCGTATCCGCCGCGGCCCCGCGCCGTTGAACCTTGTCGTTCCGGAATATGAATTCCTGACCGACACGTCGGTCCGGATCGGGTAAGGAGCAGGTAGATGAGCGCACCTCAGTGGAACAACAAAGTGGTCAAGTGGGTTGACGACCGTCTTCCGGTCATCTCCATGCTGCACCACTCTGCATACGAATATCCGACACCGAAAAACCTGTCCTATATGTGGAACTTTGGTTCCCTGGCCGGGTTTGTTCTGGTGACGATGATCCTCTCCGGGATTTTCCTGGTGATGAACTACACCCCCCATACCGATATGGCCTTTGAGTCGGTCGAGCGCATCATGCGTGATGTGAACTATGGCTGGCTGATCCGCTATATCCATATGAACGGCGCTTCGATGTTCTTCATCGTTGTGTTCATTCACATTTTCCGTGGCCTGTATTACGGGTCATACAAAGCACCGCGCGAAGTTCTGTGGTGGATTGGTATCCTGATCCTGCTTGCCATGATGGCAACTGCGTTCATGGGTTATGTCCTGCCGTGGGGCCAGATGTCCTTCTGGGGTGCGACGGTTATTACCAACCTGTTCTCTGCCTTCCCGCTGATCGGCGATCCGCTGGTGACCTGGCTGTGGGGTGGCTTCTCGGTTGATAACCCGACACTGAACCGGTTCTTCTCGCTGCACTATCTGATGCCGTTCGTCATTCTGGGCCTTGTTGTCCTGCATGTCTGGGCACTGCATAGCGTGCGTTCGAACAACCCGACCGGTGTTGAAATCAAAACGCCGCAAGACAGCATTCCGTTCCACCCGTACTACACGATCAAGGATCTGTACGGTCTGGGCGTATTCCTGATCTTCTTCTCGGCGTTTGTGTTCTTTGCACCGGATTATCTGGGTCACCCGGATAACTACATCCCGGCGAACCCGCTGGTCACCCCGCCGCACATCGTGCCGGAATGGTACTTCCTGCCGTTCTATGCGATCCTGCGGTCGATCGACTTCACCATCTTTGGCATCCCGGCGAAACTGCTTGGCGTGCTGGCGATGTTTGCCTCGATCGTGATCCTGTTCGTTATTCCGTGGCTTGATACCTCGAAGGTTCGCAGCTCGAAATTCCGTCCTGTCTACAAATGGTTCTTCTGGCTGTTTGTGATCGACACCTTCATCCTCGGCTATTGCGGGGCGAAGGCACCGGATGACTACTTCCTCGGTATTCCGGGTCTGAAAGTCATCGTGATGGGTCAGCTTTCGACGCTGTATTACTTCGCGCACTTCCTTGTGGTCATGCCATTGGTTGGAAAAATGGAACGAACCAAACCGCTTCCTGCAAGCATCAGCGAATCTGTTTTGAAGGAGGGTGCAAATGCGTAAGTTCGCACTGACCGCAATTGCTGCCGCCTTCGCGGTAACCGCATTCACTGGTGGTGCAGCCAAGGCTGCCGGCGACGCGCCGGTGCCCGAGGCACAGGATTGGAGCTGGCAGGGTCTGTTCGGCACCTATGACCGTGCACAGCTGCAGCGTGGCTTCCAGGTCTACAAGAACGTTTGTGCCGGCTGTCACAGCCTGCGTTTCATTGCCTTCCGTAACCTTGAAGGCATTGGATTCAACGAAGATCAGATCAAGGCGATTGCGGCCGAGTATGACATCGAAGATGGTCCGAACGACGATGGTGACATGTTCACCCGTCCGGGCATCCCGGCTGATTACTTCCCGTCTCCGTTCCCGAACGAAAAGGCTGCGGCTGCTTCGAATGGTGGCGCGGTTCCGCCGGATCTTTCGTTGATGAACAAGGCACGTGTCAATGGCCCGGACTATGTGTTCGGCCTTCTGACCGGCTATGAGGAAGAAGCACCCGAGGGCTTCGACCTTGCAGACGGAAAGTATTACAACCACTACTTCCCGGGCCATCAGATCGCCATGGCTCCGCCGCTTTATGACGAAGCGGTCGAGTACACCGACGGCACGCCGATGACCCTGGAACAACATGCGCGTGATGTGACCGCGTTCCTGAACTGGACAGCACAGCCTGAGCTTGAAGCCCGCAAGGCGCTTGGCATGAAAGTGATCCTGTTCCTGATCGTGTTCACCGCAATGCTTTATGCGGTCAAACGCAAAATCTGGCGCGACGTCGAACATTAAGACCTCGCTTCAGACACAACGTTAAGACAGGCCACCTTCGGGTGGCCTGTTTTTTTAATAACACGACTTAAACTGATAATTTGAACAACCCCAGAAAATTATCTTAGTTTCCGGGCAGGTATAATTGTCGCAAATGGAGCAATAGAACAACTATAACTTCAGATTATCAAAACCCGAATTTAGCACTCTGGGATAATGCAAAGATTGATATCCGTCTGACATTATGTGCTAGAATTGATTCTATATAATCGCTAATTAATAGATTACGACCTTGGATATTGGAGTGAGTAAAATGGCTAAGTCGGTGAGCGATCGTCTGATAAAAGATGTCTACGTATTTCCGAAACTTTCTATTCTCCACATTAAGATTAAAACGCGCAACTTTAGTAAGTTTCTTAGGTCGGCCCTAATAAAATTGCTACCTAGTCCTAAATACAAAAAAAATTGCAATAAAGTTTCAATTGTTGACGAATTTGAGGCAGGGAAAGATCACTTAAAAAAGGAAACTTTTGGATATTGTGATCAAGTCTGGAACGATGACTTTTACCAAGACCTCATTGAACAATGGCCACCGACCAGATACTTTCAGCCCTTACAGTACATCACAAAATCCTATGATGTTGGCTATTTGGATGATGAAACTCTAACTTTGTTCCCAGCATACGAAGCAGCATATCGCTACTTGAAATCTGAAGAATTTTGCGCTCGGGTCACAAGTTTAGTTGGCGATCATGAGGAAAGAGAGTGCTATCAAATTCTTTTAACCAAAGCCTACTCAGGTTCAAGTATTGTTCCCCATATTGATAGTAGTAATATGGACGGGAGCTTTAACTTTGTTATTTTTTTAAACGCTTCGGAAGGTCCTAATAGCGGCGGACTAGCCTTTTGGCGGGATAACGAGTTCAAGGATCTGGTATTCGAACCAACCAAGCTACGAAACTCCGGCGTTTATTACTTGATGAACCAAGATCTGTATCATGGCTTCCCACCCATGCGGAGTGGCTCATTCCGGTGGACGATCAACGCCACTTACAAGAAGAAAAAACATATTTCGTCAGAAATACTTAGTTAGTAAAATCCTGCAAACTAATATTGCTACTGAGGAACCAGAGTTTAATCGAACCGATGTTTTCGGCGCCACGTCGCCCCGCAAAGTCTTGACTTAGGGACTGAGCAAGAAGAACAGCATGCACGTGATGTGACCGCGTTCCTGAACTGGACAGCACAGCCAGAGCTTGAAGCCCGCAAGGCGCTTGGCATGAAAGTGATCCTGTTCCTGATCGTGTTCACCGCAATGCTTTATGCGGTCAAACGCAAAATCTGGCGCGACGTCGAACACTAAGACATCGCTTCAGACACAACGTTAAGACAGGCCACCTTCGGGTGGCCTGTTTTTTTGTGCCCGCAGATTAAATCGCCGGGCAATCAATAGGCAAAATAGGAAACGACCAGCCGGTCAATCTCGCCGCTATCGCGCATCTCACGCAGGACCTGATCAAGCGCGTCGGCAAACTGATCGCGATAGGGCCAGTTGCCGTCCGGGTCCGGCCCGAATGCGACATAGCCAAATTCCTGACCAATGATCGCGACCTCGTTAAACAGGCGGGACGTTGCATTATCCACACCCAGTTCGCGCATCCCCGCCAGAATGGCCATCCGCTCATTGACATAACAATCAACGCGGCCTGCCATCAGGAAACGCAGGTTACTGGCCGTGGTGTTGGCTTCTTCAAGCGTAATCCGGCCAGCCTCGACCATGTCAAAGAATGCCGGGCCCGCCAGTCGATACCCGGCATTATTGGCAAAGCGTGCGCCTCTGAAATCTTCCGGGAAAAGGTGCAGCTCGTTGCTTTGGGCGTAATCCTTGCTGCAGATCACCACCACGGTTTCGCGCAGGATCGGGATGGAATAACGTTCAATCCAGTCCCGGTCCGCACGTTCATAGGGTGGGAAAAATCCCATGATCTTGCCGCTCTCAAGCAGATCCATCCCGCGACGAAACGGGACGCTAACGATATCAAGCTGATAGGCTGGCAGATGTTCAAACGCCTCTTGGAGGATGCGGACATAAATGCCGTCAGCCACCGCACCATCCAGAAAGGCATAGGGTCTGTTGCTGTCTTCGGCATAGAGCGTAATGGTCTGCGCGACGTTGCTGTCCTGCACTGTTTGGGCCGTCGCCATATATGCCCCGGCCAGCGCATGGCCGACAAGCATGCTACCTGCAAATCTGACTGTATTTCGCAATGCGTTCCTGAAATTCATGGTTCTATTATTCAGACAAACCTGTGCTGCCTGTCAATTGCGATGGCGTAACACCATGTTTCAGATCAGTCGGTTTTCTTGACCGTCTGATGATCTGACGCCGTTTTGGACTTGGCCGCCTGCCCGTCATCAGCATCTTCGCAACACTCCCTGTGCTGCCGGTTGCCATCGGCCGGACGCAGTGGCGGGACCGTAACGGGGATATGCACAAGACGGCGTTTGCGTTGCGGCGTGCCGGAACTGGCGTAAAGCTGCTTTCCGGCCTCGACAATCGAGACACCGGCAAAGGCCTTGAACAGGCGCGAGCCGATATTTTCAAACATCTGCGACCACCGCAGCAAAAGCCGAATGTTGGTTGGCGGCATGAAAAGCGCTCGGCTGTGCTGGACCGGCAGGAACATGTTTTCGCGCAGCAGGTTTTGCAGCTGCGACACGCTGTGGGGATGGCCATAGCCAAAGGGCGTTTTTTCCGACCATGACCAGAGCGAGCTTCGGTTGGGTGTCACCACAACAATCCGGCCATTGGGCGTCAGTACGCGCCAGCATTCGCGCATCAGGCGACGCATCGAGTCCGTATGTTCGACCAGATGTACAACCAAAATGCGATCCACCGAACTATCAGACAGCGGCAACATGGTTTCTTCGGTCAGCGCCACACGGTTGTCTTCACCGGCAGGCCAATGAACGCAGCCCTGCTGGGCTGGCATGAAGGCCATGACGCGCTCTGCCTCACCAATAAAGGGGCGCAGATAGGGGGTGGCATAGCCAAAACCCAGCACCCGCATGCCGCGGACATCCGACCACATGACGCGCAAACGCCTGCGGATCAGGCGCCTTGCGGCCTGCCCGATGCTGCTGGCATAAAAACGGTGAAGATCAACGACATCCTGACGCATGCGATCAGCCTATCATTCCCGGTCCAGCACGGGAATGCTTTTGCGTGATTGTTTCAAGACACTAGGCTCAGGACCTATTAATTTGATTGGAATGGCAGACGTTATATTTGTGAAATCCAAGGGAAGGCCCGCCGGGCGGGCTGGTATCCCGGCCAAGGGGTTTGACGCAGGAGTTCGCAAATATAACGTCTGTCCTTTGGATTCACCGGGTTTGCACGGGCTACTTTGTCGCAAAGCCTTGAAAGATACATATCTTCCTGCGGTTTTGCTTCGCGTATCCGCACAAACCCGGTGAACCATTCAAACCAAATTAATAGGTCCTGAGCCTACATCCTGATAGTCTTGCCCCAACAGATAAATTACATTTTGAGGTACGCCATGGCTGCGGGTGAAGTCATCGTCATTCCCTGTCTTTCAGACAATTACACCTATCTTGTGCGCTGCCACCGCAGCGAAGTCACCGCCATCATCGACCCGGGCGAGGCAGCCCCGGTGATTGCCGAACTTGAAGAGCGTGACTGGAACCTTGATCTGGCGATCAACACCCACCACCACCATGACCATATCGGCGGCAATGCCGAATTGATCGAGAAATACGGTGCCAAATTGCTGGGGCCGGCGGCGGAAACCGCACGTATTCCCGACATGGATGAAACCTGTGCCGAGGGTGATCAGGTTCTGATTGGCGATCTTGAGGGCAAGGTTTTCGATGTCCCGGGCCATACCAGCGGGCATATTGCGTTTTACTTCCCGGCGATCACCGCGCTGTTTTCAGGTGACAGCCTGTTTGCCCTGGGCTGCGGGCGTTTGTTTGAAGGCACGCCCGAACAGATGTGGCATTCCTTGCAGAAATTCCGGGGCCTTCCGGCGAGCACGCAAGTCTATTGCGGTCATGAATATACCCAGGCCAACGCGAACTTCGCCAAAACGATTGAGCCGAATAATCCGATCCTGACCGCGCGATGTCAGGATATTGACGGCTTGCGCGCACGCAACTTGCCGACCATTCCATCGCGTCTGGATGTGGAGCTTGCCACCAACCCGTTCCTGCGCGCCGATGACCCGTCGGTTGCCGAGGCGCTTGGCATGACGGGAGAAAGCCCGGTTGCGATCTTTACCGAGATTCGCAAACGCAAAGATAATTTCTAGGAAAATGATCGCAGATCAGGCCATCTGTTTGAACAACACGTTCTGATCAAGCAGATAGCGTGAGAACAAGGGCAGACTAGCCGCACCAATAGCGCGCGCGGCACTGCCTACCTGCCCCTGTTCGATGCGCGGGCTTTCAATTCCCTGCAGATCAAGTTCTGAAATGGCAGCGCGCGTGGCCGCAACCACCCGGTCACAGACATCGGCCGGGAAACCGCCATCAACGATAACCGCTTCGAAATCAATCACCGAACAAACCGATGTAATGGCAATCGCCAGACTGCGTGCGGTATGGGAAATCCAGATATCAAGGGTATCGCCCAACCCGTGCCAGTAGTCCGGATCACGCCACAGCATTGCCGGGTCACGACCTTCGCGGGTCAGCATTTCTTCAAGCACGAAGATGGACGCCTGATCGATCAGCTGGCTGGGATGACCGCTGCGCGAGGATACCGGCATGGAACCAAACGCCCCGGCATTGCCCGTGCGCCCAGCGTAAAGCGCCTGATTAAGCACCACCCCACCGCCAATAAATGACCCGATAAAGAAATAGGCGAAGTCGGAATAGTTGGGACCAAGACCAAAGACCAGTTCCGCCCCGCAGGCCGCTGTTGCGTCATTTTGCTGAAAGACCGGGAATGGCACGATGGCGCCGATGGTTTCGACCAGATCAACCTCACGCCAGGCATTCATGTCTTCGACCGGGGCACCGACTTCATCGACCCAGTTCCAAAGCTCAAACGGGGCGGCTATGCCGACCCCGGCGATGCGATCAATCTGATTGCGGGACAGACCGGAAATGATGTCATCGACCGATTCCCGGACAAACCGGCGAATGCCATCAGGTGTCGGATACTTATAGGCTTCGCGTTTGGTTGCCCGTACTGACCCAACGAAATCCATCAGGATCAATTCAGCACTGCGTCGGCCGATTTTAAGACCAAAGGAATAGACCCCGTCGGGATTGAGCGCCATGGGTACTTTGGGCTTGCCAACCTTGCCACGCACCGGGGCGCCGCGCATCAGGAGGCCGTCTTTTTCAAGGGCACGCATGATCACGGAAACGGTCTGGGCAGAAAGGCCCGAAAGCCTTGCGATATCGGCCTTTGACAAACCGGCATTTCGACGCACAAGCGACAGCACAAGCCGTTCGTTATAGGCACGCACGCGAAGCTGATTAGCGCCCCCGCCAGGATGCAACGGACGCGTATTGCGATCATCCGCCCCGGTATCATCCGGGTTTGCAGAGATGCTGTCTGTCATTTGGTCCTCCCACTCAGACATTAGATAGCCTGATTACCGTTCACAGTGACAGGAATAATTAATAAATCAATCGGATTTATTAATTGACAGCTTCGCCCATTTGGTGTGTCGTAAGCGCCATGCAGGTTGAAGGCCCAACCCAAAAAACTGCGCCACGACCTGTTGGAAAACAATCAAATCAGGCCCAAATGGCCACATATTCAGGTTCAATCCTGGGAGGAAACAAATGAAGAAAGCACTTCTTGGCGCGGCCCTTGGTGCGCTTGCACTTGGTATTTCCGCTGCACCAAACACCGCAAAAGCTGATGAAATCGGCGCCTGCCTGATCACCAAAACCGACATCAACCCATTCTTTGTCAAAATGAAGGAAGGGGCGTCTGCCAAGGCCGAAGAACTTGGCATCGATCTTTCGACCTATGCCGGCAAGATTGATGGTGACCATGAAACGCAGGTCCAGGCCATCGAATCGTGCATTGCATCAGGTGCAAAGGGCATCCTTCTGACCGCGTCGGACACCAAGGCAATTGTACCGGTCGTGAAAAAGGCACGCGACGCTGGCTTGATCGTGATCGCACTCGACACGCCGCTTGAGCCAATTGATGCGGCCGATGCAACCTTTGCCACGGACAACTTCAAGGCCGGTGAACTGATCGGTCAGTGGGCGGCCGCCAAGCTTGGCGACAAGGCATCCGACGCCAAAATCGCCATGCTTGACCTGGCACCGAGCGCGCCATCGGTGGATGTGCTGCGCGATCAGGGCTTCATGAAAGGATTCGGGATCGACATCAAGGACCCCAACAAGATCGGGGACGAGGATGACGACCGGATCGTTGGACACGATGTGACCAACGGCAACGAGGAGGGCGGCCGTACCGCGATGGAAAACCTGATGCAGCGCGATCCTGACATCAATGTGGTTTATACCATCAACGAACCGGCAGCAGCTGGTGCCTATGAAGCACTTAAGTCCTTTGGCATGGAAGACGGTGTGCTGATCGTCTCGGTCGATGGCGGTTGCCCGGGTGTCGCCAACGTCAAGGACGGCGTGATTGGTGCGACCTCGCAGCAATATCCGTTGCTGATGGCATCCAAGGGCATCGAAGCGATCAAGGCATGGGCTGACAGCGGTGAAAAGCCGCAGAACAGCCAGGGCCTTAACTTCTATAACACGGGTGTGAACCTTGTGACCGACCAGCCGGTAGACGGTGTTCCGTCGATTGACGTTGCCGAGGGCATGGATCGCTGCTGGGGTTAATCCCGGGCTTATCCTGACCTGCTTCGAAGGAGGGCAGTATTATCCCCTGCCCTCCTTGTCCCACATTGCTTTACACTTGGTCTGTCACCCCGAACCAACCAGCCATCAGAGCCGGGCGGTGACAACAAACGGATCAGCAATGCCTGATCCCGTTTTGACCAGGTCCGGAGGAAACGATGAGCGAGACACCAAAATCGTCGCGCCAGAAACAGGAATTCGAGCACGCGCTTGACTCCAGCGACAGCAATGTCGCGCAATTCGAACACAAACACCGCAGTCTATTTGACAGTGTGCAGCACTTCCTGCACGGCAACCCGACGATGGTGCCGGTGATTGTTCTGATATTTTCGATCATCATTTTCGGCTTTGTCGCCGGCAGTAAATTCTTTTCACCGTTTAACCTGTCGCTGATCATGCAGCAGGTGTCGATCATCGGTATTCTGGCGGCGGCCCAAAGCCTTGTGATCCTGACGGCCGGGATTGACCTTTCGGTCGGGGCGATCATGGTTCTGATGTCGGTCATTATGGGGCAGCTTGCCGTGACCATCGGCATCCCGGCCCCGATTGCCATTGTGATCGGCTGCATTGGCGGGATCTGTGCCGGGGCGCTGAACGGGTTTTTGGTAACCCGGATCAAGTTGCCGCCGTTTATCGTGACGCTGGGCACGTGGAATATTTTCTTTGCGCTTAATCTTTGGCTTTCGGGCGCACAATCTATCCGCAGCCAGACGTTGGATGAAATCGCCCCGCTTTTGAAATTCTTTGGCGAAAGCATCGCGCTTGGCGGGGCCCGGATCACCTATGGGTCAATCCTGATGCTGGTGATTTTCGGGGTGCTTTGGTACATCCTTAATCACACCAGTTGGGGTCGGCATGTTTATGCCATCGGCGATGACAAGGAAGCCGCCGAGCTTTCGGGCATTCGCACCAACCGCACCCTGATCATGGTTTATTGCCTGGCCGGGCTGGTTTGCGCAATTGGCGCGTGGGCATCCATCGGACGTGTGGGTTCTGTTTCGCCACAGAGTTTTCAGGAAGCCAACCTGCAATCGATTACCGCTGTTGTCATCGGGGGCATTTCGCTTTTTGGCGGACGTGGATCGATCATTGGTCCGTTGATCGGGGCGTTGATCGTTGGCGTGTTTAATTCCGGCCTCAGACTGGCAGGCGTGGACGTTCTCTGGCAGGTCTTTGCCATCGGCTGGCTGACCATTATTGCTGTCGCCATCGACCAGTGGATCAGAAAGGTGTCGTCATGAGCAACACTTCCCAATCTGTGCAACCTGTTCTTAAGGCACGCGGCATCGTCAAACGGTATGGTCGTGTCACCGCCCTGAACTATGCCGATTTTGATCTTTATCCTGGCGAGGTTCTTGCCGTGATCGGCGATAACGGTGCGGGCAAATCATCGCTGATCAAGGCACTTTCGGGCGCTGTGACCATTGATGAAGGCAGTATCGAACTGGATGGCAAACCGATCCAGTTCACATCGCCAATGGAAGCCCGCGAAGCCGGGATTGAAACGGTGTATCAGAACCTTGCACTTTCGCCAGCACTGTCGATTGCCGATAATATGTTCATGGGCCGCGAGCTTCGCAAGAAGGGCGTCATGGGCAAGTATTTCGGGGCGCTGGACCACAAGGAAATGCAGCGTCTGGCGCGTGAGAAGCTTTCTGAGCTTGGCCTGATGACCATTCAGAACATCAATCAGGCGGTTGAAACCCTTTCGGGCGGGCAGCGTCAGGGTGTTGCGGTTGCCCGTGCGGCAGCATTCGGATCGCGCGTTGTGATCATGGATGAACCAACAGCCGCCCTTGGCGTCAAGGAAAGCCGTCGCGTGCTTGATCTGATTGCCGATGTGAAGGCGCGCGGCATGCCGATTGTGCTGATTTCGCACAACATGCCGCATGTGTTTGAGGTCGCCGATCGTATTCATGTGCATCGGCTGGGCAAACGTCTTTGCACCATCAAACCCGATGATTACAGCATGTCAGACGCGGTTGCCTTCATGACGGGGGCCAAGGAGCCACCGGCAGAAGAAGCCGCTTAAAATAACGTACCCGGATATGAGAAGCCCAGTTTCATGACACCTGATCTCGACGCGTTGGCAGACGCCATTCGCGCCAAGCACGCCGACAAGGGCCGCATTCTTGTTGCCATCGTCGGTGCACCAGCCTCGGGCAAGTCAACCTTGTCCGACCGGCTTTATCACCATCTGGGGGGTGATAAAGCCGGGGCTGCTGTGGTGCCGATGGACGGGTTTCATTTTGACAATGCCGTTCTGGAAGAACGCGATCTTCTGGAGCGCAAGGGTGCGCCAGAGACATTCGATGTCGGCGGGCTCAAACGCACACTTATCGCGCTTCGCGACACGCCAAACGAAGACGTTTACGTCCCGCTGTTTGACCGCACACTTGAAATATCGCGCGGCTCCGCCCGTGTGATCACACCAAACCACACAATCATTCTTGTCGAAGGCAATTACCTGCTTCTTGATCAGACGCCGTGGAACGGGCTCCATGACCTGTTTGATCTATCGATCTATCTGGATGTCCCTGAAGACACACTCCGCGAACGCCTGATCGAACGTTGGCAGCGCTATGGCTTTGATAACGCCACCGCCATCCACAAAGCCACCAGCAACGACCTACCCAATGCGCAAACTGTAATCGGCGGGACTGCTATAGCGGATATCCACGTCCATAACATCTGATATGCACTGGGTAAAAGAAAACGCCCTGCAATCCTGCAGGGCGTTTTGCTGTTTGGTGATGTTTACCGGACTGAGCAGGAGATCAGAACATATGCTGACCGCCATTGATCGACAGGCAGGAGCCGGTGATGAAGCCCGAATTCGGGCCGCAGAGATACAGGATCGCCTGCGCGATCTCGTCTGCTTCGCCCAAACGACCGACCGGAATTTTGGAAATAATGCCTTCAAGCACCTTTTCCGGAACAGCCGCCACCATGTCGGTATTGATATAGCCCGGTGCGATGGTGTTGACCGTAATCCCCTTGCGCGCGACTTCCTGGGCGAGTGCCTTGGTAAAGCCGTGCACGCCTGCCTTGGCAGCAGAATAGTTGGTCTGGCCGAACTGACCGGCCTGCCCGTTGATCGAGGAAATATTCACAACCCGGCCAAATCCACGCGCGCGCATGCCTTCAAGAACCGGTTTGGTCATGTAAAACAGCGAGCTCAGATTGGTATCAATCACCGCGTTCCATTGCTCGGTCTCCATCTTGTGCATGAAGCCGTCGCGGGTGATGCCGGCATTGTTGATCAGAATATCGATTGGCCCGACTTCAGCCTCGACCTTGGCGATGCCCGCAGCGCACGCATCGGCGTCGGCGACACTCCATTTATAGGTCGCTATACCGGTTTCATCGGTAAAGGCTTTCGCGGCCTCGTCATTACCAGCATAGTTCGCAACCACGGTATAGCCCGCGTCCTTGAGTGACAGGCTGATGGCCTTGCCAATGCCGCGCGTTCCACCGGTTACCAGTGCTGTTTTTGTCATGGTCGCCTCCCTAAACTTCGTTCATCAAACGTGTCATTATCGCGATTTCCGTAGTTTGCCCTTCTACGACTTGCGTAATATTAGTCCATAAAAAGCGTTATATATGTAATTTTATTTCATCTCCATCATCGATTTTTGCAATGCCGCTTAGTCTTTCGTCGCACTGCAGCACAAGTTGCATCAATGCAAACGGGGCATCCCCGCCAAGAGGACGCCCCGCATGTTTTATTTTCCGGCAAAGGATCGCTTAGCGTTCAACGCAAAGCGCAACCCCCATGCCGCCGCCAATGCAGAGCGTCGCCAGACCTTTTTTGGCATCGCGTTTCTGCATTTCGTGCAGCAGCGTGGTGAAGACACGTGCGCCCGAGGCACCAATCGGGTGGCCCAGTGCAATCGCACCGCCATTAACGTTAACCTTGTCGGTATCCCAGCCCATGTCGCGGTTAACTGCAATCGCCTGCGCGGCAAAGGCTTCGTTGGCTTCGATCAGGTCAAGGTCGGCTGCCGACCAGCCCGCCTTCTCAAGCGCCTTTTTCGACGCCGGGATCGGACCAGACCCCATGATCGCCGGATCGACACCGGCCGTTGCCCAGCTTTTGATGGTGGCAAGCGGGGTCAGGCCACGCTTGGACGCCTCAGCCGCTGACATGACAATCAGGGCTGCGGCACCATCATTGATGCCCGATGCGTTACCAGCGGTAACCGTACCTTCCTTATCGAACGCCGGGCGAAGCTTCGCCATGCCTTCGGGTGAGGCACCGTGTCGCGGATATTCATCCGTATCAAAGACAATGTCGCCTTTGCGGTTGGGAATGGTTACCGCGGCAATTTCGTCATCGAAGCGGCCAGACTTCTGGGCGGCTTCGGCCTTGTTCTGGGAACTTGCGGCAAATGCATCCTGCTCTTCGCGCGAGATGCCCCACTTGTTGGCAATGTTTTCTGCGGTATTGCCCATGTGATAGCCGTTAAACGCGCACCACAGACCATCCTTGATCATGCTGTCGATGAATTTGACATCGCCCATTTTGTGGCCCGCGCGCAAATGCGCCACATGGCCCGAAAGCGACATGTTTTCCTGACCACCAGCAACAACGATATTGGCATCACCGGTCATGATCTGCTGGGCAGCAAGGGCGACTGTACGCAGACCCGAGCCACAAACCTGGTTGATGAGAAACGCGGTCGCACGGTCAGAAATACCTGCGCCAATCGCGGCCTGGCGCGCCGGGTTCTGCCCCTGACCGCCTGTCAGGACCTGACCAAGGATCACTTCGTCAACAGCATCGCCTTCGACGCCTGCGCGTTCAAGTGCGGCCTTGATGGCAACAGCACCCAGATCGTGCGCCGGGGTATTGGCCAGCGTGCCACTGAATGCGCCGATTGGTGTCCGTGCGGCACCCACAATTACGACGTCGGTCATGAGATCCTCCGATTAATCCTGATTACGTTTCCAAAGATCGGGCAAAGATCGTTGCGGGCCTTGCTCAGATCCAGACATGATCTTATCGCACCGCAGCAGAATTCCAAGCGCTGATCCCTACCACTTTCGGTCAGTCTGATGTGACACAACCAGAAAGCGCGGTTTCAGCGCCTGCTCTTAACATCTGATACATAGAGTCTGTGTTGCTCGCGCCCGGATCGCAAGCCCCAAACACAAGTTTCCGGCCTATGTCACAAATATTTTTGTTTAACTGGCCCGGCCCCATCGCCCGGGGCCGGGCATTTGGGCCTTCTTAGCGGACGTCGTAGATTTCGGCTGCTCCATCATGGATCTGATAGGTTTGGAACGGGGCATTCTTGACCCCGCCCATACCCGGTGATCCCATCGGCATGCCTGGCAGGGTATAGGCCTTGGCTTCGGGACGTTCGGCGAGAATTCGCTCAATGGTCTCAAAGGGAACATGACCGGAAATGGCATAGCCGTCGATCATGGTCAGATGGCAGCCTTGCATGTCTTCGGGGATTCCCGTCATGCGTGACATCTGAACGACCTGATCGCTTTCAACCACCTCGACCTCAACATCACGTCTGATCAGGTAATCCGCATAAACCGCACAGCAACCGCAATTCGGGTCCTTGTAGACTGTTGCCTGCAAGGGGGCCGCGTGACTTTGGGTATTCAGGCCAATTGTCATCAGCCCGACTGCGAACATAAATGCAAAGAAGCGTTTCATGGTTTTGATCCTGTTTCTTGTAATTTCAGTTTTGGGCGTCAGGCGGTTCGAATGAAGCCCGACATGCCGCCGAATTTGTGTTCGAGAATGTGACAATGGAGCATCCAGTCACCGGGGTTATCGGCAACAAAGGCGATTTCGGCCTGCTCGGCCGGAGCGAGAAGAGCCGTATCCTGCCATTCCTGATAGCGGGTCGGCTGCCCATCGCGTGACAGCACGCGGAAGGCATGACCATGCAGATGGATCGGGTGATACCAGGCCGTCGCGTTGGTCACAGTCACCACGCAACTCTCGCCGTTTCCGAGCGAGAAAAGCGGCCCCAGTTCATCACGTTCAGGGTCGCGGCCATTGACCATCCAGACGCCGCCGCCGGTCATCATGCCCATCATGGATTGTGCCATGCTGCGCACTTCACCAAGGAAGCCGGCCTCGATCTTGCCGGTTTCAACCAGATGACGCAAAACACCACCGCCCATCATGCCGCCGGTATAAAGCAACTGTTCGCGGCGGGCATTTTGCAGATCGGGTTCCGGCAATGGGTTGTCTGGCAAGGCCATGCTGGTCTGCGCGATATCACCGCGCACCGGATTCCCCCGCACGCGCAGGCGTGCCAACGGATTTTCCAACCCATCAAAGAAGCGGTCGATCACGGCAAAGTCACCGCTGGCATCTGGCGGTACATCCAGAATGAAATCAGCCCGCATGCCCGGCGCAAAAAGGAAGACCGGCGTGTCGGGCACATGCGGTGTGACCGGATGGCCATCAAGTGCCACCAGATGCGGTGCCAAACCGGCAAAGTCGATGGCAAACACCCGGGCATTGGCGGTGTTGATCAGACGCAAACGAATACGTTCGCCCGGACGCACCGCAATAGCGGGATTTGCCACACCATTGATGGTGACCAGTTCGCCCAGCCGCCCGGCGTGACCAACATCGTGCCCGCCATTAAAGGTCGGATCGATTTCGCCAGTTTCCCCCAGACGCCAGTCATCAATCAGCCAGACAAATTCCCGATCAACAGCAACAGGTTCGGCTTCCTCGACAATCAGGGCACCATAAAGCCCGCGGGCGAGTTGGGTCGGTGAATTGATATGCGGGTGATACCAATAGGTCCCGGCATCCCGGGCGTTAAAGCGATAATCGAATATCTCGCCCGGGGCGACCGGCTTTTGGGTCAGGCCCGGCACACCATCCATGGCATTGGGAACACGCACCCCGTGCCAGTGAATGCTGCTGGCCTCAGACAGCTGATTGTCAAACCGGACATGGACGTCTTCGCCCTGTTTCACACGCAGCAAACCGCCGGGCACCGTGCCGTTATACGCCCAGACGGGGGTTTGCATCCCACCACCGGGGAGAAGATTGACGCTGGTGGGGGCGGCAGCCACATGGTGAGTGGCGTTGCTATTGGTTGCATGGGCCAAACCCCGCCCGAAACCGGGCATAACACCAAGGGCCGCGGCAGCTGCACTGCCTACCCCCAATGTTTGCAGAAATCCGCGCCGCGACGGACGCAAAATGGATTGGGTCTTCATAAGAATGACTTTCCTGACATATGGAGAATTCCCGGCATCAAAGCCGGGCGTATGGCGACGCGCGGAATGAAAAATCCCGCAGCCGCGTCTGGTCAGGAAAGAAGTCGGGGCGGGGCGATTTCGGGGCGCCGGGTGATGCCATTGGCAAGATGAGCCACCGGCAGGATATAAATTCCTGCGACCAAAAAGACCTTTGCAAGCGGTTCCTTGCGGGCAATCACCGCAGGGACCGCGCAGATGATATCGCACGTATCGCTTACCGCGGGTGTGGCCGTGCAATCATCGCAGTCGGCCATCATCTGTTCCATGGCACCATCAGACATGCCCACAGCCGCCATCGGCATTGCCGAAGCCGGGCCGGACATATGCGCCATGCCCACAACCGAGGTCGCAAGCAAACACAACGTCATGAGGATATGAAACAGCTTCTTCATAGGCGGAAGGTATCCCGGTCCGATTGGCGCGTCCATGATCTTGATCATATCAAACTGTGGCAATCACATGACCATTGCCAAAACCCACGCGCACCGGGCCAGACCCAGAACCCTAAAATGAAGGACCATATTCGTCCTTGAGCGTTTCGGTGATGATGTAGGTGCGGTACCAGACGATATTGTCATCGGCATCAAAAAGCGTTTCGCAAAGGGCTGTGTATTCCACCATATCGCGCATTTGCAGGATCATGACACCGGTGACCTCGCCGGTGACGACATGACATTGGCGCACAGCATCAAGTTCACGAACCTTGCGAATGAAATCCTGGCGGAACTGATTGCCATGGCGATGAAATTCAAGATTGATCACCGCCCCAAGCGGGCGTTCGACCATCGCCGGATCAATCACCGCGACGGTTTTGCGGATGACGCCCGACTGGCGCAATTTTGCCACGCGGCGCAAACAGGCAGATGGCGAAAGGCCAATCCGGTCAGCCAGCTCGGCATTGGGGATATCGGCGTTTTCCTGCAACTGGCGCAGGATTTTGGTATCGATCTGATCCAGCTCAGGCACTTTACACAACTCCACAGCGTCAATAGGTCAATCAACGCTGCCATATTGCACGAAGACACACAAATACGCTGCACTAAATTTGAAAGGCCGTGGCATGATCGCGTTCCTCGACAGACTTGGGCCGCAACGATAAAGGTTGTGGTACGGGAATTTTGGCACCTGCGCCCCACACGATGTTGCCAACGAGAACTTGAAGCCATTAAAAAACCGCGACCGGCAACAGACCGGACGTGCCCGAACACCGAAGATGGATTGCCGCCCCATGCACCGCTATGCCTTTGATCTGATCAACCGTAGCCAGAAACTGTTCATCACCCTGATCAAGGTAATGTTGCCGGTGATGGTGATCGTCCGGATTGCCGAGGAATTCGGCGCGGTTGATCTGGTATCCGCGTGGTTGACACCCGTCATGGCGTTGATCGGCTTGCCGCCAGAGGCCGGGTTGATCTGGGCGACCTGTATGCTGGTCAGCATGTATGGCGCGGTCGGGGCCTTTGTCGGGCTGGCGGCCCATCTTGATATGACAGCTGCACAGCTCAGCGCGCTTTGTGCGATGATGCTGTTTGCCCACGGCCTGCCGGTCGAACAGGCAATTGTCAAACGGGCCGGGGCCAGTTTCTGGGCCACCACCGCCCTTCGCGTTGGCGCAGCGGTTGCCTATGGCGCGCTGGTAACATGGGTCAGTGACATGACCGGATGGTTGTCAGAGCCGGTTGATTTTTCCTGGATGGTCGGCAGCGACACGACAGCCGCCGCCAGCGGTCTGGCCGGATGGATCGACTGGTCAATCCAGATGGTCAAATCGCTTCTGGTGACCTTTGGCGTGATTATCGGGTTGCTCGTGCTGCTTGATATCCTCGAAAAAACCGGGATCACGGCGCGCATCACACAGGCAATGATGCCGATGCTGCGCATTTCGGGCATCTCGCGCGATGTGGCACCGGTAACCACCATTGGCGTATTGCTTGGCATTACCTATGGCGGGGCGCTGATCATTGATGAGGCGCGCAAGAACAATTACCCCAAACGCACCCTTTTCCTGTCGCTGAGTTGGCTGTCGCTTTCGCATTCCCTGATAGAGGACACCGCGATCATGCTGGCGCTCGGTGCCGATATCTGGGTCGTGCTTGTCGGGCGGGTGATCCTGACTTTGATCATCATCGCCCTTCTGGCCCGACTTACGCTCCGCTGGGCGCCGGAGCGCGCCCAACTTGCAACCGAAAATGCGGAGTAAGGAAATCGGCTTAGCCTGACAACCAATCGACCACCGGCTTCCATGTGGATTTTTCTGCCCTTGATCCGACCATCATCCCGATATGACCGGCAGACGGGTGAAGTTCGGTACGGATATCTTCGGGGCAAGTTTCAAACAGGGCCTGCGCACTTTCGGGCGGGACGATGCGGTCATTTTCCGGGATCACGGCCAGCACCGGGCAGGACAAGTCCGCCGGGGTGATATCAATACCGTCAATCTGCCACTGGCCCTTGGCCGGGCGGTTTTCGACATACCAGCCGATCAGACAATCCACCGCGACCCGGCGCGGCAATGGCACGCCATCATTCAGCCAGTCTTCAAGGGCCACAAAATCGCGGGCCTTGGGGGAATCCATTGCCATGGTCTGAAAACGCCGGAACTTCTCGCCCATCATGAAGGGATCAAGGCTGGCAAACAGGCTTTGCAGCACATCGACCGGAAGCGCGTCATGAATGGCCAGCATCTGTGGCAATGACGGCGCAAAGGCAGCAGCAATGCGCGACTGGGTCGGACCGGCGGCCATGAAGTCCCACGGGGTTGCCAGCAGGACAAGCTTTGACACCTGTGCCGGGTCGAGAAGCGTTGCGGCAAGGGCAAGAACCCCGCCCATACAATAACCGACCACCGGCAACGGCCCGCCATTTATGTCGGCCACGTCCTGAAGGATCGTTACCAACCGGCCCGCAACGTAATCATCGAGACCAAAATTGGCCTCTTCCATGCCGGGATAGCCCCACTCGACCAGAAGCGGGCGATAACCGCATTTGGCAAGATAACGCGCAAAGCTGCGCTTTTCATTGAGATCAAGGATATAGCCGCGATTGACAAGCGATGGCACCAACAGGACCACCTCGCCACTTTCGGCCGACTTGTTCCCGGCGGTCGGAGCATAGTCATAAACCCGCGTCGAGCCTTCTTCCCATATGACCGGCAGGTCCTTGCGGTCCTGATCGCGTGGGCGGCGATAGGGATGACGTTGATAGGCCCGCACGCCATCGTGGAACCCGGCATGGCGATCAAAGGCGACCCGGTCCAGAGCCTGCGCGACATCATCAGGGTGATAGGCTTCAAGCTCAGCCAGAAGACTTTCCGCCTGATCCTTCAGTTCCGGCTTCCAGGGCAGCAATTGTTTCAGAAAGATCGGCAATGCGGCGCGCGAGCTGAGCCAGCTCGTCATCTCGACTGCCATGTGCATCGGAAGCGGTCTTGGTCCCGCCCGCCTCTGGGTTTCGCGTTTTGGCGGAAGCGGCTTTTGTTTTGGCGGACTGATCATTCTTCCCCTGCCCCTTTGCAGCATTTTTTGCAGCATGTTTGGTTTTGGAAGTCTTTTTCGGCTTGGCGGTCGCGGATGTTTCCGCGCTGTTCTTGTCGGTGGCATTCCCGGCAGCACTGGCGGTACCCGCGCTCTCGGGTTCGGTTTTGGTGGGCTTTGGTTTTGGCGTCATGCCCGCCATTGCCGACATATCAGGCGCGAACGGCATACCGGCAAACGGAGATGCCGGCAGCTCGGCCGCGGCCTTGGCCATCTGATCCATCATCGCCTGCAGCGGGTTGGTAGCCGTCATGGCATCGCCCATCGGATTGCCAATCCCGGCGGCCGGGTGTTGACCCATCGCCATCTGACCGATCAGTTTGCCCCAGGCTTCAAACCCTTCGCCCATGCGGGTGGTGTCCGCACCAAGAGATGCATAAAGACGCCCGATGGCACTGGCGGCATGCGCGCCGTCTGCGGTTGCCGCGACCTGTTCACGCCATAGTTCAAGGAACTGGCGGGCAAGCTGGTCGAGCCGTTCGTCATCCGGGTCGGATGAAGCAGCGTCTGCTGTTTGTGATGGATCCGGTGCTTTCGTCGCACCGCTCTTTTCGCCGTTCTTCCTTTGGGCCATCGGCGACACCTTTATCGTTCCCTGATGCAAAGCATTTGTGTTGAGTATCACTATAGAATGTTGGCGCGCGCTGGAAAACGAATTCCCTTGCTGCACGGCAACAAACCGTATCCGGAGTTGTTTTTCGCACTGCACTTCGCGTTGAATACTGGACACATTGGAAAATTCGCGGCACTCTCACAGTCTTCTGAGCGAATGCAAAATCGAAAATGCTGCGCAACATCGTAAACGCAACAATGTGAATTGCCGGGGCGCAAAGCAGGTGGAACGACACCACCAGAAGGTTCGCCAGACAAACGTCCGGGAAACAGGGAAGCAGGAAAGACGCCATGACCACCAAGAAATCAGATGATCAGGACCGCATCGTTATCAAGAAATATGCGAACCGCCGCCTCTATAACACGGCGACCAGTTCCTATGTGACGCTTGATCACCTTTCGCAGATGGTCAAAGACAATACCGACTTTGTTGTCTATGACGCGAAATCGGGTGAAGACATCACCCGTCCGGTCCTTACCCAGATCATTGTCGAGGAAGAAAACAAGGGGCAGAACCTTCTGCCGATCAGCTTCCTGCGACAGTTAATCGGCTTCTATGGCGACAGCCTTCAGGGGCTGGTGCCGAGTTACCTTGAACAGGCCATGCGCGCCTTTGGCCATAATCAGGAACAGATGCGCGAATATATGCAGGGCACCATGCAGGGCATGTTCCCGTTCGGCCAGTTCGAGGAAATGAACAAACAGAATATCGCACTGTTTGAACAGACAATGAAAATGTTCTCGCCTTTCGCGCAGGATGAAAACGGCGAGCAGACTGGCGATGGCCCGAAAAAACCGACAGCCCCGGCGGGTGCAAAATCAGATGCCTCGCTGGATGAGCTCAAAAGCCAGCTTGAAGCCATGCAGGCACAGCTCAACAATCTTGCCGGCGGCAAGTCCGACAAATAAGACATCCTGCCCGCATCCCGCGGCCATAAGACCCAAAAGGCGAAGCTGCACACCAGCGCTTCGCCTTTTTTCGTGCCTGCATCAAGGATGCGCAGATCCAGGCAAATGATGCCCCACCCTGTCGGCACCAATCCTGCATAAACTTTTCATTAACTTTTTCAGAACGCCCGGCACCGCCGCAAGGCGGCAATTTTTGCCGGGTGCATGTCGTGACCACAAACACAAATCCACGGAGTCCCGAAATACGCAGGCAACAATGACCCAATAGACCGATAAACATATGACCGCGATCACACCGATTTCCATGCTCCCGGCCCGCAGGACCGAAACTGCGAGCAGTGGAACCGATGGTCCTGCCGGGATCGGGATCGAGCAACTTGCGCGAATTTCGCCAGTGGAGAAAATTGCGCAGAATGGTGGCGCGTGGCTGCAACCCCATGATCTTGTGGGCAGTGCAGCATTCTGGACCCAGCTTTTGGGACAGGTCTTACCTCAGGAAAACCTTTTGCAACCGCCGGTCATTCAAGCAGCGCATGCCAGCTATGCACATCATCACAAACCAGACAGCGTAGAAACGAACGTCTTTTTTTCGCCTTCTGCACTAGACAAAGACAGCTCGATTGACCTATATAGCTAGCTTCTGGCGGAAAGCTGTAATGATTATCTGACCAATGTTCAGGTACATGTCACGAACTCGCAACGCTTTATCGGTGTCGCGACAACTGATAATTCGGGAAAAATTAACAAGCCCGACAGCATCCGAAGTGGGGATTAATAACTGGCGGTTGATAACGGATTATAAAATGACTGAGAACGCTCAAAACGAAGAACCGAAGCGCGCAAACCGCGCCACAGACACTGACCGTTATGTTGGTCAGCGCATCCGCGAACGTCGCATCATGCTGGGCCTTTCCCAGCAGCAGATGGCCGATCTGATTGGCGTCACCTACCAGCAGGCTCACAAATATGAGCGCGGCATTAACCGCATCTCTGCAGGTCGCCTTTACGAGATCTCCCAGGTTCTGGGCGTTCCGGTGAGCTATTTCTATGAAGGTCTGGAAGGCAATCAGGAAACCGAGCTTAATGCGCGTCAGCGCATGTGCCTTGAACTTGCGCGTAACTTCGCAAGCATCAAGCACGAGAAGCATCAGGAAGCACTGAGCCAGATGGCACGTGCCCTTGCCGACCAGGCTGCTTAAGTCCGTTTAACGGACCTTGGTGCCACCTCAAAAAAGGCTGCCTTTTGCATTGCAAAGGCGGCCTTTTTTATGACTGGTTCGCAGATGCAAAAAAAAAGGGACGCGAACGTCCCCTTTGTGCCAATTGAAATGCTGCAAGATACGCGCCTAGGCGTCGACCAACACCAGATCATCGGAATGAATGATGGCATTGCCGCGTGTAAAGCCAAGGGTGGCTTCGATGTCGGCCGATGCATGGCCCATCAGAAGCCGGGTTTCTTCGGCGCCATAGGATGTGATGCCGCGCGCGATTTGTGCCCCATCGGGACCAAGCACCCGCACAGCATCGCCATGCTTGAAGCGCCCATCCACACCGGTTATGCCCGCCGCCAGAAGGTTCTTGCCAGCATGCATGGCCTTGGCCGCGCCAGCATCGACAACAATCGCCCCTGATGCCTTGAGCGAGGTCGCAATCCAGTGACGACGTGCAGCAAGGGGGCTCTCGCTGGGCAGGAAGACGGTATTGGGTGCGCCTTCAAGCTGGGCCTTGAGCGGATGATAAATAGTACCGCGCGCGATGATCATGCGACAGCCCGCCTTCATGGCGATTTCGGCCGCCTGAAGTTTCGTCACCATGCCGCCGGAGCTGTACATGGTCGGCGCAACACCGGCCATATTGAAAATCTCGGGCGTCAGTTCGCGGACTTCCGGGATCAGGTCGGCATCCGGGTTCTTGCGCGGATCGGCGGTGTAAAGGCCATCAATGTCTGAAAGCAGCACGAGGGTGTCGGCCGAAATCATGTGTGCGACCTTCGCCCCCAGACGATCATTATCGCCAAAACGGATTTCTTCAGTCGCGACCGTGTCATTTTCATTGATCAGCGGAATGGCGCCACGGGCCAGAAGTGCATTCAGTGTCCCGCGGGCATTAAGATAGCGCCGACGACCTTCCATGTCCTCAAGTGTCACCAGCACCTGTGCCATAGTCAGGCCATTGCGCCCAAGGGCCTCCTGCCAGACCTGCGACAGGCTGATTTGGCCGGTGGCCGCAGCGGCCTGCTTGTCAGCCAGGCTGATCGTGCGGTGATCAAGTCCCAGCAATCGACGGCCAAGCGCAATCGCACCACTTGAGACCACAATCACCTCGACCCCGCGTTCACGCAAAAGGGCGATATCATCAGCCAGTGCTTCCAACCAGGCACGACGGAGCTTGCCGGTATTTTCATCAACCAGCAGGGCCGAGCCTACCTTGATGATCAGGCGCTTTGCATCCGCCAGGGCGTGGTTTGTCACGGTTGAAAGCCCTCATCTTCGCGGCCTTCCATCGCGCGGCGTTCACGCTCGCCTTCGATATAGGCGCGGATCTCGCGGTGGATTTCCTTAAGCCCCTCATGGGTCGCGCCCGAGACGATATAGACCTTTTTGCCGATGCCCTTTTCAAGGATCTGGCGTTGTTCCTCGACCATTTCGGGCAGGAGCTGATCGGCCTTGGAGAGTGCGACGATCTCGGGCTTTTCGACCAGCTCTTCGGCATAGCCTTCAAGTTCTTCACGCACAGTCTTGTAGGTCGTGACCGGGTCTTCTTCGGCGCAATCAATCAGATGAACCAGAACTTCGCAGCGTTCGATATGGCCAAGGAAACGGGTGCCGATACCCTTGCCTTCGGATGCGCCTTCGATCAGGCCGGGAATGTCGGCCAGAACGAATTCATGATCATCGACATTCACAACACCGAGCTGCGGATGCAGGGTGGTGAAGGGATAATCGGCGATTTTCGGGCGTGCATGCGAGGATGCGGCAAGGAAGGTCGACTTGCCGGCATTGGGCAGCCCCACAAGGCCAGCATCCGCAATCAGCTTCAGGCGCAACCAAACCCACATTTCCTCTGCCGGCCAGCCTTCTTCGGCACGACGTGGTGCTTGGTTGGTCGATGATTTGAAATGCGTGTTGCCACGGCCACCATCGCCCCCCCGGCAGAGCATATAGGTCTGGCCGGGTTCGATCATATCGACAATCAGGGTTTCGCGGTCTTCGGCCAGCACTTGCGTCCCGACCGGGACCTTGATGGTGATGGATTTACCCGACCGACCGGTACGCTGCCGACCCATGCCATGCATGCCGACTTCGGCCTTGAAGTGCTGCTGATAGCGGAAATCGATCAGGGTGTTGAGGTTCTCGACCGCCTCGAGGATGATATCACCACCCCGGCCACCATCGCCGCCGTCCGGCCCGCCATACTCGATATATTTTTCACGGCGGAAGCTGACCGAACCGGCACCGCCGCGGCCACTGCGCACATAAATCTTGGCTTCATCGAGAAACTTCATAACCGGTCCTTCGGGCGCACCCGTTTATCATTTTGTATTGGCACCCCGGCGCGCGAGGATCGCGCATCAACGAGGCATAAAATTCATATATCACATAAAACAAGGGAGGAATGATTGCTCATTCCTCCCTTAGAAATCTTGCTACGTATCGCGCAGCCGACGGGAGGCTTACGCCTCGGCCGGAACGACGGTTACGTAGGTACGACCCTTGAAGCCCGACTTGAACTGGACAGAACCGTTCACAGTCGCAAACAGGGTGTGGTCTTTGGCGAGGCCAACATTGTCACCGGCATGGAACTTGGTGCCACGCTGACGAACGAGAATGTTGCCTGCAACAACTGCCTGACCACCGAATTTTTTAACGCCGAGACGGCGACCTTCGGAGTCACGACCGTTGCGCGAACTACCACCAGCTTTCTTATGAGCCATGAAACTCTCCTAAAACTGCATCTCAACCTGATAAATCAGGCTTTGATGTCCTTGATGCGCAGAACAGTCAGGTTCTGGCGATGACCATTTTTACGACGGTAGTTATGCCGGCGCTTTTTCTTGAAAACGATCACCTTGTCGCCCTTGGCCTGCTCGAGAACTTCTGCGGTAACAGAAGCACCTTTGACCAACGGAGCACCAACCTTCGGCGCACCGTCGCCAGCAACCATGAGAACTTCTTCAAGTTTCACGGTATCACCAGCCTGGGCAGCGATCTTTTCGACTTTGATAACGTCGTTGGCGGCAACTTTATACTGTTTGCCACCAGTTTTGATGATTGCGTACATCTAAAAGTTCCTGAAAAACATTCTGGAAACACAAACGCGCAGCTCGGTGCCGCTGCTAACAGATACCGAACCGCTGCGAAGAACGGGTGAATTACCGCTTTTGCCCCGAAGAGTCAACCACAGAGTGACCTTTTACGCCACCCGGGACCGCACGCCAAAGCCGCAGATTTGCGCGAGCCTGCCAGACTTTCAAACCGTTGCGAACAGCACGCCCCAAAAGCCCATGAAAAAGAGTCCGCGAAATTTGAGATTTCCCTCTTGCAATCTGTCGCTCATCCCGGTAAACACCGCCTCGAACGCCAAGACCACACATGCGGAGAGGTGCCGGAGTGGTCGAACGGGGCGGTCTCGAAAACCGTTGTACTAGCAATAGTACCGTGGGTTCGAATCCCACCCTCTCCGCCATTTTCCTTTAGAAATCGTTTACTGCTGCAAAACAGACCTTGTTTTCGACATAGGGAAATCTTCATTTTCTCAAGGTGACAAGCACTGTCAGTTCACTGTCAGTTTCGTTACTATTAGTGGAAAATATCAATTGCCCAACTACTAAAAAATGCGACTTCTGAACAGCTTTAAAAAATCTCTCTCTCCGTTTGATCACCTTTTGACAAGGTATCGGGTTCGCAAGGTAGCTCTGACCCCTCGAAGGGTTACCACTCGCTTGGAAGACATAGAAATTGACCGCCCGCTTTTTCTCCTAGGAGTTCAAGGTGGCGGCCTTACTATTTTGGCCAAATGCTTCCAACGCCTCGAAAACACTTGTTTTGTTCACGGAAATGCCGACAGCTGGGACGCAGCAGACAACGAGATGCATGTATGCGAAACCAGCCAAAAACTTCCGAGGGAATTCTCATTTCACACGAACGACTTTTATCCACCAAACCTGCCGACAAACTTCTACCGATATTGGACCTACGCCACCAATGAAGGCTTACCACACTTCCGAATTGATAATCCCGAGCAAGTTTCAGAGGCTTCCCTAAACGGATTTCGGAATTATGTTAAAGCAATCATACGTGCGCATGCAAAAAACTTAAACGATTGCCGTTTCATCGACAAAAGCCAGCTATACACCATCAATATCCCGCTTTTAAGAGCAGCCTTACGCGGTCACTCACCTAGGTTCGTTGTTATTGGTCGAAATCCTTACGGCTGCATTCCGCGAACGGCCAGAAATTACTACCTCAACCCCAAGAAACACGGCTTTGATATGCCTTATGAAGAGGCATTGAAACTTTGTTCCGAGCACTGGAACAACAGCTTTGCCGTTGCGACCGAGGACTGCCATGGTTTTGATGACAGCCTAATACTGAACATTGAGGACTTTTTTGCTAATCCTAAGGAATTTTGCTCGAGAATATGCTCGTTTGCTGAGCTCGACTTCGATCGAGACATGATACCGGCCCCGGATCAACCAAACACTCGTTACCAACAGATGGCTACGAGGTGGTACCCACTAAGAAAGTCACGCACAGAGCGAAAACTACTAGAAACAACTCAAAGAGAGAGAGAAATCATCAATAGCGTTTGTGGATCGACAATTGAAAAGCTTGGCTACGATTTACTCAAGTAAACCAAAGCGCAGCGGGACAGATCTCAGGCTCAGCTAGCTCACGAATTCTGCTGCAACAAGTTGCATCCCTACGCGAACCCGTAGAATTCCAACTGCCTTCGATTGTGCTTCCCTAACGGGGGCTCATCCAGCAGAAACACATGCTGATCAAAATCGGCATCGTAAGAATAGGTCCAGCATCGCTGCAAATTTGCAGATAAAAATCGAGCATTAGCCGCCCGGCCATCCACCAGAACTATCGTTCCCGGAACAAGAAAGTGCTCAAACAACAAGATATCTGACGCCATTGGCATGAAATCCGGATGGGCAGTGGTGAGACCTCGTATCTCCCCCTTCACTTCAAATTGGTCAGGACCATCAAGATAGATAAAGTCGGGATTGACCAACGGAAGTTTGTCATATCGCGTAGTCAAACGGCCAAACGTCTCACAAACCCTCACTGGTGAGACGTGAAAACAACCATTACTCAAACCAAATTGGGTAAGCCGATCATTTGCTATTTTTGACCATTTCTCAATGTCGTCTAGACTGTGATGCTCAAACTTATTGCTTTTACGTAATGCACTGACCTCTTCAAAGAACTCCCTCCGATTCATGTCGAGTGCGTGAGCTAACACAAGTGATGACCATCCCGTCCCAAACTCAAGGACAGTCATTCTTTTATTCTCTCTCACCAATCGATGAAGACGATATAGATCTCGAAGAATCGGCTTATATGGCGTTTCCTGAATCATATCATTTACACCACGGTCCTCGGCTTTTGAAGCCAAGACAAGCTCTTCCATACCTATAGATGAGAAATAGTCTTCGAATGAGTTGTCACCAATAGGTGTAAACTTATACTTCAGCAAATCACGACTCTCTTAACACAAATTATAATTAAATCTTGGTAACCTTGATTGCAACGGCTCCAGTATTGGCAACACCGACATACTGGTATGTCACTGCATTGGCTTCAACGAACTCCTGCCAAGCAAGGAACTCGTTAGCCTCCCAGCCAAAATAATTCAAGTACTCATCAAATATTATATATGAGCCAACAGACAGTCTATCCTTCGCACACTCAAGAGATGTCTTAGTTGACGAGTAAATATCGCAGTCTATGTGCATGACGGAAATGCACTCTTTATTAGATTCGAAAAAATCTGGAAGAGTTTGGTCAAACCATCCCTTATGCAAGACGACGTTTTCCCTTACTGATGGCAACCTGCCATCTTCATTCATTTTACCCTTGTACCACTTTGATCCTTTCGATTTAAAGTCTGGTATTTTCCCGTCATGGGGAAGCCCTTCAAAACTGTCGAAGCCGTGAACTCTACCGCCGGTCAATTTGGCTATGTAATTAATTGAATTGCCATTATGTACTCCCAATTCGAGCACTAAGCCTTCAATCTCACACTGATCAAATACGTAGCGATAAAGTTCTTCTCTGATCTCAAAGAATTGAGCATGCTTCATATTATCATAGACATAGTCTGCCGATGCCTGAATAGCCCTTTTCTGCAATAGATACCTCAGTAATTTCGGCTCACTTCTTAACTCTGGCGCAAAATTCCGAACAAACTTTTCACCAAATTCCCATACTTTTGCTTTCATAACTATTTTCCCTTAATCTTCTACAGCGCTTATCTGATGAATTGATTTATGTAACGCTCTGCATACTCGAGTTTGGTCATCCGATGATAGATACGGATGCATGGGAATACTGAAAACCTGATTCGCCAAACGCCTCGAATTAGGAAGCGCCCCGAGCTGCGGATAATGCGCATAAGCTATTTGGTCTGCCAAAGCAGTTGGATAGTAAATTTGAGTTGGGATACCAGCCGACTGACAAGCTGCCAAAACTTCTGTGCGGCGTTCCGTTCGAATTGTAAATTGTGCCCAAGCTGAAACAGCTTTTGAATTTACTTTCTGGATAGCAAAAATACTACTCAGTTTCTCAATATATCTAAAAGCAATTCTCTGTCTATTCCTCAACTCTTCATCAAAAACGCTTAGCTTTTCAAGTAAAATCGCTGCTTGAATTGTATCGAGACGAGAATTACACCCAATGACGCGGTTCTCATACTTTGAACTTCCCTTACCGTGAACGCAGATTGAACGAATAGACTTCGCCAAGTCATCGTCTTCTGTGAAGATTGCGCCACCATCTCCGTAACAACCAAGAGGTTTGGCAGGGAAAAAACTTGTTGTAGCTGCATCAGCCAGCGAAACAGTCATTTTTCCAGCTAATTTAGCACCATAAGACTGAGCCGCATCCAGCAACACTCGCAAATTGAGCCGTTTAGCTTCAAGCACAAACTCTGGCTTACATGCGGGAGCACCAAACAAGTCCACCGGGATTACCGCTTTGGGTTTCAACCCACATTCAAATGCTAGTCTAACGGCGTCAGCTAGACAATCCGGCTTCACGTTAAAATCTTCCAGATCCACGTCGACGAATAGCGGCACCGCACCGACAAGACAAACGGCCTCAGCCGAAGCTGCAAAGGTAAACGAGGGAACAACCACAGCGTCACCAGGCCCGATCCCCCAAGCCCTGAGAACCACGACGAGAGCATCTGTGCCATTTGCACAAGTCACTACATTTCGGACACCAGAGTGCGCCGCCATTTTGCGCTCGAGCTCGCCTACCTGAGCTCCCTGAATAAAGTGTCCAGCGTCCAACACTTCTTTGATCGCAAGATCAATGTTGGCTTTGATCGAAGCGTATTGAGCCTTAAGATCAATAAATTCCATCAGTGACTTCCAGCCCCTCTTCTGGCGGCACAAGTGTTCCATCTACAAGACTGTATTTTCGTCCCGAGCGCGGACAAACCAAGCTCTCGTCAAGGATTTCTCCTTCATGGCTTACCCAACCGATTTGGCGCGCCGGCACCCCCGCCATCAATGCAAATTGCGGCACGTCTTTGGTTACTACCGCTCCGGCACCAATAAATGCATACTCACCAAGCTTGACGCCACAAACAATCGTCGCGTTCGCACCAATGGTACATCCTTTAGAAACATATGTTTTCCTGTACTCATTTTTTCGGGAAACATGGGCTCGAGGATTGTAAACATTTGTAAAGACCATTGATGGCCCACAGAAAACATCATCTGCAAGCTCCACGCCTTCGTAGACTGATACATTATTCTGTATCCGGACCCGGTCACCAATCTTCACATTCTGCGCAATGAATACATTCTGCCCGAGCGAGCAAAGCTGACCAATTTTTGCGCCTGAGCAGACATGTGTCCAATGCCAAATCGCAGTTCCTTCGCCAATGCATGCTCCATCGTCAACCAAAGCCGAATGATGGCACTTGAAATTCTGTCCGCCCATTTTTACCGCGCAGCCAAGTAATTAAGATAACAGTTTACAAAGAGGATGATATTCTCCGATCAACCCTAGAGGGTTAGCGTTCCGAATATCGTGGGCCATTTCGACACTGGTTTGCGCCTCACGCAAACCAAATCCTCCGGTTTCCAAAATATGCTGATAACTCAACGTATGTAGATCAGTGAAACCCGCCGAGAACTCAAGCTCTTCGCCCTCAATAACTACTGAGCGATACGTTGATTTCCCGCCAGCTTTGGCTTGCGGGGGCAAATAGTCCGAATTCACAGACAGAAACCATCGCACATTTGCACGCTGAAAACTTAATAAACCGGCTGAAACATCGGGCCTGTGTATGTTCACGACATTCTCTTTGACATCGCCAAAGACCCACTGCAGCATGTCAAAAAAATGAATACCAATATTCGTCGCCAAACCGCCGGATTTCGCCAAATCCCCCTTCCAGCTAATATCATACCACCGACCTCTGGACGTAAGATATGTGAGGTCAATGTCGAAAACCTTTGAAGGCGAAGAGCTTTGAACCTTCTTACGAAGTTCTATAATTGAAGGATGCAATCGAAGTTGCAGGATATTAGCAACTTTGCTTCCTGTTTCACTCTCGAGTTCTTCCAAACCCTCAATATTCCACGGGCTCAGAACCAATGGCTTTTCGCAGATGGCGTTGCAGTGGTTACGGAGTGCGAAGCGAACATGCGCATCATGCAAATAATTCGGGGAGCAAATACTCACATAATCGAGCGGCTTTCCTTGACGTCTGAGCTTATCGACATGGCGATCAAACCTCTCGAATTCAACGAAAAAGTCCGCTTTGGGAAAATATGAATCTATTATCCCGACGCTATCGTTTGGATCAAAAGCGACCACAAGTTCGTTTTCGGTCTCACTGATAGCTTTCATGTGCCTGGGCGCAATGTATCCCGCCGCTCCAATTAGTCCAAAATTCAAACTCATATGCCCACTCTTGACCATTTCAAAAGAACTACGGCCACTTTTTGGTCAGTAACGTCGTTAAAGAAAACGCAGTAAAACGTGCATGACATGGCCCGGAATATTCTTAGATAGCTCAAACAAAATTGCCATCTTGTTGCGGTAGCTGAACGATTCTTTGTCTACCACCTAATGACAAGACGCTTTCTACAGATCATTCAAGAGGTGTTTCAACAAAAATATCAGAGCGTTAGTTCGGAAAATTATCGTTAAATTGCTTCTCGCACCAAACACAAAATCGCAACGTAATTTATTTGCCCCCAGTCGACGCCGTCATATCAGAAATCTAAATACACCTAAGGTTCTATCAACTAGCTTTGCAGCCGTAAAACGTGACATGACAACTGCCCGTATCTCGACTTCCCGGTTGCCAGCATTTTTCATTTTAGCACATGCGGTTGCCAACTGGTCACTACTTCCTACGTCTATAACGATCCCAGTCGACCCGACGATTTCTCTTACCGCACCAACGTTGGAAGCAACCACTGGCTTTCCTACCGACATAGCCTCTGCAACTACGTTCGGGAACCCCTCTCCGAATGATGGTAAAACCACCAAATCCAGAGCATTGTAGTAGTCTTCCATATTGTCTTTCGACCCGCAAAAAATGAACTTATCAAGAATTTTGCGCCTACTACACTCAGCTTCCAATTCGCTCATGTCACCAGCTCCAATGCAGACAAAGCGCATGGTACTGAAGTCTTTACTCAAAGAACCTGCAGCAGATATGAAAGTCTGATGGTCTTTCATTGGATCAACCCGAGCAACCATCCCAATGACATAGGAATCGGGCGGTAACGCCCATGCTTTCCTGATACGGTTACGGGCATCTGTGTTGGGAGCAAACTTTTCAGTATCTATCCCGTTTGGGATCACATGTATCTGCTTGTTATATCTTCGGAAAGAAAGTGCGCCAGCTTCAGAATTTGCAATAATAGCATCAGCGAACACCGAAAGCTTTTTCTCGGCCGTATAGGTCAACTTTGCCAACCAATCGAATTTGGTCAGATCCATTGTTGAAGCCCTGATGCCGAAAACCACCCTGGGTCGGAATAGACCAACTGCCTTAGCGATAAGCGCTAAAAGGTTCCCGGTTGGCAAATAGCCATGGATAATATCTGGCGAGAAAATTCGAACTTCTTTTAAAAGTCGAAAAAGAAACCTCCCGAGACCCCACCTGCCCGTTTTCTCCAAAGACGTTATCTTTACGTCGCCATAGTCGGAAGCATTAAACTTTGAGGAGCTGTTATAAAAAGTTAAAATCTGAACCGTGCATCCGGCCCCAGCAAGCCCCTTAGCAAGAAGCAAAAGCTGCCTCTCAGCTCCGCCAGTCTCAAGAGAACGGATAAGAAACAAAATTCTCATACGTTACCGAGCCTTATGCGAAAAAAACTGCAACTGTGGATGACCTTAAACGTAACACTCATGCAATAGCCTAACAGCCACCATCCCATTTTTTTGCAGAGAAGCACTCCACGAAACATTATTTGTTTGGTCCGATTACCAAAGCAAAATTTCTAACATTATCTTTGAGTTTAGACGAATTGACATTATTTCGCACTATGTATGAAATTAGTAAGTGCCAAGTCCCATTCTGTATCAATACTGATCAACGGCCCATCAATCAGCAGGGCACCAGTCTTCTCCCCCATGATACTCTTTTGATCAATCAGACAGGACCGGGAAATGACATACGCTACACCATTACGGTGATATAGCTTACCAAGCTCTTGACGTGCGACAATTTGAGCGCCCTTGGGATCAAAGTACCCCAATTTATTATCTTTTATGGTTAATTGCTTAAGTGGGTGCGCTTTTGAATCTGTTTCCGAGACGGTCCATACGGCATCATAACCGCCATCAATACACATCTGGATGGCCGAGGAAACATTTTCGACTGTCCGCAGGGGAGAGGTTGGCTGAAGCATAACAACATAGTCATACCCCACACCATCAAGAGACTCCATTTCCAACAGCGCATTGGTCAGCACGTCCAGGTCAGCAATACGATCACCAGACAGGTGCTCTGGCCTCCGAAAAGGTGCGCTCAAGCCATGAAGCTGCGCCACCCGGGCGATTTCATCATGATCAGTTGATACAACAGACTTGTCTATCTCAGGAACATGAACCGAAATATCACCGGCCAAACCAACTAGCGGCACACCACCGACCTCCCGAAGATTTTTAAGCTTTATGCCTTTCGAGCCGCCTCGCGCCGGAACCACCGACAAAATTCGGGCATTTCTATACATCGTGTTTCTCTGAAAACATTAGGGATCGCAATTCGAAAAGGTCTTTGACCCAGAAATCCGGACAAATATCAAAATCATTGTTATCACTTTTTACAGCGACAAAGGCACAGCCCACTTCACGTGCAGCAACTTGATCAAGAATGCCGTCTCCAACCATTACAACTGAACGGCTGTCAATCGACATCTCGTCACAACAAGCAAGAAGATGTTCTGTCTTTGACTTCGGCTGCCCCAAAACTTTCTCAACCAGCGGGAATATTGGAAGCCCAACTACAGTTTTTGCCAAAGCTTCCTCAGGGGTTGCCGAGCAAATGACGCTCGTTTTCCCTGCCTGCTTCAATTTCGTGAGCAGAGACAATGCACCAGGCACTTCCGGAGCTTGCCGGATCTTCTCATCACAAATGCCTGAATAGCGCTCTACCAGGTCGCGAGAATCAAAACCGGGATGCGCCAATGAGATGCGATCAAACAACTGATACCTATTGAGCTGCTCTCTAGACGCAAGCAACTCATCTAATGTGCTGACGACCCTTGGATCATTACCGACAGCCAGATAAAATGCCTGACGTTTAATCTCATTTGACTGAACCAATGTTCCATCAAAATCAAACGCAAAAAGCTTAGACTGTTCGAGCACTTTTCTCAGAGCCGGCAGCATATCATTAGGGGTCATCCCACCAATTTATCCCGGATCTCGTACCGTCCCCAATGGTTCACAACTGTTTTACGCTCGTGACGCTCCATTGCATTGATCTTCTTATCTTTATAGAAAGAATCATCATTGTAATGGCGGGTCGAGATTTCCTCGAATACGACACCGGTTTCAGTCCAGAAACCATGCCACATTCCGGGCTGAACCAAAACGGTATCGCCAGGATAGAGAACACGTTTTCGACCCTCGATCACAACATTCAATACGCCACTTAGAACCTGGAAGGTTTCTTCCTTCCGCTTATGGAAGTGCTGCGGATGCACCTGCCCCGGGAGCTGGACGATAATTTTTTTGCAGTATTCTCTGTTTACGATGTCGATAAGAACTGCACCGATTTCCCGGAATTTTTCGACACCATAATGATGAGAGTACTCAATATGGAAATCAGTATTCAGATGAACGCCTGCCTCATGAAGCTGTGCCTTAACCTCATGAATGGCCTTTTTGATGACACGATCAGCAGCCGGTCGAGGCATGACCAGTTCTTCTAGATGCAAAGGCGCGTCAGCAGCAATGTCGATCTTTGCAACAACTCCAGGACGAAGTCCGCCGCTAGGAAGCTGGCCCTCACCGATTGGCATCGCAAAATAAACCATGTCACGCGTAACTTCGGTCCCGGAACTAATGGGCTCCTTGGCAAAGACGCCGCGCTGCAGGCTTGCAAGTGCAGTGATTTCTTCTTCTTGGGGAGCAGGACGAACATTTACTTCGCCGCACATGACACGAGCTCGATTAATCGCAGCGAGCCAGCGATCGAGTTGTTCGGGGGTCGATGAGTATGCATTCAATGTAATGGTATCTGTCGGGATGCCCACGTGACGCTCGAACATACGTGCGCCCTTTGCATATGCGATCTGTGCAGGAGCAGTCTCGTCTTGATCTTCATGGGTTGACCAGCCGACCGCAATACCTGGATACCGCTTGAGAAACAGATCAATCTGGTTCAGTTGAAGATGTTCTGGCGGCGTCGGGTAAATAGATACGCAATGCATAAACGCAAAATCGACACCGCGATGAGTGAAGAAGCTATATAGCTCGTCGATCTGATCCAGATTCAACCCACCCGTCGAGCAAATGACTGGCTTGTTACTATCGGCCACTTTCTCAAGAAGAGGCCAATCAGTAGCAGAACAACTCGCAACTTTGATGATATCAAAATCCATATCGACAATGATATCGACCGAGTCTTCATCAAACGGAGTGCAAATCGACACTAGACCTACTTTTTCGACTTCTTCTTTCAAAATTTCGTAATCGGCTGTCGTTAATCGGGTAGAGAGGAAACGCGGGATATGTTTGTTATCGCTCCCTTCCTTGTGGGAAGGATGCACGAACGTATCAAGCTGTCGGAACTGAAATTTAAGTCCGCCGCGCACACCGTGGCGCGAAGCCACTTCACCCACTGCGCGTATGATGTTCAGGCCGTGCTCGACATCACCCTGATGATTATTGGCCATATCGAAAACGACGAGATCGGTCAAATCGATGCTGCTTGAAGTTTCCATTTGAACGTTTACTCCTGTCATTTTCACACTGCTGTCAACGCAGCTTCAGTGTAGCCTTTAGAATAATCAATCAAAACCTTGCGACCCGTGCAAGCTGACATGTGTCCAGCAGCGATCACCAACATGGTGTCCAAGCCACGTTCTCCTGAAATCGGAGAAGGGATGTTTTGATCAAGAACCAACTCGAGATGATCAAGTTCCTGAATGAAGTCATCAGGCCGACGCTTGGTATACTCAGTGACATTATCACCTTGCGTGCTTTTTACAGTAACAAAGTCAGCATAAGGTGATGGCTGGCAGCGCCATTCGATTGAACTTTCAGTCAGTTGAATTTCGGCCTTCTTTTGGACCGGAAGGGTCACGACATCCTGCACGACTGTTCCAACAAGGCCGCCTTCGGTCTTGAGGCCCAGAACTGCAATACTGTCATACTCGGCACCGCCTTCCGTGATGTACTCCAGCGTAGCGGTCACTTCAGTTACGCGACCTTTCCCAGCGGTATGGGCAAAGTGCTGCCAAAGGTTGACAGCGTGTGAATGTTCCCCAAGGGCACCGCCGCCGCGCTTCCAAAATCCCAAGTAAGTATCTGAGGGACCAGACAGCCATGGATGCGCATTGAAGATACCTTGCCAGTGCTCACGAAACGACACTGTCAACGTTTTCAATTGATCGGAATTTTTCTTTAGACGTTCGGAAACGTCATTGCTACTTTTCGAGACAACGTGGTCATAACCCACAAACAACTTAACACCAGCTTCGGATGCCAAAGACCAAAGCTCACTACAACCGGCAAGGTCTGGAGTTGCAAATGGCTTTTCAACCAATACAGCTCGTGGTTTTTCGGAAATGGCATCCAAAGCCAGAGACATATGACTATCAGGAGGCGTACCAATAAAAATTAGATCGTAGCCACCACGCGGCGCTTGATCGTTAAGGCAAAGCTTAATCTCGCTGTCCCATGCGCCATAGCGAGCCGGATAAATGTCGTTACGGGTGCGATCAAGAGCAGCTTGATCCACATCGCAAATCGTCACCTCCCAGTCCTTGCTACGCGCTGCATTTGCGAGGTGGTTTCCTATCGACCCCGCACCGTAAATCTTTAACTTAGTCATTGGACAGCTTCTTCCCTACAAAGAACTCGTGAGCAAACTCATGCGAACACCCAAGGCCATGGCTAGCGCTTTCGATAGCTTGCTTCAACATAGAATCTGAAACTTGCAGCCTGTTATAGTCATCGAACGACGTTGGTACAATCTTACATCTCTTTTTGAGTTCAATTTTCGCGGCCTCGTCCCAGGTTCGGTGTTTAGTATCAACGAGAACCACACCTTTTCCACTCGCCAACGCGTCGAAGAAGGCAGACCCAGCAAACTCAAACACGAAACAGTCTGCTTCAATTTTCGTGGGGTCGAATGCTCCCTTTAACACTTTTGCGCCGTCAATCTCTGTTTGCCCTGCCAAGCTGAAGAGCCCTTTTGGATGCGGTTTGATCCAAGTTTCAAAGCCAGCACCTAACAACGAGACGGTAATTTTCCGCTGTAGATCGGCAGCCAAAACATCTGGTAGCTTAAAGTCCAGAGAAGCAAAACTCTCCTCACCTAAGAAAGAGCCGGGGACAAAAACAACACGCAACCTTTTGCTACATTCACGTTTGGTAGATCGATCTTTATCGTACCACGCGAAGTGCTCACGAGAGCCTAGCGACTTAAATTGAGGAATGTGACTGGCAAAGGTACGCGGCTTTCTCTTATAGCGAGCGTTCAAAAGCTCAGCCGCTTTATATCCGTGAACGTAATATTCAGATACAAAAGGAAGTTCAGTTTCCTGCCAAAGAGGATCGTCAAAGAAGACACGATCACCACCGTGCGAAAAGCGGATAACTTTCTTTCCTGACCGAAGATAGCGATAAGCCAGCAATCTTCCAATTCGCTTTGGTGTGCCACCAACCAGCGCTTTGCCAAAGAGCCCTGCAAGATATCCTCGCTCCAACCAGCCAAGCTCTGACATCGCGAGACTAAACTGAGTTAAGACCTGCTCCTTTAATATTTGGGCAGCCCTCTCAACCCTTTGCGAACTGAAATGTCGTTGAATAAGTACGCGGTGAAATGCGGAAATCACTTGTTGAACAAGATCATCAATACGCGGCGAACGGACTACTTTACCAGGCAACGGCCAACGCTCAGGTCGCAAAAGTTGGACTTTCTCGGCTTTCCCTGAAGAAAACTCAGAAAACAGTGCTGCCTCGTTTTGTTGGTCAAAACGATTTCCCCGACCTCTCAAAAGCATTTGCAAACAGGTGAGGTGCCACACCGCACTGTCCTTGAGAGTATGAGGTTTTATCTTCACATGCTTGTAGTCTGCGAAAATTTGCAATGCCCGATTAGCTTTTTCACTTCCCGAGTTGTTTGCAGAACGTAAATACCCGAATAGGGCAGAATATTTTTCATCAAAAATGATCTCGTCACCAGAGCGCTCTAGTGTTTCGATTTCCAGTAGGGACTTGAGAAGCCTCTCCCCATCATTCAGCACACTTCCCAAGCTAGCCTGGATAACAACCCTCTCGCTCTCATCGAGCGCCTCAGCTGACAAGGCTTGAATAACTTCAATTCGGAAGGATTTGGCTAAGGAAAGGTAGTCTTCGTAAACAACTGGCCACCGAAAGTCTTGACCTTCGGCCCACAACCTTCGCAGCGACGGCACATCCAAAGGAACTGGCATTCAATGTTTTTCCTAAAACCTCAGCGGCCGATGGCTCGTTCCCAAGCGTAAGAACAACTATTTGGTTCTAGTTACTTGCCCGTCACGGAGCTCATAACAAACGTTCGCAATATCTACCAAAGCTGTCTGGTGAGAAATTGCCAACACAGGAATCGTTTCCGAAATCGATTTGATAGTATTAACAATTTCTATCTCTGTAGCCTTATCAACTGATGCAGTTGGTTCATCCAAAATAAGTAAACTTGGGTTCTTGGCCAATGCTCGCGCAATTGTGATTCTTTGCCTTTCGCCGCCTGACAATTTAGAGCCAGCGCTCCCAACTTCCGTATCAATACCCTTCTCCAGCCTCTCAACAAGCTGCGCTCCTCCAGATATTTCCAGAGCATTCTGCAGCTGCGCACGCGACAGAGTTTTATCGAATGCTGCGATATTTTCGGAAATTGGTCGTGATAATAATACGGGATCTTGGGCTACGTAACCAATCCCACTGCGCCACTTGCGAATGTCGAGATTAGACAACGGCAGATTGCCGACAAGTACTTTGCCTGCTGACGGCTCAATAAAACCACAAACCATGTCTATAATAGTAGTCTTTCCCGCCCCGCTTGGACCGATTAGCATAGTCAGTCCTTTCTCCGGCAACTCGATATTAATTCCATCAAGTATCTTGCGCTTACCCCTCCAGAACTCCACGTCACGCAGCGATACTGCGGCAGGAATGGTGGGCTGCAGGCTCCCAAAACCGGGCTCAGCATTCTTACGAAGATCGACACAAAACTCCTCGAACTTCTCTAGGGAATAGTATGTGTTGCTAAGTGCTTGGTACTTCTTCAAAAAAGTAGAGAGAGCTCCGCTTAATCGGAGAAGAACAACAGCCACAAACCCAATTTCTAGTAAACTAACCTCGAAATATTCACGCCCCAACACCACTACAGATACCAAACCTGCAATCATTACGAATTGCTGCGAAGCCCCTAGATACATCTCCGCTCGCGTCTTTAACAAATTGGCGCTGAAAAATTGTTCATTTGCCTTGGCCAAGGTCTTGAACAACTGCTTTTCCCGCGACATCGCTTTGAAAACCTTAAAGGCATGTAGTCCTTCATTCAGGTCTGATGAAAGTTTTCGCAAACTCTCAACATGTCCTGCACCTGCATTTCGGGACATCGCGAGCAAAGGACGAGCCAGCACCAAACCGGCAGTTGCCATAACACCAACTAACAAAAACACTTCATAAGATGCTGTAACAGCCAAAATCACATATGCTATTGACATAAATGCGGATATTGTAACCAGCTTAATTGTGCTGAACAAACCCGCTGCGCGGTCCACTTCTTGGGAGAGCAGGTTAACAATTAGACCATGAGGCCGCTCGCTGAGATACGGCACAGAGGCGTCCTGCAACGCTGTTATTATAGACTGCCTAAAGTTACTGGCAATCTTGACGCCGCTGTTCGCGACAAATATTCCAAGAAACAGCTCGCCCACTATTTTACAAACAAAAACGAGAACAAATATAAAGAAGAACGTGTAAAAATCATAAGTTAACCCGAAAAAATCAAGAACACTCCCTGCTTTCTCTGAAAATGCACTATCACCCGGCAATTTCATACCAGAAGAAAACATAGGTAAAACCATTGCCAAACTGATCATTTCCAGAAAAGCTAAAAGCCCTGAAGACAAAAACACTAACATAGTCCGCCGAGGAAAGCGCATTATGAAATAATTTAGAGCTCGAAAGTAATCTGTTTTTCTCATTTAAATGCTCTCAGGACAAACACTGCACATGATGCAATAAAATTTTTAGAACGACGAATAAATCCCCGATAGCCCAATATGTAAAGTATTACTCGCCTAGAAACATTGTTATTTGAAAAGTAAAACCACAACGGCAGAGAAATTCTGTTTATATTTTTGCAGAACACTAGATGATATATTTTTTGACATCTAGCCTCTATATCGGACACTTCACTTACTTTTAGCAGTGCCATTGACTGGCCATCCGGCGTAAGAAACAACTTTTCTGTGCCTGATTGCTTCCAGTCCAAAGAAAAATATAATGGTTCACTTCTGGCCGCAATCTTGACAGCATCTCCAAGACCAATTTTTGCAGAGCATATATCGCTGGTCGTACAACACATTACTTTTCCGGGATACTTTCGACTTAATTCCACGAACGCATATACCGATAAAAGCCACAACAAAACGAAGTACTGATAACTTCTCTTTTCTCTATGAGGAAAGCCCCGCCAGTACAGAGAGGCCGCCACAGCCTCTAAAGGTTCCCGAAAGACCGCAAGCAACTGAAGATCACTGCAAGCTTTAATATATTTATCGAAATGAAATTCTGGATGGATATCTAAGATTAACCAACCCTTTTTCCCATGCAACCGAGCAATTGCATCCAAAACTGCCAGTATAAGCTCAAAAGGCTTGGCCTTATCTGACCATTGTACAGAAGATAGAATTTCATCCTCACCAAAATCACAGTCATCAAGCGGAGACCGAGTAACACTTTTGGCCGGGTCCATGTATCTCGGACGCGACAACCACTCTCTAACGCAGTGTTTGGGAGATTTGTAGTCGTTTATAGATTTCTTCAGGTATACGTGCAGGAGGGCGTCAACAGTCAAGATGAAAAAGTCACTACCTGCCTTTGAAAGCTCCAGCGCCAGATAACTTTTTCCAGCTCTAGCTGCTCCTCCTACAATCCAGCGGTTCAGTTGTCGTGGCATGACTGTTAATTCGCTAACCGGTCTAGTAGTCTTGCGCTTCACGGACGAAGTAGTTTAGGGGCGCGCTTAGTTTTTGCCTTTCTCCATTCATGATCAAAGCAATGCATAATGAACATCCGCTCGTACCACAACTGTGGTCCCAGCCGACGATGTGCATTCCACACTCCTCTATCAACATCAATCTTCTTCATGTCATGGAGCTGATTGAATTCTTCGATTGAAGCTAGTTCGCCGGTAAATTTCGTGAAATGAGATCTCGACGTACAATCATCAAAATAACACCATGTCATTGGCAAAAAGCAGGAGGACTCTCGGTCAAATAACCTTAACGCCGCTTTAGACGACGTGTACGTATCGACATCAATGGCAACGAACCCTACAGGACACTCGAGCGTCAAGCTGTCCCGGAATTCGTCAATTGTTTCTGAGATGTCCCCTATCACCAGATCAGCTTTTCCCTGCAACTCCGCTTTCAGATCTGTGAAGTCATTCATCGGGTAGTCACCAGCACGATATTTTTCTGGATGATCTCTATAATCTTCTGACGCGGGCATACCGGCGCCGGTATCAAAACCGACTACACGTACCTGAATGCCTGTAATTCTTGAAACAGCTTGCGCAAGGGAGGATAGGTTTCTTAGACCTCGACCGCTAGCAACACCAAATTCAAGTGCCCAAATTTCTGAGAGACCAACCTTCTTTGCATGATCAGCTGCTGACAGCAGACCATAAGCATACCAAGGCCGCGCGATTAACCCTAATTTCTCTTTAGACCGAAAACCACCAAGAAAATAACAAAGCCCCTTCAGGGCTAGTAGCGGAGCATAAGCCCATACTGCGTTCTTAATGCTCATGATTTTGTTCCGTAAATCTGTCATTTTTTAACAAGTACGTCAGGTTAGGACCCACATGATGTAGTATCTGTGTAACGATCTGCGCCGACACCTCCTCAGGATTACGCTCAGAAACGCTAATTTCCCGATAAGAGTTCGCTGGAACCAATTTTCTCATTAAAGACATATAGCGAGCAATTTCGTTAGCGCTAAGCTCTTGCTTTCTTTCCAAAATCCGTTCTGGGCTATCGACTAAGACGAATGATAGTGATGGTTTTTTCATTATCCTACAGAACATTTTGCTTAGCCAAGTCGGTCCAGATGCAACCAACATGTTTTTCGCGGCCATGTCGTATACATAGCGATCAACCAATTTCAGTTGGCCTGAGACATCACTCGTGCATAGTTTTAAATTCAGGTTACATAAATACTGGTGATAGCCAGTGATCAGAATATACAAATTCTGCATCCGCAAAGGTAACGTTCTAAAAACCACTCTTGCTATTCTATGAAAAAGGGAAGCCTTGTTTTTTGCGTTTTCTGCATCTTTTTTTACTTTTTCTTTGTATGAGTTCTGATGCTTCCAGCTCGTAATGTGATGAAAACTCTCTATCTCAAATGGAAGACGATCAAAAAATCTAGACACTTCGCTGGCTGCAGTGGTCTTACCGACTCCATCCGGACCGTGTAACGTAAAGATGAAATTCTCTTGACGGGGAAATATATAAAAATTCCTTCGAATATACGAATACAGCCGCCGCTTGAATAGTCTACGATGCTTTTTCGTTTTAACCTTCACCGATACTGATTTCAACAGTACCTGGTGGCTATCTTTGTCAACCTCCCAGCTTTGAGGTTCGAAATTAACATCAACCCCGAGGTGAACTAAAAAAAGTTCGCGGACTTTCGCTTTTGTGGTTTGCTTGTGCTCAACCGCACCGCAACTAGCGAGCTTCTCAGGCGCATTATTTCTGTAGCTGTGGAGAATGTATAAGAAAACTCTCCACGCATCACTCGGCACTGGTATAGCCAATGCCTCATCAAATTTTTTCTGTACCGTTTTCGAGGTTAATTCTAAACTTTTATTATACCGTATTACATCTCGAACCTCAAAATAGGCCCATGGGCGTCCATCGACCGTAGCATCAACGTCAACAACCAACAAAAAACAGACGCCTTGACCTACCTTGGAGGTTACAGTCAGCCCCTTCTGCTCTGCAATCGAGGTTAGCAGCTGAATTAAGTCCTGTTGTTCTCCAGAACTCACAAGTAAATCTATGTCATGGGGAGACGTATTCGGTAAACTTTCAAAATCCCGAATAAACAATGCAGAAGGCAAAACACCTAACCAATCCACTTCCCCGAGGCTTGTAAAAAAATCTTGCAGCCTTGGGCTAAAGTCACGGTTACTCATACCACATGTCACTTTCTGTTTGCATACAGAGACTTGGAACTCTAGCGCCGGAAAACCGGCTTGAGTAGTTTAAGAAGCCCTGACTTTTGAGAAACAAGAAAGGAGAAATCGACCATCCGAGAAATTATGCGATAAATACGGAGTTTTAGTAAACTTAGCGGATCATCAAAGCGCGCTTGCTTATTGTACTCGTACTCCTTGGAATATTCGTACGTAATGCTTGCAATCTTCTTAGCCTCTACAACAAGCTGTGTTGACGACCCTTTATCAAACCCAGAGAAATGCCAGTCTTTGCCAGTCTTACGATATTTATTCTTTTTGACAAAATCATCAGAACGGTCATAGCGCTTCCCATCATGCACTAGGTGCTGCATGTCCCGCAGTTCTTCCAGTGCTGACTCCCCAGGTTCTGATTCAACGATCTCCCCGAACCCCCACTTCTCTAAAAGAATTCGCATCATGTCGAAATCAAAGGCGTACAAGTGCGCGTAACCGCCAAAAATCTCGTCCATTTCGCGGCTAACTGCCAAAGTTTGTTGGCCAGGAGAAATCATTAACCGAACAAAACTACCACCTATTCCTAAATGATCCGCGTAATGCTGAGAACCAGAAAAATAGCTGGTGTCACCATTTACATATGCAGTTGCATATTTTTTCAAATTGGGAACTAGAATACGAAGCGTACCCCCTATCTTCATAATCCGATTAAACTCAGCGATCGTTTTCTCTAGACGGAAATGAGGGATATGTTCAAGCATGTGACTAGTAAAAACGATGTCATATGTATCGTCGGGCAGGTGAGAGTCCCAACATTTTCCTTGGTGTTTCCAAGGTTCTTTATAAGTGCCAGAACCGTTATCCAAAAGCTCCCAACCATCCTGATACCAAGACGAGCCAGCACCGATGTTGATTTTCCGCATAGTTACGCACCTCGATTTTCGTATTCTTTTCCGCGCCAGCAAGTTCACAGCTTGAACTCTAAGAGTTCGTTTGGTTAGTTATCATCTCGTTTTCATGGCTATAAGTCGCAACAGGGCAATAGCACCGTTAAATAACGAACGCAATCCAAGATTCAAATGCGTGGGACACGCAATTTGTTACACTCATAACCCCATATTCGTTCTGCAATTTCCTCTAAATCATCCGGCAATTTGTGGAAACCGCGGCGATATCCCATGTTTTGATGCAACGGGTTTGCTCTCATAGCTCGCCAAAAGCTAAGTCTGTCAATTGCGTCGACTGCACACATCGGCAAACCACGCCTTGAGCCATTCGCAACAGCACTGAAGGCATAATCGGCTATGTGTTTCGCACATAAGTATGCCGAAGACGAATTTTCACCATTTACACTACAGTATTGATCTATCTGAGCATCCAATGCTGCATTAGACTTAACATCGGGCAGCCCTCTGCCAAGAATATCGGCGAGCTCTGTCGGATCTGATGGTTGAAGCCCGCTCGCCTGCCAAGTTTTGGTCAGTTCATCGTAGCTGTTCGCAAACTCATCGGTGCCACTTAATCTGTCGATGTTTATTACTGGAACTTTTAACAAATATGCTTCTAGCAAAGACGTAGATGTTGGGGAAAGTATCGCCCTTTGTTCCCTTGCCCAATGTGAAAATGATAAAGTTGCGTCGATATTTACTCGATGCAAGTGCTCTTTCTTGAACCAATAATGTTTATAGAGATCGTAGCTTTCTATTTGCTCCAAGGGATGCGGCCGCAAACTTACGTCAAATTTTGTATTGTCAAGAACAGCTTGTATCGCCCTAATCGTGCCAACGAACGACCTGCACTCAACAATAACTCTTTCGAGATTGTCTGGATTAGGTAGCGTTCGTATCGGAGGGATGCCCTCGTGGTTATTGATTGTCCCGAAGCGCATAACCACACCGACAGATTGTCGTTTCGCTGGCTCCTTCTCACGCGTTTGATTCCTGAAGCGGATTAGATCATATGTTGGGTTCCCCACAACTTTGATTTTGGCAACATCCTCATTAGTCATCGCCTCTACTAACTGCTTCTTAACGTATTCACCCCACAGCAGGATCATGTCGGGGGCCTGGAACATCGCCCTGTTTTCGCTCATGATCTTCGCATGAGAAAATTCTTCAGGTAGGAAACCTTCTCCGTCGAGCCAAACGGCTTTAACTTCTGGGAATTCATGCTTTAGGTTCATAGAATTACCGGGGGTATTGACAACCGCAACGTCCGGCTTCCAGTACTTAACGGTTCGATTAAAATCTCGTATTGAAGTCACTAAAGCTCGACAGCCCATTTTCTCTAGGAGTGACCTGATGAGTTCAGCGGTTACTACGTCTCTCCGGCATGTAAAAGCCCGGATAACGACTTTAGGTGCCATTACTCTTCACTCTTTTGCTGAAATGATTTGTTAAAAAATGCGAAAAAGACCCGATCAACGAGCTGCCCTTCCCAAATATACTGGTCCTTTTGCACACCATCTGGGACCATTCCGGTATTTACGGCAAGTTTCAGCATTGGGGTATTAACCGAGAGCGTCCCGGCATTAATCTTGCGGTAACCTAGCTGTTCGAAAGCAAAATCCCGAACTGCAATCCACGCCTCTTTGGCGATACCTTTCCCCCAGAATGATCGATTTCCAATCATTAGCGCCATATCACAGGTCAAATTTGGAGGATCAAAGTCCAAACTAATGTTCCCAACATGACGGTTTTGGGATTTGTCATAAATCGCAAAAACGATTCCGCCGCGTTGAGCCATCCAGTCCAGATAAGCCTCTGCTGTCGACCGATCATGTGATATGTGCCTCTGGACACTATATTTCACAACCTTCTGATCATTCAGCCACGATAGATACTCGTCGCTTATGTTTTCCTTCTGAAATCTTTTGAGAATCACATTAGATGAAACCAATACTGGAATTTCTCTATTTAACATTATCGTTCTTTTTTTAACCCGAATAATTAACTAACATGTCAATTGATCTCGCCGATGATTGTCCATCCATTGAAGAGACATGCTTCTCGAATTCTGCGATTATTCTATTGTAATTTTCAATTCCAATGCCACCATTGCTATAAAACCGAGCAATTTTCTCCTGAAGATCATCTCCGTCACGCGCTCTCTCAAACAGATCATACATATCCGAATACATTAGTATTTGGTCTGCGCCAAACTTTGACGACATTGCATCAAAGTGGGGCAGAATTACCAATCTCTTGGCAATCGCAGCCTCAAGTACAACAGTTGATTGCATCGCTATAACAACGTCGGATGACAGAAGTAGATCTTGAGCCCCCATACGATCCGTTACAATCCGGATATTACAAACCTTCCTATCTCTGATAACAGTTGATATCTGCTGCTTGATTTGCTTCAGCTGATCGAGGTGCATGTCTTTCATTTTAAAAACAACCTCAACATCAGGATGAGCAAGTGCAAACCTCGTCAGCGCGTCGATCACTTCCAGAGTATTTGACATAAATTCAAAGTAGCTAAGGTCTTTGAGTTGCCCCCCTTTCGGGCAAGAGAAGAATGCAATCCTTTTGTGAATTTTTTGAAGATCAATACGCCTGACTTGTTCGATATACTTGTCCATCCTTGGACATCCTCGAACCACAATCATCGCCTCGGAAGCAAACCCAGACTCCACAAACATTTGTTTTGTTATCGAATTTTGAACGGCGATCATATCACCTTGGAACTTACCAAAATCACGATGCCTATCCACAGCCAAATCATAGTATGCCGGGACTATGTACATAGCCTCTCGATAGTAGCAAATGTGCGGGAACCCATGCTTAGAAGCCACAGCTGTTATATCTGCCTCTCGTCGATAGCGAAAATCACTATTCATGACTAAATCAACGCGCATACGGTTTAGCAATAACGGCAGAAATTTATTTAAAAACTTTCGATACTTAGTACGCTGCTTATGGATTTTGCTTCCCGGAGCTGCCTTTGCAAAGTCCCAGCGAATTCCGACCGGTGACTGTCGCGCCAAGATCTCCGCGCGCGTCGGCTCGTAGACAAAAGACGTCAAAAGATACCTTAACACCCCCCATGAAATGACAAGAATCCGCAATCTGTCGTCTTCGGAGAAAATGTCTACGTCCCCTCTGAACCGTTGATAGTCCAGAACCAAAATTGTCTTCTTTCGCTGATCAAAATCCTCGTTATATGGAGATTTTTCTCCCTTATCCACAACCTCCACGTATCGCAATACAAATTTGGTCAACACTCCGAATGCACCTACAAAATCGACCGCCCTCACAAACGCAGAAAACAAATATATCTTTAATCTATCTTTAACTTCATCTAAATTCATTTTAAATTCCCTGCAAAACGCTATAAACACTAGGGAAATTCTTATCCAATCTTTGAGTTGGCCTCATTTTATTTTCTAGCAGTTTCTGTAGAGATGCCCTTAGATTTTCGCGGGTCCATACACAGTCTACTGGTGGTTTGACAAACTGCCCCAACCAATTGGCTTCAATGCTTCTCGGCACAACCGACAACACCGGCTTTTGAAGAACTGCGGCCTCACTAAGCAAACTACTGGTCATACCTAATACAAAATCAGCATCTGAAATGGCCTCAAGCGGGTGCTCTTTTACAGAGAAATAGTCAACTTCAGACTCAACTGAAGAGTAATTCTCCGCTTTATCCTTTGGATGCAACCGCACTACAAGAGAGTATCTCTGTTCGATCCTCTTTAAGGCCAAGATAACCTCCTCTAAAACAACTAACGTACGCAGCGTTGTTTGTTCGCAATGTCCCGTTAAAGTATAGGCTGGATTTTTTTTAAAGTCGGAAGGGTCTAAGCCATCAGAAATCTCTGAGACAAACAATATTTTTTTGTGTGGAAGCTTCCTAATCGGGCTTCCAGATAACCCACGTATTTGCCGCCTTCGTTGAACAAAATTTTCCACGTAATCTAACTGTGGGTTTCGCACCAATTGAAGCTGCTCTTCGCTAAACCCAAAACTGAGGAGATGATCAGTGCATGAAAAATCAGAGTACAGAACGCTAGAAAGATTTGGAATTACATCTCGTCCAAAGCATCCAAACCGCTCACGCAAGGAAGTTGGTGCGTCGACTAATGCAACCATCTCCAAACCAAGCTTTAACGCAGATTCGAAAATCTTCGGAAGAACACCAGCTACATTTTCACCAGTGCCAAGAACTAATCTTGAAAACCGGCTTAGCAGTGAACTAAAATCCGTTTGTTCAGTTACGCGTATGCAGTCCAATCCTTTTGTGTTCCATAAGTACCGGCAAACATGCTGTGGTCCACAGAAAGTAGCGGGAAACACCTTTTGGCTTACTGGGGACATGATAAACTCAGGACCGGCAAAGTTTGCCACCCCCGGATCATCGAAATAAAACAAAGTATTTTTTGCTTCACGCATGCGTTACATCATGTTTTCGGGGTTGACTGCAACTCCGCCAGTCTCATTAGATTTAAACATTGCCTCGACAACACATTGTGTCTTCAGTGCTTCTTCAACTGAACATGCTAATTCAGAGCTTCGCCCCAAGACTACGTCCGAAAGATTTGAATAGATGTCGTAATACGCTGTCCCGCAATCAGTTCTGAAAATTGTCCCTTGATCCAATGCGACTTCAGAAACACCTGAAATTGCTCGATGCGGCACTTTACTGGACAGACGGGCAAAGAGCCCTTCCTGATATATTTCAAGACGCCCTACCTCACCCCATATGTCGATTAGAACGTCTCTATAACATTCAAAGTTTATTGGAGATAAATAGACGGGACATCGATTTTTCAGAGTAAGCAAACCTGCTAAATTTTGCCGCCCATCCGCATCAAAAGGCGCACTCCCAACAGATGGAAATGCCTGTACATTATCAACCTCACCCAACAGCATCCTGACCAAATCGATCATATGAATACCGTTATTTCTCAATCCATTGCCATAGAGAACGTGGGCTGTTTGAGGGTTTCCAATGTGCTCGAACAGTTTGCCTCTACTAAGTGAGGCAGAGAACTTTTCCGCTCGGCGAAATAGGTTTACGCTGGCCACCACTCTGTTAGCTACACACCAACTTACAACTCTCGAAGCTTCTTCGAGGTTTCTTGCTAGGGGCTTTTCAAACAGAATGCCTTTAATCCCCTGCATATTCTCAATGATCTCTAGCCGAATGTTTTCCGGAGTTGCAATGATTGCAACGTCCGGGCGATAATATTCACTGAGTTCGTCAAAAGTCTTGGCAGTGTAGCGCACACCCCAATCTTCTCGCGCACGAACAAGTGCGCTTTCGTCTGGGTCAATGACGGCATCCCAAGAAAAGGCCGGATGTTCGCGCAACACTGACGCATGAGTCGGGTATTTCAAAAAGGTTGCAGCCTTCGGATCAGTTCCAACCATCGACGCAACCTTGCCAAACCCGACCAGAACTGTTTTTAATGGCTCCGTCAACGAACAGCTGCCTCTTTACAATATCGGTTCAGTTCGCCGATTTCTGGTTTCAATCGCAGAACAGATAAAATATCAGGCAGGCAAAACACCTCGCCATCCGAGTTTTCAAGCTCGTTATAAAGGCACCGGATCAAGTTCAAGTCCTCTTCATAATCCAACTGAAGCCTGAGTTCAGGACAAGTAAGGAAAGGTGGTGCCACTAAGCAAAGCTTAGCTGCATCCGGAAGCTGTTCGATTAGCCCCAAAGTAACATGTTCACGATGCGCAGAATCACTTGTTTGCTCTGACAGCTGTTTAAGGGTGGATAGTTTCATGACTGAAACTTCAGTACCTTGTGGGTAGCTTTGAGTTAGTGCATTTGAAACGAACTCGACATCGTTTGCTTCGAACATGCGAATACACTGAGACACCACCTGAGGATCCAGTAATGGACAATCACCACAAATTTGGACAACAACGTCACTCGCCATTCTTTGATGAGCATCGACCACCCTACCTAGGACATCGGCGCTGCTCCCCCTAAAGCAGTCGACACCGAGCCTTTCCGCCTCGGAAGCAATGTCATCATCTTCCGACGATGCTGTTGTTGCCACAACGATAGCGGACAATTCAGGCACAGCCCGGAGACGGCTTACAACCCGCTCAAGGGTTGACTTTCCCACGATATCGCAAAGCATTTTCCCTGGCAGCCGCGAAGACGCCATCCGAGCTTCAATACTTGCGACAACTCTGCCTAGATATCTCATCGAATTGGTACTTAATCGTCATGCCAGTCGGCGTAGTGCTCCCTACTCTCTTTATCCCAACGTTGGAAAAAGGAAGCTACCTCTGAAAAATCGTCAACTTCAAGAGCTTGAGTCGACGGCTCTTCTACTTTTTGAGCTACGACACACATCACATCGTTATCAATGTAACGGTTCATAAATTTTGGTTCAAATCCAGAAATGCGCAAAATATTGCGAATAGACTTTGGGCTGAATCGCAGCGCATGAGTATCTTGCTCTCCAACAGAAATATAGAACTGAAGTGGCTTTTTAAAAGGAACAAGAATTCTACTGCCGGTGCCGATAACAATATGCCCCCCCGGTTTAAGCAAGTCCCACGATGCTTTCAACATTGCCTTCGCATCAGCACACGCTTCTAAGGTCCACTGAATCACTGCAATGTCGAACGGCTCCTCCTTCGAAGAACTGGCGTTATAGTCTTCGATTGTTCCGGCAAAATTCTCAATTCCGATCTGACTCATCAAATCACAATTTTTTGCGGACGGTTCAATTCCAAATACCCGCTTCGGATTCTTCAGTTTACGAGCATAGTCTAGAAAAACACCTTCACCGGCGCCAATATCACAAATGCTAGAACCATCAACACCAAGTTCCTGATCAATAGTCTCTAATATGTGAATTAGACGAGCGCGGATCGCAGGGCGAACCGCTGTATAGATCTCTCCATCACGATGCTCACTCTCACCATTTGCAAACAACTCGTGAGACCATGAATCAGCAATTTCCTTCGAGGTCCGTCGTCGACTTACAAATACGAAACCGCATTCTTTGCAAACATCGATTTCTTGACCTCCGGTGTATGCAGTCAGGCAATCTATTGGAACCGAATTGTAACTTCCACAAACATCACACGCACACTTTTTGACCATTTTCTCTCTCTGTTTTGCAGCGTCTAACGAATTCGCCACTATTTACTACTTCAACGCTTTCGTTAAGTGTCTATCCAATTTGAATAGTATTTTTTACTATCGAGGTGCCAGCGATCAAAAAACGATAGCACCTCTCGGTAATCGTCTATTTCCAAATCCGGCAAAGAAGGGCTGGATTTCTTTTCAGCGATAACACACAAGACATCGTTATCAATGTATCTATTGGTAAACGTCGGTAAAAACCCAGTCAAACGAAGCATGTTTCTCAGTGACTTTGCGCTAAATCGAAATGCATGCGTATCCTGCTCCCCAGGGCCAACATAGAACTGAAGTGGTTTCTTAAACGGAACCAATATACGACTGCCGGTGCCGATAACAACATGACCTCCGGGGCGGAGCAACTTCCAAACAGATTGAAGCATCTCTCTGGGAGAGGCACAGCACTCCAAGGTCCACTGAATTACAACTATATCAAATTGTGGAAGCTCCTCTCCGGAAGCGGAGATAAACTCTTCAATAGTCCCGGAAAAGTTCGGAATACCAAGTTCGGTAAGCAATTCACAGTTTACCTTCGATGGTTCGACACCAAAGATTTCGCCTGTGTTTTTTAGCGTACTGGCATAATTTAAAAAAACGCCTTCGCCGGCACCGATATCACAGATGCTTGCGCCTTCAACACCTATTTCCTGATCAATTGTCTCTAGAATCTGAATCAGTCGAGCACGAATAGCAGGCCTTACTGCTGTATAAACTTCGCCAGTAGTCGGTTTGTTCTGCCCATTGGCAAATATTCGATCACTCCACGATTCAGCAATTTCTTTATAGTTTCTCCGGGAACTTACAAATACAAACCCACATTTTTTACATACATCAATCTCTCTACCATCTATGTAAGAGGAGAGACTATCGATCGGGATCGAGTTTGAACTTCCACATACATCACAACTATGCCTATCAGTCATTGGAGCTCAAAACCTAACTATACTATCTCAAAGGACCTTCGCCAAACACCATCAACCTGGGACCAGATCTCAGAGTTCCTGTGCATATCGATAGTTCTTACAAGAGTGTCTCGGTCCATATCGAGGTACTCGAGAACATCCTCAAGATAAGTATCAGGAAACTCATCATCGTAAGCTCTTGCCAGTTTGACCGCTTCGGTCCTCGTTAAATGACCTAGTTGAATTAGCCTTGATGCATCGCGCGTTGCACGACCAAAGCCGAATTTGATAAACTGCATGTGATAGTAGAGGTTATCAATCTTATCATCGAGACTATCATAACCAGTAAATGTGCCGTCAGTGCGGCCGTTCGGAGCTAGTTGGAAGTCAATGCGTTCGGAAACATACTTATAGTTTTCGTAAACATCCCATCGAAAGAAGTAAGAAAAGTACATTGCCTTCACATTTTTATCGGCAACCAAATCCAAGTCTGGGTAACAGTAAGGTTTAACATCACTTTCGGAAACAATCTCATCAACCCAATTCTCAGGGTCGTCACCAACAAGGTTTTCCAAAAACTCGGCCACGTCCCGCTGTTTCGTATGCTCTTCGCTAAGGACATGACCTCCGTATTCGCTCTCACCATGCTCAGCATAAAAAATTAACGGGATATCGAGCTTTGCTGCCAACTGCATTGGGGTGGCAGTAACCCCTGCGTCCCAACATACTTTTGGATTTCCACGCTCAATGAAGAACCGTTTCGCCAAATGCCTTGCGGCTTTTTGATTTGGCCTCAAATTAATATGATCGAAGCCGGCTCTCAGAATTTGCTCTTTGTTGTGTTGCCCCACATCGGTCGGAATCATTGGCGAAAATGTGACCAACAATGGGTTCAACCCAAATTCTTCTTTCAAGCGAAGAGCAATCATACTTGAATCTTTGCCACCGCTCCACGGAACAATACAATCGTACGCTCCAGAACGAGCACGGTATTGATCAATAAGTTCTACAAACTCCGCGCGGCGCGCATCCCAGTCTATAGACGGCTTTGTCAACGCGTTTGTACAGGCATTGCAGACCCCCTCATCGTTGAACACCACACGCGGGCGCGAGTTTGGCATTAAACATGTTTTACACACACTTACTTTAGGTTGCATTTCAATCCCTTAAACACGTACGTTTAGGCCAGCATTGCGCAGATATTTTTTCGCACTGTGAATACTCGCCTCAGTAAAATGATAAATGTTATTTGTACAAACTGCGTCCGCACAGCCTTGTTCGAAGCCATCTTTGAAGTGACGCCAGTTCCCTGCCCCGCCGCAAATTAAAACGGGTATATTTACAGAACTTGAGACCGCTTTACACAACCCAAGCTCATAGCCTTGCAGTGAACCATCCCGCTCAATACTATTGAGCATTATCTCTCCAGCCCCAAGTCTCTCGCACTCCTGCGCCCACTCTACAACGTTTATTCCAGTGGGTTTCTGACCACAATCGCCGTAGACGTTGTAAGTGTCATGTTCCAACTTTGCGTCAATAGACATGACGACACATTGACGGCCAAAGCTCTTTGCAACTTCTGTTATAAGCTCAGGTTTTTCAAGCGCACCGGTATTAAGGACAACCTTGTCTGCCCCCACATCCAAATACGCACGAACATCTTGCACAGAACGAATATTTCCCCCAACAGCGATCGGAACAAAGCACTCTTGGGCAAATTTCTGGACAACGGCTTTAAACGTTTCCGAAACTTTACGTTCTCGGCGTGAGACATCTAAAATGACGATCTCGTCTACAGACCAAGCATCAACAAAATTCAATGTATAGCGATAGTCTGGCACGAATTTCTTAGTTCGAAACAGAATGCCGTCGCTGAAAGTTAGGACCGTAATCACGCGTTTTCTCAACATCTTGATTATAGCCTTAGAAAGTTATCTAACAGCTTCAGGCCCATCCTTTGGCTTTTTTCCGGATGAAACTGGGTAGCGAAAATATTCTCTTTTTGCATTACGGCAACGAACTCGGTTCCATAGTCGCAAACAGAAACTGCGTGATCTTCATTTAAGTCATAAATGGCATGAGAATGTGTGAAATAAAACAGGCTATCTTCATCTATGTTCTTCAAAATCGGTGAAGATTGCTTTATCTGGGTCTCATCCCAACCGCTATGGGGAACTCGCAAAATTTGGTGAGCTGTATCGATTGCACGAACCTTTGCGTCGAACCAACCCAGCCCTTTCGAATACCCAAACTCGTCACTTTCACTACAGGTAAGTTGCGCACCCAAGCAGATCCCCAAAAAGGGGACTCCCTTACCAACAACAGACTCATTCAACGCGTCAGTCAAACCCTGATCGTTCAAGTTACGCATGGCGTCACCAAAAGCACCAACACCAGGTAAAATAACTTTATCAAATGCATGCAGCTTCCCACCCTCACTAACCACGGTGCTGCCATAGCCCAAACGGTGGCAAGCCGACCGGACGCACGAGAGGTTACTCAGGCCGTAATCTACAATTGCAATCTTCATCTGGACAGCTCTCGTAACTAAGTCAATTAACAGGCTTGTTTTGAATGATTACGAAGCTGGTCAATGTTTCTGTACACTTTGTCAAAGGCAAGAATGATCCTGTCTTCGAGTGCTCCCTCCAAGTTCCAAGCACAACATTCGATCCCGATAAGCTCTTCACTGTAAAGTCGTTCAGCGACAGAACAATAGACATCGGAATAATCTATATCGGAAAGGGAGAAAGGATAACCTTCACTGCCGATCGCAACTTTCTTTTGGAAAATTGGTAGATGATATAGAGGGCGCACATAACCTTGGAAGCATGGCACGCCCTCGGCAGAAAGTGCATCTACAAGGATATTTCGAGGAACCCCCGTATCTTCTGAATTGTACTTTAGCATCCAGTTATAGAAGGAGTGCGAACAATTTTCTCGAACGACTGGTGCCGTCAAACCAAGTTTTCCGGAAACACCAGTACTCAGCGCAATGGCAAATTCTTTCCTTGCGGAGACATGAACGTCGAGCTTTTCAAGCTGAACAAGACCCACGGCAGCAGATAGCTCAGTCATCCGAAGGTTAAACCCGACCATATTAACCAAATCATCAACACCAGCGGCTTCGACTACAGCTTCAGCATGATTTCTGATCATACGAAGCCGTTGAGCCAGTTGGGGGTTGTTAGTAACACACATCCCTCCCTCACCCGTGTGGATGTGCTTGTGATAGTTGAGGCTGAAGACACCAATATCACCAACTGTCCCAGTCAATTGACCGTTCTCTGTAGCGCATATTGCTTGAGCGTTATCTTCAATCAGCGCAATTCCATACTCATCACAAACAGCTCGCAGAGCCGCTAACTGCGCAGGATGCCCAAAGAGGTTGACGACGATTACCGCTTTAGTCTTTGAACTGATCTTTGACTTAACAGCTTCAACATCCAAACAAAATGTTTGATCTTCGATATCAGCAAATACAGGAATTGCGCCATAGATAATTGGAGCCATTGCGGTTGCCGACATCGTGGTAGGGGGAACGATCACCTCGTCCCCAGGCCCAACACCAACCGCGCCCATTGCAGCCATTAGTCCAGAGCTATTAGAGTTCACAGAAATGGTGTAGCCAACACCAAATATGGAGGACCACCGCTCTTCAAACTGTTGAACGGTAGCTCCCCCTAGGAAACCCTCTTCCCAACTGCCATAAAACCCAGACAAACAGCCAGATTCAATAACTTCTAGGACAGCATTCCTCTCATCTATCCCGATAGAGCTGTATTTCTCTGGGGGTGTTGTAAGAACAGGAGTTCCACCAAATAGGGCTAGTTCATCAGAAGACATGCGCGTCAACTTTCACCTTTAACGGCGATAATTCCAGCCCAGTTGTACCATTTGAAGAAAATATCACTAGTAGAAAACCCCGTGCGCTTCAGTAGCTCCATGTTCTCATCGATCCTGTAAGGGATCAAAACATTCTCAAGTGCTTCGCGTTTATTCCTAATCTCCTCATCAGAGTAGCCCACCCGAGATTTGTATTGATAGTAGAGATCAATATACATCCGATTAAACATCGAATCGTTACCAAGCACTTTTTCAATCAGGACGAAACAGCCATTGGGTCGCAATGAGTCATAAATTTGCTTAAGCACTGCCTCACGCATCAGCGGCCGCAAGAACTGCAACGTGTATGTCATGAAAACCACTGAGGCGTTCTCCATACCCATTTCATCTTCTGCACTTCCGAGCTTGAAGCTAATCTGATCAGAGCGCCCCAATTCAGCAACTTTGTGTGTAGCTTGATCTAGCATAGGCTGAGCATTGTCTAGCCCAATCATTTTAACTGTGTCGTCGTCAACCAAGTCGGCAAACGAAAGCAACAAGGTTCCAGTGGAACAACCAATGTCATAGACATTGCTATCAGACTGAACAAAGTGTTTAGCCAAATCCAAAGCAGTCTTTTGGCTCTCTTTGTAAAATGGAACACTGCGCGAAACCATATCATCAAAAACGCTTGCAACCTTGTCATCAAAAACAAAGTCTCGTGGCTTCCAACCATCCGCAAAAACTTCGTCACGATTGTTGGCGCGCAAATGTTTCTTTTCGTTTTCCATAGCTAAAATCCGTCTTCCAATCAGCGTTCCAAATTGGCCGGCAATCTCTCGAACAGCTCGAATGGCTGGCTCCGCACCCCCTTCTTGACCAACACCGTCACCACCAAGAAGGTTTCAGGACTCAGGTCTTTGCGCAGGTGAACAAATTGCCCCCATTCGCTTTGATATGCTGCAATTTCAATGGCATCCAATTGATCTTTATGGTCAAGCAAACCATCACGGAAATGCTGATATCCTAGGTACGTAATGGGGCCTTTCTTGCCACCATAGTCAGCCCAGCAAACACTATCATCAAAATGTTCTTCTTTGGTATTAGCCACCCGAATATCACAAATCACATACTTGTTAGCTTTTTCAAGCATTCGTGCGACAAGTTCTCTCCAATTCCCGAAGGACTTGATAACAGACCAGCTCATGACACAATCAAAGGCAGGACTTCCTTCGATGTATTCCATCAGGTCCGCAGCGTAGAAATCGGAGTAGGGAAACGCTTCTTTTGCCTGTTCCATCAATTTCGATTGGTGATCAACACCGGTATAATGGGCTTGGGGAGCAATTTGCTTAGCAATCGCAGCCATCGCGCCATTGCCACAACCAAGATCAAGAATGGAGTTGCATTGCGGCAAGATACGATACAACGCCCAAGCTTCCGAGGGATACAACTTGTGCAACTCTGTGCGATAGAGCTGCTTGGTACGGTTTTCGTATTCGGCTGTGTTCCAGCGGTGATCAGTTTTCATCACTTACCTAATGCTCCCAAAATTTCCATACAAATACCTCCTACAACCTCGAAAGCCAAGAGTTGAGGCAGCAAAGATCCCAGATTTTTAGACTGTGGTTCGCAGTATTGCTCTGATGCTCACTTATTATCTGCTGCACGGCTTCATAGTCTGCAAATTCATACAATGGAGCACTCTTGGCTGCTAGATGTCCCTCCACCCAAAAGCGAAGTTCATCCCGCATCCAAGTATCAATTGGCAAGTTCAAACCAATCTTTTTGACGTCTCTGCGCCTACTGCTGGGAATGTATCTGGAGACGGCCTGGCGTAAAATAAACTTTGAAACCCCAGAGCGGAACTTGTAATCCGTTGGCATAGAAAGGCCAAATTCCAGCAAACGATGATCAAGGAATGGTTGCCTGGCTTCTACCGCCTGCGACAAATAGCAATTATCATCCATTCGGATCGAATACGGAATAGTTAAACGCGTAATATCCAGCATCTGTTTGCTTCTAGAATCCCTCCCTCCGTGATCAAAAGTTAGAAAGTTCCCTCTAGCAATCGTTTTTAATTCAGGCCGCAAAAGCACTCGGTAATCAAAACCTTTTGAACGCGCAAGGAAATCGGGGCTATGTGACGCTGCGTCACTTTCAATAAAACTGCAAAAATCGTCAAAAAGCCTCTTTGGACGGCCCTGTATTTCACTCCAAGCATCAAATTCTTTGAGGAACCGAGGGTTCTGTGAGCGCTTCAACTCATATAGGTGATATAAGAAATGGTCATGATACCCAAGGAAGCCCTCATCACCGCCCACCCCATTCAACACGACCTTAGTGCCAGTACTGTTTATGGCCCGTGCCATTATGCCATGCAAAACGGCATTCGGCGTTGCCAATGGTTCGTCAGAATAATCAACAACCTCCGAAATTAGCGAGGCTACTTTCTCTGCACCTACAGGGATGAAGTTGGGTTCCAGATCATTCCAAGCTAAGACCTCTCGAATTGAGTCGTTCTCGTTAAAGCGAGCGTCGGGAAGATCAAGACTGAAAGTCACAGGATCAACGCCAAACTCTTGCCTAGCAATCCCCAACACTGCCGTGGAATCCACACCACCAGACACAATGAACGCCAACTTGCGATCTGTACGAAGTCGAAGTTTAACAGAATCAATTAACAGCGCTCTTAGTTGCGACTTAGCCTCTGCAAACCCCCCATATGTTCGCTGCCGTACATCCGTAATACGCCAGTAATACTCTTCCTTTATGATCAACGAATTGATGTCAATGCAGAGGTATTGCCCCGGGTTTACAGATTTCACTCCTTCATAAAGCGTGTTGTTCCCGCTGGCATGAAGCTTATAGGGTAGACCTATACGCGCCGCCAACTGCTCTTCGTTTGGCGCAAAGCTCGTGTGAGAGATTTGTTTAAGAGCCTTAATTTCAGATCCGAAAGCCAAGACCCCGGGTTGAACAAAATAAAATATCGGCACAATGCCAATTCTATCGCGCACAAGAAAGAGCTTGCGGGTTTTCAAGTCGAGTACTGCAATCGCAAACTGCCCGTTAAATCTAGAGAAACTCTTCGTACCCCAGAGTTCAAATGCAGCTGCAACAACTTCCGTATCCGTATTTGTTCTGAACTGAATTCCTGAACGCTCTAGTTCAGCACGTAACTCGACAAAGTTAAATACCTCGCCATTCATGCTGACCCAATAACGTCCACTCGGCGAAGATATTGGCTGCAACCCAGCATCTGTTGCATCATTGATAGCAAGGCGACTACAACCAAAAGCAAAGGCTAGAGCCCGGTCAGGTTGAGCATTTTCTTCACGATTCCAAATTGTGGTCCCATCAGGCGCAATACCTAGCCAACTTGTCCCTTCTGGCCCGCGGCCTTTGAGCACATCGAGCGCCCCATGTATTTTTGCCTCTCGAAGATACCGCCCCGACGTGAGGGAAAACCCCGCTATTCCGCACATTTAAACTTCTCTTCCCAAGATTTTAAGGCATTAACAACGGTGTCTATGGTCGCGGCGGCCACATCTTTACCCAGTCTGCGCATAATCCACTCAGTACGCGCGACATCTTCTGCTTCGTCGATTGCCAGATTAAGCATCCGCCATGCCTCATCTCGGGCTTCTATATTCGTCAAAGAAAACAGCTCTGGTTTCCGATATATATACCTTGTTAGGTGCTCTCTATCTTCTGCATCTTCAGAATGCTCAATCACCCTCTGCAGAGCCGAGGTTTTCACTACTTCACTCATTGTGCCGCCGGGAAATGTTTTAGTGCATGCATTTGTTGCTAAGTCTGCATCGTACTTTTTCTGGAGGTAAAGTAATTCATTAACAATATCCCACGGCATAAACGGCCTGTCCCCACAAATACGAACAAACCGGCTAAATCCATATTGTTTGCAACAGTCAAGAGCACGGGTTGCCACGTCTTCCAGCGGCCCACGATAAACCCGTATTCCCTCTGAATTTACAAAATCCTCAATTGCGTCGTCGTTCTGCATCTTTGAAGTAGCAACCACGATTTGGTGCGGTCCGCTAATAAGAGCTGCGCGATCGAGAACATGACCTAACAGAGGACGCTCTAGCAAGGGAAAGAGCATTTTGCCTGGAAACCGCGCAGACCCCATCCGCGCAAACACAATAACGCCAGTATCAACCACTGCCTTTACACTCAATTCTCTGCAACGTCATGAGGCATGATAGGCTCCATGGCCTGCACCGAACGATTGATTACTTTTCCTACTACATCATAGTACTTGGATGCACAAACCCCTGCCTTCGGCCGCAACGTCGTTATGTCCTCCGAGGACAGAATGGTGCCAACTGGAATGTCATGTTTCGCATATATCGACCGGCGGAAAGAAATCTCGTGCTCAACCTCAGTCTCGGCACGAGTAAGCTGTTTTTTAGAACATCCCAACAAAGCTTCAATCTTTCCGAGCTTATCTAGGTAAGCTCGTGTCTCTTCCGCGGTTAGAGACACGAGATGGTCTCTAAAACTCTTACCCTCCCGCGTATCCGTAAAATGCTTCTCGATGATACGCGCCCCTAGTACATAGGCATATTCCAAAGCTTCACTACCAAGGGTGTGATCAGAATAACCGATCGGCAGCCCAAACTGCGCAGCGAATGCCTGCACTACCCGTAAGTTTGCAGCATCGTCTGGCGTTGGGTAGCTTGATGTGCACTGCAGCAATGCCAGCTTACCTTCATCCAGATAGGAGGGATCACAATTTCCTATGAAGTTAACAGTAGCAGCAACCTCTCCTAGACTTGACAAACCTGTGGAGAGGATAATTGGCTTGCTGGTTTTCGCCAAAGCTTTCAGCATTGGATAGCAGGTTAGGTCTCCCGACCCGACCTTGTGGGTCTCTATGTACGGGTCGATCCAGCTCAGCATTTCCTCGTCCCACACCGATGCCATGTATTGGACACCTGCCGCTCGAACACGCTCGGCCAAGTATATGTGCTGGTCTTTGGTCAGTTCGAACTTTTTAAAGTGTTCATTGCGAGCGGGGCTTGTGACAGAACTCACAAGATGATCACCACGGTATAGTTGAAACTTTACCGCATCGGCCCCCGAAGAAATTGCCAAATCACAAAGTTCACAGGCATAGTCAAAATCGCCTTCGTGATTCCCTCCAATTTCAGCAATGTAAAAAACTCTGTTTCTGGCAGAACCAAAGTAGGTACGATCTTCCATCTCTTTGCTTAGCCTTCTTGTTGCTCTTTCAGCCGTTTATTGTTCTTGAGAAGCCTCTCAGCGCAGTTTTCTGCAACCGTCCAGCTCCATTCGGAAAAGATACGGTGGGCAGCGTACTCATCGACTTCCAGATGCCCTACTTGCTCATCTAGGTCTGTATCACGGTATAGATGGCCACGACGGATTACCATCAAATCACCAGCAGCGCGATAAACTTCACGATTTTCCGGCTTTAACATTTTTGAATTTCTCAATGGAACCAGACCACCACCATTATGATTAAACAATTGATGATTGAGATGCCGAACGCCAATAACGCGATTGCAGCCAAACACATCCATTGCATCTACTGCTGCATCAATGTGCTCAGCGCCCCGGAAAGGAGATTCAATGAAAAGCAACGTGATCGCGGAGAAATCTATGCCCTGCCCGGCAACCGTTTCGAAAAGCGCAGTTAAAGTATCGTCCAAAGGCTTGGATGGCAGAGCCAATTGCCAGTCGCGCGAAACGAAAAGTATCTGGTTGCCATAGCGTTTCTTGACGTGCTGCTCAATCGAGCGATCCGAGCTGGTAACAATGACCTCCGAAACACGCCTTGCTGAAAGAGCGGCATCAATCGTCCATTCAATGACAGGCTTTCCTGCCAGTTCCCGCAATGCGATTGAACGAGGGTCGATCTCTGGACCACGAATAGGAATGACGGCTACACTCTGTAGTGCGCTGTCAGTAACTGCAGCTTTTTGAAGGATTTTCGCACGCGTACGGAGAATTCGCCCTTCGTTCTTTGTAAGGCTCGTAGGATGCTGCCGATAGTAAAACAGCGGCAAGTCGACGTTACGAACACCATACCGCCGGATAAAACGAACCCACAAATCCCATCCGTCCTGACAATGATAACTCTCATCGTAACCATCAAGAGCTTCTAAACACTCTCGTCGGATCATTGTACACGCGCCGTGAGCAGGCTGATCTAGCAACGTTACTTCACTGAAATCATGTCGCTGTACAACGTCGAGCATTTCGCCCTTGTCATCAACAAGGAAATAGTCAGGAAAAACAAGCCCAACATCCGACCAGCGATCCAATGCCCCTGCAAGAAGCTCTAATGCGCTCGAATGCAAATAATCATCGGCATCGAGACGCATTATGTATCTGCCTGTCGCCATTTCGATGGCGACATTATTGGTCCGATTTAACCCTATGTTCTCTTGAAAAATCGTTAGGACTTTATCGTGGTGAGTATATTGCTCAATTATCTGAAGGGAATCATCCTCGGACCCATTGTCGATAATAATCAACTCGAAATCTTGAAAGGATTGATTCAATACGCTTTCAATTGCTTCTCGAACATACTTTCCATAGTTGTGGTTTACCAGATAGACAGTAACCTTGGGGAAAACACCACTCATCACTTAAAACCTATAGTCAACCAAATCTCTACGCACGTGACTCAAGAAAAGTCTTTGCGGAAATAAAGTAAAAAAGAAACTTCGAGAAGCTATTATCGGACAAATCACTTTGCAGGAATGTTTCGACTGAAGAACGATTTACGATATCAAAAATTGGACTGTCGCCCAACATCCAACTACGAACGTCGCTATCGTTTTTATCAACCAAAGACTCGATACTAGCGTTGAATCCGCGTTTGCGCGTATCAGCTCGTACACGCTCAGGAAGAATTCCCGCAATAGCCTTTCTCAGGGGCTGTTTCGCAACACCATTTTCGAACAAATGATCGTTAGGGATCGTCGCTGCAAACTCTACAAGATGCCGATCAAGAAATGGCGAGCGGTTCTCTACCGAGAACCGCATCGAGTTCATATCATCGGCACGCAAGATAACAGGAACGATCTCGTGAAACAGTTCGTTGAACATGCGATTTCTAAGCACATCATCTGAGTAATGCTCTTCCCTAAAGACCTCAATGAAGGGCTCTTTCAGGAAACTGTTAAACAGCTCCGCATTCTGGTAAATATGACCTCTAAAACTTGGGTCTTTTACAAACAACTCTGGATCTTGAAGCAGTGGATTATTGATCCATTTTCCATAGCCTGCGGCCCATTGATCAAGAGCTTTGCGGCGCTTACCTTCATCCTGAAGCGTTGATAGCCAAAATAAATAGTGATCATAGTAGCCGGTGAAAATTTCGTCTGCACCCGTTCCCGAGACAGCAACCGTGAAACCTTGGTTTCTGATTTCCTCCGAGAGGAAACTATGCATGTAATACGAGATTGTTGGAACAGGTGCATCGTGATAGCTCACGAGGTCAGACATACGCTCAAAGAAGCCGTCCTTGGACGTTTTTGCGATAAAGTGCTCACAACCAAGCTCCTTGACGACATGACCAATGTTTTCGGACTCGTCGTAGCGCTCGTCACTGTCAATCACAGAAAATGCATGCACATCTTGAGACAAGATTTTGGCGGCAATAGAAACGAGTGCTCCGGAATCAATCCCACCGCTCAAACAGAATGCCAAGGGGACATCGGAACGCATTCTAAGTCCGACCGAGTCAATAAGCTTCTCCCGCACAGCGCCGATCATCTGCTCTTCAGACATCTCACATGGCTGATATTTTACTGACCAATATTTGAAGCTTCTGGTCGAACCATCGCGGCTGACTTCAAGAACTGTCGCAGCTGGCAGCTCCTCAAGCCCCTCAAAGAATGTGGCATCCGTTTTGTGTAAGGACCGGAACCCGTTCACGAGATAACGACGAATGTGTTCTGCATTCACCGTCATTTTTGTCCCTACCAAGGCTTCAATTGCCTTCGGCTCCGAAGCAAAACTCAAAACATCGTTCTTGTTGTACAAGAATAGTGGCTTTTCACCGAACCGATCTCGGCAAAGAATGAGTTTGCCCTCGCTTTCGTCGAGAATAGCGAATGCCCACATTCCCTCAAGTTTGTCCAGGCAATCCAGCCCCCACATTCGATATGACTCGAGAAGAACTTCGGTATCGGAGTTGGTCTTGAGGACTACACCACTACTCAACAGCTCTTCTGCCAACTCCTTATAGTTGTAAATCTCGCCGTTGAAAGCGATGGTAAGCCCATCTCGTTGAAATGGCTGATCGGAACGTTGCTCAAGGTCGATGATCGACAATCGCGTATGCAACAGGCTCACAAATTTCCGACCTAGACGCCCACTGAATTGACCATTTGCGTCCGGACCGCGCCTGTTCATCGTCGCCAAGGTGTTTAAGATTTTTTCTGGACTCGGAGCTTCGAGACCTACACTACCGGCAAAACCACACATACTTAATTTAAACTCCGTAGGCCCGACAAACGATCTCGTAAATTAAAGCAAATCAACGTCCCTGATACAGGTTCACGTACCTGTCGACAACTGTGCTCCAGTCAAATTGCTGAACATGCTGCTGCCCCAACGCACTTAAGCCCTCCAGCGAGATAGTGCCATCCAAAAACCCTTCCATTTTGGCAACAAGTTGGTCCAGGGAACCATCATAAATCTCACCAAATTTTCCATTCTCTATAACGTCACGGCAACCCGGACTGTTTGCTGCAATTACGGGAAGTCCGGCGGCCATTGCCTCGATAAGCACTATCCCGAACGTTTCAACGATAGACGGCATGACAAAAGCATTCGCCATCTTATAGCAGTCAATGACATTGTCGTCTGGCACCTCGACGAGTGTAGAAGCGGCCCTAGCGGCAGGTTCGTAAAGTCTTACGACATCACTTACCCCCTGCTCCTCAACTTCGAACTGTAAATTACCAACTCCCGCCCCTGCAATTACTACAGCAAAAGGAGGTTTTCGGGTCGACTTCAAAATTTGTGCGGCCTCAATGAGTTGCCGGAAGTTCTTTTTGGGGTGATTGCGCCCAAACGCCAAAAAAAGAAACGTTTCGCTATCTATTCCAAGGCGTCGGCGCAAATCATCCGGCACAGGATGCTTTTCAAAGCGACTGACACAAACACCGTTTGGAATTTTGAGAACATTTTCGGCACCAATCTTTTGATATTCTTCATTCACACTATCAGTGATTGCGATCAGCGTATCCGCCCTTGGCAGCCAGTAACGAATATCTGTATCAACACCGCTATCCAGCCGCATTCCATACCCAATATCGTGATTAACTTGGATGTCTTCACCAACGCACCTCACAAGATGCGGGATATTGTACTTTCGGCAAAACTCAACAACCGATACCCCGGTTGGATAGCCGAATGTTGTATGCCAAAAATCAAAGCGGTAACGCGTCTGCAAATATCGATGATAAATGTTTAGCAGGCTACGCCCTACCAGCGGATGGGTTCGTCTCAATGTCAGGGCTTTAGGTGGATAAGCGAGAACCTTGTATGGAAGCTTCCAATCATTATCCTTCAACTGTTTCACATGTTTATAGGAAGTAATAACAGTCGGCACATGACCTTTTTCAACGAGTTGCATTGCAATATTATGCAAGCCGACTTCAGCTCCTCCTAATGCCGGCAAAAAGCTTGGTATTGGCAGCGCAACCTTCAAGGTGCCCTCTCCCTAGTCATTTACTCTGTTTTCGATCACGAAAGATTCTATTTGGTACCTTTGCGAAGGCATCAAGGAAGGACCCGCTCTCAATTATGGTCAATTGGAAAGTTACTAAAAACAATCTGCTTGTTCTGACGACGTATCGGAACCCCTGCCAGCAAGGTTACACAACAAACCGAACTCCTGTTCAATGCGCCTTTCCCAATTTTGCAGTTTCTCGTCACGCGCTCGGCGCACCGAAGCTTTCATTTCTTCTATTTTTGGGCGATCAGAGGCAAGTCCAACAATCTCTTCTGCTAATATCGACGGCTCTGAACTTGCGTCGATAGCAACATAGCAATCTGGTTCAAGAATATCTTCGATACCTCCCAAACGATCGTTGCTCAACTCAATACATTGAAGCACAATGGGGAGTCCACAAGCAACAGCCTCTAGATTGGAGTTACTAATATGACCTTGTCTATTCAATGAGACACAAAGGTCAGCAGCAACCAATTCACGTTGAACTTCATTTGCCGGAATACCGCCCGTAAACCTTATCCAGTCACCTCGTCCGGCTTGATTGACAACACCTTTCAGTCGGTCAAACAGACTGCCGTAGCCAACCACAACAGGTTCAACCAGATGCATTTTTGAATCTGGGATCTCCATCATGGCATCAATAAAGAACTGAGCACCTTTGATCTCTTCGAGGCGACTTACAAACACCACACGTAATATCTTGGAATTGTCTTCCGAGACTTCGGTTGTTGCCGACGGAAAATCAACACCATTCAACAAGCTGACACGTTTAACATCCTTGCCAAGGTAGCACTGCATCCACGATCTCGCAGGGCTGCCGTCCCTTGTGCAAAGAACATAAGCAAAAGGCGACCTAAAACACCACTTGAGCAGGGCGTGAAATATGCTTTTCCTTTCTCCGATACCAACCAGATCAGGAGGAACGCCCAGCAACCGTAAAAAGACAGGAATTTTTGTCACCCTTGCGAGCAAAGCAGCAGATAAAAAGTTGCTCCTATCAACATAAATAACGTCTGGCTTTTCACGCAGAACATTGACAATCACAGCACAAGCCAAAACGAACTCGCAAACATAGAACATCAATCGTGAAGGAACGAAACGTGATGCTGTTGGAACCCTGACATCAATCGAAGTATTTAAACCTTCGACGGCATGCCTACCGTTCAGTGCGGCCAAGCGCACGCTATCTGGACTTAATGATCGGGTCATCATAATAGAAAGTTGAGATTCACTGTCTCGGTCAATCCGGTTGATGACTTTCGCAATCGCTGGTCCACCTTTAGGATTCCATACATTTGACGAAATACTGTCAACAAATCCAGACATTAATCGACAAACTATGAAAACCTTCAAGATGACCTCATATGCACAAGACCAATGCTACAAATCCAATTTGAGACCTGAAAAACAAGTTCATATTTCGGCAACTGGTCTAAAACTTATTCATCTCGGAAAAAGCGCTCTCAAAGGCTCCTTCCGGTTGCACCCCAACGTCTCTTTTCATTGCCACCAAACCGGCAAAAGCAAACAACGTTGCAGGATTACGAATCTGGGAGCAATACTTTAGATAAAAGGCAGCACTGAAAAATCGATAAATATAACTCTGATCAGATATATACATCGCACGTTGATAAAACTTGTTTTTTATCTTGGCACCAAACAATAAACCTATAGCACGCCCAGTATTAACAATCGCGACCTTATATTTATTCCAAGGGTCGTAGGGCGCCCTTATAGTATCGAACAAACGTCCAAAATTCCAACTCTGCAAATAAGTTTTGTATAGCTCCTGCTTCAACTGCAACTCTATCGGTACCTCGGCAAAGAAATCCATGAGTTTGGGACTCCACAAAGGCATTTCCCAAGCCAAATCAAACCAATCACATGCTCTTTGCTGGTTCACAATATAGCTGGACTGTCGTTCCTGCCATTCGAAGTGAAGATGCAGTGAGAACAAATCATTCTCACTGTAATCTTCAATATCAAAGTCATTATCTTCCGCCCATTGCCGCAACCAAGCTTCACCTTCAAGATTACCTTGTGGGTACTCGCCTAGTTTATGCATCAGGCTGAAGTGTTTTTTCGAAAGGACTTGCGAAAGGTCTGAAAAATTTTTCACTGGCGACAAATGCCCACCTGTTATGAAGTCTCCACTTTGACCATTTACAACGACAGCATTCTTCCGTGAGTAACCGAGTTCCGCCAACTGCTTAAGAGCATAATACTCGGTAAACACGGGAGAAGTATGAACCCCACTTGAAAACCTGAGATACTCAGCGCCATTGCCGTTCCGGAAATCTGCTAGATCACTTTTCGTTTCCGGCAGGAAACGCCACTTCACTCCCAGCGATTTTGCAAATTTCTCTGCCTCGGTTGCTTCCATGTTTCCTGAGGCACCATAACTGAATGCTATCAGATCACGGCAGCCATGCTCGACAAGCTTTCCAAGCAAAAGCCTTGAGTCAAGGCCCGCACTGAGTGACAAGAGGACAGTCTTATCCCGGTTTCGAGCTAGCAGCTCCCCCACGATGCCGTTCAGCACATCTCCGAGTTGCGAAACCAACTGTCCTTTTTCATTACTCTCGTCAGAAAATCTGGGCTGGTAAACATAGTATCTAAGCAGCTCAACAGCGCCTTCACCTTGGTACAACAACTCTCCTGGACGGAGTCTACGCACATTATTCAGAAGCGTATCTCCCCCAAAGCAATAGCCTGTAGCCCGAAAGAGCTCGGCTGTATCCCGATTAAATGAAGTTGAATAGGAAGGGTTTCTGAAAACGCGGCCGTCTGCTGAGACGATTTTCAGTTGGCTGTCTTCACATTCGAAGAAAACAGGAAACGACTGAATCTTGTCAACGGCAGCAAAAATAGCCCCTCCTGAACGCAGAATCAGCCCGAAATGGGAGGAAGATCTTTTCAAGATCTCGGAAATACCACCAAAATCTCGTTTCAGAAAAAGGCCTATGATCTGATCAAGACCTTCAGGAACGCCTGCGCACCAGCATTCAACATCTTGCCCATCAATGCGGGAGTAAGTCCATGCATAAGAGGGTACAGTTACCGTAACAGGATGGTCTCCGGCCGACGGCAAGAAAGAATGAATATCACGCAGCTTCCCTGCTTTCTGAACCACACTCATAAAAACCAATACTCGACATCAGCAAGTCCGTTCCGCCCCCTGTAATGAACTGTCATTTTCGATCCTTTTAATAAGGCCTCTCACTTCAGGGGGTATCACCAACAGAAAAGCTTACAGATTGTTGAACTTTTTCAGTTTGTCGCGCTGAACCTGTTCCAATGGCAGGATTTCAACAGGTTTCACTTCAAGAGCTTTGATCACCGCTTTAAGATCGCGCGTAAGGCGTCGCATACCATCCGGCTCAAGGCTTGCAGCATGATCGGTACCTTTCCACGAACGATCCAAGGTAAAGTGACGTTCGAAATAGTCCGCACCCAAGGTAAGCGCTGCAATATCTGCTGCGATACCTTTGTGATGTCCAGAGAAACCGATACCCTTTACACGTCCACCGAACTCATCTTTCAGCTTCTTAATTTCAAGCAAGAAAAGTTCGTCCACTTCGACCGGGTAGCCCGAAATGCAGTGATAAAGTATAAGATCTTTGGCACGGCCCTTCTTCTCAGCCAATTCCACGACTGCGTTCATTTCCTCTTTGGAGGTCATACCCAATGAAACATGAATCTCACCTTTATACTCATCATAAAGGTAGTTCATTACCTTCATGTCAGTATTGATCGCAGATGGAATTTTAATGAGTTCCGGCTCAAGACTGGCGATTTCTTTTGCCGATGTTAAATCCCATACAGACGTACTGTATACAACACCCCATTCATCGCACGCATTCTTAAGTGCGCGATGCTGCTCCAGATCAAACTCTAGGAACTCTCTATGTTCTCCATACGTCGAACCATATGAGTTGATCGGATTAGGATGAGGGCTGTTGTACTCCTTATCCGTCAAAAGCTCCTTGTTCGTACGTTTTTGGAATTTAACGACGTCAACATTACAGAATTGAGCAGCAACTCTGATCATATCAAGCGCGGTTTCCAGATCGCCACGATGGTTACAACCGATCTCACAAATCACCATAGGCTTGGACATCATCTTTTCCTCAAATATTTTCTTCCGATCAAGCAATCGCCCATAGCGATCCTTGTAACGAACAATGTCATTTTCATCCAGTTTCGAACCAAACTGAATTTCAATTACTTCAACTACCTGATCACTAGGGTTGATCAAGCGATGCGTACTTCCCAAGGGAATATCAATTGAACAAAATTGATTAAGTTCGAACACGCGCCCATCGATCTCGACATGTGCAGTACCTTGACGAACGAACCAATGTTCGGCGCGAAACTCATGACTCTGAAGGCTCAAAGCCTGACGAGGAGCAACAACAATTACCTTAACGAGAACGTCTTCCGCCTCGAATAGATTATAGTACCTTCCCCAAGGCTTTATGACCGTATCAAATTCGTAAGACAATTTTCCCTAGGCCTTCCTAACTCACTCTGCACACAACTAACCGACTGAACGCTGTTCTAATATCCACTGAATAAGTTTCAGGTCGTCATCGTCATCTATCTCGAAGGCTGCCCAAAAGTCCATTTCATACATCACAACCTTTCCACCAAGTCTACATTTCTGCGTACTTAATAAATCGCTTTTTGTGATGTAGAAAGACCCATTTTCTTGGAATTGAGGGATAATATCCTGTGACCGGGGCCGCGCTCGAAAGTCATAATTGATAGGCTGCGCAGAACTCCCTCCAGCGCGCCATAGAAAGTGCTTGGCTCGACATACAGAGAGCAAAGAATCTGCTTCTTCTTCTCTGAATTGACAAATTGCAGCGTCGATGTCGCCCTCGGTTCTGATCGGTGATGTACACTGAAGCATCATATATGCGTCAACATCGCCAAAACCTCTATCTCTCACCCAACCAGCTGCATGCAACATTGCATCTTCGCTGCTTGACATATCCTTGGCCAGTTCGGGTGGACGAACTATGACTTCTGCTCCGTATCTCTCAGAAACCGCGGCGATTTCATCATCATCTGTCGAAACGTAAACACCCGAAAGATGCTCAGATGCACGGGCCTGCATGATTGTATGAGCAATCAGTGGATGCCCGCAGACCTCTACCAGATTCTTCCGCGGGAGCCTCTTTGATCCGCCTCGTGCTGGAATCACAGCTTTAATTTGAAAATCACTCATTCAAGCCCACTTAACAACACCACTTATAAAAAATATCATCTCGCAAAATCGCTGACAGCAATCCTGTCTGCAGCTCTATTCCAAGAGTGTGTGGACGACAACTTCTGATGGATATTCTTTCTATCCTCAATGGTTCGATCAGCATTGTTCACAATAACACGATACAGACCCATCTCATCACAAGGTGCCTCGTCATATTCAACCCCGGTATCAAGAAGGCTTTTGCTAATCAAAGTTCCATTGTTATTTGGAACAATAAGCTTTGCGCCGCACATGGCAGCTTCGATCGCTCCCAGTCCGGCACTTTCCTGATGAGTGACGCAAAACAACGAGCACTTTCTATAAAATGACTGCATATCTTCCCAAGCCACTTTCGCCGCCCGTTGGTAGGCTTCCTCATCCCAACGGTATGGAGCATCGAGCAATTTTACGCCCTCGTTGCCCTGAACGTAAACTTTGAGGCGTCCCTGACCGAATTCCAGGGTCGCTCTGTTTAGCGCCGATACGTAAAGGCCAGTGTAATCCGTCCCAGCGTAATGACCATGATCGAGAAACACATCAAAAGTGCCCACGTCTTCGGGGAAACAATATTCCGGGGCAGCATTCCAACCGATATAACGGACTTTGGCCCCGCATAATCGACGCTTTAGCCCTTCTTTGAAACTCGCCTCAAGCGGCAAAACCGTAAAAAGGAAGTCTTCCGCATATCGCTGCAGGCTCACCAAATCGACAATAGAGCCGAGCTTACCCGGAAACGTTTTCTTAATCGCACTAAAAACTAGAGGGGATTTGGCTCGCAAACGAGTAAATCCGGCCTGAAAGCAAGAAATCACACCAACGGCGTCTTCGTGCTCCAGCGCGGCATCAATCGACTCAAAAGACGGTAACTGGATAACATTGAAGTGCCGCTCAAGCGCCTTAGTCAGGAAATAACAATTCACAGAAGCATGAGAGTTCAACTCCGAAAGCTCGAGAAGCTTGGATCTATCATCCCAGAACCCACCCCAAACGATGATCTTCTTCTCAACCAATATACTGTCCCTAAGAGATTTTCGCACTAGCAGAGCACTGTCTAAACACCCTCAAAGTCTCCTCACTCACATGATGCTCGATACCCTCGGCATCGAACTCCGCGACTTCGGGATCCACCCCGATGGAGACGAGGAAGTTATAGACGATCTGGTGGCGTTCGCGACATTTTTTGGCAAGCGTTTCGCCTTTTTCTGTCAGGAAGATCGAGCGGTATGGGCGTGAGGTGACATAGCCGTCGCGTTCCAGGCGCTTGATGGTGTTATTGACTGTTGCCGCCGTCACGCCAAAACGTTCTGCCAGCGCGACGGAGCGCGCCTCGCCTTCTTCGGCAATCAGGTCGCCGATCATTTCGACATAATCTTCGGTCACTTCGCGGGCATGCGCATCGCGCAGACGTGCGAACACTTCGGCCTTGTTATGACGCGGATTAAGCGGCGTGTCTTCGCCCATTGATCTCTCCACTGCAGACTTCCGGAACCTTCATAACAAGTAAGCTCGTAAATAGCAATTTAGCCTTGACTAACTTTAAAAGTCCGCACATAAATAGGGGACATTCGCCAGAGTAATTCCAATTTGCTATCGGAAGCCCTGATGCAGATCTTTTCCCCACTTCGTCCAGTCATCACCTGCCTTGCCCTGGTTGCAGCAATTGCATTCGCGAGCACGGCGACATCACACGCAAAACCGCTTAACGTGGTTGCAACGACATCCATGATTGCCGATGCCGCCCGCCAGATTGCTGGTGATCGCGCCGAGGTCAAGGCGCTGATGGGGCCGGGTGTCGATCCGCATTCCTATCGTCAAACCCGAAGCGATATCGCCGCCATGGCGCGCGCGGACCTTGTTCTTTGGCATGGCCTGTACCTGGAAGCACAGCTTGAAGAATTCTTCTTTGATCTTGGCAAACGCCGCAATGTGGTTGCGGTTGGCGAAGCTGTGGCGCGCGACAAGCTTTTGAGCCATGCTGATTATGACGGCCGGTTTGATCCGCATGTCTGGATGGACCCGAAACTTTGGGAAACCGTTGTCTATGCCGTGCGTGATGCGCTGATTGCGACTGATCCCGATGGTGCGGCGACCTACACCGCCAATGCCAAAGCACACGTCGCCGAGATCAAAAAACTGACTGACTACATGGCGTCCGTCACCGCCACCGTGCCGGAGAAAAGCCGGGTTCTGTTGACCGCGCACGATGCGTTTAGCTATTTCGGGCGCGGATATGATTTCGAGGTGCTGGGCATTCAGGGCATATCAACCGAGTCTGAAGCCGGTCTGCGCCGGGTCGAGGAGCTGGTTGATACCATTGTCGAGCGCGAGATTTCAGCAGTGTTTGTTGAAAGCTCTGTCCCGGAACGCAATGTCCGCGCCCTGATTGAAGGGGCTTCTGCCCGTGGCCAGGACGTGGCGATTGGTGGTACGTTGTATTCCGATGCCATGGGTGAACCGGGAACCTATGAAGGCACCTATATCGGCATGATCGATCACAATGCCACATTGATCACGCGTGCCCTTGGCGGGGATGCACCCGAAGGCGGTTTTCAGGGCAAACTTGCCGCCGGGTCCTGATCCCCGACAAGCTTAATGTAGAGCCGACAACGCAAAGCGAAACAGGACACGAACCATGAGCAACGCCAAACTGGTTGCAGAATCAGGCAAGATACTGGACGTCGCGGCAAAGGATGCGCCGCTGACCGTGCGTGGCCTGACGGTGTCCTATGGCAACAAGCCAGCCGTATTTTCCGTTGATGCATCAATCCCGGCGGGCTCCATGACAGCCATCATCGGCCCGAATGGTGCCGGCAAATCGACCTTCCTGAAAGGCGCGCTGGGTATCGTGCCGCGTCTTTCCGGCGAAGTGCGTATTTTTGGCAAACTGTTTGAAGATGCGCGTGACCGGGTGGCCTATGTTCCGCAGCGCGCCAGTGTCGATTGGGATTTCCCGGCGCGCGTCATCGATGTTGTCCTGATGGGGCTTTACGGATCAGTCGGGCTGTTTCGTCTGTGGCGGGCGCGCCATCGTGAACAGGCGATGGACTGCCTGAAGCGTGTTGGCATGGTCGATTTCGCGGACCGCCAGATCGGCCAGCTTTCCGGCGGCCAGCAGCAACGTGTTTTCCTGGCCCGCGCCCTGGCCCAGAATGCAGAGTTCTATTTGCTGGACGAACCATTTGCCGGTGTCGATGCCGCGACCGAACGCGCCATTGTTTCGGTCTTAAAAGAGCTTAAGGCCGAAGGCCGCACGGTGGTCTGCGTGCATCATGATCTGTCGACCGTTGCGGAATATTTTGATCGGGTTCTTCTGATCAATGTGCGGCGTATTGCCGAGGGCCCGGTCAAAACGACCTTTACGGCCGAGAACCTTCAGGAAACCTATGGCGGGCGTCTTGCCACGACCCACATTGATGAATTGCATCTGGCCTGAGCGACATGGGGTTTTTTGATTATTTCATAAGCGCCCTTTTCCTGCAGGCTGGCTATAACAGCGCGCTTGTGGCAATCGGTGCGGGCTTGCTCGGCCTGTCGGCCGGTAGTGCGGGCGCGTTCATTTTCCTGCGCAAGCGCGCCCTTGTTTCCGATGCGATCAGCCACGCCACCCTGCCCGGGGTCGGGCTTGCCTTTATCATCATGGTGGCCTTTGGCAGTGATGGGCGCTGGTTGCCGGGGCTTATTCTGGGATCGGCGGTTTCATCGGCCATCGGGCTTTTGATGGTCGAATGGATTACACGCAAAACCCGCCTGACAGAGGACGCGGCCATTGGCGCGGTTCTGTCGGTGTTTTTCGGGTTTGGCATCGTGCTTTTGACTGTCATCCAGACCATGTCGTCAGGCCGTCAGGCGGGGCTTGAGAACTTCCTGCTGGGTTCAACAGCTGGCATGCTGATTTCAGAAGCCACCACGATTGCCGTTGCCGGGGCGCTGGCCGCCGCGTTTGTTTTCCTGCTTAGGCGCCCCATGACCCTGGTGGCGTTTGATCCGGAATATGCCGCAACGACTGGTGTCAATGTGCGTAATATCGACCTTGCCATGATGGGCCTTGCCCTGATTGTCACGGTCATTGGCCTAAAGATCGTCGGGCTGATCCTGATCGTTGCTCTTTTGATCATTCCGCCGGTTGCCGCACGCTTCTGGACCAACCAGGTCGGCAAAATGATTGGCATTGCGGCGGTCATCGGGGGTCTTTCTGGCTATATCGGTGCGGTATTGTCCGCCGCCGAAGCATCGCTTCCGACCGGTCCGATCATTGTTCTGGTTGCCTTTGGTTTCTTTTTGATTTCCGCCCTGTTTTCGCCATTGCGCGGCGGGTTGGCATCAGCCCTGCGACATCATCGTTTTCAGCGCCGCGTCCATCGTCGGCAGGGTTTGCTTTCGCTTGCACGGCGTGAACCGATTTATGATGGTCTGACCATTCGTATCCTGCGCCGTGCCGGGATGATCCGCGCAGACGGGGTTGCCACCGCACGCGGACGGATTGCCGCAGAAAAGGCCGCCCGTGATGAAGCGCGCTGGGCTATGGCGCGCCGGATGTTGTCCGACGATTCAGCCATTGAACGCTATGACGGACTGACCCCGATCGAACGGATGATGACCCCGGACCAGATTGCCGAAATCGACCGCATGATCCAGAACGCACAAGCCGCGAAAGGAGCCAAAGCATGATCAATGACCTGATCACAGCCCTTGGCGCGGAGTTTGTGCAGCTGAGCCTGACGCCGATTGTGATTGGCACACTGGCTGCCATTGCCTGTGCTTTACCCGGTAATTTCCTGTTGCTGCGCCGTCAGGCCCTGATTGGTGATGCGATCAGCCACGTCGTGCTGCCCGGTATTGTTGCCGCCTTTCTGGTGACGGGCACAATTACCGCCGTACCGATGATGATCGGTGCCGGCGCGGCCGCCATTATCGCGGTAATCATGATCGAAATCGTCAAACGGCTGGGCCGGGTGGAGCCGGGCGCGGCCATGGGCCTGGTTTTCACCACCCTGTTTGCCGCTGGCGTCCTGTTTCTTGAAATCACAGATACCAGTTCGGTCCATATTGATGTGCAGCACGCGCTTTTGGGCAATCTTGAAAGCCTGATCTGGTTTGACGCAAACGGTTGGGGGTCGCTTCTTGATCCCGCAGCACTGGCCACACTGCCCCCGCAATTACCGCGTCTGGCCGTTGTTCTTGTTGCGATTACACTTTTCATTTTCCTGTTCTGGAAAGAATTGAAAATATCGACCTTTGACGCGGCCTTTGCCGGTGCGGTTGGCATTCGCACCCGTACACTTGGTTTTGCGCTGGTGGTGGCAACAGCCGTTGCAGCCGTCGCAGCCTTCGATGCAGTCGGGTCGATCATTGTGATTGCGATGTTTGTCTGCCCGCCAGCCAGTGCGCGACTGATGACCAACCAACTGGCTCGACAGGTTGGCTGGTCAGTTGTCTTTGCAACCATTTCTGCCGTTCTGGGTTACGTATTTGCAGGGTACGGTCCGGGCTGGTTTGGATCTCCCTATGCGGTTAGTGCCGCGGGCATGATAGCCACGGTATCAGGTGTGATCCTGCTCCTTACTTGCCTGTTTGGTCCGCAACGCAAACGCACCGGCCAACAGGCCGAAACCTGATTGTTTCATCTGGCAGGCCTGACCAAGCACATGCATAGTGATGCGATGAATGGTCTCGTGCGAAATAGCCTTCAAGGGATATGTCTAATTGGCATACTGGTTCTGGCCAGTGCGACGTTAAGCCATGCCCAAACAGAACAACTGGAAGCCGAACTCCATCAATTCGGTGACATCGAACTCATAGCGTTTGAAGGACGCGAGGACTTCCTGAGCAAGATCGACACGGCACTCGGGCTTGGCAATATCAAGGACCCGGATCAGACATTTGCCAGGCTGCCGCGATCCCCGTTCACCGTGACCGGACGTCAAAATGGTCAAGCGTTGACGACCTGCCGGATTTTTGTCCCAGCCGGGCTCACCCCCGAAAACAACACCGAAATTTTTGCCGAACTAATGCGCAAATGGTTTGGCACAAACCTTAACTATGCCAGCAACACCGACCTTACCTATCGCTGGCTGATCTTTCATGAAGCACGTCATTGCCAGCCCGATCATTTCGGCGGTGACGCGCTTAAGGATCATCGCGACGAACACGAAGCCGACCTGTTTGCATTCAACAAACTGGCAAGTGCGAAAAACCGCTATCAGCTTGCCATTGATATCACGGCGTTTCGCATGATCACATCTGCCCTGATTGCCCGGCCAAGCCATATGACAGGCTTGTCGCTCAAGCGTGCCCTTGAAGAAAGGCCAGCACTTGATGCCAGCATGGAAATGGCCGCCTTTCAAACGGTACGCGCAATGATAAACCGGCGGGCAAAATCAATTGCCACAGCCATCAATCCCACCAACCGGGAACTGATTCGTGCCATTACCGAATTGCGGAAAGAAGCCGGGCAGGAACCGGGCAGATCAAGTGATCCGCTAACTGTCGAAATCCTGATCGCGCTCGATGACGCAATTGCGCATTTTGCGCCAGCACTGCATCAATCCGTCGCCAATGTCAGGGCAAATTGACCGGAACCAGACTTAGCGTCCCGCCTTGCGCCAGAATGTCATGGCAAGACACTTGTCGCGATCAAGACCCAACTCCTTGCGCCAATAATTATGGATGGGCTTGTAATCGGTCTGTTCCACTCCGGCCCAGCAATACACACTCTGAGCCGCGTCGGGCAGACCGACAGATCGAATGGCATCTTGAACCAAGCGACGTTCCACCGCCTTCGAGTCATCGCGAAACAGCCATGTCACCTTTATCAGACTTTCTGTTTGCACCGAAATGACGTCGGATTGGCTGCCGACCTCGATGAAGGCGTGGCCCGATACATGATCCGGCATTTCGGCCAGATACCGGCCGATGGCCGGCAAAGCGGTTTCGTCCCCCGCCAACAGCATCCAGTCCGCGTCGGGCAAGGCGGTTCCAAGTGGCCCTGTCATGGCAACCACATCACCGGGACTGGCATGCATGGCAAAAGCCGAACCCGGACCGTTATCGCCATGCATTACGAAATCGACATCAATCCAGCCGGCCCCGGCGTCGATTGCACGGATCGTATAAACGCGCTGTTCGACGGTGTTTTCACCACTGGGCCAGACGGGCATGCCATTGTCCGCCAGGGTCGGCCATTGCGGATTTTCCTGCCCACGTGGCGGGATCAGCAACCGCACATGGATGGCTTCGCTGTCATAAGCCTCAAGATCACTGCCATGAAGGCGCAAGCGCCGCATATGCGGCGAAAGGTCGGTGATCTCGCCCACGGTCAGTTCGCAGAAATTGGGCAACTTTCCATTGCCTTTGCCCGCCCCCTGCCACCGGCAATCAAGATCGGCGTCTGGCATGGCCTGTTGCAGGATGGAAATAATCGCAGACTTCATCTGCATCACATCCACTTCGCTCTTGGCAGCAATTTCAACCTCAAGCGCGGTTTCTGTACAGCTCAGTTGGATCTGGCCGACAGAAACTGAAATCCGTGCCCGATCCCCCTCACAGGAAACCTCGAAATCATGCTCACGATAGAATGCGGCAGCATGATCAATCAGGGCCGCAGAATTTGGCAACGCAATGCGCGTTTTGGCGGTCAGAAGCGATGTGGACATGATTTCCCGGATAAATGGGCGAACAGGATGGAGCCATTGTTAATAGTAACAATGATAGGCATTCTCAATAAAAATTATCATTGATTTTGCCGGCCCGTGCTAGATGTTTGTCACCTGTGCTTGCCCCGCCCATGCGCGGTAAGCCCGACATTTATTGATTACCGGAAGTCTGAAAAAAGCGATGCCTGACAAGATCCGCCGTCTTAAATCATTCGAGTTTCCCGTTGCCGTTGACTGGGCTGCCAAAGAAGGCTGGAACCCCGGCATTCATGATGCAGAGGTGTTCTTCAACACCGATACCGAAGGGTTCTGGGGCGCGTTTGACAAGCAGGGACTGGCGGCTGTGATATCAGCAGTTCAGTACAGTTCAGACTTCGGGTTTGTCGGTTTTTACATCTGCCGTCCGGACCGTCGCGGATCGGGTCTTGGCTATCGGTTGTGGCAAACAGTGCTTGAAGATAGCGTTCTGAAGACCGTTGGCCTTGATGGTGTGGTCGATCAGCAGGACAATTATCGCAAATCCGGGTTTGAGTTTGCCCATCGCAACATCCGGTTCGGCGGCGTGGTAGAGACCGATGTCGACACCCCTGATGATCTGATCACGCTTGAAATTAATGACATCGCCATTGTCGATGCATTCGAACAGACCTGTAACCTGTTTCCGGAAAGCCGCCTGAACTTCCTGCGCGGCTGGATCGGGAACGCCAAGCACACTGCCCTCGCCCTCAAGGGCCCGATGGGTATTCGTGGTTATGGCGTTATTCGACCATGTCTTGAGGGCCACAAGATCGGCCCGCTATTTGTACAGGATGCCAAAGATGCCAAAATTCTGTTTGGTGCCCTTTTGCAAAGTCGTTCTGATCAAGGCAGCAAGGTCTATCTTGATGTACCCGAACCCAATCAGGCTGCCGTCGACCTGGCCAAGATGCACGGCATGGCGCAGGAATTTGAAACTGCACGGATGTATAAGGGCCCGGCACCCGAACTGGATCTCGATAACATCTTCGGGATTTCATCGTTTGAGCTGGGTTAATTTGCCGGACAAGCCCCTCAAATATCAGAATATGTCAGGATTCCAGTCCTGTTCTTGAGCGTAGCCAACGTGTAAAAGCAAACAGTGCAAACTTGGGAAAGACAACCTGTTATTCTTAGGGTGGGGTTGAGAACCATACGAAAGTCTGGCAACAAACATTTAACCCTAAATGCATGGCAAAGGGGGGGACCAACGCCATAATTTTGCAATTCGGGGTGCTGCGTGCGTGACACTTTTTATGTTTGCGCACAGGAAGTTGCCCCATACGTATGGAAAACCGGTAACGCAAACCCAATTTCAGGAGTGTAGTCCGCGTTTGATTTCCATCTGGTAGCATTCCATGCACCCGTTTTTGTTCGCATGGCTGTCAGACAACCGATTAGTTATGACCCGCCACGTGTTGCCCGCCGTCATGCGTTAAGGACACGTTTGAGGAATTTGTTTTAAGGCCGGATACCAAAAACCGATATGGATATAGCGACACTTATTGGAATTATCGCCGGGATGGGCGTTATTTTTGGCGCCATCTTGATGGGCGGCAGCCTTGATTCTTTTGTCGATGCTCCATCAGTCATGGTGGTTTTTGGCGGGACAGCCGCGGCAACCCTGATCAAATTCCCGATGCGCGATGTTATCAAGTCGCTCAAGATCGGTGTTGGTATTGCATTCAAGAACCCCAAGGAAGATCCGCTTTCCATCTATGAGAAGGCGATTGAGCTTGCAGGACTGGTCCGTAAGAACGGCCTTCTTGGTCTTGAGAATGTCGAGATCGACAATGAAATCATGGCCCGTGGCATCCGCATGTGTGTGGACGGTCACAGTGGCGAAGTGATCCGTAGCTCTATTTCAAGCGAGGTGGAAAAATCCATCCAGAATGACGAGCTTGGCGAATTGATGTTTCGCGGCATTGGCGACACCGCGCCAGCCTTTGGCATGATCGGCACCCTGGTTGGCCTTGTACAGATGCTGGCCAACCTTTCAGACCCGGACGCCATTGGCCCGGCGATGGCGATCGCCATGCTGACAACGTTTTATGGTGCGGTTCTGGCAAACCTCATCGCGCTGCCGATTGCCGACAAGCTCGCGCTTAAGGTTGACCGGCTCAAAAACACCAAACAGCTGATCATTGAATCGGTCGTGCAGATTCAAGCCAGCCAGAGCCCGATGGTCATGAAGGAAATCCTAGGCCCCTACCTTCCGGGCGGCGTTCCGGCCGACGAAGACGGCGGTGGAGAATGATCTTGATGGTCGCGAGCAAACAGGCAACAGGCTGGGCATAAGCCATGGCAAAGAAACCCGCAGCAGGCGCACCGGCTTGGATGGCGACATTCGCCGATCTGATGTCGTTGCTGCTTGTCCTGTTTGTGCTTTTGCTGACCTTCGCCGAGATGGATGTCATCCGCTATAAACAGATTGCCGGGTCGGTTAAAGCCGCATTCGGGTTCTCGCAACAGGACCAGCTGGCAGGCGTGATTGAACTTGATGGTTCGATTGTTGGCAAATCGCTTAAGGCACCGACGCCAGATACGCCGCGCGTGGTGTCGGAAATTCCTCCCGTCGATCCGCCAAAAGTTGAGAACCAGAACAAGGACAGCAAGGAAGAAAAGGCCGAGGCGCTTGAAGAAACCCTGAGCTCCGTTCTGGACAATATGGGCCTTCAGGATCAAGTCGGGCTTGAACGCATTGATGGCGAAGTTGTAATGCGGTTCCCCAACGAACTGGCCTTTCCGTCCGGCTCTTCAGGCATGACGCAGGAATTCGCCGCCATTCTTAATCGCGTCGCCCCCGTGATCAACCAGACCGAGGGCGAAATTCAGGTCGCCGGGCATACAGACAATGTTCCAGTATCGGCTTCGTCACCCTATATATCAAACTGGGACTTGTCAGCAGCACGTGCGACGTCTGTTCTGCATTTTCTGATTGATCAGAACGGCACCGATCCGGGCCGCATGGTAATCCAGGGATACGGCGACAGCCGCCCGCTTGATACCAACGACACCCCGGAAGGCCGCGCAACGAACCGTCGGGTCGAAATCACCATTGAAATGGTCGACACCAACTACGAGGCGGGTGCGAACGGCGCAGCAAATGACGGGCAAGGCCCGGCACCGACAGAAGGCGAAGTTGGCACAGGAAATGGTAATGGCAGCGGTGATGGCGCAGTTAGTGGTGATAGTCAAAGCACCAATCCGGCACCGGAAAGACGCCGTACATTTAGCATTCCTGATGGTCTCTGAGGACGACCCGTCCATAGAACTGTTTGGCAAAAACCTGCCGCGAGAAGGGGGCATCGCGCATCATGGTCAGCCATGACAACAAGAAAAAGACGATCCTGTATGCGGACTACAGCGAACGCAATATCAGCGCTGCGCGTGCTGCTGTGGAACCGCTTGGCTTTGGCAAGTTTGTTGATTGTGACGACCGTGAACGCACGGTCGAGCTGGTCCTGGAACTCAAACCTGACATCGTGTTGATCGGTCTTTATCTTGATGGCATTCGAGGTATCTCAACCATTCGTGCCATTCGCGATGCCGCAACCAGTGACAATCCATTCGGACGCACTGTGCCGATTTTGTTGGGGGCACCAAAACTTGACCGGCGCGGCATGCGTGATGCCGTCGATGCGGGGATAGAAGGCGTTTTCCGCCAGCCTGTCGATCCCCAGCGTCTGACAAAGATCATTGAAGCCGTTCTGAAAAAGCCCAGACGCTTTGTGTTTGAAGAGAACTATTTCGGTCCGGCCCGCCCGCAGGATATTGCAAAAACCGACGAACCGGCGCCAACGGCAAAAGAACCCGATAAACCCGCTAAACCCGCTACTACCAAAAAACCAGCAGCCCCCGCCGCCGAGCTATCCAACAGCAAGGACGCACCGGAAAAATCAGAAAAGGACACTGCTGGCCCGGCAACACGCACAAGATTGCCAAAGTCATCCCCTTCATCCCCTTCATCCCCTGTGGTTGGAAAGACGACAAACCTTGATATCGCCGCATCGCGGCCACGCCTGAATGGCGCGGGACAGACGTTTGATGACGGCGAGCTTGTCGGTGTGCCAACCGCGCGCGACAAACGCACAGGCGCGCAGAACTTGGAAGCCCTGCAATCTGCGAAAGAGGCCCTGCCCACCGCAACCCCGCAGACCGAAAACAAACCTTCAGAAGCGCCCACACAGGAAGTTGACGCCGAAGACACGATTGCCGAGCAAGATGAAGAGCTTGTCGAAATTGATCTGCATGCGGCCCTGATCAGTCACAAGCTGTGGGTCGATACCGGCGGGCGTGAAGGAACGGTCATGTCAATCGAACATGCCGATCTGCGCGAGGCGGAGCTTGAAGGCATCGATCTTAGTCGCTGTGGCTTGCCCTATGCCAGTTTTCAGCGCGCCAACTGCAAAGATGCGGTTCTGCGCCGTTGCAACCTGATTGCCGCCGACTTCGTTGAAAGCAATCTTGATAACGCCAATCTGGCTGCAAGCCGCCTTTCCGGGGCACGCTTTAACAAGGCGATGATGCACAACACGGTGTTTCTGGGGTCTGATCTGTCAAACGCCAACTTTCGCGGGTTAAGGCTGCCCAACTGCGATCTGAGCGGTACCAATCTTGCGGGCGCCGATTTCCGTGATGCGGACCTGAGCGGCACACGGGGCCTGTTTGCCGAACAGATCCAGCGCGCCCGTGTGAATGCCAATACCCGCCTGCCCCGTGACCTTAAACTGCGTGATTAATCAAGGTCGCAAACCATATGCAGGCTCGGAAAGGTGAAATCCGGGGCAAAGGGTGCTGCGAAATCGCCAATGACCCGAAAACCCCGCGATTCATAGAACCGTCTGGCCGAAAGTGTGGAATAGCATTCAAAACGTGTGACATTCTCGGACGTCTTGGCATCGCGCACGCAACGATCAAACAGCATACTGGCAATGCCCTTGCGGGCATATGTCGGATCGACCGCGAAATGCCGAACATGGGCCAGCCCCGATTGAACATCACCCTTGCTGCCCGGTCGCACTGCCGTCCAGCCGCCGGCTCCAACGACGTCGCCGGTTTCGGTCCTGGCCAGATAGTAGGTCCCGGACGCCAGAAGATCCGGGTTGGCCTTTGCCAGAAAGGTCATCCCGCGCTCTAGGATTTCGGGCGCATAGTCATCGACCAGAAGCGCCGAATAGGAGCGCGCAAACAAGGCGCTTACTGCGGGTGCATCGTCGGGGGTGGCAATATGAAGCGTGATACCAGCCATCAACTTCCCTACCTGCGCCCGAACATCTTTTCGATGTCATTTAGTTTCAGTTCGACATAGGTCGGCCGGCCATGGTTGCACTGCCCGGAATGCGGGGTGGCTTCCATCTGGCGCAACAGCGCATTCATCTCATCGGCATTAAGCTTGCGCCCAGATCGCACCGATCCATGACAGGCCATGGTGGCGCAGACATACATCAACCGATCTTTCAGTGCCATGCCCTGCCCCAGTTCGGCAATTTCATCGGCCATGTCTCGCACAAGTGCGCTGACATCAACCTTGCCCAGCATGGCGGGCACTTCACGGACCACAATCGCACCGGGGCCAAACGGCTCGATCACCAGACCAAGCTCGGCGAATTCCTCGGCCCGCTCTGCAATGCGATCTGCGGATGCCTCATCGAGTTCGACGACCTCGGGCAGCAAGAGTCCTTGTCGCTTTACACCGCTTTCGGCCAGATCGGCCTTCATGCGCTCATAGACAATGCGTTCATGTGCGGCATGCTGATCAACAATCACCAGCCCGTCACGTGTCTGGGCGATGATGTAATTGGCATGCACCTGTCCGCGCGCCGCCCCCAGGGGATGATCCACAAACTTGCCTTCATCGGCGATGTTATCAATGCGCGCCGACGGTGCGGCGGCGTCATATCCGCCAGACAGGGCTGCTGCCGCGGCCGCAGCAAAGCCGCCCTCGCCACCTGCGATGTTAGCGCTACCATTCCCGCCGAACTCACGTCCGCGATCAAACAGGCCGCCATAGTTTCCGGGGTTTTCCACCGGGGCCTGGGCGGCATAGTCACGTTTAATGGCTGCGTGGCCCGGCACGCCGGGCTGATACTGGCCGATGTTAAACCCGCCACCACTTCCGGTGCGCGCACCGCCGCCATAAGGAAGTGAGGATCCCTCACCTTCGCGGCGCACAGCGCCCAAGGCCATGTCGGCCACCGTGGTTGAGGCGCGATGCCCGGCCCCGGCCAGCGCATGTTTCAGCGCACCGACAATCAATCCGCGCACCAGTCCGGGATCGCGGAAGCGGACCTCGGTCTTGCCAGGATGGACGTTGACGTCGACATCGCGCGGGGTCAGTTCAAAGAACAGGGCCAGCAGTGGATGGCGATCACGTGCCAGAAAATCCTGATATGCCCCGCGCACCGCCCCTTGCAGCAGCCGGTCCTTGACCGGGCGGCCATTGACAAACATGAACTGCATCTGGGCATTGCCACGGTTGAGTGTTGGCACCCCGGCATAGCCGGTCAGGCGGATGCCTTCACGCTCTGCCTCGATCTGAAGGGCATTGTCCTGAAACTCGCGCCCCATGACAGCACCCAGCCGTTTAAGACGCGCATCAAACAAATCACCTTCGCAGGCCGGGTAATTCAGGATTGTCTTGTTGTTATCACCACTGAGCGTAAAGCCAACATCCGGACGCGCCATGGCCAGGCGGTCCATGATCTCGCGCGCATACATCTGTTCGGTTCGCGCCGTTTTCAGGAACTTCAGACGTGCTGGCGTGGCATAGAAAAGATCACGCACCTCGACCCGCGTGCCATAGGGATGGGCGGCGGGTTCCGGTTCGCCCTTGGCCCCGCCTTCAACCACCAGCGTCCATGCATTTTCAGAGCCGCGCACACGGCTGGTCAAACGCATCCGTGACACTGACCCGATGGATGGCAAGGCTTCCCCGCGAAAGCCCATGAAGCCGATATTGAACAGATCATCATCGGGCAGCTTGGATGTGGCGTGGCGTTCGACTGCCAGTCCAAGTTCCTCGGGCGTCATGCCCTTGCCGTCATCGGTGACGGACAGCAACGTGCGCCCGCCATCGCGCAGATTGACATCCACCTTGGTCGCCCCGGCATCCAGCGCGTTTTCCACCAGTTCCTTCAGCGCAGCCGCAGGACGTTCGACCACCTCACCGGCGGCAATCTGGTTGATCAGGTTCTGTGGCAGGACGCGCAGGGTCATAAAGGCGGTGCTCGTGATGTTCGGATGGATATTGTTGTTTGAAATGAACCTACCAAAGCACAAAGCGCGGCGAAATCCCTTTCACCGCGCTTTGCAACTTTTCCGATGTGGCTTTGTGATCAGAAGGCCAGATCACCTTCGGGCTTGCCGACCACCGTCACGGTGACACTGGCCGGGTCCATCAGATCGGCGGCGACACGGTTGACGTCATCGAGGGTCACGGCATTGACCATGTCATTACGGCGATCAAGGAAGTCCATGCCAAGGTCTTCCTTTTGCATACCGACCAGCATGCCCGACAGGTTGCCCAGGCTGGTGAAGCGCAGCGGGAAGGCCCCCGTCAGGTAGGCCTTGGCATTTTCAAGCTCTTCCTGATCAATGCCATCCTGCTTCATCTTGGTCCATTCGGTGCTGATCAGCGACAGGCTTTGCCCGATCGCGTCATTGCGCGTGGCGACCCCGCCCATCATCAGATCGGCATGGTCCAGATTGGCAAGGTAGCTATACACACCATAGGCCAGACCGCGCTTTTCACGAACTTCCTCTGTCAGGCGCGATGAAAAGCCGCCACCGCCAAGGATGTAATTCATCACATAGGCGGCATAGAAATCCGGGTCCTTGCGCGCAATACCCTTCTGGCCCCAGATCGCCTGACTTTGCGGGATGTCCTGTTCGACCACCTCGATGGTGCCAAAGGTCGGCTCCACATCGGCGACTTTTGGCAGATCGCTTTTCTCAGGCAGCGCACCAAAGGCCTCGTCCAGCAGGGGGCCGAGTTCCTCTGCGGTGATGTCGCCAGCAACCCCGACAATCAGGTTGTCCTTGGCAAAGGCCCGGCGCACGAAACTGCGGAAATCATTGGCATTGAGCCCCGCCACCGTTTCAAGCGTGCCTGACGGTGGGCGTCCATAAGGATGGTCACCAAAGATAGAGGCGAAGAATGTCCGGCTTGCGATATCGCGCGGATTGTTTTCCGCCTGTTTAAGGCCCGTGACAATCTGGGCACGGATACGTTCGACCGCCTCGTCATCAAAACGGGGTTCGGACAAAGCCAGCCGCAAAAGATCAATCGCGGTTTCGCGTTCACGCGTCAGCGTGGTGAGGGAACCTGAAAAGTCATCACGCCCGGCATCGAAAGACAGGCTGATAGACCGGTTTTCCATCTCGCTGCGGAAGGTCTGGCTATCCATTTCGCCGGCACCTTCGTCAATCAGGCCAGAAACCATGTTGGCCAGACCAAGCTTGCCTTCCGGATCGGTAGATGCCCCGGCACCGGTAAAGGCGATATCCATGGTCATCAGCGGGTTCATGTGATCTTCGATCAGCCAGGCGCGAATGCCGCCATCCGAAATCACTTCCTGTACCTCGACCGCCTTGGCCTGTGGCGCAAAGCCAACGCCCAGTGTCGCGGCAAAGGCAACACCGGCAATCTGTTTAAACAGCTTGTTCATATCAGTGCACTCCTTCGCCAGACGTGATTGGCAGCGCGGCACCGCCACGTGTGACCGGACCACCTTCGGGCGGCATCAGCCAGCCGGTGACAGATTTCTTGTCATCGAACACCCGTTTGGCAGCGTCATTGACCTGATCCACGGTCACGGCCGAAATCCGGTCCGGCCAGCTTTCGACCTGTTCGACACTTAAACCAACCGCAAGTGACTGCCCCAGAACACGCGCACCTGCCGAAAGCGAATCACGGGCAAAGACCGCACTATCAAGAAGCTTTTGCTTGGCGCGGTCGAGTTCATCCTGCGTCACGCCATCGGCAACGACCTTGTCGATTTCGGCCTCAATCGCCTGTTCAAGGTCGGCAAGTTCAACATCGCCGCGCGGAACGCCATACATCCCGAATGTCGCCAGATCGACCGCAACCGGGTTATAGAAAGTACCAACACTTGATGCGAGTTGCTGATCAACGACGAGCGACTTGAAGAAGCGGCTGGTGGTTCCCGAGCCGATAATTTCGCTGAGCACATCAAGCGGCGCGGCATCGGCCGCATCGGTATTATAGGATGGTGCCAGATAATAGCGGGACCAGGATGCCTGACCAACCTGCGGATCGCGCATGGTAACCTTGCGCGGGGCGTGCTGAACCGGTTCCTGAACGCGGTTGCGCGTCATGTCCTTGCCGCGCGGGATGACGCCATAATATTTTTCGGCCATCGGCAGCAATTCATCCATCGTGATGTCGCCCGCAACAACCAGAATGGCATTATTGGGCGCATACCAGTTTTGATAAAATTCAAGCGCATCCTCGGTGGTGAGTTGTTCCATCTCGTGGCGCCAGCCAATGATCGAACGGCCATAAGGATGGGCCATGTAAAGGGATGCACGCATCTGTTCGCCCAAAAGCGCCCCCGGGCTGGTATCAAGCCTGGACCGGCGTTCTTCGATGATCACATCACGTTCAGGCAGAACCACATCATCTGACAGTTTCAGATTGGCCATGCGGTCGGCTTCCATTTCCATGACCAGATCAAGTCGGTCACGGGCGATGTTCTGGAAATATCCGGTATAGTCCCAGCTGGTAAAGGCGTTGTCATTGCCGCCATTGCGCGCAACGATTTTCGAAAAGTCGCCGGGTGCAATATCGTCGGTTCCCTTGAACATCAGATGTTCAAGGAAATGGGCAATGCCCGATACACCCTGCGGTTCGTCGGCCGAACCGACCTTGTACCAGACCATGTGGGTAACAACCGGTGCGCGGTGGTTTTCCACCAGCACGACCTGCATCCCGTTATCCAGCGTGGCAGTTTGCGGATTGAAAACCGCAGCATATGAAGAAGCGGGGGCAAAAAAGACCGTAATCGCGGCCAGCGCAATCGCAAGTATCGGCGTGCGCATCTTTGATCGGAAAGTTCCAGAAAATCTCATTGTGGCGTCCCATTCCAATTCAGGCATGGTTGTGCAAACCAGATGTTTGAATGCCGCTACGTTAGACGGCAGCTTCCAACAGGCATTTCTTAAGAACCGAATATGACAGAACAAGGGCGCGAAACCATCGCGCCCTTGTGTGAATGCATCAAATTGTCGTGTGGTCGCAGGACCATCTGGCACAGCTTAGAAGATGTCTTCCAGCCAGCCTTTCTGTTTGCGTTCGATTACAGGTGTGCCGGCACCACCGGAAACATTGTCACCAAGCGCCTGCTGATCGCGGATACGCTTGGCCTCGGCGGACGGATCAACCACGGATCCGAATTCCGGCTTGTCCTGCCAGAACAGAAGGTTATCGACGACACCTTCGCTTTCGGAAATGAAGATCGAGGTTTCACGATCAACCGTGTTGCGGATTTCCGGATCGGCATATTGCGCACCAGATGCCGACAGAAGGGCAACCTGGCCTTTGCTGCGTGTACCTTCGGTAATATCACGCTTTACCGCATTGGGGTCATCGCCGACCAGAATGCGACGGGCCTGATCGGTGGTCGAACCCGTTTGCGGGCGCGGTGCCCCCGGATCGGGTACGCGGAGCGTAAAATCAGGCGGCAAGCTTAGCGGGGCGCGCGAGACAACGGCAAACTCGTCCGGGGACTGTTTGTTCAGGCCAAAGGTTTCACGGGTTGATTCACAACCGGAAACACCAAGCGCAAGTCCGCCCAGCAGTGCAATTCTGAAAATATTGGTCGTCAGTTTCCGGGCCATTTGTGCCTCATTACCACTCCGACACCGGGCCATGATCGCCCGGCGAAAATTCATCAGGTAGATTTTTTACCGCCAAAAAGGGAATCGATCAACAGTAGCGCGGCACCAACCGTGATTGCGCTATCGGCAATATTGAAGACCGGCCAGTGATAGCCTGCGACATGCAGATCAATAAAGTCGGTCACGGCACCATGGCGCAGGCGATCCACCAGATTGCCAACCGCCCCGCCAATGATCATCGCCAGCGCAAAGCGCAGCATGGAATCACGTGTCCGCCACATCCAGACACCAAAGCCAATCGTGATGGCAGCAGTAACCACGATCATGACCCATGGCGCCTGCCCCTGAAACAGGCCAAACGAAACGCCCGGGTTCCAGGCCAGAACAAAGTTCATGAACGGCGTGACTTCGATCACGCGAAACGGGTTTGAAAGACCATCAATGGCAAGCGCCTTGGTCCATTGGTCGACACCAAAGACGATTGCAATGACGATCAGACCAAACACAAAGGCACGATGTTTCATCAACACTCTTTCCGACTTGCCCGGAAAGCGCCCTGCACCGTCGCAGGGCGTCCCCGGACGCCAACCTTATTCGGCGGCGATTCCCATTTCATCGACGGCATCCGCACAGCGGTTGCAAACGGTTTTATGCTCGGCATGGCTGCCGACTTCCGGCAGGGTCTGCCAGCAACGTTCACATTTCGCACCTTCTGCCAGCGCCGGAACAACGCCAACACCCGCGACATCATCAAGGGTATAGGCCCCATCCGGTGCATCGCCCGTGATCAGTTCGATGTCAGATGTAATGGCGATTTCGGCAAGATTAAGGCCATCAAGCGCTTCGACATATTCCGCGGCCGCATAAACCTTTGGTGCGGCATCAAGGCTTGCGCCAATGCGTTTTTCCGCACGTTCAAGTTCAAGCGCGCCGGTCACAACCCGGCGAAGCTTGCGGATTTTCGCCCACTTTTCAGCCAGCGCATCATCTTTCCAGCCATCTGAAACCGTATTGAAGGTTTCGGAATGAACGGAACTGTCCGCACCGTAACGTGCACGCCATGCTTCATCAGCGGTAAAGCACAGAACCGGTGCCAACCAGCGCACAAGGCAATCAAACACGCGATCCATGACCGTACGTGCCGCACGGCGGCGCAGGCTGCTTGGCGCGTCGCAATAAAGCGCGTCCTTGCGGATATCAAGGTAGAACGCCGACATGTCGAGCGCGCAGAAGTTATGCAGTTCGATAAACATGCTGTGGAAGTCGTAGTCTGCGGTTGTCTTGCGCACCATGTCATCAAGGTGGCTCAGACGGTGCAGGACCCAGCGTTCAAGTTCCGGCAGTTCGTTATCGGCGACTTTTTCTTCTTCGCTAAACTCGGCAAGGTTGCCAAGCAGGAAGCGCAGCGTGTTTCGCAGACGACGATAGATGTCGGAATGGCGCTGGATGATCTCGTGACTGATGCGCAGGTCATCATGGTAATCCGAGCTGACAACCCACAGACGCAGGATATCGGCACCAAGTTTGTTGATCACATCGTTCGGCGCAATGACGTTGCCAAGCGACTTGGACATCTTGCGGCCTTCGCCATCAAGAACGAAGCCATGGGTCAGAACAGCTTCATACGGTGCACGGCCACGGGTTCCGCAAGACTCAAGCAACGAGCTGTGGAACCAGCCGCGATGCTGGTCCGATCCTTCGAGGTAAAGATCCGCCGGCCATTTCAGGTCCTGACGTTCTTCAAGCACAAAGGCATGGGTCGAACCGGAATCGAACCAGACGTCAAGGACATCGGTGACCTGTTCGAAATCTTCGGCGTTGTATTTGTCGCCAAGGAAGTACTGCGCGTCACGGGTGAACCAGGCATCTGCGCCTTCTTCGCAGAAGGCTTCGTAGACGCGATCAAGAACTTCCTGATCACGCAGCGGCTGACGGGTGCTTTTTTCGATAAACACCGTGATCGGCACGCCCCATGCGCGCTGACGCGAAACGCACCAGTCCGGACGATTGGCGATCATGGAATGCAGACGGTTGCGGCCTGCTTCCGGCACAAAGCGGGTGTTATCAATCGCGTTCAGCGCCTTTTCACGCAGATCGTTGTCCTGCATGGAAATGAACCACTGCGGTGTGGTGCGGTAGATCACCGGTGCCTTGGACCGCCACGAACACGGATAGGAGTGCTTGAGACGGCCACGCGACAGCAGCGCGCCAACTTCGATCAGCTTGGCGATGACCGCTTCGTTCGCACCGGCTTCCTTGCCGTTTTCATCATAGATGCGTTCGCCGGCAAACAGCGGCACGGTCTGATAATAGGCACCGTCGCCATCGACCATTTCCGGCACTTCCAGACCATACTTCAGACCGGTCTGGTAATCGTCCGGGCCATGCGTGGGTGCGGTATGGACAAAGCCTGTACCGGTATCGGTCGTGACATAGTCAGCAGCCAGAAGCGGCACATCAAAGTCATAACCCTGACCGCGGAACGGATGGGCAGCAACTGTGCCTTCAAGCTCGGACCCCTTAAAGGTGCCGACAACCTTGTGGCCGGTGACGCGACCGTTCTTGCACAGGTCCTCAAGAAGGTCGGTACAGACCGCCATCTTCTCGCCAACCGTGGCCCATGCTTCTTCGGCAGTTTCGGTGACTTCGATCACGGAATATTCGATGTCGTCGCCATACGAAATCGCGCGGTTGCCCGGAATGGTCCAAGGGGTCGTGGTCCAGATGACGATGGTGGCGTCTTTAAGGACATCAACCTTGGTCTCGGTGACCGGGAAGCGGACATGGATCGTTTTGGATGTATGGTCGTGATATTCGACTTCGGCTTCGGCAAGGGCGGTCTTTTCAACCACCGACCACATGACCGGTTTGGAGCCCATATAGAGCGAACCGTTCATCAGGAACTTGCCCAGTTCGCGGGCAATCGATGCCTCTGCCTTGTAATCCATGGTGATATAGGGATTGTCCCAGTCACCCATCACGCCAAGGCGTTTGAATTCTTCACGCTGTACATCAAGCCACTTCTGGGCGAACTCGCGGCATTCCTTGCGGAATTCGGCAATCGGAACATCGTCCTTGTTCTTGCCCTTGGCACGGTACTGTTCTTCGATCTTCCATTCGATCGGAAGGCCGTGGCAGTCCCAACCCGGAACGTAAACCGCGTTCTTGCCCAGCATCTGCTGCGAACGGGTGATGACGTCTTTAAGGATCTTGTTCAGTGCATGACCAATATGCAGATGGCCGTTTGCGTAGGGCGGGCCATCATGGAGGACAAACATTTCACGATCTGCCGAAATACCGCGAATTTTGCCGTAGAGGTCCTCGTTTTTCCACTGCTCGAGCAGGGTGGGCTCCATCTTTGGCAAACCCGCCCGCATCGGGAAATCGGTCTTGGGCAGGATAACGGTCTTCTTGTATTCGACACTCATCGTGACGGTCCTGTCGTCTTGAACAAATTAAAAAGGGCGAACCCCCGGAGATCTCGCGAAAAGCTGATCTTGCGAAAAGCGCGCGGATCATAGCGGGTTCGTCAACAAATTCAAATCTTGCCGAGAATATCCTTGGCAGCGATCACATCTGCCGCGATCTGGGCTTTCAGGGCGTCAAGCCCATCGAACTTCTGTTCCCCGCGGATAAAGCCGTGCAGGCGCACGCGCACCCGGCGGCCATAGATGTCCTGATCAAAGTCAAAAAGGTGCGCTTCGAGGCCAGCATCATCATCGCCGCCAAAGCTTGGCCGCACGCCAATGTTGGCGACTCCGGGCACCCAGCGTTCCACGGTGCTGTCATCCGCCTCGGAAATCAGGCCAAGCTCGACGGCATAAACACCGAACTTCGGACGCAGATGATTGCCCAGTGGCACATTGGCTGTCGGGAAGCCGATGGTGCGTCCACGCGCATCACCGTGCGCGACAACGCCACCAATTTCCCAAGGTCGGCCCAGCAGATGCTTGGCATCTTCCGGGCGTCCTTCGCGCAGGGCCTGACGGATTGCGGTCGAGGAATAGACAATGCCGTTGTCATGGGTCACAGCCTGTACCGCCGTCACGCCAAATCCCGATTTTTCGCCAATAGCGCGGAGCAGTTCGACATCGCCTGCCCGGCCCTTGCCAAAGCAGAAATCCCAACCGACCACAACGTGCTTGGCGCCAAGTCCCGTCACCAGAACCCGTTCGATGAACTCCTGGGCGGTCATGGCAGCGAAATCACGATTGAATTCGACTTCATAGAACAGGTCGATATCAATGCTGCCAGCCGCGGTTTCGCGATCTTCGGCCGAGGTCAGGCGGAAAGGCGGATCATCGGCACGAAACAGCATGCGCGGATGCGGCTCAAAGGTCAGGATCGCAAGCGGCGCACCGAGGTCGCGGGCAATTGCACGGGCCTGATCCAGAAGCGACTGATGCCCCAGATGCAGTCCGTCAAAATTGCCGATCGCCACTACGGCGCCGCGCGCATCATCGGTGAGGTTCTCAAAAGATCGAAAAACGCGCATTCGCGCCGGTCTCTCTTTGCTGCGGTCCATGTCTACCGATCACATATCGGCAAATCCAGCAGGCAGCTATATAGGGCGCAGGCCCAAAGCGTAAAGACTTTTCCAACAAAAAAACGCAGCTTTCCAGCCCTAGCCGCGCGAAGGCACCATCACCGTTGCTTCGCCCGAGATCACGCAGCGGTCCCCGACATAGCAATTGGTTTCCAGAATTGCGCGTTTCTTCCCGGCCATGATTTCGCGCACAGTAACGCGGGCGGTTACCGTATCGCCGATCCGGACCGGTGCCTTGAATTGCAGGTTCTGGGACAGATAAATTGTGCCCGGCCCCGGCAGGCGGGTGCCAAGGACAGTGGAAATGAACCCGGCCGAGAGCATGCCGTGCGCAATGCGGCCTTCGAACATGGTGGTTTCAGCATAATCCTGATTAAGGTGCACCGGGTTGGTGTCACCGGTAATCCCGGCAAACATGACAATGTCGGTTTCGGTTACCGTCTTGCCATAGCTTGCTGTCAGGCCGATCTCCAGATCTTCGAGATACAAACCCTGAAGTCCGTCACGTTCGTTCATTTCCTTGGAACCCCTTGCCTGTTGCGCGCAACTCATACTGCAGATGCCGCGCTTATGATTATTTTGCAATGCAATATTTGTAATTTTATTGCGCATTTTTCGAAATGAGCAATGCCTATTTCGTCGAATGGCCTATTGGCAGGCGCTTGAAATTGTCAGAAACGGGGACATATCAGGGCTTACTCACCTATGATATCAATGATCTAGGGTCCAAACTTATTCACATAGTCGTCCCGGTCATGTGAATAAGTTTGGACCCTGATCCCTATAAAAACAAACCTTTGGGAAACGCCCCTGATGAACAACACAATTGCAGACGACTATGAAATTGCCATGGGTCGATGGAGCCGCCGCCTGTCGCGCAGCTTTCTGGACTTTGTTGCCGCACCGTCTTGCGGTTCGTTGGTTGACGTCGGATGTGGCACGGGCAGTCTGACCCTGGCTGCGGCCAACCGTTATCCGGATGCGCGGGTTGTCGGCATTGACCTGATCCCTGATTACCTGACGGACGCCTTGCGTGAGGAAGCAGCAAATATCGAACTGAAAACCGGCGATGCATTGTCATTGCCGTTCGAGAACAACAGTTTCGATACTGCCTTCTCGCAACTGTTGGTCAATGATCTCGAAGAGCCGGCAAAGGCGGTTGCCGAGATGGTGCGCGTCACGAAACCGAACGGCAAAATCGCAGCGTCTGTCTGGGACCGTGCGGGCGGATTGACATTCATCCGCCTGTTTCTGGATGCCGCAGCCATTCTGGCCGGGGTTGAGGGCGAAAAATTGCGCGAAGAAGTTTTCGACGTCCCATATCAGGACGAAGATGATCTTTATGATCTGTGGTCCGATGCGGGATTGGGCGAAATTGATACTACAACCCTGGCCGTGCGCATGGATTTCATTGATTTTGATGATTACTGGCAGTCGCTAATGGGGGCACACAGCCTGATCCGCAATTTCTTTAACCGGCAATATGCCGACACGGCCTACGAAATTCAGCAGGCCACGCGTCTGGCGTATCTTGGTGGCAAGACAGACGGGCGGCGCTCGCTTGTGGCATCAGCCATGGCGGTTCGCGGCGTGGTGCCAGCGTAATCAGCGACGCCGGGATCATCGACGACCAAAAGGCATCCAAAGAACGCCCAGCAAACTCTGGCTGTCCTTGTCGCGGAATTCCTTGAGGCCAATCTGCATGTCGTGATCATTGACCTTGGTATGGTCAATATAGCTGACAAACAGCCGATCCCAGATCGACAGTATATTGCCGTAGTTGCTGTTGGTTTCGCGCATCACACTGGAATGGTGAACCCGATGCATGTCGGGTGTCACGATCAACAGCCTGAGGCTGCGATCAAGGCTTTTGGGCAGATGCACATTGCCGTGATTGAACAGGGCAAAACCGCTGAGCATGCTTTCGTAAATCACGACCGCCCACGGATCGGCACCGATCAGCAACACAAAGAACGACTTGTAAAGCGCCGATACAACGATCTCGAACGGATGAAAACGCACAGCGGTTGAAACATCGAATTCAGTATCGCAGTGATGCACACGATGAAACCGCCAGAATATCGGCACGATATGTGTCAGACGGTGCTGCCAGTAAACCGCACAATCCAGAACGACAATTGTGACCAGCCCCGCCAGAACACCCGGCAGACCGACAAGGTTATTCACCCCCAGACCATTTGACTGCGCCCAGATCGCGGTTGCAATCATCGCAGCCCCAATGGTGAAGCGTGCCAGAGCAGCACTGAGCAACAAAAGACCAAAATTGGTCAGCCAGCGCAGCGGGCGACGTACGGCTTCCTTGGGGCGATAGGGTGCCACGGCCTCCCACAAGGCCATCACCGCCAGAATGGCGGCAAAGATACCCAGCCGAAATAATCCGCTCTGATCCATTTCATCCTGCCTTGCGTGATGAGATCGTGTTCATAGTTGCCATCTTGAAGTGATAGCGGATAACGCAACATACAAACAATATCTTGCAGGTCGCAGCGCCATCACCTTTATGTTAGAAAAAGGCGATTCACGCCAAATAGCCTGCGTGCAGTGACCAAAATTCAATACAGGGGGCCTTATGCCAGAACGATCAGGATCTTTTCGGACACTCTTTCTTTCGGTGTTCGCGACCCTGTCCTTTGGCAGCATCGCCCTTGCAGATGGCCCGCCGTTTGATCTGCCGGTCGATTGTGCCGACAATACTTGCGACATCGTGCATTACGTGGACCACGATCCGGGCCCGCAAATTCGTGATTATGCTTGCGGGACCACGACCTATGATGGTCATCGCGGCACGGATTTCGCCATTCCTGACGAGGCCACGATGCTTGAAGGTGTGTCTGTGCGCGCCATTGCCGATGGCACTGTCAGGGCGCTTCGCGAAGGGGTCGAGGATATTGATTCCGGACGTATATCCCCAAGCAGTCTCGAGGGCATCGAATGCGGCAATGGCATCCTGATCGATCATGATGACGGCTGGCAAAGCCAGTATTGCCACCTGCGTCGCAACTGGGTTGCCGTAAAACAAGGCGACCGTGTCAGCCGGGGTCAGGTGATCGGACGGATCGGCCTTTCTGGTCAGGCAACCTTCCCGCACCTGCATTTCAACCTGCGCAAGGATGGCAATCTTGTTGATCCGTTCAGCGGCACGAACATGGGTGCAAGCAACCCGAATGATTGCAGGGTTGAGAATGCGGCACTGTGGACACCCGAGGCACGTGCACAGCTGGGCTATAACGAAATCTCGCTTTATGGGCATGGATTTTCGATGGCGCGCCCGACGGCTTCGGATCTCAAGCGTGGCTATGGCAAGGACAAGGAACTGCCAAGCACCAGCCCCGGCCTTTATTTCTGGGCCTATCTTATCGGGGCCAATGACGGCGACGTCATCCGCATGAGCATGCAAACGCCAGACGGAAAAGGTGGGCACCGGGATTTCGTAATTGATTTGCCCAATGATGCAGGCCCCCGTGCAAAATGGTTCTTTATCAATATGGACCGACCGGGAAGCCGCTGGCCGGCGGGAACGTATCACGGTGAGGTCACCTTTACCCGCGGCGACAATCCCCCCCGCCTGATTGGTCAAAGCGACGTCGTCATCCGCTAGGCGGTGTCCAATCATCGGCCAAGCCGTGCCATCGTCGCCAGCATCCACTTAGCGGACCAGTCAGACTGACCAGTCGGACGAACGCCGAAAAATCCGTTTTGGGTTGCCTCACCTGTGTCGGCCGATTTAAAATTACATCAGTAAATAGCAATAGTTATTGAAACTATTGAATAAATCACAGAATCGGCACGTGCATGTACAGGATATATGACTGTCTGGCCAACCAGCACGATATCGTTCTGGTCATAATTGCCCTCCTGATTGGACTGGCTGGCATCCATACGGCGTTCAACATGTATGCGCGTGCCTGTATCGGGCGCCTTCGTCAGAAAATAGCGTGGCTGTTTTTAACCGGTGTCGTCACCGGGGGGAGCATCTGGGCGACGCACTTCATCGCGATGCTGTCCTATGACCCGGTTGTACCTGTTGGCTATGAGCCGGTCCTGACCGCCGTTTCACTCCTGATCGCGATTGCGGCAACGACCGCCGGTTTTGCCATTGCATCGGTCATTGGGCCAAATCTTTTGCTTTCGCGCATTGTTGGCGGGCTTGTTGTCGGTCTTGGCATTTCAGCCATGCACTTTACCGGCATGTCGGCAATACGTGTCCCGGGCGTCATCAGCTGGCACATGGATATCGTGATTGGCGCGATCTTGATGGGGGCCGTGTTCGGGATGATTTCCCTTTGGCTTGCGCGATCAGCACAAACCGAACGCCAAAAGCTGCTGGGCAAGGCCAACCTGACCATTGCCGTTGCCACCATGCATTTCAGCGCAATGGGCGCACTGGTGATCACGCCTGATCCGACCGTGCCAGTGCCGACCCAGCTTATATCGCAGGACTACCTTGCTATTGGCGTTGCAGTTGTCGCGATTTTGCTAATTGCCATCGGCTTTGTCACAGCTCTTGTTGATCGACAGTTGCGCGATCATGTCCGCAATCGCATGCGCATTTTGGGCGATTCAGCGATCGAAGCACTTGTATTGACCCAGAATGGGCGTGTGATCGATGCCAATGACAGCTTCCTGAAACTTGTTGATGTGACCCGCGCCGAAATCCTTGATCAGGATTTTCTGGCCGAATGGCTTGCAGATACCCCGCCTGCTTTTCAGTCCGGCGAGATCAGCTATATCGAAACCAACCTGTCATGGTCGCATAGCACCGAAATACCGGTCGAAGTCGTTCGCCGCGAAATTCCTGCAGATGAAATATCCGACGCCACGGTAATATTTGGCTTGCGCGATCTGCGCGAACGGTATGCCGCCGAACACCACATACGGTTCCTGGCGGAACATGATTCCCTGACAACACTTTTGAACCGGACAACATTCAACGACCATCTGAGCGAAGCGCTTGCAGAATCGGACGAAACCGGCACACCTGTAACGGTGATGTGTATCGATTTCGATCACTTCAAGGAACTGAATGACAGCTTTGGCCATATTGCCGGTGATCATGCCCTGCGTGAACTGGGTGAGCGCCTGTCGAAACTGTTTAGCGACGATGTCCTGATCGCACGCGTTGGCGGAGACGAGTTTGTCGCCTTGCTGCATCACCAGACGCGTACGGACATGGATGGGGTTATTGCGCGGTCACGTGAAGTTGCGCAACAGATCCTTGATTGCGTTGCGATACCGGTCTTTATCAACGCCGAACACCGGGCAAAACTGTCATCGAGTATCGGGATCGCGCATTATCCATCCGATGGAGACGACGCCGAAAGCATCCTTTTCCACGCTGATCTTGCGATGTATCGCGTCAAGCAATCAGGTGGCAATGACATGGTGTTCTATTCGCCGGAGATGGATGAAGAATACCGTTTCAAGCGCCAGCTTTCATCGAACCTGCGCAAAGCAATGGATAGCGGCCAGCTGGAACTATATTACCAGCCGCAATGCGACACGGATGGCAAGGTCATCAATTCGTTCGAAGCTCTGCTGCGTTGGACAGATCCGGAAATGGGTTCAATCCCACCGGGCCGCTTCATCCCGATTGCCGAGGAAACTGGCCTGATCGTGCAGCTGGGCGAATGGGTTCTCAGAACGGCGTGCCAGGAAGCGGCAAGCTGGAAGAACCCGCTTGGCATCGGGGTCAACATGTCGGCTGTGCAATTGCAAAAGCATGAATTGCCTGAACTGGTCGCGGAAATTCTGGCTGAAACGGGGCTCGATCCGAAACGCCTTGAACTGGAAGTCACAGAAACAGCACTTATTCACAACCCGGCACGGTCAATGAAGATATTGTCCGATATCAAGAAACTTGGCGTGCGTATCGCCATGGACGATTTCGGGACGGGTTATTCATCGCTGGCCACCTTGCAGAATTTCCCTGTAGACCGCATCAAGATTGATCAGTCCTTTATCAAGAAACTGATCAGTAACGACCAGGCCATTGCGATTGTCCGCGCTGTCATTAACCTTGGCCATGATCTTCACCTTGATGTCATTGCCGAGGGCGTTGAAACAGACGAGCAGGTTAGTTTCCTGACCGATCATCATTGCAGCTCGGTGCAAGGCTACAAGTACGGCCATCCCAAACCGATCAAGGATTACTGGCACGTCGTAAACCACACGGAAACCCCGACAAAACCAGCGAATCGAGGCCCCGGCTTTGAAACTGTCTGAGGACCAGACTACCCAGCCATGCGCAAGGTAACGGTTTTATCTGGAACGAGTGGAATTTGTGACAAAACACGCATCAAAAACGTTACCTTTTCCATGAGGTTGAAAGTTTTTTGACGTTTTTTGACTCTGGGCCCTTGTAACTCGCCCTTTTGCCTGCCTATATTTGACGTGTGCCGAGCCCGGCACATTGACACTACCTGTCATAAGACGGAGTAAACATGATGAATAAGCGCAAAGCCGTTGCAATCGCCATTGCCCGTGAACAGCAGATCGCCCGCTCGATGGAAATCCTGTTCGCCGGTACCATTCTGGCCGTTATCGCATCGCTTCTGGTTATCTGATCCAGTTTCCGCTTTCATCATCTGCATGATCTTTCAAACCTTCCGGCTTTGAAAAGACCCTGTTTTAAATAGCTTCATGACGCATCACAGCATCTTCTCGGTCATTATTGCGCGAATTATCAGCCCGGTTGTCTAAGGACACCGGGACGTATCTGTTCGCCTTTTTGATGCACTGAATTTCTGTGAGCATTGTCATGACCGATCATGCATTTGCTGCGTCCACACAGGACGCACATACCCCAAAATCCGTTTACTGTTTTTCTGTCCACGCCGCGGCCGAACCTGATGTCATGCCACGCGTTCTTGAACTGTTTGCCAAGCGCAACCTTGTTCCCGCCAGCTGGCACTCAACCGTGGCTGATGGGTTGCGCGGCTATGAAGAGCTTCAGATCGACATTCAGGTCCAGCAACTTGAAACCAAAGTGGCCGAGCACATCGCGCGCTGCCTGCGTCAGATCATCCATGTGAATACAGTTCTGACCTCGGAAAAAGGCTATTCAAACTCTGCGCTTAGCGCGTAGGCTGTGTCGGTGCGCGGCGCTGCAACATCTGGCAGCGCCCTTGCCGACAGGAGTTCGACTTGGCCTATCTTGATCATATCCACGCCTGTAACAACGCCAATCTGTCGCGCTATGCCCGTTTCAGGATTGACGGCCTTCCGGTCGGGGCGATCCGATCCGACTTTGCCACTGCGCTCACGGGGCTCGACGGGAACTTTGTCCGTGACGAGAATGGCGAGTACGGGTTTGCCCCGCATATCAAGACCGTTGATACACGTAACCAGACCCTGATCGAGGCGACCCACACCCTGTGTCAGCAAGGCGTGATCAGGCAGTTGCACGGCGAAAAGTTTGATATTCGCAATCATCTGGCCGATGACCCGCTTTGTCAGCTTGACCGGTTTGCCATGCCCTATTTTGGTTGCCGGTCGTGGGGCGTCCATATGAACGGCTTTGTGCGCAAGGCAGATGGCATTCACATGTGGATTGCCAAGCGTGCCATGGACAAGCCGACATATCCCGGCATGCTTGATAACATGGTCGCTGGCGGCCAGCCGACCGGGCTTGGCTTTCGTGAAAACATGATCAAGGAATGCGCCGAAGAAGCCGGTATTCCGACAGGCCTTGCCGAAAAGATCGTTGCAATCGGTACGGTGTCATATCTGTATGAAACCGACGAAGGGTTGAAACCCGATGTGATGGTCAATTTCGATCTGGAATTGCCAGAGGACTTCGTGCCGCATTGTGCCGATGGCGAAGTCGCACAGTTTGATCTGCTTCCCATCGCCGACGTCGCCGAGATCGTCCGCACCGGGTTTGACTTCAAGTTCAACTGCGCGCTGGTGGTCATTGACTTCCTGATACGTCACGGTCAGCTAACTGCCGATAACGAGCCGTCCTATTGCGATCTCGTCACAGGGCTTCACCGCAGCCTCGCCCCATAAACCAGGCGTTTGAAAACCCCCGATCAAGACAACGGCACCGACCCGGTCCGGGTGGTGAGGGTGGTGTCATCTTTCAAGCGCATGTCAGTCTGGTTACTGCCTTGGGGTGTTTGGTCCGCCCATCAATGCGCCAACGGCCATGACGGTCAGTTTGGCGCGCAAGTCCGGGTCAAGCTTATCAAGATCACTTTGCTTGCTGCGTAATGCCTTTACCGCCTCGGCAATCAGCTCCTGACGACGTTCATCCTCGGGCGTTGCGATCTTGCTTTTCTTTTTGCCAAGTTTGGCATCAGCAGCATTCAGCGCCTTCATGATTTCGGTATGCGGCGCTTCGGCCTGTTCGGTCAGCGTTTCGGCAAGTGCAAGTGCACGGGCCTCTTCGACTGACATGCCTTCGTCCTGATGGGCAAGGGCGCGGTCTTCTATGCGCCGTGCCTGACGCGCCTGAGCTGCTGTTTGCTCAGCCGTCGCACTGTCACGCACATGCAGGGATTGCGCATCGTTATAAGCTTGAATCGCGTCCCGGCCCTTTTTGCCGACAAAGACGCGCATCAGCGTTTCCTTGAGCAATCCCATCCATTCATCCTTGGTTTAGCAGCCTGAATTGACGCACAACCATTATGCGCCAAAAGAGTTTCGAAAACATTGCCCCGCTGGATTGCGGATTTTATCAATGTTCTAGATATGTTGAGCCACCCGGCCTTCTTCAACTGCCAAAATATAATCGATCAGGGCCTCGCAATCGCTTGTTTGCAGATGTTCAAGATCACAAACAAAATCAACGTTGCTTGCCGCCGGGTCATCTGAATGGCCAACGATGCCAACCTTGACGTATTCACCGTCCAGCGCATCAAGGCCTGCAATCAGATCAGCAACACTCACCCGGTCCTCTGCCGTCAGGGATGTTCTGATCAGAACCAGCATATCGGCATCGCAATCAATGACCTGCCTTACGATGGATTGTGCATCCGAGTGACCGGGTGCGACATCAACGTCAAACCCGCCATCGGCAAACAGGGTTGCGACCTGCTTGTGATGCTTTTCTTCGACCGAGGATGCAGTCGCCAACAGAAGGCGCGGATGGCGACCTTCCATTTCTGCGAATTTGGCCAGATTGCTCGCAAGTTGAGGAGACGTCATGTTACCTCGCTTGAAACTGCCCTTTGCCGTCCAACACAGCAAACCGGGCCAACGCAGCTCTGCTACGTTCACGCCCTAGTATCCCTTTCAATTCCTTGACTGACAAGCCTTGCAATCAGACCCGTTCAACCCAGTCCTACCAACCTGCCATGTCAAGCGGATTAACGCCAATCACATGACCATGCCCAAACAGGATCAGAAGGTAAATCGCAGTCCCGGCAAGCACGTCGCGCCACCCGATCGCACCGTGCAACAATGCGGACGGATCAAAGCGACGGGTCGCGCCAAGCCAAACAGCCTGTTGTTCAGGTGCAACGGCCCTTAGACGGATTTTCTCCATACGCCAGAACCCGATCAGGGCAAACGCAGCACTGCCGCCAAAGAACAGCACGGCAACCAGATCCCCATTCGCGATCATGTGCCCGATCCCCCAGATGATCATGCCCAGCAACAAGGGATGGCGGCAAAAACGGTTGATCCCGGGTCTGGCCGGGTCAAATCCGGTTTTTCGTCCGATTGACAACGGACAGGGTTGAAGAATGGCGCTGGCCCACAAAATACAGGCAGGCAGCATTACAATGACAAGAAGCTGCGCTTGCCAGGGTTGATACCCCCAAAGGAAAAACGACTCCGCGACGAGAACTTCGTGAATCACCCAACCAAACAGGAAAAGCGACAAGACCGAAAAGCCAAAGATATAGGTACGATATCCGACCCACCGAACAAGCCTTTCGCGCAGGATGCCCGGAATAATGTGCCCCGCAAGAAAAACCGCTACGGCGACGAAAAACCAGGTCAAAACACGATCCCCTCTTTACAATACGGCCTCAACATGCAAATTGCCCTGTTCGCGCGCTCGGAGCAGGATGCGAATCTCCAAGGCCCTTGCGTTACGCGATATTAGGGGATACCTCTTTACCCCTGTTTGACATAGAACAACAAGCCCTTGCCCACGGATACTCCGACGGGCAGTTAAAGATATACGGAATATACTCGAAATGAGCTGGACGCCGGAAAAGATTGAATTGCTGACCTCGCTCTGGAATCAGGGCTGGACCACGGCACGTATCGGAGAGGAACTCGGCGTTGGCAAGAATGCCGTCGTCGGCAAGGCACATCGCCTTGGGCTGCCCAAACGCCCGTCCCCGATCCAGCGCCGTGCCGAGGAAGCAGAACAGAAAAAGGCACCGGCCCCCAAACAGCAGACCAAAGGCATTTCGATCTTTGATCTGGGCCCGGGCATGTGCCGCTGGCCGTTTGGTGATCCGGGTGATGATGACTTCCATTTCTGTGGCAAAAAAATCGTGCCTAGCAAACCCTATTGTGATGAGCATTGCGCGCAGGCCTATCTGAACGGCAAAAACCCGCGCGAAGATAATCCGCCTGCACAACAGGGGGGGCCGAACCAAAAGGGTCCTCAGGCCGCAGCGAAGAAATAAGTCCGGTCCCGGTTTCAAACCATTCGGACAAAATCAAAAAGCCGCCCTTTCATCAGGGCGGCTTTTGTTTGCTTTGGGTTTATCTCTGCCTTACTTGCTTTGCAGCACATATTTCGCGAAGCCATCGGCATCTTCACCCACAAAGCTGATATTGGCCGGGGCATTGGCAGCACCGGATGCCTTGGGGCTGGTGACAAAGGTAACCTTTGACGCCTCACCGATCGGGGCAAAGGTCCAGTTGCCATCAGCCTTGGGATCAATTGCCTTTTCCGTCAGGATGTAATTGGCCAGCACCGTACGGTTTTCGTCCGGGGCTTCGACAATGATGGTCGATCCATCAAGTGCCGGGAAATTCCCGCCACCGCCAGCACGGTAATTGTTGGTCGCAACAATGAATTGTTGATCCTCAGTGACCGCTTCGCCTTCGAATTGCAGATTGATGATCCGGTGACTTTCCGGGTTCACGACCTCGCCCGCCTTGTTATAGCGCGCAGGCTTGGTGACATCGATCTGATAGGTCACGCCGTCAATCACATCAAAATTGTAGGTCGGAAAGTCGGGATTGATCAGCATCTGCTCTTCACTGCTGTTTGGATCAATCTGATTGAACTGCCCTGCCGACATTTCGAGCCATTCGCGCACTTGATCACCATCAAGCAACACGGCACGGACCGTGTTCGGATAGATGTAAAGATCAGCAACGTTTTTAAGCGCGATCTTGCCTTCGGGAATGTCCGTGAAATAGTCCGGGCCACCGCGCCCGCCGGCCTTGAACGGTGCACCGGCCGAAAGGATCGGGATACCGTCATATTCCGACCCATTCAGGATCTTCTCAAGATACCATTTCTGCGCGTTGGTTACGATCTGGATTGACGGGTCATCCGCCACCAGCGCAAAGAAGCTGTTGATCGGGGCAGATGTCGTCCCCACACCCTCGCGCATATAGGCAATGGTGGCTTCGTGCTCTTGCTTGACCGCTGCGACAATCTCGGGATCGGCTTCGACCAGCGGGGTCACGGTGCGGCCTTCGCGCTGATAAATTGCGCGGGCTTCAGACAGGCTGTCGACCACGCTCCATTCACCGGAATCAGACACATTCAGCGTCAGGTCAATCACACCCAGATGGCTACCCCAAAAGCCAGGCATGACGGCTGCCACACCATTAATGGTGCCCTTGGCAAGGTCGACACCTTCGAGGTCGGAAAAGGCGTCAGACGGGAACACCGTATGCGCATGCCCAAACAGGATCGCATCAATACCGTCGACCTTTGACAGATAATAGGTGGCGTTTTCTTCCATGCCGGTGCGCGCCATGGTCGAAAGGCCGGAATGCGGAACGGCAATGACAATATCCGCGCCCTTTTCGCGCATCTCCGGGACATACTTTTCGGCCATCTCGACGATATCCCTGGAAATCACCTGACCTTCAAGATTGGCCTTGTCCCATTGCATGATTTGTGGCGGCACGAACCCGATCACGCCGACTTTGGCCTTGTGAACGTTGCCATCCTTGTCGGTAAATTCACGATCAAGGATCACGTAAGGGTCGAAATAGGGTTTGTCATTCTCGGCATTGCCATCGCCATCATCGACAAAGACGTTGGCGCTGACATAAGGGAAATTTGCCCCTGCGATCGAGTTGTCGAGGAACTCCAGCCCATAGTTGAATTCGTGGTTGCCGATATTGGCAGCATCGTAATCAAGCAAATTCATCGCCTTGAAAACCGGATGGATTTCACCCTTTTTCAGGCCGCGTTCCTTGGCCATGTAATCGCCAAGCGGATTGCCCTGAATGAGGTCGCCATTGTCGATGAAGACAACATTTTCCGCCTCGCCGCGCGCCGTTTTCAGCAGGGTTGCAACCTTTGCCAGCCCGACCGTGTCAGACTCTCCGTCGCGGTAATAATCATAATTGACCAAATGCGTGTGAATATCGGTGGTCTCAAGGATGCGCAGCGATACGGTGCTGTCGGCCAGTGCCGTACCGCTTGCCAGTGCAAATGCCAGTGAAACTCCGGTAAACCGGATCATGTTTTTGTAAGTAAATGCCATTAATTCGTATCCCTGCTGATGCGTGAAACCATCAAACTTTAATCCCGTTCAAGTGGCGGGGTTTTGAAGATTTTGCGAAAAAGCTACGGCAAACACAAACAGAAACGCCTGCCCCACAGGACAGGCGTTTGCGTTCTTGAATACATATGCCAGTCAAGCAGGCTGCGCTGCGGTTGACTTGTAACCCCGCAAAACCTCGTTCCCCGGCTCAGGGTCATGCGGCACATTCAGCGCCAGAACCAGCGACACGAACGCCATGCCAGCCCCCGCCAGGAACACCGCCCCCGGCGAAATCAGCCATAACAATCCAAAGGCTGCCGGAATAAAGACCGCCGCAATATGGTTGATGGTAAAGCTGACACCTGCAGTCGAAGAAATATCCGCCGGGTCGGCAATCTTCTGGAAATAGGTTTTAATGGCAATCGCCAAGGCAAAGAACAAATGGTCAATCACATACAGACCACCGGCCAGAATGTGGTTTTCGACAAAGGCGTAGGATACGAAAACAATGAACAGACCCGCATATTCAAAGACCAAAGCGCGTCGTTCGCCCCATTTGCCGATCATCTTGCCGATTTTTGGCGCGAGGAACATGTTGATCACGTGGTTTAGCAGATAAAGCAGCGTAATGGTTGCCGCATCATATCCGAACTTTTCGACCATCAGAAAACCGGCAAAGACGGTAAAGATTTGACGACGTGCGCCGCTCATGAAGGTCAGGGCATAGTAAAGCCAATAACGTTTGCGCAGGATCAGCTTCTTGGTTTGCGGATGGGCATCGGCGAATTTCGGGAAAGCCCCCCAGACAAACAGGGCTGCAAGGATCGTCAACGCCCCGCCGAACAGGTAGACATAGCGATATTCAACGGCAAAGACTTCGAGCATCACCCAGACCATGCCAAACATCACCAGCGACGAGATCGACTTCGCCGAGAGCTGCCGCCCCATGACCATTGCAGTTCGATCCTTGCGCACCCATTGCAGGGACAAGGCCTGCTGCATGGTTTCAAAGTAATGAAAACCAATCGACATCAAGACTGTCGTGCAATAAAGCCCGATCACCGTCGGGAAGTAGCCCGATATGGCAACACCGATGCCAAGGACCAGCAATGACAGCACAGCAAATGTCTGTTCACGCAAAACCAGCAGGACAAAAATAGCGGTAAAGGCAAGGAAACCCGGGATTTCACGAAGCGATTGCAGGATGCCAATCTCGCGCCCGGTGAAATCGGCCATTTCGACCGAAAAGTTGTTCAAAAGCGCCATCCATGTCGAAAACGACAGTGGCATGGCAGCCGCCATCACGATCAGCAGGACTTCTGGATTGCGCCAGCCTTTATAGACCGGTGCTGCGGCCGCGTCGGCGGTATCGCCAAGTGGGGCTGCATGGTTGCTGGCTTCCGGGATGATTTCCTTGGACATTTCTTCTCCTGGGACATGACCGCATGGGTGGCGCACGTCACGTCGCGTCTTGTGAGCTTTGGAATGCGACCAAGTTAAACCTGTCCGATGCGTCTGTCTTACGGTAATCTGACAATATATATCGCAATAAAGACAGTTTTGAGCTTCACCACACCATGGTTCATATCCTCAATACCTTTGACGGACGCCCGGAACACCACAACAAGGTGCCCCGCCCACGCGAATTACCCCGCGCAGTTTATGTCAGGGTAAGCGATATGCCCGCTGGCTATCATGTTGCCGCGCACAGCCATGACTGGAACCAGCTTCTATATGCGATTGAAGGAACGATGACCGTGGTGACAGAGGCGGGCATGTGGGTTGTCCCACCACAACGCGCGGTATGGGTTCCACCCCATACCCAGCATGCCGTGACCTGCACGGGCTTTACCCGTGCGCGCCACCTTTATATCGGTCGGGACGTCGCCGCAAACCTGCCTGATCGCTGCATGGTACTGGAAGTCAGCCCGCTTTTGCGCGAACTCATTCGGGCGGCCACAGAAATTCCGGTCGAATATGATGAAAACGGTGAAGAGGGCCGCTTGATCCGTGTGTTGCTTGATCAGATCAAGGCCCCCGATCAGGACAAGCTTTATCTGCCAGCGCCCAAGGATGCCCGACTGGCCCGCATTTGCGATCATCTGCAAGGCGATCCGGCCGACAACCGCACACTTGAAGATTGGGCAAAGATTTGCGGCGCATCCAGCCGCACCCTGGCACGCCTTTTCCAACGCGAAACAGGCATGCCGTTTCGTGAATGGCGGCAAAAGCTTCGCTTGCTGCATGCGCTTGAGAAACTTGCCAATGACCGGCCCGTCACGGAAATCGCCCTTGATCTGGGGTACGAAACCCCGTCAGCTTTCATCGCGATGTTTCGCAAGGCAACGGGGCGCACGCCGGGCGGCTATTTCCGTTAAGTCCGGTTTTCCCGACCCAGTGACTAGTTTTTGTATCGGGTCACCGGGGATTGCGGCGGCAGAATCTCGTGATCAGGTTCGAGATATATCCCGTAGCTCTGTGTCACGTTGACATGATCAGGTCGCGGTTTCTGCCCTTTTGCGCACATGTTGTGGAGCTGAACCATCAATTCTGATGACCAAGCGCTTTGTTGGTTTGGCGAATTTTGGCCTTGCTGCTTTGGAAGCGTCTCATTGCTAAGACGATCAAGGCGTTTATCCGTTTTGGACGCAATCGGCCCATCATGATGCATAACGCGAAGACCTTCTATAAAGGCCATCATTTCCATCACGGACTTCAGCATTCTGAAACTGTCTTCGAAGGTTCGCGTTACCGCGACTGAAGCTTCGTCAATATAATCGGAAAACACCGCGTCAATTGCCGCTTGGGAAGGCTCATCATCATCGGCGTCAGTTTCGACCAGATACTTCCATGCCTGATGATTAGGTTCATTCACGCGACGCCCGGGAAGAATGTGGCTATTCGGTCCCCAATCACGGCCCGTACCGCGACAATGGACTTCTCCCTTCCGGCGCGCCGGATGTGGTGCACAAGACATCATATCTAACCCCAGAGAAAAACATTAAGCTTCACTGATATTCATGTCCTTACATGAACGCAGATCTTCCCACTCTGTGAACGGACATGTGTTTTATTATTGCGGAACATACTACCCAGAGTTTCTGTGCCCCAATGCACATTTCATCCAAATAGATATGCAAATCATCCAGAAAATGGACGATTTGCACCTATCGAGCACACAAAAGATGCCTTGCGACGCCTCAGATGGCGCGCCTGGACGCTGCTGCGACAAGGTTTCTGGATACTAGTTTCGTCGTGTTTCCGAATGATCGGCCGAAGATCCTGTATCATTGACCGGAATGATGGTCGTCCCGAACAGCTTTGCACTTTCACGCCTGTTCGGTTCCGGGGTCCAGTCACATTCGAACATGCTTTGGATGTCCGCCATGACGCCAGGAGCCCAACCGGTTGCGGCCTCAGATTGCGTCGGGGAACTTTGGTTCTCCCCTGTCATTTCATCGCTATCGGCCTTTAGTGCTGACAATACCTTGTCATTGGCACAAGACCGCATACCCTCAAGAACGAAGATCATCCGCGCGAGCGGCGCAAGTGTCTCGCCATCAGGTCCGCCAAATTCTGTATTGGCAATTTTGGGTGAACGATCGCTATGCGCGTTCGACACTTTCGCGTCAGGCACGTTTGACGAAACGGCCCTTTCTGTGCGGTCGTAATCACATTTATCCGCGCACGATTTTGGTCGCGCTGACGGCATCTCAATCAAATCCATATTTTCCCCCAGAGAAAATATCACGTCACACTGATAACACCGGCCCTCGTTATTTTGTTCTGATCAGAGGCCGGTCAAATTTTTCATAAGTCTAACATGGTGATTGCAACCCCGATGCACGAGGCGTCCAAAAGAATATGCATAGCGTCCAAGATCGACAGATTGTGGCAAAACCCGCATCAGATTGACTTGTCCTTTCGGTTAGGGTCAGCAGCACTAAGTCATTGACGCGACAAGGCCCTTGTATTTTCGGACCTGTTAGCACGCGAAACTATACCTTTTGGACTTTGACGGCGGGGCAGGACTAATCATATTATACAAAACTTATGGAGATGTTCGACCATAGCATTCGATACCAGAATTGACCGGCGCAAGTAGCGTTGTTTGCTTTTATGCAAAACCGGGGATCAGGCATGACAGAGACACCACAGAACACCCACACCTTTTTTACGGTCAATGACCTTCCTATGTCAGTGCGTTATGACATTTGGAAAAGCAGCATTGACTGCATCTTCGATGTCGAAACCGTACCCGACATCCGCAAAAATCAATTCCATGCAACGCTTGATGCAGACCTTATGGGATCGATGATGTTGGCGCGCACCGTCAGCAAACATCAGTTCTGGTCGCGCAGCGAATCAGCAATCGCCAATGATGGCATGGACCACTACATGATCCAGTATTTTCATAGTGGCGGCATGTCCTCGGAAGAGGGCAAGGAGGGCCATACAATTGCCCATGGCGGATTGCTGTTTCAGGACCTGTCACAGGTCGCAACCGCTGTGACCACTGATTTTGACAATCTGGTCATGATACTTCCAAGGCAGCTTCTTGAAGATCGCCTGACCCTGCCGGAAGATCACAATATGCGGTTTTTAAGCCCGCGTGATCCCATGGTTCGAATTCTTGCCAGTATGATGCTGTCTTTTAAGGAAAACGCACATTCCTTCAGCCCGGAACAGGCCAGCGTGCTGGAAAACAGTTTTGTCGAAGTTCTGGCTGCCTGCCTGAACTCGACCCGCGGGGTGACCTCCGAGACGGCCCACAAAAGGCAAAACCTCGAAACCATGGCCCTCATCCGCCAATATTTCCGCAAGAACTTCAAGTCCCCGGATCTGACACCGGACCGTGCCGCACGGGAATTGGGAATATCACGTTCCAAACTCTATCAATTGATGGAGGATTACGGCGGCGTCTATCGCTTTATCCGCGACTTGCGCCTGCGCCACGCCATGGCCCTGCTCGGATCGCCGACGGACCGCAGGCGGTCTCTTTATGACATTGCACTTGAATGTGGTTTTGCCAGCGACACCAGCTTCATCCGCGCATTTCGTGAGAAGTATGACATGACGCCGGGTGACTTCAGGCGCAATGCCCAGACAGGACGCATTGACTTGCCCGATACCAGCGATGGACAACAAGATACCCGATACGAGAAGTGGCTGCATTCGCTGTAATGCGACTGACTTGTGACCGAGCGCATTGAAATTTCATGCCCTCAGACATGAAATTTTATCAGTATTGCCCAGTCTGAAGTTGCGATATTCCTGAACGCAGGTCACTTGACCGGCCACCATTCAGGGTATTCAAGATGAACAGTTTCTGGTCTGGAGTTGGGTTACGCCTTGCCGCGACCGGTTTGTTTGGCGTGATGAACGTATTTGTCCGGCTGGCCTCGTTTGAAGCCCCAACCGGGCAGATCGTCTTTTGGCGCAGCAGTGTGGCGCTGATCCCGATTGTGCTTTACCTGATGTGGCGCAATGAATTTCCAAGAGCCTTGCGCACCAAACGCCCGATTGGGCATCTCAAACGCAGCACCTATGGCTGTGTTTCGATGTTCCTTGCGTTTGTTTCGCTGGCCTATCTGCCACTGGCACTGGCCACGGCACTTGGTTTTCTTGCCCCGCTGATCCTGATCCCCATCGCAATCGCCACGCTGCGGGAAAATCCCGGCTGGCTTGTGATCGGCGCAACCATTGGCGGGTTTGCCGGTGTGTTTCTGATGCTGTGGCCAACATTGTCGACCCCGGGGCTGGACCATAACACCGTGATCGGCATCGGTGCCGGTGTCGCCTTTGCCGTGACAACAGCCTTCGCCAAAGTGCAAATCAAGGCCCTGACAACAACGGAGCCATCGGGCACAATTGCATTCTATTTTGCGGTGATTTGTTCCATTGGTGGCCTTTTAACCATCCCGTTTGGCTGGGCACCAGTTTCAGCAAATAACATCGTCTTTCTGGTGGGAGCCGGACTGACCGGCGGTCTTGCCCACATCGCCATGACCGAGGCATTGGCGCGTGCCCCTGCATCGACCCTGTCGGCCTTTGAATATACCGCCATGATCTGGGCGATCATTCTTGATATTATCGTGTTTGGCGTGCTGCCTGCGCCGATCAGCCTGATGGGCGGCGTATTTATTGTAGCCGCCGCCGCACTGGTGATGTTTAACGACCGGATCGTTGCCGCCGTTGCCCGCAAATTCGGGCGATCACCCGAAGAAGCAACGAAATCAGCAAACTCACCTGCAGAATAAACGTCGTTGCCCCACGCCCGCGACAATCAAGCTGATTTGGCTTCCTGAAGCTTGGTCAGGGCATGCAAGGCAAGGTTTGTCGGGGTTGCGATGCCAAGTTCTGCACCTTTGCGCACGATATAGCCGTTCAGAAAATCAATCTCGCTTGCTTTACCGCGCGCCAGGTCCTGGGCGGTTGAGGAAAACTGACCAGGCATGGTTTCGGCAATCTTTTCAATTGCGCCCCAGACATCACCCGGCACGGTCACACCGCACCCATTGGCAACCGCCAGACACTCATCGACGGCATTACGCATCACATCCCAGACGCCGACACCTTGCACGACCTCGCCATAAGGGCGCTGTGTAATCGCTGAAAGTGCGTTATAGGCACAGTTCAAAATCATCTTGGCCCAAAGGGCACCCTCAGCATTGTCGGAAACCTCAACCGGAATTTTGGCAGGCACCAGTGTATCGACGACGGCCTGACTTTGCGCAGATGGGCCGATGACAAGTTCGCCCCGGCCATGGTGTTTGACGTGGCCCGGTCCGCCCATACTGGTCGCGACATAAACCACCACCGGAATGACTGGTTGACCAAGAACACCACCAAGCCTTTCGGCGTTATCCACACCGTTCTGCAGGCTAAGCACAATCGTGTTGGCAGAGATGAATGGCTTGATCTGTTCGCCGGCCTCAACGGTGTCGGTGGACTTAACGCAAAACAGGATCATATCCGAACCGGCAACACCGGCGGCATCGGTATTCCCCGTCACGGTGACATATTCCTGCGATGAACCGAAATCGAGGAGCAAGCCATCCCGGTTCATGGCATCGACATGGCCGGGACGCCCGATCAGGGTAACGTCATGCCCCGCACGGGCCAGCATCGCCCCGTAGTAACACCCAACGGCCCCGGCACCCATTACCGCAATTTTCATCTTCGGTCTTGCTCCTGATCCTGATCTTGCGTCCGATGGGATTTCCCTGTCGGACTGGCACCCGCGAGTGCCGCTTGACTTTCATGCGTTCTCGTCCAATCCTGATCAAATCAGAGGAACGTTCAAGCCCTTATAACAAGTGGCCGCGCAAAAGAACCATAACAGACGCGCCGGTCATCCATATCAGGAAGGCGATCTTGAACAATTCCTCTTATTCCCTGAATCGTCGCCGGTTCCTTACCGGACTTGGCGTCATTGGTGCAGGATCACTTGCATCTGCATCCCTATTTGGATCTGTTCGTACAGCACTTGCTTCGGGCGTGATCGGCAAGAGCAAGGAAGATGTGCTTCTGGTCATTGATGTCCAGAACTGCTTCCTGCCGGGTGGTACCTTGCCGGTCAGTGACGGCGACCAGATTATCCCGCTGATCAACAAACTTGGTCAGCAGTTCGAAAATGTCATTTTCACCCAGGACTGGCATGCGCCGGGCCATGCATCCTTTGCATCCAGCCACGAAGGCAAAGCCCCGTTTGAGACCATCGAGCTTGATTACGGCACACAGGTCTTGTGGCCTGATCATTGTGTTCAGGGATCGGACGATGCCAAGCTTGCCGCTGGCCTTGACATCCCGCATGCGCAACTGATCATCCGCAAGGGCTATCATAGTGAAGTCGACAGCTATTCCACCTTTGTGGAAGCAGACGGCGAAACCAAAACCGGTCTCACCGGCTACATGCAGGAACGCGGGCTTAAGAACGTTTATGTTTGCGGTCTTGCCACCGATTTTTGTGTGAGCTGGTCGGCACAGGATGCGCGCAAGGCTGAACTGAATGTATCGGTGATCGAGGATGCCTGTCGGGCGATTGACCTGAACGGGTCGCTTGAAGCGGCATGGGCTGCAATGGAAACAGCAGGCGTTGCCCGCATGCAGTCATCTGACATTCTGACGTCGTAGGCATTCCGCCAAACAAAAATCCCCCCGGAAGTTCTTCATCCTCCGGGGGGATTTTTTATTCTATCAAGGCCGGGTTCAGCCGTTCCTGACGACCGAAACATGGCCTGCGGTCCAGCCACCCGGCCAGACTTCGGCTTCGCCATTTCGCAGGTTCCGGATCAGACCAACCGGCACGTCCTTGGAAATCAGCAGTTCGCCATCGGCACCGTCATCGTAGGTCGGCTCTGTTTCGGCAAAGCGACCAGTATGGCCCAATTGCGGTTCACACGGGGTATAGACCGAACAGCCCGAATAGTTGGTCGGATTGTTGGTGGTGTTGACTGCCGCACCCGTGGTGCCGCAAGCCGCAACCACCGTCATAAGTTCGACAGCCCGCGCCTTCGCACAACCGAACACGCGGTTATAGCCCGATGGCGTCAGGGTCATCGACGGGACGAGCAACAAATCAATATCAAGCGGCGCAAGAACGCAGGACAAGGCCGGCATTTCAATATCAAGACAGATCAGCACGGCAACATTCAGGCCCCGCCACTTGATCACATTGAATGCCTTGCCCGGTGTCAGGTTCCAGTTTTCCGGCTCTTGTTCCCCGGGGGTAAGCGACAGCTTGTCCTGAATGATGGCATCGCCTTCGGGGGTGAAGATCATCGCACTGTTGGTTTGCCCGGCTGCCGGGTTTTCCGGATCAATATGCCAGGGCATGCTGCCCGCAACCAAAAGCATGTCATGCTTTTTGGCAAGCTTCGCGGCGTATTTACGCGCCTCGGGCGCAAGGTCCGCCATCCAGGCGATTTCCTGAGCCGTTTGCAGCCCATCGGGTTTGAAGGCCAACCATTGTTCGCTGGCATATTCCGGCAGCACGAAAATCTTGGCACCTTGTTTGGCGGCCTCGGCCATCTTGGCATCGATATGATCGGCCCATCCGGCCAAGCCAGCCATCGGTCGTCCAAGGTTCGTCGCCCATAAGGCAAGCGTTACATATTCGGGGAAGGATGCCGGCGAAGTCATGATCAGCGTTCCTGGAAATCAAAATGGTGGTGTGCGCAAAATAGCATGATCCGGCCATCAGACGACAGCCGGATCATTTCAGTCCTGAGCGGAGCCAGACTTAGTTTTTAAGTTTGGTCCAGACACGGTTGCGAAGATCACGCGCCTTGACCGAGCAGTTCTGAGACGGAATCAGAAGGTCTGCGTATTCTTCCGGCATGTTCACGGCCGGGTCGGACGTCAGCGACGGATCCATGAATTCGCCAGTGCCCTTGATCGAGTTCATATAACCGGCATAGTTCGACGCAGCAGCGGCGTTTTCCGGCTGCATCATCCAGTTGATGAAGGTCTTGGCGTTTTCAAGGTTCGGCGCGCCATCGGGAATGACAAAGTGGTCAGCCCAGTAGGTCAAACCTTCCTTCGGATAGACAAAGACAGCTTCCGGAATACTTTCCTTGGTACGGTGTGCTGCACCGTTCCACTGCATGTGCATCTGGACTTCACGGGCCGACATACGGTCGATAGTGCCTTCAGAACTGTAGACAGCAATGTAGGGTTTCTGTTTCAACAGAACATCAAGAACCTTCTGTGCCTGTTCCGGGTCTTCGGTGCATTTTTCAACGCCCGCATAGTAGGACGCTGCATTGAACATTTCGACTTCGTCGTTCAGCGCACCGATCTTGCCACGGAACTCTTCGCGCGGTTCGAAGAATTCTTTCCAGCTGTTTTCAAGCTCGCCATCGACAACAGCCGCGTCATAGGTGAAGCCGGTGGTACCCCACAGATAGGTCACGGAGTATTCGCGCTCCGGATCGTATTTCATAGTGTCGTGCGGCTTGGCAACATTGCTGAAGTTTTCAAGGCTTTTGGCATCGAACTTGGTTGCCAGACCTTCCTTGATCATCACATCAACCATGTAGTCGGACGCGACAGCAATGTCATAGCCCGATGCGCCGGCCTGAAGCTTTGCCAGCATGGTTTCGTTGGAATCATACACATCAAGGGTCACCTTGATGCCGGTTTCTTCCTCGAACTTTTCCATCAGTTCAGGCGGGAAATAGTTCGACCAGTTATAGAAGAACAGATCGCCAGCTGCCTGCGCTGAACCAGCCGACAAAAAGGCGATCGCGGATGCTCCCAGAAGTACGGAACGTAGTTTCATCGTGAGACTCCCAAATTAGGACGGTGCATTGTTTTGTTATTCGGATGGCCGGCCCGTCCGGTGAACCCGCCATCCCGTTTGGAATTTGCTAGTAGCGAATACGATCAATCATGAACGAGATGCTGACAAACACGATTGAGACAATCAACATCATGGCAGAGACAGCATTCACTTCGGGCGTGATCCCGATCCGGATCATCCCGAAAATATAGATTGGCAGGGTCGTGGCCCCGGCACCGCCAACGAAATAGGAAATAACAAAGTCATCGAGCGAGATGATGAAGGACAACATCGCGCCCGACAAAATCCCCGGCCACAGCAACGGCAACGTCACCCGCCGGAAGGCTTTCCAGTCGTTGGCATACAAATCATTTGCCGCCTCGACCAATGCGGGGTCCATGCCCTCCAGCCGTGCACGGATCGGCAGATAGGCGAACGGAATGCAAAAGACCGTATGGGCAATGATCACGGTCAGAAGCCCAAGCTTGATCCCCAACGCGACAAAGAACAGAAGGGTGGCAATCGCGGTGACAATTTCGGGCACCAGCAGTGGCAGGACCAGCATGGCTGAAACGCCTGCCTCGCCCTTGAACCGTCCGCGTGACATGCCCATCGCAGCAAGAGTGGCCGCAATGGTGGCCAGAACCGTGGCCGAAATCGCAACAACGATAGAGTTTTGCGCCGCACGCAGCATGTCATCGTTGGAAAGGGCCGTGACATACCAGTCCATGGTAAAGCCGGTCCAGATCGTCGCCAGACGGTTTTCATTAAACGAAAGCGCGATCAGAACAACAATCGGCAGGTAAAGATAGGCAAAGAAAAACATTGCCGTTGAGGTGATCCCGCGGAAACGCCACAGCGGGTTGGAAGCATCGACTTTCATCGGCTTTCCTCCGGCAATGATTTGAACTTGAACGAATAGACCATCATCGAGATCAGGACGAGCGCCAGAAGCACAAAGCCAAGCCCTGCCCCAAGCGGCCAGTTACGTGCTGCACCGAATTGGCTGCCGATCAGGTTGGCAATCATCATGAATTTGCCACCGCCAAGAAGTTCCGGCGTTACATAGGCACCAAGACACGGAATGAAGACAAGGATACTACCCGCCGCAATTCCCGGTGCCGCAAGCGGCAGGATCACGCGGCTCATGGCACGACGTTTGTCCGCACCAAGGTCAAAGGCGGCCTCGACCAGTCGATGGTCAAGCTTTTCAAGGCTGGCATAGATCGGCAGAACCATGAACGGAAGGTAGGTATAAGTCAGACCGATGGAAACTGCGTACGGCGTGTAAAGAACATCAAGCCCACCGGTTTCAATCCCCATCCAGTTCAGCGCCCCATCAATCAGGCCGCCATTGCGCAGCAACAGCATCCACGCATAGTTCCGCACCAGAATGTTGGTCCAAAACGGGATTGTGACCAGAAAGATCAGTAAGTTGCGGCGGCTTTGTGGTTGGGTTGAGATGTAAAACGCTGTAGGGAAGCCCAGCAAAAGGGCAAAGACCGTCGTCATTGCCGATAGACCAAAGGAACGGGCAAAAATCTCCAGGTAGTCGGTATTGACCACCAGATTGTCCATAAGGTCGCGTTCAAAGATGAAACTGATATACGCATCCATCGAGAACACGCCCCAGTTCACCCCGCCATAATCGCCCCGTTCGAGCATCGAAACATAGGCCATCTGCAACAGCGGCACGGCCATGAAGAACCCGATATAGACCACCGCGGGCGCGACCAACCAAAATCGTTTGGATCGTATTAAGTTGCCCATGATCAATCTGCCAGTACCCGAACGGCATCGGGCGACATGGTGATGGCCACACGGTCACCCTCGGCAAAGTCGGCCTTGGCGCCTGCACCGTTTTGCATGCGGACCGTCAGCCGGGCATCATTGCCAAGATCAATCTGATAGGTGGTGTCCGTTCCGAAATAGATCACCGTGGAAACCGTGCCGGTCAGTTGATCGGCATTGGCATCATTTCCTGCGATCAGTCCCAGGCGTTCCGGACGAACCGATACCGTCACCGCCCCTTTGCGTTGATCCGATACATCCTGCGAAAGTGCGATGACGCTGCCGCCGGCAAGTTTGACGGCACGTTCGCCTGCCCCGCCTTCGACAAGTTCACCGACGAGGAAGTTACTGTCGCCGATAAAGTCCGCAACAAAGCGATGGGTCGGTGCTTCGTAAATCTCGCGCGGCGCGCCGATCTGAAGAATTTCACCAGATTTCATAACGGCAATCCGGTCCGACATCGCCAGGGCTTCTTCCTGATCGTGGGTGACGAATACGAAGGTAATCCCGGTTTCCGTCTGCAGGCGTTTGAGTTCGACCTGCATTTCCTTGCGCAATTTCAAATCAAGCGCGGACAACGGCTCATCAAGCAGCAGAACCTTTGGTGCAGGTGCAAGAGCACGCGCCAGTGCGATACGCTGTTGCTGACCACCGGAAAGCTGGCTTGGGACACGATCACCATATTCTTCCAACCGCACCAGTTCGAGCATCTCTTCTGCCCGGCCATCGGCCTGCTTGCGGCTTGTGCCCTGCATTTCCAGACCAAAGGTGATGTTCTGTTTGACCGTCAGATGCGGGAACAGGGCATAGGACTGGAACACCGTATTGATCGGGCGCTTGAATGGCGGCAGATCATTCAGTGCCTTGCCTTCAAGCAGGATCTGGCCGGAGGTCGCCTGCTCAAACCCGCCAATAAGGCGCAGCAAAGTCGTTTTGCCGCAGCCCGACGGGCCCAGCATGGTGAAAAACTCGTTCTGAAAGATATCCACCGACACTGAATCCAGTGCGGTAACCTTGTCGGCGCCTGATCCGAATGTTTTTCCAACAGATCGCGCTGAAATGACTACGTCTGACATGCAGTTCCCCGATTTTGTATTTTGTAAAATGATATAAAATCTACAGAGACTTGCAATCCAGCGGTCGCAAAAGCGTCGAGATTCACAGAAGTTCCGCAATATCCTCGTAAAAAGGGCATCCAAACTGGTGTACATTGCGTCATATAGACACATTACAAAATAATGTGCACCGCACTATGCGCGTAAAACGGGGACTTCCGGGGCAGAAAGGCAATCAAAAGAACCAAATATGATGTCACGACATCAAATCAGACGATGCCCGCCTCACGCAGTTTGGCAATCTGGTCATCACTTAGATCTGCAACCTTGCGCAAGATTTCGTCGCTGTGCTGCCCCAACATCGGCGGGGCTTTTTCATCTGTAATCGGTGTCTTCGAGAACTTGATCGGATTGGCAACTGTCGGAACGATTCCAGCAGTCGGATGATCAAGCTGCTTGACGATGCCGCGATGCTTGACCTGCGGATTTTCGAAGACACGATCAAGGGTATTGATCGGACCGCACGGCACATTGGCTTTTTCCAGCGCATCAATCCATTGATCCGTGGTTTTGCCAACCATCGCCTGACGGATCAGCGGCACCAGTTCGTCACGGTTCGCAACGCGCTTTCGATTGGTGGCATAACGTTCATCAAGCGGCAAGGCACCCAGCCCGGCCACTGCGCAGAAACTTTTGAACTGGCTGTCATTGCCGACCGCCAGGATCAGATAGCCATCGGCGGTCGGAAAGGCTTCGTAAGGCACGATATTGGGATGCGCATTGCCAAGACGGCCCGGTGCATTGCCGGTTGCAAGATAGTTCATTGCCTGATTGGCAAGTACTGCTGTTTGCACATCAAGAAGGGCCAAATCGATATATTGCCCTTCACCCGTGGCATCACGGTGACGCAAGGCCGCCAGAATGCCAATCGTTGCATAAAGCCCGGTAAAGATATCAGCAACAGCAACACCAACCTTCATCGGCTGGCCACCCGGTGTGCTGTCAGGCGCACCGGTGATGCTCATCAATCCACCCATGCCCTGGATCATGAAATCATAGCCCGGCCGGTCCTTATAGGGGCCGTCCTGACCAAATCCGGTGATCGAGCAATAGACAATCTTGGGATTAACCTTCGCAAGCGATGCGTAATCCAGACCGTATTTGGCAAGGCCGCCAACCTTGAAGTTTTCCAGAACCACGTCGCTTTCGGCAGCGAGATTGCGCACGATCTCCTGCCCTTCGGGTTTGGTGATATCGATGGTCAGTGACTTCTTGCCGCGGTTTGCCGTCAGGTAATAGGCCGCCTCGGTGGTGTCTTCACCATTGGCATCCTTGGCAAAGGGTGGGCCCCAGCCGCGGGTATCATCGCCGGCACCGGGACGTTCGATCTTGATGACCTCTGCCCCCATATCGGCAAGGGTCTGACTGGCCCACGGGCCCGCCAGTACGCGCGAAAGGTCAAGAACACGAAGCCCGGAAAGTGCGCCAGTCATCTGAATATCCCGAAATATCGACTTTGAAAAAGGCAGCTGGGAAAAAGCAGCTGGAATCAAATCGGGCGACAACATTTCTGCCGTCGCCCGATCAAGGTCTTTGGATCAGCCTTCAGCGGTGAAGGCCTGAAGACCCGTCTGTGCACGGCCAAGGATCAGGGCGTGAACATCATGGGTACCTTCATAGGTATTGACCGCTTCAAGGTTCATCGCATGACGAATGACATGGTATTCATCGGCGATACCGTTCCCGCCATGCATGTCACGGGCAACACGAGCAATATCAAGCGCCTTGCCGCAGTTGTTACGCTTCATCAGCGAAATCGCTTCTGGTGCGCCTTTGCCTTCGTCAAGCAAACGGCCAAGCTGAAGCGCGCCCTGCAGGCCAAGGGTGATTTCGGTCTGCATGTTGGCCAGTTTCAGCTGGATCAGCTGATTTGCCGCAAGCGGACGGCCGAACTGTTTGCGATCAAGCGTGTACTGACGTGCAGCGTGCCAGCAGAATTCAGCAGCGCCCATCGCACCCCATGCAATGCCGTAACGCGCCTTGTTCAGGCAACCGAACGGACCACCAAGGCCCTTGGCATTTGGCAGCATGTTTTCTTCGGGCACAAAGACATTGTCCATGACGATTTCACCCGTGATCGACGCACGCAGCGAGAACTTGCCTTCGATCTTCGGCGCGGTCAGACCCTTCATATCCTTTTCAAGGATGAAGCCGCGAATGACGCCTTCGTCATCCTTGGCCCAGACGACAAATACGTCTGCGATCGGGCTGTTGGTGATCCACATTTTCGCACCCGACAGGGTGAAACCACCATCGGCTTTACGGGCACGGGTTTTCATGCCGCCCGGGTCGGAACCGTGGTCCGGTTCGGTCAGGCCAAAGCAGCCAACCCATTCGCCGGTTGCCAGTTTCGGCAGATATTTCTTGCGCTGTTCTTCGCTGCCATAGGCATAAATCGGATGCATGACGAGCGAGCTTTGAACCGACATCGCCGAACGATAACCGGAATCAACGCGTTCAACTTCGCGGGCCACCAGACCATAGGCAACGTGGTTCACACCCGGTCCGCCATACTCCTCGGGGATGGTCGGGCCAAGCAGACCAAGTTCACCCATCTCGGTCATGATTTCGCGATGGAAAATCTCATGACGGTTGGCTTCAAGAACACGGGTCTGAAGGTTTTCCTGACAATATGCACGGGCCGCATCGCGGATCATGCGTTCGTCTTCGCTCAACAGTTCTTCAAGCAGGAGCGGATCTTCCCAATGAAACGGTGCGCGGCTTGCCATTCGCCTGGTCCTTTTATGAATTTTTGTACAGAAAGCAGGGGCAGCGCCATAGAAGGGCGAGATGACGCTACCCCTGAAAAGCTTAGTTGCTTATGTGATTAAGCTAGGAATTGGCAGCGCAAGTTGCAAATGATAAAAGCGACATAGGTTATGCATAAAACTCATAAACTTGTTTCGCCACACGACAGCAGGACACCCATTTGGCCCGTCGCATTCCCAGCCTGAAGGCATTGAGTTGCTTCGAACAGACCGCCCGGTTTGGCAGCGCATCACGCGCCGCCGAAGAACTTTACCTGACCCAAAGTGCGGTCAGTCGCCAAATTCAGGGCCTTGAAACCTGGCTTGGATGCAAGCTGTTTGCCCGTGAAAAGCAACGACTGGTGCTAACCCCTGAAGGCGAAAGCTATCTGCAATCCATCCGCCCGGCCCTTGATCAGCTTGAAAGTGCGACATTGACCCTTTTGTCTGGCGGATCGGAAAGCGGGGTTCTCACGCTTGCCGCGCCGCCAACATTCGGGTCACGCTGCCTTATTCCATTATTGCCTGACTTCCGGGCCAAACATCCTGATATTGCGATCAATTTCATTTCGCGGATCGGGATGCCCGATTTTGATCGTGAACAGATTGATATCGCGGTTCTGTTTGGCGAAGGAAAGTGGTCTGAACTTGATGCCCACATCCTGCATGGTGAGGAAATGGTCCCGATCTGCAGCCCGCAACTGGTTGCCAATCTGGGACGGACACCACAGCCAGAAGACTTGCGAAATTTCCCGTTGCTCCATATCGCGACCCGTCCGCGTGGCTGGGCCGACTGGCTTTCTGCAAGCGGGCTCAGTGATATTGACGGGGAAAACGGCCCGAAGTTTGAACATTTCACCATGGCGATGCAGGCCGCTGTTGCCGGACTTGGCGTGGCGTTGTTGCCGACCTTTGCAATTACCGATGAACTGGCAACCGGCCGGATCATTGCCCCGTTCGGACAACCCAAGGCCAGTCCTTTTCACTATTACGCCTGTTGCCCGAAAAGCCGTGCGCGGCTTCCGAGAATCCGGGCGTTCATGAACTGGCTTGATCAACTTGATACGGTCAAGAACCTTACGCGGGAAACGACCGTTTAAGGTAACCCCGCCCGGTCAGCTTACCTTCTGATCGGCTGTCAATGCACGCAGTGCATTCATCCCGCGGCGACGCAGCACGTCGGCATCATCCGGGCCATCGACGATTTCAAGCAAGCGCACAGTTGCCATCAGGTTTCGCTGCGCGTTGGGCACCTCTTCGGGTGTCAGTCGCCGCATACTGTCGACACCGGCACGCCCGATCTGATTGAGCTTTTTCTTAAGCTCTACCACCGCCTTGGCGGCCGAGCTCTGGGCAGCCAGAACATCGGAAATGCGGGCCGTTTCGGCAATGGCCTCTGCTGACTTTTCGGCCGCAAGGATCTTTTCATCATCGAATTCCTGCGAAAAGATTGGCCGCGCGAGCCCGCCTCGGCCAGACCCCGGACCCTGCGCAGCTTCCAGCTTTGGCAGCGCATCAATCACGCGTTCAGGGGTTGCGCCAAACATCGTATCGGCAAGCGCGCGCGAAACGCGGCGTCGGGTTTCAAGCAACTTCTCACCCCAACGGCCATCCTTGCGGATTTTGAATTCTCGCGTGATGCGAACAAACTCGGATGCATACCAGCGCGCAAGCGACAGGATATAGGCCTCATCCTTGCCCGTTCCGACACCCTGTTCGATTTCGGTCACGGTTTCGGCAAGCAGGTCAATAATAAGGTCGCCGGTCTCGGCAAGGTTGGTTTTTTCAATCGTGCGGTCATCGGACTTGGTCGAGAGCACACGGATCAGCTTGAACAGCTCACTTGGGCGCAACAGACGCGCCAAAACGGCAAGCAGGAACATCGGTTCGAACCCGGGCTTGGTTTTCGAAATGGACATGAACAGGTCGCGCAACCATTTCACGTCATTTTTGTCGAGAACCCTGATCGGCGCCGACGGGAAGCGTTCGCGGAGTTGCGCGATCTCTTCACCGACATGCAGGATCTTTCCAACCGCGGAGAAGGCAGACAAATGCACGCGTGATCCCAGCCGGGTCGCCAATGCACGTTCCTGCTTAACACCTGTGTGGGAGTTTTCAAGTTGCGCCTCAATCGTGCGCGCACCGAGCTTCCAAAGCGTGCGTTCAGCAATTGCCAGTTTGGCGGTATCACGGGTTGCCGCAGCTTTTTCGATATCCTTCATGGCCTGCTGAAAGTCAGGACCACCGGACTCAACAACCACCTTCCAGATCGGCATCAAAGAGGATCGGCTGATCCGAATGCTTTTGTCATTCGGATCATCAGAGGTCAGCAAATCCTCGAAGGGATCGCAAAACTGGCGCATCGGGGTCGGATAGCGTTCCGGCTTAAGCGATGCCAGGCGCGGGCGCAGAACCTGCAAAATAGTCTCGTGCGGCAAGGGCAGCTTGGGATCGGCACGGTCGCTTTCGATTGCACGCGTGAAACGGGCAATCTCGTTGCTGCTGAGGGATTCAAACAGCTGACCAAGTTGCGAAGCGCCAAGTTTTCCGGCGTCTTCAATCTTCATGCCGACTGTCTCCTGAAACGTTCGAGACGATCCATCATATCGGCGTCAATTTCGCCGCTACCAAGTTTACGCAACTCACCGGCCCAGAGCATCTGGTTGACACGCACATCCACCCAGAACTGCTGCTCGGAAACGGAAATTTCCGACAACGGCAAGACCGGCGCAAAACTGGCGATTTCCTCAACCGTTTCGCGCTGTTTTGCACGATCTGTCAGCGACCGCTTTTCCCAGACATCAATCAGTTCCTGCCAACCATCAAGCAGCCACCAAAGATACTCGATGGTTTTTCCAATATCCTTCTTGGCACGGTCCCAATCTGTCAGAACCTTGCCAAGCTCGCTATTCCAGCTATCGACTTCGTCAATGCGTTTCAACGCGTGATCTCTGGTGGAACGGGTTGCGCTCACCACCCGTCCGGCCATAAACCGGAAATCGGACTGCTCGGAAATCGCCCATTCATCAATGTCCTTGGCAAACTTGCCAAGCTCGTTGGCCAGAACGCGCAATTGTCCCTGACAGCCCTCCAGATCAAGCCCGACAGGGGCGATCATCTTGCTCCACTCGCCAAGGCTATCAATGATGGTATCATTAGCGACCTTGTGCTCGGAAGCAAAACGGTTCAGGGCCTTTCTGGCACGGATTTGACCCTCGGTCGTCATCAGTTCTTCGCGCTTCATATCCTTGACAGCGCTGCCGCCAAGTTGGCGCAGGGCCTGATGCAAGACCGCCATCTGGCCAAGTTCACGCGATGCCTTTTCGTTCCAGTTCCGGCGGATGCAGACCCGCGCTAGCTCAACCCCGCCAACACCGGTACTACCAACCATGCGGCTATGCTCAAGCACGGTTTGCGGACGCACATCTTCAAGTTCAAGAACGCGATCAAACATCATCCGGTCATGAACCGAAAGATCAAAAACCTCGCGCAATGTATCAAGGGGCATCTCGTAGGTCCCCAATCCACCCGAAAGGCCTGGCAACATGATCATCTTGCGCCCACCCTTGCCTATCGAAACACGGGCATAGCGCAAGGTTTTGGTCGTAAAAGGGGTTCTGACGCCACGCGACTCAAAAGTCTGGGGCAAGCACAACAGTGGGTCTTCCGACACCTCATGCGGTTCGGGAGTCTTGTGACTGACGGATTTTACGAACTTTTGCTTATTCATTATTGGCTTTGGTTAACCGGTAACGACGCTGATGTCTAGCGGTCACCCTGATACCCACAGAGATCAGGATGTCCGGCGTTGGCAAGCAATGGGTGAAGAACACCTTGTTAAACAGTGCAAACCTGTTCGGGAAGGTTCAGATTACCCCGACAAGGTGACCACTACATTAACAATGTTCCGCGAAATTACCATCAACAACTCGCTGCACCAAATTGCCATTTTTCGCTGAATGTCATCAAGTGTTTATAGCGTCTCTTCCGCCTTTTCCCACGTTTTTACATATGCCTTCCATTCCGCACCATCGGGTATGGTCTCATCGACATTCAAGAATACCCGACTATCGATCATAATGGCCACCTCATCCGTCTCCACAGGCGCCTTGATCATTTTGTCCTGATAGGCGCTCGGATGCGGGCCATGTGGAAACCCGCTTGGATGGAAAGTCGCCATCCCGGCCTTGATATCCCCGCGGCTATAGAACTCGCCACGATGGTAAAAGATGAACTCGTCGGCATCTTCGTTGGAATGATAGAACGGCACACGCATCACCCCGGATTCACCCTCACCAACCTTGGGGATAAAGGTGCTGACCGAAAAGGTATCAGATACGAAGGTGCAATGGGCTGCGGGCGATGACCCGAGACCATCGGTACGACGTTTGACAATATCCCGCCAATTGAGCTTCACGACGCAAAGATCGCCTTCCCACCCAAGCGCATCAAGCGGATTAAATGGATAGGTCAGCGTCGAAACATGTCCGTTGCGTTTGATATGAATTTCCCAGAATGCCTCGTCTTGCTGGGCGATAAAGGCGTCGTCAATTCGCGGCAATGTGAATGACATGGGATCGACAACACCTTCCCCGCCTGAGGATGGGTCAGGCAGCTTGAAGGCGTCTGATGTTGCCTCGATCATCATGAATTCTGAGCTTTCCTTGGGCTCAATCCGCCATGCCGTGCCGCGTGGCAGTAAAATATAGTCCCCGTCGCCATAGGATAGATGCCCATAGTCGCAAAACAGTTCGCCCGCGCCGTCATGGACAAACATCAAAGTGTCACCATCCGCATTACGTGCAAGCGCATGCATTTTGCTTTCAGTTTTCCAGTACCTTAGCTCCATCTTGTCATTGTGAAGAACCCGGCGGGCCTGAAGTGGACAAGCTGGTCCCGGTGAAAGCTTGCCAAGGGAAAATGCGCGCGGCCGCAATGGGCCTTCGAATGTCGCCCAACCTGCCGGCGGGTGGCGATGATAAATTTGCGCAGCCGGACCCTGGAAGCCGGCACGCCCGACTTCACGCTGATAGGTTTTATGGGCACCCTGCCCGTCCGGGCGCGCCACACATTGACCTTCACTACTTGGAACCCTGATCCAGTTTGTCATTGCTTCCTCCCAGATCGGTTTATCGGGAACCAAACGACATGGATCGCAACAAGCCCCCTTACTAGCGATATGAGAAAGAAGGGATTGCGTTTCAAGCAACACGGACCAATGGCAACGCACAACATAAGCGCTAAACCAAGGTCATTGTCATGGAAATCAAAAGAGGAAGATGGTGCGCCCGACAGGATTCGAACCTGTGGCCCCCAGATTAGGAATCTGGTGCTCTATCCTGCTGAGCTACGGGCGCACTGCTTAGAAGCCGCTTTCAATTAGCAGCAAATCCGACGGCAATCAATCCGCGACGACACGCATATTGCCGCCATTTCGGGTAAAACTGCGCCCCAAACGCAAATCAGCCGGGGGCGCGAACACCCCCGGCTGATCAAATTCTAGATCGATGATTGCCTTAGTCGAAAAGGCGATCAATCGGGAAGGAATAGGTCAAAGACAGGATTTCCGTACCCGGGTTCTCGTCACCAATGCTGGCGTTCGAGATGTGAGAAATACCAAGACTCAGGCGTTCATGGCTGTCAAAGCGGAAGCCAAGCTCCAGCCCCGAACGGAATTCGATCCAGTGACCAAGATCTTCGCCGTTACCCTGATGGTATGCTCCAACCGATGTATAAACACTGGAAACGAAGTGATCGCCCCACAGAACATCAACAGCAAGACCACCGTAACCGTGAGCGGCCCCCTCAGAGGTCACCATCACACCGCCAATCGGACGGGCGACATCGAACATTGCGTGCTGCGCACGATAGTTTACACGAAATTCTGCTGCTTCTTCATCCTGAGTGATATCAACCATACCGGTTGAAAATTCAAGCAGCCCAGAATCGTTATCATTACCAAGAATTTGCTGCGCATGTGCCGTGTTCCAAAGCCCAAACACAACGCAAGCTGCAAGCAGCTTCCCCAAAACCAACTTCATTAACCAAGTCCCCACTAGATCAATCGGTAGGCTATACTACTCAACGGCGAATCAAACTCAACAACACATTGTTATGTGATTGCTATTTTACGCAAAATGTTTCCCATCAAACCGGTCGGTCGCGCGGACAAGCTCACGAATGATTCCGGGCTCACTTGCTGCATGGCCAGCATCATCAACAATCACGAGCGCAGACCCCGGCCATGCCTGATGTAGTGCCAACGCCGAAACCGGCGGACAAACCACATCATAGCGGCCTTGCACAATTACGATCGGCAGATGGGCGATGCGATCCACATTTGCAATCAACTGGCCTTCTTCAAAGAAGCAACGATGAACAAAATAGTGATGTTCAAGCTTGGCCAATGCCAGCGCGATCTGATCACCTTCAAAGTCCTCGACCAAGCCATCGTCGGGCAACAGTGTGCAACAAGTTGCTTCGTAGGCCGACCAAACGCGCGCAGCATGAATTGCAGTTTCTTCGCCATCTTTGTTCGCAAAGATATCGGCATAGCGATCTAGAAGCGCCTGAAATCCGGGATTCTCCTTGAAACCGGCAGCGTCAAGAAAGCGCTGCTCTGCCTCAGGGAAGAAACGCCCCATGCCATCCATGAACCATTTGATTTCGGCTTCGGTGCCAAGGAATATACCGCGTAAAACAAACCCGATAACCCGTTCCGCACAGGCCTGACCATATGCCAGAGCCAGTGTGGAGCCCCATGAGCCGCCAAACACCAACCATTGATCAATACCGCGATTTTCTCGCAGGGCTTCGATATCGCCAATCAGGTGGTCGGTTGTGTTGTTTTCTAGACTGCCGAACGGGCGTGATTTTCCGGCGCCGCGTTGATCGAAGAGGATCACGCGGTACTTTTCAGGATCAAAGAACCGACGGCTGTTGGGCGAGATTCCGGCACCCGGACCACCATGCAGGAAGATGACAGGAATACCCGACGGGTTTCCAACTTCTTCCCAATAGATTTCGTGACCATCGTCACGCGAAAGCCAACCTGATTGATGGGGCGAAATTTCGGGATAGAGCACGCGAAGGACCTCTTTGTTTTCGTAGCAAAATATTGTGGTGGCGCGAACAACAAGTCTCATGAACCACGCCAAAAGAACAAGCCCTATTAGGATATCCGCACAATTCCGCCTATTGGGCAAAACATAGCCATGTCGGGTCGCGTAAAGCGATATAGGGACCGCCACGATTTTCGATGACGCCTCTGACCCGGACCTTTTGCCCGATCCAGCCCTTTAGGACGTTTTGAAAATCTTCGCCCCGGGCAAAGGCATCGCGCATTGAGGCGTCCAACGCGATGGTGAAATCGTCACGCCAGTTTGCCCCGAAATTCAGGTAGCTACGCCATTCCTGATGCTCGATGCTCTTGATCGTGCCGTCTATCACGGCAAATCTGCCAACAGCGTCGCTTGCCGTCGGGATTGCATTTTTTCCCGAACCGTTGGCAACAAAGTAAAAGGACGCATCTGGTCCAAGTTCCGACCACAGCCCAAGCTTGCCTCTGATTGCCGCATCTTCGACATTGATCAGACTATCAATTTCAAGGCCGTCATCGGGGACAAGCATCGCCAAGCCTTCTGCCAGCAACACCTTGCGCCAATCGCCGTCCACGGAACTCTCAATACGGGCCGGCCGTCGGCCAAGGAAATCGGGGCGATCAGAAGCAACTGTGACCAGAACCTCTTGCCTGCTTAGTTCTTGCAGCCTTGCCTTTGCCTGATGTTCATACCCCGGCACAAAGGCAACATCTGCCAGTCGAAATGGCCCGTCCATCGCACCATTTGGTGTAAAGGCGTCGACGGCATCAATATTCAGATGCAGACCGTCCAGGATTTCGCCACGTTCGGTTTCTGCTGCTTCCATGGCCTCGATGCTGCTATTTCCGCATCGCCATTCACTTGCCGCTGCAGAAAGGTTTATGGCGCAAATCAAACCGACAAAGACAAGCATTGCAGCATGGTACCTTGCTGGCACCAAACCGGCCCGAAAATCTCCCCATTCTTGATGTTTGATCGGGGAAACTGAAAAGATTGAACGATCACAAAACACGCGCTACCAATTCCCGGTTGGTTTCGCAATTACGATGCATGGCAGCTTACGCGGCCAAACGACACGAGGAAAGATATCAATGGGCTGGCTGAATTTCGGATCACACAAACGTCTTGCAGGTGTGCTTGCCGCGATTGCACTGAGCACTGCGGTTGCCGGGTGCTCGACCAACCGGGCGACCGGCGAGGACAGCTTTACGGCCTTTATGTCGCCCGAGCAGGAAAAAGAAATCGGCTCGCAGGAACATCCGAAAATGGTTCGGGAATTCGGTGGTCAATACACTGAAAAGGACCTGCAATCTTATGTAACCGGGATCGGCGAGAAGCTTGTTGCTGTCTCGGAAACTCCGAACGAGAAATTTACTTTCACCGTTCTGGATTCCCCGGTTGTCAACGCCTTTGCCCTGCCCGGTGGTTATGTGTATATCACGCGTGGTCTTGCTGCCCTTGCCACGAACGAGGCAGAACTGGCCGGTGTTCTGGCCCATGAAATCGGCCATGTCGTTGCCCGTCATTCCGCGCAGCGTTATAGCCGGGGCCTCCTGACGCAAATTCTGGCTGGCGGTCTGGCGGTAGCTATCGGAAACGGTGCCGGCGAGTTGATCGGGACCGGGGCAAACGCCTATCTTAAATCCTTCTCGCGCGAGCATGAATTCGAAGCTGACATGCTTGGCATTCGATATATCACCCGGGCGGGATATGATCCCGATGCGATGGCGACCTTCCTTGAAAAGCTGCGCGCCCATTCGCGGCTTCAGGCCAAGCTTGCCGGGCGATCACCCGATGATGTCGACCAGTACGATTTCATGGCGACCCACCCGCGTACGCTTGATCGCATCGAACAGGCCCATCAAAGCGCCAACGTCACAGCCGTTGCCAACCCGGAACGCGGCACCGTGCGTTACATGACCGCCATTGATGGCATTCTTTATGGTGATGGTCCGGATCAGGGCTATGTCCGGGGACAGGAATTTGTCCATGTACCGCTGGATTTCAGGTTTGAGGTTCCAGACGGTTTCAACATCACCAACCAGCCAACCGCAGTCATCGCCAAAGACGGTAAAGGTGCACAGATCATTTTCGAAGGTGCACCGGGCGCAAAAGACATTCGTCTTGATCATTATCTCGAGAATGGGTTCTCAAAGCAGGTCGACATTCGCAACATCGAGATGCTTGATATCGAAGGTCAGGAAGCCGCTACCGGAAGTGCCGACATATCACTCCGGTCCGGCCCGGCGCGCCTGCGGGTGGTTGTCATCCGTCATCGCAGTTCTGCCTATCAGTTCCTGTTTGTCACCCCGCTTGATCAGGCCGACAGCTACAATCTGCCACTGCGTCGCACGACCTATAGCTTCCGCCCGCTAACAGAGCGGGAGAAACAGATCTACACGCCGCTTCGTATCAAGGTGCGCGCCGCAAACCCGGAATATGACCTGCAAACCTTTATTGACGCCATGGAAGTCGACAAGGCTCCTGCAGAGGTGTTTGCAACCATCAACGGTCTCGACACAGGCCAGCCCCCGGCCGTTGGATCACTGGTCAAAGTTGTGCGCCACTAGGCCCACAGCAAGACCAACCACCCCAAACAACAAAAGGCAGCATGATAAATGCTGCCTTTTCTGTTCCGGAATATGCTTTTGGGTCAGTTCGGATAATCGATTAGCTGCTTGTGATCTGTTCGATGATCACACCTTGGGTATCAAGCGCAACAGCAATCAATTGACCACCCCGACCGGCACCACCGTCCAGGGACAAGGTGAATTCGCGTTCCTGCAGCCCGGCGTGCCCCTGTGATGCACCACGCACAATGCGCGCGCAATCGTAGTAGCGCTCGGTAATCGCTTCGAACATTGATCCGCCCCACCAGAATGTATCGGTCTGGCTGGTCAAAGGCCGGGAGCCATCAAGCCCTGCATGAACAAAGATCAGTCTGCCATCGGTGGAATAGGCCGCATGTTTAAGATCAGACAGAAGCGCATTGTGACCACCATGGCGTCGTACAGCATCACCGAATGCTGAGGTCCACTGTGAAATCGCATGCGCCCCCTGATGCATCGTTCGTTGCACATTGGCCGGATCAAAGCCATAGGCACGAACCACACCCGCAATTCCGCGGGTCAGCATCCATTCAAAAACTTCACCCGGATTGGGGGCGAACTGGATCTGTTGCAGCTTGGACAACATTTCTTCGGCAGCGCCACGCAGAAATGCGATGTCGGTGATATCAACACCATCCTTGGCGATGAAGTAACGACGGAACAGCAAAAGCTCGTTGATGGTGGCAATGACATTTTCAGCCGAGCCATCACCCCAATAGTTCCCAAGATAGACAAGCCTGTCGCCCGGCTGAATGCGCTGCGCAAGTTTCTGATGAACATCACGCAAAGCGCCATGATCACCATTTATTGCGCCGACGACCCAGATTCTCTCTGCCGGTTTGATCGGCGCCAAGACTGTACTCATCGCTGTAACCTGCCCAAAACAAAAAACAAAACCGGCCCAAGCGTATATCGCGGGCCGGTTTTTATAAATAGTTGTCTAAAGGTGCCTTCGCAATCAGGCTGCCTTTTGCAAAAGCTTTTCAAGCTTGCCAGACGCCTTGTCCTTGTCGATTTTTTCAATCGCGGCAAGTTCATCAACGAGGCGCTCGAACGCTGCTTCGTAGATCTGACGTTCAGAGAAGGACTGTTCTGGCTGGGTCGCGCTGCGGTGCAGGTCGCGAACAACTTCTGCAATCGAAACCGGGTCACCGGAATTGATCTTTGCTTCATATTCCTGCGCGCGACGCGACCACATGGTGCGTTTTACGCGCGCACGGCCCTTAAGGGTAATGAGCGCAGAATCCATCTGCTTTTTCGAGGACAGCTTGCGCAGACCAGAGTTGCCAACCTTGTTCACCGGCACGCGCAAGGTCATGCGGCTGGAATCAAAGGTAATTACATAAAGGCGTAGTTCCTGTCCCGCAATTTCCTGGGTTTCCAGGCCATCGACACAGCCAACACCGTGCGCGGGGTAAACAACATAATCGCCAACAGCAAACGGCAACTTATCCGACATCAAGCATCCTTCCGGCCAAATCAGGCCTGGTCATTCAACTGCAACATTACAGAACCAGCGACACAAAGAGCTGCACACGACCAAGCTTTTTTGGCAAAGTCGCGGTTCAGACAGGAATTTCAAATACGGAAATCCGACAATTCGGAACGAGCCTGTCGAGCCCTTAGCGCGAATTGTGAACAATAACACAACACGTCATCAGTTTACAGATATTTTCCCGGAACCGTATTCAATGCAGCCATGCACAAAACCCACTGGCAAGCACCAGTGGGTCTAAAATCTCTTGGAATTTCGGGAGTTAGCCCGAAAATCAGTCGCCTTCTCCCGGCGCTTCGGACAGCATTTCGGCCTTGCCAGATTTGCCGTTCCATTCGTCAGCGTCAGCAGGTGCATCGCCCTTGCGGGTAATATTTGGCCATACCTCTGCAAACTTACGGTTGATTTCCAACCAGTTATCCAGATTCGGCTCGGTATCGGGAATAATCGCCTCAGCGGGGCATTCCGGTTCGCAGACACCGCAATCAATGCATTCATCAGGGTGAATCACGAGGAAGTTTTCACCTTCATAAAAGCAATCGACGGGGCAAACCTCGACGCAGTCCTGATACTTACACTTGATGCAGTTTTCCGTCACCACATAGGTCATGGTGTAACTCCGTACAGGTTGCGGGGCCAGATTGCGGCTGCACCCGCTTTCGGCCATGTTCTCTCTCGGGAATTGGGTTATCACGCACAGCTGTTGTGTGCAACTCCAATAAAACCCTAATTTTTTGCGTAGTATTTTCTTCACGACGCACTGACAGGCTGCGTGGCGCCTGCTTCGAGTTCGCCCTCAACGCTGCAGTGCAGCGCAGAACATACAGATTTCTTGCGGCTTTTCCAGTTCCTAAATCCCGCCGAGAATTGCTTTTGGCCCCACAAAGCCATAATCTGCTTTGCAGGGGTTACATTACCGAGATCAACGGGGGTTGGGTTGCCAGAAAAAGCCCGGGACCAACAACGGCTTAGATGGCGCGACCGATTGTCTGTCAAACAGGCAAGAATTGCGGTCGGGCTCACCTTGCTGATTGGCCTGTTGTTCAGTGGCATCCAGATAATGTGGGACTTGCGCGAAGAACAGCACCTGATTGACAGAACCGTGAACCAGGTTCTGGCAACACTGCGCGAGTCTGCAACACAGGCCGCCTATGGGCTTGACGAAACGTTGGCGGCCCGCGTCGTTTCCGGCATATTCGAATATGATCCGGTCTACGAAGCAGAACTGCGTGACAATTTCAATAATGTGCTGGCACGCAAAGTCGAACAGCCAAGCAGTTCAAACCGCGCTTTCCTGACCCAGCTTATGTTTGGCGAGAATCAGGAATACGAGATCGCGCTTCAGACAGATGCCCCCAGCGGCCTTGTGGGGCATCTTCGTGTCAAAATTGATACCGATCTGATCGCGGATGGCTTTCTGAACCGTGCTTCGCGCGTTCTGTGGTCCGGTATACTCCGCAACCTTTTGCTGGGGCTGGTTTTGGTTGCGTTTTTCTATACGACTTTAACCAAACCGCTTCTGGGTATTGCGGCCCAACTTCGCAAAATCGACCCGGAAAAGCCCGACTCCGCTGACATTGATATTCCGACCCATCATAGCCGCAACGAACTTGGCATGATCTTGCAGACCATGCGCAGTCTGATGGAGCGCGTATCGACAAACCTCGACCGTTTGCTTGAGGCGCAAAAGAAAGTGCGTGACCGCGAAAACCGCCTGAGCGCCATCGTCCAAAATGTGGCGGACGGCATTCTGACCATTACGCCGAACGGTCGCATTGTCGAACATAATGCAGCAACCAAAGAAATCCTTGGCATGTTGCGTGACGAAACAGCCAAAGGCCGCACGCTTCATGAATTTTTGATGCCCCACGCCATACCGCTTCTGGAACACAGTCTCGAAGAACTCGCCGCACATGCTCAGGGTAGCGGAACGGTGGAAAAACGCTTCACGCTGCCGATCATACGTGCGGACCAGAAAGAAATTGATGTTTCCATCGCGTTGCGACCGATCCCCGATAGCGCGACCCCGCTGATGACTGCAGTGCTGAACGACATCACTGTGCGCAAACGCTATGAAGAACAACTGATCTATATGGCGAACCATGACACGCTGACCAACCTGCCCAATCGGAGCATGCTTGAACGCAGCCTGTCAGACGCCTTGCAAACGCACAAAGACTCCGCAGCCAAGCGCAGCGGCGCAACAGCGATCCTGTTTATCGATCTTGATCGTTTCAAAGTGATCAATGACAGCCTGGGGCATGATGTCGGTGACTTGTTGCTCAGGGCGGTCGCCCTTAGACTGCAACGCGTGATCGGGCGACAGGAAATCGTCGGTCGCCTGGGGGGTGACGAATTTCTGATCATTATTCCAGAGCTCAAGGAAACCCAGGATGCCGCCATCCTGTCGCAAGCAGTACTTGATGCGCTTGCGCCTTCCTTTGACATCAATGGACGGGTCCTGTTTGTAACCCCTTCAATCGGGATTGCCCTTTATCCGTCTGATGGCGATGATTTCCCGGCACTTATGCGCAATGCCGACACCGCGATGTACAGCGCAAAGTCGGGCGGCGGTGGCACCTATCACTTCTTTACCAAGACGATGAACGAAAGCGCGATGGCGCGCCTCGTCATTGAAAACGACCTGCGTGAAGCGTTGGTAAAAGATCAGTTCGAACTGCATTACCAGCCAAAAGTTGATCTTCGCACCAACCGGGTTTGCGGCCTTGAAGCACTGATCCGCTGGAAGCAACCGGGTCGGGGGTATATTTCCCCCATGCAGTTTATTCCCGTCGCCGAGGAAACCGGCCTGATTGGCAAGATTGGGGAATGGGTCTTCCGCGAGGTCTGCCGACAAATTGCCGAATGGGATGCACAATCGGTTCCAGCAACCCCGATTGCCATCAATCTGTCACCACGCCAGCTGATCGAAGGGCGCATTACGGAAACCATTTCACGCATCCTTGCCGAGGCCAACACCCCCGCAGCGCGGATCGTGCTTGAAGTCACCGAAACAGCAATGATGCAGGAAATCAAAAAGTCTGCGACGATCCTTGAAGAACTGCGACATCTGGGCCTGAAAATTGCGGTCGATGATTTTGGCACTGGCTATTCGTCGCTCGCCTATCTCAAGCGTCTGCCGATCAACACGATCAAAATTGACCGATCCTTTGTTCGCGATGTGACCATTGATGCCGATGATGCGGCAATTACACGCACCATCATCGCGATGGGCCATAATCTTGGCCTCAAGGTCGTTGCCGAAGGTGTCGAAACACATGAACAGATGCATTTTTTAAGGGAGTGCGATTGTGACGAAGTTCAGGGTTTCCTGATTGCAACACCCCTGCCAGCAGGCGATGTTGTCGACTATATCCGACGACCATCCATCGACATCCAAACCGAACTTTAGCCCCGCTGCGTCGTCAGGCTGACATCAGCCGCACCACAGCACCATATAATTGAGAAGAAAATGCCAAACACCAAATCCGTTTTGCTCGTTGATGACAGCAAGTTCGCTCGCCTTCTGGTAAAGGCATTCATTTCCAGCAACTTTGCAGGTTGGGAAATTGACGAGGCCGAGGACGCAAACAAGGCGTTGGAAATGGTCAGTGCAAAGACCTATGACTACATGCTGGTTGATTTTAACATGCCGGGTATGAACGGGCTAGAACTTGGCGAAAAGCTGCGCGCACAGTTCCCGGATGCTGTAATTGCACTTCTGACTGCCAATATTCAGCAGGAAATCCAGAACATGGCCGAAAACCTTGGACTTGATTTCATACCCAAACCCCCGACCGAAGAGAAAATTCGCGACTACATTGCGTCGCGGGAAGCAGCCAGATGATCGAACTTACTGAGCTTGAACATGATACCATCAGCGAGCTGATCAATATTGGCGTTGGCCGTGCGGCATCATCGCTTTCGGAAATGGTTGCACAACCTGTTGAGCTTACCGTGCCCACCATTTCCTTTGTGGAGCGGTTTTCTGACAGCGAACTGGCCAATGCCCCGACCGAAATTGTTTCCGCAGTCAGCCAGCGCTTCCATGGGCCTTTTACCGGGGAAGCCATGCTGGTCTTTCCCGAAGTGCGAAGTCTGGAGCTTGTGCGCAGCCTTTTGAAGGTCGACGTCCCGCTGGATACCCTGACAGATCTTGAACAAGAAGCCTTGATGGAGGTCGGCAATATCATTCTCAATGCCTGCCTTGGCAGTATTTCGAATGTTTTGGGTGAGCCGATCAACTGTTCCATGCCAACATTCCGCAAGCGGGAAACGCGCGCCTTGCTCGAAGACGATGCGACCGAAGCAACAGCTGGCGTCAAGCCGGTTCTAATGATTTTGCATGTACAGTTCATGCTGCGCCAAAACGATATTGATGGCTATGTCCTGTTCGTCATGGATCTCAAATCCATCCAGATGCTGCGTGAGTTGGTGCGGCGTTTTCTGGCCAACTCCTTTGAATAGCCGGTGAGGTGAATGACCAAGTCGAAATCCGCAAGCACGGATCAAACCCCATCCTTTGATCTCAACCGTGACAGTGATGCTGCCGACCTTTTCGCGGCACTCCTTGATACGGCAGATACCGGTTTGATTGCGCTTGCCCCCGACGGCACGATTTGTCACTGGAATCAATGGATGCAAAGCCGGTCTGGCATGGATGCAGATCATGTGATGGACAAATCATTGCACGATGTCTTTCCCGGCACAAAACTTGGCCGGGTCAGTTTGGCAATCGAGGATTGCCTGAAGTTCGGCATGCCGGCGGTGATTTCCCCGTCCCTTAATCAGGGGGCTCTGCCGCTGCGGCCCTTGCCGCAATTTGCCGCCAGTTTCGAGCGGATGGAACAATCCATTCGCGTTCATCCAATCGAAACCAAGCGGAACGGCACGCTGTGTTCGTTGATCATTCGTGATGTCACACTTGCGGTGCAACGTGATCGGCTTCTCCGTCAGCAGGCGGCAGAACTGGCTGATCTGGTCACGCAATCCAAGCGCAGCGAGGGTCGTACACGCGCTATTTTGCAAAATACCGTTGATGCCATTCTGGTGGCCTCTGACGATGGCAACATTGAACCGCTTAATGCGCGCGCACAGGAACTTTGCGGCCCAACGGGCGATCCCGAGCTTCGCAACATCATCCGTTTCTTGCTGCCCGATAGCGAGCATACGCCGCTTACACCGCCGCCGCCCAACCGGCTTCTGACCGACCTTGGGACCGGCGTAATCGAAGTTCTGGCATCCACACTCAGTGGCCGCAACATCCCGCTTGAAGTGGCTATTAGCCATTTCTCAGCCGACCAGCGCTATCACTACATCATTACCCTGCGCGATATTTCCCAACGCAAACGCCATGAAAAAGAAATTCAGCGCACGATGCAGGAACTTGAGCGGTCAAATGCCGAACTTGAACAGTTTGCCTATGCCGCCTCGCACGATCTGCAGGAACCCTTGCGCATGGTTTCAAGCTATACCCAGTTACTTGCGCGCCGTTATGAAGGCCAACTGGATGAAACGGCCGACGAATTCATTCACTATGCCGTCGATGGTACGCAACGGATGCAGCGGATGATTGACGACCTTCTGACCCTTTCACGGGTTGGTCGCCATGGCAAACCGTTCACCCAAGTGCCGCTCGACAGTCTTTTTGATGCCATCGTTACCAATTTCAAGCGCGCTGGCTCGGCCCCCGAAGGCAATATCATTCGCGAAGGATCCCTGCCAACTGTCAGGGGTGATGCCAGTCAATTGTTGTTGCTGTTCCAGAATCTGGTTTCGAACGGCCTGAAATACAGCGACCCGAAAAACGGTCAGGTCCGTATTTTTGCCTCTGAAACGCCAGACACTTGCCGAATCTTTGTTGCCGATAACGGCATTGGCATTGACCCGCAATATCACGAAACGATCTTTGAGATTTTCAAACGCCTGCATGGATACGGGGATTACGCCGGAACCGGCATTGGCCTTGCCATCTGCAAAAAGATCGTCGATCGCCATGGCGGAAGCATTCAAGTCACCAGCAAGCCCGGGGACGGCAGCACCTTCTGTGTGGAGCTTCCCAAAGAATTGCCGATTGTCGCCGCTTCCGAAAGCATGTAGCTTTCAGTTTACGTAAGCGTAAAGATGATTGAGCCACAATGACCGATAGCTACACCATCACCGACCTTGCCCGTGAATTTGAAGTCACCACCCGTACGATCCGCTTCTACGAGGATCAGGAATTGATTTCGCCCGAACGGCAAGGCCAGACCAGAATCTATCGTCAGCGTGACCGCGTACGCTTGCGGCTGATCATGCGTGGCAAACGGCTTGGTTTTTCGCTTAAGGAAATTCGTGACCTGCTGGATCTTTATGACGGCGACCGCAGCGAGATCACCCAGTTGACGACGCTGGTCGACAAGGTCAACGAACGGCGCGAAACATTACGCAAACAGCGTGAAGATATTGATGCCACGCTTGATGAACTCGATAAACTTGAAGAAACGTGTCAGGAAGAACTGTCGCGCAAGAAGGCAGGCTAGGAGCTTTGCTCTGTGTTGGCTTTATTGACCATTGACTGTCGTGTTTTGCACCTTGGCCAAGCGGGGTTCAGACGGGCGCGACAGAATAAAACAGCTAACCGGTATCGCGACCAGAAGCTGAATAAACGCTACCCATCGGTTCTCGATCAACACCAATGATGCCGTAATCACCAAAAGAAATGCCACCATGGCAAGGGTTTTGGCACGGCGATTGATCACGCCATATTCGTTCCATTGACGGATCGACAAACCAAAGCGCGGATGGTTGCAGAGCCAGTCATGCAAACGCGGCGATCCCTTGGCAAACAATGCGGCGGCCAGCAGCATAAATGGCGTGGTTGGCAGGAGCGGCAAGAATATGCCAATCACACCCAATCCAACAGAAAGCCATCCAAGGGCAAGATAGATATGCGAAAGGCGCAGCATTGATTTCCTGTTTACAGTCGGCCCCACCCCTGACAGGTTAGGGTCTGCGTAATGTAGGCATAGAAATTCGTAAATTCAATCAATAGCCGACCATTGCACTCAGTTAATTTATCACCTTGAAACGCATCAAAAATCCTCTCGGTTTGCCATGCTTGAAATTGAAAATGGCCTCTATCTGGATGAACGGCATCTGAATTTTCAGTTTGTTCGTGCCTCTGGCCCGGGCGGGCAAAACGTCAACAAGGTTTCCAGCGCCGTTCAGATGCGTGTCCGCATCGATGACCTGACAGAGCTGCCGCAGCGCGTGCGCAATCGCCTGCGCGAACTTGCCGGCAGCAAATTGACCAATGACGGCGAAATCATCTTTGACGCCCAGCGCCACCGGACCCAGGAACGCAACAAACAGGATGCCGTCGAACGGTTTCTGGCCCTGCTACGCAAGGCGGCCGAGCGCAAGAAATACCGGGTCAAAACCCGTCCAAGCCTGTCGGCCAAACGCAAACGCGTCGATTCCAAAAAGAAGCGCGGCGACATCAAGAAAATGCGCCAGCGTCCCATTGACTAGGGCCTGCTGTGGTCAGGCTGCAATGCCCTGATCCCTGCTCCCAGGATATCTCCGATACCTACGATATCTACGATGCCGGGCACTTGCGCAGCCAATCATCCAGCAGGGCTGCCATTTGCGCATTGTCGAGCCCAGTGTTTGACAGGGACTGCCAGGTCGAAAATTGCACAGCATGCTGTGCAACGGCCCGGCATACTTTTCCAGTACGTCGCTTGGGATCCTGATCTGACAGTACATCACCTGCCAGTCCTTCAAGATAGCTGTCAAACCCCTTCATCTGTTCGCCCAAGGCGGGCACAGCTTCCCTGTCTCGATAACACTGTTCCCACATATAGGCGGTCTGGCTGTAATAATCATAGAGCATACTCAGAATTGTGACCGCCCAATCACCGGTCGCGACCGAATCGCGCCAGCTCGCAGGATCGGGTGGCGGATTCAAATCGAGCCAATGCGATGAACATGCCCCAAGCAGTTCATTTTCCTCGGGAAAATGGCGGTAAACCGTCAGACGCTGAACACCTGCACGATCAGCAATCGCGCTGATTGTTGTCTGTGCCGGACCAACCTCACCATGCAAATTCATGGCGGCCTCGACAATTTTCAAACGCGTTTCACTTTCGTTATTCGCACGCAACCCTTTGGTATATTTACGTTTTTTCATTTCATTAAACACATGCGTTCACACAAATATTGACAAGCAGGCCCTTGCTTTCGTATTTCAATGATCACTGATGATTACTCATTATGCAACCTGTGCTTCTGCCCCACAGAGCACACTTAAAATACGGAGCATTGAAAATGCATCTCCCCTCGATCGCCACCGCGGTTCCGGTTACTGACAGCGTAACCGTCATACCATCCTTTTTACCCGTTGCCGGTTTTGGTGTTTTGCCAATCAACGCAATACTGATCAATGGCAATGAACCCGTTTTGGTCGATGCTGGTATCAGTGTTGTTCAAAATGAATTCATGTCTGAATTGTCCAACTGCATCAATCTGTCAGAAATACGCTGGATCTGGATCACCCATGCGGACCCAGATCACACTGGTAACCTGAAAGCACTTCTGGACGCCGCCCCCAAGGCAACGGTTATCACGACCTTTGTTGGTATGGGCAAGTTGAACCTTGCAGGTTTTCCCGTTGATCGGGTCAGGCTGGTTAATCCGGGCGAGGATTTTGTTGTCGGCGAACGCCGCTTGCAAGCAGTCACACCACCGACTTTTGACGCGCCAGAAACAACCGCGATCTTTGACCCACGCGACCAGATATTGTTCAGTTCTGATTGTTGTGGCGCATTATTGCCAGATGCCTATCAACGGGCCAACGATATTCCCGACGACATCCTGCGCGAGGGGATTATCGGCTGGACGCGGGTTGATGCCCCATGGCTCGACTTTGTGGATGCCGCACAATTCGAAACATCACTGGACCGGTTTCGCGCCCTGGCACCACGCCATGTTCTAAGCAGCCACCTGCCACCGGCAGAAAATATCGCGGAAAAATTGCTTGATGCTGTTGCCGCCGCCCGTTTGGCACCAGCCTTTAGCGGTCCTGATCAGATGACCTTTGACGCCATCATGGCAAATGCGGGGGGTATAATTTGATGAAACAGCATCTTGCCCCCAACTACACGACCAACCGCGATGTCGTTTTGCGCTTCTTCGAGGAAAGCCACAGCCACAATCCGGCAATTGTCTATGAGCTTGTCACATCCGACATTGTTACGCACGGCTTCCCCTGCCAGAATCCGCATAATCTGGACAGCTATCATGATTTCTTTATTGGATTGAATGCGGCCTTTCCCGATATGAAATTCGCCATCCTGACCATGGTTGTTGAGGATGACCATGTCGCGGTCCGGTTCCATATTCAGGCAACCCACCAAGATCAGTTTGCGGGTATCCCCGCATCCGGCAACAAAGTTGATTTTACGGGTATGGTTTTATATCGCCTTCGCGATCGCAGAATTGCCGAAACATGGTTGCATCCTGATGTCACAACTTTGATGTCTCAGTTAACTGCGCAATAGAGACGTGCGTTTCTGCGATGATCAACATCCGGTTCGCATGGTGTTTCACAATATGCGGTGTGGTGTATTCTTTACACTCTGCGAACCGGCTTTCTATAACTGTCATGAAGTGTCATTAGGTTTACCAACATGATCAACTGGGACGACATCGCCAATGCTTCCCTTCCCGCCAATTGCGGCTGGAAGGGCAGTTATCGTGTGCGCTATTCCGAGATTGGCGACAATGGCAAGGTCATGATGTCGGCGCTCGCCGACTATATGCAGGATGCCGCGGGCTGGGGTGCACGCATTCTGAAGCTTGCCTATGACGACACAGTTGATCACGGGATGGCCTGGGTGCTCGCACGGATGGTTATTCATATCCGCGACTATCCCGGCAACGGCGAGGAAATTCTGGTTGAAACCTGGCCATCGGGTGTGTCGCGCCGGGTGGCGACGCGTGATTTCCGCCTGACCAACAGCAAGGGCGAGGTTATCGGCGTCGCGCAAAGTTTCTGGGTGATGTTTGACTTGACCACCCGTCGCGCAGCCCAGTGGCCGGACTGGATCGAGGAACGCCTGCCCAACCCGCCGGGCCCCAAACTGATCTCGCCACCTTTGCGCCCGCCATTCACCAAGGATCCGTTACCGACAGTCGATAACATCAAAGCGCGACCATCTGATCTGGACCTTTACGGGCATGTTAACAATGTGCGTTTGATGCAGTGGGTCATGGGTGTTGCCGGGCCGGATGGTCAACCGGACTTTCACCCCGAAAGCCTTGATATCCAGTTTCGCACCGAATGCCGTGTGCAAGAACGCGCTTCCATCCGCCATGCCAAAGGTTTTGCCGCCGTCACCCGTGAAGAAGACGGCACTGACCTGGTGCGCGCCCACATTGTGCCGTTCAACCAGACGCCCATGGCTTAGGTCTGGCCGTCCTAGCGACCATCCATCATCGCCTCAAACAAATCGGCAATTGGTTTAAAGCTTTTGCGGTGATGTGCGGTTGGGCCAACTTCTCCCAACCCGGCCATATGTTTCTTCACGCCATAGCCAGCATTGCCTTCCCAGCCAAAGAACGGGTAACGCACAGCCAGGCGCGCCATGGCGCGATCACGGACCACCTTGGCAACGATGGATGCGGCCGCAATCGACAAAGATTTGCTGTCACCCTTCACAACCGTCTCCACCGCACAGGGCAAACCGGGATCACGGTTACCATCCACAAGCGCCTGATCAGGCACCCCACCCAGGCGATCCACGGCACGGCGCATGGCAACATAGGTCGCCTGAAGGATATTGATCTGATCAATCTCGCGCACAGATGCGGCGCCAATGCCAACCTCGGCGCAGCGCATGATGATTTCATAAAGCCGTTCACGTTTTTTGACAGACAGCTTTTTGGAATCATTGAGCTCCGACACCAGTTCCACGGGCAAGCGTGCGTCGCGTGGCAGAATAACAGCAGCTGCAACCACCGGGCCTGCCAACGGCCCACGACCGACCTCGTCGATCCCGGCGATCCGACCGTGATATTGATCTTCGATGGCAAAATCCGGCATGGTGCCCCTGTCGCGTTTCTTTTGTCATATGGTCATAGCAAGCACGCACAAAGCAGGCAACAAGCCACCCACGAAACAAAAAAACGGCACCAGTTTCCCGGTGCCGTTTTACTTCATCAAAGGTCCTGACCCTTTCAGGTTTCCTTTTCCTGATATTCCTCGCTGGGGTCATAACCTTCTGGCCCGATGGGGTCAAAGGTGGCCCAACCTTCATCCTGCTTGCTGGGCGGCAGATCCTTGTTCGGATCAACATTCAGCAGCATGTAGGCCTTGGCAATCAGGTTGGCCGTGATCGGCGCAGTCAGGAAGATGAACAGCGTGATCAGCAATTCATGGATTGTGAAGTGACCACGTTCGGCCCAGAAGAACAGCATGGAAGCGATCAACAGGCTTCCTAGTCCCACCGTACTGGCCTTGGTCGGGGCATGCAGGCGCGGCAGAAGATCACGCAGCTTGATCATCCCGAATGACCCGACCAGCAAGAAGGCACCACCGATGACGATCAGAAGCGAGATGATAAGTTCAATAACGAACGGCATTGCAACGCTCCCTTATTCGATGATGTCGCCGCGCAAGACGAACTTGCAATAGGCCACGGTTGAAACAAACCCGAACATTGCAAACAGCAATGCCCCTTCGAAATACATCGCGGTTGCCTTGCCGATCCCGTACAGAACCAAAAGCGCGATGGCATTGATCGCCATGGTATCGACGGCCAGAACACGGTCTGCGGTCGTCGGACCAGCAGTCAGACGGTACAGGTTCATCAAAAGTGCCAGCGCCACACAGACAAAGCCGAAATTCAGTGCATATTCGATCATTCGAAAATCTCCTTCAGACGGCGTTCGTAGCGATGCTTGATCTCATCGACGACTTCCTGCGGGTCCGGCGCATGCAGGCAATGCACAAGCAGGCTTTTGGCATCGGCACTCAGATCAATGGTCACCGTTCCCGGCGTCATGGTGATCGTGCCGGCAAGTGTGGTAATCGCCTCGGGCGAGGTCAGATCAAGCGGCACAACAACCGATTTTGATTCCAGACTTTCGGTTTTGCGAAACAGGATCAAACCAGCCACGATCAGGTTTGCGACGAGAATGTCCCACAACACAACCAGCCCGTACTCGCAAATTGCATAGGCATTGCGCACGCTGGGTCGACCTGGCCAGAAATTGGCCGTGATCAAGGGAATGATGATCGCCAGAATAAGGCCAAAGATCACCGCACCGGCCGAGATTTCATTAACCAGAAAGACCCAGACAATCAGCAGTGCGAGGGTCAAAAGCGGATGGGGCAGATAACGTTTCATCATCTTTTCTATCCTCTCCCCTTATTGACCGATCAGTGACAGGGCATTTTCGCCCAGCACCGCTTCGATATATTGCGACGTGTCAAAGAGCTGCACCGAAACGCCTTGCAGATAATCTGTTACCGGCCCGGCAAAAATCGTCAGCGCGACCAAAGCGCCAAGCATTCCGCAACTTGCGATAATCGGCAGGACCGGCCATTTCGCACCTTCGACCGTGATCTCACCATCGACAGAGGCACTTTTCCAGAACAGCACGCTGCCCGCCCGGCCAAAGCCGACGATGCACATAAGCGACGTCACCAGAATGATTGCCCAGATCCAGACCATGGCATCGCTGTCGCGTGCCGCATCAAGGATCTGCAACTTGCCGATAAAGCCGCTAAGTGGTGGCATCCCGGCCATGCCAATCGCCCCGACAAAGAACAGAACGGCAAGGAAACCGGCCTGATGGAAACGTGGCGCGGTATGCAGGCTGTCGCCAAACTGCCCGCGGCGTGACACCACAAGATCAGCAATCAGGAACAGCGCCGCGGCCGAGAAGGTCGAGTGCAGAAGATAATAAAGACCTGCCGAAATGGCTTCGGGCGTGAACAGCCCGACGGCAATCAACAAGGTCCCCATCGATCCGATCACCGAAAAGGCAATCAGGCTGTTAAGGCGCTTGGCGGCCAGAACCCCGGTCATGCCCAGCACCAGTGTAACCAGTGCCGCAGGCAGGATATAGGGCGCTGCCAACCATGCCATATCCCCGGCCGTGTCACCAAAGGCCAGCGAATAGACACGCAGAACCGAATAGGCACCGACCTTGGTCATGATGGCGAACAGGGCCGCCACAGGGGCGGGCGCATTGGCATAGGTGCCCGGCAACCAGAAATGAACCGGAACCAGTGCGGCCTTAACGCAGAACACCAGAAGCAGGATGAGGGCCCCGGCACGCAACAAGGCCGCATCACCGGATGCGACGTTGGGGACCTGAATGGCAAGATCGGCCATGTTCAGGGTACCGGTAACCGAATAGATCATGCCAACCCCAACCAGGAACAGCGACGAGCCGGTCAGGTTGATGACGACATATTGCATGCCCGCCTTCAGGCGATCAGCCCCCGCACCATGCAGCATCAGGCCATAGGATGCGATCAGCAGAACTTCGAAGAAGACAAACAGGTTAAAGATGTCACCGGTCAGGAATGCACCGTTCACCCCCATCAGCTGGAACTGGAACAGGGCATGGAAATGCTTGCCCCGCTTGTCCCATTCGCTTGAGGCAAACAGAACAACACCAAGACCCAGAAGCGATGTCAGAAACACCATCATCGCTGACAGACGATCAAGCACCAGAACAATGCCAAACGGTGCCGGCCAGTCCGACAACGCGTACATTTCCGGACCATTGCCGCTGGCAAAGATCAGAAGCGACAGCGTCACCGCCACAAGGGCAACGGTTGCGGTAATCGAAAACACACGCTGCAAAATGATGTCGTGACGCACCGCCAGAACAATCAGGGCGGCCATCACGGCGGGCAGCACTATGGGAACAACAATCCAGTCACCCATCAGTTTTTATCTCCTGCTTCGGATGGCGCGCCAGCCGGGCGACCGTCAACATGGTCATTGCCGATCTCAAGGAAAGTCCGGATCGACAAAACAACGATAAGTGCCGTCATACCAAATGAAATCACAATCGCCGTCAGGACAAGCGCCTGTGGCAACGGATCAGTGTATTCGGTAACACCATCGCGCAGGATCGGCGGCATATTGATGGTCAGGCGCCCCATGGCGAACAGGAAAACGTTCACCGCATAGGACAGCATGGCCAAGCCAACAACAACCGGGAAGGTTCGACCACGCAGCAGCAAATAGGTGCCGCACATGGTCAGAAGCCCAATACTGCTTGCTACAAGAAATTCCATATCAGGCCTCCTTTTCCGGTGATGCTGCCGGTGCTGCCGTTGCCGACGGATCATGATCCATCGGTTCGGCATTTATATCGACATGTTCGGCCATACGTTCGACCTGCGAGAGTTTGGCAAGGGCAAGCATCACGGCCCCGACCACGGTCAGGAACACACCAAGGTCAAAGCCCATGGCCGATGCCAGTTCGAACTCGCCAACGATGGGCAGGTGGACATGAACGAACCCGCTGGTCAGGAATGGCAAACCAGCCACCCACGCCGACACACCGGTAATCGCCGCCGCAATCACACCAAGGCCGATCATGCCATGGTAATTGACCTTCATGCGGTTCTGGGTCCAGCCAAAGCCAGACGCCATATACTGCATAACCAGTGCAACTGAGACGACCAGACCAGCGATAAAGCCACCGCCCGGTTCGTTATGGCCGCGCAGGAAGATATAAACCCCCACCATCAATGACAGCGGAAGCATCACACGCGTGGCGACCACCATCATCATCGGATGACGATCGGCCGAGCGACGATGATCCACCACCCAGTTGGCAAGACGTTTTGCGGCCTCGCCCTGGGTTACGGTTTCAATCAGTGCAAAGATCGAAAGTGCCGCGATCCCCAGAACGATGATTTCGCCAAAGGTATCAAAGCCACGGAAGTCAACGAGGATCACGTTAACAACGTTGGTCCCGCCACCTTCGACCTTGGAATTCGCCAGATGATAGGACGAGATCGAGTTTGTCAGGTCACGTGTCATGATCGCCCAGATCGCCCCGCCGACACCAAGACCCGCGGCGATGGAAACAATGCCATCGCGCATTTTGCGTCCTGGCGTGCTTTCCTTTGGTGTTTCCTTGGGCAGGATATTAAGTGCCAGCAACATCAAAATGACCGTCACCACCTCAACCGAGATCTGCGTCAGGGCAAGGTCGGGTGCGGAAAGATAGATGAAGCCAAGCGACACGATCAGGCCAACCACACCAACCAGAAGCAAGGTCAGCAAACGGTTGTGATGCATGAAGACGGCGGCCACACAGGTCACGACCAACAACAGCCAGCCAATGGCTGCAGGCGGTGAAACTTCAAGAAGCTCGCGCGAGCCCGACTGGAAGTCCGGCTGGGCATAGAAGCCCGAAAGACCAATACCAATCGAGCCGATCACCATGATCGCAAGGTAACGCTGCAGCGATCCATTATGCAGGTTGTCAGAAACCAGTCGGCTCAGTGCGACAGCCTTGGCAATCCCGCAATCAAACATTGCCTTGGCATCCGGACGCGACAGGTTCGCGGTCACTGACATCAGTCCCCCATGGCGCATCAGCAACAGCGAACCACCGATAAGGGCAATCACGCTCATGCCAAGGGCGGGTGTCAGGCCATGCCAAAGGGACAGATAATATTCCGGCAATTCGCCCCCGATAACAGCACCAGCGGTCGCCGCAACCAGCGGACCGGCAATGACGGAGGGGAACAGACCGATCAGCACAACCAGAACCGTCAACAGTGCGGGCGGTGCCCACATGCCAAATGGCGGATCATGCGGATGGTGCGGCAGGTTTTCATCGCGCGGCTTACCAAGCCAGACATGGAAGATAAACCGGAAGGAATACGCCACCGAGAACAGGGCACCCACCGTCGCCAACAGCGGCACCACCCAGTTCTGATCCAGCCACATGGTGTGCCATGCTTCTTCGAGCATCATTTCCTTGGAAATGAAACCATTGAACGGAATGACACCGGCCATCGAAGCCGCAGTGATAATTCCGATGGTCCCGGCAATCGGCATCAGGTTAAGCAAACCGCCAAAGCGCCGAATGTCACGGGTTCCGGTTTCATGATCAATAATACCGGCCGTCATAAACAGGGCGGCCTTGAAGGTCGCGTGGTTGATGATATGGAACACGCCAGCCACAGCAGCCATCGGCGTTCCGAAACCAAGCAGCATGGTCACAAGACCAAGGTGGCTGACCGTCGAAAACGCCAGAAGCCCTTTAAGGTCATGCTTGAAGATGGCAATCCATGCGCCCAGCACCATGGTCACCAGACCAGCCGTTGCAACGATATAGAACCATTCCGGCGTGCCAGACAGAACCGGCCACATACGCGCCATCAGGAAGATGCCCGCCTTCACCATCGTGGCCGAGTGCAGATAGGCCGAAACCGGCGTTGGTGCCGCCATCGCGTGCGGCAGCCAGAAGTGGAACGGGAACTGTGCGGATTTGGTAAAGCAGCCCAACAAAATCAGGATCAAGGCCGGCAGATACATCGGCGATGCCTGGATGAGATCGGCATTCTGCAAGATGACAGTCAGGTCATAGGACCCGACAATGTCGCCAAGGATCAGCATCCCGGCAATCATCGCCAAACCACCGGCCCCGGTCACGGCAAGCGCCATACGCGCCCCCTGTCGGCCGGCCGGAAGATGCTTCCAATACCCGATCAACAGGAACGAAGACAGCGATGTCAGTTCCCAGAAAATCAGCAGCAGCAGTATGTTATCAGAAAGAACGATACCGACCATGGCCCCCTGGAACAGAAGCAGGAACACATAGAACCTGCCCATCGGATCGTCCTTGGAAAGATAGAACCGCGCATAAATGATAATCAGCAAGCCAATGCCAAGGATGAGGGTCGCGAACAGCAACCCAAGCCCATCCAGGAAGAAGGTCACATTCAGACCCAGTTCCGGCAGCCAACTATAACTGACCTGAAATACCTCGCCGGCGATGACCGCTGGGGCCTTTGCCATTAGCAAGATCAGGGCAAGCAGCGTGACAGAACCGGTCGCTGTGGCACATGCATTGCGCCCGGCCCTAATCATTATGGCGGGTAAGACCGCCCCAATGAAGGGAAGCAAAACAATGAGGGTGAGACTCATGAAGGACCCTTATTTTTGGATATTCGCCGCATCGCCCCCAACGCGAGACAGCAAGAAAATTCCGCCAGAAGTTAATATTAGTACTGATATTGGTCAAGAAAACCCAAACAGAGCAGCTTTTTACCTTGCTGCTGTCAAGTGAAGACGATCACCAAAAATTACAACCGGGCGCGGTCAAAAAGTCACTTTTTACCACCCGCAAGCTGTATTGCCTCTGGCATCATGCGCAAACGAACCATGGCAATGGTCCCCAAAACGGGACCTCCGGCCAGCATGGCAAACGCCCCCCACCAACCAGCATGATCCGCAACCACCGGCACAAGATGGATCGAAACAAGCGCGATCAGGAAACCGATGGCATTTTGCAGGGTTAATGCCGTGCCGACCTGATGGGGATCGGCCAGTTCGATCACACAGGACGAAAACTGCGCGGAATCCGCAATCACGGAGATCCCCCAAACGATGCAGACAACAATAAGAAGGATGATCGGGGCATCGGACAACCCACCGGCAACCATCGCACAGGTGCCACTCACGATCATGGCGGCTATCGTCACTGTCGTTCTGCCAATCCGGTCAGCGTAATATCCCCCGGCCAAGGACCCGAACGCACCGATGCCAACAATGGCAAAGGTCGAAAGCGCGGACCAGACACCGGGATTATCCATCACACGATCCGAAAATGCCCCATACAGGAACAGGCCGATCCAGCCCCACATGGCATAAAGTTCCCACATGTGGCCGAAATAGCCATAGCAGGCATGACGCAGCGCCTTGTTTGACCAGATCTTGCCAACCATTCTTGGATCAAAGCGGGGCGACCGTCCCGGTGTGCCGCCAAGATGTACAAACAAGACGGCAATTGCCGCGATATAAGCCGTTATACTGGCGGTAATGATCACGTACCGCCAGTCAAGCGGCACGGCGACCGCAAACAGGTGCGGCATGGCAGACCCCATGGTCAGTGCCCCGACCAGAAGCCCCACCAGAAACCCGGTATCTCCGCGTGACCAGGTTGCCACCATCTTCATGCCGATCGGATAAATCCCCGCCATGCAGACCCCAGTGATCAGGCGCAGCACAATCACCACGACCCCGTCAATCGGGACAACAAGGATCATAAGATTGGCGGTCGCGGCAATAATCGCCGATGCCGCCCAGAAACGCCGGGGGTCGATCCGATCCGCCAGACCAAGGATCGCACTGATCACGGTTCCCAGAACAAAGCCCAGCAAGACCGCGCTGGTAAACAGCGACGACTGCAACGCACCGATGCCAAATTCGCTGCGCAATTGTGGCAGCACCGCTGTTGCGGAAAACCACAGCGCAAGCGCCATCAACTGACAGATTGTAATCATGGAAACGGCAAAACTCTTGCCCGTACGCACCGTGCTTCCCCCGCAGTTTTTTTGGTATTTCGGCCATCATACACAGATGTTGGCGAATGCCTATCTTGGAACACTTCATCTTTCCAGCCGTTCCTTCAATACCCCGATACCTGAAATCGCAGGAGGGCCACAATGGATTTGCTTGATCAATATTCAAACGGCGTCACCACCGCACTTGGTTTCTTCTGGAACGCGCTGTGGGCGTTTGTGCTTGGCTACGCCATCAGTGCCGCGATTCAGGTTTTCGTCCCCAAAAACCGCCTGACTGCGCATATGGGCGACGCCGGGGTCGGTAGTGTTTCGCTTGCCGGTCTGTTTGGTGCCATATCCAGTTCCTGCTCGTTTGCGGCCCTTTCGGCAGCACGATCCCTGTTTCAGAAAGGCGCGCATTTCATTGCCACAGTCGCTTTCATGTTCGCATCGACCAACCTGGTCATTGAACTTGGCGTTTTGATCTTCCTGTTTCTTGGCTGGCAGTTTCTGGCCGCCGAAATCATCGGTGGTATCCTGATGATTGCGATTTCCGCCGTCCTGATTCGCGTGACATATCCCAAGGAGATGATTGAAGCCGCAAAGCAGCATGCCGATGAAGAAACCGGCAGCGAAGAAGACGACTTCGACTGGAAGAAACGCATCAAGTCGCGGGAAGGCTGGCAGCAGGTCGGCAACCGCTTTGTCATGGAATGGCAGATGGTCTGGCGTGAAATCCTGATTGGTTTCACGATTGCCGGCTTTATTGCGGTCTTTGTGCCTGCCGAATTCTGGCAGACCTTGTTCCTTGCCGGGGACGGCACCGGTAAAGCCGCAGACTTGCCGTTCGTGACCGTTCTCGAAAACGCTCTTGTCGCGCCATTTGTCGCCGCCGCGACCTTTATCGGCTCGATGGGTAACATTCCGTTGGCCACTGTTCTGAGCGCCGGGGGTGTCAGCTTTGCCGGGATTATGGGCTTTATCTATTCGGACCTGATGGTCCCGCCACTGGTCAAGGTTAATGCCCGTTATTATGGCTGGAAAACCGCGCTTTATATCGCGGGGGTCATGTATGCCAGTATCGTCGCGACGGCTCTTATCCTGCACTATGCCTTTGTCGCAATTGGTGCCCTGCCTGAAAGCAGCCGTGACATCGCCGAGGTCAGTGCCTTTGGCGTCAATTATACGCTGTTCCTCAACATCGCGGCCTTTGGGCTGATTGGCATCCTGCTGTGGCTTCGCCGCGAAGGTCAGAAAGCAGCACAGCACGACCACGAGCATGATCATGGTGGCCACGACCACGACCACGGGCACGATCATGATCATGATCACGACCACGGCGACGGGTCTGTGCTTTCCCTGAAAAACGTGATCGTCGGAGCGGCACTCACGCTGCTTGCAGGTGGTCTGGTGCTTAAAGCAGCCAGCTTGATCTAGAAAAAAGTGCCGCCGGCAAAGCCGAGCGGCACAGGTTTCCCGAGCGGGAATGAAACACTAAGTCAGTGAACCTAATCAGGTCAGATCACGCTGATCATCAATCACCTTGCCGTCATTGGGCAGACTGCCGACCTCTGTGGCCAAAACCGTGCCGCGCAGTTTGCAAACACTGGCAAGCGTGTCGGCAATCGCTTCAATCTGGCCGTCATCAATACCCTCGCAGGTAAGGGTCATGATGTCGTTTTCGTTTTCGCGGGTAACGACCAGGCGCGCCTTGGCAATATCGCCATGACGTTTGACGATTTCGCCGATCTGTTGCGGATGAACAAACATGCCCTTGATCTTGGTGGTCTGATCGGCACGCCCCATCCAGCCCTTGATACGATGGTTTGTGCGACCACAGGCACTTTCACCCTCGGCAATTGTCGACAAGTCGCCGGTAGCGAACCGGATCAGCGGATAGTCCATGTTAAGCGTGGTAACGACGACTTCGCCAACCTCGCCCTCTGCCACCGGCTCACCGGTGCCCGGACGGACGATTTCAAGAATGATGTCTTCGGCAACAATCATGCCGTTCTTGGCGTCACTTTCGTAGGCAATCAGGCCAAGGTCGGCACTGGCATAGCATTGCAGCATGGCGATATCGCGTTCGGCGAACCAGGCCCGCAGACTTTCCGGGAGCGCCTCGCCCGATACCAGCGCACGCTTGATCGAGGAGATATCGGCACCAAGTTCCTCAGCCTTTTCGATCAGGATCTTCAGGAAGGATGGCGTACCGCTATAACCAGCCGGCTTAAGGTCGCTGATCGCCTTGACCTGGGCTTCGCTTTGTCCGACCCCGGCCGGAACAACGACACAGCCGCACGCACGTGCGCCACTGTCGAAGATAAAGCCGCCCGGTGTCAGGTGATAGGACAGGCAGTTATGCACGATATCGCCTGGGCGGAAGCCCGCAGCAAAGAACGCGCGCCCCATCCGCCACCAGTCATCGCCTTTGCCCTGCGGGTCATAGATCGGGCCGGGGCTTTGGAACAGGCGCGCCATCGCCGGGATCGGCGTTGCGTTCAGGCCTGCCAGCGGCGGTTCCTTGGCCTGCGCATCAATCAGATCAGATTTGCGTGTCACCGGCAATTTTGCCAGCGCTTCTCGGGTCGTGATCGACTGCACGTCGACATCGGCAAGCATCCGGCCATAGGCAGCGGATTTTGATTTGGCATGATGCAAAATACGCGGCAAGGCTGCCATCAGGCCTGCCTCGCGGCTTTCCTGGGTTCGCGTTTCGCGCTCGTCAAAATAAGTCTTAAGCATCACACCCGTCTTTCATTCAAAGGCGCCAACCACAGACATGGATGTGGTTGGCGTATTCATCCTAAAGCCAACGTTTACGGCGTTTGTAGGACTTGATGTTCTTGAAGCTTTTGCGTTCTTCAGAACCGCCGCCGAGATAGAACTCCTTGACGTCCTCGTTATTGAGAAGTTCGTCACGGGTGCCATCCAGAACAACCTTACCGCTTTCCATGATGTAACCATAGTCGGCAACTTTAAGCGCAAAGTTGGCGTTCTGTTCAACGATGAGCATGGTGATGCCCTGCTCGCGATTGATCTTTTCAATGATCCCGAACACTTCCTTGACCAGAAGCGGCGAAAGCCCCATCGACGGCTCATCAAGCAGGATCATCTTGGGGCGCGCCATAAGCGCACGCCCGATAGCCAGCATCTGCTGTTCCCCACCCGAAAGATAACCGGCAAGACCAGTACGTTCCTTAAGGCGCGGGAAATATTCAAAGACCATCTCGATATCGTCTTTGACCTTGTTGTCCTTGCGCGTATAGGCGCCCAGACGCAGGTTTTCGATACAGGTCATGTCCTCGATGATACGGCGACCTTCCATGACCTGAAACAGGCCGGAGCGCACGATATCCTCGGGATTGCCATTGGCAATCTGGTTGCCCATGAAACTGATGTCACCACGGGTGACTTCACCGTCTTCGGTTTTCAGCAAACCCGATATCGCCTTGAGCGTTGTGGATTTACCAGCACCGTTCGGGCCGAGCAAGGTAACGATCTTGCCTTGCGGAACCTCAAGCGAGACGCCACGCAGGACCAGAATCACCTCGTCATAGACGACTTCGATGTTATTGACCGACAGCATCGGTTCGGCGGTTTCGACTTTGCGGGCGGGCTCTGCCATGGTGTCCCTTTCGAATTATCGTCTTGTGATCTCCAGCTGTCGGAGACAGGGCATCTTGCGTTTTATGCTCTGCCCCCGAACAGTCTGGGAGACGTTCTTCTTACTGGCTGATCTTAGTAACCAAGCCAGTCGTCACGGCGCGGCAGGGTGACGGTGTTGACCTTGGTCACCGTAACTTCGCCGCCTTTGGCACTGCCGTTATAGATGTTGACGGTGTTGATGCCGCGATGGTCCTCAGCGGTCCAGTTCGCTTCCATGCACACACCTTCAAGACCAGCCGGCACCCAATCCTGGCGGGCATACATGCCAGCCTTGATGTTCTCGCCGGTCAGACCGCCATTGGCCTTGGCCCATTCCATGGCTTCTTTCATGTAATAAACCGAGCAAATGCCGCGGATGTAGTGATGGGTGCGGAACTGCTCGCCCGAGCTGTCCGACATCTTGGAGATTTCGCGCACCAGTTCCATGCCCGGAACACCTTCGTCGGTCCAGAAGCTGGTCATGGCCGGGAAGATGTAGTTATCGACATCACCGATGGTTTTCAGGGTCTCGTAGTCACCAGCCCAGATGTTGGCCAGCCATTTCGGGGTCGCGCCAACCGTGTCACAGGATTTCACCAGCGACACAACCGACGGACCGAGGTTGCCAAGGTAACCATAGTTGGTCCCGGCTTCCTTCATGGTCAGGCACTGTGCCTTGAAATCACCCGGCTTCATCGAAACAACCACCGGTGCGGTCACTTCAAAGCCAAGCTCGGTCGCATATTCTGCGCATGCTTCTTTCGGTGCGTTCGGATACGGGTGGTTATCACCGATATGCGAGAAGACCGGCTTGCCCGAACCGCCCGACTGTTTCCAGTCTTCGGCTGCCCACTGCACCATCGCACGGCAAGCATCGGAATAGGATGCACCATAGAAGAAGTTATAAGGGGCCGGCTTGGCGGTTTTCGGGTTCTTTGCAGTCGGATCGGTCAGATGGCCGGAATAGGATGCCGAATAGACCGGAACCTTGTCATTGGCGACAAAGCTGATCAGGGCTTCGGTATCACCCGTACCCCAGCCCTGCATAGCAATCATGTCGTTACGCGAACGCCATTTCTTGTAGTTCGCAATCGCCTGCGGAACCTTATAGGCATAATCGACGGATTCAGAATCCAGAACCGTGCCATCGATGCCGCCATTGACGTTCACATAGGACAGGGCATCACGCACACCATCAGCATAGAACTTGCCGATAAAGCCGGTGGCACCGGTGATGTCCATCAGATGGCCGACAAAGACCATGTCGTCATCTGCCTGTGCTGCCGAGAAGGACAGCCCCGTTGCGACCATCGCGGTCGCAGCAATCAATCTTTTCATCACGACGTCTCCCTTGGACGTTTTCACAAAAGTAAGCCTCCCGGTCGCCCCGTTTTGATCCCGGCCCTTTGATTTTTTATAAGCGGGCCGGGTTCGGGGTTTTGATCAGTACGAGAAGGGATAAAGCTTCCAGTACGCCCTGATCTGTTGCCAGCGATGGGCAAGCCCATCCGGTTCAAAGATCAGGAAAAGGATGATGGCCAGACCAATTGCCATCTCCTTGATGTAAGCCAGACCGTCAGTCACAGCCGTCGAGCTGGCCCATTCGAATATGCTAAGTGCACTGACACCGCTTTCCATGACTTCAGGCAACAGCACCATAAACACCGTGCCCATCAGGGTTCCTTTAACCGAACCAAGACCACCGATGATGATCATACCCAGGAACTGGATCGACAGCAGAATGGTGAAGCCCTCGGCCGAGACAAAGCCAAGATAATGCCCATACATCGCCCCGCCGACACCGGCATAGAAGGACGAAATCGCAAAGCTCATCAGGCGATATTTGGTAAGATTAATCCCCATGATTTCAGCCGAAAGGTAATGGTCGCGCACAGCAACAAAGGCACGGCCATCACGGGTCCGCATCAGGTTCGTACCCAGCAGATACATCACCACCAGGAAGAACAGCGCGACATAGAAGAAGCTGAAATCATCGTAGATTTCATAGCCAAACACATTGATCGGATTGGCTGCCGCCCCATAGGAACCACCGGTAAACCATTCGGCACGGGCAAAGAAATCTTCAAGAATGAACTGTGCGGCCAATGTGGCAATTGCCAGATAAAGCCCCTTGATCCGTGCCGCTGGCAATCCAAACAGCATACCGACCGCCGCCGTCATCAAACCCGCCAGCGGGATCGACAGCAAAACCGGAATGCCTGTCGTGTTGTTGATCCAGGCCGATGCAAAGGCACCAAAGCCAAAGAACGCGGCATGGCCGAGCGAAATCTGTCCGGTAAAACCAACCAGAATATTCAGACCAAGTGCAGCAATCGCGAAATACGAGATCTGAATGAACAGGTTGACGTAATAGCCATCCAGAACAAACGGGATCATAGCGACGGCAAAGATGCCAAGGATCGCGGCGTTGCGGATATAGGTCGTATCAAAGATGCGGGTATCCTGCCGATAGGTCGTTCGGAAGTCACCGCAAGGACGTATAGAAAATCCAGCCATAGTACTTTTCCTCGTCCCCTAGATACGTTCAATGTCTTTGGTGCCAAACAGGCCATACGGCTTGATGCACAGGATAATGATCAGCACGTAGAATGGTGCTATCGAGAATAGGTTGCCCCAGTGCAGATACTGGCCATCGACAAACTCTGCGGTGTTTTCCAGAAGGCCGATAATCACGCCACCGACAATCGCACCAACGATCGAATCAAGCCCGCCCAGGATCACCGCCGGGAACACCTTGATCCCGATGACCGAAAGCGCCGATGAAACCCCGTTGACCATGCCGATCACGATACCGGCGACGCCCGATACAAGCGCGGAAATCGCCCAGGACATCGCAAATACGGTTTTGACGGAAATACCAAGGCTTTGGGCAACCTGCTGATCAAAGGCAGTTGCGCGCATGGCAAGGCCAAGCTTGGAATATTTAAAGAACCAATAGAACCCGGCCATGATGAACAACGAGATCACGAAGCTCATGATATAGGCCGTCTCAATTTGCATGCCGAGCAGGTTAACCGACCGGGTTTCAAACACCTGCGGATAGGTTGCTGTCGTCGCCCCGAAAATCCATTTGGTCGCCGCCTGGAAGAAGATCGAAAGCCCGATGGTCACCATGATGACCGAAATGATCGGCTCGCCAATCATCGGTCGCAACACGACCATCTGCAAGACGACGCCAAACGCCATCATGAACAGCAAGGTAAACAGGAAACCCAGCCAGAAGGGCATTTGCATCTCGACAAGGAATGCATAACACACCCATGCCCCGATCAGCAGGAACTCACCCTGGGCAAAGTTGACGATCTGGGTCGATTTGTAGATCAGGACAAAGCACATGGCGACAACGCCATAGAGTGTCCCGACAATCAAACCGTTCAGCAGAAGCTGGAACAGAAGTTCGAAATTCATGTTGCCATCCCTGTAATGGCGGCCCGCGTGCCGGTTATTTCCCGGCAGGGACCACAGTTATGCTGCTGCCTTATTCGGCGGCTTTCGGGGCCGTCTGTGCGGCCTTGTCATTATCAAGATCGACGACCTTCACACTCGTCTGAATGCGGGTTTTTGACCCGTCCTGGAAGGTGATCATGGTGTCGATATCAACCTTGTCATTCCCGGCATAAACCGCATCAATGATGTCGGCATACTTTTCGGCAACCACCCCACGACGCACTTTGCGCGTGCGGGTCAGCTCGCCGTCATCGGCATCCAGTTCCTTGTAAAGAAGCAGGAACCGCTTGATCCGCTGGGCTTCGGGAAGTGTCTTGTTCACTTCGCGAATTTCCTCGGTGATCATGTCATAGACCTGCGGCTGGGCTGACAGGTTGGTATAGTTGGTAAAGGCAATCCCGCGTTGCTCTGCCCATTTCGCCATGATCGAATAACGGATACAGATCATGGTCGACAGGAACGGCAGGTCCTTGCCAAGAATCACGGCCTCGGCAATGAAGGGCGAGAATTTCAGTTTGTTTTCAATAAACTGCGGCGAATAGCGCACCCCGGTCGAGGTTTCCGCCAGATCCTTCATACGGTCAATCACCACAAGGTGCTTGTTCTCGTCCTTGAAGTATCCGGCATCACCGGTATGCATCCAGCCATCCCGGACATCCTCGTCATAGGCGGACTGGTTTTTGAAGTATCCGGTAAACATGCCCGACGTGCGGGCCACGATTTCACCAACCCCGTTTTCATCCGTGTTGATCACCTTGATTTCGGAATTATCAAAGGCAACGCCAACCGTATCGAAGTCGATGTCTTCGGGCTGATGGATGGTATAGGCCCCGCAAAGCTCGGTCTGGCCATAAAGCTGACGCAGTGGCACGCCCATCGCGTGGAAGAACTTGAAGGTTTCCGGCCCAATCGCCGCACCACCGGTTGCGGCCGAACGCAGATTGGAAAAACCAAGCCGGTCTTTCAGCGCATTCATCAGGACGATGTCGGCCATTTTTGAACGACCACCATTGTCCATGGCGGTACGTGCCAGCGCCATTCCGAAATCAAACATCTTTTGCTTGAACGGGGTGGAATCCATCATCCGTGCGCGAACGTCTGCGGCAATGGTTTCCCAGACGCGCGGCGCCAGAAGGACAAAGTTCGGGCCAATCTCGCGCAGGTCGGCCATCATGGTTTCCTGCTCTTCAACGAAATTGACGATCTGGCGACTGATCAGCGACTGACCAACGACATAGACCTGCTCCATAATCCACGGCAACGGCAGGACAGAGACATAGTTGTCACCCGGATATTTCGGGTCGGCGCGAAGGTAAGCTGCGCAGTGATCAAGGAAATCACCGGAATTAAGCATCGCCATTTTCGGCTTGGATGTCGTCCCTGACGTGGTGCAGAGGATGGCGCATTCATCACCACGGGTATCGGCGACCATCTGGTCATAAGAACCCGCGTTCTGTTCCTCGAATTTCCGGCCCAGCTCGTAAAGCTTTTCGACATCCATCAAGCGCGGATCGTCATATTTGCGCATCCCGCGCGGGTCACAATAAACAATGTGCTCCACGGTCGGAATATCATCGCCAAGCTCAAGAAGCTTGTCGCACTGTTCCTCGTCTTCGGCGATCAGGATGCGCGCGCCTGAATAGGTAATCAGATAGGCGACTTCTTCGTGCAGGCTGTCCTGATAAAGGCCAACCGACATACCGCGCAGTGCGTGGGCCGCAATTTCGGCCCAGACCCATTCCGGGCGGTTTTCGCCGATGATGCCGACAACATCACCCTGCCCAAGGCCAAGGGCCCGCATGCCAAGCGTCATCCATTTGACGCGGTCGTTATAGTCCTGCCAGGTAAATTCCTGCCAGATACCGAATTCCTTTTCGCGCATGGCGACTTCTTTGGGCCAGTTGCGCGCGTTATAGGCCAGTACTTTCGGGAAGGTATCAAGCGACTTGATGTCGGCATATTCCGGGATATTGCTGCTCATGCTCAGGCCACCTGCTCGTCTTCGTCCGTTTCGTCGTCTTCTTCGCCGAGATAGGCTTTCTTCACATGCTTGTTGGCCATCACCTCATCTGGCAGGCCTTCGGCAATCTTGCGACCGAAATCAAGGACCATCACCCGGTTTGAGATATCCATGACCACACCCATGTCATGTTCGATCATGACAACGGTCATGCCCCACTCTTCATTGAGGTCGATGATAAAGCGCGCCATGTCCTCTTTTTCTTCGAGGTTCATGCCCGCCATCGGCTCATCCAGCAGGATCAGATCGGGGCGCAACGCAACCGCACGCGCAAGCTCAACCCGCTTGCGCAGACCATATGAAAGCGTTCCGGCTGTTGCCTTGCGGATGTGGGAAATTTCAAGAAAATCAATAACATCTTCGCAGAAGCGACGGTGTTCCAGCTCTTCCTTTTGCGCCCCGCCAAGCCAGTAAAGCGGCCCGTTCACAAAGTTGTTCTTTAGCAGGTGGTGACGGCCAACCATGATGTTATCAAGCACATTCATGTGACCGAAAAGTGCGAGGTTCTGGAAGGTACGACCAATACCCAGCTCGGCGCGATCATTGGGTTTAAGCCCGGTAACATCCTGCCCCTTGAAGGACACCGAACCCATCGTCGGGGTGTAACGCCCCGATACGCAGTTCAACATGGATGTCTTGCCAGCGCCATTCGGGCCAATGATCGAAAAAAGCTCGCCCGGCTGAACGGAAAAGCTGACATCACTCAGCGCACGCACACCGCCGAAAACAAGCGACACGTCGCTGATCTGTAAAATAGGACCCTGTGACGTCATGCCGTCGCATTCCTCCCTGACTTGGGCCGCAAATACCGCAGAACCGCATTTCGGGTTCTTTCGGGTCAAAATTTGCAAACCGCTGTTCAGTTTCCCTGATGATGTGTCGTTTTATTTTATGACCCTGACCTTACGGAAACCGGGCCTGACACATTTAATAGGCATTTAAGTACCAATTTCAGCATATTGCGTCAATGCAATGATTCTCAACGGGTTGGGACTTTTCTACAAATTTGCAGCGCACAATTATTTGCCTGTATATTAAACCGGTCATTCTACCCTTGATTACGTAGCGTTATCTGGCGGCCTGACCAATTCGGGGCAATTTCAATCGCCGCATTGCAAAAAATTTTGGCAATCATGCACCGCACAATCCGGACCGGCCCAACATCATCACTTCTGGCTTGATTCGAGTCTTGGCATTCCCAAGCGCAGCCGGAGTCGCAACAGCACGCAAATGGACGGCACCCGCGGTGACGGACTTTGCCGTGTCGCCATCGGCGATCATCAACATGTCATGAAGGACAGACTCCGTGTTGCCGACCATCCTATTGAAAGGTCAAATGCCACGGCACATATCGTTTACAGCTGCTTTAGTGCTTGTTGGACTTTGCCAATACACTGTGATCAACGGGTTTTCCCCAATACCCCTTTTCGGGGTCTGGACTTTCACAGGGAATTGTGGTGTAACCCCGTTGCACATAGATATGTAGCCGTGACCCGCGTCACGCAACACAGATAGCCCACCGCTCGGCGCTCCGACGGTCGGGGTGTCTTGTCACGACAAGCCCTTTAAACCACCTTGAGGAGGGTCTGATGTCCATTTGTGGCAAAGACAACCTGAAAACGCGCCGTACGCTGAAAGTCGGGGACAAGTCCGTCGACTATTACAGCCTCAAAGTTGCTTCCGAGAAATTCGGCGACGTTTCAAAACTTCCGTTCACGCTGAAAGTCGTTCTTGAGAACCTTTTGCGTTACGAAGACGATTTCACTGTTAAAACCGACGATGTCAAAGCTGTTGTTGACTGGCTCAAAGAGCACAAGAGCAGCCACGAGATCAACTATCGTCCGGCCCGCGTTCTGATGCAGGACTTCACCGGCGTTCCCGCCGTCGTTGACCTTGCTGCCATGCGCGATGCCGTCGTCAACATGGGTGGCGACGCCCAGAAGGTGAACCCGCTTTCACCGGTTGACCTCGTCATTGACCACTCGGTCATGATTGACTTCTTTGGCACCGACGACGCACTCGACAAAAACATGGAAGTCGAGTTCGAACGTAACGGCGAACGCTACGAATTCCTGCGTTGGGGCCAGAACGCCTTCAACAATTTCCGTATTGTTCCGCCGGGCGCAGGTATCTGCCACCAGGTCAATGTCGAGCATCTTGCCAAGGTCGTCTGGACCGGCGAAGACGCAGACGGCAAAACCGTCGCATACCCGGACACGCTGGTTGGTACGGACTCCCACACCACCATGGTGAACGGCCTTGCCGTTCTGGGTTGGGGTGTTGGCGGTCTGGAAGCCGAAGCAGCAATGCTTGGTCAGCCGATCTCGATGCTGATCCCGGAAGTCGTTGGCTTCAAGCTGACCGGTTCCATGAAAGAAGGCATCACCGCAACTGACCTTGTTCTGCGCGTCGTTCAGATGCTGCGTGAAAAAGGCGTTGTCGGCAAATTCGTCGAATTCTATGGCGATGCGCTTGACCACATGAGCCTGCCGGACCGTGCGACCATCGGTAACATGGCACCGGAATATGGTGCGACCTGTGGCTTCTTCCCGATCGATGACGAAACGCTGAACTACATGCGTTCGACCGGCCGTGACGAAGACCAGATTGCTCTGGTCGAGGCATATGCCAAAGAACAGGGCATGTGGCGTGACCCGGCACATGAAGCCGAATACACCGCAACGCTTGAGCTTGACATTTCGACCGTCGAGCCGGCCCTTTCGGGTCCGAAGCGTCCGCAGGACCGTGTTCTGCTCAAAGATGCCGTTTCAAGCTTCAACAACACCTTTGCCGAAATGGCACCGGGTGTTGACACCGACCGCTCTGTCCCGGTTTCGAACGAAAACTTCGAAATGAAAGACGGTAACGTCGTCATCGCCGCGATCACCTCTTGCACCAACACCTCGAACCCGAGCGTTTTGATCGCAGCAGGTCTTCTGGCGAAGAAAGCTGTCGAACTCGGCCTTCAGAGCAAACCGTGGGTGAAAACCTCGCTTGCACCGGGTTCTCTGGTTGTTGCCGACTATCTCGAAAAAGCAGGCCTTCAGGATTACCTGGATCAGCTTGGCTTTAACGTTGCCGGTTTCGGTTGCACCACGTGCATCGGTAACTCCGGTCCGCTGGCGGCACCGATCATCGATGCGATCGATGGTAACGACATGCTCGTCACCGCCGTTCTGTCTGGTAACCGTAACTTCGAAGGCCGTATCAGCCCGCAGGTCAAGGCAAACTACCTTGCCTCCCCGCCGCTGGTTGTTGCCTATGCGCTTGCCGGCAACCTGAAGATCGACCTCGACAAGGATCCGATCGGCAAGGACAAGGACGGCAATGACGTCTTCATGAAAGACATCTGGCCGACCAACAAAGAGATCGCTGACACCATCGCGTCCTCGATCTCGGCTGCGATGTACAAAGATCGTTACGACAACATCTTTGCCGGTCCGAAACCGTGGCAGGAAATCGAAGTCACCGAAGGCGAAACCTTCGCGTGGGACAACAAGTCCACCTACGTGCAGAACCCGCCTTACTTCGTCAACATGGCGAAAGAGCCGGGTGACTTCGCTGAAGTTCACGGCGCACGTCCGCTCTTGATCCTGGGTGACTCTGTCACCACCGACCACATTTCCCCGGCCGGTTCGATCAAGGAAGAAAGCCCTGCAGGTGAATACCTCAAGGCGAATGGCGTCGCGGTTCGTGACTTCAACTCCTATGGCGCACGTCGTGGTAACCACGAAGTCATGATGCGCGGTACCTTTGCCAACATTCGTATCCGTAACGAAATGGCACCGGGCACCGAAGGTGGTGTTTCGGTTCATTATCCGTCGGGCGAACAGGGCTGGGTCTATGACGTTGCAATGCGTTATCAGGCCGAAGGCACCCCGCTTGTGGTTGTTGCCGGTAAGGAATACGGCACCGGTTCTTCACGTGACTGGGCAGCCAAAGGCACCAACCTGCTTGGCGTCAAAGCTGTTATCGCCGAAAGCTTCGAGCGTATCCACCGCACCAACCTGGTCTGCATGGGCGTTCTGCCGCTGCAGTTCAAGGATGGCGAAGGTCGTGAGACCTATAAGCTGGATGGCTCGGAAACCTTTGATGTTCTGGGCATCGGTGATGGCATCACCCCGCTGCAGGATGTCACGGTTCGCATCACGCGCAAGGATGGCAGCACCGAAGAATGCATCGCCACCTGCCGTATCGATACCGAGAACGAAGTTCTCTACTACCAGAATGGCGGCATCCTGCAGTTCGTTCTGCGTAACATGATGAAAGCTGCCTGATTTCTTCCTGAAATCTTTGGCAGAGATATTGACACCCCACCGGTTTTCCGGTGGGGTGTTGTTGTTTGGGATGGTTCTTACTGAACAATGCTCAACTGAAAATTGCCAAGTTGATCCAGAACAATTCTTAAGAACGCCGAACCTGCTAGGAGAGGCGCGCACGATTCACCCTTAAGAATAATAGCGAACAAGAACAATCCAACAGAGCAAACCTGCATGATACGCCCTTCATCCTCAGACGGACGTCCATTTGGGCTGACGGTCGGCACACTTTCACCCGGAACAGTTTTAAGCTGTGATCCGCAGGAGACGCTTGGCGAGGCCATCGCCAAGATGCGACGTGCCAACAGCAGTTCGGTTGTTGTTGTCGTTGCCAACAAACCTGTGGGAATTGTCACCGAGCATGATTTGCTCTCGTTGCCAGCCACGACTGCGGCGGCACTTTCGGAACCGGTTGCGACACAGATGTCAGCACCGGTTCATACGATTTCGGTTCATGCCACGCCGCAATCGGCCATCGTTCGCATGCGTGATCGCGGTGTTCGTCACCTTGTCACCATCGACGCAGATGGCTGTTTGGTCGGCATTATCAGCCAGACGGACCTGATCCGTCATGTCGGCGACAAAAAGCCGTTTATCGCCAATGACGTTGCTGATGCCGTTCGTCAATCCACCGTATTTGCGCACAAGGACATTCGTGTTTGGGAATTGCGTCAACGCATGCATTCCGAGAAATGCGACAGTGCCATCATTTCGGGCTTTGCCGAAGATCTGCCCGCAGAACTAAAAACCGGCATCATCACCGAACGCGATATCCTGCGCCATCTGGCCACTGAGCATGAAAACCTGACAGCCGGCGACATTGCCACCCGCCCGGTAAAGTTTATCCGTCAGGACATGAACCTTGATGACGCGCGCAATATGATGATGCGCGACAATTTCCGACATCTTGTCGTTCACAACCATCATGACGAGACCATCGGGGTTTTGTCATTTGCCGACCTTCTGGAATTTATCGAACAGGATTATCTGGTTCATCTCAGCAATCTGGCCGAGGACGGCGGCAGTGAACTGACCAAGGCACGCCAGTCACTGGCACTTGCCAACAAACTGATCGAAAATTCACCCGATTGCGTGATGATTTGCAACGCGCAGTCGGAAATCGAGGCCGTCAATCCGGCCTTTACCCGCGTGACCGGTTATCAAGCCGAAGAAGTCATCGGCAAGACACCCAGCATTTTGAAGTCCGGTCGTCAAAGCAAGGAATTCTATGACAAGCTCTGGGCGGACCTTGCCCGTACCGGGAAATGGGAAGGCGAAATCTGGAACCGCCGGAAATCTGGCGAGATTTATGCCGAATGGCTTTCGATCATGGCCGTGCGCGATGGCGAAGGCAATGTGACGCATTACGCATCGATTTTCACCGACATCAGTGGTCGGGAAAAAAACCGCGAAGACGTGCTGCGTATTGCCTTTACCGACGAACTTACCGGCATGCCAAACCGCCGCCGGTTCTCGGAACTGTTGTCTCTTCATATCGGGCGCGCCCGCCGGGTCGGGCGCCCATTAAGCATTGCCATGCTCGATATTGATAACTTCCAGCGTGTGAACAATGCCCTTGGTCACAGCACCGGGGACGACGTTCTTGTTGAAGTCGCGCGCAGGATCAGCCGCGAGCTTGGGCATGATGCGGTTGTTGCCCGTGTTGGCGCCGACGAATTCGCGGCCATTCTGCCCCACGTGAAAACCGAACAGGAAGCCGTCAATATTGCCGAAAAATTGCTCAGCCGGCTGGATGAAGCACACCAGACCCGCAAGGGCGAAGATGTCTATCTTTCTGCCAGCGTCGGCATTGCCTCCTTCCCCGAAGATGCCAACGACACCAGCAATATCATTCGCTGTGCCGAACTTGCGATGGCCCAGGCCAAGGAAAAGACAAAGGAACAGGGCAGAAACCGCGTCGGGCTTTATAGTGTCAATCTGCACAGTCAAAAGGGTGCCGACCTTGCCCTTGAAACCGCCTTGCGGCGCGCAATTGACAACCAGGAACTCCACCTTGTCTACCAGCCACAGTTTGACGCAAAAACAGGTGACATAACCGGCGTCGAAGCCTTGTTGCGCTGGACCACGGCCGAAGGCAAAACCATCCCGCCCTCGACTTTTGTGCCGGTTGCCGAGGAAATGGGAGTCATTGGCGAACTGGGCCGTTGGGTCATTCGCACCGCCTGTGACCAGCTGATCGCCTGGCGGCAGGAAGGTCTGTTCAATCTGGGCCTTGCGGTCAATGTATCGGTTCAGCAATTCTATGGCTCGATGGATTTTGCCGATCAACTTCGCGCAATCCTCGTCGAAAAGGGTGTCGCCGCCGAAAGACTGGAGATCGAGGTCACCGAAAGCCTGTTCATGCGCAATATCGACGATATGCGCACCAAACTGCAGCGCCTGCGCAATCTTGGCGTCAGGATCGCCCTTGATGATTTCGGAACCGGTTTTTCCAGCCTGAGTTACCTGCGCACATTGCCGTTTGATGTGATCAAACTCGATCGCAGTTTTGTGCGGGATATCGAAGATGGCCCGGATGGCGCAACGCTTCCGATCACCATCATCAATATGGCGCGCAACCTTGGCAAAACCTGCGTTGCCGAAGGCGTTGAAAACGAAAAACAGCTTGAAGTGCTGCGAAATGCCGGTTGCGACCTTATACAGGGCTACCTGCTTGGCCAGCCGATGCCCGCCAGCCAGGTTTCGGAACTTGCCAAGGCAAAAAACGCCCGCACGTCATAAAAAAGCGTAACGGAATCATCGCGCTTTAGAGGGTCGCGTGGCTTTCAACGCCTTGTGATTGGCCGGTGAAGACTGTTTTCAGGCATCATCAATGTCATGAAAAACACTCGCCCCCTTTTATGTACCCTTGCACTGACCATTATGATGGTCACTGGCCCTGCGACCGCGGCTGAAAGTGTATTGCCGCGCGCTGTGGTGGAACTCTACACGTCACAAGGCTGCAACTCCTGTCCGCCTGCCGACAAGGTTCTTTACAACCTTGCCCAGCAGCATGAGGACCTGTTGTTGCTGTCCTATCATGTCGACTACTGGAACTATCTTGGATGGACCGATCCATTTTCTGATGCCCGATATAGCCAGCGCCAGCGGGAATACGCCGATCGCATGCGCGAACGCTATGTTTACACGCCACAGGTCATCATCAATGGGGATCACGTCGTCCGCGCAACGGCCCAACAGCAGATCCGGGCAACCAGCAGCGACCTTGCACCATTGCGTGACGTTGCCGATATCAAGTTGGCCACATCTGACACCGGCCAGGCGGCACGCGGAACTGTTTCCCTGCGCGGCGTTGGCAAACAGGCCGCAGGCAATGGTGGCCAAATCTGGCTGATCGGCTTTGACCGCGAACATGCGCGCGATGTTCTGTCAGGCGAAAACGCCGGAAAACGTCTGGTACATGCCAATGTCGTGCGTGAAATGATCAGTCTTGGTCAGTGGGATGGCACCACCCGCCAAATTCCGTTTGCTATGTCAGAACCCTATGACGGGGGCATTGCCATTCTGGTCCAGAATGGTCGCGGCGGCCCGATCAGCGGCGCTGCGATGGTCCGCTTCGATGACTGACTTCACCGCGCAATGGTGAATTTGGATTGATTTGAAACAATGCCTTTAAGCCCATTGTCGGTTATTGCATGAATAATGCACTGTAACGCGCTATATCATGACGTGTTGCAGAATGAATTTCAGACAATCTAACGGGTTATATGGCTGATTTTAGCGGTTCTGATCTGACCTGCCTGCGCGGCGAAAGACTGGTGTTTGGTGGCCTGTCCTTTTCGGCCGCTTCCGGTGACGCCATCATGCTGCGTGGTCGAAACGGCGCTGGCAAATCAAGCCTGTTGCGCCTGATGGCGGGTCTTCTGGCACCGCGATCCGGCACACTGTACTGGAACGGTGAAAACATTGCCGATGACCGGATCGCCCATCATGGCCGCACCCAGTATCTGGGCCATCAGGATGCCATCAAACCTGTCCTGACAGTCCGTGACAATCTTCGCCTTTGGGGACAGCTGCGCGGTGTGCGTGATCTTGACGCCGCCATTGACCGGGCATTGGATGCGCTTGATATCCATCATCTGGCCAGTGTCACCGGGCGATACCTTTCAAGCGGGCAAAAGCGACGCAGTGCCCTTGCCCGCGTTCTGATCGGGCAAAGTGATCTGTGGCTCCTTGATGAGCCAACCGTCGGTCTGGACCGTGAAAGCTGCGCTGAATTGGCGCAATTGATTGCCAGTTTCCGCAAAGATGGCGGGATCGTGATCTATTCGACCCATATCGATCTTGAGGTTAAAAACCCGACCATTCTGGATCTTGATGATTTCGCCGTTCCGATGGTCGAGTGGCTGGCGGAACAAGACGAAATGGATGACGATCAATCGGACAACGCAACAAGCCAGTCATCGTCGGAGGCCGCGCAATGAACGGCTTTTGGGCGATCCTGCAACGTGACCTGCGTCTGGCCATGCGCCAGGGGGCCGATTCCGTGATGGTGGTTGCGTTCTTTATTGTCACGACCACCCTGTTTCCGTTCGGTGTCGGGCCGGAAGCCAACATTCTGGCACGCATTGCATCTGGTGTGATCTGGGTCTCGGCACTGCTTGCTGCCATGCTGTCACTCGAACGCGTTTTTCAGACCGATTACGAAGACGGTTCGCTTGAACTTTTGACCCTCTCGCCCGTGTCGCTGGAGCTTCTTATATTGGGTAAAGTGCTGGCACATTGGCTGACAACCGGGCTTCCGCTGATCATTGCGGCACCGCTGATGGCGGTGATGCTTAACATGAATCAAGACGGCTTCATCATTCTTATGGTTGCTATGCTGCTTGGAACACCGGCACTCAGCCTGATCGGGGCAATTGGCGCAGCACTCATACTGGGGGCGCGCCGGGGTGGTGTACTGGTTTCACTTCTGGTGTTGCCACTTTATATTCCGGTTCTGATCTTTGGGGCCGGTGCGGTTGAGGCCGCCCTTCTGGGCATTTCAGCGACCGCGCAACTACAGATCATGGCTGCGATCCTGCTTTTGACACTGGCAGCAGCGCCCTTTGCCACCGCCCATGCCGTTCGACAGGCCATGGAATAGAACAAGATACGATACGGGATGACCCTTTGCGGATTTCCGCACCAAGGAAAAGAAAAAATGCATCGCTTTGCCAAACCAAGTGTGTTTTTGAAATTCACAGCGCCGATCCTGCCGTGGCTGTCGGTTTTGACCGCAATTCTGATTGCGGTCGGGCTGTATTTCTCCCTGATCGCATCACCCGTTGATTATCAGCAAAGCCATACCGTACGGATCATGTATATCCATGTCCCGGCTGCCTGGATGGGCCTGTTTTGCTATGTCGGCATGGCGATCTGTGGCGCGATGAGCCTGATCTGGAAGCACCCGTTAGCCGATATTTGCGCGCGCGCCACGGCACCGATTGGCGCCATGTTCACCGTCGTTTGCCTGGTTACCGGATCGCTATGGGGTGAACCGATGTGGGGAACATGGTGGGTGTGGGATGCCCGCCTGACATCAATGCTGATCCTTTTGTTCCTCTATCTCGGCTACATGGCTTTGGTGAACGCCTTTGACGATCCGGAACGCGGATCAAAGGCGGGGTCTGCGTTGGCACTGGTCGGCGCGGTCAACGTGCCGATTGTCAAATTCTCAGTCGATTGGTGGAATACGCTCCATCAACCGGCATCCATCGTGCGGATGGATGGTCCCACCGTTGATCCAAGCATGCAATTGCCGCTTGCCCTGATGATCCTTGGTTTTACCTGTTACTACTTCGTTGTTCTGATCCTGCGTGTCCGTCTGGAACTCAATGAACGACGCATTCGTGCCTTGCATCTTTCGGGCATGTTCGACGAACGCAGCAATCCGGCCACTGCCAAGGAACAATCCTATGATGCCGGTCACAATGCGGAGGCCAAGCAATGAGTGAATTCTTCTCAATGGGCGGTTATGGCAGTTATATCTGGGCAAGCTATGGCCTGACAGCTTTGGCCATGATTGCTTTGCTGATCTCGACATTGCGCGGCCTGCGCAGCAGCGAGACGGAACGCGACCAACTCGAAACTGTCTTGCAATCACGGCGCCCGCGCCGCACCAAAAAGTCCCCAAAGGCATCCTGACCGGAGAACGAACGTGTCACTTTCCCGCGCGAAAATCCGCAAACGCCAACGCATGTATGCCATCGCCGCCATTTTGCTCGCCGTTGGCGGCGCAGCCGCACTCTTGCTGACCGCCTTCGAAGATTCGGTCGTATTCTTCTTCAGCCCGACGGAAATTGCTGAAAAGTCACCGATTGACCCGGATCAGCGATTGCGTGTCGGCGGGCTTGTCGTCGAAGGATCGGTGACCAAACTTGATGACGGCCAGACGATTGCCTTTGTTGTCACGGACATGGCTGAAACTGTTCCGGTGTCCTATCGCGGGATTTTGCCCGACCTGTTCCGTGAAGGTCAGGGCGTTGTTGCCGAAGGCCATATGAGCAGCGAAGGGACGTTTGTCGCATCAGAAGTTCTGGCAAAGCACGACGAGAACTACATGCCGCCCGAAGTCGCCGAATCGCTTAAGAAAAGCGGCTATTGGGAAGAAATCGAAGCTAAAAACGCTGAACAGATGCGCAATTAAGCCACATTCTGCCGCCATAAAGCCCGATCGCGCGCAACAAGAACACAGCCGCGACCATTGCCTCTTGATCCGCCCCAAGCAGATCAGGCAATAGGTTGCAGGGGAACTTTTTGGGGAAGCCTTAGACGCACATGCTTGCAGAGTTAGGACATTTTGCCCTGCTTCTGATGGTGGTCACCGGGATCGGACAGGCCGTCCTGTTCAGTCCGCTGTGGCTCCACTCCTCTCTGCGCATGCTTCGCCCCCAGACCAGCACGGCCACACCACAGGGCAGCCCAGAGCTTCCCGATGACGATCCTGTTGGCGCCACAGGCATGGCGGCGAAACCCGCCAATCTGTTCTTGCTGCCAGCGGCAATCCTTTTGCTTGGCCTTCTGGCCGAGGGCGCATTGCTAAACGCCTTTATCGTCAGTGATTTCACCCTTCCTGTCGTAACCGACGTCAGTCATTCATCCACGCCGATGCTGTACCGGATCGGTGCCGCCTTTACACCGGATGGTGGGGCGATGCTGGTTTGGCTTGTTGCATTGTCGCTGGTCAATCTGCTTCTGGCGCTTCAAATGGGCAAAAGCGCGAAAACCGGTGATGACCACTTTGGTCGCAACGCGCTTTCGATACTCGGGCTTTTGATCGCCGTTCTGGGTGTAGTGGCCCTGATTGATGCTGATCCGTTCCTGCGCAGCAGTGTCGCGCCGCTTGATGGTCGGGGTATGAACCCGCAAAGTCAGGACCTGCTAAAAGTTCTGCGTGAACCATTTCTTTATCTTGGTCTGGCGGGATTGGCTGGTATCTTTGCGCTGACACTGGCCGGGTTGCTTGATCGCAGGATCGACCGTCAACTGGCCGAAACCATGCGATCCTGGACGATTGGATCCTGGGTCTGCCTTGGCACCGCGATCGCGATCAATGCCTATCGCTCCTACAGCGAACAGGCATGGGGCGGCTGGTGGTACTGGGATACGGCCGAAAACAGCCTGCTTTTGCCGTGGCTGCTGGCCACCGCACTTTTGCATTGCCGGGCGGTGCTGGAAAAAACCGAAACCCTCCGCGGATGGACAGCCTTTCTTGGCATCACCGCCCTTGCCGTCGGCTGGTTCGGGGTTTACCTGACCCGTTCGGGACTGTTTGTCCCCTTGCCGGAAACCCAGCTTCTGCCCAGCGACAGCACCGGCCTTCTGGTCAGCTTCTGTGCGGTATTTGCAGGCGCTTATTACCTGTTTTGGCGATCCGTTGATCAGATGGCCACCAGTCGTTATTTCGAGGTGATTTCACGCGAAAGTGCGATGTTCCTTAACAGCGTCATGTTGGCATTGGTTGCCGCTGTGGTGCTGATCGGCACCATCTATCCGCTGGTTCTGAAATGGATTACCGGCGACCCCATTACGGTGGGCTCACCGTTCTATGTCAAAGTCCTGGTCCCGATTGTTCTGCCATTGCTGTTCTTGATGGCTTTTGCGCCGGCGCTGCGCTGGCGTCAGGATGAAATATGGATGATCGGACGGCGCATGAAACTGGCCGCCATCCTGTCATTGATCACCGTCCTGTTTGTATCCATCCGCTTTATCGAGATGTTCCCGGCCCCGCTGATCGGCATTGGCCTTGCAGGTTGGGTGCTAACCGCGTCGCTCAGTGATTTATGGGCGCGGCTTTGGCGTCATCCGGAACATGGCGAAAGCAAATATCGCAACTTGCAACTTCTTGGACCACGCTATGTCAGCATGACTTTGGCCCATATCGGCCTGGCCATTCTGATTGCCGGTGGATCAGCCAGCAGCATCTGGGAAGAACAGGTTGTCGTCTCGGCACGTGCCGGACAAAGCATTCAGGCTGGCCCCTATAACCTGCAATATGAGGGTGTCTCACTTTTGGCGGGCGAGAACTACGCCACCCGTCAGGCGACCTTTATTCTGTATCGCCACTCCCTGCCTGTGACTGAGCTTTTCCCCGAAATTCGTTACTATCCGACCCGCGGGGTTGAAACCCGCGAAGCAGATATCTGGCATGGTCGCGACGGCGATTTGCATGTTTCGATCGGGGACCGTGCTGATGATGGCGGTCGGGTGGTGACGGTGCATTATTTGCCGATGATGCCATGGGTCTGGGGTGGCATGTTATTGATGTTGATCGGTGGATGTTTCAGCATCCTCACGCGCGTGGTATTGCGCCTTAAGAACACCGGAGTTCCCGCTTCATGAGATTTTCGATCGCCGTAATCCCGCTGGTTTTATTTGCCGCCTTGGCCGGGGTGTTTTTGTTGAATATCGACAAGGATGCCTCCGTCGTGCCATCGGTCCTGATCGACAAACCGGCCCCGGAATTCTCACTCCCGCCGCTGCCTGGTCGCGAAAAGGGCTTGTCGCGTGCCGATCTGACCCAGGGTGAAGTATCGGTTCTCAACGTCTTTGCAAGCTGGTGCATTCCGTGCCGCGCAGAACATCCGTTGATCAAGCGCCTTTCACGCGAAGCCAATGTTCCGGTCTATGGCCTGAACTACAAGGAAAAGGCCCCGGAAGACGGCGTTAAATGGCTTGATGAACTTGGCGATCCCTATGCCGCTGTTGGCATGGATCTGTCCGGGCGGACCGGAATTGACTTTGGGGTTTATGGCGTGCCTGAAACCTTCATTATCGATGGCAACGGGCAGATCAGATACAAGCATGTCGGCCCCGTCACGGTCGAAGTTCTTGAAAAGGTTTTGCTGCCCAAGATCGCGGAGATAAAGGGATGATCAGACGCTTAAGTATTCTTGTCAGCGCGCTTGCCGTTCTGTTACCCGTTCTGGCTGTCACCCCCGCCTTGGCAGTCAATCCCGATGAAATGCTGTCCAATCCGGTTCTTGAAGAACGTGCGCGCGAGATCAGCAAGGAACTGCGCTGTCTTGTGTGCCAGAACCAGTCGATTGATGATTCTGATGCCGAACTGGCGCGTGATCTGCGGGTCCTGGTCCGCGAACGCCTTGTCGCCGGGGACGATAATCAGGAAGTCATCGACTATATCGTTGCCCGTTATGGCGACTATGTTCTGCTGAACCCGCCACTGAAACCCGAAACATATATTCTGTGGGCAAGCCCGGGGGTTCTGGTGGTGCTGGCAATTCTGGCTGTTTTTGCCTTTTACCGTCGCAAGAAACGCGATGGATCCCCGGCATCTGCATCGCTGTCAAAGGACGAACAGAAACGGCTGGACGAACTTCTTGGTTCTTCAAAAGACGACGGCAAGTCCTGATGCAACGTGATCGCCTGACATATTATCATCCCACCGGAGGTTTCCTGTGATCTGGGTTGGCTTGGCGGTTCTGGCACTTCTGGCGGGTGCGGCCCTTTATGCAAGCCTGCCGAAATCAGCAGGGCAAGGATCACGTGCGCGCCGCGTTGCCTTTGCCGCCCTGCCGGTTATCACAGCATTGGTGCTTTATGCCATGCTCGGCAGCCCGACCCTTCCATCGCGGCCCTATGCGGATCGTGCCGGCGAACGCAACCTCGCCGCCGCCGCTGCCGTTGCCGATAACGCCACAGATCCCGATTTCAAAACCGATCAGCAGATCAGGCGACTGCTTAATCAGATTGTCGTCTCGCTGGAGGTCAACCCGCGTAACCTTCAAGGCTGGGTCGCCCTGGCACGTGGATCGTTGCGTCTGGGAAACATTGAACGGGCCGTGGCCGCCTTTGCACAGGCCTATGCCCTTTCGGGCGAGAACCCGTTACTTGCCATCGAATATGCTGACACCCGCATCACCGCCCAGGACGGACAGATCGACAGCACGTCGCGTGATCTGGTCTTGCATGCGCTGGGCCAAATGCCCAACCATCTGCTGGCGCGCTACTATTACGGTATGATGCTAAAACAAAACAATAAGCCGGATCAGGCGCTGCGTGTTCTAAGTGATCTTTATCGCGACCTGCCCAATGACGATCCGCTTGGCAATGCCACCCAAAGCGAGATCAAGGCCCTGCAATCCAACTCAGATGCTGACTAAGCGCTGTATTTGGCGCTGAACTAGCCCGCAAACAAATACAAAGTTCCCAACAACACAGCAACGATCAGCAACAATGTGCCGCCCAGTGCGACCAGCTTCATGACAGGATGAAGACTTTCAAGTTCCCCGAACGGACGCTCCGTTTCAGCACCCGTTTGGTTGACATGCCCCTCACCAAACCGGCGCAGGGCTTCCTCGCCGCTCATGGGAGGCATCTTGATACGATCAAGGACCGTCCCCTGATCCGGGGCACGGTACTTGTCAGTTGTTCTGGATTTTTGCGGGCTGTCGCCGTTATTGGCTGTCATCGCAGGTGCTTGATGCTTAACGCTGCGCTCTCAGGCCGCGCTCTGTGTCCTGATCCTGCGGCTGATAGGTTGGCCATTCGCCAGCAGCCAGAAGATCAAGCGACGGCGTTTCCTGACCGAACCGCGACCGATACATCCAAAGGTTGGCCATCACGCGTTCGATGAACAAACGTGTTTCACGCGACGGGATGCTTTCGATGAAATAAAGCGGATCGACATTGTCCTTCAGCGCCTTCTGCCAGCGACCAAGATTACCAATGCCGCCGTTATAGGCCGCCATCAACTGCAAGAAGCCGTTATCAACACCATTCTGCTCAAGCAGGTGATCAACATATTTCTGTCCAAGCGACAGGTTGATTTCCGGCTGATACAGCTCGGCGCGTTTGGCACCACGGTAACGGGTGTTGCCGATATAGCTTGCCGTGGCCGGCATCAGTTGCATCAAACCACGCGCACCGGCATGACTGCGCGCGTCGGTGTTGAAACCCGATTCCTGACGCATGAAGGCATAAATCACCGCACGGTCAACTTCATAGCCACCTTCCGGTGCCCATGGCGGAACCGGATAAAGTGCGTTTACAAACACATCACCGGTCTTTTGCGCGATATAACTGCCAAGACGCATGGTAAGTGATGCGAAATTCGCGGTATCGGTCAGGGCCAGAACAGCACGACGCAGCGAATCGTCATCCTTTGCCGCTGCCTTGCGCAATTCGCGTTCGGCTTCATCGCGCAGACCAATCTGCAACAGCGAAAGCGCGCGACGTCCATGCGGATCAAGTTTCAGCTTATTGGCACGGTTTTCATCAAGCTCAAGGCTGTCCCAGTCAAAAACGTCATCACGTCCCAGTGCGCGCATCGCCAACTGACCATAGAACGAACGCGGATATTCCGCCGCCCGGTTCAACATGGCATCGGCTTCGTCAAATCGACCTGCGGCCAGATCAATACGACCGGCCCAGAACGCACCTGCGGTCCGGGTCCAGCTTGAGGCATATTTGTTTGTGCTAAGTGCTGCAAAATGGGCGTGCGATTCATCCATCTTGCCCAGACGCCACGCGGTCAGACCCGCAGTCCAGTGCGCCTGCGGCAGATATTTGCCTGACCGCTTTGCCGCTTCACTGGCATATTTCAGTGCAAGATCAGGTTTGCCAAAATAATAGTAACCCGATGCAATTGCGGCCTTGGCATGGTCTTGCTCATAGGCATCAAAAATACGCTGGGCCTCATCGCTGTTAAGAACTTCAAGCGCGCCGGTCGGCCAGCCATTTCCAATGCGATGGCGAATACGACGTTTCAGCGTCGAAACGCGCGAACGTTGCTTGGATGACAGCTTCTTGGTCGATTTGTGATAATAGGGCGTGATGTTCTCGTAATCATAGCCGGCACCCGAAACATAGCTGCCCACAGGCTTTTTCGGATAATTTGCAGATCCGCGACGTGTCAGCGCAAGCTTGTAAATGCGCGGCGCCTGCGGGTGATCGGCATATTTCGCAAGCCAGCCCTTAAGCTCCTTGTAACGCGACCGATACGCCGTCGGGTGCAGATAGCGCTGCGCCATCACATGCCCCATCAGGACATCATCAGACAGGCGCGAAATCAGGCGGTCGGCATCGTCCCAGCGACCTTGCTCCTGTACGGCAAAAATCTGTTCGTAAAGTTCGGCATCGCGTTCGGAAAGCGGCTTTGGGATCAGGGTCGAAAGCGCCTCGTCCAGAACAGGGCTGCTCAGGGCGGCCTGTTCCTGCGTGCTGGCAGCAGCAGGCGACATGGCACCCATGACCGTCATGGTGCCCATAAACGCAAAGAAAAGTCCCTGCCTTACGGTGCGTGTTACACCGGGCAGGCGTGTTCTTATTGCTTCGATCAAAATCAGTTTCCCCAACGAGGCTTGTTTTCAAGCCGCGTGTTTATCCCGAAGCAGTTTGGTCTCGCAACCCGTTGCCTGCGGTGTTCCCCCTCGTGCAACGGCGTGTCTTATAGCAGAAAACACCCAAACCGCGAAATCATTTATCTGGAATCAATCACTTGGCGCGGACCGCGCAAAGCACCCGAAACGCTTGCATATCTCCCATGCATACGCCGATATTATCGCCAATTCCTTAAAGCTTTTGCGCGATCGCACGCAAATCACGCCAGGCAAGGCGTTTTTGTTCCGGCGTCCTGAGAAGATAGGCCGGATGGAACATCGCGGTCAGGGCAGCATTTTTGCCATCCGCAAAGGAAATTTCCTTCCACGTGCCGCGCAAACGCGTAATGCCGCGATCTTCTTCCATCAGGGTTTTGGCCGAACTGCCGCCAAGACAGACAACCACCTTCGGACCAATCAGCTCAAGATGGCGGCGAATGAACGGTTCGCACACCGCAACCTCGGCTGTGGTTGGCTGACGGTTTCCCGGCGGCCGCCATGGCAGGATATTGGTAATATAGGCCTCTTCACGCGCCAGTCCGATGGACCGCAACATGGCATCAAGCAACTTGCCGCTTGGCCCGACAAACGGAAGGCCCTGACGGTCCTCTTCGGCGCCCGGTGCTTCACCGACCAGCACCAGATCTGCTTCGACATTCCCGGTGCCAAAGACCGTATTGCTGGCTGACTTTTTAAGGGCGCAGCCTTCGAACTTTTCAATAGCGGCCTTGAGTTCATCAAGGCTGTTTGCCGCAGCGGCTGCATCGCGTGCGGACTGGCGCGCCTCGTGTGGCGTATCAGACAACAGGAACCCGCCATCTCCGCCAGCCGGAATCGGCGCAGGACCAGCAGTTCCAGCCGACTGAGCAGGTCGTGCCGACGCCCCTGCAGGACGCTGTGCCCCCGGGCGACCATTCGCGCCAAATCCCTGACGATTGGCCGCATTCTGGCGCAGGCTTTCAGATGCCTTGAAACGGTCAAGCGGCTCGTCGGCGATGGCCTCGTCCGCGCCCATCTCAAACTGCCAGACAAGGGCCTCGAACGGGTCGAGATTATTTACATCAAAGTCTGTAATTGGTTTGCTCATCTACACAAAGGCGATGTATGTTGCACCGCAATCAGGATCGCGGGCACTGCTTGGGAAGACCTTATACGATTTTGGGTCCTTTGTGCCAGAGTACAAACGCGACACAGGTTATGACTATGGATTGTCAACCGATGCCATGATCGCTATAGCTTAACCACGCAAGAACTATCTGAGAAATCAGGGCTTGGGCGAGACCCTGAACGGTGAATACCGGCTCACGATCAACGAACGGAAACAGTTCGACAAGATCGCCAGCCAAAGGAGAGAGGCCAAATGGAACGGGAATCCATGGAATTTGACGTGGTCGTCGTTGGTGCCGGTGTGTCCGGCCTGTCGGCTGCCATCAAGCTAATGCAACTCGCCCAGGAACAGGAAAAAGAAATCACCGTCTGTGTGGTTGAAAAAGGTTCCGAGGTCGGCGCACACACCCTTTCAGGTGCCGTGATGGAGCCGCGCTCGATCAATGAACTTTTCCCTGACTGGAAGGAACGTGGCGCACCATTAAACGTGCCTGCCGGCGAAGACCAGTTCATGATGCTGAGCGAAACCGGCGCAAAAAAGCTGCCGACCCCGCCGCAGATGCACAACAAGGGCAACTACATCGTCAGCCTTGGCAATGTTTGCCGCTGGCTTGGCGAACAGGCCGAGGCCCTTGGCGTCGAGGTTTATCCGGGCTTTGCCGCCGCCGAAGTTCTGTTTAACGATGATGGTTCGGTCAAAGGCATCGCCACGGGTGATATGGGCCTTACGCGTGATGGCACGCCGGGCCCGAACCACGAACCGGGTATGGAACTGCATGCCAAATACACCTTCTTTGCCGAAGGGTGTCGTGGCTCGCTGTCCGAACAACTGATCAAGAAGTTCGATCTGCGCAAGAATTCCGATCCGCAGACCTATGGCATCGGGATCAAGGAACTCTGGGAAGTCGATCCCGCGGTCCACAAGGAAGGCCTGATTCAGCACACCGTTGGCTGGCCGCTTGACAAGAACACCTATGGCGGGTCGTTCCTGTATCATCTTGATAACAATCAGGTGGTTGTCGGTTTCGTTATCGGTCTTGATTACGAAAACCCGCATCTCAGCCCGTTTGATGAATTCCAGCGTTTCAAGACGCATCCGGAAATCCGCAAGATTTTCGAAAATGGTCGTCGCATCTCGTACGGCGCACGTGCGCTAAACGAAGGCGGTTTCCAGTCGATCCCCGACCTTGTTTTCCCGGGCGGCTGCCTGATCGGCTGTTCGGCCGGCTTCATGAACGTGCCGAAGATCAAGGGTTCGCACACCGCGATGAAGACCGGCATGCTGGCCGCCGAGGCTGCGTTTGAGGCCCTGACTGCCGACGAAACGCCTGCACAGATGGACAGCTACCCGCAGCGTCTGAAAGACAGCTGGGTCTATCCGGAACTGCACAAGGTCCGCAACATCCGCCCGAGCTTCGCCAAATGGGGCTTCTGGGGTGGCATGGCCTATAGTGCTGTTGATACCTATCTGTTCGGTGGCAAGGCTCCCTGGACCTTCAAAAACCACGAAGACCATTCCTGCCTGAAGCCAGCTGCAGAAATGCCGAAAATCGACTATCCGAAACCGGATGGCAAAATCAGCTTCGACAAGCTGTCATCGGTCTTCCTGTCAAATACCAACCACAGTGAAGATCAGCCGGTCCATCTGACGCTTAAGAATGACACCGTTCCGGTAAACACCAACCTTGCCGTCTATAACGGGCCCGAAGCCCGTTTCTGCCCGGCCGGTGTTTATGAATTTGTCGAAGATGAAGAAAATGGCGGCAACCGCCTGCAGATCAACGCGCAAAACTGCGTGCATTGCAAGACCTGCGACATCAAGGACCCGACCCAGAATATCGTCTGGGTCGTGCCCGAGGGTGGCGGCGGACCAAATTATCCGAACATGTAAGCCTTCCGGCTTACATCACACAAAAAGGCCCGTGTCATGCGGGCCTTTTTCTTTTGGTCTGATGATTGGATTTCTGCCGGTCAAAGCCTCATATAAGTTTTCACTTGTTTCAATTTCAATCTGAGCGTTCAATACCGGCCCTTTTCAACGCGCAGGCAAGAACAACATGAAAATCGCAATTGTGACCCTTGAAGGTTTCAACGAACTCGACAGCTTCGTCGCTTTGGCGATTTTAAACCGCGCCAAGGCCGATGGCGTCCATGCCGAAATCGTTGGCACCGGCGACACCGTTACATCAATGAACGGTGTTTCTGTCTCGGTGCAAAGGCCTCTGTCCTTTGCACAGGAAGCCGACGCGGTCTTGTTGGGCAGCGGCATTCATTCACGCGATCACATCAATGATCCGGATATCATGGAGCAGCTGTCGCTTGATCCGACCCGGCAACTGATTGGCGCACAATGTTCGGGCATTCTGTTTCTGTATCGCATGGGCCTGCTGCCCGCGACCGTGACAACAGATAACAAAACCCGGCCCTTGATAGCACGCACCAAAGCCGTGATCGAAGACCGCCCGCTGGTCGCACAGGGCAACATCGTCACCAGTGGCGGCTGCCTGTCGTCAAGCTATCTTGCCGGCTGGTTCCTTGCCAAGGCCGTCGGCTTGGATAAGGCCATTGCCGTGCTTGAGACAGTCGCCCCGGTTGGACAGCGTTCTCAATTTGCCAAACAGGCCCGCGAAATCATTGGCAAACAGTTGGATATCCCGGCCAAGCGTCCACTTTATTGCTAGCCAATATGATGCTTTTGCCCGCTGCTTTCGGCACTTTGCGGATCATTACTTTATTGTGATGGCCTTTGCGCATGGTTCCGTGTTGCAAATGCTTTGCCTTATAATTGCCGACTGAGTAGGCTAAACCCGAAATTCACTATGGCGATGCATACGACCTTACATCTCCGAACCCGAATTGCGGACGCAGGAAAAGCCTTTGAAACGTAAACTGTTACACCTCCTCATCCCGATGACGGCTGTTGCACTTTCGGCCTGTGGCACCATGCCGCAACAAAGCGACGACACCGTTTTCGAGTATCCGCAATCCAACGGTTTTTCGGGCAACTTCCTTGCAGGCAAGGCCGCACAGCTTGAAAGCCAGTCGGGCTATGCTGCGCAGTATCTTTTGCGTGCCCATAACCTTGATCCCGATAACGCAGAACTGCGCCGTCGCGCTTTCCTCGCGCTGATCAGCGACGGGCGTATCAGTGATGCGGTCGATATTGCCAAACAACTGCAGTCGGAAAACGATCAGGATCTGTTTGCGGCCCTGACGGTCATGGATGCCGCCATTCGCGAAGATCGCTATCAGGATGCGCTTGATATTGTTTCAAGCCTGCCCGAACGCGGCATCAACGCCCTGATTGCACCGCTGGCAAAGGCATGGCTTTATACCGGCCTTGATCAGAAAGCCGCAGCCATGGCCGCACTTGACGGCATGCAGGGCAATGGTTCGCTGAACCCGCTTTCGGAATATCATCGCGGCTTGATACTCGCACATTTCGGCGATTTTGATGCTGCCGAACGCGCCCTTGCCAGCGCCTATGGCGACCCGGCTGATGCGCCACTTCGCGCGGCAGAGGCCCTTGGTGCCGTCTATGAGCGCAAAGGACAGGTGCAAAAGGCATCCCTTCTTTATGAAAGCTACATGGACCGGCATCCGCAATCGCTTGCCATGCCCTTCCATTTGGCGCGCCTTGATCGCGGCGAACCGCCAATCGCGACCATGCTGACCCCGGCAGAGGGTCTGGCAGAGGCCTATCTTGATATCGCCACCTTGCTCAGTCAGGAAAACGCCGTTGATCCATCCTTGTTGATGGCGCGCTATTCATTGTCGCTGCGTCCTGATGATGACATTACCCGTCTTCTGGTTGGCGAAGTCATGGAAATCCAGAATCGCTTTGAAACGGCAATTGACGTTTACGGGGCCATTCCGGTGTCTTCACCGCACAGCTGGAATGCGCGACTGCGCATCGCATCCAGCCTTGAGCAAATTGGCCGTGCGGATGAAGCAATTGATATCCTTGAAGACATGGTTGGCGAACGCAGGGACCGCCCGGACGCCCTGATCCAGCTTGGCGATATCCTGCGCTTCCAGCAGGAATATGGCCCGGCTGCCGATGCCTATGACAAGGCCATAGAACGTCTGGGCGGCAAGACACAGGTTGGCTGGCGCTTGTTGTATCGTCGGGGCATCGCAAACGAGCGGGCGGGCGACTGGGCCAAGGCCGAAGCAGACTTCCTTCAGGCGCTCGAAATCGAACCCGAACAGCCTTATGTTCTGAACTATCTCGGCTATAGCTGGGTTGATATGGGCATGAATTTCGATCAGGCCGAAGACATGCTCAAACGTGCCGTCGAATTGCAGCCTGATGACGGCTATATCGTCGATAGCCTCGGCTGGGTTTATTACAAGCTGGGCCGGTTCGATGATGCGGTTGAACAGCTTGAAAAGGCTGTCGAACTGAAACCTGACGACCCGACAATCAATGATCATCTGGGGGATGCCTATTGGCAAATCGGGCGCTATCACGAAGCCCGTTTCCAGTGGCACCGCGCCCTGTCATTCAATCCGACCGAAGACCTGCGCAGTACCGTAGAAGCCAAAATCAATGGCCAGGTACCAAGCGTGGCCCCGATTGTCGTGAACTGACACATTTGGGAAGAAACGTTCATGTCTGCGACCTATCGCCAGCAGGCACCTGCCAAGGTTAACCTGTTTTTGCATGTCACCGGCAAACGCGATGACGGCTATCATCTGCTTGAAAGTCTGGTTTGCTTTACCGCAACCGGTGATGTCCTTAGTGGTGAATTGCGCAGCGATGACCAGATCACGCTTTCAATCACCGGGCCCATGGCGGCCACCCTTGCCCAGAATGACATCAACGAAAATCTTGTCATGCAGGCCACAAAGCTGCTGCAAGACACCTGTGCGCCCAAACAGGGGGCGGATTTGATCCTTGATAAACGCTTGCCGATTGCATCTGGCATTGGTGGCGGATCGGCGGATGCAGCTGCGGCCATCCGGTTGCTGCGCGAAATGTGGAAGCTTGATCTTGATGCGCATACTTTATCGCACATCGCCCTGTCGCTAGGGGCGGACGTTCCGGTTTGCCTGCACGGCGAAACCTGCGTGATGTCGGGGATTGGCGAAGAAATCACCGAACTGCCTGACCTGCCGCCCGTACCGATTGTCTTGATCAATCCGGGCAAAGCGGTTTCAACACCCGAAATTTTCAAGGCCCGCGCTGACGAGGGGTTCAGTCCCACGGGCGCATGGCAAGGCAACCAGACATTCCAAAGTGCGGCATCGCTTGCCGATGCGCTGTCGGAATGCGGCAACGATCTGACTTTGCCCGCAACGGGAATACTTCCGGAAATTTGTGATGTGCTCAATGCACTCGCGCGTGAAGACGGCTGTTTGCTGGCCAGAATGTCGGGCAGTGGTGCCACCTGCTTTGGCATATACGACACAACCAGTCAGGCCGAACGTGCCGCCCATGCAATCGCAACACAGAACCCGGACTGGTGGATTTCACCCACGCATATCCTCTCGGAAAAGACCCGCGAGCAGGCCGAAATCGGCGCAGCCTTTCCGGACTGAACAGCCGGGGCAGGACCGGATAAAAAAACCTTCAAATAGAGGGTTGCACTCTGCGCATGGGGGCGCTATTTTCCGCGCCACACACGCTGATGGGGCGTGGCCAAGTGGTAAGGCATCGGTTTTTGGTATCGTGTATCGTAGGTTCGAATCCTACCGCCCCAGCCAGACTTGATTTTTTCAATAAAATCAGACGTTTAGCACCCCGCCATAGCGCGGGGTGTTACACGTTGGTGTTACACACTGGTGACCTTATTGGCACACATATTTCCTCACTCTGAGACTGTTTTTTGAGCTTACTGAATGGCTCACCGCATTGAGGTGATTCGCTTCATCACAGACCTGCGTTTTAAGTCACAGACTGCAAGCGAACCTGTCCCGATTTCTGGGCACCTAACCCTCCGCTAGCGTTGATGAATGGGCACTTTTGCCCCTGATTCAGGCAGACAAGACAGAACCCCAATTAATCCTTTAAATTCATATAGTTAGAATTAGGTTCCACCATAGAAGGAAGGAGAATAATCAATCAACAAAAACACATATATAGTATAACTATAGTACCTCTTTAGTACTCTATAGAGCCTCTATAGCTACTACTTCTTCCTGATTACTTACCTGTTTATATCCCTAGAGCACCTAGCCTAACCCTCCCCTCAAATAAGCTAGGGATAGGAAACAGCAAAGCTGAACTGTGTTGCACCACACTGGGAACACTTAAGCCTCCTAGATAGCTCCTTAAGCCCAGTATCAGGACTGGCGAGATCCAACAGTTGTTGAGGTGTCTTTGTAACTTCTCGGGAGCAACAGCCGCAGGTAAAGACCACCTTCTGTCTACGTTGTTTGATGAGGTATTTAATCGGGACGCCAACAGGTTTCTCGTACATGGCTTTCTTCTTCTGCCTGTCTTCCCTGTCCCATTTCAGATTTATGATCTTTTCTCACCTCTCACAAGAGCCACGCGATAAGCGAATTCTGAAATCCTGAACCCGAGTGACATTGGAGGTCACCCAGAATGTTTCAGGGTCAAAAATTTGAGTGACATATCCATATATTGTTTCTGGCCTCTTCCCCCCATGGGGTCCCGCCCTCTCACCAGAGACGATTAACGACAGCTACAAACTCCAAAACTTTGCCACCTCATCTATTTCCTCTGCCAGACATTAAGAACCCCGACCGTCCTATATAACCATGGTCAAAACGGACGTCGCATCCATCACACCAATAGTGTCCTTTTTAAATTACTTGTTGACTTATAGAGCACTCACTGAATAACGTCTTAGATATAAATCGGACACTTTCAGGAGAACACTATGCTTGTTGGATATGCCCGCACCTCGACTCTCGATCAGAAAGCAAGCATTGAAGTACAAGTCAGAGACCTCATTGATCTGGGATGTGAGAAGGTCTTCAAAGAGCAAGTGTCATCGGTTGACGTAAAGAACCGTGAGCAACTTGCCTTGGCGCTGGACTTCATCCGAGAGGGCGACACTTTGGTCGTTACAAAGCTTGACCGTTTGGCACGTTCTACCGCCCACCTAGTTGACATCATGCAAACCATTGAGGCCAAAAAGGCAGGGCTGCGTATTGTTGACCTTGGGGTAGACACAGGAACAGCGACAGGGCGTCTCATGCTCAATGTCGTCTCTGCTATCGCTCAGTTTGAACGAGAGATCATGCTAGAACGTCAGCGAGAAGGCATTGAGAAAGCACGAAGGGAAGGAAAGTACAAGGGCAGACCCACAGAGATTGATCCTGATAAAGTCCGAGCCATGAAAGACGCGGGCAAAAGCCCAACCACCATTGCAAAGGAATTGAGGATTGCCCGTTCGTCCGTTTATCGTGTTTTAGAGTCGCTCGGAGCGGATTAACTCACCTCAACTTGACGGTTCAAGTTCCACACTGTGTTCTTCGGCCTCCTTAAGCTGTTTAAGCGCCCTCTCACGGGCTGCGCGGGCCTTCTTCGCAGTTGGTTCAGTTCCAGACAAACGTCTACCATTGAACATCAGTTGCCACCGATAGCTATTACCTCGCTTCTCGACGCCTGCCCTCGGGTTGCCTTTTGCCTTCTTTGGGAGTTCTTTCTTCACCGGTTCAAGTTCCGACAGATTTATTGATCGCTCATCAGAGACAACCTGACCTTTACCGGCGCGCGAGAAAATTCTGGAAATAAGGCGCTTACCTTGAGAATTGAGAAACACTCTACGTCTTCTTGGCTCTTCTGGGTCAGACTTAATGTCGATAAGGTTTAACCCCAAGTTCCCATGGCGATCCAAAGGGCTCAAGGCGTTAACGTTCCGCGACACGCTGGCATTTGTGAGGGCCATCTCATCCATCAGGTCCTCGTAGGTAACACCATCATCTCCAGCAAGATAAAGACGCAGCAACATGTTCTGGCGCGACGCTGGCATATCCTCATCTCGCCCTCGGATTTCTTCAAGTGCAAACCATACATCTCTAAGCAACTGCATGTTCATAATTGGAACCTCAATCCAATCGGTTGGTGCAAAAAAATCTAGTTGAGTCAGTGAGTTAGACAATTATCACCAATGAAAAAACGAAGTTCAAGATGAAATAAGGCAGCAAGAGACAGACAGCTTCTCCAGTGCGATTAGGGACCACCATAGAAGGAAAACGCGCTTGGAGAATTTCTATGGAATACAAGAAAAAATACACCGACCTTGAAACTGGTGAGGTCGTTACGATCAGCATTGGAGACCATCTCCCCTTTTCTGAAGTCGCCAACAAACTTCAGATTTCCCGATCAACCCTGATCAAGGTCATGTCGGAGTTGGGTCTTTGCCACAAGGAATACGACCCGGTTGCCCTCGCCTATAGAAACCGGCTGGTTCCCGAGGCAGCGGAAAAGGGTCTAGGCTTTCGCATTCTCGGACAACATGGACCGTTCGATGTTCTATCCCCAATTGGTATAGAGTATGTCCAAGAAAACCTTCCCGAGATGCTGGAGAAAACATCCCTCGACAAAGCCACACGCGATGTATTGGCAGCTGTTCGGGATTATGAACAGAAAAGGCATACGAGTCTCAATACTGAAGGCAAAGTAAGGTGGCTGCTTGATTACTTTCCTGACTTGGAGCTTGCTCAACTTGCCGCTGGTCTCGGTATCAGCCGACAAGTCGTGCACAGATACAAGAAAAAGAAAGAAGACCAGTTAAAGCGAGCCTTGAGGCGTCGAACAGCACCACTAAATGAGTTTCTGGACTGGCCGTGTGATCATGCTCAAGATTGGGCCGAACGCGACTTTGCATGAGTTTTCGGTGGAAAATTGAGAGCCTTATTTATTACATCCGGTGTAAACAGGTCCAGCTAAGAACTTGTCCAGGCAATATAACCACGACCGTTGAAACAGGCTCTGCCCCTCAAAGGACAGGGCCTTTTCATTTTCCAAAGATCAGGAAAAGAACAACCTACGAAGTAAAATGCACCATATGAAGTGAAGGTTATGAGGCTGCACGTGCGGTTATATGCGTGAAGCAAGACGCCACAGCATACGAACTGAAAATCCTTGAGGAACCGGACGAGAACTGGAGTTTGGGATTTTCCAGCTATGCAGATATTCTTAAGTCCCTCAAAGAATCAATTGACTTTCAACCTACCCCCAAAAGCCTTGATGATTTCAACGCCTTCCGCAGGTTTATGAATTATCTTCTGGCACCGAAGATACCAGATAGCATCTCAAAATTTCTCAAAGTTGGCGATCAAAGGGACACTTGGGATGCATGGGTCTATGAACAGTTCTCCTTGGGGGTCAGTGGTCCTACGCGACGAATTCTGCCCTGAGTAACTGTATCCATTACATCCGGCGTAAACAGACCCGTGATCGATCCGTCAGTCTGCGCCTAAGAGCGCACCTCATTCTTTACTCATCTGTTGCTTTGCAATGAGCGCATGCCCAAACAACAACCCGGCACTTGCCCGATTTATTCCGCCATCTTCACACCCGAAAAATGTCAGTCTTTAAAACGGAATAAGAACCAGACCAATTGCCAAAAACTCGGTTTCCTTTATGGTGAATCCCATAACATTCAACGTGCCTAAAGTTGCAGGGGAAACACCAGTTTCATGTCTCAGTTGACGCTCCAAGAACTTGAATCCCACCTGTGGGGTGCCGCAAACATCCTTCGTGGCTCCATCGATTCCGGGGACTTCAAACATTACATCTTCGGTCTTTTATTCTTCCGCCGTCTTTGTGATGTCTGGGAAGAAGAATATGAACGGAAACTGAGCCAGTATGGCGACAAGGAACTCGCGGCTGATCCTGACGAACACCGTTTCCATATCCCCGAAGGCCACTTCTGGAAGGATATTCGCAAGCACACCACCAACATTGGCGAACACCTAAACGCGGCCTTCCATGCAATTGAGGACGCCAACCACCGCCTTCGTGGTGTATTTCAGGATGTGGACTTCAACAACAAGCAACGCTTCCCCGATGCCACGCTTGAAAAGCTTCTTCAGCACTTTGAGAAACACCGTCTGCGCCATGTTGATGTCGAGGCTGATATCCTTGGCAACGCCTATGAATACCTGATCGCCCAGTTTGCCGATGATGCGGGTAAGAAGGGGGGCGAGTTCTACACCCCGAAGATGGTCGTGCGGTTGATTGTCGAATGCCTGAAGCCTGATGAGGGCATGTCTGTCTATGACCCCACCTGTGGCTCTGGCGGGATGCTGCTGGAATGCTTCCATCACCTTGAACGCCAACGCAAGAACCCGCGTTCATTGTCGCTGTATGGTCAGGAAAAGAACCTGAACACATGGGCGATCTGCTCCATGAACCTGTTCCTGCATGACATTGATGATGCCTTTGTCGAACGTGGCGATACCCTGCTTGATCCCAAGCATCTTGTTGGCGATGGCACAAAAGCCATTCGTACTTTTGACCGTGTCCTTGCCAACCCACCATTCTCCCTGAAAAACTGGGGCCATGATGTCTGGTCAACCGGGGACAAATTTGGTCGCGATACCTATGGTTGCCCACCGCAATCCTATGGTGATCTTGCCTTTGTCCAACACATGCTGGCCAGTCTCAAGGAAGATGGCATGTTGGGTGTGGTCCTGCCGCACGGCATCCTGTTCCGTGGCGGGGCAGAGGCGAAAATCCGCAAAGGACTTCTGGAAGATGACCTGATCGATGCGGTGATCGGGCTGGGACCGAACCTGTTTTATGGCGCGGGCATTCCCGCCTGTATCCTGATCATTCGCAGAAACAAACCCGCAGAGCGCAAAGGCAAGGTTCTGGTGATCAATGGCACTCATGAACTCGTCGAAGGCAAAGCCCAGAACCACCTGTCAGACGCCAATGTGAAGCGTTTCGCCGATACATTCGGTGAGTTCAAAGACGAAGAGCGGTTTGCCCGAGTGGTTAGCTTGGATGAAATCCGCAAGAACGACCATAACCTCAATATCTCGCGCTATGTCAGCACGGACGAAGACGAGGACGAGATCGATGTTGCAGCAGAAGTCGTTAAACTGAACGCTCTGCGCCAGCAGCGCGATGAAGCCGAAGCCAAGATGATGGGTTTCCTTAAGGAGCTTGGCTATGACGCATGAAATTCCAGAGGGGTGGGCAGAAACAACGGTTGGCAGCATTTCTGAGATCATTACCAAGGGAACAACGCCCACTACATCTGGTTTTGGTTACCGGACGGAAGGGATACCTTTCATAAAAGCCGAAAACATAGATGACCACGGGAACATAGGTGAGCCTACTGCATTTGTATCGGATGAGTGTCACTCAGCTTTCCGGCGTTCTATCATCAAGAAAGATACTATCCTCTTCACCATTGCTGGAACTCTCGGAAGGGTAGCCGTTTATAAAGATCAATCGGAAGCCAACACGAATCAAGCGGTGGCCTTAATCAAAGGGATTAACCAAGACCTCTCTTATGTGGCTTACTACCTTCAATGCCCTAGAATAAAAAAGTTGGTTGAGGAGCAGAAAACAACAGGGGCACAGCCGAATATAAGCTTAACTCAACTGAAAAACTTTCCAATCTCTCTCCCCCCCCAGCACGAACAGAAGAAAATCGCGGAAGTTCTGAGCAGCGTGGATGAGACCATTGCGGCGACCAAAGCCGTCATTGACCAAACCAACCAGGTCAAAAAAGGATTGGTCCAAAACCTCCTCACCAAAGGAATTGGTCACACCAGGTTCAAACAAACCGAACTGGGCGAGATTCCTGAGAGTTGGGAGGTGGTTGAACTTGGCGATTTGGTCGAGGCCCTTAAAGCTGGTGTGAGTGTTAACTCGGAGAACCGAACTATTCGAGATAATGAGGCAGGGATACTCAAAACGAGTTGTGTAACGAATGGTTTCTTTGACGCGGCAGAGCACAAAGCAATTCTCTCTCATGAGCTCGCAAGGGCCAAAAACCCGGTCAAAGCCGATAGTATAATCATAAGTAGAATGAACACGCCCGCATTAGTTGGAGCCAATGCATATGTATCACAAGACTATCCCAATCTGTTTCTACCTGACAGGCTCTGGCAACTGAGCGTAAAAGACACAGATAAGACACTTGTGCGCTGGTTGTCTTTTGTTTTTGCTTCCTACAACATGCGGGCACGAATGTCAGGCATTGCGACCGGCACTAGCGGCTCAATGAAGAATATCTCGAAGGCTAAACTGCTGAGCTTACTGGTTGCGGTTCCAAAGAAATATGAACAAATTGAGATATCGGAGATTCTTTCAAGCTTTGAACAAGAACTTGGCATCCTGCAAAGGTATATTGCTGAGCTTCAAAGCCTGAAAACGGGCGTTATGTCCGAGCTTCTCTCGGGTAAAAAACGTGTGGAAGTTGGCGATGTCTAAAGAAGATCAACATCCAACGCTTGGAGATACCCAAAGATCAAAGGTATTGCGTGTTGGGGCAAGTGTTCTGGGCACAGTTCCGGTTATCGGACCACCCATTCAAACCGTATTAACAGAACTCATCCCAAATGTTCGTGCCGACAGAATAGAAGCCTATATTCGATACCTTCAAGACCAGATTGACGAGCTTAAACTTAAGCTTGCCTTAGAAAAACCCGAAGGGCTTGACCTTTTTGAAGAGGGAATCTGGCAATCTGCTCGTGCCATAAGCGATGATCGAAAAAAGTATATCGCGGAATTGGTAGCAAAAGGACTTCAAGAAACAGGTCTCGAGCAACAAGAAACGCGGCACTTCATGCGTATTCTGGAACAACTTGATGACCGGCAGATAATTCTTTTGGCCGAGTATCATCCTGCAAACTCACCAACCGCAGGAAACGTGCAAGGCACAAGCTTTCACGAGGTAAACCGGAATGTGGTGCAGCCGGGGCATACTGTTGAGGACATTCTTGATCATACTGGTCGAGAAGAAGCCCAAAGAGGTGCAAGGCTTAACGAAATAATGCGTAGGCACCTGTCTTCTCTTGGCCTTCTGGAGAGAGACCAGATGTTTGGTGGTGTCGAAATGCAGCCAAGTTCTAATCGGTACCTCATTAGTGAAGCTGGTAAGGACTTTTTGAGGTGCATTGGCGCAATTTCATCCGGCGGTGACAATGGGCAGTGAATGGCAACTGGCGGAAAAGCCGACGATCCAAACCTTGAAGGATATGGGCTATACCGTTGTGACCAAGGTGGAACATGAAGCCCTGCGTGATGGCGAAAACCAAGTTCTGTTCCGCCCTCATCTTGTAGACGCCATTCAACGCTTGAACGGTTTGTCTGATGAAGATGCCCAAGCTGCTTATGTCGATCTGATCAGCAAGAACGACAATGAAGAATGGCTGGGAATCTTGCGCGGGAACTATAGCCGCAAGGTACAGGGACAGACCGAACACAAGACCATCAAACTCATTGATTTCCTTAAACCCGAAAACAACACATTCACTGTTACCAACCAGCTTTATGTGAAGGCGGAGAAATCCCGCATTCCCGATGTTGCGGTCTATATAAACGGAATCCCGGTCGTGGTGATAGAGGCCAAGTCACCGATCAACGCCAAGGACAAGACTGGCGAGGCATTCGACCAGATCAAACAGTATGAACGCGATATCCCAAGGCTGTTCTTTTCCAACTGTTTCAACATTCTGACCGATGGCACCAATTGCCTGTATGGCACCACTGGAAGCCCGTCTAAGTTCTATGGCTCCTGGGGTGATCCTTGGCCGCGTTCGGAGAAAGACTTTTCCAATGAACTCGACAAGGGTCTTTGGAGCCTGTTGGAGCCTTCGCGCCTATTGGACTTGATCGCCCATTTTATCGTCTTTGAACAAGCCGAAGTCGGGAAGATCAAGAAGATTTGTCGGTATCAGCAGTTCCGGGCCGTTAACAAGATCGTCAGCAGGGTCGTAGAGGGCAAGCACCGCAGGGGGCTGGTCTGGCATACCCAAGGGTCTGGCAAGTCGCTGACGATGGTATTTGCGGCCTTGAAGTTGAAAACCCATCTGACCGAAGCATCCCCCGAACTGGCAAACCCCAACTTGATGGTACTTACAGACCGTATTGATCTGGATGACCAGATTAGCGGTACGTTCAAGGCTTGTGGGCTGCCGAACCCAGTAAGTGTTGGTTCGGTTGCTGATCTTCACGCACTGATCGGCAGTGGCATTGACGGCATCACAGCCCTGTCCACGATCTTCAAGTTCCAAGGGTCGAAGTCGCCTATTGCCAATTCCCAAAACTGGATCGTCATGGTGGATGAATGCCACCGCACACAGGAAAAGGACCTTGGCGCGTATCTTCGCGCAACCATGCCTGAAGCGCGGTTCTTTGGTTTTACCGGCACTCCGATCAAGAAATCTGACCAAGATACCTACAAGAACTTCGGGATTGTTGGCGAAGGGTATCTGGACAAATACGGCATTGATGATGCGGTGGTCGATGGGGCGACCGTTCCGATCTATTACACCGGACGCAAGACCGACTGGCACATTGATGAAGCCAAGATCGACATTCTGTTCGATCAGTGGTTTGCCGATTTGCCTGATGACAAGCTCGAAGAACTCAAGAAGCGTGGCGTCACCTTTGCCGATCTGGTGAAGCATCCCAGACGCATTGAACTGATTGCCTTTGATATCTGGACCCATTTCAAGAAATACGCCGCCCCGGATGGCTACAAGGCCCAGATCGTCGCCATAGATCGCGAAGCGGTGATCCTTTACAAACGGGCCTTGGATACGGTGATTGCGGATGATCTGATCAAGCAGGGGATGTCGCCGGATGACGCCCAAAAGGCCGCAACCCTTCAATCCGCCTGTGTCTATTCACGGTCGCAAGAAGACGATAAGCCATCCGAAGATGATCACATTGCCGATCTGCGCAAAGGATTGATGGCACATTATCTTGATCGGGAAGCTGAAAAATCGGTCAAACAGGCATTTGGCAAGAAGGGCGCGGCTCCTGATTTCCTGATCGTCTGTGACAAGCTCCTGACGGGGTTTGATGCACCGATTGAATCGGTCATGTATCTTGATAAACCGCTTAAGGAGCATACGCTTCTTCAGGCGATTGCGCGGACCAACCGCGTTGCCGATGCCAAAAAGAAAAACGGCCTGATCGTGGATTACATCGGCGTTTCTCAGAACCTTGATCAGGCTCTTTCGTCCTATCGGTCTGATGATGTTCAGAATGCGATGGTGGACCTGGACAACCTTCGCTCCCAACTCAAAGCGGCCCATGCGGCTGTCATGAAGATGATGAAAGGCTTGAAGCGCGGAACGTCAGACCTGAAGGCCGAATATGACGCCTTTGTTGATATGCTGAAGACCGAGGACCAATGGTTTGCTTATCGCTCTGTCTCCCGCGAGTTTATTTCCATTTATGCCGCGCTCAGCCCTGACAAGTCGGTTCTGGAATATACCAAGGACCTGAAATGGGTGGCGAGCTTCCTGCGATATGCCACTCAGGTGTTCGAGAAGAAAGAAGCGTTCGATCACAAGGAATACAGCAAGAAAATCCGCGAAATGCTTGAAGAGCATCTTGATGCCACTGGTTTGAGCGTAACTGTCAAGCTTCGGTCGATCACCGACCCTGACTTCTGGCAGGACTTTGAGGTGGAAGGTAAACCCGAAACTGACCTTCAGACGGCAGCGATCAGAAAGGGTACAGAGTTACGCAAAACTGTCTATGAGAGGCTCGACGAAAACCCGCACCAGTACGGAAAGTTCTCCCAGCGCCTCAAGGAATTACTTGAGAAGATGGACGGTGCCCAGTTGTCTTGGGCGGACAAGCTCAGAATGGCTGAGGAACTTGCCAAGGACTTGGAGGCAGAGGCCAAGGCCCATGAAGGCACTGATATGTCGCCAGAGGCGTATGGCATTATGAAGGTTCTTGAAACCTATCAACCCGAAGAGATGACGCCAGACGGCTTGGCTGAAATCGCGATAGCGGTTGAAGGCATATATGAGGACACGCCACCCATGTGGCATGAGAAGACCGAGCTTAGAAAGAACCTTCGACAACAGGTCCGCCAGAAGCTTCATGAGGCGAAGTTTGGGAACCTTAAGCTTGTCCCCGAGGAAGTTGAAGAATTTGCGCTTAAGGCTTTTGCGAAGTGACGACCATGCCTACCCTGACAATCGGCAATACTGACATTCCATATGAGTTAAAGCGCGTTGGTACTTGCGAAAAGGCAAGGATCACCGTGACGCCTGAACTGGTGGAAGTCGTCGTTCCGCCCACGGCAACGGATGAACAGATCAACAATGCTGTTCAGAGACGGCGGCAGTGGATTTTTGAACAGACCCGTAAGATGCGCGATGCAGCCGATAGATCGCCTTCGTTGTCCCGATTTGTCAGTGGGGCAAAGATACCATTTCGCGGACGTATGACGCGGCTAAAGGTTGGCTCAACAGACGATACGCTGGTGCATGTTTCCTACCGGAATGGCCTGTACATTGAATATCCGACCTCCGCCTCTCCGCACTCACAAGACATGCTGATCGAGGATGCCTTGCGGTTATGGCTCAAGAAACGATTGCGACAGGATGTTGGGGAATTCATTCGTCGCTATGGGCCAAAGAACGACCTGAAACCCAAGGCCTACCGCATTAAGGATCAGAAACACCTATGGGGTAGTTGTGGCAAAGACAGGGTGATTAATATCAACTGGCATCTGATCTTTGCCCCAAAGACAGTCCTTGAATACGCGGTGGTTCATGAACTTTGCCATCTGCGCCACCGCAACCACGACAAGCCTTTCTGGAACTTGGTCGGATCATTGATACCAGACTACCAAGCGCGAAAGGCATGGCTTGATCAGAATGAGCACATGCTAGCAATCAACAAAGTCGAGACAAGCCTGTAAACCAGTGGACTGTACCTAACCTCATTCTGCTGCCTCTGTATTTTCCTTTTCTGCACTTATCAACGCAGCTAGCCCCGGATACTTGATGACCTCAATTATCTCCTTGAGAGCCGCTATATCAAGCCCGTCAGGGTTATAAGTGCCATAGGTAATCCCGACACGTTCATGGCCCACCACTTGGGCAACTTCGGTCTGCGGCAAACGGGCATGCTCGAATTGCTGGATTACTGTCCTGCGGAATGAATGGAAGTTGACCCGGTCCTTCTTCGTCACGTTATCAATGCGCGTGACACCAAGCGACCTTCGGTATTCCACGAAGCGTCTGGTCAAATACCATGACCTTTTCTGGTCTGGTCCACCGGGAAGCAAACAGGGGAACAGGTACTCTTGCCGATGGTGACGCGCAAACTCCAGAAGCCCCAGATCAAGAAGAGTGCTATGGACAGGAACAAGACGATCACCGGCTTCGGTCTTGGCTCCCGTTACCTCAAGGCACCATATACCGTCCTGTTGCTTGAGGTCTGATACTTTCCTCTCGCAAATTTCGTTCAGCCTCATCCCACTGAAAGCAGCAATCCAGCAGACCCAAAGCAAGGTGTTTGGATAGTCTTGTTCACTCGGAAACACTTCAGGCTTCTGCGACAAAAGGGTGCAGACCTCTTCCTGTATGAACGGCAATTTTCCGGTCTTGCGGCTTTGCCCTTCAGGACGCTGCAATCCCTCCCATGGGTTCTTTCCTTCGAAAATCCCGCGCCTGTCTGCCCATTTCCACACCAAAGACAATCCTGTGGAATAGCGGTTAAGTGTCCGATTGCTCAGACCTACCTCATGATTTCCAAAGCGTTCCATGATTTCGCTGAAGCTGCGTTGCTTGGTCTTGGGGCTACGTCCCCAATAGGGATCAAGCGTACTGACCACTTCGATAAATTCTGCGGCCTGCGGGCGCGTAACTTCCTCCAAGGTTGGTCTTCCGGCCCACTCATCAAATAGGCGGTGAACGACTTGGTACTGGGCAATGGTTTGCTGCGTCAGCCTTGCACTTGGATCACGCTGGGTCTCCTCAAGGTATCGCTTGGCGACCTCTCGAAACAGCGGACCCTCTTTCTTCTTCTTTTGCTTAAGTTCTCGGTATGGAACAAGTTCAACAGGATCAATGGTGTTCCGGCCAAACGAGGTCGGCTTCGGATAAACCTTCCCATCAAGCGCAGCTTGGCGAGCAGAGCAGGCATAAATACGCGCCCTTGCAATCGCGAAATCGAGATCGTTCAGGGGCTCCCGCCCTCTTAGCTTCTCAACATAAACATCGCGCACGATATCGAGTTCGTCTTCCTCAACTCCATCTTCATTGAGTTGAACGAGGAACTCTGTGAACTCCCGTTCCGCCTTTTCTTCAATTTGGGCTGGTGTCCAGTCACGTATTCCAGTCAGAACTTCAAATTCCGCTTTTTGGTCCGCGACCATTTGCCATCGAAGGCTTTGGGCTTTCGACAAGTCACTCGTGCGCAGCGACTTTATGATTTGTGATTTTCCGCCGTAATGGGCACGCAATGCGGTCGGTATTTTCATTCTGAAATACCAACCCTGACGGCGTTTTTGCAGATATCTAGTATCAGCCATTTGTCAGCTTGGTGTTACACGTTGGTGGTACACGCTAGTAGCACACGCATCTGAAAAATGTCAACATTATCAATGACATCAATACTTTAAAACATAGCCAACTGAAAATCCTACCGCCCCAGCCAAGACAAACCGCTTTGAGGTTTTCCTCAAAGCGGTTTTCTTTTTCCTGCCTTTTGCAGGCTGGCAGCACGCGAACGTGCCACCCTTATTTTCGTGCTCAGGACTGCTTTGACTGATGCATGGCAATGTTTGCCCGCGACACCAGTTTGGCAAGGGTATCCCCCGGCTCGGCAATGCCAAGACCAACGCTTAGGGTCAGAGCGGGATATTCATTTCCTGCCTGAAACTCCTCTGCCCCGACATGATCCGTCAGACGCTGCAGATAATTCAAGGCCCCTGCCGCCCCGGTTTCCGGCATCAGGATAATGAATTCCTTGTCGCTCCAGCGCGCGATCACATCGGTTTCGCGCATCATATCCGATGCCACCTTGGCAAACAGCCTCAATGCCGCGTCACCAGCAGCATAGCCAAGGCTTTCATTCAGGCTCTTGAGGTTGTCAAAATAGACCATCCCGACGACGACCGCATTGCCATAACGGTTTGAGCGCTCAAGCTCGGTACGCAGGATGCTTTCCATGTAGCGCCGGTTATAAAGCCCGGTCAGCGGATCGGTATTGGCAGTGCGTTCAAGATCTTTTCGCGCCTGATCCAGCGCATTGCGGTCATGAATATGGGCAACTGTCTGGCCAATTGAGTCGGCAAAAAGCTGTACGAGATCAATGTCATGCTTGCCAAAGGGTGCCACCGGATTTGGGCCGCCAAACGCAAGCGTTCCGATGCATTCGCCTTCAACCACAATCGGCGCACCAAGATAGGCGGCAAACCCAAATTTCTCGCCAGCCGGATGGTCGCCCAGTTCGCTTTCACTGACATCATGAAAGGCAAAAACCTTGCTGGCCGAAATCACATGACTGCAGAACGTCTCATCAAGGTCGAACGCCATGCCCGGCGTCAGGGCATTTTCCGGGTGAAAGACCTGCCGAATTTCATAGGTCTCTTCGCCAATGGCACTGAAGATCCCAACAGGCAGGCCAAACTGCTCGATGCCGAGCTTCAGGATCGCCTCAACACGCTGTTCGAACATTTTGGCCATTTCTGCCTGATGATCGGTCTCAAACTCGGTCGTCATGATGTTTCCCATATTGTGACTGGCACGGTTTTCCCCCGACACGCCAGCCATAAAGTCTTGTTATACTGCAACATTTAAAACCCTTGGTCGCACAGGGCAAATTCTAAACGCTTAGCATACCAAGGCATAGGCCATTCTTCTGGATGGATAATATTTTTCTGATATGACCGGAACAATCAACGCGTTTTCGGGCGCACCGGCATCTGATGAAGCAATGCGGCCCCACGCAAGCCGCCATCACGGAAATAGGCGCCCGGGACCACCAGCGGCGTATCATATCGACCAAGAGCCTGCTTGCGGACCCGTACATCAATCTCTTCGATCAATGCAGTTTCGGATGCCAGACCGCCCCCCACGGGAATGCAGTCGGGATCAAGAACATTGACCATCAAAGCCAGTTCACGCGCAACCAGATCGCAATAAATGTCGATGGCCTTGGCGGCCAAATCCTCATTGGCGTGCCAACCTGACGTAATGTCTTCACTGGCCCGTAACGCGCCGCCAATCTGGGAATAAATGCGTTCAAGGCCACGGGCGCCACCCCAGGCATCAAGACACCCTGCACGCCCGCAGCCACAGGCAATCGGGGCAAGACCATGCTTGATCAGGGTTCCGGTGACATCATTTCCATGCCCCCATTCGCCACGAATACCACTATTGCCACCGACAAACTGCCGATCAACGACAATGCCACCACCGACACCCGTACCAAGGATGATGGCGAACACGATGCTGGCATCCCGGGCGGCACCACTTGACGCTTCGGCCAGGGCAAAACAGTCGGCATCGTTTTCAACCAGAACCTTACGCCCCAGAATATTGGAAAGCTCCACAGCCAGCGGCCAATCCTTGATCGCCGGAATATTGGCCGAAATCACGGCACCGGTTTTCGGATCAATCCCGCCTGCCAGGCTGATGCCGATATCCTGCGACTGACCGTATTTGGCATCGGCTTCACGGATGCATTCGGACAGGATGGCAATAAAGGCACCGCGATCTTCGCGCGGTGTCGATGCCTTGCGATGATCAATGACCGCTTCATCCGCATCGAAAACCCCGAACTCAATGTTCGATCCACCGATATCAAAGGCATATTGCATACTGCACGTTCCCCAATCCTGACTGTTAACGGGATACACCAGCCAAGGCAGCGCAGCAAAAAGAAACGGCACCTGCCCGACTGGCAAGTGCCGTTACTATACGTCGCGATGCGCGGTCAATTAACTGCGCAGGCGTGCTGCCACGTCGTCATAGGACGGCATCTGGTCCACAGGACCAAGGGCCGTGATGGTCGGCTTGCCATCAAGCAGCGCTTTACCGGACCGGCGTACGCTTTCAAGATCAACCGCGTCGATCTTGCCAACTATTTCTTCCATGCTTTGCGGGCGACCGAAAATCTGGATCTGGCGTGCGAGTGTTTCACAGCGACCCGAATTGCTTTCCATCGCCATCACCACCGATGCCTTGAGCTGCGCACGGGCACGTGTGACTTCTTCCTCGGAAAGGTCTTCGGTCGCACGGACCAGTTCATCGCACATGACCGGCATCAGTTCGCCAATGTCATTGGCCCCCGTCCCGGCATAGATCGAGAACAGGCCACCATCCACGTAATGCGACGAGAAGCTATAAACCGAATAAACCAGCCCGCGTTTCTCGCGGATTTCCTGGAACAGGCGCGAGGACATGCCGCCACCCAACAGGGTGTTGAACACCTGCAGGTCATAGAAACTGTCATCGGTGTAGGACACGGTCGGAAGACCAAAGATCACATGCACCTGTTCAAGCTTGCGGTTTTCAATCCGGCTGCCGCCTTCGTATCTGAGCGGCTCCATCTCGTGGTCTTCATGAGCCGGAAGGCTGTCGAACTTTTTGGCGACCATATCGACCACGCGATCATGCTCAACCTTTCCTGATGCTGAAAACACCATGCGCTTCGGGCTGTAGCGGCGCGACATGTAATCAAACAAGTGATCGCGGCTGAGCGACGATACATTTTCCGGGCTGCCGAGGATCGAGCGCCCCAATGCCTGATTTGGCAGGGCGGTTTCCTGGAAGTAATCGAAAATGATGTCGTCGGGCGTATCGTTGGCCTGACCGATTTCCTGCAAGATGACCTGACGTTCGCGTTCAAGTTCCTTCGCATCCAGTGTGGAGTGCTGCAGGATGTCGGCAATCACATCAATCGCCAGTTCCTGATCTTCGTGCAGGACCTTGCAATAATAGGCCGTGTTCTCGCGCGAGGTATAGGCATTCATTTGCCCGCCAACTGCTTCGATCTCTTCGGAAATCTGAAGTGCGGAACGACGACGCGTGCCCTTGAACGCCATATGTTCAAGCATATGGGAAATGCCGTTGATGTCTGGCGTCTCGTTACGCGCCCCAACATCAACCCATGTGCCCAAGGCAACCGACTCTACGTGATCCAGACGGTCGGTCGCGACAATCATTCCATTGTCAAGCCGGGTGAGCTCGACTGTCATATAGCATTACTCCTGTTTCGCATTTCAGGCCCAATCATGGCTTGTCTTCAGGCGGCACGTCGGTTTTTACGAACGTGCGCCATCAAGGCGGCCACATCATTGGACATGGGTTCGACCTTTTCAGGTCGGTCATATAGATCGGAAAGACGCGGCGGCAAGTCCGGGTAGATGCCCGACGCCTGCTTGACCGCATCCGGGAATTTCGCCGGATGTGCCGTTGCCAGTGCCACCATCGGCACGGATTTGTCCCGATTGCACTGACGGCCGGACACAATGCCAATCACGGAATGCGGATCGACCAGTTCGCCGCTGGTTGCCAGCACATCCTTGATTGCGGCTTTGGTTTCTTCATCATCCAGTCGATAACCGTCAAAATGTTCACGCGCACGGCCAAACTGGCCCTGCGACATTTCCATAACACCGGTTTCACGGAACTTGGTCAGCATATCGGCAATCGCAAGCCCGTCACGATCATAAAGATCAAACATCAGACGCTCAAAGTTTGAGCTGACCTGAATATCCATCGACGGACTAAGCGATGGTTCAACGCCTTCCATCTTCATGGTCCCGGTTTCAAAGAAACGGGCAAGGATATCATTGCGGTTGGCACCCACCACAAACTGTTTGATCGGAAGGCCCATCTGCATCGCGGCATAACCGGCATAAACGTTGCCAAAGTTGCCCGACGGCACCGAGAAGGAAATTTCACGTTCCGGCGACCCAAGCTGCGCACCCGCCCAGAAATAATAGGCGATCTGGCACATGATGCGCGCCCAGTTGATCGAATTCACCGCCGACAGGCCAACTTCGTCACGGAAGCCATGGTCGTTAAACAGTGCCTTGACCAGATCCTGACAATCGTCAAACGATCCTTCAACGGCAACGTTATGAACATTGTCCGACAGGATGGTCGTCATCTGGCGACGCTGGACTTCTGAAACGCGGCCCTTGGGATGTAGGATGAAAATGTCGATATTTTCACGATCACGGCAGGCCTCGATCGCGGCCGATCGGTATCGCCCGACGTCGCACCGACAATCGTGATACGTTCGCCGCGTTTGGCCAGAACATGGTCAAACAGGCGACCAACCACCTGAAGCGCATAGTCCTTAAACGCAAGCGTCGGGCCATGGAACAGTTCCATCACCCAGTCATTCGGGCCAAGCTGTTTAAGCGGTGCGACTGCTTCGTGATCAAAGCCCTGATATGTGTCTTCAAGAATGGCCTTAAGGGCATCGTCATCAACAGTACCCGCCACAAATGGCTGGATCACCTTGAACGCCACTTCGGCATAGGTCAGAGTTCGCAGCGCACGAATGTCATCCTTGGAAAAGGTCGGCCAGGTTTCGGGAACATAAAGCCCCCCGTCACGGGCCAGACCGGCAAGAAGAACTTCATCGAACTGCAAAACGGGGGCGCTTCCCCGCGTGCTGACATAGCGCACTAGACCTGCTCCTGCGTAAGGCGAATACCGGTTCCGTGCCCACAGGCGCAGTACGCCCCCATAAACACGGCAAGGCCTGATTTAGTGAGGGTTTGCGCCGCTATAGTCAAGGGTCAATACAACAGGTCTGGCACGCATTGGCGATAATACGCGATCAATACCAGCCATCGCTGCAAACATCCGTGAAGACTTAGCCATCAAGCGGGATGTCATGTTCCTTCAACTTGGCTTCCGCAAGCGCAGCGCGACGGACAACGGTGCGGTAATTGCCCAGAAGGATTCGCAAGACCGCCTTGATGAACCGGTCCGAGCCCGACATTTTCTTCTCGAACGTCTGGCGATTGATTGCGATCAGAACGGTACGTTCCTTGGCACGGGCGGATGCCATCCGGGGCTGATTATCAACAAGGGCAAGCTCGCCAAACAAACCACCGGCCTCAATCGTTCCCAGAACGACTTCTTTGTTTTCACTCAGCGTCTTGTAGATTTCGACCTTGCCTTCCTGCACGACATAGGCGGCATTGCCGGGCTTGCCTTCGCGGAAAATGACCTGATCGATGGCAAAGACCTGTCGGTCCATGACCTTCTTGTTGCCGTCAGTTATGCCCATGTCTTTGCAGTGCCCATGTAAATTTAGCCGGGATTTTGCCCCGATCATTGATGGCAGCGTATATCACCAATCCATCAATCAATGCTAGCAGATTGCCCGATCCATTCAATTGAATTTACTGGCCATACCTATTCTCAAGATGGGCCTTGAATGCATCGACGCCAAGGGCCTTTCCTGTTGCCGCTTCAAGGATCGCGTCGGTGGATTTACTTGACGCCTGACCATGAATGTTTTTGCCAAGCCAGCGCATCAACGGGGCGAAATCACCGCGCGAAAGTGCGTCTGGAATCTCCGGGTTGGCTTCCCTGGCAGCGGCAAAGATCTGGGCTGCGGCCATCGCACCCAACGTATAGGTCGGGAAATATCCCCACGCCCCGGCAGGCCAGTGGATATCCTGCATACAGCCGTTACGGTCATCTTCGGGCACAATGCCCAGAAGTTTCTGCATCATTTCGTTCCAGGCCGCTGGGAGGTCGGCAAGTTTCATGTCACCTTCGATCAATGCACGCTCGATGCGATAGCGCAGGATCACATGGGCGGGATAGGTCACCTCGTCGGCATCAACACGGATCAGCCCCGGCTCAACCCGTGTATACAGACGATGCAGGTTTGCCGGTTTCCATGCCGCACTGTCGCCGCCAAAGGCCGCCTCAAAAACCGGCCCGGCATAGGTCAGGAATTCTTCTGACCGGCAGGCCTGCATTTCAACCAGAAGCGACTGGCTTTCATGCATGGTCATGCCACGCGCCTTGCCAACAGGCTGGTTTTGCCAATCGGCTGGCAACCCGCGCTCATACATGGCATGGCCGGTTTCGTGCAGAACCCCCATGATAGCGGAGGTAAAATCATCCTCGTCATAGCGCGTGGTCAAGCGTACGTCTTCGGGGATGCCACCACAGAACGGGTGATGCGAAATATCCAGACGTCCGTGATCAAAGTCGAAACCAACCGCCTTCATCAGCTCAAGGCCGATCTGGTTTTGTGTTTCAACCGGGAACGGCCCATTCGGTTTCAGCGGATTGTCTTCGGCTTTTTGACGCTCGATGACATCGGCAGTGAAATCCGGCAGGAAGGATTCCAGTTCGGCAAATAGCGTATCAATCCGGTCAGAGCGCATCATCGGGTCATACTGATCAAGCAGCGCGTCATAAACAGACGTCCCAAGTGCCTCTGCCTTGGCTTTTCCGGCCTCAATCGAAAGATCGAGAACTTCTTGCAGTTGCGGCAGCAATCCCTTGAAGTCATTTTCAGCCCGCGCAGTACGCCAGGCGACCTCACAGCGCGTTCCAGCACGTGACATCTTCTCGACCAGTTCGCCCGGAACAGCTGTCCCATGGACCCATGCGCGCTTCATTTCCGCCAGATTGGCCTGTTGCCAGTCATCAAGTCTTTCGCCCTGGGCACTGGTGATCAGGTCCCTCAGATCCGGTGCATTGATCAGCTCGTTTTCGAGAACGCTCAGTGTTGCCAACTGTTCAGAACGGGCATCTGCGCCGCCGCCCGGCATGATCACTGCCATATCCCAATGCAACATCCCGCCAATGCCCGACAGGACACTCATGCGGTGAAAACGGGATTCAAGCTTTTTGTATGCTTCAGTCATGGGGGCTCCTGCGCGGTCTGGTTGGTCACAGTCCGCATAAAAACAGTCAAATTCGGCAAAGTGCAATCAGGACGGCGTGTCGTTTTCCTTATCACCAGACGGGCGGCGATGATACAGGACAAACATCACGATCAGGGTCAGTGCAAGACTGTACCAGGTGATGGCGTATTGAAGATGGTTATTGGGCAGTTCAACTTTCGCCTGACCACCGATCGGCAGGCCACCCGGGACCTCGGAATCATCGAGTTCCAGATAATACGGGCTTGCAAGCTCCGCCCCGGAATCTTCGGCCATGTGATCGACATCGACGTAAAACCACTGATTGCGCAAGGCATCGTTTTCTGGCTGGGCCCAATGCTTTTCGCGCGGCAGACGCAGAACGCCAGATACCTGCACAGGTCCCTCGATCAGGCTTTCCGGGCGGGTTTCCGGGTCGCGGTAATCCTGGGGCACCCAGCCGCGATTGACCAGAATGATACGGCCGTCTTCCTGTTCAAGCGGTGTGATCAACTGAAACCCGACATTGCCGCGACGGGTCCGCGCCATCAGGTATTTTTCCTGATCGTTCAGGTACACACCTTCGGCATATGCCGCGCGAAACGCCATACCCGGATCTAGGGCCGTGTCCGTCGGCACCGCGATGGGGGCCATTTGCGCCTGTGCTTGGCGGCTTTCAATCAGGTTTTGCTTCCAGAACAGTCTGTCGACTTGCCAGGAACCAAGCCCCAAAAGGATCACCAAAGACAGCCCGGCGGAAATTTTCATCGCCAGACTGGGACGCGTTTTAAGAAGTGGCATGAAGGGTCAGTCCTGTTCGGATGTCGATCGGTGACGATATTGCAGCGCCACCATGATGCCTTTGAGCGGCCTTAGCAAGACCAGTGTCAACCCGATGATCACCGGGCCCCACATAACGGCATGGAGCCATAATGGCGGCATATAGGCCATTTCGACCCAAAGCGCCATGGGCACCACCAGAAATCCGAGAATAAAGATGATGAAAACGGCCGGGCCATCACCGGAATCATGGCCGCGAAGATCCAGTCCGCAAACCGCACAGGTTTCACGGACTGTCAAAAAGCCCGAAAACAACTTTCCCCCACCGCAGCGGGGGCATTTGCATGCCAACCCGGTACGAATGGGGGAAAGGTTTGGATAATAATCATCCATGATCTTGTTTGTGACCTGACGGCGGCTTATTCGCCACCCCAGATGTAAACGGCAAAGAACAGGAACAGCCAGACAACGTCAACAAAGTGCCAGTACCAGGCTGCCGCTTCGAGACCAAAGTGATGATCCTGCTTGAAGCCATCTTTCATTGCACGCACAAGGCAGACCGCCAGGAACACCGTCCCGACAAACACGTGGAAGCCGTGGAAACCGGTCGCCATGTAGAAGGTCGAGGAATAGATGTTGTCCGAGAAGCCGAATGCCGCGTGGCTGTACTCGTATGCCTGCAGGAACAGGAAGATAACGCCAAGACCAACGGTCAGTGCCAGCCCCTGAACAAGGTCCTTTTTCTTGCCTTCAAGGATGCCATGATGCGCCCAGGTCAGGGTGCAACCCGACAGCAGCAGGATCAGGGTATTCAGGAACGGCAGATCCCAGGGATCAAGTACTTCGACACCGGCAGGCGGCCATTCGGTCACACCCGGGCTGAAGATCACAAACGCGTTGTGGAAGAATGCCCAGAAGAAGGCGACAAAGAACATCACCTCGGATGCGATGAACAGTGACATCCCGTAACGCAGGCCAATCTGAACGACCTTGTTATGATAGATGTGTGATTCACTGATCACGTTGCTCCACCAACGGAACATCACAAACAGAATGCCTGCAATGCCGATCGCTGCCAGCCAGAAGTCAGCCGGCGCACGGTCCGAATGCATGAACATGACCATGCCACCGGTGAACAGACCAGCAGATGCCGCAGCCACCAGCGGCCACGGGCTCGGGTCTACCAGGTGGAACGGATGCTTTTGTGCATGATCACTCATTCCTTGCCCCCCTCAATCCTTACAAAAGAAACTCTAAGTTCGCTTTGTTAACCAAAGACTGGACATGCCACCAAACAGTGGACTGTCAGCCTCCATGATCTTCGTTCCCGTCAACTGCTTCCACCGATGCCTCGGATTTGAAGAAGGTGTATGACAGGGTAATCGTCTTCACGTCTTGGGTATTGATGTCTTCGGCAATGGCAGGATCAACATAGAAACTGACCGGCATGTCGACGCGCTCGCCCGGTTGAAGGGTTTGCTCGTCAAAACAGAAACACGCGATCTTGCTGAAATACTGCCCTGCTTTTAGTGGTGTCACATTATAGACCGCCTGCCCGGTGATCGGTTTGACGGCCATGTTTTCGGCCACGTAATAGGCCAGATTGTCTTCGCCCAGACGCACCGTGATTTCACGCTGTTCCGGTTTGAACTGCCATTGCAGTCCCGAATTCACATCTGCGTTGAAACGGACCTTGATGGTCTTTTCCGACACTTCAACGCCGGTGTCCTTGCCCACTTGTGGCGTGCCGCCAAATCCGGTTACCTGACAAAACAGCTCATAAAGCGGAACCGACGCATAGGACAGGCCAATCATGCCGCCAACGACGACAACACAGCTGAGCAGCACACGCTTGTTGCGTGCCTTTACAGTATCTGTGTGTTTTTGATCAGCCATGGCTTCCTAGCTCATCTTCAATATGGTTATGGCAAAGAACAGCACAATCAGGCTGGTCAAAATCACCAAAAACGCCCAGTTCTTCTTTTTACGCTTGGCGTAAAACGCTTCGAGTTCGGCTTTGCTCATTTTGGGGTGCTCCGTCATACGATGAACCCGCCAAGCCAGACATCTGCAACCATCGCCCCAAACAGGACAAACAGATACAAAATGGAATATCCAAACATCTTGTGCGGCGCGCGTTCTTCGGCGTTGCGCAAAACCCGTACCGCATGGCGCAGGAACCAAAGCCCGGTCAGACCCGCCGTCACGGCGTAAATCGTTCCTAGCAATCCGGTCGCGACCGGAACAAAGGTCACCGGCAAAAGCAGAATGGTATAAACCAGCATCTGCTTTTTGGTTGCGGCGTCACCGGCAACCACCGGCATCATGGGAACACCGACCTTGGCATAGTCGCCGCACCGAAACAGTGCCAGCGCCCAAAAATGCGGCGGTGTCCACATAAAGATAATCATGAACAGCGCGATTGAATTGATATCAATCCCGCCCGTCACCGACGCCCAGCCGATCATCGGGGGAAAGGCCCCGGCGGCACCGCCGATGACGATATTCTGTGGTGTGCTGCGTTTCAGCCAGATGGTGTAGACGAACACGTAAAACGCTATCGATACAGCCAGCAAAACCGCAGCAGCAATATTGATGGCAACCGCCATGATCGTGACCGAAACAATCGACAGCGCAATGCCAAGAGACAAGGCCTCGTCGGCGGGCACGCGCCCGGCCGGGATCGGTCGGTTTTGGGTACGTTTCATGTGGATATCGATATCACGATCATACCACATGTTAATGGATGCCGCGGCACCACTGGCGATAGCGATACAGGCGATTGCGACGAGTCCCAGAAACGGATGGATCGAACCCGGGGCAATCAGCAACCCCACAGCACCGGTGAAAACCACAAGCGTCATCACACCGGGTTTGAGCAACGCGATATAGTCACGCACATCCGAAACCGGCAGGGATACTGCGTTTTCAAGCGCTAGGGTCTGATCTGCAACCTGCTTGGTCATTGAACTCTGGTCTTCTCGTTTGGGGCGGTAGGATGCCCCCCGCAAACCGGGGCCTGCGGGGGACTTAAACCAGGATCACTTACTTGATACGTGGCAGTTCGTCAAAGGTATGGAACGGCGGCGGAGAGCTGACGGTCCATTCCAGTGTATCTGCACCTTCCCCGTACGGGTTTGCTTCGGCCTTCTTGCCACGGATGAAGGCATGCGCCACCACACCAAGGAAGAAGATGGTCGCGGCAAACGAGATGTAAGCACCATAAGACGAAACCATGTTCCATCCGGCAAACGCATCCGGGTAGTCGGCATAACGACGCGGCATGCCGGCAAGCCCCAGGAAGTGCTGCGGGAAGAAGGTCAGGTTGACGCCAATGAAGAAGAGCCAGAAGTGGATCTTCGCACCGAGATCGGAAATCTCGTAGCCCGACATTTTGCTGAACCAATAGTAGAAGCCAGCAAAGATCGAGAAGACAGCGCCAAGCGACAGAACATAGTGGAAGTGCGCCACAACGAAATAAGTGTCATGCAGCGGCAGATCCATGCCCGAGTTCGCCAGAATCACACCTGTCACACCGCCCACAGTAAACAGGAAGATGAAACCGATTGCCCAAAGCATCGGAGCACGCAAGGTGATCGAACCACCCCACATGGTCGCAATCCACGAGAAGATTTTAACCCCGGTCGGCACCGCAATCACCATCGTCGCTGCGGTAAAGTATGCACGGGTATCAACATCCAAGCCCACCGTGTACATATGGTGCGCCCACACGATGAAGCCGACAACACCGATTGCCACCATCGCATAGGCCATCCCGAGATAACCGAAGATCGGCTTGCGCGAGAAGGTGGAGATGATGTGACTGATGATGCCAAAGCCCGGCAGGATCATGATGTACACTTCTGGATGACCAAAGAACCAGAACAGGTGCTGATACAGGATCGGGTCACCGCCACCGGCCGGATTAAAGAAATCCGTACCAAAGTTACGGTCGGTCAGAAGCATGGTGATCGCGCCACCAAGTACCGGCACCGCCAGCAGCAGCAAGAATGCCGTCACCAGCATTGCCCAAGCAAAAAGCGGCATCTTATGCAGGGTCATGCCCGGCGCACGCATGTTAAAGATGGTGGTAATGAAGTTCACCGCACCAAGGATCGAGCTGGCACCGGCAAGGTGAAGGGCAAAGATCGCCATATCCACCGAGGCATCCGGATGGCCAAGCACACTTGAAAGTGGCGGATAAACCGTCCAGCCGGTGCCGGCACCACTGCCGACAACAGCCGACAGCATCAGCAGGATAAAGGCCGGAACAATCAGCCAGAACGAAATGTTGTTCAAACGCGGGAACGCCATATCCGGCGCGCCAATCATGATCGGAACAAACCAGTTGCCAAAGCCGCCAATCATCGCGGGCATGACAACAAAGAACACCATGATCATGCCGTGTGCGGTCACAAGCACGTTAAAGAATTGCGGGTCATCAATGACCTGGGTTCCCGGTTGTGCCAGTTCCATACGGAACCAGACCGAAAACGCACCACCGATCAAACCGGCAAGCACTGAGAAGATTAGATAAAGAGTCCCGATATCCTTGTGGTTGGTCGACAGGAACCAACGGGTAAAGAAGCCGGGGGTATGATCGTGATCATGTGTTTCAGCGTGAGCCATCAATCTCTCCCTCACTCTGCCGATGCCACTGATACCGCAGACGGCAGATCAGCAGATGCGAACTGTTCTTGAGCCTCGGCGACCCAGGCTTCGTATTCTTCCATGGTAACGGCCTTAACCGCGATCGGCATATATGCGTGGTTCACACCACACAGTTCCGAACACTGACCATAGAATGTCGTACCGGCATACTCAGCTGGAATGCGGGTCCAGGTTTCGTTCAGTCGGCCGGGAACGGCATCAAGCTTGATGAACAGCGACGGCATCGCCCAGTTATGGATCACGTCGTCTGACGTCATGATAAGACGGATGTTCTGATCCACCGGCAGGACAACGGGATTGTCCACATCCAGAAGGCGATTCAAGCCTTCGGCAACAGCAGTTTCCTGATCGATCATAAGAGAATCAAAGGTGAAGTTGCCGTTATCCGGATACTCGTAGGTCCAGTACCACTGCTTGCCAATGATCTTGAGCGTAAGATCGGCGTCCTCGACGCGGTCTGCAAAATACAGCAGGCGGAAAGACGGGATCGCAATAACAAGGAGGATCAGGACCGGAACAACCGTCCAGACCACTTCAAGAAGGGTATGGTGCGTTGTTTTCGATGGGACCGGGTTGCGTTTCGCGCTGAAGCGATAAAGCACAAACAGCAGCAAAGCCAAGACGATCACGGTAATGATCACCATCAACCACGTAACGAGATTAAAGAATTTCTGGCCTTCAACAGCCACAGGCGAAACCGGATCCTGCAGCCCAAGCTGCCAGGGTTCAGGTTGACCAACAGCCGCAAGTGCTGCGCCATCAAACCCGGTAAGTACCGCCAATCCCAACAGAAGGATGGGAAATAGCTTCTTGATCGACATGCGAATCTGCCCCCTCGCATTACATCTCAAGGCGATATGCCTCAATCGTCTCCACCCCTGACTGACAGTGGCCGAGCTGACAAATACGGCCCACTCTCAAGGACCTTATCACGTCTCAACCAAAGATTACCCTGACAAACAGGCCGGAGCATTTCCTCTGACATATCTTATTCTTAATAAGCCTGCACTCGAAAGTACATTTGTAACGCAGGCAAATAGCGTATCTTCGACACCAGTTCCAGAAAAAACCTCGCTGCATTGCACAAAAAATATATTTTGCCGCCATCAGAATGATCGCTCTGGTTTTGACTGAAATCGCTCTAAATACCCACCCTTGGATAGAAAAACCGCCATTCCGCGTCGCAAGGTTTTGCCATGCCTGCTTTTGCTGCTGTGCAATATAGTCGTAATTGGTGTTTTTATCCCTTCAACCAATGGCTAAAGCCGTCATCCAAGTGATGCTACGCTCTTGGGCGATCTTCGGATCAGCACGACGCCCTGACGGGCAACAGATTGCCAAATGATATCAAATTTCCCCGGCTTGCGCCGACATGCCCCAAAGAACGATTCGCCAGACCGGTTTGGGGGAATTATGTGCACCCAGTCACAAAAAAGGCACCTGAACCCTTTAATTATGCGGGCTTTTCCCCAATATCACAGATAGAAATTCAGTTGGAAATATCAGCTTTGCCAACTATTCTATTCTCACGTATGAGTACCGAACATTGGATGCAAGGCAGTCGTCCAGGCAATTGCCGGATGCAGACAGTTCAAAGACAGAGGTTCGCCTATGGCACGCTCAGGAAGTAAAAGACTTTTCACTGCAGAAATGCGGTTGCTCAATAAACTTGAATCCATGAGTGACATGGTCGCCCTGCCGACCGAAATGCCATCCGATCCAAATGCATCTGCAAGTGGCCCGGACATTTCCAGCCTTCACACCGCGATTGAGGAGCTCAAGCTTGAGCTGCTGTCTGATATCCGTGTGATGATCGAAGAACAGAAAAAGGCAAATGCTGCCCCTGAGGATGACGAACAGGCAGATGCGCGCAACGAGCTGCGTCTGGTCAAAAACGAAGTCCGGGCGCTGGCCAATTCCATTCAGGAAACCAAAAAGGAAATCGCCGCCCTTTATACCGCGCCCGAAGATGACACCGGCACGCGCATTAATATCGTAAAGGGTGAGCTTGATTCCGTCGTTGCCGCCACCGAGGACGCAACGGCAAACATACTTGAAACCGTCGAAAAGATCGACGCGGTCGCCCACAACATTCGTTCGGCAGCACCCGATGACTATACGCAAGGGCTGGCCGACGACATTGTCGAACTGGTGGTCAAGGTCTTTGAATCCTGTAACTTCCAGGACCTGACCGGGCAGCGGATCACCAAAGTCGTCAACACGATGAAATATATCGAGGAACGCGTGAACCGCGTGATCGAGATTTGGGGCGAAGACGACTTTGGCGACTTTGACCTGCCGCCAGATCCCAAGGGCCTCGACAATCTGGACAAAACTGTCACCAAGGCCCCGCAGAACGCCAATCGCGTGTCTCAGGATGAAGTTGACCAGATCTTCTCACAGGAAGAAATCGACGCCCTGTTTGATTGATCCGCACAATCCCGCGCAAAAACAAAAGCCTGCCAAATTGGCAGGCTTTTTCTTTTGGCAGTTTGTGAAAATTTGTGCCTCAGGCGTGTCCGGCTTCACCCGACAGCAGTTCGGGCGCAAATCCAAGCCGCGAGAACGCCTGTTCCCACTTGTCTTCGCAATCGGTGTCAAACAGCAAGTCTGCATCCGCATCGACATGAAGCCAACCGTTGGCCAGAATTTCACTTTCAAGCTGACCACTGCGCCACCCGGCATAGCCAAGGGCCAGAATACGGCTTTGCGGGCCTTCGCCCACTGCAATCTGTTCAAGGACATCAACCGTCGCCGTGACCGATACACCACGATCGACGTGAAGTGTCGCTTCGTTGGAGAAATCGGTTGAATGCAGAACAAAGCCACGGCTGCTTTCGACCGGGCCACCGAAATGCACCTGAATGTCTTCGATGGTGGGTGCCGGACGCGCAATGCCAAGCTGTTCAAGGAGTTCGGGGAAGGTGATGCTGTCGATCAGGCGGTTGATGACAAGCCCCATCGCACCGTCTTTGTTATGCGCACAGATATAGACCACACTTTGCGAAAAGCGCGGATCACGCATTCCCGGCATCGCTACCAAAAGCTTCCCGCCAAGATAATCGCCAGTGTCTACACCTTCACCCATCTCGAAAACTCTCTTTATCCAGTTTCATCAAGCCTAACGCGAATGCCTTTCCATTACCATCAAGAACCCCGGAAACCGCGACAATTTGTCGTTTGACATTGCTCCATCCCATATATCGTATGTAGGTGCAAACGCCATGTTCTGCCATTGGGCGGCATTACAGTTGTTCTGGATCAGGCCAAGGCACAGCGGTTTTGTGGTACTGATAGACCGTTCACACAGTCGTGGCTTGATTTGAACACGGGCTCGAACTACGCCTGTTTTGTGCCACAAGTCTGGCTCATACTGCGCCAACCGTTTTTCGTGCTTAAGGAACAACACGTGTTTCGCCACCTTATCGCCCGTTTGACCCTGTTATTTGCCCTCTGTCTTACGATCATCGGCACAACGTCGGCCGCAATGGCGGCGTCGAGCATGGCCACCGACTGGTTTGACGAAGACTTTGCCTCGGTGCGCCTGATCAGTGCACAGACCGAAACCAGCGGCAAAGAAGTCCTGCGTTTGGGTCTTGAATACGAATTGCAGCCGGATTGGAAAATCTACTGGCGCAGTGCGGGCGATGCCGGTTTCCCGCCGCAACTTGACTGGACCGGGTCCGAAAACATTGGCGAGGCCGAGATGCTCTGGCCCGCACCATACCGGTTCTCGATCTTCGGGCTGGAGACCTTCGGCTATAAGGACCATATCATTCTGCCGATTGATGTCGCGATCATGGACCCGACTGAACCAGTCGCGATCCGCCTTGATGTCGACTATCTGGTTTGCAGCGACGTCTGCATTCCAGCGACAGCCACCTTCAATCTCGACATACCGGCGGGCAGTTCTGGCAGCGCTGCCGGATCAATCACCAGCGCCCACGCCCATCAGATCGAAAAATTCGTTTCAAAGGTACCGCTGACTGGCGCTGGCCTGCCGATCCAAGTCACCAGTATCAGCAGCGAAAATAACGGCGATGCACGTAAATTGCGTCTTGGGATTCAGGGGCTTGATGCCGCCGGGGTACAGGTCGAAGACATCCTGATTGAAAGCGACCTTCGCGCAGGCTACGGCCTGCCCAAGCCTGCTGGATCTTCCGATGATCAGGCCGACGATATCCGGTATTTCGACATCGCGGTCATGGGATTGGCACAGGACCAGTCGTTGATTGACCAACCGCTTACGGTCACGGTCATCGCTGGTCCGCTATCTGTTGAACAAGACCTTGTCGTTGGCGCAGCCAGTGACGGGGTTGCGCCCAAGGCCGCCCCGGCCAGCACCGGCGCAAGCGCTGGCAACAGCTTCTGGATGATCGGCTTGTTTGCCTTGCTTGGCGGGTTGATCCTGAACATCATGCCGTGCGTCCTGCCCGTCTTGTCAATCAAGGTGATGTCTGCACTCAAGGCAAACGCACAGGATACCAACCGTGTGCGCATCGGATTTCTGGCCAGTGCGGCCGGGATCATCACATCCTTCTGGGTGATTGCCGCGGTCCTGGTTGGCATCAAACTGGCCGGCGGCACAATCGGCTGGGGCATTCAGTTCCAGCAACCACTGTTTTTGACCGTCATGACGATCATTCTGGCCCTGTTCGCGCTTAATATGTGGGGCCTGTTTGAGATTTCCGGCCCAGATCAGCTTGGCAATGCCGCCAATGATGCGATCACACGCAGTGAAAGTCACGGCCGCCATATCAGCAGCAATTTCCTGACCGGCATGTTTGCAACCTTGCTGGCAACACCGTGTTCTGCGCCGTTTCTTGGCACCGCTGTTGGGTTTGCTCTGGCAGGCAGTGTCTTTGATATCTTCTGGATCTTCACGCTGCTTGGTATCGGATTGGCAATACCGTATTTCGCCATCGCCATTCAGCCACGCGTCGCCCGCATCCTTCCCAAACCGGGTCGCTGGATGAACGGTGTGAAATTCGTGCTGGGCCTTGCCTTGATCGGCACGGCGATCTGGCTACTCGGTGTGCTTTCGGTTCAGGTCGGATTGACCGGTGCAATTGCAGTCGGCCTTGGCCTGATTGCTGGTGGCGTCTTTATCTGGGCGCGCAAACGGACATCAAACCTGCGTCCGCGCCTTGCCTTTACCTCTTTGGCAGTTCTAGGTTTCCTGATTGCGTTGTTTGCGCCCGGATTTTCCAAACCGCCGTCATTGCCCGACACGTCATCTGGCAACGGCACCCTCACCTGGCAGCCCTTTGCGCCAGAGACCATCGATACGCTGGTTGCCGACGGCAAGACTGTCCTGGTTGATGTGACGGCAGAATGGTGTGTGTCCTGTCAGGTTAACAAGAAGCTTGTTCTGGAAAAAAGCAATGTCCGCACGGCACTGACACAGGACAATATTGTGCTGATGCAGGCTGACTGGACCCGCCCGGATCAACAGATTGCCGACTATCTGGCATCCTATGGCCGCTTTGGTATTCCGTTTAATGCCGTGTTTGGACCCGGTGCACCGGATGGCATCCTGCTTTCGGAGTTGCTTGGCGTGGACGAAGTTCTTGGTGCGCTTGATGATGCAAATGGTTCCGCCAGCCTTGCCAGTTCGGCAGAGTAATCACATCTGATTGAGGATGCGTATTCCAACCGTCCCGATTTGCATCCCCGCTTTTGCAGGAACAAGGGCGGGGATGCCAACGTTACAAGTTAACCAGATGAAACCTGTTAAAAACTCTGCGTGAAAGCATTGAATGCCAAACAGATATGGTGTTTGATTCCGGCATGCGATCCAGCGCGCAGTCAACGGGATTGCGCCAAATAACGGAGATACCAATGACCATTAAAGTCGGTACTGAACTCCCGGAAGTCACCCTTTTCCGCGCAACCAGCGATGGCCCCGAAGCCATCAATTCCAAGGAATTCTTCGCAGGACGCAAGGTTGTCCTGTTTGCGGTGCCGGGTGCCTTTACCCCGACATGCTCGGCAAAACATCTGCCGGGTTTTGTTGCCAAAGCCGATCAGATCAAAGCCAAAGGTGTCGACGAAATCGCCTGCCTGGCATCCAATGATGCTTTTGTTCTGCATGCGTGGGCAGATGCCGAAAATGCAGAAAACATCACCATGCTGTCAGACGGTGACCTTGCATTTGTCGATGCGACGGGTCTTGAACTTGATTTGACCGGACGTGGCCTTGGCAAACGTGCCAACCGCTTTGCCATGATCGTGGAAGACGGCAAGGTCACCGAGCTTGCCGTCGAAGAACCCGGCGCCTTTGAAGTATCAAGTGCCGAAGCGGTTCTGGAAAAACTCTAGGCCCGCGATAAATTACACGCACAAGCGCTTAAAGCTCCGCAGACTGATGCGGAGCTTTTTGCTTTGCAGATACATCTTAGCGCACAGGATCAGCGCGGCAGCAAAACCGGTATCGGGTCTTCCTTGCTGTCGTAGTCGCATTCAAAGGTCGGGTTGGTGTGTTTGGCAATGAAATGCACAACACCTTCCCGGAAGCTGCCCTTGATCGGCGACCAGCTCATATAGACCCCGCCGCGGGTATCATATTCGCGAATATCGGGATCGCGCATCAGTTCAGAAAAACTGTGTCCAAGATCCTCTGTCGCACCTGCTACAAGCCACGACGGCTTCAAGCCGCCATGCCACAGCAAATAGACGCCACCGACATTATTCAGACCAAGTTCAGAAATGTCATCGATCATGAAAAGACGGTAGTAATCCCCACGCGGGCTCTTTCGCCATTTGATATCTTGCGCCTTAGGCTGGCGAATAGCACCGAGAGACCAAAATCCCATAGTAACCTCCAAGCACGCCAAAACACGTGCAACCGAATGTCACACGCATCCCAACATAGCTTCTTATTCTTATAGGTAAGAACTTACCTTAGCATATGTAAACTTTTGGTTGACGAAAGACAGCGCACAAAACGCTATCATTTCGCCTAGCGAGTTCAACTGTGTAACGCTACTACCTAATTAACCCGACAAAACCAAGCATTTTTCGAGTTATTCGAATAACTTATCGATGTCGTCCTGGCTGATACCCTCGCCATCAAGCTGCGGACCATTCAAAAGGTCTGAATCTTCGGGCCGCGCTTCTTCTTCAACTTCAGGGACCGGCAGTTCGGCGAAGGCGTCTTCACCCCAGATCGAGATCATGTTGTGGACGCGCTCTTCAACGAATTCAAGGGTACTAACCACCTTGTTGATGCGCTGGCCGGTAATGTCCTGGAAGTTACAGGCTTCAAAAACCTTGGTCACGATGAAGGCAATCTGCTCGACGTGATCAGCAACAAAATCGCTGGGCGCCGAGTTCTTGAGCGCCATGGTCAGATCGTCGATCTGCTCGGCCGATTCAAGAATGGTGTGGGTCGCCATTTCAGTGTCTTTGACGATCGCATCAAGTTCCGAAGCAGCACTGACAAGACGGTCGTCCTGCGCCTTGGGATGGCGCAATGATGCAATCTGCACCTTGGCCTTGTGAATGTGCTCGTTCATTTCTTCGATCTGGGTGCGGATCAGTTCCAGATCGTCGCGATCAGGCTCTGCTGCCCCCGGTCGGTTGGAGTGGGTCGGATTGCTTGTAACCGGCTCAGGTAATTCGTCCATCGGTGCGTCGTTCGACGCAACGGGTGCTCCAACATCGCTTGGCGCCACCCCACCGGACGCCACGGCCTGACGGAGTTGCGAAACTTCACTGCGCAACGCGCGGATTTCATCAAGAACCGCCTGGGAAATTCCGGAGTTATCCGGAACACTCGCCGCCGACGGCAAAGAAGCCGGCATCGGTTCGCCTGCCCCCATCCCGCTTTCCAGCGTCGGATCGAAGAAGGAATCCGACCAGTCTTCAACAACACCACCTGTCCGTTCTTTAAGACGACGTTCGGCAGTGAATACTTTTTGCACGCGACGAGACATGACTTGTTCCAAACCTCCGGAACGGACGGTAGTCCGATCACTAAATCCCCAAAACGCGTCTTTGATGACGTCGTTCATTACAATTCTGACAAGTATAAGGGTGCAGATTGCGACAAGTCCAATGGGTTTCAAGTACAAGTCTTTGAAAAAGAACACCCCGGTCAGATGACCGGGGTGCCCTAAACAGTCAGGTTGCTTGGGTTATCAAGCTGTTTCAGGTTTCCAGCGCAAAACCGGCTTGCGCGCAGCCGCAGTTTCATCAAGGCGTCTGCGCGGTGTCAGGTACGGTGCATTCTTGAAGAATTCGGCATCGCCCGACTCGGCCTTGGCCACAAGGGACAGAATCGCATCACAGAATTGATCGATCGATTCCTTGGTTTCGGTCTCGGTCGGCTCGATCAGCAATGCCCCATGGACCACCAGCGGGAAATACATCGTCATCGGGTGGAACCCTTCGTCGATGATTGCCTTTGCCAGATCAAGGGTCGAAACTCCGGTATCCTTCAGGAAGCTGTCATCAAACAACGCTTCATGCATGCAGTATCCCGGGAAGGCGACACTGAGCTTGTCTTTCAGACGCGCCAGCAGATAGTTGGCATTCAGCACCGCATCACCGGACGCCTGACGCAGACCATCCGCACCGTGGCTTTTCATATAGGTCAGCGCACGAATAAACATGCCCATCTGACCATGGAAGCCCTTCAGACGGCCAAACGGCTGCATGCCGTCTTCTTCGTCTGCGGTTTCAACCAGATGGAAGCCATCGCCTTTTTTGACGACATACGGGATCGGGGCAAACGGTGCCAGTGCCTCGGAAAAGACGACAGGCCCGGAACCCGGCCCACCACCGCCATGCGGGGTCGAGAAGGTCTTGTGCAGGTTGATATGCATCGCATCAATGCCAAGGTCTGCCGGACGCACCCGACCGACAATGGCGTTGAAGTTCGCACCATCGCAATAGAAATAGCCACCCGCTTCATGCACCAGATCGGCAATCTTGCGCACGTCACGTTCAAACAGGCCACAGGTGTTCGGGTTGGTCAGCATGATACCCGCCACATCGTCGCCAAGCTTGGCTTCGAACGCGGCCAGGTCAACACGGCCATCCTCGGTCGCCGGGATTGAATCAACCGTGAAGCCACAGGCTGCTGCCGTCGCCGGGTTGGTCCCGTGTGCGGATTCCGGCACCAGAACACGACGGCGGTTTTCACCGCGCGCGTCAAGGGCCGCACGAATGGCCATCATGCCGCAAAGCTCGCCCTGCGCACCCGCTGCCGGGGACATGGAAACGGCCGGCATGCCGGTCAGAACCAGAAGCCAATGGGCACACTGATCAATCAGTTCCAGCGCGCCCTGTACGGTGCTTTCGGGCTGCATCGGATGCAGATCGGCAAGACCGGGCAAACGCGCGACCTTTTCATTCAGGCGCGGGTTATGCTTCATCGTGCACGAACCAAGCGGGAAGAAACCGGCATCAATGCCATAGTTCTTCTGCGACAGGCGCGTGAAGTGACGCACGACCTGCGGTTCGGACAGGCCGGGAAGACCAACTTCGCTATCACGATCAAGTCCGCCGAGACGGGATTTCGTGCCCTTCGGTTCGGGCAAATCAACGCCGGTTCGGCCGGGCTGACCCTGTTCAAAGATCAGTTGTTCTTCAATAACAAGGCCGCGGTTGCCGGTATGGGTTGTGAAATTCATGCCAGCGCCTCCTTCAATGCGTCCGCAAGGGCCGCGATATCCTCGTCCGTGTTGGTTTCGGTTACCGCAACCAACAGGTAGTTATCCAGATCCGAACGGTTCGGATACAGGCGCGACAACGGCACACCGGCAAGAACCCCCTTGGCCACCAGTGTCTCGACCACGTCGGCGGCCGGCTTGGTCAGCTTGACGGTGAATTCGTTAAAGAAGCTGTCATTGACCACCGATGCCCCGTCAACGGCATCAATCGCATCTGCCGCCTTGCAGGCATTTTCATGGTTCAATGTCGCCAGACGGCGATAACCGTCTTCCCCCAGCAAGCTCATATGCACCGTAAAGGCCAACGAACACAGACCAGAGTTGGTGCAGATGTTCGAGGTCGCCTTTTCGCGACGGATATGCTGTTCGCGGGTCGACAGCGTCAGAACAAAACCACGCTTGCCATCCTGATCAACCGTTTCACCACACAGGCGGCCCGGCATCTGACGCACGAGCTTTTGCGTGGTGGCAAACAGACCGACATACGGCCCACCATAGTTCAGCGCATTACCGATCGACTGGCCTTCGCCGCAAACGATGTCTGCGCCAAAGCTTCCCGGCGATTTCACCGCACCAAAGGCAACCGCCTCGGTAAAGACCACGACCAGAAGCGCACCCTTGGCATGGCAAAGATCAGCCAACTGGGTGTGATCCTGAATGCGGCCAAACACATCGGGATACTGCACAACCACACAAGCGGTCTGGTCATCAATCAGATCATTGAGTTCCTCGGCAGTTGCCTGATGTTCCGGATGCCCGTCGCGCCCGGCGACTTCGGTGTCGCTATACTGGCAATAGGTTTCGGTCACTTCGCGGTAATGCGGGTGCAGACCACCCGAAAGCACCGCCTTCTTGCGACGGGTCGCACGGCAGGCCATCAGAACCGCTTCGGCGCAGGATGTCGCACCATCCCACATCGAGGCATTGGCAACATCCATCCCGGTGATCGAGGCAACCTGGGTCTGGAATTCAAACAGGTATTGCAGTGTCCCTTGCGCGATTTCCGGCTGATACGGGGTATAGGCGGTCAGGAATTCACCGCGCTGGATCACGTAATCAACCGTCGCCGGAACATGGTGGCGATAGGCACCCGCGCCAAGGAAGCTGGGCACGCTCGAGGCACCCATATTTTTCCCGGCAAGGGCCAGCATATCGCGTTCGACCTGCATTTCGCCAAGGTGGGACGGCAAATCAACAGGTGCATCAAGTAACGCACCTTCCGGAACGTCACCGTAAAGTTCATCAACAGATGATGCCCCGATGGTATCGAGCATCGCAGCACGATCAGCGCGTGTCAGTGGGAGATAGCGCATGCTTAAAGGCCTTCGACGAATTCTTTGTAAGCTGCTTCATCCATCAGCTCATCAAGCTGGGATTCATCAGCAAGGGACATTTTAAAGAACCAACCTTCGGCTTCCGGCGCTTCGTTCACCAGTGCGGGGTTGGCATCAAGTTCTTCGTTGATTTCGACGATCTCGCCATCAAGCGGGGCATAGACGTCGCTTGCCGCCTTGACCGATTCAACAACCGCTGCGTCGCCATCCTTGGTCAGCTTTTTGCCAACTTCGGGCAGCTCGACATAGACGATATCGCCCAGCGACTGCTGCGCGTAATCGGTAATGCCGACGGTCGCCACACCATCTTCGAACTCGATCCACTCATGTTCCTGCGAAAATTTCTTCGTCATTTCCCTTTGTCCCTCTTGATCAATTCAATGCCAATGCGGCGTTGGCCGCTCTCTCAAAAATTTCTGGTACTCAACCGCGGAAGTAGCGATGCGGTGCAAACGGAAGATCAACCACTTCGGCCGGGCGCGCCTTGCCACGCACCATCAGGTCGATCTTCGTCCCCGGTTCGGAAAACTCTATGGCAACATACCCCATTGCAATCGGGCCATCGACGGTCGGGCCAAATCCGCCCGAAGTGATCTCGCCGATTTCTTCGCCATCGGAATTAAGGATCTGGGTATGTTCGCGCGCTGGTGCCTTGCCTTCGGGCTTGATGCCGACACGCTTGCGGTCCGCGCCGTTTTCAAGCTGATCAAGGATCACATCCGCACCCTTGAACCCGCCTTCTGCGCGGCGGCGTTTGTTGATGATCCAGTTCAGATCCCCTTCAACCGGGGTCGTGGTGGTATCAATGTCATTGCCATACAGGCACAGGCCCGCTTCCAGACGCAGCGAATCACGCGCGCCCAGTCCAATCGCCTCAACCTCTTCTTCGGCCAGCAATTTACGTGCAAGTGCCTCTGCATCCGCATTCGGCACCGAAATCTCAAAGCCGTCTTCACCAGTGTAACCCGAACGGGTGACAAAGCACGGACTGCCAGCGATTTCGATTTCGGCAAAGCTCATGAATTTCAGATCGGCAACGGCTGGCGCAAAGCGTGCCAGCACCTTGGGCGCATCCGGGCCCTGCAACGCCAGAAGCGCGCGATCATCAATTTCTTCAAGGGAGACGCCATCACCCAGATTGGCGCGCATGTGAACGATATCGTCATCCTTGCACGCCGCGTTGATCACCAGAAACAGGCTGTCTCCGGCGTTGGTGATCATCAGATCGTCAAGGATCGTGCCATCATCCTGGGTAAACGCGGAGTAGCGGGTGCGACCGGGTTTAAGGATGGCGATATCACCGGGCACAAGTTTTTCAAGCTCTGCCACACGGTTTTCGCCGGTCAGGCGCACCTGCCCCATATGAGAGACATCAAAAAGGCCGGCTTTGGCGCGGGTATGAAGATGTTCGCCTTTTACGCCAAGCGGGTACTGCACTGGCATGGCATAGCCAGCAAACGGCACCATTTTGGCACCGAGTTCCACATGCAGGTCATAAAGGGCTGTTTGAAGCAGTTCGGTCTGTTGATCCACTCTTCCTTCTCCGGGACAATCGTTGCGAAACATAGCCGACCACTGGCCAACCACATTCCCCCTCTGTCTCGGAGCCTGAAAGAATCACAGCCAATGGTCGAAACTGGTCTGCTTACATCTTCGGCGAGGTACACTTGATCAGGCTGATCACAGCACCTGCTTTCCAGAGTCCCATCTCCGCGCGGTCCTGTTGCCTGAGAGTTTCCGGGGTGGTTGCTCCTTCGGCGTCCGCTCATCCATAAGGACTGCGGCCTCTCCCACGGGGATCATTTGGGTATGTTTTTGTTTATACGGGTTTCCGCGCAAAGCGACCAGCCCCTATTTTGCAAAAGGCGGCTGACAACCGGCACGAAACGCCAGAAACCGTTAATAAATCAATCGGTTCCGAAGCGACGATTATATTCCAGTTGCTCGGCATTCAGCTGAAAACCAAGATAGATTTCATAATCCGGCCCGGTCCAGACATCATTCAGCGGCACCGACAGCGTGACCTGTTCATCGCGGATCCGAGCCATGTTCAGATTGTCGGCAAACGGCATATTCACGTCGAATACGGACTTCTGGATGAAGTTGCCCGCAGGGTCACGAAGGGCGACGAAATACTGGAACTGCACGGTGCGATTTTGTGCCGCCGGTCCAAGCTCGGCCGTGATGATCGGACTGATGATGACATCAAGTTCCTTGTCATCCAGATCATAGCCGCAGTCACCAACGTAGCCTGTGAATTCGGCTTCGACGATCACATCGGTCAGGTCGCGGCCACCGCCGCTGAACTCGACAAGTTTTGCCGTATCCTTTGGCAGATAGGCCGCCGGGCAAACCGGCACGGGCTGTTCTTCGAACGGGTTTCCGCCGCCGCACGCACTTAGCAATCCGCCAAGCGATACCATACCCAATGCATAAACGCGCCGAAGTCCGTTACCGATTGTCATCCAAGCCTCTATCAAACCAAATGTTTTCAGGCCTGTGTCTTTCGCAAGTGGCCCGTGCGCAGTCTATTCCGTCACGGTTGTCGGCACAACCCGCTTGAAGGATCTGCCCGTCTGGAAAAGGTCAAATTTCCTGCCAAGGCACACAACCCAATTGCCGCAGAGTCATTGCACCACATGATCAAGCGGGTTATGTAACGTGAATGTTTGAAAAATGCGTCGGCAACGCCCGTACGCAATTGGGAAAGCCGGACCTGTATCATGTCTGACAAAGCCAGCCTTCAGATCGTACTTGCCAACCCGCGCGGCTTCTGCGCCGGGGTTGATCGCGCCATCGAAATCGTCGAAAAGGCGCTCGAAAAATACGGCGCACCGGTCTATGTCCGCCACGAAATCGTGCATAACAAATTTGTCGTCAATCGCCTGCGCGACATGGGCGCGGTTTTTGTCGATGAACTTGATGCCGTTCCTGATGGCGTGCCTGTGATCTTCTCGGCCCACGGCGTACCAAAATCCGTGCCCGAGGCCGCAGAAACCCGCAAGCTTGAATATCTTGATGCGACCTGCCCGCTGGTTTCAAAAGTCCATCGCGGGGCCGAACGCCATCACGCCGATGGCAAACACATTCTTCTGATCGGCCATGCGGGCCATCCGGAAGTTGTCGGCACCATGGGCCAGTTGCCACCGGGCAGCATGACCTTGATCGAAACCGAAGAAGACGCAGAAACCATCGAGATTACAGATCCGGAAAATCTGGCCTTTGTCACCCAGACAACGCTGTCGCTTGATGACACCGCCAAGATCATCGAAATTCTGCAGCGGCGCTTCCCGTCGATCTCGGTGCCAAAGAAAGAAGACATCTGCTACGCCACGACCAACCGTCAGCATGCCGTCAAACTGATTGCAGAAAAGACTGACGCCATTCTGGTTCTTGGCGCGCCGAACTCTTCGAACTCCAACCGCCTGGTCGAAGTCGCCAAGCGTGAAGGCTGCATGCGTTCTGTTCTGGTCGAACGCGCGAAAGATATTGACTGGTCCAAGCTTGAAGGCATCAAAAGCCTTGGCATCACCGCAGGTGCCTCTGCGCCGGAAATCCTGGTCGAAGAAGTGATTGATGCCTGCCGCGAACGTTATGACGTGACGGTCGAAACCATCACGCTGACCAACGAAAACGTAACCTTTAAACTGCCGCGCCAGCTTGCCAGCTAATTCTGCGGACATGCTTACTCTCAGATCAGGACGACAATAAAGCCCATGGCCGTCTATACCGATGTTTCAGACGAAGATATCGCCCGTTTTGTTGCCGAATACGATATCGGTGAAGTGGTCTCTTTCAAGGGCATTGCCGAAGGTGTCGAAAACACCAATTTCCTGCTCCAGACCAGCATCGCGCCCTTTATCCTGACCCTGTATGAAAAGCGGGTAAATCCTGACGACCTGCCTTTTTACCTTGGCCTGATGGATCATTTGTCAGGCAAGGGACTGAACTGTCCGACCCCGATCCATGGCAAGGATGGCGCTGCCTTGCGCACACTCTGTGATCGCCCGGCTGCCATTACATCGTTCCTGCGCGGCATGTCACCGCGCCGTATCCAGCCCCATCATTGTGCCGGTGTTGGCGCGGCTCTGGCACAGCTTCACAGTGCCGGCCTCGATTTTGAGATGCACCTGCCCAATGCGCTGAGTGTTGCGGGATGGCGTTCACTGTTTGAAAGCTGTCAGGAACACGCCAATGACGAAGTGCCCGGTCTTGGCGACATGATCGGTGAGGAGCTTGATTATCTCGAAGCCAACTGGCCGCACGAACTGCCCAAGGGCGTCATTCACGCCGATCTGTTTCCCGACAATGTTTTCTTCTTCCCGGGCAAGGAAGAAGTCTCTGGCCTGATTGATTTCTATTTCGCGTGCAATGACCTGCTTTGCTATGACGTCGCGATCTGCATGAATGCGTGGTGCTTTGAGCCTGACAACAGCTTCAATGTCACCAAGGCCAAAAACCTTCTGTCGCATTACAGCAAAGTCCGTCCGATCTCGGACGCTGAAAAGGCCGCCCTGCCGATCCTGGCACGCGGTGCCAGCCTGCGGTTTCTTTTGACCCGCCTGTATGATTGGGTAAATACGCCCAAGGATGCGCTGGTAACGCCAAAGAACCCGCGCGAATATATCAACAAACTGCGCTTCCATCAGCGCGTGGATAATGCATCGGCCTATGGCCTGGACTAAGCCCACAGCATCGCCGGGGAATAAAAACATGACTTCAACTGACGGCGACAATCGCGTCGAGATTTACACAGACGGCGCGTGCAGCGGCAATCCCGGCCCCGGTGGCTGGGGCGCTATTTTGCGCTTCAAGGGTGTCGAAAAGGAAATGTCGGGTGGCGACCCCGAAACCACAAACAACCGCATGGAAATGATGGCTGCGATCAGCGCACTTGAGGCCCTGAAACGGCCCTGTGTGATCGATATTTATACCGACAGCAGCTACGTCCGCGATGGCATTACCAAGTGGATTTTCGGCTGGCAAAAGCGCGGATGGAAAACGGCGGATAAAAAGCCGGTCAAGAACGTCGAGCTGTGGCAACGCTTGCTAAAAGCCCTTGAACCACATCAAGTCGAATGGCACTGGGTCAAAGGCCATGCAGGGCATCCGGAAAATGAAAGATGTGATGAGCTTGCACGCCAAGCCGTACCAAGGTAACGAATTTTTCGCAGATCGCACAAAAGCTGCTTGAAGCGAAAGGGTTTCGCACCAAAATAGATAGGCTTGTCGGCCTTGGTCGGATATTAGATTGATTAAACGAAATCGACCTTGCGTTTTCATCAAGTTGCGGTTTGACTTGAGACTAATTCAGGGGGGAGTTGGCACCCATACAAACGTCGAGTACAGTATATTCGACTAATCCAAAGTAGGTGCCGAGGAGAGAACGCTTGTCGCGCGGATCGTACGGGTTTTTACAACGAAAGTCTTTGAGCAGTCGGCTGCTGTTTATTGCATTGCCGCTTGTTTCACTGTTCTCGCTCGCACTTTTCGTTGTGTTTGGCTATGTCAGCTACAAGGTGCTGCGCGATGATCTGAACGGCAAGGTCGAACAGACCGCCGACATTAATGCACGCGTTCTGGCCACACCTTTCTGGTATCTTGACGTCGATAATATCGAATCAGCCCTTAACGCGATGGCGCGCGACCGCGATATTGTTGCTGTGCAGGCGCTGGGTGCCGATGGCACTGAATTTGCCCATACCGGCGTTTCCCAATCCGAACTGACCGACACGCTCCGCCTGTCGCGCCGGGTCTATTTCGAACGCAACAATGTCCGCCATGACGTTGGCGAACTGGTTATCTTCTTCACCGATGACCGCGTGCAGGACTTGCTGTTCCGCCGCATTGCCATCGACATGATCCTGTTCGGGCTGTTGATTTCGGTCGTGGCGGCCAGCCTTCTGATCGCCAACAAACGCTCGATCAAGGAACCGCTCAATCGTCTGCTGCATTCCATCCGAATGACCAAGCACGGCCGACTGCGCCGTCCGGTGGAATGGAACAGCTCGGACGAACTCGGCCTGCTGATCCGCGAGTATAACGAAATGGTCGCCCTTCAGGGGCAGGCACAGGAAGAAGCCCAGCGTAAGCAGGCCCTGCTTGAAGCCACCCTGCATAATATTGGTCAGGGCATTTGTCTGTTCGATCAGGACCTGAACCTGATGGTCTGGAACGAACGCTATATCGAACTGCTGAACCTGCCGCGTGATCTGGTCAAGGAAGGCACCCCGCTTTCCGATATCCTGCGCTATAATGGTGAACGCGGCGAATATGGCGATGTCAGCATTCAGGCGCTGATTTCCGACCGCGTTGCGATTGCACGGCGTCGTGAACCCTATCGCATGGAACGGACCCGGCCGAATGGCCGCGTTATTCAGGTTGATCACAACCCGATGCCGGGCGGCGGTTACGTTGCAACCTATACCGACATTACCGAACGTAAACAGACCGAAGCGCGCATGCGCCACCTTGCGGTCCATGATGTTCTGACCAGCCTGCCGAACCGCACCCTGTTCCTTGACCGCCTGCGTCAGGCATTGCTCTCCGCCCGTCGCTTCCAGCGCGGTGTTACGGTTCTGTTTGTCGACCTTGACCGGTTCAAGGACATTAACGATCACTTCGGCCATGACGTGGGCGATCTGATGATTCAGGAAATGGGTCAGCGCCTGTCGCGCATCATCCGCGATTCTGACACGGCCGCCCGTCTTGGCGGTGATGAATTCGCCATCATCCAGACCGATGTCCAGAACATCGAAGACACCATTGCCCTTGCCCAGCGCATCATTGACGAGCTGTCCCAGCCGTTTGATTGCCGCGGGATCCGCCTGCATTCAACGGCCAGTGTTGGTATAACGCTTTTTCCGGAAGACGGCGAAAACCCCGAACAGCTGGTCAAAAACGCCGATATGGCGATGTATGCTGCCAAGGCCGAAGGCCGCAACAATTACCGGTTCTTCCTGCCGTCGATGCACGAACGGGTCAAGGAACGCAAAACCATCGAGGAAGATCTGCGCAACGCGCTCGAACATGATCAACTCGAACTCTATTACCAGCCGAAAATCGACTGCCGAACAGAACGCGTCGTCGGCGCAGAGGCACTGGTACGCTGGCATCACCCGGAACGTGGCCTGATCCTGCCCGGCGAATTCATTTCCGTTGCCGAGGAATGCGGCCTGATCAACCGTCTGGGGGCGTGGGTTCTGGAAAAAGCCTGCCGGCAGACACGCATTTGGCGTGACACAACGCTTGCGGGTCTGCGTATTGCAGTCAACTTGTCGCCTGCGCAGTTCCAGGACGCCGAACTGGTCAACAGCGTCACCAAGATCGTCAAGGAAACCGCCCTGCCCGAGGGGACGCTGGAACTTGAAATCACCGAATCCATTCTGATGAACAACCCGGAGAAGGCGGTCTCGACACTTAAGGAACTCAAGGAACTCGGGGTCCTGATCGCGATTGACGATTTCGGTACGGGGTATTCATCACTGAACTATCTCAAACGCTTCCCGGTCACCTCGATCAAGATCGACCGTTCGTTTGTGAACGACATCCATGTCGATATGGATGACAAGGCAATCGTTGATGCGGTCATCGGCCTTGGCCACAGCCTGAACCTCGAAGTGGTTGCCGAGGGCGTGGAAGAAGTCGAACAGCTTGTCTATTTGCAGGAAAAGGGCTGTGACTTCATTCAGGGCTTCCTGTTTGCAAAGCCACTTCCGGCAGGCACATTTGAAAGCTGGGTCTGTGAACGTCATGGCATTGAACTGGAAAGCGTTTCCGCAAAGTCATAACGCTGTCGCGAAGGTATCCAGATCATGAAAAACGCCACGGATCAAGGCCCGTGGCGTTTTGCTTTTGTCGGTAGTCCGGCACAAGGTCAGGCGTTTACACCACTATCAACCGTGAATTCCGCACCGGTCACCACGCGGGCTTCCGGCCCCGCAAGCCACGCAACAAGCCCGGCAGTATCGTCGGGCTGGCTATAGCTCGGTATTGCCATCAACCCCCGCTGCGCGTCGGACATCTGGCCATCTGCAGGATTCATATCCGTGTTGGTTGGCCCCGGGTGAATGATGTTCGCAGTGATTGACCGCGCTCCCAAATCCCGCGCCAGGCCACGGGTTAATCCGATCAAGGCTGACTTTGACATGGAATACAGGCTGAAACCCGGCCAGGGCACATGTTTGGCAAGGTTGCTGCCGACCGTGATAATGCGTCCGTCATCTGACATGTGCAAAAGGGCTGCCTTAACAGCCACAAACACCCCACGCACATTGACGTCCATTGTCCGGTCAAATTGATCCAGCGACAGATCGGCAATCGGCGCAACATCAAACACACCGGCATTATTGACGAGGATATCAAGCCTGCCAAAAGCACGGGCAGCTTCATCAATGGCCGCTGAAATCGCCGCTTCATCCTGATTATCCGCCTGAAGGGCGATGGCCCGCCCGCCATTGGCCTCAATCCCGGTGACGACCTCGTCGGCCTTGTCCGCGGCGTTGGCATAGGTAATGGCAACTTGCGCGCCTTCTGCCGCAAGGCGCTTGGCGATTGCGGCACCGATGCCACGGCTCCCGCCTGTTACGAAGGCGACCTTTCCTGAAAGGTTCTGCATTGGAAAATCCTTTATGTAATGATCACTACATAATTCGTGACAGGCTTGAATTTTTTCGTCAACTAATTTATTTAGTGATCATTACATAAAAGGACAGGCGCATCATGGCAGCACGTGGAAGACCCAGACAATTTGACCGGATCGACGCACTGGACAAGGCACTGGCCCTGTTTTGGGAACGGGGATATGAAAACACGTCCATGTCAGATCTGAGCAATGCCATGGAGCTGCGGCCGCCAAGCATCTATGCCGCCTTTGGCAGCAAGGAAGCGCTGTTCGAAGAAGTCGTCAAACGTTATAGCGAAGTGTATGGCGGGGCGATTTGGGGCGATCTTGAACGGTTCAAACACCCGCGCGATGCAACGCGCCACATCCTGATTGCGACAGTGAATGCGTTTTGTGATGAAAGCACACCAAAAGGATGCCTGATTGTCCTGGCCGCACCACAAACAGAATCATCACAGTCAAACGTCACACAAACATTGTGCACACACCGCCAGAAAAATGTCGAAACCCTGAAACACCTGTATGAAGAAGGCTTGCGTCGCGGCCATATCCCGCGCGGTGCAAATATCAACGTCATGGCAAACTATTACGCCACCGTTCAGCACGGGATGTCGATTCAGGCGCGGGACGGCATGAACCGCGCCGCCCTGACCGCTGTTGCCGAGGCGGCCATGGCCACATGGCCAACCCTTATCAAGACATCCTTGTCTTCGACCTAGGCCGAGACTTCAATCATCAATAGATAGACGTTTCGTCCCCCGCGCCATCTGGATGGATGCCCCCGCCAACCGGGTACGTTGATGACGTACGATCCACCAGATCGACGATCTCCGAGATCACCTTGGCCAGCTGATAGTCCTTTGGCGTATAGACCGCCGAAACGCCCATCTGGCGCAGCACCAGCATGTCCGATTCCGGGATGATCCCGCCAACGACGACCGGGATGTGACCGGCCCCTTTGGCACGCAGGCCATTGACCACTTCACGCACCAGCGGCACGTGCGAGCCAGACAGAATCGAAAGCCCGATCACATGCGCACCATCTTCGATGGCGTTGCGCACAAGTTCCTCTGGCGTCCAGCGGATGCCCTCATACAGCACTTCAATCCCAGCATCCCCGGCCTTCACGGCAATCTGCTCTGCCCCGTTGGAATGGCCATCCAGTCCCGGTTTGCCCACCAGCATCTTCATGCGTTCACCCAGCTTGTCGGAAACCTGATCCACGCGCTTGCGCAAATCCTGAAGGTTTTCCGCATCCCCGGTCACGATCATCGACGTGATTCCGGTTGGGGCACGATATTCACCAAACACGTCACGCAGTGTTTCCGACCACTCACCGGTGGTCACACCTGCATGGGCGCAGGCGATCGAACACTCCATGATATTACGCTCTTCACTTGCCGCAGACTTCAGATCTGCCAATGCGCTCTCGACTGTTTTCTGATCGCGATCAGAACGCCAGGCTTTCAGCTTTTCGATCTGTTCCTGTTCGGCCATGTCATCGACGGTCAGGATCGATTTTTCACCCGATGTCAGCGGCGATGGTTCGGTTTCGGTAAAGGCATTTACACCGATCACCTTTGTCAGACCGCTTTCAATATCGGCCAGACGCAGCGCGTTGGAGCGCACCAGTTCCTGTTTCATATAGCCGCGATCCACCGCAGCAATCGCCCCGCCCATCTCATCAATCTTTGCAAGCTCTGCCCGCGCGCCTTCCTTAAGCGCGCCGACCTTGCGTTCAATCGCCGGGTTGCCGTCAAACAGGTCTTCATATTCCAGAAGATCAGTTTCATAGGCCATGATCTGTTGCAGACGCAGCGACCATTGCTGATCCCACGGGCGGGGCAGACCAAGCGCCTCGTTCCAGGCGGGCAACTGCACGGCGCGCGCCCGCGCATTTTTTGACAAAACAACCGCCAGCATCTCGATCAGGATTCGATAGACGTTGTTTTCGGGCTGCTGTTCGGTCAGGCCCAATGAGTTGACCTGCACGCCATAGCGGAACCGGCGGTATTTGGCGTCTTCGATGCCGTAACGATCGCGGGTGATTTCATCCCAAAGCTCGCAGAATGCCCGCATCTTGCAGATTTCGGTAACAAAGCGAATCCCGGCATTCACAAAGAACGAAATGCGCCCGACCACTTTGGCGAAATCTTCTTCGGGTACCTGTCCCGAATCGCGCACCGCATCAAGAACCGCAATTGCCGTTGCCAGCGCATAGGCCAGTTCCTGTTCGGCCGTCGCCCCGGCTTCCTGCAGATGATAGGAACACACATTCATCGGGTTCCATTTGGGAACCTCGCGATAGGTAAAGGCTGCCACATCTGTAATCAGCTTAAGGCTGGGTGCAGGCGGAAAGATATAGGTCCCGCGCGACAGATATTCCTTGATGATGTCGTTCTGGGTTGTGCCCTGCAGGCTTGCACGCGCCGTGCCCTGCTTTTCGGCCACCGCAATATAAAGCGACAAAAGCCACGCCGCCGGCGCATTGATCGTCATGGACGTGTTCATCTGATCAAGCGGAATGCCGTCAAACAAGGTCATCATGTCGCCGAGATGTGACACCGGCACACCGACCTTGCCGACCTCGCCGCGCGCAAGCACATGATCCGAATCATACCCGGTCTGGGTTGGCAGATCGAAGGCCACAGAAAGGCCGGTCTGCCCCTTTGCCAGATTTTGACGATACAGCGCATTCGACGCCTGGGCTGAACTGTGCCCGGCATAGGTCCGGATCAGCCACGGGCGATCGCGTTCAGACTTTGCTGCATTGCGCTTGTTTTCCATCGACATCGCGACCTCTTGTATTTTTATTACCGTGTTTATTTACGATAATTACGCCTAAACGTTATTAAATTATCCACTAGACATTAGATTGGTAATTATATAACAATTTGTGCAACGCGATAAAAGCGAAAACACATATCTCCTTGGTTTCAACTGCAAGAAACCCGCAGAAAACCGGGAGATGACCAGGGAAATAAAACAAATTCCGTGGCTTGGAGGATTCGTCGACCGCAACGCAGCATAGGTAATTTTGTTACCCTGCATATCGGATCGACCCCGAACAAGGAGTGAAGGCCATGAATACCACTGCTGAAGTGCTGCCTTTCCGTGGCGGTCAGGAAGAGAAAGATCTCTATGAAATCGGCGAAATTCCGCCGTTGGGCCATGTGCCGAAAAACATGTATGCGTGGGCGATTCGCGAAGAACGCCACGGTGAACCCGACACCGCGATGCAGTGCGAAGTGCTGCCAGTCACCCAGCCTGACAGTCACGAGGTGCTTGTTCTCGTGATGGCAGCTGGCGTGAACTATAACGGGATCTGGGCATCGCTCGGCAAGCCGATCTCGGTCTTTAACTCGCACGACTGCCCGTTCCACATTGCCGGATCGGATGCATCGGGCATCGTCTGGGCAGTTGGGTCGAAAGTCACCCGCTGGAAAGTCGGTGACGAAGTTGTCATTCACTGCAACCAGGATGATGGCGACGACGAAGAATGTAATGGTGGTGATCCGATGCTGTCCCCAACACAGCGAATCTGGGGTTACGAAACCCCGGATGGATCGTTCGCACAATTTACCTGCGTACAGGCACAACAGTTGATGCCGCGCCCCAAACATCTGACCTGGGAAGAAAGTGCGTGTTACACGCTGACCCTTGCCACCGCCTATCGCATGCTGTTTGGCCATCGCCCGCATATCCTGCGTCCGGGCCACAATGTTCTGGTCTGGGGGGCTTCGGGTGGTCTTGGCTCCATGGCGATCCAGCTGATCACCACCGCCGGGGCCAATGCGATTGGCGTCATATCCGATGAAAGCAAGCGCGATTTTGTGCTGGGACTTGGTGCCAAGGCCGTAATCAACCGCAAGGATTTCAATTGCTGGGGTCAGCTTCCGACCGTTAACGGTCCGGAATTTGGCGACTACATGAAAGAAGTCCGCAAATTCGGCAAGGCGATCTGGGATATCACCGGCAAAGGCAACGATGTTGATATCGTCTTTGAGCACCCCGGCGAACAGACCTTCCCGGTATCATGTAATGTCGTAAAGCGTGGTGGCATGGTCGTGTTCTGTGCTGGTACCACCGGCTTTAACCTGACGTTTGATGCGCGTTTCGTCTGGATGCGCCAGAAACGTATTCAGGGCAGCCACTTTGCCAACCTCAAACAGGCGGCACAGGCCAATACCCTGATGATTGAACGCCGCATTGATCCAAGCATGTCCGAAGTGTTTTCGTGGGAAGACATTCCGCGCGCCCACATGAAGATGATGCGCAACGAACACAAGCCCGGCAACATGGCCGTTCTGGTTCAGGCCAAACGCCCCGGCATGCGTACCCTTGAAGAAGCAGTCGAAGGTTAATCCCACTTGGGTGGCGGATTATTCTCCCAAGTCGTCCGTCACCCGGCCTTTGACTGATTGCTGGCACCCTGCGCGCGTTCTCGCCCGATTTGCGCCGGGGTGCCACCACCCTCTCAAATCATAACTGATCCGCGCAATCGCTCCACAGGATTGCCGAACCAAGGACCCGATCCGAGGACCCGAAAAATGACTGATAACGCCCTTTTGCCTGACCTCGAACGTTTGTGCGACGACGCGCTTTCTGCACTCAGCCCCGTTTATGACGCCGCCGAATATGCGCTGCGCACGGCTGTAACGGTCGATGGCCGGATCAATGCGGATGCCTTTGACGATCATCAGTTTGCCGCACACGGCTTTGCCTGGTTCACCACCTATGTCACAGCCCTTGGTCAGATGAAGGCATGGGCAAGCAGGCTTAAGGATCAGGACAAGTTCGGCACGCTCGAACACCTCATCCTGCAATCGGCGTTTGGTGAATATCTCGCCCAGATCATTGGCGGCATTCCCATGTCACAAGGCGAGATCATCCGTCTGTCGACCCTTGGCGTCGCAGACAACCTCATTGCATCGCTTGCGGCAAACCCGTCGGTGGCAACACTTGCCCAATACGGCAATTCGGATGCCGCACGCCGTGCGATTGCGACCGAGATCGAAGACAGCCTTGATACCGGTCGGTTTGGCGAAACCGGCCTTGAAGACGAAACCCTTGATATGGTCCGCGATCAGTTCCGCCGTTTTGTCGAGGAAAAGGTCTCTCCGCATGCCCATGGCTGGCATGAACGCGATGAACTGATCCCGATTGAGATCGTGACTGAAATGTCGGAACTCGGCGTCTTTGGCCTGACGATCCCAGAAGAGTTCGGCGGCCTTGGCATGGGCAAGACCGCCATGTGTGTCGTGACCGAAGAACTTTCGCGGGGCTATATTGGTGTCGGGTCACTTGGAACACGTTCCGAAATTGCTGCTGAACTGATCCGCCTTGGCGGCACGGAGGCGCAAAAGGAACATTACCTGCCCAAACTGGCATCGGGTGAAATTCTGCCAACGGCGGTCTTTACCGAGCCCAACAACGGATCGGATCTGGCACATCTGCGCACGCGTGCAGTGAAGGATGGCGATACCTATAAGGTCACCGGTAACAAGACCTGGATCACTCATGCCGCGCGGTCTGACCTGATGACGCTTCTGACCCGAACCAACCCGGATGAAGCCGGTTATCGCGGTCTTTCGATGCTGTTGGCCGAAAAGCCACGTGGCACGGATGACAACCCGTTTCCGGCAGATGGCATGTCAGGCGGCGAGATCGAGGTGCTTGGCTATCGCGGCATGAAGGAATACGAGCTTTCCTTTGACGGGTTTGAAGTCCCCACGGAAAACCTTTTGGGCGGCGAAGAAGGCCAGGGCTTCAAGCAACTGATGGCGACCTTTGAGTCGGCACGTATTCAAACGGCCGCCCGCGCGGTTGGCGTTGCCCAGAACGCGCTTGAAATCGGCATGCGCTATGCCAAGGATCGCATTCAGTTTTCCAAACCGCTTTATGCCTTCCCGCGGGTGTACGGAAAAGTTGCATGGATGGTTGTAGAAACCATGATTACACGTCAGCTCACCTACTTCTCTGCCTTTGAAAAAGATCAGGATATTCGCTGCGATATCGAGGCGGGCATGGCCAAACTTCTTGGCGCGCGTGTCGCGTGGTCAAATGCCGATAATGCCCTGCAAATTCATGGCGGCAACGGCTATGCGCTTGAATATCAGATCAGCCGCGTGCTGTGTGATGCCCGAATCCTCAACATTTTCGAAGGCGCTGCAGAGATTCAGGCACAGGTCGTCACGCGGGGCATTCTGGGCCGCTGAACCTGATAACATTCTGAATTACTGATGAAATTGACATTTGAACCGTGGCCCCTGTGAACAACGAGGGCGAACTCGGCCCGCCATCCGTGGCGGGCCTTTTTTCCCCATCAACCTAAAGTATGATATCTTCTAGACTTACCTAAGGTGCTACACTCTCCGAAAGCACATACAGATCGCGGAAAATCTGTGAAAAGCGGGCTAAACCGCACGCATGGAATTAGGGAGTGAAACGTAAATGAATCACACTTCTGCAATGCCGGAAAATACAATCTACGCGCGTATTGGGGATGCAAAAGACCTTTTCGCGCAACACGGCGAACAGCTTGCAGAAAATCTGGTTTCGGAACTGCTGGGCTCCGGGCAAAACAGTGCCGCGCCAAGTGACCCGAAAAGCCACGTTGCAGGTGTCGCCGCCCGCTTCTCGGCAATGATTAATGCAAGCAGCCCCGCCGCGTTTAATGACTGCCTTAACGATCACGTTCTGGCCAATGCCGTCACCGGACTGAGCACAGATCAGCTTGTCCTGGCCTATCACAAGGTCGCGACGAATTGCGCAACACTGGCGGCACGTTCCAAAGGCGGCGCATCAATTGCGGACGCGGCACGATGCCTTTTGATGTCGGATATGGGAAGCCTGATTTCCGCACGTCAGAATGTGCTTTCCGAACATCGATCCGCCTCCGAAATCCAGTCGATGTCTGAGATCATCGAACGTGAAACGGACAACATCATCTCGGAGGTCGGTTTTCAGGCCGGGCGCACCAATGATGTTGCGCAGGCAATGGAAGCTGACGCCAGCGAATTGTCACAACTGGTCGAACGCATCACCGCTACAACGGAAATCGCCAGCAGCAATGTCGCCACCGTGGCATCCGCTACAGAGGAACTGCAGGCATCCAGCCACGAAATTGCCGAACGTATTCACAAAACCAATGACATCGCCGGTCAGGCCGTAACCCGGGCGCAGGAAACATCGAACACGATGGGCAGCCTGTCGGAAACCGCCACCGAGATCGGCAAGGTCGTTGATATCGTCAAGCGCATTTCCGATCAGACAAAGATGCTCGCGCTGAACGCAACGATTGAAGCTGCAAGGGCGGGTGACGCCGGCAAGGGATTTGCTGTTGTCGCGAACGAGGTGAAAAACCTCGCCACTCAGACCGAGAAAGCCATCCTTGATATCAACGCCCAGATTACCGCCATTCAGGGCGCCACATCAGAGGCCGTGACAGCAATTGAGGGCATCGGCGGGGCTATTGACGAAGTCAGCCAGCTTTCAAGCGATATTTCGGCCTCTGTTGAACAACAAACCGCTGCCATTGCCGAAATTTCGACAAGCGCACAGGAAGTCTCCACCCATATGCAGGGCATTTCCAGTGACATCGAACTGGCCAGCCACAAATCGCATAACGCCAGCGAGACGGCCGAAAACCTGCGCATTCTGTCGTCAAATATCCGCAACGATATCAACGAGATGGAAACGCGCTTCCGTATGGTCCTGCGCAGTGCAGACAGCACAAATCGACGACACGAGGAACGCGTCCCCATTGCGGTCGACATCAATGTTGATTTCGGCAATGGCGATGTTCGCAAAGGTGTCACTGCGGACATGTCGCTTGCTGGTCTTCTTGCCCGTATCGATGCCAGCGAGAAAGATCGCAACAAGGTGATTTCCATCACCATGGAAGACGGCACACGCCTTAAGGGCATCGTCAAGGCCTACTCGACACTTGGCACCCACATCCAGTTTACCGAAGTTGACGACGCGGCAACGCAGGTCATCCTCGGACTGCTCAAGAAAACCAGCGAACATGACGAAAAGATCGCCGGTCTTGGCACCGAACTGGCGGCTGATCTGGGCAGGGTTCTTGAAAGCGGCCTGCGCAATCAGGAATTCAGTGAAGATGATCTGTTCAATACCCGGTATGAACCGATCCCCGACACCGATCCCAAGCAGTTCATGACGCCCTATATTCCGTTCACGGATCGCAACTTCACACCGCTGCAGGAAGCGATGCTTAATAAAGACGAACATATCGTCTTTGCCGCCGGGGTGGACACCAACGGCTACCTGCCGACCCACAACAAGGTCTATAGCCAGCCACAAAGACCGGGTGAACCCGCCTGGAACATGGGCAATTGCCGCAACCGGCGCATCTTTGATGACCGTGCCGGTCTGATGGCCGGGCGCAATACCAAACCCCATCTGCTGCAGACCTATTTCCGTGACATGGGCGATAGCGTCGTCTTCATGAAGGAATGCGACGTGCCGATCATGGTCAATGGGAAACAGTGGGGGAACCTTCGGATCGGTTACAAGTCCTAGCCCCTGCACACCTTCTGGATAACGAGCAAGCAAAAAAGCGGGCGGTTCAATCACGAACCGCCCGCTTTTTCATGCCTTTAACGCTTATCTGAAATCAAACAGCTCCTGATGGAAGGCCCGGCTTGGTAATCCTGCCGCCACCAGATCGTCCCTGATCGCGTGTCCAAAGCCACTTGGCCCACAGAACCACACACCGGCCATTTGCCAATGCGCAACATCGCTTCGCAGGCGTTCACCGGTCAAAAAACCATCGCGCCCATCACGCCATTCATGCAATCGCACGCCAGCACGCTCTGACAGATCCTTGATCCGCGCCATCAGCTTGTCATCGCAATGTGGCGCTACCTGATAAAAATCGATCTCGCGCGGTGCCGGATTGGCCACCAGATCCTCAAGCCAGGCAACGAATGGCGTCAGCCCAATACCGCCGGAAATCCAGATTTGATGGCTTTGGTCACGATCAAGCGTGAAAGCCCCGTACGGGCCTTCAAGCTCCACCGGGGCACCCGGCTTCAATGTTTCCTGAAGCGTGCTGGTATAATCGCCCAGTTTCTTGGCGATGATGGTCAGCCCGGGAACCCCGTCATGCCAGGCAGATGCAATGGTGAACGGATGCGGTTCATTGCTATTGCCAAAGCGGGCAAAGGCAAACTGCCCAGCCAGATGACCTTTCCAGTCACCATCGGATTTAATCGCAATCTGAAGCGATTGCATCTCTGGAAGATAGTCAACTTCAACCACCTCGCCCTTGGATCGACGCCCGGCACCGATTTGCCCGAAAAGAACAATGATCGCCGATACCGTGCCAACCAGCAGCATGGCGGCCAACGCCCAACCAACCGGCGTTGCCCAGTTGGCGAAATCAAGCAGGACGATGCTGTGATACACCAGCACAAGATAAACCACCGCCAGAACCGTGTGGGTCTTGGCAAACCAGCGATACGGGATGCGCTTGATCAGGGCGACAAGGATCAGGACAACGGCGATATAGAAAGCCCACTCACCTACTGTTTCAGCCAGATGGCGATGTTCCAGAAACAGCGACTGCGCCCAATGCATGCCCGCCCCGTCCGGCCGTGGCCCGCGCCGACGCGGCGCAAGAAGATCAAGCGCCACCGCCCATTTCGGTGCCATCCGCCATGCCCAATGCAGGGTCGCCACCGCCAGAACGGTGATGCCAAGCCACTTATGCAGACGGTACGCCTTGTCCAGACCGCCCAGACGACGCGTCAGCCAAACCGGACGGATCGACAAAAACAGGATGAGGCTCATCATGCCGACAGCCAGAAACCCCGTATACTGAACCATCAGGTTCCGAAAACCGATAAAGTCATGATCGGCAAAAACATCGGGATTAACCGCCAACCACAAGGCGGACAGGCCAAGAAGCGTTCCAAAATATAGGCGCGTGATGTTCTTCATGGGGCTGGTTCCTGACAATCCAATAAAGGCCCGTGAAGTAACGATACCAACACGCGCCATCCGACGCTTTGATTTAAACAAAAACACTTCGTGGAATTATGTCGGGAAGCCCGCAAAACTGTATCAAAACGTATCAGGGCAGCTGCAAGACCCTGCAGCTGCCCTGATGTTTGATAAAACGACGTTCATCGGGTCCAAATCCCCGAAAGAACCTTAAATGGTCTTCTGAGCCTTAACTATGGGACTGCAGGATTGCTTCGGCGATTTCGCGCTCGACATCCTGGGGATATGCATAAAAGCCCGGCTTGAAAGATGTTGCCCCACCAGATGCCAACCAGTCGATACCGCGGATCAGAATGGCCGAGAACGGATCAAACAGATCCTTGCCCGATCCGCCCATGCCGGGCGCCAGGTTAAGCAAGCTTCCGCGATTGAGGAGATAGACCTCACGGCTGTTATCAAGCTCGAACCGTTCAATATAGCGGCGCATTTTGGTGCGCGGCTGGGTATCAAGCCATTTGACATCGATCTCGGTATTCGAATGGCCGACATTGACCAGGATTGCACCGCGACGGCATTGCTTGATTTGTTTCTCGCCCAGAATGCCAGAAAGGCCGGTGGCGGTAACAATGATCGCGCATTCCTTCAGGCCGTCTTCAAGGCTCACCACACGGCAACCATGATGCTGTGCCTCAAGGGCGCGGACCGGATCGCGCTCGGCGACCGAGACCACCGCCCCAAGATTACGCGCACGTTCCGCCACACCGCGCCCGACCGGGCCAAACCCGATCACCAGAACCGACCGGCCATAAAGGGCAAGACCCGTCACATTCGAAAAGACCGGCCACATTTCCTGCGCGACATGGTGGCGATTATGCAGACGGTCCTTGATCGCAATGTCGTTCCAGTTAAACACCGGGAAGGAATACTCAAGCTTTTCCACACGATGAACACCGGTCGTGGTGGCTTCAAGCGCGCCGTCAACCTTTTGGCCCTTTTTAACAAACGCCTCGATCAGCTCGCCACCCATATCCGCGACGATATCGGCGGGCTCAGACGACAGGATATCGATGCTATTGGCGTATTCTTCGGGTGTCATTCCGGAAAAGGCGTGGACCTCGACCCCGTTGGCGGCAAGGTAGGCGGCCGCGACATCATCGGTGCTATCCGGGTTACACGCGCCGACCTTGACCTTTGCACCGGCCTTTACAAAGGGCAGCAAGGTCGGAATGGTATCTTCAAGAACATGCTGGAAACTGACGATGGTCTTGTCACGCAGGTCGCGCTTGGCAACATAGTTTCCGTACTTCGCCGTCACCGGACAAATCACCTCGCGCCAGGCAAGGGTCTCGTCAGTGATCTGCTGGGCAAGGCTTGCGTCCTTGATGCGGCTGGTCTTGAAGGTCGTCATGGGGGTTGGTCTCTTAACTTCGTGGGACAAAATCTGCCCCCTAGTTAAAGCCAGTCTGACCGGATGAAAAGTATTTCTGATCATCCGGTCAGGTTTCGGCGAAATTTCCGCGATATGCGCAGATCAGTCGCGGGCGGGAATATTCACACCGCGTTGAACCGCCGGACGCTCAAGACCACGCTCAAGCCAGGCCGGAACGTTTTTAAATTCGTCATAATCAACCAGATCACCAGCGTCATAAAAACCGATCAGGTTGCGCACCCAACCCAGCGATGCAATGTCGGCAATGGTATATTCATCACCCATGATCCAGTCGCGTCCTTCAAGACGGGTCTCAAGAACTCCCAGCAAACGTTTGGACTCTTTGCGATAACGATCAAGTGGTCGCTTGTCCTCGATCTCCTTGCCTGCAAATTTATGGAAGAAGCCAAGCTGGCCCAAGATCGGACCGAGTCCGCCCATCTGGAAATAAACCCATTGGATCGCCTCAATGCGTTTCGCCGGATCGGCGGGCAGGAACTTTCCGGTTTTCTCGGCCAGATACTGAATGATGGCACCGGATTCAAACAGACCAAGTGGCTCACCATTCGGTCCGTTCGGATCAATGATTGCCGGGATTTTACCGTTCGGGTTCAGCGACAGGAACTCCGGGGTCCATGTTTCATCTTCGCCGATATTGATCAGATGCGGCTCATAGTCCAGACCGGTCTCTTCCAGCATGATGGAAACCTTTACCCCGTTCGGGGTCGGCAGGGAATAAAGCTGGATAACGTCCGGATTTTGCGCCGGCCAGCGCTTGGTAATATCGAAACTCGACAGATCAGCCATGATAAAGCCCTTTCAAAGTCAATAGGTTGTTGACCAATACATTTAGGCTATCACAACGATTGCGCCACCGGAAATCAGGCAACTAATTGTTTCCACCAACACTCCCGGACTTAAACACCCCAAGAAAGTAAAAGACGTTCCGTGGCAGCGATCTAAAGGGCAAAATGATCAAGATCCAGGATTGGCCGATACAAAGCTCCACAGGTACTTGGCGAAAATGGCGCGGTCACATTTCCGGATATCAAACCAACCACACTGGCCTCGCGTATCAAGAAATTCAAAATCGACCGCCGCAGCTTCGGGGAAAGCGAAACCATCGACTAATTGCGAAATATCCTATCGTCTGGTTGCCTGTTGCGTCCGTTTGGCGCAGCATGTCTCCGCCGGGCGCGGTAGAAGTCTGCGGGCAGAAACAGGGAAGAAACAGGAATGGCTGGTTTTTTACAGATTGGTGTGTTGATTGCGATGGCAGCTGTCGCAGGTGTTCTGGTCATGGGCATTGTTTCCATGGCGCGCGGCAAGGATGCACGCAAGCAAAACAAACTGATGCAAATGCGCGTCCTGTTGCAGGGTCTGGCCCTGTTGCTGCTTTTCATCCTGTCGCTGATGGCTGTTGGTTCCTAAGCCAAGCATACGCCTTGACCACACAAACCAAGATTACGGACGACACATGGTTCAACTGACTCGTATCTATACAAAATCCGGTGACAAGGGCAAAACCGCCCTTGGCAATGGCACCCGCGTTCCCAAAAATTCCGTGCGCGTGGACGCCTATGGCACCGTGGATGAAACCAATGCCGTGATCGGTGTTGCCCGACTGCATGCACAAGGCGAAGTCGATGAGATGCTCGCGCGAATCCAGAATGATCTTTTCGATCTGGGGGCGGATCTTTGCACGCCCGGGGATGGCAGCGATGATAATCCCGAACAACCCGCCCTACGCATTACTGCCAAGCAAACCGAGCGTCTTGAAACCGAAATTGATCAGATCAACGCTTCGCTTGATCCGCTGAAATCTTTTGTTCTGCCCGGTGGCAGTGCGCTTGCAGCACAGCTTCATGTGGCGCGCACTGTCTCGCGCCGGGCGGAGCGCCTGATTGTCGAGCTTGCCGGGGTTGAAACCATCAACCCGGAAGCCATGCGATATGTCAACAGACTGTCAGACCACATGTTTGTCCTTGCCCGCCACGCCAATAACGACGGCAAGGAAGATGTTCTCTGGCAGCCCGGACTGACCCGATAATCTGGCCCGATAACAGGATTATCGGACAAAATCCTTGTTCCCTTGCGGATTTTTGCCGTATCAAGACCGCGAAGGGCATCAAGATTTTCGTGAAGAAGTTGTCGTTAACGTCAACACCTTTACGTAAATTGACAACCTGCGTAGCACTACTTATTGTGCGTCGCGGGGAAAACATTACCATGCGGGTCCGCTTGCCTTCTGCCTTAGTAGGGAGCAAAGCCCGCAGTTTCGACAACAAAAACGAACAGGTCTGTCATGAAGGTTCTTGTCGCCGTTAAGCGCGTTGTGGATTACAACGTCAAGATCCGTGTCAAACAGGACCAGTCTGGCGTTGAATTAAACAACGTTAAGATGTCCATGAACCCGTTTGACGAAATCGCCGTTGAAGAGGCCATCCGCCTCAAGGAAGCAGGTACTGCCACCGAAGTGGTTGCTGTATCGCTCGGCGTTAAACAGTGCCAGGAGACCCTGCGCACCGCCCTTGCCATGGGTGCCGATCGCGGCATTCTGGTCGAAACCGAGGACGAACTCCAGCCGCTGGCTGTTGCAAAGCTCCTGAAAGAAGTCGTTGCCAAGGAAAGCCCGGATCTTGTGATCCTTGGCAAACAGGCAATTGACGATGATGCCAACCAGACGGGTCAGATGCTGGCCGCGCTGCTGGATTGGCCGCAGGGCACCTTCGCGTCCAAGGTTGCCGTTGCTGACGGCAAACTTGATGTCACGCGTGAAATCGACGGTGGCCTTGAAACCATCAAGATTGATCTTCCAGCAATTGTGACCACCGACCTGCGTCTCAACGAGCCGCGTTACGCGTCGCTGCCGAACATCATGAAAGCCAAGAAAAAGCCGCTCGATACCATGAGCCCGGCCGATCTTGGTGTTGATACCGCGCCGCGCCTGAAAACCCTGAAAGTTGCCGAACCGGAAGCACGTCAGGCAGGTGTCAAAGTTGCCGATGTCGCAGAGCTTGTCGACAAGCTCCGCAACGAAGCAAAAGTAATCTAAGCGGGGATCAATCAAATGAGCATTCTTGTAATTGCCGAACACGACAACACCGAACTGAAGGGTGGCACGCTTAACACCGTTGCTGCTGCTCAGAAAATCGGTGGCGACATCAGCGTTCTGGTCGCGGGCGAAGGCTGCAAGGCCGTTGCCGACGCGGCGGCCAAGATCGAAGGTGTCTCCAAGGTTCTCCTCGCGGACAACGCTGCCTACGGCCATTTCCTGGCTGAAAACATGGCAGGTCTGGTGGTCGAACTGGCTGATGATTACAGCCACGTTCTTGCGCCGGCATCATCCACGGGCAAGAACTTCATGCCCCGCGTTGCAGCAAAGAAAGATGTCGCACAGATTTCCGACATCACCGATGTTGTTGATGCGGACACCTTTGTCCGTCCGATTTATGCCGGTAACGCCATGGCGACCGTCCAGTCGTCTGACGCGCTTAAGCTGATTACTGTCCGTACCACCGGCTTTGATGCGGTTGCTGGCGAAGGCGGTTCGGCTGCCATCGAAGACGTTGCTGTTGCAGCCGATGCTGGCAAGTCGAGCTTCGTTGGTCAGGAACTGACCGAGTCGGAACGTCCGGAACTCACCGCTGCTGGCATCGTCATCTCTGGCGGTCGCGGTATGGGTTCGGGTGAAAACTTCCACCTGATCGAACCGATTGCCGACAAACTCGGCGCTGCCATCGGCGCTTCTCGCGCTGCGGTTGATGCGGGTTATGCCCCGAATGACTGGCAGGTTGGCCAGACCGGCAAAGTTGTTGCACCGCAGCTATACATTGCTGTAGGCATTTCGGGTGCTATCCAGCACCTTGCCGGCATGAAGGACAGTAAGGTCATCGTGGCAATCAACAAGGACGAAGAAGCACCGATCTTCTCGGTTGCGGATTACGGACTTGTCGGTGACCTGTTCGAGGCCCTTCCCGCTCTGGCGAGTGAACTCGACAAATAATCTGATCCCCGTTAGGGTCAAAGCTACGCATACTGTTGTTTTGACCCTTGGGGACGAGTGGGGAACAAATGGCTTCGTTGGAAGATATTAAAACCATTGGCGTAATCGGCGCCGGTCAGATGGGCAATGGTATTGCACATGTGATCGCACTGGCTGGTTACGACGTCCGAATTCTCGACATCTCGCAAGAAGCCTTGGACAAGGCCATCGGCGTGATGGAAAAGAACATGGACCGACAGGTCAAGAAAGAGATCATTACCGCAGCGCAAAAAGACGCTGCGCTGAAACTGATCTCAACCGGAACGGAATATTCCTTCCTGTCTGACTGTGATCTGGTTATCGAAGCGGCCACCGAAAACGAAGAGATCAAGAAACAGATCTTCAAGGCCCTGTGCCCGGTGCTTGGCCCGGAAGCGATCATCGCGACCAACACTTCATCGATTTCGGTCACCCGTCTGGCGTCCTATACCGACCGCCCGGCGAAGTTCATGGGCATGCACTTCATGAACCCGGTACCGTTGATGAAACTGGTGGAACTGATCCGCGGCATTGCCACAGACGAGACCACCTATCGCACCATTCATGAACTGACCAAAAAGCTTGGCAAGGACACGGCGAGTGCCGAAGACTTCCCGGCCTTTATCGTCAACCGCATCCTGCTTCCGATGATCAACGAGGCGATCTACACCCTTTACGAAGGTGTGGGGAACGTCGAGTCCATCGATACTGCAATGCGTCTGGGTGCGAACCATCCGATGGGCCCGCTGCAGCTGGCCGACTTTATTGGTCTCGATACCTGCCTGTCGATCATGCATGTCCTGCATGATGGTCTGGCCGATACCAAGTATCGCCCGTGCCCGCTTCTGGTCAAATATGTCGAAGCCGGATGGCTTGGCCGCAAGGCTGGTCGTGGCTTCTATGACTATAGCGGCGACGAACCGACCCCGACCCGCTAAGCGGTTGCATGCCAAGACAGGCATCAAGACATCAAAGCCGCTGCCCCGCAGCGGCTTTTTTTGTTGCATTCCGTGCTTCAACCATCTGGAATGGACCTTGCTCTAACCTGCGCAATCATGACGTCGGGAAAAATCAAACGGTTCTGGAGGCCGTCCGAACATGTATCTCGGAATTGATGTCGGCACTTCGGCAGTCAAGGCACTGTTGATTGATGAAAACTCGGTACCCCTTGCCGAGGCCGATGTTCCCTTGTCGGTTTCAAGCCCCCACCCGTTCTGGAGCGAGCAAAACCCCGCCGACTGGTGGGATGCCACCCTGAAGGCCATCGACGCCTTGCAGCGCGAAAATCCTGCGGCCATTGCCGCGACCCGCGCCATTGGCCTGTCCGGGCAGATGCATGGCGCAACCTTGCTGGGTAGCGATGACAAACCCCTTCGCCCCGCCATCCTGTGGAATGACGGGCGAGCCACCAAAGAATGCGCCGAACTCGACACTGCCCTGCCCGACCTTGGGCAACGGGCAGGAGTGGCAACCATGTCGGGCATGACCGCGCCCAAGCTGCTCTGGCTGCAAAAACACGAACCCGATCTGTTTGCCAAAATCAAAACCATCCTGCTGCCCAAGGATTACATTCGCTTTTGCCTGTCGGGCGACAAGGTCACCGAAATGTCGGATGCCGCAGGTACGCTATGGCTTGATGAACAAAGCCGAAGCTGGAACCAAAGCGCCATTGAGGCTTGCGGATTGACCCCTGATCAATTGCCCGAACTGGTTGAAGGATCCGATATCACCGGCACGCTTCGCGCCGAACTGGCAGACCGCTGGGGAATGGCCGGAAACGTCATCATTGCCGGGGGTGGTGGCGACGCCGCAACAGGCGGAATAGGTGTCGGGGCGGTTTCGCACGGCGACGGGTTCATTTCGCTGGGCACCTCGTCACAGATTTTCATCGCCTCGGACAAATACCGTCCCAAGCCCGAAGAACTCCTGCACAGTTTTGCCCACGCCATCCCGAACCACTGGTTTCAGATGGCCGTGCTGCTTAACGGGGCAAGTTGCCTGAAATGGGCCGCCGACCTTTTGGGCGAAAGCGACATTGCCGCCTTGCTCAACCGGGTCGAGGCACAACACAAAGCGCCCTCAGATGTCGTGTTTCTGCCTTATCTGAACGGTGAACGCACCCCGCATAACAACCCTTATGCCCGTGGCGTGTTTTTCGGACTGGGTAGTGATACAGGACGCGAAACCATGGTCCAGGCCGTGCTTGAGGGGGTCGGTTTTGCCCTGAGTGATGCACAATCAAGATTGCATCAGGCGGGCGCACATTGTGACCTGCCCGGCGTGATTGGCGGCGGCGCACGCAGCCGCTACTGGATACAGCTCATCGCCGATATCCTGGGCAAGCCGCTTGCCCGCTATGAAGGGGCGGCCAAAGGCCCGGCCTTTGGGGCAGCACGTCTGGCACGGCTTGCACTGACCAATGAACCGGTCGGGGATGTCTGCGTCAAACCGGCAATCGAGGAGGTCATCGAACCCGATCTTGCCCGCAATGCGTCCTATCAGCCGCGCTTTGCGAAGTTTCAGCGCATTTATGCCGCCTTGTCGGCGGAATTCACCCCCGAATAAGCCGTCTTGAACAAGTATTTTGAGCAAGCCTGATACGTTGGCCCAAGGCGGATGGCATTGAAAATTTTGGGATATCGGTGAATTTTGGCGACCGCGCCCTTTAAACCTCTGAATTGGTGCCAACATTAATTTAGTGGAATTAACTTATACGCACGGACAGATATGACGATTGCAGTTGTCGGAAGCTCGAACTTTGATTTCGCCGCCAAGGTGGCGAAGCTTCCCACGCAGGGACAAACTGTTGTCTCCCATAACTACAGAACGGGTCCAGGTGGCAAGGGATGCAATCAGGCGTTCGCTGTCGCACGTCTGGGTGTGCCACCGATTTTCATTTCAAAGATCGGTGATGACCTTCTCGGGCGTCAACTGCTTGAAACGCTGACCCTCGAAGGGCTTGATACCACCAATATGGTGGTCGCAAACGAAGCCCAGACCGGTATCGCGCTTATTTCGATTGATGACGCCGGCGAAAACATGATCACGGTTGTCGGTGGTGCCAACATGACCATGTCCCGGTCTGACCTGCATGAAAGACAGGCATGCTTGCGCGAATGTGACTATCTGCTGTTGCAACTTGAATGTCCCGTGGTCGCGGTTGACTGTGCAATCAAATACGCCCGTGAAGGGCAGGCAAAGATCATTCTTGATCCGGCACCTGTTGCTGATTTGGTTGTGATGCGCGATTTACTGGCCCTGACCCATATCGTCACCCCCAATCAAAGCGAATGCAGCGCCTTAACCGGCATTGCCCCCATTGATGAGCACTCCGCCCGTGCCGCCAGCGACAAACTGCATGAAATGGGCCCGGAAACCGTGGTGCTCAAAATGGGTGGCGCCGGTGCGTTTTATTCATCAAACGGGCAAACCGGGATGGTCCCGGGCTTTAACGTCAACACGATTGATACTGTCGGTGCCGGGGATTGCTTTAATGGCGGTCTGGCTGTCGCCCTGCATGGCGGTCAGTCACTTCATGACGCTGTCGGCTTTGCCTGCGCGACCGGCGCCCTTGCCACGACAAGCGAAGGTGCTGCAGACGCAGCCCCCCTTCTGGAAGACGTTTTAAACCTGATCGAAAGCCGCGCGGCCTGAGGCCGGGAGGTTAATCCTCAGGACGTCTGATCAATCAACTGATCGAAATACGTGATGACCTCTGGCGCGTCCCAGCGGGCAATGCCTTCAAGCTTGCCGCGCAAATCACCATTGGCATCATAGACAAAACTGGTCGGCAGGCCCCGCGCACCCATCTGGCGGGCAATCGCACCACGCGGATCGAGAACAACATCAAGGTTCTCGATTCCATTCTTTTCAAAGAATTCTTTCACCGCATCGGCACCGCCACGGTCCTGACTAAGGGCCAGAACACGGAACGGCTTGTCTGCCATTTCGACCGCCAAACGATCCAGATCCGGCATTTCCTTGACGCACGGAACGCACCAGGTCGCCCAAAGATTGACCAAAACAACCTGTCCTTTCAGGCTGTTAAAGGCGATCTCATTGCCATTTTCATCGACAAACGCCAGATCTTCGGGCAAAGAACCCCCATCCGATGGCATGACCATCTTTGAAAGTTCTTGCGGTAATTGCGTATCAGCAAAGGCAGGGGTTGCATAAATGCCCGAGATGGCGACAATCACGCCAAGTTTTATGTAACGAAGCAATGCTTTCACAGCACCCACCTTTCCAAGACTGCGGATCACGATGACCGACCAAAACGCCACTGACCAGAATAACGCAAACTCCCTTTGGGGCGGCCGCTTTGAAGCAGGCCCGTCAGCCATTATGGAAGAAATCAACGCTTCCATCGGCTTTGACAAGCGCCTTTACGCCCAGGACATTCAGGGCTCCAAGGCCCACTGCGCCATGCTGGTCGAGCAGAACATCATTCCCGCTGAAGATGGCGAAAAGATAACCAATGGTCTAGACCAGATTCTTCAAGAAATCGAGAGTGGCGAATTCAAATTCTCAGCCGCCCTTGAAGACATCCACATGAACGTTGAAAGCCGCCTGCGTGAACTGATCGGCCCGGCCGCAGGGCGCCTGCATACTGCGCGTTCGCGCAATGATCAGGTCGCGACCGATTTCAAACTGTGGGTTCGTGATGTTGCGCTTGGCGATCTGGAAGCCGGTCTGAAGGGCCTTCAGGAAGCCCTGATCACGCAGGCTGAAACCCATGCTGAAACCATCATGCCGGGCTTCACGCACCTGCAGGCGGCCCAGCCGGTCACGTTCGGTCATCATCTTCTGGCCTATGTCGAAATGTTTGGCCGTGATCGCGGGCGCGTTGCCGATTGCCGCGCACGTGTGAACGAAAACCCGCTGGGGTCTGCGGCCCTTGCTGGCACCCCCTACCCGATTGACCGTCACATGACGGCAAGTGCGCTGGGCTTTGATCGCCCGACGGCGAACTCGCTTGATGCGGTATCGGATCGCGACTTTGCGCTTGAATACCTCAATGCTGCATCGATTGCGGCCATGCATCTGTCGCGACTGGCCGAAGAAATGGTCATCTGGTGCTCTGCCCAGTTCCGCTTTATCGGCATGTCTGACAAGTTTTCGACCGGCTCTTCGATCATGCCGCAGAAACGCAACCCGGATGCGGCCGAACTGATCCGCTCCAAGATCGGGCGTATTGTTGGCTGCTATAACGGTTTGATGCTGTCGATGAAGGGCCTGCCGCTGGCCTATTCCAAGGATATGCAGGAAGACAAGGAACCGGTTTTCCAGGCCCATGACCATCTTGGTCTGTGCGTTGCGGCCATGACCGGCATGATCGCCGACATGAAAGTGTTTGCCGACAATATGCGTGCGGCTGCCGGTGCAGGTTACACCACCGCCACCGACCTTGCCGACTGGCTTGTTGCCGAACTGGGCATGCCGTTCCGCGATGCCCACCATGTTGTTGGCGCAACAGTTAAACTGGCCGAAACCAAGGGCTGCGATCTTGATCAGCTGTCGCTTGAAGACCTTCAGGGGATTGAACCCAAGATCACCAATGCGGTTTATGATGTGCTGACAGTCGAGGCATCGGTTGCCGCCCGCCAAAGCTTTGGTGGCACCGCCCCGGTCCGTGTGAAGGAATCCGTTGCGGCCGCAAAGGAAAGGTTTCTGAAATGAACAACAGCCTGTTGAAACGCGGCACCGTGGTCACACTGGCCATCATGCTGGGACTGTCGGTTGCGGCGTGTGGCAAAAAAGGCCCGCTCGAACCGCCGACCGACAAAGGTTATGAATATCCAAGGGATTACCCGGCCCAATGAACCATTTTGAATATATCAACGGCGAACTGTATGCCGAAGGCGTCTCGATCCGGGAAATGGCTGACAAGGTCGGAACCCCGTTCTTTTGCTATTCGACCGCGACCCTGGAACGCCATTACAAAGTCTATGCCGACGCGTTTGACGGCCTTGATGCCACCGTGTGCTTTGCCGTTAAGGCAAACTCCAACCAGGCGGTCCTGAAAACACTTGCCAATCTTGGTGCGGGTGCAGACGTGGTTTCGGTTGGTGAAATGCGCCGTGCGCTTCGTGCGGGCATGAAACCGGCCAAGATCATCTTTTCCGGGGTTGGCAAGGCCGATGCCGAAATGCGCGAAGCCCTTGAGGCCGATATTGCCCAGATCAATGTCGAAAGCATTCCCGAACTGAACGAACTTAACCGTGTTGCCATCGATATGGGCAAAAAGGCGCGCATTGCGCTGCGCGTCAACCCGCATGTCGATGCCAAGACCCATGAAAAGATCGCAACCGGCAAGGCCGAGAACAAATTCGGCATCGACTGGACCCGCGCGATCGAGGTTTACCGCGACGCGGCCGCCATGGACGGTATCGAAGTCACCGGTATCGCCATGCATATCGGCTCCCAGTTGACCGATCTGGCCCCGTTCCGCGAGGCATTTACGCGTCTGGCCGGGCTGGTTGAACAGCTGCGTTCCGAAGGCATTGATATCCGCAACCTTGATCTCGGTGGCGGGCTTGGCATTGCCTATCAGGGTGAAACACCGCCGCTTCCCGATGCCTATGGTCAGATGGTGCGTGAAACCGTCGGCCATCTTGGTTGCCACATCACCCTTGAGCCGGGCCGCCTGATTGCCGGGAATGCCGGGATCATGGTTTCGCGCGTCATGTATATCAAAGAGGGCGAAGCCAAGCGCTTTGTCATTCTTGATGCGGCGATGAATGACCTGATCCGCCCGACACTTTACAGCGCCTATCACGAAATCATCCCGGTCGATGAACAGGGTGACGACGACAAACAGGTGAAAGTCGATGTGGTCGGCCCGGTTTGTGAAACCGGTGACACCTTTGGCAAGGACCGCGACCTTCCCGATGACCTCAAGGCCGGTGATCTGGTCGCAGTGATGTCGGCTGGTGCCTATGGTGCGGTCATGTCTTCGACCTACAACACCCGTGCACTGACCCCGGAAGTTCTTGTCAAGGGCAACAACTTTGCCATCGTGCGTCCACGTCAGGAAATCGATGATCTGATCAATATGGATCAGGTGCCCTCTTGGCTCAGCAACGCCTGAGGCGCGGTTACTTTCTGATCTGCATTTGCTTTCGGAGCGGTTGGCCATGTGCCAACCGCTCTTTTATTTTGCACCAATCGGGCGAACTGCTTGACCCTTACTGCCAAAAGCCCAAACTCTAAAGAAGCGGGTTGTACTCGAATCCCCGATACAACGCGCATTATGTCGGCAAGCAGGGACCACCAGACGCATGTCGTTGATACCACCCTATCCCGAGATGGAACGCCATGTGCGCAAGACGCGCTTGGTGATGGTGTGGGAGTCTGTCTGGCCCTGCCTGATCCCGGCTCTTTCCATAGGCCTTTTGGTCGTTGGTCTGACACTGACCGGAACGTTTGAGCTTCTCCCGGCGACAGGGCACATCATGTTGCTGTCGGTCCTGTCGGTCGCCGTCATGATTGCTGTGGTCGCCCCATGGCGCAATTTCAAAATGCCCACGCGCCGGGACGTCCTGCACCGGATAGAGATCGACAACCGGCTTGATAACAACCCGCTGCAAAGCCTTGAAGATCACATCCCCGAAACCGACGACCCACTGACCAGCTATCTCTGGCAGCGTCAACTCGGCCTGCATGAAGCCGCTCTGTCAAAGCTGCGGCTGTCGCGGCCGTTGCCCGCAATCACGCGGGTGGATCGCTTTGGCCTGACCGCAATTCCAGTTCTGCTGTTGTTTGTCGGCCTGATGACCGGGGCGGATCACGTGACGGAACGCTTTTCCAAGGCCTTCAGCCCGCTTCAACGTCTGGGGGCTGCGGATTTCACCGCCACCCTTTGGGTCACCCCACCGGCCTATACCGGACAAATCCCGCGCATTTTGCAGTTCAGCTCGCTATCGGAGCAAAATGACAGCAACAGCGCATCAGAAGCCACCGGCGACATCATGGCGGTTCAAGTTCCGGTGGGCGCCACGCTTGATGGCAGTATTTCAAGCATTTGGGCACCGACCCTGACCACGCCGGGTGGTGAAAAATCCTTCACCGAAAGCAGCGAAAACAGCTATGTCCTTTCCACCGCCATCGACCAGCCGGGCCTTTGGCGGATTTCGGTCTGGGGCAATGACCGTCTGACACTCGATATCGAACTTCTGGCAGACAAGGTCCCAAGCCTTTCCTTTATCAGTCCGCCCAGTGTCACCCGTCGCGATCATGTTCGCCTTGATTATGTCGCCAGTGATGATTACGGGCTGGCCAGTCTGGACCTTGTGATCACGCCTGCCGCCGAACAGGACTTGATCGAACAGTATGGCCCGATTGAGCAGGTCGTCATCGACCTCAAGGGCGATGCTGGTGGCACAAGCAGCACAGGCAGCACCGGTGGCAGTACCGCCAACAGCGCCGGTGCCATGCCGACCCGCATTGACGGCCCGCGCTTTGTTGATCTGGTGGCCCATCCGTGGGCGGGCTTGCCGGTCAATATCCAGATGGTATCGCGTGACAATGCCGATCAACCGGGTGAAAGCGATATCCGCTCGCTGATACTGCCTGAACGGGAATTTAGCCACCCGGTCGCGCAAAAGCTGATTGCCATTCGCCGCGGCTTGCTGCGCTATCCTGATCGTGCGCTTGAAATGCATCAGGCCATGCTGCCTGTCCTTTTCGCCCCGCAGGCCTTTAACGGTCATCTGGGCGTGTTCCTGACCCTGTCTGTCGCCGAGAACCGCCTGTCGGCCAACCTGCATGATCGTGACACCCACCAGGATGTCGCTGGCCTTCTTTGGCACATCGCAGAGGAGATCGAACGCGGATCCTATGGCATTGCCGAGCGTAATTTGATGGAGGCCGAGGAGCGACTGCTTGAGGCACTTGCCAATCCCGATGTCACCGAACGTGAAATTGCCCAACTGATTGACGAATACCGGCAGGCGCTGAACGAATATCTCGCCGCCCTGATGCGCGAAAGCCCCGAGGCGACCGAAGAACAACCCGCTGCCAGTGCCACACTCGAACAGCAGGACCTGTCGCGCATCATCGACCAGATTGATGCCCTGATGCGCGCCGGGGCCCGTGATCAGGCCCGCCAGTTGATTGATCGCCTGCGCGAACTGGTCGAAAACATGCAGGTCACCAGCGGCGAAGGCGGCATGGACATCACATCAACACTGCGCGAGATGCTTGACGGCATGCGTGATCTGTCCCGCCGGCAGCAAGACCTGATGAATGATGGTGACAATGCCTCCGCGCAAAACGGCAATGACCCGCGTGCCAGCCAGCAACAGGGGCTTGCCGATGATGCTGGTGAAATCCTTAATAGTCCGGGACTGGGTCAGTTCGGCGATGTCAGTGGTATGAATTCGGTGATTGATGCCATGCGTGGTGCCGCCGATGCGCTTGGACATGATCGTTCGCACGAGGCCCTGCAATATCAGCGACAAGCCATGGACGCGCTTCAACAGGGCATCGGCGAAATCAGCCGCGCGCTCGAAGGTCTAAGCCAGATGGCCCCCATGCTCGAAGAGCTTGACGGATCGGGGCGCCGTGACCCTCTGGGCCGTCCGGTGGGGGGCAGCAATGGTCCAACCATCATCCCGGACGTAAACACCCTTGAACGCGCCTGGCGTATCTTGCAGGAACTCCGTCGCCGTTCCGGTGATCCCGACCGCCCGCAGATCGAACAGGAATATATCGACCGCCTGCTCAAACGGTTCTGATAGGCCTTCCCACCTCCAAACAAAAAAGGCAGCACACGATGTGCTGCCTTCTTGTTATTCGGTCTGCTTCCGGGGTGCTTAAGGCTCAATCGCCTCACGCGGATCCAGGAAGGTCACCTGCAAGCGGGTCGCCGTCGGGTTCGGTCGGCGGATTTTGGTTTCGACCTCCATGCTTTCGCCAACCGGCAGCATCTGTTGCTGCATGGGCATTTCAGCACCGGTCGACACAAGCGATTCATCATAGATCAGCGGAACCTTTTTGCGCTGAACCACACGATCAAGCGGGTCAAGCAGCTCGATCAGAAGGTATGGCAAGGCACGCGGTTCTTCGCTGATATTGACGATCTCGGCCCGGACCACCAGCACATCGACCCCGTCTTCTTCTTCACGGGTCGGCGGCAGTTCGCGAATATCAAGGCCTTCGCCCACATGCGGCACATCAAGGCCGACCATGTCATAAACCTTGGCAATTGGCGGCCACATTTCTATGACCTGATCCTTGGCGAAATATCCGCCCGCACCAATGCCTGCCAGCAACAGCAGGAAGATGATCCAGCCGATGATGCCCTTTTTCTTTTTGGGTTCCGGCTTGGGATTGTTGCGAATCAGCTGTTGGGGAATCGGGGGCGGATCAGGGATCTTGTCGGCTTCTTCAAAGCCCGGATCAACCGGTCCGTTGCCCATCTGATCTGCGTTGAAATCAGCCCCCAGCGATCCCTCTTCGTTAAACGGGGCCGGGATATCACTTTCCGGTGCTGGCGCTGGTGCAGCCTTCTTTGCCCCGGGCGGGTCCTGATGCCAGCTATTGCCGCAGCTTTTACAGCGCACGGTTCGGCCTTTCGGGCCGATGGCTTCTGTTTTGACTGAGTATTTCTTGGAACACTCTGGGCAAGTAATGATCATTGCAAACCTGGCATATCGATGACGGCGGCATCTAACACGGGGGAAGGCGTGAAGGTGTTTGCGACTGACGGTCCCCCTGTGCCGTCAGTGAAGACTTACACTATATGTAAATAGCCGCGATTTAACAGACTGTTAAGCACAGATAACAGAAGCTGCCCGGATTTGGGTCTCAAACCATGGTATAGCACTGCTTTTCATGGTACCCGAAAATAGATGACAAACTGCTCTAACAGGTTAATTCATTTTCGATATTGTCATGACAGCGCGACTTTCCAACCCTGTCAGATAATGACGAAAACCGTTATAAGCTGCTAGGGTCAGGACACAGGGCTTTCGCCCGCACCGACCGTCATTCGGCCATATGGAGCAAGAGTTTTGACCGACGTTGTCAGTTTCAGGAATGTCGGAGTCCGCTATGAATCCGGGCCGGAAATCCTGCGCGATCTAAATTTTTCTTTGGGCCGCGGCAGTTTTCATTTCCTGACGGGGGCTTCGGGTGCGGGTAAATCCACGCTGATGCGGCTTTTATATTTGGCCCTGCGCCAAACGCGTGGCGAAATTTCGATCTTTGGGCGCGACAATATCCGCATCCAGCGCGAGGAACTGCCCGCGATTCGCCGCAAGATCGGTGTGGTGTTTCAGGATTTTCGCCTGATCAATCATCTGACAACCTTTGAAAATGTCGCCCTGCCGCTGCGCGTGGCGGGTGTCGAAGACCTTCAGATTCGCAAAAACGTCACCGAACTTCTCGAATGGGTTGGCCTTGGCGATCACATCAATGCACAGCCGTCACGCCTGTCTGGTGGCCAGCAACAGCGCGTTGCCATTGCGCGCGCCGTCATCGGTCGCCCGGCCCTGCTTCTGGCCGATGAGCCGACCGGGAACGTCGATGACCGAATCGCCATGCGATTGCTTTATCTGTTTGAGGAACTCAACAAACTGGGCACCACCGTTCTGATCGCCACCCATAACCGTAATCTTGTGCGGCGGTTTGGCCATACACAATGGCTGCTCGAAGGTGGTACCTTGCATGATGTCTCCAACAGCGGCTGAAACCCGACACTTTAACCGTCAAGACTCGTAACCACGGGATCAACAGGACCAACACACGATCATGGCATTTCGCGCACCACCATCGCACCTTCCCCTAGAAAGCGACTCTTCGGCGCGCTTTTTGCCAAGCATCGTTGCCCTGATGGTGGCCCTTTTGACATTCTCCATCGTCGGACTTGCCGCCCTGCATGACAGTGTCGGTCAATGGTCGGGTCAGATCGAAGGCAGCCTGTCGATACAGGTTCCGCCGACCGAGCTTGCCAATCGCACCCCTGCCGAGCGTGAGGCCGCCCTGCAAGGCACCGTGGACAGCATCATCGAACAGGTCTCCACCCTGCCCGGTATCGCCCGGATCGAGGAACTCAGCCCCGACACCATGGCCGCCCTGCTTGAACCGTGGCTTGGCCCGGACGAGGTCATAAGCGAGCTTCCCATTCCACGCATCATCGAAATTACGCCTGAAACCGGGTTCAATTTCGATGCGCTTGAAAGCCGTTTGGGGGTGATCGCCCCCGAGGCCGTGCTTGATGATCATCGCATCTGGATCGAACGCATTGCCGATGTCGCCTTTTCAGTTGAATTGGCACTGGCACTTTTGATTGTTGTGCTGTTTGGCGCGACCATACTGTCGGTTGTGTTTGCCACCAGATCAGGGCTTTCGATCCATCACCGCATCATTGAATTGCTGCATCTGATCGGGGCGCAGGACGGCTATATCGCAAGTCAATTCGGCCGACATAATCGACGCCTTGCCTTCTTTGGCGCGTTGATCGGTCTTCTGATTGCGCTGCCGGTTTCCGCCCTGATTGGCTGGCTTGGCCTGCGTGCGGGCTGGCCGGTGCCGTCCCTGGTTCTCAGCCCGACCTTTATCGGTCTGATTGTCGCCATTCCGTTTATTGTGGCAATGGTCGCGGGCATTACGGCAACCCGAACCGTGCTCCGTGTTCTACACCGGATGTTGTAACCCGCTGGCGGTCTTCGTATAGTCCGTTTGTCACCACTTCCCTTTTGGGATCATGGCCTTGGCCCTCTTTGGCCCTCTGAGGAGATCCGAATTCATGCCAGATCGCCGCTATTCAGGCACGCATCTATGAACAAACCCCCGCTTAGTGTGCAGCACCGCCGCCGCTTCCGGCGGTTTCGCTTTTTGCTCTCGGCTCTCATTTTTTGCGGGCTGATCTGGGCAGCCGGCTTTGTCTGGTATGTTGATTACATTCCCAAAAGCGTCGATAGCCCCACCCAAAAAACCGATGCGATTGTCGTTCTGACCGGCGGCAGCGAACGCCTGTCCGAAGGTCGACGTCTTTTGGTCCGTGGCCTTGCCGATAAACTGTTCATATCGGGCGTCTATCGCGGCGTCGAGGTCGATGAATTACTGTCAGTCGGCAAATCCGATCCGCGTCTGATTTCATGCTGTGTTGTGCTGGGTCATGTGGCGGAAAACACCCGCGGTAACGCAATTGAAACAGCGGTCTGGATGTATGAGGAAGACTATCAAAGTCTGCGCATCGTCACGGCCAACTACCACATGCCAAGGTCACTTCTGGAATTCAAAAGCCTGATGCCCGATGTCGAAATCGTCGCCCATCCGGTCTTTCCCGATAACGTCAAAATCGAAAATTGGTGGCGCTTCCCGGGCAGTACCGCCCTAATCGCCAGCGAGTATAACAAGTATGTTTTTGCCAGCCTGCGCAACACGCTGCTGAACTGGTTGCCGAACGGCGACCGGGGGGCCCTGCGCAGTCCGGGTGGGACGTCCGGTGACGCGCCCGACCTTGATGACTATTCTGCCTCAAACGGGGTGCGCAAGGGTGGGTAAACAATCGGCATTTTCTGATCGTCATATTGCTGTTACAAAACAGCAGATTTTTAGGATCAGGACCCTAAGCCCATGAAGGAATTTGTCTGAATGATAGCCCTGCGCGCGTTGCTCTTTAACGTGTTGTTTTTCGGTGGAACGGCGCTTTTGTGCATCGTTCTGTTGCCGCTGATGCTGTTTGGGCGCAAGGCCAACCAGTTTGTCGGGCATGCATGGTGTCGACTGATTCAGTTCATGCTGCGCTATTCGGTGGGCATGCGCAAACGCTTCACCGGTTTGGAAAATCTGCCGGACGGCCCCTGCATCATTGTCGCCAAACACCAGTCTGCCTGGGAAACCCTGACCTTCCATACGGTGGTCCCCGATCCGGCCTATATCCTGAAAAAGGAACTCACCCGCATTCCATTGGTCGGGCAGTTTCTGATCCTTTCGGGCCAGATTGCCGTTGATCGTTCGGCGGGCAGTCAAGCCCTCAAAGACATGATCAAGGGGGCTTCCAAGGCGCTCGAAGAAAACCGTCAGGTGATCATTTTCCCCGAAGGCACGCGTACCCCGCCGGGCTCCAACCGTCCGTATCATCCGGGTATCTTCGCGCTTTACAAAGCCTTCCCGGATACCAAGGTCATACCCGTTGCGCTGAATTCTGGCATGTTCTGGGGCCGCGACAGCTTCATGAAATATGGTGGTCGCGTCACCATGGAGTTTCTGCCTGCCATGGAACCGGGTCTTGATCGCAAGACCTTCATGAAGGAAATCAAGCACCGCATCGATACCCGCACGCGCGAGCTTGAGGCAGAGGCTCAAACGGAATTCCAGCTGCCTACCCTGACCACCGATGATATCGATGCGAAACAGGAAAAAGAAGACGCGGAAATCAGCGTCACGGCCAAAGCCCCCAGTGGCGACAAGGTTTCCTGAACCGCAGCACCCCGGTAAGACGACAAAAAGGCCCGCATACCACATGGTATTGCGGGCCTTTTTTTAAGTTTGGCGTATCTAAGGCTTTGTGACGCGAACACGCTCGGTCTTTTTACGCGTCACAAGCCAGATGCCCGACACAATCAAAACGATGCCTGCCAGATGGTAAAGATGCAGCGCCTCGCCCAGAAACGCGATGGCAAGACCGCTTGAGCAAACCGGGATCAGATACATGAACACCCCGGCCTTGGCCGGGCCGACCATCGAAACACCCTTGTTCCAGAACATGTAGCCCAAAAATGCCGGGCCTGCCCCGATATAGAAGATCTTGAGCATATCGGGCCAAACCGGATCAAGCGTGGTGAAGAACGGCTTTCCATTCACAACCAGCGCCCAGATATAAAGCGGGGTCAGGAAGCACAAACCGATCACAGCCGACACAAATACAAGGCTCAGCGGGTGCACACCCTTGGGCGCACGTTTCAAAAACATCGAATAGGCCGCCCAGACCATGGCCGACATCATCGCCAGCACATCGCCCAGAACGAAATCCATTCTGGCAAAGACCGACGGGTCACCCTTGGCAATGATGGTCGCAGTACCCGCCCCGGCGATCAGAACGCCAAGCCACTGACCAAGCCGCGGCTTGTCTGCCGTCAGAAGGGCTGCGAACAACAGAACCCAGATAGGTGTCGTCGCATTCAAAAGCCCGGTATTGACCGCCGTGGTGTTATAGGCGGCCAGATAGATCACCACGGAAAACAGGAATACACCAGTAAAGCCGATCAAAAACATCGACAGCTTATGCTGGGACATGATCGCGAGGTCGCGGCGCAGATATTTGACGCAGAACGGCAGCAACAAACACATCGCGACGATCCAGCGCCAGAAGGAAAGCGCTTCAAACGGCACGGTCTCATTGATACCGCGCGCCACCACGTGGTTAGAACCCCACATCAGCGAACAGGCCACCAGCATCATATAGGCCACCGTCAGGGGCGTTTGTGATCCGCTCTGTCCTGCTGCGACGGTCGTTGCATTGGACTGACTCATTAAATACCGGCCCCCATATTGATCTCGCCATATTCGCGGCGTACCAGATCCATCAGATCATGCAGCGGCGGATCAACGATGCCCATTTCATCAAGATGGCTCACCGTGTTTTCAAGATATTCAAGGTTCGGCCCGACATTGCCATGTGCCGCAACAATGATTTCGACTGCCGTACGCACCGGAAGGTTGCCGGCATATTGTTCGTGGGTCGGATCGGCAACATAGGTGTGCGCAATCACTTTGCGCCCGTCTGCAAGCTCAACCTCGACATCGGCCGGGATATAGGTGTTGGTCACAAGTTCACGCTCATCAAGATAAGCTTTCACCTTTGACCAGCTTTCAGGCGAAATACGAAACGCATTGCCAACACATTCCCCGCCCTTGTTCAGGCCAAGAACCAGACCGGGATTTTCCGGCGTGCCGCGATAATGGTGGGAATAGATACAAAACGACCGGTGGTAGCCGGGCAGCAGCGCGCGTGCGCACTCGACAAACTCAAAGCCCGGCCGCCACAACAGCGACCCATATCCAAACACCCATTTTTCGCGCGCGTTGGTCACGCATTCCTCCAGTAACTTGTTTTCCGGTTTCGTAAATTTACGCGAAACTACCGCTTCATGATCACCAATGCCACCCCAAGGGCGGCAATGGCAAAACCGGCAAAGCCAAGCACGCCAAGTTGCTCGTCAAACAGGAGCCACGCAAAGAACGCAGCCGTTGGCGGCACGAGATAAAACATGCTGGCCACCCGGGTAGCTTCGCCCTGCTTGATCAGAACCATCAACAGCATGATCGCCCCGATGGACAAAACCAGGACCAGCCACGCCATCGCCAGGATGAAGTCCATGCTCCATTCAACCGTCAGCGGCTCCTTGAACAGCGCGACGATCCCGACAAACACACTGGCAGCAACATATTGAACGACTGTGCCGCTCATCAGTTCCATGCCGGTGCAAAAACGTTTCTGATAAAGGGTCCCTGCCGTCATGCCAAACAGCGCGAAAACCGCAAGTCCGATGCCAAGCGGGGTAATGCCGACACCGTCGCCAATCTTGGGCAGCAAAACCAACGCAACCCCGATCAGGCCAAGGATCAATCCGCCCCATTGGCGCATCGAAACCCGTTCGCCTAAAATGGACCCGACGACCGATGCGGTCACAACCGGCTGCAAGCCAACGATCAATGCGGCAAGCCCCGCTGGCAACCCGGTATCAATCGCCCAGAACACGCCGCCCAGATAGACCCCATGCACCAACACACCGGTGGTGCCGATATGGGCCGCCTCACGCCAGGTTTTTGGCCATTTCGCGCCCATCAAAAAGATGACCGGGACCATCAGGACCAGAACGATGACAAATCGGACAAACAGGAAAACGAACGGATCGGCATAGGGCAGACCGAATTTGGCCCCGACAAAGCCCGTGCTCCAAAGGAACACAAAGACAAACGGCATGAACCGAGTCAGTGCGGCATGGTTGGTGGCAGACATTTCAATCCCCTTGGACCGGACGGTGCAACATGTGGGGCTGTTGTCCGTCGGTTTATCCCGGAAAGTCGGGCATCACGGTATTACTCGGCGGGCTTTTTCTTGGCTTTTTCATCGCTTTGGCGGTCTTCACCCTCGGCAGAGAAATTGGTGAAATCCTGTCCGGCATCGACAATGCCGCGGCGAATTTCGCGGGTGCGCGTGAACAGATCAAACAGCTTGTCACCCTCACCCCAGCGAATGGCACGCTGAAGCGCCATCAGGTCTTCCTGAAAACGTCCCAGCACGTCCAGAACCGCTTCGCGGTTATTCAGGAACACATCGCGCCACATGGTCGGATCAGACGCGGCAATACGGGTGAAATCGCGGAAACCGGTCGCAGAAAACTTGATCACTTCCTGACGCAGCGCATCTTCAAGATCGGTTGCGGTGCCGACAATCGTGTAGGCAATCAGGTGCGGCAAATGTGATGTAATGCCAAGGATGCGGTCATGATGATCGGCATCCATGCATTCGACATGCATTCCGCAAGCTTCCCAAAGGCCGCGAACCTTTGCGACTGCTTCCTCATTCTCGCCCGGGATCGGGGTCAGAATGCACCAGCGCTCTTCGAACAGTTCCGGAAAACCGGAATCCGGCCCGGAATGTTCCGTACCGGCCAGCGGGTGACCCGGAACGAAATGAACGCCTTCATCCAGATGCGGGGCAATGTCGCGGATCACCGATTGCTTGACCGACCCGACGTCGGAAACAATCGCACCCTTTTTAAGCGCCCCTGTCAGTTGCGCACCAATGCTTTCATTGGCACCGACCGGCGCACAAACCATGACCAGATCCGCATCGCCAACCGCCTGTTTGATATCGCAATAGGCGGCGTCGGCAATACCAAGTTCAAGCACCCGGTCACGGGTCGCCTCAGAGCGAACCGCGCAAGTGATTTTGTTGGCAAGGCCGTCGCGCTTGATGCGACGTGCCATGGACGAGCCGATCAGGCCCATGCCGATAAAGGCGACCGTTTCAAACAGCGGTTGGGATGCAGTGTTGGTCATTTTATGCGTTCACAAAGTCTTTGATGGCCTGAAGGCAGATTTCCATTTCTTCTTTCGTACCGATGGAGATACGAAGCATCTGCGGCAGGCCGTAGGCGCCGATTTTGCGCGGAATCACGCCACGCGCCATCATGAAATCATTGGCGGCATCGGCATTCTTGCCGTCTTCGGCCGGGAATTCGACCAGAACGAAGTTGCCGTAGCTCGGATGTGCCTTGATGCCCGTGATGGCATTGATCTCGTCACGGAACCACGAAAGCGTTTCGGCATTGTGGCGTACGCATTCATTGACGAAATCATCATCATCAAGGGCTGCGGCCCCGGCTTCCTGGGTTGGCAGCGGCACGTTGAACGGATTGCGCAAACGGTGCAGGACATCGGCGATTGCCGGCGGCGCATAGCACCAGCCCAGACGAATGCCACCAAGACCATAGATCTTGGAAAATGTCCGGGTCATCACGGTGTTGTTGCCCGCTTTCACAAGCTCCTCACCCGCCGAATAGTCTTCCTGACCGGTCATGAATTCGGCATAGGCCGCATCGACCACCAGAACGATGTCATCGCGCAGACCATCGCGCAGGCGTTTCATTTCCGCGTCTGAAATATAGGTGCCGGTCGGGTTGTTCGGGTTGGCGACAAACACGATTTTGGTCTTGTCGGTGACCGCAGCCAACAGGGCATCAACATCGGTGGTCATGTTGGTTTCCTTGGCGGTCACAGGGGTTGCACCAACCCCCATGGTCGCGATCGGATACATCAGGAAACCATGTTCCGAATACAAAACTTCATCGCCCGGACCGGCATAGGCACGGATCAAAAGCGTCAGGATTTCATCAGACCCGTTGCCACAGATCAGCTGATCAAACTCAAGGCCGTATTTCTCTGCCAGCTTGTGACGCAGAACATCACAGCCGCCATCCGGATAACGATGCAGGCGCTCAGCCGACTTGCGAAGCGCTTCCATGGCCTTGGGGCTCGGACCAAGCGCGCCTTCATTTGACGACAGCTTGATCACACGCTGGGCGCTATCAGCACTGGATTTGCCGCCTTTATACGGCGCAATATCAAGAATTCCGGGGCGTGGGGTGGGCGCAGACATCAGGTAGTTCTCCCAAGGGAAACGGTGGCCAGTCATGACCACCAAGCATATTTAACTCAGTGCGTCTTCAGCAATCGGCACGGCATAGGCACCCACGACGCGTAAACTTTCGGGGCGAAGGCCCTGTGCATCCAGTGTCGCCTGAAACGCATTGGCGCGATTACAAAAGAATCCCGGCACATCAACAAGCACAAAACGCCGATCCGATGCCGTTTCGTCAGAAAAGCCAAGGATTACCGATCCGTCGATGCCATCCGCAATTTTTTTGCGCACCGTATCCATCGAAATCTCTTTCGACAGACTGACAACAAACAGAGTCCGGTCATCACCACTGTCTTCCAGTTCGATGGCAGCCAGAACAAAACCTTCGGTCTGCTCGCCCCGTCCGACAGGACGGCCACCAAACGGCAATTTGGATACGACACGGACCGCGCTTTGCTCAGTCAGGTTGGTCCACCATGGCATGGCTTCGCCCAGTTCGGGCTTGGGGAACACCCCGACAGCCGTACGGCCTTCTTCGAGGGCGCCAAACGCTTCGCGCGGGGTATCAAACTCGATAATCTCGTTCAGGCAGCCAAAATTCAGGCGCGCCAGTTCCCAGCAATCAAGCCCGTCGGCATTGCGGCAAAGCGCAACCGTATAAGGTGCTTCAAGGCGTGTTCCGGCCGCGATCATTTCGCGCCAGATCTGGATCAGGGCGGTTTTCGGAAAGGCCCCTTCATGGCGTTCAACCAATGTGCGCATGATGCGGGCTTCGCGTGCCGGGCGATACGGAACCTTTACCTTGCCACCAGCTGCGATCATCCGGTCCTTATAGGCACCGACAGCCTGCACAACCTTTGTCCGGCGAATGATCAGCGACTGCAGCGCCTGATCGATCTCGTCGATCTCTCCGCGCAGGTCATCCAGGTCAAGATTTGCCAAATTTTTATCGTCAGACGCCATAATCTACTCTTCTTTTGAACGGCGCACAGTATTAGGACAGGGCCGCAGAAATGCAAAGAAAAGATTGACTAACACCGGCTCTGCTTCATAGCTAGAGCAAGGGAATTTTCACCAAACCTGGCACCCGCTGCGCAGTCCGCAGCCCGATTGTGCAAAAAAACGTCAGATAACAGGGATACCAACCAAATATGTCCACCGCGACCAATACAAAAAAGCGCCCACCGCTTCCCGGTCACCACATGGTGCTCGGCGAAACGGAAAAGCTGCGCCTTGATAGCGGTGTGGAATTTGGCCCCTTCACGCTGGCCTATCAGACCTATGGCGAACTGAATGCGGATAAATCCAACGCGATTCTGGTCTGTCATGCACTGACAGGTGACCAATATGTCGCCGATGACGTGCACCCGATCACAGGAAAAGCCGGTTGGTGGTCCGAAATTGTGGGTCCGGGCAAGATCATTGATACCGACAAGTATTTCGTGATCTGCAGCAATGTGATTGGCGGCTGCCTTGGCAGCACCGGTCCCAAGGACGTCAATCCCGAAACCGGCAAGCCGTGGGGCCTTGATTTTCCTGTCATTACCATTGCCGACATGGTGCGCGCCCAGACCATGCTGATTGATGGGCTTGGCATTGATATGCTGTTTGCGGTTATTGGCGGCTCGATGGGCGGCATGCAGGTTCTTGAATGGTGCAAAAGCTATCCGGAGCGCGTCTATGCCGCGGCCCCGATTGCGACCTCGTTCCGCCATTCGGCGCAAAACATCGCTTTCCACGAAGTCGGGCGTCAGGCCGTGATGGCCGACCCGGACTGGTGTGGGGGCAACTATCTGCTTGAAGGCAAGAAACCGTCGCGTGGGCTGGCAGTTGCGCGCATGACCGCGCACATCACCTATCTGTCGCAGCCCGCCCTGCATCGCAAATTCGGCCGCAAGCTTCAGAACCGCGGTGCGATCACCTATAGCTTCGACAATGACTTTCAGATCGAAAGTTACCTGCGTCATCAGGGCAAAAGCTTCGTCGACCGGTTTGATGCCAACAGCTATCTCTATATCACGCGTGCGATGGATTATTTCGACCTGTCGCTTGAATATGACGGACGCCTTGCCGAGGCGTTTCAGGGCTGCAAAACCCGGTTCTGCGTTGTGTCGTTTTCAAGCGACTGGTGCTTTACCACGGCTGAGAGCCGCATCGTTGCGCATGCACTCAATGCCGCATCGTGCAATGTCAGTTGTGTGGAAATCGAAAGCGACAAGGGCCACGACGCGTTCTTGCTTGATGAACCGGATTTCCACATGGTGCTAAGCGGCTTTATCGAAGGTGCTGCCGAAGGTCGGGGACTGAAATAATCATGGAAGAAACGATGTCAAACGGCACTGACGTACCTGCGCATAGCGACCGCATCCGCGTCGATCTGCAGCTGATTGCCGACATGATCGATCCGGGAACCCGTGTGCTTGATATTGGCTGCGGCGACGGTGAACTTCTGGGCTATCTGACGCGCACCAAAAAGGTTGATGGTCGCGGTCTTGAACTGTCCAACGAAGGGGTGCGCAACTGCGTCGCACAGGGCCTGCCGGTGATGCAGGGCGATGCCGACCGTGATCTGGGCGATTATCCCGATGGTGCGTTTGACTATGCCATTCTCAGTCAAACGCTTCAGGCGACCCAGCGTCCCAAGGAAGTGTTGTCGGAGCTGCTGCGCATCGGCAAGCAGGCGATTGTGTCCTTTCCGAATTTCGGGCATTGGCGCGCACGGTTTGACCTGATGTTTCGCGGTCGGATGCCGCAAAACCCCAACCTGCCGATCATGTGGTACGAGACGCCAAACATCCATTTCTGCACGGTTCTGGACTTCGTTGCGCTGTGCGAAGAAATGAACCTGACGATTGAACGATCAATGGTTCTCAATGAAAGCGGATCAAAACTCAGCCTCGGCAGCCAGACCCGGTTTTCCAATTTCCTGGGCAATCAGGCCTTGTTCATGCTGAGCAAATAAGTTCATTTCGGCTAGCAATCCGCCCAAATATCACCTTTTGGTTGAATAAGATGTGATACATATTATCATCTGTCCGTGACGCAGGCGCGTTACGGAACGGTTGCCTATGGGCGGTCGCCTCCAGATTAATCCTTGATTTGAAAAATCGCTGCCTCCGTCTGCCACCTGATTGATAGGTCACAAATACCCTGCTGACGCGTCAGCAGGGTCAGGGCCTGTCAATTCGATTGGAATGGCAGAGCTTATATTTGTGAAATCCGGAAAAAAGCCCGCCAGGCATGTTGCCATCCCCACACGGGTTTTGATGGCGCAGTTCACAAATAAAATCTCTGCTCTTCGGATCAACTGTTCGGACGAAACAAACAAGTCCTGACCCTAGGCTGTCATTCATCTCAAAGGGGGCGCGCATGGCATTACGTGATTTCGCATCAAGAACACTGGTTATCTGCTTTGTCGGACTTCTTGCGGCCTGCTCGCAAAAGGCCGAGATGATCAAACTTTCGGCAACGCAGTTCGGAACGGCAACTGAATCCGCATTTGACGCCTATGGCACGGCGCAAAGCGCACAGTTTGAGCCTTTCGCGAAATCAGCCGACGAAAAGCGCGCTGAATTCCTCAACAATATGGAAACGTTCAACAGTTCCGTGACACCTGCAAACGTTGAAGCACTGGTTGACCGAAACGCCAGCAGCGGCACGGTTGGCAGCAGTTCCGAATGGAAGGCGACCCTTGCCAGTTTGCGTCAGCAATATCAGGAATTTGTCGCGATCTTTGACAATATCGAAGGCGGGTCCGCCCTTGGTGCATCGGCAGTTACCAACTCCGGTCCGATCCTGAAAAAGTTGCGCCAGCAACTGGCAAGCATCACCAAAAACCTGCAGGAAACCCCGCCACAATACCTCAATCGGCGCGCGACACTGGTGGCACAGCTCAACGCGATCCGTGCTGATGACAATGACGATGCCGCGGCCAAAAAGCTGCGCTATGAGCTTTGGCTGCAAAGTTGGCAATCCCTGATGGCAGCCGAAAAGGAACTGCAGTCAACGACGCTGCGCCATTTCATTAGCGCATCCACACTTGGCGCCAAGCTTCAGACACAGATTGATAACTACGCCAAACTTGATGTCGCATCCCTGATAAAGGCCGTTGAAGAAGGCATCACCCTTGTTGATAACATTAACGATCTCTCAGCGGAGGAACTGCTCAGCCACGGCACTGACCTGATCGAAACCGCAACGCAGTAGCAAAGGAGGCCGATATGTCTGATCATCTCAACGAACTCATCACCGAAGCCCGACTTGCCTATCAGAATGCGGTTGTCGCGCTGCAAAGTGCTGATATCAATGAAGCACTGACCCTGCGGCCCAAAGTCGAAGAGGCCCGCAAGCTTGTTGAAAAACTGGAAACCCGGCAACTTAAGGCAGGTGTCGTGGTGACCGCCGAAGATGTCACCAGAATGCGGGAACTGCGCGAGCAGATTAATTCTGCCGCCACCTTGCAGCAAACACTGACAAAACTGGCATCGATCCTCGTTACCTTTGTCTAGGGTCAGTCGCCCAAAATCTATCTGTTCGGCTTGGCTTGGGTGGAAGGTTGCTACTGTTGCCAGCGGTCGGCATCGGCATCGTCAGATGCCTTTGCCGTAACCCATTTATCGCCACCGTCCGGAGTTTCTTCGCGTTTCCAGAAGGGGGCGCGGGTTTTAAGGAAATCCATGATGAAGTCGCAGGCCTCAAACGCCGCACGACGATGGGCGGATAACACGATTACCAGAACAATGCGTTCACCGGGCAGCATGCGGCCAAAGCGATGAACAATGCGGATGTCGTCAAGCGGCCAACGATCTGCAGCCTCATCCGCGATCTTTTCCAGTTCGCGTTCGGTCATGCCCGGATAGTGATCAAGGGTCAGGGCCGAGACACTTTCCCCACCGTGAATATCGCGCACCAACCCGACAAAACTGACCGCCGCGCCGATATCGGTACGACCATCGGTCAGGGCCGAAAGCTCGACGCCTGGGTCAAAATCATGTTGCTGAACAGAAACGCGTGACATGGTCGCCGTCCCGGATTGCGTGAGTTGGGGCCGAGCCCTAGTCGAGATGCTTAAGGCCGGTCCGAAGATAAATATAGCCGGTCTGAACCGTGACGATCCCGGCAATCCACAACAGGATATCACCAATCAGGATCGAGGGAATCAATTCAGGCGATGCATCACCAACCAGAAGGAAGCCGATGGCCAAAATCTGTGCGGTGGTTTTCCATTTGGCAAGGACAGTAACCGGCAACGGCACTTTAATCTCGGCCAGATGTTCGCGCAGGCCCGACACCATGATTTCGCGGCACATGATAATGACCGCGGGCAATACGGCAAAACCGGAAATGCGTTCAAACGCCACCATCATCATCAAGGCTGCCGCCACTAGAAGCTTGTCGGCAATCGGATCAAGGAACCGACCCAGTGGGGATACCACATTCATCGAGCGCGCCAGATAGCCGTCAAAGAAATCGGTCACCCCGGCAAAGGCAAACAGGGCAAAGCCGACCCAGTTGCCAACCGGACCATTAATGTAAAACGACGCGATCAGCGCCGGGATTACGAATATGCGCGACATGGTCAGCAGATTGGGAATCTGGTTTTTCATAAGCGGCCTGTTTGATGGATTTTATGGCGATGACGTCACGGGTTTAGTCATGGCATGGGGCACATCACCGCCCAAAGCCGCGCAATTATTAATGGCTTGAAGCGCTTACCACAAGGACTGCTTTCCCATTGTTCGCTATCGCAATATTCAGGCGCGAAAGTGATCACTTTTCGTCGTGGAAATGATCATAAATCTTTCGGGCGAGTGCCGCACTGATGCCATCGACCGCTTCCAAGTCAGCCAGACCGGCATCCGCGACACCGCGCGCAGAGCCGAAATGATGCAGGAGCGCCTTTTTGCGCGCACCGCCAACACCAGGCACCGAATCCAGAACGCTTTTGCCGATCTGTTTGGCGCGTTTGGCGCGATGGGTGCCAATCGCCCAACGGTGGGCTTCGTCGCGCAGGCGCTGAATGAAATAAAGCACCGGGTCTTTCATATCGAGACGTACCGGAGCCTTGCCGGGGATATGCAGGACTTCCTTGCCGGCATTGCGATCAACACCCTTGGCGACACCAACCAGCATGACGTCTTCGATCCCCAGATCTTCAAGCACTTCGCGCGCCACGCCAAGCTGCCCCAAACCACCATCAATCAGGCAAAGGTCCGGCCATGTGCCGTTTTCACGGTCCGGGTCTTCTTTTTGTGCCCGGGCGAAACGACGGGTCAGCACTTCGCGCATCATGGCAAAGTCATCACCCGGCGCGATATCGCCCTTGATGTTGAATTTGCGATAGGCATTTTTCATGAAGCCTTCGGGCCCGGCGACAATCATGCCGCCGACCATGTTGGTGCCTTGCGTGTGGGAGTTATCATAAACTTCGATGCGTTCCGGCGTGCTTTCGAGATCAAGCTTGTCGGCCAGATCTTCAAGTAGCTTGCGCTGTGTCGCACTTTCGGCCAGACGGCGCCCCAGGGCATCCTTGGCATTGGTCAGGGCATGTTCAACCAGCTTGCGCTTGCCGCCGCGCTTGGGTACGAGCAATTCGATCTTGCGGTCGTTATTGATCGCAAGCGCGTTTTCCACCAGTTCCTGACCTTCGATTTCGTGAGACAGAAAGACCTGCTTGGGGGCGGGTTTGTCGGCATAGAACTGCCCGACAAAGGCCGACAGGATTTCCGGGATTTCAGCAGACTGTTCATGGCGCGGGAAGTAGGACCTGTTGCCATAGTTCGAACCCGAACGGAAGAAGAAGACCTGCACACAGCTTTGTCCGCCTTCCTGATGGAGCGCGATGACATCGGCCTCCTCGACACCTTCGAGATTGATATCCTGATGGGAGCGGATCTGGCTGAGTGCGCGGATACGGTCGCGATACATCGCGGCCTGTTCGAACTCCATCTTTTCAGATGCATCCATCATGTCAGCTTCGAGCTGCTTGAGGATTTTCTGGCTGCGCCCGGTCAGAAAGTCGCGGCAGATATCAACAAGCTCGTCATAATCCGGTTTGGAAATGCGATCGACACAGGGTGCTGCACAACGTTTGATTTGATACAGCAAACACGGGCGCGACCGGTTGGAAAACACCCCATCCGTGCAAGAGCGCAGCAAAAAGGCGCGTTGCAGATGGTTGATGGTGTTATTGACCGCCCAGGCCGAGGCAAACGGGCCAAAGCAACTGCCATCCTTGGCGCGCGCGCCGCGATGTTTGACGATGCGCGGATAGTCGTGATCCTCGGTGATCAGGATGTATGGGAAGCTTTTGTCATCGCGCAACAGGATGTTGTAGCGCGGCTTGAGCTTCTTGATCAGGTTGGATTCAAGAAGGAGCGCCTCGGCCTCTGTGTGGGTGGTGATGATTTCCATCCGCACCGTCTGGGCCACCATGCGGGCGATGCGGATCGGCAATTGCATGATGCGGGTATAGGCCACCACGCGTTTCCTGAGGTTCTTGGCCTTGCCGACGTAAAGAACGCGGTCCTTGTCATCGATCATGCGATAGACACCAGCCGAGCCCGGCATGGTTTTCAGCGCATTTTTGATCGCCTCCACCCCGCGTGCTGCCCCGCCGTCGATTTTATCACCATCAAGCGACAAACCGATTTCCCGCCTCGGGGTGTCATCCCCGGTCGGGTTTTCGGAGGAAACAGGTGGCTTCATCAAGGCACTCCACAATCACCAGAATCTGTTGCGGTTCAAGCGAGCTGCAATAGACCCTAAAATACATTCAAAGTTGTGACGGTCGTCACAGGCAGGCGCGCTTTGGAACATAGCTGAAAAGATTAACATCGCAATAGCATCAGGGGGAATCGCCATGCCAAAAAAGATGTCCACCAAGACTGTGGATAACTATGTGGGTAATCGGGGGGTGACTTCCTACACCCCTTGAGAGTCTTAACGTTCTGTGAAGTGCTCAATTATTGAGCAAAACAGTTAAGTTATTGAAATACATCGATAAAAATACTGTCAACCTGAAATCATTCGGTAATAGAGTCGTAAAAATCGAATATTTTCCTTTGATTCACATGCGCCAGATGCTTGTGCATAAGCACAATCGCGATTCGGGCCACAGGAATCAAAGAGTCCCTTGTGATACCGGTTCGAAAAAGTAAATTTTTTGGCGAGAGACGATGCAGATCAGCGCGCGATATTGTGGCGTTCGATTTCTACACCAACCGCTGTGACGTCTTCAAAAACATCAAGCTTTTCAACTCTGACGATCACCTTTTGCACGCGCGGATCGGCAAGGCACATATCGGCGAGTTTTTCCCCAAGGGTTTCCACAAGGTTTGTGTGACCGTCCTGGCAAATGCGGCGCGTGCCGACAACCAGATCTTCGTAGCTGAGCACGGTGGTGATGTCGTCATTCTGAACGCCATCGCCTTCAAGTACTTCCAGATCAAGATTGATTCGAACACGTTGCGGCGCTTCTTTTTCATGTTCATACACCCCGATAGAGGTGTGAATGATCATGTCACGCACGAAGACACGGCGCAGACTGCCTGCCAGATCAGCATGGGGCAGATCGGCAAATGGCAATGTCGTAACTTTGGCATCCTTTTTAAGGCCTGCGGTCATATTCCGGTCTTCCTTGTGCTGCTTTCCTGTGCGGTTTGATCAACAGAACCACACATGTCCGGCCCGATGTCAGGCTGTGATTTCACAGATCACCGCCGGGCATCATTCGACTGGCTTGTCTTCTTCGCCACTGGGCGCCCAATCAAGGTGCTGCCCGCCGTCAAGCGCTAACATTTGCCCGGTGATGGCCGGCGCGGCAAGGAAAAATCGAACCGCGTCGCAAATCTCTTGCGGATTTGTCCCTATTTTCAGGGGCGTTTTGGCACATTGCGCGTCGAAATCTTCCTGTGTTTGTCGGCTACTAGGCAGTGCCGGCCCCGGTCCGATGGCATTCACCCGAATTTTCGGGGCCAAAGCCAGCGAAAGCGTCTGGGTCAGGGTCCAAAGGCCAGCCTTTGACAAGGTATAGGTCATGAAATGCGGTGTCAGATTCCATACACGCTGATCAATCAGGTTCAGGATCGCGCCCTTGCAGTCGTCTGGCAGATGCCGGGCAAATTGCTGCGAAAGGACAAACGGCGCACGCAAATTGGTTTCCATATGCAGATCCCAACTGTCGCGCGTCGCACTGCCGACATCATCAAACTCAAAGGTCGAGGCGTTATTAATCAGAACGCCAATCGGACCAAGCTGTTTGGCGGCATCTGCGACAAGGCGGTGGGTATCTTCTTCGTTGGTGAGATCGGCCGAAACAACACAGGCCCGCCGGCCAAGATCACGTATCTCCGCGGCCAGTGTTTCGGCATCACTTTTCGAACTGTTGCAATGAAGGGCGATATCATACCCCTGCCGTGCCAGATCAAGGCTCAGGGCCCGGCCAATGCGCTTTGCCGCGCCGGTAATCAAAGCCGTCTTTGGAAATTGACCTGTCATTGCTGCCTCGATCCTTACCATATGGTCCCGTCCGGTGACTGACCAGCCGGGAACTGATTGAACTGACTATGCTACGACAAGTTGGAAGACATAGACCAGATAGGCGATCACGAATGCAATGCCGGTGATGCGCGAAATCTTGCGCAAGGCATAAGCCACCAGAAGCAACAGGACCGTAACCGCCAACATGATCCAGATATCGGCATTCATGATCTGTTCAGGCACCGGGATCGGGGCGATCAGCGAAACACCGCCAATAATAACAAGCAGGTTCAAAAGGTTCGATCCAAACACGTTGCCAAGTGCGACATCGGCATGCCCGCGGAAGGCGGCAACAACCGAAGCGGCCAGTTCCGGCAATGAGGTTCCGAATGCGACAAGGGTCAGACCAATAACGGCCTCGGACACGCCAAACTGACGGGCCACGGTTACCCCGCCTTCAACCAACCAGTCCGCACCGAGCATCAAACCGACAATACCGATCAGGGTCGCGATAATCGGTTTGATCCAGCCTTTGGGTTTTTCACCGATTTCATCGACTTCTTCTTCGTGCAGATGGCTGGCATCACTGGGTGAATTCTTGTCATGCTGATAGGTAAAGTACCAGATCGCAGCCAATACACAGAGCATGAGCGCCCCGGCCCAGCGTTCGATCACGCCAAACATGCACAACCCGATGAAAAGCACCGTGCCCAGCAACATGGTGCCACCATCCCGAACAACAGTTACGCGCGCGGCCGCCACAGGCTTAAGCAACGCAACCGCCCCGAGAATAAGCAAAATATTGGCGATGTTGGAACCAACCACGTTGCCCATGGCAATATCGGCCGTGCCTTTGAGTGCGGCATTCAGGGATACGACAAATTCGGGTGCCGACGTGCCGGCCGCCACAATCGTCAAACCGACAATCACCTTGGAAACGCCCAGCAAAAGGGCCAGACCAACCGCACCCCGCACAATAAATTCACCACCCGCCGTCAATAAGACAAGGCCCGCGACGATCTGAAGATAGGGGATAAGCTGTTCCAAAATATATGCTCGTCTGAAAAGCGATTAAACCGGCCCTTGATCGGGCTCGCGGAAGATGGCATTTGGCAGACCGGATGGCAAGCCATCAGAAGATGACATTCTTCACGACCTGGCAACATGTCCCGGACGTCTTATGGCATTTCGCGTTCATGGGGATGCGTACCGTTCTGGTGGAAGTTCTGTGAATTTCGCAATTGCGCTAAATTTACCCACGACTGGCAGGGTTATTTTCGTTATCCTGTTATTCTCGTTATTTTCAGATATTTAAGCCCTGACTACAGGGCCTGAAACCCAGTGACTGTTTGACCGCCTTCCGGATCGTTTTTCGCCATGCATCACAGCGTCCTGTTCGAGCTGTTCCTTATTCTGACTGCCGCAATCATTGCGGTGCCCATCGCTCACAAGCTGCGTGCCAATTCGATCATCGGCTTTCTGATTGGTGGTTTCTTTATCGGCCCGTTTGGCTTTGGCCTGATTAGTGAACGTGAAGACATCTCCACGGTTGCAGAACTTGGCGTTGTTTTTCTGCTGTTCATGATCGGTTTGGAACTGTCGCGCGAACGATTGCGCGTTATTGGCGGGCGGTTTGCCGCACTTGGGCTGTTTCAGATACTTGTCTCGATGCTCGCCCTTCTGGGCCTGATGATCGTTATGGAATTTGCCCTGCCAACCGCGCTGGTCATTGCAGGCGCACTGGCATTGTCATCAACGGCCATCATCCTCAAACAGCTTTCTGATGACCGGCAGCTCAATACCCGGTTCGGGCGCGCGGCCCTTGCCATCCTGCTTTTGCAGGACGTGGCGGTTGGCCCGTTCCTGATCATGGTGCAGGCCGCAGGCGATGCGGGGACTGAAACAAGCCCGTGGATCAGCATCTTGCTTGGTTTCGGGGCGGTTGCCTTGCTGTTGCTGGTCGGGCGTTATTTGTTGCCACGTCTGTTTCGCTATATCGCCTCTCTTAAAAATCCGGAACTGTTTGCCATTGGCACATTGTTTGTCGTTCTGGCGGCCAGCACACTTACCGAAGTGTCCGGGCTTTCCATGGCGCTTGGCGCCTTCATTGCCGGTGTGATGCTGGCCGAAACCGAATTCCGCCATCAGATCGAAGCCGACATTGCGCCGTTCCGTGGTGTGTTCCTGTCGCTGTTCTTCATGTCGGTGGGCATGTCGGTCAATGTCGACGTGGTCTACAACGAATTTGGCACCATCATGATGTGGCTGGTGTTGCTGCTGGTGATCAAGACGGCCGTGCTTTTTGTTCTGGCACGCGCGATCAAGTTTGAAACCGGTTCTGCCATTCGTGTCGCGCTTAGCCTTGCGGCGGGTGGCGAATTTGCCTTTGTGATGTTTGCACTGGCCGCGCAAAACGGGGCGGTGCCACTTGATATTGCGGCGATGCTGATCCCGGTGGTGGCGATTTCGATGGCGCTGACCCCGACCCTGATCAGTCTGGGCCACAAGATCGAGGAAAAGCTGCATCCCAAAGAAGAAGACCAGCTTGGCAGGATTTCCGAGGAATCCGAGGGCATTCATCAGCATGTTCTGGTGATCGGCAGCGGCCGTGTTGGTCGGGTTCTGGCACGGTTGCTCAAAACCCGCAACATCCCGTTCCTTGTCCTTGATAGTGACGCACAGCAGGTTTCGCGGGGGCGGGCAGAAGGCCTTCCGGTTTACTTTGCCGACGGGTCCAGACCGGAAACTTTCCGGGCTGCACATACGGATGAAGCAAAAATTGCGGTTGTTGCCATGGGGAACCCGCATGCCACGGAAAAAACCGTTGCCCTTTTGCGACAACATTACCCGCATCTGAAGATCTTTGCCCGTGCGCAGGACATCACCCATATCGGGCCACTGTCGCGCCATGGCGCGGATGCCGCCATTCCCGAAGTTCTCGAAACCGGCTTGCGGTTATCCGATCATGTTTTGGCCGCCTGCGACGTACCACAAGAAGATATCGATGCGGAAATCGCCAAGTTCCGCCGCGCGGATATGTTGTTGATGAACGAACTGGCCCCGCGCATGCAGCGCAAACAGGCCAGCGGGGATGCCAAGGAAAGCGGCACCAAGGACAGCACCACCAAGGACAAGCCCTGATCATCAACAGGACGAAACAAAAAACCCCCGTTGATACATGCAACGGGGGTTTTTTGATGACGTCGGTCGGGAAAATGACGTTTAGACGGCGGTTTCTGCATCCAGTGCATAACCGGCCGCACGGACGGTGCGGATGATATCGCGCGTACCCTTGACGTCGTTCAACGCCTTGCGCAGGCGGCGTATGTGAACATCAACCGTGCGGGTTTCGACATAGATGTTCGGGCCCCAAACAGCGTTAAGCAGCTGTTCGCGAGAGAAAACACGCCCCGGATGTTCCAGGAAATAGCGCAAAAGACGGAATTCCGTCGGGCCAAGATGGATGGCCTTGCCGTTGCGACTGACACGATGGGCGGCGAGATCCATTTCGATATCGGAATAGATCAACTGCCCTTGTGGTTGCGCCGGACCGGATCGGCGTAGCAAAGCGCGGATGCGGGCCAGCAATTCACCAATGGCAAACGGCTTGGTGACATAGTCATCAGCCCCGGTATCAAGACCGCGGATACGATCACCTTCTTCGCCACGGGCCGTAACCATGATCACCGGCAAATCGCGGCTTTCAGGTTTGCGACGGATCTGGCGGCAGACTTCGATACCCGACATCACCGGCAGCATCCAGTCGAGCAAAACAAGATCGACATGGGTTTCTGCCAGAATTTTCAACGCTTCGTCACCGTCTCCGGCTTCGACAACCTGCATCCCCTCTCGTTCGAGGTTGTAGCGCAACATGGTTACGATTGCAGCCTCGTCCTCGACGATAAGAACCGTTGGGTCCATCTTCCTATGCTCCAGTGTCACTCATTCGGTTCGACGACCGCGAAATTCGCAGCGTCGTTTTTTGGCCGATCAATCCCCGGCAGGTCTTCGCCCTTGATCCGGTAATAGATCGTCTCGGCGATGTTGGTGGCGTGGTCGCCAATACGTTCGATGTTCTTGGCGATGAACAACAGATGGGTCGACGCGGTAATGTTGCGCGGATCTTCCATCATGTAGGTCAGCAATTCGCGGAACAGCGAATTGTACATGTCGTCCACTTCCTGATCGCGTTCCCAAACCCGGTGGGCCTTTTCAGCGTCGCTTTCGATATAGGCGTCCAGAACATCCTTGATGATTTCCTGGGCCAGCTTGGCCATGTTCGGGATCGCCTGAACCGGGCGGATCGGCGGGATCTGGTTCAGAACCTGTGCGCGTTTGGCGATGTTCTTTGCCAAATCACCGATGCGTTCAAGATCGTTTGACAGCTTAAGGGCCGTAACGACCTGACGCAGGTCATCTGCCATCGGCTGACGCAGGGCCAGAAGACGGACGGCAAAGTCCTGTACTTCCTGTTCAAGAACGTCGATGCGCTGATCGGACAGGATGACTTTCTCGGCCAACTCGGAATCGCGTTTAACGATGGAACGGATCGACGAAATAAGCTGGCTTTCGGCAAGCCCGCCCATCTGCGAAATGATGTTGTTCAGACGGGTCAGTTCCTCGTCGAACGAACTTACGATATGGGTATGATCTTCAGCCATTTATGCGTACTCCTGGTGTCGCTTAACCGAAGCGGCCGGTAATGTAACCCTTGGTGCGTTCGTCCTTCGGGTTGGTAAAGATTTGATCGGTTTCGCCAACTTCAACCAGCTTGCCAAGGTGGAAGAACGCGGTGCGCTGCGACACACGGGCGGCCTGCTGCATGGAGTGGGTGACGATCACAATCGTGTAGTTCGAACGCAACTCATCGATCAGTTCCTCGACCTTGGCGGTCGCAATCGGATCAAGTGCCGAGCACGGCTCATCCATCAGGATGACTTCCGGGCTGACGGCCACCGCACGCGCAATGCAAAGACGCTGCTGCTGACCACCGGAAAGACCAGTTGCAGGCGACTGCAGGCGGTCTTTGACTTCCTTGAGAAGACCGGCACGTTCAAGCGAGGTCATGACGATTTCGTCAAGTTCATCGCGCGAATTGACCAAGCCATGAATACGCGGGCCATAGGCCACATTGTCATAGATGGTTTTCGGGAACGGGTTCGGTTTCTGGAACACCATACCGATGCGCGCGCGCAGCTGAACCACGTCAATGCGCTTGTCATAGATATCGCGACCATCAAGGGTGACTTCACCCTTGAGGGTGACACCGTCAATCGTGTCATTCATCCGGTTCAGGCAGCGCAGGAAGGTGGATTTACCACAGCCCGACGGGCCGATCAGCGCGGTCACCTGCTGTTCGGCGATATCAAGGTTGACCTCATAAAGGGCCTGATTATCGCTATAGAAAAGATCAAGGTTACGCGCGGTCATTTTCGGTTTTTCGACCGACGGCTCTGCCGTCATTGCGCTCTGGGATACAGCAGCCATTTTACCACTTCCGTTCAAATTTTTTGCGCAGATACACAGCCAGTCCATTCATCAGGACAAGGAAGGCCAGCAACACCATAATCGCAGCCGAGGTTTTCTCGACAAAGGCACGTTCCGGGCTGTCTGCCCACAGATAGATCTGCACCGGCAGAACCGTTGCCGGGTCAAGAGCCCCGCCCGGGATATCGACAATAAAGGCCACCATACCGATCATCAGAAGCGGTGCGGTTTCGCCCAGTGCCTGCGCCATGCCAATAATCGTGCCGGTCAGAATGCCCGGCATGGCAAGCGGCAAGACATGATGGGTCACAGTCTGAACCGGTGATGCGCCAAGACCAAGTGCTGCCTGCCGGATCGACGGCGGCACCGCCTTGATGGCTGCACGCGAGGCAATGATGATGGTTGGCAAGGTCATGAGTGCGAGCGTCAGACCACCGACAACCGGGGCCGAACGCGGCAAATGCATGACATTAAGGTAAACCTCAAGACCGAGCAGACCAAACACGATGGACGGTACGGCCGCCAGGTTGTTGATATTGACCTCGACAATCTGGGTGAAGCGGTTTTTCGGTGCGAACTCTTCGAGATAGACCGCAGCCAGAACGCCAATCGGGAAGGACAGCGCCAGCGTCACCAGCAGGGTATAGAACGACCCAACAGCCGCCCCCCAAATCCCGGCAAGTTCCGGTTCGCGGGAATCCCCACTGGTAAAGAAGCGGGTGTGGAACTGTTTTTCCACCGCACCGGCTTCGACCAGCTGGTTATACCAGCTTACTTCCTGATCATTGAGGCGACGGTCGCCTTCATCGACGGTGGGATCAATATAGCCCTTGTTGAGCATATCGAAATCGTCACCCGAGATCAGCCAGATGGTGCGCGTTTGGCCAATCAGGCTCGGATTTTCGAGAACCCGTTCGCGCAGGTCATAAGATGCACCACCTGAAACGATGCCATAAAGGTTTCGCTTTTCACTGCGCGAGGTCACATCCGGGAAACGTTCCCGCAAGGCCTGTTTGATGAGGCCATCAAAGTTCGCACGACCAATCACGTCCGGATCACCGGTCCCTTCGGGATCAATGACCGCCGGATCAAAGGTAATTTCGAGCTGGACATAGGTCTGGTAAAAGGCGCTGTAGCCTTTTGATCCAATCGAAAACACCAGAACGAACAGGGCCAGAAGCGCGATACCAATCGCAACCAGGCCATACATTTTAAAGCGGCGTTCAGCGGCGTAACGTTTTTTGATTTGACGCGCAATCTTCGGACTATCCCAGTCAACCGGCTTACGCAGATTGTCAGAGATCACCTTGGCCGCAGCTCTGTCTTCCATAAGAGATGCCATATCAGTCATATTTCTCGCGATACTTCTGAACAACCTTAAGGGCAAATACGTTCAAGCCCAAGGTGACAAGGAAAAGAACCAGCCCCAACGCAAAGGCCGAAAGGGTTTTTGCACTGTCAAACTCCTGATCCCCGACCAGAAGGGTCACGATCTGCACGGTAACGGTCGTAACAGCCTGAAGCGGGTTTGCCGTCATGTTTGCGGCAAGACCAGCCGCCATCACCACAATCATGGTTTCACCAATCGCACGGGACACTGCCAGCAGAACCGCACCGACAATACCCGGAAGTGCGGCCGGGAAAATCACATTGCGGATGGTTTCGGATTTGGTTGCGCCCAAGCCGTAAGAACCATCGCGCAGGGATTTCGGCACCTGCGACATGACGTCATCAGACAGTGACGAAACAAACGGAATGATCATCACACCCATGACAAGACCAGCCGCCAGCGCACTTTCGGAGCTGACATCAAGACCAAGGATCGCGCCATTATCACGCAGGAACGGAGCCACGGTCAGCGCAGCAAAGAAGCCATAAACAACCGTCGGCACACCCGCCAGAATTTCAAGTGCAGGCTTGGCCACCGCGCGGAATTTCGGCGATGCATATTCGCCCATGTAGATTGCCGAAAACAGGCCGATCGGAACGGCCACGCACATGGCAATCAGGGTAATCAGTAGCGTGCCGACAAAGAGCGGGATCGCACCAAAGGCACCCTCGGAGGCAACCTGATCGGCACGAATGGCAGTTTGCGGGCTCCATTCCAGACCAAACAGGAACTCAAGCGGGTTGATCTTGGTAAAGAAGTGTAGTGCTTCGAACAGTAGCGAAAAGACAATGCCGACGGTCGACAGGATCGCAATCGCCGAGCAGGCAATCATCACATAGCGCGCGATGCGTTCGATATTGTTGCGCGCGCGCATGTCTGCGGTGATTTTGCGATATGACAGCGACAAGCCAAGCACAGCGCCGCTCAGCATCACGACGACAAGGGCGGCATTGGCAATCGTCTGAATGTTGGCAAGACGGCGACCGGCATCAACAATTTCCGGTTCGACCGTCAGATGCTGACCATTTCCGTCAGCAATCAGTGAAATAGAGTTAAGCGCAAGCGACAGGCGACCGGAGTCACTGACAATTTCCTGTGGCAGATCTGAAACGATCAGGGCTTCGATCACTGATCCCTGAAAACAATACCAGATCAAAAGCAAAAACAGCGCGGGAAGCCCGCACCAGGCTGCTGTATAGGCCCCGTAGTGAACCGGCAAGGAATGAAGATTGCTGTGTCGGCCGCCCGAGAGCGCTACGGCCCGCTGGCGTCCAAAATAAAAGGACAGCGCGCAAAGTGCGGCAACCGCGAGCAACAGGAAAGACAGGGACATTATATTAGATCCGTTCGCCAGATGAGCCTGCAAAGGTCAGTTCGTGAGGCCAATAGGACAGAAACTATAAACAAATCAAGTCAGGATATAAAGAAACCGGTGGCAGCGCACGCCGCCACCGGTTGAAAGATCGCGTTACATGCTCAGCGGCGAAAGGTTCATCGCTGCGTTGCGTACGGCTTCACGCTCTGCTGCATCCATCGGGATGAGACCGCGGTCAGCAAGGTAACCTTCGTCACCCCAAGCTTTGTCGGCGGTGAATTCAGCCAAGTATTCCTTGATGCCCGGGATGGTGCCAACGTGCGCGTTCTTCACGTAGAAGTACAGCGAACGGGAAACCGGGTAATCACCAGCAGAGATTGCTTCGAAGGTCGGAGCAACACCGGCGATCATGGAGCCCTGGAGCTTGTCGCCGTTCTGGTCAAGGAAGGAGAAGCCGAAGATGCCAAGGGCATCGTGGTTTGCTTCAAGCTTCTGAACGATCAGGTTGTCGTTCTCGCCTGCTTCAACATAACCACCGTCTTCACGAACGCCAGCGCAGACAGCTTTGAACTGGTCTTTGTTGGTTTCTTCAAGAGCGGCGATAACCGGGAACTCTTCGCAAGCTTCTTCGAGTACCAGCTCGGTGAAGGCATCACGAGTACCGGAGGTCGGCGGCGGGCCGAGAACTTCGATTTTAACGTCCGGCAGGCTCGGATCGATTTCCGACCAGGTGGTGTAGAAGTTGTCTACGAGCGACTTGCCGTCTTTGGACGGAACGGTTTTTGCCAGAGCAAGGAAGATCTGCTCTTTGGTCAGGTCAAGCTGCGGGGCCGCGTTGGAGTTCGACAGAACAATGCCGTCGTAACCAACTTTAACTTCGGTAACTTCCGAAATGCCGTTTGCAGCGCATTTTTCAACTTCGGACTTCTTGATGCGACGCGAAGCGTTGGTGATGTCCGGGTGCTGTTCGCCAACACCGGCACAGAACAGCTTCAGACCACCGCCAGAACCGGTCGATTCAATAACCGGCGTCTTGAAAGAGGTGGTTTTACCGAATTCTTCTGCAACCGCGGTTGCAAACGGGAAGACGGTGGACGAACCAACGATACGAATCTGGTCGCGTGCTTCGGCAGCGCCAGCAAAGGCAACGCTCATCAGCGCCGCAACAGCAAGAGTCTTCTTCATCATAAATTCCCCAATGGTTGTTCCACTTCGGAACGGTGCAACGATCTGCGAGGCGGACTCTAACGCTGGGTGCTTACGGTATTGTGTCGCTTTTGTTAACGTTATGTGACAACGTATCAGAGCGGTAAAAACAGACACAAAATTCATTGTAAATCAAAGCCTTAACGTTAACCAACGTGCGCTTGAAAATACCGGATTTTCGTTCCAACACGGCAAAACACACATTGTTTGCGACAGGCTGTAACAAAAACTGTCACATTTCCCGCAACCATGGCTCGGGGCACGGGTTTTGGCGCTGAATTGGGAGCAATTGCCAGCAAGTCCTTTACATGGCGCCATTTCCACGCAACTGTTGGGCATAAGGGATACATACTTGCCGCGCGCGTGCGCAGCCAAAACAGGAGCAAAACATGAGCAACGCCTCACTCGATGAGATTCAGGAACTGATCCAGAAGTTGTCTGGTGAACTCGGAGATATGTCAGAGGCCGCTTCGCGCCATATTGATGATCTGCATATCGCGGTGAACAACGTGGCATCGCATGTTCTGGCCATTGAGGCGGTCCTGTCGCTGGTCGCAAAGAAAGTCGATATCGACGAAGCCGAAGCCCTTAAATGGATTCGTGACAAAACAGCTGCCTATGCCGAAGACGCCAGCGAAAGTTCCGCTGCCGAAGGCATTGCGCAAAGCCTGCTTGGCAAGGAAGAAGAATAAACGACCATCCCCGTCATCCGAACGTGGTGGTCAGAATTCAAAAGGACGGCAGAGGGTTTTTCCACTGCCGTCCTTTGTGTTTGTTGATCCTGAAGTACCGGGCCTAACCGGCAAGCTCGCCCACGGGCATCCGGTCGCGCAGTTTTTCCGGTACCGGGCCGCCCGCCGCCCAATCAAGCAATTGCACAGTGTGCAGAACCTTGAGGTCGTCGGTTTCGATCTGCACCATGCAGCCGATATTACCGGTGGCGACCAGATCAGGCTGGGTCGCACGGATATTGCCGCGTTTGCGCTCCTGAAGCTGGCCTGCGATTTCGGGCTGCAACAGGTTATAGACCCCGGCAGAACCACAGCACAGATGGCCTTCGGCAATTTCGGCAACTTCAAAACCGGCCTGTTTAAGAAGATCGCGTGGCGGACGGGTGATCTTCTGGCCATGCTGCATCGAGCACGCCGAATGATAGGCAACACGCGGGTTCCCGTGGCTGGCACCAGCAAAGACCGTGTCATCAATATCAAGGCTTGCCAGATATTCGGTAATATCCTTGGCAAGGGCCGAGACCGTGGCCGCCTTATCGGCATAGGCCGGTTCATGGCGTAGCATATGGCCGTAATCCTTGATCGTGGTGCCACAGCCCGATGCGGTAATCACGACTGCATCAAGCCCCTCGCCCTCAAGCTCATTGGTCCAGGCATCAATATTGCCCTTGGCCTGGGCATGCGATTGTTCTTCCTTGCCCATGTGATGGACAAGCGATCCGCAACAACCAGCGCCCTTGGCAACCACCACCTCGATCCCAAGACGGGTGAGCAGACGAACCGTCGATTCGTTGATTTCGGTTTCAAGCACCTGCTGCGCACAGCCAATCAGAATGGCAACGCGGCCTTTCCGTTCGCCAATCGCCGGGATCACCTGTGGTTTATCAACCCAGCTTGGCGGTGGCATATGACGTGCACCCATCTTGACCATGCCCTTGAGCCGACCGGGCATCAAACGTGCGAAGGGTGCGGCAAATTTCGCCCCGATCAGCGACATCCGAAACAGGGTCGGGTTGGGCACAACAATCGACAGCAGCTTGCGCAACAAGCGATCACCCAGCGGGCGCTCATAGTTTTCTTCGATATGGGCGCGCGCATTGTCGATCAGGTGCATGTAATCAACACCGGACGGACATGTGGTTGTACAGGAAAGACATGACAGGCAGCGATCAAGATGTTTGACCACCTTTTCGGTTGCCGGTTTGTCGTTTTCCAACATGTCCTTGATCAGGTAAATGCGGCCACGCGGGCTATCAAGCTCATCACCCAGGGTCACAAATGTCGGGCAGGTCGCGGTACAGAAACCGCAATGCACACATTTGCGCAGGATCTGTTCACTTTCGGCAATCGCCGGATTTTCAAGCTGGGCTGGGGTGAAGTTGGTTTGCATTACACGCCCTCCCCGTTCTGTGAAACGGGTGCTATGCGCCCCGGATTAAGGATGCCATGCGGATCGAAGTTTTCCTTGATCCGGGCATTGATGCGCGCAAGAGCCGGGTTTTCAGGTTGGAAGACTGCGATGCTTTGGCGCATATCGTCTGGTGCACGGACCAGATCGGCCTGCCCGCCCGCCGACGTCACCACATCGCGGATCGTACCGGCCATGCCATCGGGCGCATCAGAACCGGAAAGCTGCAACCAGACCCGGCCACCAGCCCAATCCATCATCGTGCGTCCGCCGGTTTTTTCCATCAGGTCTGCACAGATATCCCCGCCGCTTGCCAGGGGAACCGACACGCGCCAAAGAATACTGCCTGCGTTTTCAGATGCAGCAAACGGAACCACATCGGCAACAACACGCCAGATATTATGGCTGTGACTTTCCGGGACTTCGTGACATTCGCCAAAATCGGCCAATGCACGACACAACGCATCGGCCCGCCAGGCAACAGAGGGATGGGGTCCTTCGATCCGCAACGCCACAAGGCCACTGCCATATTCACCAGCAAGCGGCACATCAAGGTGCGGCGCGTCTTCGGGCGCGATCCAGGCGGCGGCCGAAACTTCGTTTTCACTGCGCATGGCCAGTGTCATGGCCTTGCCAGCAGCCCGCGGGTCACTGCACGCAACAATCACAGTGGCCGATGTCTCATCATTAGGCATGACCTTAAGCGTCACGGTATGCATGACGCCAAGGGTGCCAAACGAGCCAGACATCAGTTTCGAAAGATCAAACCCGGTAACGTTTTTCATCACCCGACCGCCGGATTTAAAGTCCTCTGCCCGGCCAGAAACGGCTTCGAAGCCAAGAACATGATCCCGTGCAGAGCCGACCTTGATCCGGCGCGGTCCACCAAGGTTACAGGCCACCAGTCCGCCGATGGTTCCAGCATTCGAGCCGCTTGCGCCATCAAGCAGGGCAGGAAAATTGCCCGGCTCGAAATGGAATTGCTGGTTCTTTTCGGCAAGGGCGGCCTTAATGTCGGAAAGAGGTGTTCCGGCGCGTGCGGAAATCACCAGTTCTTCGGGCTGATAAAACAGAATGCCCGACAGTTTGGAGCAGTCCAGCACCGCATTGGTCTGAACGCTGTGCCCATAGGCGCGTTTGCTGCCTGATCCGATGATTTCAAGCGGGGTCTCTGATCCAAGCGCCCAACCGACTGCGTCGCGCAGCTGATCCGGCGTGGTGGGGGAAAGTACGTCCACCATAACTCTCTCTTTTCCTCTCCTGAGCCTGATCAATCGGATTTGCGGGAGCCGATTGGCAGGCCTTTGTTTTGTCTTCTTTGGGTCTTGTCCGAATACGTTTAGAAACGCGGGATGTCCGGGAATTTGTCGGCCACCGCCTTGGCATGCAGGGTTTTGAGCTCCCCACAGCCATGCAAGGTCGGGAATACCTTGCCGGGGTTGAGCAACTGGTCCTCGTCAAAGGCCATCTTGATGCGTTCCTGATGCTTCATGTCATCACTTGTGAACATCTCGCCCATCAGGTCACGCTTTTCGACGCCGATGCCATGTTCACCTGACAAGACACCACCGACTTCAACACAGAGCTTGAGGATATCGGCCCCGAACGCCTCGGCCTTTTCAAGGTCGCCCGGTTTGTTGGCATCAAACATGATCAGCGGATGCAAATTGCCATCCCCGGCATGGAAGACATTGGCAACACCAAGCCCATGCTGTTTGGACAGATCCTGCATCCCGGTCAGGACTTCGGACAGGCGGCCACGCGGAATGGTGCCATCCATGCACATGTAATCCGGTGAAATGCGGCCAATCGCCGGGAAGGCATTTTTGCGGCCCGACCAGAACAGCAGGCGTTCTTCCTCGCTTTCGGAAATGCGCGAATAAACCGCCCCGCAATCCTTGGCGATCTTGCCGACCCGATCAATCAGGTAATCGACTTCGACCTGCGGACCATCAAGTTCGACCAGAAGAAGCGCCTCGACATCAAGCGGGTAGCCCGCCTGAACGAATTCCTCAGTCGCCTTGATTGCCGGGGCATCCATCATTTCAAGACCACCCGGAATGATCCCGGCTGCGATGATGGCGGCAACGCAGTTCCCGCCTTCTTCAGATGAATTAAAGCCCAGCAGAAGCGCCCGTGCGGTTTCGGGTTTGCGCAGGATGCGAACGGTTACCTCGGTCACGATACCAAGCAACCCTTCGGACCCGGTAACGATGCCAAGCAGGTCATAGCCCGCCTGATCAAGGCCCTTGCCGCCGATGCGCAGAATGTCACCTTCGATGGTGACCATTTCGACACCCAACACATTGTTGGTGGTAAGCCCGTATTTCAGGCAATGCACCCCGCCGGAATTTTCGGCGATGTTCCCCCCGATGGAGCACGCGATCTGGCTTGAGGGATCGGGGGCGTAATAGAAACCTTCGTGTTCGACCGCGCGCGTGATGCCAAGGTTGGTGACACCGGGCTGCACGACGGCAGCCCGGTTGTCCCAGTCGATATCAAGCACGCGATTGAATTTCATCATACTAATGGTAATCGCATCGGCCATCGGCAACGCCCCACCGGACAAACCGGTACCGGCACCGCGCGGAACGACACGGATCTTATTTGTATGACAATATTTCAGGATGGCTGCGACCTGCGCGGTATTTTCCGGCAGGACAACGATCATCGGCAATTGCCGATAAGCCATCAACCCGTCGCATTCATAGGGCCTGAGCTGATCATCATCGACAATAACCCCGCCCGGTGTCGGGATGATGTCCCGCATGGCCGCGATAATGTCCTTGCGACGTGCAAGAGTGTTCTGATCAGGCTCAGGCATCCTAAGCATCGGTTGTTTACTCCGTCAATTCGACCAGCAAGTCCTTGCTGTCGACCTGTGTACCGGCAGGAGCGTGGATTTTCGCCACGGTGCCGTCCTTTTCCGCGTGAACCGCGGTCTCCATTTTCATCGCCTCAAGCGAGCACATGACATCGCCCGCCTTGACCTTCTGGCCTTCGGAAACGTGAACTTCGACCACAAGGCCCGGCATCGGAGCGGGAACATGCAAGCCATTGCCGTCTTCGGCCTTTGGTTTTGCCTTGCCCGACGCTGCCAGAGTCTTATCGGCGACCTTTACCGTGCGCGGCTGACCGTTCAGTTCGAAGAACACGGTACGGTTGCCTTCCTCGTCACCCGCTTCCGAGGTTGTCAGATAGCGGATGACAAGGGTCTTGCCCTTTTCCAGATCGACCGAAATTTCATCGTTCTGGTTCATCCCATAGAAGAAGACCGGGGTTGGCAGAACCGAAACGTCGGCGTTGTGGCTGCGATGTTCGGCGTAATCAAGGAACACCTTGGGATACATCACATAGGATGCAACCTCGGCATCGCTGATATTGCGATGGGTCTTTTTCTCGATTTCCTTGCGGGTGGCTTCGAAATCAATCGGCGGCAATGACTTGCCCGGACGATCTGTCAGGGCTTCGCCACCTTTGAGCACCTTGCGCTGCAGGGCGGGCGGGAAACCGCCGACCGGCTGACCGATTTCACCACGGAAGAAGGAAATAACACTGTCCGGGAAGGCGATGTCCTTTTTGGGATCAAGAATGTCTTCCTCAGACAAACCGGACGTCACCATCATCAGCGCCATATCACCAACGACCTTGGAGCTTGGCGTGACCTTGACGACATCGCCAAACATCTTGTTGACCGCAGCATAGGCCTTGGACACTTCGGGCCAGCGATCCTCGATCCCGAGGGCCCGGGCCTGCTGACGCAGGTTGGTGTACTGGCCACCCGGCATTTCATGGACATAAACGTCCGATGTGCCGCTGCGAATGTCGCTTTCGAAACCGGCATAGTAACGGCGGACCTGTTCCCAATAGGTCGAGACTTCCTTGAGCGCCTCGGTCTTAAGGCCCGGATCGCGCGGCTGACCGATATAGTTGTTGGCGATCGAGCCCAGATTTGGCTGGGATGTCAGACCCGACATGGAATCCATGGCCGCATCGACCGCATCAACACCGGCATCAATCGCGGCAATCACGGTTGCCGCCGAGATACCGCTGGTATCGTGGGTGTGGAAGTGGATCGGGATATTGACCGTGTCCTTGAGTGCGGTCACCAGTTCGGTCGCGGCCGCCGGACGCAAGACACCCGCCATATCCTTAAGACCGAGAATATGGGCACCGGCAGCTTCAAGTTCGCGGGCCATATTCACATAGTAATCAAGGTTATATTTCGGGCGGTCCTTGTCATAGATATCGCCGGTGTAACAGATGGTCGCTTCGCAGAGCTTGTCGGTTTTAAGAACCGATTCCATCGCGACCTTCATGTTTTCAACCCAGTTGAGGGAATCGAACACGCGAAAGACATCCATGCCGTGTTCAGCCGCCTGCTTGACGAAGTAATCCACGGCATTGTCGGGATAGTTGGTATAGCCAACCGCGTTAGAGGCACGCAGCAGCATCTGGGTCAGGATATTGGGCACACGTTCGCGCAATTTGACCAGACGATCCCACGGGTCTTCCTTAAGGAAGCGCATGGCAACGTCAAAGGTCGCCCCACCCCAGCATTCAAGCGAAAACAGTTCCGGCAGACCATGCGCGTAATAAGGCGCAATTTCGAGCATGTCATAGGTGCGCATGCGGGTTGCCAGCAAGGATTGATGGGCATCACGCATGGTGGTGTCGGTCATCAGGACGCGTTCCTGATCCTTCATCCAGCGCGAGAAACCCTCTGGCCCCAATTGATCAAGCTTTTGCTTGGTGCCCGGGCGAATTTCGCCAAGATCAATCGATTTTGGCATCACCGGATCATGCAGATTGGTCGGAACAACCCGGCCTTCGACTTCGGGGTTGCCATTGACCGCAACCTCGCCGATGAAGCGCAGCAGGCGTGTGGCACGATCCCGACGGCGCACGAACTTGAACAGATCAGGCGTTTCGTCAATGAAACGGGTCGTGTATTCACCGGCTCGGAATTTCGGGTGATTGATCAGGTTTTCAAGGAAGGCCAGGTTAGTCGCAACACCGCGAATACGGAATTCGCGAAGGGCCCTGTCCATGCGATCCACCGCTTCACGCGGGGTGCTGCCCCATGCGGTGACCTTTTCAAGCATACTGTCATAGAACGGTGTGATCACCGCCCCGGAATAGGCCGTGCCGCCATCAAGACGAATGCCAAAGCCGTTTGCACCACGATACACCTTGATGATCCCGTAATCGGGGACAAAGTTGTTTTCCGGGTTTTCGGTGGTGATACGGCACTGAAGCGCATGATCACGCAGCTTGATCTTGTCCTGCCAGGGGATACCGGTTTCGGACGGGAAGCCGATGCGCCCACCCTGCGCGATCAGGATTTGTGCCTTGACCAAATCAAAGCCGGTCACGCATTCGGTGACGGTGTGTTCGACCTGAATACGGGGATTGACCTCGATGAAATAAAACTTGGATGTGTCAACATCCATAAGGAACTCGACCGTCCCGGCATTGACGTAGTTGGCCGCCTTGCCAAGGCGGATCGCTGCATCACAGATTTCCTTGCGCTGATCATCATCAAGATAGGGTGCGGGCGCACGTTCAACGACTTTCTGGTTGCGACGCTGAACGGAACAGTCACGCTCATAGAGATGAACAAGGGTGCCGTGGGTATCACCAAGAAGCTGAACCTCGACATGGCGGGCACGGCGGATCAGTTTTTCAAAGTAAACTTCACCATTGCCAAAGGCGGCCTCGGCCTCGCGGCGGGCGGCCAATACCTGCGCTGACAGGTCCTTGCCGTTTTCGATAACCCGCATGCCACGGCCACCACCGCCCCAGCTGGCTTTCAGCATCAGGGGATAGCCGATATCCTCGGCAATGCGGGTAACTTCGGCCATGTCTTCGGGAAGCGCGCTTGAGGCGGGCATAACCGGCACACCGGCACTTTCGGCCAGATTACGCGCAGAAACCTTGTTGCCCAAGGTGCGCATGACTTCTGAGTCCGGACCGATAAACTGAATGCCGGCTTCGGCACAGGCATCGGCGAATTCGGGATTTTCCGACAGGAAGCCATAGCCCGGATGGATCGCATCGACATCGGCATCGCGCGCGACACGCAGGATGTCCTCTATATCGAGATAGGCGCGAATGGGTTTATTACCCTTGCCCACCGTGTAGCTTTCATCAGCCTTGAAACGGTGAAGGGCAAAACGGTCTTCGTCAGAGAAAATCGCAACTGTGCGAATGCCAAGTTCGTTGGCAGCTCGCAAAACACGAATCGCAATTTCGCCACGGTTGGCGACCAGAAGTTTACGGATACGCTTTGGTGCTGAACGCGTCATGGACACCGGGCTCCTAACACATTTTCCTGGCAGGAGCGTGCCTGTGCGCGCCTGCCAAAACCAAGTGAAACGCCACGATATGGTCCTTGAATGCGTTGCGGTGCGGGATGCCTGCAACGCCATATCCATTGTGGCGATACGGGATGCCAGCACGCTGAGATCTTGTGCAATGCATCCAGAGCTTTTGGCGCCCGGTGGGCAGGCGACGGTTCTGGTATATGCGCATTGCCCTCTCCCTGTCAAAGCATGATCTCATGAATTGGTAATACCAATTTTCGGATATCCCGACCAGTTTCTTTTCACCATACGGAACACGCCACTGATCCTCTTCAATCACAGCGACCAGAAAACCGCGATCTTTCAGCGACTTTTGGCGCGAATATGCTATTGTCCGCCCTCGGAAAAACTGGAAATCCCGAAACGGTTATGCCCATGCCGAAGCTCAATCTTCGACTAAAGTTTTTGCTGCTCTCGATCCTGCCGCTGGTTCTTGCAGCTTCTGCAATCTCGTGGCTGGTCTTTGCCCAGGCCGAACGTCTGGCCGAAGCCGAGATCAGGACGTTTGAACGCAACATCCTGCAGGCCCGCAAGGATGAGCTGAAAAGCTATCTTGAGCTGGCGATGGCATCCATTGACCACATCTATTCGGTGGCAAGCCCGTTGGATGCGGTGTCCAAGGAACGCGTGAAGGCCATCATCGAAGACCTGAGCTATGGCGAGGACGGCTATTTCTTTATCTATGACCGCGATGGCACAGCCCTTGTTGAACCGCCCCAGCCGTGGCGCGTCGGGCGGACCTATTGGAACCTGCGTGATATCAACGGCAACACGGTTATTCAGGGCCTGATCTTCAATGCGGAAAAGGGTGGCGATTTCATGCGCCACGTCTGGGAAAAGCCATCGACCGGGGAGCCGACCGAAAAGATCACCTATTCGCTGATGCTTGATAAATGGGACTGGATGATCGGAACGGGGATTTATATCGACGATATTGCCGAACAGGTCACCGAGATCGAGGCCGAAGTTTCCACCCATATCCGCGAAACCACCATTTCGATCATCGGGGTGACCATTCTGGCGGTGTTACTCGTCGGCATTTCCGGCACGGTTGTCACCCTGTCGGAACGCAAGCTGGCCGACTCAAAGCTTAAGGAACTGACGCATCGGGTTGTTGATGTGCAGGAACAGGAACGCCTTCGGGTGTCGCGCGAACTGCATGACGGCATCAGCCAGATACTGGTTTCCGTCAAATATTCGGTTGAAACCGCGATTGCGCGGATTACGCAAAAACGCGACAACGCCATGGAGCCGATGGAAAAGGCGGCCAAACGATTACAGGACGCCATTCATGAAGTCCGGCGCATTTCACGCGATCTACGTCCGGCGGTTCTTGATGACCTTGGCCTGAAACCTGCAATCGAAAGCATGTGCGCGGAGCTGCAAGACCGTTCGGGCATCCTGATCGAAGTAAAGTGTGAAAACATCGATGGGCAGCTTGATATCGGCAAGAAAACCACGCTGTATCGCGTGCTGCAGGAGACACTTACCAATATCGAACGCCATGCCGATGCCACGGTGGTCAAAATCACCATCAAACGCGAAGGCCAAAGCATCGTGATGCGCATTTCCGATAACGGCGTCGGGTTTGAGACCAACCGCTATATCCGAAACCGTGATCCGAGGGCGGGCATTGGTCTGCGCAACATGCGCGAACGCATGGAATTTCATGGCGGCGGGCTTTCGGTGCGCTCTGAACCCGATGATGGCACCAAAATTACTGCATTTATTCCCGCTACCAGCCAGAATGCCCTACCCGATGACGCAATCAGCGGTTAATCTGGCCACAACAGGGTCATGACCCTACACCCGACAGCCACGCGACAGGAACACGTTCGATCCATGACCAATGTCACCAATGCCAAAGAAGTTTATTCCACAGATCGGCCATTGCGGATTTTGCTTTGTGACGATCACGCGCTTGTAATGGATGGCATCCGGTCGCGCCTGGAATGCTTTGAGCATATCAATATCGTTGGCGAAGCTGGCACCGGTGCAGAAGCATTGACCATGGCGGACGACCTTCACCCCGACATCGTCCTGATGGACATTTCAATGCCGGTGATGAACGGCCTTGAAGCGGCTGAAAAGTTCCGTGAAACCCTGCCGGGCACCAAGGTTGTTATCCTGTCGATGCATGAAAACCCGGAATATCTGCGCACGGCACAACAGGCCGGCGCCAAGGGCTTTATCCTTAAAGACGTGTCATCCAATGACATGGTGCGCGCAATCGAAACCGTAGCCAATGGTGGCGAGGCATTCAGTTCGACATTTGATCGCATCTCCGATGGCGAAGATACCGCCAGTGATGGTGTGCCGCTGACATCGCGCGAACGCACAGTTTTGCGCCTTCTGGCAAAAGGGGCCAGCAACAAACATGTGGCACGCGAACTTGATATCAGTGTTCGGACCGTGGAAACACATCGGCGCAACATAAAACGCAAGCTTGATATTGATAGTTCGGCAGGCCTTGTGCGCTATGCGATTGAAAAAGGTTTGGTGACGCTGGATTCCACCAGCTAAGACAGCCGTTCCGAGCATGCCGTTAAACCGGTCAGGCATCTCTATGCAATGATTTCACATTCTGCTACGGTACATTACGCTAAGGTTTGGATTGATTAAACTTTTCAATGTTTACCGTGGTCGGGTTTGATCCCGCATTCAAGATCAGCCCGTTTTCATGGGTGGAAAGCGTGAACCATACAACAAGCTACACATTCCGACCCGAGCTTGCGCGATGCCGCGAATGCGGTGTGCGGAAGTTTGCCCTGTTCGACAACCTGACGGACGAGGATTTCAAACTTGTCCATATGCCGGTTGAAGACATCGCATTGCCAAGGCGCAACACGCTTTACAATGCCGGTGATCAGGCGCAATCGATCTATACCCTGCGTTCTGGCCTGATCAAACTTGTGCATTACCTGCCTGATGGCAATCAGCGGGTTGTGCGGCTTGTAAAGCCAGGCGGCACCATCGGGCTTGAGGCGCTGGTCAGTGATTGCTTCACCCATCACGCAGAAGCCCTGCAAGAAAGCAAGCTTTGCCGTATTCCAATTGCGGTGATCGAAAAGCTTGATAATGAAAGTCCGCGTTTGCACAAACAGGTGCTTAATCGCTGGCATCAGGCGGTGATGGAATCGGATAACTGGCTAACCCAGATGTCGACCGGGACAGCGCGCGAACGGGTGGCACGTCTTTGCCTGTTTCTGCATGACGATGTGACAAGTACCTGTACCCTTCCGGGGCGCGAAGATATCGGCGCGATGCTTGGCATCACAACTGAAACTGCCAGCCGAATTATTGCCGATTTCAGGCGTCATGACCTGCTTGAGTTTAAATCCCGCAATATCTTTGTGCTTAACCTGCCTGAATTGCGCGAAGTTGCAGGCGTTGATGGGGCGAACGCATCCGACAGTGCAAACTAAGCTGTCCTTCGGAACTATCGCATCGCGTCCTGCAAGGTCGTTTGAAATGCCGAATTCGGGCCACACGCCAATGACAGCTTCTTGTATTCAGCCGGGGTATCGATCCGCTCGTGGAGTTGGCTACTGCGCCGACGAATGTCATTAAGTCGCCTTTTGAAATCCCGACTATATTCCGAAATCAGCCGCCGCATGGCACGCTGTGCATTTTCGGCGGGCATCGGAAACATGGCACCAACTTTTCTGACAACATCATCAACCAGATCATCAAGCGATGCCCGAATATCGGCCTCCATGCCCTGATTGATTTTGACGTGTTCACCTTCGTGGGCATAGACGACATCATATTCACAGGTGCCGCGTTCCAGTTCGGAGGCGATATAGACAAGATGTTTGACCACATTGACCTTGGGACTGACCCGTACTGGATCAAGGCAATAGCGCCCTGCGCCGACTTCGCGCGGTTCAAAGCGCATATCAAATGACGCTTGTACTTCATATTCGGTCAAGCCGGTGACGAGATAGCGGGCATTCCCGCCCGCACGGCTATTTAGCCAGCGCACGGAGCGATGCCGATCAAGCATCGGGTCCATATGGTTGAATTCAAGAAAGGCTTCGGGGGCACTGATTGGGGCACAACTGCCTTGCGCGCGCAAGGAACCGGGAACTGCCAGCACGGCCAGAACGGCCAAAAGCACACACAGGATATGGCTTTCCTTGATCCGATCATGCTGTTGCCCGAACAGTGGCAAACACTTTCTCCCGGTCTTATGAAAACGCTGCGTACAAAACAGATCGCACGCAGCGTCCTTGGTTCCTGTGTTTACGTCTGAAAATCAGACGTGGCTCACATGGTCGGCGCAATCAACACAAAGCGGTGTGGTCGGATCGAATTCCAGTCGCTTGGCGGCAATTGGTTCGCCGCAATTGTGGCAATGACCGTATTCGTCATCATCCATGCGCTTGAGGGTTTTTTCGATGCGCTCCAACTCGACCGTGCGACGACGTTCCTGTTCAAGATGCATTTCCTGATTTTGCAGGGCATCCATCCGCGACAGACGACCGACAGCCTGCTGATCAAGTTCGACCGGCTTGCGATAATCTTCTGAATGCGTCGAATGCGACAGAATTTCGGTCCGTCTGTCTTCCAGGCGGGCGCGCAATTTCGCAAGATCAATGTCTGTTCGATCCGTCATTCGAAACCTCGTTATGGGTTGTTGTTCTTAACTATCAATATGGGTGCAAAAATCCCTGTTTCGCCAATGCATAGATCAAATTATTCAAATATTTTGGCCGATCACGTGCAATTCCCGCAGGCATCAACGAGTTTTTCCAGCGCTGCCTTGGCCTCGTCATCATCCAGACCTTCGGATTTGATCTTTTTCTGGATTTTGCAGCAAAGTGCTGGCCCATCCGGGAACGGCTTGTCGGTCCAGAAGGGCGCGGTTGTGCCAAAATATCCCGCCTGATCAAGGAACGAGACCCCGTAGTAGTAGGCCGCCCCGACCGAGTTATAAAAAGTGGGATCATCAATAAACCCGCCATCAGGCGTCATGGATTTGGTCAGGCACCAGTGCAGCACCAATGCAATGTCCCTGGACGCCGCATTTTGGGTGGTGCCATCGACCTTTGACCAGCCAAGGTCGAAAATCTTGGTGACGTCATAATTATTGTGATTGTTGAAATCACCGTTGTGCTTCCAGCCGAACGGGTATGCATCATCGCGGATCGCAAGTGTGGTGTCAAAAATCTGGGTCCACAGGTCGACCTTGCCGTGCTGATAGGAAATATTGTGAAAGGTCAGACTGAGATCACTGCTTTTGAGAACGCCTTGATCTTTTGTATCAAACCAGCCGCCCCAATAACCGCTTTGATCATCCTGCCAATCATCAAGCCATGTTTTGTAAGCAGAGATGTAATCATCCGTCAGATCAAAACCCTCAACATTGGCTTTGAAGTAATCGCGGATTTCGCTTTTGAAGCACATCTGTGACAGAGCGGCCGTAACCGCACCAAGTGCATCACGCCGATCAAGGCCATCATCGAAAATTTTTGACGTTTTCTGCCCATTAAGCCAGGCAACCATTTTGTCGGGCGTTGCAATTGGCGCCATGAAAGAAAACGGGTATTCGGGCGCCTGCCCGGCATCGGCCAGGGTATTGACCGCATCAATCATCGCATCGACTTTCAGGAACCACTGGTCATAACAAGGCCCCCAGGAACCGTCGGTAGCCACCTGTTTTTCGGCCCACGCCTGATCCGGATTTTTCAGGGAACTGGCAAAGTCTTCAAGTTTGGAATCAAGCTTTTCCCAGTCGGCGGTGTATTGCAGCAGCCATTTGCATTCGATCATTTTTTGATCGGAGGCCGCCATGCTGTTGCCGGTTTTCTGGATCGCGATCAGCTTTTCCTGCAGGGGAGAGAGCTTTGCGGCATAGGCTTTTTGTTGCGCGATATAGTCGGGATCATAAGTGCAAAACTGTTCTGTGATCAGCTTACTGAAATCTGTCAAAGCCCGCCCCCGGATGCTTGCCACTATGGTTTCCGCACAGAACCATGACAAAAACCACAGGATATCCAAAGCATTATCGACACACGGCCTGGAGCGCGGAAACCACCATAGATCGCGCAGACGGATAGAGGGCGCACTGGAAACTAGTCATCAAGCAGCCAGTTGCGGATCACGCGCAGCGCCTGATCAGGGTCGGTTTCAACAATTTTCGCCGCAACATTGGCTTTCTTGCGGTCGATCATGCCTTCAATTCCGGCCACACTGAAACCGTCCGCATCAGACACGGCAGGAAGAGCCGCTGCGTCCCGCGCCGTTCCGCGTAACCTTTCACGCAAACCCGGATCCGATCCCGATTCGTAACGCGGGATCGGCGCAGCAGGCTTCGGCCCCGGCAAAAACGATGGCCCATCCTTGGTTTGATCGGGGTTGTCAGAGTGCGTCATTGGCAACACTTTCGTAGCACATCATCGCGACGCCTATCATACCGCGCTTTGCACTAGGATCAAAAACTCAGTCGTTCGTATAGGTTTTATCTCAACACAGGCTTATTATATTAGACTTAAAGAAACTTTGATTAACAGTGACTTGCGTTGTTAGGCTGTAGTTCGTGCAATTCAAAATGAGCAATGCCGATACCCGGTATCATTCAGTAACCATCACATATTTGACGCGCCGCAATTCGCCAAGAGATACGACATTATATAAGATGGCAGAGGCTTTTCAGCCGTGCAGGGTGTCGCAGAGATACAAAAAATACCTGTTTGCGAATTTTGTACTTTAACAAGTCCTGTTGTCTAACTAATTTGAAAGGCATAACCCACCTCACCTTTCGGGTAGCAAAAACGATACGTTAGAACAAAGCGCACAAAATCACGGGGGCACAGATTTTTGTGAGGCACCATACATTTATATTGATTGTTGCACTGGCCGCGCTGCTGACGAACATCAGCGACACCCGCGCTATGGAATTCGGCGAGGCCCCCGAACTTGCCAAGCAAGTTGAAGACGGGACTCTGCCGCCGGTAAAAGACCGTTTGCCGAAAACACCAATGATTGTCACCCCCAATGACCGGGTTGGCACCTATGGCGGAACGTGGCAAATGGCACAGCGCAACAAGCGGGACCATGCCCTTTTGATCCGAAATATCGGATACGAGCCGCTTCTGCGCTGGACCCCGCAATGGTCATCGACCATTCCGAATGTGGCCCTGTCCTTTCAACCAAGCAGCGATGCTACAGAGTTCTTTTTCCGCCTGCGCCCCGGTATGCGCTGGTCTGATGGCGCGCCATTTACCGCAGCCGACATCGTTTTCTGGTATGAAGACATCCTCAACAATCCCGCATTCGCTGATTCTGTTCCGGAATGGCTGACATCTGGTGGCAATACGGTACAGATCGATGCAATTGATCCGCACACTGTCGCGTTTCGGTTCAGCAAGCCCTATGGCCTGTTTCCAACTGCACTGGCCCGCCCCGAAGGCGTAGAGCCGGTAAGCTATCCGGCGCATTTTCTCAAACCGCTTTTGCCGAAATACAACCCCAATGCCGACGCCATGGCCAAAGAAATGGGCTATGCCGGCTGGGAAGAACGCTTTGTTGACGTGTTTGGTCAACCCGGCACGATTGACGACCCGTCACGCTGGAACAACCCGGATGTCCCGACCCTGAATGCGTGGGTCCTAACCGGCGTCTATGGCAAGGATGATCCGCTGATCGCCAAACGCAATCCTTACTACTGGAAAATTGATCCGACTGGCCGCCAGCTCCCCTATATCGACAGGGTGTCGATGACGCTTGTGCCGTCAAAAAGTGCTGCTGGCGATGCGGCAATTGCTGGCAAGGTCAACATGCAGGAACGTCATGTCAGTAAACACGCCGATGAGGTGCTTGCACGCAACACGGATTTGCTGCCTTTCACATTGGTGGAAAGTGACATGAACATCCTGACCTTGTCGCTTAATCTGAATGACAAGGACCCGGTGCTGCGCAAGATCTTCCAAAGCAAGGATTTCCGTATTGCCCTGTCCCATGCGATCGACCGCTACGCCGTGATTGACCGCTTTGTTCCCGGTGCCCTGCCCCATCAGGCGGCACCACGACCGGAAAGTCCGCAATACCACACGGTTCTGGCACGGCAGTTCATGGCGCACGATGTTGAGCTTGCCCAGCACTTCCTGGCAAAAGCAGGCCTGACAGCCAAAACTGCGGACGGAATTCTGAAGCGTCCGGATGGCAAGCCGCTTTCGTTTACGATTGATACGGAGGGCGCGGAACGATTTGAAATGCTTAATGCGGTTACGCGCTATTGGCGTGACCTTGGGATTGACGTAACCGCGCGGAACCTGCCACGTGACGAGTTCGTCGCCTTGCGCGAACGCAATGAGCATCATGCCAGTGCCTGGGGCGGCGATGGCGGTCTGGACGCGATGGTGATCCCGATCAACTATCTGCCGATTTCTTCCGAATCGTCCTGGTATGCAACCGGCTGGGCAAATTGGTACCTCAATCCGGAAAGTCCCGATGCTGTTACGCCACCAGATGCCGTTCGCACCCAGTTTGACCTGTATGACCAGCTCAAAGCCACAGCAAACGCCGAAAAACAGAATCAACTAATGCGTGATATTCTCGACATCAGTGCCGATCAGTTTTACGTTATGGGAATCGCTTTGCCGCCGAACCGAAAAGGCGTGGTGGCCCGGAACTTCCATAACGTTCCAAAGGTCATGCCTGCTGCCTGGAGTTACGCGACACCAGCGCCCACAAACCCAAGTCAGTATTTTATTCTCGGCGAATAAAATCCGCGCACAAAATGCATCATTCTGAATGGGAGCCGGAATCATTTGAGGACGCTGTTTGACCGATTGATCGGCAGTCTGGTTTTCAAGATCGCACTTGCAATCATCGTTGTGGAAACCATTCTTCTGGGCCTGTTTGGTGGCTATTATGTGCAGTATTTCGGGGCTGAAATTGATCGCCGTATCGCCGAACAGATCAGTACGCCCGGACGGCTTATTCAGCATGAACAACTCAAAGTATCCATTCTGAGCGATCCCGAGCAGATGAAACTTCTGCTGGGTCCGCACCTGCAGCAAGCTTTGGCCGTTGGCTTTGACGGCACAATTTATCATTCGACCGATCCGCTCAAGATCGGCACATCGGTAAGCTCATTGCCGGATTTCCCCGAGGATCAATTAAGTCCGGGCATGACCGAACAGGTCCTGATGACGGTTGACGATCCGACTGGCACCAGCATGGTCAGCATCACGCCGATCTTCAATCTGAATGCCAATCAGCCCTTCATGTATGTCTATCTCAAGGTGTCGACAAAAGGCCTTGAAGAAAGTCAGCGACAGATGCAATCGGTGCTGCTGATCGGGTCGGCTCTTTGTCTTTTGCTGACATCCGGGTTGATTTTCCTGTTTACCCAGCAAACGGTGCTGAAACGTCTGATCACCGCGGCACAGTTTGTGAACAAGATCCAGATCGGCAAACTCAGCTCACGGCTGACGCCCATGGGACGTGACGAAATCGGGATTCTCGAACGCGGCCTGAATGCCATGGCCGAAAGTCTTGAACGTCGCACCCAGCAGCATCAAGCCGCCCAGGACGCCCTTCGCGACAGTGAAGAACGGTTTCGTGACTTCACCCTGTCCTCAGCCGACTGGTACTGGGAAATGGACAGCGATTTCAAAATCGCATTTGCCTCCTATAAGTTTTATCAACTTATCGAAGAGATCAACGGCACCCCACAAGGGCAGTCCTTTGACAAACTGGGGCTTCAGCCCGAGCACCCTCAAGGCTGGCAACAGCTTAATCAGCACCTGAACAAACATACTGCCTTCTACAATATCGAGTTTTCCTGGATATCGCGAGACGGCGAAAAGCAGTTCGGCCGTATCAATGGTGTTCCGGTCTTCGCCCTGGATGGCAGTTTTAACGGCTATCGCGGGACGGGCAGCAACATCACCGACCAAAAGCGTGCTGCCGAAGAACAGCAAGCGCTGCAACGCCAGCTTGCCACATCCCAGAAACTCGAAGCTGTCGGCCAGATGGCAGGCGGTGTCGCCCATGAATTTAATAACTGTCTTGCCGGGATTTTGAGTTTTGCCGAAGTGGCGCGCGCCAAAATCGATGATCCTGAACGGGTCAAAGAATATATCGATCACGTCATCTCGTTGGGTGAACGGGCGACCGGGGTTGCCGACCAGCTTTTGATGTTCTCGCGCCGCAGAATTGATCAACCCAAAAACGTTCGTGTCGAAGGCATCTTTTCAGAGATGGAAAAGCTGCTGGTGACCTTGCTTGAACATCGGATTGATCTGCAAATCTGGTCAGATGAACCCAATCTTCATACCAGGGTCGACCCGACACAGCTTTCTGCCTGTATCCTCAACCTTGCCATCAATGCACGTGATGCGATGCCGGATGGCGGAACACTTCAGATATCCTGCAGCAAGGCAGATGTTCCGCCAATTGCCCAGCGTGGCATTGATGAAGGCGACGACATCTATCCACCCGAGGCAGAAGGACAGTATGTCGTCATCACCATTCAGGATACCGGAACCGGTATCCCCGCAGATGTGATTGACCATATTTTCGAACCCTTCTTCTCGACCAAGGAACCGGGAAAAGGCACGGGCCTTGGGCTTTCCATCGTCCATAGCTGGGTCGAAGAGGCACATGGCTTTATCAATCTGGAAAGCATCGAGGGCGAAGGCACAACCTTCTCCATCTACCTGCCCCGCTCCGAGCCCGATACAGAACCAGTGCACGAAGTTGCCGAAATCGGTGAATTTCCCGGCAATGGCGAACGTGTTCTGATTGTTGATGACGAACATGCGCTGCGCACAACCGCACAAATCATCCTCGACGATGCGGGGTACAAGACAGAGACCGCCAAGAGCACAGAAGAAGCCTTGGCGATTCTTAGCCAAAACGTCGATGACGCACCGTTTGACGTTATTCTGACCGATGTCGTATTGCCCGGACGGAGCGGACCACAGCTGGTTATTGAAGCGCTGCGGCAAAGCCCGCACTATGGCGTGGTTTTTGTATCGGGTTATCCGGCCCGTTCGCGCATGGAGCTTGAGAACCTCCTTGGCAATTATGTTTTTGTCAAAAAGCCGTTCCGGCCGGGACAACTGCAAAAAGCCATTCAGGATGCGCTTAAGCTGGCATCCAGTCGCGCAAAGACAACATAACGTGCGGTAATTGTATTCGAGTCCCCAACCCTGACGACCGCGAAACGATGCAAATTTCGCCGAAGGGTTAAAAAAATCTTACCCGTCTATATTAGCTAAAATGCTTGCAAAACAGGCGATTGACGAGCTGCGCTTTGCTGTGACACTGGATAGTGTGACAACCGTCACTTATATCACTATCAGATGCTCATACCGTGAGTGACAGACAGATGATAACCATCCCGGCGAAATAAGGGCACAGCCCTTCCGGACAAGTGATGAGGTCAGGATGATCGGCTCAGTTCAAGGTTCAGGACTTGGTTCAGCAGCACAGGCTGTGAATGACGCAATTACGCCCAAAGGTGGTGCAGACCCGTCTCTGCCTTTCGCAGCCGCAGAAGGCGCGATCAACAAGGCAACGGGACTTGCAAAGGTCATCGGTTCGATCGTGACCGAGCACCAGCCGCTTGAAACCAGCGGCAACCGTGGCACCAAAGTTAATATCCTAACGTGATTTTTCCCTCTCGTTAGCTTCCTCCGGGGTGGTCTTGCACGACCACCCTTTTTTCTGTCTGGGTCATGCACACCGCAATTGATTTGGCGAAAACCGCCCTGTTGCCCGATCATGACAAAGGCCGATCCGCGTGATAGTGTAACCGTCACTTTCAAATGTGGATGATCACATGGCGACCAACAGAATTGGGACCGGCTCTTCGCAAACAGGCCTTCAGGACGCACGCGCGCGTCCACAAGGTGCCATTGCGTCGCGTGGCCGGGTTGGAACCAATTCCGATCAGCCATCCTCTGACAGCTTCATCGCATCCCAGCTTGCCCGCCTGCGCAACCTGATTGCCACTGATCAGATTGACCACAACGCCCGGCGCGGGACCTATCTGAACATTTTGTTGTAACTAGCAGCGCTACATCGCGTCCCGTCATGTCGGTGCCGTCGAGAACGCGTGCGCGTAACGTGGATATTGACGCGGGATTTCACCCCAAGACCCCACAAAGAAAAAAGCCCCGTACCGAAGTACGGGGCGAGTTCATTTGTCCAGGTGTGTTGGACAAGGGAGCTTGCGCAAAAGCGTGAGGGATCACGCAGTTGCCTGGTTTTCGCTCTCGGAGCGAATGGGGTGTTCCAACTTGTCGACGATTTCTTTTGGCACGATCTGCCAGAAGTTGCCGCGTTCACGGTCCCAGTTATCAAGGATTGTGCGCGCAAAACCACTTTCGGTTTCGTTCACATGTTCTTCGATCAGAGAACGGCAATGTTCGTCCCAATGCTGGGTTTCAATGCGCTGATACAGAATGGAGCCATCATTAACGACATCGGCAAAAGTGCCTTCGGTGTCATAGATGAACGCCATACCGCCGGTCATGCCGGCACCGAAGTTTTCACCAACGGAGCCAAGAATGACAGCCGTGCCGCCGGTCATGTATTCACAACCGTTCGAACCACAGCCTTCGACCACAACGGTCGCGCCGGAGTTACGCACACAGAAACGTTCACCGGCCTGACCCGCAGCAAACAGCTTGCCCGAGGTCGCACCATACAAAATGGTATTGCCGATGATGGTGTTTTCGTTGGTCTTAAGCGAACTGCTTGGCCGCGGACGCAGAACAATCGTTCCGCCCGACAGACCCTTGCCGACATAGTCGTTGGCATCGCCCTGTACTTCGATCTTGAGCCCCTGCACGGCAAAGGCACCAAGCGACTGACCAGCTGATCCGCGCAGACGGACATGCAGATGGCCCGGTTTCAGGCCGGTCATGCCGTATTTCTGCGTGATCAGTGACGACATCCGGGTCCCGATCGCACGCTGGGTGTTCTGGATGTTGTACTGCAGCTGCATCTTTTCGCCGTCTTCAAGAAGCGGACGGGCATCCTTGATCATTTGGGCATCAAGGGTGTCAGGCACTTCGTTGCGGCCTTCGATGGTGCAGAAACGTGCATGGTCACCGGCATCGGCCTGTGCCAGAAGCGGGTTAAGGTCAAGGTCAACAAGGTCTTTGGCGCCACGATGAACCTGATGGAGCAGGTCCGAACGGCCAATGACCTCTTCAAGACGGGTATAGCCAAGCTCGGCCAGAACGTCTTTGACTTCCTCTGCCATGAAGGTGAACAGGTTGACCAGCTTGTCTGCGGTGCCGACAAACTTGGCACGCAGCGCCGGATCCTGGGTACAGACACCGACCGGGCATGTGTTGGAATGGCACTGACGGACCATGATGCAACCAAGCGCAATCAGGGATGCGGTGCCGATACCGAATTCCTCGGCACCCAGCATCGCGCCCATCACGATGTCACGGCCGGTTTTGAAACCACCGTCAACGCGCAGCTTGACCTTGTCACGCAGGTTGTTGAGCGTCAGAACCTGGTTGACTTCCGACAGGCCCATTTCCCATGGCACACCAGCATATTTGATCGAGGTCTGCGGGCTTGCACCCGTACCGCCGTCATACCCGGAAATCAGGATCACGTCGGCTTTTGCCTTGGCAACGCCAGCAGCAATCGTCCCGACACCCGAACGCGATACCAGCTTCACGCAAACGCGGCAGCGCGGGTTGATCTGTTTAAGGTCATAGATCAGCTGTGCCAGATCTTCGATCGAGTAAATGTCATGGTGCGGCGGCGGCGAAATCAGGGTCACACCCGGCGTTGCATGACGCAGCTGGGCGATTTCGACCGTGACCTTGAAGCCCGGCAACTGACCGCCTTCGCCCGGTTTTGCACCCTGGGCAACCTTGATCTGGATTTCCTCGCAGTTGTTTAGGTATTCGGCAGTCACACCGAAACGACCGGATGCAACCTGCTTGATCGAGGAACGCGCATTGTCACCGTTCGCACGCGGACGGAAACGTTCACGCGACTCACCACCTTCACCGGAGTTCGATTTCGCACCGATGCGGTTCATGGCAATCGCAAGCGCTTCGTGTGCCTCGGTCGACAGCGCACCATGGGACATGCCCGGGGTGACGAAACGTTTGCGGATTTCGGTGATGCTTTCGACCTGATCCTGACGCACGCTTTCGCGGTCAGAACGGAAATCAAGCAGATCACGCAGATGCAGCGGTTCACGCGAACGCAGACCTTCGGAGAATTTCTTGAAGGAATGATAGCTGCCCGTCGTAACTGCAGACTGCAACGTATGGATCAGCGGACCGGTCCAGACATGGCGTTCGCCACTGCGGCGGTATTTGTAAAGACCACCGACAGGCAGAACCACAACATTGCCGTTAAAGGCTTCTTTGTGCTGGGCGATGGTACGGCGCTGGATACCCTGAAGGCCAATCCCCGAAATGCGCGATGGCATGCCCGGGAAGAATTCCGCCACGAGGGATCGCGACAGGCCGATACTTTCGAAGTTATAGCCCCCGCGATAGGAACTGATGATCGAAATACCCATTTTCGACATGATCTTGAGCAGACCAGCATCGATTGCGGCCTTGAAGCGCTGCATGACTTCGGCGGTGCTGTTCACATTGGGGAACAGGCCGCGTGCATAACGGTCCAGCAGACCTTCCTGCGCAAGATAGGCGTTAACCGTGGTTGCACCCACACCGATCAGAACGGCGAAGTAATGCACATCCATGCATTCGGCAGAGCGAACGTTGAGCGAGATATAGGTCCGCAGCGACGTCTTGACGAGGTGGCTGTGAACACCACCGGTCGCAAGGATCATCGGGATCGCCGCACGGGTTTCCGAAATGCCTTCGTCGGTCAGGATGACGTGCAGGGCACCACCGCGCACAGCTTCTTCGGCTTCGCGCTGAATGCGCGAGATTGCTTCGCGCAGTGCCATCTGACCACCATTGATGTCAAAGGTGGTGTCGATTTCAACAGCGCTGTCACCCATATAGCCACGCATCGCGTCATATTCGGCGTTGGTCAGAACCGGGCTTTCAAGCTGGAGCAAGTCACACTGGCTTTCATCCTCGTCAAGGATGTTGCCAAGGTTGCCCAAACGGGTTTTCAGGCTCATGACGCGCGCTTCACGAAGGCTGTCGATCGGCGGGTTGGTCACCTGCGAGAAGTTCTGACGGAAGAAGTGATGCAGGCCACGATAACGATCCGACAAGATCGCAAGCGGGGTGTCATCGCCCATCGAGCCAATGGCTTCCTTGCCATCCTCACCCATCGGATGGAGGATCAGTTCAAGGTCTTCGTGCGTGAGGCCCATCGACTTCTGCAGACGCAGCAGGCGTTCTTTTTCAAGTTTCACGGGTTCCGCCTGTTCGGGCGAAATCAGATCATCAAGAACCTTGGTGCGACCGACCCACTTTGACCAGTCGCGACGTGCGGCCAGCTGGTCTTTCAGTTCGGCATCATGAAGCAGCTTGCCCTCTTCGAGGTTAACCGCAATCATCTGCCCCGGGCCGAGACGGCCTTTTTCAACGCAGGCTTCTTCATCGATATGAACCATGCCGGCTTCGGAACCGGCAATCAGGAGACCATTGCCCGTAACGGCATAGCGCAGCGGACGCAGACCGTTACGGTCCGTACCACCCATCAGCCATTTGCCGCCATAAGCCGCAAGTGCTGCCGGGCCGTCCCACGGTTCCATCACGGCGTTGCAGTAGGCATAAAGGTTCTTGTAGCTGTCTGGCGTGGACGCCTTTTTCGACCAGGCTTCCGGCACCATCATGGTTTTGACCATCGGCAGGTCACGACCAGCACGCACCATCAGTTCGAACACGGCATCCAAAGCCGCCGAGTCCGAAGACCCCGGCTGGATCACGGGCTTGAGGTCATCGATGCTGTCGGCATAGGCATCATGTGCCATGCGCGCTTCGTGGCTTTTCATCCAGTTGACGTTGCCGCGCAGCGTGTTGATTTCGCCGTTATGGGCAAGAACACGGAACGGCTGTGCCAACGGCCAGCTCGGGAAGGTGTTGGTCGAGTAACGCTGGTGATAAACGCAGAAGTTCGAAATGAAACGATCATCGCGCAGATCGGGATAGAAGGTATCAACGTCCTCGGCCAGGAACATGCCCTTGTAGATCACCGAACGGCACGACATCGAGCAGATATAGAAATCCTTGATCGCCTCGGAAAGCACGGCCTTCTCGATGCGACGACGGATGGCATAAAGGTCGATTTCAAACTTTTCTTCGCTGACATCGCTGCGCACGCCAATCAGGACCTGCTCGATTTCCGGGCGGGTCTGGTTGGCTTTTTCACCGATGACCGACACATCAACCGGCACCTGACGCCAGCCAAGAATGCCGTAACCCTGCTTGAGGATTTCGGTTTCGACAATCGCACGGCAACGTTCCTGTGCGGCCATGTCGATACGCGGCAGGAAGACCTGACCAACAGCGATCAGGCTGTCAGGCGCTTCCTGATTGATGACTTTAAGATAGGCCTTGAAGAAGTCCTGCGGGATCTGAAGGTGGATACCCGCGCCATCACCGGTCTTGCCGTCGGCATCAACAGCACCACGGTGCCAGATGGCCTTAAGGGCTTCGATCCCGGCTTCGACAACTTCACGGCGCGGTTTGCCGTCAATGGCACCGACCAGACCCACACCACAGTTGGCATGTTCTTCTGCCGGATCATACATCCCGCTGGCTTCAAGATGAGCCGCGTTCTTTTCAAAACGGGCGATGTCACTTGCGCCCTTGCTGTGAACGATCTTGTTCATAACTCTTTCTCCTAATGCGGCAGCGGGATTAAGCGGCAGCTTCTTTGCGCGCCAGCAAATATTCATCAATCCGGTCCGCCGCATCGCGACCATCACGAATTGCCCAGACCACAAGCGATGCACCGCGGGCAATATCGCCAGCAGCAAACACACCATCCAGATTGGTCATCATGGTACGGAAGTCGATTTTGACCGTTCCCCAGCGCGACACACCGAGTTCCGGTGCATCAAACAGGGTCGGCAGGTCTTCGGGTTCGAAGCCAAGCGCCAGAATGACCATATCGGCATCCATGGTGTAGCTCGAACCTTCGATGATTTCCGGGCTCTGGCGGCCACCGGCATCCGGGGCACCAAGGCGCATCTTGACCGCGCGCACACCGGTTACCTTGTCATCGCCGACAAAGGCTTCGGGGTTTGTCAGCCAGACAAACTCGACACCTTCTTCCTCGGCATTGGCCACTTCGCGCTGGGAGCCCGGCATGTTTGCCCGGTCACGGCGATAAAGACATTTGACCGATTTTGCACCCTGACGGATCGCGGTACGCACACAGTCCATGGCGGTATCACCACCACCAATGACGACCACGTTTTTGTCCTTGGCATTCAGCGTTCCGTCTTCATAGGCCGGAACCTTGTCGCCCAGACCATGACGGTTGGACGTTGTCAGGTATTCAAGTGCAGGATAGACGTTCTCAAGACCGGCCCCCGGCAGTTTCAGTTCGCGGGCCTTGTAAACGCCGGTTGCGATCAGAACGCTGTCGTGTTTTTTGCGCAGGTCTTCGAGGGTGGCATCGCGGCCAACTTCGAATTCGGTGTGCATGACAACACCACCTTCCTCGAGAAGCTTCACGCGGCGTTCAACCACATCCTTTTCAAGCTTGAAGCCCGGGATACCATAAACCAGAAGCCCGCCCATGCGGTCATAACGGTCATAGATATGGACTTCATATCCTTTGAGGCGCAGCTGTTCAGCCGCTGCCATACCGCCCGGGCCACCGCCGATGATACCCACCGACATGCCATTTTCCTTGCCCGGCACCGGGGCCTTGACCCAACCGTTTTCAAACGCGGTATCGGTAATGTATTTTTCGACCGAACCAATGGTGACCGCGCCATGGGTCGATTGTTCGATCACGCAGTTGCCTTCACACAGGCGGTCCTGCGGGCAAATGCGGCCGGTTACTTCCGGCATGTTGTTGGTTGCAGCCGAGATGGCATAAGCCTCCTCAAGGCGACCTTCGGTGGTCAGGCGCAGCCAATCGGGAATGTTATTATAAAGCGGGCAATGTGCCTGGCAGAAGGGCACACCACACTGCGAGCAACGCGCGGACTGGTCCGCGGCACTCTGGTCCTCGAACGGCTCGTAAATTTCATTGAAATCCGTGCGGCGCTCGGACGCTTCTCTTTTGTGCGGATACTTTTGTTCAAGATGAACAAACTTCAGCATCTTTTCTGTCATGACGGCCCTCTGGAAGGGTTTTATGTTGCGGGTTTTGCTCTGTATACGTGTCAAACAGGCAAGAATCCAGTATAAAATATCATTTACGTCAATAATGCTGACGTAAATATCCAGATTATTTTTCCGGTTTTTCGCGAAACCCCATTGAAAACCGCTGTAACATTGTTTCAATAGTACCATAATGGTACTATTTATGCGTTTCGCCAAAATGGGCTAAACTGCTATAAGCGATCAGTTTTTGCAGCGAACAGGCACAGAGGCGGGCGTGACACTACAGCACATAATTCTTCTGGCAGTCGTTCAGGGGATCACCGAATTTCTCCCGATCAGCTCATCTGGCCATCTGGTGCTGGCCCCTGCCATCACCGGCAGCGCGGATCAGGGTTTATTGGTAGACGTCGCCGTCCATGTCGGCACTTTGGCTGCTGTTTTGATCTATTTCTGGCGCGATGTGTTCGCCATGATCGGCGGATTCGTCCGGCTGCTTACCGGGCGAATCAATGCCGGCGCCCGCCTTGCCATTCATATTGTGCTCGCCACCATCCCCGTGATTGCTGTCGGATTCTATTTCAAGGTCTCTGGCATCGAGGAACAGCTGCGCTCGATTGAAATCATTGCCTGGACCACGCTTGGCTTTGGCGTGTTGCTTTGGATTGCGGACAAGGTCGGCATGACAATCAACCGCCTTGAGCATATGCGCTGGGGTGGTGCGTTGTTTATTGGCCTTGCACAGGTTCTTGCCCTTGTTCCCGGTACCAGCCGTTCGGGCATTACGATGACGGCGGCCCGCTTCATGGGGTATGAACGCGCGGACGCAGCACAGTTTTCCATGCTGATGTCGATCCCGGTGATCCTTGGTGCCGGTTTGCTGGCTGGGATCGATTTGCATCAGGCCGGTGACATCAACCTGACCGAGGATGTCCTGCTGGCGGCTGGCTTGTCCTTTATCACCGCACTGATCGCCATTGCCCTTCTGATGAGCTGGCTGAAACGGTCAAGCTTCACCCCCTTTGCCATTTATCGCATCTTGCTGGGCGGCGGGCTTCTGGTATGGATTTACGTCTATGGCGGCACACCCCTGCCCTTTCTGAGCTAAGCCAAGCAGCCACCACCCCTTATCCGATCCTTAAACGAAGTGCCTGACATGTATCTGCGCCCCCTTGATCCGATGGCCGATGGCCCGGACCTGCACGTTATTTTTGGTGACGCTGAGTGTTGCCTTTGGCTACCTGATCCCGCCTTCCCCGATCTCGAAACCACCATCGCCAATCTGAAAAGCGAGACTGAAGGGTTCGAGGCAACATCCTGGGTTGTGTGCGAAACACCCGATGGACCGGCCCTTGGTCGCATTGCGCTTTATAACACCGGGCGGGACAAGGATATCTGGGAAGCGGCCTGCATGATCGCCCCCTCTGCCCGCGGGCAGAACTATGCGGCGCGCGGATTGGCTGCGGCGATTGACGATCTGTTTGCCAAAACTTCGGCGCGCCGGGTTTTTGCCGATATCGACCCGGACAATCACGCATCACAAAAGACGTTTGAAAAACTGGGCTTTACCCGCGAAGGCGTTTTGCGCGGCGAATGGGAAACCCATATCGGTATCCGCGATTCCGTGATTTACGGATTGCTGCGCACCGATCCCAGGCCGGACATCCCGGGCATGCCAGAACTGCTTTCCCGCCACTAGTCCTGCCAGATCGGGCCGCCGGACAGAACGATTTGCGCGCGCGCCGGGTCTTCGGGGGCGTAATCCGAATCCTCGACAAAGCGCATCAGGAACGGCTCATGCGACAACAGGAATTCAAGGGCACCGAGTTGCACTTCGGTTGATCCGATCCCCGCTTTGAGGTCATCAAGCCCCATACCGGTTTGCGCGATCAGTCCTTGCAACAATTCTTCATCGCCCGCGATATGGGCGATGGCGTTGATGGCCAGTGTTTCGGCTGCGTCCTTGTTCATGGTTTCGAATGCCTGCCTGAATGCGTTGTTATTTGAACCACTGGGCCTTGGCCATGGCGCGCCAGATCACAAGACCGGCAATCACAATCACACCGGCAGCAATCCCGCCAAGACCATTGCCCGCCATCAGCACCAGTCCCCAAAAACCGACTGTGCCAAAGCCAATCGCCAGACTAAGAAAGGCTGATTTGGTCAGGGTGTCCTGATTTTTCTGGGCCATTTCGGCGCGCTTGATTTCATCGACGATCTCGTACCAGGCCAGTTGCTGCCAACGGGAGTATTTCAGCCCCTTGCGCGGACCCTTGCGCAGGAATTCATCAAGCTGCTTGACGATATTGGCCGCGCGCTCTTCGGGGGCAACATATTTGCCAATCCGTTCTTTCTTGCGCGGGCCTTCATCTTCTTCATCTGGTAGCGGCATAGGGCGGCCTGACACGTGATTGCGGCGATGCGTTATGGATAGGGGCCATGTGCTTTACATCCGGTAAACACCAGGGGCCAAACTCATGCACATGACCGGTCCGGCAACTGATTTGCATGGGCTACTTTGTCGCAAAGCCACACAAATCGCGGAGGCCCGAGCGATTATGTGAATGAATTTGGCCCCTGTGACTTGCGCCTCTGCCAGTGTCGCAGGACCGCCTTTTCGACTTCGACCAGCACAAAGACGCTGAACCCGACCCCAACCGCCAGCGTCCAGCCAAGCGGCGAGATCGCAGCACTTTCAAACAGATACTGCATCGGCGGGGCATAGGTGTAGATCAGCTGGAAAACCACAACCAGCGCCACGGCAATCAGCACCGCCCGACTACCAGTCAGACCCTGCTTGGTAAGCGCCGATGCAGTCAGGAAGCGCGTATTGAAAAGATAGAACAGTTCAAACATCACAAGCGTGTTGACCGCCAGCGTGCGCGAAACTTCAAGCCCCGCGCCCCGGTTCTGGGACCAGACGAACACGCCGAAAACGCCACCCACCAGAATGAGCGAGACAAAAACAGTCCGCCAAATCAAAAAGCCCGAGAGCAAGGGCGCATCCCGTCGACGCGGCTGACGTTTCATGACGTTATTTTCGGCCGGCTCAAACGCAAGAGCCAAGGCCAGCGTCACAGCGGTGATCATATTGACCCACAGAATTTGCGGGGCGGTGATGGGCAACAATTGGCCAAGGGCCAGCGCCATAACGATGGTAAGCGCCTCTCCGCCGCTGCTGGGCAGGATGAACAGGATTGATTTGACCAGATTGTCGTAAACCGTTCGGCCTTCCTCCACCGCGGCGGCGATCGAGGCGAAATTATCATCAACCAGCACCATTTCGGCGGCTTCCTTGGCGGCCTCGTTACCCTTTTGGCCCATGGCAACCCCGACATCGGCGCGTTTCAGCGCCGGGGCGTCATTAACCCCATCGCCGGTCATGGCGACGACATGGCCTTCGGCCTGCAGAGCCTTGACCAGACGCAGTTTATGTTCGGGACTGGTGCGGGCAAAAACATGGGACTGCCGGGCCACGCTTCGCAGCGCTTCATCATCAAGCGCGTCCAGTTCATGGCCACTGACCACGCGTTCACCATCACCAAGGCCCAGTTGCCGGGCAATGGCACCGGCGGTGATCGCATGGTCGCCCGTGATCATTTTAACAGTGATCCCGGCAGCACGGCATTTGGCAACGGCAGCGATGGCTTCTTCGCGCGGCGGGTCGACCAGACCATAAAGGCCAATCAACACCAGATCCTGTTTGACGTCATCAAACACCAGCTGGTGATGGTGGTTGTGGGTCGGGCGGAACGCCAGTGCAAGAACCCGTTGACCATTTTCGGCCATTTCCTGCATGCGGTCTTCCCAATAGGGGCGGTCAAGGACCTCCTGATAATTGGGTCCGCCCTGAGAGTTGCACATGGCAAGAATACGTTCCGGCGCCCCTTTGACATAGATAAAGCCATGGCCTTCGGCATGGTGATGCAGGGTCGCCATGAAACGATGTTCGGATTCAAACGGGATGACGTCGTGGCGCGGCAATTGACGGTTTTCGGCACCGGGTTCGAGTTCGGCCTTCATGGCAAGGGCAACCAGCGCGCCTTCGGTCGGATCGCCATCAACTACCCACTGACCATCATCCTCATGCAGACCGGCATCACTGCAAAGCAATGCCCCACGCGCCATTTCGGTCAGCCCCGGATGATCATCAAGCGTGACCGGTTTGCCATCGAGTTCAAAACCGCCTTCGGGGCGATAGCCGGTGCCAGTCACGGCATAAAGATGCTTGCCGGTAGCAAGGGACTGCACCGTCATTTCGTTGCGCGTCAACGTGCCGGTCTTATCCGAACAAATGACACTGACCGATCCCAATGCCTCTACGACGGGTAAACGGCGAATGATGGCGCGCCGCGACGCCATGCGCTGCACGCCGGTGGCAAGCGCGATGGTCATGATCGCGGGCAGGCCTTCGGGGATGGCGGCCACGGCCAGTGCGACAGCCCCCACAAACATGTCGGCCGCCACCCGTCCATGTACCCAGACACCAATGGCAAAGGTGACACAGGCCACCGTCATGATCGCCGCGCTCAGCTTGCGCCCGAAGGCCGACATTTGCCGCAGAAGCGGTGTGGTAAGGGTACTGACTTCGGACAGAAGCGCACTGATGCGGCCAATTTCGGTTTTGGCCCCGGTGGCCACAACCACGCCGCAGCCCTGCCCGTGGGTAACCATGGTGCCGGAATAGGCCATGGAAAAACGATCGCCAAGGGCTGTGTCCTTGGCCACGGAGGAAATGTCCTTGTCGACCGGGACAGATTCGCCCGTCAGAATGGCTTCCTGAACCTGCAGGCCCTTGACCCGGATCAGGCGCAAGTCGGCCGGGACCTTGTCCCCTGATTGCAGATGGATGATATCGCCGGGCACGACATCTTCGGCGGGGATTTCAGTTTTGCGGCCATCTCGCTCGACGATGGCGGCAAGCGAAAGCATATTGCGGATCGCTTCAAGCGCGCTTTCCGCCCGGCCTTCCTGAACAAAGCCGATGATGGCATTGACCACCACCACCGCCAGAATGACAGACGTATCCACCCAATGCCCCAGAACGGCTGTGACAAGGGCTGCCAGCAGCAGGACATAAATCAGCACATTGTTAAACTGTGAAAGAAACCGGATCAGCGGCCCGCGCCGACGTGGCGGGTCCAACCGATTGTGCCCGTATTGCGCCAGACGTTTCGATGCTTCTTGCGGATCAAGGCCTTGGGAGCTTGTTTGGAAATCATCAAGCGTCTGCTCGGCGGGCAAAGCATGCCATGCCCCGTCTGCTTGCACCGGGTCCGTTGAAATCTCAGCGGGTTTGGCGACGACTTTGTTCATGGCAATGCGAGCCTTTTGATTGCGCATTCAGCGCACCGCAGATCGTATCGCACCGCAGCATTGCTTACAAGAAGTCACCACGGGGAAATTAATTGGCTCCGTGTCTTTGCGGGAAACGAATTTATATCAATGACTTCTGATGGATATTCTTTTCGCCCGGTTCTTTGTGCGCTGAACAAACCTAAAAACCAGCAAAGAGGCACCACACATGCTATTATGATTGCTCACAAGCCGGAAATTCAGATGTCGCGCAGATTAAGATTTTTGGGATTTGTTCTGTGTGTATTGCCATTGATATCATCATCGGCAAGCGCATCTGACGACGACAGCACCGAAATCGTCGCTGCCTGCAGTCCGTGGCCACCCTATGTTGTCGATGGGAAGCTTCCAGGTGGTATTCTTGTCGATTATGTCCAAGAGCTCATGACATCATTCGGGTATGAAGTCAGGATAGAGGTCTTTCCATGGAAGCGCGCAATTGATGCCGCACGCAATGGTGACGTCGATGTCATATTCTGCGCCGAATCCGGTCAGGCGATAAATTATGGGCTGAACTACGAGTTCCCAATTCTGGTCAGTGACACCATTTTACTGTCCCACCGCGAGTATCCGCTGGAGGCCAACGAACTGTGGAACCACCGCATCGCTGTTGGCGCTGGCTATTGGTATGGTGACGTTTTTGAAAGCCGCCGTGACGATGTTGACACCATCGAAGTCGTAGATGACTTAACCATCTTGCGGATGATCGCCAAAAAGCGGGCTGATGGCGGATTGATGGAGAAGGCAGTGGCCGATACCCTGCTTAATACCTATCCGGAATTGGGGGATATGGTTCACATAAGCAAAATGCCCGTCGCGACACAGACATTTTACTTTGCGACATCACCAAATTCAAAAATCGACATGCGTATTTTGCGCCGCCATTTAACCCAGAGAGATCCTTCTCCGATCATACAGCAGGTTGAACCCACCACAAATTGAAGCCGGTCACGCTTAGCTGACAGCGAGAACGGCGACTGCAATCACGCCAAAAGCAATCAAGTGGACCATCATCATTCTCCTCGTTTGTAGAACCACACAGGCGCACAGAGCAGACCTGCGCGTGGAACTTTGAATGATGCATCTCAAAGCAGGGGATTTGATGACCGGATTTCGGCAATTTCATGCCGAGCGCGCAAACCGCATTCCGGGTGAAAGATGCGATGGTGCGGGCGGCCGGACTTGAACCGGCAAAGCCTTAGGGCTGACGGATTTTAAGTCCGCTGCGTTTACCAATTTCGCCACGCCCGCGACGCGCGATGGACCGGCCAGAGCCGATGCAAAGCGTTCTAGCGCGGCTTGGTTTTTGACGCAACATCCTATTGGCTCTTGTTGTCTGCTTTCCCTGTCTTTGGCCGATCAGGCATCAATGGGGCAGAACTGCCCGTCTTTCTCCATATTCCCTGCATTTTCGTCTGTCACGCTGGATAACTGACCCGAACCGAGATGTTTAACGTCAGATGCACAGGCGCTTTCAAACTGCCGTGATTGCCACGGCCTGTCTGGCGGCCATTACCGATGCCCTGTACCGCGAGACACGCCAGCCCCCCATCATAGCGCAGGCCTTTGCCCGCGATGATGCTGCTCGGCCAGATGCACCGGTCCTGCGAAACAAGACAACCACACGCACAGAAAACCAGCGCCGGCATATGAACCGGCTTTACGACAAAATGGACGATGACCTTTATGACAGCAGGCTCGCCCCGCTTTTGTCTGAAAGCTTTCTTTCCCCACCGCAACAGGCGACCGAAAACCTGCAATTTGGCATGGGCACACCGACACCAAGCGAGATCCTTGCCGGTCGCGCCGCGCTGTCATCGCTTGCGCGCAGGATTGATTTTGACAGTGCTGCAGGCACCTTTCCCACCCAATCACGCAATGTGCGCGTCCCAATTAGCATCTGGCTTGCGGGCAATCATTCCGCGCTTGAGAACCGCATCACCGGTTCAGGATATGATCCGGGTTTAAGCGGCGACACCATATCGCTTGATAGCGGGGTTGATTATCTGGTTGATGACGGGCTCGTGCTTGGCATGGGGATCGGCTGGGGCAGTACTGTTGGGGAATCAAGCACCAGACAGTTGCGCTATCGCGAAAACAATCTTGCTCTGTCACCTTACTTTGTATCGCGCATAACAGATTGGTTTAACCTGCGCGGCAGTATCAGCCTTGGTCAAAGCACCATTTCGCAGTCCCCGACTGGCTTGGTTCCCGACAATCTGGACTATGCCGAAACACTTGATAGTACCAGCATTTCAAACAGTATCGGGTTCGGGACCGATTATGAATTTGGCGCAGTGCCGCTTCGCATCCAGCTTGAAGGCGACATGGTCACAGCCCGTGAATATATTGATGCCGCGCGCGCCACTGACGGAGGCCTTGTGCCGGGGAATATCGCCACCACCCGGCTTTTTGATACCTCGGTTGAGGCCCGCTATCGGCTTGGCTTTGGCAATCATGAAATCATCCCGTTTGCAGGACAGGAACAGACAATATCGCTGCTGAACCAGGATTACGGACGCAGCGGATCAAGGCGGTATTATGCCGGTTCGGATTATGCCTATGATCTGTTGAACTTTGATCTGAGCGTTCTGGGCTTTCGCGATATTGCCACCGGACAGCAAGACATCACCGGCATTCGGACGGAGTTTTCACTGACCCATGATGTTGCGCGCTCATCGATGATGCTTGAACCATTTGTCAGCATTGAAAGCACCAATCTGTATCTTGATACCGGCGGCGGCATCACCCAGCAATGGAGCCGCTTTCCCGCCAGCGTCAGCTTTGAGCTGCGGCGCAAACTGACCTATGAAGTTCAGCACGGAGACTACACCGGCCTTCTGAGCATTGATGTGCCATTCTAGGACCCGCCGGTCCGATGTAGCGGAAATAATGCCGGTGCCTGGCGCTTTAGCCCATCTTGCTATTGGCGATAACGGCGCTGACAGGTAGGGTGCAAAACCATTGAACGTTACCCCGCATTTCATCAGGGCCGCGCCATGACAAAACCAGATCAAGTTGCCGCAAACAGCGACCAGGAAACGGACCTGACACCGCCGGTTTTTGACCATGCCTTTCAAAAGCAGTTCATTGACCTTTTGCTGTGGCGTCGCGATGTCCGGCGGTTTCGCACAGACGCGATCCCGCAAGAAGATATCGACGACCTGATCAAGGAAGCGTGTCTGGCGCCATCCGTCGGCAACTGTCAGCCATGGCGTTTTGTAAAGGTCAATGATCCCGAACGCCGCAAATCAATCCGCGACAGTTTCGAGCGCGCCAATAACGAAGCGCTCAATGACTATCACGGCGAGCGCGCAAAGCTTTATGCGTCGCTTAAGCTTCAGGGCATGGATCAGGCCCCGGTACAGCTGGCTGTGTTTGCCGATGAAGAAACCGAGGCCGGCATGGGACTGGGCCGCAAGACGATGCCCGAGATGCTTGATTATTCCGCCGTGGCAGCAGTGCAGTTGCTGTGGCTGGCCGCGCGTGTGAAAGGCATCGGGGTTGGCTGGGTTTCGATCCTTGAGCCCGATGTGGTTGGCAAGACACTTGATGTGCCAGACCACTGGCGCCTGATTGCCTATCTGTGCATTGGCTATCCGGAACAGGATCACGTTGTGCCCGAACTGGTGCGCGAAGGCTGGCAGGAACGCATTGATCCCGATGCGCTTACGCTTGAACGCTGATCGCCAAAGCCTATTTCAGAACGCAAGGAATGAAGAATGTCTGGCGACGAAAGCCAATCAAACAATCCCGAACAGCCATCACAAAAAAAGAGACTGTCGAACGGGGTCTATTTCAAGATTGCGGGCTATGTGCTGACCGCAGGCTGGATCGGCTTTATTCTGGCGGCGTCTGGCGGGGATTCAAGCCATCCGTTGTTTGATTACATTTTCATCGTGCCGCTGGCGGGCTGGATCATCGGCATGCTGATCGCGCGCGTGGTCGCCAAAAAGTCTGGCGCGGACCCCCAATAAGCCAAGGTCTTTGTCACCCGGGAAAGGCGCCAAGGGTTGGCGCCTTTTTAGTTTCTGTCATCTGAATTGCGGTTGCGCGTGCGTTCATCGCAGTAGCGATCATCATCGGAAAACCCGCCCATGGTCATGATCCCGATGCCAAGACTGATCCCGCCAAAGGTCACGAACAGGCCAAAGAACAGCAAAAAGATAAAGATCGGCGCATCACGCGATGACATCGCCAACGTGTAAATCCCGCCAATATCAAAAAACAGCACCAGCGCCCCGAAGAACAGCGCGCCAAAGCCGCCATAGGCGGTGTGTTCGATCATGAATTTTATAATCGAACGCGCTTCGCGGGCAGCCTGACTGTTGCGTACATCATCGTGCGGATCCTGGTTCTGGTCGGTCATGTTCTCTTCCCGTCAATAGGTCAGAACAATTCTAGACAGTGCGCCTGACGGTTACCTTGACCAAACGCAATACGCCGCCAACCGAGATGCGCGATCAAACTTTGCGCTGAATCAGACCGTGCCGGTATCTTCGATCACGTCCTTGCCGCCTTCGATGATGGCAAGGCGAATACGTTCTGCTGCCTGATTGACATCATCTGGATTTTCGCCGCGCACCACCAATGTGGTGCCAAGCTTTCCTTCGCGCAGGAACGGATAGGAGCCGATATCGGTTGCAGGGAAATCACCCTGAATTTCAGCCAGCACCTTGGCTATCGTGCCTTCGGGGATATAGCCGCCAACAGAACGCGACACCATTGGTTTACCGCCGATCAGCTGGTGCTTGATGCCCTGGAACATCGCCTGCATGATCATCGGTACACCGGCCATGACATAGACATTTTCCATCCGGAAACCCGGTGCCTTGGAGATCGGGTTCTGGATCAGTTCTGCGCCGACCGGAATGCGCGCCATGCGCAGGCGCGCCTCATTGAGGTCTGCGGGGTTGTCATAGTGGCTTTTAAGCAAGTCATGCGCGTCGGCGTTCAGTTCAATCGCCACCCCGAAGGCCTTGGCAACGCATTCCGATGTGATGTCATCGTGCGTCGGGCCAATGCCGCCAGTGGTAAACACGTAGTCGAACTTTGCCCGGCATTCATTGAGCGTCTCGATGATGGTGTCTTCGATATCGGGAATGACGCGGGTCTCGACCAGGCGCACACCAAGCGTGTTCAGCTCCTCTGCCAGATAGGGCAGGTTCTTGTCATGGGTGCGGCCAGACAGGATTTCATTGCCGATAATAATCAGACAGGCACGGACCGGATCAGACATCATATCCCCACAACATCATTCAAATTCTTTTGCCCTGAACCATACGCCGCGAAAGGGCGGATGGCTCACAGGAAATCGCGTAGCATCGCAACAAGCGGCACATCGGCCGGCGGCATCGGATAATCGCCCAGACGCACCGGACGGACCCATTTGACCTGCTGACCTTCCATCGGCGTGACGTCGCCTTTCCACACACGGCACAGATAAAGCGGCATCATCAGATGGAAATCATCATAGGTGAAAGACGCAAAGGTAAAGGGTGCCAGACAGCTCTCGGTGATATCAATGCCAAGCTCTTCCTTGAGCTCGCGCACCAGTGCCATTTCAGGGGTTTCACCCGCCTCGACCTTGCCGCCGGGGAACTCCCAGAGACCTGCCATGGATTTGCCTTCCGGGCGCTGCGCGATCAGCACACGGTGATCGATATCCACCAGCGCTACCGCACTGACGAATACTGTTTTCTCGGGAATTTTTCCCTGGCGCAGGTCAACCGACATGCAGCCTTTATCTGGTTGTTGTATTGTCATGGCACTGTTTTATCGCGCCATCAAATCTTCGCCAAGAGCAGAAAGCATCCTGCCTTCAAACTTCAATATCATCAGGTTCCAATCCGTTGAGATATCGATCATAAGCTGCCTCAAACCCGGCCTCGAGATCGCGGGTATAACCTTCGGAATCAAACAGAGGACAGGTTTTGATCTGATCCTTTACCTTCTGTTTCAAGGCCGCGATCTTTTCCGGGTGGAGCGCAAGATCAAGGGCGATGGCCTCATAATGCGCTTCGTCCGTGGCAATCAGTTCCGGCAAGCTTGCGGCGCGCAGGATGCTTGCAGCCACACGGGCAGCAAATTGTTCACCGGGCAGGGTTACAAGCGGCAAGCCGGTCCAGAGCGCGTCACTCGCCGTTGTGTGCGCGTTAACGTTAAAGGTATCAAGCAAAAGGTCGCCATGTTTGTGGCGCGCAAGGTGTTCCGCTGGCGACAGTTTTTCGGCAAAGACCAAACGATCTGGATCGACACCGCGTTTTTGTGCCTCATTGCGCAAGTTTTGCGCGGCATAGTCGTTGCCCTTGAACAACCAAAGCACCGCCCCATCGACCTGTTTGAGGAGCCTCATCCAAATATCAAATTCACGCGGTGAAATCTTGTAGGTGTTGTTGAAACTACAGAAAACAAACCCGTTATCAGGCAAGCCGAAATCAGCGCGCGTTGTGCTCGTTTCGGGAATACTGCGCTGATCATCGTTTGGCTGATAACAATGCGGCAGATAGATCGGTTTTTCTGCCAGATACTTTTTGTGCGTTACGGGGACCGTAACCTTGTCAACGACCATATAGTCGATGAAATCTGCGCCAATGGTCCCCGGATTGCCAAGATAGTTGATCTGAACCGGTGCAGCACGGCGGGCAAAAACGCCGATCCGTCCAAGTTTCGTATGGCCCTTCAGATCGATCGCGATATCAATCTTCTTTTCGCGCGCGAGGGCGACAATCGCATCATCCGACGCCCGTTCAACATCGGAGAAACTTTCAAAGTACCCCTTTGCCTGATCGAGGCTTTGGCTTTCCTTGATCAGACCATATGAGAAGGCGTGAATTTCAAATTTGTCGTGATCATGATGACGCAACAGCCCCATCATCAGCGAAAGCGTCGCGTGATCCTGAAAATCCGCGGAGAAATAGCCAATGCGCAGCTTGCGCGGCCGTTTGGTTGGCCGCGGCAACGGCCATCGGGCACCACGACCAAAATTAACCATCACCAGCCTTTGGCTTCTGACCAATTGTCGTTCCGGTGCGTCTTCGAGTTTCAATAGCGGAAATGGTGAAACAACTTCCCCCTCAACGCCCAACGTGGAGGCCGCACGCGAAAACTCTTCATACCCGGACCAGTCACACATCATCGCCAAGGTGTAATACTGATTGGTCAGTGCGCTTTTCATGGCCGGAGCAAGAGAATGCGCCTTGGCATACCCCTGAGCGGCGGCCTGCAACTGCCCCTTGATAAAGAAAGCATTGCCCATATTGCTGTATGCGTCGGCAAGTTGAGGATCCAGCTGAAGCGCTTTGGCAAAGTACTGTAGCCCGGTATCAACCTGCCCCACCTTTAGCAGAACACTGCCAGCACTGTTATAGGCAAGCGCATAGTTCGCATCGCAATTGACCGCGCGCTGAAAACATTGCAGCGCTTCGTTGAACTTGCCGATGCTTTGATAAAACATGCCAAGGTTTTGATGGGACTTTGGGCTTTGTGGTGCGAGTTCCACAACCTTCTCGAAACACCGAGCAGCCTCGACATGGTCCTTCTTCAGAAAATGCGCGTTCGCCAAGAGATCCCAAAGCACAACTGCATTGGAATTCGTTTTCAAATGTTCTTCGCAGATGGAAATTGCCTGATCCGGCTCATTGCTGCGCATGGCCTTCTCAACGCGCGACACCACCTTTTCCATCGCCGTGCTCAAAACTTCTTCCTCATTCCCGATACAAAATTCGCCAGCATGTTACGGACTAACAAGGTCTATATCCGCTGGAGCCTGATTGCCCAGATAGCGTTCATACGCCGCGTCATAGCCACGCTCCAGATCAAGGGTATATGATTTGGTGTCAAACAGCGGACAGGCTTTGACGTTTTCTGTAACTTTGGCCTTCATGGCTGCGGCTTTTTCCGGGTGAAGCGCCAGATCGAGCGCAATCGCCTCGTAGTCTTCTTCGGATTTGGCAATCAGTTCAGGCAGGTTTGCAGCCTTTAAAACGCTTGCAGCTACGCGGGCTGCGAACTGCTTGCCGGGCAACGTCACCAGCGGCAATCCGGTCCAGAGCGCGTCACTTGCCGTCGTATGCGCGTTCACATTGAAAGTATCGAGGAACAGATCGGCGTGTTTGTGGCGGGCAAGATGCTTTGCCTCCGGCAGAAAGCCAGCAAAGACGAGGCGGGTTGGATCAACACCGCGAGTCCCGGCTTCCTTTCGAAGGTTGTGCATTGCGTCTTCGCTTCCTTCGAACAGCCACAGAACAGAGCCATCGACCTTTTTAAGAAGCCGCATCCAGATATCGAACTCGCGCGGCGAAATCTTGTAGTTGGCATTAAACGAACAGAACACAAAGCCATCTTCAGGCAAGCCAAGCTCGGTCCGCGTTTGTGTGTTTTCCGGAAATTCCCGACCACCGTCATTTGGTTGATAGCAATGCGGCATATAGATGATTTTTTCGGAATAGGCGTTTTTATAATCATCGGAAATGATGGTGTGATCCGCGATAAGGTAGTCGATATAATCAGCTCCCAAAGTCCCGGGATAGCCAACATAGTTGATCTGGATCGGCGCCATCCGGTGGGCAAACAGTTGCGGTCGTCCGTTCTGAGTGTAGCCCTTCAGGTCAATCGCAATATCAATCCCCTGATCACGGGCATGCTGAACAATTTCTGCATCGGACGCATTCCGGACATCCCAGTTGTGATCAACCAATTTCTGGAGCTGACTGCGGCGCCAGCCGTCTTTCACGCTGCCATAGCTGTATGTGTGAATTTCAAACCGGTCTTTATCATGCGCACCGAAAAGCCCCATCATCAGTGACAAGGTTGCGTGATTATGAAAATCGGCTGAGAAATAACCAATCTTTAGCTTTTCCGGACGCGATGCAGGGCGCGGAAATTTCCTGGCAGGATCACGCACAGCAAGTTCCTGAGCCCGGTTTTCTGAACGTTTTTTCTGCGCGTATGGATCGTCTTCGTAGTGCAGCAATGAGAATGGAGAAACAGAATTTCCCGGTTTCCCCACCGGCCTAGTATTTTGCAACTCAGGGGCAAGCGGAGCCCAGTCACAGATTTGCGCGCGCGCATGAAGAAAGTCGGAAAGTGCCGTCATGCTATTGGGCCGGAGTTTCGCAACTTTTTCGAACGCCTGCTTGGCTGCCCCGCGTTTATTCTTGCGATACAGGACAATGCCGAGATTTTGGTAAGGTTCGGCAAAATCCGGATCGTATTTTATTGCCTGTACACAGAATTTTTCAGCTTCGTCAAAGCGCCGCATTTCCAACAGCACACCACCGATAGCATTCAAAACCCCGGCGTTCTGCGGTTCGATGTAACTGGCATTCTGATAGGCTTGCAAGGCCATCTCATACTTGTTTTGCGCTGAAAACAACTTCGCGATATTGACCCAGGCCATCCCGAGCTTTTTATCGAGCTCAATGGCTTTACGCAGGCACTTTTCTGCCTCTACCGGGTTTTGACTTCTGAAGTAGGCAAGCCCCAAAAGGTTCCACACTTGGGCGTTGTCCGGGGCACCCTCTGACAGCTTTTTCGCGAGCTCAATACCCTTTGAATATGCGCCCTGATCAATGAATTCCGAAGCTTTCACAAAAGCCGCCTGAGCAGAAATTCCAGTACCCGTTTCTGCTTTACGCAGTTTTTCAAGTGCTGCTTTGGCACGTGTGTTTTTGGGGAAGTCCTGAAGAAACAGTTCGTAGAGTTTAATGGCCTCGTCAATCTGGCCCTGTTTTTCCAACTTTCTGGCACGTTTGGACAGTTGATCAAATGAGGACACTGTGACTGGATCTCCGTAGTTGTACTTCACGCAAAAAGTTTAGGGGCAGGCCATTAAGGACTAATAAACACAAGCGCCAACAAGACACATGCAATTGGCACCTTTACAAGCATCAACCGGGGAAACCAAAGACACACTCGTGTCTATCAAGGCCCCGTCTAAAGAAATGTTTTAAACGGATCTCAATCCACTAACGTATTGAAGATATGTAATTTGATTTTGCACTGGCCAGTAACCCGTATGTCTCCCAAGAAATTCCTGGGCATTACCGCCAATTCACTTCTCGCGATCATGCTGCTTGCTGGTTGCGACAAGCTGGGTGCCTATAACCACTGGCAGGCGGGTGACTTGAAGCCGGATGTCGCAGATATTTCCTATGGTCCGGACAAGCGGCAGGTTCTCGATCTTTACTTGCCCGATGTATCAGCCCGGCCAGCACCGCTTGTGATCTGGTTTTATGGCGGATCATGGGCTTCTGGTGATCGCGCCAAATATGCCTTTGTCGCCAAGCGGTTTACGGAACTTGGATATGCCGTGGCCATTCCAGATTACCGACTGGTGCCCGATATACATTTCCCGGCCTTTATCGAGGACGGCGCGTCGACGATTGCGTTTATGGATCGATATGCAAAGCAGAACCCCAAGCTGCTAGCTGACACCCCTGTGATGTTGGCGGGGCATTCCGCCGGTGCCTATAACGCAGTTCAGGTGGTTGCAGATAAACGATATTTAGACGCTGTTGGCCTTGATAGCAGCGCCATTGCCGGGATTATCGGGCTGTCAGGCCCGTATGATTTTTATCCCTATGATGTTGCAGCCACACAAAATGCGTTTGGCAACACGCCAGCCGATGAAAGCCAACCCGTGGAGATGGACCTGGCGCATATGCCACCATTGTTGCTGGTGACCGGCACACGTGATCATACCGTTTTCACAAGAAATTCCCGCCGACTGGCAGAATTGGCACCAACGGCCGAACTTGTCGAAGTCCCTGGCACCGGCCATGCGGGAACGCTGATTGCCCTTGGGTTTTATCTGACGACCGATAAACAGGTTCTGGCCCCTGTCAGACAGTTCCTGCAAGGCACCCTGCCAACGGCACAAAAATAAAAAAAGGCGCGAACCCGATGGGCGCGCGCCTTTTTTGATGATGTTGCCGGGTTCGATCAGTTCAGCTGACCATGGCAATGTTTGTATTTTTTCCCGGATCCGCATGGGCAAGCCTGGTTGCGTGCAACCCGACCCCATGTTGACGGATCGTTGGGATCGAAATTGCCCGGCTGACGCGACTGCACGGTTGCGGTATCCACACCCTGCTCGGTTGCTTCAAGTTCGTCGCGGTTTTCGCGCATTTCCTGCTGCGGACGGCGTGATGCCTCGAGGTCTTCGGGGCGCGGGGTCGATTGCAGTTCGACATGCGACAGCATCTGGGTCACGCGTTCACGCAGGGAAACCAGCATGGCTTCGAACATGTTGAACGCTTCGCGTTTGAATTCATTGAGCGGATCACGCTGACCATAAGCGCGCAGACCAATGCCCTGACGCAGGTGATCAAGGGCAAGAAGGTGCTCTTTCCACGACTGGTCAAGCAGCTGCAGAACAAGGCTTTTTTCAACCTGGCGCATGATGTCCGCACCATAGTTGGCAACCTTGGCCGCCATTTTTTCATCCGCGGCTTTTTCAATGCGTTCGCGCATGACTTCCTGATCAATGCCTTCTTCCTTGACCCAATCTGCAATCGGCAGATCAATCCCCAGAAGACGGGTAACCTCTTCGTGCAGGCTGGTGGTTTCCCACTGCTCTGGATAAACCTTGGCCGGGCAATACTTGTCGACCATGTCTTCGATGACTTCGGCGCGCATGTCTGCAACGTCTTCGGCCACGTTTTTGGCCTGCATCAGGTCACGGCGCTGCTCGTAAACGACCTTACGCTGGTCGTTCATGACATCATCAAACTTCAGAACGTTCTTACGAGTGTCGAAGTTGCGCGCCTCGACCTTCTGCTGGGCTTTCTCAAGCGCCTTGTTGATCCACGGATGGTAAATCGCTTCACCTTCCTGCAGACCAAGTTTCTGAAGCATGCTGTCCATGCGCTCCGACCCGAAGATGCGCATCAGGTCATCTTCAAGCGACAGATAGAATTTCGAGCCACCCGGGTCACCCTGACGGCCGGAACGACCACGCAGCTGGTTATCCACGCGGCGTGATTCATGGCGTTCGGTACCGATCACAAACAAACCGCCAGCCGCCAGAACCTTTTCCTGATCGGCTTTGACCTCTTCCTTGATTTTCTCGATCGCAGCCGCACGTTTGGCTTCGTCGGTGACATTGGCCAATTCGTGTTCGACCCGCATTTCAACGTTGCCGCCAAGTTTGATGTCAGTACCGCGACCGGCCATGTTGGTGGCAATCGTGATGGCACCCGGCGCACCAGCCTGTGCGACGATCGATGCTTCGCGCTCGTGCTGCTTGGCGTTGAGAACTTCGTGCGGGATTTTCTTCTTTTTCAGAAGGTCAGACAGGATTTCCGACTTTTCGATCGAAACAGTCCCGACCAGAGCCGGTTGGCCACGTTTGTGGCAGTCTTCGAGCTGTTCAGAGATCGCCACCCATTTTTCCTTGGCGGTCCGGTAAATCTCGTCATCGGCATCAATACGGGCAATCGGGCGATGGGTCGGGATTTCGACAACCTGAAGGTTGTAGATTTCCTCAAATTCCTCGGCCTCGGTCATTGCCGTACCGGTCATGCCGGCCAAAGTCGGATAAAGACGGAAATAGTTCTGGAAAGTGATCGATGCCAGAGTCTGGTTTTCGTTCTGGATCTTGACCTTTTCCTTGGCTTCAAGCGCCTGATGAAGACCATCGGAATAGCGGCGGCCTTCCATCATACGACCGGTGAATTCGTCAATGATGACGACCTTGTCGTCCTTGACGATATAGTCGGTGTCTTTCTGGAACAGCTTGTGCGCACGCAGCGCCTGATTGACGTGATGGACCAGATGAACGTTGGCAACGTCATAAAGCGTGCCTTCGGTCAGGATTTCCATTTCCATCAGAAGCTGTTCGGCGTGTTCGGTACCCTCTTCGGTCAGGGTCACCGCACGTGCCTTTTCATCTTTTTCGTAGTCTTCCTCGACCAGTTTCGGGATCAAGGCATCAATCGCGCGATACAGTTCCGAGCTGTCTTCAGCCGGACCGGAAATGATCAGCGGGGTACGGGCTTCGTCAATCAGGATCGAATCGACTTCATCGACGATGGCAAAGTTGAACGGACGCTGAACCATGTCTTCGAGGCGGAACTTCATATTATCGCGCAGATAATCAAAGCCGAGCTCGTTATTCGTCGCATAGGTAATGTCGCAGGCATAGGCTTCGCGGCGCTGATCGTCGGTCATGCCATGCATGATCACGCCCACCGTCAAACCAAGGAAGCCATAAACCTCGCCCATCCATTCCGCATCACGGCTTGCCAGATAGTCGTTCACGGTCACAACATGAACACCCTTGCCTTCAAGCGCGTTCAGATAGACCGGAAGGGTCGAAACCAAGGTTTTACCTTCACCGGTTTTCATCTCGGCGATTTTGCCAGATGTCAGAACCATGCCGCCCAGAAGCTGCACGTCATAATGACGTTCGCCACGTACACGTCTGGAGGCTTCGCGGATGGTGGCAAAGGTATCAGGAAGAATATCTGTCAGAGTCTCGCCATTCTTCAGACGATCGCGCAGCCAATCGGTACGGGCGCGCAGTTCGTCATCTGAAAGCTTCTCGACTTCGGGTTCCAGGGCATTGATTTGCTCGACCGTGGCCCGCAGGGCTTTGACTTCACGATCGTTAGCTGAACCGAAAATTTTCCGGGCAATAGCGCCGAGCATTAATACGTTCCTGAACAAATAAATTAAGACACAATGAACCCCGGCAGAAAGCGGAGCCCGATCACAGATAGAACCCTGCCTGCCATCTGTCAACGGAACGAACCAATATCGGGAATGAAGAGCGGGAAATTACCTGTTATCGCACCAGATTGCTGGCAAATCCGCGCCTCTTCACGTTTTCGTTTGGCGCGCTTGAAGCCTTCTTGCTTGAGAAACACGAAGAATGGTCGTATTATTCACCTATTAGTTTTACACCCTAACAGAGCATGTAGCTCGTTTTGGCGCGCAGGGATGATCCTTATACGCTGCCAAATCAAGTCCTCAGGAGGAGGATTATGGTCGATTTTTCCGCGCTTAATCCGTTTCGTCAGGGGCAGTCTGCCCTGCAAGACGCGCGTCAGCCCCATGCCAAAACCGATTCAAATGCTGGCGAAAGCGCAGCACAGGCCCGCCCTGATGCGCTCACCCGTATTGACCCGGTAGCCCTTTCTGATGATGCGCTTGCCGCACATAACGACAGCCAGAAGCTTGTACCGGCCAACGGAAAGTCTCTTTCGTCCGAACCGCTGACAACCGATGAATTGTTTGAGCGTGCGCTTGATGCATCGCTTGAACTGATCCGCGGCAGTGTTGAGGAAATGTTTGCACTTTCGGGCATGTCAGAAGAAGACGCCATTGCCGCAACCGATGCGATGTTCAATGGCATTCGCGATGCCGCAAGCGGGCAGGACCAGTTCGAATTTTCCTTTGATCAGGCCATCGCCAGCCACAGCAAGACTGCCATTTCCTATGCCGGGGCAAATGGTGCAGCGGTTGGCGTATCCGAATCAGCCATGATGGCGGTCCAGTCGCTTGATATCAGCATCAATAACGAAACCGGTGAGTTTTCGTTTAACTACGAGGCTGCCAAGGTTGAGGTTGTCCGCACTGAAGCCATCGCAATTGGCAACAGTATGGGGGCGGCCCTTGGCGCACTTGGCAATGTCATGGATGGACTGGGCGGCGGATCGCTGGTTGATGCGTTGGGCAACCCGGCCAGTGCCGAGGATGGCGGGCTTCTGTTCGATATCAATGACAACGGAGTCGCCGAATTCATCCGTGAACTGATGAATGCAACGGTTGGCACGGATGATACATCCGCAGAGGGCGAAGGTGGTGCCACCAATGGTGCGGCACAAACCAACGGCCAGGCGCTTGCCGCAGAACGCATGGCGGCACTGAATGCCCAGATCACCGAACAGTTCATGGAGCAGGCAACCCTGATTGTACGCAGTATCAATCAGCCTGCACCAGAAGCCGGTGAAGGCACTGGCCCGCTTCAGCTGACGGTTGATATGATGATGCCGATGGGCCGTTTTGGTCAGGACGATGGCAATGCCACATTCACCTTCCCGAATGGTGAAACCGTGCCCGTCATTGACCCGACACAGGAACAGGATGTTCTGATTTAACAGCCACGGGATGCCGTAATCAGCATCCCGCAGCCCTTCAGGAAGGAGGCGCTGAATGTTTGAGCACACAACAGTTTCCAACCCCACCGCAGCGGATAATGCCGCCGGAATTGCCACGCCGCGCGCCACCTCCAACAGCGCGGTGACTGCAAGCAGTGCGGATACCGGGGCGGATGGGAAAAGCCAAACCGAAACGGCATTGGCAAGGCAGCGCACGATTTCCGATCAGATTGATCTCAGCATCGAAGCCAATGAGCGCATCGAAAATGCCCTTGGCGAGTTCCAGCGTCCGGTGTTTGAAATCAACACTGCCCCGCTTGAAGCTTTTAATGCGCTGAAACCCGCATTGGACGAGGCGCAGGCAAGGATGAATCGCGATGCTTTCATCATCCTTTCGATGATGGGTGTTCCGCCCGCCAAGGCACGTGCCATCGCCAATGCCATGACCGGTGGCGACCCGGCCGAGCTCAAGACTGTTGGTGCGAATGGCGCCAAGGGGGAGATTTCAACTCAGGAACTCTCGATCAACATCGCCCAAGGTAACAGCGTGGTCAATCTGGGTCAGGTTTCCGTAAATTCGCGCAGCGTCGAGATTGATTTCAGCGCCATTGAGACGCGCTTTTCAAGCCTGACAGGGTCAGCCGATATCTCGATCTCGGAATTTCATGCCCATATCGAATTAATCCGTATCGAGATCTCTCAGATGTTTCAGCAAGACCCGCTGATCCTTGATCTGGATGGCAATGGCGTCGACATCACCAGTGTGATGGCTGGAACGCGATTTGACATTGATGGCAATGGCACGCTTGATCAAACAGCCTGGGTCAGTGGCGGGGATGCGTTGTTGGCGCTTGATCGCAACGGCGATGGCAAAATCAACGATGGCACCGAACTGTTTGGCGACCAAAACGGCGCAAAAGACGGCTTTGCCGAGCTGGCCAAATATGACGACAACCATGATGGCCAGATTGACGAAAACGATGCTGTCTTCAGTTCGCTTGTGTTGCTGCGCGCAGACGGAAGTCAGACCGATCTGGCAAACGAGGGCATCAAATCGATCTCGCTTGCCATGATCACACCATTGGATGAACGCCTGATGGGCGGCGATCTGGTGGCCAAATCAGGTTTCACCCGTGCCGATGGTTCTCACGGGATGGTCGGTGAAGTCCTGTTTGATGTTCAGGCCTGATCCGTATCCTCGGCCCTGTCAAAATTTCATATTACTGTCGTTCAACCATCGCCCGCCTCGCAGTCGATACGTGCGGCACATCCGCGGGCGGGCGCACAGATACAAAACACAACATGCTGACAAGCAAATTTAGCTTCTTCACATTTTAGACAGAATGCTTTGTCAAAAGGTGCATCATCCACGGCAAAGCCTTGTGCAGGCACCACTTATGTGTTTTACCCGTGGGCAGAGGCATCGGGCAAAAGCCCGTCTGAAATCAAAGTCTGGAGAAACTATGCTGCGCAAATCCCTTCTTGCTGCGTCCCTGGCAACCGTCATTTTTGCATCCCCTGCCATGGCACAGGACGCTGCACCGGCAGAAGACCCGGTGCTGGCGACGGTCAATGGTGAGGAAATCCTTGAATCCGAAGTCCGCGCAACCCAGCAGGGCCTGCCGCAACAGTACCGCCAGCTTCCGTTTGAAATGCTCAAGGCGGATCTTCTGACCCGTGAAATCAACCAGCGTCTGCTGATGAATGCCGGGAGCGAAGCCGGTCTGGCCGATGACGAAGAAGTCAAAGAACAGATCGCAGCCCTTGAGCGCCGCCTGATCGCGGAAACCTATCTGGATCGTGCGCTTAATGACGCGATCACCGAAGACGCGATCAACGCGAAATACGAAGAATTCATCGCGACCAACGAGCCAGAGCCGCAGGTTCACGCCCGCCACATCCTGCTTGAAAGCGAAGAAGACGCAAAAGCCGTCATCGCCGAACTCGACGATGGTGCTGATTTTGTCGAACTCGCCAAGGAAAAATCGACCGGCCCGTCCGGCCCGAATGGCGGTGATCTTGGCTTCTTTAACCGTGCAGACATGGTCGCACCATTCGCGGAAGCTGCCTTTGCAATGGAAGCAGGCACCTATTCAAGCGAACCGGTTCAGACCCAGTTTGGCTGGCATGTGATCAAGGTCGAAGAGAAAAAAGAAGGCGCCCAGCCGTCGCTTGACGAAGTCCGTCAGCAGCTGGTAGCCGAAATCAGCCGTGATGCGTTCAACGCGCTGGTCGAAGACCTGCGTGCCACCGCCGATATCGTCAACAATGTCGAAATCGAAGCAAAGAAAGCAGCAGAAGAAGCTGCCAAGGAAGCACCGGCTGAATAATTCGGAAAACAGGATCACCCGTCTGCATTGACGGCCCCTGTCTTTCCAACATCATCAAACGGGGTGCGGCCATTGGCTTCGCCCCGTTTTTTGTCGATAAGTTTGATCGCGCAAACTCATTCTGTCGCTTGCTTTTCGCCACCATTGCGGCAGGATGGGCCTACTTGTCCAATAAAGGAAATTGCACAGATGGTTGCGACTGCCATTTCACCGCTTGCCCCCGCGGCATTCCCCGATCTTCCGGCCATTGCCGGTGTCAAGTTACACACCGCGACCCTTGGCATTCGCTATAAGGGGCGCCCGGATGTCCTGTTGGCTGAACTTGAGCCCGGCACCCAGGTTGCCGGCGTGTTCACAAAGTCAACCACAGCATCGGCAGCAGTGCGCTGGGGGCGCGAGGCGCTTAAGGGTGGCACTGCACGTGCATTTTTCGTCAATGCGGGTAACTCGGTCGCCTTTACCGGAAAGGCTGGCGAAAAGTTCGTCGCCGATAAGGTCGACGCCGCGGCCAAGGCACTTGGCTGCGCCAAGACCGAGATTTTCACCGCATCAACCGGTGTGATTGGAGAACCGACCACGGCAAACCGCATCACCGATGCGGTCGATGACATCCTGGCCGATGATGCCAGCTGGCTTGATGCCGCCAAGGCAATCATGACGACTGATACCTTCCCCAAGGGGGCCTCAGCCACTGCGACCATCAATGGCACCAAAGTTACCATTTCCGGCTTTGCCAAGGGATCTGGCATGATCGAGCCGAACATGGCGACCATGCTGGGCTTTGTCTTTACCGATGCGGCCCTGCCGCACAGTGTTTTGCAGGCGCTGTTGACCGACTGCAACAATCGCAGCTTCAACGCGATTACGGTCGATAGCGATACCTCGACCTCGGATACCGTGCTGTTGGCGGCGACCGGCAAGGCTGGCAACGACGCCATTTCCGATGCGAACGATCCCGCATTGGCATCGTTCAAAACGGCACTGGAAGACGTTCTGCGTGATCTGGCCCATCAGGTCGTGCGTGACGGCGAAGGCGCAAGCAAGTTCATCACCGTCAATGTCACCGGTGCCGTGAACGAGAAAGAAGCCAAGATCGCCGCCAAGGCGATTGCCAACTCCCCGCTGGTCAAAACCGCGATTGCCGGTGAAGACGCCAACTGGGGGCGTATTGTCATGGCCGTCGGCAAATGCGGTGTCACCGCCGACCCGAACAAGCTGACTATTTCGATCGGTGGCATTGTGCTGGCCAAGAATGGCGAACGGGTCGAGGATTATGACGAAACCCCGGTCGAAGCGCACATCAAGGGTCAGTATATCGACATTGATGCTGATCTTGGCTTTGGCGATGGTGCGGCCACGGTCTGGACCTGCGATTTGACGCATGGCTATATCTCGATCAATGCCGATTATCGCAGCTAGGCGACAAACCGCCCGCGCACAATCAATAACGCCGCCTTCAATGAGGGCGGCGTTTTGCGTTTTCGGGCCATGACCGGAAGAGGTTATCTCTTGCCGGGAATATAGCCATTGAGGATCAGGCCAACATTGGCCCCTTCGAGTTCGGTTTCGCTTAGATCGGTCGCACCAAAGGCAACACCAGCAACATTCGCCTTGGTCAGGTTTGCACCCTTCATCTTGGCTTCGTGGAAGACCGAGTTGCGCAAGTCGGCCTGTTCGAAATTGACATCCGAAAGATCCGCGTTCCAGACGACGCCGGTCTTCTCGCCCTTCTTGTCGCGCTGATCGACGCCGCCGAAATGAACGCCCTGGAATACCCCCTCCGAGCAATCCGATCCCGCCATGCGCACACCATCAAGCACCGCACCGTTCATGCGGATCTTTTGCATGTCGGCTTCGCGCATCGAACACATGGCAAGAATGGTATCGACAAACAGGGTGCCGCGCATAATGCATTTGTCAAAGACTGCCCCTGACAAATCCATGCCGGAAAAGTCCATGCCCGACAAATCACGCCCGGCTGCAATCATCGGCATCCCGGATTTGCCACCTGTTGACAGCCATTCGCTGTGACCGTTGACCAATGCGCGAATATCTTCGACCAGCGGGGCGCTGGGGGCTTCACCGCCGATGGAATAGGACGTGTTGGCCTGCGTGAGGTCGACATCTTGCAGGTCGACATTGCGCAGGTTCGCACCACTCAGGTCCGCGCCAACAAGTTCAGTACCAGAAAGCTTGGCCCCCTTGAGGTTGGCATTGCGCAGCTTCGCGCCATTCAACTTGCACCCCGTCAGGTCCGCCCCTTCGAGGTTGACAGCAAACATGTTGGCGTCACTCATGTCGGTGTTGGCAAGACGTGCGCCCGACATGTTGCTGCCAGCCATATTCGCGCCCCACATCATCGCGCCCTCAAGGTCGGCGTTTGTCATGTCGGTTTCACGTTTGACCGTGCGTTCACGCGCACCTTCGAGAACCACCATGATACCCGCACGCAAATCAATGCCGTTCAGGTTGGCGTTGCGCAACTTTGTGCGCGCCATGTTCGCACCACGCAGATCGGCACGTTCAAACGTGGATCCTTCAAGATCGGCTTCAACAAAGTTCGCGCCAAACAAATCACAGAAATCAAAGCAGACATCGCGGGCAGATGCCTGAATGAAGTTCGCCCCCGGCAGGACGGCCTCTTTCAGGCTGATCTTGTTCATCTTGATGCGCGACAGGTTGCCATTGCGCAATTGCATGCGCTGACCGCCCGGTTTTTGATTGAGGTAAAGTTGATGCTTCTTGATTGCATCAATCAATTCCGAACGCGATGACATAAAGCGAATAGCCCCCGACTCTAAATCAGTTTTTTATTATTCAGCATTATAGAATGCAGCACTTAGCCTGCAACGCAACAAGTTTAACTTCTTGCGTATCGGCACTGCCCAGCAAGTCGGTTATTTCGCTGAAATCCTATCCGAATGCTCAGGAGGCTTCGGGAAATTTTTATATCGGGGTTAAACCTGTTCGGGAATGGTCCCGCTCAGAATCGAGCCGATATTGGCACCATCAAGATCGACTTCGCTTAAATCCGTATCGCCGAATGCAACACCGGCAATATTCGCCTTGCGCAGCGAGGCCCCCTTCATGCGGGGCTGATCAAAGACCGAGTTTCGCAGGTCAGTATTGGAAAAATCTGCTGATTGCAGATCAGCCCGCCACACCTCGCCGGTCTTTTGTCCCTTGGCATCACGTTGTTCCAGCCCGCCAAACCTGACACCCTGAAGCACAGCCTTGGAACAGTTGGCATAAGACATCCGCACCCCGTTCATGATCGAACCGCTCAGGCGGGCGCGGGCCAGATCGGCATTTCGCATGGATGCCATCACAAGGATGGTATCAACCAGCAACGCGCCACGCAGGATGCAATCATCAAAGCACGCTGCCGAAAGATCAAAGCCGGTAAAATCAAGCTCGGTCAGATCACGGCCAGTAACATCAAGTCGTGCGCCTGCTGCCCCGCCACTTGTCAGCCACTCCGTATGGGCGTTTAACAAGATGCGGATATCTTCGGGCAAGGGCGCTCCCGACTTGCTGCCGATCGAATTTGAAGTGTTGGCCTGTGACAGATCGACATTGGACAAATCGACATTGCGCAGATTTGCACCCGACAGGTCCGTGCCCAGCAACAATGTATCCTTGAGCTTGGCCCCCTTCAGGTTCGCGTTCTTGAGCTTGGCCCCCGAAAGGTTGCACCCTGAAAGGTCTGCCCCGGCAAGATTGACGGCAAACATGTTGGCATCGCTCAGATCCGCGTCGGCAAGTCGGGCACCGGACATGTTGCTTTCCGCCAGATTGGCGCCAGACATCATCGAGCCTTGCAGATCGGCATTGGCCAAATCCGTGTTGCGCTTGACCTTTTTTTCGCGTCCAGCATCGACGATCACCATCACGCCGGATCGAAGATCAGCCCCCTTAAGGTTGGCATTGCGCAATTTTGCGCGCGCCATGTTCGCACCGCGCAGATCAGCCCGCATGAAGCTTGATCCTTCAAGATCAGCTTCAACGAAGTTGGTTCCAAACAGGTCACAGAAATCGAATTTGACGTCGCGGATTACGGCCTGAATAAAGTTGGCACCGGGCAGAACCGCATCCTCAAGACTGATCTTGCTCATTTTGATGCGCGAAAGGTTGCCATTGCGCAACTGCAATCGCTTGCCACCCGGTTGCTTCATCACATAGAGCTGATGCTTTTTAATGGCATCAATCAGTTCCGTGCGGGTTGTCATTTATGAGATCGCACTCCCCGTCGATCATGAAAAGCATTTATACGCGTCAAATTTACAATCATTGAAAGTGTACCCACGGTTGGCACTATACATTCTGACAAAATATGACAATCACGCCATACCGAGCATGACATCAATATATCATCACATAATACCTATACTATTGTATTATTTTAACGCTTTTGGTTTCGGGAATGTTTCCCGTTTTTTCCGCATTGGGCATCCGGCTTGGTGACTCTTATCATCTTTATGACCCGATTCGCTTTGCCCGATGACTTGTCATTTCGCGATCTTGTAAGGGCCAAAAGGCAACCCCATCTGCAATATGTCCTTGAAAAGTATCGGTTCCAATGCACCAGATCTTGTTTGTAGATGACGATGCCAACATCCTGAACGGATTGCGCCGACGCTTGCGCAGCGCGCGGCCACAATGGAACCTGCATTTTGCCAATAGCGGGGCAGAAGCACTTGAGCTTGCTGAAAAACAGGATTTCGATGTGATCGTATCGGACATCCAGATGCCGGGCATGGATGGCGTTACCTTGCTTGAAACCATGCAGAAAACCCAACCCGATGCCGTACGCATCATTCTGACCGGTCATGCCGACAATGCATCCTATCTGCGCACCATCGGTCCGGCGCACCAGTTCCTGAGCAAGCCTTGCGATAACGAAACCCTGATCGAAAGCATTGAAAACGCCCTTGGCCTGCGCCAGTTGTTACGCAGTCCGGAACTCAGAACCCTTGTGGCGGACTCCAAAAGCCTGGCATCCCCGCCAGACACCTATATGCGCCTCGAAACAGCCTTTGCCGATCCCAATTACTCGCTTGATACCATCAGTAAAATTGTCGAGTCCGACATTGCGTTAACGACCGAAGTCCTGAAGCTGACCAATTCGTCCTATTTTGCAGTCACCCAGAATGTGTCCTCGGTTGGCCATGCGGTTCGCATGCTGGGCATGGAGACGCTTAAGGCGCTGGCACTGTTTGTCGGGCTGTATCGCGGGTTTGACGGCCCGCCCAATCAGGCGGCCAACCTGAAGCGACTGTGCCACCGTTCTCAGCAAATCGGGGTTACCGCTGCGCTGATTGCAGAATATGAACGTCTCCCGCGTGAGATTTGCCATGCTGTACCGTCGATCGGGATGCTCAGCCATATCGGGACGCTTATCCTTTACACCAACCGGTCGGACGAAATGCAGGCGGTTGTCGAACGGGTGGAAAAAGAAGGCATTTCAATCGATCAGGCTGAAAACGAACAGTTTGGGGCAGGACACGCCGAGATCGGAGCCTATTTGCTTGGATTGTGGGGGTTCCCTGCCCCGGTCATTCAGGCAGTTGCCTATCACCACCGCCCGATGGACCTTCCACATCAGGAAATGACGGCGCTGACCGCCATATATGTTGCGCAGCACCTGACCCGCGAAGTCGCCGACCGTGACGCGGGCATGAGCATCGAAAGCAGCATTGATACGGACTATCTCGCACGGATCGGAAAGCATGGCCGTCTGGAAGAATGGGCCAATATTGCGGCAATTGTTTCCGAGAAATACCGCGAACTAACCGATAGCTGATGGCCCCGCACACCACACCCTTTGATTGCAAGAACGACTAAAAAGTTCATTACCCTCCGCAAATGCGGACTGTCAAAGACACCCTTCTCGCCCCATGTATTGAACATGGAACACACGCATGAGATGAAAATGAGCGTCATCCTGTTCGTAGACGATGACAAGAATATTCTGGATGGGTTGCGTCGAAGATTGCGATCCGTTCATCCGGAATGGCAGCTGCATTTCGCGCATGACGCGGAAAGCGCGCTGCTCAAGGCTGACGAGATCGATCCGGATGTCGTGATTTCAGACATGCGCATGCCCGGAACTGATGGCGCGGCACTTTTGACCATCATGCAGGAAAAACACCCGCATTCCGCGCGGATCATTTTGTCCGGTTTTGCCGAAGAAGAAGCGATCCTGCGCACGGTCGGGCCAGCGCATCAATATCTCGCCAAACCCTGCGAAGACAAGATGCTGATCGAAACCATCGAAAATGCACTTGATCTGCGCCATCTTCTGACCAATCCGGACTTGCGGGCCCTTGTTGGCGGGATTGACGCGCTTGCCTCGCCTCCGACGACCTATACCAACCTTGTCAAAGCACTTGAAAACCCGCTTGTCGGCAACGAGCAGCTTACAGCCATCGTTGAATCAGACATCGCACTCACCGCAGAAATTCTAAAGCTGACCAATTCAGCCTATTTTGCGATCAGCCAGAAGATCACCACGATCTCGCAGGCCATCCGGATGATTGGCATCGACACGCTCAAGGCGCTTGCCTTGTTTGTTGGCCTGTTTCGCAGCTTCGATGGCCCGAAATCCGCGGTCACGCAAATGATGCAGCTTTGTAAACGCAGTCAGCAGCTTGGGGTGATCGCGACCCTGATTGCCGAACAGGAAGACCTGCCCAAAGAAGTGGTCAATGTTCTGGCCGCAGTTGGCATGCTGAGCCACATTGGCAGCCTTATCCTGTATGCCTATCGCGCCGATGAAATGGCCGACGTTGTCAAACGGGTCGAAACCGAAGACGTTCCGATTTATGTCGCCGAGCGCGATCAGTTCGGTGCTGCTCATCCGGAAATCGGTGCCTATCTTCTTGGATTGTGGGGATTTCCCAGCGCCATGGTGCAAACTGTTGCCTATCACCATCGGCCCCAAAAGACCCCGCATGCCGAAATGAACGCACTCACGGCGATCTATGTTGCGCAGCATCTGGCACGTGAAATTGCCATCGAGCAACGCACCGGGACTGCGCCGGAAAGCCGCATTGATCTTGAATATCTGGATCAATTGGGCAAACGCGATCGACTGCCTGTATGGCTCGAAACCGCCCGCTTGGTGGAACAGAAATACCGCGAGATTGATGCGTAAGGGAGACAGAGCATGACACAAAATCCTCCTGTACTCTTTGTTGATGACGATGAGAACCTGTTGATGGCTCTAAAGCGCAAGCTGCGCGGCAAGTTCAATTTTGACACCGCAGTCGGCCCTTTGCAGGCACTTGAAAAAATCAAGGCCGGTAACAGATATGCCGTCTGTGTGGCAGATATGCGCATGCCCGACATGGATGGCGTACAGTTATTGGGAGAGGTCGCAAAGCTCAGCCCTGACACCGTCAATATGATGCTGACGGGAAATGCCGATCAACACACCGCCGTCGAGGCAATCAATCGCGGGCATATCTTCCGGTTTTTCAACAAACCCTGCGAAGACGACGACCTCATTGCCGGCCTTAACGCAGGTTTGCGGCAGTACCAGTTGATAACCGCTGAAAGGGCCCTGATCGAACAAACCCTGGCTGGCAGTGTCAAGGTTCTGACCGAGGTTCTCGCACAGCTTAATCCGGCAATCTTTGGCAAGGCGATGCGCGCCAAGATCTGGTGCGACACCATTGCCAAATCAATCGGCTATCCGCATCCATGGGAATTGGGATTGGCCGCCTTGCTCGCCCCGATTGGCTATGTATCGCTGCCGCCAACAATCCTTGCCCGGCTCGGAGAGGAAAAACCACTACAACCGCTTGAACGTGATGTGGTTCGACGGACGCCGGAAGTCGCCCGCCAACTGATTTCCAATATCCCGCGTCTGGAAAGAGTCGCTGAAATTGTCTATTTGCAGAACCGCAACTTTGATGGATCGGGTTTCCCGGCCGACGGCCCGCTTGGCAACGAATTGCCGCTTGGGGCGCGCGTGCTTCGGATCTTTAACGACCTTGGCAAGATTGTTGATAGCGATCTGGTCGTCAAACAGCATTTTGACGAGTTGCGCCAAAAACCTGATCGCTATGACCCGGGCCTTCTTGACCAGATTGAGGCATTGCTCGCCAAAGAAGACCCGTCTTATGACAAGGTTGCCTACCCCAAAGGAACAGAGCACGACATCAATCTGAAGAACCTCAGGATGGGTGACTTCCTGCTAACTGATATCGAAACCCTTGAGGGGCAGGTCTTGCTCACTCATGGCAACTATGTTTCAGAGATACAGCTCCAACGGTTGCGTGTATTTCAGGAGCTCCATCAGTTCCACGAACCCATTCGCGTCCGCCGTGGCGGTCATGACCCCGAAGTGCAAATCGGCGAGGCGTCATGACCGAAAACCAGGACGCTATCGAGGCCCCAAAAATTCTGAGCAGCACGGACGAGGTCACATCCGGCGAGGATCTGCTTGATGCCGCGAACGAAATTGATGCGCCCGAGGAAATTCGCGCGCCTTTCATGGCACTGTTGAAGGAACAAAAGCGCCGCAAACTGGAAGCAACCCAACGGCTCAAGACCATTCTTGATAGTGTTGTTGAAGGCATCCTGATCATCGATGCGACCGGCATGATTCAGGACTTCAACAAGTCAGCCGGTGAAATCTTGCGCGCAACGGGTGATGAACTGCTGGGAACATCGGTTGATGTCATGTTCATTGATCGCAAGGCCACCGTACGTCACCGGCTTTTGAACCGCTGCATCAATATCAGCAGCGGCGTTTTAAAATATGACTATACCGAAACCATGGCCCAACGCCTTGATGGCGACAGCTTTCCGATGGAAATCATAGTAAGCCCGGCCAATTTCGAATCAGAAATGAGTTATCTGTATATTTTCCGGGATATCACCCGTCGCAAAACGGCCGAAGAATCCCAGAAAAAACTTGAGGAAGACCTGCGCGAAGCCCTTAAGCTTGAGGCGATTGGTCATCTCGCAGGCGGCATTGCCCACGAAATCAACACGCCCAGCCAGTATATTCGCGATAACCTGAAGTTCCTGAATGACAGTTATGGGTCGCTGTCACGTATCCTGGGTCTGGCATTGCAGACCTTGTGGAAAAACCGCGCCAGTTTGCCACCCAATACGTTTGAGGATTTTGTTCGACAGATGCGCGATTCCGATCTGGAATTCCTGCTTGAGGAAATCCCGCATGCGACCCAGCAGTCCTTGGACGGGATCAATCAGGTGGCGCGCATTGTGCTGTCGATGAAGGAGTTTTCCCACCCCGGCGGGGCAGAAAAAACCACCACCGATATCAACCGTGTTCTGTCCAACGTGATTGTGATTTCGCGCAATGAATGGAAACACAATGCCGACATCATCGAGAAGTTCGATCCTGAAATCCCGCATATTCCCTGTCACATCAACGAGATCAATCAGGTCTTCCTGAACCTGATCGTCAACGCCGCACAGGCCATTCAGGCTGCCGGGCGCAAACCGGATGAAGGCCATATCACGGTCAAGACGACGTCGCTTGATGACAGTATCCTGATTTCGATTTCTGATAACGGCACCGGTATCGCCAAGGAAGACCGATCCAAGGTTTTCAACCCGTTCTTTACCACCAAGGAAGTCGGCAAAGGGACCGGGCAGGGTCTGTCGATCACCCATGACATCGTCACCGTCCGCCATGGCGGGCGCATCTGGTTTGAAACCGAAATGGGCAAGGGAACGACGTTCCATGTTCTGTTGCCCGGCGAAGATCGAACCGGCCCACAACCAGAAGAAAAACCGGCAAAAGCCTGAAAGCTTTAACGCGGGGCAAACAGAATAATGCCCGCCCCAATCAGGCAAACCAGCAAGCCGATAATATCCCAGCGATCAGGCATGCTGCGTTCAACCACCCACATCCAGAATATTGATGCCGTAATATAAACCCCGCCATACGCTGCATAGGCCCGCCCGGCAAAATCGGCTTCTACCCGCGTCAGAAGCCAGGCAAAGATAATAAGGGATACGACGCCGGGCACGACCCAAAGGATCGATTTCCCCGATCGCAACCAGGCCCAGAAGGCAAAACACCCGGCAATTTCGGCAATGGCCGCAAAGATATAGGCCGCAATGCTTTGCATCGGTTTCCCGTCTTGATTAGAAGGCCGGGCGCAAGTCGCCTGCATATTTGCCCGCCCAGTTGGTCAGCACCGGCGTCAGATGGTTTTTAAGCACCTCGGCGCGGGCATCGTCGATCACGCCATGTTTGCGCAAGATCGCGCCCATCGCAACCTCTGCCCCGCGCTGGGTGCCGTCATCAATCTTGAGCGCCACACCAAGCCCCTGTTCCGGGAAGGCTGCACAATAAACACCCTCTGCCCCGACCTTGACCAGCGCGTCCTCGCCGCATTCTTCCATGATGGCACTGCAGAAACGGCCCGTGCCTGCGACCATGAAGGGTGCGTTTGCGCAGCCCTTGCGAATGCGCTTGATGGCATTGGCGCGCGTTTCGGACAGGCCAGCGGGATCAGCCATCCGGGCCATGGCAAGCCCCAGATCGCGCAGGCGCATACCGATTACCGGAATACCGCACCCATCAATGCCACGCGGGGTGGATGACAGATCACAATCCCCCATTTCTTCAAGCACCTTGATCAGGCGCTGCTGAACGGGATGGGGCTCTGCAATGTAACCTGTCGGGTCATCGCCAAGATGCTGCGCGGTCGTCAGGAACCCGGCATGTTTGCCCGAACAGTTGTTATGCGCCTTGGTCAGTTTGACATGATCGGATGCCTGCTTGATCGCGGCATTCAGGCTAAGCGAATAATGCGGCGCACATTCCAGCGTTTCGACCGACAGACCGATCTTTTCAAGCCATGCGGCAACCGTGGTTGCATGCTCTTCCTCGCCATTATGCGACGAGCACGCCAGCGCGATGTGCTTGTCTTCAAGGCCAAAGGCATCCGCCGCACCACTTTCAATCAACGGGATCGCCAGAAGCGGTTTGATCGCGGATCGCGGATACATCAGTGCGTCAATATCGCCGCCCGCGTCAATCACGGTGCCATCCGATTTCATCACCACATACCGGCCACGGTGAAAACTTTCGACCATCGCGCCACGGGTGGCTTCGACAAGGATCGGGTTGGCAGCAGAGGACGATGACATTGCAGAGTGCTCCGGGACGTGATGGATTTGGTGGCGGACCGGGTATAAACCCAGACCATGCTATGCCCGAAATATGGGAATGATGGCAAGCAAGACCAGCGATTACACATAGAAAAACGCCCTGCCGAGGCAGAGCGTTTGTCATCGCAATACGCCGAATGAAGAGCTTAACAGGCGCTCATGGAATTGCCGAGAACCCGGTTGAGCTGCTCAAGGACCACTTTCGGGCTGGCATCCTTGCTGATGAAATCAGCGGCACCCAACGCATCCGCCTGCGCGCGGGTATCGGCGTCATAATGGGCGGAGAAAAAGAAAACCGGCACGTTTTGGCTGTTGGGGAAGCGGCGGCGAATCTCGCAAAAAGCTTCAAAGCCGCTCATGCCCGGCATTTCAATATCCAGAATAATGGCGTTGGGGCACATGCCTTCAAGCTGATCGATCAGATCATCGGCACAATCAAAGCCGGCCACGTCATATCCGGCCCGGCGCAACACTGTTTCAAGGGCTGCTTTGGCGCTGGGACTGTCGTCGGCGAACGCAACCAGTCCATCAGGACAAAATTGCGGCGGCATGGCGCTGAGCGCATTCATGGATGGCGATACTCCGAGATTTGGGACACGCCCAAACTGACAGATGAAAATGTCAAATTGGTTAAACCCGCCAAATTTTTGCCATGCAATGTTCTGCCTTCACCCCGATCTTCCACCCCTTGCGCGAAAGTATAAGGTGGTTATGACACCGGCACCGTGGCACAGAAATCACGGCCCGGCCGATAAAACCCCAATGTTTCTGCCAACATAACGCTACGGAAACCTGATTTGTCGGGTGGCTTATCCGCCTAAATAGGTATTTCCATGCCTATTTACGGAATTAGGGACAGGTGCTATAAACCGCCATGTCGCGAATGTGACCGGAAAACATGATCGGGAATCCGGTGCGGCCCCGCCTTTTGGCGGTGTGGCCAAGCCCGGAACTGCCCCCGCAACTGTAGGTACGAAGCCGTTTTGCGCGGTTTTGCACGAGTCAGAATACCGATGGTGTTTTCTTGGCATGAATTGGGCCGGGCGGGGTGTACCGGGTACTGGGAATCCGTAGTAGAATAGAATTTGGCAACTTTCCGCGCCGCGCCCCATATGGAGTCGCATCAAGGCCGGGATGAACCAAGCCGGGAGAAACCATGTCCGACCCGCTTAAGCTCGCATCCGAATTTCCATCTGCTGATTATGCAAGTTGGCGCAAGCTGGCCGAAGAGGCCCTTAAGGGTGCACCGTTCGAGAAGAAGCTTGTCACCAACACCCTTGATGGGTTTTCCGTTCAGCCGATCTATACAAATGATGATCAGGATGACGCGACCCGGCTGATCCACGAGGTTCTTAACGCCACGGTCGAGCCGCGTGAAACCGTTACCGGTTGGGATATCCGTCAGCTTCATACCCATCCCGACCCCAAAGCCACCAATGCCGCGATCCTTGAGGACCTTGAAAATGGGGCCACCTCGATCACGCTGAAACTTGATGCCGCCGCCCGTGCGGGGCGCGAAATCAGTTCTGCCGAGGTCGGTGTGGACGGGATTGCCATTCATTGTCTGGCCGATCTTGATGCCGCACTTGAGGATGTTTACACCAACCTTGCCACCGTCGGGCTTGATGGTGGTGCCGCGGGTGTTCCGGCTGCGGCCCTGTTGGCCGCGCACATTGCCAATACCGATGGCGCAGACGAAGCCGCCCCGGCCTTTAACATTGATCCGATTGGAACCCTTGCAATTACTGGCACCCTGCCCTGCGGGGCACAGGAGGCGGTTGATCATGCGGCAAACGTCGCGGTCGAGCTGATTGACCTGTTCCCGCTGGCGACCGCAATTTCGGTTAATGGCGCACCTTACTATAATGCCGGGGCCACCGATGGTCAGGAACTGGCCTGTTTGCTGGCAAGCGGGGTGACATACTTACGTGCCCTGACCGATGCCGGAATGGCGGTTGATCAAGCTGCGGGTGCGATGGTGTTTAACGTCGCCATCGGCACGGACTTCTTTGCCGGGATCGCCAAGCTGCGTGCGCTTCGCATGATGTGGAGTCGCGTTCTTTCAGCATCCGGTGCCGAGGATGCGACGATCACGATCAATGCGGTTACCGCCGAAATGGCGATGACCAAGGTTGATCCCTGGGTCAATATGCTGCGCACCACGGTGACAAGCTTTGCCGCCGGTCTGGGTGGTGCGGACAGTGTGAACTGCCTGCCCTATGATCATCTGATTGGCCTGCCTGATGGCTTTGCACGCCGCATTGCGCGCAACACCCAACTGATCTTGCAGGAAGAAAGCAACGTGCACCGGGTCATCGATCCGGCTGGTGGTTCGTGGTTTATCGAAAACCTGACCAAGGAACTGGCGAAGGCCGCCTGGTCGAAATTCCAGTCCCTTGAATCTTCGGGTGGTATTTTAAGTGCCCTTGCCAATGGCAGCCTGAAAACCGAAATCGAGACCGTCTGGAATGCCCGTGAAAAACGCCTGTCCACCCGTCGTGACCCGCTGACTGGTGTCTCCGAATTCCCCAACATCGCTGAGGCCAAGGTGACCTGCGAAACGCCCGACCTTGACGTGATCGTTGCCGATGCCAAGAGCCGCCAGACCAAGTTTGACGGCACGGTCGGCAAAAGCCTTGCTGCCATGATTGAGGCCGCACGCGCAGGCGCCACCATCGGACACATGTTTACCGAGCTTTATGGCACCAGTGCCGCGACCCGTATCGGTGCACTTCCGGCCCATCGCCTTTCTGAAAACTATGAGGCACTTCGCAAACGTTCTGAGGCGCACAAGACAAAGACCGGGTCTTTCCCGCAGGTCTTCCTCGCCAATCTTGGCAAGGTCGCCCAGCACACGGCACGTGCGACCTTTGCGCGAAACTTCTTTGAAGCTGGCGGGATCGAAGCCATCACCAATAACGGCTTTGACACGGAAGAAACACTGGCATCCGCCTTCGCCGATAGCGGGGCCAAGATCGCCATAATCTGTGGATCGGATCCGCAATATGGCGACATGGCAACCGATGTTGCCAAGGCACTCAAGGCAAAGGGGGCCAGCATGGTTTACCTTGCTGGTAATCCGGGCGATGCGAGGTCCGATTACGCGGCCGCCGGCATTGACGACTTTGTCTTTGTCGGGGCCGATGTTCTTGGCATTTGTGGTGCCGCACTTGATCACCTTCTTGGCAAGCAGGGGGAGAAATAACCATGACCCGCATTCCTGATTTCTCCGACCTTCCGCTGTTTGATGGTGCATCCGCCGGCGCAAAGGACCCGTTTGAAAGCACGCCCTGGACCACGCCCGAAGGCATCGATGTCAAATCATCCTATGGCCCCAGGGATCTGGACGGCATCGATCACCTGAACACCATGCCGGGCATGCCGCCATTTTTGCGCGGCCCCTATCCCACCATGTATGTGCAGCGTCCCTGGACGATCCGCCAATATGCCGGTTTCTCCACGGCCGAGGAATCCAACGCGTTTTATCGCCGTAACCTTGCCGCCGGGCAAAAGGGTCTGTCGATTGCCTTCGATCTGGCGACCCACCGGGGTTATGACAGTGATCATCCGCGTGTCGCCGGTGATGTCGGCATGGCCGGCGTTGCGATTGACAGCATCTATGACATGCGCACCCTTTTTGATGGCATCCCGCTTGATCAGATGTCGGTTTCCATGACCATGAATGGTGCGGTTCTGCCGGTCATGGCGCTTTATATTGCGGCCGCCGAAGAACAGGGCGTTGCGCACGAACAGCTTTCTGGCACCATTCAGAACGATATTCTGAAAGAGTTCATGGTGCGCAACACCTATATCTATCCGCCAAAACCATCGATGCGCATCATTTCGGACATCTTTGCCTTTACCTCGCAAAACATGCCGAAATTCAACTCGATCTCGATTTCCGGCTATCACATGCAGGAAGCCGGTGCGACGGCCGATCTTGAACTCGCCTATACGCTGGCGGATGGCATCGAATATGCGCGCGCCGGTCAGGCGGCGGGCCTTCCGATTGATAAATTCGCGCCGCGTCTTTCGTTCTTCTGGGCGATTGGCATGAACTTCTTCATGGAAATCGCCAAGATGCGTGCGGCCCGCATGATCTGGGCCAAGCTGATCAAACAGTTCGATCCGCAAAACCCCAAATCGCTGTCGCTGCGTACGCATAGCCAGACATCGGGTTGGTCATTGACCGCCCAAGACGTATTTAACAACGTCATCCGAACCTGTGTTGAAGCCATGGCATCCACCCAAGGCCACACCCAGTCACTGCATACCAATGCACTGGACGAGGCACTGGCCTTGCCGACCGATTTCTCGGCCCGGATTGCACGTAATACCCAGCTGTTCCTGCAACAGGAAAGCGGCACGACGAACGTCATCGATCCGTGGGGTGGTTCATACTATGTCGAACGCCTGACCCGCGATTTGGCGGAAAAGGCATGGGCGCATATCGCCGAGGTCGAAGAACAGGGCGGCATGGCCAAGGCGATTGAAGCCGGCATTCCAAAAATGCGCATCGAAGAAGCAGCTGCCCGCACACAGGCCCGGATTGATAGTGGCCGTCAAACTTTGGTGGGTGTGAACAAATACCGCGTCACCGATGATCGCCCGGTTGATGTGCTTCAGGTCGATAACGCCGAAGTCCGCCGTCAGCAGATCGCGAAACTTGAACGCCTGCGGGCCGAGCGTGACAACGCAGCAGTTGAAAGCGCGCTGACCGCGCTTACCAATGCCGCCGATGCTGGCAATGGCAACCTGCTTGAACTGGCTGTCGAGGCGGCGCGTGCCAAATGTACGGTCGGCGAGATTTCCGATGCGCTTGAAAAGGTCTATGGCCGTCATCAGGCGGTTATCCGATCCATCTCCGGCGTTTATAAAACCGAGGTCGGTGCTGATAACGAGGCACTGGCCAAGGTTGATCGCCTGATCACGGAATTTGAGGCCAATGAAGGCCGCCGTCCGCGCATCCTGATCGCCAAGATGGGGCAAGATGGCCATGACCGTGGGCAGAAGGTCATCGCGACTGCCTTTGCCGATCTCGGCTTTGATGTTGATATCGGCCCGTTGTTCCAGACACCGGAAGAAGCCGCCAAACAGGCAGTGGAAAACGATGTTCATATCGTTGGCGCAAGTTCGCTTGCCGCTGGCCACCTGACCCTTGTGCCGCAGTTGCGCGCAGAGCTCGACAAGCTTGGCCGTGAAGACATCATGATTGTTGCCGGGGGCGTGATCCCGCCGCAGGACTTCGACAAACTGTTCGAAGCCGGGGCCGAGGCGATCTTCCCGCCCGGAACGGTCATTGCCGAAGCAGCTGGCGACCTGCTAGAAAAGCTTAATCAGTCTGGCGAGGAAGCGGCCTGATCGCCGCTTCCTTCCAGCTCGACGTAACGCTTTGCTGGCGTGAAACGCGCCAAATTCAAGGAACGCTTGGTGAAAGAAACACTGCGCACCATACCTGCAGGCTCTGGCGGCACGATCAGCCCGCGCAAGGCCGTGCGCAGACGTGTGCTTTCGACCGATGAAATCGTCGAAGGGGTTCTGGCAGGCGACCGTACCATTCTGTCGCGGGCCATCACGCTGGTTGAAAGCCGCAATCCCAAACACTTTGAGCAGGCCCAAGCCGTTCTGGCCAAACTCATGCCCGATACCGGCGGATCACAGCGCATCGGCATTACCGGCGTTCCCGGTGTCGGCAAATCGACCTTTATCGAGGCCTTTGGCAAGAACCTGACCAAGGCCGGAAAAAAGGTTGCCGTGCTTGCCGTTGATCCGACCAGTGCGCGTTCGGGCGGGTCCATTCTGGGTGACAAAACCCGGATGAACGAGCTTTCGATTGATCCCAATGCCTATATCCGCCCATCGCCAAGCAGTGGCTATTTGGGCGGGGTCAATCGCATGACGCGCGAAACCATCCTTCTGTGCGAGGCCGCCGGGTTTGATGTGGTTCTGGTCGAAACCGTCGGAGCCGGGCAAAGCGAAACCATGGTCGCGCAAATGACCGACTTCTTCCTGGTTCTGATGTTGCCCGGTGCGGGCGATGAGCTTCAGGGCATCAAGAAGGGTGTGCTTGAAATTGCCGATCTGATTGCGGTCAACAAGGCCGATGCCGATCCGGCCAAGGCGCGCGAGGCCAAACGTGAATATTCCTCAGCTTTGCGGATCATGCAACCCAGCAGCAAGCATTGGCGACCGCAATCGGTGATGGTTTCAGCGCTCATCAATGACGGGCTTGATAACATCTGGGATCTGATCAATCAGCACCGCACAGTGATGGAAAAGGAAGGCGAGTTCACCGCCAAACGCGCCAGCCAGCAACATGACTGGATGTGGACAATGCTGCGCGACCGGTTGCTTGAAACCTTTACCGCGCGTGATGACGTGGCAAGCCGACTGCAGGCACTTGAGGCCGATGTTTTATCGGGCACCACCAACCCGACTGCTGCAGTCGAGGAATTGCTGGGCCTGATCAAGACGGTTGCGAAATAGGCAAACAAAAGGCCGCACAAAATGCGCGACCTCTAAAACATCAAGCTAAAGCTGGCTTACTTGGTTTCTGCTGCCTTGAGCTTTTCTTTCAGGACTTTAAGCTTCTCGACGGCATCATTGATTTCCTGATCAAGATGCTTGAGGCCTTCGCGCTTTTCGGTCGGCACAGATTCGAGCTCATCCAGGGCTTTCTCTACGATATAAAGCATCCTGCGATCCTCCTTGTTTTGATATCGGCGACGTCATTTGCGTGGATAGGCCACCGCAGACGTCGACGCTGGTTAACATAGCACCAAGCATGGACCAACCGATGTGTAATTTCAAAGACATGGATCAAGAATGATCCGAAAGTATCAACCGGCTGTCTGTTCAAGACGTTCCTGAAGGACCCGGATGCTTTCGGAGGTTGATTGCAAAACCTGTTCAAGGCCGGAGAGTGTTTCACGGGCTTCGCGCGAGACCGCTTCGACTTCATCAAGCGCGCTTTCAAAGATATCGAGCATGAATGTGCCCTTTCATTGTTGTTTTTGATGGTTCAAAGCTAGCCGCCAAATTCGCTGAAACCGTGTCAGCAATGCGCTATTTCTGCCGCATTCCGATGTGAGAACGCGCAGGACGGCAAGGCTGATCTGTGATTTTTCACCGGCAGGTTTGGGTCAATTGTGGTAAAAGCCGCCCACTGATTTTCTGAAACCGGAATTGATCACGATGACGCACTTGGTGCTGGCACCGATGGAAGGACTTGTTGACTGGCGCGTTCGGCAATTGCTGAGCGCGACTGGCGGGTTCGACCTGTGCGTGACCGAGTTTATCCGGGTGTCGCAGAACCTGTTTCCGGCACACGTGTTTCATCGCTATTGCCCGGAACTCTTGAACGGCGGCAAGACGCTTTCGGGGGTGCCGGTTCTGGTTCAGCTGATGGGGCACGATCCGGAACTGATGGGTGAAAATGCCGTTGTCGCGGTAGAGCTTGGCGCGCCGGGCATTGATATCAATTTCGGCTGCCCGTCCAAGACCGTGAACAAGCGCGAAGCCGGTGCGTCGCTGCTGAAATGCCCGGAAAATCTGTATGAAATCGTCTCGGCCGTACGGCGTGCGGTGCCGGATCATATCCCGGTCAGCGCCAAGGTCCGGCTTGGCTATTCCGACAAGGAGATGTTCCTTGATATTGCACGTGCGGTCGAAACCGGTGGCGCGCAGCACCTGACAGTGCATGCGCGCACCAAGATGGAAGGTTACAAACCGCCGGCACATTGGGAATATCTTGCGCGCATTCGCGAAGCCATTTCAATTGGCATGACCGGCAATGGCGAAATCTGGGATGTGACGGATTATCAGAAATGCCGCGACATTTCAGGCTGTGACAGCTTCATGCTGGGCCGTGGGGCAATCGCCGCACCGGATCTGGCCACCCGCATCAAGGCGTTTGAAAACGGCGCACGTGTGCCGCGCGAAAGCTGGGCCGATGTTCTGTCCATGTTGCTCGCCTATTGTGATCTTATGGCGTCAGATGGCGCGTCGGAAAACCATCAGGCCGGGCGTATCAAACAGTGGATGGCGTTGATCCGCAAAAGCCATCCGCAAGGCGAAAGCTGCTTTGACGAGATCAAGCGCATCCGGTCAATTGATGAGCTGTGCGCCAAGCTTCGCCACGACATGGCCTTGCCGGAAAATCAACGGACAAACGACCTTATGGCTGCGGAATAGCCGGGAATTTCCGAAATAAACATCAAAACAGAACGGGCGGCCAGTGTGGCCGCCCGTTTTTATTCGATCAACTCTTTGGGTCCTGATCAAGTACCAAAGCCAAAGTCATCAGCATCCAGATCATCCGGATCATCAACACCCATCAGGGTGACAGATGCATCATTGCCAAGTTCGATGACGACATTGCCGTCGGTATCGACATGCATGTCATTTTTGATCTGGTTGAAGTTGTTGTAGCTCCATTCAGACAGATCAATGATGTCTTCGCCCGGCGTGAAGTCGGTAATGATGTCATGACCATCGGTTTTGCCGATCTGGAAGGTATCCCAGCCCGTCCCACCGGTCAGGGTGTCATCGCCAGCACTGCCATAAAGATGGTCATTGCCCGAACCGCCGAGCAGCAGATCATCACCAGCATTACCCCAAAGCGTATCGTTGCCAGACCCACCATCAAGGGTGACATCGCCATAGCTTTCGACATCGCTGGTCAGGTCGATGATGTCATCACCGTCGCCGGCTTCGATCACCTCGATCCCGCTGATGCGGACATCGTCATGGGCATCACTGACACTGTCGCGGATGAACAGGGCGTCATTGCCGCTGGTCATCTGCAAGGTATCGACACCATCGCCACCGATGAAGACATCATTGGACTGGTTGTAGCCATCCAGATTGACGTATTCGCCGGTACCTTCATCGCCACCATCGTCATGGCCCCAGCCATTGCCGTTGTGGTTATGGTGTCCCCAGCCGTTATCGTGCTGATGACCATCCTCGCTCGGGGAGCCATCATTCAGTGCGTACCAGCTGCTATCCCAAACGCCATCGGCGTTATATTGCAAGACATCATCGCCAGCACCGCCATTGAGGACATCTTCCCCAGCACCACCGGTGATCGTGTCAGCACCCGATCCACCCCACAGGGTATCGTTGCCATCACCGCCGTTGATTACATCATCGCCCGCATTGCTCCAGACGATGTCATCGCCGGTGCCGCCCAGGATCGTGACATCACCGTAAGACAGCGTGTCACTGGTCAGGTCGATGATGTCATCCCCATTGCCAGCATCAATGACTTCGATGTTGGAGATGCGCGGGCTGGTGCCCGGATCGGTTTGGGTATCTTCAAGGAACAGGGCATCGTTACCACTGGTCATGGCCAGCGTATCGGTGCCCGAACCACCATCAATGATGTCCTCGGAACGGTTGTAACCCGAAAGATTGATCTGTTCGTTGGTACCATCCATGCCCGGATCGCCAACGTTCTTCGCGGCATAACTGCCGGTCCAGTTCGCATCTTTCTGGTATTCGATGTAATCGTCGCCAGCACCGGCATCAATCAGGTCCGAGCCCTTGCCGCCATTGATGCTGTCATTGCCATCGCCACCCCAGATGGTGTCATCCCCGTCGTCACCGCCAAGGATGTCATTGCCATCAAGACCCGACAGCAGGTTCGCACCATCGTCGCCGAACAGGTAATCGTTGAAGTCCGAACCAATCAGATCTTCGATCGAGCTTAGCGTGTCATTGCCGTTGCTGCTGGTTGCCGTGCCGCTTTCAAGGCTTGCGGCGACTGCGGTGGTCGAGTTGGCATAGCTTGCGGTATCACGACCGGCACCACCAACCAGACTGTCATGACCGGCACCGCCCATCAGGGTGTCATTGCCGGCATCGCCATACAGTTTGTCGTCGCCATTGCCGCCTTCGATGGTGTCATCGCCTTCGCCGCCATAGAGACGGTCGTTGTTTTCACCGCCATCAATAACGTCGTTACCGTCACCACCAAGGATGCTGTCATCGCCCGTACCACCATTGATGGTGTCGTTGCCAGCTTCGCCATACAGCTTGTCCTGACCCTGACCACCGGTGATGGTATCAGCACCTTCACCACCCCAAACGCGGTCGTCACCCGACCCACCATCAAGGGTATCGTTACCGGTACCGCCGGTGATGCTGTCCTGACCACTGCCGCCTTCGACTAGGTCATTGCCCGCATCACCCGACAGCGTGTCGTCACCATCACCGCCATACAGGCTGTCATTGCCATCCATGCCCGTGATGGTGTCCTGACCATTCAGGCCATAGACGGTGTCATCACCCGACAGGGCGGCAATCGTGTCGTTGTTGCTGGTGCCATAAAGCAGATCATCATACGGGGTCGGCCCGCTTGTGGACTGATCGACACCGACGAACATGTCAGCATTGAGCTGGCTCAGCGAGACGCCAACAAGGGTCAGCGTGCCCTGACCATTGAGGTCAATCACGGTGTCATTGCCGACCTGGGTCATCTGGTCTTGCAGATCATCCCAGTCATCAATGTCGAGCGACGCCAGATTGATCGTGTCTTCGTTGACGTTGAAGTCGGTAACAACCTTGTTGCCCGCATTGTTGGAAACAATGATCTCGTCCGCGCCGGAACCACCGGTATAGGTGTCATCACCCGCACCGCCATCAAGGGTATCGTTGCCCGTTCCACCAAGAAGGGTATCCGCACCATCGGTTCCGGTCAGCGTGTCGTTCCCGGCACCACCATCCATCAGATCGTTGCCACTGCCACCCGACAGGACGTCATCACCGTCACCACCACTGAGCGTATCGGCACCGTCACCGCCCAAAAGCGTGTCATTGCCGATACCACCATCAAGGGTGTCGTCACCGCCATCACCAGACAGAAGGTCATTGCCCGCACCACCGGCGATGCTGTCATTGTCATCGCCGCCATACAGAACGTCGTCACCGCCTTCGCCGTCAAGCGAGTCACTGCCCGCGGAACCGTAAATGGTATCGGTGTCATCGCCACCGGAGATGGTGTCATCACCGTCCATGCCGTCGATGTAATCATCGCCGCCGCCGCCATCCATGACGTCGTTCCCGGCATGGCCGATCAGGCTATCGTCACCGGCATTACCCTCGATGACATCATTGCCTTCATTGCCTTCGAGGCTGTCATTGCCTGAACCGCCAGAGATCACGTCATCGCCGCTGCCGCCCGTGATGGTGTCATCGCCATCACCACCCGACAGGCTGTCATTGCCTTCCATGCCGTTGATGGTGTCATTACCGGCACCGCCATCGACAGTGTCATCACCAGCCAGCGCATCAATATAGTCATCTTCGCTGGTGCCCAGCAGGACATCGTCAAACGGGGTCGCGCCACCGTCATTTTCGATGCCGATGAACATATCGGAAGACACATCATTCAGGCGCACACCGCGCAGCGTGACAGATCCCTGATCACCAAGATCAATGACCGTGTTGCCATTCACTTCGGACAGAAGCGGGGCCAGTTCCGACCAGGTGCTGATATCAAGCGCATCAAGCGAGATCTGATCTTCGCTGGTGTTGAAGTCTGTAACGACCTTGTCGCCGATCAGGCTGGTGACCTGCACAACGTCCGCACCCGATCCGGTGTGGATTTCATCATCGCCTTCGCCACCATCAAGGGTGTCGTTGCCATGACCGCCATACAGCTTGTCATTGCCCGCACCACCATCAAGGTAGTCATCACCGGGTTCGCCATGCAGCGTATCGTTGCCTTCGCCACCGATCAGGGTATCGGCACCATCGCCGGTCCAGATCGTGTCATTTCCTTCACCACCATCAACGGTGTCTTCGCTGATGTCGGCTTCGACATTGTCAAAGGTGTCATTGCCCGCACCCAGATCAACCTCGTTGTCCTGGCTGTTGCCATAGACATAGTCGTCATGGGCGGATGCGATGACCTTTTCGAAGTTGGCAAGAATATCGCCGACCGCATCACCGCCAAAGGCACGTCCGCCTTCACCCGGATTGTGGGTATGGGCGTCGGTGTCACCAAGGAAGATTTCAACGCCTTCGTCGGATCCTTCGTAACTGATGGTGTCACGGCCATCACCACCATCAAGGTAGTCGCCGCCAGCACCACCTTCGATGGTGTCATCACCGGCACCACCCAGCAGGGTGTTATCACCGCTTGACCCGGTCAGGACATCGTCGCCATCCGAACCGATGACGTTTTCGATGTTGCTGATCGCATCCGTCCCGGTTTCTGCCGAGGTCGCGCTACCAGCCGACAGATCCACCGTCGCACCGTCTGCGGCAGACATATCAAGCGTATCTTCGCCGTCACCACCATCAAGGGTGTCGTCGCCTGCCGCTGCCATCAGGGTATCGTCACCCGCACCGGCATCGACGACGTCGTTGCCCGCGCCATCGTCAATGACGTCCGCACCATCGCCCGAAACAATCGTGTTGTTGGCTGCGTCACCGGTAATGGTATCTGCCGCCGCACTGCCAATCACATTTTCAAAGCCGGAAATGGTGTCATTGCCGGTTTCAGAACTGCTTGCCGTACCGGCCGCAAGATCAACGGTCGCACCACTGGTGGCTTCGGAAAGATCAAGGGTATCATCGCCTTCACCGCCGGCCAGGGTATCATCACCCGCACCGGCCATGACGGTATCATTGCCTGCACCGCCATCGACGATGTCAGCCCCGGCACCAGCATCAATCATGTCGCTGCCGTCACCACCATTGATGGTGTCATTGCCTTCACCGCCATCCAGGGTGTCGTCACCGGCACCGCCTTCAAGCACGTCATCGCCAGCGCGGCCCGAAAGGATATCGTTGCCCAGGCCACCGGTCAGGGTGTTGTTATCGTCCGAACCGCTGAGCGTATCGTTGCCATCCGAACCAATCAGGTTCTCGATGCTTGAAAGCTTGTCGGTTTCACTCGCACCGACTTTTGCCGTACCGGTTGCAAGGTCGGCATTTACCGCACCGCTTGCATCGCTGTAATCGGCAGTATCGGTACCTTCGCCGCCAGCAAGGGTATCATTGCCTGCACCACCGGACAGCGTGTCGTCACCGGCACCACCGTCAAGGATATTGGATTTGGCATCGCCAGCAATCGTGTCGTCATGGTCCGAACCGACAACGTTTTCGACATGATAGATCGAATCATTCCCGGCACCACCCGTTGCAGAGTAGTTCGCCAGATCAACGTCAACACCGGCGGAAGCATCGTCATATGTGACGGTGTCATTGTCGGCACCACCGACAATGATGTCGTTGCCTTCGCCACCGCGCAGGGTATCGTCACCGATACCGCCCTGCAGCGTGTCATCGCCAGCACCGCCTTCGACAATATCATCGCCGTAGCTGCCATCGACATAATCGTTGCCCGCACCACCATGCAGGTTGTCATCACCAAGTTCGCCGTTGATGGTGTCGTTGCCTTCGTTACCCCACAGGGTATCGGCACCCGCACCACCATTGATGGTGACATCGCCATACGAAATCGTGTCGCTGGTCAGATCGACCACGTCATTGCCGGCACCGGCATTGATGACCTCAACCCCGTCAAGGCGTGCGCCATCGGTCGCGGTTTCATCAACCGTGGTGTCGAAGCTGATCGAGCGAACAAAGAAGTCACTGCTGTCAGAACCGGAAGAACCGTCTGCATAGGGTTCGCTTTCGAACGCGATATAACGGAACTCAACCGGGTTGCCACTGCCATCGGTGGCATTTATGGACGCCGTGCCGACACCGTTGCTGGTGTAATCAATCGTGCTGTCATCAAGCGTGCCGGATGCAACAAGGTTGCCGTCGGCATCAAAGGCCTGCCAGGAACCGATCTCGCCGCCGCCTTCACCGGCCATCAGGTTGGAAACCTGAACCGTGGCCGTGGAGGCATCCGAACCAAGATCGACAACAATGGCTTCGCTTTCGCCGGACTGGGCATCGTGGTTGATCTGACCACCGGCAGTCGTGCCGCCGTCATTGCCGATACCATTACCGTCAAAGGTGACGGTGTCATCAGCCGCAGCAAGGTTCAGCTTGCCATCGCCATCAATATAGGACGTGCCAAAATCAAAGGCATACAGGTTGGCATCCGACCAGGCCGCCTCGACATCCGCGGAGCTCGCCGAATCAGTCAGGCCAAGGGTCCGGGTTTCGGTCGTTGGCGTAGTCGTCTGGCCATCGCCCAGTTTCGAGCCATCGAGAACCAGCGCATCCTCACCATCGGACATATCAAGGGTGTCATTCCCCTCGCCACCGATGAAGGTGTCATCAGAGATGTTCTTGCCGCTGATATCGGCAACATCACCCGTACCATCAACGCCCGGGCTACCGGTGTTTTCGGTGGTATCACCGCTGGTGGCTGTGCCGTCTGCTTCGAAGTTCAGGACGTCGTCGCCCGCACCGCCATCAAGGGTATCGTCACCAGCACCGCCGCTGAGTTCGTCATTGTCAGCACCACCCGAAAGGGCGTCGTCGCCTTCACCACCGCTCAGCGTATCGTTGCCAGCACCACCATCAAGGCTGTCACTGCCCGTGCCGCCATCAAGGGTGTCGGCACCGTCATTGCCAAGCAGGGTGTCATCACCCGCACCACCGGCAACCGTGTCATCACCGGCAAGGGCATCGATGGTGTCATCATCATCGGTCCCGTCTAGGGTGTCGTCGTACGGGGTCGCGCCATCAGTGATGTTGTTGAAATCATCAGCACTCAGGTCGCTGAGAGCAACATTGACGAAGGTCACCGTACCGCCAGCAGGCAGGGTCAGGACCGCGTTACCGTCGCCGTTCTCACTTAGCAGCGGAACCAGATCACCCCAGCTTTCGAGGCCAAGATCATCAATCGAGATTTTGTCTTCGCCAGGAGTGAAGTCGCTTACGACATCATCATCGGTGCCATCGGCAAAGATGAAGGTATCCGCACCGGCACCACCGGCAACCGTGTCATCACCCGCGCCACCGTCAATAGTGTCATCCCCGGCACCGCCGCCGATAACGTTATCGCCGTTCGATCCGGTAAGCTGGTCATCACCGGCACCGCCTGTGACATTTTCAAAGTTCGAAACCTGATCATTGCCGGTCTCGGCCGAACTTGCCGTCCCCGCACCAAGGTCGACAACCGCACCACTCGATGCGTTCGACATATTCAGGGTATCAGTGCCATCGCCACCATCAAGGCTGTCATTGCCAGCACCGGCGATGACCCTATCGTCACCAGCACCGGCCCGCGCAAGATCACTGCCAGCGCCATCGGAAATGACGTCGTTGCCCGCACCGCCATCGATCAGATCGATACCGTCGCCACCATCAATGGTGTCGGCACCCGCACCAGTGGAAATGGTGTCATCAGCACTGCTGCCGGTAACGGTGTCATCACCGGCACCCGTAACGACATTTTCAAAGCCGGAAATAACATCAGCACCGGTTTCGCTGCCGTTGGCTGTGCCATCCTGCAGATTGACCGCGACATCCGCGTCGACATCGGACATATCGAGCGTGTCAAAGCCGTCACCCCCCGAAAGGGTATCGTTGCCAGCACTGCCGACCACTGTGTCATTGCCCGCACCGGCATCAACGATGTCATTTCCTGCACCGGCATTGATGTGGTCATTGCCATCACCACCGCTGATGCTGTCATTGCCTTCGTTGGTCCAGACGGTGTCGTCACCCGTTCCGGCATCAACCGAAACATCGCCATAAGACTCAGTCTGGCTGGTCAGATCGACGACGTCATCGCCTTCGCCTGTGTCGATGACTTCGACACCGGAAATAGACGGTGCATTCGATCCATCGGCATGATCGTTATCAAGAATGATCGCATCGCCAGCTGACGTACCGACAAGGGTATCGACACCTTCGCCGCCATCGAACTGATCATCGCTTAGACCAAGGCCCTCAAGGTCGGCAACATCGCCGGTGCCATCGACACCCGGGCTACCGGCATGGTCGGTTTCATCACCGGCTTGGCCAATACGGTCCGCTTCGAACTGAAGAACGTCGTTACCGTCACCACCATCAAGGGTGTCAGATCCTTCGCCACCGCCGAGCGTATCATTGCCGCCACCGCCAATAACGGTGTCATTGCCTGATCCGCCGCCAACAGAGTCATCACCATCGCCGCCGTCAACGGTGTCGTCACCGTCACCGCCATCGACAGTGTCATTACCGCCGCCGCCGCCGACAGAGTCATTGCCGCTGCCACCACCAACGGAGTCATTTCCATCACCACCGTCGACAGAGTCGTCACCATCGCCACCGTCGACCGTATCATTGCCACTGCCGCCACCGACAGAATCGTTCCCACTGCCGCCGCCAACGGAATCATCACCGTCACCACCGTCAACGG